>Ga0209511_1000001_pt1 | contig 1327866 bp, 995 predicted proteins | sample SSSSmetaG_FD_184141 | JGI IMG/M metagenome (GOLD analysis project Ga0209511, IMG submission 184141) | Glacier valley bacterial and archeal communities from Borup Fiord, Nunavut, Canada, to study Microbial Dark Matter (Phase II) - ​SSSS... | ecosystem: Environmental > Aquatic > Freshwater >...
AAATATCCGAAATCTCCTAAATCACTCTCTAAATCACTACAACTATCGAAAGTATTTCCAAAATTATTACTCATATATCCTCATTTTAGACGAAAATATATCTCCACTCAGAACTTTATAAGGGAAAAGTGACCAAATAGGAAGAAAATAAAACAAGAAATGAGAGAAAATACAAGAGAAAATTTGGAATATCATAGAAATATCTGAATTCAGGCGATAGAAAATGGTTGTAGTTGACAAATGGGAGCACTTAAATTTGAACATCAATGTAAGAAACATCGTAAAAGAAGGACTCTTGTATCAAATTCGGAATAAAGTATCACAAAAAGTGATTCCCACACCAACCTGAAAAATTGGATACATTGTAAAAGGTATAAATGGATAAACAAAAGTCAACATGATAGAATAAAAACTATACACATATATATGTAGCGATACATACATGTATATAGCACATTTATATATCCCAAGTTTTATATTTAAACAACAAGAATTATATTTAGAATTAGAATATTTATCTGGCTTCAAATCATATATATAAATTGATTATCTTTGTCGGGAAAAGTAAAAAACCAGGATTCAAGACTTCATAAAATACCATCAAAAACAGAAATATCTTATAAATTAATCCTCTAATTTGAATAACACATGAGCAGACGTACCATTGGCATTCATGAAAAAATGCCATTACTTGAGAGTTTACCACTTAGTTTTCAGCACTTAACAGCTATGTTTGGTGCTACCATTTTAGTTCCGATACTGCTGGGCGTTAATCCGGCCATCGCCTTATTAATGAACGGTATTGGAACATTGATTTATTCGTGGGTTACCAAAGGTGGTATTCCTGCCTATCTGGGTTCGAGTTTTGCATTTATTGCTCCGGTAATGCTTATTATCAGTACATCCGGCGGATTTAGTCACGCACAATCTGGCTTTATCTTTTTCGGATTGTTCTTTGTGTTGATTTCTTTTGTGGTGAAGAAATGGGGTATCGGCTGGATTGATGTGGTGATGCCTCCGGCAGTAATGGGTGCAGTGGTAGCCATTATCGGCTTGGAACTGGCACCGGTAGCGGCACAACAAGCAGGACTTGCGCCCTGGCCAACAGCCGTAGGACAAGTGGTTCAACCTTTTGTAACGACTCCAAACGTACTGATTGTATCGATGTTTACTTTGTGTATCGGTATTGTTGGATCGGTATTGTTTAAAGGTTTTATGCAAGTAATCCCAATTTTAGTGGCCGTGGTGAGTGGGTATTTACTGGCATTAGGCATGGGCATGGTGGACACAACAACCATTAGCAATGCAGCTTGGTTTGCTTTTCCTCAATTTCAAGCACCAGTATTTGATTTAAATGCCATCTTTATTATTGCTCCGGCATGTATTGTAGTGCTGGCTGAACATATCAGCCATTTAATAGTAACCGGAAAAATTACTGAAACCGACTTAATGAAAGATCCAGGATTGCACCGCTCGCTGCTTGGCGATGGTATCAGCAATATTCTTTCGGGTTTTGCAGGCTCACCTCCAAACACTACTTACGGCGAAAATATTGGTGTAATGGCCATCACGCGTGTTTACTCGGTTTGGGTCATTCGTGGGGCAGCCATTCTTGCTATTGCTTTTTCGTGCATCGGAAAAGTGTCGGCAGCCATTTCCACTATTCCCAGCCCGGTAATGGGTGGTATTACCATGTTATTGTACGGTGTAATTGCGGTTCAGGGTTTCCGTATGTTTGTAGAACAAAAAGTTGATTTCAGCAAAAACAGTACTATGGTACTAGGAGCTATCACTTTTGTAGTAGGTGTTAGTGGTGCAGCCATTAATATTGGTTCGGTGCAATTGAAAGGTATGGCTTTCGCAGCTATCGTAGGCGTTTTGTTATCATTGATTTTTTGGGGATTGACAAAGCTGGGTATAATGAATAAAGAAGTATAGGGCGATAAGTAGTGAGGGCAAGAGATAATATGCCTGCTCCTATTTCAAAATAAAAAAGACAGATAAAAGAGGTGAACCACAGTTCGCCTCTTTTGCTTTTAAAGACTCAGTATTGAATTTAATTGACCAAAGGAATCGAAAAACGCATTTTGTCCTTAGTAAATGTACAAATCTCTTAGGCTTTTATAATGGTATGAAAATTGTAAGGCAGCTCAAAAATTCGTTATTTCTCTAAAAAACTAGTATCTTTGCGGAGGAATATTGAATCTCAACCGTCCAATTTCGTTTTTCAATTTATGTTAAAGCAACAGTTACAACAGAAACTACAACAAAAACTTTCACCTGCTCAAATTCAGGTTATAAAGATGCTCGAAGTACCTACTTTGGAGCTGGAGGAACGCATCCGTCAGGAGCTGGAAGAGAATCCGGCATTGGAGGAAGGTGCTGAACTGGATAATGAAAGCAATGAAAAAGATGATGATTTTAATTCGGAAGATGGCGGAAATAACGATGATATTGATTTAGAGGAATATATGTCGGATGATGACATCCCGGATTATAAACTGAAAGCAAATAATACGTCGAAAGATGATAAATACGAAGATATTCCTTTTTCCATCGGGATGACTTTTCACGAATTTTTATTGGATCAGGTTGGGCTTTTGCAATTATCGGACAAAGACAGACTGCTCACAGAATATGTAATCGGCAATATTGACGACGAAGGTTACCTGCGACGTGCACCCGAAGCGATGGTCGACGATATCGTTTTTCAGGCGGGAGTGCAAACTAGCGATGAAGAAATCTACAGGATCATACATCTGGTTCAACAACTGGATCCTGCCGGTGTAGGTGCTATCGATTTGCAGGAATGCTTGCGTCTTCAACTTGAACGGAAGGTAGAAACAGTAGAGAACAAACTGGCGCGAAAAATCATTATAGAATTCTTCGATGAATTCTCTAAAAAGCATTACGACAAAATAATGCGAGGTTTGGACTTGGATGACCTGATGTTGAAGAAGGTGATGAACGAGATTATCCACCTGAATCCAAAACCGGGAAATGCCTGGGGAGGAAATATCCTTGAGAAATCGATGTCGACTATTGTGCCCGATTTTACTTTAGAAAATGACGAAAACCAATTGACCGTACATCTCAATAATAGTAATGTTCCTGATTTGAGAGTGAACACCACCTACAACGAAATGTTTCAGGACTATGCCGGAAATAAACAGAACCAAAGTCGTGAAATGAAAGATGCGGTGATGTTTGTAAAGCAGAAAATTGACTCTGCCCGTTGGTTTATCGATGCCATCAAACAGCGTCAACAAACCTTGCTCACCACCATGATAGCGATTGTTCAATTTCAGAAAGCATTTTTTATCGAGGGGGATGATACTTATTTGAAACCAATGATTTTGAAGGATATTGCCGACATTACAGGTTATGACATTTCAACCATTTCGCGCGTTAGCAATAGTAAATACATACAAACCGAATTCGGCATTTTCCCAGTGAAGTATTTCTTCTCCGAGTCGATGACCAATGATTCGGGCGAAGAAGTTTCGACCCGCGAGATTAAACAAATTCTGCTGGAATGCGTTAACAACGAAGACAAGCGTAAACCAATAAACGACGATGCCCTGGCCGAAGTCCTCAAAACAAAAGGATACATCATTGCCCGACGAACGGTAGCAAAATACCGCGAACAATTGAATATACCTGTGGCGAGAATGCGGAAGGAAATTTAAAATAATGCATAATTGAGAATTCATAATGCATAATTAAGACATAAACCACACCAATGAAGACATTTTATAAAGCAATCACCCTGATATTCCAACCATTATTGATGCCCACCTTTGGCATGATAATATTGATGAATATGACATTCTTCGTTGGGTTACCACCGCTGTGGAGATGGATCTCCATCATCGGGACTTTTATATTTACAGCCGTATTGCCTGCTATACCTATTTTAGTCATGCTGCGTAAAGGTGAAATAAACGATTTGTTTATTTCAAAGAAAGAAGAACGCACCATGCCTTATCTGTTTTCATTTCTGGCTTATGTGTTCTGGTCAATGTTTATGTGGAGAACCTTACAGTTCCCCATGTTTATTGTTGCCATGGGCATCGGTTCAGCCATTTCCATTATCGCTATTACAATTATAAACCTGAAATGGAAAATCAGTGCTCATCTTGGTGGCATTGGAGGATTGACCGGTGCAGTATTTGGCGTTTGCTATCGGATGGCCATCAACCCATTACCGTTTCTCATTGTCATACTTGCCATATCAGCTTTGGTAGCTTTGGCACGAATGGAACTGAAAGCACATACGCCCGCTCAGGTTTTGTCCGGATTTGTGGTTGGATTCCTGGCGGTATTTTTACCCTGCATTTTCTTTTAGGCTTATTATGCATGCAGTAATATTTTTGAATGAAATTATTTATTAAACAATAAAATAGAAAGAATGATAACGATAGACCAACTGAAAAATGTGTTGGAGCGCGAGGATGCACTGAGGAGGTATCTTTGACGTCGACACGAAACTGATACAGATAGAAGAAGAAGATTTGCGCACGCAGGTACCCGGTTTTTGGGACGATGCAAAAGCTGCTGAAGCGCAGATGCGCAAGGTAAAAGAATTGAAAAACTGGGTTTCAGGCTACAATGAAGTAAAAAATGCAGCCGACGAATTACAGTTGACCTTCGACTTTTATAAAGAAGAAGTGTCTACCGAAGAGGAAGTAGACGAAGCCTATCGCCACGCGATGGACCTGATTGAAACCCTCGAAATGAAAAACATGCTTTCGCACGAGGAAGATAAACTGGGAGCAGTTATCAAAATTGTGGGTGGTGCCGGTGGTACCGAAGCGCAAGACTGGGCCTCGATGCTTTTCCGTATGTACCAACGTTGGTGCGAACGTCAGAGTTACAAGTGCGAAATCACCAACATACAAGATGGTGAAGAAGCCGGAATCAAAACCGTGACCATGCAAATTGATGGCGAAATGGCGTATGGCTATTTGAAAAGCGAAAACGGTGTTCACCGACTGGTGCGTGTTTCTCCTTTCAATGCACAGGGCAAACGTATGACGTCTTTTTGTTCGGTTTATGTAGTTCCATTAGTGGATGATACTATTGAAATAGAGGTAAATCCCGGCATGCTGTCGTGGGACACTTTCCGGTCGAGTGGTGCGGGTGGACAGAACGTAAATAAGGTGGAAACCGGTGTTCGGTTACACTATAAGTTTATCAACCCGGTAACGAATCAGCCCGATGAAATCGTCATAGAAAACACCGAAAGCCGATCTCAATTTGGGAATAAAGACAATGCCATACGTTTGCTGAAATCGCAACTGTACGAATTGGAACTCGAAAAACGCCGGGCCGCATCAGCCGTAGTGGAAGCCGGTAAAAAGAAAATTGAATGGGGATCGCAAATCCGGAGTTATGTTTTTGACGACCGCCGCGTGAAAGATCACCGTACCAATTACCAAACCTCAAACGTACAAGGCGTGATGGATGGCGATATTGATGCATTTATCAAAGCCTATTTGATGGAGTTTCCTGATTAAGATTACTTTCTAAAACTAAAAGGCTCTCAATTTTTTTGAGAGCCTTTTTAGTTTTAGAATGCCATATTTTTAGATTTTTACTAACCTGAATTAGAGCATAAATTTCAACACCATGCTCGCATTATTTCAAAATGAACCATCGTTACCACTTAGCACTCACAGCATCGGTGGGTTTACTGGTACGGTTGTAAGTATATTTCAAAACAAGAAAGTAAAGGTATCTCTTGCTCTTTTCGGCGGTAAGATCTTCGAAATACTCGGTTGTTTTGTCCAATTCCTTCATCATTGTCGGCTGCTCATTTTCTAGTGACCGAAATACCTGTACCGACACTATTTCATCACCAGCAGGAAGTGTCCATTTCAGAATGATTTTTCCCTCAGCGGGGATGGCAGTAACGTCTCCGGGTTGCAAAGGTTTATCATCGTAAAAACCTATTGCTGCGGGTTGGCTTAACGACCCTAGGTCGGTGGAGTCAAGTCCTGTACTCTGTACTCGATAGGAATAATTTTTACCCCGTTCAATGTTGCTATCGAGAATGTAGTTAGCAGAAAAACCAGTTGTAGCAATTTCCCGCTCAGCTTCCAAAATATTGTCGCCAGACATAGTTTTGCGAAAAACACGGTAACCCGTAACTGCGGCGTTTTGGTTTGACACATCAGTCCATGAAACAAGAATTTGGTTTTCGTCAATTCGAGCGTCAACCTTGTTTGGAACAGGCAATCGGGCACCACTGAACTGAATGTTTACCCTGTCGCTCATGGGGCTTATGTTGTACGAGGTATTGACAGATGCAACCGCGTAACTATAAACCGAAGGTGAAACAGACAATGGAAGTGTGTCGTTATAAGTTAACAAAGTATCAGTTGAAAGCAACATTCGTGGCAATTGAGCCAATGGCGAGGTGTATCCATCGGCGCGATAAACGTAATAGGCGCGGATGTCGTTCCCAAGTTTTTTGAATTTAAGCGTAACTACATTCTCTTTTCGTGAAATTTCCAAGCCTTGAGGTGATATTACATTTTTCTTTATTCCTTGTAAAATAGCAGGTACGCGGGCACTTGGCAAACTATTTTCAAATCCATTGTTAATCGCAATTGAATAGAAATATGTTTCTGCTGGATCAATATTTAATTGGTCAAAATATTCTGATTCTTTGGAGCCCATAGAAGCAATAAGCTGATAATTTCCATCGTATTGCTTCGAACGAAAAATTTCAACTGTATTTACATTTATTGCACGATTATACGACCATCTTAACTGGTTACCTTTCTTTTCGGGAAATGAAGTTACCTGTAGATTGGTTATCATACCTATATCTGCTTTCTTGGTTATATTATATATATTCAATGTGTCCGATAAGTTCCCAGTATTTCCAAGTCCATCATATGCATGGGCTACATAGCTATACGTTAGTCCTTTAGTAGTGCTATTGTCAACAAACTGAGCCACCATTTTACCATTCTGCGAAGTAAACATCATGTTGGCAGGCACTTCTGTAAACGAGTTCTGCAGATACATGCTCCTAAAAAGCTTTAAACCGGCAACTTGCGATATGTCATCCATTTCGTAACTGATACTTATTGAGTTTTCGTTCAGCGTATAACGTACCGGCGACACAGTTACATTCAATTGCTTTTGCGGATAATTTACCGTAAGCTCTTTCAGAATTTCAGCCTTCCCGTCTTTACCCAACCGTTTTACGCGATAAGTGTATCGCCCGGGTTGGCTTATGCCATCGTCGAACCAACCTGTACCAGCCATAAACTGGTAGCGAGGATCGGTTTTGTATGCATATAAAGAATCAATAACACCCGATTTCTGAATTCTTTCCCACACAAAATTGATGATAGCGGGCTCGATTTGAGTTATCGAAGCTACTGCTGCCGGTAATTTCATGAAGGTAGCCTTACATTCGGCTTCGCTTTTCGGCGCTTTTAGCGCAGCAACCGGATTCCAAGTATTTGCACTGGTTTGTTTCTCGATGAGGTACGAGAAATTCTTTGGTAGCTCGGCCCCGCAAAATATGTAATTCCCGGTAGGATAGGCCTTGCCCTCTATTGTTTGTGAATTGGCCGATTGGCAAATTACCACCAAGAAACACAGGAATATATAATAAGATACTGTTTTCATAGATTTGTATTTTATTTTTGGTAAGAGAGCTAAATGCTAATAGCAATCACTCTCACTCGTGTTAGTTTTGATCATTGTGAATATTCGCATCATTTATTCGCATTTTTCTACTCCATCTGTCACACTGTTCAAATTAAAGTCGAACTTATTTGTGCCCATTATAATCGAACAATCGACTTTCTTTGATGCTTCGAGCGTAGTAAAAAGTAAACTCTGTGAAACTGTTGCATTAAAACCAAGATTAGCATTAATACCAATGTCAAATCCCGCATTACTAACCTTAAATTCAACCTTACCACCAGCGTGGAATCCACCTGTAATACTTGTGCCAGTAATAGCCGACAAACCTGCATCTAAATCAAACCGGAAATAACCCTGGCCACCAACTTTCCAACCGTTATTTTCTACATTGGCATAAAAATCGCCGCCAACGAGTGCAAGGGCATTGAGGTAACCAGAAACCAATATATAATTCTGACTGACATTTACATTAATAATTTCGCGGTTGCATGCCGTATAAACACCTGATAACCTTGGCGTAGCGATTTTATAACAAGTATTAATAACGGCAGAATTAATGTAGGAGTTGGTAACACTCCAAAGATGGTCGTCGAGCTTATGACTTCCAAGCATGAACCCCACATTGTAATCGCCGGCAAGTGGTCCGAGTGGAACAAAGGCGCTAACTCCTCCCGCAACATAAAACCCGTCTGGTTCGAAACAGGTTTCGATGGTGCCCTTGTGTATGCGGAGTGTTCCCAAAGTAAGCTCCGATTTTATCGTCAACGATCCAATGAGCCGTGTGTTTTTAAAATCATATGTTTGGGTCATGGCGCCAAAGGCAGTATTAACGCCTGTCACCTGCAAACTATCCGAATTTGCCTTAATGTCGCCCAATACTTCAAAACTGGTGATATTGTCCTTTACATCATCGCTTTTGCCAGAGTTCGGGCGCATCAGTCCGGTATATTTCAAGGTTGTCCAATCATCTCCAATAACCGACATGCCACCACCTGTAATCTTAAGATTATATCCTTCTTTCGAAGTTTCAGGAACAGAAATGTAATCCGGCTCAACTTTTGATAGCTGGCTAATCCAGTCTTTTTGGAGTGAAACTTCATATTTCGGGTTTTGATTTGTACGGGCATAAAATGTTGCTGGTAAAGCGTTAAACGTTTTGTTAGGCTTTTCAATTACCCTTCCCTTAATTTTGACTTCAGTATTGGTAATATCGATTGAATCATTTAATACATCGAAATGTACAAATCCTTTAGCTTCAAAATCGGTCGAAACATTTTCAAAAGTTGGGGTATCAGTTGGGTATTTCCAAACAGCCCTCAGATCGATATCAGGTATACGCTTTGCTCCAACATTGAGCAAACCCGAAACTGATACGTAGTCAGGTCCGTTGTAAATGGTCAACGGTTCGAAATTAGCTAAAGTGTTTCCCATTAATTGGGCTTTGTCTTTTTTCTGCATCAACTGCACAATCATTTCATTATTGCTCAGTATTTGTATATAGTTAAGATCGACTGTGTAGTTCGACAGCCCTGTCAAACTAGGCATCGAGGCAACCTTTTTATCTCCGTTACCTAACAGGCAAAAATTCCAATGAGGCGTCATTTTGGAACCTACCTTGTTCTCGTAGATTAAAGATGCTTTGGTCGTATCAACACCTTCAATTGTGAATTTTCCACCACCCATGGATAGTTTGTCCATTTTTGGTTTGTCCATGAAGAACATATCTTTACGCAATACGAACCTTCCCATTGGAATGTCAATAATTTTAGTCTTAATTGTAGCGTCTTCGCTCAAAATACCTCCCTCTTCTGTACTGAATTCCCAGTTCTTAACTTCGAGTGTCCAATCCTCAAGCTTTACTTTTATCGGCTCAGATGAGGAAGATTTGTCGACCTTGTTTTGGTCAAGCACCACATCAGGTATCGAAAGACTGAAATTTTCGGGCATTGCATGTGGTATATAACATTTCAGGGATGTATTCAGGTGAATTTTGCCATCTATATCAATATAACTTTTCGAGGGAGCTGCAGTCGCGGGAAACCCAATTAGATTAAAAGTAATTGGCCCTCCATTTGCATCACATATATGGTATGTTGGTTTTTGAGTCGCTTCGTTTTGGCTAATCTTTTTCATGATACTTTTGCTATAGTCCGCAGTATTTGAATGCTTACTTTCCAACGACTCCGTTTCAGAGAAAGCACTGGTGGCAATGCTTACCTTGTTGTTTATTGTTGAATCGGGATTCAGTTTGGCCAGAAAAAATTCGCTTCCGGTAAAACTCAAGTAACTGCTCGGATAATTGAACGAATTGTCTGTAATTTGTAATTTCCCGCTAATTTTGCCTTGATCATTTTCCTTTTCGAGGGCCAATGACTTTGTATTGAAACCTCCGCCACCATTAGCAGTGGTCAGTTTTACATTGTATTTATCAATATACGAAAATTTCAAGTCAGTAATGCCCGGTATCAATGTAACATTCTCGTGTGCCACAGCCGTTTTGACATGATTTATCTCGGACAGGTCGTACAAAACATTTTCAACACGCAACGCTTTATTTCCATCAATCAACTTGAAATCTGAAATTGACTCCATCCAGTTTACCAGTCCGGTAACCCTAACTTGATTAGAGCTGACCGGATTGATACTTTCGACAGTTAACGGGAATCCGTACAGTTTATTGATTAGCCCACCACCAAAGGATTTCAAGTTTAAATCAGTAGTAGCAGTTCCATTATACAGCTTGGCCTGCTGCTTGTCGCCCGAAACGGTAAACGTAGTATCGAGCGTAGCAATGATGTTTACTGTCTGGTTATTGACAGGTATTCCACGCAGCCAATATTTCCCATTAGCATCGGTACGAGCAACAATTAGATTTGCATCTTGTGTAAGCGTACCCGTAGGTTGCACAAATGATCCATCATTCGCAACATGGTAATTGCCAAGATTTGGATTTTGGTTGGCGGACAAACCTGTTTGTGGAGATAAAGCTTGCGCTATATTTACCTGCGTATTCCCGTAACTATTATTTGGCTGAGGTGTCGAAGTATTTGATATTTCGAGATATACTCTAGCATTTTTTACCGCTTTGCCATCGAGTGTAACTGTCCCTTTCACTTCGCTTCCTTTTTCAAGCTCAATATATTCTGTTACAAATTCTTTGGTTTCCTTATTCAGTAGATTTTTAATTTTAGGTATGTATCCTTGTCCTTCGGGTCCTTTTATTACGAATGAGTAATTATTAACCGATACGTTCTCAAAATTAAATTTTGCTATTCCGTTTGCTGCAGTGGTCATTACCAAGTCTCCCATTTTTATGGTTGCACCTTTAACAGGCGTAGAAGTACCTGTAAAACCATTAGACATTTTTTGTAAAACAACAAACTGGATACGGTGCCTACGCTCATAAACATTGATTTCACCGATTTTGATGTTTTTTTGATTGGCATTGCTGGCAGTCAGTACATAGGCGGTATCGAACCAAGCCACATTTTTCGGTATTATTTTCAGTTTTGTACCTGCTGTAGGGGTAATCGGAATTTCGAAATGTCCATGTTCATCGGTATCATAAACCTTACTCAACTCATCAATACGTAAATAAGATTCTACCCCTGGGAACATACTCCCAATATGGTCATCCTTTACGGCATCAGCATTCTTCACTACTCCTGAAATAGTTCCGGAAGGAGTTAAATTATGTATTTGTCTGCTCTGGTACCCCTCGTAATAAAACGAAGCAATTGATCCTTCAGCTGGGGTATCGTATCCGTTGGCCGTAGGAAAAAAGTAAATCTTTTTACGATTTTGGACATTATTCCCAGGCTTAACTAAATTTTTTAACGGTAAGGCATCGGTCCGCATCTCTATGTAGCCATACTGATCGGCCATTTTTGAATTTAAAGTATCTCCATTCGTTGGCATCTTTTCAGTAGCAGATATGATTGCCTTAGCGCATTGTTTGTTTGTAAGGTTATCACCTGATTTTGCATCTTTGATAGTTATCAATGCCCTGCTTATTAATGGTTTAAGCTCAATGGGTAATTGAACCACTGGTATTTTGGGATCTGCCCAATTGGTTGTATTGTCTTCAAAGGGTTTTACATGTTCAATACTCGATGAAAATGCCACTTCACTTTTATCAACAATACTAGATGATTTGATAAAGTAATTCTTAAACTCCGATTGCAAAAGGCCTGTAAGCATAGTGGTATCTTCTGTTACCTCCTTATTAGCCCATAATTGCTCGTATTTTTCTTGACCATCCGCATTTTGTCCAAAATGAGGAGTGTTGAACTCTATGTTCATTTTATCCCCTGAATACTCGGGTTTAAGTAGCGCTCCGTAGGTATACTTTCCATCACCTTCGCCCTGTGGTAGGTAGTTAGGTTTACTGTTTATATCCCTGAAAAGTGTTACCTGAACCTGACGAACTGGGCTTTCTTTTTTATCTACTATTTCGAATGTGGTGGCTTTAAGTTTAAACTCCCTTACATAATGTGTAATATCTACAGGAGTTTGCATGTTCTCAAACGGCTGTATTTTAACTATGTCTTTTGAAGGATAATAGTATGACGATTTATCGCCATCAATAACAATGCGGAATATCCGTTTGAACTCGGGATATTTGGTCTCTTTATAATCTGATTCGGTTGCCTCATCAATTGCTGGTGCTGGTTGTGGACAAGGGCCATGCCCATAATCCTCGTTGGAGATGTAGCCAATAGTGTTTGTAAACGTTGTTTTGTTTTTATTCACCTTATTCACCTTATTCACCTCGTAAGTTGAAGCTTCTTTGCCTAAAGTAATCCCAAACTTCACATTTATCGAATTTTGGAGGTTCGTATTTTGCTTTACCCCTTTTGAGCTTATTCCGAAGTCAAACTGTTTGTTAAATAAATCACCGGGGTTTATCTTATCTTCTCCTGTACGCTTTTCTTCAACTTTGTCCTGAATTGATTGATAGGCTGTTGGAGCATTACTGCTTCCGCTCGTATCTTCTAAGGTTCCTGAACCTAAAGGTCCCTTTACGTTTAAATTTACTACCTCAATATTAAAATTACCATCACTATCGGTAGTACCCTCGGCCATAGTTGCATATTGGTCAATAAGCGGAATGGGCTTGTCGTCGGGACCTGCGTTATCTGGACTGAAGGTTGTACTTTCCCAACTTCCTCCCATTTGATTAATTAACAAACCGGTGTTGCGTGTTGCTCCAACCGTATTGTTGTCACCATCAACATAATCAACTATTACCCTGAAATGGGTATTTGCTAAAGGCCGTTTTAAATTACTAATATCTGATTTCCATGTGTAAAGTAATCGGCCCTTGATAATAGATGTGGGCGGTTTGCATGAAGTTATATTGTATTTTAGCTCCACATTACGGTAATAAGGGTTACCTGCTATTTTATCTTTACCGTTAGGAAGAGGGAGTCCGAATGTTATGTCAGGGGCTTCGAAACCATCTTTTCCCAAAAAGGCGTTTGTTGATCCAATTTGCAAAGCACATTGAACAGCCTGAACCACTGGGTTGATGGTTTGTCCCGTATAGGCAAATGCCTCCTGCGTTTGTATTGCATTTTGGTCGACTTTAACTATCGGGTTGTTAGTTTGCCCCGAGTTGGTAAATGTCCCCTGCGACTGTTGATTCGTCTTTTGGACAAGCTCATATGCTAGTTTGTCGGTTTTGTCCGTATAGGTCAATTTCCCCACCGTCTGTGATTTTTTCATTTCCGACACTTTTCCGATTGATTCACGTCCCTGTTCTAATACAGAGGCATATTCTTTCAATAGTTCCTTCATATTTTGAATAGCCCTTATGTGATATTTTTCGCCATTAAAATCGCTTGACAGCAGCCTGTTGAATGTTACATAGGTGCTATTGCCCTCGCGTTTTGTAACGCCCATTGCCACAATCGTTGCTCTCGACTGATTTATGAATGCTGGTTTTTGAGTTATATCGCCCTCATAAAATGGAACTTGACCGGGCTTGTCAACACGGTATAAAACCACAGTTATCCCCTCGGCTATAGTATCTTTACCCACCCAGTAGGTATTCGATTGGTTTTTGTCGTCCATTTTGTTGTTTGAAGCAGAACTTGAAGCACCGTTACCTAATTCTACTTTCAACCCGAACTGATCTCTGGTCAGTGTATAATTTGGAAAATTCTTTTTCACCTCTAGTTTTAGTGAATAGGCATAAGTTTTGGCAAGCAACTGTCCAAAATTCACATTGAAACTGTCTTTTTTATCTACAGGTACAGTTATAGATGCAAAATCCTTATCGACATAAAATCTGTTGTTGATTTTTAATCGATATAAAATAGATCCTCTTTCAAAATATTTCTTTGGAACCGGTATTCTTGCTGATATACTTCCTTTATCGTCCGTAGTCACAACTTTAGAAGCAATATTTACATAATTTATACCGTTTATTTTCTCAGAAGGCAAGTTATTAAGGTAAATATTCTCATTATTCTCAAATGGTTTTATAGCCGTTTGCTGGTCTTGAATTTTAAAAGCTTCAATGGTTACTTCGGTATTTTCAACCGAATGAATTTCGGGGTAATTTTCGAAGCCGTATTTCACAACTGCCTGAAAAGGAATTTTTAATGTCGGTTCTTCGTCTTTTATCCGCCTAAATACAAACGTCGGGCTTGTTTTTTCAATTACCAATTCATTGTGAGTATCATAAACATCCATGGTTGCCTGATACTTTGCCCCATCTTCAAATCCTGCATCAATAGTTTGGTTTTCATTTAGTTGCAACGAATTTTCAAACAAACCTGTGGTTCCTGATTTTTGAAAAGTACGGCTAAAGGTAAATATTTGATTATCGGTGCCTGACTTGCCGGAGGCACTTTCCTTCTTCTTGAATTTTAATACATACTTATCCAGATGGGAATCATTAATCACTTCCAAATCGTTGACAACAGATGAATCAGAAGTTATGTTCTTAACCCAGCACCAGTTAATCAGCATATCATTTTCGTTATTCACCTTCACGGTGTCTGTTTTATTGTCTTTACGACTGATGGGGTTTAGAAATACAAATTTAGAATCTGTTATTTGTTTTCTTAATGGTTCGTTTAATGGTTTTGCCCCTCTGTAAAGGAACAGGACAGGTTCACTTCTCCCTGAATTTTTTATGTAAGCTGTTGGCGACTGGGCTGTTACCTGAGCAACATACATCGAACCTGTATCCAGTTTTATGCCACTGGCAAGGTCAAGCCGGTAATTTGTAGTAATGATATTTGATTTTTCGAGCAATACCTGAGTCGAGTAATTAATTGCATCATATGGGCTTATGCCGTTCATCAGCTTAACGACCCTAAGTCGATAGCTTAACCCTTGCACAAAGGGGGTGGTTGGTAACCACGAAATCATTACATTTTGAGGAGTTTTTTCGGTTTCAACGCTATTATTAAGAGGAAAAGTTATTTGTGGCGGTTCGCCGTGAGTAATAAATATTGAGCGACAATCTTCTGACAACAACCTACCCGAATTGTACTCTTTGACCTTGATACAAATGCTGTAATTCCCTTCAGGAAGAGCCTGATTGGTAATAATACCATTGGTAGTTATGCCGTTTAGCATTAAATCGTTTAAAGTTCCATTGCCGAAAACGTTTTGAAGTTGACCTCCGGTAAGGGTTTTGGGCATACTTGGCATTAAAACAATTGGGATACCAGGCCGATAGTTATCTTTAAGCTGTATCGAAATACTGTTATCGTCTTTTCGAATACTCCCTGTAAGGTAAACCTGAATTGGAATGTTTGCCGTAGGATTGACATAGAAAAGCGTAACAAGCATCTTGTTGTTGCCCACCGAGCTTGAATAGTCGCGAAAATATGGCGAATATGGGGGTATTACGTTTAGGGAAATATTCACCTGTGCGTACGACAAAGTAACAATGAAGGTAACAATAACTATCGTTAGATAACGACGAAGGTTGAATTTGGTTTTCATAATGAAACTCGGTTAAAAATTATATTGATAAGAAATCATTAGCCTTTTTTGTTTGAATTCCTGAATATTATATATGTTATTGGCTGGCGAATAGAGGTAACTGAACCCAATGTTCAGCGTGTTACGTTTTAGAAAATTATAAACTCCATTTAGATCAATCGATACAGTAGTTCCATTGTTTTTACCGTCGAGTTTATTCCATAAAATGGTATTGTTGTTCGACAGTGTAAATGAGTTATTCAGCATACTTTTGCTTATACCTGCAATAAAACCATAGCTCAGTAATTTGTTTTGTGAAGTTATGGCCGAATTGAAATTTCCTCCCGAATTAACACTCCAGGATCCTTTTACAAGCGATAAGGTATTGTTTAAAGTAAAGTAAGTGTTCGAAATGTTGTTGTCGGTGCTGTTTATCTGGTGGTTTTTAATGCTAGTTAAACTACCGACAAGCGAAATAACATCCGAATAATTAATCGTATTGAAAATATAACGCGGCGATACAGTGACCGAATTGCTTTTTTGCGATAATTGAAGCGAACTCGACGATTGACCAGTAGTTTTTTCTTGAGTAATGGATGTTCCATTGTAGTTAAAATCAGTTCCGAATTGGTTTGATAGATTGAATGAAACTGAAGAACTTAGCAGCGACCTACTTGTTGTCAATTGCTTGTAGTTATTCAAGTTGTCTGATTGAAACTGAAACACATTCGAGAAACGCACTTTTTGTTTAAATAAAGTCCAGGAAGGCTGAATTGTAATAAGATTCAAATCGTTTAAGAACGAAGTTATACCCATGCTCTTATAGTTGGGTTCGGCTCGTTTATAGGAAGTAAGCAAATTGAATTTGGGGTAATTGATATTCAAGGTTGCTTCGCCCGCCCATTGTAACTGTGTGGTTGACCGAATGGTAATTAAATTGTTCGCCAGGTTTCCAAACGGAATATCGGTTATAAGTGCACTGGCATTCGTATCGTAGGTATAAATGCTGGCAGCGCTGTTTATTCCAAAACTAAAGTGCTTAAATAATCGTTGGTAAACATTGATTCCTAATACCACGTTTTCTTCAGGGCGAATTTCAAGGGCTTTGCTTTGAATTGCAAGGCTTGAAGTAATATCGTGTGCCTTAAAAAATATTAAATCTACAAAATTTGTTTCCTTTCCAAAACCCACTTTACCACCCCAAGCAACACGCGAAAAGGAAACTTGAGGTGAATAATAGTTGTTCCCGTTTTCTGTCGAAATATTTAAAGGATACGAACCCGGAATATTTTGTTCAAAAAGACTGGTTGTATCGATTTCAATCGCTTTTCGAAGTCTGCCCCCAAAAAAGCCCAACCTAAATTTCCAAGGCCGTAGTTCAATGCCACCGCCAAGCAACGTTTGTCCCGAAACGGAGAAAGGAGAGTACGAAAACTGCCTATACCCAACGTGGAGTGTAACCCATTTGTATTGTGGGCTCATACCAAACTGGTTAAACGCATGGTTCATCGAAACTTTCCCATTGGTAAATACTGCCGTAACCGGAATACTTATGCCATAAACACTAACATTAAGGTTAAGGTTAGCTCCCCAGAACGCTGGCATCGGAATACGGTTACTGTCGTTAGTAGACGTTGAAGTGTAATTTAACCCTACCCCACCACTTATTTTGAAAGGCTTTTGTTTACTAATACCTTCGAGGTCTTGCGCAGAAACAACCTGCACAAGACCAACCAGACAAAGTAAAAAAAGAACATTGAGAATATTCTTATTTGACATATACAGGCTTTTGATTATTAAATACCCAAAGAAGATAGAGGTTTACAGCATATTAATTGAGGAAGCGCTCAACATCTACTTAGTCTGGTAATGATACTTAATCGTCAATTGAGGACGATAGTCATTGCCTGCCATCAATGGTTGGTCACCCGCGAAGATATTCCACATGGCTTGTGCCTGTGAGCTAGTGCTAGTCACATTGGATAAAGAATTGGATTGCAGTCGAAATTGGTAACGGCTTGCCGATGGAACAGAACTAATGTAGCTGTTGAGTACAGATGTGATATTAATCGAAAATCCGTCAAGAACCCCCTTACTAGCGCTTGCAATCACACCACAACTGCTAATAGATGTAGCATCGTAGTCGGCTGCATCCAAGGTGGCGCCATAGTCCAAAAGGTAGCATAACATTGTCTTGTTGTCGGCAAAAGGAAAGAGGTTGCTGTTGGCCTGGAATACGTTCAACACAGCATTATCAATGACCAATGTTTGGCCGCTTGCCGGAAGAATAGATGTAACATTGAAGCTGATAAATCCCCGCATGGAGTTACCGTTGGCATCCCAGCCCATGGTGATTTCTTTACGACCTGCACCAGAAGTGTAAAAATCCTGTACAGCATGTGGTGTGGAATTGGTAATAATTCCATCGACTGCAGCTTCTGAAACAAACGTTTTTTCTGCGTTGACGTCTTTGTTGACGTCTTTATCGTCTTTACTGCATGAAGAGAATGCGAAAGTAGTTGCCAGTGCAACCAAAATAAATAAATTTGTTTTCATAATTTTACTTTTTTTGGTTGTAAAATTATGTTACTAAAAACAGTCCCGCAATACTATAAATATATGATTTTTGTAGCGGTAAGAATTATCAACTGTCAACTATACCAGTCTTTCTTTGATGGCTTTAACCACTGCTTCCGATTTTGAGTTTACGTGTAACTTTTTGTAAATATTATTGATGTGGGTATAAACTGTACCAATGCTGATAAAGCAACTGTTTGCCACCATTTTGTAGCTATCACCATTCACAAGACATTTTAGGATGTCGAGTTCCCGGGGCGAAAGCTGGTAATTGTTATCCGCTTTTAGCGGTGTTGAGAAAAATCCAAGCACTTTTCGGGCTATTTCTCCACTCATGGGCGAACCACCGTGGTAAAGCTCTTCAATGGCTTTGATTATTTCGATAGAAGAAGATTTTTTAAGAAGGTAACCTGTAGCACCGGCACAAAGAGCATCAAAAATTTTGTCTCTATCCTCGAACATAGTAAGAATCATTATATTGATTTCCGGATACATATCTTTAACTAATCTAGTAGCCTCAATACCGGTAATTCCGGGCATATCTATGTCCATTAAAATAACATCGGGTTTGTTTACAGTGCATTGCTCCAAAATATGGGTAGCTTCGGGCCAAGAACCTACCAATTCGAAGCCACCAGTACCCATCACCAGATAAGTGAGCACATCGCGTAGCGAATAATTATCTTCGTATATCGAAATTTTTATAGACATATTATTTAGAGTTATGAGTTCCCTTTCTGGTTTGTTGGTGCATAAGGGAAGATTTATAATCCATTTACTTTCTTCCAAACTAATTGATAAAGTTACATAAGTTTCAACTTCAATACAATCATATAAACTTAGTATTCTGTATCTTGAGCGAAATTTGGGTCCCCGAGTTTTTGTGGGATTCTATTGAAAAGAATGCACTCATTTGTTTTGCTCGACGCTCCATGTTTACCAATCCATTGCGATTAGTTGGGGCATCGATATCAAAGCCTATGCCGTTATCTTTCACACTAATTTCGATAAATTGAGAAGTGGTAATAATGCGTACATCTACCTGTGTAGCTTCGGAATATTTGGCAGCATTGTTTAATGTCTCCTTCATAATGAGGTAAATATTTCTCCGTTGATCCATGTCCATTTTCACTTGCTGAATACTTTCATCAATATCGAAAGTTATTTTCGTTCCTTTGGGTTCAAACAGTGGAATGGCATATTCCTTCAGCCGCAGTTCAAGATTGACGAACCGGTCGTTTTGGGGGTTTACCGACCAGATAATGTCGTCCATGGCATTGAGCATGGTACGTGAATTTATCCCGATTTTACCTATCATATCACTTGTAAGGCTTCCTGCCACATTTCGGTTGCCTGTAATTAACTCACTCATAATCGAGATACTACTAAGGGTGGACCCAATGTCGTCGTGCAGATCGGCGGCGATTCGGGTGCGCATTTTTTCAATTTTCAATGCATGTGCCATTCGGTATCGATAAATCAGATAGATAACAAGCAATATTATGGAAATCAGGGCGAAATAAAACCAAACGGTTTGGTAAAATTCGGGAAGAATAACGAATGGAAAAAGCGTTTCAGGGCCGGTTTCGCCATCGGGGTATTTTGCCCTTACATGAAATACGTAGTTCCCAGGCCGCAGCGAGGGATATTCCACAAACTGTCGGTCGGAAAGCTGACTCCAACCGCCTTCAGCACCTTCGAGCTGGTATTGAAATTGCAACTCTTTAGCTCGGCGAAATGTAATGGATGAAAACTCAATGGATATATTGTTTTTTCCAGGATCAATTTCCACAATTTTTCCTTGTTGTACCAGACAAGTATCAGCCACTCCGTTCACAAAAAAGTTGGTAATGCACACACGAGGTTTGTTACCTGTTATATCTATATTTTTCTGAATTTTATGTGTAACAAAAATACCCTCATCGGTCATCAGGAAAAGGTTTTGTTCATCGTTCAGCACATTCAAACCTTGTCCTTGAAGTCCGTTTGTTTCATCGAAACGGTCAATTTTTTCATTACGATTTTTGTTATTCACCCGGCTTATACCTTTCTGTCCGGCAAGCCAAACGTTGCCTTTGCTATCGGGAATTACACTGGTTATCATATTATCAGTCAACCCGGTTGAAGTGCTATAATGTGTAAACGATTTTACACCTTTTTCATTGAGTACAAGTTTATAAACGCCGGAGTACAAAGAAGCCTGCCAAAGGTTACCGTTTCTGTCGGTCGTCAAATCCTGAATCCATGCATTTACAAACGAGGAGTCTGGTTTTAATGATTTATATACTATCACTTTGTCCAAAAGGAGTGTCTGATTGACGATAGATGTGGCAGTTGTTCGGTAAAGCCCATAAATGAAATCGCCAATCCAATAGTTGCCGTACCTATCCTGGGTCATAGCACCCGGTCGAAGGCTCACCGAATCGGAATGGTTGAATTTCGTGTGGTACATTTTGCCTTGGTCGAAAACGAAAATTTTATTTTGCATACAGACCCACAAACGATTTTGACGGTCGATGAAAGTAGATTTCAGCCTTTTACCATCCAATGCCACGAAATCGGCTACTTTTTTTATTTTATGCAAATTGGGAATTCCTGCGGTGAGTGTAATATTGAAAAGTGCCGAGTGGTTGGCTATCCACATCATCGAATTAGAATCAATTTTAAAACTATTAATTCCATTTTCGTGTAACGGTGTGTCTTTAAAATCTATCTTTGACAATTGCCCGTTTTGGTACACATACAAAGCATTGCGACCGGGCATCCATACCCTCCCGAAGCGATCCGGAACCATATCAGCTGACTCCTTGAAGCGTTTGCCATCGAACGAAAGTGCATAATCGTCAAAATTTTCGACCATACTCACTCCCTGATCTGTCCCAAACCAGTAGTTACCTTCGCAATCATTGAACATACACATCACTGTAGACGAAATAAGTCCGTTAGCATCAGTAAGGTGAAGTGTAATTTGTCCGTTGCGTGTACGGTAAACCCCTTTGGTTGAGGTAGGTATCCACAAGTTCATTTGACGGTCGATATAAAGGTGATTGATAAAAACCCCTTCGAGTTCGGCAAATGGTTGCGAAACGGTATGTTTTCCTTTCCAGTCGAAAGGTTTATTGAATGTGATAAGGTAATATCCCTGCGAAGTCCCCACGTGAAGTCGCCCCTGTTTGTCAAACAATATTTTGATAATCATCATGTCTTTCAGTTCGGGGAAAAAGTAAGGTTTTATTTTCCCCCTATCAGGAAGAAACACTCCTAAACCGAGAGCACCCCCAAACCAAAGCGTTTTATCTGGCGAAAGTTCGAGCGTGGTAACAACTTGTTGATTGCTACCATAATCGAAAACACGTGTTAGTGTATCATTTTTAAGCAGGTAAACCAAGTGTGCCGCTCCAACCCACAGTTTGCCATCAGGTGAATACTTCAGGGTATTAAAAATATTTCGTCCTATGCGCTTCGGGTTAGAATAAAACTGGCGGAAGTGTCCATTGCGCTGCTGAACAAAAAGGCCTTGCATAAACGCTGTGGAGATAATACTACCATCGGGTTTGCGGTCGAGATATTCAACAAAAGCAGAGTTGTTGTAAATTTCAGGTATGGCTTTTTGGTAAAACGATTTGCCATCAAAACGAGTAAGTCCCCGGTCGGAGCCAATCCAAACATATCCTTGCTTGTCTTGATTGATACACATTATGCCGTTGTCTGCTAAACCATCCTTTATAGAGTAATTATGAAATAGATAAAACTTGGATGAAATACTATCATTCGAAATATTGACCTGTTTAGAGTAAACATGTATGAAAAAACACAACGAAATTATCGACAATTTTATTTTCATTTTATTTCATAATAAAAGGTTCGAAAAGGTTAATCTGATTACAAAAATGCCAAAGATACATATTTATTTTAAAATATACAATTTTTATACTTTCATGATCAAAAGACTACAATCCAAGTAAGTAGATTACTTTCCATACATCATATTTAACAGTGAATGAATTAAAATAAACTACCCACGCCGCAAGCGGGCGGGGTATTAATTGTTTACTATCTCCATATAAAAATAAGATTTGCAGCAAGCGACGGGGAATTCATCCCCAAAGAGATGATAAAAATAATTTATAGTTGCAATGAGGTAATTATCCAATTTATAGTTGCGATCTATACAAATTTCACTTTGTATAGATATTTTATTGATTTGAAATTTGCTAAGTTGTTTTATTGAATAAACTCTTAAATTTGATTTATGGAAAGCTTTACATTGCAAATAGTAGATATAAGACGTATTTCATTCTGATAACCCAGAAAGGAATACTTCTTTTTTGTTCTAAAAGAAAAAAACTCATATTTTAGAAATTTATACTCACTTTTTGAATTATCAAAAAAAATATTTACAGACTAAAAATATCTGTCAGAAAAACATAATGTGCGTTAATTGAACCCATAAATACCTATTTACAGACAACTTTCCAGTACGTTTAGCGTTTTGGTTACAAATCAGGAATGACTACGATTTATCAACAAAGAAAAAATACCATGTTTTTTTGATTATTGAGATTTGATTTTTTGATGGATACCCACACTTTTAAATATATGAGGTGTGGGTATTTCATTTTACTTCGTTAGAAATAGACTTTAAACCAGCAAAATTATATCCCCTATTTCATGTGGAGATAGTGGAAAGAGAGTTGCTATTTGTCACAAGAGAGAAAACTATACTATTTTCATTGATTTCTATGGTCTTTTTTATAAATCATTAAACGCATTTTCAATCCAATATTAAACATAAAGTGCGTTAATAGACACAACATCTATGCAACTACACACAATCTTTCAGTATTTTTGGCGTTTTTATTACAAAATAATAATAAATACAATTTTTGCACTATTATAACATTATGAAACGAACTGATAAAACACGGTTTTACAAGTTGCTACTAGCAGTGATAATTTTAGTATTCACAGCTAGTTGTGATAACTCGTTGCCGTTTCGAACAGTAACCACCACTGCTGTAACCGACGTAACGTCTTCCACAGCTACTGCAGGTGGAAAAATTACGAACGATAACAATATCGTGACGACTTCCCAGGGAGTATGTTGGAGCACCAATACGGGACCAACTATTAATGACAGTAAAACTTCAAGTACAACTATAACTGTAGATTTTACAGGCTCACTGACCGGTTTAACTCCCAATACTACCTATTATGTAAGAGCTTATCTTAGTAATAGCGACAATACAGTATATGGGAGTGAGATTTCATTCACCACAGCGGCATCCAACGGTCTTGCTCTTACCACAGTCGCAGCAACAGGAATAACTACAACAGCAGCTACGACCGGTGGAAATATAGCTTCCGATGGCGGTTCAACGATTATAGCACGTGGCGTATGTTGGGGAACAACAACTGCCCCAACTACTACCAACAGCAAAACAACTGATGGAACGGGAACAGGAGTTTTCGCTAGTAGCTTAACCGGATTATTACCTAACACTTTATATTACATCCGTGCCTACGCAACAAATGCTACCGGAACAATTTATGGCAATGAACTTACATTTACAACTCCTCAAACAGCTGTACTTACCTTAACCAGCACCGCAGTAACAGCAATTACCACAACAACAGCTACGACCGGTGGAAATATAGTTTCCGATGGAGGTTCAGCGGTGACAGCACGTGGAGTATGTTGGAGTACAACTGCCGCACCTACAACAGCTGGCAGTAAAACCAGCGATGGAACAGGAACAGGTGTATTCGCAAGCAGCCTAACCGGCTTATCGCCTAACACTTTATATTATGTCCGAGCGTATGCAACAAATGCTAACGGAACGGCTTATGGTAACGAAGTAACATTCACCACTAGTCAGGCAACGGCAGTAGCACTTACCACCACTGCCGCAACAGGAATCGCAACAACTGCAGCGTCATCCGGAGGAAATATTACTTCCGACGGTGGATTGGTGATTGTATCACGTGGAGTATGCTGGAGCACTACCACCGCACCTACTATCAGCAACAATAAAACCACCGATGGAACAGGAACAGGTGTTTTTGCAAGCAGTGTAACCGGTTTGCAACCAAACACTAAATACTATGTACGGGCGTATGTCACCAATATAATTGGAACAACTTACGGTAATGAGATATCATTTACAACACCGGCAACGGCTGTACTCACCCTAAGCACCACAACACCATCGGCAATTGCAACAACAACCGCCACAGCAGGTGGAAATATTACTTCGGATGGTGGAGCGAGCGTCACAGCACGCGGAGTTTGCTGGAGTACATCAACCGGTCCAACAACTGCCAGTAGTATTACTGCAAATGGAATTGGAACAGGAACTTTCACTAGTAGCTTATCCGGTCTGATTCCGGGAACTACCTACTATTTGCGGGCGTATGCAACGAATGCTAACGGAACGGTTTATGGTAACGAAGTGACATTCACCACTACGGCATTAGTTGCACCCACTCTAACCACAACCGCAGCATCGGCCATTGCAATAACAACAGCAACAGCGGGTGGAAGCATATCTTCCGATGGTGGATCGGCAGTTACGGCGCGTGGAATATGCTGGAATACAGCAAGCGGACCTACTACCGCCAACAGCAAAACCAGCGATGGAACAGGAACAGGTAGTTTTACAAGTAGCTTAACCGCCTTGGTATCCGCCACCAAGTATTACGTGAGGGCGTATGCAACCAATGCAATTGGAACGGCTTATGGTAACGAAGTATCATTTACCACTACAAGTGCAGTAACCAATACACCGGGAACACTAACGGTAAGTACGCTTACCAGCACAGCAGGTGGTCAATATTCACCAAGAAATGTGGTAGCTATCTGGATCCAAAATAGTTCGGGTGTATTTGTAAAATCACTATTGGTATTAGCCAATGCTCGAAAATCGGATCTAACAAACTGGTCTTCAAATACGGCTAAAAATGTAGTAAGTGCAACTACCGGTGCTACACAAACCAGCCATGCCGTAAGAACAGCGACCTGGAACGGAACAAATGTGAGTGGAGTAGTAGTTACAGATGGAACATATAAAGTTTGTCTTGAACTAACCGATGGTACACTTAGATTCTTTAGATTTGACTTTACAAAAGGATCAGTCGCAAGCACCGTATCGCCTGCTAATGTATCCAGCTTTGCAAATATCTCCATCGTATGGACTCCGTGATGACATTGCACATTCAGCTTTAGAATAATAAATAGAATTAAACCCACACTTTTGAATAGAAAAGTGTGGGTTTTTTGATTTATTGTTGTAAAAAAGAAACCAAGTAAGTGTGAATTGCTTAAATTTGCAAATTGACAGCAGATGTTTCGATGCCGACCTCTCCCTAAATCCCTCCCCGCAAGGGAGGGACTTTGCAGAGTGAGAACTAACAACAGCCTCCTATTAAATGAGATGCTGTGTCCCCTTTCTAAACTATTTTATTCCGTTGTCTTTCTCCTTTGGAGAAAGTACCCGTCAACCGACGGGGGATAGAGGTTGGAGAAAGGGTTAGGGATAGAGGTATTGATGTAAAAAGGATTAACTAAGGCAAATATCACAAACACATTGATAATAGTTACCAGCTACTCTATTCATCAAATAATCAGCTCCAAGTAAGAGAAATACCTATGAAAATAATACAGACCCGCGATTATAAAAGTCAGCTAATGGCGCTCTATATGGATTCATTCGCAAAAGGTGCATCGGAACAATATATTGATGAGCTGGCATTGGAGACCTATATCGAAAAGCTGCTGAAAGAAGGTGTAGCATTAGTGGCTATAGAGAATAATGATGTGATTGGAGCGCTGCTTAGTTGCCCGCTGGCATTTGACGAATACGTTACAAGTGAAATTACCGAAAACTTTGCTGTCGAAAAATGTGTTTACATCGCAGAAATGATGGTGGCTACACAAGCACGCGGTAAAGGCATAGGCCGGCAACTGCTGACAGCCTTTTTCGAATCGACCGAAACGAAACAGTATTCGGATGCTTTTATCAGGGTATGGGATAAGAATGTCGCGGCGATAGCCTTGTATGAGAAAATTGGATTCGTAGCCTATACCACCATCGAACAAACAAAACAAAAAGCGGATGGAATCGGGACTTTCGTGATGCAAAAAATATATTTACACAAGAAACTAATTTGAATTATGAATGATGTATTGACCAAAACAATTGATTTAAAAACTGGAAGCGCTAAAGAAAAACGACAGGAAATTCTTCAGTATTTTCGCAAGACATGGGCGGTTGACGAACAATTGTACACGCAGTTAAAGTCGGACGAAGTGTTTTATCATCGCGGGGATTCTCTGCGCCATGTGTTGTTGTTTTACTTCGGACACACTGCCGTGTTTTTTATCAATAAACTATTTCTGGCTAAAATTATCGACACACGTATCAACCCTTCCTTCGAATCTATCTTCGCCATTGGCGTGGATGAAATGAGTTGGGACGATTTGAACGAGAAACATTATAACTGGCCCAGCGTAGATGCCGTGCGCGACTACCGCAACAAGGCCAAAGAACTGATTGAGAACGTAATTCTTACCACTCCACTCACCTTACCCATCAGTTGGAACGATCCGCAGTGGATTATTCTGATGGGTATTGAGCATGAACGTATTCATCTGGAAACTTCATCGGTGCTTATTCGTCAACTTCCATTGAACGAAGTAGTGGCAGATAAGTTTGGAAAGATATGTGCCGAGTCTGGCAATGCTCCACAAAACGAACTTCTACCGGTGACAGGTGCACAGATGCAGTTGGGCAAGACCTTCGACAACGCGCTCTACGGTTGGGATTTGGAATATGGACATTATACCGAAAAAGTCGAAGACTTCAGCACATCCAAATACCTTGTTTCTAACGGTGAATTCCTCTGCTTTGTAAACGATGGCGGTTATAAAGACAAATGTTACTGGACAGAAGAGGGTTGGAACTGGTGCAGCTTTAAAGAAGCCGAGATGCCACTCTTTTGGCGGAAAGAGGACGATGAATATCGTTTACGGTTAGTGGCTGAAGAGATACCCATGCCCTGGAACTGGCCGGTAGAGATTAATTATCTGGAAGCAAAAGCCTTCTGCAACTGGAAAACAGCCAAAGAAGGTAAAACCTTCCGCTTGCCAACCGAAGCCGAATGGATGCGATTGACTGAGGTCTGCGCAGTACCCGACGAACTGCAATGGGCGGTGGCACCGGGGAATATCAATCTGGAACATTATGCCTCGCCATGTCCGGTCGACAAGTTTAAAACCGGCGATTTCTACGATGTAATCGGCAATGTATGGCAATGGACCGAAACACCTATCACCGGCTATGCAGGTTTCAAGGTGCATCCCATGTACGACGACTTTGCAACTCCTACCTTTGATGGAAAACACAACCTTATAAAAGGAGGCTCGTGGATATCCACCGGCAACGAAGCCATACGCGATGCACGCTATGCCTTCCGTCGTCACTTTTATCAGCATGCCGGATTCCGGGTGGTGCAATCCGAAACGCCACTCAGCATTCACAACGATGAATACGAGATGGACGTGGAAGTGGCTAATTCCTGCGAAGCAAACTGGGGAGATGCCTTTGCCAATTGTCCGAATTTCTCTGTGGAACTTTCAAAAGTAGCCATCGAAACCATGAAGGACAAAAAAGGCATCAAAGTGCTGGACTTAAATGCCGATACCGGACGTATGGCGTTTGAACTGGCACAACAGTTCGAAGATGTTACCGCGCTCGATTTCTCAACCCGCTTTCTACGCTTACCCATCAAACTACAGGAAAAAGGATTTATACGCTACATAGTAAAGGACGAAGGCGAACTGGTTTTCTACCGCGACGTGGTACTTTCGGATATGGGACTGGAAAACGGGAAAGACAACATCCTGTTTATGCAGGCCGATGCCAATAATCTGAAACCGATTTACAGCGGATACGACCTGATCATAGTGCCTAATCTATTGGAAGAACTGATATGTCCTATCATTTTTCTACAAAACATTCACGAACGACTGAATGAAAACGGAACACTCATCATAGCCAGTACCTATGAGTGGGAACATCACGAAGTAAAACGGGCACACTGGCCGGGAGGATTCAAAAAAGATGGCGAACCCGTTTCGTCCTTCGATGGAATGCAAGCTATACTCAATGAGCACTTCACGCTGGAGAATACTCCTTTCGATGTACCGATCACCCTCCGCAAATCATCGCGCATTAGTGAGCTGCGACTGTCGGAAGTAAGCGTGTGGAAGAAGAAATGCAACTGATAATTAATAATAAAGAGTTTTAATATAAGAATAATTACAATATGGATACAGTTAAATTCAAACACATTACCCCTATTCAACTACGTTTTAATGATTTCGATGCATTAGGCCATGTGAATAACTCAGTATATTTCTCGTTTTTCGATTTAGGAAAAACCTCTTACTTCAATGAGGTGATGCCCAATATGAGCGAGAGCAAGGAAGTTGGGGTAGTAATAGGACATATAGAAGTAAGCTTTTTGCTGTCGGTATATCCGGGCGAAAATGTGGCGGTGGAAACAGCAGTAGTGGAAATCGGGAACAAAAGTTTCAAGCTTTTACAACAGTTGATCGACCTTGATACCAACGAAGTGAAATGCGTATGCCGCACAGTGATGGTTTGCTTTGATGCAAAAACCAAAACCACCCGTCTCATTTCTGAAGAATGGAGAAAGGCCATGGCCGAGTTCGAAAGCAATTCTGAACTTCTGAAAGTTCACACAAGTCATTAAGTCCGGGAATAGAAATAAGAATAAAGTACAACCAAATAGAATCAAACTGCTCCGGTGACTTAAAGTCGTCGGAGCAGTTTTTGTATTTCAGCAGATCTTATTCCCTAATTGCGAATGTCGCTACAATAGTCATTTACCTCCATACCTATCGACATCATACAGATGGAAACCAATGAAATCACATTATTAAAATTTATATTGAAAAATGATTGCAAATAAAAAATAAATTATTATTTTTGGAACTTTAATTTCGAAGTTAATTGCTTGTTTACATCTTATTGCTGTTTGTTTACACAGAACGTTTCGCACTTTTGATTCGTTATGCAGGAAAATTTAAAGAGAAACCTTAACCTTTTCTTGCCACGCCTGTTTACGTTGAAATATGGCTGGCTAAGTTTTTGGATAGTATGCGCGTACACACTCGTAATGCTCAACTTCCAACATCCCTTCGGTGAATACACATCGAATAAATCCTTTCATCATTGCATCTATTGCGCGTTCGGAGGGCTGTATATACTTCTGCTAGCACTCATCTACCTGGTTTTCCCCCGCCTATTCAAAAATTATTACCAGCAGAGCAACTGGACACGAGGCAAAGAGCTACTTAACCTCCTACTCTTGTATATAATTTGCGGTCTGGCTAATTGGACTTGTGCTGTATATTGCTTCGCACCCACACATCATAATCTCACATTCTACGTGCAAATCTTTTCGTTCAGCTTTACGTTCAATGTACTGCCCGTTATTGTTGCTAACTTTATTCATCAAAGATATCATTGGGGTTGGATCAAAGCCATACCCGAACAAATAGAGCCGCTGGAAGAACCACTTTTCTTTCAATGCATCAACAAAAAGACCATTCCCATTACCGACATCATATATATTCTTCAGAGCAAAAACGATCAGTTTATCCATTACGTATCGGAAGGCAAGGTGCACGAAGAAAAAGAAAGGCGAAGCATGAAAAAGCTATTGAGCATAATGGAACCCTACCCACAATTCAAATCCTGCCATGAATCCTTTTTAATCAATACCGACAAAATAGAATTCGTCAGCGTCATAAATGGAAAAAAGAAACTCAAATTAAAAGGTATCGACACCCCTCTCAACATTTCCAAACGGTACAGCAACGATTTCAACCAATTTCTGCAAAACAAAAAGTAGGGAGGGTTGAGAATAGAACCCCCAACCCCCGTTCGACTGAGCTCACGCCAAAGCCTAAAGGAGGCTTAAGACATATTCTCTTATGTATTCTCAAATCTTAACGTGAGTTTGTTATAAGCAAACAACATACAATCAATTAAAAGTAGCTTTTAGAATCCTGAAGGGATTCAATGTGAATAACCGCGGGTGTAACCCGTGGTTATTTGTACAAAATAATCAGAACCCCGAATGGGGTTCAATATCACACATTTTTATATTGAACCCCATTCGGGGTTCACATACATGTTCTGTCTTTTCCACGGGTTTCACCCGCGGTTATTCACATTCAAGTCCTTCGGACTTGCAAAATAGTGAGTTTCAAAAGAATCCTATATCGAACTCACGTTAATCTTAATCAAATACTTGAAGCTTTCTCAAACCTCCGTCGGCTGACGGATTGGGGGTCAGTAAAAAATACAATATCCACTGATCTATTCCACAAATATCACTATCCTTCCCTTCCAAATATCACACAAAACACCCAAACGTCACACCCTCTCAACCAATTCTCCCAATATCACTTCCAATTTTCACACCCCCATTAAAGTTTCAAAAACTGCTTTTATATTTGAAGCGTCTTTCGGAGGAGAGAACAGCATGGAACAAATAATTATTAATGGTCAATGATAAATTATCAATGATGAAAGACAAATAATTGATGCTGCCGTGAAAAATATTGACATAAACGCAAAAAAGAACGCATCTGCCAAACGAAAGAACGACACGTGCAGTAGAGTAGAACGCGTCTGTCGAACGAAAGAACGCGTCTGCCAAGCAAAAGAACGACACATGCAGTACAGTAGAACGCATCTGTCGAACGAAAGAACACGTCTGACGAACGAAAGAACGACACGTGCTGTAGAGTAGAACGCGTCTGACGAACGAAAGAACGACACGTGCTGTAGAGTAGAACGCGTCTGACGAACGAAAGAAAGGGATGGATGGCGGCAAAAAGGAGATGAAAAAGAAAGCGAAAACAACCGATTATTGACGGTGAAATGGGGGAAAATAAGCATGGTCGGGTCTCGCGATTTCCAAATCGCGTATATTGGGAATGATTGGGAACGGTAAATAAGATGTACATATTCTATTTATAATGAATTATTTTTCCCGTAGGGAATACATATCAATAGAAAACGAAAACAGATAAAACCAATTCCCCGTAGGGGATAAACCTGGAAAAATGTGAATGTCCTACGGACAATAAATACACATATCTTTTTATTCTATGGATATGTAAGTCCTACGGACTATTTTTCAACTACAAATTCGCATGATTAATATATTTAGCAAAGGTAGAGAAGGAATTGAAAAGAGACGTACTAATCCAAAGTTCCCCTTTAGAGCCTGTCCGACTACTGGCGGAGGTTAGGGGTAGATAATCACAAACTAAATTTCTCGTAACTAAATATTAATCACAAAAAAAAACAAACCATTATGACATCAAAACAAAGCAGCATTTACTCAATGCTAAGACGTGTCGTCACTTTTCTAAAGAAAGAAGCTAACGCATTAATTGCATTTGTCGTGTTGGCTCAATTACTTATCGAGTTGGAAAACAATCTCAACGAGATTGATACCCTCAAAGAGCAACAAGCCACCGACATTAAAGGGCTAAGCAAACAAAAAGACGCATTGCGTAAAACAGCCACTCAAAAGGCGATTGAAATGTGTAAGGCTATCCTTCTTATGGCCCAAATGACCAACAATATTCTATTGGCCAATGAGGTAAATTACACCGAAACCGATTTTCGTAAAGCGTCCGATAACGAAGCGGATACCCATCTGTCGGTAATTTATTCGGCCGCCCTCCGCAATCAAACCGAATTACAACAGTATGGCGTGACACCCAATAAACTGCCCGAACTTAAAACATCCATAGATGCCTTCAAAGCGGTCATAGGTACCCCAAAAAACGGAACAATAGGACGTAAACAAATTACCGATCGGTTGGCAACTCTTTTTGCGGATGAAATGGTGATTATCGATAAAATAGATTTATTGATCGAGACACTGAAATTCAGCAGTCCTACTGTATACACCGAGTATCAGGACAACCGCAAGATCAACTATTTCGGCTCATCACTGATGGTGAACAGTGCCATTACCGATGCCGAAACAGGACTAGGACTACCGGGCGTAGTGATGACATTTATACTCGATGGCGTTACCGTACTCGAAAAAACCACCGGTGACAATGGCGGAACAAATATAAAATCCATCAACCCCGGCGTATATAGCGTCAACCTCTCCAAACCAGCCTACGCCAACCAAACCATCACCGTCAGCATTCCCGGCGACGACCTGATAACCGTAACCGCCGCCATGGTAAAAGAAACTACCGTAAAAGAAAGTCGATAAACAGCAAGCGCTGACACGATAACCTGCACCAAGAGAGAGTTGAAGAGTATCGACTCTCTCTTCTTGGTTGAAACAAACCCCTAACCTCCGCCAAGAGTCGGACAAGCTCTAAAGGGGGATAAGAAAAGAAATACCCTGGAGGATCAAATACGTGTTGGATGAAAAGTTCTGCAATTTGATGTTTATAAAAGAATACTTGATTTGATTAAATGTAAATAATCCCGTACTTCTCGTATGTCCCCTTTTTAAGGGGACGAGCGTAGCGGAGGGGTTGTAGAAAATAATTTAATAAAATATACCGGAGTTAAAAAAGGATTGTGTAACTTTGAGGCTTTGAAAAATTAAAATAGAGTATTAGTAATAATGGCAAAACAAGTAAAAGAGAAAAGTATTGAAGAAACCCTTTGGGATTCGGCCAATAAGTTGAGAGGAAGTGTGGAACCGGCTGAATATAAGCATGTGGTATTGGGGTTGATTTTCCTGAAATTTGCCAGCGATAAGTTTGAAGAACGACGCAAAGAGCTGGTGGCAGAAGGCAAACAGAAATACATCGAGATGGCTGACTTTTATAATATGAGTAACGTGTTCTTTCTGGATGAAGCATCGCGCTGGACTTATATTATCAAAAACTCCAAGCAAAACGATATAGCCTTGAAGATAGACACCGCGCTGCACAATATAGAGAAAAACAACAAGGTGCTGAAGGGGGCACTGCCTGATAACTATTTCTCGCGCCTGGGACTGGACATCACCAAACTCTCTTCGCTACTCGACACCATCAACGAAATAGACACGCTCAAAGACAAAGCTCAGGATATTGTAGGGCGCGTGTACGAATATTTCTTATCCAAATTTGCCCTGGCCGAAGGAAAAGGAAAAGGTGAATTCTATACCCCTAAGAGCATAGTGAACCTGATAGCCGAAATGATAGAACCTTACAAAGGAATTATCTATGACCCGGCTTGCGGTTCGGGAGGTATGTTTGTACAATCCATTAAGTTTATCGAAAGCCATCACGGCAACAAACAGGAAGTATCCATTTACGGACAGGAATATACCAACACCACCTACAAACTGGCCAAGATGAACCTCGCCATACGGGGCATCTCAGCCAACCTGGGCGAAAAAGCAGCCGATACTTTTGGCGACGACCAACACAAAGACCTGAAAGCCGACTTTATTATGGCCAACCCGCCTTTTAATCAGAAAGACTGGCGGGGTGAACAAGAGTTACTCACCGACCCACGCTGGCGGGGCTACGATGCCCCACCCAAAAGCAATGCTAATTACGGTTGGATACTGAATATGGTTTCTAAACTCTCCGACAAGGGCGTAGCCGGCTTTATCCTAGCCAACGGCGCACTGAGTGGTGGTGGTGAAGAATACAAAATTCGCAAAACCCTGATAGAAAACAATCTGGTAGAAGCTATTCTGGTATTGCCACGAAACTTATTTTATACCACCGATATTAGTGTAACCCTTTGGATACTCAATAAAAACAAAAAGGAACAAAGCCGGAGCATAGGCGACGAAAGCAGACACTACCGTAACCGCGAACAGGAAATTCTGTTTATGGACTTACGCCAGTTAGGCGAACCGTTTGAAAAGAAATTCACACAATTTTCGGATGATGATATTAAAAAAGTAACCGGTACCTATCACCAATGGCAATCGAACGAAATTGAAAATATCCCTGAGTTCTGTTACTCGGCTACGCTAGACGAAGTAATTAAAAAGGATTTCTCACTGGTGCCCAGCAAATATATTGAATTCGTAAACCGAGACGAGAATATCGACTTTGACGAAAAGATGCAAAGTCTCCAAACAGAATTTGCAGAATTGCTAAAAGCCGAAGTTGCCTCTAAAGCTGATTTACTAACCGTATTTAAAGAGTTAGGGTATGAGATCAAATTATAAGCCTTTGGGTAAATATATTCAGCCCGTAATTGGGCGAAATAATGATTTGGGCGATTTGCCTTTAGTGGGTTTAAGTATTCAGAAGAAGTTTATCCCTTCCATTGCCAATACCATTGGAACAGATATGTCAACTTACCGAATTATTGAAAAAAATCAATTTGCGTATGGTCCGGTAACTTCACGGAATGGAGATAAGATAACAATAGCACTCTTTAATGATTATGAAAAGGCATTGATTTCACAGGCTTACATTCCTTTTGAGGTTATAGATACCAACGAGCTTGACCCTGAATATCTGATGATGTGGTTTCGCCGACCAGAGTTTGACCGCTATGCACGGTTTATGAGCCACGGAAGTGCTCGGGAGATTTTTGGCTGGGAAGAAATGCGCAACACACTTTTACCTATCCCCCGTATAACCAAACAACGCGAAATAGTAAAAGAATACAAGGTTATTCAAGACCGTATAACCCTTAACCAGCAGCTAATACAAAAGCTGGAAGAAACAGCTCAGGCGATATATAAACAGTGGTTTGTTGATTTTGAATTCCCTAACGAAGACGGCAAACCGTATAAAAGTAATAGTGGGGAAATGGTGGAGAGTGAATTTGGCGAGATACCAAAAGGGTGGAAAATGGGTAACATTGGAAATGTGTTAAAACAAAAAGGTTATATCAGAGGACCATTTGGTTCAGCATTAATTAAAGATGATATGATTTCTAATGGAATTCCGGTTTATGAGCAACAACATGCCATTGATAATCACAGAAATTTCAGATACTTCATTAGTATTGAGAAATTCAATAGTCTTAAACGATTTGAAGTAAAACAAAATGATTTTGTTATTAGTTGCAGCGGAACACTTGGAAAAGTTACAATTATAAAAGAAACTGACCCTATTGGAGTTATTAATCAAGCCTTATTGATTCTTAGAATTGATGAAAAGATACTAAATCCAATTTGTTTTCAATACTTTATAACTTCAAAATATGGTAATAATTTATTAATCGAAGATGCTGGAGGAAGTGCACAAGTCAACATGGCAAAAAGAGAACAAATCGTTGCAATTCCATTAATAATACCTAGTGATTTAGAACAAATAAAAGTCTCAAAACACTTGTTAAATTGTGATAACTACATACTCAAATTGTCAACAGAGAACAATCAACTAAGCAAAATGAAGGATTTACTTCTTTCTAAACTTGCTACATTAGAAAACTAACACTTAAAACCTATGAATGAAAACACTCTGTCATTGCTAGATGCAGATTCTATCGAACTGCATTATTGGTTAAATAACAAATCGCATGCTATGGATGCGTTTATCCAAAATGAATGTGAAACTGAATTTCTTGGCATATTAAAAGAAATTGCCAATACTTTTAATGTTCAAATCTGTGTTGAAACCGAACCTTTGGCAAATGGTGGAATTCGTAGGTGGTTCAGAATTATTTCCAAAAATGAAAGTAAAAAAGCAGTAATAACAACTGCATTGGTAACAACTTTGGCAGTGACAATAATAACAACTCCAATTACAACTGTTTTGAGTGAAGTTACAAAACACGTTGTTGATAAATTCTTTGAAGATCCTGAAATTAAGGCTTTAGAAAAAGAGAAACTCAAATTAGAAATTGTTAGTTTAAAAATAGACACCGAATACAAGAGACAGAAGCTTAATGTAAATGTAAAAATAACCAAGAAACGATCTAACTTTTTTCAAAAATTAGATAGCTCTCCTAAAGTCAATCAAATATCATTGACACTTGAGAACAACGAGAAAAATAAAATCTCAAATGAGTTATTTGTCAAAAAATCTGAATTTAAAAATTATGTGTTGGCTTCTGATAATTTAGACCCAGAAACTATTGAGAATGCTTCAATAGAAATAATATCACCTGTTTTAAAAAAGGGTGGATATAAATGGAGAGGTATATATAAAGGTGATATAATATCATTTTCAATGAAATCTAATGAATTTAAAACACTTGTTCAAACAAGTAAAATTGAATTTAAAAATGGGTCTTCAATTAGATGTTTACTACTGATTAATAAAAAAATGGATACTAATGGTGAGGAGGAAATTGTCAGCTATGATATTTTGAGAGTAAATGAATATTTTGAAAATGACCAACCAATTGAAACACCAGAATACAAAAAACACAAACAGGTACTTGATGCCGAAAAGTCACAAACGAAATTGACAGATCTAGCTGAATTTTGAATTAAATTTGAGATTTGAAAAACAATATTAATTACAGATGAACAACCATCAGCAACTATTATCAGGCGTATCGCATTTAAGCAAACATTACAGAGAGTTGGAGCGTATCAGCGGCGCTAACTTTAATATCTTTAGGATTATCAATGTAAGCTCGGACGAGTTAAAGCATTCGTCCTTTGTAGCGGAGTTACTTAATCCCAAGGGTTCGCACGGTCAGGGAACTGTATTCTTAAAGTTATTCGTAGACACACTAGGTATAACTCCTTTTCACTGTGATGATGCCGGTGTAGAGATTGAAAAAAGCATTGGCAAGGTTACCGAAGAAGAAGGTGGACGACTGGATATTTATATCAACGACAACAGAGGAAATGCAGTAGTGATAGAGAACAAGATTTATGCCGACGACCAGCCGAATCAGCTTATCCGGTATTATCAGTTTATTCAAAATCATAAGTTTAATCCGCAACATGTATATTACTTAACCCTCGACGGGAAGAATGCAACACCAAAAAGCACGCACTGTGAATCGTTGAAATTAAAAAGTGGAGAACATTATAAAACAATATCCTATCAATCACATATTATCAACTGGTTGGAACTCTGCCGTAAGGAAGCAGCACAATTACCACTATTGCGCGAAGGAATTTCTCATTATATAAATCTTATAAAATACCTAACCGGACAATCAACAAATAAAGCCATGAGTAACGAAATAAGAGATCTCTCGATGCTTAACCCTCAAAACCTGAGAGCAACAGCCGACATTGCCAATACATTTTTAAATACAAAACATGAAGTGCAATGGGTGTTCTGGAAGGCCTTGCGTTCTGCATTAGAGAGTAAAGGAATACAATTAGAAGATAACCCTAAAAACACTGCAACTTCAGAACGAACATGGAATTATTACTATGGTAAAGACAAATACTTTGGCTTATGGTGTGAAATTTACAATCAAAAGGAAATGTCTATACATTGGGGTTGCGAAATTGATGATGATGTATATTTTGGATTTACTCTTGAAAAGAATGGTCATGGAGGTATTTCTGATAAAGAAGACTATATGGAACTCCAAAAAATGATAACAAACTGTGATAGCAGTTATCACAATTCAAAGTATTGGTTAGGTATGCAAGAAAGTACACCAATTCTAAATTTCAGAGCCTTTAATTCGGATGCTATTTTCAGTTTGGCAGATAAAAAAGAATTGGAGAAAATAGTGGAGAGTATTGCCACAAAAGCTGTTGCAGATATTGCTGTTGTAAAAGCGAAATTTGAAGCATTGTAATTATGATTGGCTTTTACCTTTAAAAGAATTGATCTATGAAATTCACCGAAGATAAATTAGAAAAAGCTTTTACGGAATTGTTGGGGATGGAAGGTTATTCCCATCATCTGGGCAATAGCATTGCAAGAACTGTAGACGAAGTAGTGATAGAAGAAGATTTACTCCACTACTTGCTAAGCAAGTACGCAAGCAAACAGCTAACTACTACTGAGGCTAAGTCTATCGTGCTGCAACTTAAAACCCTGCCCGCTTCCGACTTGTATGAAAGCAACAAAACGATACTTCGGTGGTTGAGCGATGGCTTTATCTTAAAGCGCGAAGACCGCAACCAAAAAGACATACACATTGAACTGATAGACTATAACGGACTGGAGGCACAACTCACCCGCACGGGTCTGGACACGATAGCTGCCGAACCGGGCGTGCAATATCCCATCGATTACAATATCTATAAGTTTGTAACCCAACTGGAGATAGTAGGCAACGAAAAACGCATCCCCGACGGCATTATTTATGTCAACGGTTTACCTTTGGTGGTATTTGAATTCAAAAGCGCCATTCGCGAAGAAGCCACTATCTTTAATGCCTTTGAACAACTCACCAAACGGTATCGCCGTGATATTCCCGAACTGTTTAAGTACAATGCCTTTTGTGTAATCAGCGATGGGGTAAACAATAAAGCAGGTTCGTTTTTTGCCCCTTATGAGTTCTATTATGCGTGGCGCAGGGTAGCAGGATTGGCAAAAGATGTGGATGGCATAAACTCCATGTATACGCTGGTGCAGGGCATGTTCAACCAAAACAGGTTACGCGATATTATCCGCAACTTTATCTATATCCCCGACAGTTCGAAGAAAGACGAAAAGATTGTGTGCCGTTATCCGCAGTACTATGCGGCCAAACGACTTTATGATACGATTAAACTGGCACAAAAGCCACAAGGCAACGGAAAAGGAGGAACATACTTCGGAGCTACCGGTTGTGGTAAGAGCTTCACCATGCTTTACCTCACCCGCTTATTGATGAAAAGCGAATACTTCGAGAGCCCAACGATAGTATTAATCACCGACCGCACCGATTTAGATGATCAATTGGCCGGACAATTTACCAATGCCAAACGATTTATAGGTGATAATACGATAGTGAGCGTAGAAAGTCGTGCCGATTTGAGAGCCCAACTTCAGGGTCGCCAGAGCGGTGGGGTATTCCTGACCACTATTCATAAGTTTACCGAAGATACCGAATTGCTGAGCGAGAGAAACAATGTAATTTGTATCTCGGACGAAGCTCACCGAAGCCAATTAAATAAAGATCAAAAAATAAAAATAACCGAGAAAGGCGTAACCAAGACTTTTGGCTTTGCCAAATACTTACACGACTCCCTGCCCAATGCTACCTTTGTAGGCTTTACAGGTACACCCATAGATGCCACGCTGGATGTGTTTGGCAAAGTAGTGGATGCCTACACCATGACAGAATCGGTACGCGATGAAATTACAGTGCGTATAGTGTACGAAGGCAGAGCAGCTAAAATTGCCTTGAAAAATGGAGAACTGGAGAAAATAGAAAAATACTATCAGGAAGTAGCCGAAGCCGGCGCCAACGAATACCAAATAGAACAAAGTAAAGAAGAATCGGCTAAAATGAATGCCATATTGGGCGACCCCGACCGCTTACAGGCTTTGGCCGAGGATTTTGTAAAACATTATGAGAACAGGGTTTCGGAAGGTGCTACCATCAAAGGCAAAGCCATGTTTGTGTGCAGTTCGCGCGAAATAGCGTACGAATTATACAAATACGTCATTGCACTACGCCCCCAATGGAATGAAATAAGAATAGCTGAAGAAGGGATCATTTTATCCGACAAAGATAAAAAGGAGATAAAACCCATGGAACGCATAAAAATGATCATGACTCGTGGGCAGGATGACGGCGAAACGTTATACAAACTATTAGGTACTAAAGAGCACCGAAAGGAATTAGACCGTCAGTTTAAGAACGAGAAGTCTAACTTTAAAATCGCAATAGTGGTAGACATGTGGCTTACCGGTTTCGATGTACCGTTTTTAGACAGCATGTATATCGATAAACCTATCCAGCAGCATAATCTGATACAAACGATTTCGAGAGTTAACCGCAAGTTTGAAGGAAAAAATAAAGGGTTAGTAGTGGATTATATTGGTATCAAGAAACAAATGAATCTGGCATTAGCCAAATACAACAAAGGTGATGAAGATAACTTCGAAGACATTGCTCAATCGCTCAAAATTGTAAAAGATCATTTGGATTTATTGGCCAAGCTGTTCCATACTTTCGACGATACAAAGTATTTTAATGGCACAACAATAGAGCAATTGAACACCCTGAACATGGCTGCTGAATTTGCTCAGAAGACCAAAGAGTTTGAGACCCGTTTTATGGGTCTGGTAAAACGACTAAAAGCTGCCTATGATATCTGTGCCGGTAGCGAACAACTGACACAGGCAGAAAGAGACTATACGCATTTTTACCTGGCCGTTCGCTCTATTGTATTTAAGCTCACCAAAGGTGATGCACCGGATACCGCTCAAATGAATGCGCGCGTCAGGGAAATGATAAAAGATGCTTTGTCGAGTGATGGCGTGGAGGAAATCTTTAAGATGGGCAGTGAGAATGAGAGCGAGCAAGATATCTTTGATGAGGACTATCTGGCAAAGATAGCCAAGATTAAGCTTCCCAACACGAAAATAAAATTACTTCAACAGCTTCTGGCTAGAGTAATCGGGGAATTGAAAAAGGTAAACAAAGTAAAAGGCATTGACTTCTCAAAGAAAATGCAGGCTCTGGTGGAACTCTACAATCAACGCGATGAAAACGACCTGTTGCGCAGTGAAGTGTATGAAGAAATAGCTGAACAACTGACAAATTTGATTTGGGAAGCACACAAAGAGTTTTCTGCTGGCGATGAACTGGGAATTGACTTTGAAGAGAAAGCATTTTATGACATATTAAATGAGCTTTGTGTAAAGTATGACTTCTCTTATCCCGAAGACAAATTAATTGAACTTGCTAAACACGTAAAAGCATTAGTCGACAGTCAGGCGAAATTCCCGGACTGGAACAAACGCGATGATATTAAATCTGCTCTGAAAGTAGGCTTGATATTGTTGCTGGATGAATATGGTTATCCACCGGTTGAAAGAGACGAAGTATACAAAGATATTTTTGAGCAAGCAGAAAATTATAAAAAGAATAGAACGGTAATCGTATAGCATAATGCTTCATCGGAGAACTCCACCCACTCTTACAACACCGCACAACGGTCGTGAAAGTCCCAAAAGTCCCCCGAGAAAAAAAAAGTAATAAAACCCTTCGTCCTCCTTCGTCGGACACTTCCCTTAGAAAGGGAAGATCATCCGAGGAAGTAACTATTAGCTAAACCAAAGAAGGGATGCTTAAACAAAAAAGACTAACTCTGTATTCATCGGGTGACTGTAATGATATTCTCGACTTCGCTCAGGGTGCGGGAGTCGCGATGGTTTGACTGAAGAGGAGATACGGATAGTGGAGGGGGAGAAATAAGAGAGAAAAGTATAAGATATTGTAAATAAGATATGGAGACCAGTAACCATTCCAAAAACAGGGCGTCATCTGAAAAGCCAAATGAGTAAGAAAAATATAAAACCGAACATTTATGTATTGTAGAAATTGTGGAAATGAAGTTTCCGAAAAAGCTGTGATGTGTGTGGCTTGTGGAACTCCTCCAAAAGCAGGCAAGAAATTTTGTTACAATTGTAAAGCAGAAACAGATCCGAACGCCGTGATCTGTTTAAAATGTGGTGTTAGTTTGCAAGAAAGCAGTAATGTGCTGGGCGATGGCAGAGACTGGCTCACTGCTTTATTGTTGTGTATTTTTCTGGGTAGTTTAGGAATTCATCGTTTTTACACTAAACACACGGTCATTGGTGTTGTTCAGATATTGACATTGGGTGGTTGCGGTATCTGGTCACTTGTTGATTTAATAATGATTGTTACTGGCAGCTTTAAAGATGCAGATGGTAATCTCCTGGTTAAAAGATAACAATCAACTTCAGCAACTAAAGAGAGTCGGTGTTTCAATCATACCGATTGCTCTTTATTTGATTCCACTCGACTGGATAAAACATCAACATACTATTTGTTTGTATAAAAATATTACCGGTCATGATTGCTACGGTTGTGGTATAACCAGAGCTATACTGTCGGCACTTCACTTCCAATTTCAGGAAGCTTTTGATTACAATAAGTTGGTAGTTTTGGTTTTGCCATTACTCATTTATATATGGATAAAAACTATGTTGCCTATGTGGGTAAAAAAAAGGTAAAAATTCAAGAATCCCCTCCGCTTCGCTCGTCCCCTGACCTTAAATCGGGTAATTTCCTTTAGAAAAGGGAAGATCATCCGAGGAAGTAAATTGGCTAAACCAAAGAGGGGATGCTTAAACAAAAAAGACTAACTCTGTATTCATCGGGTGACTGTGCTGACATTCTCGACAATGAATCACAGTCGTGGAGGTCGTGAAAGTCCCCCGAGAAAAAAGAGAAAAAAAGCAAGTACAAACCTTAAAACCCGAAAGCCATGGACAAGCAATACAACGCCGATGGTTTTATTCCAAAACATGGAGGTTATGAACGGTTGATAACCTATCAGAAGTCAGAGATTATCTACGACGGCACGCAGTATTTTTGCAAGAAATACTTCCAACGCTACGACCGTACCATCGACCAGATGGTGCAAGCCGCACGTTCGGGCAAACAAAACATCGTAGAAGCCAGTATGGCTTCGGGCACTTCGAAAGAAACAGAGATAAAACTCACCAATGTAGCACGTGCTTCATTGGAAGAATTGTTGATTGATTATAAAGACTTTCTGCGAACAAATAAGCTAAGCTACTGGGATAAGCATCATCCCTATTATGCGCAACTCTCGCAAAAACATAAAACACCCAATGCCAACTACGAAACCTACCGTAAAGGCATCGAAAGCCCTAACCCCGAAGTGTCGGCAAACATGATGATAAGTCTGATAAACGTAACATCATATTTACTGGCTCAGCAAATAAAAACGCTCGAAAAAGAGTTCCTGGAAGAAGGCGGACTGCGCGAACGAATGTCGCAAACAAGAATAGAAGTAAGAAAAAAGCAGAAATAAATTAAAGCGGAAAATCAAACAAATAATATAACAAGAGTATGGAGCTGGAAATTTCAAATTTGACGTTAGACAAATTGTACGAATTCGAACCTTTGAGTAAGGAAACATTAATGTTCTGTCAGGGTTATCATTTAGATGACATTAAATCAATTGTGCAATTTTATCATATCAATGGAGAGCTTATAAATCAGATGAAATATATTCATCCTGATCAGGCAAAACCCGGTACCGAATTGAAAAAGGTGTATCAAAAGTATAATCTGTTGATTCAACCATACGCTATTCCATTACAAAACAGAAAAGATATTTTAGTTGTCAGCTTAACAGAACTGATGCATAGAGAAAATCTTCCGGAATGGTTAATAGACAGATGTTCTCGTAATGGGTTATCCAATCTTAATTCAATATTAAAGTATTACAGGACCGAAAATGATTTTCTGGAATTGAGGCTCTGTGGTCCTAAAATGAATGCACAATTAATTGAATTATGCCAAAGATTCGATGACTTAGAGATAGAATCGGTTATTGATCCGGCGGGAAAAGCATTTGAGTCGGTTCAGAAGCTAAATGAATCATTGTCGGCAACACAAGCACTGGCTCTCGATAATTTTATTAAAATTGAAACTGAAAAATTATCATCCAGTAAATGGACATATCTCCAAAGACTTCTGAATTGTAAGTATGAGAGACCTGATTTGAGAGCTATCTTATTTTTCGAAGATGAACAGATAAACTCAATCTTTAAAATTGATAGCTTGACAGCAGCCGAATTGATTAAATTGAAAAATCAATTAAAAGAATTTGTCGATTTAATTATATGTCAAGGAATAGATGAAAATCAATATTTCAATCTGCTGAAAACCGTGTTGCCCAAAAGGGCTTCATTGAATGATGATCAAAAAACCCTTGTATCCGGGTTTGATTTTAGCAAAGGGTTCCCAATATTTAAAACAATAGATTTCCTAATTGAAAATAAGCTGATATGGCGCAAAGTAGATGACATTATCTTTAGAAATAATAAAGAATTTTATATGGATGTGCATTTGCATAACACAGCAGAGATCGCTGCAGAACTGTCAAAAACCAAATCATTTATTAAAGGCAGAGAGGTTGATTTGTTTAATAAACTGAATAGTGCCTTTTCCTTCCTGAAATACGTAGATAGGTCTCTATTTAATTTATACAATTTTGATGAGAGTAATTATCTCTTTTTTGTGGATGATAAACTTGTAAATGAAATCAACAATACGGAAGGAACACACTTTACCGCACTATTTATCACGAAAATATTATCCATCATTTATTCGGACAGTTATCAGTTAATCGGAGGGAATGTGATTTATAATTATCCCATGGAAAACGAACGTACTAATTGCTATTTAGTTTCACGGAGGCAAGTCAAAGGAATGGACATTTACCGGTTCGCAGATCATATTGCATATCCATTTTCGAGTGCGGTAATAAAACCTTATACTTTTTCATTGGTGGATAAACTAAAATCAGATACTAATGCCGGGGATACTCCTGACAAAGATTTGTTAGATGCTATTACATTTATTCTAGCGAATGAGTTTGGTTTCAAGCTAGACAAAAATTATAAGTCGAAAATGAAAAAGAACACGAGCATATCAATAGAAGAAGCCGTGTATGAAATATCAAAGTATCGTGACCAATCGATGGATATAGAAGAAATCTGCGATCGTATGTATAAAGAATACCAATATCAAAAGTCGGAAGAAAATAGAAACGTAATAATTAAGTATATGGATAAAAACCCACTATTAATGAGTTATATAAATGTCACAACAGGGCGTAAGGAATGGATGAAAAAAATCGTGGTCTAGTGGATATACAGTGTCGTTGAGAAATGATTTAGCGAAAAGTAAATAATATAATAAGGATATGATTCGATTGAAACACACGGTAACTGTTATACTCTTTATAATGCTGTCGGGCGTTACAGCCCGTGCAATTGATAAAAACAGCTATATCGGGGCTACACGGTCGTATTACAAAGAAGCCTATCAAGAGAGTAAACCGGCTAAGGCGGTAAGTTCATGGATGGTGCCTTTTGATACCCGCAATCGGTACGATATACGCAGTATTCGGGTGGTAAGTGTCTTCGGTGATCATCGCGAATCATATCTGAAGGGGCATATTCATACAGCTACCGACATGATTCCGGCCAATAAGTCGGCAATAACCTATATTTATCCGATGGCCGTGGGAGTAGTTTGCTCCATTCACCTCAGTCATCCGCACAAAACAATCGTTATCCGGCATCTGTTGGTAAATGGGAAAACTATATACACATCGTACAAGCATTTACAGGAAATATATGTGAGCGTGGGTACACAAGTTGATCAAAACACCAAAATAGCGCGCTTGTATACACGTGAGGAAACTAAAAAGTACAAAGGGAATTACGACCATCTGCACCTCGAAATCCGTAAATCATTTTATGATTATGGTTGTGCCAGTTGGCTAACAATGAATAAAAACGATCTGAATGAACTGTTCTACAATCCAATGACATTTATGGAAAGTAATTTGGGAGCAGTGCATTCTGTTACCGAATAAGTAAGAAGTTTGTTTTAACCCTTCGTCCTCCTACGTCGGACACTTCCCTTAGAAAGGGAAGATCATCCGAGGAAGTACATTAGCTAAACCAAAAGAGGGATGCTTAAACAAAAAAGACTAATTTTACCATCGGAAACTCCTCGCACTCTCGCAACCCCTCACAACAGTCGCGAAAGTCACAAGAGTTCGCTGAAAAAAGAATAAAACTAAAACAAAAAACAATAGTATGGCTTTAAATTTCAAGATGGATGATAACAATATCCAATCAAGTTTTTCAACTATCGCTTCGGAGATAATGAATAAATGGGTACTTAAGGCCGGCGATAGCTCCTATCGAATCTGCGAGCTGGAATTCTATTATAAAAGCAAGTCGCATCAAGATCCGTATATACACGGACATGATCTACAAAAAGAAATGGGCAAATGGTATTTTCACGGTTCAGGGTTGGATATGACATTCGGCAGTGAGAAATGTCCGGGTAGTATCCTTATCCGCGCCATTTATAATCTGGCCGAACCGAACAACTATACCTACGGACCTATTAAAACAGTGACGGAGTTATTCGCTAATCTCCCTGATATTTATAACGGCGATTTCTCCTTGCGATTAGAGGCGGATGATAAAGGATTGATCAAGAAAGAAGATAAACGCATCTTTGATGCTCCACGCGTAGGTCTAAATCCCGACAAAGATTTAAACGGATCGTTCTGCTTGAAAAAGTATCGCTTCTTTGTAATGCCCAGCGAACAGCATGTAGGAATAGAAAATGCACTCAGAGGTTCAAAACTTAGCAACAAAGAAGTAAATGAAATTTTGGGATATGATATAAAGTGATGAATGGAGCGCGTCGGATAATGATATACTATAATAATTCAACATTGAGGATGGATAATAATATGTAAATCCCCTACGGGGAATAGCTATGATCTCTAATGCATCTCTATTGATATATATTCCCTACGGGAAAAGGATGTATCGCAAATTCTCCGTAAGAATAATAACCATAGAAAATGATAACATAATGGGGAAATTCCCCGTAGGGGATTTATATCCATAGAGAAATACAAATTATGCAACGATTCCCCATAGGGGATAAATAACCATAAATACAACATAAAAGTGGAAATTTCCCGTAGAGGATGAATATCCATAGAGAGGTCCAAATTATTGAACGATTCCCCGTAGGGGATACATAACCATAAATACAATATAAAAGTGGAAATTTCCCGTAGGGAATGAATATCCATAGAGAGATACAAATTATCGAACAATTCCCCGTAGGGGATAAATAACCATAGAAAACAATATACAGATAATTTCCAGTAGGGAATGAATATCCATAGAGAAATACAAATTATGCAACAATTCCCCGTAGGGGATAAATAACCATAGAAAAGGATAACATAATGAGAAAATTCCCCAGAGGGGATGGATATCCATTGAAAAATACAAATTATCGAACGATTCCCCGTAGGGGATACATAACCATAGAAAACAATATACAGATAATTTCCCGTAGGGAATGAATATCCATAGAGAGGTCCAAATTATTGAACGATTCCCCGTAGGGGATACATAACCATAGAAAACAATATACAGATAATTCCCCGTAGGGGATGGATATCCATAATAAATGTATTATATGATTAGATAATTCTCCGCAAAGGATAAATTTCAACTCCATGGCAAATACCTATTCTCAAATCTATCTACATTTCGTTTTTGCTGTTCAAAACCGAATGTCACTAATCAGCCCAAAATGGAAAGCTGATTTATATAAATATATGAGCGGAATTATTGAAAACAACGGTCATAAAGCGTATGTGATTAATGGTATGCCTGATCATGTTCATGCCCTGGTAAGTATGAACCCAAAACAGGCACCGTCAGATTTAATGCATGATGTAAAACAAAGTTCATCGCTTTGGATAAATGACAATCGGTTGGTAATGGGTAAGTTTTCGTGGCAAGAAGGTTTTGGGGCATTTAGTTATGGAAAGTCCCAGATACAAACTATCGCTAACTATATTGAACAACAAGAAAAGCATCACCAAAAGCGAACATTTACAGAAGAATATATTGAATTTCTGAAATTGTTTGAAATTGATTTTGACGAAAGGTATATTTATAAACCAATAGAATGAATATGTGAATCCCCTACGGGGAATAGCTATGATCTCTAATGTTTTCTATGGATATATATTCCCTACGGGAAAAAGGATATTTATAATTCCCCGTAGGCTTCGTTGGGAATTCAGTCGAACGGAGATGCATAACCATAAATACACTATAAGGGCGGAAATTTCCCGTAGGGAATGAATATCCATAGAGAGATACAAATTATCGAATGATTCCCCGTAGGGGATAAATAGCCACAGCAATAATAATTTAAAAACAAAACAGTATGAAAAAACTTGCATTATTATTTCTCGTTGTATTCAGTGCCTCGCTTTACGCTCAGGAAACCGGCATCAAGTTCAGTAAGGACAGTTTATTGTCGGATGCATTGGCACAATCTAAAAAAGAAGGTAAACTGGTATTTATCGACTGTTACACCACCTGGTGTGGACCATGTAAACTTCTGGCAAAAGATATTTTTCCTCAAAAGGAAGTAGGTGATTTCTATAACAGCCACTTTATCAACCTTTCGTTTGATATGGAAAAGGGCGAAGGATTAAAGATTCGTGCAAAATACGCAGTGAGAGCCTATCCTACCCTGTTGTTTTTAAATGCCCAAGGCGAAATAGTTCATGTAGGAGCCGGTGCAATGCCAGCCAATGAGTTTATTGAACTTGGCAAAACAGCACTGGACGACACCCGAAACGTACTTTCTATATCCAATAAAATGAAGGCCGGAGATAAAAGTCTCCAAACATTAAAGCTTTATTTGGAAGTCAATCATTATGCTGCCGATGTGAATACACTGATAACAGATTACTTTAAAACAGCCAGTGATGATGAAAAGTTATCGCAAGATGCATGGCTGCTCTTTAAAGAATATATCACAGACATAGACAATGATCAGTTCCAATATTTCTTAAAGCACCGCTCAGCTTACGAACAAAAATTCGGGAAAACGGAAGTTGATAATAAAATAATATATGGATTTGGTTACTATCAACAAAAATATAAGGCGGATTTACAAAAAGCAACATCCGTACAATCAATTGACCCTCTATTGTATTCAAAATTCTTAGTAATGCGCGACTTCTCGGTAGCCACTTATGAGCAACGCTCAAACAAAACCGATAAAGCGAAATGGGCAGATTATATCGCTAAAGCAAAACTTTATGTTGCGTTAGACAATGTGCAACCTATGGCTACAAATGACATCTGCTGGAATATCTATGAAAACTACCGCACCTTTAATGACATCGCAACATTGAAACTGGCCAGCGAATGGCAGGAAAAAGCGCATAAAGCGCTACCTGATAATCATCCGATAAATGATACCTACGCGCATATATTATTCGATCTGGGCTTTGTGAAAGAAGCTATTGAACACGAAACATTAGCCATAAAAGTAGCCACCGAAGAAAAGAGTGACAAGGATTTGAAGTTTTATAATGATGAGGTAGAAAGATTCAAAAAGGTAAAATAGCATCAGTCGCCGGAGATAAACCTAAGAACTTTCTGCTTCGAAAATAGTATATGGTTTGCAAAGATGGAAATGCAGTGCAACCAAAATATAAAACTTTTTGAAGCACAAAGTGTTGGTTTAAGTAAGCGGAAATAGTGAATGTTGGATAATGATTTTAATTGCTGTCTCATAAATGGGACAGCAATTAATGCAAAGAATAAGATATTCAGTCGTTCTCATAACTTTGTAACACCATCCGAAGAACAGATAAGTAAAGAAACACTATATTTGACGATTCTTATTTGAGTGAAACGGAAATAAAAGAAATTCTTGGTTCTAAAATTCTAAATTATGATTACAGACAAAGACACAAACACGATTTATTTTTCGGAAAAGCTAAAAGAGCAATTCCCGGAAGTTGCTGGTGACATATATAGCACAATAAAGCTGTTGGGCACTGATTGTCGGTTTTTGCCCGGCACAAAAGATATCTGGACAAGAGATTATATGCCGGTACAAGTCAACGAAAATAAATTCATTCAATATGCATTTCATCCCGACTATCTACAAAAGTTTGAAGATATAAAATCGGATCCGGAAAGTATTTGCACTTCTCTTAACCTGAAAACAGTGAAGTCAGACATTGTTCTAGATGGTGGCAACGTTATCAAATCGGACAATTGCGTGATCATGACCGATAAAATTATTCTTGAAAATATACAGAAATATAGCAAAGACCAATTATTGACGCAACTAAAAGACCTGTTTGAAGTAGAGAAAATAGTATTAATCCCGTGGGATAGAGGCGAAAGATATGGTCACGCCGACGGCATGGTTCGGTTTATTGATAATGAAACCGTTTTGTTGCAAGGCTATTACAAAACGCGTAAAGAGCTTTTCGAAGATGGATTCATAAAATATCTCTTGGGTGCTTTGAAGGAGAATCATCTAAAATATGAATTTCTAAACATTGATTATCCCGAAAAGATAAACGCCAAATTTGCCTATCTTAACTATCTTCAAACAAAAGATTTCATTCTATTGCCTTCGTTGGGTATTGAAAAAGATGATGAAGATTTACAAAAAGAAATTGAGAAATACTTTCCCGATTACAAAGGCCGCATTCGAAAGGTAAAGATGAACAGTATTATAGCAAGAGGTGGCGCTTTAAACTGTATATCCTGGACAAAAATGGAATGAAGGAGATGATTTATTTCAATATTTTTTGATTCTAAACCCATAAGATGTATGCCATTTGTAAAAGTCTACATCCATTTTGTATGGAGCACAAAAAATAGAGAGCCGTTTCTTGAAACAAAAGAAATCAGGGACAAAGTTTGGTTTCATATCAAAGATAAGTAAGTGGTAATTATTATTGATATATTTCTTAATTTCGACCTCTCCCTAAATCCCTCTCCCGAGGAGAGGGACTTTGCTGAGCGAGAATTAACAGCAGATTCTTTAAATTTGAGATGCTGTGTCCCCTTTCTCCTTGGGAGAAAGGGTTAGGGATAGAGGTCTTTTGTGTTGAGATTGAATAAACTAAAATCAACTTAACAAATATATCAATAAATAATACTTATTACTTAATGCCCAAAAGAAAGGCATTTTTATTGATTTTGTAAATGGCTATTCACAACATTGCCATTGCCTCGTTTCATTAGGCATTGATCAAACTGTTCAGAAAACAATACAAATGATAAAAGGTGAATCTTCTTTTTGGATAAACAAAGAAGGGCTCACAAAATCTAAATTTGAATGGCAGGATGAATATTCTGCTGTTTCGGTTTCCGAATCGATGATTGAGAAAGTTCGTAATTACATTAAAAATCAGGAGCTGCATCATAGTACGCATTCTTATGATGATGAAATTGATAATCTGATTGACAAACATGTATTTCATAAATTTGATGATAAATAAATAGCAATGTTTCAGTAGAACTGATTCAATAGGATTGGGCTTTAGCCCATTTTCTAAATAGGATAAAAAAGCATTGGCTTTAGCCAAATGATTAACCAAACATAATTAATTTGTATATTAATTTGGCTAAAGCCAATAAGACACATCATCCTTCTCCCTCCAGCTAAAGCTGGAGGCAATTGAAGCTGGAGTCAATTGAAAAGAAAAAGCGATTAATAAAATAACCTATAAATTGCTGATGAACCTATTTTTTCTACTTTTGCGAATACAAATCATTCATCAATACATGAAAAGAATACTATCGAGTGCCTGCGCCCTTCTATTGGCAGCAGGGTTAAACGTTTATGCGCAACAGGCCGCTCCAAAGCTAACACCCAAAGTAACTATAAGTACAGTTGAAAAAACGCCCAACTCACAGTGGCAGGGTAAACGAGTAGCGTATCTGGGCGATTCGATGACCGACAAACGTCGTGTAGGCACCACCTGTGTATACTGGGAGTATCTGAGCGAATTGTTGGGAATAGAGCCATCGGTGTATGGTATCAGTGGCAATCAGTGGGATGGTATCTACAAACAAGCCCTTAAACTGCACCAGGAAAAAGGAACAGATGTAGATGCGATATTTATCTTTGCGGCCACAAATGACTACAGTCATGGTACTCCGATAGGAACGTTTTTTACCGAGACAACAAAGCAGACGAACTATAACGGTGCTCTTGTAACGCGCAAGTACCGCACTCCCATATTCAACGACAGCACCTTTTGCGGACGTATAAATAAAGTTATGTCGTACCTGAAAAATAATTATCCCCAACAACAAATCATTATCTTAACCCCTATCCATCGGGGTTTTGCTCAGTTTAGCGACAAAAATGTACAACCCGATGAGAATTATGCCAACGCGCAAGGCTTGTATGTGGATACTTACATTGACGTGTTGAAACAAGCGGCTTCCTATTGGGCAGTTCCTATTATCGACCTCTACTCCACCAGCGGATTGTTCCCTTTAGTTGATGCGCAATCTCAATACTTCAATAATAAAGACACAGATCGTCTGCATCCTAATGCGGTGGGTGATTACCGACTGGCTAAAACCATTCAATACCAATTATTAGCCTTTCCATCGGGTTTTGTGGGGAAATAAAAAATCAGAATGAAAAACATAGGTTAGACATATACAGAAAAAATCATGAAAGTATTATTTATTGGCGGTACAGGCGTTTTAAGTTCGGCATGTTCGGAGTTGGCTATCTCTCGGGGAATGGATCTGTATCACCTCAACCGTGGAATAAGTGCAAATATCCGCAATGTGAAAGGGGCAAAAACTATCATTGCTGACATAAGGGATGTTGAAGCAGCGCGAAAAGCAATTGAGGATCAACACTTTGATGTGGTAGTCGATTTTATAGCCTTTGAACCTGCTCACATTGAAAATGATATTGAATTATTTAGTGGCAAAACCGATCACTTTATCTTTATAAGTTCGGCATCGGCCTACCAAATACCCGAAACACTTCCGGTTACCGAAGAGACTCCGCTGGATAATCCATTTTGGGAATACTCACGAAATAAGATTGCCTGTGAGGAGGCACTTAAAGCTGCTTATGCGAAAACTGGCTTCCCATACACCATCGTGAGGCCGTCGCACACCTACGACAAAACAAAAATTCCTGCAGTGGGTGGATATACAGTTTTGCACCGCATGGCGATGGGCTTACCGGTAGTGCTGCATGGCGATGGCACCTCTATTTGGACATTAACGCACAACACGGATTTTGCCGTTGGATTGGTGGGTTTGTTTGGAAACCGCAATGCTATAAATGAAGCTTTTCACATCACTTCCGACGAATGGTTGTCATGGAATCAGATATACGATATCCTCGCTGCCGAACTAAACGTAAAGCCTACCATTATTCATATCCCATCCGATGTCATTGTGTTGTATAACAAAGAAATTGGGGATGGATTATTGGGCGATAAAGCGCACAGCATGCTGTTTGATAATTCGAAAATTAAAAGCTTTGTTCCCGATTTCAACGCTCAAATAAAGTTTAAAGATGGAGCTAAAGAGATGATAAAATGGTATAAAGAAAATACTATAAACGAAGAAGCGGATAAAGACATCAATGATTTTATGGATAAAATCATTGATGATTATACCCCGAAAATTCATTGAATATTAATCGTTGATAAGAACAAAAGTATTTTGCAGAGAGTTGAAGATTGTTCAACTCTCTTTTTACATATTGACATGTAATTTTAATAATGATGCTTATCAGTTGATCAAAGGCTTGGACAAGTTAATCAAGATACGTATATTTGTGGTACGAAGTAGAATTTGAAAATCCGATTAAGAAAGTATCTTTAAATAATAACACAGACCTCTACTCGGTTAAGGTTGGTTTCATAGGAATAATTACTCTTAAACATTTTGGCAACATGAAAAACAATACTCAGATAAAATGTCCCAATTGTGGCACATCGATAGACGTACAAGATATTTTGGCACATCAGTTGGAAGATGAGATTAAACAAAAATATCAAACACAACTGGCCGAAGAAAAGAAGAAATACGATTCGGAAGTGGATAGTCTGAATAAGGCCAAGGAGCAATTTGAACAAAAAAAGAAGCAGGAAAACGAGCTTTTTCAGGAACGATTGGAAAAACAACTGAAAGAAGACAGAAAAGGAATAGAGGAAAAGTTGAAAGTGAAGTTTCAGGAAGAGCAATTGGAGCAGTTCAATGCCTTGCAAAAAGAGCTGAACGAAAAGTCGGAGCAGGTAAAAGAGTTGAACCGCACCAAAGCAGAAATTGAAAAGCTAAAGCGCGAGAAATCGGAATTGAAAGAAGTGGCAGAAGCCGAAGCTCAAAAAAATCTGAACGAGACGCTTATAGCCGAAAAAGAAAGAATCAGAAAACAAGAAGAAGATAAAAATGAGTTGCGCTTCAAAGAACTCAACAAACAGCTGGAAGATCAAAAACGGTTGACCGAAGAAATGAAGCGCAAACAAGAGCAAGGTTCCATGCAATTGCAGGGCGAAGTGCAGGAACTGGCCATCGAAGAATGGCTGGCCGCGCAGTTTCCACTTGATTCGATAGAAGAAATAAAAAAAGGGGCACGCGGAGGCGACTGTCTTCAGGTGGTGAATACCCGAACGGTTCAAAATTGCGGAACTATTTACTACGAAAGTAAGCGCACCAAGGACTTTCAACCCAGTTGGATAGAAAAGTTCAAAGCAGATATTCGCGAAAAAGGTGCGAATATTGGTGTATTGGTAACCGAAGTAATGCCATCGGACATGAACAGAATGGGACTGAAAGACGGGATCTGGATTTGCAACTACGATGAGTTCAAAGGACTCTGTTCGGTTTTGCGCGAATCCATCATACAAATCAGCATGACCATCAGCTCTCAGGACAATAAAGGCGACAAAATGCACATGCTCTACGACTATCTGACCGGTAATACCTTCCGTTTACAGGTAGAAGCTATTGTTGAAGGGTTTACGCAGATGAAGGTGGATCTGGAAAGCGAAAAACGCGCCATGCAAAGTATTTGGAAAAAACGCGAAAAGCAAATTGAGAAGGTAACCATCAACACTATCGACATGCATAGCTCCATAAAAGGTATAGCCGGTAACGCCATTCAATCGGTAAAACTGTTGGAACTAACCGAAGCCGAAATTAATGCTGACGAACTGGATTCGTAAAGGATAAGAAATATAATTACTTCCTCATAATCAGTGGTTTTTGAACAAAGTTGGAAATAAAGGGTTACATTTGTAAAACTCATACAAATAACCCCAACCATGAAAAAGCAAATCATACTACTTGTTGCCTTTATCTGCGGTATCTATTCAGGCAAAGCATTTTCGCAACCGGCTGTAGGACAAACAGCACCAACACTTCCCAGCCTGAAAATAATTGACAACAACTTTCCAAACAGGGAAAATAAATACCTGTATCTGGATTTTTGGACAACATCTTGTGCCCCTGAAGTTCGGTCCTTGGATCACCTCAACTCTTTGGCACTACGATTCAAACCAAGAGTCGTATTTCTTGCTGTTACCGACGAGAATGAACAACAAGTCCGATCGCTGCTGCAAACCAAACAATGGAACTATTTATACGTTGGATTGGACGAAGATCAAATCTACCATAAGAAATTCTCGGTGAAAGAACCTCCTGTATTTTATCTCATCTCCCCCGAGAATGTAATTCTTGCCAGTGGTAATTCTGCAGAACTGATGGATTACAAACTTGATTCTATCATTAACAAAAATGATTCGCTAAGGCTAAACATACCGTCAAAATATGTTGCTCCAAGTGGTAAATATAAAATGATCGTACGCCCTTCTGCTAAGAATAAGAAATAATCAATTACTTTTGTAGAACTGACTTAGAATAAATTAAATAAATATAGAACAATGAAAATTGAAAAGATCTCCTGGCATGGAGTTGATGCTGTTTTGTTAGAGACAAATGTATATGAAGCAATTTTGGTGCCTTCAATTGGTGCAAATTTGGTAAAGCTTTATAATAAAGTTCTGAAAATAGACATTCTAAGAACTCCAACTGAAGACGAAGTAGGAACATTCCTTCTCAGACCTCAGATATTCGGTGTACCATTGCTTTTTCCACCTAACCGCATTGAGGATGGAACCTATACCTATGCCGGAAAAAAATACCAATTTCCAATCACGATCCCTGCGCAAAACAATTATCATCACGGTGTTATCAAGTCGCAGGACTTTACAATTACCCGTACACGTTTTTCGTCGGACGCTGTAGAGGTGGAAGCTACTTTTCACTCCAACAGAATCAATGATGCCATTTATAAAAATTTTCCACATGATTTTGTGTGCAAGATTAGAATTATTCTTACAGATAACGAACTGACTCATATTGTTTCGTTCAATAATTTGGGAAGAGAACCAATGCCTTTAGGTGTTGGATACCACACGCCCATTCGCCTACCTTTTTCAGAAAAAACGGCAAAATCGGATTATAAATTGCGGTTATCAGTAGGTAAACGATGGGAATTGTCAGATCGTGGCTTACCAACAGGTGTTTTATTAGACCTGACAGAAGAAGAAATGCAATTGAGAAACGAAGGAATGACCGTTACCGGAAAACCAATAGAGTTGGCATTAACCGACGATGCGATGACTGTGAGTGGCAGACCCTATCATGGAGCCATCCTAACCAATACAAAAAATAAAATAGCTGTATTCTACGAAGTGGATAATGAATTTAAACACTGGACATTGTGGAATAATGGTGGTGAGGTAGACTGGGTTTGTCCGGAACCGCAAACATGGGCTATCAACGCACCTAACCTCAAATTGCCAGCCGAAGTAACAGGTATGCAATCGGTAAAAGGAGGTAAAACATGGAGTGCAACAACACGCTTTTATGTGAAGTCTACAAGTAAATTATAAGACTTAGGTTCCAAAATCTAAAGCGAATGGATTATGAGCGATATTGTCTCGTAATCCATTCATTATAGAATGACTAATTATCCGAGAATATTTAGTGGTTTTAAAGAGCTATCACAGTTAAATCCACTATTTTCTGAGAATTAATTTCTACTTTTGTAGTCAAAACAAAAAATTATACGATTATGAATCCGTACAAAAACCTCCGAATCGCCATTTGTAACGACCATGCAGGTTATGACCTTAAACTTAAAGTGATTGAATATCTTGAGGGCGAAGGTGCCGTTGCTGTAAAAGACTTTGGCTCAAATTCTACAGAAAGTGTTGACTATCCTGACTACGCTCATCCAATGGCTTCAGCAATTAAACGTGGCGAATATGATTTTGGTGTATCCATCTGTGGTAGTGGCAATGGTATTAGTATGACACTTAATAAACATTTAGGTATACGCGCAGCACTTTGCTGGATGCCGGAAATAGCAGCTCTTGCACGCGAACATAACGATGCTAATGTGCTTTCACTTCCTGCACGTTTTATCACCGAAGAAGAGGCACTGAACATTATTGAAGTGTTTTTCATGTCGAAGTTCGAAGGTGGCAGACACCAATGTCGCATCGATAAAATGGATCAAGTAAAATAGAATATGATTTATCATTAGCGGAAAGGCTGATTATCAACATCTATTTATTACAAAAAAACAAACGCGGTTTCGAAACTAAGTACCTGGAAAAAGTATTTAATAAGATTCCTTAGACCTATAAAATGCAACGAACAGAAATATCAGCTTACGGTGAGTTTGGTTTAATAAAACACCTGACCGAGAAATTTAAAATAGAAAACCCTTCTACTCTGAAAGGTGTGGGCGATGATGCCGCAGTACTCAGTTACGAAAACAAGAAAGTGCTCGTTACCACCGACCTGCTTTTGGAAGGCATTCACTTCGATCTTGTATATGTTCCATTGATGCACCTTGGCTACAAAGCAGCCGTGGTGAATTTTTCAGACATCTACGCCATGAACGGCACACCGAAACAAATTACCGTTTCTATCGGTGTTTCTAAGCGTTTTTCGGTAGAGGATCTCGAGCAACTTTATGCCGGAATTCAGATGGCTTGTACGAAGTACGGAGTGGATCTGATTGGGGGGGACACTTCTGCATCGCTTACCGGATTGGCTATTAGCATAACCTGTATCGGCGAAGCAGATGAAGACAAAATTGTGTACCGCAACGGGGCAAAAGAAAACGATTTGATTTGTGTTACCGGAACTTTAGGGTCAGCCTATATGGGCTTGCAATTGTTGGAACGCGAGAAAGTGGTTTTCGGAGCTAACAGCGAAGCACAACCCGATTTTGAGAACCGCGATTATATCCTTCAACGTCAATTAAAACCAGAGGCACGCAAAGATATTGTTGAGCTATTGGCCGAAAAAGGGGTGGTACCCACTTCGATGATGGACATCTCGGACGGATTATCGTCGGAACTGCTTCATATCTGTACGCAAAGCAATGTGGGTTGCCGCGTTTACGAAGATAAAATTCCTATCAACATTCAAGCGGTTATCATGGCCGAAGAATTGAACATGAGCATTGTAACCGCAGCTTTGAATGGCGGCGAGGATTATGAATTACTGTTCACCGTTTCACTCGAAGACTACGATAAAATAGTGGGAATGGAAGGCGTTGCCATGGTTGGTCACATCACCAAATCGGCACTTGGCCTTCAATTGGTTGGTCGCGAGGGCGATGAAATTGAATTGAGAGCACAAGGTTGGAACTCATTAGAAGAGTAGAACTATTTGAGAATAGAAAATAACGATCATATTCAACATAAAGAATAGAAACTGTTGCAGATACACAGTTTCTATTCTTGTTTTTACTTGAAAATTAAAACATTCATCGCATATGAAAACTAAAATTATCGGTGCATTTATTTTGCTCTCCACTTTAGGGGCAAATGCACAATCTATCACTGAAAGCGATTTGAAAGATATTCGCAGTACATTTACCGCAACGCCTGCTACTAAAGCCATTCAGAATGTACTAACGACGAATGAAAACATCAAGGCTTTGGCTTTGAATCGCGATTTACAGGGTCAAATCGATCACTATTTCAAATATCGGGTAAGTGTAAAAGGCATTACCGATCAGAAAAGTTCGGGGCGTTGTTGGATGTTTACGTCGATGAACGTGATGCGTCCGTTGGCTATGGAAAAATACGGATTAGACAAATTCGACTTCTCGCACAATTATTTGTACTTCTGGGATTTGTTTGAAAAATCAAACCTGTTTTTGGAAAATATCATTACCACCGGTAAAACTTCTCTCGATGACAGAGCAGTAAATGAGTATTTTAAAACACCCGTAGGCGATGGCGGCGTATGGAATCTGTACTTCAATGCTGCTGAAAAATATGGTGTCGTTCCACAAGATGTGATGCCTGAAACTGCACATTCGAATAGTACCAGCCAATTCGTAAAAATTATAAATGAACGTTTACGCAAAGGCGGTTATGATTTGCGCGAAATGACAGCTAACGGCAAAAAAAATGCCGATCTCCGTCAACAAAAGAAAGCTATTCTGGCGGATGTATATCGTATCCTAGCCCTTTGCCTTGGCGAACCACCTACCACCTTTACCTGGCGTTACAAAGACAAAAAAGGCGATATAAAAGAGTTGAAGAACTATACTCCTAAACAATTCTACAATGATGTAAAGCCGGAAAATTATACCCCGGAAAATTATATCATGATTATGAACGACCCCACGCGTGCGTATTATAAAATGTACGAGATACAGAACAACCGTAATACTGTTGAGGGTATCAACTGGACCTATCTGAACCTGCCGACAGAAGACATCAAGAAAGCTGCTTTAGCTTCGATTAAAGCTAACGAACCCATGTACGCTTCGTGTGATGTGGGCAAGCAATCCAACCGCGAAACAGGCGTTTTGGATCCGAAAATGTACGATTACGAATCCTTGTTCGGCGTAAAGCTGGAAATGGAAAAGAAAGCACGTATTTTGACGCAACAAAGTGGTTCAACACATGCCATGACATTGGTTGGTTGTGATGTGGATGAAAACGACAAACCCGTTAAATGGGAATTTGAGAATAGTTGGGGAGAAACTGCCGGAAATAAAGGATATCTGACATTTACCGATTCGTGGTTCAACGAGTATCTTTTCCGTGTAGTCATCCAACGTAAATACCTCGATGCGAAAGCAATTGAAAGTTTGAAACAAAAACCAATTCAATTGCCTGTTTGGGATTATATGAATTAGTTACTAGTTACAAAAAAAAGCGGATTTTACTTCATGTAAAATCCGCTTTCTTTTGTTTTAAAACCTGTCCGAATCGACATCCACTTCCACATGCTCCACAAATTTATTGCGGGCTCCGGTGTGAAAACGACTCACCTTCTTGTTGATAATGAGTGTGGAAGGAATATTGCGTAATTCTTTATTCTCCGACACCGACAAAATATTCCAGGCCTGATAGCCGATAAGCATAAAGCTGTACTTATTGAGCAAGGTGCTTGTACTCTTGGTATATCTGATTGACTTAACGGAATGAGGAAATTCCTGTTTTAATCGCTCAATTGCACTACGAATGGCTTCGCTGGTATGAGCCAATTTATGAATATCCACAATATGAATAATCACTTCTGAATTGTTGCGTAACAATCTTCGCGCATACCGCAACAAGAAATCATCCGACTCGCTGTGTAGCATTACTACAGTGCTTGTAATGGTCGTGAATCCACGATTGACAAACACTCCGACACTACAATTGCTATGTTCAATAAAATAGCGTGTCTTGTCTTTTATCAATGTTCCGGGATAGAAGAACGCTTGTTTTTGTGACATTTTATTGATAAAGCTATTCAACCAGATATTTTTCCCAAACAGCTTACTCTCTTTGATAAAAGGAATACCCGAAAGGGAAACACCCGCTCCCACCAGCAAAAAGTCGAAATTATTGAGATTGGCAGATTTGACAATGCCCAGCTCAATATTATCTGTCACCTTGTACTCAGTAGCAATGGGTGTATTGAGAATAGCAGCTTCGTCCTTAACGCCTTTGAAACTCTCGGTAGAGAATTGTTCACCATAAATAGGGTTAGTATCTGTACCCGGAGTAATATGCAACACCGTAACAGACAAACTGTTCTTAGTCCCATCGAGTACGGTTTTGGCAACATTGAGTAATGTCTTACCGTTTTCAGGATTACCCAACGCAATCAAAGCTTTGAAAATACCCTGTGTTTGATGCAGAATATATTCCTCTTCAACGTTTTTCTCGGGGAATAGTACATTGATAAGCGATAGTGCCGGCGTGGTCATAAAAGTAGTTACCAGTGCCATTATTACCAACATAACAAAAATAGGAGGAGGTAGAATTCCCATTTCATAACCAATATTAAGTACAATAAGCTCCATTAGTCCACGTGTATTCATCAATACACCAATAGAAAGACTGTCGTGCCACGATTCACCCAGAATTTTAGCAGTAAAGGCTCCACCCACAAATTTTCCGGTTACAGCCACCAAAATAAACAAACCGCAGATCGCCCACAAATAAGGCGTATTGAGCAAACCTATTTCGGTACGTAAACCGGTAAATACGAAGAAAAGTGGTAAAAGCAATGTTACCGAAACATCCTCTATTTTTTCGATAATCATTTTTCGGAAATTTGGAAGCGGTGGCATAACAACACCTGCCAGAAATGCTCCGAACAGTGCATGGATACCAATAACCTGCGTTGTAAAAGCTGAAAGTATGAGTATCAATAACAAAAAGGCTACGATACTTTTGTTCAGGACTTCACTGTTGTGATAAATCTCTCCAATTCGTTTTAAGAAGGGACGAACAAGAAACAACATAAACAACACATAAAGCACTGCAAATAAGATAGTGTAAATAGAACTAACAAAACTACCGGTTTTGGCAATGGCTATTACCGCAGCAAGAATACACCAGGCAGTAACATCGTCGATGGCAGCACTGGCAATAGAAACCGTCCCCAAATGTGTCTTGGACAATCCCTTTTCCTGAACAATACGTGCCAATACCGGGAAGGCGGTGATACTCATGGATATTCCGATAAACAAAGCGAAGGGAAGAAAAGTAGTATGAGCAGCGGCAAATTCCAGATATACAAAATACGCCAGCAACATTCCCAAAAAGTACGGTATGATAATGCTGGCATGGCTAATGACATAAATCTTTCCCATCTTCACTTTCAATTCACTTATGTTCAACTCCATACCAATGGTAAACATAAACAGAATAAGTCCTACCTGACTCAGAATATTCAGATTGCCCAGTGACTTAGCTGCAAATAGAAAGTGAAAAGCCTGTGGATAGAAATAACCCAGAAGTGAAGGTCCTAACACGATACCTGCCAGAATTTCGCCAATAACCGTAGGCTGTCCCATTTTGGCAAATAGATAACCAAATATACGCGAAACAATAAGAATAGAGATAATCTGGAGCAAGAGCATTGCTGCTGGTTCTGCAACATTATTGAGAATAGACACTTTAAACAAGTCAAAGTTTCCTGTAGAAGTATTAGCGTTGTTAATTATTTTAGTTTGTGTAATTACACTTTGTGCAGGGTTAAAATCTTTTGCCTTTTGAAAAAGTATATAGGTAAAGATACCAAATAAACTTAACATTAAACCATAGAAAAGCCAGGTTCTGTAAGGAGATTTTTTCATACTTATTTTATTTTTAATTCAAAAACAGATGATGAGATAAGAAGTCAGTAGCACTCATGAGAATAAGAAAAGTCAGCTTCTGCCTAGCTTACAATCTACTTATTCAGAGTACAAAGATAGTGTTTTTTTCACTTTTAAAGTTTTGTACGTAAGAATAGTTATCAAGAAGTATTGTGTTTTAAAACATTTTTTTTGGCATCTGCACATTATTGTCTATTTTTGTAGTTACTATAAGTTTATAATTTTAATAAATAAGAAAAAAAATGGAAATAGGAATTAGTTTTTGGATAGGTTTCGTGTCTTTTGTAATTATAATGCTCATACTAGACTTATTTGTATTTCACAAAAAAGATTCGGTAGTAAAAGTAAAAGAAGCCCTATTGTGGAGTGCATTTTGGATAGGACTGGCTATTGTATTCAATATAGGCGTCTATTTTTTACTTGGTAAAGTAAAAGCACTTGAGTTTCTCACAGGCTACTTGATTGAGGAGTCGCTCAGTGTGGATAACTTATTTGTGTTTATCATGATTTTTGGATTCTTTAAAATTGAACCGAAATATCAACACAAAGTACTTTTCTGGGGAATCATAGGTGCCATTATTATGCGTGCCGTATTTATTTTTGCCGGTGTAGCTATAATTGAACGTTTTGCCTGGGTAATGTATATCTTCGGGGCATTCTTGGTTTTCACCGGTGTGAAAATGCTCTTCGAAAAAGAAACTGATGATTATGACCCGAATAAGAATGTTTTAATCAAGGGTTTTAAAAAGATATTCCCTGTTACCGACGATATGTCGAAACACCGCTTTTTTGTCCGCAAAGACAGGATTCTATATGCCACACCCTACTTTATTGCGTTATTGGTTATCGAAGCATCCGATCTAATCTTTGCTGTCGACTCTATTCCTGCAGTACTTTCAGTGTCTAAAGATCCATTTATCGTTTATACGTCGAATATCTTTGCCATTCTTGGACTTCGATCGCTATACTTTGCACTTCAGGGCATAATGGAATACTTCCACTATCTGAAATATGCTCTTTCTGGAATACTTACATTTATCGGTATAAAAATGTGTGTGAATGAGTTAACCTCTGAACTTGGTTATTCATTTCATATTTCCAATTTTACTTCGCTCGGAGTAATTGTTTCATTACTTACAGCTTCTATTCTATTATCAATAGTTGTAAAGAAAAGACAGGAGATGAAAGCGAGGAGATAGTTTTTCTTAGTATGCACTATCCTACTAAAAGGGGAGAGTTAACGCAAGTTAGCTCTCCCCTTTTAATTCACTAAAATTTACACCGTATAATAATACATGAATGTGTACAAAATTGATAGTAACTGGCAGATTAATGATTGTAAATTTATTCATATCTTTGCCTCATTCGTTAATGCATATATGTCCACAAAAAATAGATCATTCTGTTTAGTTTTTTCGGTGAAACAAAAGTGCTTAGCTTAAAAACACAACATCTACTACTTATTACAAAATCAACATCTACTATGAAAAAGTTGTCTCAAAGTTGCGTTCTTTTTCTGTTTCTATTATTTTCATTCTCCCTCTATTCGGCAAACAATCCAGCCGATTTTCAAAAAACGATAGTGGACCGGTTCAATAAGTTCTGTTTAGGGTATCCGCAGGAAAAAGTGTATCTCCACACTGACAAACCTTATTATAGCGCAGGTGAGAAGCTATGGTTTAAAGGATATCTGGTAAATGCGGTAACACACAGACCAAAATCTATTAGTGAATTTATGTATGTGGAACTGATAAGTAAATCGGACTCGGTATTTTACAGAGCCAAAATAAAAAAAGATTCTCTGGGCTTTGCAGGTAGTTTTAATTTAAAACCCGAACTCCCAAGCGGATTTTATACCTTACGCGCATACACCTATTGGATGCAAAATGCGACAAGCGATTTCTTTTTCAAAAAGATCATATACATCGGCAACACAATTGATGATGCCACGCAGAGTCAGATTACTTATGGAAAAACCGTAGATGGAAAAGTTACGGCAACATTGAAACTTACAAACGGGAATAAACAACCACTATCTACTCAAAAAATAAGTATACTCCAATCGTGGGGCGGTAAATCGGCAAAACCACTAAGCCTGATGACCAACTCTTTGGGTGTAGCTACCTGGTTACAAGCAATAGATACCACATCCGGTTCGAAAAGAAACATCGAACTACTCATCGATAACCCCGGGCTAAAATATAAAAAAACATTTTACCTGCCAGAATTCAGTAGTGATTTTGATGTTCAGTTTTTCCCCGAAAGTGGTGTATTCCTGAGCGGTAATTTACAAACGGTAGCTTTTAAAGCCATTGGAAAAGATGGACTATCGGTGCAGGTTACGGGTAAAATATTCAACAATAAAGACGAAGAAATTACTGACTTTGCAAGTGTAAATAAAGGGATGGGAAAGTTTATGTTTGCGACACAGCCTAACGAAACTTACTATGCGAAAGTAAAAATGACCAATGGATCGGAAAAGCGTTTTCAGCTTCCGGCAACTCAGGACAACGGAGTACCACTGCACTTTGTATTTAACCGCGACAAAATTTTATACGAGATATTTAATCAAACAAGTACTCCGAACAATAATCTTTATCTACTCATTCACTGCCGTGGGAAAGCTATTTTGGCTCAACAACTAAATATATTATCGGGGAAAATTTCAGACACTTACCTCCCAGAGGGTGTACTCACTTTTTCAGTTATCGACTCGGTAGGAAATACGCTTAGCGAAAGACTTTGTTTTGTGAAACATCCCAATCAGCCAACTGTAGGCATGCAAAGCAACAAATCGGTTTACGGTAAACGCGATTCGGTGAGTCTCAGCCTTAATATTAAATCTTTACTCGAAAAAACAAATATAGGAGATCTGTCTATTAGTGTCACAGATAGTCGAACAGTGGTTCCGGATACGTTAAGTGACAACATTCTCACGAATCTCTTAATGACTTCCGACTTAAAAGGATATATAGAAGATCCGGCAGCCTATTTTGCCGATAATCTGAATTCTACCCACGAAAAGCTAGACATATTAATGCTTACACAGGGTTGGAGACGATTTAAAACTCCCGAAATTGTAAAGGGTATTTATCAGGAACCACAGTATTATATTGAAAAAGGGCAAGCTATTTCAGGTAAAGTAACTACTATGCTCAATAAACCGTCTAAAAAAACCAAGGTTATGGCCCTTCTGCCCTATTCCGGATCAACCCGCATAGCCGAGACCGATAGCCTGGGTAGATTTATCGTGGATGGAATTGCGTTTCAGGATAGTACAACGCTAACTTTAAAAGCAAAAAAAACAAAATTATTTGGAACTCTTGAACTAGTTGTTGATAAAGATGTATTTCCGAAGGCTTCAACGTATATCCCAAGTTCATTCGACAACACAAACACAACTCCAACTGAATTTTTGCGCCAAAGTAAAGAAAAGTATTATTCCGAAGGCGGAATGCGTGTAGTTGGATTAGAACAAGTAACTGTAAGTGCTGCTAAAGTAAATAAAGCAGAAACAAGACAATTTTACACAGGACTTGAAGATTCTAAAATGACTACCGAAGACTTGGATAAATACCCCGGAATGACGGTATTCGATCTATTAGCCATGATGCCGGGTGTAACTGTTGAAAATAATAAGGTTTTTTTCAGAGGAAATCAAAGCCCTGCGGTATTTTTTATCGACAATATTGCACCTTCCACCGAAGAAGAACTCACATTTTTATACTCAAACGACATAGAAAAGATTTCAATATTTAAAGGAGTGAGTGCTGCAATATTCGGATCGCAGGGTGGATATGGTGTTGTTGCTATCGAACTTAAAAAAGGGGTTGTCCTAAAAGCTGAAGATCCATTAAGCCTAACACGTGTTACACCGCTTGGATTCCAAAAACCGACCGAATTCTATGTTCCAAAGTATGATGTGGAAAGTATCCGCAAGTCGCCAAAAGTAGATTTGAGAACTACTATTTACTGGAATCCAAAATTAGAAACCGATAATGCCGGTAATGTGAAAGTAAAATTCTTTACTGCTGATAATCCATCGAAATATTCGGTGGTAGTAGAGGGTGTAACAAAAGATGGTGAAATATGCAGGTATGTAGGGTTTTTGAGGCGAGAATAGATAAAGATCAACTAGAAATTCAAAGCGTAAATAACAAAAAAACGAAGTCTATTTTCACCAATTCAGTACAGAAAGTCTTACAATTCCTAAATTGGAGTTATTTTATAATAATTATGCTCTAGAACATGATTTTATGTCAGTATAATTGGGGCTTTTTTTGTTATTTTGCGTTCAGAAAATAATAAATGTAAAAAATACAATTAATCATGAATGTACAAGAATTAAAAGCTTCTTTCGAGGCTGCTTACGGTAAACAAGCAGAAGCAGTGTATTTTGCACCGGGACGTGTAAATCTTATTGGTGAACATACCGATTATAACGGTGGTTCGGTGTTTCCATGTGCGTTGAGCTTTGGAACTTATTTATTGTTGAGTAAAAACGATGAGAAATTTGTAAATTTCCGTTCGATGAACCAACCTGAAGTTACCAAACTAGGATTAAACGAATTGACAACTCCACTTGAAAAAAGCTGGGTAAATTATCCACTTGGAGTTTTTGCACAATATATCAAACGCGGTGTAGAAATCAAAACCGGTTACGATATTCTTATCTGGGGTAACGTTCCTAACGGAGCAGGATTATCTTCATCTGCTGCGTTAGAAGTGGTTACCGCTTTTGCTTTGAACGATCAACTTGGAACCGGCTTCAATCGTACTGTATTGGCTCAAATTGGTCAAAAAGCAGAACACGAGTTCGCATTTGTAAACTGCGGTATCATGGATCAGTTTGCTTCTGCTAACGGAGCTAAAGACCACGCTATTCACTTAAACTGTGATACATTGGAATTTGAATTAGTTCCTGTAAAACTTGAAGGTGTAAAGATTCTTATCTCAAATACTCACAGTCCACACAAATTAGATTCAGGGGCTTACAACCAACGTGTAGCTGAATGTAAACTGGCTGTTGAACAATTAAACAAAGTTCGCCCAATCAAATATCTGGCCGAATTGACCGAAGCAGAATTCAAAGAAATTGAATCGGCGATTACCGATCCTGTAGCTCACAAACGTGCCCGCCACGTTGTAGGTGAAGTTCAACGTACCAAAGATGCAGTAAAAGCATTGAAAGCCGGAGATTTGACATTGTTCGGTAAATTGATGAACGCTTCACATGTTTCTTTGCGCGACGACTACGAAGTTACCGGATTGCAATTGGATACTATGGCCGAAGAAGCATGGAAAATTGATGGCGTTATCGGATCACGTATGACCGGTGGTGGTTTTGGTGGTTGCACCGTTTCGTTGGTGAAAGACGAAGCTATCGATACATTTATCGAAAAAGTAGGTGCTGCTTACGAGGCTAAAACAAGCATCAAACCACAGTTCTACATTGCCGAAATTGGCAACGGAGCTTGCAAAATCGACTAATTTGAGTAAATAGTTCATTGGTTTAATCGTTAATTAGGCGTGAGGTTCTCCAACTAATTAACCGTTAAACCATAAACAAATCAACCAAAAGATGAAAACAGCTAAAGAATTAGAAATTGAATTGAACGGTAAACCCGTTTCACTTTACACGCTATACAACAAAAATGGCATGTCGGTAGATATCACCAACTATGGTGCAAAGATTATCCGCCTGATGGTACCCGATAAAAATGGTAAATTTGATGACGTGGTACTTGCTTTTGATACACTTGAAGAAGTGATTGAAAAAGAAATCTACTTCGGTGCCGTTTGTGGTCGTTTTGCTAACCGTATCAAAGACGGTAAATTCAGCATCGATGGTGTGGAATATACTTTGCCTGTGAACAACGGAACCAACTCACTACACGGTGGCGTACACGGTTACAACGAGAAAGCATGGACTGTGAAATCGGTTTCGCAACAAGAATTGGTATTGGAACTTTTCTCTCCGGATGGAGAAGAAGGATACCCGGGTAATCTGACCGTTACTTGTACCTATATTTTGAGTGATGAAAACGAGATAAAAATGCATTACGAAGCTACTACTGATAAAGCTACCATCATTGGTTTGACCAATCACTCGTACTTCAACCTGAAAGGAGCCGGAAACGGAACTATCAAAAATCATACACTGCAAATTAATGCCGATTACTATACCGTATTGGATGAATCTTTCGCTTTGACCGGTGAAATCCGTCCGGTAGCAGAAACTCCGTTTGATTTCCGCACTGCGAAAGCTGTGGGCGAAGTTATCGACGATGAAGTGTATGTGCCGGGTTGGGGAATTGATAACAACTGGTGCTTACGCAAAGAACAAGCCGGTGACTGTGTATTGGCAGGAACTGTTTACGAACCAACTACGGGTCGTAAAATGGAAACATTCACTACACAACCGGGATTACAAATTTATACCGGTAACTGGATTGATAAAGTAGTTGGAAAGGAAGGAAAAATCTATGACCGTCAAGATGCTATTTGCCTCGAAACGCAAGGTTTCCCTAACTCGCCAAACATTGCACACTTCCCAAGTTCATTACTTCGTCCGGGTCAAAAGTACGACGAATGGTGCGTGTATAAATTCTCTGTAGAATAAAAATTACAGCAACAAGTCTGAGGGTACACTTTAATGTCGCACCCAAAACTAAAACAGAAAAGCAGAGTCGCCAAATGGTAGTTCTGCTTTTTCTCTTCACGAGACAATCAACTTTTAGATACAAATTGTACATCTACAAGCGAACTATTGAATCATATCACCCTGATAATATCTGAATACCATGAATCGCAAACTCCTCATTGCTTTACTCGCAACAATTACCCTATCGGCAACATCACAAACCAAGTATAGCATCGATGCGTCCGCCGCTACCGAGCCGCTTAAAAATGTCCATTTCAAAATGGGTAATATAGGTGCAAAAGGAGATGAGGTAGTGCTGAACAGTCAGTATCTCAGCATTGGCGGCAAACCAGTTATTCCTGTTATGGGCGAAATGCACTTAACGCGTGTCCCACGTAACTATTGGGAAGAAACATTGCTGAAAATGAAAGCAGCCGGAGTCAACGTGATTGCTTTTTATGTATTTTGGAATCATCATGAGGAAATTGAAGGCCAATTTAATTGGTCGGAGAATTATGACGTTCGTGCCTTTGTAGAACTTTGTGGTAAGCATGGTTTATATGCCTATCCGCGCATTGGTCCATGGGCACACGGCGAAGCCCGAAATGGGGGTTTCCCCGATTGGTTACTGCGAAAAAATCAACTTGTAGAAAGGAGTAATACTCCCGTTTATCAAAATTACGTGAAACGCTTTTATCACGAGATAGGTCAACAATTACAGGGTCTTTATTACAAAGATGGAGGTCCGATAATCGGCATTCAGCTTGAGAATGAATATTGGCATGCCAAACAAGGCGAAGCACACATTATGTGGCTGAAAGAAACCGCCAAAACTGAAGGAATGGACGTGCCTTTGTACACTGTTACCGGTTGGAAAAGCGGTTCGGTTCCACCCTTCGAAGTGGTTCCACTCTTTGGAGCCTATCCCGATGCACCCTGGGCCAGTCATATAAAAAAAGAAATAAGCGAAGAGAATTTCTGCTTTGATGCGTTTCGCGATAACGAAAAAATTGGCGATGAAACCGACAAATCAAAACAATACATGGATTATAGCCAATATCCCTATTTCACTTGCGAGATGGGCATTGGCATTCAAAATACCTACCATCGCCGACTAATTATCGACCCGAAAGATGGACTGGCAATGGTTACCGCCAAGTTAGGATCAGGTAGCAACTTGATTGGTTATTATGTTTTTGCAGGCGGAAGCAATCCGCAAGGCATACTTCATGCACAAACTGAAGATCAGGATGAGACGGGTTATTGGAATCACAACCCCGATAAATCATATGATTTTCAGGCAGCCATTCTCGAAACGGGCGAAACAAGCAGAGCCTATCGTGAAGTGAAAAAGCTTCACTATTTTCTTTCCGATTTCGGACAAGAACTGGCTCCCGCCACTCCGGTTATTGCTACCAAGCGTCCAAATGACATCCAATTGGCAGTGCGTAGAAATGGCAACTCCGGTTTCTTGTTTGGTATCAATTATTGCCGTTATATTCCACGTGAACCACGTAAAAATGTGCAGTTTGAAGTGAAACTACCTACCGAAACATTGATCTTTCCTAAAAAAGGAATCAATATTCCCGATAGTACCGTATTTATTTGGCCATTTAATTTGCAACTGGATAATATTCAGCTAAATTATGCCACTGCACAGCCGCTTTGTAAGTTGGACGATGCCTATGTTTTCCACGCGAATGGGGGTATTAAACCAGAATTCTGTGTGGATGCGCTAAATGTTACAGATATTACTATCGATAAAAAATCTATCTCTGTAAAGAACGGAAAATTTATTTTTACGGTCGACCAGCCGGGAATGGAAACTTCTATTGTCATTAAAAAAACGGATGGAAAAACCACAAGAATAATCGTGTTGAATGAAGCCGAAGCTCGCAATGCATGGGTTTTTAATGTCGAAAATAAAAAAGAGCTCTATATCTCGGAAGCCGGTTTGTATATGAATGGTGGAAAGTTGAATATCATTTCAAAAACTGCCACCATAAATTTTTACAAATATGGAAACCCCACAAATTTTAGGCGAAATGGTCAAGTTATATCGTCAAAAGCTGAAGGTGTATTTACACTTTACTCTATCATTCAGCCCAAAACGATATTTGAAATTAAAGCCGAACCAAAACCCATCCTCGCAGATGCAGTATGGCTTCAGTCGAACAGTGAAGCAAAGCTGTCGGGAAAGCTTCAGTTATTTCATCGCTTTATTGCTAAGGAATTCAGTTTGGAAAACACATCACGTATTCGTTCGGCAATCATGTATCTGGCTCCCGAAACCGACTGCCGTTTGAACATTAACAATCGCTGGGTGGCGCAACCCATCAAATCGAACACAATTAATGCAATCGATATTACCGGCTACGCACAGACTGGCGAGAATAAATTATATCTCGATTTTCCTCTAACTGAAGGCGTAAAAGGATATGCTGCAAAAGTAGTGGTTGAGTATTACAATACGCAACGCGTGGAATTTGTTACCGATCAATCGTGGTTGACTAAAGATGCTTACAATTATCCATCAGAATTAAAATCCTTGGGCGATTTTGGTGTTACTAAACAAATGATTGCTGCACCCGCAATTTTCCAAAACATGGACATTGACCAATGGAAAGAATGGAATATCCACATTCCTTATGGCACTCTCAAAAATGCGCATCATGTCTATTTATCGCTCTCGTACACAGGTGATGTTAGTCAACTTTACCTCGGACATCAATTGGTAGGTGATAATTTCAATGCTAATGTGCCATGGAGAGTGGCACTTAACCGATTGGATTTTTCGGCCGAAGGTCAGGATTTGAAACTGCTGATTACGCCGGCACATTACACCCGCATGTTTCAGGACTCACCTACCCCTGTCAGTGAAATTGGCAAAGCAATGCTAAAAGAACTAAAGGTTGAAAGCGATAATCAGGTAGAATTGGAGCGATAACAAAATTTGTTTAACAAGGCAGATTTATAATTGGTAAACCTGTCTTGCTGTGAGATTGATATCATACTTTAATTCACCAACACTTTCCTATTGGTAGAAACACCATTCTGATCAATAATATGCAAAAGATAAACACCCCGGGCACGATTGTTTATTGAGATATAGTTCGATCTTGTATTACTTTGTATGGATATTGTGGACAACTATAGAAAGTAGAATGTGCTAATGATACTGCATCAAAAATGTGACATGAGTAAAGTGTCTTACAAACAGATAAATTGGGAGTTTACCATCTATCCAAAAATCGACAAAAAATGTATTATAACTAACTAAAAAGTGACAATTTGAACCCTAACATTACATATAAATTATAATTTAATACCAATAGTGCGCATATACGGAAAAATTTCTTTAATTCGTTTTGTGCTATAAAAAAAATAAGTATATTTGTAGGGTCGGAGACGAAATTTTCCGGCTATTCAAAACCTAAGAGAGACGTTAAATATAATATAGAATCATTAATCAAAAAAACAAAATGGCAAATTTAGATTTATCAAAGTATGGCATTTCGGGCAATTTCGAAATTGTTCACAATCCAACTTACGAAGAATTATTTCAAGCAGAAATTGATCCTGCAAACGAAGGTTTTGAAAAAGGCGTATTAACAACATCGGGTGCTATATCGGTTGATACCGGAAAGTTTACCGGTCGTTCGCCTAAAGATAAATTTTTCGTAAAAGATGCAGTAACTGATGAACACCTTTGGTGGGATGGAACAATCAACCGTCCAACAACTCCCGAAGTTTTTGACCATTGTAAAAATCTGGTAACAAAGCAACTTTCTTCCGCTAAAAAACTATATGTAGTTGATACATTCTGTGGTACAAATGAAGATACCCGAATGAAAGTACGTTTCATCATGGAAGTGGCATGGCAGGCTCACTTTGTGACAAATATGTTTATCCGTCCTTCACACTATGATTTGGCTAACTATGGTGAACCAGATTTCGTAACTTTGAACGGATCTAAAACTTCTAACCCTAACTGGAAAGAACAAGGATTGAACTCTGAAGTATTTACATTGTTCAATTTGACTACTAAAATGCAGGTTATTGGTGGAACCTGGTACGGTGGTGAAATGAAAAAAGGTATTTTTGCCTTAATGAATTACTATTTGCCATTGAAAGGCATGGCTTCTATGCACTGCTCTGCTAACGTGGGTAAAGATGGTGATGTAGCTATTTTCTTCGGACTTTCAGGAACAGGTAAAACTACTTTGTCAGCTGACCCTAAACGATACTTAATCGGCGATGATGAGCACGGTTGGGATGATAACGGTGTATTCAACTACGAAGGAGGTTGCTATGCTAAAGTAATCGATTTGGAAAAAGATAAAGAACCTGATATCTGGAGAGCTATCCGCCGCGATGCTTTGTTGGAAAATGTTACTGTAGGTGCTGATGGCGTTGCTGATTACTCTTCGGCTGCTTCGAAAACAGAAAATACACGTGTATCTTACCCAATCTACTTTATCAATAAAATTGTTGCTCCTTCACGCGCAGGACACGCTAAAAAAATTATTTACCTGTCGGCTGATGCATTTGGTGTATTGCCTCCGGTATCTATTTTGGATGAGAAATCAGCTCAATATCACTTCCTTTCAGGCTTTACTTCAAAATTAGCCGGAACAGAACGCGGTATCACTGAACCGGTTCCATCATTCTCCCCAGCATTTGGTGAAGCTTTCTTAACTTTGCACCCAACTATGTATGCAAAAACATTGATTGGCAAAGCTAAAGAACACAATGCTAAAGTGTATTTGGTAAACACAGGTTGGAACGGAACCGGAAAACGTATTTCGTTGAAAAATACCCGTGCTATTATTGATGCGATCATCGATGGTTCAATTGAAACTGCTCCAACAGTTCATGTACCGATTTTGAATTTAGTTGCTCCTAAAACTCTGAACAATGTTGATGGAGGTATTCTTGATCCACGCGATACTTATACAGATGTTGCTGAATGGGAAACCAAAGCCAAATCGCTTGCTGCTAAATACATCAAGAACTTTGAACAATACTGCGACAATGATGATGCGAAAGCACTGATTCCTTCAGGACCACAATTGTAACTTTAGACAAAAGAGTCAAGAACAAAGAATCAAGACTTTAATATAGAATGAGCTGTTCGATTTATTTCGGACAGCTCATTTTTATTTGCAAATCAGCACATATAGTCAATCTAGAATCTCACATTAGCCAAATTAACATAGAAATGAGTTGTAATTAATGCAAAATAAGATAAAAAAAAGATTATTTGAAACTAATTAAGATAGGTTATTGTTTACACAAAATATTTTATATATCATTGATTTTTAACTGCATCTTCAAACTTTAAATCAATTATGTCATGAAAAAGAATCTTTCACTACTTCTGGCACTTTTATGTGCTCCATTGTTCTTCCTGCAAAGTGTGGCACAAGAAACAGCTAAGGAAGACAGTCACTTTAGAATTCCCTTAATCGGGGAAAGCGCACCAGCATTTATCGCTGAATCAACGAACGGCACCATTCACTTTCCTTCAGACTTCGGATCTCAATGGAAAGTGCTAATCAGTCACCCACAAGATTTTACTCCAGTTTGCTCAACGGAAATTCTCGAATTAGCCTACCTCCAAGATCAATTCGAAAAAATGGGAGTGAAATTAGTTGTGGTTTCTACAGATTTACTTGAAACTCATTACGAATGGAAGCAAGAACTTGAAAAAGTTACCCTAAACAACCGCCAACCAACTAAAATAAAATTTCCATTGGTCGACGACAAGAAAATTGCAATTTCAAAACAATATGGTATGATTCATTCCGAAACAAACTCTACAAAAAGTGTAAGAGGTGTGTTTATTATCGATCCAAGCAACGTTATTCAGGCCATTTTTTTTTATCCAATGAAGGTAGGAAGAAATACCGATGAATTAGTTCGAATGATTTCAGCACTCCAAATCACTGCTAAAGAAAAAGTAATGACACCTGCCAACTGGATAGTCGGAAAAGATTTAATGGTACCTTTCAACCCTGATATTGATAAAAAGGACGTGAAAGTAGCTTCAAACGAATTTTACAGCCCCGCTTGGTTCATGTGGTTCAAAAAAGCGAGTCAAGAATAATATTTTGCAAAAAATTGACTCTTGAATATTTAAGACGAGCAGCCTATTGCAGGCTGCTCGTCTTAATAACTATCTATACTTAGAAAGTATTTCCTTCCCCACAATTTCAGCAGCAAAAGCGACACAGCGGGTACAGGGTCGGGTATCATAATACGCTTTATTACGCTCAGAGGCCTCGGGCTTCTGAGGAGCATGTTTTATCTTCAACAAGTCAGCGCATATATACGAACCCATCTGAAGTTTGAATTCCTTTGCTGTTCGTTGCACAGCAGCATAGTTCGTGTTTTTGGCCAATTTATCATTGGGGTCGGCATTTGGATAGTGCAATCCCAGTATCAGAAACATACCCGAAACAGCACCACAAACTTCTCGTAATCTTCCCATTCCACCGCCAAAAGAAGTCGCCAGTTTAGATGCTGTTACTGCATCTATACCGTACACATCGGAATAGGCCATAAATACAGCCTGTGAGCAATTATAGCCCTCTTCAAACAAGGCAACAGCCTTCTCTACTCTTTTGTCTAATTCTTCGTTATTCATATCTAATTTTTACTTAGCTCTTGATTTCTTACTCCTTGATTCTGTTAATAAAGAAAACAAATAAATCCCAAACTAACAACAGCAATAAAAATCCACAATGTAAGGCCTAAAACCAACGGTCTCAGTCCTACCGATTTTAGTGTTGCTCGTGACAGACCTGCACCGATAAAAAAAAGCGTAATCGTCAAACACTGTCTCGAAACTGCCACTATTCCATGTGTCAAAGTTTTCGGGATATTTAAATATGTATTCATTACCATGGCCAGAATAAATAAGAAAATAAACCACGGAATAAAAACTTTGTCGCCTTTTGATTTAAAATAAATTGAAGTAAAAACGGATAGTGGGATAATCCAAAGAGCACGTGTCAGTTTCACAGTTGTTGCTACTTTTAAGGCTTCCTCACCAAAAGTGGCCCCGGCACCCACTACCGAACTGGTATCGTGAATAGCAATAGCCGCCCACATGCCAAACTGATGTTGTGATAGATTACACAAATGCCCCAACACAGGAAACAGAAACAATGCAATGGCATTCAGCACAAAAATGGTAGCAAGTGAAACTGACATTTCGCATTCATCAGCCTTGGCTATCGGTCCCACAGCTGCAATGGCACTTCCCCCACAAATAGCGGTTCCGGAAGCAATCAGAAATGAAGGAATCTTCGAGATTCCGAGCCATTTACCCACCGTAATTCCGATAAACAAAACACTCACTACCGAAAACATTGTAAAAAACATTCCATCCGAACCGGCTTTTACCGAATCGAGCAAATTCATACCAAATCCTAATCCGACAACCGAAATTTGAAGTAAGTATTTTGACACGAACTTATTAAATCCCGAAAAAGGTGCACCTAAGGTGAGTGCCAGAGTCAATCCCGAAAATAATGCTATCGGAGGTGAAATAAACGATGTGCAACAACATGCAACCAGCAGTATATAAATGACTTTTGTTACTAATCCACCTTTGTTCTCAGTTACTTTCTCTTTGTTAGTTATTTCTACATTTTTCATTTTCGAGTCCTTTGCTTTTGACGGTACAAAGCTAACTCAAATTCCATTAACAAAGTGATAGTTTTTACTTATGACTGATTACTTGAAGTTATAGTGATTCGCAAACTTCATGAATAATTCGGGTAATCCTTCCGTCTCGCCATAAAGCTGAATAAAATGGAACGTCCTTTCCAAATTTAGGTCTTTGACATCTACAATTCGTAATGTGTTGTTTTTCAATTCATCTAAAATTGAATGAATAGACAAAAAAGCCATGCAATTGGAATGAAGTAAATACGATTTTATACTTTCACTGCTTCCAAGTTGCATTTCGCATTTTAAATCGGATAATTTAATGTTATGTGGTTTTAAAGCATGGGCAATTACTTCCAGAGTCCCCGAACCGGGTTCGCGTAATAAAAGCGGAGTAGTGAGCAATGTGTCTATTGATATTTCTTTTTGTGCCACCAATGGATGGTTTGAGGCTACCACCGGTACAATTTCATCACGAATAAATTCTGTGTATTTAAATAAGGTGTTTTTCGACTGTCCCTCCACAATTCCGAAATCGATACTATTGTTATTCAGAGCTTGCTCAATTTGTTCTGTATTGTTGATAGTCAGTGATACGCGAATATCTTCGTAACGTCTATGGAAGTCAGCTAAAAGTGGTGGAAGTACGTATTGGGCAATGGTAGTGCTGGCTCCAATGCGCAGCTGTCCTTTGAATGTTTCCGTTAAGGTGTTCAGGTCGAATTCAAGACTTCCATAGAGTCCGAATATCTGGTTGCAATAGTGAAGTAAAACACCACCGGCTTTGGTCAATTGAATTTTATTGCCATTGCGTTCGAAGAGCCTGACTTTATAGTGGCTTTCAATTTCCTGAATATGCTTGGAAACTGCTGGTTGAGTGATGCAAAGTTCGTCAGCAGCTTTGGTGAAGTTGAGACGCTTGGCAACTGTGTAGAATACTTTTAAACGAAAATCAAACATAACTTTTTACTTACAGATTAATTTTAGTTGAGAATTTTCAGCTATAGCCGACAACAAGAAATTTGGTGCTGCACAAGGTTTCCAATTGTGTTTACCCACGAATGCAAGTTCTGTTTCAGCTTCATTTATCAGCTCGTCTTTTTCATTGTAGAGTTTATATGTAAACCATATACGGACTCCTTTTATAATTTTCAGTCTCGTTTTTACGGTAAGGAGTTCATCATAAAATGTCGTTTTTATAAACTTGAAGTTCATACTAATAACCGGGCACATCACACCTGCCTCTTCCATGCTATTATAAGGAACTCCAATACTACGAAGTAACTCCCAACGAGCTGCTTCGTAGTATTTTGCATAATTTGCATGGTGCATTGTGCCCATTTGATCTGTATCCGGATATTTTACCCTAAATTTATACTCGTGTACAATCATCAAAATTTTTTATTAGTTATGACTACAAACATGTCCGTCTTCGTGATCATGACTATGAGCTGCGCAGCTCGCACCACCATCTAGCAGGTTTCCTTTTAGATATTCTTCAACAAGTTCGTGAACATCGCCTTTACAATTACGAACAACCTGAATTTGTTGCTGAGCTAATTTGTTGATTGCTCCTTCTCCAATTCCTCCGGCAAGCATTATTTTTACATCCATTTTTGCCAGATCAAAAGCTATATCCGATTTACAACCGCAACCTTTTGGCGATTCAAGAATAGTCTCTGCTATGATTTCATTTTTATCTGAAATAGCAAAAATAGTATAAAACTCACAATGTCCGAAGTGATTGTCAATTTGGTTCTTTTCTTTTGTTGGTACTGCAATTTTCATATTTCTATTTTTTAATTGTTTTGAGAATTTATATGTTCTATAATTCCCGCCTTGCGGCGTTTTCCCATTCCTTGTCCCAATTTATATTGTATTGAGCTTGTCCCGTGAGTTTTAAAACAGTTTCCTAAACTGCGTCCTGTGCATGAACCTCTATTTTCAGGTCCTTTTCCATTTAATCTTGCCATAGTACTCCGAATTTAGTTTTATATAAATGAGATAGTATAACCGGTGTAAAACCGTGTCAGATTATCTTGCAACTTTTTCTTTAGTATGCCATATACATTATCTCCTGTACAATGTCCGGTTATGAAAGCAGTTTCAGGATAGAGCGAATGCATGCTCTCTGCAATCGTTGTTATATCACTCTCAGTTTCGTATTGACCTTTGGAGCCATCCAGCAGATGAAAGCCACCAATTAAAACAGAAACAGGTCTGTGCAGCGTTTGCTTTACCGAGTCCAATATGTTTAGTACCCCGCAATGTGCACAACCCGAATATACTACTATCTTTTCAATGCCAAAGGTTATGATTAATTCATGCTGAAAATCATCTGCAATAAGTTTATCCTCATGCTTCCTCATTAATGTTTTATTGGCTTTTGGAGAAGGGAAATCATGCATTTTAGCCGCAAAAACGTGAATTTCATTTTCTATAAGCATCTCATTATCTACAAACAAAAAACGGTTTTCAATACCTTCTATATCTATATCAGTTCCTATTTTCTTTATTCCATTTCGAGAAGAGAAAAACCGATATGAAAGGGCCTGTCTGGAAATAATAATTTGTGCTTTGCTATTTATTTCTAAAAAAGCCTGCAACCCCCCTGTATGATCAGAGTGTCCATGCGAGATAAATACGTAATCAACGTCTTTCAGATTAATATTCAGTTTCTCGGCATTGCGAATAAACTGGTTAGAAGCACCCGTATCAAGTAGACATTTGTACTTCTCTGTTTCCATATAAATACAGAGGCCATGCTCGCTTTCAAGAGATTCATCTACCTGTCTGTTATCAGATAAAACAACTAGTTTCATATATTTTATTTCTGACCTTTATCTAAGCTTAATTCTTTTTCTGACTTTTCATTTATGGCAGATAGTTCATCGTTACTGAAATTTTTACAATCCTTACAACGAACATGATTTTCTAATCCATCAATCAATTTAAAACAGCGTTTGCACCTAAACCACTGACGGTCGAACCTTACATTTCCTCCTTCAATAGTAATCATTTTTCCTTCTACCAATGCCTGAGCAATGGTTTTCCTTCCCTTTTCGTAGATTCGTGTCAACGTGGGGCGCGAAACGTTCATTTGCCCGGCAGCCTGATCTTGATTCATCCCCTCATAATCGAGCAATCGAATGGCTTCGTATTCGTCAAACTGCAATGACACTGAGCTGAGTAAGTTACGAGGAATACCGAAAGGCTTAAACCCCTGCATGAGTGGCGGATTACATATTTTTCTATCTTGTTTTGGTCGAGCCATACTGTATATTATCTAATTTTATGCGTGCAAAGGTACAAATAGTTTTGAACTTATGTTCATTATTGTTCAGAAAAATAAAAAAAAGAGAAGTCGGATGTCCAACTTCTCTTTTCATCATTATGTATTTAGTTTCCGCTTATTGCCAACTATTTAGTTCTGAAATCAAATGCTTCTTCGCCATGTTGTGTCAGGTCAAGTCCCTTTTCTTCTTGTTCAGGCGTTACACGCATAGGCAAAATCATATCGGTAACTTTGTACAATAAATATGAACCTGCGAAAGTGAAAATACTAACCAATACCAAAGCCAACAGGTGGAAAAGGAAGGTATGTGTTTCGCCCGATGTAAGCCCTACGTTTTTGGCAAAAACACCTGTTAGAATCATTCCCACAATACCACCCAGTCCGTGGCATGAAAACACATCAAGCGTATCGTCGATATTGCTTTTCGATTTATAGCGAACAGCTGTGTAACTTACCATAGCAGCCACAAAACCGATAAAAATACTTTGACCAACCGTAACAAAACCTGCCGCAGGTGTAATGGCTACAAGTCCTACTACCGCTCCTACGGCAGCTCCCACAGCAGAACGTTTTTTACCCAATGCGCCATCGCCCAATAGCCAGGTAAGCATAGCCGTTGCCGAAGCAATATTTGTATTTACAAAGGCGGTGGTAGCTACTCCATCGGCAGCTAAAGCAGATCCGGCATTGAAACCAAACCAGCCGAACCAAAGCAGCCCGGTTCCCAGCAAGATATAAGGAATGTTTGTCGGTTCGTTTTCTATTTTTCCTTTCCTGCGACCTAAGAACATAGCACCACTCAACGCAGCAAAGCCGGCAGAGATATGAACAACCGTTCCACCCGCAAAATCAAGAACGCCCCAGTTGCGCAAAATGCCATCGGGATGCCAGGTCATGTGAGCCAACGGAGCATAAATAAACAGAGAGAACAGGCAAATGAAAAGCAACAAGGAAGAAAAGCGAACACGCTCTGCTAATCCTCCGGTAATCAACGCCGGTGTAATAATGGCAAATTTTAGTTGGAACATTGCAAACAATGCAAAAGGAATAGTGGCTGCAAAAGCAGGATTTGGTGCTACTCCAACATTTTTGAAAAAAGCAAATGTGAACGGATTACCAATAAAACCACCGATGCTATCGCCAAAAGCCAAACTAAAGCCAATAACCACCCAAAGTACACTTATGATACCCAGTGCAACAAAACTTTGCAATAAGGTAGACACGAGATTTTTGTAGCGAACCATTCCACCATAAAAAAAGGCCAAACCCGGTGTCATTAAAAGCACCAGAGCCGAAGCCATAAGCATCCATGCCGTATCGGCATGATCAATTACTACCCCTTCGGGAATTTCATTTGCATAGGTCACCGGAATGAGTGACAATATTGCAATTACAACCAGTAATAAAAATGGAAGTTTATACTTCCACCCAACTTTCTCTTGTTTCATTGTTTTGTATTTATGAGAATAAAAATATGCTTACTTTCTTTTTATCGCCCCAATGTAAATTACACTGTCAAATTATTTCAAATTTTGCGCAAAAGTAATAATTTTTCTTGAATTATACGAATATAACTTACACACAGTATTAAATCACAAAGAAACAGGAACTGAAAAAAACCACCCAATGCGCATTACTGCGCACCAAGTGGCTTTCTTTTCATACAATTTTTGGTCTATTTCTGTAGAATAGCTTTCAATTGTTGTGCCTCCGACAGCGAATGCATTTTAGGCGAATTGATATTCACCGACTCATTCGAAATATAAGCTATCACTTGCGATAAACAAAGATCTCCATCTCTTGTGGCTAGAACCCTGAGTCGTAAAGCGGAACTAACCGATGATTTAAGATTCATTATCTCACTCAACGATCCGGATGCCAGCAATGCAACCAATTTACCTTGCTCTTTTACATCGAAATAAAGTTCTGATGTCTTCAATTTCTGGTCACTCTCTAACGATACATAGTGGCTCTTCCTGAAAAAGAACAACAATATGCCGATAGTAAGAAATGTAAACCCAAGAATAAAAAGTAAATGAGGAAGTGTATCACTTGTTTGCCATTCGAAGGAAGTATAAGTAATAAATGATACGATGCTAAGTGCGATTAATAACAGACTCTTTACGATTGAGTTTTTCTTTTTATACACTATTTTTGGTTCCATGTTGTCTAAAACATGATCTATTGATTCATTTGTTTCCATAATGATATGCGTAGTGCTTGTGAACATAACAAGCATGCTCACAAACGATTATTTGTAATGTAATTGATTATTTTTAAAATTTTGTTCCGAAAAAACTTTGGGAGAAATGCTCAGGAAATCAAATCAGGAGCTTACGAAGGTGGTATAAGTAATACCCATCCAGTTGTTTGAAGGCAGATGTAAGCGAAAAAACGCTGTCAAATTTAAAATATCGAAGTAAGGCTATTTGTTGTAAATAGCTAACGCGAAATGCATTCGTCGATGAGGTACTAACCCGGCTAGGGAAACATTGAAGTAAATTGGTCAAACGTACTTGCTCGTTTCTCATACCTATCGAAACCAAAGCATCGGTAGCCGAGAGGTACGAATGCTGATGTTCCGGTATAGTTTGATTTTGCGAAGTGGAGCATGTTTGAGGTAAAACACGTTCACATCTAAGCACAGATGTGGAATTCACTCCCAAAAAGAGCGAAACCGCAACCAAACAATAGATTAGAAAATGTTTCATGCTGCAAAAATACTAAATTTAGAGCTCATGGGCAAGTTTTTATAATTTGGACAGCCCTGATGGTTTGCAACTTATGGGAAATAATTCTACCTTTGCAATAAAAATACAGTTTTCTACCAATTATTGCATATTAATAAATTATATATACGAATATTATGTTTAAAACAAATCAGTATTTCGATGGAACAGTAGTTTCTATCGGTTTAGAATCGGCCGAAGGCAGAGCAACGGTAGGTGTAATGGCTGCAGGCGAGTATGAATTTGGTACCGACACAATAGAAATTATGACGGTAGTTTCGGGTCAACTTACTATCCAACAACCTGGTGAAACAGAATGGAAAAGCTACAATAAATTCGAAAGTTTCGAAGTAGCTAAAGGAGTAAGATTCAAAGTAAAATGTACCGAAGATACTCCGTATCTTTGTTTGTATAAGTAAACCTCACCCCTAACCCCTCTCCTCAAGGAGAGGGGAACTAAATAGCTTGTTTCTAAATGGGAACAAGCTATTTCTTCATTCATCAATTATTCACTATCAATTGTCAACTAAAAAAAATAGTACCTTTGCGGCGTTTTTTATTACCAATACATAATTGAGATTCAGAAAATGACAACACAAAAATATAAAATGCTGGTGCTCGACCTCGATGATACCCTCCTCAGAGACGATTACAGCATTTCTACCCGAAACAAAGAGTTACTTTTCGAAGCACAAGACCTTGGTGTAAAAGTAGTATTGGCTTCCGGCCGTCCTACTCCCGCTATGCTGCAATTTGCCGATGAATTAAAGTTAGCACATTATGATTCGTACATGATTTCTTTCAACGGTGCTGTAGTAACATCGATGAAAAACAATGAAATTCTTTTCGAAACGAGCCTGACAAACAAAGAAGTGCACAGCCTATACGATTTTAGTGTAGACAATAATGTGCATATCATTACCTACTCCAACAAAGGTGTGATTAGCGAAACCGAATCGGAATACATCGATGTGGAGATAAACCTCACGGGCATGCATCATCACAAAGTGCCTTCGTTCAAGAGCGAAGTGACCGGTAACGCTGTAAAATGTATCATGCTGGAACATCCCGATTATCTGAAACAGGTCGAAAAAAAACTAAAAGCCGAACGCACCGATTTAAGCGTGTCGCGCTCCAAACCTTTTTTTCTGGAAGTAATGCCTCATGGGATTGATAAAGCAGCGAGCATCGACTTTCTGGCTAAGAGACTGGGCATCGAACAACACGAAGTGATAGCGGTAGGAAATGCCGGTAACGATTTATCCATGGTTCAATACGCCGGTCTTGGCGTTTGGGTTGATAATGTGAGCGATGATCTGCGTCATCATGCCGACTATATCGTGGCATCCAACGAAAATGATGGTGTGGCAGAGGTAATTGAGAAGTTTATTTTGAACTAGGATAAGCTATTTTCCCAGAATTTTAAACCTCCGCTTCACCATATTCCCTTCTTCATCTTCCACCGTCAGAATATGGCTGCCAACAGACGGGGACACTTCAATTTTATGAATTCCTTTGGTTTGGGTAATGTATTCGTTATCGATATGCCAGAAAAGGATAGCATTCGAATGGCGGTGAACTGCTTCGAAAATCAACATTCCCGGTTCACCTTCAATGCCTTTCGGTATATAAATAGCCGTATTATTATCCGGTTCCATTATATCCAACACGTGCTCGCGGGGCGGAACACAACCGGGCATATAGGATGGTAGCGGAACGTACTCAGGATGCAGTTTACGATAGAAAAACTCTTGCGCGGGTGGCAATACAAATCGTGAAACAATGTGCATCTGCCCCACAGGATAACAAGAAGCACTAACCCGGTACGTCTCTGTGGAATCGAGAAAGATGGATGGATGAAACGGACAGGCTTTGACTTTCACACCTCGTTTGGGAACAAAAACAGTGTCAGGTTCACAATTATCGGTTGCACGAAAACCGCTTTGACGACAAACGCTGATATATTCCATATCAGATCGCGGCTCCTCAAACCACGAATCAGGATTTAAATATTTGAAAATTTCAAACATAATGGGCGAAGCATGTGTAACGCCGGTTAATCCCGGTCGGCCTTCTCCATTAGAATTTCCTACCCAAACACCTACCGTGTATTGAGGCGTAACACCCACCGACCACGCATCCCGCGAACCAAAACTGGTCCCCGTTTTCCAAGCAATTTTATGTGTCGATGCAAAATACTCCCACCCAATCTCACCCCACGGACGATTGACAGTTGAAAGTGCGTCAAGCGTACACCATATAGCTCCCGCACTAAGCTTGGAGTGATCCAGCAACTGAGGTTCCTTTCTATTTTTATCCAACATATAATGAGCCGGTTGATAATCATTGCTCGAATATTTCCCATAGGTATTGGTGTACGACAAGAGCGACCTACCCAAAGCAGCATACATAGAAGTAGTTTCGAGCAAACTGACTTCAGCACCTCCCAAAATCAGCGACAAGCCATAGTACGAAGGGGGTTGCGTAATAGTTGTGAAGCCTATATTCTTAAGAAATGAATGAAAACGAACAGAACCATATTGCTCCAACTCCCTTACAGCCGGAATATTGAGCGAATGAGCCAGAGCAACATTTGCCGGAACAGCTCCCTCGTAATTTTTTTCAAAATTCTCAGGAGCATACCCTCCAAAACGGGTGGGAATATCTGCAACCAGAGAATTAGGCAGTAATTCCCCTTCGTTTAGCATGGTAGCATACAAAAATGGTTTCAGAATACTTCCCGAACTTCGGCTGGAAATGACATTATCAACATATTGAGCTGTTTTCTTACCGGAAATCTCGGCATTGCCTACATAAGCCAAGACCTCTCCGGTTTTGGTGTCCAGCACAAGTACAGCCACATTATTGATGTAATTTTCGGCATAATAGCGGGCAAATTTTGTTGCAACGGAAGCAACAAACTGCTGCGTTTTTTTGTCGAGAGTGGTTTGAATTCGTTGTCCTAAATAACCATCATTAAAGACTTTATTCAATAAATGTGTTGACAATTGAGGTAAAGCCTGCGGTTTATTTGGAAGGGGTTCCGCCTTGGCAAGTTCACAGGTGTTGGCATCGATGATGTGCAGTCGACGGAGCTTATCTAGTAAACGGTTTCTCTTTTTCAGATAAATGACATGATTTTTCCCCGGAAAAACAAGTGCGGGTGCATTCGGCAATACAGCCAACGCTGCAGTCTCACCCCACGAAAGGCGATTGGCCGGTCGATTATAATACCGCCATGATGCTGCTTCCAATCCAACCACATTACCACCAAAAGGAGCATGTGATGCATAAAGATTCATGATTTCATCTTTGCTGTAACCCAACTCTAATCGAAAAGCCAGAATCATTTCATAGATTTTCGAAAAAATATTACGATTCTGTTCATCACGACTGATACGAACAACCTGCATACTAAGCGTACTTCCACCACTTACCACACGGCCCTTTTTTAAGTATTGCCCAAAAGCACGAACGATGGAAACGGGATTTACACCGGGATGATAGCGAAAATATTCATCCTCAAAACAGCGAATGCATTCACTAAACTTGTAAGGAACTGAATCGGACATCGGAAACCGCCACTGATAATCGGGAGCAATGCGTGCCGACATGAAATTCCCTTTACGATCTTCGATGATGGTGGAATATGAGGCATGAAACAACGGTTTTGGAAGTGAAAAATAAAACCAAACTGTCAACGCAAAAAAAATAGACAGCATCCAAAACCGTGGCTTTGGATACTGCAAGCGGTGTTTGATACACCAATGGTTGAAACGTTGAAAATATTTGATAAATATGAGTTTTAAATTAGAGTTATTTTTATAACTCGTACGGTGACTTTTACTCATCGTACGAGTATTCCACAAAATGCTAAAAAAATCATTTCACTACCTTTATCCATTGCCCTGAGGTTCTAGCCTGGATACTGTTATCGTACATGGCTTCACATTGAACAGATGGCATGTAGAATGAACCTAAGTAAGCAGCATGTAACAGAATTTTGAACACTTTTTTCTGTCCCTTACCCAAATCGAAATACTGATACACCCTATCGTCTCGAATGTCCTGATAACGGGCGGCATCACTTTTCAACTTCGCACTTTTAATGGCATCCAATCGCGAACTCATAATTTCCCAACCGGAAGGAAAAAGTTGACAAAGCGCTAGATCGGTATAATCCATACGAACACCAGGATGAGTAACGGTAACTTCGGCATAAAAATCGGTACCTTGTTTCAGCAAAATTGGATTTACAGGCTTATCTTTCATATCCAGATACCGAACGGTAAGATTGAGATTTTCTGAAACTGCCCCTTGTGCCTTCATTACCGGAATGCCTTGCTGCTGAACATGGACATACATATTCTGAGTAGAACGGTTGGTTATGCTCACCGTTTTTCTCAATCCTGTATTATAATTTAACTTCGACTGATAAATAGGTTTTGATGTATTGACATGTACTTTCGCACCATCAATTGTCAAATCGCAAAGCAGATTTTCACCGGCTGAATTTATCCCGGCATATTTTGATACTGCCAATAGCATATAGGCTACCGATTGAGTACTTAGCCACTGACTAGACGAAAGGACATTCGCTATATCCTGAACCAATGGTTTGGCTTGCGCTGTACGTTTCAGCAATACTAAGGTTTCGAGTATCATGGCATCATCTCGTTCAACACTGCCGTAAGTATCACGATAATTCACACTTTTTCCAGATTTTAAAGATAAACCGTTGACAATTTGTCCGGCAATGTCAGGCTTTCCGGCAACAGCATAAGCAGCCGCCAATCTCCATTTGGCTGCATCATTTATACCGGCTGTTTCACGCATCCTGTTCATGGAACTTAATGCCGGTTTTTTAGCCAATGCCAATGTATAAAGGCGATAGGCCTGAATCAAATCTGAACCGTAATCGTTGCTTTTCGGTTGCCAGTTATTGGCTTGCGAAGTTTGATAACTCAACCATGGATCCAGCAAACCTACCGGCAATTGATAGCCGCGCGCCTGTGCTTCGAGCATAAAATGTCCTGCATAGTTTGTTCCCCAATCGCTTACCCCATATGAATTTTCAGGCCAGTAGGCAAATCCACCATTTGCCATTTGGTAGGATTTTATTTTCTCAAGACAGGCATTGATATTCGTTTCAATTTCGCCTTTACGAACATCGCTCAAGTCCATTACGTTTTGTAAAAACAATTGCGGAAATGCAGCCGAAGTAATTTGTTCGATACATCCATGCGGATATTGAATGAGGTAATTCAGACTTTTCTCCATGTTTATCGGATACATGCGAGAGATTTCCACTACACCGGAGTTCGTTCCCCCAATACCTATAGCAGTAATTGTTTGCAACCAGGTTTCGCCCGGTTTTATAGAAGCTGTGAGCACATTTGTCACCGGTGGGTTTGGCATTCTGATTTGCAGACTGGTTTCCGATGTGGCTTTATTACTTCCGGAGATGGCCGATATGACAATTTTACCTTGCGCAATCCGGTCCTTTGCCCTCACCGTAAATTCCACGATTTTATCACCTGTTTTATCGAAAGTAAGTTGACGACGGCCGCCATCGAGTACTTCAAAACTCCGGTCGATAGCAAAGTCTACTGTCACATTACGAACCGATTTGTCGGTAGCAAAAACGGTAACAGGCACTTTGATTACTTCTGTAGGGCTTATCACGCGTGGCAAGGTGGCAAGTACCATAAGCGATTGCTTCACCGGAACAGCTTTTTCGGCCGATCCGTAAGCTCCTTTATCGCCCGCAACCACCATTACCCGAACCGATCCAATATAATTCGGCATGGTAAATGCCAATGTTTTGGACTTACCTTTGCCTATCGATATCGGAGTTTGAAACAGTACCACCGGTTTAAAACGGTTATTGTTTTCCTTGCCGTTTTTATTCAGATACAAATCACCACCAATGGAGAACAGCCCTGACAGTTTTCCCGTAAATGCTCCCGCCACATACTTGTACAAATCCCAGGTACGAACACCAAGTGCTTCGTGCGTGTAGAAATTCTCCCATGGATTCGGGGTTTTAAAGCGTGTCAAGTCCAACAATCCTTCATCCACAATGGCAACGGTGCAGGTCATTGGTTTACCATTAGCTTCTTTGATAGTTACCGAGAATTTCTCTTGCGGTTTCAGCGCATTTTTCATCGTAATCATCGGAGTAAGATGCGTAGAAGGATCTTCAACCGCCACCGCCTGAACACCGTACATCCGAATCGGGAAATCATTTTTACTATGATTGTGCGGTTGGATATACGAAACGTGAATGTAGATATTCGGAGCCATTTCGGGCGTCACTTTAAACTCAAAACGAGAGTTGTCTTTTTCCGGGGTGAACCAGAAATTCTGAATTACCTTGCTTCCGGTTTCTATACTTATTAAAGCACGTCCTTTGTGTGTCACGGGCAATTCCACCGATACATTTTCGCCCACTTTATATTGTTTCTTATCGGTTTGAAACATCAACATCTCTGCCCCTCCGGGGTTTTCGCTTCCGGCATTGCTCCACCAACCTTTATAGGTGGTGTAAAAAATAGCTCCGGTGCTATGTCCACCGTTCATATCGGTAACACGTATAAACTTACGTCCCCAATATTCACCACCCAGGTTCATTTCGTACATCCTCCGCCCATTATGAATATCCAGGTATTCTGTTTTCATTAGGTTAGCATGTTGACTCGACACATAATCAGCCATATTTTCTTCGGCCGATTGGTCCCACCACCAGCGCCAGTAGACATTGTAAATCTCGATCTTTACCTTGCCGGATAATGGCTTTCCATCTTCATTCACCAAGGCAATTGGTACCAGATTTTTTTCATCGGAATATAACGCATTGTTCCACCCTTTCCCTTCAGGGATTTTCACGCCCACATAAGCTTTGAAAGGCGAATAATTAAACACCGCCCGGTCCACACTGAAATTCCCACCCGCTTCGAACGCATAAGTTTTCATCTGCACCGCCACCATGCCGGGAGCATCGGTTGCCAAATCGAATTTGAACTTTACATCGGCAGCACCATCAGCATTTACATTGCCCTTGAAAATAGAAATATCCTGTGATGAAAATGTTTTTGTAGGGTCGTCGAATACAAATCCTTTACAACTTCCAAAAGTTGTTGTAGCCGAAGCCACCGTTGCATCTATCGTCACTTTGGAGTTGGAGGCAGGAGCACCATACAGCCAGTTCACCTGTAGTTTCCCATTTTCGGTCACTCCTTTGTGCAAAATAGCCGAAGGAAAGTTCAGGTTAATCTTCATCCGATTGGGTTTCACCGTTTCCACACGCAATGTGCGGGCAAAAGTAGATCCTCCCACCAGCATTTTCACCGTCCAGTTTCCTGTAGGTGCTGAGGCGGGAGTTTTCAAATTAAAGCTGTAGAAGCCATTTACGTTGGTCGATCGCACCACTCGCTGCGACAGTTGTCCCATAGGGTTGTACAGTTCCATCACCACAGGATGATTTGGCGGCAAAGCATTATTTTTATCTTCCAAAATAAATGTTAGGTACATAATATCTCCCGGACGCCAAACACCACGCTCACCGTAGATAAATCCTTTGACCCCTTTTTTCAGCTCCTCCCCTTTCACATCAAACATACTCAACGACAAGGACGAAGCATCATCCAGTCTCAGGTAACCGCGTTGTTTATCCTTTTTAGCAATCAGCACAAAGGGTTTGTCGGCCAGTTTTACATTGCACATACCATCCGAATTGGTGGTAATAGTACCCATAGGCTGATTTTGCAAATTGCGAAATTCTATGTCGATGCCTTTGAGTGGATCGGTGGTACGCAGGTCGGTTACCGCCACAAAATATTCATTGTTGCTTCCGGCTTTTGCAATAATTCCATAATCTGAAGCCAATACATTGCGTGCAACCTTATGTGCACTGAGCATATAATACGAGTCTTTTGAAGGATCGTCTTTATCCTGCCAGTTATATCCATCGGTATAATACTCATCTTCGTCTTCATAATATCCCCAATACGACTCCGATGGCGGTTCATTATAACTTTCGTTTTGATCTTTGGATTCTACGTATGTATCTTTTTTGATGCCGCCGATATTGGGATACAGCGAATGTTTTTTGCGGAAAGATATTTCCACCCGGTAAATTGCTCCCGGTTCGGGTTCAATAAGTTTGGATAAGTCCAGCGAGAAATTATTCCAGACTTTATAATCAATCTGATTCTCGGAAGTCAATACAACCTCTTGATTATAAACCACTCTCCCTACCCGCTTTATTTCTTGTTTGCCATCGAGCTGGTTAGCCTGTAGAAACTGGACAATATTGTTTTCATAAATCTGAATAATTTTTACATCTACACCCGAAAGACTCACAGCTTTAAAAGGGAATAAAATACCATCAGTGTTAGGAATAATAACACCTTCGCCAATCAACTCCACCTGAGGTTTTAGACTTACAAACTGAACTACAGTAGTAAAATCAAGCCCCAATGGTTTTTCAAATATATTCTTCAACCCTGCAAACACAGTCACTCTCACATTACCCGTGATAGCTCGTTGAGGAATAATGCTTGCCACATTACCATTTATAATTACATTTTCGCCGGCTTCCGGTTGCAGTTTGAACAAACCAGTTACATCTTGAATTTTACTCAATGGGTCGGAGAAAAATACATCAATTGTTGTTTTCGGACTGGTTTGCGTTTTTACATGAATTACTTTAAATTCGTCCAATGCTGGCATCTCAAAATTTGCCGAGCCATCGTCCTTAGCCCCTATCTTCGTACCTTCCCAGTCAATTCTTATATTGTAAGAGTCTGTTTTTCGTTCCACACTATCGATGGAAAACTCATGTACTGTACCATCTGCACTATGTTTCCAACCTAACGAATATTCTTTGCCATTCCCCGAAGCTTTGACCGATTTTTCGAAAGCAGCTGCATCAGCCACATCGGCTGTGTAGAAAATGCCATGCACTTGTTGCCATTTTTTTTCGCTCACATTCACCGGCGATATACCATTAAACTCATATCTAATGGCCTGATGTTTTACCTGAAAACGGAACGTCAGTGTTTTCAGATGATCAGGGACTTTCACAAATTTATCCAACTCAAAATCCACCGTATAAATCTCGCCCGAAGGCAATGGTTTTTCGGGCGTAAACTCAATTGTTTGCTTATCCACCCACTTCACTTCACCTTTCACATCCGAACTGAAAGAAAATGGATTGAAGGGCAACACTTTACCCGGAACAGCTTCGGGCACTTCAGCAACCAACCGCACCTGCACTTTCGTTGAGTTCGAAACCACTCCCGACGTAAATGAAATAACGTAGGCAGCAAAGGCCGGATCTATTTTAATCGGTCTTAATTTTTTATCACACGATGGCAATGCAAACAAAAACGAAAAAGCGAGAAACAGGGAAATAAGGCGGTTTCCTTTTGACATGAAAGCTTTCATAAGTACATAAAAGAGTGGGTGTTGAAAATCATATTTTAAAATGCAAATATAATTTGTTTTTTACAATAACTGTGGTTTTTTAGTTATTTTTCTAAATACACAAAAAAGATAGATTGCGATAGTTGGAGCAAATTTTATCAATAATTCATTTTCGAAACAAAATTTAGACTAAAAAAGGATCATAAATATCGTCATAATTTCATCTGTTCCTGACCAATATCAAAAAGTAAAGGTTTAATATCAAATTTCACGGAAATCATAAATAATGTATAAATATCTTTGCGCCAACATAATATAATAGTCATGTTAGGTTTATTTTTTTTACGAATTTGTGTTTAAATAAGAATTTTCAACCCTTTTATAATAAAACCGAGAATTATAACTTTTGATTTTCCTCCAATTAACCCATATTAAGATAAATAGTTCAGTTGTTTTGATCGACTGTCGAATTTTACAGACTATTGTACAGAATTCGAGTTACAAAAATAGACAAAATAATACCTTTGTTGTTAAATTTATTATGAAAAACATAAACATTATTTGTAACTAAAAACAATCGAATACAGAAATGGGAACAAGCCAGCCCTTTCTCGAAATTCTCAACTTTAAAACTAAATCACTACGAAGGCTAAAACACATTCACTAAAATTACTAGCTTCTTATAAAAAACAGGAGTTTTAAAAGCTAACACAACAAATCAATAACTAAAAATTAAAGTACATGAAAATCAGAGATTTATTGAAAAAATCAATTTCGAAGCAAATTCAACATCGACTGATGAGTGCATTATTAATGCTCATCACATCACAATTGATTTTTGCGCAAAGTGGATTGGTAACAGGTAAAGTGCAAGATGCTCAAGGTGAGCCTATCATTGGTGCATCTATTGCAGTTAAAGGTTCTTCAACTGGAACAATTACAGACATTAACGGGACTTACAAGATTAACATCCCGGCAGAAAAAACAGTTTTGGTATTTTCCTATATTGGAATGGGATCCAAAACCGTTACCGTAGGAAATCAAAAAGTTATTAACGTCAGACTGGAAGACGCAGCTGTAGGACTAAACGAAGTTGTTGCCATTGGTTATGCACGTATTAAAAGAAGTGATGTAACCGGAGCAATGTCTCAAATTTCAGAAAAGACACTGAAAGAACGCCCGGTTCAAAATGCAATTTCAGCAATTCAGGGAAAAGCTGCCGGAGTAGATGTTCAAACAAATGTACGTCCGGGTACAGAATCAACTGTTGAAATTCGTGGCTCCCGTTCTCTTATGGGCGGTAATGGTCCATTATATGTAGTAGATGGAATTGTACTGATGGGAAGTATTAATGATATAAATCCTAATGATATTGCATCTATGGAGATTTTAAAAGATGCTTCATCTACTGCAATTTACGGATCTCGTGGTGCAAATGGTGTAATTCTTATCAGCACAAAAAGTGCAAAAAAAGGAAAAATAAGTGTTGATTATTCCGGATCTATATCTTTTGATCAAATCAACTCAACTACCAATTGGGCTAGTGCAGGTGAAGTTATAGACAGAATGCGCCAGGCTAATATCAATGGAGCTAGCTATGCTAATGGAACAGATCAACTTAAATATCCAAATCCAATTGCAGATAGAAATTTATTTGGCCATAACGATATAGCTACAATTGCAGCTATAAACAGTGCCTATCAATGGACTGACAATACATACACCACTCCGGTTATGAGAAACAGTACAACAGAAGAAATTGCAGCTGGTTACCCTGTACAGGTTCCTGTCTATAATTCAGCGAATATACCTACTACTGACTGGATTGGGAAACTCACAAAAACCGGTGTTACACACAATCATCAGATTGGTATCTCCTCGGGTACAGACAAATCAAAAACCTATTTTTCATTAGGTTATTACAAAAACGATGGTACTCAACAAAATCAAGGATATACACGATACACTTCACGTATTAACTCAGAAATTACTCCGTTCAAATGGTTAACAATTGGAACTTCTTTGAATGCTATGCACAGTTTACAGAACTACGGAACAGTTTATCGTAAAGGTAGTGCTACCGGTGCTAATGACTCATATGGGCTAGCTTTGGGTCAATATTTAATGGCACAACCATATGATGCAAACGGCGTATTAAATGAATACCCGGGAGGCAATAACAAAGCTCCAATATGGAATCCATTTATAGATATTGAAAACACAACTGATTTAACCCGCAAAACATCTATTCAAGGGAATGTATTCGGAGATGTTCGTTTTACTCCATGGTTGAGATATCATGTTAATTTTGGATCCAATTTAACACACTCACGAGCAGGAACTTACCAAAACTCGATGTCCACTTTAAGACGTGCTGTAAAAACCGGAGCTGCCACTTATAGTACTTCTGAAAACTTTAAGTACCTGATTGAGAACTTACTTTATTTTGATAAAAAATTTGACCAACATTCAGTTGGTGCAACCTTAATGCAATCAGCTGAATACAATAGATATGAATCTGAGTATGCCAACGCATCAGGAATATTTTATGATACAGCTAACTGGTACAACTTAGGCGCAAACACATCTTCAACACCCGATGGATACGGGTCGGGGTTCAGCGAAAATACTATGCAATCGTACATGGCTCGTGTTAATTATTCATTAATGGATAGATACTTGTTAACAGCCTCTTTACGTGCTGATGGTGCTTCCATGTTAGCCGATGGTCATAAATGGGCTACTTTCCCTTCTCTAGCACTTGCATGGAAAATGCAGGAAGAATCATTTATAAAAAAGTTTGAATTTGTAAACGAACTGAAACTCCGTTTTGGTATGGGTACGTCAGGAAACTCTGCTGTAGGCGCATATTCATCTGCCGGTCCACTGGCTCAATACAATTATGCATTTGGAAATACTGCTGCAGCTGGTATGCTTCCATATGAGATGCCTAATCCTTTATTAGGTTGGGAAAGAACAACTCAATACAATGCAGGTTTGGATTTTGAAGTTTTGGATCATAGAATCTCCGGAACAATTGAAGCGTATATGTCAAACACAAGCGATCTGCTAATGACAAGACCATTGCCAGCTATCGTAGGCTATCCAAACGTAAAAACTAATATCGGTAAAACCAGAGGTAAAGGGATTGAGTTTACATTATCGACAAAAAATATAGTGACGAAAGATTTTATGTGGTCAACAGACTTCAACATTTCAAGCTATAAATCGGAAATTGTATCGTTAATAAACGGAAAAGAAGATATGAGAGGTAACAATTGGTTTATTGGAAAATCAATAAATGTATTTACACCGACTTATCAAACTAATGGTTTATGGCAAAATACTCCTGAAGATTTGGCTGAAATAGCATTATGGAAAGCTAATGGTTATTCTTTCCAACCGGGACAAATCAAACCGGTTGAAGGCGGTACACCAGATCATAAACTTACCATTGACGATCAAACAGTAATTGCAAGCAGAGATCCAAAATGCATATTAGGTTTAACTAACACATTCACTTACAAAGGCCTTGAACTTAGTTTCTTCCTTTATGCACGTCTTGGTCAAAAATACTTCTCTTCTTTGATACCGGGAGGTTATGCAGGAGGTGATTATGTGGGTTATGCAAGACATGCTGATGCCAGCGAATTCTGGTCGGCAAGCAATCCTAATGGTAAATATCCTGAAATGACCAGTAAAAGTGCTGTTAGAAATGATGCTTTATTAAAAGCAACTTATCTTAACGATGGTTCATTTATATCAGTAAGAAACATTTCATTAGGATATAAATTCCCAACGAAATGGATTCAAAAAGCAAAAATCAGCAGTCTTCAAATTTATGGACAAGTTATGAATCCTTTTATCTTCGGTGGCGAAGTTGTAAAAGCCGGGATCAACCCCGATGATGTAAATGGTTGGGAGTCGGTAAATAGTGCAGGTGATCCAACCGGTGGAGCCAACAATAACACCATGATGGTAACAAGTTTTGTAGGTGGTATCAGAGTAAGTTTTTAATCATTAATCAATTAAACAAATACAGAAATGAGAAAATATATTTTAATAGCGTTTTTGATGACGACTTTATTTAGTTGTTCGGACGAATTCCTAACGGAAAAAGCCGTAACAACTCTAACATCGGATTATTATAAAACACCGGCCGGATTGGAAATATTAACAAAGGGTAGCTATCAGATTCTTCGTTTTAAACCAGACTATAATCAGGGAAATTACCTTTTTGGTATTGGTTCTGATGTAGAAGTGTATAGCTGGTCAAATACCGAGAGAATAGAGATGGGTGGATACAATATCAATGGCTGGAGTCCAACTGCAACCGGAACACGTGTTGCTCCGCATGTTAATTCATTGATTGGTAGTGCAAGTGGTGGTGTCTCTGAAGGAGTATATCCAACCATTGGACGATGCAATATATTCATGGAAAATTTTGCCAAACTTGATGCAGCCGGGCAAGCAACTCTTGCTCCACGTAAAGGTGAAATGTTGTTCTTACGTGCTTATTCTTATTTTTTAATTACAAATATTTTAGGAGATGCACCTATCATTAAAGAAAGCTTTGATGGAATGCCTGCCAACTTCAACTTTAAGAAAGAGAAGATGGAAGAGATTTACAAAGTGATGATCGCCGACTTGGTCCAAGCTATCAGCCTTTTGCCTGCAACAACAACTGACTTAGGTAGAATTACAAAACCTGCAGCGAATCACCTTTTGGCAAAGTTATACTTAGTGCGTGCTCAAGGTGCACAATTTCAAAACAGCGCAGAACCAACACTTAAAGCTTTATTTAAAGGCGCAGTTGCTTCAGACTTAGATTCTGTTATTCATTATTCTAGTGAAGCCATTAAAGCCGTAGCCCCGACAAATGCAGCGTACGGTGGTTTGTCTACAAATTTTGCTACACTTTTTACAACTACAGCCGATTATGCTCGTGACACGCAAAAAGAAATACTTCTTTCAGCTCAATATGAGCCTACTCAAATGTTTGATGGCCGTTATGGGAACACATTAGTACACTTGTTTAATAGTAATCATACATCTTTAACTGCGGCAACTCCGCGTACATTAGATTATGGTAGACCTTATGCAACAGCAGGTGCATCAGATTGGGGATATGATATGTATACCGACCGCGCTAATGACTCACGGTATTACAAAACATATCTAACCGATTATGTAGCAACCTTTGCAGGGACAGATTGGACCAAATCATTGGGTAAAGTGTGGGACTTGAAGAATGCAGCCTACTATAATGCTTACCTGAAAACATCTGATAAACCAGCTGCTGCAGTTGGTAAGCTAATGATTGCAGCTAAGGGAGACAGATCCATCGTGTATATTGAAAACTCAAAAGATCAACCTTTAGATTCGCTTTGGGTAGTTAGCCAACCATTTGTAATGATGGCACGTTGGATAGCATGTAGTCCAAATGGTGCAGGTTATTTCAACGCTGACAAAACTCTAAAAGTAAGTGCAATGGCCGATCCTGCAAATCCGGTTGTTACAAATACTGTAGGTCGCAAATTGGCTTATCGTTTAAGTGGTGATAAAGGTGAGCTATTTGGTCTTGATAGAGGAATAGGTGTAGCGCAATGGTATATGGGACCACGTAAATGGTTAGATCCATTCCGTGGAAAATCAGCAGATCCAAACGGTGCAGGTTCAATTGATATTCCATTATTTCGTTTAGCCGAGACTTACCTGATTCGTGCCGAAGCATATGGTCGCAAAGGTATGATGACTGAAGCAATTGCAGACATTAACGTTTTACGTAAACGTGCAGCTTATCATGCCGGAGAAAAACGTTCGGATGTATTGGTGAAAATGGAACCTGCAGTTCTTACCGGTAAATTGAGTATTCCAACAGGCGAAAAGGCATCTCCTTATTTAGTAAGTACAGATTCGTATAATCAAATTAAAGTTGATGGTACTGAATGGGTAGCCGGATCAGCTAAAGCTAAACTTGAAAACTATTGTCCGAATGCGGCCAATCTTTTTGTGGAGTTTATCTACAATGAACGTGCTCGTGAGTTAATATTTGAATTGACCAACGTTGAAGATTTACATAACGCAGGTTTACTTTACGATCGTATCTATTATCACGATATGCTGGGAGCACCTGCCACTTCAACCGGTACTACTGATTTCCCATTTCCTTTGGATGATTTTTCTAAAACAAACGGAGCATTAGGAAAAGGGAAAGGAACATTAGACAGAAAGTATACCTTCAAACCTTGGCCACAAAGTTTCTTGGATCTTTTGACTGATGAGAACAATCACGCATTAACAACTGAAGCGAAAGCTACATACCAAAACTTTGGTTATTAATTGATATTATATTATCTAACAAATAAGGCTGTCCACAAAAATGGGCAGCTTTTTTTGTTTCAGCGTATAAAAAAAGCCTGCTCCAACTATGGAACAGGCTTTTATTTTATACAAGAAATTGCAAATTAGTTTTAGAATCTTTTAAATCCAATGATCTCGCGTACTTCACGAATGGTTTTTGCCGCGTTTTCCTGCGCTTTCTCCTTGCCCATGCGGGCAACCTTCGAAACGTAAGCTTCGTCAGCTGAAATGGACTTAATTCGCTCACGCATGGGTTCTGTAAAGGCAATCATATCTAGTGCCAATTGTTTCTTCATATCACCATAGCGAATCTGGCAGGTATTATACATTTCGTCAAAGAAATTAAAGGTTTCCGGAGCCGAAACGACCTTCATCAACTGGAATATGTTTTGGATAGCATCTGGTTTCGGTTGATTAGGTTCAGTTGGGCCGCTATCGGTAACTGCTTTCATCACTTTTTTACGAATTGCTTCGGGCTCATCAGCAAAGTAAATAGCATTCCCTTCACCTTCCGATTTTCCCATTTTACCGCTTCCGTTCAATCCCGGAATTTTTACCAATTCATTTCCAAAATTAAATGCTTGCGGTTCCGGAAAATAATCCACGTTATACAATCTATTGAAGCGATTTCCAAAGGTACGGGTCATTTCCAAATGTTGCTCCTGATCTTTTCCTACCGGCACTTTGGTAGCTCTGTGTATTAAGATGTCGGCAGCCATAAGTGTAGGATAAGTGAGCAATCCTGAATTCACATTTTCCGGCTGTTGGCGAATTTTATCTTTAAACGAAGTGCAACGCTCTAATTCCCCAATATATGCATTCATATTTAGGAATAAATACAACTCAACAACTTCAGGAACATCGCTTTGGATATAAAGTGTTGATTTCTCTGGATCTAATCCTGCCGCAAGGTATTCAACCAAAATCTGACGAACATTGCCATGCAAATCGGCTGGTGTTGGGTGTGTAGTAAGTGAGTGATAATCAGCAATAAAAAAGTAGCAATTATGCTCATTCTGCATTGTAAGAAAATTGCGCAACGCGCCAAAATAATTACCTAAGTGAAGGTTTCCGGTTGGGCGAATGCCACTAACAACTGTTTCCATGTTTCTTTCAAGTTACGAGTTACGAGTTACAAGTTACAGGAAAGTGAACGAGTAAACAAGTAAAAATATAAAATTTTATTCAGGGATTTTCATCTCTGACTATTAACTACTAACGATAAATAACCAACTTGTTACTCTATTGGTATAGATCTACGAATGCGTTGATCTAACGAAGTGAGTGTCTCGGTGGTAGCCACACCTTTTATTTCCTGTATACGTGAATTAAGCAGCTCCATAAGGTGCTCATCGTTCTTTGCATATAGCTTAATGAGGATAGTATAATTTCCTAAGGTATATTGCGATTCTACAATCTCCGGTATTTTTTCCAGCTCTTGTACCACTTCTTTGTACATAGACCCGCGTTCCAGCGTTATTCCAATATAAACACACATTTGAAACCCTAACATTTTAGGATTTACATGATATCCGGATCCTGTGATAACATCGATATCTATCAATCGTTGAACACGTTGATGAATAGCAGCACGGGATACACCACACTCTTCTGCCACATCTTTAAAAGGCATACGAGCATTTTTGGTAATAATTTGCAAAATTTTTCGGTCTAATTGGTCTATCTTTTCCATAATACTTGATTTTTGTTTAGCATATTGACAGCAAAATTATACAAAATAAATGGTAATTGAAATATTTAAGAGCTATTTATGATATATTAAGGGATAAAAGATATTAATTTATAGACAATGACTATCTTTTTGACAAAAAAAGCCGAAGCGATAACGCTCCGGCTTTCGTATAGTTTACAAAAACTATCGTTGTTGTTGCTGTTGTTGTTGCATTTGTTGTTGTAACTGTTGCATTTGCTCAGCACTCAATTGTTGACCACCTGCTGGAGCTGGTGTGTCTTTTTCAATTGAAAGTAATTCAACGTCAAAAATCAACATTGAGAAAGGTTGAATTTTTCCTTGACCACCGTTACCGTAAGCCAACTCTTGTGGTACGTACAATTTGAATTTAGAACCAACAGGCATCAATTGCAATGCTTCAGTCCATCCTTTGATTACCTGATTAACTGGGAAAACAACTGGTTCTTTGCGCTCAACTGAACTATCAAATACAGTTCCGTCAATTAAAGTTCCGTGATAGTTTACTTTTACTTTGTTCGTAGCTGTTGGTATTGGACCTGTACCTTTTTTGATAATTTCGTATTGAAGACCGCTAGCTGTAGTGATTACACCTGCTTTTTTACCATTTTCGGCTAAGAATTTTTCACCTACTTTTTTATTAGGACCAAATTGAGCTTCCATTTTTTTAGATTGAAGCGCTTGCATGGTAGTGTTCAAATAAGTTTGAGCATCCACGGCAGTCATTTGAACATTAGATCTTCTCAAACCATTGATTAATCCTTGTTTGATAAGGTTCATATCAACTTTCAAAGTAGAATCACGCAACAAACCTGATTTTTCTTGCTCTTTCAAAGAACTTCCGATTTGTGTACCTAATTGTACGATTTCAGCATTCTCTTTTACTACTTCACCTTTACTTCCGTCTTCCAAACCTGCAAGCAAAGACTTAATTTTTTGTTCTGCAGAATCACCCTTGATATAACTATCTTTAATTCCAGCACCATTTGCCAAACCAAACGCATAATTCAAACTATCAATTTGTGTTTTCAAAGTTGGCGTTTTAGCTTTATTGCTATCGCACGAAGTGAATGTAAATGCAGCCACCAAAGCCACGGCGATGAATATATTCAGTTTTTTCATTTTTCTGTATATTTAAAATTGTTGAATTATTATTGTGCTTGTTGTTGTGGTGCTTGTTGCGGAGCTGACATTTGAGGTTGAGAACCCATTTTTTTAGCTTGAATTGCCATCATTGTTTTTTGAAGATAATCTTGAGCTTGTTGAGAAGTCATTCCATCTTTGTGATTACGAAGGGCATTAACTAAACCTTGTTTTACTAAGTCAGCATTAAATTTTAATGTAGAATCATTAAATAAGCCGCTTGTTTTTTGTTGTTTAAATGTTTCACCAATACGCTGACCCAGTTTAAACATTTCGTCCTTGCTCACATCTTTTTTGTAAGCTGCGTCGATGGCTTTCATCAATGCAACTACTGCCTTTTCAGAAGAATCTTTTTGCATCATGTTAGTTTTGATACCTTCTCCATTGGCTAAACCAAGTGTGTAATTGATACTGTCGTTTTGAGTTTTCAAAGTCACAGTTTTAGCTTCGTATTTATTACACGAAGAAAGTAGAAAAATGGCAACCAAGGCTACCAACGATAAAATACTTTGTTTTTTCATTTGAATAATATTTATAAATTTATTTTTTGGTTTCAATGACCGAAATCTATTTGGTTTTTTTTACCACTTTTGAAACGGCTGTTTTTTTAATTGATTTCGGAGCTACAAACGATTTTAGTGCAGGAGCTGCAGGAGCAACTTCGACAACCGGTTTGATTTTAAGTAACTGGATTTCGAAAATCAATGTTGAAAATCCTGGTATTGGTCCACCGTTTGGTGTTCCTTGTTCACCATATCCTAAAGTATAAGGAACAAAGAATTTATATTTCGAACCAACAGACATTAATTGTACACCTTCAGTCCATCCCGGAATTACCTGATTTAATGGGAAAGTAATTGGTTCTCCACGATCAACCGAACTATCGAATTTTGTTCCATCAAGCAAAAAACCTTGGTAATGAACTTCTACTGAGTCAGTTGCTTTAGGTTTTGGACCTTCAGCCGGCACTAACACCTGATATTGCAATCCACTTTCGGTTGTTTTTACACCTTCTTTTGTTTTATTTTCAGCTAAGAATTTATCTCCGGCTCCCTTTTTTGCTTCAACCTCCTTAAGTTTAACGGCAGTAAAATACTTGTTTAAAAATTCATTCGCAAATTCATCTTTCAACAAAAGCGAATCACCTTTTAAAGAGCTAGTGAGTGCTTTGATAAAAACATCCAAATTGACTTTTCCTTCGGGTAAAGTTTTTAAATTTTTATTCAAGCCAGAACCTACATTCATCCCCAATGCATAACTCATTGAGTCAACCTGATTGAAGAATACTTGTTTACATACCTCTGCGACTGGCGCATCTGATTTTTTATTTTTTTTATCTTTGGCAACCGCTGAAGTAAGAACCAAACAAATGACACCGAGAACTAAAACTGTTTTTTTCATTATTTGTTATTAATATTAAATTTATAGATTTCTATTACAAAAAACTATACAATGTCCAACAACTCAACTTCGAAAATCAAAGTGGCATGTGGAGCAATAGCTTGTCCGGCACCTTGTGCACCATAAGCTAAGTCGGATGGGATAAACAATTTCCATTTAGATCCAACCGGCATTAATTGAAGTGCTTCAACCCAACCGCTGATTACCTGAGTTACACCAAAAGTTGCAGGCTCACCACGGCTAACTGAACTATCGAAAACATTTCCATCGATAGTTGTACCATGATAATGTACTTTTACAGAGTTAGATGCAGTTGGTATTTCACCGTTACCTGCAGTCATTACTTCATATTGTAATCCGCTGGCCAACGTTACAACTTCGCTACGTTTAGCATTCTCAGCTAAAAAAGCTTGTCCCTCTGCTTGTCCTTTTTCGCTCACCTTAGCCTGCAAGGCAGTAAAAAATTCATTTATAACCGCTTGAGCATCTTCATAGCTCATATCGGGTTTATTTTGTTCCATTACATCTTGTATCCCTTTGGCCAATTTACTATAATCTAATGCAGTAACACCGCTTCCTAAAAGATTATTTCCTAAACTTAAACCCAATGCATAACTTACTTTTTCCATTCTAAAATTTAATTTTTATCTTAGTTTCCAAACTTGTGATAAACTAAGCCAGTTTGTTTTTTATATACTATTTTTATTAAATACTTAACTTTAATGCTACTTATAAATTTTCGGTTCATTTTTACACGAAAAAAACGCTGCAAAGATAGCTGATTTGTTGGATAATAGCGTGTTAATAAATCGAAATTATAACGATGAAACAACAATTGGTAATTTTTGACGTTTTCTTTCGCCGGTATTTGGGTTAAACATTTCAAAATAAAGCACATAAATTCCTACATTCGCGTTTTTACCACTTGCCGTTTTACCATCCCAAATCAAGAAACCTTCGGTGGGAAGTAAAATATTTGTTCCCAATTGAACAACCCTCACTCCGACTGCATTCACAATCATAACATTTGCCACATATCCAACTGCGTCGGTCTTGTATTTGATAATACAAACATCATTTACACCATCATTGTCCGGCGAGAAACTCTCAGGGTCGGTCCATACGAATTTTTCGACATTTACGGCATTCAACAAGTCTCTAAATTGTGAGTTCTGATATCCGGGTGTGCCAAAATTTGTAGTTGAAGCTGCTGAATGCCATGATGCAGAATTCTGAGTTGCTAAATCGGGATTGATTCGTTCCAATGACACACCTTTCGGATTTTTCACAAGAGCATTATGCCATTTTACATTGTATTGCAATTCATCAAAAATACTGTCCTTTGCCGAATTTGTGAGAACCATCACGGCACTTTCATTATTGAGCGAGCTCCATTCCAAAGAAATTATATTACTTTCAACCGGACATGAATGATAGGAACGAACCGCTTCGGCATCAGAACAAAACGCCAGATAACCATGAGGTAAAATATGTGTTTGCGGAGGGATAATAACTCCCGTATTCATCGTACCATCTGTTTTACGGGTAGTAAAAACCATACCCGAAACATCCAGCAATTTATCCGATTTATTATAGATCTCAATATATTCCAATGAGTTCTCCGGATTCTCAAACATTACTTCGTTGAAAATCAAATCACCTATTTCTTTCTTCTCAACAATGCCAATACTTTTCGTCGTCAACTCCGGCTTATTACCAGCCAGGTCGGTCAATCCACTGGCTTGCAGATTATAAATCTTTCCTTTCTGAAAATCATTAGCAAAAGTCAATTCTATTGATATTTTGTCTGAGGAGATAATCGTAGAAACCGGACTTCCTATTCCATTATCAAGCGTAAAAGTACCTGTCGAGAAATCCATTCGCTCGGAAAATCCAAGTTTCAGTTTATTCGGTTGTTCAATGATGCATGAATTCCAGATTGGTATTTCAGTATCAACATAAACTGAATTTTGATAACCGGGAGTGCCATTATTTCCAACTGCTGTTGAAGAATGCCACGAATATGCATCTTGTGTGATCAAATCTGGGCCAGTCCGTTCCAAAGCGATACCTTTCGGACTAACGACCCAGGAATTATGCCATTTCACATCGTATTTCAGTTCATCGAAAATACTGTCTTTGGCTGCACTGGTCAAAACCAGAGTAGAACTTTCGTTATTGAGCGTTGTCCATGAAGTACTTATGATATTGCTTTCGAGTGGACAAGCGTGGAAATTACGAACTGTTTCGGCATTGGAGCAAAGTGCCAGATAGCTTTTAGGAGGCAAAGGAGGTATATTCTTGGGGATACTATTTCCCGTATTCATCGAACCATCTGTTTTGAGGGTAGTGAAAATCATACCAGAAACATCCAAGAGTTTATCCGATTTGTTGTAAATTTCAATGTACTCCAATGAGTTCTCCGGATTCTCAAACATTACTTCATTGAAAATCAAATCACCTATTTCTTTTTTTTCAACAATGCCGATTGATTTTTGAGTAGTTGATGGAACGTTTCCTGCTAAATCTGCTAAGCCGGTCGTTTTTAGATTATATATCTTCCCTTTTTGAAAATCATTAGCAAAAGTCAATTCTATAGATGTTTTATCCGCTGAAATGAGTGTTGAGATAGGATTCCCCATTCCATTATCAAGCGTAAATGTACTTACGGAAAAATCCATTCGTTCTGAGAATCCGAGTTTCAGTTTATTCGGTTGCTCGATAGTAAATGAATTCCAAATAGGTTGCTCCGCATCAATATAAACTGAATTTTGATAACCGGGAGTGCCATTATTTTCAACTGCTGTTGAAGAATGCCAGGAATACACATCTTGTGTAGCCAAATCAGGACTCGTACGTTCCAGCGATATGCCCTTCGGACTAACAACCCATGAATTATGCCATTTGACATCATATTTCAATTCATCAAAAATACTGTCTTTGGTTGCACTCGTAAGCACCAAAATATAGCTTTCGTTATTGAGCGTTGCCCATGAAGTACTTATGATATTGCTTTCGGGTGGACAGGCATGAAAACTGCGAACCGTTTCGGCATTAGAACATAGTGCCAGATAACCTTTGGGTGGCAAGAGTGGAGTCAGTTTCGGGATAATAACTCCCGTATTCATCGTACCATCTGTTTTACGAGTGGTAAAAATCATCCCCGAAACATCCAGCAATTTATCCGATTTATTGTAAATCTCAATATATTCCAAAGAAATCTCGGGATTTTCAAACATTACTTCATTGAAAATCAAATCACCAATTTCTTTTTTCTCAATAATCCCGATTGCTTTTTGAGTGGTTGATGGAACGTTTCCTGCTAAATCTGCTAACCCAGTTGTTTGTAGATTATACATCTTCCCTTTTTGAAAATCATTAGCGAAAATCAATTCGATGGATGTCTTATCCGCTGAAATAAGTGTTGAGATAGGACTTCCCATTCCATTATCAAGCGTAAAAATGCTCGTTGAAAAATCCATTCGTTCAGAAAATCCGAGTTTCAGTTTATTCGGTTGTTCAATGACTAATGAATTCCAAATCGGTTGCTCCGTATCAAAGTAAACAGAGTTTTGATAACCGGGGGTGCCATTGTTTCCAACAGCAGTTGAAGAATGCCACGAGTACACATCTTGCGTGATCAAATCCGCCCCCGTGCGTTCCAGCGATATGCCTTTCGGACTAACGACCCACGAATTATGCCATTTCACATCATATTTCAATTCATCAAAAATACTATCTTTGGCTGCACTCGTAAGCACCAAAGTAGAGCTTTCGTTGTTGAGGGCTGTCCATGAAGTGTTTATGATATTGCTTTCGGGTGGACAAGCATGGTAACTCCTAACCATTTCGGCATTGGAACAAAGTGCCAAAGAGCCTTTGGGTGGTAAGAATGGAGTTTGCTTAGGGATACTCACTCCCGTATTCATCGTACCATCTGTTTTACGTGTAGTGAAAATCATCCCCGAAACATCCAGCAATTTATCCGATTTATTGTAAATCTCAATATATTCCAAAGAGTTCTCGGGGTTCTCAAACATTACTTCATTGAAAATCAAATCACCTATCTCTTTTTTCTCAACAATACCGATTGATTTTTGAGTAGTTGATGGAACGTTTCCTGCTAAATCAGCTAAGCCGGTCACTTGTAGATTATAAATCTTCCCTTTCTCAAAATTACTTGCATAAACTAAGGTAATTGAAATTTTATCTGTAGAAATTTCAGTAGAAATTGGGTTCCCCATTCCATTATCAAGCGCAAAGGTGCTCGTTGAAAAATTCATTCGTTCTGAGAATCCGAGTTTTAGTTTATTCGGTTGCTCAATGATCAGTGAATTCCAAATTGGTATTTCAGTATCAACATAAACCGAGTTTTGATAACCCGGAGTGCCGTAATTATTGTTGGGACTAGCAGAATGCCACGAATACGCATCTTGTGTCACCAAATCCGGACTCGTACGTTCCAGCGATATTCCCTTCGGACTAACAACCCATGAATTATGCCATTTGACATCATATTTCAGTTCGTCGAAGATGCTGTCTTTAGCTGCACTAGTAAGCACCAAAGTCGAACTTTCGTTATTGAGGTTTGTCCATGAAGTACTTATGGTATTGCTTTCGGGTGGACAAGCATGGTAACTCCTAACCATTTCGGCATTGGAACAAAGTGCCAAAGAGCCTTTGGGTGGTAAGAATGGAGTTTGCTTAGGGATACTCACTCCCGTATTCATCGTACCATCTGTTTTACGCGTGGTAAAAACCATACCTGAAACATCCAACAACTTGTCAGATTTGTTATAAATCTCGATATATTCGAATGAATTCTCAGGATTTTCAAACATCACCTCATTGAAAATCAGATCGCCGATCTCTTTTTTCTCAACAATACCGATAGACATGTTAGTCACATCTGGCTGATTACCGGCCAGGTCGACTAAGCTGGTCGTTTGTAAATTATAAATCTTCCCTTTTTGAAAATCATTGGCAAAAGTCAATTCGATGGATGTCTTATCCGCTGAAATGAGCGTTGAAATAGGATTTCCAATTCCATTATCCAGCGTAAAAGTACTCGATGAGAAATTCATTCGTTCTGAAAATCCAAGTTTCAGTTTATTCGGTTGCTCGATGACCAGTGAATTCCAGATAGGAAGTTCCGTATCAACATAAACTGAGTTTTGATAACCGGGTGTGCCATAATTGTTGTTGGAATTAGCTGAATGCCAGGAATAAGCATCTTGAGTTATCAGATCCGGACTGGTGCGCTCCAACGATATCCCCTTTGGGCTAACCACCCAGGAATTGTGCCATTTCACATCGTATTTCAGTTCATCAAAAATACTGTCTTTGGCTGCACTGGTCAGCACTAAAGTCGAACTTTCGTTATTGAGCGTTGTCCATGAAGTACTTATGATATTACTTTCGGGCGGACAAGCATGAAAACTTCGAACCGTTTCGGCATTGGAACAAAGTGCCAAATAGCCTTTAGGTGGCAAAAGCGGAGTCAGTTTTGGAATAATAACTCCCGTATTCATCGTACCATCTGTTTTACGGGTAGTAAAAATCATGCCTGAAACATCCAACAACTTGTCAGATTTATTATAAATTTCGATATATTCCAAAGAGTTCTCCGGATTCTCAAACATTACTTCATTGAAAATCAAATCACCAATCTCCTTTTTCTCAACAATACCAATACTTTTGCTCTTCAATTCTGGCTGATTACCTGCTAGGTCAGCTAATCCACTAGTTTGTAAATTGTATATCTTCCCTTTTTGAAAATCATTAGCGAAAGTCAATTCGATGGATGTCTTATCCGCTGAAATAAGTGTTGAGATAGGACTGCCCATTCCATTATCAAGCGTAAAAGTACTTGCTGAGAAATTCATTGCTTCCGAAAATCCTAGTTTAAGCTTGGTTGGAGACATGATATTAAACAGATTCCACATGGGTGGTTCCTTATCTACCGCTTTGTTACCAGTAACCAAAATATCATCGAAAAAATAATTCATACCGGTTGAAGCTGTATTAACATACAGTAATCCAAAATAATTACTACTCTTTATATCTGTATTCTGAGTAGTCCCTTCGAGTACAAAATCGGTTTCGGAAGCTAATTTACTGTATAAGGCAAAATTTCCATCGGCATCCCGAGTCACTCTTACGCGTAACTCAACGGGGTTTCTATCGGTGCGTTTATCCACACCATCAATAATTTTTGTTTTCGAAGTGCCTTCTTGCACGAACAATGATACTTCGTCGTTTGTTCCACCTATCTGCAAATAGTAACCGTTACAACCCGAAGTTAAATCGTTTTTATCTGAAACTAAATAAATGGAGGCATAATTACTGGATGATGGGTTATAATTTATTTTTACCCAACATTCCCAGGTGGCATCATCAATTGCTTCGGAAGGCGTGAAAAGATAAGAAGTTGATGCCACTGCAGCTTTCGATTGAAGTTGCAAGGATGTGTTTACCGAAAAATTGGAGGAAGTCCCTATCCAAATTGGATTATTTATAAAGTTTCCATCCAAAAAAGTTTCGTTCACCTGACTGAAACAAAAAATTGGAAGGAAAATCGCTAAAAAAACGCTTAAATTCTTCATAATGTGTCATTTTTAGTTTAAAATGAATTACTTTTGCGGAAAATTTAGGTAGCTTCAAAATATTGAAAAAGCAAAAATAATAATTATAATTAATATTAGATTAACTTTACAGCATTATTTTTAAGCTAAATAACTAAGAAAAATGAAATAAAACTATTTTTGAAATAATTCCTCAAACCAAAAAACCGTTAGCAAACGGACTGAGGGTCATTCTTAATTTTAAAACAATGAGAGTAGCAATTGTAGGCACAAGTGGTGCCGTCGGACAAGAATTTTTGCGTGTGTTAGCAGAACGCAATTTCCCATTGACTGAGCTGGTTCTTTTCGGATCAGCGCGCAGTGCGGGCAGTGTTTATGATTTTAAAGGTGAAAAACTCACCATTAAGGAGCTTAAACACGGTGATGATTTTAAGGGAATAGATATCGCATTTACCTCAGCAGGTGCAAGTATTTCTAAAGAATTTGCAGAAGATATAACCAAGTTTGGAGCCGTGATGATTGATAATTCAAGTGCATTCCGTATGGAAAACGATATTCCATTGGTAGTACCTGAAGTTAATGCTGCCGACGCTAAAGAACGTCCAAGAGGAATTATTGCGAACCCGAACTGTACTACTATTCAAATGGTAGTGGCATTGAAAGCCATTGAAAATATATCTCATATCAAACGCGTTCACGTATCTACTTACCAAGCAGCTTCAGGAGCAGGTGCCGCTGCAATGGATGAGTTAGAATTGCAATACAAACAAGTTCTAGCGGGCGAAGAAGTTACTGTAAGTAAATTTGCTTATCAGCTTGCTTACAACTTAATACCGCAAGTGGATGTATTCACTGACAACGGTTATACCAAAGAGGAAATGAAAATGTACCACGAAACACGTAAAATCATGCATTCTGACGTAGAAGTTAGTGCCATGTGTGTTCGTGTACCAGCCTTACGCGCTCACTCTGAAAGTGTATGGTTAGAAACCGAAAAACCGGTAAGCGTTGAAGAAGCTCGTGCAGCATTTGCAGTAGCTCCGGGTGTTGTTATGATTGACAATCCTGCAGAAAAGAAATACCCAATGCCATTGTTTCTTTCGGGAAAGGATCCGGTACACGTAGGACGTCTGCGCAAAGATATTTCAAATCCTAATGGGCTTACTTTCTGGTGCGTTAGCGATCAAATTAAAAAGGGAGCTGCTTTAAATGCTGTTCAAATTGCTGAATACCTGATTGCTGAAAAAAACATCTAATCAGGATACTAATTCTATATTAAATTAAAAAGCAGACTTTGAATAATTTCAAAGCCTGCTTTTATCATTTAAGGTCAGGAAAAAAAGGTTGAAAATTAATAAAATCGGGTCGTGTTGACAGGCAACCGACCCGAAGTAATAAACAAAACTACTAACGTCAAAGGTTTAGAAATTCTTTAAAAGACTGTGCATAAATTATAAACAATACATTTACAAGATTCGCAAAAAAGCAAACAAACAGGATGATGTCATAAAAATCACTATACTAACATCTCTGGCTACACCTGCATAGACAAAACTATAATTCAATACTTTACATTTTGAAACTGACGAATAAAGCTGAATTCCTTAAACAATTATTTATCGATGCAAAAATAATGGTATTACTATTAACGAGCACTATTTATTGTGGGACAAATTGTGGACAAACTCTTTAAAAAGACTAATATAGAATAACTTTCAATTAAAGTATTGTTAAATACATAAATTAATCTGTATAGCAATAATAAAGTAGGTAGAAATTAAATCAACCCTCAGATCAAAAACAAACAAAGTAAAAATAAAATTTTACAATCAAAATATTTAGAGTCCAGAATGTGGACAGAAGCAAAAAATTATTTACTTTTGCATCGACAAATGCAAATTTAGCGCGTAAATTTATGATTACAGTCCACAAGTTAAATATTACAAAACTGGCTCTGAAAAATCTGATTATATCGGTTTTGATGTTTATTGGAGCTAGTGTGGCCAACGCGCAGACCGTAAATAATGGAATACTCCGGTTACAAAATCCAAACGAACTGAACGAGAAAATAGTTGATCTATCGGGAAACTGGCAGTTCTACTATGGCAAGCATTTATCAGCCGCCGAAATGCAAAGTATCCCCACCAGGGATAAAGAGTATATCAAAACTCCTTCTGCTTGGAATTATCGCACTCAAAAAGCAAAAAAACTACCAAGCTACGGCATTGCCACCTATTACCTTAAAATAATACTGAATAAATGCCCAAAAAGTAGAGATATTGACTACGGATTCAAGATAGGGAATATTATCAGCTCATATAAACTATGGGTAAACGGTAAATTGGTGGGTAAAGCAGGTAACGCTAGTAGCTCTCCAAGCTTGTTTAAACCCATATATTTACCGCAGACTTGCTTCCTTCAATCAGAAAGCGATACGCTTGATGTGGTGGTACAGGTGAGTAATTTTTCTGATCCGGTCTATGCCGGAGTTTGGCAAAAAATATATTTTGGGAAAAGTTGCAATATCGAACACCTCGATTGGGTAAGAAACTCACTCGCTTTCTTTATTCTCAGTGCATTTATACTGTTGTTTTTCTATCAGTTTACGCTTAGTTTTATTCAACCCGAAGAGAAATCACACCGGATTATCTCCATTTTATCACTCTTCTCATTCATTAAACTACTAATGGATGGCGATATATCGGTCTTCAATTTCTTGCCAGACCTCGATTTTAACTGGTATTACAGATTATGGATTATGGCCTTCCTAATCATCCCTATCGCCCTTCAATTAACTAAAAAAACATACCCATCAGAAGTAAATATGTGGATAGAAAAAGCATTCTATTCATTTTATGCTGTGATGACTTTCTTCGTGATTTTTATAGACATCCATTTCGTACTTAGCCATTTAATCATTGTTGTATATGCCACCTTTATATGCAGTATATATATGTTTTACGTGTTATTACGAGCTATTGGTAAAGGAAGAAAATATTCAATTATATCATTCATTTCATTTACAGTAATGATACTATTTATTCTTAATGATCTTGCATTCCTCACCTATCAATTCACGTATGGATATTTATCTCATATCGGTATATTCTTCTATATCATCATACAATCAATGACAGTTACTTTGAAATTTGCATCCTCACATAAAAAAGTAATTATCTTATCAAACGAATTGTTGGATACGAATAGAAATCTTGAGGCAATAGTTGATGGGAGAACGAAAGAGCTAAATGATGTAAACAAGGAACTAGCAAGTCTAAATAAGCAAAAAGACTTCCTAATCTCTACCATATCCCACGATTTAATGGGCTTTTTCAACACACTTATTACTTTCACCAAACAGCTTTCAAAAGACAGCACTTTATCTGACAAACAGCATAAAACAATGAGTAAATTGTACCAAACCTCCAACAAAGGTTTCTTACTGTTAGACAATATCTTAACATGGGCTAAAATGCAGATAAACAATGAACCGGAACTGAAATTGATTGAAAAGCTAAGCTTTATAGTTGATGAAAACATCTATTTATTTGCAGAACAACTTGAGAGTAAAGGTATCGTAACTGATGTTGAGCTAAATAACGAATTGAAATTTCTCTCTGATATAGGGAATCTGAATACAATTATCCGGAATTTATTATCAAATGCTATCAAATTTAGCCACGATGGTGGCAAAATTTCGATAAACAACCAACTGATTGATGGTCAAGTGCAAATAATAATACATGATGACGGAATTGGCATGACTTACAACGAATTAGCAACAGTTTTCGATGCAGAAAAAACCAAAAAACGTATCGGTACAGCTGGTGAAAGTGGAAGTGGTTTGGGTTTAATGATTGTAAAAGAATTAGTTGAGAATAATAAAGGTCAGATTTATTGTACGAGCCAAATAAACAATGGCACAAGCTTTATCGTCGAATTTCCCATTTATAAGAAATAATCAATAAAAAGAAGATCTGGTGCAAAAAATGAAAAAAATACTAATAATTGACGATGAACCTGACTCAATAGCTGTTTTCGAACTATTACTATCAAATCTAAACTATGAAGTTCTAAGTGAAAGTAATCCTCTAAATGCCATAGAGAAAATCAGGATTACACAACCAGACTTGATAATTTTGGACTGGTTAATGCCCGAAATGGAAGGAATTGAAGTACTAAGTAATATGAAAAACATATTGGAAATCAGAGAAATACCTGTAATTATATCATCAGGCATACGCACTCAATCTTCCAACCTACACACAGCTCTATCACTGGGTGCGATAGATTTTTTGAAAAAACCTATCGATGAAATTGAGCTAGAAGCGAGAGTTGCATCAGCTATAAAACTGTATGACTATCTAAGAAACTCTCAGAAAATGCAGCAAGAGATGCATGATAAAGAGATGCAAATTGAACAAAGTAAAGCATTATTTTATCAAAATGAGTTGAACAAAAAAAATCGTGAGATGTTAGTTTCAGCTGTAAGCATTTTTCAAAATAAAAAATTAGTATCTGTTTTAAAATCAGAAATTTTCGACGAAATCTCCGAACTAAGTGAAGAACATAAATCACTAGTAGTGAAAGTCCTCGATAGATATGAAAACATATCAAGTTCAATAAATTGGGATATGTTTGAAAAAAGATTCACAGAGTTAAATAGTGAGTTTTACAATAAACTTAACAACGAATTTCCAGACCTAAGTAATGGTGAGCAAAGACTTTGCGCCTTCTTTAAACTTGGATTGTCGACAAAAGAAATTGCAATTATCAACTATTCGAGCTACGAGGCGATTCGAAAAGCGATATATCGAATTCGAAAAAAGTTAAATCAAAATGAAAAAGTAGATTTGAATTTATTTTTTCAAGCATTTTGAAATCGATCTAACCTAAGCCAAAACAAGATAATATTATTTAAAATTGCTGATCTAAACAGTAAAACGCTTGATTAGCACCATAAAGAGGGTGTAAGTGGCAACAATTGAGTAACTTTGCAGCCCCTTACAAGTAACACAATTTGCTTAGGGTTTAGAGTAGAATTTCAAATAAGAACAATAAATTACTAGATAAGATGGATTTTAAGTACGATGTGATCGTCATTGGCGCCGGTCACGCAGGATGTGAAGCAGCAACAGCAGCCGCCAATATGGGTTCCAAAACCCTACTCATAACTATGGATATGAATAAAATTGGACAAATGAGTTGCAATCCCGCTGTCGGAGGCATTGCAAAAGGACAAATAGTCCGTGAAATCGACGCTTTAGGAGGTCACATGGGGATAGTAACTGATAGAAGTGCTATTCAATTCCGTATGTTGAATCGCTCTAAAGGTCCTGCTATGTGGAGTCCACGCTCTCAAAGCGATCGTCATGAATTCATACAACAATGGATAAAGACCGTTTCCAACACTAATAATTTGAATATTTGGCAAGATACAGTAAAAGAATTAGTGATTGAAAATGGAACGGTTGTTGGATTAAAATCGGCACTTGGTGTTACCTTTAAAGCAAAATCTGTCGTTCTCACCGCAGGAACCTTCCTAAGCGGCTTACTTCACATTGGAAAAAATCAACAGGTAGGTGGAAGAATATCCGAACCTGCATCATTTGGATTGACAGAACAACTCCAATCCATCGGCATTTCTACCGATAGAATGAAGACGGGAACACCTTGTAGGATCGATGGAAGAAGTATTGATTTCAGCAAATTAGTCGAACAAGAGGGCGAAAATGATTTTCATAAGTTCTCATTTCTCGAAGAATCTAAACGAGAATTGAAACAAATGAGCTGCTGGATTACCAACACAAATGAAAAAACACACGATGAAATACGTAAAGGAATTGAATTTTCTCCTCTTTTCAACGGACAAATTCAGAGTATTGGCCCACGATACTGCCCAAGTATTGAAACAAAAATCGTAACTTTTGCAGATAAATTATCGCACCAATTATTTTTGGAGCCCGAAGGTGTCGATTCGCAAGAGTTTTACATCAATGGTTTTTCGTCATCCCTCCCACTTCAAACACAAATTAATGCAATACAAACTATCGTTGGACTAGAAAATGCACAACTCTATCGCCCGGGATACGCAATTGAATACGATTTTTTTGATCCGACTCAATTAAAACACACCTTAGAAACGAAGCGAATTAAAAATTTATTCTTTGCCGGACAGATAAATGGAACCACCGGATACGAGGAAGCAGGCGGTCAGGGATTAATAGCAGGTATCAATGCACACATAAATTGCCACGGTGGAAACGAGTTTACACTGGGCAGAAACGAAGCCTATATTGGTGTTCTTATCGACGATTTAGTTACAAAAGGTGTGGACGAACCCTACCGTATGTTTACTTCCCGAGCAGAATATCGGTTACTTTTGCGTCAGGATGACGCAGATATGCGCCTAACCGAAAAAGGCTATGCCATTGGACTAGCTACAAAAAACCGTTTTGACCAGCTTCAAAACAAAAAAACAGTACAAGAAAAGCTAACCAATTTCATCAAAAATACATCAATTAAACCTAACGATATAAATGATTTCCTGGTTACACGCAATTCGTCGGAGCTAAAACACGGCTGTAAGTTGTCTGATTTAGTGCTACGCCCTCAACTTGGAATTGCCGATTTGGCGAAAGCAGTGCCCGCTTTACAAGCCGAAATTGATTCAATTCCATCGAAAACTGAAGAAATAATCGAAGCAACCGAAGTACTTTTGAAGTATGAAGGCTACATAATTCGCGAAAAACTAATCGCCGAAAAGCTACAGCGACTCGAAAACATAAGCATTCGTGGACGAATTGATTACGCTTCGGTACAATCATTATCCACGGAAGCTCGCCAAAAGCTCGCCAAAATTGATCCTGAAACCATAGGACAAGCGAGCAGAATTCCTGGTATTTCACCTAGCGATGTGAACATTATCCTTGTTTTATTGGGTAGATAAGCAGGAAAACAGCGATTTCATCAATAAATGTTCCACGTGAAACATCAGCACAAAGTATAAATGTTCCACGTGGAACAAGAATAAATCTAAGGTATGAAAATAGAAACAATATTGAAAGACATGATTGATTCACTCCCTGATAAACCTGGAGTGTACCAGTATTTCAATTCAACCGAAGAAATTATTTATGTAGGCAAGGCGAAAAACCTGAAGAAAAGAGTTAGCTCCTACTTCAATAAAATTCATGAACAAGGTAAAACAAATGTACTGGTAAAAAATATTTCGTCTCTGAAATACATAGTCGTTGAAACCGAAGAAGACGCTTTACTTTTAGAGAATAATTTAATAAAACAATATCAACCCCGATACAATGTTTTATTGAAAGATGGAAAAACATATCCGAGCATTTGCATAACTAATGAACCATTTCCAAGAATATTTAAAACAAGGAATGTATATAAAAACGGAGGTACATATTTTGGTCCGTACAGTTCAAACTACACCATAAATTCATTGTTGGAAATTGTACATAACCTCTACCCTATCCGAACATGTAAATTAGTTTTGACAAAAGAAAATATCAGAGCAAATAAATTCAAAGTGTGTTTACAGTATCATATAAAAAAATGTAAAGGTGGTTGTGAGGGTAAAGAAAGCGAAGAAGATTATTTGAAAACAATTGATCAGGTCAGGCAAATTATCCAGGGTGACGCAAATGAAATAAGCAAGATACTTTTGAATCAAATGCAACAATTAGCTTCGGAATATAAATTTGAAGAAGCTCATTTGATCAAGCAAAAATATGAGCTCATCGAAAACTATAAATCCAAATCAATTATTTCGAATACAATTTTAGAAAACACAGATGTGTTTGCATACGATGAAAATGAGAATTCAGCCTTCATAAATATACTCCGAATTTCCAAAGGTTCAATTATTCAAGGATACACAATTGAGTATAAGAAAAGACTTGAAGAAGATAAAGAAGAAATCTTAGCCATGGCTATCGTAGAATTACGAGAGCGATTCAAGAGTAATTCAAAAGAAATAATCGTACCATTTGAAATAAACTATCCAATAAAAGGAGCTACAATTTACATTCCACAAAGGGGTGATCGCAAGAAATTATTAGACCTCTCAGTTCAAAACGTGCGTCAATACAAGTTGGATAAGTTAAAACATGCAGAAAAGCTAAACCCCGATCAAAGAAGTATACAGTTACTAAAGAATATACAAGAGAAATTGCAAATGGATAAGCCTCCAATGACAATTGAATGCTTTGATAACTCAAATATTTCAGGCACAAATGCGGTAGCAGCATGTGTAGTGTTTAAAAAGGGAAAACCATCGAAAAAAGACTATAGGAAATACAATATTAAGACTGTCACAGGCCCTGATGATTATGCTTCAATGAAAGAAGTAGTCAGACGAAGATATTCCAGACTAATGAGTGAAGAAGCTCCCCTACCCGATTTAATAATTGCAGACGGTGGAATAGGACAAATGGAAGTAATAAGACAGGTTATCGAAGATGAGTTAAATTTAGCAATTCCAATTGCGGGGCTTGCAAAAGATAACAAACATAATACGCGTGAATTACTGTTCGGTTTTCCTCCAAAAGAAATAGGATTAAAACCAACCGAACAACTTTTTAAATTACTTGCGTCGATGCAAGATGAAGTTCATAGATTTGCCATCACATTTCATCGCGACAAGAGAAGTAAGGATCAGATTGCTTCTGAACTTGATACTATACCCGGAATAGGTGAAAAAACAAAGAATGATCTAATAATACATTTCAAGAGCGTAAAACGCATTAAAAACGCACAGCTGGAAGAGTTAGAAAAAGTAGTGACAAGCAGCAGGGCGTCAATAATTTATAGCTATTTTAATACCAAATAGATGCGCTGAGATTTAAATATTACAGAAGATTAGTACCTTTACAAGGGAATATAGCGCTCTCAAAGGGCAAAATTAGACTACAGGATATAATAATTTAGAGTTTACACACATTAATAAATATATATGTTAACAATAAATTCAATAGAAGAAATTCACAGTACGGCCAAAAAATTCATAGATGAAATAGGGGACAATAAAATATTTGCATTTAACGGAAAAATGGGTGCCGGCAAAACAACATTCATAAAAGCGATATGTGAAGTGATGGGTGTTAAAGAAACAATTAACTCACCAACATTTTCAATTGTCAACGAATATGAAGCTGCAGATGGTAGAATCATTTATCACTTCGATTGCTATAGGATTAACAAAATACAGGAAGCACTTGATCTTGGAGCCGAAGAATATTTATACAGTGGAAATTTATGTTTTATTGAGTGGTCGGAAAATATTGCTCCACTCCTACCCGACAGTTTAATAAATGTAAATATTGAAGAAATGGAAAATGGAAAAAGACAAATAATCATTCAATAGAGTTGTAAAAATCTAGAAATACTTAAAAATGAAACAAAAAAAGAAAAGCTCCATTATGGAGCAAGTAAAATCGGCCAGAAAACAAAGCCGAGATGAAGAAATTCAAAAACATGGGAAATCGATTAACTATCTAAAGGTTGTAGACAGCAAAAAGCAATATAACCGTAAAAAAAATAAGGCAGACGATGAGGTTCTGCCTTATTTGTTTAACTTTGTAGCATAATTTGAGGTGAATTACTAAAAAACTACAATCAAATAAAACCTTACCTAGCATATTTTCTATTATGGAACACTATGCATTTATGTATGTAAATACTGCTCTAATAATGTGTTGCGTGGCTTTAGCCATAGTATTCATCGCGTTACCCCTACCTGAAAACGAAGGTTTAAGAAAATATCGAACCTCATTGCGTTTTTTGTCCGCTGCATATCTTACCATGGCTACATTAAAAATAGTTGTTATGGTATATGATATAGCAATGGTAAATATAATATCGATTGAAGGCTTATCAATTGCTTCATTACAAGCCACTTTAATAACATTGGCACTTATTACATTAATAAATCCTCAATATATAACTAAAAAATTGATATACAATTTACTAATGCCCGTACCGGTTTTCATAATCGCGTACGCAGTAGTAGTAAATAAATGGGAAGATATAAGAATTACCACCTTCTCGGAACTTATAAAAGCAGTAGTGCACCCCGCCATTATAGTAAGAGAATTATTTCTGCTCTACTATGTGTATCAATTGATCTATTTAACCTACATATTTCACCTTCAAATCAGTAGATTTAAACAAAACATCGACGACTATTTTGCCGATAACTACCAATTACATCTACCTGGAGTAATGTATTCTTTTTACGCAGCACTTACAGTAGGCATATTTGCATTGGCATCATGCTTCATGTTTACAGCTCTGTCAGTATTGATTTTCACCATAGCATACGCAGTATTTTATTTGGCCTTTGGTATATATTATATCCAATATCCACGAACTTTTATCAAAATTGAAAAGGCAATCTATCCAGTAAATAACCTGGAAGAGGAAAGCGTAAAAACAGCGAAACGGTTCAATTGGATCGAATTAAGAGGAAAAATAATACACGAAAAATACTACCTAAAAGCCGGAGTAAACATTGAAGAAATGGCTCTATACCTAAAAATTGGTCGAACAACATTATCCAACTTTATAAACAGCGAAGAAGGAATGAATTTCAATCAATGGATCAATATATTACGGGTAGAACATGCTAAAAACTTACTTATTGAATACCCAACACACAACCTCAGCGAAATAGCAGAGATGGTTGGTTATAGCGAATCCTCTAACTTTAGCCGTCAATTCAAGCTAGTTACCAACGAGTCACCATCTGTCTGGCGACAAAACTTCCGATCATAGTCGATCATTTCTTCAAAAAACTCACCATCCAATTTAAATTTGTCAATTTGTACACTCATTTTGTATGTTTTGATAAATGAAATACAATTGTCTATCGCTATTTTTGTTAGCACAATAAAAATGACGACAAGAATCTCACTAAAAGCAGATGATATCGAACTGATATCGAACCGCACCAGAAAGAAAATAATAAACACAGCATAACATACTACAAACATCGGGGAAAAGTCGATCGACATCAGGGATAAAACGATTGATATTCCCCTAATATCGATCGTAATAAGGGGTAAATCTATCGATTTTCGGTGTAAAACGATTGGTTATTTGGAAGTTCAACAACACAAGCCTCGTACGAAATGACTGGACTACCATCAGTAACAAAAGGTTGGTTTCGGGTAGCAGCTGTTATCCCAGCCGTTATGCAACCTTTTGCTGATGCAGTTATGAAAGTAATTCCTTGAAAAATTCAAAAACCCTGAAAGAAATAAAAAATCTTTCGGGGTTTTTTATGCAAAAAAATAATACATTCATAAATAAGCAAAAGAAAATATATTATTGACAAAGTAAAAACTTATCAATTCGTACAGTCATTTTGTACGAATTGATAAGTACTAATGTAGTAGATATAACTTCCTTTGTAGCAAATAAAATTAATGTAATATCAATGGACTATAGTCAACTACTGCTCGGAATGCTCAATCGGAATATAAGAATTTTATTAGAATGCGGTGATAATGCAGCAGAAATGAAACAAGCTGTTGATCAATTATATCGGATATATAGCAGCATTACTGAAGTAAAAGTTGACCAAATAAATATTGACAAAGATATCATGCTACCAAGCGGTAAAGCCATATCTACGGCAGCTGCTGCACACTGCTTACTCGAAATGAAACGTACAGCAGTGTTTCTACGAGGCATAAACAAAGCAATAGCCCTAAAACTATCACAACCAACAAATAAGTCTATACGAATTCTGTATGTAGGAACAGGACCCTATGGTACACTTCTAACGCCTCTCTTGCCCTTATATAAACCTACTGAAATAAAAGTAGACGTACTGGACATAAATCAAAAATCGCTCATAGCATTGCATGAACTGACTGCAAAATTAGAACTCGAAGATTATATTGATGAAATGCATTTTACGGATGCTACAACGTTCACAGTTACGAAACAGTACGATATTGTTATCTGCGAAACAATGCTAGCCTGTTTGAAAAGTGAACCCCAAGTAGCTATTATGCAAAACCTGATACCTCAACTTACAGACAATTGCATCTTTATCCCGGAAGAAATATCGATTGATGCAAGCCTTACCAATCCGAAGATGGAGCTAGACAGGCTGATGTATTTTGAAGGTGAGCAACCACCATTCGAACGAGTATCGCTGGGGAATATATTCAAACTAAATAAACAAACTATACATAAGACATTGGAGCGCAAAAGTCTTTTAATCACTGATGAAACAACCAATTTTCCGGTGTTGAAACTTTTTACTACTGTAACAGTTTTCGAAGATGAAGTGTTGATTGACAATGATTCGAGCATCACATTGCCAAAACAATATCACGATTTCAGAACACAAGAAGCCGATCAGGTTGAGTTTTGGTATGAACAAGGAGAAAATCCACAAATCCACAGTCATATTGTGGAACATTAATAGATAAGTAAAACCAACGGTGTTGAATTTTAAAGAGACCCTATTACATTAGTCTTTGTAATTATAGTTACTTAAACAATGAAAAAAATAACCATTTTATCTATCGACGGTGGAGGAATCAGAGGAATTCTTCCCGGTGTAATTTTGTCTTATCTTGAAGAACAACTTCAACAAAAGTCCAATAATCCGAATGCACGTTTATCCGATTATTTCGATTTGCTGGCCGGAACCAGTACCGGAGGAATCCTTACCTGCATGTATATTACTCCTGATGAAAATGGGCGCCCCAAGTTTACAGCACAGCAAGCTGTTGACTTGTATTTAAAAAATGGTGGTCAGATATTTTCTATTCCCTTTGGTCGTAGAATTCTCAATTTATTTGGCTTATTCGAAGCAAAATATCCGGTCAAGAACATTGAAAAAGTTTTATTGAATTATTTGGGTGATAAGAAACTGAGTGAAGTCTTGAAACCTTGTATGATTACTTCGTACGAGATTTTTCAACGCAAAACCATCTTCTTTAATAAGATTGACACAACTAAGAATGAAATCAGTGATTTCAGGCTGCGCGATATTGCGCGTTCCACTTCGGCTGCACCTACTTATTTCAAACCGGCTGAGATTCATTCCACGTACGGAAATCCTCTTTATTTAATTGATGGAGGGATGTTTGCCAACAATCCATCAATGTGTGCTTATGCTGAAGCACGCACTATCAAATTCAGCGATATTCCTGAATGTAAGGGCAAATCCGATTATCCGACAGCAACCGAAATGATACTGATTTCAATTGGAACCGGCTCCCAAGGCGATTCATATCCCTATCGTAAAGCAAAAAAATGGGGTGTAATTGGATGGTTGGTTCCACTGATTGACATCCTTATGTCCGGAAACTCAGAAACAGTCCATTATGAACTCAGTCAGATGTTTGGTGCCGTCGATCCAGCCAATCTGGCTAACTACATCCGGCTCGAACCTACGGTGGGTACTGCTAGCAGCGCTATGGATCTGGCTACTCCCAAAAATATGAAAGCGTTAGAGGAAGCCGGCAAAACCTTTGTAAGCAATAATGTGAATCAGCTCAATAGTATTGTGGAATTGCTGATTGCCAATAAATAAAGAAATTAAACCGGAATGTTTTTTTGAAACGGAAAGGTCTAATATATAAACCATTTTATAAACCATTTAAAATTTAAAAAATTATGGATGTTGATGCACTTATGGGATCTATTCAGTTATTCTCATTTCTTTTTGCCCCAACCGGGTGGATGTCATGCGAAGGTCAGATTTTGCAGATTACACAAAATCAGGCATTATTTTCTCTTCTTAGTAACACTTATGGAGGTGATGGAAGAACCACTTTCGGATTACCCAATCTGAATAGTGCTTCACCACTTCCTGCCATGAAGTATTATATTGCTGTGCAAGGTATTTACCCATCAAGAAGTTAGTAATAATCTTTAAACAATAAAAAATCATGGAAGATGTACTTATTGGAACCATCAAATTATTCCCTTACAATTTTATCCCTATGGGCTGGTTGACCTGCGAAGGTCAGTTATTAACTATTGCTCAATATCAGGTGCTGTATGCTCTTATTGGCACGACTTATGGGGGTAATGGAAGCACAAATTTCGCCTTACCCAATCTTAATGGAGCAGAACCACTGCCACAAATGAGATATTATATTGCTTTTGAAGGATTATTTCCATCACGTAGCTAGTATTAAACATTAAAAAATAAAATCATGGATATAGATGTATTAATCGGAACAATCTTATTATTTCCTTACAATTTTGTACCTTCAGGATGCGCTGAATGTAATGGACAAACACTTAATATTCAACAATATACAGCGTTGTACTCTCTTATTGGAATTACATATGGTGGCAATGGTACAACTACTTTTATGTTGCCCAATCTAAACGGTGCACAACCACTGCCAACAATGAAGTATTACATGGCTCTAACAGGACTTTATCCTTCAAGACCGTAATTATAAAAAACAATTCAAATATTAAAAGTAAAATTATGGCAAATAATATATTATTGAATAAAACGGCTACAGCAAGCAGCTTTGTAATGCCGTATACTGCAGCAAATGCGGTTAATGGCATTACAACTCCTCTCAGCCGCTGGGTATGCAATACACTTCCGGGTTGGATCACTATTGATGCAGGAGCCGCGTTTTGGGTAAACCGTTGGGTAATAAAGTTGATGGGTAATGCCGGCTGGGCATCTAATTATAACATGCCTGCCTATACTTTGCAAACAAGTATAGATAATTACAACTGGATGACTATAGATTCTGTAGTAGGAAACGCAGCTAATACTACCGACAGAACCTTTGCAACCATTTCTGCCCGATATTTCAGAATCAGCGTTCCATCCGGGATTACAATAAACACTAAGCTGGCTTCAATTATGGAATTTGAAGTGTATGATGCCCCGGCTCCAACTGGTTTATTGGCACTTACCTTAAGCAGTGGAAGTTTAGTTCCAGTATTTAACAATACTACATTGAATTACTCAGCTTCTGTTGACTATGATGTTGCATCTATTACTCTAACACCAACAGCAACACAAGCTAATGCAACTATAACAGTTGATGGAGCAGCTGTTGCCAGTGGAACAGCTTCACAAGCTATTAGTTTAAACGTGGGAGTTGCAAGAACAATTCCAATTGTGGTAACAACCAATGGAGTCGTAAAAACTTACACTGTAGTTGTAACCAGACAGACAAGTGCATATCTTGTTGGAATTAAATTATCTGGAGGTAGAACAGCACCAATAATGTCTCCTACATTTGCAAGAAATACGTTGACTTATACAGCAACGGCTTATGCAACACCAATAACTATAGCTATTAAGAAAGAAGATGATGCTGCTTCCCTTTATGTAACCTGCAACAGTACTGTACTTACATCTGGTGTTACTACTTCTGATGGAATAAATTATTCTGTTCCTCTTAATACTGGAAGTAATGCGTTAGTAATTAAAGTAACATCAAGTTCGGGCGATGTGAAAAATTATACAATAACTATAGCTAAATAGTCTTCATTATTCCGACAATAGAAACGGTTACTCATTGAAGTACCTTTCTATTGTCGTTTTATAAACGATACTGATTAATACATCCAACTACCAATGATTCTGTGACATGCTTTCCTTTGAAAAAGAGAAATTGATAGAACACAAATTGTTATGCACCCAATGAAAATATTAAATCAATGAAAAAACTAGTTACATTTCTTTATTGTTTGTGCTCCATAGTAGTATTACAGGCACAAACAGCAATAGCTCCTTCAGGAAATGGTTCAGCAGGTAGCCCTTACCTGATTGCCACACTTAACAATCTTTATTGGATTGCTGATCAAGCCAACAATCTATCTAATGACTTTACAGGAAAATATTTTAAGCAAACTGCCGATATTGATGCGTCTACTACTGCGGGTTGGAATAGCGGAGCAGGTTGGAATCCGATCGCAGCAGGCACTTCCGCCATGTTTTTCGGTTCGTACGATGGACAAGGCCATATTATTACAGGTTTAACCGTCAACAGACCAACAACTAATTGTGTAGGTCTTTTCGGTTATCTGGGATATGGAACAATTCAAAATCTTGGTTTGGTAAGTGCATCGATAAATGGATTTGAGCAAGCAGGAGGTCTTATTGGCTATGTTGACCATGGAGGTAGCATAATTAATTGTTACACTACAGGATCTGTAAACGCTTCTAATCAAATAGCAGGTGGACTTATTGGGGGTTATGAATACAACACAAGTGGTTCAATACATAACTGCTATTCGTCTTGTAGCGTCAATAGTCCTTCTGTAGCTGGTGGATTAATAGGATCATTTCTTTACAATTCGAATACAATAAGTAATTGTTATGCGATTGGCACAGTTTCTGGATCATCATTTATTGGGGGTTTTATTGCTCAAAGTAATGGCAGTGAAACACCAAACTATTGTTTTTGGAATACGAATATTTATCCAACTGATAATGGTTCTGCTACAGGCAAGACAACAACAGAATTACAAACTCAAGCGACCTATACCGGTTGGACATTCGGATCAGGTAACTGGGCCTATACTACAGGGAAAAACAACAATTACCCATACTTGGCTTGGCAGACGGTTTTTGGCGCATCAATAACGACTACAACCACTAGTGTAAGTGCCAATTCGGCAACTTTGGGAGGGAATGTAACAGACAATGGAGGATATGCGGTAACGGAAAGAGGAATAATTTATTCTTCCACAAATACAAAACCAATCATTGGAGGTATAGGGGTAACAAAAGCTACTAATGGTACTGGCTCTGGTATTTTCAGTGCTTCAATTGGTTCTCTCACTGAAAATACAACCTATTATGTACAAGCATATGCCATAACATCAATGGGAACTACTTATGGCGGAATACAGACTTTCACAACATTAAAGCTACCAACTATAACCACACAAGCGGTTTCAAGTATTGCGGCAACTACAGCTACCGGCAATGGAAATATAACAAGTTTAGGAATTCCTAATCCAACAGCTTATGGCGTTTGTTGGAGCACCACATCGGGAGCTGAAACAGCAACTGGAAACTACGTCAATAACGGATCAGCATCAGGTATAGGCGCGTTCACCGCTTCCATAACCGGATTAGCAAGCAATACCACTTATTATGTAAAAGCCTATGCCACAAACACAGCCGGAACAAGTTATGGTAGTGAGGTAAGTTTTACCACTTTGCCTGTAGCTCCAACAGTAACAACACAAGCAGTTTCAAGTATATTAACCGAAACTGCCACGGGTAATGGTAACATCACAGATTTAGGTGTTCCAAACCCAACCGCTTACGGTGTTTGTTGGAGCACCACATCGGGAGCTGAAACAGCTACCGGCAACTACGTCAATAACGGATCAGCATCAGGTATAGGCGCGTTCACCGCTTCCATAACCGGACTTACTGCCAATACGACTTATTATGTAAAAGCTTATGCTACAAATATTGCCGGTACAGTTTATGGCTCGGAAGTTAATTTTACAACCATGACCAACGGTACTTTTACGGCAGCCACCAATAACGATTGGGGAACAGCTACCAACTGGGCAAGCAATAGTGTTCCAACCTCAGCAACTGATGTAACTATTCCTTCGGGAAAAAACCCGGTAATTAATGCAACAACTCAAGCCAGTTGCAATAATCTAACTGTAACCGGAACCCTTACTATTCAGTCATCTGCTTCGGGCACCGGATCATTAATAGTAAGTGGCACTTCCACCGGAACGGTAAATTGTGAGCGATATATAACCGGAAGTGCATGGCACGTAGTTTCACCAATTGCAGCATTTGGTAGCATCAGTACATTTATCCAGACACCCGGTAACGCCATCCCTTCGAAGGATGTTACTGGTACGAACCGTTACGGCATGATGGACTACGACGAAGCCACCAATACATGGAACAACTACTACGCCGCTACCACTACTGATATTCTGCCAGCAGGGAAAGGCTACAGTTTGCGTCGTGCTTCTGATGGTATTGTCACTTTTACCGGAGATCTTACAAGCGGGACAAAATTAGTATCACTTAGCAAGGGAGGCACGGGATGGAACTGCATTGGGAACCCATACACTTCGGCAATCAATATGAACAATGCAGCAAACGCTTCTTATAATTTTCTTAAAACAAATGCTATTGACAATACTTCAACGCTTGATCCCAGTTATGCCTGTATGTATCTTTGGGATGATGCCACTTTATCCTACAAAATTCTGGGCAATGGTAGTTACGGTACACGCGATCTTGGACAGAACGTTCTTCAGGCAGGACAAGGTTTCTTTGTGAAAGCAGCATCTGACGGGGTTATAGTACAATTTACGAATAATATGCAAGCGCATCAAACAGCTACACCGTTCAGAGCACCGGCAGTAACAACAAGTTGGCCAGGAATAACATTAACCGCTACAAGTGCGGCAACGTCATCGGCGGCTATCATCACCTTCAACAGGAATATGACTAAAGGGCTTGATCCTACCTACGATGCTGGGCTGCTTCGTGGAACCAATGGCTTATCGCTTTATACCCGATTAGTGGAAAACAATGGCGTTGATTTTGCTATTCAGTGTTTGCCTGACAATTATAGCAACTTGGTTATTCCTGTGGGAGTAGACTGTAAGGATGGCGGTGAAATTACGTTTAGTGCAGAAACTGTTGAACTACCAAAGAACTGTAAAGTAATGATAGAAGACAAAACTACAAATACCTTTACTTCTCTGACTGAGGGTGGAACCTACAAGACTACTGTTTCTGCCGGCTCAACTTCTGCTGGAAGGTTTTATATCCACACTGGTGCCAACACCACAACCGGAATATCTGGACTAACACCAGAGACGAGTAGCCTTAAAGCATATATAGCTAATGAGGCTATCATCATTGAAGGTGAAGTTGCTGATCAGGCAATAGCCACCCTTTACAATTTGCAAGGTCTTAAAGTACATGTAAATCTATTGCAAAAAGGGTCTTTAAATACTCTGCCTTGCTCAGATCTTATGAAAGGTATTTACTTGTTGACAATTCAACAAGATGGAAAAACAGTGACGAAAAAATTGATAAAGGAATAAGAATATTTAATTAAAAAAATCATGGAAAAAAATATAAAACGTACAGAAAAGAAGTCTTATAGTTCTCCTCAAATTGAACGAATTACATTGGATAATGAAATTTCGTTGACATTGGAATCATCTCCTGCAGATCCGCCCACGTGGTCCGAAAATAAGGAATACTTCAACAACGATCCATTCAAAACGAATGTTGGATAAAAAGTTTTTTTAGATTTGTTTACAAAGAAAATAGGCTGCCACAAATAAATTGTAGCAGCCTATTTAGTATAAAATCGCAAAGGTTATTACCAAATTGATACTCTCTTTTCTACAGGAACGAACATCTTATCGCCTTCTTTAATACCAAAGGCTTCGTACCATGCTCCAATTTGCGGTAGAGCGCCATTTACGCGCCATTTACCTAACGAGTGAGGGTCTGACTTAGTTTGAACCAAAACTTGCTCAGGACGAATGTTTCCGGCCCATACGTTGGCATACGAAATAAAGAAACGTTGCTCAGGTGTAAATCCTTCCAACTCTTTAAGTGGAGTATTTTTGGTAGCTGTTTTAAACGCTTGATAAGAAACTTGTAATCCACCATGATCAGCAATGTTTTCTCCTAAAGTAAATTTCCCATTTGCATGAACATCCGGTGCCACTTCGATAGCATCAAAGAAATCGGCCATTACTTTTGCACGAGCATCAAATTGCTTTTTATCATTTTCTGTCCACCAGTTTTTTAGGTTTCCTTCTTTGTCGAACTGACAACCCTGATCGTCGAAGCCATGAGTCATTTCATGTCCAATTACAACACCAATGGCTCCATAATTGAAGGCATCATCAGCTTTCATATCAAAGAAAGGATATTGAAGAATTCCGGCAGGGAAACAAATTTCATTGGTAGAAGGATTGTAATACGCATTCACCGTTTGCGGTGTCATCAACCATTCAGATTTATCAACTTTCTTTCCCGCCTTTGCAAACATGTATGCACTTTCAAAACGATTGGCACGTTGTATATTGGCAAAATAAGAATCTTTTTTGATATCCAGTTTTGTATAATCTCTCCATTTATCAGGATATCCGATTTTTACATAGAATGAATTAAGTTTCTCCAAGGCTTTTACTTTGGTTGAATCGCCCATCCAAGGTAACGCTTTAATCCGTTCTCCAAGTGAAACTTGCAAGTTGTGTACCAGTTTCAACATCCGCTCCTTTGCTTCAGCAGGGAAATATTTCTTTACGTACATTTGTCCTACGGCTTCACCCAATGAACCGTCAACGCTGCTCACAGCACGTTTCCAACGTGGAGTATGTTCTTTCTTACCGGACAATGTTTTGCCATAAAAATCGAAGTTTTGTGCGTATAACGCATCACTTAAATAGTCGGCAGATTCATCAATCAATTTCCACTGCAAATAAGCAATTTGAATGGCTAAAGGTTCTGTTTCGATAATTTTACCTACCTCAACCAATGACTCTTTTTGCGAAACACTAATCTCTTTGGTATTCTTCAATCCAAGTGTTGAAAAATATACATTCCAATCAATGGTAGGAACCAATTTTTGAAGCTCGGCAACTGACATTTTATTGTAATTAGCATGAGGATCACGCAATTTTACGTTGTCATAGGCTGCCTTAGCCAAGCGCGTTTCGATAGTCATTACTGCTTCTACGTTCTTTTTAGCATCGGCATCTGTAAAGCCAACCAACTGGAACATTTTAGCAACATGGATTTTATATTTATCGCGAATATCCTTTGTGTGTGCATCATTATCCAGGTAATACTCACGTTCTCCCAAACTGATACCTCCCTGATATGTTTGTACCAAGTAATTATCACTGCTCATGGCATCTGCATCCACATAAACAGCGAAATAAGGAGTCAATCCTGATAACAATAATTCAGGAAGTAATTTACTGAATTCAGAAGTTTGTTTTACGGCAGCAATCTTTGCCAAATCGGCTTTAAGTGGTGCATATCCATCGGCATTTAATCTGGTACTATCCATTGCAAGATTGAATAAATCGCCAATTTTCTGTTCAACAGTACCCGCATCTGCTGATTTGGAAGAAATTTCTTCAATTAAACCCCTTAGCTGCTTGCGGTTGTTTTCGGCTAATAAATCGAAACTTCCGAAACGTGAATACTCACCAGTAAGCGGATGTTTTTCCATCCATCCTCCACAGGCATATTTATAAAAATCTGTTTTTGGAGACATTGTAGTGTCTAGGTTAGCTAAATCGATACCTGCTTGACCAGCAGTATCTTTTTTGCTATTGCAGGCTGTTGTCATAAGCGCTAAAGCAATAATTGGGATGAATAGTTTGTTCATTTTAAAACGGTTTGAATATTTATAGACTGCAAAATTAAATAAATTGTTCAATATATTATAATTATACAGAAATTAAACAGAATAATATGAGTATTGTTCAGCATCAAATTATTATTCAACCATGGATAGAGAGTGTACAGAATCAATAATCTGAAATAAGTCATTCAAGGTATCAGCACGAAGCATAGCAATGCGCGTTTCTTTAAAATTGGGGATTCCTTTGAAAACAGGTGTGGAAGCCAAATGTCTTCGGCTATGAATAATACCTTTCAGTCGTTGATTAAATACAGTTTCAATAGGAGTAGATTCATCAATATCCAGCCATCTTACAGAAGAAATGATGTGTTCTTTGAGAATATCCTTTTGTTCTTCAAAAGTAAGAAATGGAACTTTCTCACCGGTTTCGAAAAATCGTTTCATCTCCGCGAAAATCCATGGACGACCGATAGATGCACGACCTACCATTACCGCATCAACACCGTATCGGTCAAAACATTCGGCTGCACGTTCAGGAGTAGTTACATCACCGTTTCCAATAATAGGTATATGCATGCGGGGATTGTTCTTTACATCGCCAATCAACGTCCAGTCAGCATCTCCTTTGTACATCTGGGCGCGCGTACGACCATGAATGGCCAAAGCAGCAATACCGCAATCCTGAAGTCGTTCCGCGAGTTCGAAAATAACCTTGCTGTCCTCATCCCAACCAAGTCGCGTTTTGACAGTCACCGGTAGATTTACGGCTTTTACTACTGCCGAGGTAATTTCAAGCATCTTTGGAATATCGCGAAGTAGCCCCGCTCCTGCCCCTTTGCCAGCGACTTTTTTTACAGGACAACCGAAATTCAAATCAATAATTTCAGGTCGAGCTTCTTCAGCTATTCGTGCCGCTTCGGCCATAGCATCAGCTTCGCGACCATATAATTGGATAGCAACAGGACGTTCTTCATCATAAATGGTTAGCTTTTGCTCGGTACGCTTCACGCTCCTAATCAAAGCATCAGCAGAGATAAATTCGGTGTAAACCATATCCACGCCAAAACGTTTACATAGTAAACGGAATGCGGGATCTGTTACGTCCTCCATGGGAGCCAAAAAAAGGGGTTTATCGGGAAATTCTATGTTCGAAATCTTCATACTTACTCTAAAAATGGAGTGCAAAGGTAGGAAATAATTTTGGGCTTGGAATAAATCTAATAAATCTAAAGTTCTGTATAGTACACACAAAAATTAAAAACAGAGTCGGGTTTTTTGGCACAAAATCGCTATATTTGTAAAAATGAAAAATTATAAAGCATGATAAAACAATTGAAAAATAAAACATCTATAAAGCAAAAATACACATCAAAAGATTTTTGGAAACTGGTTCGTGAAATGAGTTTTATTGCTTTGGGTATCATTTCAGCCAGCTTCGGGTTAAAAGGATTTCTTTTGCCAAACTCGTTTATTGATGGAGGAGTAACTGGTATATCACTTATTATAAGTGAATTGACAAACATACCTCTCTCCTATTTATTGGTAGTACTAAATATTCCGTTTATAATATTGGCACTATCCACTATTAACCGACAATTCGCTTTTAGAAGTTTGGTTGCCATAGTGCTGCTGGCGCTTACCGTTCATTTTGTGCCGTTTCCAACCATTACCAACGACAAATTGCTAATAGCGGTATTTGGAGGATTTTTCCTAGGCTTAGGAATCGGTTTAGCCATTAGAGGTGGTTCTGTTATTGATGGAACTGAAATTCTGGCCGTATTCGCAGGGCGAAAAACCACTATGACCATTGCCGATGTGATTCTGGTACTTAACGTTTTTATCTTCATGGTAGCAGCGTATGTATTTTCAATAGAAATAGCCCTGTATGCCATATTGACCTATCTTGCTGCTTCTAAAACAGTAGATTTTATTGTTTCGGGCATTGAGGAATATATCGGCGTTACTATCATTTCAGAGCATAGCGAGGAAATACGACTTGCAATAATTGAAAATTTAGGTAGAGGCTGTACACTCTACTACGGTAAAAAAGGATTTGCACAAAGGGGCGAAAAATTGAAAAAAACAGACATCGTTTATACGCTGATAACCCGATTAGAGCTGTCGAAATTAAAGTCGGAAGTAGATAAAATTGATAAGGATGCATTTGTTGTTATGCACAGTATCAAGGATGTAAAGGGTGGTATGATTAAGAAAAAACCAATGGCCTGATAAACTTCAGGTACACATTAATGGCTTATCCTTACCGGATTATACTTTCATTTGTCTATCTTTGCAGCCGAATTTGAAAGACACTTTGATGAAAAAAACAGCCATACTGCTCTTGGTACTTCTTTGCCAGCAAGCTAATTACGCTCAAACTACAAAATATTCTACCTCGTGGTTCGGTCCCAATGCCAATCCGGTACCGGAGTTTACCGATGCCAGAATTCCATCAAAAACAACGGTGAGTTTAATAGCCGATTATTATTTTGGGTATGGCGATCAGACCAAGAATGGTTATTTCAAAATTGAACTTCCCCTCCTACCCGAGCGCGTTTCATTAAAAATTTGGTCAACGGTATTAGAACATTATAATACCACGGCTGAAATTATGCAAGCTCGTGGCAGCGATGCTATTTCGGGATCTGAAGGCGGTGATATTTATGTACAAACCAGAATAAGACTGCTGAAAGAACAAACCAACTTACCCAGCATTATCCTCAACAGCACCTTAAAAACGGCATCTGCCAAAACCTTTAAAACCAGGCGCTATTTTGATACTCCGGGTTATTATTTCGATTTGGAAATGGGTAAATCTATCACTACCGGAGGCAAGTTTATCAGCGAAATTCGTGCAGTAGCCAACCTTGGTTTTATGTGTTGGGAAACAACTAACAGTACTCAGGATGATGCGCCCATGTATGGTGGCAAACTAATCGTTGGAAATCCGAATTGGAAACTGGAAAATACCCTTTCGGGCTATTGGGGATGGTTACACACCAGTACACGCTTAAATCCGGCGGCTGATTATGGTGATGCTCCTTTGGTTTATGCCACTAAACTTACTTTAGTGAAGGGAAATATCGATTATTTTGCGCAATATCAATATGGAATTCAAGATTTTCCATATCATCAGATAAGAGTAGGAATTAGTTTTCCAATAAGTAAATTAACACCAAAGAACCCCTAGCCCCTGAAGGGGAATTATATTACAACTTTCAATCACATAATAAATGGAAATTAAAAAAAATATGAATCAAAGTAACTTCAGTTCCCCTTTAGGGGCTAGGGGTTCAATAGAAATAATGGCTCCGGCCGGTTCGTGGGAAAGTTTATCGGCAGCCATCAAAGCGGGTGCCGATTCGGTGTATTTTGGCATCGAAAAATTAAATATGCGCAGCAAGTCAAGCAGCAATTTTACTACGGATGACTTGCGCGAAATTGTACGCATTTGCAAAGAAAATAAGGTTAAGAGCTACCTGACAGTCAATACCATTTTGTATGACAACGATTTGACTTTGATGCGCGAAATTATCGACGTGGCAAAAGAATCGGAAGTTACAGCCATTATTGCTGCCGATGTGGCTGCATTGATGTATGCCAACAGTATCGGAGTGGAAATTCATTTGTCTACCCAATTAAATATTTCGAACGTGGAGGCTTTGAAGTTTTATGCGCAATTTGCCGACGTGGTGGTACTCGCTCGCGAACTAAACATGCAGCAGGTAGCTGAAATTTATCAAACCATAGAAAAAGAGAATATAACCGGCAAAAGTGGTAACCTTATCCGCATTGAAATGTTCTGTCATGGTGCATTGTGTATGGCTGTTTCGGGTAAATGTTACCTAAGCCTGCACGAAAAAAATGTATCGGCTAACCGTGGTGCCTGCAATCAAATTTGCCGCAGAGGGTACACCGTAAAAGACAAAGATTCGGAAATTGAACTGGAGGTAGACAATGAGTATATCATGTCGCCAAAGGACCTTAAAACGATTGGTTTTGTAGACGAACTGTTACGTTCAGGCGTGCGTGTCTTTAAAATTGAAGGACGTGCCCGCGGAGCTGAATATGTAAAAACAGTAGTAGGTTGTTACAAAGAAGCCATTGAATCGTGCCTCAACGGGACGTTTACAGACGAGAAAGTAGCTGCGTGGGACGTACGCCTTAGCAAGGTCTTTAATCGTGGATTCTGGAACGGCTATTACCTCGGACAGCGTTTGGGTGAATGGAGCAATAACTACGGTTCGGAAGCCACACACAAAAAGATTTATGTAGCCAAATGCACCAATTATTTCAGTAAACTGGGCGTTGCAGAATTTTTATTGGAAGCGCAACATATATCGGTGGGCGATGAAATTCTGATTACCGGTGAAACAACCGGTGCATACGAAGATACATTAAAAGAAATCCGCGTTCAGCTTAATCCAGTGGAGAAAGTAGAAAAAGGAACGTATTTCTCTATCAAAACCAATGAATTGATAAGACGAAATGATAAATTATTCAAGATAGTACCAACTGAGCATGCAACAAAAAAAGCGAATCAATTATGATTCGCTTTTTCTTTAAATTCTATAATCATTTAGGAGCAAATATTTCGTCCGAACGTTTTTGCATTTCTTCGTAAGTCAGATCCTCTTTATGGGTAGCTATCATCCATTTATATCCAAATGGATCCATCACCTGCCCTACTCTATCGCCATAAAACATATCCGTTACCGGCATAGCAACGGTTGCTCCGGCATCCAGTGCTTTTTGGAAAGATGCATCCACGTCTGTTACATACAAGCCGAAAGTCATAGGGTTACCTCCAATAGTTAGTGGTCCTTTGTTGCCCCAATCAATATTTTCGTCGGCCATCATTAGCATTGAGCCTTCAATCTCTATTTCTGCATGGCCAATTAGTCCATTTGGCATCAATAATCTGCCAAGTTCTTTTGCATCAAATGCTTTTTTGTAAAATTCAATTGCTTCAGCGCATCCTTTGATAGTGATATATGTGCTCAAAGATGCAGCTCCCGGATAAATGTGTGATGTACTCATAATTTCAATTTTTAAAAGTTTACGTAATAGTTGTTTTGTGAGATAAACAACATATAATCAGTAAAATTTGTTTTGAAATTGGAGATAGTTTAGGATAGATAAACAAATAAAATTTGTAATAGATTGGGTTCGGTGCTACGCACCTTATGATTGATTATTATTTCAATGCTACAAATAGTGCGGTGCTACGCACCTTTGCATCAACCTCGTTTATACATTTATTTTAAAATTATAAAAAGATAATATACTGAAACTAATATGATTCAATGCTACGCACATATAATTCTACATAAACTGCATTCTACAAATAAACATATTGTTTGTGTTTTCAGGTGCGTAGCACCGACCTATTTGTAGTAAAAGAGTGCAAACTAAACAAAGGTGCGTAGCACCGAACCTAAATTATTAATCAAAGAATTCAAATAAATATCTTTCATCAAATTCAATGTCATTCTTGCGCAGAATTTCCATATATTCTTCTCTGAATGATTTCTTCTTATGGTGGTCCTCCTGATTTGAAATATATTGAATAACCTTATCTATTTGAGATTTAGAGTTAGTAAAAGCCCCGTATCCACGTTGCCATTCAAATTTAAACGGAGATAATTTATTTTCTTTTATCCAATGAGTACTGGAAGTTTTAATGTCCTCTACTAAATCAGGTATTAAATCGTTAAGGTAATATCCAATTAAAATATGAATATGATCAGGTTGTGCATTAATACCTAGAAGTTTATGTTTTCGGTTTTGAATACAAACCGAAATATATCTTTCCAAATTATTCTTCAACTCTTTTTTAATCAAAGCTTCCCTGTTTTTGGGTGAAAAAATTAAATGCACATAACATTGTGTAAAGGTATTTGCCATAATGTGATTATTATTTCATTGTCGTATTATGATCTGGTTCGGTGCTACGCACCTTATGATCCGATATTAATATAGTGCTACCAATAGGTCGGTGCTACGCACCTTTTTGAAGAAAGGTATCGTTTGTGTTTTCAGGTGCGTAGCACCGTACCATTAAGTGAATAAGATAATTATTTATATCAATGGAATAGTATTATACAACCTATTTTTTACACCCAACTCGGTCTTCCCATCCCCTTCCTCAACATAAAACGGTAAAAACCGGAATAACTTCCAAATCCCAAACGCTTCGAAACATGCTTCAAATCAATCTTGGTCCCTTTTAGTAGATCTTTGCCCATAAGCAGAATATAAGCTTCGGTAAAATCAGTAAAAGTCATGCCGGTAAGGGTTTGAAGGGTAAAGCAAAACTCTATTTTTTTAATACCTAACAAAGCTGCATGATAATTGGCGGTATGCATGCCGTGCTGATGAAGATTGGCTAAAAAAAGATCCAGAAAAGCATAACCGGTAGCACGAAAACCAGTAGCAGGAGCTTCAGATGTATTATCAGTAACAGTATTTATCGGCTCAGTAATGCCAATATACAATTCGGCAGGAGTAAATTGATGGAAAACAGCACACATAGACATTGATTTTAGGGTTTATCGTTTACAAAAATAAAGCTAAAATTTCAATTCTCTCTAAAAAACACAAAAAATATTGCGCTGCATATTTGCAGGGCAATTTCTTATATAAAATATATTGTCTAGCATATATGCAGCGCAATATAATGGCAATAAAATATTGCCTAGCATAATTGCACGGCAATATAATGAAGCATAAATATTGCGCTGCATACTTTCACAGCAATTTATGAAGAATTTTAATTGCGCAGCATATATGTAGCGCAATATACAACAACAAAAAATTGCCACTCAATATTGAGCGGCAATTCTATAAAATATATAATGAGGTATAATATATGAGCGGCAATATTTTAGCTCATTTCCAACATTCTCAGGATGGGTTTCACTGCTTTCACTCTTATTTCTTCGTCAATTAAGATTTCCGGAGATTCATTTTTCAGGCAATCATACAGCTTTTGAAGTGTATTTAAACGCATAAAATTACATTCGTTGCACGCACAAGTACTATCATTTGGTGGTACGGGAATAAATTCTTTATCAGGGTTTTGCTTTTGCATTTCGTGCAATATACCCGATTCTGTAGCTACCAAAAATGAATTTTTATCCGAAGCAGTTGCATAATTAAGCAAGGCTTGTGTGCTTCCTATAAAATCGGCCATAGTCAAAACCGTATTCTTACATTCGGGGTGTGCTAAGATAAGCGAACCGGGATGTTCCGATTTTAATTTCACCAACTTTTCAACAGAGAATTGCTCGTGTACATGGCATGCTCCGTCCCATAGTAACATCGAACGACCGGTGACACTGTTGATATAATTTCCCAGATTTCTATCCGGTCCGAAAATTAATTTCGCATCTTTGGGGAACTGATCCACTATTTTCTTTGCATTGGTCGAAGTCACCACCACATCAGTAAGCGCTTTTACGGCCGCTGTGGTGTTTACGTACGAAATAACAGTATGGTCGGGGTGCGCAGTAGTAAATGCCTCAAACGCGTCCGCAGGACAGCTGTCGGCCAACGAGCAACCGGCATTCAAATCAGGTATCAGTACTTTTTTCGAAGGAGAAAGAATTTTGGCAGTTTCGCCCATAAAGTGAACACCGCAAAGCACAATGATGTCAGCATCTGTTTTGGCTGCCCATTGAGCCAATGCTAAACTATCACCCACATTGTCGGCTATATCTTGTATATCGCCCATTTGGTAGTAGTGGGCCATAATGACGGCATTCTTTTCTTTTTTCAGTCGGTTAATTTCCGTTATAAGTTCAGATTTTTCCATTTTTTCAGACATAATCAAAGTTTTCAAGATTATATTTATATTATTCTTCTAAATTTTAAAAAAACTTTTATAAGATTATAATAGGCTGTTAGTTTGGTTGATAAAAATAGTGATAAATACTTGTATAATTCTTTATTAAATATTGAAACGCAGATATAAACAATTTTGAAATTATTATATCTTTTATTATTAGAATATTACAAACTTTATCAACACATTGTTAGTAACTGCAAAGTTAGAAAGTTTTTACGAATGACGATGCTGATAAACCCCAAAAAGCGGTTAAAAGAAAGCTATAAAAAATGTGCTAACTAATTTGGTGGTTTCAAAACAATGGATAATGAAACATAGTTTTCATATTTCCAAAAAAAGTTGTGATGTTTCTTTCAAAGGTTATTAGTAAGTTATCAACAGGTTGTTGATAGGTTATCAGAATAGGGAAAGTTGAAATAAAAGGAGGATGGATGAAATAGGAAAATGAAATATAATTGATTGTAGAATTGGTAAAAATGAGCATAAAAAAAGGCGAAGAAATCACATTCTTCGCCTTTTATATTCAATTATATAATTTATCATCCATAAAGCAGTCCTACTATCCACAAACGCGTAGCAGCAGGAATACGATTGAACAACCAACAAATAACTTTATATTGAAATCCTGGCACTACAGCTACTTTCATATGTTTACTCATTACCTGATCCACCATTTGTTTGGCCACTACTTTAGCATCCATACCGTTTTGTTCGTCTTTTTCCATTCTGCCCACCGATGTTTTCATCTTTTGAGAATAAGCAGAATCAGCGGATTGAGATTTTTCGGTGTATTTTCTGGCCGAAGTGAAATCCGTTTTGGTATCGCCGGGTAAAATGCTGCAACATTGAATGCCAAAAGGTTTTACTTCAATGGCCAGGGCTTGCATAAATATTGAAAGTGCCGATTTACCGGCTGAATAAAATGCCTGAAAGGGAATAGGAACAACGGCTGCTACCGATGATGTGGCAATTACTTTTCCATATCCTTGTGCACGAAAGACAGGTAAACAAGCATTTATAGTATTTACGGCACCAAAAAAATTGGTTTCGAACTGATAACGCATTTCTTCGTTCGACGTGTCTTCGATAGATCCGGCAATACCATTTCCTGCATTGCAAATGACAGCATCCAACCGATTATTTTCTTTCAAAATTTGCGCTACTACCGAAGCAATAACTTCCGGATTGTTTACATCCATTTGCACGGGAATCAGCTCCCCTACTCCATTTTGAGCTTTTTGAGGAATTCCACCACGACGTGAGGCTGCATAAACGCGAACTCCTTTGTCCATTAGTTGTACTGCTGCCGACAAACCAATTCCGGCACTGGCACCGGTAATTAATACCACTTTTGTTTCCATTTTCACTAATTATAATTAAGGACACAAAGATAAGTACTATATAACATAAATCTAATTTTAAAAATAGAATATATTACTTAAAAATTTCATTACATTTGTGCAACCAATTTTTAAACGATAAAAGATGAACGTTTTAGTTACCGGAGCAAACGGATTATTGGGACATCATGTGGTTTTTGAATTGTTGAAACGACAACACCAGGTACGAATTATAGTACGCAGTAGTAAAAATATTTACTTCGATATAGCGCAGGTAGATGTTATTGAAGGAGATTTTGCTGATGCCGATTGTTTTAAAAAAGCCGCTCAGGGTTGCGATGCCATTATTCACGTTGCAGCTGTTACGGCTACCGATTTATTGCATTACGAGGATTATAGCAAAATAAATGTAGAAGGATCGGCTCAGATGATCCGAATTGCCGAAGAACTGAAAATTAATACCATCGTATATGTAAGCTCTGCCAATACGATTGGTTATGGAACAGAAAAACAATTAGCTGCCGAAAGTTTTGCTATTCAGTTTCCGTTCACTGATTCGTTTTACGCGCAAAGCAAAGCAGCATCCGAACAACTTTTTATACAAGCTTCACGAAAACCGAATCAACATATCATTATTGTTAACCCAACGTTTATGATTGGGGCCTGTGATCCCAAGCCAAGTTCTGGAAAATTGATGATAATGGGTTATAAACGGGCATTGAATTTTATTCCGAAAGGGGGTAAAAATTTTGTTCCGGTAACCGATGTAGCTGTGGCAGTTTGCAATGCTCTTACACAAGGAGAAAATGGAGAGCGTTATCTTCTTTCAGGTGTAAATTATTCGTTTAAAGAATATTACAAGCTACAAAAAGAAGTGGGAAAATACGAGCAACGAATTATTGAATTGCCCGATTGGGTATTGATGGTAGTTGGAAAAGCAGGTGATATTCTCCGAAAAATGGGTGTAAAAACTGAAGTTTGCTCCATGAACCTTCGACAATTGATGATACGGGAATACTACAGTAACCGTAAAGCAAAGTTATATTTGAATTTGCCTGAAACGGACCTTAAAATAGCCATAAACGAAGCTATTGATTGGTTTAAAGAACACAAAATGATTGACCTTTAAAATCTAAATACTCACAGAGTTCTTAATTGTGTAATTTTATTGTACAATGAAAAATTTTGCAACCCCAAAATCACTCACAAGCTCTGCTCCTATTGCCAACTTGCGAAGTTTTATAACTCTCATTCTCGTTTTTGTCTGTATTTTTCCCCTTTCGGCTAAAAGCCCGGGAAAAAGAATTGAATCCGTTCCTTTCGAAATGGTGGGCAGTTACGTGGTTATTAAACTAAAAGTCAACGAATCTACACCTTTGAATATCATTCTCGATTCGGGAATATCGAATACTATTATCACCGAATTGGAACCTACCGATAAAATTTCGCTGAACTTTTCGGATGTAAAAGACTTGATGGGTCTGGGTGGTGGTGAACATCTGGAGGCTTATAAAAGTAATTATAATGTACTTAAAGTAGGCAAATTGAAACTGGAATCGAAAACAGTGTTTGTTTTGCGAGAGGATATTTTTAATTTGTCGAAACATACAGGCTCAAAAATTAACGGCCTGATCGGTGTAGATTTTTTTTCGGACTATATAGTTGAAGTTAATTATTCCGACAGACGAGTGAATTTTTATGAAAATAAATCGCTTACAGTTCCCAAAGGATATGAAACTATTCCCCTGAATGTGGAATCGCGTAAAATGTTTGTGAACTTAATGGTTTTGGAATCGGACAGCACACAGCGAAAAGTAAAAATGCTTTTAGACACCGGTGCAGAGCTTAATGCATGGTTTCAAACACATAAAAATGAATCGGTACATCTTCCTAAAATAAATGTGCGATGTACTATTGGTGAAGGATTTAACGGTGAGATTAAAGGAGTTGTGGGTAGGATGAAGCAAATTTGTTTTGGTAGTTTTTGTCTGAGCAATCCTATTGTTTCGTTTCCCGACTCGGCAAGTATAGCCGGTATTGTTGAAAATTCGGATAGAGATGGAACGATTGGAAGTCAGATTTTGAGCCGTTTTAATTATTTTATTGATTACGGTCAAAAACAATTTCATTTTAAGGCCAACGGTAATTTCAAGGATAAATATAAATACAATATTGCGGGTATAGAGGTTACACAAATACTACCATCTGTACCGCAATCTGAGATTTGGAAAGTATGGGAAAACTCGCCGGCAGCTGCAGCAGGTTTAAAAATTGGTGATCAAATTATTGAGATTGATGGTCAAAGAGCCTTTCAATTTAGCGTAAATGAATTAAAAATGTTTTTTGAAACCCCTTCAAAACGGCCATTAGAGGTTGTAGTAATGAGGGATGGCAAGGAAGTACGCGTAAAAATTGATATGAACAGCAAGATTTGATATGTGTTATCCGGATTTATAAATATCATTATAACAGTTCACTAATCGATTTTTAAATGAGTATTTATACTAAATTTTTCTGAACTTGTATAGTATTTTCATTTTTTACAAAGAAAAAGTTATCAACAGTTTGCAGTTACGAAAAAAACATCTATTTTTGCAGTCCCAAACTCCGAGACGGAAATAATAACATAAAATACATAAAGCAATGAAAAGGACATTCCAACCTTCTGTTAGAAAAAGAAAAAACAAACACGGATTCCGTGAAAGAATGGCAACAGCAAACGGTCGCAGAGTACTAGCTCACCGTCGCGCCAAAGGAAGAGCAAAACTTACAGTTGCGGATGAGCCACGTCACAAACACTAATTATCCTGCAAAATCAGTATAAAGAAAGTAGAAACTTCAAGTAAGTTTTTACTTTTTTTGTTTTTACCCCCTTTGTAAGCAATTATTTGAGTATTTTTGGCGTCGTATATCAAAGGCATAGGAAACTAATTTTTTATTTTGTAATGGTACTGATAGTCAGATGACTAATTTTGACAAAATAGATGTTTTTATTGCCTGATTTCACTTAAGTTACATAGTTTTGATTTTCAGAACTTGTAACTTTTTACTTGTAACCTGTAACAATTTATGGACTTAAAAAAATTTTGGAAAGAAACTTTCGGTGGCTTTGTACTGAAAAATGTGCTGATAGCTATTGGTGTTGTAGTTGCTTTGTCTTGGATTTCGTTAATCTGCGTTGATTTTTATACACATCATGGCGAGGCCGAAGTTGTGCCCGATTTGCGTGGATCTACTGTGGAGGAAGCTCAGGTAATATTGGCCAGCAAGGGATTACGCGTGCAGGTAATTGATTCCGTTTATGTACGTGGCAAGAAGTTAGGAACAATTATCGAACAGAATCCGTCACCGAATTCAAATATAAAAACCAATCGCCCCATTTATGTGAAAATAAATTCGCGTTTTGTTCGTCAGGTTACTTTGCCGGAGTTAAGTGATGTTTCATATCGTCAGGCAGACGCCATGCTTCAGTCGATAGGTCTGAGCGTGGGAAGCGTGGAATATGCGCCTTCAGAATACAAGGATTTAGTAATTCAGGTAAAATTTCATGGCAGAGCAGTTTTACCCGGAACCCGAATTCCCGAAGGAAGTGCTGTTGTTTTGGTAGTTGGAAGTGGTGAGGGCAATGCAGAAGTTCAGGTTCCAGCCATTAAAGGTATGAGTTTAGAGGATGCCACTCAGGCCATCACTACAGCTTCGTTTGTAGTCGGTGCTGTTGAATATGATACTACACCATCAGGTGACGAAGCTGATTATATTATCTATCGTCAGCGTCCGGCTGCAGGAAGTCCGTTATCGACAGGTAGTAAAATTAATTTATATCTTTCGAAAGATAAATCGCGAATGAACGAGAAATTTGAAGAAGATAAGAAACCGGAAGAGAACAACGAGCAATTTTTTTAATAGCCATTTAAATTATCAACGTGACTGAGGATTATTTTGAAGATATAGAAGAGGAAGGATTGAGTGAAGTGGGAGAGGAGCAAGAGCTTTTTGAACATTTCCGTTTTGTGGTGGATAAAGGGCAGGCTATGGTGCGGATTGATAAGCACTTGGTGAACTGCATGTCCAATACTTCGCGTAATCGAATTCAGGAAGCAGCTGAAGCCGGCAATATACTTGTAAACGGGAAAGCGGTAAAATCAAATTATCGCATAAAACCAAACGATGTTATTACCATTGTGCTTGCTTATCCGCCTAGCGAGTTTGTTATTATTCCCCAGGATATACCGCTCACTATCGTGTACGAAGATGACGATATCATGTTGGTGAACAAGCAACCGGGTCTGGTTGTGCATCCCGGTTTTGGTAATTTTGATGGTACATTGCTCAATGCTGTTGCGTGGCACATGAAAGATCATCCCGATTTTGATCCGAACGATTCTCGCATAGGTTTAGTGCATCGTATCGACAAGGATACTTCAGGTTTGTTGCTTATTGCCAAAACCGAAATGGCAAAGACAAATCTTGGTAAACAATTCTTTGATAAAACCACTCAGCGGCGCTATCAGGCACTTGTTTGGGGCAATGTAAAAGAAGATGAAGGCACAATTGTCGGTGCATTGGCTCGCGATCCACGCGATAGAATGTTGTTCACCGTATTTCCTGAAGGCGAAAATCCAGTAGCAAAACATGCGGTAACGCACTACAAAGTGTTGGAACGAATGGCGTATGTCACATTGGTGGAATGCAGGCTTGAAACCGGTCGTACGCACCAGATTCGTGTTCATATGAAGCATATTGGTCACACGCTTTTCAACGATGAGCGTTATGGCGGACATGACATTTTGAAAGGAACCACGGCTGCCAAATACAAACAATTTGTAAAGAACTGCTTCGAAATTTGTCCTCGTCAGGCTTTACATGCCAAAACGCTGGGGTTTGTACATCCACGTACCGGTGAATTTATGCACTTCGAAAGTGAGTTGCTGGACGATATGCAACAATTGATTGAGAAGTGGAGAGGATATGCCAAATTTTTAGATGAAGAATAAATAATTAGTCAAACTATCTTTTGTTGATTTTATGAAAAAAAATATAGCTATCGTAGCGGGTGGAGATTCGTCGGAAGTTGTTGTTTCGCTTAAAAGTGCAGCGGGACTGTATTCGTTTATGGATAAAGAACGTTACAATTTATTCATTGTAACCATTGTAGGTCAAACGTGGCAGGTGGAATGGTCGGATACTGAAAAAATAGCCATCGATAAAAATGATTTCAGCTTTACCCAAAACGGTGTAAAAACCAACTTCGATTTTGCATATATCACCATTCATGGTACGCCGGGTGAAAACGGTATTCTTCAAGGCTATTTCGATTTAATAGGATTGCCTTATTCTTGTTGTGGTGTGTTGGCTGCAGCTATTACATTCAATAAATTTACCTGTAATCAATATCTCAAGGGCTTTGGCGTAAAAGTTTCGGAGTCATTGGTACTGCGTGCCGGACAAACTGTTTCGGACGAAGAGGTGGCTCAGAAAATAGGTTTTCCTTGTTTTGTAAAACCGAATGTAGGTGGAAGTAGTTTTGGAGTAACCAAAGTAAAAAGCATTGAACAGGTTCAACCTGCCATTGCACTTGCATTTGCCGAAGGCGCTGAGGTGATGGTTGAAGCATTTATGTCTGGAACAGAAATTACCTGTGGTGCGTATAAAACAAAAACTAAATCGCAGGTTTTACCTATAACAGAAGTAGTTAGCGAAAACGAGTTTTTCGATTTTGATGCAAAATACAAAGGGCAAGTGCAGGAAATTACACCGGCACGCATTAGCGATGCGTTGACCGAACGTGTTCAGAAACTAACATCTGCTATTTACGATATTCTTGGTTGTAAAGGCATTGTGCGCATAGATTATATCATTTCCGAAGGTGATGTGATTAATCTGTTGGAAGTGAATACTACACCCGGAATGACGGCTACCAGCTTTATTCCTCAGCAGATAGCAGCTGCCGGGTTGGACATAAAGGATGTGATGACAGAAATTATTGAAAATGAACTTAATTAACCACTAAGGCACTAAGTTCACAGATAAACACTAAGTTTTTATAAGTATTATTTTAAAATTAGTCTAAGTGTCACTAAATGTTCTTAGTGACTTAGTGGTGAAGAATTATGAAAACATTCAACGAAATAACCCAACTCATTTCCACCGAAATAGATCTGATAAATTGGAGTAAAGAACCACGAGGACTTTATGAACCAATTGGTTATGTGCTTTCCATGGGTGGAAAACGGATTCGTCCGGCTTTGACTTTGATGGCTTGTAATATGTTTTCGGACAATGTGCATCAAGCTTTGAATTCGGCACTTGGGTTGGAGATATTTCATAATTTCACTTTGTTGCACGATGACATTATGGATAGAGCGGATGTTCGTCGCGGACAACCCACTGTGCATAAAAAATGGGATGACAATACGGCCATTCTTTCGGGTGATGTGATGCAAATTGCATCCTATCAGTTTATTGCTCAAACACCTGCGGAGCAATTAAAACGGACTTTGGATTTGTTTTCGAAAACGGCTGCTGAAATTTGTGAAGGGCAACAATACGATGTTGAATTTGAGGGTCGTGATAAGGTAGAGGCTGCTGAATATTTGGAGATGATTCGTTTGAAAACAGCTGTTTTGTTGGGAGCTGCGCTTCAAATTGGTGCTTGGATTGGTGGAGCAGGAGAGAAGGATGCCCAACTGTTGTATGATTATGGTATTAATATCGGCTTAGCTTTTCAGTTGAAGGATGATTTGCTCGATGTTTATGGTGATGAAGCTACGTTTGGAAAAAAAATCGGAGGCGATATTCTTTGCAACAAGAAAACATACATGTTGATTCATGCTCTCGAATTAGCAAAAGGAAAAGATGCCGAAGAACTTCAAAAGTGGATAGGTATTTCGGATGAAAAACAGTCAAATGAAAAAATTCAAGCTGTGACATCACTTTTTAATAAATTGGGAGTTAAGACACTTTGCGAAGAGAAGATGCAACATTTCTATGCAAAGGCAGTCGCAAATTTGGAAAAAGTATCGATTTTAGAGAATAATAAGCAAGAATTGAGAAAAATAGGCGAAAAATTAATGTTTAGAAACGATTAATTTTTTATCTTTGTAGGCATAAATATATTTTCAATTTATTAATTACAGTTTTCAACTACCTTTTTTTGCTTTGCAATTTTTTGTTAGTTGTGAATTATCAATTGTTGAATATTATGCCCTACCGCCGATTACCAAACACCGATCAAGCGCGATTACGTGCACTTCGTACAGCGATTCAACAAGCCGAAAATCAGGATTACGGCAGTCAGGTAATTTCTTATAAAACCATTCACGAGGCAAAAACATATTTAAGTGTTTTTGAAAAACAATTAGCTCAATACCAGCAAACACTTGATAGTCAGGTTTCAGCAAATAAACGCTATCAACAGATTGTTCATAACGCCCGTTTATACATTTCTCATTTCATTCAGGTATTCAATCTTTCCATTATACGTGGCGATATAAAAAAGGAGCACAAACTGCTTTACAAGTTAGATCCAAACGTGCATACCGTTCCTGATTTAAGTACCGATTCAGCTCTTATTCATTGGGGTAAATGTATTATCGACGGAGAAAATGAACGAATCAGAAATGGTGGTTTGCCTATTTACAATCCGGCAATTGCTAAGGTTCAAGTTCATTATGAGGTCTTTAAAGAATACAAATCCACTCAAAAGATGTATCAGGCCACTACCAACAGAAATTGGGAAGATTTGGTAAGTTTGCGCGAAAAAGGTGACCTCATTATTTTGGAAATGTGGAATCAGGTTGAGAACAACTATAAAGATGAGAAGCCCTTTGCTCGTTTCAATAAATGCAAAACCTTCGGATTGGTTTATTATTACCGTAAAGGCGAAAAGGAGCTCACTCTTCAGGATGATTTGGTGAGCAATCAGTTACAAGCTATTGGATAGTAAGTTTTTATTCAATAGTTTTTGTTGGTGATATAACCTTGTTCATGGGTTTGTCATCGTCGTTTGCAGGTACTGAAGATACTACTTGAAAATCGAAACCAACGCCCCACTTCTGAGTTTCTACGTCGTCGAAAAATCTGTCATAATATCCTTTTCCACGTCCTAATCTATTCATTTTCAAATCAAATGCCACACCAGGAACGATAGCAAGATCTATTTTTCCCAGATACATCCCATCCGTTTCTGGTTCATAAATGCCTAAATTTCCTCGTTTAAGGTTTTCTTTCGCAGAATATTTTTTTATTACGATGTCATCATCAACCACCGATGGCAGTAAAATTTCCTTCTCTGCACTCCACTTGTCTACATATTTATGCGTTGGCAACTCATCTGTTGTGGACCAATACATTAATATCTTTTTGGCAGATTTAAATTCAGGAAGTAATTCAATTTTATTAAAAACAGAATCTGCTGCCTGCGCTTTTTGGTCTTCCGAAAGCTGATTTTTCAATTCACGAATTTGCAAGCGGATCTCATTTTTTTTCGAAATTATATCTTTCATTTAACTCTGAATTATTGTATTTATAACTTCTAATTTGCTGCTAAATTAGGCAATAATTCTCTATTTTATTTTGAATCAGGCAATATTTTTTCATAAATCTAATTTTTTTTACTTCAAACCTTGTTAATGATAAATATTTATTTTATTTTTGACAATCAAAACATTAACTGTGTATTTCTATTATTTGGTACTTTAAATCTTCTATAATTATGAAGAAAATTGTTTCATTATTAGTTGTTTACTTGTTATTCAGTAAAACTTTTGCTCAGCTTTCTACAATTAATCCGTCAGGGTCGTCAATAGCTCAAACTTCTGTTGCCGACATAAATAACTGGTCAGCATTTACAAATCCAGCCATATTGGGTTATCTTGAACAAGCAGAATTTGGTTTTCAATTTGAAAATAGATATTTATTAAATGAACTGTCTACAAAGAGTGTAGAAGTAGGATTCCCTTCAAAGTTATTGTGCACAGGTATCTCGTTTTCACATTTTGGTTATTCACAATATCACGAAATGATTGCAGGTATTGGTTTTGCTCGCAATTTCTCTAATAAATTTGCAATGGGTTTACAAGCGAATTATTTTACTACTTATTTTTCTGCTTCTAATTCATATAGGGGTGCGTTCTTTCCGCAAGTTGGATTATCTGTTCAGTTATCACCAACTTTCAACATAGGCTTTAATGCCTCAAATCCATTTCAATCGACGATTAAAACCGAATATGTAATAAAACGACTTCCGTCTGTTTTTAGTTTTGGCACATCGTATTCATTTTCTCCTGAATTTATTTGGCGCACGCAGATTGACAAAGAGGTGAGTAGTAACTATCGTTTTGCAACGGGGTTTGATTATCTGATGTTGGAAAAACTGACCGTTAAATTGGGAGCTTATGGTTCAGATTATTTAGTTCCTTGCTTGGGAATTGGGCTAAAAACCGGCTCTTTTTTAATTGATCTCAACTGCGAATTGCATCCTCTATTGGGGTTAAATACTTTTGCGGCAATTCATTACCGTTTTCGTAAATAATTATTGTATGCGTCAGTTATTTTGTATGATTTGTTTTTTTTCATTGTTCTTTTGTGTTGCAAAAGCGCAAGATGCTGCTACAACTACAGATCAGTTGATAGCTGACATTTTTGAGCAATATACAGCAGAAAACGATGAAGAGATTGACTATGATACCTTTTATGAGGAATTGATGTATTTTTCGGAGAACAAGATTAATTTGAATAAAACTACGCGGGAGGAATTGGAGCGATTGCCTTTTCTGTCGGATATTCAGGTAGAGAATATTATCTCTCATATTTATCGGTTTGGAGCTTTACAGACGATTTATGAACTACAACTAATCGATGGACTTGATATGACCGATATACGTCGCATGTTACCCTTCGTACTTGTGGGAGAGGGCGTTGACACGAATAAAAAGGTATATTGGAGAGATTTGACTAGGTACGGCAAGAATGAATTGTTTTTTAGGTTGGATAAGGGGCTTGAATCAAAAGAAGGGTATCGGTTTTTGCCCGAGGAAGTGGAGAATGCAACAGAAGAAAATTCAAAAAAATACATTGGAAATGCTTTTTATAATTCGTTGAAATATCGTTTTCATTACAAAGACCGCGTGCAAGTGGGTGTTACAGCGGAGAAAGATGCTGGTGAGCAATTCATTGGAAAAACGCATACCGGCTATGATTTTTACTCCATCACTGCTCAATTGAAGGAGGTTGGTAAGTTTAAAACACTTGTTGTGGGTGATTTTAGAGCTAATTTTGGACAGGGACTGGTGCTTCGGACTGATTTTGGAATGGGTAAATCGTCGTATGTGCTCAACGTTATTCCACGTAATTCGGGACTAAAAAAATATGGATCAACAGATGAGATTAACTTTTTTCGCGGCGTAGGCGCAACAGTTCGCCTTGGTAAGTTCGATGTTTCGGCTTTTTATTCCAATAAAATGATTGATGCTGATACGGTGAATGGTTCATTTTCAAGTAGGTATACAACTGGATTACATCGTACTATTGCTGAAATGAGTAAGAAACACACCGTTAATCAACAAGTTATTGGTGGCAATGTAACTTTTACTTATTCGAAAATACAATTGGGATTTACGGCTATCAATTCATTGTTTGATAATAGATTAAAACCGGTTAGATCAACGTATAATTATTTCTATTTTGAAGGAAAACAACAAACTACAGCAGGTTTACATTATCGAATGCGTTGGCAGAAGCTTAATGTTTTTGGCGAAACTGCCATGACCGACAATGGTGCTTTGGCAACCATCAATGGATTTTCATTTATTCCGTTGTCGCAAGTAAATCTGGTAGTTATGCATCGATATTATTCGCCGGAATACGATACTTTTTATGCTACAGCATTTTCCGAAACATCTCGCATAAATAATGAGAGTGGTTTTTACATTGGTGCTGAAATTCGTCCCTACAAAAAGTGGAAGATTTCGGTCTATGCCGACAGTTATCGTTTTCCATGGGCGAAATACGGAATTGATGTACCATCTGTTGGAGCAGATTATTTGCTTCAGGCCGACTATGCTGCGAAGAGAAACATCAGCATGTTTTGGCGATTTAAATATGAAGAAAAACAAGGGAATGTATCCCAAACAGAATCTGTTATGCCTGTTGTAGCACCTATTCAAAAGCTATCGATGAGGTATAGTCTTAGCTACAGTTTCGGAAATTTCAGTTTTAAAAATGTGCTGGAAGGTAACCTGGTACGAAAGGCAGATGCGCCCTGGACTTACGGTGCCATTGCGTCGCAGGATGTGAGTTATGATTTTAAAACGTTTCCGCTGAAAGTTGATTTCAGGTATCAGTTTTTTGATGCTTTGAAATACGAAAATCGCGTATATTCATACGAAAAGGATGTTTTGTATGCGTTTTCAATTCCAATGTATTTTGGATTGGGAAGTCGTTACTATCTTAATCTTAAGTATGAACTCAATAAACGACTATCGCTGTGGTTCAAAATTGCTCAAACCATATATGCCGATGATAGAGAAGTCTTAAGCAGTGGAAATGAAACAATTGCCGGAAATAAAAAAACGGATGCACGATTTTTATTGAAATGGGAGTTTTAATTGCTGAAGGGATGCGCATAAAATTTAAAAAAATACAAAATTGCGAATTTACGTCAAAATAATGTTGTATAACATAATATTTTATGCATACATTTTAAAAACAAGTGTTTTCTTTACACTTGTTTTTTAGTGACAATGATTGAAATCTCAATTTTATCATAAGGCGCTAATAAACAAGGCAATATAACAATTTATTTTTTTTCATTAATTGACAAGTACATATGACTGCATCATTTTATAAAAATAAGGATACACATCTCATTGCGGTCGACTGTATAATAATGGGTTTTAAGGACAATGATTTGCATGTATTAGCCGCAAAACGTCAGTTCGAGCCGATGAAAGGTAGTTGGTCGTTGATGGGTGGTTTTGTGAATCAGGGCGAAAGTATCAATGAGGCTGCCGGAAGAGTATTGGATGAGTTTACAGGTATTGATGGCATTTTCATGGAGCAGCTTGGAGCCTATGGTGAGGTTGAACGTGATTTGGGTGAGCGAGTAGTTTCAATTGCTTATTATGCATTGGTGGATATGGATAAGTTTGATACTTCGTTAGTTGAGAAATACGATGCCCGATGGATTTCGATTTCGCACTTACCGGAGCTTATCTTTGACCACAATAAAATGGTGAAAGATACGATAAATACTTTGCAACGTAGAGCGGCTGTGAAACCAATCGGGTTTAACTTATTGGGTGATCAATTTACTTTGCCGGCTTTACAAAGTTTGTACGAAGCTATTTATCAGGAAACTATCGACAAGCGTAATTTTAGAAAAAAAATTCTGAGCATGGACATTCTCGAAAAGTTAGATGAAAAAGATAAAAGTTCCTCAAAAAGGGGCGCTTTCTACTACCAGTTCAACAAGGATAAATACGATCAGTTAATTCAACAAGGGCTTCATTTTTCCCTTTAATTTTTTTGAGCGTTTAAGTGTATTTTGAACGCTTATAACTTTAACAGGAGTAAGGAGCAAGTAAGAGAAATAATAACAGATTAAATAGTAAAAAATTTATGTTAGAAGCTTTAAAAGAAGAGGTATTCAAAGCAAACCTGGATTTGGTAAAGCACGGATTAGTGATTTTTACCTGGGGTAATGTGAGCGCCATTGATCGCGCAACCGGTTTAGTAGTTATTAAACCATCGGGCGTGTCGTACGAAGACATGAAGGCCGAAGATATGGTGGTGGTAGATTTAGACGGAAAAGTGGTGGAAGGAAAACTAAAACCATCATCCGATACAGCGAGTCATTTGGTTTTTTACAAAGCTTTCCCTAATATTGGTGGAGTGGTACATACGCATTCTACTTTCGCTACTGCCTGGGCACAAGCCGGTTGTGATATCCCGAATATCGGAACAACACATTCCGATTATTTTAGTGCAGCCATTCCATGTACGCGTGACATGACACAAAAAGAAGTGGAAGGCGAATATGAGTTGGAAACCGGAAATGTAGTGGTGGAACGGTTCAATGGATTAAATCCGGATTTTATACCGGGCGTTTTGGTGAAAAATCACGGTCCTTTTTCGTGGGGAAAAGACTCGCACGATGCGGTGCATAATGCAGTAGTAATGGAGCAAGTAGCTAAAATGGCATATATTGCCTATGGCGTTAATCCTGATCTGACGATGAACGATAATTTGACCCAAAAGCACTTTTACCGTAAACACGGACCTGGTGCATATTATGGTCAATAATTAGTTAACTATCAAACACAATAATATAAATCGAATGAAAAAATTACTTTTAGCAACGCTTTTAATGGGGTCGGTTACGCTGAGCGCACAAACATCGACTTCGAAAATTACCATTCATGCCGACCAGGGTAAAAATGTGATTAATAAAGAAATTTATGGTCAGTTTGCCGAACATTTAGGAACCTGTATCTACGGAGGTATTTGGGTGGGCGAAAACTCTCCGATTCCAAATACAAAAGGATATCGTAATGATGTATTGAATGCGCTTAAACAATTGCACATCCCGGTTTTACGTTGGCCGGGCGGCTGTTTTGCCGATGAGTACCACTGGATGGACGGAATTGGTCCAAAAGAGAAACGTGCAAAAATTGTAAACAACAACTGGGGTGGTGTTATCGAAGACAATAGTTTTGGTACGAACGAGTTTTTCAACCTGTGCGAATTACTTGAAACCGAGCCTTACCTAAGCGGAAACGTGGGTAGCGGTTCTGTGGAAGAGATGGCTAAATGGGTGGAATATATTACTTCGGCCGGCGACAGTCCAATGGCCAGATTACGTCGTCAAAACGGTCGTGAAAAACCATGGAAACTTAAATATCTGGGTGTTGGTAACGAAAGCTGGGGTTGCGGTGGAAATATGACCCCTGAATATTACTCAGACCTTTATCGTCGTTATTCAACCTATTGTCGTGAGTATGATGGTAATAAACTTTTCAAAATTGGTAGTGGTGCCAGCGATTACGATTACAAATGGACTGAAACATTGATGAAAAATGTAGGAGATCGTATGCAAGGTGTTTCGCTGCATTATTATACAGTAAAAGGTTGGGACGGGAGCAAAGGATCAGCTACAAAATTCAATAAGGATGAATATTTATGGACTATGCATAAATGTCTTGAAATTGAAGATGTGATAAAAAAACACATAACCATAATGGATCAATACGACCCTAAAAACAAAGTAGGTTTGATGGTGGACGAATGGGGAACATGGTGGGATCAGGAACCCGGTTCGACTTCGGCTCTTTATCAACAAAATTCTATGCGTGATGCGTTTGTGGCCGCTTTGAGTTTGAATATTTTCAACAAATACACAGAGCGTGTGAAAATGACAAACATTGCACAGGTAGTAAATGTATTGCAAGCAATGATTTTGACAGATGGACCTAAAATGGTATTGACACCAACTTACCACGTATTTGAAATGTATAAAGTACACATGGGTGCTACTAATTTACCAATTGAACTTCAATGTGATTCATTGGTTTCGAACGACAAAAAATTTGCAGCCGTAAGTGTTTCTGCTTCGAAAGATGCAAAAGGGTTGATTCACATTACCCTTGCAAATGTTGATCCGGACAAAGAACAAAAAATTGAAATCGATCTGGGCAATGCAAAAATTGCAAAAGTATCGGGAACAATATTGACAGCTAAAACCATTGATGCATATAACACATTCGAAAATCCGAATGTAGTAGCACCTGCAGTTTTCAAAGATGCAAAGGTGACCAAAAAAGGGTTGTCCATAACTGTTCCTGCAAAGGCAATTGTTTCGCTTGAATTATTATAGTAGTTACAAGGTTTTAGTTACAGGTTACAAGTCAGATTCTGCAATTTGTACGGAGATGGTAATTAAAATTTTACAGTTCACTTATTATTAAATATTTACAACTAACAAATAAAACAAAGAAATCATGGATTACAAAGATTTAGAAGTATGGTTCATTACCGGAGCCCAATTGCTTTATGGTGGTGATGCAGTAGTGAGCGTAGATGCACACTCGAACGAAATGGTAGCAGGATTAAATGCATCTGGCAATCTTCCTGTAAAAGTTGTTTACAAAGGAACAGCAAATTCTTCATCAGAAATATCAGAAATTATGCGTGCAGCTAACGGCGACACTAAATGTGTTGGTATGATTACCTGGATGCACACTTTCTCTCCTGCAAAAATGTGGATTCACGGTTTGATGGATTACAAAAAACCATTATTGCACCTTCATACTCAATTCAACGAACAAATTCCTTGGTCGGAAATTGATATGGACTATATGAACCTGAACCAATCGGCTCATGGTGACCGCGAATTCGGTTTTATCACAGCTCGTTTGCGCAAACCACGTAAAGTGGTAGTTGGTTTCTGGAAAGATAAATCAACTCACGACAAAATCTCTGGATGGATGCGCGTGTGTGCTGGATGGGCTGATGCTCAAGGCATGCAAATTATCCGTTTCGGTGATAACATGAACAATGTGGCTGTAACCGATGGCGACAAAGTAGAAGCTGAAATCCGTTTGGGTTACCACGTGGATAATGCTCCTATCGCTAAATTGGTACCTTATGTTGAAGCAGTTACTGAAGCTGAAATCGATGCATTGATTGCTGAATACGAAAAACTATACGACTTTGCTGATGACTGTAAGAAAGGTGCTGAAAAACACATTTCAGTACGTCAGGCAGCAGCTCAGGAAATAGGTCTTCGTCGTTTCTTGCAAGATAAAAATGCAACTGCATTCTGTACCAGCTTCAACGAATTGGAAGGTATGTCTCAATTAATGGGATTTGCTTCTCAACGTTTGATGGCCGAAGGTTACGGTTTTGGAGCTGAAGGTGACTGGAAAACTGCTGCTCTTACCCGTACTATGTGGGTCATGGCTCAAGGCTTACCGGGCGGTTGTTCATTCCTCGAAGATTATGTATTGAACTTTGATGGTGCTAATAGCTCTATTCTTCAATCACACATGTTGGAAATCAACCCTGAAATTGCAAAAGCAAAACCACGTATCGAAGTTCATTTCTTAGGAATTGGTGATGCCGGTGTTTGTGCACGTTTGGTATTCCAGGCTCACGAAGGTGAAGGTGTAGCTGCAACTATCGTGGATATGGGTAACCGTTTCCGTATGATTGTAAATGAAGTGAAAGTAATTGAACCTAAGGCATTGCCTAAATTGCCTGTTGCTTGTGCATTGTGGATTCCACAACCGAACCTCGAAGTGGGTGCAGGTGCATGGATTGTTGCCGGTGGAACTCACCACTCAAGCTTCTCATTCTCTATCACTACAGAAATGTTGGAAGACTATGCAGAAATCGCTGATTTGGAAATGTTGATTATCGACAAAGACACCAATATCCGTAATTTCAAACAAGACATTCGTAACAACGAAGTGTATTATATGTTGAATAAAGCACTTAGATAAATAATCAGGAGTAAGGAGTAAGAGGTAAGGCGCAAGTACTTACCTCTTACCTCTTGCCTCTTACTTACTTAAAAAAATATGAAATACGTTATAGGTTTAGACTATGGAAGCGACTCGGCCCGTGCGGTGATCGTAAACGCCGAGACAGGCGAAGAACTGGCTTCATCAGTAAAATATTATCCACGTTGGATGGAAGGTAAATACTGTGTTCCAACAGCCAATCAATATCGTCAACACCCACAAGATTATGTTGACGCGTTGGAATATACTGTGAAAGATGCACTTTCAAAATGTCAAGCAGGGACAGGTGAACAAGTTGTGGGAATCGCATTCGATACAACAGGAAGTACTCCTGTATTTACCGACAAAAACGGAACTCCACTTTCATTATTACCTGAATTTGCGGAAAATCCGAACGCTATGTTCGTTTTGTGGAAAGACCATACTGCGATTAAAGAAGCACAGGAAATTAATGATTTGTGTGCTCGTTGGGATATCGACTACTCTTCTTACGAAGGTGGTATCTATTCTTCAGAATGGTTCTGGGCAAAAGCATTGCACGTGTTGCGTGCCGACGAAAAAGTGCGTAATGCCGCTTATTCCATTGTAGAACATTGTGACTGGTTACCTGGCTTACTAACAGACACTACGAACCCTTCAAAACTTTTCCGTAGTCGTTGTGCTTCAGGACACAAAGCAATGTGGTTAGAGAAATGGGGTGGTTTACCATCTGAACAATTTTTGACTACACTCGATCCACTTTTGGCCGGATACCGCGAACGTTTGTATACCGACACATACCCAAGTAATCAAAAGACAGGTAACTTGACTGAAGAATGGGCTGGGCGCTTAGGTTTAACAACTAATGTAGCTGTGGCTGTTGGTGCATTCGATTGCCATACAGGAGCCGTTGGTGCCGAAGTTACTCCGGGTGCGTTGGTACGTGTGATTGGAACTTCTACCTGCGACATTATGGTGGCTAGCTACGAAGAAATGGGTCATAAACTTATTCCGGGAATTTGCGGACAAGTTGACGGTTCGGTAATTCCGGGTATGATTGGATTGGAAGCAGGTCAATCGGCTTTTGGTGATGTTTATGCCTGGTTTAAACAAGTATTGGCATGGCCAATTGAGAATATTCTGGCTAAAAGCACTTTGATTGATGCTGAAACCAAACAAAAGCTGATCGAAGAATCGTTGGATCAAATTATTCCTGCGCTTTCTATCGAGGCAGCAAAAGTTCCGGTTTCGGAATCAACAATCCTGGCTACCGACTGGATGAATGGTCGTCGTACTCCTGACACTAATCAAATGGTAAAAGGTACTATCACCGGACTAAATTTAGGAAGCTCTGCTCCACTTATTTTCCGTGCATTGGTTGAAGCTACTGCTTACGGTTCGAAAGCCATTGTTGATCGTTTTATCGAAAATGGTATTGAGATTAAAGAAATCATCGGTATCGGTGGTATTGCTTTAAAATCGCCTTTTGTGATGCAAACGTTGGCCGACGTATTGAACATGCCTATTAAAGTGGCAAAAGCTGAACAAGCTTGTGCATTTGGAACTTCTATGTTTGCAGCTGTTGTAGCAGGTGTTTACGACAAAGTAGAAGATGCTCAGGCAGCTATGGGTATGGGATTTGCATCTGAATACTTCCCGAACAAAGAAAATGTAGAATTATACAAGGAATTGTATAAAAACTACATAAAATTGGGAGAATTCACCGAAAAAGAATTATTTAGCTAAATAATAAAAACGCCCCCGATCCTTTAATGGGAAGTATATTCCCCAGAGGTAGGGGGCGTTTCAACCTTTTATCAATAAAATATTCACACATGAAAAAGAAACTTTTAGGCTTCGCGGTCATTGCACTGGTTCTTTTCGGTTGCAAAGGCAAAGACGAAAAAACACTCTCAGGCTTATTAAAAGCTGACTTTAAAAAAGAAATTGGTAAAGACACCACCGGCTTGTATGTACTTAAAAATGCTGCAGGTATGGAAGTGTGTGTCACTAATTTTGGTGCACGTATCGTGTCCATTATGGTTCCCGACAAAGCAGGAAAAATGCAGGATGTAGTTCTTGGTTTCGACTCGGTGGCCGATTATATTAATATTCCAAGTGACTTTGGTGCTTCTATTGGTCGCTATGCCAACCGTATCAATCAGGGAAAAATTACCATTGATGGTACAACTATTCAGTTGCCACAAAATAATTTCGGACATTGCCTTCACGGCGGTCCAAAAGGATGGCAATATCAGATGTACCAAAAGGTAAATCAAATTGACGCCACCACTATTGAATTGACTCGCTTCTCACCTGATGGAGATCAGAATTTTCCCGGAAACGTAACTGCTAAGGTTACTTACAAACTTACTGAGGATAACGCTATTGATATCAGTTTTGAAGCAACTACCGACAAAAAAACGGTCATCAATATGTGTAATCACTCGTACTTCAATCTTTCGGGAGATGCTAACAACCCAATTACAGACAATATGTTGTATGTGAATGCAGATACTTTCACTCCAGTAGACAGTACATACATGACAACAGGTGAAATTGTTACTGTAAAAGGAACTCCAATGGATTTTACTACTCCAAAAACTGTAGGTGCTGACATTGCAAAAACGGATTATGTGCAACTGAAAAACGGTAATGGCTATGACCATAACTGGGTGTTGAATACAGCCGGCGATGTAACCAAACAAGCTGCAAAAGTTACTTCTCCGATAAGTGGCATTACACTGGAAGTGTATACCAATGAACCCGGCATACAGGTTTATACAGGTAACTTCCTTGACGGAACAGTAAAAGGCAAAAAAGGTATTGTTTACAAACAACGCACCGGTATTTGTCTTGAAACTCAACACTACCCCGACAGTCCCAATAAACCACAATGGCCATCGGTTATTTTGGAGCCTGGCAAAGTTTACAAGAGCACTTGCATCTATAAATTCGGTGTGAATAAATAAAAAATGTATCAATATAAATAAAAACAAATATTTAAAATTATGAATTGGAGATCACAAGAATTTATTTGGCTCGACTGGCTTATTCTCGCAGTTGGGATCTTGGGTGTGTCATGGGCTGTATGGCGCTCGGTACAAAAAGACAAACGCTTACAAAAAGGAGCTAACAGCGAAGATTACCTATTCGGTAAAGGCGAACCATGGTATATCATTGGTGCGGCTATCTTTGCAGCAAACATTGGCTCAGAACACCTTGTAGGGCTTGCAGGTACAGGAGCAAAATCTGGTGTAGGTATGGCGCACTGGGAAATGCAAGGCTGGATGATCCTTATCTTGGGTTGGCTATTCGTGCCGTTTTATCAACATATGAACATGAAGTTAGGGAAAATCATTACTATGCCTGACTTCCTCAAAAATCGTTACACACCTCGTACAGGTTCGTGGTTATCAATCATTACTCTTATTGCCTACGTATTGACTAAAGTAAGTGTAACAGCATTTACAGGCGGTATTTTCATGGAAAGTCTTCTTGGTTTGCCTTTCTGGTACGGTGCTATCGGTCTGATTGTATTAACAGGTGTATTTACAGTATTTGGAGGTATGAAGGGTGTAATGACACTATCGGCTATCCAAACACCTATTCTTATCATCGGTTCATTTCTTGTGCTTTTCTTAGGATTATCAGCACTCGGAGATGGAAACGTTGCTCACGGTTGGACTGCTATGATGGATCATGCAAGAGCCATGAGTATCGGAACTGACGGAAAAGCATACGGCACTAACCACATGTTTCACTTAGAGACCGGTGACCCATTGTACGACGATTATCCTGGTTTCTGGGTATTTATCGGAGCTTCTATTATCGGTTTCTGGTATTGGGCTACTGACCAACATATCGTTCAACGTGTATTGGGACAAACAAAAGGTGAGTCGAATGATGTGGTAATGAAACGTGCACGTAGAGGTACTATCGCTGCCGGTTATTTCAAAATTTTACCTGTATTTATGTTCCTTATTCCCGGAATGGTAGCAGCGGCATTAGCGGCACGTCCAGGAAGTGGTTTTACGTTAGATAATCCAGATACCGCTTTTGGTTCTATGGTTAAGTTTGTATTGCCAGCCGGTGTGAAAGGTATTGTTACTATCGGTTTTGTATCAGCATTGGTTGCTTCATTGGCAGCATTCTTCAATTCATGTGCTACATTGTTTACAGAAGACTTTTATAAGCCAATGTTCAAAGATAAGAGCGAAGCCAGATACGTATTTGTAGGTCGCGCTGCAACAGTTGTAGTTGTGATACTTGGTATAATATGGATCCCAGTAATGATGAGTCTTGGTAGTCTTTACTCTTATTTGCAAGGTATTCAATCATTACTCGCTCCAGCTATGGTAGCCGTATTCGTAATGGGTATTTTCTCTAAAAGAATTACTCCAAAAGCAGGTGAAGCCGGTTTAATTATTGGTTTCCTTATTGGTATGGCACGCTTGTTAACTAACGTATTTACAAATACAGGTAAAGACGTGATGACAGGCTGGGGCTGGGAATCGACTAGCTGGTTTTGGCATACTAACTGGCTAATCTTTGAGATATGGTTACTTGTATTCATCATGTTGATGATGGTTGTAGTATCGTTTTTCACTCCGAAGCCAACTGCTCAACAGATAGAAGCTATTACTTTCAATGGTGACTATAAAACACTTATCAAAAATAGCTGGAGCAAATGGGATGTTATTGCATCGCTTGGTGTAGTAGCTATTTGTGCTGCGTTCTACTGGTATTTCTGGTAATTAAAGAAAAATGGATTCAAAGCTATTTTTGCTTTGATTTGTATATAAAAAATCTTCCAAACACGGCATTGATATGCTTGTGTTTGGAAGATTTTAAGTGTTATCGAATATGCCAAATTCCAGCATCAGTTATGGGTTTATCTTTTGCACATAGAACAAATCATTTGCTCGACAAGAATTTTCACATATTTTTGTTTTACCTTTGGACAAGCAAAAAGACATCTTGTTGATTTACTTAATTTTAAGTATTTTGTCTTTCTACCGGATTCTATCTTTTTAATTCAAATTTCACATTTGTCAACTTATTCAAAAACAGTGAGAAACACAATGTTTAAATATATTAGCACTCTATTCTATCTTTTTATAACCGTTATTGTGTGTCAGGCTGGTATTGTCTCTCCACAATTCAGTTTCGAAAAGTTTCCATATGCCGAAAAACTGCCTTCAAACTCTGTGATTCGTATTTATCAGGACAAGGAAGGTTTTATGTGGTTTGGTACCAAAGATGGCTTGTGTCGTTTCGATGGCTATGATGTTAAAGTTTTCAGATCGAGTGCTTTAACGCCCGGAAAGCTCACAAGTAATGAGATAAGATGCATTACCGAAGACAATTATCAACATTTGTGGGTAGGTACTTTCGAAGGAATAAATATTGTTGATAAAAGGAATTACAGTATTAAGCCTTTCGAAAACAAATACATTCGGAAAGAATGGATCAACTCAATTTTGAACGATTCGAAAGGAAATATATGGGTGGGGACAGCGAATGCCGGAGTACTGAAAATTGACCCCCAAACAGGTAAATTTCAACGTTATTCGACCGATAAAAACTCAGTATTCCAATTAAAAGGAAATAATGTAACTAATATTTACGAAGATAAAGCAGGACTTATCTGGGTGTCATTGTGGAAAAACGGACTCTGTTATATTGATCAAAATGCAAACAAAGTCGCTTTTGTTCCGAATATAGGAGCTTCAAATAATCCGTTTCGTGTGTTGCAGGATAAAGATGGTTTATACTGGATTTGTACCTGGGGAGATGGCATTTTCAATATAAAACTGGAGAATAAGAACCTGTCGCTACGACCTATGCCCTTGTCCAAAAATTCAACGAAAAAGGTCGATGATATAGTGTACAGTATTACGCAGGATGACAAACTGGGAGGAATTTGGGTTGTAACATTCAGCGGTTTAAGTTTGATTGAGAAAGAGCAGGATGGATCATTTAAAGTGCTGGATACAGGCTCGTTTTTCAACGAAAGCACTAACAAGTTGTTTCACGAGATTATAAAAGACCGTAAAGGAAATCTTTGGGTTGGATCGGTAGGAGAGGGGCTTTACAAACTTGATTTCAATAAATTATTAATTCAGAATTTTCCTCTGACCGAGATAAAAGATCAGTTGAATGCCCGATCTTATGTCACGCGGTTTTGCGAATTGACTACCGGCGAAGTATACATAGTTATTAATCGTGTGGGTTTATTTGTCTTTAATCCAAAGACAGGAACTGTAAAAAGACCTGCTAATCCGATTGTGAGAAGCTTGTCGAGTGTGAGTGCTATTTTAAGGGTATCTGATGAGAATGAAATATGGGTGGCCAATGAAGGTGAAGATATAATCCATGTTTTCAAAAAAAAGGCGGGAGATGATTTGGTGCAGGTAGACCAATTCTCACTGAGTAATTTCAAAGCAACAAGCGATAACAGCATTGCTTGTTTTTTCAAAGATTCGAAAGGAAATGTATGGATTGGTACAAATAATGGTTTATATATAAAATCATTCAACTTACCAATTAAAAAGGTATCTTCCAATATAAACACAGTCAACACTATTGAGGAGGATGCACAGAATAATATCTGGATTGGAACTGAAAAAAAAGGGGCTTATGTTTTTAAGAAGAAAAATGTAAATAACAAAGTACTTTATATCTCTTCGAAAGTCAACTTAAGTATTCATACATATCAGAGCTATAGTGTTCAAAGCATCTGTTGCAAAAGAAACGGAGATGTTTACTTAGGAACAAAAGAAGGTTGTCTTTATTTTTATGATGCGAAGGAACAAAAGGCAAAAGAAATTAGTGGTTTGTACGGTATTACGGATGACGGAATTATGGACGTACTGGAGGATAACTACGGCATGCTCTGGATTTCTACCATAAAATACATTATCAAATATAATCCTCAGACACATGCTGCAACTTATTATTCGAATGCAGATGGCATGTTGATTACTTCATTCTTTAAGGATGCCCGTGTAAAATTGAAATCGGGTAGAATCTTGTTTGGAGGGAACAATGGTATCTGTGCGTTTTCTCCCACAGCTCAAACCAGGCTTGTAGAGCCACTCAAACAGCGAGTAGTAATAACAGACATATTACTTCAAAATAAATCGATTTTCGACAATGAATTAAACTTCCATTTTAATGCCGATAAGAATAGGGTAACGTTCGATTATGTGCAAAATAATATGAGCATTGAGTTCTCTGCTCTCGATTTTTCGGCGGCAAGCAAAATTCAATATGCCTACAAGCTTTCGGGCGTTGACAATAACTGGAACTATGTTAGTAACAACCGTCGTTTTGTAAACTATGCCAATTTACCTGACGGTAGTTATAGGTTTATGGTGAAGGCCAGCGATGAAAATGGAACATGGAGCGATCAAATCACATCTCTTCAGGTAGTTATTCGTCCACCACTTTATCGTACATGGTGGGCTTATCTTATCTATCTGCTGATTATTGGATTGACTACCTATTTTATTCTCAAAAATATTGCGAATCGTATTCGTTTGCGCAATGAACTCAAAATTTCGCATATCGAGAAGGAAAAATCGGAAGAGTTAGCGCAAATTAAGCTTCGCTATTTCACCAATATCTCGCACGAGTTATTGACGCCATTGACCATTATCATGCTGCTTATTGAACGCATGCAAAAGAAAAACACAGGCGACTCTGCTCAGTTCGATATAATGAAAGATAATATCAATCGCCTCAAAAGGCTTATTCAGCAGATTCTTGTTTTCCGTAAGACTGAAAGCGGTAATATGCGACTGAAGATTCTTCCAAACGACATTGTGGGCTTTGTAAAGAACATTTGTCACTCTAATTTTAGTCCGCTGATCGGCGAAAAAGAGATTCATTTCTCCATCGAAAGTGAGCATGAAAGCTATATGGCTTATTTCGATCCCGACAAATTGGACAAGGTTATCTACAACCTTTTGTCGAACGCTTTTAAACATACTCCAAAAGGAGGTTCTATTGCTGTTAGCATGACTTTCGAACCTCGCATGGATGATGTGTTTCTTTGTCTCTCGGTAAGCGATACAGGCGAAGGAATTGCAGAACAAGACTTGCCACATATTTTCAAGCGTTTTTATATCAGCAGCAGTTCCGATCAAAGTCAGAGTCATGGTATCGGGCTTGCACTTACCAATGATCTTTTGCAAATACACAAAGGAAGTGTAGCTGTACAAAGTACCTTGGGACAAGGAGCAGTGTTCAGCATCGAGCTTCCTGTTTCGAAGAATGCGTATACCGACGATGAACTATCAGTAGAAGAACCGAAGAAGATAGAGTTGCCGGAGATTGCGGAAGCAGTTGAAACCGAAGTAGAAGAAACCGAAGCAACTGAAAACGGAAAAGACCTTAGCATATTGGTGGTGGAAGATAACCGCGAGTTAAACAAGCTCATTGTGGATTATTTTGCCGGAACATATAAAGTGCTGAGTGCCGAAAACGGAATGCAAGCATTGGATATGGTGCGCGATAATGAGATAGATCTGATCATTAGCGACGTGATGATGCCCGAAATGGATGGGCTTACTTTCTGTAAAATTATCAAGAACGATGTTGCCACCAGCCATATCAATGTGTTGATGCTAACAGCAAAGAATTCCAGCGAAGATAGGATAGATTGTTATAATGCAGGTGCCGATTCATATATTGCCAAACCCTTCGAACTGGCAGTACTGGAGGCACGAACAAAAAACCTGATCAGTAAACGACAACAAAAAACAGATACCTTTAAAGCCAATAAAGATATCAATATCTCTTCCATGGAATATGGGTCGTTGGATGAATTATTTCTAAAACAGGCGGTGATAAAAGTGGAAGAAAAACTATCGGACGATACATTCGACTTTGATGAATTTGCAGTGGTTATGGCTTCGTCTAAATCGACTCTGCATCGTAAACTCAAATCGCTGACCGGACTTTCGCCGGGTGAGTTTATCCGTAACATCCGACTCAAACATGCAGCGCAGATGTTGGTAAACAACAAAGGGAATATCTCCGAAATAGCCTTTTCGGTGGGCTTCAACGATCCAAAGTATTTTAGCAGATGTTTTAAATCGGAGTTTGGACTTACACCAAGAGAATATCAGGAGTCGAAGAAATAAGACAATAAAAACGGGAGTACATTCTATCTTGCGAATGTGCTCCCGTACCATTGTGTAAAATCAAAGAAGGGCTTATTTTCCTATTTCTTTGCTGTTTTTATTTAATTCTTTGTTCAATTCCTTTTGATCTTTCTTTGTCAAATGACCATTGTGCTCCTGGCGCATAACTTTTTTCTGCATATTGATTTCGGAGATGTTTTTGCGGGCCTCTTTGGCTTCAGCTTTAGTCATTTCTCCTTCTTTTCTTTCCTCGGTTATCCTTTTTTGCTGGTTAACGATTCTTTTATTAACCTGATGTACGCGAGGATGTTTATTGGCTGCTTGTGTAACAGGTTCTTGTGCGAAGGATATCAAACTGAAGCTAATAGCTAATGCTGCAATAATAAACTTTTTCATGACGGATCTATTTTTTATTAAACATAGGGATTTGTTGTAAGAGAATATGCAAAAGCTGTGCCATTTTTATTTCAAATTAGACCACGCGTGCACATTCTATTCTAAGAATGTGCACGCGTTTTTGGGTAGTATCCTTTCAATGCTTAAAAAACTGAAATAAATTGAGTACTAGATAAGGTTTAGTCCGTTAGGACTTAAATATCAATAGAAAACAGATAGTGTTTTGATTTATTTCCCGTAGGGAATTAACCTGTTTATCCCCTAACGGGGAATTCAACAACTGAAATAACCTATTCTATTGATATAGATTCCGCACGGGAAACTAAAAAGAATGCATTTCAATGCGTTCGGAGAACCTATTTCAAGCCCACTTCCCCCTATTCTTCCCCTCTTCTCAGTTTCCTCGCCACACTATGTTTCCGCCCATAACTAAAGTACACTACTAAGCCAATCGCCATCCATATTGCTAACCTTAACCAGGTATCGCCCGGTAAAGCCAGCATTTGAATAAGACAAACAAACGCTCCCAGCACCGGAACAAAAGGTACCCAGGGTGTTTTGAAAGCCCGTGGAGCATCAGGTTCTGTTTTACGCATGATAAGAATACCGATACACACAATCATAAAGGCCAACAGCGTGCCAATAGAGACCAGTTCGCCCAATAAACCGATAGGAAACAAGCCCGCCATCAAAGCAGTAAAGAAACCGGTGATGATTGTGGAGTAATGAGGTGTTTTAAATTTGGAATGTGTCTTGGCAAAACATTTCCACAGCAAGCCGTCGTGAGCCATAGCAAAGAAAATACGCGTTTGTCCCAGAAGTGTTACCAATATCACCGAACTTAAGCCGGCAATGGTACCCACTTTAATAGCCGGACTCAACCATTTCAATCCTCCATCGCTTCTATCGATAGCAAGGGCTATAGGTGCGGCTACATTCAGTTCTTTATAGTTCACTATACCGGTGAGTACAAAGCTTACACCCACATACAAGATGGTACATACCAGTAACGAAATAAGAATGCTCAGTGGTAAGTCGCGTTTAGGATTAATGGCTTCCTGCGAAGTAGTGGAGATAGCATCAAAACCAATATAGGCAAAGAAGATAACCCCCGAACCGGCCAATATACCCGACCAACCATACTGTCCCCAGTGGCCTGTGTTCTGAGGAATAAAAGGAACCCAGTTCTGTGGGTGAATATGCGAAATACCAAAGCCGATAAAGAGCAATACCACCACAATCTTGATCACAACGGATATATTATTGAACTTCACCGTTTCCTTTATACCCACTACCAACAAAGCCGTAAGTGCAACCACAATAAATACGGCCGGAAAATTGATAACTGCCCCCGTAAGATGCCATCCATGCTGATCGAAATCGAAAGGACACTGTGCTAACGAAGCCGGAAGATAGATACCATAGTCGGCCATAAAGCTAAGTACATAGCCCGACCATCCTACAGCCACTGTAGCGGTACTGAACAGGTATTCCAATATCAAATCCCACCCGATAATCCAGGCTATCAGTTCGCCCATGGTAGCATACCCATAAGTATACGCACTTCCCGAGAGTGGAATCATGGACGCAAACTCGGCATAACACAATCCTGCCAGCAAACAACCGAAAGCCGACAGCATAAACGACAACACGATGGCCGGACCTGCATGCATCTGTGCTGCAGTACCCGTAAGTACAAATATACCTGCACCAATCACGCTCCCAATGCCCAATAACGTTAAGTTCGTAAGTCCTAAATGACGCTTCAGTCCATGCTTATTGCTGCTAGCCTCTTCATCCAGTTGCGCCAGTGTCTTTTTTATAAATAGGTTCTTTATCATAGCCGTGTTTTGTACATTTTGAAAGCAATTCTACCGTATATGTTCCCTTTTGTCAGGATAGATGCCGCAAAATTAGTATTTATATTCGGTATTCTTCCTGCTGGGCTTTACAAATAAAAAGAGACATTGCCGTGGCAACATCTCTTTTGTGGGTGGTTTTGGTGTTTTGAATAGATAGTATCTTCTCTCCACCCCAAATCTCCGCCAATAGTCGGACAAGCTCTAAAGGGACTTGAAGTTAGTATCGACAACTACGAACTCTATATATAAATGAGTAGCGTTTATAATATCTTTGCATTAATCAAATTGATTTTTTTATCCGCCCTAAATCCCTAAAGGGACTTGAGGCTACTACCGTCTCCTATAAGCTCTTCCTATAGTTGAGTAACGTTTATAATGACTATACCTTAATCAACACATTCGATTAAGTGTACATCTTCTCGGATACCACTCTTAAGCCCCTTCAGGGGTTTGGGGTGGCTTGTTGTTTAATTCAGAAACCCCTCCGCTACGCTCGTCCCCTTAAAAAGTGGACATACGAGAAGTCCAAGATTTTTTACAATTTATCAAGTTTGGTGATTATTCAAGTCTTGTTTTTTATCAAAATCTAAACTGCTAATATCTTCTTCCAGCACGTAAATTCTCGAACTCAGCTGATCTTCCCTTTTTCGAAAGGGAAGTACCCGAAGGGGGAAGGGTTAAAGTTATGAAAACAACGCTAGTGGATGCTATGGGCTTTCTTCTGTTTGTAAGAATATTCACCATAGTGCCATTGTCTGAACCACGATTATATCAGATTAAAGGATTTATCAGAGTATCTGTTTTATCTAATTCATCTGTTTCATTCAGGTTCAGACGAATACTTGTGCTAATTTGTTACTACTATTCTAGTCCTATATTTTTGATAGATCTAATACCAACGGAAGGGGAGGCTTAAAGGACAAATATTATATAAAAGTAGTCCTACCTTTTGCCATCCTAAACTTTGGACGCAGAAATTTTTCGAGTTGCATCTATTACTATTATATTTTCATAATTTTCCATATTCAATTCCTTCAATACCTTATTTACCTTTTTGATTTCTGGAATTGTGTAACACAGAATAACTGATATATCTTTTGCTGATTTAGATGCAGTTTTGTAAATATCAGTTTGGTTCTCAAGATTATTCTTAAGAGAAGACGATTTGGCTAATTTGAATTCAACAATAGTTGAATCACCACTTCCAAATGAAACTTTGTAATCTGCAGGACCACGACCATTATTCACTTCTGAGTTTACATCAAATGGAGAAGCATACCATGTCAATCTAAATATTCTTTGAATTGTATCTTCTTTTGCTATAGGCTCCGATCCATCATAAAAGATTCGATAACCATCATTATTTTCAATAACATCTTTAAGATAGTTTGCTCTTTTAAGTGCTTCATCATAACTACTAGGAAGAACTTTGTAAAAATCGCTATTTTTGTTTAATAATTCGCATAGTGGAGTGAATACTTCTACTAGTTTTGTCCTAATCTCGTCTATTTTGGTTATCGAAACTGATCCAATTTTAGTTTTATTATCTTCTTTCAATTTTATGTAATAATCAACTAGGTCAGGAAACTTGATTATAGTTTTATAAAATGCATCTTGTTTGTCTCTACTTGTTGGCTTTTTCGGGAGACGTGACTTAAAATAATCATTTACGGCTGTGCGTAATGTCCTATTTGGAAGAGATTTTGTAATATTATTGAAGTTCGAATAGAAATCTGTATTGTTTATGATAGCGTCATCAATAGTTAGAATATCTAATGGTGTTAGAATTATAAAATCACCATTTATTTCCCTAAAGAAATATGGAAGTTTAAATGTCTTTGGTTGCCATGTTTTCGTTATTTCGTTGAAACTACATCTGATAGAGAATTCTTTTATTTGACTCTCATCTAAATATTTTAGTGCAAATTTCTGAGTATATTCTAGAAGATATTCTTGGATTAAGTTTGTAGTAAAGTCGCTTATGAAATCTTTTCCAACCCCTTTGTTAAGTAAAGTCAATTTTTCAATATGAGTTTCTACAGTTATTATCTCCTCACCAAATGACTTATAAAATCCATTAAAAGCAGTAATTGCTCCATCTGCAAATTTTTTACCTAACCCTTTTCCCCCATTTCCATATTTTGACATTCCTAACCAGTTTTGTTTAATTTCAGGAAATCGAAATAAATCTATATTGACATTATGGCCATTATTTTCAGTGGCATAATCTTTAAGTAAAAGTAAATGCTTAACTACTATCTCGTGTAGATCGATGTATTCTGTTTTCTTGGATGCAAATAACAAAAATGGGTCAATAAACAAAGGAAGATCAGAACTCAAACAAATATTAAGAGCTCCATAATTACTCAGAATTGATTCATCAATATCAAAATAATTTGAAAAAAGTAATTTAAATTCCGACATAATTTAGTTTGCTTTTCTTTAGTGAGTTTTAAAATCTAGTTCACTTGCTTCACGTTAACATTTTTTATAGAATATAATATCGTTAAACATATGAACAAATTATTATATCCGTGCAATTAATTGTTATGAATTCAACTTATTACTAGAGTGGGCGGTATTATAAGCTCTTGTAATCAAGTTCGCAGACAGAAATCACTAAAATGATTCTCTATCCGTTTTTCTCATTTTTTTTTTATTAAAACACACCCCAAAGATATCAATTCAATTTCCCACCACCAACAAAAGCTCCAGTTATTTTAAATATCTATAAAAACTATGGGTTGACTATCTTATTCTACAGCACATAACTACTCAAGACCTCGCTCCAAATGCGGGAAGGGTGGCTACCACCACCGGCCATACGGAAGGTATATTGCTTACCACTGATAAGTCCGTCGATGGTTATTTTACGTCTGGTGGAGCTTTGCTTCATCCAACGGCTGTTGGGGGCAGTAATGCCTTCGGTGTATTCAACTTCGTAGATACTGGCACCGGCTATAGGGTCGCAGACAAGATAAATGCTGCCTTTGTTGCTTCCTTGTTTTAGCTTGAAATTGGCGGGTTTGCTGAGGGGACCTACTTTGCTCCACTTTTTGTTGACATCATAGCCTGTGCTTAGAATAATGTTTCTGTCGCCATCACTAATGGTTTGCACACGAGTAGCTATTTGTTTCAGTAGCACTATAAGGGTTTCGCGTGCCTGATTTTTCAGTGCTGTATCTTCTTTTGAACCGCTTTGTGTTTTTGCCAGCGCGGCGATGTAGGTAGTAGTTGCTTCGCGTAAGGCAGTGAGCAAGGGTTGTAGATCTACAAAATGAGGGTTACCATACATTTTGTCGATAATATGGTTAGCTTTGGTGCGTAGTCGGGCATCGGTGTACTTGGTTGTTGAAAAATCAACGATTACTCTTGAATTTCCCATAAGGTATTGTTTAAGTATTTGTTATCAGGTTATTATGTAGTGACAATGTACAGTAAAAGCGGTTTTATTTACATGAATATTGCTCCAAAACTTATGAGCCTTGCTGCATTATTGTAGAATAATGCTCCATTAGTTATCAGCCTTGCTGTATTATTATCCAATAATGCTCCAATAGTTACCAGCCTTGCTATATTATTGTAGAATAATGCTCCAATACTTAGCAGCCTTGTCGTATTGTTGTAGAATAATGATATCATCACTTACCAGCCTTGCTGTATTATTGTAGAATAATGCTCCAATAGTTAGCAGCCTTGTTGTATTGTTGTAGAATAATGACATCAAAACTTACCAGCCTTGCTGCATTTTTGTAGAAAGTAGCTCCATTAGTTACCAGCTTTATGCCTACTTTCTATACTGTAGCTCCATTCATCTGCTGTTTTATCATCACTTTACCCTACAATAGTGTCGTTTTAGTGTATAATGCAGCGTTATTGTACAACATTATTTTCGCTCAGCCCACTAATGCACAAACTTATGTATAAGTTAATGGAATATAGTACACTATGCAAAATAAACAGCAAAATATAAGAATGCTAAGGTTAATCCTAACTTAGTTATTTATGGGTATTCGCACAGAATGCTACACTATCTATACTGTTTTGTCTTGTTCCGGAGATGAGGACGGAAAATCGGAAGGCAGTTTCGCCAGTTGTTGTCCGCTTATTTAGTTAACCGTAGCAAAAATAGAAAATAGTTTTGGTTAATGCAAGAGTGAAAGGAAGGAAATTTTCATGTTCTTAAACATGTTGATTTGATAGGTAGCAGGAGCGGGGAGGGGAGTTAAGGTGTTGTGGTAGAAGTGTTGGATAGAAATCGATAGGAGTAGTATTTGTTCCGACTGAAGCTCTAAGGCCTTTGTTAGGGCTTGAGATTAAAGAGTAGTGATAGCCAAGTAGGGTTTCGCGATTTCCAAATCGCGGTCAACTATCAATTCACGCGATTTGGAAATCGCGAGACCCACTTCCATTATAGTATAAATACATTAGATCATTAGGCAATACATCCTATTTATCTTTATCTGATTAATACATAAATAGCTGTTCCTGTTTGTTTTAGATCAGTACTTTTCTTTTATTTAAAAGATATAACAGATATGCTAATAATTGCGAAGAGGCTTACTAAACATTAACTGACTACTTATTATCAGGATTCCAATCGCCCAATACTTTCGCTGTTATGTATAGTTGTGCATCTTCAGCAGTCAGTACTTTCGACCAAGACGTGCGTTGCTGGAGAGCAGCTCCTGCTCCTGTATTATTGTACTCGGAGAAAGTGGCGGTAAGTTCGTTTTGTGGGTTACTCCAGTTATCCCAACCTTTAGGATGGATGACACTCCCCAACTCGCAGTTCAGAAATGCCACTTTTGCATACGGTCTCCATGGGCGACCGAGATAAAAAGTACCTTCGGCTGCGGAACCTGTTATTGTACAGCCACGGAACACGAAACCATAGGCTTTCCCTTGCGGAGTAGAAGCGGCGGTAGCATAACCGGTGTTTTTACAATAGATAGTGCAGTCGTCGAACAAGGCAGTGGAGAATCCAAAGATAAAATCGACCGTGCCTTCTACATAGCAATTCTTGTAATACTGACGGCTATTCTCGCCGTGTGGGTACAAAGTGTCCTGAAAGCCAAGAAAACGGCAATTCCAAAAGCTTACTTTGTCGCCATCGATGCGTACAGCCACGGCTTGTCCAACCGGTCCGGCAGAATTTTCAAACGTAATATTCTCAGCCGTGAATCCATCGCCATAAATAAAAAAGGAAGACGAGCCGGAAGTACCTATATTCTCGCCAAAGCGGTTTTTCTTAGGGGAATAATCATCATAGGTAAGGATGGTTTTCAACGCATCTTCGCCAATAAAGGACACATTGGTTTTTGTGGAGGCTAGGGTTAGCTTCTCCTTATACACGCCAGGTTTAATAAGGATACGTGTTCGGTTAGCTCTCAGATCGGGCACAGCATTAATGGCTTCCTGTATGGTTTTGAAGTTTCCACTGCCATCTTTGGCTACCGTGAAGTCGTAGTTCTGTTGTGCAAAGCTGTGAGTACTTATGACTAAAAACAGACTGAGTAGAGTGATTGTTTTTTTCATTTTTGAAGAGTATGTAATGTAAACAATATAATGTCGTATTTTTTTTATATTAATTGCCGTCCCATTTATGGGACGGGCTGATGGAAAAAAACATATTGGCTTTAGCCAAATAGTATTTGAAATTTGGCTAAAGCCCTGTATATTTATATCATTTCATCCACCCCATAAATGGGGTGGCAATTGAAATAAACATATTATCTCTGTAAAACCCCAGAAGGACATTATTCACTTCCACTTACTTATGTTGTAAATATGTGGTATTGATAGATGTCGTGTTTTCTTACTGTCTCGCCCCCCCATTTGGGGGTTGGGGGTCTTAACTGCACCATACCACATCATATAATTAGCCACAAGCTATATTACTTATGATCCGTTTTAAAAACTTTATCCAGAAACGCCACCATATAGTCGACAGTAGGAGTAAACCAGGGGTCGAACAACCAGAAAGTATGCGGCGTATCAGGGATAGTATGCACTTCGGAGTAAATCTTATACTGACTCAACATATCTATCATCTCATCTCGTCCGGCATGAAAGCGGGGTTGGGTACTGCATACAAATAACACGGGAACTGAGGTCTCATTTACCCAGAAAACGGGAGAAGCATCTTTCCATATCTCCGGTTTATCGTAGAAAGTACCGCCAAGCCAGTCTACATCTGCAGAGTTTGGTTTACGCACCAGGTTTAAAGAGCCGGGAGCCATAAAATCAACTACACCGTCGATATCAATCACGGCATGGATAGTGCTTTTGGTGGTGGTTATTCCTATTGTGCCCTCAAACTTAGACACATTGTTGGTCATACCGGCCAAAGCAGCCAATTGTCCTCCTGCCGAATTACCTTCTATGGCAATGCGAGTGGTGTCAATACCGTATTTGTCGGCATTTGCTTTCACCCAACGGATGGCAGCTTTTATATCAAAGAGAGCTATCGGGTATTTTGCTTCGGTGGATAGGCGATATTCCACCGGTATGGTTACATAACCGTGCAGAGCAACACGTTGAGCCATGGGAGCTTCCATGGTTTTATTGCCCGAACGCCATCCTCCACCGTGTATCATGAGTAATGCCGGATAGATGCCTTTTTTAGCGGGACGGAAGATGTCCAGATGCAAGTCTCTCTTTTGGTTCATGGAGTCGGTAGCCGTGGCATACACAAGATTAGTGCTTTCAAGTAAAGATGCATCCTTTATCCGTTCTACAATTTTTACCTGCGGATAATTCTTTTTGATTTTTAGCCCTGCCTGATAGGTAGTGTAAGTGGTATCGCGCGGAAGAGGAAGTGCATTGGTTGCTGTGCATACAACTAACATCAAACAAATGGACAAAAGCAGCATTTTAATTTTGGAGTACATGATATAAGCGTTAATGTGATGAACAAAGTGATTGCAATTAATTGCCGTCCCATTTATGGGATGGATAAGAATATAAAATCATTATCGGCTTTAGCCAACTATCGACGGTTATTTGGTAATACTATTCAGCGTGTAGCCCTTTTTGTAATTATTTGATTTTCATTTCGACTTGTCGAAATGAAAATCAAATGTTGTGTTGTTAGTTTATGCCACCCCCGGTTACGCTTCGCTCACCGGGGGTTATTTACATTCAGCCCCTTCGTGGCAATACGTCGTTTTTCAGTACATCTTCCTTTCAACACAACAAAAATAGAATTTAAAAACCGGAGACATGTTCAAAAAATGGTTTATAATGGTGTTTTTTTGATTATTCGTGTTGAATTCCTTTTCGATAGTATCTGCTTTGATTGAATATCAGCTATAAAAAACGAGGATATCCGTTTTTTGTGCGGATATCCTCGTTGGATTTTATTCTCTTTAGGCGAGATATTACTTTTTCGCTTTCACGCTGATCACGGTTAGTGACATGGGTTGAACGGTGTATGTAAAGTTTCTGGCAGCTTTAAAGTCGGAAGTAACCGGTTTTACTTTATCGGGGCTTTCGAAGCTGTTTTTAGCATCGGCTTCTCCCGCAAGTATGCTCACTGTGGCTTTTGTTCCTATTCCTTTGAACTGCGATACATTCACTTTGAAAGCTTTTTCCACCTTAGCACTGTTTACCAGTTTGATAATCACATCGCCTGTTTTGCTATTGCGAACACAAGAGTAAGCTAATGCTGTGTCTGCTTTATTCACGGCGGGTGTAACTACATTCGAATGATACATATCCCCCTCATTGGTAGAGAATAATTGCTGAACATAATAATTAGGGGTGCGATAGATGGTGGTATTATTGAAATAAATCATATCGGGGTTCCATTGTGTATGTCCTGCTTTGGCTAACAAAGGAGCATAGGATGTCAATCGCACCACATCACCGTTGCGTTCCAGCGAAGTCATAAAAGCCGCCTCAGCAATGGCATTGAAAAGGCTGTTTCCCCATGAAGCATATTCCCCAAGGTATACTTTCGATTTGGAACGATCGTAAGAGTCGTAACGCTTTTGATTAGCAAGAAACCATTCGGGTTTCATGTAGTAATGTTCGTCCACCATGGGCACATTTTCTTTGTTGGCAAACTTCCATCCCTGTTCAAAGTCTTCTCCTTCGGGTGCAGGTCCTACGGTTCCTATCACTGTAATCTCAGGATGTTTGGCTTTCACCACGTCGTTGATCAATTTAAAGCGTTCTTTAAATTCCGGCGTAATCTTATCTTCGTTACCTATGCCCACATATTCCAGATGGAAAGGTTTTGGATGTCCTGCTGCGGCTCTTTTGGCTCCCCAGGTGGAAGTAACAGGTCCGTTTGCCCATTCTATCAGGTCTAATACTTCCTGAATGTACTCAGGCATCTCGGTTAGTTGAATTCCTTTTTGTCCTGTTCCACCAATGCGCCATGTTCCGCCCGAATTCTGACAACTTACAGCTGCAGGAACAACAGGAAGTGGTTTAGCACCCATGTCTTCGCAAAACTGGAAGTATTCGAAATAGCCTAACCCGGCAGTTTGATGATAATTCCAGATGTTTTTCTGAGCCACGCGTTGTTCTACCGGTCCAATGGTATTTTTCCAACGATACATATTGCCCAGTCCATCACCATGCACCAGACAACCGCCCGGGAAACGCATAAATTTGGGTTTTAAGTCGGCAATGGTTTGTGCTAAATCGGCACGCAGTCCGTTTGCTCTGTTTTTGAAGGTGTTTTGTGGGAAAAGTGACACCATATCGATGGCAATTTTTCCTTTTGCTTTGGCTAATAACACCAAACTTGCACTATCCTGACTTTGAGCAACAGTGATAGTGGCTGCATATTTCTTCCAATCTTTGGAGGTGGTGGTGAAGGTTGCTTCACCCAGTGTTTCTCCTTTTTTATTTACCAATTTTACTTGCATAGGCATTGAGCTACCATCCGGTTGAGCAATGAAAACAGAGAAATCATATTTCTGACCTGCCTTTACAGGGATACCATCAAAGCCGGAGTTCTTTAACCCGACGCCTTCCTGACCAACTTCTTCTATCTTTAGCGCAGCATAGTGAGGATTGTTAGGATGTACAGGCGAAGTTGTTTCTACCGAAAGCGCTCCATAGCCAAAACCCTGAGTGATATATTCCCAGGTGGTAAATGAACCCCAACCGCTATGATCAGTTGGGCTATATTCAAACGATCTGTTTTGAATGAGTTCGGCATATAATCCGCCATCAGCAGCATAGTTGATGTCTTCGAAAAATACCCCAATCAAATCGGGGCTGATGGCTTTGGAGTTGCTGACTTGTTTCTGTTGGGAATGTGCCGGGTAGATGGCTCCCAATACTAAAGCGAGAGTAAAGAGGTGTTTTTTCATGCTTATTAGTAGTGTTTTAGTTGATTAAGATTTGATATGAATGTGAGTAATTAGATATGTTTATCAAATTTGTATACATTAATCATCTTTGAAAATATAGACCTCTATCCCTAACCCTTTCTCCACAGGAGAAAGGGTACACAGTATCTCAAATAAGAGATGTCGTTGTTAATTCGCAGTCGGCAAAGTCCCTCTCCTCGGGAGAGGGATTTAGGGAGAGGTCTTATTTTTTAAGGGGAATAATATAATGTTGTATTCTTTGCTTACTTCACTACCCCCGGTTACGCTTCGCTCACCGGGGGTTATTTACATTCAGCCCCTTCGGGGCAAAGACCTTATTCTAGTATTGAATTATTTCGATTTCTTCTCGTACTTATTCAAATCAAGCTGTATCTTATCAATGTCCGGCATCCATCCGCTTGTATTAGACAGTCGAACAGTATTGTTTCCTTTGTTTAGTTGTACACTAACGGTAGTAGTGGCAGGAGTTAAGGGTTTAGATTTCAACTCTCTCAAAAGCGTATCCACTCCATTTACAGTTAAGGTTGCTTGTTGGTTTCCGGCACTTATGTAGGTGAGGGTAAGCGTATAGTTTCCTGCAACATTAGCATAGATATCGCGGAACTCGATATAGTTATCGGCACGATTGCCCAACCAGACTGCTTTTGCACGTCCTGAACATTTAGCATCGGCAGTCACCCTGCCTTGTCCGGAGACTACTTCGCTGTTTTGAGTCAGATTGAAATTATTGATCCAGGCATATTCCGCTTCATATACTTCCTGCAATTTAGCTTGTTTGCCTGTAACCTTCAACATAGCCACACCATGCGAAGGAACGGTGGTAGTGTACATCGAATCCATACTACCCATATCTTTATGCAACCAAAGATCACGAACGGTAGCAGGACCTGCCAGGTTTAACTCTTTCCATTTTACTGACATTGCAACAGGAGCTTCAGTGCGGTTAAACAACACCACTGCGCGCTCTTTACTTTGTTTGCCGTTCAATGATTTTGCCCATATTTGTAATCCGGCTCCATTATCCGAAATCAAATGTGCCTGCAATCCGGTAGTATCCTGATTCACTGCAATGACTTCTGCATTGGTAATAATCTCTTTTGTTTCTGCCGACATTTTGGTCAAATCATTTCCCAACACAAGTGGCGATGAAAGGATGCACCACATACTCAGATGACTTCTGTCTTCATCTGCCGTAAGTCCGCGTCCTACTTCCAGCATGTCCATATCGTTATAATGCCCCTGACTGGCGTAGGGTGCCAGGTATTTATTCAGATCAATAATGCCAAGGATGCTTCTCCATTGTGCTTTGGAACCAGGAGTGAAATTGATATCATTCGACATGCGCCATGAATCGGCAACGGTAGTAATCCAGGTGCCCGGGAACTGCCAACGACAGGCATTAAAATTAATATCTGTTCTTCCGGTATTGTCAATGGCCTTTTTTATGGCGGTATAACGTGTTCTCTCGTCTAACTTTTGTACCAATCCTCCGCAATAGTCTACTTTCAGGAAGTCGAACCCCCAGGTTTTGAAGAACAAATCAGCATCTTGTTGGTCGTGATTATACATCCCGCCATTTACTCCACCCGGTTGTCCGCTCCATTGCGAACCACAGGTGTTTTCTCCTGCTTCGGAATAAAATCCTGCTTTAAGACCTTTGGAATGGATATAATCTACCAGCGATTTCATCCCCTTTGGGAATTTGATACTGTCTATCTTTAAACTACCATCGGCATTACGACCATTAAAGAATCCATCGTCGATGTTCAGGTAAGTGTAACCGGCAGTAGCCAGTCCTGTTGATACCATTGCATCTGCTTGTCCTTTGATAATGGATTCATCAATCTTTGCGCCGAACTGATTCCAACTGGCCCAGCCCATTAATGGTGATTTTGTTGCTTGAGAAAAGCCGGATAAGCCATATAAGGCTAAGAAAGTAACTAAAAGTGTCTTCTTCATTTTTTTTTAAATAACGTGAGTTAGATATAAGATTCTTTTGAATCTCACTATTTTACAAGTCCGAAGGACTTGAATGTGAATAACCGCGGGTGAAACCCGTGGAAAAGATAGAACATGAATGCGAACCCCGAATGGGGTTCAATATATAAATGTGTGATATTGAACCCCATTCGGGGTTCTGATTATTTTGTACATATACCACGGGTTACACCCGCGGTTATTCACATTGAATCCCTTCAGGATTCTAAAACACGAAATGCTTGGTTCAGAATACTTTGTTTATATTGAACTCACATTATTTTAATGCGAATAACCGTTTTGTTATCTGGTTGACTTTTTTTACTTCAAGGCAAAAAGGAAGTGGGGTTTAGGGGCAAAGCTCCTGATGAATAAAATCTGATACCAAAAGTAATAGAACGGATAATCATAAAATTCAATACTCCCATAAAATAATCCCTACAACTTTACAGGCTCTATGCCTTTATGTGTTGGAATAACCTGTTTGATACTTCCGTCGGCATTAAATTCCATTTTGTCGATACACACTTCGCGGTTATATCCGGCTGCATCACCTTGTGTGATTCCTTTCGGGAAATTGAAGCGGTGGTAAACAAGGTACCATTCGTCTTTTCCGGGAATTTGCAGCACTGAGTTATGTCCTGTGCCGTAAATACCTGCTTTAGGGTCTTTGGCAATAACCAGATTATCCTTAGAAATGGTAAATGCACCCAATGGAGAGGTTGAAGTAGCATAACGTACTCTATAATTCTCGCTGCGGGTATCATCTTCCGACCACATAAAGTAATACACACCTTTACGATAAAAAACGTAAGTACCTTCGCGGAAAGTAGTATCGGGTTTCAGGATGGTCAATGTTTCCTGTTTGATAGAAGTCATATCATCATTCAGTTCGGCACCGGCCATAAATCCATTTCCCCAATAGAGATAGCTTTTACCAGTTTTGGGATCGGTAAACACATCCTGATCAATCACTTGTCCACGGGTTATTCCTTCGGGACGGTTCTCAATCAACGGTTTTCCCAGATCAACGAATGGTCCTGTAGGGTTATCGGAAACAGCTACACCAATTTTTTGTGCTGCGGTGAAGTAATAGAAGTATTTGTATTTGCCATCAATTTTCTTTTCGACAATACAAGGTGCCCAGGCGTTGCGGTTGGCCCATGTTACATCCTTGCCCAGTTGAATAATGACTCCTTCGTCGGTCCAATCTACTAAATTATCAGACGAAAAGCATTTGAAATAGTTACCTGACCAATTAGTAAAGCCGTCACTGGTAGGATAGATGTAGAATTTGCCTGTTTTTTCTGAATACAGAATTTCAGGGTCGGCATAATAACCGTTCAACACCGGATTATGATTTTTTACAGCCTCAGCAGTGTAGGTTTCGGGTTTCTTTCCGGCAATTTTTACCGTATAGCTCACTGCTCCTTTGCTAAAATCAACTGCCTTGTTGGGCATTATGCTTACTCCTGCAAAGTTGTTTAGTTCGGGATTGAAAGAACTTAAGTTAGTGGAAGTAGTAACAGGAAACACAACCTTTTTGGCAACTGTATCCACCATGATATTGATCTTTTTCAACTCCTTTGCTTTTGCCGATTCAAACACTGAGGAAACATTTACCCATTTGTTGGTCAGACGGGCAGCCTCTTTGGCAGTAATGGGCAACACGGTTCCATGACGCGGATGAAAATTCATAGTTACATCCTGATCGATGACTTTGAAATGCTCCAGATCCGAACCTTTTGTAAACTGATAGCGTCCGCTGGTGTACATATCGTACATCAAAACCCAATCGGCCGAGTTGTTTAGTTTGAAAACGCCTGCACCTTCTACCGGACTGGTGGTTTGTTGCATTAAACCACCCACAGATTTCCATTCGCCGGTAAGTTTGTCGGCAACGGCTTTTCTGATTCCTTTTTCGGTATCTTCGGTTTTGTAAAACAAATGGTACTGACCAAATGCTTTTACAATATCTCCATCAATACACGAAGTTTTGTTGGGATTAAAAAACAACTGTTTAGGAGTTGTTTCGAGAGCGGTGAAATCTTTGTTGGCATAACAATAGTAAATCTTATCGTAGTCTCCTTTTCCGCTTTTCAACATCGAAAAGTAAACCATGTATTTCCCTACCGATGGGTCGTAGATGGTTTGTGGAGCCCATACACGCAACACATCGCCAAATTCGTTTGGAAAAACGGTAGGAATATGAATGGCTGTTGAAGTCCAGTTTACCAAATCGGTCGATTTCAGAAGCACCATGCCGCGATTAGAATCCCAGCCTTTACTGCAAACCATATCGGTGGCTACCATGTAAAAGGTTTTACCATCTTCGCAGCGCAAGATATGCGGATCGCGCACACCACCGCTCAGACTTATCTTCTCGGAGCTGATAATCGGTTTATCCTTATTGAGTGCTTTGAAGTTATATCCATCGCTACTCAATGCAAAGCGTATTTGCTCTTCCTCTTTTCGGTTACCGGTAAAGTAAACAAAAAGATAAGCACTGCATTTGTCTTTTGCTGTTACCGTTGCGGCTTTCTTTTTTGTATTGGAGGTGATTGATGTTGCCTGAACAATCGTTAAGCTGCTTAATGCAAGGCCTAAACACAGTAGGAATTTGATTTTTTTTAAAAACATTGTTGATTTGATTTATAGATTAATCATTTGATAGTTGGATTCTTATTCCGCGATTACAAAAATACAGTTATTGAATCGATATGAAAGTAAAGAAATCAATCAATAAAGGGGATATTTTTTTCAGTTTACAGATTAAATCAAAATATTAACGTGAGTTTCCATATCCGTTTAGCAACATAGAAACTCACGTTTAAGTATATCTCTTCCAAAATTGATCTAAGAAACTTATTTTTTCTGGAGTTTATACAAACCAGAGGCATGACCAACCAAAGAACCTGAAAACTCTTTTGAGAACTGTCCCAGCTTTTTGCCTGTCCACATATTGGTAATTGTGCATTTGCCTTTTATGCCTAAGTCGGAAAGTTTTACACTTACTTTAGCCGGAGTTTTATCGTCAGTCAGATTAAAAAGGGCAAGATAAATGTCTCCTGTTTTAGCATTGCGTGAAGTGATGGCTACGTGTTTATTTTTTTGATATAATTGACGAACCCCGGTACTTTCACGGTGCATTTTTAGCACTTCTTTATTGGTCAACAACGACAAAGTAAAGGCATCATTGCTTGGAAGGTCACCTCCAAACATCAATGGAGACCGGAAGATGGTAAATAAGGTCATTAAAGTGTATTGCTCGTCTTTGGTCAATCGGGTCATCCGATCCGCTCCTCTTTCGCCACGAAGTGAAATGCGTCCTAACGGAATCATATCACAATCCGGCCAGGTGCCCGGTGCAATAAATGGATACCATTTTTGAGCTATATCAAAAAGATGGGTGATGTGTGGCCATGTATCCCATACATCATCCACCATGCGCCACATGTTGGCGTGTGTTCTAACATGTGCGGCACTCTCTACAGGGGTTTCTCCGGGGGAAGTACTAAATACAATCGGACGGCCTGTTTTATCTATCGCATTGCGGATAAGTTCAATCTCACCTTGATGATAAGGACGGGAAAGGTCGTCGACTTTAATAAAATCTACTCCCCACGAAGCGTACATTTCAATAATTGAATTGTAATATTCCTGAGCACCGGGCTTGGTGGCAACAATTGTATAATTGTCGTGCAACCACTTGCATTGAAGGTCGGTAGAATAAATCTGGTCAGCTGTAATACCATTGGTACCTTTGATAGGTAATTTTTTATCTACGGCTAGTTTTGGAATCCCACGCATGATATGAATCCCGAATTTCAGACCTTTGGAGTGTACATAATCTGCCAGCACCTTGAATCCTTTTCCATCTTTTGCAGAAGGGAAACGATTAAGAGCAGGCATATACCGACCATACTCATCCATCACGTAGATAGGATTTTTTTCATTATAACCACCGGCTTTATCATTTTCTACAAACCAGCGAATATCCACTACTATGTATTCCCAACCGGAGCTTTTTAGTTTGGCCGCCATATAATCAGCATTGGCTTTTACTTCATCTTCGGTAACTGTTGAACCGTAGCAGTCCCAACTGTTCCAACCCATAGGTGGTGTTGTTGCCCAAGAGCGGAAATCTTTTTTTGTTTGGGCAGTGATGGTTGCCGTAAATAATAAGCAACACATGATAAGCAAAGAAAGCGTGTTTTTGTTGTTCATTTTTTTCAATGATATTATTTTAAAAACTGAGGTAAACTATTTATGAGTACAAATTTACACATTTGTACTCATAGAAAAATGGGAATAAGTTATTTGTTTACTACTTTAATAGTTACGGTTGCTTCTTTCAACCAGGGAGCTGTGAATTTTAGATTCACTTTACCTTCGCTGCCGGTAGTTTGCACGTAAGCTATCAATCTCCCGTGATAAACACGTTGTACATTGTCGGTGTAATCTCCCATGTCGGAGTTATTGCTGGCCTCCAAACCAAGTAGCTCAGCAGGACCATCGATAGTGCATGTAAGCTCATCCTCCGAAATCATTACGGGAACTCCTTTTTCATCCACTACCTGAACCACTACCTGAGCAAGTCCACGGTCTTTTCTGATTTCAGAAAAATCGGATTGAGCTGTTATGGAAAAAGGTCTCCCTGACGATTGCAGTGCATAGTTGCAGATTTGTTGATCTTTCGCATCCAACCCGATGACCTCCAGTTTTCCTTCCTGAAATGGGATATCCCAATAGATGACTCCGGTGCTGTCATTTTGATTCTTTATGTCGCCAAGCTGTTTTCCGTTTAGCAGTAAGCGGGCTTTTGCGGCATTGGTATAACAAACCACGCGTATCAACTTTCCTTCTTCATAGTTCCATACCGGCCATGCATCAGTGGATAAATAACCACTGTTTTTAGGTTGCGGGTAAGTGCCAATGTAAGCAGTAGGTTTGTCGCTCCACAAAGCCTGACGGAAATAGCCGCGGGGTTTTTTAAAACCTCCAAAATCCAGAAATCCGGAGTAAAATCCACGCGATGGCCATGAGCCCGATTCACCCAAGTAATCTATTCCTGTCCACAGAAATTGTCCGAAGATGTAGTCATTATCTCTTACAGCTTTCCACGATGCCATGCTATGTCCGTTCTCACTCCCGAAGATAACCCGTTTCGGGTACTTGGCATGATCCTGCGCATAACGTTCCTCGGTGTAATTATATCCTGTTATATCAAGTGCCGATGGATATTCTGTTTCGTTCGACATGACCACACCGGCTAATGCCGCAGTGACAGGACGAGATGAATCTAATCCACGAACGATGGCGGCTAACCTTTTGGCAATAGCTCCTAGTCTTTCGGCCTTCGGATTGTTGGGCAAATAACCGCCTTGAACAGGTTGGTTGATATTAGCATGATCGAGGATGGGATGAGAATACGGATCGTTAGGGTAGTCCACTTCATTGCCAATACTCCACATGATGATGGAGGCATGATTGCGGTCACGAAGTATCATATCTCCCAGGTCTTTATTGCTCCATTCTTCAAAATAGGAGGCAGCACCTTGAAATCCGGGAGTGCCTTTGTTCCAACCGCTAAGCCATTTTTTCTTTGAAAACTCCCATTCGTCAAAGGCTTCATCCATAACCAGTATACCCAGTTCGTCGCAGAGCTCATACACATCAGGTGCCTGAGGATTATGGCTCAGCCGTATGGCATTGCAACCCATCTCTTTGAGTGTGCTTAATCTTCGTTTCCAGACTTCGCGCGGTACGGCCGATCCTAAACAACCGGCATCGTGATGAATACAAACGCCCTTTACTTTCGTCCAAATGCCGTTTAGTGCAAAGCCTTTGTCAGGGTCAAAAGTCAGTGAGCGAATGCCGATCTGTTGCTCATTCTGATCAATTACTTTCCCATTTTTAATTACAACGGTTTTGAGTGTATATAAATTCGGCTGTTCTAACGACCAGCGTTTAGGTGAGGCAATGCTTAGGGTTTGCAATGAAACCGTTTTTTTATTTGCTTCGGTTTTTAGTTTTTTTGATGACTTTGCAACAATCTTTCCAGAGACAGGATCGATTATTTGATATGATACGAGTATATTCCCAACTTTGTTGCTCTCGTTATTGATGGTTGTTTCGACCGATACGTCTGCTTTCTTATTTGTAACGCTTGTGGCTTTAAAATATACGCCCCATAAGTCGAGATGCACGGGAGATGCATACACCAGGTATGTATTCCGATAAATTCCCGAGCCGGTGTACCAACGGGAATCGGCATCCAATGTGTGATCTACCCGTACCGAGATCAGATTTTCCTGACCAAACTTGATGTGCGGAGTGAGGTCATACATAAATGAAATATATCCGTTTGGACGCTTACCAACGCTGTTGCCATTGATAAATACTTCACTGTGATTATACACTCCTTCGAAATAGATATACACTTTGTTTCCTTTTTCCGAGTCAGGCACGCTAAAGGTTTTGCGATACCAACCGATACCACCGGGGAGATAACCGGTTGCACTGGCTTTATCCGGGCTATAAACAGATTTCACAGTCCAGTCGTGAGGTAAGGTAAGTTGACTCCATTTGGAATCATCAAGGCTCGTGAGTGCACCGTCTTTTACATCCGATAGTTTAAACCGCCAGTTGTTGTTGAATAATACATCTCTTCCAAACTGAGGCTTAGCCTCCAGCGTATTGACGAGAAGTAGTACAATGATAATCAACACTAATTTTGCTTTCATTTTATACGTATCTGTTTAAGTGGTTACAAAAATACATGTATTAAATTTAAATGAAGTAAAGGAATCAATCAATATGGTGGACAATTTTCCAAAATTGGGATAGAAAGAAAAAATAAACGCAAGTTTCTATAGTTGTTTTTCAACATAGAAACTTACGTCTATTTTAAGGATTTCCGTTTAATTGAGGAAATAATGTTCAACTAAACACAATCAGCTTAATATCCCGGATTTTGTGGAAGTAAGTTTTTGTTTACATTTATGTCACCTTGAGGAATTGGCCATAACCACCCTTTGGTTGCATTAAATGTTCGGGTATCAATTTTAATTTGTGAGAACACCCATTTGGCTGGATTAGTTGGATCAGATAATTTTGATTTGTCATAACCATATACATTATGCACTAAGGATTCATCTTTCCATCTCAACATATCAGCATATCTGGTTCCTTCCATACAAAACTCAACCCTTCTTTCATGTCTTATTATTTGACGAAGTTGTGTTTGGCTAAGACCAGTACCTTCTACTGATTCAACTGTTGGCATGCCTACTCTTGCACGGACTTTATCAATAAGGTCATAAACTTCCTGGGCTGTACTTCCGGACTCAACAAGTGCTTCTGCACGCATTAGGCAGATATCTGCATAGCGCATCAATATAGTATTCAGCGAGCTGTTGTTCACATCTGCAATACCATATTCTGCATACTTACGTGGTTTAGCTCCGCAAGGGTATTCGTCATAGCTGGCAGGGATAAAAGTAGCAGTACCGTATTTTGAACCAGGCAATACCACTGTAGCTGACAACCTTGGATCTCTATTAAGATAAGGATTCTGATCGTTATAGCCCGATGTTCCATCTGTAATCGGTTTACCATTGGTCATGTAATATGAATTAATCATATCGGCAGTAATGTTCGATGTTTGCCAGGTCCCAAGTACAAATGGTTCCGCTGGCCAAGGTTGCGATTGGGTTGTAGTGATATATTGAATATCAAAGATTACTTCACTATTATTTTCGTGGGCCTCAGTGAAAAGGTCAGAATAGCTAGGATAAAAATCATACAATTTTAAATCCATAACATCCTTGGCTGCTTGTGCTGCCTCTGCCCATTTTTGATTATAGAGTAATGCTTTTGCCTTATATGCCAATGCAGCCCCTTTTGTGGCACGTCCGGGCTTTGAATAAGAGACAGGAAGTGCACTTGCAGCATCAGTAAAGTCGGAGATAATCTGAGTAAGTACTACACTCTTCGCATCTCTTTTTACAAATGCTTCAGACAATATTTGCGCTTTAGTGATAAGTGGCACATCCCCGAAATAAGTAATCAAATCAGAGTAGGCATACCCCCTTAAGAATTTTGCTTCTGCTACCATCTGAGCCTTAACTGCATCCGTTACTGTGGCAGTAGCTAAATTTTGCATAAACTCATTGGCTCTTACGATAATTGCATAATCCATAGACCACTTGGCTCCCGGCCCCCAACTGTTTGAATTGGTACTCCATGAACCAATTTCGTTTGAACCTTGCCATGCTGCCTGGCAATAACCATTGTCCGACATAAATTCATACTGATAAAAATGTGTCGGCGTTGCATTTGGCTGAATGGCATTATAAACACCTATCAATGCCATTGTACACTGTGTCTCATCCTGATAGAAAGTAGAAGGAGACAACCTGTCTTTTGGTGTTTTATCCAGAAGATCACTTGAACAACTGAATAAAGCTGTTAAAAGAAAAATTGAAGCGATAATTTTATATTGATTTTTCATATTCCTGTTCTTTTAAAAGTTAACATTTACACCCATAGTCATAACACGAACCTGTGGGAAGGCTTCAGCTCTGGTTTGATCTGTTGTTTGCTCAGGATCAAAACCTTTAAACTTCGTAATGGTAAAGGCGTTTTGAATATTTCCATAAACTCTTACAGAGCTGATACCTACTTTGGAAAGAATTTTTGGACTGATTGTATAACCCAATTCAATGTTCTTCAAACGAAGGTATGAAGCATCTTCCATATAAAACGATGAATGAATATTAGTTCGATACTCATCTAAAGATACGCGTGGCATTGTGTTAGATGGATTTGTAGGTGTCCATCTGTTCAACCACCACGAACCTACATTGGCAACACCGCTAAATGGATTTGCAATTTCATAATAGAAATAGCCCTCAATTCCCTGAACACCCTGGAAGAACATTCCTAAGTCAAATCCCTTCCATTCTAAATTAATGTTCATAGAATAAGACAAGTCAGGAAACTGTTTTCCGATAACTGTTCTGTCTTTATTCATATCCACTACATTATCTCCACTAAGGTCTTTAAACTTAATATCGCCCGGCTGTGCATTGTAATTTGAAACAGATACTACGCCCGGTTTTAAAGTGTATACGCCGTTAGCCAGGTTGAAATCAGTAAGTTGGTAAATTCCATCCATCTTGTAACCGTAAAATGAATTAATGGCGTAACCCACTAAGCGACCTTTTGGAGAAGTAAGATATTCAGGGCTCATCTTTGTAATCTCATTTACAATGTGAGATGCATTAAATGTAGCTCGCAATTTAAAATCTTTAGAAAATGTTTTCCGATAAGTTAGGGAGGCCTCAAATCCACTATTCCTAACCTCTCCAGCATTTATATAAGGGGGATTCATAGCCATAGTAGCTGGAATTTGCCCAGGTAACAATAGATCTTTTGTTCTTTTGTCGAAGTAATCGGCAGTCAGGTCAAAGCCATTTTTCAAAGCCACATCAATACCAAAATTCAATTGTTGTGAAGTTTCCCACGTTAAATCAGGATTGACCATATCTCTTACAGCTACACCGGAATACAATACACCACCCTGAGAGTAGTTTTGTCCAGATGTCAAGATGGCGCTACTGTTATAATAGTTCCCAATATTCTGGTTGCCAAGTCGTCCCCAAGAAGCACGTAGTTTGAGTGTATTTAACCAGCTTATTTTCTCCATGAATTTTTCATTAGAGACGATCCAACCTGCTGAAAATGATGGAAATGTTCCCCATTGATGTCCCTGGGCAAATCGAGAAGAGGCATCGCGACGTATGTTAGCTTCAAATAAATATTTTCCGTCAAATACATAATTTATACGGCCAAAATAGGAACGTAACCCCAGGTCGTAGCTTCCTGCATCATTTTTTTGGGTAGCAGCATCACCAAGACTAAGTACTCGCTGAGTATTGTTGACGAAATTTTTGCGATAACCACTCTGCCAATCATACGTAAACTCTTCTTCCGAGTATCCTGCCAATAAATTGAAATCATGTTTACCTATTACTTTATTATATTTAAGCAAAGAGGTTAACAAAGTTTGAACATCTGTTCCGTTGCTAACATCTAAACTTGATGGTTCAACTTTTGTACTTCCATCTTTATTTTGTAATACTACATTAGCATTAAAAGAGTTTTTGTTTGATGACACAACATTGTAGCCATAAGTGACTTGTGCACTTAAATCTTTAAAAATCTTGTATTCAATTTCTGTCTGTCCATTAAAATTATAGCGTTTTGTTTTAGTTGTGCTACCAGCCATAATCTCTGCGTAAGGATTTAATTCTCCATTTACTGACATATATTTTCCATCGGCATTTTGTAGAGGATATGTTGGTCCTAGTGTTGAGTACCAGGTAGCATTCCATACACTGGTGGGTTCACCTTTAACACCGAGGTTACCTGCTAGTTTAGCAGAGAATCTCAATTTCTTATCTTTTAAAAAGAAGGCATCAATATTCGACCGAAAATCTGTCTTCTTATAATTGGTAGCTACTAAAATACCATCTTGATCTAACTGTCCAAGCATAAATGCGTACTGTACATTTTCATTACCACCTGTTACACTTAAGCGATGATTCTGAGTTTTGGCCGTACCATAATACACTTTAAAATAATCAATATCCGGATACATTGGGTCATTGTGCGCTGCATATTTTTGAATGTCAGCATCTGTGAAACGTGCAACTCTACCTGAATTAATAGCTGCCTCATTATAAAGTGTGGCATAATCAACAGAGTTTAAAACACTTGGTAATCTGGTTGCCTCTTGTACGCCCCAATATCCATTATAACTGATTTTCATCTTTCCAGCAGAGCCTTTGTTTGTGGTAATCAAAATAACTCCATTGGCTGCACGATTACCATAAATAGAGGCTGATGCAGCATCTTTTAATACAGATACAGTGCTAATGTCATTTGGATTTACATCAGACATATTGCCCGGAACTCCATCAATTATAACTAAAGGTCCACTGTTGTCCCATGTTCCGACACCTCTAATATTGATAACTGCATTGTCATCACCTGGTTTACCTGAACTCTGCAAAGCATATACGCCGGCAACAGTTCCTTGTAACGCTAAACTGGCGTTTGTGAGGGGTCTGCTTTTCATATCATCCATTCGAACGTTTCCTACAGCACCACTTAAGTTCACTTTCTTCTGTGTTCCATAACCAACTACGACTACCTCGTCAAGTTTCTTTGAGTCTTGCTCTAAAGCCACTTTGATTGTGGTTTGCTTACCAACACTTGCTTTTTTTGTTATGTATCCGATATAGGAGAATACTAATGCAGAAGACGAACCAGGTGCATCGATCGTGAATTTTCCATTCATATCGGTAATGACTCCGGTCTTAGTTCCTTCAACAAAGACACTTACACCCACGAGAGTCTCACCGGTGGATTCGTCGGTAACAGTTCCGCTTATTTTGTGAGCTTGTCCACTAGCTGATTGTAATTGTTTCTCAGATGTTTTTTCAGGAACAAGTATTATTTGATTATTATCTTTCTTTTCCCAACTGATGCCACTCGATGTAAAGAGTGTGGTTAGAGCATTGTCAATGGATACATTGTTGACATTCAGCGATGCTACTTTATCAAGAGCAGCAAAGTTGTCATTGTAAAAGAATTTGTATTCCGTGTTTTTTTCTATTGTTTTAAGAATTTGTCGGATTGGCACATTTTTGGCCTTGACAGTTACCTGAGCAGATGTACCAATGGCTATGCCCAATGCGAAAACAGCCATCCAGATAAATCGTAGATGCTGAATCTTAGCGAAATTGATTTTGTAATTCATGGTGATTTTCATACTATTAATTAAATAATATACTTGATGTAGCTTGCTTTGTAGAAGTTTGCATACACCGAAAAATAGAAATTATAACTGGAATGTTTTTTATCATTCCACTTCGTTACTTCGAATCTGTTAGCATGTATTTGTCATTGTTATTTATTTTTTAAGGTTACAATTATTGTGAAAATAGTCTCGGATATATGTATTGATTATTTTAGCACTTTCTTATAGAATGGCAGCATTCGCTTATTCTCATTCATGTAGATCACAGAATCTTTCATGTGATACGAGATAGGTGATGTCATTGCAAATATTTGCAATAAACTTTCCAGGCTCGTGTTGCCAATTGTGCCTGAGTAGCGATATTTCTTTAGAGATTGAGCTTCAAAAACAAATTTTACGTTGTAGTTTCGTTCCAATACAGCAGCAATATTTTCAAATGATTCCGAATTAAAATTAAGTTTATTGTACCGCCAATCAGCATAAATTAATCCATCAACAACATCGCTCTTTTGCATGCTTTTGGTTTCGCGGTTGTAGGTTACTTTTTGGTTTGGAGTCAAATTTATTTTGTTCAGATCATCTCCAACTTCAACTTTACCCTCCATAAGTACTGTGGAGATTTGCGTTTCATCTGCGTACGCTTTTACATCGAATATAGTTCCGAGCGCCTCAACAGAGAATCCATGACTCTCGACGATGAACGGAGCATTCTTGTTTTTTGCTACTTCGAAATAAGCTTCGCCATTGAGTTCAATGATTCGTTCATGCTTATTAAATCGGCTACCATAAGTTAGTGTTGATCCGGAGTTCACCCATACACGACTTTTATCGGGGAGTGTAAGTGCTACTTTCTGTCCTTTTTCAACGGTCACGGTCATATCGCCTGCCAGTTTCTTGTTTTGCCCGTCATAAAGCAGATACCCGGAAAGCGAAGTGGTGAGAACTAGTAAAAGTGAAGCTGCCACGGCTAGCCATTGCTTCATTTTGAATGTTCGGGTTGGGATTATATCCGCTCTGATGTTTGCCATGATTTGTTTCTGAACGGCTTTATTCATCATTTCCGGAGCCTGATCCCACTGATCCTTCATCCATTCCTTCTCGAATTCATCATTCTTCAATTCGTCTAGCAACTGCTTTACCTCCTGTTTGGTAGTGCTGCCATTGAAAAACTGTTCTAATAGTTGGATGTTTTTGTTCTTGTCCATTTAATAATCTATCTTAAAAACTAATTTATACCTGAAAATCGATGTCAATATTATCGTTTAATTTCTTATACCTATATATTACACAATCATGCTTGCGGAATCCTTTACGCTAGGGTTTGAATATTGTTTTATTTAACCTTATAGGAGTTTGAACAGCCCTAAAACGAGTACACTGTAATAGGGGAGAAGATTTTTTCTCATAAACTGTGTGGCTTTGTTTAGCTGAGATTCAACGGTATTTTCAGAAATGTCGAGCAATGCCGCAATTTCTTTGTTGGGGAGGTTTTTTACGCGACTCAATACATAAATATTGCGACGGGCAGGTGGAAGTTGTTCTATAAGTCGGTTGATTTGCTCTTCGAGCATCTTGTACTCTATTTCTTTTTCAACCGAATTATCGAGTACGACTTCGTGGTCGACGACATAGTCGTGGTAAAGATGTTCCTGTAAACGGCTTTTTACCATATTAAGAAACATATTTCGTCCAACGGTGTAGACGAATGAATTGAATGAGCCTTCGGTATTAATATGTTGGCGAATTTCCCATATTTTCACAAAAACATTCTGTACGATTTCTTCTGCCAGATAGAAATCGCCCTTTGATAGACTCAACACGTAATTATATAATTTACCGCTATATTTACTGTACAGCAACTCGAAGCAAGCTATATTTCCACTTTTTAATTTTTCGAGTAAAACACGGTCGTCGTTTATTTCCTCCTTCATACGCTTGGAGTATTAGTTAGGATAAACCCAAAAAGTATTTTGTTTTTCCAGAAAGTTCGTTTGGAACTATCAGGTGTACAACGGATATCAAGATGGTTAGTGGTCCTGATTTTCATGTGATTTTATTTAAGGTGTTTTTCAACGTTATAGTATAAACAATCTAGCTGCCCTATTCCGTTACTCCACCTGAGTTAAATCTACAGTTTTTATTTGAAGCATCGAAAATTTAACGCAATACATGGTAATATAGATCGAACTTATACAAAAACAGTTGCCATTGGATCAATTATAATTTTAATTGATCCAATGGCAACTGCAATACGGTGAGCTCTCAGAATTATTTCCCTAGAACTTAAACGGTTTCTTTTCGAGAAAGAAACGATAATCTTTTACCATTCCTTTGGTACTCTTATCAGTGCGGGGAAGGATTCTAAAGCCTTTTACAGCGATTTCTTTACCCATATCGATAACTACTTGGTGAGGATGATTTGCTTTGTCACCAATTTTTGTTTGCCAAATAATGGACTCCTGAATATCAAATAATTTGTCGGCTCCATTCGCAGCTTTTATGGTCTCTTCGCTATCCACAAATACAACTTTCCAGTTGATGGACGAAATGGCTTTGCCGTCTTCGCCAATGATTTCAAATTCGGCAGCCGATGTGCTGTTATCGTTTGGATCTTGTGCATTCAATGCTTCGAAACAGAAATAGCGCCCTGCAGTCATCTCATTCAGGTTGACGGTTTTCCAACCACTTTCGGCAGGGAGTGTTCCCGCTACAACCGCATTCAAACCATTTAAATTCAGACTTTTTGCTGCTTTTTGTTGTTGATTGTTATCTTTGCCAATAACATCCAAAATGGCGTGATTAAGTCCGGCAATACTTGTTACGGTTGGTTTATCAATATCCAGTACAATGATTTCGTTTACTCCTTTTTTCAAATAGCAACCCGGTACGCAGAGTGTTTGTGTTGGTCCTATTTTCCAGAAACGACCTAAATTATATCCGTTTACCCAAACCATTCCTTTGCCCCATGTACTCATGTTGAGGTAGGTGTAGCCTGTTTTGGTAAGGTTGAAAGAAGCTTTGTACCATGCCGGGCCGGTTGCCGGTTTTGCGCTAAATTTGGCTTTTGTTTGAAATTTGTAATCAACGGGCAGCGTGTAAATAGTCCAGTTCTTGAGTTCAGTTTCAGTTTTTCCATCGGAGAGCAGCACTTTATCCGTAATTCCTTTGCGATCCAGAATTGCTTCGCCGTAATTGACACGTCCCATTCCTTCTACCAAAATATCCAAACGGGCATTTGCTTTTAAAACAGGTATCTCAACCGTACTTTCACCTCTTCGGCGATCCAGTTTGCCGATGGCCTTACCATTGATAAATACAGTAGCCCAGTCGTGTACATCTTTGATAATCAATGTTTGTTTATGATCGCAGACAGGTAGTTGTTTGCGGTAAATTATAGATCCCCAGCCTTGATCGAAAAATTCCATAGGTTGAATGTTTTCCGATTGTTTGGCAGCAGGAAGATTATCAAACACATTCGCAGCTTGTGTGAACTTAATGGTCGGAACAGTTATGGTTACTTCCGGATTTTGAGGGATGGCAGGTAATATTTCACCTTCCTGCAAATAGTTTTTTAGCAAATCGCGGATGGCGTAGAACTTATCGGTTGGGTTACCGGCTTCATCAATCGGTGCATTGTAGTCGTACGACGAAGTGGTAGGTGCATAAGCCGGAGCATTGGCACCTGCCCATTGACCAAAAGTGGTACCACCATGTGCCATATAAAGACTGAACGAGATTTTGCGATCCATCATGTCCTTAAGACTGCCAATAAAGCTATTAATATCACGAGTTTCGTGCGGACGACCCCATTGGTCGAACCATCCTGTCCAGTATTCACCACACATCAAAGGCGAAGTGGGGTTCATTTCCTTAAATTTGCGGAATTGATCGTCGATATTAGATCCGGCGCCAAAATTCAGTGCATTTACCGCACCATCGAGTTTGTAACGGAAGAAGTTCGATGACCAATCGCAACGGAGCAGTTGTACTTTGTCGAAACCAGCCTGACGAATATTATCGCGCATGGTTTCCATATATTTACCATCGCTTCCCCAGGTGCCGTATTCGTTTTCAACCTGCACCATAATAATGTTTCCACCATTTTGAATTTGCAGTGGAGCTAATTGTTTTCCGGCTTCGTTCAGATAATTTTTGGTTCGTTCCATAAAATAGCTGTCGGCAAGACGTCGAACCTGTAGGTCTTTCTTTTTCAACAACCACCAGGGAAGTCCGCCCATATCCCATTCGGCACAAACGTATGGTCCGGGACGAACGATACAGTACATACCATTTTTTTGTATCAGGCGAACAAATTCAGCCACATCATTTTGTCCTTTAAAATCGAAAACTCCGGGAGTTTGCTCGTGGATATTCCAAAACAAATAAATACAAATGGTATTCATACCCATGGCTTTGCACATTTTTATCCGATGATCCCAGTAGGCTTTTGGTATACGGGTGTAATGCAGTTCACCGGCTCTGATAATGTAGGGTTTGCCATTGAGCAGAAACTCTTTGTTACCGGTGCTGAAGCTGGTACCATTTGTTCCGGTAGTAGTCTGGTTTGAACTTTGTGCTAAAATACCGTTACCGGCCGAAAGCACAAAGATGAATGCTAATAGAAGGATTTTTTTCATGGATTTATTGTAAGTTATGATATTTTTAGTAAGTGATAAATATTATTGATATGCTTCTTAATTTCGACCTCTCCCTAAATCCCTCTCCCAAGGAGAGGGACTTTGCTGAGTGAAAGTTAATAGCTGTATCTCTAAATATGAGATGCTGTGTCCCCTTTCTCCTTTGGAGAAAGGGTTAGGGATAGAGGTCTAAATAAGCAAAGATGATTCATAGATGCAAATTTGATAAATTTATCAATAATAATTATCACTTACTTAGTTGTTATTACGAACAATTATTTTGTAGATTGATAAACACGAACATAATCCACTTCGAATGTTATAGGGAAGCGACTTTGACTCGGGTCGCCACCATTGGCTCCCAAAGCCAGGTTCAGAAGAAGATAGTGTGGTTGCAAGAATGGATTACTCCCGTCGGCATTTATTGTTTCGCTTAATAAAGTGGTGTTCAATAATTCATTGTCGACATATAAATTGATTGAATCTTTGTTCCAGTCCATACGCCAGATATGGAATTTCTCCGGCCATCTTTTATCTTTCGCTATCAGCGATGCCATTGTTTTTTTTACTGAATCCCATTTCCCTTTGTATCGAACATTGGTTCCCGAAGCTACATTTGCCAAAATGGAAGGTACAGCATCGGGACGGTAAAACTCCAGCATGTCTACCTCGCCACACGATGGCCATTCCTTATCTATGCCCAATGTCCAAATGGCCGGCCATGCGCCCATAGCTGTATCGATGCGCGCACGCACTTCGAAACGTCCGAACAACCAGGATTTTTTATCCATGCTAATCACACTTGCAGCTGTATAATTTACAATCTGACGATTGGTTTTCCAGCTTTTACTCTCCGGAATATAGTTGGGATTTGGAAAGTTTTCTTTTTTGCCCTCTATGACCAAACATCCATTTTTACAGTTGGCGTTCTTGCTTTGATACCATTGTAGTTCTTCGTTGCGTTTAAAGCCGTTCTCGAAAGACCAGATTTCAGGATTTGGAGTTCCTTCATAATTAAACTCCTCACTGAATACGAGTTTCATACCTGCCATTTTTTTTGGTTGCGATGCATCCGGAGTATAGGGACTTGTTGTTGCTCCCATGGCTGAAACGATGGAAGAAAATGAAATAATCAGTATTGGAAAAATTTTCATAAGGTATGATTTTGATTTATTATTGATCAGCAAAAATACAACTATTCTCCTCTATTTTACAAATCTCACCATTTCCGATGCAGCCAATAGAAATGCTCCAACTCCAAAATTAGCGGTAGAATTAGCATCAACTACCTGTCCGGGAATGGCTTTTTCGCCAATGGGTTGTACATATCCTATTTTTCCTGATGGTTGCAATGCCTTGGTAGAGAGATAATTCCATCCTTTTAATGCAGTAGGTAAATATATTTTTTCTTTTAAATAACCATTATTTATTCCCCAAAGCAGTCCATACGTAAAAAAGGCAGTTCCACTTGTTTCATGACCCGGTGCATGTTGCGGATCCAGGATACTGCGTGTCCAATAACCTTCCGGTTGTTGGCATTTAATGATTTCCTTTGCCATATCACGGTAATGTTTCAGGAACAAAGGTCGGTACTTACAATCTTTGGGCATATCTTTCAACACTTTTGCCAGTCCGGCAAAGACCCAACCATCGCCACGTGCCCAGAAGTCTTTTTTGCCATTCGCACTTTTATGTTTCGGGTAAACGTATTTTGCATCTCGATAGAATAGTTTTGCTTTGGGATCGTACATTATACGTTTTGCATATAAAAAATACTCATTCAATTTGTCGAGATATAACTCATTTCCTGTTACTTTGTATAGCTTAGTCATTACAGGCATTACCATGTATAATCCATCAGACCACCACCAGTAATCATTGTTAGGAGTGCTCATCTCATATTCTATCACCTCACGGGCACGTGCAATTTTATTACTATCGGGTGCCAGATTGTATAGATCTATATAGGTTTGAAAGCAGACCTGCCAATCGCCGAACAGTACATGATCAGGTGTTTCGCCGTAATTGTATTTCCATTTCGATTTATCTGTTGTTTTTGCCCCTTTCCATTCATTCCTGATAGCCCATTGTTCGGAGTATGCACGATATCTCTCATTCCCGGTTACAAAATAGGCTTCCATATTTCCGGTATGATAGGCGGCATTATCCCAAAATGGATTTCCGGGGTTGGTGTGCGTTGATTGCCAGTAATCGTTTGCTTTTTCGATTATGCTGATAAGTTCAGATTTAGAAGGGCGATTTTGACCAGTTGCCAAAATACTACCGGTTAAAGCCAGCAACAGGATTAATTTGTGGGACTTCATGAGGGTAATTTAGAATGTTGATTTATTTTAAGTAGTGGTATTTCAAATTAATAAAATACAGCATACAAAAATACAAAGTTAATATGGATATTGAGTATACAATTCGTTCAATAAAGTGGATTATATTGATAAGTTGAAAGTTAAGACCTACAAGCGTTGGCTCTAGCAAAAAAGTCTGCTGGTTCGTTTTCTCTACCTTTTTGACCTTTTTGTCACTAAAATTAAACGCCGAATTGTCTATTTTTGTAGCATAAATTCAGCACTTTAGTCTATGTTTCGATTAAACCCACTTTATTCTTTGCTTTTGGACCTGCTTTTCAATAACATTTAAACTTTAAATATAATGAAGCTTACTACGAAACTCACTTTGCTTTCATTCCTGCTTACTTTAAACGTGATCTCTGTTTGTGCTCAAGGTACTCCATCTTCCGGACAGCAGTTTTTCGAATTAAACCATCCCGATTACAAATTAAGTCCGAAGACTGGTATGACCCGGCAACACTGGAAAGATGCCGCGTTGTACATGCTGAAGGGTGCATTTGGATATATACATCAGATGGACGATCCAATGAAATTTCCCAAGCAGCCGGGGATTAGTTACCCACGTACCGATAACCAAATTCCTACTGAAAAGCTGGAAGGGCTTAGCCGTACTTTGTTTGTGGCAGCACCGCTTTTGAAAGAAAATCCCGAACTGGTGGTCAATAATATCAAGGTTGCTGAGTATTATCGTCATCAGATGTGCAATCTTATTAACCCTTCAAGTCCTTCGTTTATAAAACATCGTGCTAAAAACGGTGGTCCACATCAAAACCTGGTGGAGTTTGGTGCTATGGCTATTTCGATGACTGCCATTCCCGACGTGCTTTGGAAACCACTTCCGCAACAACAGAAAGACTCACTGGCAGCGCTGATGCTCAGCTATGCCGATGGCCCTACGGTAGATTCGAACTGGAAATTTTTCAATATTTTCGTGTTGAGTTTTTTCAAGAGCCAAGGTTATGTAGTGAATGAAAAATTACTGGTGGAATACCTGGATAAAACGCTCAACCACTATCGTGGCGAAGGGTGGTACAACGATAGTCCCGCTTTTGATTATTACAGTATGTGGGCATTTCAAATGTACGGTGTGTTGTGGGCGGAATATTATGGCAATAAATATTATCCCGAACAAGCCAAAAAGTTTATGTCCAATTTCAGCGATCTGAAGTCCAATTATCCTTATCTCTTTAGTCGCGATGGCAAAATGATCATGTGGGGACGAAGCATATCGTATCGGTATGCATCGGTGACCGCTTTCCTCTTGATGGGATTTGAGAACTCCCCCGATACAAACTATGGTTGGATGCGACGTATCGCTTCCGGAACTTTGCTTCAATTTTTTCAACATCCCGGTTTTATGAAAGATGGTGTTCCAACGCTGGGTTTTTATGGTCCATTCGAACCGGCAGTACAGATGTATAGTTGCAGAGGTAGTGTGTATTGGGGTGGCAAGGTCTTTCTTGGTTTGTTGGTTCCGGCCGATAATCCTTTCTGGACGGCAATTGAAAATGAAGGAGACTGGGATACAAAGTTGGTCAAAGGAAAGGTGTATAACAAGTTTGAAACGGGTTCACAGATTCTGATTACCGATTATCCAAACATAGGTGCATCGGAAGTGCGGGCGTGGTGCCATGCGCCCGTGGCGGGCGACTGGCAGAAATTCCGAAGCACCGAAAACTATAACCGCTTATCTTACAACAGCGCATTTCCATGGCAGGCCGACGGAGTAAATGGCGAAGTAGCCATGAATTATGTGATCAAGAATAAAGACAACAAATGGGAAGCCCTTCGTCTCTATACCTTTAAAAAGTTTGAGAACGGCATTTATTATCGAGATGCAGAACTTGAAACCAACAGTGCCATTCAATTCAAACTGGCCGATATTCCTCTTCATAACGGTATTCTTCGCGTAGATAGATTAGTAAGTCCGGATGCTGTAAACTTACGATTGGGTCATTACTCATTGCCCCAAGTAAACGTACCGATAAAAGAAGAGATTCGGAAAGTGAAAGGTTATCAGGTTCGGATCATTAGTAATGGAGTTTATCAATTAGCCCTGGTTTCTCTGGAAGGATGGAAATCGATGGAATTTGTACACGCAAAAGGATTGCATCCGGAGAGTGAGATGAGCGAAGTCATCAATGTGACGGATATTTTCTCTGCAGAAAAAACAAACCAGAAAATCTACAGTACCCTGATGCTCTGGAAAAAAACAGGAGAGAAATGGACAGACGATGAGTTAGTGCCGGTAAAGAAAATACAGTATGATACCGCTAAGAATAATGCAACGATAGTTTTTAGTAATGGTGAAAGGAAAGTAGTAAGCTTTGATTAAGTCCTGACCAAGATTATATTTAGTCTCAAATGAAAAAATGAGGATGTTCCAATTGGTTGGTCATCCTCATTTTTATTGTTTAAATAAATAACAAACCAATAAAAAATGTAATGCATGTTGATCTATTATTAGGAAATTATGGCAGCTAAGTTCGATAATAATAAGTTATAAGTCATTGTTTGTCAACATTAAATAGGCCGTGAATGAATTTTAGTCCTATTTGAATGAATTGTTCCCCATCATGAAAACTTGTTGTGATATATTTGCATTCGTTAGGTAACATGTTTGAAAGTGTAATAATTATCAATATAAAATATATGAAAAACAAAACAGGTTAATCGTAACATGGAGGCAGAACTGGGAATAGTACGCCATCCTCAGAAATTGTATTTATGTAATCTAATATCAATTAAATTTTAAAAATCATGAACGTAAAAAAGAAGTTTTTGTGTCTTTTGGCTCTATCCGTTTGCACCATGCCAACACTATGGGCGAATGGTATAGACAGTAGTACGTCAGGTAACGCACCTGTACAACAAAATTCTAATGGAACAATTACAGGAAAAGTAACAGACAAAAATGGCGAATCTTTAATCGGAGTAAGCGTCAAGGTAAAGGGAACTCCTGTTGGAACAATCACAGATGTAAAGGGATCTTTTTCGCTTAATAATGTATCACCATCATCAGTACTGGTATTCTCTTATATCGGTATGAATAATCAGGAAATTAAAGTAGGAACTCAGACTTTGTTGAATGTAAAACTTGAGGATAGCTCAGTTAACATGAATGAAGTTGTAGTTGTGGGTTATGGTACTATGCGCAAGAAAGACTTGACTGGTTCTGTTGTACAAATCAACGCCAACAAGATTGCCGACCAAAACCCGGGATCTGTTCAAGATATTCTTCGTGGAACTCCCGGGCTGCAAATTGGCTACGATGCGTCGGCTAAGGGTAGCGATGCATCTATTCTGCTGCGTGGGCAAAACTCATTAGGCACGAAATCAAGTCCTCTTATCGTACTTGACGGTATGGCATTTTATGGCGAGCTTTCGGAGGTCAATCCCGATGACATTGCTCAGATTGACATTTTAAAAGATGCTTCCTCAGCGGCCATTTATGGTGCAAAGGCAGCTGCAGGGGTTATCATCATTACCACAAAAAAAGGTAAAGTAGGAAAGCCTGTTATTAATGTAAGCGCCAATCTTGCTGTTAACTCCAAATCAGCTTATCGCGACTATTTTAACGCAAGCGATTATACGCGTTATCGCGAAGATTGGTATATGACGAACTACTCTTATGGTAAAGGCGCCGACGGACTTTATGGTTATTATCAAGCTGTTGATTCTAAGACAGGTCTATTGTCTTACCCTGCCGGGTATTTCAACAACCCCAGCAACCTTAGTGCCGCAGATCAGGCCACATGGGGCAGCACTACCGGAAAGAGTGGATTCGGACCTTCAACAGGCGAAACAAATCTGAGCTTGTATGCCCGTCGTCTGGAGATGAACAATTCCAAACTTGTATTTGACAACTTTCTTGCAGGAAATACTTATGACTGGAATGACGCTACTTTCCGCACGGGTCTTAACCAGGATTACAATGCAAGTATTTCTGGTGCAACCGATCGCGTAAACTATTACATGTCGTTTGGCTACATGAACAACGAGGGTGCAGTGCAAGGAAACGAGTATCGCGCTTTCCGTTCTAACCTCAAAGTGAACGCTAAGGTTACAAACTGGCTTGAAATAGGAGCGAATGTTAACTTCCAGGATCGTTCTGATGGTGACATCGAAGTGTCGCTTGGCAGTAATTATTGGGACAATAATATGCTCCGTAATTCACCCTATGCTTCGATGTACACCGCAGATGGCGGTTACCAGCAATATCCTATGGGTGGTCAGACCACTAAAGGCGGTTACAACTATTACTTCGATCGTCAATATTATGAACTTGAGAAAGGTTATACAGTATTGAATACCATCTTTAATGCCAAGGTTATATTACCGTTAGGATTCACATACCAATTCAATATCGCTCCGCGTAACCAATGGTTTAACGACCGTTACTTTATGTCGGCTCAGTTGCCAGACGCTTCTGCTTCATCCCGAGGTGTTAACCGTGGAAATAACAAGAACTTCGATTTGAACCTAAACAATACTCTTATTTGGGATAAAACATTCAAGGATGTTCACCACTTCACTGTGACTCTGGTTCAGGAGGCTGAAGACCACCGCACCTGGAGCGATTACATCTATGCCCGCAACCTTGCCCCGACCGATATTCTTGGATTCCACTATACAGATAGTGGCAACAAGCTGCAAAGTTCGTTTAAGACCTACGACAGTCACTACACCGCGGCTTCTTATCTTGGACGTGCATTCTATAGTTATGACGACCGGTACATGTTCACGGGGACTTTCCGGAGAGATGGCTATTCTGGCTTTGGTGTTAACAATCCATGGGGTAACTTTGGTTCAGTTGGTCTCGGTTGGACGTTCACGAATGAAAAATTCATGGAAACAACTAAATCATGGTTAGATATGGGAAAACTGCGTCTGTCATGGGGTGCTAATGGTAACCGTGAGTTTGGCGACGTATACAAAACTCTTGCGAATCTTTCGCTAGGTAGCCCAATGGTTTATTATAACAATGGAACCTCTACTGTTGTTAACTCTTTGAATATGGATCGTCTGGCAGCGCCTAATCTTGAATGGGAAAAGACAAGCGCTTATAATGTAGGTTTGGATTTCTCTATATTTAATCACGTACTGTCCGGTACTGTCGAATACTACTTTAAGAAAACAAAGGGCATGATTATGTCTCAACGCCTACCGAGCTTCACCGGATTTAGCTCTATTACAACCAACCTCGGTGAAGTCCAGAATCAAGGTTTTGAAATCTCTTTGACATCGAACAACATTCAAATGAAAGACTTCACATGGAGTACCTCCGCCGGTTTCTCATTGAACATGAACCGCATTAATCATATCTATTATACTTATGATGCGAATGGCAAAGAACAGGATGACACCTCGAATAGATGGTATATTGGTAAGCCGGTGGGTGAAATCTGGAATTATGAAACTGATGGTATTTGGCAAAACAATGTCAATGATATTACAGCAGCAGCTCTTGTAGGACAGAGACCAGGTGATGTTAAGGTTAAAAATAATTATACTGAGGATGATAAAATTCTTGCTGACGGAACACATGTCCCTGTTTACAATGATAAAGATAAAGCTTATCTTGGCACAACAGCACCTCCTGTCTATTGGAATTTGCGCAACGATTTTACTCTTTGGAAAGATTTCACATTCTCATTCTCGCTATATTCCTATATGGGACATAAGAGCATTGAAGGATACTGGCTAAACCAGGACAACGGAGGTTCTGTAGTAACCAATGCATATAATGTTCCGGCAAAAGAATATTGGACACCAAGCAATCCTACCAATAAATATGCACGTTTGAATGCAGTAGGTCCTAACACAGGTCTGTCAGGAGGTGTGAGCAAACTCTATAATCGTAGCTTTGTTCGTTTTGATGAAATTTCAGTAGGTTACACCCTGCCCCAAAAGTGGACCCGCAAGTATCAGGTTGAAAAGATTCGTATAAATGCCAGTTGCCACAACATCGGTACTATTTCAAGTTGGGAATATGGCGATCCTGAAACCGGTGGTCTGGCAACTCGCTCCTTCAATGTGGGTCTAAACATCACTCTTTAAATTCTGAGATTCAAAATGAAAAACAATATAAAGAAATTCAAAATGAAAAACAATATAAATAAATTGTTCAAGGGTTGCATGGTAGTCGCTTCATTAACCATGCTGTCAAGCTGCTCTGACAGCTTCCTCAAACAAGACCCGCTGTCGTTCTACGAACCCAAGACAACGTATGCTACTGAAGCCGGTTTGCAAGCGGCTCTCGCGATGTGCGATTTGCATTATAAAACCATGCTTATGGATGGTAACGGAAATGTACTTCCCATTGCGTCTGTTTACTTTATGAGCGACTTAGGCCTTTATGCAAAAACGGATGCCGGCGGTGGTATCATGGACGACTTTGCTAACAAGATCACTCCAACGTCAGGCATGGCCGGTGGTGGAGATTCCAACGCTATGATCCGTTTCTGGGATGAGGCATGGAGTGGCATTAAATATGCCAATACAGTTCTGTCTTATGTTGACCAAGTTGCGGGATTGAATGCTGCCACGCGTGATGCATACAAAGGGCGTGCTTACTTCCATCGTGCTTACAAATACTATCATCAGGCACTCCTGTTTGGTGATATACCTTTGGTCACAAAGATTATTGAAGTACCGAAGCAGAATTATAAATCAACCAGCAAAGAAGCTATTTTCAAAATGTTGATTAGCGATCTTGAGTTTGCAGTCGCCCATGTTCCTGCTCAAAAGAATATGCCTTATCTTGGCGCAGTGAATCAGGAAGCTTGTATGCAACTTCTGATTAAATGCTATTTGGTGAACGGCGATTTCAAGAAAGCCGAAGACATGGCTACTGATCTGATTCAAAATCATGGACTTGCTCTTATGACTGCACCCTTCGGAACGAATGTTCCTTCGGGAAATTCAACTACCTGGGCTGTACAACGTAATGTGCTTTGGGATTTGCATCGTGGAGAAAATATTACCACACCAGCTAACAAAGAAACCATACTTCCTATTTTGAACTATAATGACGAGAACTTTACGCAGTATCTAACCATGCGTGCTTTGGGCGTTCACTGGTCTAATGGCGATATCATGGATCCCAGCGGCATAGGCTCTCCTACATTCAATTGGGCTCGCAACACTAGCTCATACAATTCTCAACTAGATTGGTTGCGGGTGTTGGGTCGTGGCATCGGATGCTTTCGCACCTCTCATCACTACAACAAGACTATCTGGAGTTATGATGGCGAAATCGACACTCAGGATCTGCGCCACAGCCGTTCTATGGGCAATTGGGTAGAAATGGAAGATATAAAATACAATAGACCCAATTCTCCTTTCTTGGGCAAAAATATGCAGTTATATGCCACTGAGGATTACAAGGATGCAAGTGGAAAAGTGATTGTAGCCAAGGGTACTCTTTTGTGTAAGGACACTATCCGTAGTTGGTTCCCGATACCTCTGTATAAAATGTACATTCTCGACGTTGCTGCTGAGCAAAACAATGGTGCCAACCAATTTAATGGAGCAACTAAAGGCACTACTTGCTCTAATGGCAATATGTACCTTTTCCGTCTGGCGGAAACTTATTTACTCCGTGCAGAGGCCAGATTCTATCAGGGGAATGCCGCAGGTGCAGCTCAGGATGTGAATGTTATTCGTAGTCGTGCCAATGCCAAGAAAATGTTTACAACTGTCACAATTGGAGATATATGTGATGAACGTGCTCGTGAACTCTACATGGAAGAATGGCGTCAACCCGAGTTGACTCGTATCTCATGGTGTCTTGCAAAAAGTGGTAAGCCAGACGAATGGGGTAATACTTACGACATAAACACTTGGGATAAACAAGGTGGCACAGATCTCAATGGCGGTAGCTATTGGTTTAAGCGCCTTACCCACTATAGTCTTTTCAATCGTGGAACGATCCTTTCCAAGGTTAATCTGAACTATCAGGTTGATAAACACAATCTCTTCTGGCCTATTCCCAACGGTGCCATTACAGCCAACATTGGTGCCAAACTGAGCCAAAATTTTGGATATGATGGCTATGATGCAAATACACCGAAATGGGCAACATGGGAGGAGGCAGTTGCTGATGAAAGCAAAACTAATTAATTGGTTTATCGATGCGGTCCTATAGTTTTTTTAATTTAAAAAAGGATTAAGTGTTGTTGTTTATTTCTGAAAGGAATGCTCATTCGAGCATTCCTTTCTCATTTGATTGAGTAAAAACAAAAGCGTAACCGTATAAATAATTTTAATAAGTACTTATTAAAAATGACTTTTATGATGAAATACATTTGTTTTATATTCTGTTTCTTTGCTCTTGGATATATGTCTGTTGAAGCTCAAACCAAAACAGCCCTTATCAATGGCTCCCCATTTACCGACAATGAAGGTAAGGTTATCAACGCTCATGGTGGCGGGTTTCTAAAGGTCGGTAATTACTACTATTGGATAGGCGAAAACCGGAAACAAGGCGTTTTTGTGTCTTGCTACCGGTCGAAGGATTTAATGAATTGGGAGTTCAGAGGAGATTTACTGACCCGTCAATCGCACCCGGAACTTGATAGTGCTAACATAGAACGCCCAAAGGTGATTTATAACCCCAAGACAAAGCAATTTGTGATGTGGATGCACTACGAGTATGGGCGTGACTACAGCTATGCGCGCGCAGCGATAGCTACTTCAAGCGATATAGAAAAACCATTTACATTCGTCAAAAGCTTTCGTCCGTTTGGTAACATGTCGCGCGATTGTACGCTTTATAAGGATGATGATGGAAGTGCCTATTTTTTCTCATCGGCACGCGAAAATTATGATATGATATTGTATAAACTCACCGATGACTATACAGATGTAAAGAAACAGATAACAACGCTCTGGCCCGGAGGGCATCGCGAAGCACCTGCTTTGGTAAAGCGCGGCAAATACTATTTCCTCATGACTTCGGGTTGTACCGGTTGGGCTCCAAATCAGGCAATGTATGCGTTTTCGAAATCAATCTCAGGACCATGGTCGGAATTGAAGAATATTGCTAACTCCACCACCTTCGATTCACAATCTACTTTTATTCTGCCACTGGTTGGCAACAAAACAACTAGTTATCTTTATGTTGGTGACCGTTGGGATGGAAAACAGTATTTTAAATCCAGCTATATTTTCTTACCTTTTGGTTTTGAAAATGACAGCACTATGACCTTGAGTTGGAGGGATAAGATTAGTATAGATGTCAAAACCGGAAAGGTAAAATAGCAATTTATAAAAACACGAACAAAACCAACAAAAATAAGAATACAAATGAAAAATAGGAGAGAAATGGACAAACGATGAGTTAGTGCCGGTAAAGAAAATACAATATGATACCACTAAGAATAATGCAACGATACTTTTTAGCAATGGTGAAAAGAAAGTTGTAAGCTTCGATTAAGTCCGAAACGAGAGTTATATTTAGTTTCAAATGAAAAATGAGGATGTTCCAACTGGTTGGTCATCCCCATTTTTTTTGTTTAAATAAATCACTAATCACTAAAAAAAGTAATGCATATTGACCAATTATTTCGTAATTATGACAGGTAAATTCGATAACAATAAGTTATAAGTTGCTGTTTTTCAATACATAATGAGGAGTGACTGAATTTTCAGTCCTATTTGACTGAATTGTTCCCTATTCAGAAATCATCTTGTAATATATTTACACTCGTTAGTAACTGTAAAAAATAATTTTAAAAACAAAATGTAATTTCAATGAAGAACAGCACTGATTAATCGTAACATGGAGGCTAAATTGGCAATAATACGCCAACCTCAGAAATTGTATTTATGTAATCTAATATCAATTAAATTTTAAAAATCATGAACGTAAAAAAGAAGTTTTTATGTCTTCTGGCTCTATCCATTTGCACAATGCCAACATTATGGGCCAAAGCAAAAGACAGTAGTACCTCAATAAATGCAGCGGTACAGCAAAATTCGAATGGAACTGTTACAGGAAAGGTAATGGATAAAAGCGGAGAATCTTTAATCGGAGTAAGTGTCAAAGTAAAAGGCACATCGGCAGCCACTATTACTGATGTCAACGGAAACTTTTCAATAAGTAATGTTTCGTCTACAGCTGTATTGACATTCTCATATGTTGGGATGAACAGCCAAGAAGTTAATGTAGGAAACCAAAAGTCATTTAATGTAAAACTGAGCGACAACTCAGTAAATATGAATGAAGTTGTTGTTGTAGGTTTTGGAACACAAAAGAAAGTAAATTTAACAGGTTCGGTTGGTACAGTTGATGCTAAAGAATTAGAAGCTCGTCCTGTTCAGAATGTTTCACAATCACTTCAAGGTTTGGTAACCGGTTTGAATATTTCCCAAAATCAAGGAAGCCTTGAAAGTAAACCCAGTATAAATATTCGTGGTACAGGTACTATTGGAGTGGGTTCAAGTGGAAACCCATTGATACTTATAGATGGCATGGAAGGAGATATTAATGCAATCAATCCTCAGGACATTGATAATATTTCAGTTTTAAAAGACGCGGCTGCCTCTTCCATCTATGGATCACGCGCACCTTTTGGAGTGATATTAATTACAACAAAAAAAGGGAAAGCAGGGAAACTATCTGTTAGTTATAGCAATAACTTCAAGTCGAGTTCGCCAGTAAGTATGCCGAACATGATGGATTCCTATACTTTTGCTTTGTATTTCAATGAAGCATCTAAGAATGGTGGATCAGGAGCATTTTTTGATGATGCATGGTTGAAACGAATTCAAGACTTTCAGGCTGGAAAACTTGTGAATTCAAATGGATTGCCAATGACAACTGTTCCTAATGGGACACATTGGGCGGATTATGGCGGTGCCAATGATAATGTAGATTGGTACAAAGCTCTTTATAAAAGCGCCACTACTTCGCAAGAACATAACTTCAGTGTATCAGGAGGAAATGAAACGACCAAGTATTATTTCTCTGGAAATTATTTGGATCAATCAGGGTTAATGAAGTTTGGAGGAGATAACTTTAATCGGTATACAGCAACTGCTAAAATTGAAACTAAATTATCCAGTTGGGCAACCATTGCTTATAATACACGATGGGTGCGACAAGACAATCAAAGACCATCTTCGCTTACCGATGGACTTTATTCGGATCTAGCTCGTCAAGGATGGCCTATATTGCCTTTATACGATCCTAACGGACATTTATTCTCATCTCCATCGCCAGCATTAGCATTAAGAGATGGTGGACGTGATAAAACACAAGAGGACTGGTTGTATCAACAAGCAAAATTAGTAATCGAACCAATTAAAGGCTGGAGAACTACTGCTGAACTTAACTATAAAACAGATGACCAGTTTAGACATTGGGATTCTCAAAAAACGCAGAATTATGATGTCAATAACAATGCATATGTTTATAATTCTTATTCAAATGTTCACGAAGGTGCTTATAGAACAAATTTCTTTAATACCAATATATTCTCAGAATATACAAAAGAAATAAAAGGACACACATTCAAGGTAATGGGTGGATTTCAATCAGAAATGAACAAATTTCGTGAAGTTACGGCAGATAGACAAGGTATAATTGTATCATCATTGCCAACTATTAATACAACAAGTGGTTTTGATGCTTCAGGTAAAGTAATTTCACCGGGTGTATCCGGTCAATATTACAATTGGTCAACAGCAGGATTTTTTGGTCGTATAAATTATGATTACAAGGGGCGATATTTGCTTGAAGCTAATTTGCGCTATGATGGTTCATCAAGATTTCAAGCAGATAAAAGATGGAACTATTTTCCTTCTGTATCGGCGGGTTGGAATATCGCTCGTGAATCATTTTGGGCACCTTACGAAAAGTATATTAGTACCTTTAAATTGAGAGGTTCGTATGGTCTGTTAGGTAATCAAAATATAGTAGAGGATAATGGTACTGTTAAACCATATCCAACTTACCTTCAGATGCCTATCGGTACAGCCAATGGTTCGTGGCTAGTCAATGGAGCTCAACCTAATACCTCTGGTATGCCGGCTATAATTAGTACTTTATTAGCATGGGAAAAAATTAAGACCTGGAATTTCGGTATTGATTTAGCATCGCTAAATAATCGTTTGAATGCTTCTTTTGATTATTTTACACGATTTACCACAGACATGGTTGGACCAGCTTATGAGTTACCTGCAACTTTTGGAATTGGGGTGCCAAAAACCAATAATACCGACCTTAAAACATATGGTTTTGAGTTAGAAGTTAATTGGAGAGATCGACTTGCAAATGGTTTGGGTTATGGAATTAAAGTAATGCTATCAAACTCAACAACAAAAATTACAAGATTCCCTAATGCTACAGGTAAATTAGCTACAGACACTTATAGAGCAGGTCAAACGCTAGGTGATATTTGGGGTTATTCTACGATCGGAATTGCCAAATCGGATGCAGAAATGAGCGCGCATTTAGCAACATTAGCTAATGGAGGTCAGAATGCATTGGGATCGAACTGGAAAGCAGGAGATATCATGTATGAAGATGTTAATAAAGATGGGAAAATTGATAATGGTGCCAATACTGTTAGCGACCATGGAGATTTGAAAATTATTGGTAACAATAAACCGAAACTGCCATTTGCATTTGAACTTACTGCAGATTGGAAAGGATTTGATATCCGTGCATTTTTTCAAGGTGTGGCGAAAAGAGATTATTTTCAGGGGAGCTATTATTTCTGGGGAGCTTCAGGTGGCGGTATTTGGTGGTCAACTGGGTTGAAAGAACAAGAAGATTATTTCCGTGCTGATGCAAGTAATCCTCTGGGACAAAATCTTGATTCATATTATCCACGTCCTATCTTTAGTGGGAAGAACCAGCAAACCCAAACTCGTTATTTACAAGATGCCTCTTATGTACGCTTGAAAAACCTTCAGATAGGCTATACGCTTCCGAACAACATCACATCAAAAGTAGGAATCCAAAAATTAAGATTCTACTTATCAGGTGAAAACCTATTGACATTTACTAAAATGTCAAAGATATTTGATCCTGAAACCATTGATGGTGGATCTGGCTCTAATGGTAATGCATATCCATTATCAAAGGTTATTTCAGGTGGTATTAGTGTCAACTTTTAAAAAATGAAATCATGAAAAATAAATTTTTTTTATCACTTATAGGTGCTCTTAGCTTATTATGTTCATGTAATAGCTTTCTTGATCAAGCACCATTATCAAGCATTACTCCGGAGAATTATCTGAACGATGAATCACAATTAGGAGCATATAGTATCGCTCGTTACACTGTTTTTCCAACACATGGAAACTGGTCGTTTGGTACTTTTGGCATTGATGGTGCAACCGATAACATGACTACTCCATCTTATGATAATAAGTATGTTCCAGGTCAGTGGAAAGTAGGTCAAAATGGAGGTGACTGGGATTTTGGGGATATTCGTCAATGTAACTATTTTCTTAACACAGTTGAACCTAAAAGAAAAGCAGGTACAATAACAGGCAGTTTAACTAACATCAAGCACTATGTTGGGGAAGTTTATATGATTCGGGCTTTTGCCTATTTTGATAAGCTTCAGAAACTAGGCGATTTTCCTATTGTTACCAATATTTTGCCGGATGAATGGCAAACGCTTACTGATGCAAGTAAACGTAAGCCATGTAATGAAGTTGCCCGTTTTATTATTCAGGATCTGGATTCAGCAATAAATTTAATGCAAACCACTGCTCCTGCTGGAATGAAAAACAGGCTTTCAAAGTATTGTGCACTTCAATTTAAATCGAGGGTTGCTTTATTTGAAGCAAGCTGGTTGAAAAATTTTAAAGGAACTGCATTTGTACCGAATGGAACAAACTGGCCTGGAAAGACTCAGAATCCAAGTTATCAATACCCTTCCGGTAGTATTGACAATGAAATAAATTATTTCCTAGATCAAGCTATTGCTTCTTCTCAACAAGTTGCTGATAATGTTCCATTAGTAAACAATACAATGAAAGCCCAAGCCGAAACGGGTAAAGCTTTTAGTGTTGCCAGCGATGCTAACCCCTATTGTGCTATGTTTGGTGCTACAGATATGTCAGGATATAGTGAAGTCCTTTTATGGAGACAATATAGTAAAGGGCTTGGAATTACTCATAATGTTCCCTGTTATGAACAAAAAGGAAATGCTGCCGTTGGTACCACGCGTGGTATGGTAGATGGATTCTTGATGGCTAACGGGCTTCCTATATATGCTCAGAATTCTGGCTATATGGGAGATGACAGTGCTGCCGTAGCTAAGAAAAACAGGGACGGACGTTTATGGTTGTTCTTAAAAACGCCGGGTCAAATTAATGTTTTATATCCAAATGCTTCGGGAGATCATGCTACACCAGTTGAGCTCGTGCCTCTAATACTTGCATCTTCAGCAGAAGATAAATTCACTACCGGATATGTTATTCGTAAAGGATTGAACTACGATCAGATTCATGATGGAAATGGTCAAGGTTATACCGGCGCTATAGTTTTCAGAGCTGTGGAATCGTATCTCAACTATATGGAAGCATATTATTTAAGATATGGAAATCTTGATACCAAAGCACAATCTTATTGGACTCAAATAAGAAATCGTGCCGGAGTTGACCCCGACTTTAATAAAACTATTGCAGCAACAGATTTGTCGCAAGAAGCTAAAAATGACTGGGGAGCGTATACTGCAGGCAATTTGATTGACCCAACATTATATAACATTCGGAGAGAACGCCGGTGTGAACTTATGGCTGAAGGCCTTCGGTGGATGGATTTGAAACGTTGGAGATCACTTGATCAAATGATTAGTACACCTTATCATATTGAAGGATTTAAACTTTGGGGTCCAATGAAAGATTGGTATTCTGCAAGTAGTCTTAAATATGGAATTGGAGATGGAAGTAATGTTTCAGCACCAACACTTAGTCTGTATTTGCGTCCATATGAACTAACCACAACTTCACTTGCATATAGCGGTTATAAATGGGTTATGGCTCACTATTTAAGCCCAATTGCATCTCAACATTTCTTAATCACCTCTACTGATGGTAAGGACGTGACTACTTCACCGATTTATCAGAATCCAGGGTGGTCTACTACTCCAAATACAGGAGCTCTAAATTAAAAAAACTGTTTTAGTTAACAATAAAGATTGGTTTTTATAAGCCACCTTAGAGGTATTATCTAAGGTGGCTTTTTTATTTAACGATATGTATAATAAGTAGTTATACTAATTGACATTCGCCAAGATGATGTTTTGTTAATTCAAATAAAAACATCTGTTTTGATATATTTTCTCCTTTTTGACTGAATTTTTCCCCTTGATACATTATTTAAACTTTATTTTTGCAGTATTCATAATCAAATACACTATATGAAAAGTAAAAAATATATTTTTATTCAATTTCTTTTTATTTTCTTAATTACAAATTCATATTCACAAAACTTACCAACCAAAACAGCCCTCATCAATGGCTCATCATTTACCGACAATGAAGGTAAGGTTATCAATGCCCATGGTGGCGGGTTTCTAAAGGTCGGTAATTACTACTATTGGATAGGCGAAAACCGGAAACAAGGTGTTTTTGTGTCTTGCTATCGGTCAAAGGATTTGATGAATTGGGAGTTCAGAGGAGATTTGCTGACCCGTCAATCGCACCCGGAACTTGATAGTGCTAACATAGAACGCCCAAAGGTGATTTATAACCCCAAGACAAAGCAATTTGTGATGTGGATGCATTATGAGTATGGTCGGGACTATAGTTATGCGCGCGCAGCGATAGCTACTTCAAGCGATATAGAAAAACCATTTACATTCGTCAAAAGCTTTCGTCCGTTTGGTAACATGTCGCGCGATTGTACGCTTTATAAGGATGATGATGGAAGTGCCTATTTTTTCTCATCGGCACGCGAAAATTATGATATGATATTGTATAAACTCACCGATGACTATACAGATGTAAAGAAACAGATAACAACGCTCTGGCCCGGAGGGCATCGCGAAGCACCTGCTTTGGTAAAGCGCGGCAAATACTATTTCCTCATGACTTCGGGTTGTACCGGTTGGGCTCCAAATCAGGCAATGTATGCGTTTTCGAAATCAATCTCAGGACCATGGTCGGAATTGAAGAATATTGCTAACTCCACCACCTTCGATTCACAATCTACTTTTATTCTGCCACTGGTTGGCAACAAAACAACTAGTTATCTTTATGTTGGTGACCGTTGGGATGGAAAACAGTATTTTAAATCCGGCTATATTTTCTTACCTTTGGCTTTTGAAAATGACAGCACTATGACCTTGAGTTGGAGGGATAAGATTAGTATAGATGTCAAAACCGCAAAGATAAAATAGCGTTTATACAGATTACGAATAAAATTAATACAAATAAGAATACAAATGAAAAAAAAACTAATGCTGGGGAGTTTATTTGCGGCACTGCTTTTGCCGGCAGCAGCTCAGAATACTCCTGTTGTAAATGATTGGGAGAATCCCGCAGTTTTCCAGATTAACAGGGAACCGGCACGCGCCACCTTCCTGCCTTTTGCCGATAAACATTCGGCAGTTGCTGATAACTACGAAAGTTCTCCATGGTATGCTTCATTGAACGGACAGTGGAAATTTCAATGGTCGCCTACGCCCGATCAACGTCCGAAGGACTTCTACAAAACCGATTTTAATGTGGTGAACTGGAAAGAAATTCAGGTGCCATCTAATTGGGAACTGAAAGGATACGGTATTCCGATTTATACAAACATGACCTATCCATTTGTCAAAAATCCACCTTATATCGATCATTCCGATAATCCGGTTGGTTCATATCGTCGCGATTTTCAGCTAGAGCCATCATGGAACGGTCGCCGTGTCTACCTTCATTTCGAAGCAGGAACATCGGCTATGTACATCTGGGTGAATGGAAAGAAAGTGGGTTATACCGAAAATACAAAGAGCCCTGCCGAATTTGATATCACCAATTATGTAAAACCGGGTAAAAATTTGCTGGCAGTGGAGGTCTATCGCTGGAGCGACGGTTCGTACCTCGAGGATCAGGATTTCTGGCGTATCTCGGGTATCGACCGCAATGTGTATCTGTACAGCACTTCCAATCTTCGTGTTGTCGATTTTTTTGCCCGTCCCGATTTGGATAGCAACTATAAAAACGGCTCATTGGCAGTGGATGTGAAACTAAGTAATTATAATAAATCTGCGAAAACCGGTGTGGTGGAAGCCTCGTTGCTCGATGCCAATGGAAAAGAGGTTTTCAATCAAACATTGAAAATTGCTACACCTGCCGATGGTAAAAAAGAGCTCACCTTCAGTAAAAGTTTATCTTCTCCTCAACTTTGGAGCAGCGAAACGCCTTATCTATACTCGTTGGTACTGACTTTGAAAGACGAAAGTGGTAAATTTCTCGAAACAGTAGCTACTAAAATCGGTTTCCGCAAGGTGGAACTGAAAAATGGTCAGCTGTTGGTGAATGGTAAACGCATCTTGGTACATGGAGTAAACATTCATGAGCACCACCCGGTTACCGGTCATTATCAGACCATGGATATGATGATGTTAGACATCAAAATGATGAAGCAGCACAATGTCAATGCAGTGCGCTGTAGTCATTATCCCGAAAACACTCAATGGGTGAAATTATGCGAGAAATATGGTATTTATCTGGTAGACGAAGCCAATATCGAGAGTCATGGTATGGGTTACGGCAAAGAAAATATGGCTTTTCATGCCGAATGGGATGCCGCACATCTCGATAGAACGTATAGTCTCGTAGAACGCGACAAAAACTCACCTGCCGTTATCCTTTGGTCGCTTGGGAATGAGTGTAGCAATGGTGACGTGTTTTTGAAAACGTACAAATGGATTAAAGAACGTGACAAAACCCGATTGGTACAATTTGAACAAGCACACGAAAAAGAAAATACCGATGTGGTGTGTCCGATGTATCCAAGCATTAAATACATGAAAGAATATGCAGCGCGCGAAAAGGTTGCTCGTCCGTTTATCATGTGCGAATATTCTCATGCTATGGGTAACAGTTCTGGTAATTTCAAAGAATACTGGGATATTATCCGCGGTAGCAAAAACATGCAGGGCGGATTTATCTGGGATTGGGTAGATCAGGGCTTTGAAGTGACCGATGAAGTGGGACGCAAGTACTGGAGTTATGGTGGCGACATGGGCAGTCAACACTATACCAATGATGAGAACTTTGATCATAATGGACTTGTTTGGCCGGATCGTAAACCAAAACCCGGTTTATTGGAAGTAAAAAAATACTATCAGGATATTTATTTTAAAGCTGTTCAACCCGAAAAAGGACTGATTACTGTGGCCAATGAATTTCATTTCACCAATTTGCAAAACTACACTTTTGGTTACGAAGTGTTGAAAAATGGCGAAGTAATCAAAACCGGAACATTTGATCTCAACCTGGCTCCCGAGTCGGAAAAGCAAGTACAACTGGCTATGCCCGAAATGGCTGCTGCTGATGGAGTGGAATATCTTCTGAATGTGTATGCATATACTCGTTATGGATCTGACGTTGTACCCCAAGGGCATGAATTGGCTCGTGAGCAATTCAAACTTGGTGAAGGTAGCTATTTTGCAAAAGCTGCTGCTGCGAAAGGAGCTGTGAAAGTAACTGATGATAAAGACGGCGTAACATTGGAAGCTGCCGGAGTGACGGTGATGGTAAATAAATCGTCTGGACTGTTGGCAAGATACAAAGCTGATGATCAGTGGTACTTTAATACAAAACCCACTCCGAATTTTTGGCGTGCACCTACCGATAATGATTTCGGAAACAATATGATGCGCAAATGCAATATCTGGCGCACGGCCGGTGAAAATACTTCGGTAAAAAACATTGCGGTGAAACAGGAAGATGGAAAAGCAGTAGTTACTGCCGATCTTTATCTGAAAGATGTAGCCTCTGATTATCAAATTGTGTATACAATGACTGCCGACGGTGCATTGGCGGTAAACGTATCGTACAAAGCCGGAGCTAACGAATTGCCCGAAATGCCGCGCTTTGGTATGATTATGAGCCTGAACAAGGAGTTTGATAACTTTGCGTACTACGGTCGCGGTCCTTGGGAGAATTATTCCGACCGTAACAATGCGTCGTTTATTGGCCTTTATAGCAGTAAGGTATCCGATCAATATGTACCGTATACCCGTCCGCAAGAGAATGGTTACAAAACAGATCTTCGTTGGTTAACCATGACCAACAACGAGGGTAAGGGAATACGTATTGAAGGATTGCAACCTATCTGTGCAAGTGCTTTGAACAACTGGCCCGAAGATTTTGATCCGGGATTGTCGAAGAAATACCGCCATACCAACGATATTACACCTAACAGGGATGAGGTAATATTATCTGTTGACCTTGCACAACGTGGCGTGGGTGGCGACAACAGTTGGGGAGCTTTACCACATGACTCGTACCTTTTGAAAGCTAAAGAGTACAGCTATGGTTTTGTTATTAAACCGCTGAAGTAATTCATATAATTACATGTAAAATAAATGGCCGTAAAGCAAACGCTTTACGGCTATTTTTATATAAACGAAATTGAATTATCTGATAGTAAAGTCGTATGTCACACCGCTGTAAGTCAATGTCGCTTTGTTGTCTTGTGTACCATCACCATAATCAATTACACCTGTGCTTTGACCAATAGTTACCGATACGCTTCCTTTTGTAATGTAAGGATACAAGGTGCTGCCGATTAAAGGATTGCTGGCATTAATAGTGATGGTGTAGGCTTTACCTTCGGCATTTATTCCACTTGCCGAACCGGTAAGAATATAGCCCTCGCCCCAAAAAGCAGTTAGTCCAGAAGTAAATTCAAGCCTGCGTTCTGCTTTCCAGGTAATAGTTTTACCATCCGTTAATGTGATGATGTTTTCACCGGTAATGACCCAAAATGGATGTTGTGCTGTTGATGTCAAACCTCCGAAAGTAATTTTGTTTGATCCGGTTACACTTATACCATTGATGGTGAAATTTTCGTATGTTATTGTTCTGGAACTTCCCAAGACCAGTAGTCTTAGGTCTATATCTACAATTATTTTTCCTTTCAGAATATTTTTATGTTTTCCCTCGAATCCGCTTGTGCCAAAGTCGATGGTGATTTTTTGCACTACTCCGGTCGGGGTAATTGTTTGACTTCCACGAATAATACTCGGAGTCCCCGTTGCAGTTGTTGTTAAGACTGATTTGACTGTTTGTGCACTTGTGCTAACGTATGTATCTACTTCATTCAATACCTGATCATTTATGGTTGAAGCCTGCGCGTCATCACCAGCTGTTGCGGTTAAGGAGGCCGAACTTGCGGTTACATTTTCATCATTTTTACAGGATGAAAAAGACAATAATAATGTGCCGATAATCAGTAGGGTTGTAAAAAGGGTTTTCTTTTTCATAACAGATGTTTTTAGTTTGTAAATTAGATAGTTGATAAGTGATTCGGTAAATTTAGAGTAAAGATTTATGATGAGCAACTATTTAAGGATAATTCTGATCTCAACGACTTATATGCCTGACATTATTACCCCTGTTTTGAATAAATATTCTATCTTTGTATCAATTTTGGTCATCCAAAACTGAATAGTAATAAGTATTCCGATAATAAATAAAAACTTTATATATGAGAATCAATAAACTCTTTACCGCATTCTTTTTCCTTAGTTTATCACTTTCAGTCTCGGCCTACGACGCTGTTGGGCATAGGATTGTAGCTGATATTGCGTACCAAAATCTAACTAAAACGGCGAGAACTCAATTGGACAAAATCCTTGGTAAACACGGACTTATTTATGCAGCTACATGGCCCGACGATATAAAAAGCGATAAAAGCTATGCCTATAGCTACCAATGGCATTACCAAAATTTACGCGACAGCATGAATTCTGGTGATTTGAAGCAGCTGTTAGAAAATCCAAAGTCGGAGGGTAATCATTTGTTTTATGCTATTGATAGTCTTAGCACTCGTCTGAAGAAAGATAGAAATGACGCGGAAGCATTGAAATTTATTGTCCATTTTATAGGTGATTTGCATCAGCCCATGCATTTAGGTCGTGCTGAGGATTTGGGTGGAAATAAAGTAGTAACCAAATGGTTTGGAAAAACCATCAATCTACATTCTTTGTGGGATAGTTATTTGATTGAAGGGCATCAAATGTCGTATACCGAGTTTAGCCTCTACTTACAGGATAAGTTTGAGCCGAGAAAGGCGGAGATCCAAAAATGTTCACTTTTGCAGTCGATAGAGGCTAGCTATGCCGTACGCAACCTTATTTATGGTTACGACAATTCGGATACAAGTAACTATCACTACAGCTATTATTTCAATCCTAAAATAGATGAAATGCTCTATCGTGGCGGAATTAAGCTGGCAAATGTGCTGAACGCCATTTATAAATAAAGAATACTTCGATATACTATAAAGCTTGTCATTTGTTTGGCAAGCTTTTTTATTGAATACAGTAGCTATCTTTGCACGGACTTTATCCATTAAATTTATACAAATAATACATTAATTATTTGCAATTTAAATCTAAAAAATATATACATTTGTGGAAGCTAAGTTCGCGAATGCTTAAATAAATGAATATACAAAATAGATTCAAAGATCTATCGTTAGGTTTATACTTTCATCTTTCCTAAATAATAAATAGTATGAGTAAAAAATTTATCCTTATCTGTATCCTTTTTGGGGGATTGTTGCTTAGCAGTTGTAATAAGGCTAATAAACAGCATGGAAACTCTGATGTTGCAACTAACTCCGTTGAACAAAAGGATACTGCTATAACACAGACAGCTAACACTGCTGCCCAAATTTTCGCAAAACAACAAGTTCCTGTTCTTTGCTATCATCGTATCTCGGATGGTGGTAAAGGCGATTATACGGTAAGTCCGGCAACTTTTTCGGCGCACATGAAAGTGTTGGCCGATAGTGGGTACCACTCTGTCTCACCTGCACAATTGTACGACTATTTGGTCTATAATAAAACCTTGCCCGAAAACCCATTCGTGGTTACTTTCGACGATTCGCGAGTGGAGCATCGCACTATCGCTGCTCCTGTATTGGAAAAGAACGGATTTAGAGGGGCTTTTTTCATCATGACCATCACCTACAACAAAAAGAATTATATGACCAAAGACCAGATTGCTGAGTTGGCAAAAGCCGGACATACCATTGGCTTGCACAGTTGGGATCATACTATGGTGACTAAATACAAAGAAGCAACCGATTGGCAAAAACAGGTTGTTGAGCCAAAGAAAAAGTTAGAGGGAATTGTAGGTAAGCCCGTTGAATATTGGGCTTACCCCAATGGCGTATATGATCACAAAGGAGCTGTGGAGTTAAGTAAATACTTTAAAATTGCTTTCTCACTTGCCACTAAACGCGATTCTATTCAACCCTTGCAATCTGTACGCCGGATTATCGTACCGGAATGTACACCACAAGGACTGCTTAAATCAATGCACCGGAGTTTTACAGGGAAGTGAAGAGATCCAAGACAAAAGATCCAAGACAAAAGATCCAAGACAAAAGACAAAGGTAAAGAATAGAGACTAACCAATGAACACTTAAACCATTGCACCTTTACACCAATCAACTAATCAACTAATCAACCAATTCAACCAATGAACCAACGAACCACACATTATCGACTATCGATTTTATTGCTCACTATTCTATTTATTTTTAGTAGTTGCGGTCCTAAAACTGGATCAGGAAAAGAGAAGAAATCAGGATCAGACTCCACTGTGGTTCAGGAACAAGAGCAGAAAATTGTTCCTATCGACACGCTGGCCTATCAAAAGAAGCTTAAAGCTCTTGCTAACGGTGATACCACCGGGGTATGGCCTCATCAGCTTCGTTCGTATCCTTTAGACGGTGCTATTTTACCTTTTAAACGGATTGTGGCTTATTATGGCAATCTTTATTCGAAAAGAATGGGCATTTTGGGTGAATATCCACCGAAGGAAGTATGGAAAAGACTAAACGCCGAGGTAAAAGCATGGGAAATGGCCGATTCAGCCACTCCTGTACAACCCGCCATACATTACATTGCCATAGTAGCTTCGGGTACTGCGGGTAAGGATGGTAAATTCCGCACACGTATGCCTTCACATCAGATTGATTCTGCACTGGCCATTGCCAAAATGGGAAAAGCCATTGTTTTTCTGGATATACAGGTAGCTAAAAGTACCTTGCAACAAGAAGTCCCAAGCCTTGAGAAGTATTTGAAGATGCCACAGGTACATTTAGGTATTGATCCTGAGTTTTCGATGAAAGATGGAAGTAACCCCGGAAAGAGAATTGGAACGATGGATGCTGCGGATATCAATTATTGCTCCGACTATCTGGCAAAACTGGTAAAGGATAATAACTTGCCACCCAAAATTCTTGTCGTACACCGCTTTACGCAAGGTATGATTCGTAACCACAAAAATATAAAGTTACACCCTGAAGTACAAATAGTAATGAATATGGACGGATGGGGTGAGCCTATTCTTAAACGGAGCACCTATAAATTATATATTTACAAAGAACCGGTTCAGTTTACAGGATTTAAGTTGTTTTATAAAAACGACTTGAAAAAGGCTCCTCATACTTTGATGACACCGGCCGACTTATTAAAACTAAAACCACAACCCATTTATATTCAATATCAATAAGCAGAAATACGTTCTTAAATAACTAGAAGTAAATAATGTCGTGTAGTTCTCATCGTTGCACTCGGCAAAGTCACTCCCTTGTGGGGAGGGATTTAGGGAGGGGTCTGAATATGAAATGTGACAGTAAGACTTTCCTATGACTTATTTTTGATGTTTATCTGCGAATCCATTTTATAACTACATTCTTATACCTATGCAAAGCAAACTATCTAAATTCAGAGTAGGGATATTATTCCCAATGCTCGTTTTATTTTTATTTTATTCCTGCAAGAAGGATGAAGTGACAACTACAGAGTTAACGAAAGAGCAAAAAGAACAAAAGTGGACTTCGGAGGTGTACACGACCATGAAAGATATTTACTTATGGGAAGATGTACTACCGGTAACACTGGATGCTAAAAAGTATACTACAGCCGATAAAGCACTTGAGTATCTTTCGAGTTTAAAGATAAACCCTGAGACAGGTCAGGCTATTGATCACTACAGCTTTCTGGATAAGATTGGAAATTTAAGTGGTGAAATAAGTCAGGGAACTGCCAGTGGCGATTATGGTTTTATGATAACGGCTGCTTTTAATTCCTCCAATCAGGTCTCTTTTTTTGTGACCTATGTCTACAAAAACTCTCCGGCAGGTTTAGCAGGTGTGGCACGCACGTACGAAATTGTAACTGTCAATGGCAGTACCTCAGTGCATCCCGAAGTCACCAGCGATGATTATTTGGTTTCTACTTCTGTTGGTTACACCACTGTGGTAAATGCCGTTTTCAACTCTACTACAGCTTCTTTTGGTTTTAAAAAGCCGGATGGAACTACACTCACTACTTCGCTTAGCGCAGGATCTTATTCTATCAACAGTGTGTTATACGATGCGGAATTTGATGTTAAATCAAATAAAGTGGGATATGTGGTCTTTAATCAGTTCTTAGGCGCAAGCTCTCAAACTGAGCTTACGAATATTATTTCTAAGTTTCAAGCTGATGGAGTGAAGTATTTAATTGTGGATCTTCGTTATAATGGTGGCGGATCTGTAGAAACCTGCGAGAAGCTGAGTAGTTTGCTTGCACCTTTAGCGGCAAATGGTAAGCCGATGTATACTTATAAAATGAATCCGGCATTAACGCAATCTGCTGCCAGTCAGAAAGAAAATCTCACTACCAACTTTACCAAAACAAATACCTTTGAACCTACGCAAATTTACTTTATTGTGAGTGGTAGTACAGCATCGGCATCCGAATTGCTTATCAATAACCTGCGACCTTATTATGCCGGAAATTTATTTCTGATAGGTCAAACCACTTACGGTAAACCTTGTGGCTTCTGGTCAACGCCGATAGGGTATACCACTACACAAACAACTACTAAGGAGGGATATGATTTGTATGCTGTTTCGTTCGAAACAGTAAATGCAAACAGCGAAGGTGGTTATTACGCTGGAATGACTCCCGGAACTGCTAAGTACCCTGGTGTGATGGCTAATGACTCTTTCTGGTTACCTTGGGGCGATGTAACCGATGCATGTCTTGCTCAAGCTATCAGTCATATTTCCGGTGGTGCATTTAAAGTGTCAGCTCCGTCGAGAGTGAAATCGGTAAATGTAACGCCTCTTTCTACCATTGATCATCAGTTCAAGGGTATGATTGATTTCCGGAAACACTTGAAATAAAAAATTCGGGCTACCACATTTATCAACCAAAAACAAATTACGCAAGTGCACGCAGATAAAATTTGCGGTACTTGCGTAATCCGTCAGTGGACGGACAAGTTTTGCGTTCTGTACTTATTTGGAACAGAGCTTAAGCTGCTTTTTTAAAGAATAATATAAAAGGTAGTTCCTTCGGCTTCGGAGGTTGTAAAGTTGACAGTTCCGCCAAGAGATTGTTCCCCTAAAATTTTCATGCTGTAGGTTCCCAGACCACGTTGAGGTCCTTTTGTAGAGAAAGTGCGCATAAATACCTGCATCTCAATATCGCGTGTGATAAACTTTGAGTTGTGGACTGAAAATTTAACTTCTGATCTGTTTTGTTCACTGCCAACGTTACGGTTTGCCCGGCAGTACTTGCTTCAAGCGCATTCTTGACCATATTATTCAATACACGACGCAAAAGCACCGGATCACTCTCAAAGCTAACATTAAACGAATCTTTGTCTACAACAATATTTTTTCCTTTTGCTACATCCAAAAACTGTAGGTCGTTGGCTATTTGCTGTATAAAAGTAAGGCTTTCTATAGACTGGGAGTGAATCTCCAACTCGTGATGTTCGGCTTGTGCAAGTTGTCTTTGTGCACTTATTTCTTCAATAATTTGCTGACTCAGCGATGCACCCATTTGAATATATTTTTTCCGATCTTCTTCATTCAGCAAGTTGAATATATCAAAGAAACCACGTAAACCACCGGCCACATTCATCACATCATGATAAAATATCTTTTCAATGATGGCTCTTCTTTTACGATCCGAAATATCGATAAGCGAAAATATAGTGTAGTTGATATTTTCATGAACAAAGGGCGTTGCGGTAACTTCTACATCGAGGAAGTTTTCGACACCATTATTTATTATCCTTATACGGCTCTCTCCGCTAGCTTTAAGTCCTGTTTCCTGCGATTTCAGAATTATATTTGTTGATCCACAATAACGACAATGTTCCGAAGTTCCGCAACCGCCTTCCTCATCAGACGAATATCGACAGTTTATTGCTTCGCCAAAACGCTTACCCAATACTTGTTGAGTAGATTCAAGTCCAAGCCTTTTTAATAGAATGTCATTTGAAAATACAATCTGTCTGTTTGGGTCGAGGATGCAAAATATATAGGAAAGCGAACAAAAAATATTATTCAGGTAACTAATCTTGTTAAGGCTTAGATGGCTCTGCTGAAGAGTATAGTTCGAGCTTCTGTTTGGGGAGGCAAATTTTGATTCCATAGGCTTTATTAATATTAGTGCTTTCTGAATTAATTACTACGGGCAAATATAATAAAATTATGTCATGTTATGTCAATTTGGGTATTAGGTTAGGTAAGTTTATGTAGGTGCACTAACTACAGGAACGTATCAGTATAGCACCAGTGCCATTTTTTCCAACGCTTCTCCACTTGTTTTAAACGGATTTGGAAATCCGTTTTTCCGGGCAACAAAATTCTATGTAGAGTAATGGCTACAGCAACTATTCGGGTGAATTACACGAGTGTGAGAACTTCATTTTTATTCTTTTCTGAAAATATAACACCCGACTTCTGATGGATGGTCCAGCACAAGGCTATTCATATTTTCTTTTCTCACTAAATTTACGATTAGAAAATCGCCTACTGCAGACATGGTAAAGAAGATACCAAAGAATAGCCAAAGTGCATTTCCTGTAAATAAGGAGTAAACGAATGGTAGAAATCCTAAGATAATAGCAGGCATAATACCACCTGTAATATAATGTTTGACTTTTAATGGTTCACTACAATGACAATAGGGGGTGAGCACTTTCCATAATACTCCGAACTTTATCGATTTAAAACCATTTTTGGTATACATCGCCCAGGTAATTCCGTGAATTAATTCGTGAACAATAATTCCGATAGTCATCACGAGCAGGATAGAAACAAAATTACCCTAGATGCCAAGAGTAAATTCATCTATAAAATTCTTCAATGCAACTTTACTAAAAGTATTTCGCCACAATAGAACAAAAGGGACTCCGTATAGTATCAATATGGGAATAATACTAAATATTGCATATAGATTAGCCTTTATTAAGTCGAATGTCAGCAGTTCTTTTTTGTATCCTTTAATAGTATTCATGTTTATATTTTAGTATGCTACTTAATTCCTTTTTTTGACCGATTCTAAATCAACGAAATGACACTTGTCGCAAAAATCGGGTGTGATATTTTTATACCATAGAGATCTGAACCGTCTATAGCTAGTATCATTTAGAACGTTTATTACTTTCGTATTAAATACATTGCCAAAATTTAGTTCTTTAGGAAACGGTTTTGCACAGCAGGGTGCAGTATATCCATTCCAACAAATATAGAAATGAGTCCATGGGTAAGGGCATTTCTGGAAATTATTATCTGTCCTGAAGTTTCTCTCCGTCACCAGAACTGAGGGCGTTTTATTTATGGTGTCATCCAATTCAGAAAGTACATCGGAGAAGTCAGATGATTGATAAAAATCATAATAGGAACGATCTATATTTGTAACAGAGGCGAGGTTCAATAATGTAAAATCGATGTATTTAATCCCAATCTCTTCTGTATATTTTACTAACGAAGGCATATGGCTATAATTCTCTTTGGTTACCACCATATTTAGCATTATGTCTGTGTTGGTATTGCTCGTAATTTTAGCAAGCAATCGTAAATTACGGTCTAACTCCTGAAAGCTGGCATTCTTCCTGATACGCTCATAAACATCATCTAGCCCATCTATTGATATCTGTATTGTGTCAACTTTACCTACTATTTTCGAAACCTTTTCAATAAAATTTGGCAGTACGGCGTTAGTGGACACAGATATGATAATTCCTTTATTCATTTTCTTTATATAGTCCACTATCTCTTCTATCTCGTTATAAAGGAATGTCTCGCCCATGCCGGTTAACCCGATAGAGTCAAGGTAAGGCCATAGCTCGTCAATCATCTTCTTTGCAGATTCAACACTCATTTGACCCTTATCCATAGCCTTCCCGTAATCATATTCTCTTGGGCAAATAGTACAGGCAAGATTACATTGATTTGTTAGTTCCAACATAATCGTTGAAGGATAGGCTACCCGGGTAGACTTTGTTGCTTTTAAGTAGAAGTGTTTGATTTTATTAATGATATATAAAAAGAAATAGATGCCACCGGGCAAATTCATCAACCTTCTTAGTGCTTTTTTTAATCTGCGTTTATTCAAAATAGTTTAACTGTAATTGTTGTTTTGATTTTTTGTTTCTTTTCATTTTGTTTGTCACGGGTCACAGAGCCGCGACAGCGGAGTGTTTAATCAAATCTATAAGACATTCCAATGCTTGTTCGAATGCCATCCCAATCAGCAATAAAATCAGATACACTCAAATTATCACCTTTTAGGTGCATTTTTTTTGCGATTATATCTTTGTGATAACCCATTAAAATATTGACGCTTATACTTTTCATGATTTTATATTCGGCTTTCAGATAAGGTTTTACATAAATATTGATTGACCTAAGATTATAATCGTCTTGTTGGTTATATATATCCGTTAATTGAAGACTTTCATTGAGTTTCATTTTATTAAGAATTATACCACTCTCAGCCCCAATTAAAAATCTGAATTTATTAAAAGAATATATTGGTATTTCTGCAAACACGCCGGCAGCATTCCCTACAATTTGCGTATCAAACTTATATTCACCACTATAATCATGAATCGAATATCGTGAACCTGTTGACATAAGTGTATAGGTAATTCCAAAATTTAAATGTTGATATTCAATTCCTAAATAAGGTCTAAAAAATAAATATCCCGGAAAATTACTAACACAATGAGGTTGTAATACATTCAAATTCATCGAATTTCCAACAATATGTTTGTTTTCTGCCATTTCATAAATTCCATAACCAGTATCAAAACCTAAATAAGTTTTTTGAGCACTAAGACTATTCAACTGTACTATAAGCAACAGTAATAAAATTATATATTTACGATTCATATTATTGGGTTTTAATCATCACATTGTTTTTTATGATGTGATGATTATGAAGTATAAAATTGTCATACAGATAATATTGCTCTTGTCGCTTGGCAATTCTTTTTATCACATTACCACTACTAAAATTTCTAATTATAAACTGATTAGCATTTATGGTAAGTATTTCATTGGTAAAATAGTCGATATTCATAAATACTTCATCGCTTGGAAATTCAATCTTTCTAAGTAGGGCATAAGGTTCGCATTGAATCACAGACAGTGTTTTATTTTTGACTGAAGTTATCATGTTCGGGTCAGTAGGATTGAATTGCCATTTTGTGTATGTAGCTTCTACATTATACATTTTTTCTAATTTTGACGCATTAATGTTGAATACATCGGGTACAACGTTTTCAGAATAAATCGACGATATAACATGTTTTCCATCAGGCGAGATTTTAAAAAGAAATGATTCCGACTGTGGTGCAGAAAGAGTCCTGGATGCTATCTCTGTATTATTCTTGAAGTCAAAAAGCAATTCTTTGGTTGCAAATTCAAAAATTCCTATACCATTGTCGGATATGTGCATGCTTAAATTGTAGTTAAGCTCGTAAGCCCCAGGTTGGGTATAATTCATATAATAAACATTTCCGGTAGATAGATTTTTAGCAAAATACCTCATGCCAGTAGTACTTGAAGCATAGTTTATCCCAAGCAGATACTTGCCTCGTGGAGAAAGTTGTAAAGCTACAAATCCGGACGAACTTGCTGGCAAGATCGGTTCATTATATACGGTTTGTCCATTTAAAAAGTATTTATATACATTTTTCGTGTCAAACGAAGTGAGGGTGTCTGCCGAAGTATATGAAGTATTTGCTCTAATATTAGCAGGCTCGCCTGCATATTGAAGTATGTAGCCCCTTGGACACATCATATAATCATTTGTGTATTCATTCAGTTTCTTTGGCACAGTATAAAGGGAAAAATTAAAATAATCGCTAAAATGTAAGCTCCCAACGTATACAGTGTCATTCCCATTTTTAAATCCATAATCTCCATATGCAGGACTGTTATCATCTGAGTTGTGAAATTCGTATCTGTATTTTATAGAATTATAATATGGACTTTTATGCCAGGTAATATAATACGTATTATCGGCAGATATTTTTAATTCAGGTTTAGCAATGTTTTCAGTCACAATCAAAGAACCCCATGTTATAATATCACCATTCGTTTTTTCAACGGTTATATTAAATGTTCTTTGGGCTCCATAGTATAAAGAATCTACATAATAATCATTTTTAGTTTCGCCTAAATATTGAATTTTATAAGATTTCAGATCAAGATTTTTATACCTGTCCCAATGTAATTTCAGATAGCCATTTTCAATGCTGGATGTTACATTTTTTTTAGAATAATCAGCCATCACCACCCATTTTTTTGTTAGTAATATCGACTCTGCATTTAGTCGGTCGGCAATACTTCCGGTTCCCGATTTTGTGTATAATAGGATATTCATTTGATGCATCCCTTCACTTAATGCTGACTGTGAAATATTAAACTCACCATTGTCAGACATAACAGAGTCACAAATTACACCATCGATATAAATTTTTAATCCAAGTATATCCTGCTTTTCATTAGAGCTCTTAAAATGATATTTCAATTTCTGATTACCATATACCCACAAAGTATCTGAATTTACATTTAATTCAAGATTAGTTATTTGAGGTGCTGTAGGATTGGTATTTACCGGGTTTTCATATATGTCGAGTGATTCGTATATGCAAGAAGAAAAAAACACTATTATAAAAATGAAAAATGTTTTTTCGATTGCTAAACCCAATTTAGTATGGCTCATGAAGTTCTCTTTTATTCGATTGTAATTTTAATTATGTTGCGCTATATGATGACCTTATCCCTTTGTATATATCTATCTTATTCATTGCAGAATGTTTCTGACTGGTTGTTCAAGACCAACTGTCAAAGTCGCAATTTGTTTATCGGATTACAATTAGCTACGCTGACCGTTGGTTCCCACCCACAAGTCCGCACTCTTGTACAAGTAAGTAATGGTTATATATCCGCGAGGACAAAGTTTATTTTACGCTCATCACACGTACCTGAGTGGAGTCATTTTTTATACTGGTCACATCACCTTTGCAGTTGGTATAATACACATAATTACCATTATCTTCAAAGCGGTAAACCTTACAGCCATCGTGCTCAAACAAGTACTCTACTGTGTAAGTTTTGTTATTCACGGCTTTAGTAGATGCCAGTGGGATGTGTACCACCGAACAAGAGTAGCCACCTAGCATGGTGACCATCAACACGGAAATTTTAATTACTGTTTTCATGCTTTATTTATTTTTTTAGTTGACCTATAGTTAGTTCATAGTTTTGTTTTTTCACCGCTAGCGCAGGTCTGTGACCTGTGCTTCTTTTCATTTTGTTTGTCACGGGTCACAGAGCCACGACAGCGGGAGAACGGATTTCCACATCCGTTTCTTTTGTTCTGTTACGCATAATAGGTTATGAAATTACCAATAGTGGTTCTTCAACGTTTATTAGCTTACTTTAAACGGATTTGGAAATCCGTTCTCCCGCACTTTTGTCTGAACCACGATTATATCAGATTGAAGGATGTAGCGGAAACTTGAACTCATAATTTGATTATCGGATTACAATTAGCTACGCTGACCGTTGGTTCCCAACAACAAGCCCGCGCCATTCTGCAAACAAGTAATGGCTATATATCCGCAGGGACAAGGGCGCAGGTCTGTGACCTTTGCTTCTTCTCATTTTGTTTGTCACGGGTCACAGACCCGCGTGAGCAAGAGGTTCTTAATCTTGTCCTTCGTAAGTAAATTTTCCTGTTTTCATGTCTAGAAAACCAAATTGAGAGTTCGAATAACTAATAAAAATTACCTTTTCTCCTTTGTTATTTATACTTCCATACATATTATCGGGAAATTTCCCAATTTGGTAATATGTTATAACTGGATTTGGATGTCTGTATTCAGAAAGATGATTCTTTTTACGTGGATTTGTTTTCCAAATGATATGTTTCGAATTGTTGTATGCTGTTATTATTGTATGTGTCGCGTCTAATACATAATAGTTATTTGTAATAGAATCTACAATGATTACTTGTTTCCCTTCTTTTGATTTTGTCCTTGAATCCCAACTTGTATGACCATTCAAATCATTTACCCAAGCTGAATCTTTGTTGTCTTTGTGTAATTCACGTTCTTTTTCCATTTTTAAAATCACATTGATCAAAGAATCATCTTCTTGTTTGTTGAAATCTTTTTCGGAAAGTCTAATTTGAGCATTAATCAAATTAACCTGGCTTCCCATTATAAGAAAAATCAATACTAATTTATTTATTCCTTTCATATATTGTCGTTTATTTATTTTTTCTTCTCCGCTAGCGCAGGTCTGTAACCTGTGCTTTTTTCTATTTTGTTTATCACGGGTCACAGACCCGCGATAGCGAGGGGATTATAAATCCAAAGAATACAAAAAGTTGGGATTGCAATTAGCTACGCTGACCGTTGGTTCCTAACAACAAGCCCGCACCATTCTGCAAACAAATAATAGTTATATATCCGCGTGGACAAGGGGTGTTTGTTCAATCATTTGTTCTGTTTTTTTCGTTGGATAAAATTTCGCCAAACGTAATACGCACAATAAAACTAGTACGGCTTTGTCAAATGTGTAATCATTAGATTTATAAAATGAATGTGCGACGTTATTTCTTATGTTCAATCCTTTATTAGTGAATGTGTATAAGAATAAATTCTTATCATTTTCATCAAAAATAGTTGAGAAACAATCACACCTTAATAAATCGTCTAATAACATTTCAGTCGTGTTTTCATTTTTATCAATTTTTGTTATGCATCCGCATTCAATTCCAATTATATCACGTAAAATTCCTTCAAATTTTAGAGATAAAGTATCAATTGTTACCCGCCAATCTGCCGTTTTGCCTTTAAGAAATAAGTTTAATTGGTTAAAGAAACTTTTTAATGCAAAATCAATTTCCAATACCCATGTATATGAAATTTCAATGTTATTAGAAACTAAAATAAGATTTTCACCTAGAAATGTCCGTTTATTTAATTCATTGACAAGTTTTGAGTAAGATAATTTCTTAGACACAATAGTCTTAATTATCAAACTTATTATAAATTGTAAACTTTTGTGTACAGAAATACCATAAAGTTGAAATTTATAGAAATCAAATGAGTCAACACTTCTGTTGTTAGCGTTTATATCAACTACTACAGGTGGAAATAACTCACTAGTAAGTTTGTTAGAATGAACTTCTGCTAATTCAACTAGTTTATCATTTGGCATAAATAGAAGTCGATCTCCCAAACATAAATCCAAAATAAACAAGGGAGTGGATTCGTTGGCAATTGATTCGAAATGACTGTTCAATGATTCAATAATTTCATCATCATTTTTATGTTCTATACGCGAAGTTATCTTGAAAAATTTTAAATTCTTCTTATTACAATTGTATAATCTCGTAGCTTCTTCTAACTTGACTAAATTTTTGGCATTTTGATAAAAGCCCATCATTTTGGCATAAGTACTTTGATTATAGTGAGGAATAAAAATATCTTCAGGCTTTCCATCATATGGTCTTATGTTTTGGTATTCATTATCACCTAGCAACTCAAATATATCGCGTATTTGATTTTGATTTTTTGGAAATTTCAACGCAAATGAAAGTCCAAGTTCCAGATTGATTTCAATCCAGTTAGATTCAGTTTCATGTTTAGATATTGTTATGCACAACTGAGGAATATTACTCAATTCAGGAACTTTAAATAAATTAGATTTAGCTTGTATAATATGAGTTTTAATTCGGTTAATTACTTTTGGATTATTCAGATAGTCAATAATCTGTTTTTTAAGCTCTTCTGTTTTGTACTTTGTTGTCTCGGATAAACTAATTATAATTTCTAATACTTCATAGAAGTGTAAAGTATTGTGGTTTTCGGATTGGTTTTTTAAATATATGGTCAGTAATTTCTGATAAACTTCAATAGCCTGACTACAGTATTTATTGTTTTTGGTATATAAGTATAAGAAATGAAGATATTTTGATTTTAAATAGATATTTGAAGTTTGTTTAATTCTGTCTTCTAAGTACAATTTAACTTTTTCATTATTCAAGCCGAAAACTATGTTGATATGTTCTGTATTAAATTTGAGTCGGACATTATATTCAACGGATATAATAAATCGTAATTCTGTTGAAGGAGAATCAATTAATGGAATAATATTGGATTCGAGTATCCCTATATTCGATATTTGTTCGAGCTCTTGGTAAAGTTTATCTAAGACTTTTCTTTCTTGTTCTAGCATCATAGAATTCTAATATTCTGTAATTAAATTCGGTCAACTTCAATCTGCACTTTTTTTTTACACTTACCGCTAACGACCGATGCTATGCGCACCTGCGGTTTGCGGGAGCTTCACTTTCGCAAAGCGAAAAAGTGAATGCGGGTGCAAATACTTCTAAGTGCATATCAACCAGCAGGTGAGCATAGGCGTGTGTTATGTGGTCGTTTTTTATTGTTGTCTTATTACTATTTTCGCTGTTTCGGGAGCTATTCCAATAGTCGCAATAGAACCACTGTTAAAATTCAGAAAGTCAGTCTCAATTCCGTCACTAAAAATTACACCATTTGTTGGCATTAACGATTCGATAGTCAAATAGTTCTGATTTTTTATTACTCCTGCTGTTATCCCTGTTTGTGTCCTAATACTTTGGAATGGTTCTCTAACCGCAAAAAGCAATTCATTATTTTTTAATTTAGGCCTTTTGGGTTTTAAATTTTTCTCAAACATACTTGTCACACCGTAAGCCATATTGAAAACAGAGCTAAGCCAACCAGTTGAACCGGCAGGTGTTGAAACAATAAGTCCACTAGAAGATTGCTCTTCGTGGTTGTCATTATATGATATCTTATATCTTGCAGAAACATGTGAAGAAGCTCCGATAAACAAGTCGTTAAATGCCAAGATTCTTTGTCCATCATTCAGTTTTGCTTCCGCAAATCTCATTGTCTTGGACTGGAAATCATTCGAAATAACGCTTTCTACTCCAACAATAAAGTCAGAAGTGTCGAATGGCAACAAAACTCCGTCATATCTCTGTTTGTCTGGGTTTACAGCTACAATTGGAATTCCTTTCGAGTATTTAGCCGTATTAGCAACCAATCCATCTTGCCCTATAACAACGATTAAATTATTTTCTGAAAAAATGAACGAAGGCATATAAGTTCTTTCAAGTGTTTTGTGCTTAATTACTTTTGAAAGTTGCGTTTGCAGAGTAAGTAAAGAAGACTGGAAAGTTTCGTGTTCCAAGACGTAATCGTCAAAGTTTCCGCCTAGTCGTTCAATATAAAACTTGGCTTGAGCTTTTGTATTGAATCGCTCAATTAATGCTTCCAGCCTCGTTTTATTCTTGATTATTATTGCATATTCTACACTCATTCTTTGTTCTTGTCGGTATGATGATCATTAGTATCGTTAAGAATAGATTCCAGTAATTCAGGACGAATATTTAGAGTGCCAATTTTTCCCGCATTTTCCGCCAACTGTCTGATTGCAAGAGATAAATTATATTTAGGGTCAGAATTATTATTTAAGGCTGTTACTATTTTCCAATCAAGCTCTTTGTAAGGTTTTAAAGCCATTTCAATAGCATATCCCTGCGTTTTTGCTTCTTTCATATCATTTTCAGTTTTTTGATCAATAAACGATTTTCGTTTATTTTCAACAATTATATCGGCATCCATCTGCATTTCGCGAAGTTTTTTATCATTTTCAGCTTTCAGAATTTCTGTTTCCATTTTCTTTTCGGCTATTTGCTTCCGCTTTTCTTCAATCGCAATTTCTGTATTTAATTCTTCTTCTTTAATCTGTCTTTCTTTTTCTTCAATTGCAATATCAGTATTAAGCTCTTCTTCCTTAATTTTGCGTTCTTGCTCCACTGCAAAATTTCTACGCTCATAAACTGCTAGGTCTGCTTCTTGTTGTAGTTTTTCTCTGGTTTCAGTTTCAAGTGCTCTTGCCATTTCAGGTGTTGCTTTAATAGCTAAAATGTTAGCCCCCATAATTTCAATTCCAAGCATACTTATCGCAGACGAGTTGTGAAGTCCTTCTAGTATGTTAGCTTCAATTTTTTTTGCTAAACGAATAGCATCTTTCAGATTTATTCCGTGAATAAATGAAGCTGTTGCGGTTTGAGCTTCGTTGATAATTCTTTGATTTAATTTTTCAATGTCATTCTTTTTATAATCTCCATCGGCATTTACCGTAAAATCCAGGTTGTCGGCAAGTGTTTTGGCATTACCTACTTTGTAACTGATTTGACCCTGTATAGAAACAGTTTGATAATCATTTGTTGTTTCAGTAAAAATAAAAGGTAAGTCATTACTGCCCATTGGTATCGCTACAATTGAACTGTTTGGGACAAAATAGAAAAATGAAAGTCCACGTCCTTCTTGTTTGATTAGTCCGTTCTTGTAATGCAGAACGAATGTCATTGAGTCAAATTTGATGTGTTTTAATCCAAACATAATTTTATTATTTTAGTTGTTTATAAATATATTCATTCACGAAAGTTTCCTGTTCTATTGTTTCAATTGCACGTACAGTCCGTACTTCTCTAATTATTCCTATAGCATCTTTTGAATTCAATCCGATCGATTTTAAATAACAAGCTGCTATCATTCCAGAACGCCCTAATCCACCAACGCAGTGGATTAATACTCTTTTATTCTCAATGAACTTTTGAGAAATAAAATTAATTACATCGCTCACTTCTTGCACAGAAGGCGTTTTTTGATCATTTATAGGTAAATGCTTTATTTCAAAGCCTGCATCATGATATTTTTTTATAAGTTCAGGGATTCCATATTTTTCCATTTCATCTTCCGTAATCAAAGGAATAATTACATCAATCTCTAGTTTCTTTAACTCCCTAATGTCTTCTTCTAAATTTCGGCTATAATCTTTCCTGCCTGGAAGAATCGTTATGCCTAAGAAGTGATTGTTAAGTATATCGGATGGAATAAAATCAACCCGTAAAGAAATGTTTTCTTTAAATCTTTCGGTTATCAATTTACAGAGTTGCCCCGCATTGTATAATGCCCATTTTTTTTGCCAATCATTACATTCATCAAAAACTAAAGTATGCATTGCATATCGTAGCTGACCAATGAATAATTGATTTGGATTTCTATCAGATTTAATTAAACTTGGATAAAAAGATCGTAATATTTTAATTGTTTCATATGTTCTCTTTAAGGTAGGAGTATTTAAATTAATAGAATCTACTTCGGGCAAAGGTTCTGCTAAATCAGTTGTATTAAGAAGAACCTCGCTCATTTTCAATGCTTCATTAAAACTACTTGCACTATTAACAGGGGTGCATATGTAAAGTAAATCATTTTCAAGTTTTATTAAATCCTTTAATATGTGACCCCTGTGAGTATAAAAGAAGTCAATTATCCAAAGGTTTTCTTGTACATCTATAAGAATATTTGCACCATTTAAATCGCCATGGACATATGAAACATATGTATAGCCGTTAGATTTTTCAATAATATTTTTTAATTCATTTTTATAGAAAAAATAAGGATTATAGCATCTTGTATTACTGATTATCTCAAGCTCTTCTTTTGAAGCATCGTTTTTATAAACCGATTCAATAGTGTTCTTAATTGTATCTAATGAAACTGAGCCAAATCCATAATATTCGAGAAGATTAAATTTCTCATAATTACTCGCAGAATGAAATTTACCTAATTGATCAATAAATAGTATTTCTAAAAATTTCCTGATTTTTTTTATGGAAAGTCCTTTGATAAACAGTTTTTGAAAAGAGCTTGAGTTGCCTTTTCCCATAGAAGCATATCTGTATTTTAAGATTCCTCTTCCACAATAATCTGCAAACTCTATAATTCTGGGTGCATTATTTCCCAAGACCTGTTCTACTTTTTCAAATGAAGTTCTTTCTTGACCGATTAACCCCTGATTGCCTATTTTTAAAACGTGTAAGGCTTCTACATGTCCATTTAAATCAATACTTCTGGTTCCTAATACAAGATTTCCTGAGAATCCTCCATCTAAAACAGACAACTCCACACTTTTTGAATTTCTAAAAACGAATTTGATTAGCTTTAAATCTGTTTCTGATATTTCAATATTAGAATTTAAAGTCAAAGAAGGAAAATCATTTTCAATTCTTAATGGGATGTCTAATTCAATTTTATTCCATGATAAATAGCTAGAAAATTCACCAATTGAGTTTAATATTTTTACGTTTAATATTCGTTTTAACTGTTCAAGCGATGCATAGTGATTATTCAATGAAGAACTTGCTGTCAGGGCGGAGCATATTGAAACATTAAAGTTTGGAAATCGGGAAAGAATATCATAGGCTAAGAAGAAAACCTTAGCTTCAGTCCAAACTCCAATAATACCAATTCTTATTTCTTCGTTCTTTAAGTCGGCAAGATGCTTTTCTAGTATATCATTGGCAAAATCATTTAATCCAATGGAATTAATTATAGCCCCATTTCCAGAATATGGAAATACAAATTCTGCTCCTTCAGAATCAATCAAACAATGATTTCCAAATTGCAATAAATGTGTCTTTTGATTTAAATCGTCTGAATCATGCAAATCACGAATATGAATAATTTCAAAATTATCCAACGAAATTGAATTTGCCCAATTCATAAAAAGAGCTATTGGACCTTCATTGGCATTAATACCCATTAATCTTGTTGATTCTTCATATCCTACGTGTAGTAGATTTGGTAAATCATCGTATTTACCAATTGGTTTAACAAAATCGTTCTGAAGACAAACAGTTATAAGTATGCTTTTCATTATTTTCTATTATATTTTCAATCTATCTAAACACATGTCACTATTTTTCTTAAAATGCCACATAACACCTATATATGCGCTATTCTATTTGGATATGCGCTGTTCAATAGCGCATATTTCCACTTTAGGTGATGTATTTATTCTATTTTTTAATTAAATTTCAGCCCCAAAGGTAAAAACATTTTCTCATATTAACAACGTATTATTTGATTAAATTTTAAAATAGTTGTTTATTGTGCTGTGTAGCTAAATGTGCTGGTATTTACGCTATTCTATCCTATCGGTTGGAAGCCACGTTGCTTCACTTTTATAGTCCGATAGGATACTGCAACGTGGTATTAAGGTGCAGCGATAATACTACGCTACACGCGGGAAGTATAATGACAGGTATAGATAAAATGATAACATGCCTGGATAGCATAAGGCCTCATGTTTTTACGACTTCAACTGATGTTGATGCGGCAACAACACAGCTTGGAGTTTCTTGAACACATGTTGTAGTTTCTAAAACATCTGTTCAAGCTTTAAAAACACATGTTCAAGAAGCTACAACATACCTTGGAGTTTCTTGAACATGTGTTGGAGTTTCTAAAATATGTATTGAAGTTTCTACAAGGTATGTCCAAGAAACTTCAACAGACCTTGTAGTTACTCCAAGGTACCCGCTAGAAACTTCAAGGTTACCGCTAGCGAGACTATTTTTATTGGAAGTATTTGTAAAGTGCTGTATATAAGTGTGATTAATGTTTTGTGATTTTAAGTTATCTTAGTGCTAATGTCGCTGAAACATAGGTACTCAACTATTCGCAATTCCGGTTGTTTTAATGGTGATATACTACAACCAATGAGCGTGCACAACTGCAATAAATGCTGCAATTGCAATGAAGTTAGTGAGTAAATTGATACCTTTGTGCCCACTTCTATGAAAAGTTAACACTATTTTACATTCACATGAACTTTTAAGGGGTTCGCAAAACAAATAAATTATTTTATGATGGATAATCAGTCAGATAAATCTCTGTTGAAAAAACAGATAGAGAAAGATGGACTGCAAAAGATAAGAGAGGATCTGCATGCGGTGGTAAGCCATTTCAAGCAGGTGCTTTATGATCTTGACGAGAAATCGGTTGCAATTATGCTCTCTTTGCTCGAAGATTCGATTACGGAAAACAAGGCCATTGAGTCGGAAATTCCCGACGAGAAACTGATTCAGGCGCTCAGTATCTTGTTTCAGGTAATGAATCTGGTAGAGGAAAACTCGGGTGTACAATCCCGACGTAAGTTCGAAAATATGCTCGGTGCTTCTGCTATTCGTGGCTCCTGGGGCGAAACGTTTGACCATTGGGTAAACAAAGGCGTAACCGAAGACCAGATTGCCGAACTGCTGCCTACCATACGCATTATGCCGGTACTAACGGCTCATCCTACCGAGGCCAAACGTATTTCTATTCTGGAGCTGCACCGCGAACTCTATTTGCTGTTGGTGAAAAAGGAGAATAAGATATGGACTCATATGGAGAACCAGTCAATAGATAACAACATGCGAGTGTTGCTGGAACGCTGGTGGCGCAGTGGTGAGGTGTATCTGGAAAAACCATCGCTGGCTTCGGAACGTAATAATGTGATGCACTTCTTTAGTCGTGTGTTTCCCGAAGCATTGAAAGTTAGCGATCAACGATTGAAATATATCTGGAAATCCTATGGTTTTTCGGAACGTAAGCTTTCTAAGCCCGAAAATTTCCCCATTATAGAGTTTGGTAGCTGGGTAGGCGGCGATAGGGATGGTCACCCTTATGTAACAGCCGACGTTACACGGGAAACTTTGATGGCACACCGTAGTGAAGCAATGCAACTGGTAAAGCACGGATTGCTGGGGCTGACACGCGAATTTAGTTTCTCGGAAACCAAACAGATGATTCCCGTTGTGCTAGTTGATGCGATTGAGAAAAACCGCGTCCTCTTTGGCGAAGCAGGAAACAAGGCTATAAATAGAAATCCGCTGGAACCATGGCGACAGTTTATCAACCTCATTTTGCTGAAGTTGGACAATACGATAGACGATAACCGTGAGGTTGCCGATACGTTTTACCCAACAGCTGCCGATTTGCAGGTCGATTTGCGTATTCTGCGCACCAGCCTTGAAGAGTTGGGCGGATACCGTATCATTGATGAATGGTTGTTCCCTATAGAGCGTCAGGTGCAATGTTTTGGTTTTCATTTGGCTAAACTGGATATTCGCCAAAATAGCGATTTTCATGCTAAGGCTATGGAGCAAATGCTTCGGTTGGCTGCTTTTGACGACTGCGAATATACAACATGGAGCGAAGAGAAAAGGGTTGCTTTTATTACCGAAGAATTAAAGAGCAATCGTCCGTTTGTCATTGTAGGCGAAAAGCTTGAAGCGGAAGCCGAACAACTGGTGGGATGCTATCGTGTGCTGAAGCATCATATCGACCGTTATGGTATGGAGGGTATCGGTTCATTTATTGTGAGTATGACTCATGAGCTGAGCGACCTGCTTATTGTGTACTTGTTTTTCCGCGAAGTGGGTTTGTTGGGACTACCCATACAGGTTGTTCCATTGTTCGAAACCATAGAAGACCTACATGTGTCGGCTCAGGTATTGGATGCTTACTTGTCGCACCCTGTTACACAAAAATACAAATCAACACACACCGATATACAGGAGGTAATGCTCGGTTATAGTGATAGTAATAAAGATGGTGGAATTTTTGCCAGTCGCTGGAATATTTACGATACAGAAATAAACCTCACCGAAGTGGCTGTTCGTCATGGTATTAGGTTACGATTTTTCCACGGTATAGGTGGAACCATTAGTCGTGGTGGTGGTAAGTATCACCGCTTCCTCGAAAGTATGCCGCGGCGTACCATGAGCGGAGAAATTAAACTCACTGTTCAGGGTGAATCCATTGCTCAGCAATTTGCCAACTTATTAAATGCTACTTTCAACCTTGAAATGCTTCTTTCGGGAACAGCACTACAGGCAGGGTACCAGCAATTTGACTGCGATCAACCCGACTTCCCGATAGCTGCGGTGGAAAAGTTATCGGAAATAAGCCTCCATAAATATCAGGAACTTATTGAGCATCCCGATTTTATTCGTTTTTACAGCGAAGTAACTCCTATTGATGTGTTGGAGCAAAGTAAAATAGGCTCTCGCCCCTCGCGACGTACCGGAAAACGTAGTCTGGCCGATTTGCGGGCTATACCATGGGTATTTAGTTGGAAACAATGTCGCTTCAACATCACCGGTTGGTACGGTGTGGGTGTGGGATTACGTGTATTGCGCGAAGAATATCCGGAGATGTATCAACAAATCAAGGATTTTGCAGAAATATGGCCGTTCTTACGCTATAATCTGATTCAGATAGAAACCAATATATTGCATTCCGATAGGGATATAATGAAAGAATACGCTACGCTTGTCACTGATGAAGCATTGCGCGACAGTATGGTTGGCTTAATTATGGGAGAACATCTCGAAGCCTTAAATCAGATTGCCGATTTATTGGGTAAAAACGTTGAAACGCGTCGTACTTCTATGCTTTATAATGTTCGTTCGCGCAAAAGTCCACTGCACTCCCTACATAGATTGCAAATAGTGAAGCTAAAGGAATGGAGGGCTTGTAAAGAAACCGATCCGGAAAAAGCAGAGACGTTGTTGATACAATTGATGATGATTACTTCGGCCATCTCGGGTGGATTAAAAAGTACCGGTTGATACCCTGAAAAAGAATTGACATTAAGCGGTTGGCACAAATTTTATTTTGTGTCAGCCGCTTATTGTTATGCAAAAATGAGAAGGGGGTAAGATTGATGAAGTTGTCAATATAAGTATTAACCTGAATTCGGGATAAGACACCTAAAGTTGTCAATAGGTATACTCCGTTAGGAGTTATGTATCAATAGAATAATTCAAAGGTTCTAATCTCTTCTCTGTAGGAGATACACAACGAAAGGCTTGTTAATGTCCTACGGACAATTATTTCGTATATTATTGATTTTTTTATGGATATTTATTGCCTACGGCAAATTTAATTAGCTTATATGTTATACTATAGCATAAATATTTATCCCGAACTCAGGTTATTAGGAAAGATATAACACACTATAGTAAAATCAAAATAAATAGAAGAATAGAACGCCGATAAACGCTGATCTAGCTGATAAAAAACGGATTTTTATTCTGACAAGTCAGAATGATTTTCAACCATTTGTGGTCTTATCAGTCATGCTAGCATGACTTAAATCCGTTTTGGATATGATCAAATATAATCCGTTTTTACCTGCCTGCGGTAGGCAGGTCCGCTTAATCATTCAAATCCGCGTTCCATTCTTTATGATAAATCCTACATTATATTCTAACCACTACTTATGTTTATCAAATTCGTATCTATGAATCATTTTTTAAATACTCATTAAAAAAGCCGTAAGGTTTTGTTCGTGTTCTATCTCCAGCTTTTTGCGAAGGCGGTAGCGAGCCATCTCTATGCTTTTGAGGGAGATGTTGAGGAGTGAGGCAATTTCTTTGGAAGAGATATTCATGCGTATATATGCCGCCAACTTGAGGTCGGAAGTGGTTAGGCTGGGGAAACGGTTGCTCAGGTTCACCAGGTAATTGTTGTAGGTGTTGTTGAAACTCATTTCGAAGATTTTCCATTCTTCTTCGGGGTTTTTATTGATTTCCACTATGGCTTTTAGTCCGCGCAGGTTCACGGCGGGAATGGATTTATTTTCCGACATCTTCAGAATCTCGGTATCCAGTTTGTTCATCAGTTTATTTTTGCGCAACATGGTTTTTGTTATGCGCAGCAACTCTTCGTTTTGTAGTCGCACCTGTTCCTGCAGTATGTTGTTCTCCATTTTGGCCATTTCCTTTTCGTATTCGTTGGCAATGCGGTTCTTTTGCCGTTGCAGTCTTGTTTTGAGGTACATGTTCAGCAGGTAAGCTGCACCGCAGAGCATTAAAAATAGCAATACATAGCCCATCCAACCCAGATACCAGGGTGGGAGGATCCGAATCTGCAGGTCCTGCGAATAATATATTTCGTTGGTGCCTTCGAGAGTGGCTTTTACCTGAAAAGTATAGCTCCCCGAAGGCAGATGTGGAAAGGTAATCATGCTGCTTTGCGAGGGGATGGAGAAATTGTCGGAACTTCCCTTTATACGATAGCTATACCGTATCTTTTCGGCATTTTCGTAATAGGGCAGGGTGAACCGAATGAAAATGGTGGAATGGTTGTTTGGGAACTCAATATCGTGTTTGGCATAATACGCCATGGGGTTTTCAAGCTCCAGAGAGTGCATCTTGTTGGTAAATGTGCCAATATCCCGGATATAGACTTGCATCTTTCGCGTTTTCCGACCGAAATCGGTGGTGTTGAGCACTGAGAAACTGTTGGAAGTACACACCAGGTATTTATTGGGTGCAATGTTCAGAATATTCTCGTTGGTATTCACCACCTGATTGTACAACGACTCCATGTTGCGGGTAAGCAGATAAGCCGATGGCTGATCGTAATTGCGGATACAGAAGAAGCGATCGGAGGTATAGCACCACATATCGCGATTGGTAAACTGGAGTCGGTTGATGGCGACGTCTTTTGGGATTAGGCGGTTTAGGACTGCATCGGGCACAAAGCGGTCTTGTGCAACATTGTATTTGAGGATGCTCGATTTATCCAACAGGTACAGGTTGTTGTGGTCGGAGTAAACGCCCTTAAGACTGGTTTTATTGAGGCTTATGTTTCCTATTTTATTTTGGGTAGACACTATCTTATCGAAGCCGGCATCAAAGCTGAACCGGAAGATGCCTACCGGATTATTATTGCCAATATATATCCGGTTGTTTTTATCCTTTGCCAGATAATTGGCATAATAGGGATATTCGGGATATTTCTTCACCGAAAAAGCAGCACCTTGTATTTTGAGCACGCACAATCCTTCGTAGGTAGAGAATGCCGCCGTTTTATCATTTATCTCCACCATATGATTGGCACCGCTTCCTTTGTACACATGCGTCACTTGCGTTCCGTTTATCAGAAATAGACCTTTGTTGTGGCAGCAAAACAGTCGGTTGCCTACTCTTTGCAGTTCCCATGCTTGTCCCTGGGTGTTAGGCAACAGGGTAAATCGTTGTTCGCGGGCGGGGTAGGCCAGATCGGTGGTGGAACAATAATAGAGACCCTGATTGGTAGCAAAATATAGACGACCATTGTCTTCCTTTACGTCGTACACCGAGCCCAGCAAACCGTTAGGATCGGGGAAATTGCGGATAGGGCTGTTTATCTGGATATGGCTGATTCCCATATCCAGTCCAAGCCACAGGTTCTCGTTTTTATCGCAGAAAATGCTGAGTACCGTGTTGTTTGCCAATCCTTTTTGCTTGTTGATATTGGAGAGTATATTGCCGTTGTGGTCGGTAATAAGCAACCCATTGAGAATGGTGCCGAAAGCAATGCGTCCGTTGGGCAATAAGCAAAGGCTAAAAACCTGATTTTTGGTAAGGAAAGCATCGCAGGGGAAGGTACATTTGGTGACTATATTATTGTCGATACGATACAACCCTTTGTCGATAGTGGCTATGAGGATAGATGTGGGCGATAAGGGTATCATGCCGTACACGCAGTCACCGTGCAAAACACCTCCACCGGCAAGAGCCACCAGTTTATTATCTTTTAACTCCATCAGCCCTATTTCTTTCTCCTGCACAAATACCCTTTTGTTGACTTCAAAGATAAACTGGAAGCGGTGGGGAGCCGCAATAATGGATATCGTATTAGCTTTGGTATTGTACCTGTAGATGTTTTTGTAGGTACGGAAGAATATTTCGTCGCCCAGCATAATAATTTTCCAAACTGCTTCTTCTTTCAACTTCAGCCTGAACCGGTCGGAAAGGGAGAAGTATTGCAACTTGCCCGTGATGGGATGCTCTAACCAATATCCAAATTCGTTTTGAGAACCTGTATAAATTTTCTGATCGTCGGCAATGGCGATGCAGCGAATCATGGACCAACGGTTGGGCAGCGAATTATTCGTCCACTGGCTACCATCGTACTCCAGCAATCCCGAAGCGTTGGCAAAGTATAGGTACCCCTTTTTATTTTGAGCTACATACCATATTTTGCTTCCGGCATTGTAGGTGCCCTTATCAAAATTAGTGATTTTAGGAATGCATATGTTCTCAATTTTCTCCATCCCTGCAAAAGTATAGATGCTCAATTGTAAAAACATGCTAATTATGGTAAGCATTGTGCGGCGTGACATATTGCTCTCAGGTATTAAGATTCGTTTGTGACTTTTTCTTGTGATGTAGTGTGTGCAAAGATATGTTTTTTAGTACAAAGAATAAATAAAAGGGAAAAAATACTTTCATCTACTTGTTTTTAAGTAGAATAAGTAAAGTGATGTAGAGGTGTAATATAGGTATATATTCGTCACCATATAGTTTTTGTAGAGGTAACAAATGAAATGATATAGGATGAATCGAAATATATTTGCGTCAAATTGTAGAAACGACACCAAGTGTATTTAATACATTTATTAATATTTATTTGAATATGGTGAGGGATTCTTCCTTTTCGAATGGAGATTTGAAAGAAATAAGATGATGGAAAGAAACAATATTGTATTTTAAAAAGAGGATATATATATGATTAGTGTCAACGTCTCTATATTATTGATTAAAGTAAGTGGAAGTGGGTTTTGCGATTTGGAAATTGCGTGAATTGACATTTAACCGCGATTTGGAAATCGCGAAACCCAACTTAATTGTATTTTTTAGGGCACTTTGTGAATCAGAGATAAATATATCAACAATGCATATTACACAAAAAAAGCAATTCAAAAACACGCAAATAGATTAACCAATTATTATTTTTTTATTAACCAGTCAACCCATATCATCAAAAACACAAAAAAAGGGAAGACATAAATAGTATACAATGAAGAAACGAGTGATTATTGTTTTGATTATTATGTTTGCTATAGGCAAAGTAATGGCTCAGAACATTTCCGGAGTGGTAGTTGATTCAAAAGCTTTACCATTGCCGGGAGTAACCGTCTTAGTTAAGGGCACATCGTTGGGCTGCTCAACGGATATTAATGGCAAATTTGTCGTTAAGAATCTGGCTAACCCGGCTCAAAAGACCCTTGTATTCAGTTATCTTGGGTACGACAAAGTTGAGAAAGCCATTGCCGATCAACAGACATTACGTGTAGTAATGCAAGAAACGTCGACAGGTCTGAACGAAGTAGTAGTAGTGGGTTACGGTAGTCAGAAGAAAGAGTCGGTGACGGCTGCTATCTCTACTGTTGCCGCCAAAGAGCTGGTACAATCGCCAACGGCGAATATCAGTAACTCACTAGCTGGACGATTATCCGGTCTTATCACTGTACAAAACTCAGGAAAACCGGGGGCTGATGCTTCGGATTTGTACATTCGTGGTGTGGGAACCTATTCAAGTTCGGTAAGTCCACTGGTAATGGTGGACGGTGTGGCACGCGATAGCTACAACAATATTGACCCGAACGAAATTGAAACCATTAGTATTCTGAAAGATGCATCGGCTACTGCCGTATTTGGTGTACGTGGTGCCAATGGTGTGGTTTTAATCACTACCAAACGTGGTAAAGCAGGTGCTCCAAAAATCAGTTTGTCGGCACAAACAGCTGTGAATGAGTTTACCGGGTTGCCGAACTTTGTAAACTCGTTCGAATATGCTTCATTGCAAAACGAAAAGAGTTTCGAGACCTATTGGATCAATCACGCAAAAGATGCCGATATTGCTACCTGGGCCGATTTTGTAACCAAAAGAGATGCCAACTGGAAAAAAGAAGCAGCTCACTACTACTCGGATGATGATTTGTTGAAATATAAAAATGCCCGTACCCCTCTTTTGGCTAACGGACAAACAAATCCGAACTACGATCCTTATTTTCACCCTGATACCGACTGGCAAAGTCGTATCTTCAAAAAACAATCTTACCAAAGTCAGGTAAACTTAAACATCAACGGTGGTACTGAGAGCATGAAGTATTTCGTATCGCTGGGATATCTGGATCAAAACGGGATGTTTAAAACCGACTATATGGAATTTCCGGATGACATGGAATACTCCAACAAACGATACAATATTCGTGGAAACTTTGACTTCGATATCAATAAAGATTTTCGTGTGTCGGTTGACTTAGGTTATCAACACGAAGTGCAGGGAGGATTGAACCTGGACAATGAAGGGTGGATGTGGGAAAAACGGATCATGTGGAGTAACCCTATTACTACGCCGGGTATTGTAAATGGCAAATTTGTAATGCCTTATACCAATACCAAAATTGGTGAAAACCCGCTGGAAGAAATTGCCGGTATGGGTTATAATAATACCATTAAAAGTACCATGACTTCGTCACTGAAACTGAGATACAAACTGGATAGACTCTTAGACGGATTGTCGATTAATGCAAGAGTGGCGTACGATAGCTATTTCCGTACACGCGATGGTGGTGATAGTACCCCCCTTTGGTATAAAATTTCTCCAAATCCTAACGGAAATGTAATGGATCCTGTCTTCTCGCAGATGAGTGAAGAGATTCCACCGGAACGTTGGGCCAGCTGGTATGTAACCAAATGGAGAAAAGTGTACGGTGAAGGTTCTTTGAACTACAACCACTCGTTTGGAAAACATGATGTAGGCGGATTGGTCCTTTATAATATTGAAAAGAAATACGATCCCTCATTAACCCCTGATCTTCCTCATGCTTACCTGGGTATGGTGGGGCGTGCAACTTATGGATACGATGGCAGATACCTTGCCGAATTTAATATGGGATACAATGGATCTGAAAACTTCCCTAAAGGCTTGCGTTACGGATTTTTACCGGCGTATTCACTCGGTTGGGTGGCTTCAAACGAAGCATTTTTCCCCAAAAGCGATATTGTTACGTATTTGAAATTCCGCGGTTCGGTAGGTAAAGTGGGGAATGACAATGTGATAGTAAATGGTGTTTCAAAACGCTACTTGTACTTACCAAACACATGGAACTACGCCGGAGGTTACAATTTTGGAACATTGGCAGACCGCAACTGGGTAGGTGGTGCCGAAGAAGGAACAGTAGGTAATCCGAACGTTACCTGGGAAACCGCTACGAAAAGTAATATCGGTTTTGAAACAAAACTGTTTCACAGCAAACTGTCGGCTACCTTCGATTATTTCAGCGAAAATCGTGTGGACATCCTTTCCAACAAACAAACGATTCCTAATATAGTACAAGCCACCTTGCCTCCTTACAACTTGGGTAAAGTAAAAAACTGGGGCTGGGAGTTAGAAATGAACTGGAGAAGCAATTTTGGCAAATTTGATTACTGGATAAAAGGAAATCTATCGCACAACAAAAACGAAATTGTATTTATGGACGAGGCCATTGCTGATGGACTGGAATATCAATCGGCTACCGGCCGACCTATCAATCAACTGTTGATGCTTAAAGATAAAGGGCTGTACAACTCATGGGCCGATTTATATCAGGTGGATGCAACAGGAAATCCTGTATTGTCGAGCCCCGTACTGGCTTTGGATAAAACGGGACAACCCTATAAAAATATAGCCGGCAACCCGGTATACGAAAAGGATTTAGGATACAATGGTGCAGTATTGCAACCGGGTGAAATTGGTTTCGAAGATGTCAACCAGGATGGTGTAATCGACAAGAAAGATAATATCCGTATCGGTAAAACCAATATACCTGAATTTACATTTGGTCTTTCGTTTGGATTCAACTACAAGGGCTTCGATTTCTCGGCATTACTTCAGGGTATTACAGGAGTAGATCACTATATCGGTACACGTCCTTTCAATAACCTGGAAGCTATCACCGAAGTGGGATTAACCCGCTTTACATTAGAAAGAAGTGCCAATGGAGAAGATATTCAATTTCCTATTGCAGCTTACAATAGTTCAGCCGGTTACAACACCTATTTCCTGAAAGATGCTTCGTATGTCCGTCTGAAAAACATGGAAGTGGGATATACTGTTAAGCCTTCGTTTATGAAAAAACTGGGTATCAGTTCTACCCGTATTTATATGAATGGATCGAATCTGCTCACTTTCTCAGGAAACAAAATATGGGGAGATCCTGAAAACTTAGGGAATAACGGCTATCCACTTATCAGAACGTATAACTTAGGTCTTAATGTTAACTTTTAATTCTACCCATCAAAAAAATACCAGATATGAATAAAATACGAACAACAATCATCTCCACCGTGGCTATAGTTACACTGCTGTGTTTAAGCACCACCGGTTGTAGTGACGATTTTCTAGAAAAACCAAAAGGTGGAGCTGTAACCACAGATACCATTTTTCATACACAAAATCAGGCCCGACTGGCTGTTGCACAGATGTACAATACTTGTGTGAAAGGCTATTTCCCCTACGACTCTCCGGGATCAAGACCGGAAACAACTACCGATGAATTGTATATCCTTCATGGGTCGAATGATACCTGGGCAGGTCAGGCAATTAATACACAGTATTATGTAACCGGAAATATGAGTACCGAAACCAACTGCGATTACGGTGGCTATAGTTCGCACTACAATGGTATTCGTCATGCCAATCTTGTATTGGAAAATATCGACAAAGTAGCTGATGCAACCGATGAATGGAAGAATGATGTAAAGGGACAGGCTATTTTCTGCAGAGCATTGCAGCATTATGAATTGTTCAGATACTATGGTGGAATTCCTTTGGTCGATCACTCCTTGCAAGGAGATGATATCAACTACCCGAGACGTTCGGTAAAAGCTGTTGTAGAAACCATCGTAAAATGGTGCGACGATGCAGCTGCACTTCTGCCGGAAACACGTACAACGGTTGATTTCGGAAAAGCAACCAAACTTGCTGCATTTGCTTTGAAAGCCCGTGTGTTATTATTCGCAGCCAGTCCGCAGTACAATACGCCTGAGAATTTGAAAGCAGAACTTACCGGAGCCCGCTTTGGTGATGGCAGAGATTCTGTGCTTTGTTACCCAACCTACGATATCGAACGTTGGAAACTGGCAGCTGATGCTTCGAAAGCCGTTCTCGATAATGCAGCTACAGCCGGTGTAAGTTTATTTAATACCGGAAAACCGCTTACAACAGGCGAAACCTATGCAACGCTGGGTGATTATGAGTCGGTATGGAATGTGTACGGAAATTCAGAAATCATTCTTGCCAACACCAAAAGTATAGAATCTCCAAGTGGTTGGGGTGCCGATTCATGGTCGTTGTACATGTCTTCAAAGATATTCTATTCAAGCTGGGGTATAAAAAACAACGTGCCGAATGAGTTCCTGCAATTGTACGAAAAGAAAGATGGTACAAAATGGACACTTCCTGCCAGCGGAACCAATCTGCCTACAGATATTATGGCATTAAATCTTGATCCCCGTTTTTACCAGACAATAGCTTACGACGGCATGTTTTATTGTGCAAAAAAAGGATATCTGGATTATTATAAAGCAGGTGATGGATATCCCGAAGGTAAATTGTGCGGAACCGACGGAACACCCAATGGTTTTGCAGTGGAAGTATTCAAATTTACACCACGTGTAGATGCAATGAATACAAAGCACTTTACCTGGCCGGTATTTCGTTTAGCCGAATTCTATCTGAGCTATTCGGAAGCAATGAATGAATACAGCGGTCCTTCGCAGGCAGCTTACGATGCTATGAATATCATTCGTAGCAGGGCAGGTATGCCTAACAAAGCGGGTCTGGATCAGATTGGTTTCCGTGCTGCCATTCAAAACGAACGCACCATTGAACTTGCCTACGAAAATAATAGATACAACGATTTGCTTCGTTGGTTGACAGCTCCTAAAGTACTGAATCAATCGCTGCATGGTATTGTAACCACAGCCAAAAAGGTGAATGGTGCATTGACTCGTCCATGGGTAACCGGATTATTTATGAACCGGATCTTTCCTCAGAGGTATTATTATTTACCGTTCTCCAATGCTGAAATTAGCAAAAAATATCTTGGAAATAAAGATTGGAACGGTCAAAATCCGGGTTGGTAATTATGGGTGTTTCTATTAAATTAATATCGAAAAAAATGAAAAAAAATCATATAAACGTATCTATTTTGCTTTTGTTGTTTTGCAACCTATGCACTTTTAGCACTCAGGCTCAGAATAATACACTATCGAAGGAGGCAAAACTGCCTGCTAACCCTATGGAAGTGAAGACTACTGCTGCTGGAAAAGAAGTGGCGGGGAACTGGAAGAAAACGGGTGCAGCTTATACCATTTCGGGTACTGAGCTGGAACGTATGGCTACCACCAACCTGCTGAATGCTCTTAATGGTAGAATTCCCGGACTGACTGTTATTGCAGGATCGGGAGAGACGGGTTACGATAACCCTTCGTTTGCTATCCGCGGACAATCATCGTGGAATTCGAAGACCAATAACATGTTGATTTACCTCGATGGTTTTGAAGTGGACATGGGAGCTATTGCTTCATTGTCGCCCTACGAAGTAGAATCGGTATCGGTAATCACCGATCCGACCGAATTGGCTAAATACGGTTTTAGTGGAGATGGATTGATTTCTATTCTTACTAAAAAAGGCAAGAGTAATGGTAAACCGGTTATTTCATTCCATTCAAGCTACGGTATGCAAAGTGCTGTGCAATTGCCAACGGTATTGAATGCATATGATTATACCCGCTTGTACAATCAGGCCCGTCAGAATGATGGTTTACCCATCAAATATGCTAACCCCGATTTGTACAATGTAGCCGGTGATCCTATTCACCCGAATGTAGACTGGTACAACGAAGTATTGAAATCTTCGGCTCCAACGCAAAATTACAATATCTCCTTTCGGGGTGGTAGCGATAAAGCAAAGTATTTTTTAATTCTTGATCATGCGCGTAATGAAGGTTTGTACAAAAATGCAGGTGAACTGGACAAAGACTTCGGAACAAATGCTATCTACAAGAAATACAACCTGAGAGCTAATATTGCTGTTGAGTTAAGTAGAAATTTGACCGTAAAAAGTGAATTGTCGGGCAAAGTGGAAGATCGTGATACCCCTGCAGGATTTACAGCTACTAATCTGTTCAATAATCTGCTTAGTACTCCTGCATCATCATTTCCTATCAAAAATCCTGATGGATCATGGGCTACCAATTCCGACCACGATTTCAATCCGGTAGAATTGTTGAAGCAAGGTGGCGTGTACAACGGGCATACCCGTAACATGCAGGCTAACTTTTCTTTTGTTGAAAAACTGGATATGATTACTAATGGTCTGGCGTTGACCGGAGGTGTTTCATTTAGCAACCAATACATGGGTAATTATTTGAAATCGTTTACTGTGCCTACCTATGAACTGACCAAGGATGCTAACGATAATCCTATTTTGGACGCTTCGGGAAAATATGTATATAAAAAGCACGGGGCTGTAGCTTCTTCTATCACTGATGGTGAAGTGAGTCACTGGAACCGTTCTACCTATCAGTTAGGACTGGATTACAATCGCAGTTTCGGGTTACATACCATTTCGGCTACAGCGCTAGCCAAAAGACAAAACTACAGTTATAACGGCCTGGTTTATGAATACCGCACGCAAGGAATATCTTCTGGAGTTTCGTACGATTATGCAAAGAAATATGTTCTGAACGCTTCGTTGGGATATATGGGAACAGCCAGTTTGGGTGATGCCGATCATTATGGATTATTTCCTGCAGTAGGAGCCGGTTGGATTGTTTCGAACGAGGAATTCCTGAAAGACAATGCGGTGCTGAATTATTTCAAAGTTCGTGGATCATTCAGCTCATCAGGTAGTCTGGATCAGGATTACCGTTTTAAAGACAGACAATGGGCGGTAAGCGGTTCGGCAGGTTGGAATGTTGGTACTACAACTGTTACCAACAAAGGTGGACGTGGCGAAGGTTCAATTGGTAACCCTGACTTTTCATGGGAGAGCAAAGCTACTTTCGATCTTGGTTTCGAGGCTACTATTTTAAACAATGTAACTGCAACTTTCGATCTGTTTCGCGAAAAAAGAACTGGTATCATTCAACGTCCGAGTGCAGAGATTCCTATGTATGCAGGATTTAATCTTCCCTACCTGAATACAGGAGAGGTCACTAATAAAGGATTTGAAGCTACCTTGAGATATGATGGAAAAGTAAGTGATTTCGAATATTATGTGGGTGTAAATGCATCATTTGCCCGTAACAAAATTGATTATATGTCGGAGGTGGCACAGCCTTACTCTTACCGGTACAGCACCGGATATAGAATTGATCAGTCACGCGGATTGGTGAGTGATGGATTTTATCAGGTAGCGGATTTTGATGCTTTGGGCAACTTAAATACAGGAGTGGTAAAATCATCATATGCCAATGTAAAACCTGGCGATTTAAAATACAAAGATCAAAACTGCGACAATATCATTAATGACTATGATAAAACTCCAATGAAATTCTCAAGAATACCTGAGTGGACTATGGGCGTGAATGTTGGATTCAAATTCAAAGGTTTTGATGTGGATGCATTTTTCGAAGGAGTAACCAATAGAACGGTAACGATGCCTTCGGACTATACGCAACCTTTTGCAGGTGGAAATAATATCACTCCGTTTGCACTCAATGCATGGACTCCCGAAACAGCTTTCACAGCTAATTCGCCAAGACTTACTACTCAAACCAATTTGAACAACACACAAAGTTCCGATTTCTGGATGAGAGATGGAAGTTTCATCAAATTGCGTAGCCTTGAACTGGGTTACACAGTACCGAAGGTTGGAATTTTCAAACATTTAAATTCTATCAGAGCATTTGCAAATGGAACAAACCTATTCGTTTGGGATAAAATCACTGCATTGGAGGCCGAAAACCTTTCGATGGGTTATCCTTTGATGAAATCTGTTAGTGTTGGCTTAAACATTGTGTTTTAATCATATATCAATAATAAATCGAAGATAGTATGAAAATTAAATATTATATTTTATCACTTACTTTACTCGCTTTCTCGCTGGTATCTTGTCAGAAAGATTACCTGGATCTGAGAAGTGACAATGCGAATGTTTCCATCGAAAAACTGTACTCTACATATACCTACGTACAGGGTGTACTTTGGAATACCTACAGTTATTTGCCCGACGGTTTTGCCACCTTTGGGATGGAAGGTGCTACCGATAATGCTGAATTTACAAACGAGAGTTCCGCTATTCAGATGTTCAATAACGGAACCTGGAATCAGTTTACTAATCCTGATAATGTGTGGTCATCAAATTACGCCGGTATCAGACAGGCCAATTTGTTCCTGCAAAATCACAGCAAAATCGATATCGATTATTTGAAGTACGGAACCGTAACCGACTCAACAGCTTATTGGAATGCCCGCGACAATGTGAAGTTCATGAAAGGTGAGGTGTTGTTTCTGAAGGCTTTCTTCTATTTTGAGTTGGTAAAAAGATATGGCGGTGTGCCGATTATCAATAAACCAATGGAGTATGCTGACGCGAATTCATGGAAGAATATTCCCCGTAACACGGTTGATGAATGTGTAAAACATATCAGCCTGTTGTGCGATTCGGCAGCCAAAATTATTCCTGTGGATATTGATACAAAATATACCTGGTATGATAAGGGTCGCGTAACGTATGGTGCTATCCTGGCCTTGAAATCGCGTGCACTTCTTTACGGTGCCAGCCCGCTTTTCAAAGATCAGGGTTCAACTACAACATGGGAAGATGCTGCCAAAGCGGCTCGCGATCTGATTGCCATGAATAAATACACGCTTGTAACAGGAGCAAATTATGGAACCCTTTTTGGTTCGAGCAATACTACGCAGACCGAATATATTTTTATGCGTAATTATGGTTCAATAAACTCGGTGGAGTTTGCCAATTTTCCAATTGTTTTCGATAAGAGTACAGGTAATAGTATTACGCCAAGTCAAAACCTGGTAGATGCTTTCGATGTGGTGAATGCAGGAGTGAGTGTTCCTTTCGATTGGAACAATCCTACTCATGCTAATGCGCCTTATGCCAACAGAGATTTGCGTTTTACAAACTCTATTATCAACAACGGGGTATCGTTCTCGGGTCAAACTATTCAGACTTACACCGGTGGTAACTGCGGACTTCCAAATACCAATGCTACAAAAACCGGTTATTACCTCAAGAAATGGCAGAATTCTACCATTAATCTTGTGACAGGTACAAAGGCAATTCATGCCTGGGGCTATTTCAGATATGCCGAAATCTTGTTGAACTACGCTGAAGCAATGTTTAATGCCTATGGCGAAAATGCTGATCCAAAAGGCTATGGAATGACTGCTCTTGTTGCATTTAACAAGGTAAGAACCAGAGCCGGTGTAAGTGTTGTTACTGCCGGAAACCTGACGCAAGCAAAGATTGAAAACGAGCGTCGTGTGGAGTTCTGCTTCGAGGATCAACGTTTCTGGGATTTACGTCGTTGGAAAAAAGCTGAAACTTACCTTGCGGCTCCATTGAAAAAGATAATTATTACCAATACCGGAACAGCAGCTGCACCGGTGTATACCTACTCTGTAAAAACGCTGGAAACACGTACGTTTTTGTCAAAGATGAATTGGTATCCGATTCCGCAAAGTGAAATATCCAAAACCGACTGGACGCAAAATACCGGTTGGTAATTGATAAAATAAGCTGGTAACCCCCAATGGAACCGGAGTATTGAATCTGAGAGATGAATCAATATCCGGTTCCGGTAAGGGAGCTTATTTATCAAAACACAAATTTCAAGAGATATTATATTCCTATCATAGTATTAGTTATCAAGGTAATATATTAAATATGAAACATTTTTCTATCGTACTTACACATTTGGTTATGGCCTCTTGCTGCATGCAGGCTGTAGCTCTAAATAATTCGACATCCTATGTCAGCAGAAAACAGGTAAATGTCTATACAACTGCTCAAAATACATCACTGAGACTTGCTAAAGGATCTTCTTTGCACTTTCAGGAAGTAAAGCAACCATTGGAGAAAGAAGCGTGTGTTTTTCTTGATCCGTCTAAAACCTATCAGACGGTTTTAGGTATTGGAGGTGCACTCACCGATGCTTCTGCCGAAACATTTGCCAAATTATCCAAAGAAACTCAAAAGGAGTTCCTCAGCGCATATTACAATCCTCAACAGGGTATTGGCTATACACTGGCACGTACAAATATCAACAGCTGCGATTTCTCCAGTGATACATACACTTATGTTGCTGATGGCGATTCGGCTCTCCGTACTTTCAATGTTGCGCACGATGAGAAATACCGCATTCCTTTTATCAAACAGGCTGTTGCGGCTGCGGGTGGTAAGTTGACTCTTTTTGTGAGTCCCTGGAGTCCACCGGCATGGATGAAAGATAACAATAACATGTTGGGTGGTGGTAAATTATTGAGTCGTTACAATCAAAGTTGGGCCAATTATTATGTGAAATTTATTCGCGCCTACGAAGCACAAGGCATTCCTGTTTGGGGGCTTTCAGTTCAGAATGAACCGATGGCCAAACAACGCTGGGAGTCGTGCATATTTACTGCCGACGAGGAGCGTGACTTTGTGAAAAATTACCTGGGACCTACGCTTCATAAAAGTGGAATGGCGGATAAAAAACTTATTGCCTGGGACCATAACCGCGATTTGATTTACCAACGTGCATCAGTGCTTTTAAACGATCCCGAAGCCGCAAAATACATTTGGGGTGTTGGTTTTCACTGGTACGAAACGTGGACAGGTGGCACTATGTTATTCGAAAATATCAAACGTGTACATGAATCTTTTCCGGAAAAGAATCTGATTTTCACCGAGGGTTGTATAGAATCATTCAAGTTGGACAGAGTTAATGACTGGGCACTGGGTGAAAAATACGGTACCTCACTCATAAACGATTTTAATAATGGTGCTGTGGGTTGGACCGATTGGAATATTCTGTTGGATGAGACCGGCGGTCCTAATCATGTTGGGAATTTTTGTTTTGCTCCTATTCATGCCGATACCAGAACTGGTAAATTGATTTACACCAATATCTATTACTATCTTGGTCAGTTTTCAAAGTATGTTCGTCCGGGAGCTAAACGTATCAGCTGCTCATCGAACAGAGATAAATTGCTCACCACTGCTTTCGAAAATGTAGATGGCAAAATTGCGGTGATTGTGATGAATATTGGAGCAGAAGAAACAAAATACAATCTTTCTATTGGAAATAAGGCCGTGTCAGTAAACAGTTTGCCACACTCCATCTCTACATTAGTGGTAGAGGATTAAATAAAAAAGCTTATCCGTTGCGCAGGCAACAGAATTGGATAATTTATCACGTGATTTATTTAGGTTGATTTTGGTGGGTAAGTTTAGGTATAAAAAAGTATGTTGTTGTTTTTAGTTAAGATGGTTGGTATTGCTGCTGGTGTAGAAATGAGAAAATATTATCTCGATTTTACATCAGCGCAATATTTTTTATCAACCAATAAATGCGTATTTTTGAATAAAAAATGAATAATATGAAAAAAATCATCGTTGTACTGTTTATCGCCTGTTTTTATCAACTTATTCCTGCACAGGATAAAGGGAGATATTGGGAAGATATCCTGACGATAAAGAAGTATGAAAAAATGTATGCTCCGGCAACCAACCCGATTATTTTTGTGGGGAGTTCTTCCATTCGCCGTTGGGATGATTTAGAAAGAACTTTTGCAGCTTACAGAGCTATAAACCGGGGTATTGGTGGTGCTGTGATTAATGAAATAACGTACTATCTTGATGACCTTGTGTTTCAATATCACCCACGACAAATCGTAGTTTATGCAGGCGAAAATGATTTGGGAGATAAAGCTTCTACGGCCGATTCAATTTACAATCGTACCCAACGGCTCATTACTGCCATTCGCGCGCAAATGCCTGTGGTGCCTATCGTCTACGTTTCAATCAAACCAAGTCCGGTGCGCGACAAGGTGATGGACAAAGCCATTGATGCCAATAAACAGATTCGGACTTATCTGCTTCAACAGAAAAATATTCAATATGTGGATGTTTTCAGCTTAATGCTTAGCGCCGATAAAAAATCGCGACCGGAATTATTCTTGCCGGATATGTTGCACATGAACCCGAAAGGGTATAAAATATGGACGAAAGCTATTCAGCCTTATTTAATCAAGTAACAGTTATCTCAACTCGTAATCAAAAATAAAATAAAATGAAAAAAATTCATGTCCTGTTTTTGCTGCTTTTTGTCTCAGTGCTACAAGCAGCATCACGCCCTCTTGCTACAAATTTATGGGATAGCCAAAAGCTAGGTAAAGTAAAGAAATCTATTCATTTACCTCAATATCAGCCGGCCTATGATGCCCTTATTAAAAAGGCTGAATCAGCTCTTGTGGCTCATTATGCCACAGTGATGGATAAGGTGAAGGCTCCGGCCAGTGGAAACAAGCACGATTACATGAGTCTGGCTATTTATTTCTGGCCAAATCCGGATAGCAAAGATGGGTTACCGTACATCAACAAGGATGGTCAACGTAATCCGGAACTAAAACAATACGATGCAGAACCCAAAACGGCTATGATTGATGGCGTGGTTAGCATGACGCTGGCCGGCTATTTTTCGGGAGATAAAAAGTACAGTCGCCGTGCTGCGGAGCTTTTGGATACATGGTTTCTGAATCCGGCTACGCGCATGAATCCTAATTTGGATTTTGCACAGCATGTTCCTGGCAGAAGTACCGGCCGTGGATATGGAATTATTGATACTTATAATTTTGTTTCGTTGACCGATGCCATTACTGTTTTAAATGCGTCGGGCGAGCTGTCGAAAGCGCAATATGCCGGCTTGAAAAAATGGTTTTCGGATTTTACCACCTGGCTGCTCGACAGTAAAAACGGAAGAGATGAAGCTGTGGCAAAAAATAATCACGGCACAGCTTACGAAGTTCAACTGTCAGCTTGCGCACTGTTTTCAGGTCGACCAGAAATTGCACTCGAAAAGATACATAATTTCGCGCAACAACGTATCTTTGTTCAGATTACGCCAGATGGTTCGCAACCCGAGGAATTAACCCGCACGCTTGCGTTTCATTATTCGTGGTACAATATTACTCACATGATAGATATGGCAGCTATTGCCAAACATCAGGGCGTTGACTTATTGAAAGAGGTTTCTTCCGATGGACGTAGCATTGTAAAGGGACTTGATTTTCTGACGAACTATGTTGGAAAAAAGTCGGAGTGGAAATGGCAACAAATACACGATTGGGATGTAGTGGAAGTGCAGATTGGCGAAGAGCTTCGCAAACTCTCATCTATCAGTGGAAATCCGCAATACGAAGCCTTGCGGGTGAAGTTGGATAAAAATAGTCCGGATGATATCTGTTGGTTATTGTATAGTCTCTGATAAGTAGTGGTCAGAATATAATGTCGTATTTCTCAGAAAGAATAGAACGCGGATTTTACGGATTAAGCGGATGAAAACGGATGGAATCATTCCGTTTACGGAATAATATTTTTACGGATCTATAACAGATTTAAGTCATGCAAGCATGACTGATAAGACCGCAAGTATTTGAAAATCATTCCGACTTGTCGGAATTTGAATCCGTTTTTTATCCGCTAGATCAGCGTTTATCCGCGTTCTATTCTTCTATTTATTTTAATTATAGTATATTATATCTTTCCTAAGACTTAAATTGTATTCTTAAATATAAAAATAACTCTCTATGAAATTGAAATTCATTCTTGTGTTTTGTTTGTTGCTGGTGTTCAAAGTTGGATTTTCGCAAAAGAAGCCGGTTGTTGATGTAAAAAAAGAATTTGCTTTTGCTGCTAAACAGTACGAAGGCATGTTATTGTCGCACCCTGACATCACTAAGTTTCCGCAGTCGACCAAGCCCGATGGGTCGCCCGATAACCGCGTCTCCAGTTGGTGGTGTAGTGGTTTTTTCGGAGGTTCATTGTGGTATATTTATGAATTTACCGGCGATAATAAATGGAAAAAAGCGGCAACCATTTGGACAAAGGCCGTTGAAAAAGAAAAGTACAACAAAGGAACGCACGATTTGGGCTTTATGTTGTATTGCCCGTTTGGTAACGGTTACAGATTAACGAAGAATAAGGAATATCTTGAACCGATGCTTACCGGTGCTAAATCACTGGCTACGCGTTTTAATCCTGCTTATGGTGTTATAAAATCGTGGAATCAATTTCAGGATTGTAAATACCCTGTGATTATTGATAACATGATGAACCTGGAATTTCTTCTTTGGGCGGCAAAAAACTCGAATGATACAAGCTTATACACTATTGCCGTAAAACATGCCGACAATACACTGAAAAATCATTTCCGTCCGGACTTTAGCAGCTATCATTTGGTAGGTTACGAAGAAGGAGAGAAAGTGTACAGTAAGCGTACAGTTCAGGGAGCTAATGATAGTTCGGCCTGGGCCAGAGGGCAAGGTTGGGCATTGTACGGTTACACCATGATGTATCGCGAGACTAAAGATCCGAAATACCTGAAACAAGCTGAGGGTATCGCCGGTTTTATCATGAATCACCCTAATTTACCAAAAGACAAAATTCCTTATTGGGATTTTAATGCGCCCAATATTCCGAATGAAGAGCGGGATGCATCAGCCGGAGCAATTTATGCATCTGCACTTTTAGAGTTGTGTAATTATAGTCCTGAAAATAAGCAAAAGTATTTTTCCTTTGCCGAGCAAATTTTGAAGAGTCTTTCGTCGCCCGAATATAAAGCATCGTTGGGCAAGAATAATTATTTTATTCTCAAACATTCGGTGGGGCATAAGCCGGCCAAATCGGAGATAAACACACCGCTGGTATATGCCGATTATTATTACCTGGAGGCTTTGCTGCGGTACAATCGTTTCTTTACTCAAAAATAATTTTCCGTTTTTTTCAACCTTGAAAACAACCATTATTCCACAACTTGGTGGAATTAAAACTCTAATACCATGATAAGAAAAATGACTTTTCTTTTCGTCTGTTTTTTATCCTTTGTGTTACAACCGCTCCACGCAGCGGTCACCGGGAAGGATAATTTGACAGAATTACAAACATCTCAAAACATCTTTCAGGTTGAGAAACCTGATTATAAACTAAGTCCTTATACGGGAATGACCCGCCAACATTGGAAAGATGCAGCGTTGTATCTGCTAAAAGGAGCTTTCAGTTATATTCATACCCTGGACGATCCGATGAAGTTTCCGAAGCAGGAGGGCAAAAGTTATCCTCGCACTCCGGAACAGATTCCCACTGAGAAGCTGGAAGGACTTTGTCGTACACTGTTCATTGCAGCACCGCTGCTGAAAGAAGATCCGAATCTGACCATCAACGGCATAAAAGTAGCCGATTATTATCGTCATCAAATTAGTCTGTTGGTCGACCCGCAGAGCGAAAGTTTTATAAAACTGCGTGATAAAAAGACCGGACCTCACCAGAATTTGGTAGAGTTTGGCGCCCTTTCCATTTCTATGTTTATTGTCCCCGATTTATTGTGGAAACCGCTTTCACAAGTTCAAAAGGATGCATTAGCAGCCACCATGCTTAGTTATGGCGATGGACCTACTCATCCCAATAACTGGAAGTTTTTCAATATCTTTATCCTCAGTTATTTCAAAAACTATGGATACGCGGTGAATGATGCATTGCTGACCGACTATTTGCAAAAAACACTTCAGCACTATCGTGGCGAAGGTTGGTACAACGATAATCCGTCCTACGATTATTACAGCATGTGGGCATTTCAGATGTATGGCATGTTGTGGTCGGACTTCTACGGTAAAAAAAAATATCCGGAAATTGCTAAGCAGTTGGCTGATAATTTTAAAGCAGTGAAAGAAAGCTATCCATATATGTTTAGCCGCAAGGGGGAACTTATTATGTGGGGACGCAGTATTTCGTACCGTTTTGGTGCGGTGGTACCTTTTCCGCTAATGGGTTTGGAGCGTGCTTCCGAAACGAATTATGGTTGGATGCGCCGGATTGCTTCCGGAGGACTGTTACAATTTCTCCAGAATCCATCCCTTTTGAAAGATAATGTGCCCACATTGGGTTTTTACGGACCGTTCGAAACAGCAGTTCAGGCTTATAGTTGTCGTGGTAGTGTTTTCTGGTGTGGTAAGGCCTTTCTCGGCTTGTTGGTTCCGGAGGATAATCCATTCTGGCAGGCAACAGAGAATGAAGGTGCCTGGAATACGGAGTTGAAGAAAAATACGATTAACAATAAATACCTGAAAGGGTCGAACATCTTGATTACCGATTACCCCAACATTGGAGCTGCTGAAATCAGGGCCTGGTGTAATTCACCACAGGGTACTGCTACCGAGAATTATCGTGGAAACGAAAACTATAACCGCTTGTCCTACAACAGTGCTTTTCCCTGGCAAACGGATGGAAAAGACGGAGAGGTGGCCATGAACTACGTGATGAAAAACGCAGCAAACCAATGGGAACCACTGCGAATGTTTACGTTCCGCAAGTTCGAAGATGGGGTGTATTATCGCGATGCTGTGTTTGAAACTAACAAGAATATCAAACTCAAATTAGCCGATATTCCTCTTCCCAATGGCATTATGAGGGTGGATAGAAATCTCAGTCCAGATACGGTTGAATTACGCTTAGGGCATTACGCCTTACCAAAACTTCAAACGCCAGTCAAAGAGGAAACTCGTAAGGTGAATGGATATGAGGTGAAAATCATAGATAACGGTGTTTACCAACTGGCTATGGTCAACATGAAGGGCTGGGACAGAATGCAATTTATTCATTCGCGGGGTTTACATCCTGCTGCTGATGAAAGCACTGTCATCAATGCTATCGATCAGTTTATGCCTGATTCAACAAAAGAGAATCTGTACATCACGCTCATGCTTTGGAAAAAATCCGGAGAAAAATGGACTGATGCAGAATTAATGCCGGTGAAAAAGCTGGATTCTTCAAGGGCAGATAGACTGACAATTACATTTACCGATAATTCAACAAAAAATATTGACTTACATTAAGTTGGAACATTGAAATAATATTTACCCGAATTCAATTTTTAAAATCACACTAAACACATGAAAACAAAACATTTGCTATTGCTTATTTGCCTCTTTGTACTTGGCAAAGGAACGCTGTCTGCCGAGGGTTATCTAAAGACTGACGGTTCTAAAATTGTAGATTCAAAAGGAAAAGAAATCATACTTCGTGGTATGGGGCTGGGTGGTTGGATGCTACAGGAGGGATATATGCTACGTATGCCCGGCACTGGAACGCAACACTCCATAAAAACACGCATAGCCGATTTAATTGGCGACGAAGAATGTGAACATTTCTATGATCAATGGTTGAAAAATCAAATGACTAAAGCCGATGTTGATTCAATGGCAAAATGGGGATTCAACAGCATTCGGTTGCCCATGCATTACAATCTCTACACGCTACCCAGCGAAAAAGAACCCAATCCGGCTACCAATACCTGGTTGCAAAAAGGGTTTGCTATGACCGATAGTTTATTGAGTTGGTGCAAAGCCAACAACATGTACCTGATCCTCGATTTGCATGCTGCACCCGGTGGACAAGGGAATGACGCGAATATATCGGATCGGGATGACACTAAACCATCGCTTTGGGAAAGTGAGCAAAACAAACAAAAAACCATTGCCCTTTGGCGTAAAATTGCTGAACATTATGTCAATGAACCGTTTATCGGAGCTTACGATGTATTAAACGAGCCTAACTGGACATTCGAAGGGAAGCATAAAAATGGTGTTGAAGACCAACAAAATAAAGACTTGTGGAAATTATATGTGGACATCACGAAGGCGATTCGCGAGGTGGATAACAAACATATCATTATCATCGAAGGAAACGGTTGGGGCAATAATTACAATGGTTTCGAGGGACCGTCCGACAATAATATGGTGTTGAGTTTTCATAAGTACTGGAACTCGAACGAAAAGGGCAGTATCAACGGAATTTTGAAATTGCGCGATAAATTCAATATGCCGCTTTGGTTGGGCGAGAGCGGGGAGAACTCTAATAAATGGTTTCGCGATTGTATTGCACTGGTTGAGAGCAATGGAATTGGCTGGTCGTGGTGGCCGTTAAAGAAAATATCGGGCATAAACAATCCACTTACTGTAAACGCTCCCGAAGGTTATGAAACTCTATTGAAATATTGGGGTAAAGGTGGTGAAAAGCCCGGCAAAGAATTTTCTATCAAGGTACTATCGCAGTTGACAGAGAACCTGAAAGCTCAAAATTGTGTTTATCGCAAAGAAGTGATTGATGCGATGTTCCGTCAAATAAACGACAGTACTACCAAAGCGTATGCGGCTAATTCTGTTCCGGGACGTATCTTTGCTGTTCATTTCGATTTGGGCGCATCGGGTCAGGCTTATTACGACAAAGAAAGTGAGCGAGTTGATGGAAAAACCGGTCTTTCGGGAGGCAATAAAAGTGGTGTCTATCGCAACGATGGTGTTGATATTGAAATGAATACCGACTCAACCGATCCTGCCTGCAAATACAGTGTTTCGTCGATTGATGATGGTGAATGGATGAAATTTACATTGGATGTGAAGAAAAAAGGCAATTATGCTATTCAATTGCGTATCTTGCCGTCAACTCAGGCCTCAAGTCTGCATCTTGTTTTCGACAAAACGAATGCATCGAATGCCATCTCTTTTCCTGCCGAAGCTGTGCCTCAATGGAAATCAGTTTCTCTTGGCAAGGTAATTTTGGATAAAGGGAAACATACTGTCAAATTGATGATTGACAAAGGGGGTATGAAGATAAACGCTCTGAGTTTTTCAACTATAAAATAATATTTCAATGAAAAAGCTTCTGCTGATAAGCCTCTTATTTCTGATGTGGCATACTGTCTTTGCACAAAAAGATGAATATATCACGTTGCAAAATATTCCTTATTATGCCGATTCTGTAGGTCGTTCTGAAGCATCGTTGAGCAAAGATTGTGTTCTGGATATTTATTATCCGCGCAATGTTCAGAACTTTACAACGGTGGTGTGGTTTCACGGAGGTGGACTTACCGGTGGCACAAAGGAAATTCCTGAAGCTTTGAAGAAAAAAGGCCTTTGTGTGGTGGGAGTAAGCTATCGCCTGAGTCCGCAGGTAGTTTGTCCGGCTTACATCGAAGATGCGGCAGCAGCAGTTGCCTGGGTGTTCAACAACATTAAAAAGTACAACGGTGATCCCAACCGTATTTTAGTGTCGGGTCACTCGGCCGGTGGCTACCTAACCTGTATGGTAGGTCTTGATAAAAAGTGGTTGAATGTCTATCGTATCGATGCAAACCGTCTTGCAGGTTTAATACCATTCAGTGCGCAAACCATCACGCATTTTACCATTCGGAAAGAACGAGGTATTGCAGACACTCAACCGGTGGTTGATGCATATGCTCCGCTGTTTCATGTTCGGAAAGATGCACCACCAATGCTCTTGATTACCGGTGACAGAGAGATGGAACTGCTGGGAAGATATGAGGAGAATGCTTATTTGATGCGCATGATGAAAGTTGTGGGACACAAAGAAACGACACTCTACGAATTGGATGGTTATGGTCACAATATGACCGAACCGGCATTTCCATTGTTGCTGAAATGGATTGCTCAAAGGACCCACTAAGCAAAGGTACAATTGCCGGGAATATATTTATATTTAGAATGCCAACCGCCTGCAAACAAAAACAGCTTGCCAATTTTTATCGACAAGCTGTTTTTTGTTATGCAAATTGCTCTATTTCTTCTTTTGTGATACTTGTGCCACCCAGAATAATGAGGCGTTCCACTACGTTGCGTAGTTCGCGAATATTTCCGGTCCATGAACGTGCCTGTAGCGATTCTATAGCTATTTGATCAAAGCTTTTTGGCTGTATGCCCTGCTCTGTACAGATCAGTTCGCAAAAATGCGTTACAAGCAAAGGAATGTCCTCTTTTCTGTCGTCCAGACTAGGGACGTGAATAGGAATGACATTGAGACGATGGAATAAATCTTCGCGGAAATTTCCGGCTTCGATCTCTTTTTTCAGGTTTTTGTTGGTAGCAGCCAGTACGCGCACGTTTACTTTTATGCTCTTGTCGCTACCCACACGGGTGAGTTCGTTTTCTTGCAGTACGCGGAGTACTTTTGTTTGTGCCGATAGACTCATATCACCAATTTCGTCAAGAAAAATGGTTCCGCCGTCGGCTTGTTCAAACTTCCCTATGCGTTGTTTTATGGCCGAAGTAAAAGCGCCTTTTTCATGCCCGAACAGTTCACTTTCAATCAATTCAGATGGAATTGCTGCACAGTTTACCTCCACAAATGGGGCATCGGTACGATTGCTTTGCTCGAAAAGTAAACGGGCAACTACTTCTTTTCCGGTTCCGTTATCGCCGGTAATCAATACACGTGCATCGGTTGGTGCTACGCGTTCAATCATCATGCGCACTTTTTCGATAGCCGGCGAATTGCCAATCATCTGGTGGCGTTTGGCAATTTTCTTTTTCAGTGTTTTGGTCTCTGTTACCAGGTTATTTCTATCCAACGCATTGCGAACGGTAATCAGTAAACGATTCAAATCGATAGGCTTAACGATAAAATCGAAAGCTCCTTTTTTTATGCATTCTACTGCCGTTTCAATATTTCCATGACCGGAAATCATCACGATAGGTGCTTCAATTTCTTTGTCTATCAAATGGCCAAGCAACTCAATACCATCCATCTCGGGCATTTTTATGTCCGAAAAAATAAGATCAAAAACGGCATTCTGAGCTGCTTCCAATCCTTGTTTTCCATTTTCGGCCAGGGTGATCTGATGTTTTTCAAATTCCAGAATCTCCTTCAGCGTATTACGGATGCTGCGTTCGTCGTCTATGATTAATATTTTTGCCATGGAATTTAGTTAGTAAACGAGTGGACAAGTAAACAAGTACACAAATAGTTGAATGTAAGAATGACTCAGCGAATGGTGTAAATCCCAAAAGCCCCCTTTCGGGGGTTGGGGGTTTGTTTCTTATAAATCAAACCCGATATCGGTTCTGAAATACTTTCCTTTGTATTGAATTTTTTGAGCATTTGCAAATGAAACAGCCAGAGCTTCAGCTTTGTTTGCGCCGTAAGAGCTGATGGCCATTACGCGACCACCATTGGTTACTATTTTGCCGTCTTTAGCCGCAGTTCCTGCATGGAAAACAATGCTGTTTTCTACGCTCTCAAGTCCGCTTATTTCGTCGCCTTTGGCATATTCTTCGGGATATCCGCCGGCTACCAACATAACTGTTACGGCTGCGCGTTCGTCAAATTCAATGGTTTTTTCATTCAGATTACCATTGGCTACACCTTCGAGCAGTTCAACGAAATCACTTTTGATACGAAGCATAACCACTTCCGTTTCCGGATCGCCCATGCGGGCATTGTATTCAATGGTTACAGGTTCGCCTTTTACTTTTATCAAGCCAAAGAAAATGAAACCTTTATAAACAATGCCCTCACTGTCCAATCCATCCACTGTAGGTTTGATAATGCGTTCTTCCACTTTGCGCATAAAGTCGGCATCTGCAAACGGAACAGGCGAAACGGCACCCATACCGCCGGTATTCAGTCCTTTATCACCTTCGCCAATGCGTTTGTAGTCTTTTGCTTCGGGCAGAATTTTATAGTTTTTTCCGTCGGTAATTACGAACACTGAGCATTCGATACCATCAAGAAATTCTTCGATAACCACCGTTTTGCTGGCAGCACCAAATTTTCCATCAAGCATTGCTTTTAGTTCGGTAATCGTTTCGTCCAAATCGTTCAGAATCAAAACACCTTTTCCGGCAGCCAAACCATCGGCTTTCAGCACGTAAGGTGCTTCCATACTTTTCAGGAATTCAATACCTTCGGTAATATTTTCGGCAGTAACGCTCAGGTATCCGGCTGTAGGGATATTGTGGCGGAACATAAATTGCTTTGAGAAATCTTTACTTCCTTCGAGTTGAGCACCTACTTTATCGGGTCCAACCACAGGGATATGTTTTAATTCTTCATCGTCGGCAAAAAAGTTGACTACTCCTTTTACCAATGGATCTTCAGGTCCAACAACTACGATATCGATATTTTTTTCGATAACTACCTTTTTGATTTGTTGAAAATCGTCGGCAGCAATGGGTAAATTAGTTGCAACAGAAGCTGTTCCGGGATTGCCGGGGGCTACGTAAAGAGTAGAAAGTTTGGGACTTTGAGCTATTTTCCAAGCCATGGCGTGTTCACGACCGCCCGAACCGAGGAGAAGAATATTCATGATACTGATTGAATGGATTTGAGTTGCAAAAGTAAGGAAATTTGAGCGTTTTGCAAAATGGGGGAGAGGAACCTCTATAAAAGACGAAAGGTAGCTTTACCTCACGGTAATCTACCAATCTTTTTGTTAACCTTAAATCTAATACTATGAAAAAATCACGATGCAAAGATACGGGGTTTCTGATTACCAACCAAACAAATTTCATTCAAAATGCTTCAAAAGTATGTTTTATAACATACTTTTAGGATTGGTTGCCCAGTTTTATGTTTTCAAAAGCATTTAGAGTTTCATTTTCACTTATTTTATATGTGGCGAATAGATGTATAGTTAAATATATCTGATATTCCGTGGTTTAGCATTACGATTTTACTCATTTCTAAACATTTTTTTGCAAATTAGTCACCGTTTTATAAATGAATTATCTAGCTACCCATCAAAAAATATCTATCTTTGTTTTTACATATTCATAAATACGCTTTAGCATGTCAAGGTTTACCAAAAAGAAGAAAGAACATATAGGCTTGTCGCCCTACGCATTGGTTTTTCGTGGTCAAAAGAAAACGGATAAGATTTTGTTGCAAGCCATGGATTTCGATCTGGAGTCGGTGCGCGAACTGGAGGTGAAAACGAAAGAAGGATTGGTGAGTTTGAAAAATTCGAAATCATTGAGTTGGCTCAATATTTACGGATTGGACAATGTAGAGACCATGGAGGAACTTGCTCAGGTATTTTCTATTGACGACAATATTCTTTCGGATGTAATGAACCCTTCATTGCGCCCGAAAGTACAAGAGTTTGAAAACGGACTTTTTTGCACTATAAAATTGTTGCAGTACAATGATATAAATGATACGTTAAGTGTTGAAAATCTGAGTTTGATCATTACTGATAATACGCTGATTTCATTTCAGGAACTATCCGTGCATATGTTTGACCCGATACGCGAACGAATTAGAAAGCATAAGAATAAAATACGCACCGCCGGGTCAGACTATCTGGCTTTTGCGTTGCTGGATGTGGTGGTAGATAATTATATTTACATTATTGGTCAGCTGGGCGATAAGATAGAGGCACTGGAGGAAGATATTACCAATGACCCTAAAAAAGAGTTGTTGGATAGTATCAATTCTTTTAAACGCGAATTGAATTTTTTGCGTAAGCATATAAAACCGGCCAGAGAAATGATTCTTAATCTGGCAAAAATGGAATCGGAATTTATTCATGATGATAACCGTATTCATTTCAAGGAATTGCAGGACAATATCAACGAGGCCAACGAGCTTTCGGATAGTTATCGCGAAATTTTGTATGATCAGTTGAATATTTATCATTCAACAATGAGTACCAAGCTAAATGAAATAATGCGGGTACTTACTGTTTTTTCAGTCATATTTATTCCACTTACCTTTATCGTGGGGGTGTATGGTACTAATTTTGAGAATTTGCCCGAGTTGCATTGGCCTCATGGCTATTTTATAATGTGGGGAGTAATGATTATTTCATCATTCTTTATGCTCTGGTATTTTAGGCGAAAGAAATGGCTATAAATACCAACAACTATCCCTTTTCTAGTCCAATAATTGAACGATTTTAAGGTTGATTTGTTTATCAAGTCTAGAGTTCAACAAACACACACAAATGGAAGAAATAACAAAGAAAGCACCGAAGAAAAGTACTATTGAAAACCAAATATTGGTAATTTTCGGATCTAATGGCGATTTATCGAAACGTAAATTACTGCCGGCAATTTTTCAACTGTACCTCGATGATTTATTGCCCGATAATTTTATATTGATAGGTGCCGGCAGTCAGGAAAAGGATGAAGAGTCAAATAGAGTTGAGGTAAAGGAAGCATTGCTCCAGTATGCAAAAGCAGATGTCACCTCTTTTCCCGAAAAATTAGAGTTGTTTCTTCAACGATTGTATTACAAAAAAGTACATAATCAAACCGAAGAAGATTTTGGAGCGTTGAAAGAATATATCGATACGCTATCGGCAACGTTGAATATCCCTAAAAATATTATTTATTATTTCTCCATACCTCCATTTTTGTACGAAGTGGTGGCTGCTCATTTGATAAAATATGGTTTGAATACCGAAGATGATGGTTGGAAACGAATTATTGTGGAAAAACCGTTCGGATATAGTTATGATACCGCTATCGATTTAGACAAAAAGCTGCGGAGCGGTTTCAATGAAGATCAGATTTATCGTATCGACCATTATCTGGGAAAAGAAACGGTTCAGAATATTATGGTAACCCGTTTTTCGAATGGTTTTTTCGAGCCCATCTGGAATCGTAAATATGTGGATAGAATAGAAATTACTGCTGCCGAAAAAATCGGGGTAGGCAGTCGTGGCGGTTATTACGACACTTCGGGTGCCATGCGCGATATGATTCAGAACCACCTGATGCAAGTACTCGCGGTAATAGCCATGGAGCCACCTTCTATTTTCGACTCGGAATCTATCCGTAACGAAACGGTAAAAGTGTTACAAGCTTTGCGGCCAATAAAAACCTCTGAAATTCAGGACTATGTAGTTCGTGGTCAGTATATTGCTACCGATGTGGATGGTGAACTTCAGAAAGGATATCGACAGGAAACGAATGTGGTGTCCAACTCAAAGACCGAAACATTTGTAGCCATGAAGCTTTTTGTGGATAACTGGCGTTGGGGCGATGTGCCGTTTTATATCCGTACCGGAAAGCAACTCCCGGAACGTGTTACCGAGGTGATTATTCACCTTAAACCGGCTCCACATCAGTTGTTTAAACAGCGTTGCGTAGCGCAATCTACCAACATGATTATTTTGCGCATTCATCCCGATGCTGGTGTGGCGGTGGATTTTGGCATGAAAATACCCGGTGCCGGCTACAAAGTGCAAAACGTAAACATGGCTTTTCATTATTCCGATTTGGCAGAAAATAAAATATCTGAAGCCTATGAACGATTACTATTGGATTGTATGATAGGAGATTCGACTCTTTATGCACGTGCGGATGCAGTGAAGGCCAGTTGGAAATTTGTTGATCCAATACTTCAGGCCTGGAAAACGAACCCTAAAATTCCATTGTATTTCTACGAATGCAATACCTGGGGTCCCAATGAATCGAATGCACTGTTTGGCGATAAGCAGTTGAAATGGAGAGTACCGTTTAAAAAATTCAAAACGGATTGAAATTATTGCGAAGGAAGTTCACGTTTTTTTGATTTTCGATAGAAGTTTTCTTAATCTAATAATAATTACAAAAATGAAAAAGTACAGCATTATTGTTTTCTGGGTTTTAATCTATGGTGGAAGTGTCGGATTTGTGTTGCCCTATTTATTTAGTGAAAAATCCAATTGGACAATTGCAGCAGGCGTATTGCTTATTATCATGCTGGTTTACAAATTAATAACATTTATCGATGTAGAGAAAATCAAAAACTTTTATAATCAAAAAAACGTTGAAAAATGAATTCTAAACTGCTTAAAATCGGAGGCTCAGTAGCCTTTTTTCTAATTATTTTCATTATAGTAGGTTTTAATTCTTGTAGCTCAGTTCCTGTTGGAAGCGTGGGGGTTAAGGTTAACAAACTTGGTGGTTCAAAAGGCGTTGATACCGAAGTTCTTGGTGTAGGTCGCTATTGGATTGGCTGGAATGAAGAATTGCATTTATTTCCTACTTATCAGGTAAATTATAGTTTTACCAGAGATATGACTGAAGGCTCGCCGAGCAACGAGGAGTTCACTTTTCAAACGCGTGAAGGTATGGAGTGTGGTGTTGATTTAGGAATCGCAATGCATTATGATAGAGAGAAAATTGTAAAAATGTTTCAAACCTATAGAAAAGGAGAAGAAGAAATTCGTGCCGTTGTGGTTCGGAATACCATTAGAGATGCTTTAAATAAAATTGCCGGAAGCATGCCTGTCGAATCGGTTTATGGTGCTGGAAAGGGCTTGTTAATTGATTCTGTCCAAAAGGTAGTTCAATCAACCTTGGCTCCAACGGGCATTATTATTGATAAAATAAGTTTGATTGGGTCAGTTCGTATTCCAACATCAGTAAAAGATGCGTTGGATAGTAAAGTGAAAATGACTCAAGAAGCTCAACGAGCTGAAAACGAAGTTGCTAAAGCAGTTGCCGAGGCAAATATCAGAACTGCCAAGGCAAAAGGTGAGGCTGATGCATTGAAAATTAAAGCTGATGCAGAAGCATATTATAACCAAAAAGTGTCACAATCGCTTACGCCTCAAATTGTAGAAATGAAACGCATCGACACCTGGGATGGACATTATCCACAATACTACGGTGTAAATGGCGGTTTACTGATTAAATAAAGCAGATAAACAAATGCTGTGAGTATTTAATTTACAGCGTTTGTTTTTTGATTATTCATATAAATATTTCAAATGAACCACATTTACGAAACTCCGGAAGAAACAGCACGTGCTGTGGCTGAATTAATTCTTGCCAAAGCAAAGGAGAAAACAAAGCAATCGTTACCATTTAACATAGCTTTGTCGGGTGGTAGTACTCCAAAATTGTTGTTTACATTGCTTGCCAACGAGTATGTCAGTAGCATTCCATGGCATTTTGTCCGCTTGTTTTGGGTGGATGAACGCTGCGTACCGCCTACTCACCCCGAGAGTAATTTTGGGATGACTTACGATAGTTTGTTGACTCATGTTCCAATTCATGATGGCAATATTTTTCGCATGCAGGGCGAAGATAATCCAATCAAAGAAGCTGCACGCTATCAAAAAATGCTAGAAAAGGAATTGCCTCTACAAGATGGATTTCCAATATTCGATCTAGTACTGTTGGGAATGGGTGATGATGGTCATACGGCTTCTATTTTCCCTGATAACATGGAGCTGTTGCAGTCGGATCAATCTGTTGCAGTGGGTATTCATCCGGTTAGTGGTCAGGAGCGCATTACACTTACCGGAAAAACAATACTGGAAGCGAAGCAAGTTGTTTTCCTTATCACGGGTAGCTCTAAAGCCCCTGTGTTGAGGCAAATCATTAAACACGAACCTCAGGGCGAAAATTATCCGGCATTTTATGTTGCCAAAAATGCAAAATCTGCAGATTTTTATCTCGACAAGGCAGCTGCGGCTCTTTTATAACTAATTTCTTGGGCATGACTTTAAGTGAGCATTTAGACGAGTTTTATAAAAAATACAACATTCCGGCCAATGGTGGTGTGAATGATAAGACATTTGAAGTCCCGTTCCCTTATTTCACCCTGACTTTGCCAAATTTCTCATGGCGAAAAAGAATGCTGTATGTCCATGATTTAGAACATATACTCAACGAGCAGGATACATCTTGGAGCGGTGAAATGTTTATTGCCTCTTGGGAAATTTCTACCGGTTTTTGGAAAAATTTGCCGGTTATCATTTTCCCTCTTTGGACTATGGGCTGGGGGCTTTGGAAGCATCCCGGGTCTGTGCTCAGGGGTTTTCGGGCGGGAAACTCACAGCGAGGAATTGCCAATTTGGGAATAGAAAAAGATAAACTACTAAGTTTAGATTTGGATCAGTTGCGCGGGTTAATGGAATGTAATCGTAGTTTACTTTCACCTTTCATGTTTTATATCCGATTGGTTAGTTGGATTTTAATTAGTCAGCTTCTTTTTCTTTTGCCACTTCTCCTTCTCTTTTGTTTGATTGGATATTTTCAAATAAATACCTCAAAATAAAAATTGCAAAAGTATTTTTTTTTGTTTTGTGCTGGTATATAAAACTTTATCGTTAATTTTGAGGCCGATTTACGATCGTCAAAACATTGCTAAAATGAAGAAGCTAATTATTCTTTTTGCACTTTCTTTGCTTTTTACTCCGATTATTGCTCAGATAAATAAACCGGACTCATCTGTTCAGGTAGTTAGTTACTGGAATAGACATGATAAACAGAGGTATACTATTACCGAAGAGAGTTATCAGGTGAAAAATACTGCAGATACTATTAAACGACAGCTTTTTACCTACGATGTCGATATCGAAGTGATAGACTCAACAGCTGATAGTTATACCATTAAATGGTTGTTTCATAATTTTACCATGAAGCAAAGCTGGGATCCCATGATGGAAAAATTGCTTTCTGTTGTCAATAACATGCCGGTTATCGTAAAAACCTCCGAAATGGGTGTATTCCAGGAAGTAGTTAATTGGGAGGTTGTCCGTGATCATATTACCAAAGGAATTAATCTTATAAAATCGGAATTTAAGGATGTTCCAAACCTGGATATGGTTGTTGAACAACTTCAAAACACCTATTCCACGAAAGAAGCCATGGAGAATTCGGCTATTCAGGAAATTCAACAGTATTATGCTTTTCATGGTGCAAAATATAAACTCAACGAAGAATATCCAAGTTCTATAAAACGTCCGAATGTATATGGTGGCGAACCGTTTGATGCTGAGATAAATGTTTTTTTGGATGAAATTAACTTCAATGAAGATAATGTTGTTCTCCGAACTTCGCAGGTGATTAATAACAAGCAACTTACTGATGCCGCTTATCAGTATGTGAAAAAGATAGCTCAAAATATGGGGGCACCTTTCAATACGAAGCGAATCGACTTTCCGATGGCGGTAAATAATATTGATACGGCTTCTCGCATTCAGGCGAGTACCGGCTGGGTAATTTTTAGTATACAAACCAAAGAAGTATCGATGGACAATTTGTTGCAGGTTGACGAGCGAACCATTGAAATTCAATAATTAATATTTTTATATAATGAAATCTAAGTTAGTTGCACTCTTTTTAGTATTTTTATTCATTTCGTCGGGTGTGTGTATCGCGCAAAAATCATCAAAAAACGGATCGTTATTTACTACAGCCAATGCGTCGAAATGGGAATATGTAATCAAGGATAAAGCTGTTTCTCCATCAGATGTTTTTGTTATAAAGGATGGATTATTGCAAATCACGGGTGTTTCAACCGGTTATTTACGTACCAAAAAAACATATACTAACTATGAACTTAACGTTGAATGGCGCTGGACAAAGAAGCTGGGCAACAGTGGAGTATTGGTTCATATTCAGCAAAAGGACAGTATTTGGCCGGTATGTTACCAGGTGCAACAAAAAGCTGATGCGGCAGGCGATATCATTTGTATGAATGGTTTGTGGACAAAAGAATGTACAGACTCTGTAAAGTTTACGGTCAAAAAATTGCTTCCTTCGAATGAAAAACCCCTGGGCGAATGGAATAGTATGCGAATAATATGCAAAAAAAACACATTAAAAGTGTATGTGAATGGAATTCTCCAAAGCAATCTTACCGGACTGACTGCGAAAAAAGGTTTTATTGGTTTTCAAAATGAAGGAACTCCTTTGGAATTTCGAAAGCTGACGATTGTTTCTAAATAATCAATTACATACGCATTTTTACATCCCGAAGACTTGTGGCTTTTAGCTGCAAGTCTTTTTTTGTGGAAATGGAAACCTACATATTTCGAAGTTGTGGCGAACGAGGAGCGAAAATTTCCCTTTTTGCTCCTCGTTTTTCTTTCCCGTATTTCTACTCTTTCTCTGTCATTTTAAAGTCTATTGGCATAATAGCCGGTAGGATTGTATTATTTTTGTATCGGTTAGTCTATTGCATTTAAATAATACGAAACATGACATACAAAGCTGCTATTTTCGATTTCAACGGAACTCTTTTTTGGGATACCGCCTTTCACGATCAGGCCTTCGATATTTTTTTGGAAAAATACGGCGTTCGGCTCACTGATGAGGAGAAGCGTGTAAAGATACACGGCAAGGGCAATCCTGACATTATGCGGAGCATTCTTGGGGCTGGGCTTACAGATGCCGAGGTGGACGAAATGGCACAGGAGAAGGAGCTTATTTACCGTCAGCTTTGTGTCAACGATATGCCATTTGCCCCTGGAGCTGAAGCTTTGTTCAACTTCTTGAAAACAGAAGGAATTCCAATGACTATAGCCACTTCTTCAGGTATCGAAAATGTCGATTTCTATTTTGAGCACATGCATTTGGGAAGATGGTTTGATATCGAGAAGTTGGCTTATAACGATGGAACCTTTCGTGGTAAACCGCATCCCGATGTGTTTCAGGTAGCGGCACGGAAATTAGACCTCAATCCACAGGAAACGGTTGTGTTTGAAGACTCGGTTGCAGGAATTCTCTCTGCTGAAGTTGCCGAAGCCGGTAAAATATATATCGTCAACTCTTACGGTGAGAATTACAGTCGCTTTTCGCACGAAATCATTACCGATTTTTCTCAGGTGAATAGGCGGTTATTCAAGATATAATAGAGAATTATTGCAAAAATAACGAGCCGATTGAATGATTTCAACCGGCTCGTTATTTTTGACTATGCAATCGGGGTTTCAATTTACAACCATTTTTTTCTTCTGAAATAAAGCATTACTGCACCCGAAAATCCTACCATCATCAAAATAGAAATAGGATAACCTAGTTGCCAGTCCAACTCGGGTAGATGTTTAAAGTTCATGCCATAAATACTTGCGATAAGGGTAGGAGGCATGAAGATAACCGAAACCACAGTAAATATCTTTATAATCTTATTCTGCTGTAGGTTTACCAAACCGAGGAACGTATCCTGGAGGTAGTCTAATCGGTCAAATCCAAAGCGAGTGTATTCGAAAAGTGAGTTGATATCTTTGATAATCATTGTAAGACGGGGAAGCAATTCTTCGGGGAAGAAATTGCATTTTAGCATGTTGGATACCACGCGCTGTTTATCCATAATATTCTGACGGATAATCATTACCTTTTCCTGCAAATCCTTTATCCGTATCAGAATGTCCTGATCTAAATCATCTTCAGTATTCAGCGTCTTACTTAAATTGGTAATCAAATCAGTAGCATCTTCTATCATATCCGCATCATACTCAACTCGCGTTTCGAGCAGTGTAACCAACACGTGATAACCGGTCATGAAATTACGCGTATTGGCAAAGATTTTCTTTGTTGTTTCGTTAAATGATTTAAGCTCTGCATTGCGCACAGATACAAGAATTCCATTTTTAATAATAAAAGAAACAGGCTCTACCGTATAATTTAATTGTAAAAAGTTGGAGTTGGCTACAATGCTATCGTCGGTTTGCATGTAGCGCGAACTCATCTCAATTTCCTCAATTTCCTCATCTTCTTGAATATAGATTTTTAGAAATTCTTCCAGCTTATTTTCAATTTCTTCCGATACGTCGTTCAAATCAATCCAAACTAGCTCTTTCAGGTTTACTTTTTTCAGGATGTCAAGACTTTTTGATATCTTGATTTTATTATCTTCGTGGTAAAAAATTCTTAGTTCAGACATATATTGATTCCTTTCTGCTTTTTAGTATAGATTCTTTTGGTAATAAAGCTTCTACAAAGTTATTTAAAAAAACGAAGATACAAACAGTGTTATGGTAAGTCCAATCAAAATAGTAATGGTAGTCCAACCGATTACATTTTGCCACGGTTTGTTTACATAGCTGCCCATCACTTCTTTATTATTTACAATTAACATCATGCAAACCAATACTACAGGAAGTAGAAGTCCATTAGCCACTTGAGACCAAAGTGTAATGACAATTAATGGTGCATTCGGTATTAAAATAATGGCCGCACCAAGAATGATGATAATGGTAAATAGCCAGTAAAATTGTGGAGCTTCCTTCCATTTTTTGTCTATCCCGGCTTCCCAGCCAAAGGCCTCGCACACATAAAATGCGGTGGCAACCGGTAAAATAGTAGCTGAGAAAATGGAAGCTATAAATAATCCGAAGGCGAAAGCGATGGATGCTAAATCTCCGGCAATTGGTTTTAGCGCCATGGCCGCATCCTTGGCTTCCTCTATTTTAATGCCATTGACGTGAAGTGTAGAAGCACAGGCAATAATGATGAAGAATGCCACCACAACGGTGATGATACTTCCAATAATGACGTCCCAAAGTGTGTATTTATAATCGGAAATGGTCAATCCTTTTTCGATTACCGCCGATTGCATATAAAATTGCATCCAGGGTGCAATGGTGGTACCAATTATTCCAATAACTATAGCCAGATATTCCTTTGTGTATTTAATATCGGGTTTAATCATTGCCTGACCTATTTCATGCCAATGTGGTTTGCCCATAACGGCCGAAACTACATACACAAGCAAGAAGGCACTGAAAATGAGAAATACGCGTTCGCTGAATTTGTACGTTCCTTTTACAACCAGCCACCAAACCAGTGCGGCGGCAATAGGTACACTTATGTATTTACTGATATCGAAAACCTGCATACTACCTGCTACCCCGGCAAATTCGGTGGTAGTATTACCTATATCGGCAATTAACAAACCAACAAAGATAAAGAAGGTGATTTTCACTCCCGCATTTTCGCGAATCAAGTCGGCCAACCCTTTGCCCGATACAATTCCCATACGGGCATTCATTTCTTGCACTACAATTAATACAATCAGCGCCGGAATCATGGTCCAAAGTAAATTGTAGCCATATAACGCACCGGCAATTGAATAGGTTGTAATACCACCGGCATCATTATCCACACTTCCGGTAATAATTCCCGGCCCGAGCACGGCCATAAATACAAGCAGGTTGCGCCAGATATTTTTTCGTTTCTTGGTAAATTCGTTCATTTTTGTCATCTCCATGAGCGACCTCCTTTCTTGGTTTTTCCTTTGTACATAAGGTCTTCCACAATATCATCAATTACTACCATACCTACCAATGTGTTTTCGGCATCGGTCACCGGAATAGCCAGCAAGTCGTATTTTGAAATAATTTCTGCCAACGTATCAATTTTGTCTTCATCCGAAACGCGGATGATTTGTTTGTTCATAATTTCTGCCAATGTCAACGTTGGCAACGAAATAACAAGGTCTCTCAGTGAAACGGTAGCCACCAGTTTTTCTTCTTCGTCTGTAATAAATAAAGAATAAATCATATCCGCCTCTGGTTTTTGCTCGCGCAATTCGTTTAGCGTTTGGTCTACTGTCATTCCTTCGCGGAAAGATAAAAAATCGGTTGTCATTAAACTTCCCACCTCTTTGTCCTCGTATTCGAGCAATTCGCGAACTTCTTCCGATGACTCTTTCTCCATTTCGTTCAACAGCAATTCCACGGTGTCATCTTCAAGTTCGTCGAGCAAGTCGGCTACCTCATCAGCAGGCATTTTTTCGAGCAGGTCTGCAGCTTTACCAATCGATAAACTCTCAATAATTTGTGCCTGAGCGTATGGTTCCATTTCTTCCAATACATCAGCAGCACGTTCTTCATCCAGCGATTCGAAAATTTTGGTACGCGAGTGAGCACCCATTTCTTCAATAATGTCTGCTAAATCGGAAGGGTGCAGACGTTGCAGTTTGCTGGAGGATTGCGATAGTTTAATGTTGAAGTTGGTCGTGTCGAGCGCTTCCACGTCGTCCCACAAAATAAATTGAGTAGGCAAGGTAGCATTGAAAAGGTTTAGTGACTTGTTTACCAGATTGGCAACACCCAGCCTGCGTAGCAAACCCTCGGTGCCAATGTCTACAGCGATGGCGTAGGTGCCCGAGGCAATAGAAACTAACCTAATGTCGTTCACACGCACTAATTTGCGTCCGTTGATGTCCACAATCTGGCGATCGAGGATGTTTTTTCCCAGAGGTAAACTGTTTTCTAATGATGTTTCTGTGAGGTCTTCCGCTTTATCGCAGACGAAAGAAAAACGCTTGTTTTTGTTCTCAATTTTGATGTATTCAAAATTCAGGTAATGGACTGTTCCGTTTATTTTGGTTTTAAGTCCTACAATTACAGGTCTGATCGTATCTTCGTTTGATACGATAGGCTGAGCTGTATTTACCATAATATCCATAACGCTTCCTAAACGTTTTCCGTTTACGTCACAGATTTTGCAGCCAATAATTTGGCTTACATAAAATGTTATTTGTGATGTCATTGCCACCTCCTTTTTTTGTAGACTCAAAAGGGTGGCTGAGAGATAGATGCTAACAGACGACCTTTTAAATCAGGGTGAATTGTACTAATTTTTGTATCGCAGGGTCGTCGTCCATTGGTATTGGGGTTTTTAAATTTCGCGCAAAGGTACTCTTTTTTTTGGAATGATTTCAATCATGAAGATTAAAAACATGTAATAAAAACATGCTGAATACGGAATATATACTTACAGAAGAGAAGTTGTTGATTATTTCAACGCTAGCTCTACTCGTTTTGTGAGATCAATAAATGCTGCTACATCCAATCGCTCCGGTCGTAAATCGAAAAGCGGATCGGCATACATTGGATGTCCTGATTCAACGATTGGCTTCAATGAGTTACGCAATGTTTTACGTCGTTGGTTGAATGCCGTTTTTACCACCGTTTTGAAAAGTTGCTCGTTGCAATCAATCTGCGAAACTTCGTTGCGTGTAAAACGAATTACAGCCGATTGAACCTTTGGGGGTGGATCAAAAACGGTTGCATTCACAGTGAAAAGATATTCTATTTTATAATAAGCTTGCATTAGCACACTTAGAATGCCGTAGGTTTTGCTGCCAGCCGGAGCGGCGATACGCTCTGCCACTTCTTTTTGAATCATACCGGCCAAACAAGGAATAGAATCTTTGTTGTCCAGCATTTTAAAGAAAATTTGGCTCGAAATATTATAGGGAAAATTGCCAATAATGCAGAATTTGTCAGAAAAAACACTTTTCAAATCCATTTTCAGAAAATCGGCTTCAATCACTTTCAAATCAGGATAATGCTCGTGCAGATAAACGACTGATTCGCTGTCGAGTTCTACGGCAGTGAGGTCGATAAGCGGATTCTGAAGTAAAAATTGGGTCAGCACACCCATTCCCGGACCGATTTCAAGTACAGCAGTAGGACCATCGAGCGTTAAGCTCTCGGCAATTTGACGAGCTACTCCCATGTCTTTGAGGAAGTGTTGTCCCAGGTATTTTTTTGCTTTTACTTGATGCATAATTCGGTTGGATATTGGGAAAAACGATTGAATTGAAAAGTGGCGGTAATTAGAAATTGTATTAAATATCTATAAGTCCTAAAATTGTCAATTACCAATTGTCAATTGTCAATGCAATAATACTATCTTTGCACTGCTACAAGAAACTACCTTTTTTCAAAAGCGCACAAAAGTAACTATAATTGTTCGACTAACCTACATTTTCGGTTGTATTACAGTAAATGAATCAGATTTATAACTACAAATGAGAAAGAAATTTGAAACCATCGGGGGTTGGATTATGTCCATCATCGATTTTTTTTATCCGCCATTTCGTAAACACATGACCATTCAGTTTTTTCGATATGGTTTTACGGGTGCAGCCAATGTAGCATTTTCGTTGTTGCTTTATTTTATTGTTTATAATTTCGTTTTAAAACAACAAGTACTGCCTTTGGGTTTATTTACCCTTAGTTCGCACATTGCTTCGCTGGCTATTATTTTCCCCTTTTCCAATTTTTTTGGCTTTTTGTTGCAGAAATACGTTACGTTTACCGAGTCGGAGTTGCGCGGACATGTGCAGCTGTACCGATATTTTATAATAGTATTTATTAATTTGGGAATTAATACAATAGCGCTAAAAATACTGGTTGATGGATTTCACTTCTGGGTAACACCTTCGCAAACAATAGCCACATTCTTCTGCATTTTGGTAAGCTATTTTTCGCAAAAAAAATTCACTTTCAAACATGCGTAAAGCCTACAACCTGGCCAAATGGTTGATAGTTGTAGCTGCTTATTTGTACCTGGTTTACAAACTTCTAACTTTCAGCCAGTATCCCGATCTTGTGGAGCAATGCAGAAATGTAACATTGTCCAAACTTTGGTGGCTGGTGGGTATTGTAGCACTCTTGCCGCTCAACTGGTTGCTCGAGGCCGTTAAATGGCAGCGACTAACTGCTAATGTTCAGTCTCTCTCGCTTTTTACGTCTATCAAAGCTGTGTTGGCAGGTATTTCTACCGGTTTTTTTACACCCAACAGGGTGGGTGAGTTGGTAGGACGCGTGATGTTCCTGAGCGAGGATAACCGAAAATCGGGAGTTACATTGAGCCTGGTCAATAGTCTGACGCAAAACCTGATTATGGCGCTGTGTGGTCTGCCGGCCTGTTTGATGTTCTTTACACAAACGGTGGGAACAGTAGAGGCAAATATCACGCACTATCTTTTTTTTATCGTTGGTTTTTTGATTCTTTTCGGACTGTTTTATTTTGCACTTCCACGACTGAGCTGGCAGTTCAAAAGCAATCGGTTCGCACATATTATCCTTCCGTTCACCGATTGTTTAACTGGTTATAGCTTTCGGCAGTTGGCTGCAATTATTCTGATTTCGCTCGTTCGCTATCTGGTATTTTGTGTGCAGTTCTTTTTTATGTTGCGGTTTTTTGGTGTTCATCTTGCGCCGTGGCAAGCATTTATAGCCATTCCCACCACTTATCTGTTCGTTACTTTTACGCCGTCCTTTGCGTTTTCTGAAGCTGCTGTGCGTAGCTCGTATGCTGTACTTGTCATTGGCGCTTTTTCGGGGCAAGTAGTCAGCATTGCATTGGCGGGACTCTGCATTTGGCTCGTTAATTTCGTTATTCCCATGTTGGTGGGGTCAGTGGTAATGGTGCGGAAGAAGTAAATTTAAAAATCAGTTTTGATACTAAAATGTATATATAAGGCTACTTAGTAATGAGTGGCTTTTGTTTTTTATAGAAAATCTCTTCAACTTGTCACAAAATTCCTAGCTTAGGTGTCTATTATTAAAACCACAATTCATTGAAGCAGTTTAACGACATATACAAACGATATTATACATCTATTTACCGATTGGTATCTAAGTTTCGGGTCAATAGCCACGATGCTGAAGATATTGTTCAGGATGTATTTGTCAAACTGTATCTTCAATTCAATTCTGGAAATCAAGTTCAATATCCAAAAACATGGCTTTACAAAGTTGCAGTGAATGTTTGTATCAATACCGTAAATCGACGCAAAGAGACAGAATTGCTCGAAAATGTCAATTCTTCGGAATATGGAACAGCAGATTCTTTAGAAACAAGTATTGATCAAAATGAACAGGAAGAAATAATCAGAAATGCTCTGATGAAACTGAAAGAACAGGAGAGACTGATCGTGATTTTATATTCAGAAGGACTTTCATACAAAGAAATAGCCGAGGTAAGCGGAGTAAAGTTTACGTCGATAAGTCAAAATCTTTCAAGAGCTTTAGAAAAACTCAGACCATTGCTTAAAAACCACTATTATGAAATGCTTAACCAATGAACAAATACAACGGTTTATAGATGGTGAAATGCCGTCATTACAACCGGAACAATTCCAACATCTTACTTCGTGCACAAGCTGTCAAGAATTATACAAAGAACAAAAGGTATTGGCGCAACTAATAAAAAAACAGATAAACAGTGTTGCCAATTCGCCCGAAAGAATTCCTGAATTTCAGATTCCTGCAAGTATTATGCATACCGTACCGCGGGTGAAACGATTCCCCCTTTGGGCAAAAGTGGCTGCAATGCTTATTCCGGCATGTTTTGTTTGGAAAATGACCGACAAGCCGAATGAAAAGGAGTTTAAACCAACTGCCGAAAGTATTCAACTGTACGAAATGTGCAACAGTGTGGATGCTAACACAGCTTTTCAGGAGAATATGATTGTTACTACGGTGACGGATGACAAAGGAAAAGTTATAGAATGTAGCACTAATTAATACCAAAACAATATGAAACGAATTATTTTTATCTCTGCGTTCTTTGTTTGTGTGGCATTGAACGCTCAGCAGTTAGCTTCCATTTACAAAGGTGGCGATATTAAACTGGTGGCAGATGCCGGTTATGCCAAAAATGTGGAATGGGATAAACAGTTTTCCGATTTCGACCAAACAGCTTGGGGCAAAACAGTTGGGTTGTACAAGCAAATTGTGGTGGCACCCGATGGTTCGGTGTTTATGAGCCATCATACTCGCCATTCCATTTCTAAGTTCGATAGGAATGGTAACTTCGTCAAGGGGTTTGGCAAAAAAGGAGGTAAAAGTCCTGCCGATTTTATTTACATGCCTTCAGTGCAGGGAATCTTAGATGGTAAATATCTTTATACAACAGCAGTCGACGGTCGTATGCATTTTTTTGATCTGAATGGAAACTGGGTGAGAACCATTAAATTGAAATATATGCCACTTGGAACAATGCCAATGAAAGGCGGTAAGATAGCCATCTTGGGTCATGTGCCAAGTGGAAATGGTGCTAAACACATCATCTCACTGTTGAATTATTCAGATGGAAAAGAGAAAATTATCAGTTCTACTTTTGAGCCTTATACCAGTTCTGATAAGAATAGCATCAAGATTACTCCTTATTTCTATAAAGATAAGAATGGCAAAGAACAACATATAGGCCAATGGTTTTCATGTAGCTTGCCATTTTCGCACTCATCGTATTATAGGGTGAGGTTTGCAACCAATAGTGCCGGAAACCTCGTTGCTGCATATCCTTCTACCGGTGAAATTGTTATTTTTGACAACACCGGGAAGAAATTGCGGCAGTTTAAAGCTGATCTGAAACCGGAGGTTATTACCCGGGAAGATAGGGAAGATTATTACCAAAATGCAGCCAAAGATATGAAGAGGCTGGAAGTGGAGGTGGCAAAGAGAACTGATGACAAAGACAAGGAGTATTGGAATAACTATGTGGTGCAATACAAGCAACAATTGGAGAAATTCCGCGATCCGGCTAACTATCCGTCAACCTTGCCCTATTTCTCCGAAATGATGGTGGATTCAGAAAATAACATCTTGCTTTTCCGGTTTACCCGCGAGGAAGGCTCCAATAAGTTTGATGTGTACACTTTCAACAGTCAGGGAACAGAAATAGCCACATCCAGCTTTTTGACCGACAAATATGATTTGAAAATTAATCCGGCTGTTTTCAGGTTTCACAATGGAAGCATATACAGTATCTTAAAAGTGAAAAGTGCGGTAGGTAACCCGTTGCGATTGGTAAAATTTGATTTGAAGAAGAATTGAGACTGATTTAATTAGAATAGAGTCGGATTATACTTATGTTTTAATTCGACTTTTTTCCTACTACCGTCTATTCAATGTCCATAAAATATCGGCATAATAAATGGGCGTGTGACCCATTTCCGGGAAAAAACGTCAAACTCGCTCGAAGCACCGGTTACGATTCCCCATTTGTCGGTGACTTTAAATTCAAGGGACCCGCCATAATAAGACGTCGGGTAAAGTGTAGATAAATACGGTGCTATTCCCTTTGTATTTCCGCCGATGGAATATTGCCCAAAGGTGTTTAGGCTGATTCGGTCGGTAAGAATGATTTTGAAGTTTCCGTTAATGCCTGTACTGTTTGAAAAGTTGTTATAGTTATTGTATTTCGAAGCATAAACTCCCCCGGTTAAAATGCCAAACTCACCAAGCTTTCTATTTATATTTGCACCAACGGTGTAAATTCCTCCCAGCCCATAATAGTTGGTCGACGACATGCTTGTGTTTATCCAGCTTCTACGGTTGATGGAGTATTGATTATAGAAACGATCATCGAGGCTTAGATGTGGAAAATGAATATAAGTAAGTGGAGGTAGGTTTATTGTTGGAGTTTTTAGCTCGTAACTTGTTGATAGCATCGCGTGTGACAGCATTCCGCTGAGCGTGCTTGTTTTGAAGCGAGTCGATTCTTGAAACGGATTTGGAAGAACCTCATAGTTATCGAAAGAACCTTGTTTGATAAATGTTGAATCTTTGCTGATGTTCTCAGTCGTTGTCTGTGCAAAAGCGACTGTTGTGCATAAGACAAGTAATGTAGGTAGGAAATTTTTCATAATGGCTTATCCAAAGTTGATTTTCAAGAGATTGATAATCAACAAAAATCTTGCCAAAGTGTGAAAATAATCTACTTCTTTTCCAGCTCCAACTCTACCCTTCCCAGATACAAACCGCTTTTCCCCATTTGAGCAATCACTACTGTTTTTCCCTTCGCATTCTTGCGTGTTACATTCTCAACTAAACTGTGCGAGTGCCCGCCAATAATCAGATCTATGTTGCGCGATTGTTCGGCCAGTTGATAGTCGTGCTCTAAGCCCAGGTGCGACAGGCAAATAATTACATCGCAGTGTTTCTTTTTCTTTAAAAAAGCGGATAACTGATTGGCTGTTTTAAACGGGTCTTTATATTCGATTCCTTTGTAGTTATTTTCAATGATCAATCCCTTTGGTTCAACATTGGTGGTAAGAATCCCAATACGCAACCCGAAACGCTCCAAAATAAGATAGGGTTTAATCACCTCCGAAAGTGCAGTTTTGTCTAATCCATAATTGGAACTGAGCACTGGAAATTGTGCTACACGCAGTACTTTTGCCAGTGTGTCCACACCATTGTCAAACTCGTGATTTCCAATCGTTATGGCGTCATATTTCATGCGGTTCATGGCGTCAACTTCGATGCGTCCATTGTAAAAGTTGAAATAAGGTGTTCCTTGCGAGTAATCGCCTGCATCAAACAAAAGCACGTTTTTCTCTTCACTTCTAATTTTGCTTATTACGCCCATCCTGCGAGCATAACCGCCCATGTCTGACGTTTTTAGAGTAGATTTATCGGTTGGCTCTATCTGGCTGTGCGTATCGTTGGTATGCAAAATCACCAACTTTATTTTTTGTTGAGAGAAAACGGAAATGCTGAAGAGAAGAAAGAAAAAAAGACCCCTAACCCCTAAAGGGGAACTGAAGTTACTTTTGATCTTTAAATATGTATTTTCCATATGAATTTATGTGAATAGTTTATGTAGAATGTGCTAATCATGTTCCCCTTTAGAGCCTGTCCGACTACCGGCGGAGGGTAGGGGTTATTTCAACTGTCAACTGTCAATTTTCAACTGATTTAATTCTTCCGTCCAGTTTAGATTGAATTTTATTTCCTTTTTTTGTCTCGTTTTTAATGTAGTTGAGTAACATAGATCTTACTTTGATGCCGGTATTCACTCGTTTTTCTGCCTGAGCCAGCTGTACCATTTTATCATTTCCGCCGGCCAGATAATCATTGGTGGCAATGCTGTACACTTTCGTTGTGTCAAGCGGTTTGCCATTGATGGTGATATTTACAGCCTTACCGTCTTTTATTCCCATGCGTAAACCCGATACACCTTCGCCACCCATACTGGCAAAATACTGCAAAAGTTCGTTCAGTTTGTCACCTTTGAGCCAAAGCAGTACCAACTCATTTTCAAACGGCATCAGTTCGAAGACTTTGCGGATGGGAATATCGCCGGCAGGAACTACCGTACGCAGCCCGCCCAGATTTACTATTGCAATATCCACTTTCTCCCCCTGAAAATTTGTTGCGGTTTGCAGGTATACATCGGCGCTGAAGTTAGAAAGCAAACTTTCGGGTGCATGGGCTTTCATGGTTTCGGCGGCTTGCCCAATTACTTCATTCATTTCTCCATCCACTTTTTGTTTGAATGGCTGTAAGTAAGCAGTGTAGCTTTTATCTGCCAACGGATTTGTAGTGCTATCGATGACAATTTTCACCGAGCTGCTTTGGATGATTGCCCACTGTTTATGGCAGCATGATGTGGCAGAAAGCACGATGAGCAGAGCCGGTAGTAGTTTTTTTATATTCATTTGAAATTGCTTTTAGTGTTTTCTTTGATCAGCGAAAGTACGAATAAATTATCAATACGCATCGATTTAAAGATTACATTACAAAAACAAAATTGAAGGTTAGTTGACCAAAAAAAGGGTAAATTATTGGTAAATCAGGCTTCTGTTCTGATCTAATTGTTCCCTGAAAAGTGTTTTGTTCGTAAACTCAAAATGTTGTATCTTTGTGCGTTCATATCCAAAACACCGAAAACAAACGTATAATCAAAATATATTTCCAGATGAATTTTATTGAAGAATTGCAATGGCGCGGCATGATACATACCATGATGCCCGGTACCGAAGAACAACTTAAAAAAGAAATGACTACGGCTTATGTGGGCATCGACCCAACGGCCGATTCGCTACATATCGGGCATTTGGTAGGTGTAATGATGCTTAAGCATTTTCAACGTGCAGGTCACAAACCTATCGCTTTGGTGGGTGGTGCAACAGGTATGATTGGCGATCCTTCGGGCAAGTCGGCCGAACGTAATTTGTTGGATGAAGCTGCTTTGCGTCACAATCAAAATTGTTTGAAGGCTCAATTGGAGAAATTCCTCGATTTTACAAGCGATGCTCCCAATGCAGCCGAATTGGTAAACAATTACGATTGGATGAAAGATTACTCTTTTCTTGATTTCATTCGCGACATTGGTAAACATATCACTGTGAATTATATGATGGCTAAGGAGTCAGTGAAAAAACGCTTGAGCAATGATTCGAACGTAGGGATGTCGTTTACCGAGTTCTCGTATCAATTATTGCAGGGTTATGATTTTCTGCATTTGAATCAAGCCAAAAATTGCAAATTGCAAATGGGTGGTTCTGATCAATGGGGAAATATCACTACCGGTACCGAACTTATTCGTCGCAAAACGGGTGGCGAAGCGTTTGCATTGGTTTGTCCGTTAATTACCAAAGCCGATGGTGGCAAATTCGGAAAAACAGAAAGTGGAAACGTTTGGTTGGACCGCCGTTATACATCGCCTTACAAATTTTTCCAGTTTTGGTTAAATGTGAGCGATGCAGATGCTGAGAAATACATTAAAATCTTTACAGCTATCAATAAAGAAGAAATTGATGCTTTGATAGCCGAACACACACAAGCTCCACACTTGCGTTTGCTTCAAAAAAGATTGGCTCAGGAAGTTACCATTATGGTTCACTCCGAAGAAGATTATCATGCTGCGGTGGATGCTTCGAACATATTATTTGGCAATTCTACATCGGATGCATTGAAGAAATTGGACGAAGAAACACTCCTTGCAGTGTTCGATGGCGTTCCACAATTCAAAATTTCGAAGGAAGAATTGGAAAAAGGTGTTAAGGCAATCGACTTATTGACCGATGTAGCGGCTGTTTTTCCATCAAAAGGGGAGATGCGCAAGCTGGTTCAGTCGGGTGGAGTGAGTATAAACAAAGAAAAATTGGAAAATCAGGATGAAGTGCTTGATGGCTCAAAGCTCCTCAATAGCAAATATTTATTGGTTCAGAAAGGAAAAAAGAACTATTATTTATTGACTGCAGAGTAGTATTAATCGAATAATTAAGGAATTAATTTCCAAAATTGTTTTGCCAAAAAGAAAAACAATTGTATCTTTGCACCGCTTTAGAAATAAAGCCCAATGATTGTCTCATGGTGTAATGGTAGCACTGCAGTTTTTGGTTCTGCCTGTCCAAGTTCGAATCTTGGTGAGACAACCAACCAAAAGCGGTTGAAATTCAGAAATGAGTTTCAACCGCTTTTTTTATGTGGGCTGATGCTTGTGTTTTATAAATATTTTTTGTAATTTTGCAATAATAATTGTCTCATGGTGTAATGGTAGCACTGCAGTTTCTGAATCTGCCTGTCCAGGTTCGAACCCTGGTGAGACAACAAGCCAAAGTGGTTGAAATTCAGAAATGAGTTTCAACCACTTTTTTTATCAATTCGCTTGCGTTGCTAATTCGTCAATGTCCAATTGGCGCTTTGCCACAATTTTAGTATCTTTGTCGTCCAAAAATCATTTCAATTTAAAGACTTTATGGGAAATTTTGCAAAATGGATAGGTGGTGGCTTAGGTTGGGCATTTGCCGGTCCGGTTGGTGCCTTAATTGGCTTCGCGGTAGGTTCAATGTTTGATGGTTCGGTAACAGTAGACAGTACTCGTAGAGTCGGTTCCGGCCACACTACCGAGGGCGATTTCAAAATGAGTTTATTGGTGCTTGTCGCTTGTATTATGAAGGCTGATGGAAAAGTGCATAAATCCGAATTGGCTGTAGTAAAGAAGTTTTTAGTAGCAAATTTTGGTGAGCAAGGCGCACTCGAAGCATTACAAATACTAAAAGGGCTTCTAGATCAAAATATTAACGAAACGGAAGTGGCGGCTCAAATCGGGCAGCACATGAACTATTCGTCTAAGCTTGAATTACTTCATTTGTTGTTCAATATTGCTTATGCTGATGGTGAAGTAGTTGCTTCAGAATTGGCTACAATTCAACGCATTTCAACTATTTTCCGAATCGATCGTCTCGATTTTGAGTCTATCAAAGCGCCGTATATGAAAACGGTCGACCGCGATTGGGCATATAAGTCACTGGAAATTGAACCATCTGCAACCAATGATGAGATTAAAAAAGCATACCGTCGCATGGCCAAAAAGTATCATCCTGATTTAGTAAATGAGTTGGGTGAAGATGTAAAAAAATCGGCAACAGAGAAATTCCGCTCTGTGAACGAGGCCTATGAAGAACTGAAAAAGCAAAGAGGAATAGCTTAAAAGAAGTAGTAAGGAGCAAGTAATTTGCCTCAACTCTGATAAAAATAAATAAACGATACTAATTTAATTCTCCGTCATCTGACGGATTAGGGGTTTATGGAACACAAATTATATTTATTCAACACATTAAGCCGCAAAAAGGAGCAATTTATTCCACTTCATGATGACAAAGTGGGTATGTATGTTTGCGGACCTACCGTTTATAGTGATGTGCATTTAGGCAATTGCAGAACGTTTATTTCGTTTGATGTAATTTATCGTTACTTGTTATATTTTGGTTATAAAGTACGGTATGTGAGGAATATAACTGATGCCGGACACTTGGAAGGCGATAGAGATGAGGGTGATGATAAGTTTGCTAAAAAGGCAAAGTTAGAGCAGTTGGAACCCATGGAAATTGTTCAAAAATACACTGTTGGTTTTCATGATATTTTGGCTATTTTCAATACACTTCCTCCAAGTATCGAACCAACTGCTACTGGGCATATCTCAGAGCAAATTGAAATGGTTAAATCGATATTGGAGAGCGGTTATGCTTACGAAATTGAAGGGACAGTTTACTTTGATGTAGAAAAGTACAATAAAGATTTTTCATACGGAATACTGACGAATCGGAAATTAGAAGATTTACTTGAAGGTACACGTGAGTTAGGTGGGCAAAACGAGAAAAAAGGGAGGTTAGATTTTGCTTTATGGATAAAAGCTAAGCCCGAAACACTTATGCAGTGGCCTTCTCCCTGGGGTTGGGGTTTTCCCGGCTGGCATATTGAATGTTCTGCCATGAGTACAAAATACCTGGGCTCAACATTTGATATTCACGGTGGAGGAATGGATTTGCAGGCTACCCATCATACAAATGAGATTGCACAATCTCAGGCTTGTAATCACACTACTCCTGTAAAATATTGGATGCATACCAATATGCTGACTGTAAATGGAGTGAGAATGTCCAAAAGTGCAGGTAATGGTTTTTTACCCAATGAATTGTTCACAGGTTCACATCCTTTGTTGGAAAGAGGATATTCCCCGATGAGTGTTCGGTTTTTTATGGCACAATCGCATTATCGTAGTACGTTGGATTTTTCTAACGAAGCACTTCAAGCATCAGAAAAAGGCTTTGAGCGGTTGATGGACGGTTATGCCCGCCTGCAAAAACTTTCAGCGTCGGCTGCTTCTTCTGTGGAAACAGCTGGTTTAAGAGCTAAATGTGAGGATGCAATGAATGATGACTTTAATACGCCAATTGCGATTTCTCACCTATTTGATGCGCTGAAGGCTATCAATCTGGTTCACGATGGCAAAGAAACGATTAGTACACCTGATTTGGAAGAATTGAAAGCAGTTTTCAAAGCATTTATTGAAGATGTTTTAGGTTTAAAATCAGAAAATGACACAGGTTCGGGCAATGAGGCTTACAAAAAGGCGATAGATTTGTTACTTAATATGCGTCTCGAGGCCAAGCAAAATAAAGACTGGGCAACCAGTGATAAAATTCGTAATGAATTAACTGCTCTGGGCTTTGAGATAAAAGATACTAAGGACGGATTTGAATGGAAGATTTGATGTGATATCAATTCTTAATTTTAAAATAATAAGACTATAAATATGGAAACTACAAGACAACAAAAAATATCGAGGATGTTGCAGAAAGAGCTAGGAGAAATCTTTTTGTTGTATGCTCGCGAATTGCAGGGAACGTTAATCACAGTAACAACAGTGCGTATTAGTCCCGATTTAGGGGTGGCTCACACACATTTGAGTATTTTCCCAAGTGATAAATCAGCTGGGGTATTAGCACGTGTTCAGGAAGATACACGCGCAATTCGTTTCGATTTAGGCAAACGGGTTCGTCATCAATTGCGAATTGTTCCTGCTTTATTTTTCCATGTGGACGATTCATTGGATTATCTCGAAAATATTGATAAATTATTGAAAAGCGATCCGCCATCACCATTGAAAGAAGGTGAAGTAATCGAACTGGACTAGACCCGAATCAATTTTAGATGTCTACACACGATTCACCATCCCAACACCCGTTTAGCGGGCTGTCCTTCTCGTTTAGGATTGCCCGTAGGTACTTGTTTTCCAAAAAGTCGCACAACGCCATAAATATCATTTCAGGTATTTCGGCATCGGGTGTGGCTATTGGAACCATGGCTTTGGTGTGCGTGTTATCGGTGTTTAATGGCTTCGAGTCGCTGATTAGTGATATGTTCTCGGCTTTTGACCCCGACTTGAAAATTACTTTGTCTCAAGGAAAAACCTTTGATGTGAACTCTCCCGAATTGGGTCAGGTACGAAAACTGAAATCAGTGGCTTATTTTACTGAAGTGATTGAGGAAAATGCATTGCTACGGTTTAAAGACAAGCAAATGCCGGCCACAGTGAAAGGTGTTAGTCCCGATTTTCAGAAAATGACCCGCATTGACAGTATAATGTACGATGGTAAATTTATGCTCTACGATGGTGCTTTTCAGCGTGCCGTTCCGGGAGTAGGCGTGGCTAGCATTTTGGGCTTGGGAGCACAATTTATCGATCCGTTGCTTATTTACGCGCCTCGTAGAAGTTCCAAAATAAATCTGCTTCGCCCCGAGAATAGTTTTAATCAGGTGGGAACATTTGTTTCGGGAATTTTTGCTGTGCAACAATTGCAGTACGACGATCATTATGTGTTGGTGTCAATAGATTTAGCCCGCGACTTGTTTGAATACGAGAAAACAAAAGTTACGGCAATAGAGATAAAACTGGCTAGTGGTGCTGATAAAGAAAGCGTGCAAAGTCAGATTAAAAATATTCTTGGGAAAAAATATCAAGTCAAAAACAGATACGAACAGCAAGAGAGTTTTTTCAAAATAATGCTCATCGAGAAATGGATAACTTATCTTATATTGTGTTTTATTTTATTGATAGCCAGCTTTAATATTATAGGTTCGCTTTCGATGCTTATCATTGATAAGAAAGCTGATATTGAAACACTTCGAAATCTGGGTGCAAATAATCAACTGATAAAACGGATTTTTTTGTTCGAAGGTTGGATGATTTCTGCTGTAGGTGCTCTCGTGGGTATTGGTTTGGGCGGTATGTTATGTTTGCTTCAGGAGCACTTTGGTTTTTTGAAACTTGGAAACGGTTATGTGGTGGATGCGTATCCTGTGGTAACTAATTTTATGGATATGGTACTCGTATTTGTAACTGTGCTTGTTATGGGATTTTTGGCAGCCTATTATCCGGTTAGATATATTCAAACCAAGGAGAGACTATCAGAATAGGTATTTTGCTCATTTGTAAAGATAAAAAAATACCCAACACTAAAACCGTGTTGGGTATTTTTTATGGGATTTTGTTGACTATAGATATTGAACAATTTCTTGTGTGTCTGCAGCAATCATAAATTCCTCATCTGTAGGAATTACACAAATGTTTACGGTGGACTCCGGAGTGCTCAGCAGCATTTCTTTACTTCGTGTAGCTTTGTTTAATTCAAAGTCCATTTTTGCGCCAAGATAGGTAAGATGCTTGCCTACATACTCGCGTGTTTCTGACTGATTTTCGCCAATTCCACCGGTAAATACAATGGCATCCACGCCATTAAGAACGCCGATATATGCCGAAATGTATTTCATTACTTTGTATTCGTACATATCCCATGCCAGTCGGGCACGTTCGTTTCCTTCACCCTTCGCTTTTTCCACATCTCGCATGTCCGACGAAATTCCGGAAATGCCCAGCACCCCGCTATGCTTGTTGAACAGCGTCGAAACAGAAGACGAGCCGATCATTTCTTTTTCCATAAGGAAAGTAACTACGCCCAGATCTACATCTCCCGAGCGAGTTCCCATCATTAATCCTTCTATTGGTGTAAATCCCATGGAAGTGTCTATGGATTGGCCATTCTTGATAGCACAAATCGATGCTCCGTTGCCCAAATGTGCAACTATGATGCGCGACTTGTTGTAGTCGAGTCCCAGAAAATCGGCTGCACGGCGTGATACATATCGGTGACTTGTTCCATGAAAACCATAGCGCCGGATGCCATATTTTTTGTACAAAGAATAAGGAATTCCGTACATGTAAGCGTGGTCGGGCATTGTTTGGTGAAAAGCGGTGTCAAATACTGCTACCTGTGGAACAGATGGTAAAAGTTCTGTAATAGCCTTTATGCCAGCCAGATTTGGAGGGTTGTGCAGTGGGGCGATGTCAATACATTCGGTGATTTTTTGAATAACCTCATCAGTAATCAACATACTGGAGTTGAATTTTTCACCACCATGTACGATGCGGTGTCCCACACCGTTAATTTCGTCGAATGAGCTAATGGCTCCATGTTTGGCACTGGATAAGATACCCAGAATATATTCAATACCGAGTTGATGTTCCAATATCTCGCCTTTAAGCAGAACTTTCTGACCATCACGGCGTGTGTGTTTCAGAAATGAGCCTTTCATGCCAATTTTCTCAACGGCTCCTGTTCCGAGCTCCTCGTTGGTATTCATATCCAGCAATTTGTATTTTATTGACGAACTGCCGCAGTTTAAAACAAGTATTTTCATGCTTTGTGACTCTTGTATTAGATTTTTTTTGTGATAGCAAAATAGATTTACGGTTGCAAATATAGATGTTTGATTTGAATATTTTTACTCTTTTCCAAAACAGACCAAAATTTATCTTACAGCACAAAAAAATACCCCTGAAACTATTTAGTTTCAGGGGTATTCCATTATCGTTTAAAAAAGACTAATTCAGTTGTTTCAATATTTCAATTGTGTCAGAGGCAATCATAAATTCTTCGTCGGTAGGAATAACGCATACTTTTACCTTTGAATCGGGAGTGCTTAGTAAAACCTCTTTAGCGCGGGCATCTCTGTTGAGATCATAATCTACTTTTAAGCCAAGATAATCCAGTTGTTTACACACATATTCCCGAATTTCAGTTCTGTTTTCTCCAATACCGCCGGTAAACACAATCGCATCTACGCCATTTAGAACGCCAACATAAGACGAAATATACTTCAACACTTTATATTGGTACATTTCCCAGGCCAGTCGGGCACGATCGTTTCCTTCGTTTTTTGCATTTAATATATCGCGCATATCCGATGACACGCCCGACACGCCCAATACGCCAGCGTGTTTGTTGAATAAGGTGGAGACGGACGATGCACCAATGGTTTCCTTTTCCATTAAAAACGTCACTACGCCCAGATCCACATCGCCGGAACGAGTTCCCATCATTAGCCCTTCAATAGGTGTAAATCCCATAGAAATATCCACAGACTCACCATTTTTTATAGCGCAAATTGATCCACCATTGCCTAGATGTGCTATGATTATGCGCGAGTTTTGATAGTCAAGTCCTAGAAAATCTGCAGCGCGGCGCGAAACGTATCGGTGGCTCGTGCCATGAAATCCGTAACGGCGGATGCCATATTTTGCGTAAAGTGAATACGGAATGCCATACATGTAGGCATAATCAGGAATAGTTTGATGATATGCAGTGTCGAAAACAGCCACCTGAGGTACTGAAGGTAACAGTTCAGCGATAGCCTTGATACCTGCTAAATTTGGTGGATTGTGGAGTGGGGCAATGTCAATACACTCAGTTATTTTTTGAATCACTTCGTCGGTAATTAGCATGCTTGAATTAAATTTTTCACCTCCATGTACAACGCGATGTCCCACGCCGTCTATTTCTTCAAATGAACTTATTGCTCCGTGTTTTTCGCTGGATAAGATGCCGAGAATATATTCAATTCCGAGTTGATGTTCCAGTATCTCACCTTTCAGCAGGACTTTCTGACCATCACGGCGCGTGTGTTTCAGAAACGAACCTTTCATCCCGATTTTTTCCACTGCTCCTGAGCTTAACTCTTCGTTATTGGACATATCGAGAAGTTTGTACTTAATGGATGAACTTCCGCAGTTCAAAACAAGTATTTTCATGTGTTGCGATTCTTAGTTTGTTATTGTTATCAATATGATAGCAAAATGGTTTTATGTTTGTAAAGGGGAGAACTTCTAAAGCAAAATTCTCATGTTCGTTTAAAGCAAAAAAAGACATCTGAAACTATAATGGATCAGATGTCTTTCAGTTATCGGCTGACCGATTAAATTCTATTTTGGAGTATCTCAAGTGTGTCGGAAGCAATCATAAATTCTTCGTCCGTTGGAATGACTGCGACATTTACAATCGAATCTTCTGTGCTGAGTTTTACTGCTATCCCCTGCGAAACAGCATTTACATCATAATCAATTTTTACACCCATAAAGCCCAGACCTTCGCAAATGTAGCGGCGGGTAAATACATGATTTTCGCCAATTCCGCCCGTGAATACAATGGCATCGACACCGCCCATAGCGGCTGCAAATGCACCAATATATTTACGGAGGCGATACACATACATTTCGCGAGCCAGACGTGCCCTATCGTTGCCTTCTTTTATAGCGATGTCAATGTCGCGCATATCAGAAGTGATGCCCGAAATCCCAAGCATTCCGCTGTGTTTGTTGAATAAGGTGGAAACGCCCGCTGCGCCAATCATTTCTTTTTCCATCAGGAAGGTAACTACACCTAAATCCACATCGCCCGAACGCGTTCCCATCATTAACCCTTCAATTGGTGTGAATCCCATGGAGGTATCAATGGATTTTCCGTTTTCGATAGCTGTTACTGATACACCGTTGCCAATGTGAGCAGTAATGATCTTTGAATTATTGTAATCGAGTCCTAGGAATTCAGCAGCAGACTTTGATACATAACGATGGCTTGTTCCGTGGAAACCATATCGGCGAATGCCATACTTGGTGTAAAGCGAGTACGGAATACCATACATGTAAGCATAATCTGGCATGGTTTGGTGAAAAGCCGTGTCGAAAACGCCAACTTGAGGGACAGACGGAAGCAATTCGGAGATAGCTCGAATACCTGCTAAATTTGGTGGGTTATGTAGTGGTGCAATGTCTATACATTCAATCAACTTCTGAATAACCTCTTCGGTAATCAGTACGCTGGAATTGAACTTTTCACCACCATGTACAACGCGGTGACCTACGCCGTTTATTTCTTCTAATGATTTAATGCAACCATGTTTTTCGCTGGTAAGAATTCCTAAAATATATTCAATACCTACCTGATGTTCCAGAATTTCACCTTTCAACATCACCTTTGCACCATCCTCGCGGGTGTGTTTCAGGAAGGAACCTTTCATCCCAATCTTTTCAACTGCTCCCGATCCAAGTTCAATATTGCTCTCCATATCGAGCAATTTATATTTTATCGACGAACTACCACAATTTAAAACTAATACCTTCATACCATTTTCCTCCGCTTATTTAATTATGTTTCCTGCTTCGTCATAAGTGTAAAAACCTATGCCGCGACTTACACCATAATGTTTTGCACGTGAAAGACGTAGCAATACAGGCGATGGTTTATATTTTATGCTTCCGTATTCATCCCAAAGATTATCAAGTAATTTTACAATTTTCTCAATACCCATTTGATCTGCAGTGCGGAAAACGCCCTGGCGGTGACCAAAACCTACAGTAAGAACACGGTCGATATCTTCGACGGTAGAAATGCCTTCCATCAGAATACCACAGGCTTCATTCAACAAAATTAGGAACAAGCGAATACTGATTAATCCGGCCGATTCCATTACCTGTACATACTCGTGGTTGATTAGTTTGGCAAACTGGCAAACTTTGTTGTAGGTTTCAACCGAGGTATTTAATCCGGGAACAATTTCGATAATATTTGAATCGGGGATGTTTGACAAGAAATGAAGTCCGATACAACGTTCGGTGTGTTCCAGTTCGGCAGCCAAATCGGTTACAATCACAGTCGAAACATTCGAGGCGATGATGGCATTTATTGAAAGTACTTTTTCCAATTGTTTGAACACCTCTTTGCGTTGCAAAATACGTCTTTCCCCTGTATTATCATCGTAACGAATCGCTTCAATTACAAAATCGCAGCCGCTAAAGTCTTCGTATTTTGTTGTGCCACTGATGCGAGATAAAATTGCTTTTTTCTCATTTTCGGTCAAACCCCAGTTTCCAATTTTCTTGTCAAGTTTGTCTCCGATTCTGGCATATGCATTCGCAATTGCCTCGTCGCTTAGTTCCAGGAAAACTACTTCCATTCCATTGAGAGCAGCGGTAGTTGCAATAACACTACCTTCTTTGCCGCAGCCCACTACGCCTATTCGCGAAAATAGCGTTCGCTTACGGTTGCGTTTGCTTAATCCGTAGCGTTCAATTGCTTCGATAATTGGTTCTGACATAATATTTTTTTTGATACATAATTAATAATGGAGAATTGAAAAATCGAAATGCACTATTCAATTACGAATTGTGCATTATGAATTATCAATTAAATTTTCATTGCCTGATTGGCCGTAATGGTAATCATTCGTACAATATCATCTACCGAGCAACCGCGTGAAAGGTCGTTGATAGGTGCAGCCATTCCTTGCAAAATAGGTCCAACAGCTTGAGCTCCCGAAAAGCGCTCGACCATTTTGTAACCAATATTTCCGGCTTGTAAATCAGGGAATACCAATACGTTAGCATGTCCTGCAATTTTGCTTCCCGGAGCTTTGCTTTGTCCGATGGCGGGAACCAGTGCTGCATCAGCTTGTAATTCACCTTCGATTTGCAATTCGGGTGCTTGTTCTTTCGCCAAACGGGTTGCTTCCACTACTTTGTCTACCAATTCGTGCTTAGCACTTCCTTTTGTTGAGAAGCTCAACATAGCCACGCGAGGTTCGTAACCGCAAAGAATACGAGCTGTTTCGGCTGTGCAAATAGCAATTTGAGCCAGTTCGGCTGCGCTTGGATTTGGATTTACGGCACAGTCGGCAAAAACCAACAAGCCATTTTCTCCGTATTGAGGAGTTGGTGTAAACATTAGGATAGCACCTGAAACTACATTAATTCCCGGCAATGTTTTTACGATTTGGAAAGCCGGACGAAGTACGTTTCCGGTGGTGTTTTGAGCTCCGGCTAATTCGCCATCAGCGTCACCGTTTTTAATCATCAGGCAACCCAAGTACAAAGGATCTTTCGATAATTGAGTGGCTTGCTCGATAGTCATGCCTTTGCTTTTGCGAAGATCGAAAAGTAAATTGGCATATTCACTCATTTTAGAATTCGTTTCAGGATCTACGATTGTAGCTTCTGCAATGTGAGTCAGGTTATTGTCTGCGGCCAGTTTGTTGATTTCTGATTCATTTCCAATTAAGATAAGCTTGGCAGCTTTTTCTTGTAAAATAATGTCAGCAGCTTTTAGCGTGCGAATTTCAGTTCCTTCGGGCAAAACAATACGTTGTAAATTTGCCTTGGCGCGGGCCATAATTTTTTCTAATAATTCCATCTTTGTAAAGATATATAGTGTTGAAGTCTAATGCGAGAGGAGAAATTTCTTAAACTGAAAATCGATACAAAGATACTGTTTATTTGCAAAATTGCAATGTAGAGATTGCAGTTTATTGCAGTTTTGTGACAAAATAGCAAAAATGACTGCTAATTTATCATTTATTTTAGTAGGAAAGAGTATTTGAAATTATATTGTTGATGAATTGTGTATTTTTTTCACACACTTTAGTATTAGCACTTTAATGCATCACTTTCTCTCTGTAATTTTTTGTATCTTTGCAAGTTCATTTATTGTATATTTATTCACTTGATAAATAGATGATAATCACATATTGATAACTGAAGAAATGCTCCCGATTCTCGACGAATATCACTTGTATCTGAAACTGGAAAAAGCTTTGTCTAACAATACGATAGAGGCTTATGAAAGTGATTTGCTGAAATTGTCGGCTTATTTGATGGATGCACATATTTCGTTGGAAGAAGCTGAAACAGTACACTTGCGCGATTTTATCATTGAAATCAGTAGCCTGGGAATTCACCCTCGGTCGCAAGCACGCATTTTGTCGAGCGTAAAGTCGTTTTACCATTTTCTGATTTACCGGAATCTCCGCGATAATGACCCTACAGAATTACTTGAAAGCCCAAAGATTGGATTGCGATTGCCGGAAGTGCTTTCGGTGGCTGAAATTGACAGCATAGTGCAAGCCATTGATTTATCCAAAGCAGAAGGACCGCGCAATAAAGCCATTATCGAAGTGCTTTATGGTTCGGGGCTGCGTGTGTCGGAATTGATAGGGCTGCAAATGTCAAAGCTGTACATTGACGAGGGATATATGTTGGTTGAAGGAAAGGGAAGTAAACAGCGCCTGGTGCCCCTTTCTCCACAGTCGATTACGCAAATCGGGTTGTGGAAAATAGATAGAAACGCTTTGCAGATTCAAAAAGGCCACGAAGATATTTTGTTTCTGAACAGGCGGGGTGCAACATTGACACGCGCTATGATTTTCACGATTGTGAAAGATTTGACAGCTCTGGCAGGAATTCGTAAAAATGTTAGTCCACATACGTTCAGACATTCATTTGCCACTCATTTGCTCGAAAATGGTGCTAATTTACGCGCTATTCAGCAATTGTTGGGACACGAATCTATCACTACTACAGAACTTTATACGCATATTGATGTGCATTTTTTGCGAAAAACAATACTGGAATGCCACCCAATGAATAAACAAAAAACGGTTGAAGATTAGGTATAAAACGATTACACATATAATAAAAGGAACATTGAAAAAAGGGTTTATTCAGAAATTTGGTTTGCTGATTGTAATGCTGTTTATTACAGTTTCGTGGGCGATGGCACAAGAAACTGTGGTAGTGGGGCAGGTGTTGAGTGCTACCGATAAAAGTCCGGTACCGTTTGCAAATGTATTTTTCAAATATACTCAAAAAGGTGTTCGGTGTAACGAGGAGGGTTATTTCCTGTTGCGCAATCAGGGGATTGAGACAACTCTGGTTTTTAGTTCGGTAGGCTATAAAAAACAGGAGAGAAGGATTAAGCCAGGTCAAAGTGTTGGTATGGAGGTGGTGCTTGAAGAAGATAATACCTTGCTGCAAGATGTGCTGATACTGCCCGGAACTAATCCGGCCATTGACTTGATGAAGAGGGTTCGTTTGTTGAGGTCTGTGAATGACCTTAGCCGGCATGACAATTATAGTACGCAGAGTACGGAGCAAAACCTTGTATTGTTGAATAAGGTTGGGCAGCGATCAGTGGGTAAGCGAATTTATGATCAGCTTCGGACGGGTAATCTTTCGCATTCCGATTCATTACTGGTACTTCCATTATACATGGCTGAGAGTCACTATCAAATTCTCAAATCGGAAAAGAAGCAGCTGTCCAAAAATATCTACTCTTCGCCCGAAGTGGGAGAAAGGCTCGTTGCCCAATTGGTGGGTGAGATGGATGTAAACATCAATTTTTATGAAAGTGTAATCACTGTTTTTGGAAAAAGCATGATTAGCCCGCTCTCAAACGTAGGAAATACGTATTACGATTATTACCTGGCGGATAGCCTGCGCTCAACGAATGGTAAGCAGTATGAAATACACTTCAGGACAAAGAATACTAAAAATCTGGCCTTTGACGGGAGGCTTTGGATTGATTCGGCAACCCTGGCACTTACTCGCATTGAGGCTGAACTGCCTAAACAAGCCAACATCAATTTTATACATAATCTTCGTATTTCTCAAAATTTCGGACAGCTTCAGTCTGGGCTATGGAACCGTCAATCGGAAGAAATGGCTCTGAACATGAACTATGAATTATTGGCCGATAGTCTTCATCCAAAACCGGAGTTGTTTGTGAAACGTAGTGCTGTTTACCAATCGGTAGATACTATCGCTTTTCGTAGTCATAATTTTGCGAAGAGTATTTACAATCAGGAGACGTTGAACGATAAGCTTAGGGATTTGAATAATACGCAGGTATTGCGCACTGCCAAATTTGTGGTGACTACTGCGCTTACAGGTTATATTCCTTTTGGCAAAATTGATATTGGCAAAATTCAACAAATAATGCGTGTTACCGATGTGGAAGGTTTTCGGATGACATTGCCGTTCAGAACTAACGAAAGGTTGTGGAAGAATGTGTCTGTTGGAGGATATGTAGGATATGGTTTTAAAAATGAACTGGTAAAGTATTCCGGTTTTGCTCAATTTAAACTTCCGGGTAGGATGCGTCGTATTTTTAGTCTGAATTATACCGACGATTTTAGAAGAATTGATTACAATTACAATGATTATATGTATCGCGAAAACCCTCTTGTAACCGGCGATGAGGATATTTCGAGTTCCATTTTTTCGTTCAAATCAACATTCAAGTTGAGCGAACGTAAAGAATTCTCCGCTTCCTTGTCCAACGATTGGAATTCGGACTTTGAAAGTAGCTTATTTATACGTTCCAATCGCATTTTTGCAAGTGTGGCATTGCCAATGCAAAGCGGTACAGCTAATTATAATTCATTGTTGCAGCAGTCCGTTACACTTTCTTCGCGTTTGTCTTTTGGAGAGAAAACCTACGAAGATAATATGCAACGGATTTATATTGCCAATACGTTGCCTGTTTTGTATAGCTTTATTGAATTTGGAAAATATAAGATGGGTGCTGTTTCCGGTACATATGGGAAAATATCTGGATCGATAAAGCAATCGGTTCGGTTGAATATAGGTACATTTAATTATATTGCCGATGCTGGAGTAGTTATTGGAAATGTACCTTACCCTTTGCTCGAGTTTCCGCCGGGTTGCGAATCGGGAGGCTATGGCTTTTATCAGTTTAACAAAATGAATTTCATGGAGTATGCAGCTGACAGGTATCTGAATATACATACAGAGCTGATATTGAACGGTTTGATATTGAACCAAATCCCACTTGTGAAATATCTCAACCTGCGTGAATTTTTTTCCTTCAATACGGCATATGGTAGTTTAAATCAAGGTCATCAAACCGTAATTGATTTTCCTAGCTTTATGAATCCATTGGCAAAACCTTATCAGGAACTTGGAGTTGGTGTGACCAATATCTTCCGTGTTCTTACCCTTCAATCAGTTTGGCGTATCTCCGGCTTGCATCGCGAGGTGGATGGTTGGGGACTTCGAGGTTGCTTGACGTTGAATTTTTAAATATTTTTTTTGTTTTTAGAAATAACTCTTTTTTAAAAGAGCCAGAAATAACAAAAAATTCTATCTTTGTGTTTCAAAACCATTTTTTTACAATACATACTAATTTATACAATAAGATATGGAAACTGCTAATTTGCAAATTGCAATTATAGGTGCCGGAAACATGGGCGGTGCTATTGCTCGCGGCTTGGCCAAAGGAAAGCTTATTCAGTCGAAAAACATACGGGTAAGTGATGTTTCGCAAGCTAATTTAGATGCAATTAAAGCCTTCGATGCAGAAATAACGGTAGGTACCTCTAATCGTGATATGATAGATGGCGCAGATATTATTATGTTGGCAGTAAAACCATGGTTGGTTGAAGTTATTGCTGAAGAGATTGAGAATAAAATTAAATACGATAAACAAATTATAGTTTCAATTGCTGCAGGAGTAGATTTTGGAAAGATGGTTGAATTGTTTGATAAGCAAGCTACCATTTTTCGCGTAATTCCAAACACAGCTATCGATGTGTTACAAAGTGTATCTACTATCTCGTCGTTCAATGCAAAAAAAGAGCAAGAAGAATTGGTAGTTGCTATGTTTGCCGAATTAGGTAAGGCATTTCTTGTTCCCGAAGCTCAACTGAATGCTTTTATGTCGTTGTCGTCTTGCGGAATAGCGTATGCGTTTCGTTACATTCGTGCAGCTATGGAAGGTGGTGTTGAAATGGGTATTTATCCGGGTGTGGCGAAAGACGTAGTTATTCAGACTTTGCGTGGAGCAATAGATTTGTTGGACGCGAATGCATCACATCCTGAAGTGGAGATTGATAAAGTAACTACCCCTGGTGGTATTACGATAAAAGGGCTCAATGAGATGGAAGCTCATGGGTTTACAAATGCAGTGATTAAAGGATTGAAAGCTTCACATCTGAAATAGAAATGCTTTAAAGAAGATACTACTATGAACACACAAATCAAACAAATTGCCGAACGTTTACGCGGACTTCGTGATGCACTTAACCTCACTGTTGCACAAGCCGCCGAGAGATGTGGCGTTTCCGAAACGAATTATGCCCTTTATGAATCGGGCAGCTCTGATATCCCGATGAGTTTTATTTGCGAAGTAGGACAAACCTTTGGGGTGGAAACCTCAGCTCTTTTTTCGGGGGATGACGCACATTCACTGGCTTACTTCGTTACCCGCAAAGGAACAGGAACAAGTGTTGAACGAACAAAGTGTTACAAATATCAATCTCTGGCTCACGGATTTCGAAATGCTAAAGTTGAACCGTTTGAAGTTACTGTAGAACCATGTCACCTGACTATGCACTTAAATACTCATTCAGGTCAGGAGTTCAATCTGGTACTTGAAGGTGCACTCCAACTACGTATTGCCGGAAACGATATTGTCCTCAACGAAGGCGACAGTATTTATTTTGATGCCACCAAACCACATGGCATGAAAGCGCTGAATGGAAATAATGCGCGGTTTTTGGCGGTAATTATATAGATATTTATCCCATAATTTGAATTTTTATCCCAAATAGCTCCGTTTTATCCCTCTTTTTTGTCGAACAGGATCTTCTGATATTACTTTGCAGTGCAATAATCAGAATGCTTTAAACAATAATTACGCTTATGTTAGAGAAGTACCTTCAACAAACAGAATTTACCGACTTTGAAGATTTCAAAGCCAATTACAAACTACTGGTCCCTGATAATTTTAACTTTGGCTACGACATTGTAGATGCGTGGGCTGCGAAAGAACCGAATAAAAAAGCGTTGCTTTGGACGAATGATCAAGGTGAATGTCGCGAATTTACTTTTGGTGAAATAAAAAAATATACTGATCAAACAGCATCGTATTTCCAAAGCATTGGCATTAAAAAAGGAGATATAGTAATGGCTATTCTCAAGCGTCGATATGAATTTTGGTTTACCATCATTGCTCTGCATAAAATTGGGGCAGTAATTATTCCTGCCACACATTTACTAACAAAAAAAGATTTGGTCTATCGCAATAATGCAGCTGATATTAAAGCGATTATTGCTGTTGGTGACGAGACAATTATCAAACACATCAATGATTCAATGCCCGAATCGCCGAGTGTAAAAATGCTTATTTCAGTTGGCCCCGTTGTTCCCGAAAACTGGCTGGATTTTCACGAAGGCATTGAAAGTGCTGCTCCATTTACTCCCATTGAAAATGTAAATAAGAATGACGATGCGCTGATTATTAGCTTTACATCTGGTACTACCGGTAATCCTAAAATGGTGTTGCTCGACTGCGTTTATCCATTGGCACATATTATTACTGCTAAATACTGGCACAATTTGCACGAAGATAGCATTCATCTTACTATTGCCGATACCGGTTGGTTGAAAGCTGTTTGGGGAAAACTGTACGGGCAATGGATAGTGGGTGCATGCGTTTTTGTGTACGATCATGAAAAATTCACACCTGCTGCAATATTAGAAAAAATTCAGGAACATCGCATTACCTCACTTTGTGCTCCTCCCACTATTTTTCGGTTTCTTATTCGCGAAGATTTGACAAAATATGATTTGTCGTCGCTGGAATATTGTACTATTGCCGGAGAAGCGTTGAATCCTGCTGTCTATGAACAATTCCTTAAACTTACAGGTATTAAACTGCGCGAAGGTTATGGACAAAGTGAAACTACTCTTTCCCTCTTTACTTCACCATGGGTAGAACCAAAACCGGGTTCGATGGGTTTGATAAATCCGCATTACGATGTTGATTTGTTGACTCCCGAAGGACGCTCGGCCGAAGTAGGTGAGCAGGGACAGATTGTCATCCGCACCGATAAATCTTATCCTGTGGGACTTTTTAAAGGCTATTACCGTAATGCACAACTTACTTACGAAGCTTGGCGCGACAATATTTATTACACCGGAGATGTGGCCTGGCGCGATGAAGATGGCTACTTCTGGTTTGTGGGTCGTGCTGATGATGTTATCAAAAGTTCGGGATATCGCATAGGACCATTCGAAGTGGAGAGTGCACTGATGACGCATCCTGCCGTGGTGGAATGTGCAATTACCGGTGTACCGGATGAAATTCGTGGACAAATTGTAAAAGCAACTGTCATTCTTTCGAAAGAATACAGAGATCAGGCTGGAGAGGCATTGGTGAGAGAAATTCAAGAGCATGTAAAAACAGTTACAGCTCCTTATAAATACCCAAGAATTATAGAATTTGTGGATGAATTACCCAAAACAATCAGTGGTAAAATTCGCAGAACTGAAATTCGTGAAAGAGATTTGAAAAATTAATATTTCAATTATTGGTTTGCAAAAAGAGAGAAAATTCTGTTTTCTCTCTTTTTTTATGAATTTATATTCAAATATTTACATTGATTGTTTGAAAAAAGCAGTAATTTTGCCCAGTTTTATTTAGAAATTTTTAATCACAAAAAAAAGAAATTTTCAATACAATATGAAAATCATAAATCTATCGGATAATAATTCCGTACTGAAACATTATATTAAAGAGATTCGCTCCGTGAAAATCCAGAAGGACTCCATGCGTTTTCGTCGGAATATGGAGCGTATTGGCGAAATAATGGCCTACGAGATGAGTAAAACCATGCGTTATAAGGGTGAGGATGTGAAAACTCCGCTAGGTGTGGCACATGTTGAAGTGATTGATGAAAAGATTGTGATTTCAACTATTCTGCGTGCAGGATTACCTTTTCATCAGGGTTTCCTGAGTTACTTCGATGCGGCCGAGAATGCTTTTGTGTCGGCTTACCGTAAATACAAAGATGCACTGAAATTCGATATTTTTATTGAATACATTGCTTCTCCAAGCTTAGACGGAAAAACCCTTATCATCACCGATCCGATGCTGGCAACCGGTAGTTCGATGGAATTAGCATACGGAGCCTTGCTTACCAAAGGGAAACCGGCTCATATTCATATTGCCACCGTTATTGCAAGTCAACAGGCCATCGATTATGTGGCAGCACATTTCCCCGAGGCTAAAACTACTATTTGGGCGGCAACTATTGACCCCGAATTAAACGAGCATTCGTACATTATCCCTGGAATTGGCGATGCCGGCGATTTGGCTTATGGTGATAAATTGTAAGATATAATGACTGTAATCCGTTAGTTGGGGTTAACCTACAACTATCTTCGATTATAATCGAAGTCGTTTTGACTTTTTCAGAAGTGCCTTTTATTTTGGGTCTCGCGAGTTGGAACTCGCGAGACCCGATTCAAATCAGCAATAAATTTTCAAAGATGCTAACATTATAATGTCAAGACGACTTTATAAATAAAAAACCTTCGTTCGGAATCGAATGAAGGTTTTTCTTTTCTCCGTCAGTTGACGGATTAGGGGTCATCTCTTTATTTTTTATAATACTTCATTGCTTCCGGCAAAAGCTCTTTCAGTTTTGCAATACGGTTGGCATCCGAAGGGTGCGTGCTCATAAATTCGGCTGCACTACCCGCATTTAGTTTTGCAATACTACTGGCATTCGAAGTCTGAGTGTTCTTAATTTCTGCAGTGTTGTTGGCACTGTTAGCTGCCATGCGTTCCCAAAAACCAACAGCCTTTGATGGATCATAACCTGCCATTGCCAGAAATATCAAGCCCATTTGATCTGCTTCATATTCATGTTTACGTGAGTAGGGTAACATTACTCCGTACTGCGTACCCAGACCATATAATGTATTTACGCCAGCACGGGTAATTTCCGATTTTTTAGACACAAGAAGACCTGCAAGCGAGGCCCCATATTGTGAAAGCATTTGTGTGCTCATGCGTTCGGCACTGTGTTTAGCTATAGCATGTGCTATCTCATGTCCCATCACCACTGCCAGTCCGGTTTCGTCTTTGGTGATAGGTAAAATTCCGTCAAAAACAGCCACTTTACCGCCTGGCATACAAAACGCATTCACTTGTTTGTCTTTCAGCAGGTTGAATTCCCAGGCAAGGTTGGCTATGTCGGCTTCATATCCATTGGCTTTCATGTATGTTTCTACTACTGATGCCATTTTTGCGCCAACTTTTTTTACCAATGCAGTGTTTACCTTATCGGTTGATGGTGGTACAGAATCCACAAACTGTTTGTAACTTTGCAAGCTCATTGCTACCACATCCGAATCAGGGACTAATAGCAATTGTTTTCGGCCGGTAAGCATAACGCTCGAACATGCTGCTAAAATGCACGCTAGTAATACTAATGATATTATTTTTTTCATAAATGTATAATTTTATGGTTGAAATACTGTTCTGTAAGTGTTGATGTTTTATCTTTGCAAAGATAATTATTCGTTTCTAAAATAGAATAAAAATAATGGATGTTCTTTAATTTTTTTCAATTGTAGTTTTCTTTAATTTTCAAATAAAATCAATTATGTCATTTATATATATCTTTTTTAATTATTGGAAATCAATGGTTGTTTCGCTCTGCATAATGATTTTGTCATTTGCCGGAGCAAACAATTTTAGCGAAATACCTACATTTCAACTTACATATCCGGATAAAATTGTACATTTTCTTATGTATGCAGTGCTGGCACTAGCGTTGATGATTGACTATCGTAGAAGTACAAAAACAAACAGATATAGTATTTATTTTGTTCTTTGCTGTTTTGCTTTACCGGTAATTTTCGGGGGAGTCATTGAGATTGTACAAAGTGTTTACTTTCCTCCCCGCACCGGCGACTGGTTCGACTGGTTGGCAGATATTGCAGGTGTTTTGGCTGTTTGGATAGGTTGGTTTGGACTGGGACGAATTGTCTGTAGGAAAAGAGTCAATTAAACTTCCCCTATTATGTAATTTTCAAACGATGCAACACGAGAATTTAAAATATAAGATTGGGATAACATTAATAAAAGGCATTGGTAATACTTTGGCTAAGAATCTTATTGCCTATATTGGGAGTGTAGAAGGTGTTTTTATGGAAAAGCAAGCTGCACTTTCCAAAATTCCGGGAATTGGCGAAATGCTTTCGAAAGAGATTGTTTCGCAAAATGTTTTGGCTCGTGCTGAAGAGGAAATAGAATTTATCATAAAGAATAAGATTCAAACCTATTATTATACCGATCGCGATTATCCGTTTCGATTGAAGGAATGTTCCGACTCACCATTAATGTTGTTCTCAAAGGGAAATTGCGATTTAAATGCTGGGAAATTCGTTGGGATAGTCGGTACTCGCAACGCCACCGAAGCGGGGAAAGATAATTGCAAAAAGCTTATTTTTGATTTAGCTGCCGCACAACCCAATACTGTAATTGTAAGCGGAATGGCTTACGGGATAGACATTTGTGCGCACAAAGCAGCACTTGATGCAGGGTTGGCAACAATTGGGGTGGTAGGTCACGGACTGGATAGATTATACCCTGCCGCTCATCGACCCACGGCTGTAAAAATGATGCCCAATGGTGCATTGCTAACAGAGTATTTGAGCCAAACAAATCCCGACCGGCAAAACTTTGTGCAGCGAAACCGCATTATTGCCGGCATGAGCGATGCCATTGTGGTGGTAGAATCGGCTGCTAAAGGTGGAGCGTTAATTACTGCCGAAGTAGGCAATGATTACAACCGGGATGTGTTTGCTTTTCCGGGAAGGGTGAACGACGAATGGTCGGCAGGATGTAATGCTTTGATAAAAAACAATAAAGCCTCGTTAATCGAATCGACCGATGATATTTTGCGGTTTATGAACTGGGAAAAACAGGATGCGGGTGTTGCGCCAATTATCCAAACCGCTTTATTCCTCGATTTATCGGACGAGGAACAGGAAATTGTTTCCACGCTTCGTCAATATACTGATGGCATTCAGCTCAACGAATTATCCATTCAGTTGGCAAAACCGATTAGCAAATTATCCTCCCAACTGCTCGAAATGGAGTTTAAAGGAGTGGTGAAATGCCTGCCGGGAAGTATGTATAGAATTGTAAAATAATTTTTTTAGGGGTTGATTTAGTTCTATGGTTTGATTTACAGTTCTTACCTCTTACTTTCTTGCCCCTTGCTCCTAAATATTTATGTATTCAAAAGAAGAACTAAAACAATTAAAGAAAGAATTTTGGGAAGGGTTTGGCACCTATTGCAGTGAGATTCCCGCCTTGAAGCGTCGCAAAAGTAAATTTATGCTTTACAATACCAAAATGAAAGGCGTAGAGCTGAAGTTTGACGCAACAAGAGATGGAGCTTTTGTGATTTTGGAAGTAAATCTTCACGATGCAAAAGCACGTTTTGAGAAGTACGAGCAATTTGAGCAATATAAATCCGTTATGGAGAAACAGTTTCCTGACGGTCTGATTTGGGACTTTGCCTATGTGCGCGAATGTGGTACCGAGGTTTGCCGTATTTATACCAAGAAAAATGGTATCGACCTGCATCGCCGGATACAATGGATGGAATTTTATCAATTCATGTCCACAGAAATGCTGAAGTTGGAGCGTGCGTTTAAGACCGTAAAAGAGGCGATTGAATAAAAATAAGCAATGAGTTATGCACTCTGAAATAGCCCTGAGAATCTTGTAAATTGTAACATGAAGAGCTATTATATATGCATATTTTATACTATTTCTGTATCAACTTATTAAATTTAGTTTACGTTCAAAATCAATCAGGCATTTGCATTGATAAAACAACTTTTTTGTGTAATTTTGTACCCCATAAATAAACGTATAAAGGAAAATGGAAAAAAAGCAAATAAAAAGAGCCTTAGTTTCTGTTTATCACAAAGATAAACTGGATGTAATCATAAAAAAACTTCATGCCGAAGGAGTTGAATTTATCTCTACCGGAGGTACACAATCATTTATTGAATCGCTTGATATTCCATGCCAGGCTGTTGAGGACCTTACCGGCTATCCTTCCATACTTGGTGGACGCGTAAAAACGCTTCACCCTAAAATTTTTGGTGGCATTCTTACACGTCGCGATTTAGAACTTGATAAGGCTCAAATTGCTGAATACGAAATTCCTGAAATAGATTTAGTTATTGTAGATTTATATCCATTCGAAGCCACAGTGGCAGCCGGAGCTGATGAACCTACTACCATCGAGAAAATTGATATTGGCGGCATTTCACTTATTCGTGCTGCGGCTAAAAACTACAATGATGTTATCATCGTTGCTTCGCAAGATCAATATGAACCGTTGTTAGAAATGATAAATGCTAGTGGTGCAACTTCTTCACTCGAAGAACGCCGTTGGTTTGCAAAAGAAGCTTTTGCCGTTTCTTCGCACTACGATTCTGCTATTTTCAATTACTTCGATGGTAAAGAAGAGAGTGGTTTCCGTCAAAGTGCCAACAACGCCAAAGTGCTTCGTTACGGCGAAAATCCTCACCAACGTGGTGTTTTCTTTGGTAAATTTGAAGACATGTTCGAACAACTGCAAGGGAAAGAAATTTCGTACAACAACCTGCTCGACATAGATGCTGCCGTAAGTTTAATCAACGATTTTGACGATATTACATTTGCTATTTTAAAACATAATAATGCTTGTGGAATTGCTTCTCGCCCTGTGTTGGTAGATGCCTGGAATGCTGCTTTGGCTGCCGATCCTGTTTCTGCATTTGGTGGTGTGTTGATAACCAACGCTATCATCGACAAGGCTACGGCTGAGGAAATGAACAAAATCTTCTTTGAAGTAGTTATTGCTCCTGATTACGATTTGGAGGCAATCGAAATATTAAGCCAAAAGAAAAATCGTATCATCCTGATTTTGAAAGAAGCTAAATCGAAAGGAAAACAATTCCGCTCATTGCTTAACGGTGTGTTGATGCAAGATCAGGATTTAAAAACCGAAACGGCTGATGAATTGACAGTAATTACTGAAAAAGCGCCTACAACACAAGAAATTGAAGATTTACTTTTTGCTAATAAAATTGTAAAACATTCAAAATCGAATGCTATTGTTTTGGCTAAGGACAAACAATTGTGTGCAAGCGGTGTAGGTCAGACTTCACGTGTTGACGCGTTGACGCATGCCATTGAAAAGGCCGATTCATTTAAAATAGATTTGGCCGGGGCAGTTATGGCGTCGGATGCATTTTTCCCATTCCCAGATTGTGTTCAGATTGCATTTGAAGCAGGTATTACATCTGTAATCCAACCGGGTGGATCGATAAACGACAAACTATCTATTGCATCATGCAATGAGAATGGTGTGTCGATGGTTACAACAGGTTTCCGTCATTTCAAACACTAATCCGGTTACGACGAATTAGTTATTTATTACAAAGTACAAAGACAAAATAATTCATCAACGACCCGCAACAGTTGACCGTTGACATAAGACTAAAAACAATGGGACTATTTTCATTTACACAAGAAATAGCTATCGACTTAGGTACGGCGAATACCATTATCATTCATAATGATAAGATTGTGGTGGACGAACCTTCGGTAGTAGCGTTGGACAAACGTACCGATAAATTGATTGCTATCGGCGAAAAAGCACGTCAAATGCAAGGCAAGGAAAACGAAGGTATACGTACCGTGCGTCCTTTGCGCGATGGCGTTATTGCCGACTTTTATGCTGCAGAATTGATGATTCGCGGTATGATCAAGATGATTCCAACCAAAAATCACCTTTTCTCTCCAACCTTAAAAATGGTGGTTTGTATTCCTTCGGGAAGTACCGAGGTAGAAATTCGTGCGGTACGTGACTCGTCGGAACATGCCGGTGGACGCGAAGTGTACATGATTTATGAACCAATGGCTGCGGCTATCGGTATTGGTCTTGATGTGGAAGCTCCGAACGGTTGTATGATTGTTGATATCGGTGGTGGAACTACCGAGATTGCAGTAATTTCGCTGGGTGGTATTGTGTCAAACAAATCTATTCGTATTGCAGGCGATGACCTCACATTGGACATTGTTGAATATATGGGGCGTATGCACAATATTAAAGTAGGCGAACGTACTGCCGAGATGATTAAAATAAACGTAGGTGCTGCATTGACCGATTTGGAAGATGCCCCTGAAGATTTTATCGTTCATGGTCCGAATCGTATGACCGCTTTACCTATGCAAGTTCCGGTTTCGTATCAGGAAATTGCGCACTGTCTTGAAAAATCGATTTCTAAAATTGAATCGGCTATTCTTAGCGCATTGGAACAAACTCCTCCCGAATTATATGCCGACATTGTGATGGGTGGTATCTATCTTGCAGGTGGTGGTGCGTTGCTTCGTGGTTTAGACAAACGTTTGACCGACAAATTGAACATTCAATTCCATATTGCCGAAGATCCATTGCGCGCAGTGGCACGCGGTACAGGTATTGCACTTAAAAACGTAGATAAATTCTCGTTCTTGATACGATAATAAATAATTGATATTCCTTCAGACCAATGCGCCATGCATTGGTCTGAAGAATTTCAAGAGTAGTATTAACGTGCATTTTTTTCTGACGGTTTGCCTTTTCCCCGGGTTGCAAACTTCTTAAATTATGAATAATGCGTATTGAACAACGCATCCCATTTTCTTCGCTCAGATTTGATTAAATATGAAGAATCTCATCAATTTTTTTATAAACTATGGAGTTGTGTTTTTATTTCTACTATTAGAAATAATTTCGTTCACCATGATTGTAAAAAATCAAGAGTATCAACAAAGTGTGTTTCTTTCGTCGAGCAATTCTGCTGTATCAAAAATGTACGAGTGGAATAATTCAATCTTCGAATTTTTCAAACTTAGTGCTGCCAACGATAATCTGTCTGAAGAAAATACTGCATTGAAAAATCAACTTATCAATTTGCAGAATAAGTTGTCTACCCTCCAAAAACCGATGCACGATTCTATCCAGTTTCGTATTCCGCCTGAAATGGAATACAAATTTATTTCGGCAAAAGTAATTAATAATTCTACCAATAAAATTCAAAACTACATCACGTTAAACAAAGGTTCGCTTGAAGGAATAAAAGTGGATATGGGCGTTATCAGCGATGAAGGTGTCGTTGGAATTGTGAAGACGGTTTCGAATAGATTCTCGGTAGTTATACCCATACTGAACCCCAAAATTCAGATCAGTTCTAAGTTTAAACGCAACAATTATACAGGACCGCTTCTTTGGTCGGGTGAGGATAGTCGATACGCTAATCTGACTAATATTGCCCGCCATGTTGATTTAGTGCTGGGCGATACATTAATTACAAGTGGTTTGACCAGTACTTTTCCTGAAGGAATTCCGGTGGGTTATATTGAAGATTTTAACATTAAAAAGAGTGATGCTTACTTTAATATAAAGGTAAAGTTAGCCGTAAATTTTCAGACGCTTTCGCACGTAAAAGTAATCAATTACTTAAATTATAGGGAACAAAAGGATATTGAGAAAGAAGCCGAAGAACAATAATGATAATTGATAGTTGTCAGTTAAGAATGAATATAAAATATCTTCTCTATCTAAGCTAACTCCCAACTATCAATCATCAACTATCAATTAAACATATGCCCACAGCACTTCAAAATATATTTCGTTTCATTCTACTGGTACTTCTTCAGGTATTGGTTTTGAACAATATCCAGTTTCTGGGATATATAAACCCCTATTTATATATCTTATTTATCCTGTCATTACCCTATCAAACTCCTAAATGGCTTGTTCTGCTTCTTGGTTTTACATTGGGTCTGACCATTGATATGTGTTCGAATACCATGGGAATGCATGCTTTTGCCACGGTATTTGTAGCCTTTCTTCGCAACAGTATAATGAAACTATTTACTTCTATTGAAGAAGGCAATAATCCAACGCCTTCATTTTATACTTTTGGAGTGAGCGCATATATAAAATATGTGGTGTTAATGGTGTTTATTCATCATGCCATTTTGTTCTACTTAGAGGCATTTTCATTTGTACATTTCTGGATTATTTCAACAAAAATTCTGCTTAGTTCGGTGGTAACTATCTTGTTGATATTTGGCATTCAATCACTTAACAAAAAATAGAAAATGATCAACGATACACTTCAAAACAGAAAAACTGTGATTGCAATAATCATGAGTGCTGTTATTCTTGTGTATATTATGCGGTTATTTACAATTCAAATAATTGAGTCGAGATACAAGGAGGGTGCAGACAGTAATGCCTTTCTGAAAAAAACGCAATTTCCTCCCCGTGGTCTTATCTATGACCGCAACCATACTTTGCTGGTTTATAATAAACCGGCTTACGACATTGCCCTTATCATGCGCGAAATCCGCGATTTAGATACGTTGGCATTTTGCAAAGCATTGAATATTGACAAACAATTTTTTATTCAACGAATAGCTGAAATTAAAGATAGAGATAAGAACTCAGGCTATTCCTCTTACACTCCTCAGCTTTTTATGACTCAGTTGCGTAACGAGGATATTGCAACTATCCAGCAATCGATGTACAAATTTCCCGGATTTTACATCCAAAATCGTACGCTGAGAGAATACGCATTCCCTAATGCAGCACATGTTTTGGGTAGTATTGGTGAGGTTTCGCGGTCAAAATTAGAATCCGATCCGTATTACAAACAAGGTGATTATGCGGGTAGAGATGGACTTGAAAAAACCTATGAAAATGTATTGAGAGGTGAAAAGGGCGTTGAAATTTTATTGCGCGATGCCAAAGGAAGAATAAAAGGGAAATACGAAAACGGGAAGGAAGATATAGCCCCAAAAGCTGGTGATAATTTGATGTTGTCGCTCGATGCTCAACTTCAGGTATTAGGAGAAACGCTGATGGCCGGAAAAGTGGGTAGCATTGTGGCTATTGAACCCTCTACAGGCGAAATCTTGGCTATGGTTTCTAATCCGTCTTTCAATCCGTCTATATTGGTGGGGCGTCAGCGGTCTACTAATTACATGCAATTGGTAAATGATCCAATGAAACCGTTGATGAATCGTGCAACTCAGGCTCAGTACTCGCCCGGTTCTGCGTTCAAGCCTATTCAGGCTTTGGTTTGCCAGCAAATGGGAGGTATCTCCCAAAACACCATTTTTAGTTGTAACGGGCCATCATCTTCGCCGATTAAATGTACTCACCATCACGGTTCTCCTGTAAGTTTGCTGAGCGCTATCGAGCAAAGTTGTAACCCCTATTTTTGGAGTGCATTTAAATCTACTGTCGAAAAAGATGGTTACGGAACTAAAAATGCAATTTTCAGGAAGAATTACGATGATTGGGTGGACAGAATGAAAAGTTTTGGACTGGGAGAGAAATATACAGATAGCGATATTTACGAACAATCGAGGGGGTATATACCATCACAGAAATTCTACAATAAGGTGTATCGTGCCGAAAATGCCTGGCGGGCAATTACGATACGTTCGCTGTCTATCGGGCAGGGAGAAGTATTGGTAACACCGCTTCAGTTATGCAATGCTATGGCTGTAATTTGTAACGAAGGATATTATATCACACCGCACTTGCTTCGGTGTGATTCAATGCGAAAGCACATTCATCACGCCAAAGTGGATAAAAAATACTTCCCTATTGTGTACGAAGGTATGGCGCGTGTTTTTGAATCGGGAACAGCTAGTAGATCACAAATTCCAGGTTTAGAAATGTGTGGTAAGACTGGAACGGCTGAAAACAGTCATGGAAAAGATCACTCCATCTTTGTAGGTTTTGCACCGCGGAATAATCCGAAAATTGCGATCGCAGTAGTGGTCGAAAATGCCGGGTTTGGATCGTTGTACGCTGCGCCTATTTTTAGCTTGATGGTAGAGCAATATCTTTATCGAAAAATTAAACGTACAGAACTACTTAATAGTACAGTTGCAAAAGTAACCAATAGTTATGTCAAAGAACGTTAGTATAAAATATGCACTCGACTGGACTACGATATTTTTCTATGTCGTTCTGGTTTTTATGGGTTGGATAAGCATCTATGGTGCAAGCTACGATTTCGATCAGGCCAGTATCTTTGACTTCAATCAGCGTGCCGGTAAGCAGTTTATATGGATACTAACCGGTTTTGCAATTGGTGGAATGTTATTGCTCATTGATGCTAAAATGTACAGTATCTTCTCCTACGTGATTTACATAGGAGCTATTTTGTTACTTATCATAACTATTTTTGTTGCCAAAGACATCAAAGGGTCCCGCTCGTGGCTCGAATTTGGACCTATAAGATTTCAGCCTGCCGAATTAGCAAAAATGGCTACTGCTCTGGCACTATCCAAATACATGAGTTCATATAATTACAAACTTAAAGCATGGAAAGACCTTATTCCATTGGGAGTCATTCTTTTTATTCCTTTTTCATTGATTATTTTGCAGAATGAAACAGGTTCGGCATTGGTATTTGTGGCTTTTCTGCTTATGTTTTACCGCGAGGGAATGAACGGGATTGTGTTGTTGATAGGCACATACGCTGTATTTTTGTTTATTGTTGTCATTAGGTTTAGTATAGTTCCAATACAAATTGATCGTGGAACTTTAGGTTTTTTACTAGCAATGGGGATAGTACTCTTAACGCAATTCGTCTATGCATTTTTTTTTGCTAAAAATAGAAAAGAAGCTTTATTTTTATTGATAGGAACTGCTGTAATTGCAGCCATCTCGTATGTAATAAATATCTGGTTTTATCTGAATTACAATTACGTTGCCGTATTTGCGACCATTGCCTCCTGTTTATACTGGGTGGTCATTGAGATAATGTTTCGATTTAAGAGATATTGGTTTCTGATTCTATTTTCGCTAAGCTCTGTGCTATTTAGTTTTTCTGCCGAATATCTGTTCGAGAAAGTGCTTCAGCCGCACCAAACGCAGCGTATCAAGGAACTGTTGAGCATGGAAAACGACCTCAATGGGGCAGGTTACAATGTGCATCAATCCAAAATTGCGATTGGTTCGGGAGGTTTCTGGGGTAAGGGTTTTTTGAACGGAACGCAGACAAAATTAAAATATGTGCCGGAACAAGATACCGACTTTATTTTTTGTACTGTTGGTGAGGAACACGGTTTTTGGGGTTCTACGCTTGTCCTTTTTGTGTATTGGCTTTTGCTGATGCGACTGCTAAAAATTGCCGAACGACAGCGAGATCAGTTTAGTCGGGTATATGGTTATTGCGTAGCCAGCATTTTCTTTTTCCACCTCACCATAAATATTGGAATGGTGCTTGGTATTATGCCTGTAATTGGCATTCCGCTGCCGTTTTTCAGCTACGGCGGCTCTTCGCTTTGGGGTTTTACCATTTTGCTGTTTATATTGCTTAGATTGGATGCTGCCAGATTGGAACGAATGCGCTAACTTAAAATGATTTTACAATGAAAGAAAACAGAGTATTGCTGATGATGATCAATTTTTCGGCACTTAGTTTTATTCTTCTTCCCTTTTTAGGAGTTGTTTTACCTGTTATAATCTGGATGTCAAATAGAAGAACAATCAAAGATTTGGATAGAATAGGAAGAGGGATTTTGAACTTTCAAATTACGTGGTTTATTTTATTGATGTTCTGGTTTGCTGTACTTGTATTCGGTTTGGTCTCAATGTTCAGAATTGGAAACTTTGATGGAGGTACGATGGGGCATAAAATGATGATACAAGAACTTGGTTTATTAATATTGTATTTCTATAACTTTGCGTTCGTGATTCTTAACGCCTTCAGAATTGACAGAGGAAAAGAATTGTTTTACTTCCCTAGTATTCCGTTTTTCAGGATAAAAAAATAGAGATACGGCATATCGCATCTCTATCATGGCTCTTGGACATTAAGAATCTACTGAATTAAAAACGCCTGTATTGTGCTATCAGAAGCCCTGCAGTGCTTATCAACGGGAAACAGAAAACTATCCCAACAAAATAGTAAACAGGCACTTGAAACAAATAGCTTATTGCTGCTTGTATTGATCCTGAGCTGAATCCCAGCATCAGACTCAGCACCATTCCCACGAGGGCAAAGCACCACACTATCCAGCTGCGATCGGCTTGTTCGGGTAGTTTCCGCATTACACGTTGTGTAAATCCATTGTCTTGAATCTCTTGTTTGTGTTCGCCAAAAAAGTTTTTCAGCAATTTGTCTGTATCTTTAGTTTCCATAACCGGCTTGTGTGAGGTAAACACTTAGTTTTTCTTTTCCTTTCAGCAAATATGTTTTCACTGTTCCCAGCGGGCAATTCATGATTCGTGCAATTTCGTTCTGCGTTCTGTCTTCCATATAAAACAATAATACGGCCGTTTGTTCTTCTCTGCGCAATTGTTTTATCGCTTTGTAAATATCAAGTTTCTCTGCCGAAAAATCATTTTGTGTTTGATGGTGGTTATCAATTACATGCACATCGAGGTCGGCATAATGTTTTTGTGCCCGCACCGAATCGTAAAATACATTGTAAGCAATCCGGTACAGCCAGGTCGAAAAGCCCGATATTCCTTTAAAAGCATAGATGTTCAGATAGGCTTTAATAAATGTTTCTTGAGCTAGATCGTCACTTAGCGGGGCATCGCCCATAGTCAGGTTCAGAAAGAACCGACGAATGGGCGATTGATATTTACAGGTTAGTTTGTCAAAGGCACTCTTGTCACCCAGCAAAGTAAGCTGTGTTACCCAGCGGATATCATCCGTTTTGCTCATTGTTGTTTGCTGTTGTGTCTGTTTTTGGTTTATCCAGATAGTGTACTAATAAATAACCAATACCCAAAAAAGTAGGAATTATGCCAACTATCAATGCGTTATTTTTATGTATCACAATAAAATAAATGAGTATAGCCAATCCAACTGCCAACCATAAGATTCCTTTTTTCATATCTGACGAAGTACTCGCTTTTGGTTGGTCGAAAAAATGGTCGGGAACTGTTTGTCCCATTTCCAACGATTTGGTGTATAGTTCGTAGCGACGCTTCGACGCTTCTTTTTTTGCTTTAGTGATTATATAAACGACTGTGGGTATGAAAAGAAAAGGTAACACCACAATCAAAAAGAGCTGAAAACTGGTAAAAGGCATATCTGAGCGTCCTTCATTTTCCACTCGCTGCTTTTGAACCTCCAATTCTTGTTTTTTTAATTCTGCCAACTGATTAGGCGACAACTTTGAGAGCATAATGGAGTCTTTTTGCGACTGGCGAATTTGAGCGTCATTATTTACAATTTCTTGTCTTAATTCATTTTTCAAACTGTCTACATTAATGCCTTTTGTTTCGGCATAAGCCCCAACAAATAATGTCAAAGCCAATAAAAATAATCCAATTCGTTTCATAATAGTTTGTTTTAAATGTAAATTTAGTATTTATTTTTATAGTTAGACGCAACGAAGATTGGATTTGGATTTAGAAGGAATGAAAATAATGAAAAGATTAACTTATAGGATTTATTTTGGAAATAAAATATATCGAAAATAAGACCGAATTCTATCCATAATCATTGAACAAAATATAGTGGAGGTTGTTTTGAAATACCATTCGTTTGTTCCGGGAGATGAACAAAAATTGAATGCTCTAACGATTTAGATGTATTTCCTAAAAATCATTTTCGGGAAATAAAATTGGTAGACCAGCTGAAAACTCTAAAAAATGTATTTCTATTGCAAAAATATAGAATAAAGAGGATGCGCTTTTTCATGTTTTTGCCCCATTTTCAGTGCTGATAATCTTTAAATAAAGAAATTTTTATCTAATTCAATTATCAGTTATTCAACAATATATATAAATCAATTTCAAATTAAACTGTGGTTTTAGCTGTCTTGCGACTTCAATTACGGAAATTTTTCTTTAATTTTGTACTCAAATAATTTTTAGATGGAAAGAGTATATTTAGCCTCCGATTATCAGCCGGTATTGATACAATTTTTTGTGGCGATGGCTTTTGTTGTCATAGTAATGGTGGTGACTCACCTTATTATTAGCACGCGAAAAAGAGTTAGAACATTAAAAAAAGAAGAAAATTTTGAATGTGGAATTGATATTCAGGGTAATGCCCGGTTTCCGTTCTCCATCAAGTATTTTCTTATCGCCATTCTTTTCGTTCTTTTCGACGTGGAGGTTATATTTTTCTATCCCTGGGCTGTCAATTTTAAAGATGCCGATTGGAGCGCATTTCTAAATATGCTTCTTTTTATGGGTATTTTCATTTTCGGGTTCTTTTATATTTATAAAAAAGGAGCTTTCGATTGGAACAAGGAACAGGAGTAAATCAGGAGCAAGAGGTAAGTAAAAAAAGACTATTATGAGTGATAAAGATAAATATACAGTAGTAGAAGCACCAGAGGGCTATAGTGGTTCCGGTTTTTTTGCAACTACACTAGATAAGGCTGTGGGACTGGCACGTAAAAATTCTATGTGGCCACTACCATTTGCCACTTCGTGTTGTGGAATTGAATTTATGGCCACTATGGGAGCGAATTATGATTTAGGACGATTTGGTGCTGAACGATTGAGTTTTTCTCCTCGTCAGGCCGACTTGCTGATGGTAATGGGAACTATTGCTAAGAAAATGGCACCTGTGGTTCAACAAATATACGAACAAATGGCAGAACCCCGTTGGGTGATTGCTGTTGGTGCCTGTGCTTCGAGCGGTGGAATTTTTGATACCTACAGCGTTTTGCAGGGAATTGATAAGGTGGTGCCGGTGGATGTTTATGTGCCGGGTTGTCCGCCTCGTCCGGAGCAAATTATCGACGGGTTTATGAAAATTCAGGAACTGGTGGGCAATGAGCCTTTGCGTAGACGCTACAGTCCGGAATACAAGGCCATGCTGGAAAGCTACGGAATTATAACAGATAGTTACGACAAGTAATTAGCTGGAAATAAAAAGATATGCATTTGTAAATAAAAGAAATGGAATATACTATATTACTTCAGGAACTTAAAAACAAATTTGAAGATAAGATTTTATCAGTAGACGAAGCGGCAGATATTTTTACCCTAACCGTTAGCTCTGAAGCGATAAAAGAAATTGTTTCTTACTTGAAAGAACAACAAAGCTTTATCTACCTCACCGATTTGTGCGGCATTCATTATCCTGAACAAGAAAAGGAATTGGGAGTTATTTACCATCTACATAATCTGGTAGCTAACAAACGTATTCGCCTGAAAACATTTGTGAGTAAAGCACATCCACAGATCGACAGCATTGTTTCGCTTTTCTCCGGAGCCAACTGGATGGAACGCGAAACATTTGATTTCTATGGAGTTGATTTTGTGGGTCATCCTAATTTGATTCGCATATTAAACGTAGAATATATGGATTATCATCCGATGCGAAAAGAATATCCATTGGAAGATGCAACACGTTTGGATAAAGATGATCGTTTTTTTGGACGATAGATTATTAGTTCATAGTTGACAATTTATAGTTGACAGTAGAGACAAAACATACTTTGTCTGAAATCAAAAAATGAGATTATAGATAATGAAAACCATAAATTCAGAACACCATTTAGATTTAACCCAGGAGGACGAAAAGCATTATAGCACGTTGAACCTTGGACCGACACACCCAGCAACACACGGTATTTTCCAAAATGTCTTGATGATGAATGGTGAAACAATCGTTGGTGCAGAGCAAACCATCGGTTATATTCACCGTGCTTTCGAGAAAATTGCCGAACGTCGACCATACTACCAAATCACTACTCTGACCGACCGGTTGAACTATTGCTCATCGCCGATAAATAATATCGGATGGCATTTGGCCGTTGAGAAGTTACTCGGAGTAGAAACGAGCAAACGTGTTGACTATATGCGTATTATAGTTATGGAATTAGCACGTATTGCCGATCACCTGGTTTGCAATAGCGTTATCGGTGTGGATAGTGGTGCATTGACCGGCTTTGTGTATGTTTTTCAGGAACGGGAGAAAATATACGAAATATACGAAGAATTATGCGGCGCTCGCCTAACCACCAACCTCGGCAGAGTGGGAGGTTTCGACAGAGATTTTTCGCCTGCTGCAATTCAGAAAATCAAAGCTTTGATGAAACGCTTGCCTAAAGTGCTACACGAATTTGAAAACCTGTTGATGCGTAACCGTATCTTTATGGACAGAACGATAAATGTAGGCGGCATTTCGGCTGAACGAGCTCTGAATTATAGCTTTGCCGGACCCAATTTGCGGGCTGCAGGTGTTGATTATGATGTACGCGTTCAGGAACCTTACTCGTCTTACAACGATTTTGATTTTGTGGTGCCTGTAGGACAGAATGGCGATACTTACGACCGTTTCTGCGTTCGTGAAACAGAAATGTGGGAAAGTATAAAATTGATAAATAATGCATTGGACAATTTACCTGAGGGTAAATTCTATACAGATGTACCGGCTTTCAACTTACCTCCGAAACAAGATGTGTACAGTAAAATGGAACCATTAATCAGTCATTTTAAAATGGTGATGGGAGAAATTGATGTGCCGAAAAAAGAAATATACAGTGCAGTGGAAGGTGGAAATGGAGAACTTGGATTCTACGTAGTATCGGATGGTGGACGAACTCCATACCGTTTGCATTTCCGTCGTCCGGGATTTATTTACTATCAGGCTTTTCCGGAAATGATTACCGGTTCATCCCTGTCGGATGCCATCCTGACAATGAGTAGTATGAATGTGATTGCCGGTGAACTGGACGCTTAATTTAATTCATAATTAATAATTCACAATTCATAATTGAGTTGAGATTTCAATAAAAAATGAGCGAGAAACAATTTAAACATAAACTCTACGTAAAGAAAAACAATGATGTTGTCTTTACAGCGAGCACGTTAGAAAAGATACAGACGATAATTTCGCATTATCCCGATGGTCAGCAAAAATCTGCCTTGATTCCTGTTTTGCACATTGCGCAGGAGGAATTGGGAGGTAGTTTGAACGTGGACATAATGGATTACGTGGCCGGGTTGTTGGACATTACCCCCATAGAAGTGTACGAGGTAGCAACTTTCTACTCACAATTTTATATTGATCCGGTTGGGAAATATGTGATTGAGATTTGTCAAACCGGTCCGTGTGCTATTTGTGGAGGTGAAGATATGATTCAGTATCTGGAAGAAAAACTGCAAATAAAAGTGGGCGAAACGACTGAAGATAAACTATTTTCGCTCAAAGCGGTAGAATGCCTTGGTGCTTGTGGTTCGGCTCCGGTGATGCAGGTAAACACTGAGTTTCACGAATTTTTGAACTTACAAAAGATAGATGAAATAATCGCCAAATTGAGAAGTGAAAGCGAATTAAAGAAACCCGAAGAGCTGACATGGAAAGAAAGATTATCTTAGAAAATATAGAGATTGAAGGCATTCGTTCGCTGGAAGTATACCGCAAAAATGGCGGATACACATCCATCGAAAAGGCTTTGAAAACAATGACTCCCGATGATATAGTGGCCGAAGTGAAAACTTCTGGATTGCGTGGTCGTGGTGGTGCCGGTTTTCCAACCGGAATGAAGTGGAGCTTTATCGACAAGAAAAGTGGCAATCCGCGTTATCTGGTTTGTAACGCCGATGAAAGCGAACCGGGTACATTCAAAGATCGCTACTTGCTGATGAATATTCCTCACCGCTTAATTGAAGGCATGATTTGTTCGGCGTACGCGTTAGGGTCCAATAAAGCCTATATTTATGTACGTGGAGAATTCAAAACCATTATCGGCATTTTGAATGAGGCTATTAAAGAAAGTTACAAAGCCGGTTTGTTGGGTAAAAATATACTCGGAAGCGGTTATGATTTAGACCTTCATGTGCACTCAGGAGCAGGAGCTTATATCTGTGGTGAAGAAACTGCATTGATCGAATCGCTTGAAGGAAAACGCGGAAATCCACGCCTTAAACCACCATTCCCTGCTATCAAAGGTTTGTACGGTTGCCCAACGGTAGTAAACAATGTGGAAACACTTGCCAATATTGGTTGGATTGTAAATAATGGTGGCGAAGAATATGCTAAGATTGGCATTGGTCGCAGTACCGGAACGAAACTCATCTCAGCCTGTGGAAATATTAACAACCCTGGCGTTTATGAAATAGAAATGGGCTTGCCTGTTGAGGAATTTATTTACAGCGATAAATATTGTGGTGGAGTGAAAGGTGGAAAAGAATTGAAAGCGGTTATCCCCGGAGGTTCTTCTGTGCCGATTTTGCCAAAAAATCTGATTTTGAAAACTGCAGAAGGTCAGCCCCGCCTGATGAGTTACGAATCATTATCCGAAGGTGGATTTATTACCGGGTCAATGCTTGGGTCGGGCGGATTTATTGTTTACGATGAAGATGCTTGTATTGTGCGCAATACCTATAATTTCTCCCGTTTTTATCATCACGAATCGTGCGGACAATGTTCGCCTTGTCGCGAGGGTACAAGTTGGATGGAAAGTGTACTTCACCGCATTGAAAACGGCGAAGGCAAGATGAAAGATATTGATTTATTGGTAAGTATAGCTTCCAAAATTGAGGGGAACACCATTTGCCCGTTGGGTGATGCGGCTGCTTGGCCGGTAGGTGCTGCCATTCGCCATTTCCGTAGTGAATTCGAATTTCATGTTGAAAATCCTGAAATAGTGAAGAATGTAAAGCACGGTTCGCTTGAGAAATATAAAGAAATTCCTGTAATTACTGGGGAATAGGTTGAGAAAAGGTTTCGTTCTCAACAGTAAATCGTAAATGAATAAATTGTAAATTCTTGATTGATGTTTAAGGTAACAATAGATAATAAAAGCATTGAAGTAGAACCGGGAACCACCATTCTACAAGCCGCCCGCATGATAGGTGGCGACGTGGTTCCGCCGGCAATGTGCTACCATTCCGAGCTAAAAAATAGTGGAGGAAAATGCCGTACCTGTATGGTGAAAGTAGCACAGGGTTCGGCTGCCGATCCCCGTCCTATTCCGAAGCTGGTGGCTTCTTGTCGCACTGAGGTAATGGATGGCATGGTGGTGGAAAATCTGACTTCTCCTCAGGTAGTGGATGCCCGCAAAGCAGTGGTGGAGTTTTTGCTCCTCAACCATCCGCTCGACTGTCCGGTTTGTGATCAGGCCGGTGAGTGTGATTTGCAGAACCTCAGCTACGAAAACGGTTCGAACGAAACCCGTTTTGAAGAAGAGAAACGCACTTACGAAAAAATAGATATTGGCGATTTGATTCAGTTTCATCCCAACCGTTGCATTTTGTGCTATCGTTGTGTGTATGCTGCTGATCAGCTAACCGATAATCGTGTTCATGGAATTTTATACCGTGGTGAAAAATCGGAGATTTCTACTTTTATTCACCAGGCCATTGAAAATGATTTCTCGGGAAATATGATAGATGTTTGTCCTGTTGGCGCACTGACCGATAAAACATTCCGTTTCAAAAACCGTGTTTGGTTCCTGAAACCAATGGATGCACATCGTTCTTGCACCAAATGTAAAGGCGAAGCTACTATCTGGTTCAGAGGAGACGAGGTATATCGCGTCACCGGACGAAAAGATACCTACGGCGAAGTACATGATTTTATTTGTAACGAATGCCGTTTTGAGAAGAAAAGTAGTGCCGACTGGGTGATTGAAGGACCACGCAAGATTGCGTCTTATTCGGTTATCAATCAAAATCACTATAAAAACGTGGTTATACCATCGGTTATCAATCCGATAAAAGAAACAATGGAGTAATTATGAACATAGATTTCATTTTATACAAATTACTGTTCGCAGTTATTATCTTGATGCTGAGCTTGGTGGTCGCGATGTATGCTACGCTTGCCGAACGTAAGGTAGCCGGTTTTTTTCAGGACAGACTTGGTCCGAATCGCGCCGGTATTTTCGGTTTGCTGCAGCCGGTGGCCGATGGTGTGAAACTGTTCTTCAAAGAAGAATTTATGCCTGCCAAAGCAGATAAAGTGCTTTATATTCTTGGTCCGTGTCTTACTATGTTGGTGGCATTACTAAGCAGTGCGGTAATTCCGTGGGGAGATACGCTGATTATAGGTGGTAAAGAGTTTGCGCTGCAAATGGCCGATGTGAATATTGGTGTTTTGTACACCTTCGCAGTCGTGTCTATCGGTGTTTATGGTGTGATGATTGGTGGTTGGGCTTCCAACAATAAATATGCGTTGATGGGGTCGGTGCGTGCTGCTTCACAAATGATTAGTTACGAGTTGGCCATGAGTATGTCTATCGTAACCATTGTAATGACTTCAGGAAGTTTGAGTCTGAACGAAATCGTTTCACAACAACACGGAATGCATTGGAATGTGTTTACGCAACCCATTGGATTTGTGGTGTTTCTGATTTGTGCTTTTGCCGAGTGTAACCGTTCACCTTTTGACTTACCCGAGTGTGAAACAGAGTTGATTGGAGGTTACCACACCGAGTATAGTTCTATGAAACTTGGTTTTTACCTTTTCTCGGAATATATCAATATGTTTATTGCCTCAGCCATGATATCCACTTTGTACTTTGGAGGTTATAACTTTCCGTTTATGAATGAACTGGGTTTATCGCACAACTGGATATCAATTATAGGAACATTGGTATTGATGGCGAAAATATTCTTCTTTGTGTTTGTGTTTATGTGGGTGCGCTGGACTTTACCACGTTTCCGCTACGACCAATTGATGCGCTTCGGTTGGAAAGGATTGATGCCCTGGGCATTTATCAATATGATAGTAACCGGATTTTTTTATATGCTTATTAAAAGAGGATTCTGATTTTGAACGCGCTCGTCTGAAAATGAGCTCGTAACTAATTACTTGTAACTATAAAACAATGAATCAAGATTCAACTAAAATATCGCTGACCAACCGTTCGAAGGTGGTTTCCAACAAAAAGATGACGCTTTTGGAGCGTTTCTATTTGCCGGCCATTTTCAAAGGAATGATCATCACCTTCAAGCACTTTTTCAAAAAAGATGTAACCTTTCAATATCCCGAAGAAAAACGTCCGTTTGCGGATATTTATCGTGGATTGCACGTATTGAAACTGGACGATGAGGGGCGCGAACGATGTACTGCCTGCGGTTTGTGTGCACTGGCTTGTCCTGCCGAAGCCATCACGATGGTAGCGGCCGAGCGGAAAGAGGATGAAAAAGACTTGTATCGCGAAGAGAAATATGCCGCGACGTACGAAATAAATATGCTACGTTGTATTTTCTGTGGCGATTGCGAATCGGCTTGCCCCAAAGAAGCCATCTTCCTTACCAATAGAACTGTTCCGAGCGAATACAAACGTGATAGTTTTGTCTACGGCAAAGATGTGTTGGTAGAGAAAAAAGATGCACGTATCGATGTGTCTAAACGTCAAACGCCCGAAGTATTGGCATTTAAAAAAGACAAGTCAAAATCGCATAATAAATAAAGATAATTCATAATGTACAATTCATAATGCATAATGAAAGACTAACTCTTGTAACTCGTAACTAAATATGCTTTCTCATTATCTCTTTTTCTTTTTAAGTGCTGTTGCACTCATTTCGGCCATGATGGTTCTTTTGTCCAAAAAGCCGATTCACAGTGTGCTGTACCTCACACTTACATTTTTTACTTTGGCAGGACACTACATTCTGCTAAATGCTCAATTTCTAGCTGTAGTGCATATTATAGTGTATGCCGGTGCTATTATGGTGCTGTTTTTATTTACGGTAATGCTTCTCAATCTGAATATAGAAGGTGAGTTCCCGAAATCCACGCTAATGAAATTTGTCTCGGCCATTGCCGGTGGTATGATTTTTCTAGTGCTGATCGGAACACTGAAATCATTTGAAGTCACCACCATTGGAAATCCCGAATTGACACAGATTGGTTTGGTAAAGAACCTGGGTAAAATTCTCTACAGTGATTATATTTTGCCTTTTGAGCTCTCGTCTATTTTGTTTCTATCGGCCATGGTTGGAGCGGTGATGTTAGGTAAAAAAGATAAGAATTGACCTCACCCCTAACCCCTCTCCTTGAGGAGAGGGGAATAAGAGATGGTGTTTCTAGATAATAATAAAATATACTGTCTGACCTAAAGCAAAAGGTTTTACAGCAACGATTAAAAAATACATTTATGGGACCTGCAATTACTCAATTTCAAATTATTCCACTTCAATATTATATCCTGTTTTGCTCCGCATTGTTTTCCATTGGCGTGATAGGTGTATTGGCCAAACGTAATGCGTTGGTCATTTTTATGTCGGTGGAGCTAATGCTTAACTCGGCGAATCTTTTGCTGGCAGCTTTTTCGGCCTATCGCAATGATCCTGCGGGACAGATATTTGTGTTTTTCATTATGGTGGTAGCGGCTGCTGAAGTAGCTATCGGACTGGCATTGCTGGTGGTGGTGTATCGTTCCACACATTCTATCGATATATACAAGCTGGACAGATTAAAATGGTAAGTAAATAATGCACAATTCATAATGCACAATTCATAACTAGTACCTGATCTTTACCAGGGGCTATTTAAAACTACATATATGCAACTTATTTCAATATTATTACTCGTTTTTCCACTGCTCGGATTTCTGACAATTGGTTTGTTTCAAAGACAAATGAACCGTAATCTGTCGGGGATACTTGCTTCGGTAGCTATTTTTATCAACTTCTCTCTGTCAGCATTTCTTTTCGGATATGTCATATCGTCTAATCAGGTGCTGGAAGTTCCGTTGTTCGACTGGATTAAATTTGCCGACATCTCCATTCCTTTTGCATTGACTATCGACCGCTTATCGGCGCTTATGCTTATGATTGTAAACGGCGTAGGTCTACTTATTCATATTTACTCAATAGGGTATATGAAAGAAGATGAAAGTGTAAACAGATTCTTCGCTTACCTCAACTTGTTTATTTTCTTTATGCTCATCCTTGTATTGGGCTCTGATTATTTGATGTTATTTATTGGTTGGGAGGGCGTAGGTTTGTCTTCGTACTTGCTTATTGGTTTTTGGTTTAAAGACCATGCCAACAACAATGCCGCTAAGAAAGCCTTTATCATGAACCGTATTGGCGACTTGGGTTTTCTGTTGGGTATTTTCCTCCTTTTCAGCACTTTCAAAACATTATCAATAAGCGATATTGCTGCCAAAGCAAGTCTTATGCCTTCGGGTAATATGACGCTGACAATTGTTACCATGTGCTTGTTTGTGGGTGCTATGGGTAAGAGTGCGCAAATACCATTGTTTACCTGGTTGCCCGACGCTATGGCCGGTCCGACTCCCGTTTCGGCATTGATACACGCTGCCACCATGGTAACAGCAGGTATTTATCTGATTGCCCGCTCAAGCGTATTGTTTGTCCTTTCGCCTCTGACCATGAATGTAATTCTGGTGGTAGGTGCGGTTACTGCATTGGTAGGTGGTTTGATAGCTATTTATCAGAACGATATTAAAAAGATTCTGGCCTATTCAACGGTTAGTCAACTTGGCTTTCTGTTTATGGCATTAGGTCTGGGTTCATTCTCGGGGGCTATGTTCCACCTGACCACACATGCTTTTTTTAAAGCTTTGCTGTTTCTTGCTGCCGGTAGTGTTATTCACGCTTTGAGTGGTGAGCAGGATATTCGCAAAATGGGCGGTCTTCGTTCTAAGATACCTTTTACCTTCGCACTGTTTATCGTTGGTACGATCGCTATTTCGGGTATTCCACCCTTTGCCGGGTTCTTTTCAAAAGAAGTAATTCTGACCGCTGCCTTCGAACATGGAACGGCAATGGGTGTTTTTGCAACATGTATTTCGCTGTTGACTACCATTTATATGTTCCGTCTCCTGTTTGTGGTGTTCTTTAAACCTGCAGGTAAAGATTTCAAACCTGCACATTCGGTACACGAATCGCCTAAGGTGATGCTATATCCCATGGCGATATTGGCAATATTATCGACTCTAGCAGGGTTTGTGCAACTGCCGAAGTTATTCTCCGAAACACAAGGATTTGATAACTACCTGGCTCCGATATTTGCAACTGCCAACGGATTGGTGGCAGCCCCGGAACACGGTTTATCGGTACAAACCGAGTGGTTGATCTTTATTCTTCCACTTTGTGTTATTGCGCTATTGGTATTCTATAGTTATCAACGCTTTGTGAATGCTAAAGAGCTTACTCCTGCTACCGGAATAGAAAAGGTATTGGCCGATAAATTTTATTTTGATGAAATATACGATTTCCTGTTTGTGAAACCGATTGGTTTCCTATCCGATTTCTTCCGTCAGGCAGTGGATCAAACCATTATCAATGGTTTTGTAAATGCTATTGGTAACGGAACTTTGTTTGCCGGCAAGCGACTACGCCGTCTGCAAACCGGGAATGTTGGATTTTATTTAGTGATTATGGTGTTCAGTGTTATTGCCATTCTATTTTTTAATATAATACTATAAAAGAGATGATTATTGTACTTTTACTTGTCCTGCCTTTACTTGCATCATTGCTTTTATTCACAGGAAAACTTGGAAAACATAGTAGGGATTTTGCACTGATAGCTTCGTTGGTAGAATTTGCCGTGGCGTTAGTGGCCGGCTATGCTTTTACTTTTGCCGACAATAAAATTCTTAACCTGAGTTTAAATTTAAAGCAGCTGTTGGACATTGATATTATTATCTATATCGATTCAATATCGTTGATAATGGTCATGCTGACTTCTTTGTTAATCCCCATTATAATTGCTTCCAATAATAATCGGGAGGTAAGAAATCATAATTTCTATGCCCTCATCCTTTTGATGCAAATGGCTCTGATTGGCGTTTTTACAGCTTCGGAAATGATTCTTTTCTATATCTTCTGGGAGCTTGCCTTGATGCCTGTATTCCTGATTACCGCTATCTGGGGTGGTGAGGACAGAAAACGAATCAGTGTAAAGTTTCTTATCTATACGGTGGTGGGCAGTTTTGCCATGCTGATAGCCATTCTATATTTGTACACACTTACAACTCCACACTCGTTTAGTTTCGAGAGTTTCTACCAACTGAAACTGCCTTACGCTGTGCAGGTGCCGGTCTTCCTGGCTTTCTTTCTGGCTTTTGCCATTAAGATACCTTTGTTTCCGTTTCATTCATGGCAGGCCGAAACTTATAATGTGTCGCCGGTTCAGGGTTCCATGTTGTTGGCAGGTATTATGCTAAAAATGGGATTGTACGGTATTATTCGGTTTATACTTCCTATTTGTCCGGATGTGGTAGCGGGTGGCTCGTTGATTTTCTTACCACTCATCCTTTTTGGAGTGATATACGGAGCTATCATTGCTATCCGTCAACCGAAATTGAAAAAGATGATTGCCTTTGTATCTCTTTCGCACGTTGGAATTATCGCGTTGGGATTGCTTTCCAATAATCATTATGGCATTGAAGGTGCTATTCTGCAAATGTTCTCGCACGGAGTCAATGTAGTTGGGTTTTTCCTTTGCTATCAAATGATAGTAATCAGAACAGGAACCGATATTATCAGTGATTTGGGCGGTATCGCAAGTGCTGCACCACGCTTTGCTACCATATTCCTCATTATTGTATTGGCCAATGTAGCATTGCCGTTTACCAATAGTTTTGTGGGTGAATTTCTTATTCTGCTCGGTCTTTTCCAGTCCAATGTTTATATTGGTGTGATAGCTGGTCTTACGATTATTTTAGGAGCTGTGTACATGCTGAAAATGTATCAACAGGTAATGTACGGACCACAAACTATTGCTACACAAAAATTTGCCGATTTGACTACCGGAGAAATACTGCTCTTTGTACCTATCATTGTATGTATTTTCTGGGTAGGTATTTCGCCGTCGTTTGTATTGCAAATGCTTCAGTCGGCAGTAAACTAACTCTTAATTATTGGACTTGTAACTCGTAACTAATTATCTTGTAACTATATATGTACGCCATTATAACCATTTCCATTGTAGCACTCATTGTTTTATTTTTTGGGGCAATCCAAAAGAAAGCTCCTCTTCTGCCGATTATCTACGTTGGGCTTCCACTCGCATTTTTACTTCATCTATTGGAGTGGAATAAAAATATACACTACTACAACAACATGTATATTGCCGATAATTTCAGTATTGCTTTTAATGGCGTGTTGATATTCACCACTTTGTTGGTGTTTATCTTTGCTCCGGTGTATTACAAGCCGGTAACCCGTCCGCTCGAAGATATCTACGCGCTCATTCTTTTCGCGTTGGTCGGTGGACTTATCATGACCGGTTTTGGTAATTTACTAATGCTATTCGTAGGTATCGAGACGCTTTCGTTGTCGCTGTATATTTTGGCGGGAAGCAAGAAGTTTGATCCTAACTCCAACGAGGCGGCTATGAAGTACTTCCTTACCGGTTCGTTTGCATCGGGTTTCTTGTTGTTCGGTATTGCCTTGCTCTACGGTGCTTGTGGTAGTATGAACCTGGAAGAGATTAGACAATATGTTATTCAGCATCAGGCTGACATGCCCGGTATGATTACCATTGGATTGTTACTGGTGATTATTGGGATGGCATTCAAAATTGGTGCGGCCCCTTTTCACTTCTGGGCACCCGATGTGTACGAAGGTTCACCTACGCTGATTACTACTTTTATGGCTACGGTGGGTAAAGTGGCTGCTATTGCTGCTTTCTTCCGATTGATGCAATCCAGTTTCGGCGAGGTGGAGTCTATCTGGAAAGTAACGCTTACCATATTTGCCATTGCCACTATTCTTATCGGTAATCTATCGGCTTTTTATCAGGACAATGTGAAGCGTATGTTTGCCTATTCGGGTATTGCCCATGCGGGATATATGCTTATTGCTATCATTGCACTTAAGCAGGAAGCCTCGGGCGTGCTGTTGTTATATTCTATATCATACACCATAGCCACTATCACGGCTTTTGCGGTACTTATTCTGGTACGTGAGGAGACAGGCACTTTCTCTATCAAAGCATTCGACGGGCTCTCTAAACACAATCCTACCGAAGCCTTTGCCATGACCATTGCTATGCTTTCGTTGGCAGGTATACCACCATTGGTTGGTTTTGCCGCCAAATATAACCTGTTCGTTTCGGCCATAGAGCAAGGCAACCTGCCGTTGGTTATCGTTGCTATTATCGGGTCTATGATTAGTGTGTACTATTATATTCGTCCGGTGATAGCCATGTATGCCAATGAACCATCTGCCACTTCGGCTATCGATTCAAGTAGTAACTACAAAAAACAGATTATTCTTGCCGCCTTCCTTATGATCGTATTGGGTCTGATACCGGGGGTAATTGTGAATCTGATTTAAACTCTCGAAGATTTTTTTATAAAAGCAGAACAGACGCAAGTGATTGCGTCTGTTTTTGGTTTATGAGGTAAATGAGGAGGTGAATAAACACCCTAAGTAAATTAAGGTTGATCTTTTATGGTTGAACGTATGCAGACTATATGCTGATTTTCTTTCCGCATCTAATACATCTATTGTACCCCGTAGCGCTGCCGAAATAATATTCTTTTTTGATAATACTATGTTCGCATTTGTGCAACGGATTTGTTATTCCCATTTTTGCCCAATTTGCTTCAATTTCATTTGCCTTCAACGATTGAATAGTCATAAGTGTTTATTTAGATATTAATTTATCATATTTTTCTTCTGCTATCGCGGCTCAAAGGGGCTATGGTAGTATGTGTTGTATTTATTGAGTAGACTAGTGAGAGACACAACTCTGCACCGGTAGCAACCATTTTTGCCATTACTTCCACGCAATTTTACAAATGTACATTTTCTTTTCGGTAACTTAGCTTGCTGCGCAATTTCTTTTTGTATTCGTTGCCTATTTCATTTTACTTGCGGGTTTTATTGCTTCTATTTTTTTTATTATGTTGTAGGTGAATCTGTTTTCGGAGAAGTTGGGTGGCTGTTTTTAGCAACTTTTACTTCCTTTAGGTAATATTTTTATATAAGTCGAGCAATGCAGTCTGCAAAATAAACAGGTAAAATTTAATGTCAGGTTTTTATCACTTTGTCACTATCATAATACTATGACTGCATCACTCTTCTTTGTTATTATAATTCAAAATTACCGATCGAATTGCTAAGTTAGGGAATGAGGGTGAAAGGGTAGAATTTTAGTCGGTTTTTTCACTGGACATCCGTTTTGAGCAATGACCATTTAACCTAAAAGAGTTCGAAAGCGAGCCGGCGAAATAAAAAAAGCCGGATAAAACTAAGTTTTACCCGGCTTGCTGCAAACCGTATGGTGTGAGCGCTTGAATATGTTGTAAAATTGACTTCGCCAAGGGGGCGATAGTTTGATTTATTTAAGGGAGAGTGATTTTAAAATAATGACTGGAACCTGCCTGCGATAGGCGGTTCCAGTCTTATAATTTGATTTCAGAACACAGTTTTTTACTTGTCATTCTTCGGTGAGGAAACTGTGCAGAAAGGCAGACAATTCGTTCGCTTGTTGAAGCCCGAATTTTCCCGCTAGGCGTTGTTTCATTTTGTCATATCCTTCTACTTTATAATTTAGCAACAATAAAATGTCGGTTGAAGGGATATTGAGCAAGAATAAGCAACACCAACTAATCTGGCGGTCGGATGTTTTGGGATAACGTTCCTTCAGTTTCGTCACCAGATTGTTAAGCACGGCATCCATCTGACTGAAAAAGAAAGCGGGATCGTTAAAGTGAAGCAGGTCGTTATACAGTTCCTTATCCAGTGTTGCTTTCTGCGTGGCAGTGAGCTTTTTCCTCATGTCCGACTGTTTGGCCTTGGTTGCTTCTATTTTTTGGAGTAACAACGTGCGATGTTTAAGCATCACGTCTTTTTGATATGTTTCTTTTTGTTCTTTGTGTTTTATGTCATTCTTCTCTAACTCTTCTTCTTTGCGTTTTAGCGATCGGAGATGAAGCGTGAAACCAAGCACAATCACGAGTAGTATGCTAATGGTGAGCACCCAATTCTTCTGTTCGATTTGGGCCACCTCTTGTTTGGTAGTGTGTATGGTTTCGAGCACGCTACCTTTGGTTTGCGAATCGATTCTTCGGATAGAGTCCGAACATGCCTGATAGCTAACCATGTACTTTTTTAAATCGGGGATGTTCCCTTTTGTGCTTGCTACGTTGACCAGAATCCGATAGCACACCTTTTTTGTTCTAATGTCCGTTTCATATTTCAGTGCATTGACGGCGTAATAGTTGGACGAATCAATCTGATCTAAATCGAAATACAGATCGGCCAAAAGTGAATAACGAATCGCGCGATTGTTAGCCTTGTAGGGATAGTTGACTACCTCTCGCAGATAAACCAGTGCTGAGTCGGGCATCTGAGCATCATAGAAGTTCAATCCCATTTCCTGTAGCAATATGCCTTTTTGAATAGAGTCGTTGGCTCGATGGAGTATTTTTTGATAGTACACCTGTGCTCTTTTATACTCCTTTGCCGAGTGAAATGTACGACCAATGTGTAATAATGAATAAAATGCCAATGCCTTAGAATTTCCCTTGCTAAGCCAGGAGTAAGCTGTTGTAAATTTCTGACGCGCTAGGGCGTAATCTCTCTGCACACTATAGATCTCACCTAAATCATAATTGATTTTCCCCTTCAGGTTATAATTATCCGATGATCTTGCCTCATCCAGTGCCTTCAGATAAAATTCAATGGCGCGTTCGTACTGAAAATCATCCTTGTACGTACGCCCTTTGTAGAGATAGCAGGTGGCTAAATAATCCTTCTGTGGATGCTCTTGATAATAAGCAATAGAGAAATCTAACAGAGAATCGGGTTTGAGGGGCAGGTATTTGGAGTTGAGTGCCTGCACCATCAATAAACCATACAATGCACGGTTTTCATCCGATTTGTATTTATAGGGTGGTATTTGACGGAGGATATGCAGGGCCGAATCGGGGGCAGTCTCAACGAGTTGCCCGGCAGTCTTTAGTTCGTCGGGCATAATTGAGCAACTGTACAGCATAGTACAGATGCAGAATAGTATAGAGAATCGGAATAGATGATGCATAATGTTGGCTAATTGCACTGCAAAAATACAATATTAAGTTGAAGTAAGAAATATTGTGATTTATTGTGTCAGATCAGAAATAGTATTTATCACAACAGCTCTTGTTCTCAGCGGGTAGTTATTTAAGACCCTTTAGAGTTTATCCGTTAACTGACGAGGTTTGGGGCGTATTGTAGAGAATGTGTTCTGTGCTCACTGTTTGCGTCGTGTGCTTGTTGAATAACATTAAAAATAAACTAAAAACGGTTGTTTTATACTAATTTTGTTTTCACAAAGCCTTGTTTTTTGAACCAAAACAGTGGCATAACGGTTTTAAGAATAGCGAGCAATCAGAATGCCCTGAGTTGTGCATGTTCAAAACCATTCATTGTCGGGGGCTGATCTCCAACCTTTTCAATAAATTATATAACTAATCAATACATTAAAATTATGTTAGAAAAAACCATGGTCATAAAAGGAATGAGCTGCGGACACTGTTCAGCTCGTGTAGAAAAAGTATTGAATGCCATTGATGGTGTTGAGGCAACAGTCGATTTGGAAAGCAATTCTGCGACCGTTAAGCTGAGTGCCGATGTAAGTAATGATGTGCTCAAAAAGGCGGTAAATGCTATCGGATACACAGTGGTAGAAGTGATTTGAACAATGATTAAAATGCAAAAAAAAAGGAATTATAATGAATTCGAGCAAGTGATTTTGTGATAAAACTTATTATCGTTTTTTTTTACAATCATTGGATTTTTTGGAGAATTTTAATAAATTTGTTCTATCTTTGATGTTTATAAAGAAAATAATCGCATTTAAAACAAACTGAATTATATTCAGTTTGTTTTAAATGTAGAAATCTGCATAAATTCAATGTGGTGATATCAATTGATTTCGCGTTAAAGAGTTTATGGATTGGTGTGTCTCAATGAATGGAGAATAAATATATCAATTTATTGTATTGATTCTTATTTCAATTTATCACGTAATACTGTAATTGCATCGCAATCTTTTTGTTTGAAACTATTTAGACTAATAAAAATATGTAATTTGGTTGCAATCTCCTCCGCCTGGTGGAGATTGTACTTGTTTATATTTATAGGTTCAATTCAATGCATTCAAGCACAAGACAAACATCCAATTATTTCAGACACCTTGGATTCAAAATCTATTTCGAGAAAGATAATTGATATTAACGAGGTACAAGTAGTTGGTCGACTTAAAGATGCAAATCTGACTGCTGGTTCTACGGGAATTAATATCGATGTAAAGCAGCTCAGCAAGTTACCTAAATTTGCGGGAGAAAGTGATCCTTACAAAGCTTTGCAATATATGGGCGGAGTGTCACAGGCAGGTGAAGGTAGTTCAGGTCTTTATGTTCGCGGTGGTAACAACGATCAGAATTTGGTTTTGCTGAATGGGACGATGATTCAGAATCCAACTCATGTTTTCGGTATGTTTTCCGTTTTGAATCCCGACTTAATTAGTCAAATGCGTTTTATTAAATCGGGAATACCTGCCGAATATGGAGGTCGGTTGTCGTCAATAGTTGATATTAATACAACAAATACTATTCCCGAAAAGACCCAGCTGAAAGGTTCTATAGGACTAATCTCATCACGACTTTCTACTCAAATTCCCTTGAATTCTAACCTTTCAATCTATGCTTCTTTACGAGGGAGTTATATCAGTTCCCTTGTTCTTCCAGCTTTATCGTTATTTGGAATTGACAGCACGCTTACTCAAAACAAGTATGAATTTTGGGATGCAAACGCGGGCTTCATTTATAAGCTTTCAGCACGAACTAAGGTTACAGGAAATTTCTATAGAGGCAAAGACGAGTTTAATATTGGGAAAGCGAAAAAGATAAATTCAAATGGAAATTCTACTTTTTGGGGAAATACAGCTGCAGGGATTCAACTTAACCATATTATCAATGATAAATGGAGTATGAACCAGCAACTGAATTATTCAAAATTTCATATTCAGTCGTTGCTTGATTGGAGCAATACAATACAGGCTACAACATTGGAATCTCAGTTTGAAAACATAAACTATAAGGCTGATTTTTTTCATATTTCGGGAAATCATCAGGTTAAATTTGGCACAGAATTGGCCTATAATGCTGCTATACCTAACTCTATTCATTCCGATTCTATTTCAGCTCTCGAAATAAATAATGAACATAACGATATTAGCTCTACTCAACTAACTTTATACGCACGTGATGAATGGACTTTGGGCAAATGGCAAGTGAATCTTGGTTTACGTGCCAATATTTATGCACATATTGGATCATATACAAATTTTCAGGATGAAGGAAACATTGTCTATCCTAAAAACACCATTATCAAAACCTATTCTGGTCTAGAACCACGTTTGTTTTCCCGATATTCGATTAATTCGTTGTCATCTATAAAAATTTCAGCGACACGTCATTTTCAATATCTAAATCAAATTCCTGTTTTCTCAATTGGAATTCCTGCTGATTTACAAATTCCCGCTTCATTATATGTCAAACCACAGATTTCTTGGCATTTTTCTGGAGGCTATTTTCGCAATTTCTCCGATAATAATTGGGAATTTAGCTGTGAAATATATTTCAAAACCTTGCAAAATCAACTAGAATTTAAAAATGGAATTGCCAATAATTTTAGCAATGGCATGTTCGAGAAAAAATTATTAGTTGGAAAAGGCCGGACGTATGGCTCTGAATGGAAACTGAGCAAAAACGTTGGCAAGTTCACTGGTTGGATCACTTATAACTTGGCCTGGAGTTATCGACAGTTTGATCAAATAAACAATGGTAACCCATTTCTTGCGCATAACGATAGGAGACATGATATTTCTGTAATAGGTATGTACGAGCTAAATAAGCGTTGGAGTTTTTCTGCTGTATTTGTTTATGCTACTGGCAGCCGACTAAATTTGCCGCTTAGTTGGTTCATCATAGATAACAACTATGTGTTTGAATACGGAAAATATAACGCATTTGAAATGCCGGCTTACCACCGATTAGATATTTCAACAAATTACAAACTTAAACCATGGCATGGTATCGATTCCGAATTAAATTTTTCTGTCTACAACCTCTACAATAGAGCAAATCCATTTGAGGTATTTTATAGTGCAAAAACTCAAGGTATAAAAATGACCTATTTATTGCCAATTATCCCTTCCGTTTCATGGACTTTTCGACTGTAATTTATTTATTTTATGTCGGCGATAAAATGATAATTTCACTCGTTACTTTAGTTTCAATATGAAAAAAACAGTAATTTACTTATTCCTTATATCTACATTACTTTCGTGTCGACCTGATATTGATTATGTAATTAGCGGCTATACCCAAAAGATTATAGTGGAAGGTTATATTTCAAACAATGAATACCCTAAAGTCTATTTGACATTAAATATGCCGTTATCTAAAAAAGTGGATACCATTGCTATTCTAAAAAACATAATTAGATACGCTAAGGTTACAATTTCTGATTCCCTCAATGCAAATGCTATTGGAGCAAAAACGGAAATTCTAACATCTGGTTGGGAATTAGACAATAAGCTCTTTCCCCATTACAAATATTTTGGTACCGATTTTAAAGGTGAAGAAGGAAAAACCTATTATTTGACTGTAGTTTACAGTGGATATACACTCCATGCACAAACAACAATTCCCTTTCATACCGATATAACTGGGTTTAAATCAATACCAATTATTGGAAATGATAGTCTACGAAGTTTATCTATGACTTTAAATATTGACTCAAATCGAAAAAATAGTTACAAGGTATTTACCAAGAAAAAAAAGGATGGCTATTATGTTGAAACACAATTTTTATATAATGCTGAATTGAAACTTTCTGGAAGTAATTCATTTGCAATTAGCCCAAAAGTAACTGAACTTGACCCTAGTTTCAGAGAAGGGGAATATTTTGCAAAAGGTGATACTATTCAAGTCAGACTATGCACTATTGATAGCGTGTCTACAGAATTCTTTAAGGCATTAACTTTATTCTCATCTTCAAACGGAATTGGAAATAACCTCTTTATTGGTGAAAAGGACAAACTTAAATCAAATATTAGCTTGCCTGGTTTTGGTATCTGGTCGGGCAATGGAACATCATCTTACTCAGTAATTATTCCATAAAAAAAGAGAAGATTACTCTTCTCTTTTTAGGTTATAGGATTGTAAGTGTGTTAATTAAACATTGACTCAAACTTAGTAATTACTGTTCTAAAGTTACTATTTGCGTAGTTTTCAAAATCAGTAATTTTCGATCCATCGCTTAGGACTAAACGTGGTTGTATATCATAAAATGTTTTAGTTGCATACATATAATATTTGTAAGTAAATTCATTTTTCTTTGTGGTAGAATTATAATTCCAATCCTCTATGCAATAATCGTATTTAACAGTTGATGGTATGGTGGGTTTGTAATTTGAAGATGTAATTGTATAAACCAGAGAGGCAGGAGCGTTATAATCTATTCCAAGTTCTTCTGTTGTATATAGCTCTACATCAGCAAATTTATGTTTCTCACTTGCAAAATATCCGTAGAATTTTAGGTACTTGTTGAATATTGTAACTTGTTTGTCGCGATAGGATTTTCCGTAAAAATATTCAGTGTAACTAGAATTATCTCTCTGATGTACTATTAATTCTGGGCTAAGTGCATCTTCTTCTGTTGTAAAACCTTTCACGTCAGTAATACCGCCATATATGGCTACATTCATTATTTGAAAACTCATGTAACCTGATTTCACGACATCGGCCGGACCTTTATTACCGTTATTATCATTTACTATAGCTTCAATTTGTGTGGCAGTAAAACTTCCTGCAGCACCTACTGAATATTTAAGTAATATGTCATTATTGTACTTGAAAGTATAATTGGCTGATACATCTGTACTTTTATTTGTAACTGATGCACTCCAATTATAAGCTCCAATTACAAGAGTTTGTGTTAGCGATGTGGGTGTGCCATCTGATGCATAAGAACCTGCAAATTGAGCATTTAATACCTCTGCATTATTTACTTTTAGTATAGCAGATATGCTCTTTGGATAAAACTCGGCAGGATCAGTCTCTGGGACTAATACGTTTGATTCTGAATAATTAAGTGTTAAAACAGCATTGTTCACTGTTGAATTTAAGTCATTTGCCGGAAACATTAGTACTGCTTTGTTAAGAACAACTGCTGAAGATCTATCAAAGTCTTGTGTTTTTACATTCCAAGTCCATGTACCCCATATATCATTTCCTGCATTGCTTGCAATTCTCAACTGTTTATTGAAACTTTCTAAAGCATTTACGTCGTTTCTCACTAAGTTAGCACGTAATTGACGAAAACTAGAAACTAGTGTAGGAGCAAATGATCCACCACTAGATTCGGTAAACTGTGATAATGTAACGTAACCTTGTGTTTGTTGTAAACCAGTCATTTTATCAGCTAAATCCATGCCGCTTTTTTCAATAGTCTGCTTTTGTTGTTCTACTGTTGAAGTTGAGAACTTTAAATTGGTATCTGAATCTAACTCCGAACCACCTGATTTACATGAACTCATGGCAAATGTCAATATTAATGCACCTGTAAAGACATAAATAATTTTTTTCATTCTAGAAAGTTTTAATTGTAGATTATTAAATGATTAATTAATTAATAGTCTACAAAGTTAATGTATTATTTTGTAAATTAAAATATTATTGTAGTTTTTTTTTTGTAAATTTGAAGGGGAGCATAAAAGGGCCATAATTCGATGTGTAGCTGATTATATATTCAGTTATATTGGATTATTTAGATTTACGATTGAATGATCAACAAAAAAGGAAAGTGTATTCTTTCCTTTTTTGTTGGGCTAATGTTCCCCAAAATTGCTCAGAATTAAGTACTTTTGTGCTTCAATTAAAAGAAAGGTAGGTATGGAAATAGGTATTTTAATTGTAGGTGTTTTGGCCGGGATTATGTCAGGCTTGTTTGGTATTGGGGGAGGTATAATAATGGTGCCCACGCTTATTGCTATTTTTGGGATGAATATGCTCGATGCCAATGCCACTTCTTTAGCGGCCATGTTGTTACCGGTGGGTATCTTCGGAGTGATTAATTATTATAAGGCGGGGTATATAAACCTTAAAGACTCACTTTGGATTGCGCTTGGCTTATTTGGCGGTTCGTTCTTTGGTGCTGAGTTAGCAGTTTCGCTCGATGTGAATTTGTTGGCAAAACTTTATGCAGCCTATCTGCTGTGGATTGCTGTGGGTTACTTTGATATTCCATCCTATTTCTCGCGAAATAAGAATAAAAATAAAACTGATGGTATTCAACCTAAAACTCAACGTGCAATATGGCAGTTTATCCTCATTGGTGTACTAGCCGGTGTTATTGCGGGGATGTTTGGTAAAGGAGGCGGCTTGGTGATTGTTCCTATTCTGATTAAGTTCTTCGACTATGATCCTAAAGCTGCATCGGCTACTTCGCTCGCAGCGCTCCAGTTGCCGGTAGGACTTCCCAGTGTCATTGTTTACGCTGAAGATGGGCACTTAAACTTGTTATACGCAGGACTGATGGCTTTCGGTATTTTAGTGGGTGTTTTCTTCGGTTCAAAACTTGCTCTCAACTTGTCGTCTGCCATCTTCAAAAAAGTCTACGCCGTCTTTCTACTTGGCGTGGCAGTGTACATGGTGGTGAAGTATATCTAAGAAGTTACAAGTATTTAGTTACGGGTTACAAATAAAAATCAGCAGACTAAAATACTTGTAACCCGTAACTAAATACTTGTAACTATATTTGCGCTAGTTTATCAGTTCTTTCATGATAAGCGTCATGAGCGGCTGCACTGAGTTGCCGATTTCCTGCACTTCCTCGTGGCTCACTTCCACAATTTTTCCGGGTACCCCCAGGTCGGTAACAATAGAAATGCCAAAGCAGCGAATGCCTGCGTGGTTGGCTACAATTACTTCAGGAACAGTGCTCATGCCTACTGCGTCACCTCCAATGGCATGGAAATAACGATATTCGGCCGGAGTTTCAAAAGTTGGTCCTGTGGTGCCAACATACACACCTTCCACCACTTTTATATTGTTTTTAGCAGCGATTGTTTTTGCTTTAGCAATTAGTTCTTTCGAGTATGCCTCGCTCATATCGGGGAAACGTGTACCCAGTTCGGGCAGGTTTTTTCCACGCAACGGATGTTCCGGGAAAAGATTGATATGATCCGTAATAATCATCAAATCGCCAATCTCAAAGTCGGGGTTCATGCCACCCGAAGCATTCGAAACGAGCAGTGTTTCAATTCCCAGTGCTTTCATTACGCGTACCGGAAATGTAACGGCTTTCATATCGTAGCCTTCGTAGTAATGGAATCGGCCTTGCATGGCCAGCACATCTGTATTTCCAAGTTTTCCGAAAATCAATTTCCCGCTATGGCCTTCCACGGTTGAGACCGGGAAATTTGGAATTGTTTCGTAAGGGATTTCTATTTTATCGGTAATTTGTGTTACCAGGTTTCCTAATCCTGTACCCAGGATAATACCCGTCAGTGGGTTCGATTGCATTTTGGTTCGGAGAAAATCAGCGGTTTCTTGTATTTTTTGCAACATAGCTTTTTATTTTTTGGATGAATGATGTTTCTTGATCGTGTAAAATGGAGACGCGAATGGGTAATGCAAATGTTCGGGCTTTTAATGCTTCGGGAAATAACGGATTTGAAATTAAACGGGCAGCATCTTTCTCGGTTATCACTATTATTTTTTCTATGTTCTCAATTGCTTCAAACTTCTTATTGATGGCATTGAAGTCTTTCTGATTGAAGGCATGATGATCGTCAAAGAATGCCGATTTTACTTCATGTGTATAGTTGCGCAGATACTCCACAATAGGTTCGGGAGATACAATTCCTGCTACCAGCAATAAGCTTGCTTCGGATTCTTTCAGCTCGGATAATGTCCAGACTTTAGAGGTAGATTCGGGAAAGACCGGAATGATTTCATCATACTTAAAGCATGAGAAATAAATATGCTGATTCGTTTCTATTTTGAGTTCTAACTCTATAACCCGCATTTGCATGGGGTTTATGTCGGCCGGACATTTGGTTATCATAATAATGTTTGCCCGTGTACTTCCACTTTTCCATTCGCGAAGCTCACCGGCAGGCATTACCAAATCCTTGCTGTATAAATTGGAATAGTCGGTAAGCAGAATAGATAAACCGGGTTGAATATAGCGGTGTTGGAATGCATCGTCAAGAATGATAGCCTGGATGTCGGGTATGATGTCTTGCAAGGTTTGCACTCCATGTACCCGCTTCTCGTCTACTGCAACACTCACTTTTGGAAACTTTTGATGTATCTGAAAGGATTCATCGCCCAGGGTCTTGCTGTCGGAATTCTCATCGGCCAGGTAAAAGCCTTTCGTTTTTCGCTTGTAACCGCGGCTCAGCACGGCTGTTTTCCACTCGTCTTGCAATGCTCGCAGAATGAACTCAGTGTGAGGTGTCTTTCCGGTACCACCTACCGCTAAATTGCCTACGGAAATTATCGGGAGTTTAAATTCGGTGGATGGAAGCAGTTCCTGATCGAACAACCAGTTACGAAACGCCGTTATCAAGCCATAAATAAGCGATAACGGATATAAGATGATGTGTTTCTTGTGCTGTTTCACGGTAGATAAATTTTATAGTTGGAATTGAATAGCAAAGATACATTTTTTCTTAATTATTCCAATAAGAATAAAATTTTATGGTACGGGGTCGTATCCTTTTCCACCCCAGGGATGGCATGACGCGATGCGTTTTACCGACAATAATCCTCCTTTTATAATACCATGCTTTTTTACTGCCTCAATAGTATATTGCGAGCAGGTTGGGGTGTAGCGACAGCGTGCCGGCAGTAGGGGCGATATACTGTACTTGTAAAAATAGACAGGTAGTAAGACGATAAACTCAAGTATCTTTTTCATGATGTAATTGTCTATAAATTACTATCCTCAGTCGGTGGGTTTGTTGCATCCGCAGAAAGAACCGGGGCAGTTTTAATTTTATCCATCAACTTTTGTAATGCAGCTTTCATCTTCTTCTCCACTGTCACAAAGTCAAGTTCCTCGTCCGACACGTAATTAAATGCTACGTGAACCTGGAGCTGTTTTTCGTCCAAAAGATCAATTAATGCATGTTTATTAAGACGATAAGCTTCTCGTAAAAGTCGTTTTAATCGGTTGCGTTTAACGGCTCGTTTAAACCGCTTTTTGGGAACGCTCACCATCACACTTGCTGTCGCCAGATCCTTTTTTTGCTCAATTCTAAAAACCACTCGAAATGGAAAGGCCATAAACGCTTCGCCTTGGGTATAAAGTCGGGCGATTCGTTTTTCGCCACATAAATGTTCGGCCTTTGGAAATGAATTCGTTTTGTTCATGGGTCAAAAATAAACTATCCCAAAAGTACAGAAAATCTTCGATACTTTTGGGATAGCGCAAAATTTATAGAGACAAACTATTTCTTTGTCTTTTTTAGATTTTCTTTTAAGAAGTTGTCGATGGCCATCGTCATTGATGGTACACCGGGTAGTGGCACCTCAATGTCAATTCGTAAATTTGCATCGCGCACCGCCTGAGCTGTGGTAGCACCGAAGCAGCCAATCTGAATCTCTCCCTGGTCAAAGTTCGGGAAATTCTTCAATAATGAAGCAATGCCTATCGGACTGAAAAAGATCAGCATATCGTAGTTAAATTCCTCATCCGGTCCAAAATCGTTGCTCACGGTTTTGTACATTACGGCTTTATTCAACGTAATTTTTGATTTTTCAAGTGCTGCTAGTGTGTCTTCGTTTTGAACATCTGAAGTAATAAACAAGTATTTTTCATCTAAATGCTTGTTCATAATAACTACCAATTCGGCTAGTTTTCCGGTAGCACCATAAAAAACCTTGCGTTTCCGATAGTGAATGTATCGTTGTAAATAAACGGCCACTGTTTCCGAAATACAAAAATACTTCATCGTTTCGGGAACTGTAATGCGCATTTCTTCACAAAGTCTGAAGAAATGATCAATGCCATGGCGGGCATTAAAGATGATGGCAGTGTGATCTAAAATAGAAATACGCTGAGTTCTGAACTCTTTTGCTAATATTGGTTCAACTTTTATGAAAGGTCGAAAATCTATCTTTACATTGTATTTCTCACTAATGTCAAAGTAGGGTGACTTTTCAGTGGTTGGTTTCGGTTGCGAAACGAGTATCTTCTTGATTTTCAAAGCTGCGAAATTTTAATAAGAAACATATTATACTATCAATTGATACGCCTTAAGCAATAAGAATAAGGGTAAAAATTCGAGGGTGCAAAGATACAACAATATATAAAAAGATGCTACTATTTTATGTAAAAATAATTGAAATAATTTAATAGTTATTAGAATGTGGGCCAAAGCACATACTGCTATGCTCATTATATCAATCCAATACTGCATGTTTATGGGGGCATATATGCGTAACAGAAGTAAAGGAAACAGAAAAACGCCTAAAAGCGAAACGATATTAAAATAACTAAATTTTGCTAGTGATAATACCTTTGGATCCAGAAATACGAACCCTATTACTTGAATAACAATGTATTTAAGGCAAAAGAAGAGTACAGTTATCCCAAGCAGATAGGCATAATCTATCAATTCAAAATCGGTAGAGGTTTCGTAGATGTGAAGTTGTGCAAACAGACTAATTACACCTATGGCGAAAATGATTAGCAGAAACTGGGCACGAAAATCGGTGAGCGTTGTTTTTCGGTATAAATTGGGGCGCTCCGAACTTTGAAAATAAGATTTGATATCTTCCAGAATAAATGCTGAGGCATTAGAAAATGATATGATGAGCAAAAGCAGAAGTGCCGACAGCACACAAAAAACCCAGTTGGCACTTTGTGGAAGAAGTGGATGAAGAATACCTTCGAAACCAGATGCAAATTTTGTAACCGTCGGTTTAAAACTTTCGTACATGTGCACTATATCGAAAGTTGATGTATCCGGTTTTTGTAGGTAAAGGTATGGGATTTCGAAACCAGTGTGCGGTTTTTGTACAACAGCTTTCAATGTATCAACAACAGCTACTGTGTCCACGTTTAGCACCACATGATGCTTTACAGGTAAGCTCGTCGACAAGGTTTTTAATGTGTCGCTGATAGAATGTATGCTGTCTTGCTGTATCATTGTCGGTTAATTATAGTGCTGCAAAGCTGCGGGCATTTTCGTCCCAAACGACCGACTGATGGATAGCCGAAAGCACTTCTTCGGGTGTTTCTACCACTTTCCACATTTGCCGGTGCTCCTCGCGCATAAAATGTTCGTCCGCTGCCCGGTTGAGCATCGCTACCAATGCATCAAAATATCCTTCAAGGTTTACAATTACAATAGGCTTTGTAAAAATGCCCAATCGTTTCCATGTAATTACCTCCAGCAATTCTTCCAAGGTGCCACATCCGCCCGGCAAAGCCACTACGGCATCTGCAAGCGTTGCCATTTTCTCTTTTCGTTCGTGCATGGTTTCAACCAGAATCAACTCAGTGAGTTCGGTGTGATTCCACTCTACTTCGCACATAAAACGAGGAATAACTCCGGTTATTGTTCCATTGGCCTGCAGCGTACTAACAGCCAGTTGTCCCATAAGTCCTTTTGCTCCACCTCCATAAACGATAGAGTGACCCGCTAATGCCAATAGTTTGGCCAACCTGTCAGTGGCATCAAAATAGCTCGGTTTTACCTGGGTACTTGAGGCGCAATATACGCAAATGGTTTTATGTTGATTTTGAGACATGATCCGTCTTTAAAAGGAAATTGTTTGCAAAAATACAGTTTTCTTTTCGTATTTTTGAACTTCAATAAAAAAAACGATTAAAATGATTGTAGTTACGGGCGGTACAGGCTTAGTGGGGGGTAATTTGCTTTGGCATTTGTTGCAAGAAAATGACAGGATAATTGCCATCAGGAGATCGAAAAGCAACCTGGAGCCGCTGCGTGTAATTTTCAGTTTTTATACTAACGACCCCGATACTTTTCTTTCGCGGATTGAATGGAAAGTGGCTGATGTGTTGGATGAAAATTCATTGCTTGATGTTTTCCAAAATGCAAAAAAGGTATATCATTGTGCGGCTGTGGTTTCGTTGGGTAGTGGAACAGAAGCTTTGCTGGATACAAATATTGTAGGAACAAAGAATGTTGTTGACGCTGCGATCAAATCGAGGGTTGAAAAGCTCTGTTTTGTAAGTTCAATTGCGGCCTGCGGAAAAGCTGTGCACGGTGAAATGATTGATGAGGAGAGTTGTTGGGTTGATGCAGAGAATCGTTCGCCATATTCGCGGAGTAAATATCTTTCGGAGCAAGAAGTGTGGAAGGGAATTGCACGTGGCTTAAATGCAGTGATTGTCAATCCCGGTGTAATCCTGGGCGTCTCGGGAACCGAAACAGGAAGTTCACAGTTGTTTTCACAGGTTCGTAAGGGGCTAATGTTTTATACCAATGGAGGCAGTGGTTATGTGGATGTGCAGGATGTGGTGAAAGTCATGATGTTGCTGACAAACTCACAAATCTCATCTCAACGCTTTGTATTGGTTGCCGAAAATTGCAGCAACAGAGATGTGTTGAATTGGATGGCCGATGGTTTTGGAAAGCGTCGCCCGTTTATTGGAATTGGGAAAAACTTGTTGTGGTTTGTAGGGATAGTTTCAGAACTCCTGGGAAAATTACTTCGTTTCAAACCGCTTATTGATCGGGGTACGGCTCGTACGGCTACGAACAGAGAATATTATTCAAGTCAGAAATTACAGGAAGTAATAGGTTTTCAATTTACAACCATAGAAAAAAGCATAAGTGAGATTTGTGAATTTCATACGAAGTATTCGAATGGAACTGTCTCAAAATAATTACGCCCTATAATAGTTAATATTGCAGGGCGTAATGTGTATGTTGTTAGATTGTTACAGTGTTTGAATAACTTCTTTCAAACTGTCGACAAACGATTTAGCATCCGATAACGATAGGCAGAGTGGTGGGAGTAATCTGATGGTATTCAGGCCACTAACGCCAGTAAATATTTTTTTGTCGAAAAGCAATTTGCTGCGGATTTCTTTTACCGGTTGTTCGAATTCAATCCCAATAATTAGCCCGGTGCCCCTTACTTCTTTTATCTGAGGAATTTTGTTTAGTTCCTCGATTAAGTAATTTCCAACTTTCTCGGTGTTTTCCATCAGTTTTTCCACTTTCATAATGTCGAGAACGGCAATTGCAGCTGTACATGCCAAGTGGCTCCCACCGAAAGTAGTGCCAAGCATGCCGTGCGACGCCTCAAACATTGGGCTGATAAGCACGCCTCCAATTGGAAATCCATTTCCCATACCTTTAGCTACAGTGATGATATCCGGACGGATGTCAGCATGTTGATGGGCAAAGAATTTGCCGCTACGTCCGTATCCTGATTGGATTTCATCCAGAATAAGTACAGTGCCGGTTTCTTTACATTCTTGGCTTAATGCTTTCAAAAAGTAAGGATCGGGAGTGCGAATGCCTCCGATTCCCTGAATACCTTCGATGATTACTGCGCAAACATCTCTGTTTTGTAGTGATTTACGTACGGATTCAATATCATTTAATGCAAAGAAATCAACATCAAAACCTTCGTTTATCGGAGCTACAATTTTTGGATTGTCGGTAACTCTTACAGCCGCCGATGTACGACCGTGAAAACTTTTATTAAACGAAATAACTTTTTTTCTTCCGGTATGAAACGATGCCAGTTTCAGTGCATTTTCATTTGCTTCGGCACCCGAGTTGATCAGAAAAAGCGCATAATCTTCGTATCCTGATAGTTTACCCAGCTTATCGGCCAATTCAACCTGCAATTTGTTCTGAACCGAATTGGAGTAAAAAACCAATTTTTCCAACTGTTGAGTTAATTTCTGAACATAGTACGGATGCGAATGACCAATAGATATTACGGCATGTCCACCGTACAAATCGAGGTATTCAATACCATGATTGTCGTAGGTTCTGCAGCCAATTCCTTTTGCTATTTCTATATCAAAAAGTGGGTAAACATTAAATAAATTCATAGAGTCTATTATTTTGAGTTTGAGATAAATATTCATAAAAAATGCGAACTGCAAGTCTGTTCTCAATTCTATGAAAATTTAGTACAAAAGTAATTCAAAATTAAGAGACACTCAAATAATTACAATTAAAAAAAATAATGTAATTTTACGGCCGATTATTATTTACATAAATTATATTTAATTACGCATGGACAAACTGGTCACCATATTCTGTAAAAACACAAAATCATATCACACATATCCACTAGGTACTTCATTGATTGAAATTTATAATGATTTGAAGATTGAACTCAAATACCAGGTGGTTGCGGCTCGCGTCAATTATAAAGTGGAGGATTTAAATTTTTTGGTTTATAAGCCCAAGGACATCGATTTTATTGATTTAAGTACACCTTCAGGTATGCGGGTTTATGTGCGAAGTTTGAGTATGGTGCTTTCCAAGGCCATTTCTGAGCTATTTCCACAAGCCATCCTTCGTATCGAGCACCCCATTTCCAAAGGATATTACTGTTCGCTTGATAATTTGAGTCAACCTTTAACTGCCGATGTTATTTCTCAGATAAAAGAGCGGGTAAAATTAATTATTGAGCAAGGTAAACGAATCTATTGCGAAGAAAAACAAACTTCGGAAGTGAAGGATTTGTTTGGAAGTCGACCACATCAAACCGATAAGTTGGCTTTGTTTGAAACGCTTGGAAATCCATACTGTCGGTTTTTCAGGATAGATGATTTTATTGACTATTACAATGGTGTACTTCTGCCATCGACCAATTATTTGGGAGTGTTTGATTTGATAAGCTACTACGACGGTTTGTTGCTGCAAGTCCCAAACCGGGACAATCCATTTGTTCTGGAACCGATGACATTTTCGCCCAAAATGTTTGATATATTTAAAGAATACCTGGGGTGGAATAAGATTATGAATCTCAATAATGTGGGTGAATTCAACGTTGCTTGTCGAAATAATCAATCGTTCAACCTGATAAAAGTTTCGGAAGCATTACACGAAAAGAAAGTAGCATCCATTGCCGATATGATTGCTCAACGTGGACAAAAGGTTCGTTTTGTTCTTGTTTCTGGGCCATCATCTTCGGGTAAAACAACCTTTAGTAAACGTCTTTCTATTCAGCTTATGGTGAGTGGATTAAAGCCTGTGGTACTGTCGCTCGACAATTATTTTGTGAATCGCGACGATACGCCTCTGGATGAAAATGGTGAATGGGATTTTGAACATCTGCATGCATTGGACTTGCCTTTGTTTAATCAACACATGAAGCAATTATTAAATGGCGAAGAGATAGAAATTCCAACGTTTAATTTCGAAGATGGAAAGCGTAAAGCCAAGGGAGAAATGCTGAAATTAAGTAGCGATAGCGTGTTGGTAATGGAAGGGATTCATGCACTAAATCCTGAACTGATTCCCGGCATACCGCCCGAAACGGTATTTAAAGTCTATGTTTCGGCATTGACTACAATTTCTATTGATAATCATAACTGGATTCCTACTGCCGATACGCGTTTGTTACGTAGAATCATTCGCGATTATCGTTTCCGGAACTATTCGGCTCGTGAAACCATAGCCCGCTGGCCAAGTGTACGCCGTGGGGAGGAAAAATGGATTTTTCCCTATCAGGAAAACGCAGATGTTATGTTTAATTCGGCTCTGCTGTTTGAGCTCGCAGTGCTGAAACGACATGCTGAACCTATTTTGGCCGAAGTACCAAAGTATTGCGATGAATATACCGAAACACACCGAATGATGAAGTTTTTGAATTATTTTGTGTCGATTCACGATCGTGAAATCCCACCTACTTCTTTATTGAGGGAGTTTGTTGGAGGTAGTAGTTTTAGATATTAAGCAGTTTATTTCCAGATTGATTCAAAGAATAGATATTGCCATTGTTTCATTTTTTACCTGCAACATGAGAAAACCCATTTTTTGTTTATTTTTCATTATGCTGATGTTTCAGCAACTACATGCCATTCATCGGAATGGATTAATTCAGCATAGACACAAAACCTCAGGGGAGTTTACAGCTTCTTTTGGCCCGGCGTATTGCTATAGCGACGCTGCCGGATCATTGTTTAAGCAAACATTGGTGCAGGGTTACCATAATTATAGTGCAAGTTTTGGTTTCAGAAATACGCTTCCATCTAATTTTGGCTACAAAGCGACTTTACATTATGGCGATTATTCGGGAGCAGATAAAAATCACAACGTGCATAAGGATGGCTATTATTCTTATAACTCAAAAACGCTCGAGTTTTCTGTGCGAGGTGAATACTCCGTTCATTTTGGACTAAAGTATGATAAAAACACACCGAATACGCTTTACGGATTTGCCGGACTTGGTGTATTGAATAGCAATGTGAAATTTCCTATCGGGTCACCACAAGGGCGCGCAAATAATACTTCGGGTGTGGCATTAATGGGAGGTGGGTATAGATATTATCTTACCGATCAGGTATCAATTGGTACGGAGCTCGAATTTCATTATTCGTCTAACGATTATCTAGATGGTTATCACCCAATAACTTCCAAACGAAATGATGTTTTAGTGGGAATTTCATTTACGCTGGCGTACAGAATATTTTAATGGCTATTGATTTGTCAAAAAAAAGAAGAACGTTAGTTCTTCTTTTTTTTGTGACCTAAAACGAGCAGTAGATTTATCTATCGCATTTATTTTTTGTGCCATTCCCACTAAGTAATATTATTCTGTTTGGTAATCCACCGCCGGAGATGGTGAGGGTGGCGGTATGACGTCCATGTCTGGTGGGCTTGTAGTTAACAGTGACGTTGAAGCCGTCAACACTGTTTGCAATATCCTTTGGTATGATATTAGCTTGCGCCGAAGTACTGAAAAACGCCGCGTCACTTCCGGTTAACGCAACAGACAAATCGCTGTTGACATATGTGGTTTTGATATTCAGTGTCTTTGCATCTGTAGTGTTTAGAGTAGTTTCATCGAACCGTAATGAATTCTCAACTTTTCCGATATAAATAGTTGGCGGATTAACCGGTACAGTGGAAATTCCACAGATGTTGAAATTGATATCCGGAATGCCTGCACCCGAAATTGTCAACTTGTCCGTTTGATTTCCATTGAAATAGGGACTGTAGCGCAATTGGATTGCGGTATTGATATATCCATTTGCAGGGGTGAGACTAAGGCTTTTGCTCCAAGTGCTTTCCGACGGAAGCTTCATTTCAAAGTGAACGCCATTGGCTAAGTTGATCTGCACATCTCCCGTTAAGCTGTAGGTTGTCAGATTTATGCTTTGAATATTCGATGGCGTACCAAGCTCAGTGAAAAATCTGGCGTAGTTACCCGTAGTCAGAATGCGTGTTGGCATAAATTTAAAAGTAATGCTGTCGGCTGTTGTGGTTATACCTGCTATGGCTCGGTTTATGTCTGTGCCTGACCATGATAATGGTGTATAGTTCCCTGATTTGAATGAAGTCCCCGGTGAAGTAATTGATCCCGAAGAAGGTTGCAAATACACTCGCATATGGCTACTAGGAGTTTGCAGCGGGTCTGTATAACTATTTACACTATTCATATCCCAAGCCGTTTGGTCATAATCAATATGCCAGATAAGCATTCCTTCCAATGGTAAATAGCTGTCCCAACCTGTTTTTTTGCGATACTCCACCATGAAAAACTCTTTCGGATTCGGGCTTTTTCCATTCAAATTATGAGTTGTGGCCGAAAAAAGAAAAGCCTGATTGTTGGTATTTGCAGGTGTTGTGCTTCCCTGATAAATAGGTAATAAAGTTACATTTGAAGTGCTGTTGATTTCTTGCGGAGTTAAATAACCCAGAAAAAAACGATCGTAAGCTGAGTAAGTAGGTGGGGTACAGCCAAGATTGAGGTACGATCCTGCATCCATAATATCCCATTTGTCCAATGTGTAATTAGCATTAAAGGTGTTGTAGTAGTCGGGAAGTCCGAGTACATGTCCAAACTCATGGCAGAACACTCCAACACTGGTCATGGTAGTTCCCACGCCGTATTTTAATTCGGACACACATGTAAATTCTGAGATGAATTTTCCATTAAAGCTGATGGCAGGGTTGGACAGGCTAGAGGTTAGCGGCCATATAGTACTAGCAACATCTCCACCTTCGGCCTGACTTTGACCTGCATATACAATACTTACATTATCAACATAGCCATCATTGTCAGTGTCATATTGAGAAAAATCTATTCCATTGGCAGACGCTTGTGTACATGCATCAATAACCATTTGTTCGATATGAATATCTTTTCTTGTCAAGCTGTCTTTTCCATAATATGCCTGATTGTTCGGGAGTACATAAGGACCGACTACATCGAAGTTAGGCGTGAACTTACCGTACGAGCTTGCCATAAAATAATCGCGGACAGATCCTGTACCTCTGTTGGCATTGTATCCTACAGTGTTAAACATATTGTTGAATGCAGCTTGTGGGGTTGGAGTTATGTAGTTTAGATCTGCGAAACTGACAAGAATAACCAGTGTTTTTACATTACCCACTTTGGGAAATGGTCTTTGAGCAACAGTTGAGATTCGCCGCATTTTGACCCGTTGTCTTACACTTTGTTGAGCTACTACGGATGATTCGGTAGTAGGAGCCGTTTTTAGAAATTCAATTTCTTCAGCTGTTCGTTTGTCGATGTTGTGAGCAATTAAGTTGCTTTCTGCCGTTTCGCCCAGTTCATTTATAGTGGCATAAGTCAGAAAGCCCTTGGAGTTTGCTTTTAAAATATACCCATCTTCGGTGGTTTTATAGTCGTGATATTCATCTCCCTGTAACCGAATTGTTAGTTGGGTTCCATCGGGTTGAGTTACGGTAATGGGATAAGGATACGCTTTTACAGCTAAAACAGGCGTTAATGACAATTGAAAAAGAAAGAAACACAATGCGAAGAGGATGCGGTTGTTCATACGAAATCGATGTATTTGTGTAACATTTTTGAATAGACAGGCAAATGTAATGATAATTTTTGATATTGTTTTTTTTCTTTTCTCATAAATTTCAAATGTTTTCTTATTACATAAAATAAAAGTGGATGAATATGCAAAAGGGGTTACTGATATTTAACGGTTATATTTATTGCTACAAATAGTGGTAATATTTATTTCAATTGTCATAACTATGGAGTTGAACTATTGAAATTGGAGATTTCAATAGAATTTATACCTTTGTCGGGAGAAAGTTACATTTTTATTATTTAGCATGATAGAGACGATAAAGGCATTGCGTGAGGGAAATCACATAGCATACGAGCAGCTATTTGATAAATGGTACGAGCCGCTTTGCAGATATGCGTATTCAATTTTGAGGGATATGGATGATGCTGAGGATGTTGTTCAGAAAACATTCTGCAAGATGTGGGATCAGCGCGAAGCGCTGTATATTCAGAGTTCGATAAATTCATATTTGTATCGCATTGTTCATAACGATTGTTTGAATGTTGTTCATCAACAAACAAGTCATAAAGAGCATAACCTGAATTATATTTCAACGATGAATAGCTCGACAGATTCTGTCAATGAGCATCTTGCGGGCAACGAGCTACAAACTGCTATTAACAAAGCACTCGAAGCACTTCCGCCGCAATGCAAGCGGGTGTTTGAAATGAGCCGGATAGAACAGTTGTCATATTCCGAAATAGCAAAACAACTGGATATATCAACCAATACAGTAGAGAATCATATTTCGAAGGCGCTCAAGCTGCTCAGGGTTGATTTAAAAGAATTTTTAGCATTATGTTTACTCATTCAACTAATAAAATAGTAAGGCAATGAAAAAGGATATTGACATTTTATTAGCCAACTATTTTGGAGGCAATGCTTCCGCAAAAGATATGGAAGCTATAGAACAATGGCTTTCGTCATCTACCGAAAATCAGACCTACTTCGACGAAATGACTTCGCTTTATGCTAAGTTAGGCGGAGTTGCCACTGATGATATGCCAAAACCAAATGTAGAACGGGCTAAACAGTCGTTCAGCGCTTACATATCGATGCAGGATAAAGAGCGTGGTGTTCTTACGCCGAAAACTAATCCATTTGTGAAGCAGTGGATGTTTCGTGCGGCCAGCATAGCCATTATCATGGTACTTTCATTTTCGGTTTGGAAATTTTTCTTTGCCGAACATCAGGTAGTTTTTGCCACTCAACTGGCTCCAAAACAGAATACATTGTCCGATCAAACCAATATCAAATTGGCAGAGAATAGTAAAATTACCTACAGTTCCAATTACGGCAAGCGGTCTCGCACTATTCACCTTGATGGTAAAGCTACTTTTAAAGTGGGCCATGCCGGCAAGGGAACTTTACAGGTGTGCGCTGATGAGATTATTATTGAGGATATTGGAACCGTATTTGAGGTCTCGGCTTACAAAGATAGCAATCTGGTAAGTGTGAAAGTAAACGAAGGTCAGGTGCATTTCTACACGAAACAAGATAAAGGCTTGATGCTCGGTGCCAACGATATCGGTATTTATAATAAAAAAACCAAATGTTTTACTGTGTTGGAACCGGCGTTAGAAAAACAGAGTTCGGGTTCATTGCGCGTTAATTTTAGAGGAATTCAACTTGCCGAAGCATTTGATATTATCAGTAAGGCGTATGGCGTGTCCATCAACCTGCGGGAGAAGCAAATTGCCAACCGTCAGATAACAGTGAAATTCGAAGGTGAAGATTTGGACATGGTACTTCAGGTCATAGCCGAAACGCTTGATTTAAATATGGAGAAAAGCAACAATGGATACCTTTTTAGTAATAAAAAATTAAATTGATGGAATGACTAAATTTATGCGCCATTTTATAGTTCTTTATTTACTCATAGCACCTTTATCACTGTTCGGGAAGTCGGTGTATTCCGGGAAAACGGTACATCTTTCAGCCGGTCGCGTTTCGATGAGCGCATTGCTAAAAAACATAAGCACCCAAACTGCTTGTGTTTTTTCGTATGATCCGGTGATGATTAATGATAAGCAAATCATCATTGTGCCAACCGGACTCAGTTGCAGTTTGAATTCTGCACTTCAAAAGCTACTTCCCAAAAATATTCAGTTTCGCTTCAAGGATAAGTTCATTGTTCTGCAAAGGGTTTCAACGGTGGTGAAAGAAATCCCCGAAAAAAAGGTTGTAGTCCCAGTTAGCGCAAAATCAATTGTGGAACCGACAAAGGCTGAGCCAATCGTTATCGTTGATAGTACGAAGCTAAAGCCAATCGTCGCGGAAAGTATACCGGTCGTTCATTCCGACCCAATAGTTGAAGTCCCCAAAGTGGATACTGTAGCCGTCGTTCCTCAACCTGAAAGTGCTGCTACTGAAACTCCTGTTTTGTTGTCCCAAAATAAACCACTGATATCTAACAATAACAAGGGTTATGGACAATTTATCGAAAAAAATGGCATTCTTGAAGTGGAGATGTCAGCCTACAGCAAGCAGTTAGCTGGTGCGATTCATCTCGGACTTTATGGTGTTTATGCCATTTTATCGATTGGAACAAATGCAGACAAAGCCAGAAGTAGCGGTGTCGGTGTGGGTGCGGCTTTTAAGGTGCATAAACGCCTTGGATTGAACCTGGATATTTTAAGGCTAAATTTACTTTCGGGTAAGACCTACAATTTAGGTGTAAGGACAGTTACAACCCAGTTTCGTCCCGAAATAAATTATTACATTGGGAATAGCGTTAAGCTTTTTGCCGGACCTACTTTCAATATGCTTAATTCAACCTATGTCAATTCTATAAAAACCTACGACTTAGGCAAAACCTTTTATTATGGTGGCATTATAGGTGTAAAAGTAGACTTAAATCATCTGTTTAGAAAAAAGTCATAGCAATTTTTTAGTTTTTCAATGAAGATTAAATTTGTTGATTATTACTAAGTTATGTAATTTTATTCGATCTTTTTATTTTTTTTTCAATATCAGGTAGTGGTGTGTTTTATTTGGTTTGTCTTAGAAGTATAAAGCAAATAAATTATCCACAATACCCACATTAAAAATTATTATTATGAAAAGAGTAACTCTATTGGGCATACTAGCCATTTTTTTCAGTCTTACTGCCTTTGTGGCATGCACTACTACCGAACAAACTATTGGTACCGATGCCTCAGTGTCTGCTACCGCTGTAGATGAAGCTCAGGCGGCCTCTGTGAATGATGAAGTAATCAGCTCTGCCGATGCTTATGTGAGCGCCATTGATGCTGCGGGTTACACAGCTGTTGGTGCTATCGACAAAGTTAGTACTCCCACTACAAACGGCTTCAAGAAAATTATTGATGGTGTTGTAACTATTACTGTCGACAGAGCAGGGTTAAACGATTTTCCTAAGAAGATTTGTATCGATTTTGGAACCACTGGTGTTACCGTAAAACGCGGCAATGTGTTGAAAGGTAAAATTTATATCACTGTTACCGGTAGAATGACAGTGGCAGGTTCTTCAAGAACATTCCTTTTCTCCGACTTTTATGTAAACGGCAATCAATTGAAAGGTGGAAAAACAGTTACGTTCAAAGGGTATAACGATGCTCAAAAGCCTTACTGGACTATCGTTGCAAAAGATACTTTGGTACGTACCGACAGCACCAAAGTTATTTGGAATACCGAACGCGTTCGTACTCGTATCGAAAGTACAGATCTTGCTGTTAAGTATTCAATTACAGGAACTTCGAATGGAATTAACGGAAATGGCGTAGCTTACACCATGGAAATTGACCCAACCAAACCATTGATCATTGGTAGTGGATGTCCCTACTTTGTTAGTGGCGCCGTAATTATTACCACCGAAAAACGCTCAGCTTTACTCGATTATGGCGACGGCACTGCTGATGCAATTGCTACCCTCACCATTAATGGCGTAACGAAAGAGATTAAGTTGAAGAAATAAGGCTGTAAGCTGCATAACAATAGTCATTAGCTATTCAAATCAAAAGAGGTCTGTCGAACTGAATCGGCAGACCTCTTTATCTATTGTCTTTGTTCTAATGTCCTTCGTCTAAAGACTAAACATTAAAACGGAAGTGCATAATGTCTCCATCGGTCACTACATATTCTTTTCCTTCCACATTCATTTTTCCTGCTTCTTTGCAAGCAGCTTCAGACCCCAGAGTTGTAAAGTCCTCGTACTTGATGACTTCTGCACGGATAAATCCTTTTTCGAAATCGGTATGGATAACGGCGGCACATTGTGGGGCTTTCCAGCCGCGTCCGAAAGTCCATGCGCGCACTTCTTGCACACCGCAGGTAAAATAGGTCTGTAGGTCTAGTAAATGATATGCCGCACGAATTAAACGTGCTACACCCGATTCGGTCAGGCCAACTTCTTCGAGGAACATTTGACGTTCTTCATAGGTCTCCAATTCTGCAATGTCGGCTTCGGTGGCTGCTGCAACGATTAAGATTTCGGCATTCTCTTCTTTCACCGATTCGCGGAGAGCATCTACGTAAGCATTACCATTTTTGGCCGAAGCTTCGTCTACGTTACAAACGTACATTACCGGTTTGTCGGTAAGTAGGTATAAATCCTTAACCAGTTTTTTGTCCAGAGGGTCCAGTTTTACAGTACGGGCCGATTTGCCTTGCAGCAAAGCTTCTCTGTATTGTACATATATGTCATAAGTAGCTTTTGCCATTTTGTCGCCGCCGGTTTGGGCTTGTTTCTGCACTTTGCTGATGCGACTTTCTACCGTTTCCAGATCTTTCAATTGTAGCTCTGTGTCAATGATTTCCTTGTCGCGAACAGGGTTGATACTTCCATCCACGTGTGTAATATTTTCGTCGTCGAAGCAACGTAACACGTGAAGGATGGCGTCAGTTTCGCGGATATTGGCAAGGAACTTATTTCCCAGTCCTTCGCCTTTACTGGCTCCTTTTACTAATCCTGCAATATCCACAATTTCTACTGTGGTAGGAACAATACGGTTAGGGTGTACCAATTCAGCCAATTTGTTCAATCGTTCGTCCGGAACGGTAATTACACCTACGTTAGGTTCGATAGTACAAAAAGGGAAGTTAGCTGCCTGAGCTTTTGCGTTTGAAAGACAGTTGAATAAAGTAGATTTACCTACATTGGGTAAACCCACAATACCGCATTGAAGAGCCATGATGTTTTGTTTAATTGATTAAATGTGTAATCGTTGAATCGAAAAATAATCCAACATTTTCGGGCTGCAAAGGTACGATAAAAAATCGGAGCTGAAAATAGGATTGTATGACTACAAACTAACCATTGCCAACTACTTACTACTTAGTGCTTAATGCTTACCGCTTGCTGCTTGTTGTTATCCCCATATTTCACTTATAATTCTTGGAAAATGTTCATATTCCAAAGCGTGCACTTTCTCGGCTATTGTATCGGCCGTATCGGTTCGCAATACCGGGCATTTTGCCTGAAAAATGATATTCCCCTCGTCGTAATTTCCGTTTACATAATGTATCGTAATGCCCGATTCTGTTTCTCCGGCATCCACCACTGCCTGATGAACGTGGTGTCCGTACATTCCTTTTCCTCCAAATTTTGGGAGCAAAGCGGGGTGAATGTTGATGATTTTGCTAGGATATGCTTCGACTAAAGAGTTTGGAATTTTAAGTAAAAATCCGGCAAGGACAATATATTCGATTTTGTGTTCTTTTAGGAGAGTTATAATTTTATCTCCGGATAAAAAATCTTCTCTGGAAAATGTGAAACTGGGAATTTGAAGCTTTTTTGCCCGTTCGTGTACAAAAGCATCCGCTTTATTCGAAATAATCAATGGAAATTCAAAAACAGAACTTTTTGAATGATAATTGGCAATATTCTCAGCATTAGAGCCGGAACCGGAAGCAAAGATGGCTATTTTAATTGGCATATTGTTGGAGTTATTTTTGCACATAAAGCAGTATTGTGTGCAAATTTATAGTTTTTTTTGATGAAAAACGAGGTTATGTCGAGAAAATTTCTTTCCTTTGCACCGCAAAATTAATAAAGAAATTCTATTTACAAACTTAAAAACAAAAATTATGTCAGAAATTGAATCAAAAGTAAAGGCTATTATCGTAGACAAATTAGGAGTTGAAGAAGCAGATGTTGTAGCTACAGCAAGTTTCACAAACGACTTAGGAGCTGATTCATTGGATACAGTTGAATTGATTATGGAATTCGAAAAAGAATTTGGTATCTCTATTCCAGACGAACAAGCTGAAAAAATCACTACAGTAGGCGAAGCGGTATCTCATATCGAAGCTTTACAAAAATAATCTTATTCCAATACTATTTATGGAATTGAAAAGAGTTGTAGTAACAGGTTTAGGTGCAATTACACCCGTTGGATCTTCTGTCCCAGAAATGTGGGAGAATATCAAAAACGGAGTAAGTGGTGCTGGGCCTATTACTCATTTCGATCCTTCTTTATTTAAAACCAAATTTGCTTGCGAAGTAAAAGATTTTGATCCGTTGAAATATTTTGACCGTAAGGAAGCTCGCAAATTGGATCTTTATGCACAGTATGCTATTGCAGCTGCTAAAGAAGCAATTGATAACAGTGGTGTGGATTTAGAAACCATAGATAAAGACGAAGTCGGAGTTATTTTCGCAGCCGGAATCGGTGGTATCGGTACTTTTGAACAAGAAGTTGGGTATTACTTCCAAAACAAAGAACAAGGCCCAAAGTTTAATCCGTTTTTCATCCCAAAAATGATTTCGGATATTGCTGCTGGCCAGATTTCAATCATGTACGGTTTCCGCGGACCAAATTATTCAACTTGCTCGGCTTGTGCCTCATCAACTAATGCTATAATAGATGCATTTACACATATTCGTATGGGTAAAGCAAATATAATTGTGGCCGGTGGTGCAGAAGCTTCAATTATTGCAAGTGGAGTAGCCGGTTTTAACGCGATGACAGCTTTGTCAACCCGCAACGATGAGCCAACAACTGCTTCTCGTCCTTTCAGCAAAAGCCGTGATGGTTTTGTTATGGGCGAAGGTGCTGCTTGTCTTATCCTCGAAGAATTAGATCACGCAATTGCACGTGGAGCTAATATTCTTTGCGAAGTTGTTGGTGGTGGAATGTCGGCTGATGCATATCACTTAACAGCTACACACCCTGATGGGTTGGGAGCTAAGTTGGTGATGAAACGTGCGTTGAAAGATGCAGGTATGAATCCGGAAGATATTGATTATGTAAACGTTCACGGAACATCTACGCCTGTAGGTGATATTTCTGAATCGAAAGCGATTAAAGAAGTATTTGGTGCACATGCATATGATTTAAATATCAGCTCTACTAAATCTATGACAGGACACTTATTAGGTGCTGCAGGTGCTATTGAAGCTGTAATTTCAGTACTTTCTGTTGTGAATGATATTGTTCCTCCTACGATTAACTTTACTGCCGGAGATGAAGATCCCGACATTGATTACAAACTAAATTTCACTTTCAATAAAGCTCAAAAACGCGTTGTTAACGCAGCTTTGTCTAACACCTTCGGGTTTGGCGGACATAATGCAAGTGTTATTGTTAAGAAATATACAAAGTAAGTTTGTGATAAAGTATATCCTTCGAAAAATAAGGCTCCTTTCGAATGCTCGAAAAGAGCCTTATTTTTTATTTCACAAAATATTGGGATTTTATCCTGATAAAATTGAATACTATCAGCTGGCGGTACGTCACAAGTCAGTTTCTATCCCTACCGAAAGTGGCCATAATCTGAGCAACGAACGTCTGGAATTCTTGGGCGATGCTGTGCTCAATTCTGTTGTGACCGATATCCTGTACAGTCGCTATGAAAATGAGCGCGAAGGATTCCTGACAAATACTCGGTCGAAAATTGTAAAGCGAGAATCGTTGAATCAACTGGCTATTCAGCTAGGACTTAACAAACTCATTAAAGTTACCAAATATGTGAATCTGCATACCAATAATAATATTTATGGTAATGCATTAGAAGCACTTATGGGTGCTATTTATTTGGATTTAGGCTACAAACAATGCAAGAAGTTTGTGGAGAAACGCTTGCTGAACTCATTCGAAGATCTTGATAAGATTGTTGAAAGTGAAGTGAACTTCAAATCAAAGTTGATAGAGTGGTGTCAGAAGAACCGCATGCAATCTGAATTTATCCTTATCGATGAGGTTATGAATAAATCGAACAAGCATGTTTTTAAAACAGGGCTCGCTATTCAGGGAAAGACTATTTGTGAAGCCACCGGGGCCAGCAAAAAAGAATCACAGCAAAATGCATCCCGTATCGCATATCAAACTATCCTTTCCAACCCCAACTTTATTGCTGAACTAAGTGCTGAAGTGGATGAGATTCTTCCTGAGTCCGACATATCTGTCGACGAAGATTCTGCCGAAAATACTAATTGATTTTTCATTCTACTCTTTAATGTATTATTGAATTTGCGCATAAATATCAGATGTGTGCAATATTTCAATGATAATTTCTATCTTTGTACATAAATCTTTAATAATCTATACTTCAAAAATCAATTTTTATGCAAAACCTTCATTTCCCTCAATTGATATTTGCACAGGCAAAAAAATATGGTGATAAAGTTGCACTATCTTATCGTGAAAATGCAACTGAACAATGGAGTGACTTAAGCTGGAATAAATTTGCGGATCAGGTGTTGGCAGTGGCTAAAGCGCTTGTTGAGTTAGGCGTAGTTGAGCAACATCGTATAGCGCAGTTTTCGCAAAATAAAACCGAGAATCTGATTGTCGATTTTGCGGCCTTTGCTACTCGGGCTACCATTGTTCCCATGTATGCAACATCTACTACTCCTCAAGTAGAATATATTGTAACTGATGCTCAGATTGAAATTATTATGGTTGGTAACCAGCAGCAATATAACATTGCTCTGGAAGTTTTGCAAAATTCTCAATTTCTGAAAAAGATTATCGTTTTTGATAAAAAAGTGGTGTTTAAGGAAGCGGCGCACACTATGTATTATCATGATATGGTGCTTCTTGGCGAGAAATCAAGCAGACATTTTGAAGTTGAGCACCGTCAAAGTGAAGCTGTAGAGACCGATTTAGCGTGCATTTTATACACTTCAGGCACAACCGGAAATCCAAAAGGGGTTATGCTACCCCACGAATGTTTCAACGAAGCCATGCGCATTAATTCGTTGCGGTTGACAAGTCTCACCGACAAAGATACATCTATTGCATTTCTTCCTCTCTCTCATGTGTTTGAACGCACGTGGTGCTATTTGTGTCTGTCTGAAGGAATACAGATTTATATTAATGCACTTCCAACCGAAATCCAACAAACTATCAAGGATGTTCGTCCAACTTTAATGTGTGCCGTTCCTCGTTTTTGGGAAAAAGTATATATTGGCGTAAACGAGAATATCTCTAAATTCTCACCATTCAAACAAGGCCTTGTGACCTGGGCTATTGCAACCGGAAGACAATATAATCTCGATTGTTTGCGTATAGGAAAGAAGCCAAGTGCTTTGTTGTCCATAAAATATGCCATTGCCGACAGATTAGTGTTCTCTACGCTGAAGGAAAAAATTGGGATTGAAAATGCAAATATGTTGCCAACTGCCGGTGCTAAACTGTCGGATGAGATAGCTAATTTTTTCAGATGTATTGGAGTTCCTATTGTTTATGGATATGGATTGACCGAAAGTACGGCTACTGTTTCGTGTTACGATTATGTTGATTATGAGATTGGGACGGTAGGTTCTATTATGCCGGATGTAGATGTGAAGATAGGAGATGATAATGAGATAATGCTGAAAGGGAAAACGATTTTTCCGGGCTACTATAATAACCCACAAGCTAATAAAGAAGCTTTTACCGAAGATGGTTGGTTTAGAACCGGCGATGCGGGGGTAATCAGAAACGGGAAAATAATTTTGACTGAAAGAATTAAAGATTTGTTTAAAACCTCAAATGGTAAATACATAGCACCGCAGGAAATTGAAACACGTCTTGGTTTGGATAAATATATTGAACAGGTGGCGGTGATTGGTGATGAACGAAATTATGTCACAGCTTTGATATCGCCTTCGAAACTAGCAATTGAAGAGTATGCTAAGAAGAATAAAATTGCATTTGAAAATGTAAGTGAGCTTTTGCAAAATCCTTTGATTTATGATTTGATAAAAGATCGAATTGCCGAACTGCAGAAGGGAATGGCGAGTTATGAACTTATCAAACGTTTTACATTAATTCCGAAAAGTTTTACGATTGAAACCGGTGAACTGACCAATACCCTAAAGATTCGACGCGCTGTGGTAATGAGTAAATACAAGTTGCAGATTGATGAAATGTACAATAATTAGATTAAAAATATTTTTTATAGATTTTATTTAGACAAAATACATGCTATATAACATAATTTGAGTACTTTTGTGTCGATATTGTTTACCACATAAACTTATAAACCAAAAGAATTATGTTATTAGAAAAAATTGGAATCAGTGCAGGACTAGTATGGGCTACCTTAGAAAAAGGTGAACTAAACGTAAAAGCCGTAAAAAAAGCAACTAAATTGACTGAAAAAGATTTGAACCTTGCCTTAGGCTGGTTGGCCCGTGAAGGGAAGGTAAAATTTAATGAAGTAGAAGGTGAATTATTTGTAACCCTCGCTTAATTGTCACAAAATAATCAAAAGCGTGGATAGAATTTTCTATTCACGCTTTTTTTCTAGTATATAATGCGAAAATCCTTGTTTTTTTCTGTTGAAAAATTTCGGAAATTCAAAAATTGAACGTATCTTTGCACCCGCTTTGAGAGAGAAGCTTCTTTTGATAAAGAGCCTTGAGTCTGGATTCAAGATAATTTATCAACAACAAAAATTGCGAAAGTAGCTCAGTTGGTAGAGCACGACCTTGCCAAGGTCGGGGTCGCGGGTTCGAGTCCCGTCTTTCGCTCATTCTTAAACACAGTATATCACGCCCGGATGGTGGAATGGTAGACACGAAGGACTTAAAATCCTTTGGCTTTACGGCTGTGCGGGTTCAAGTCCCGCTTCGGGTACGACTATTGATAAAGTCTCTTAATCTTATGATTAAGAGACTTTTGTTTTATATATAAACAGATCGGCCAACTAAGCTTTTGCTCAGTTGGCCGATTTTTTTTTTTAGTGCTCAGAATAATGGGGTATCGTTAGATATCTTTGATGTTTAGTGGGTTGTAGGAGATGCCGTTGTCATATACATCGGTTTCTTCATGCTTCTTCACCCATTTTACCAGAAAGTTGGTAAGCGGTAGTGCAATGATTTCGTAGCCCGTTTTCATGGCGGTTTGAGTGAGGATAAGCATTATAAGTGCTTGTGTAGGTATTACGCCCGAAAATGCGAGAGTAAAGAATACTAATGAGTCTGCACCTTCACCTACAATAGTTGATACTACTGCGCGGATAGAAAATCCACGACCGTGTTGCATAATCTTCATCTTACTCATAACGTAGGCATTCAGAAATGCCCCGAAAAGAAAGGCAATGAAGCTGGCAATAACAATACGTTGTGTGTTGCCTAAAACGAGCTCAAAAGCAGCTTGGTGAGTAAAATGAACCGATCCCGGAGCCCAGATGCTCAGTCGAAAAATTAGTACAGCCAAAAAGTTCATGAGGAATCCATTCCAAATGATAAGACGCACTTTTCGATAGCCCCAAACTTCGGCTATCAAATCATTAATAATGTACGATACGGGGAAAATGAGCAAACCGGCAGTGGCTTCGATTCCTCCAATGGAAATCAATTTTTGCTCAACAATGTTGGATACAATAAGGCATACCGTGAACAGTAGCCCACACACCATAAAGGCGACGGAAACTTGTTTTTTCATTTTTCTTGTTTTTTACGTGGTATTCAAGCACACGTTTTTGCAGTTCATCCGCAAAAAGCGACTGCAAAGATAGTTCATTTTCCCGATAATTACAATTCGGTGCGATCTTACAGCTTACAGGATGTTCAAATTCATGATAAAAAAATCGAATGAGATAAAACTTATTGCTTTATCTCATTCGATTTGAGTTGTTTTTCAACTATTGAAAATGCTTACGTTTAGTAATTGCAGTTCTATTTGTGTAAATTAGCGTTTTAAAAAAGTAAATGCTTAAATGAGTTATTGGATATTCAAATCATAGGGCAATCGGGTCTGAATGCCGTTTATTTTGTCCAGATTTCTAACTTGTTTGAATAGTTTGTATTGCTCACCTAATTGAGCCTTCAAAAAGCGGGTTTCTACATCGTCACCGAAGCTTTTCATAAACTTAGATTCGAATGTTTCTTTCTCAGGGTATTCGCTAACATTGTAGGTCTTCAGTTTTGCTTTTGTTACAGCTAATGCAATTGCATCGTTCAAACCTCCGATTTTATCTACCAATCCGTTTTTGATGGCATCCTCACCAGTCCATACTCGACCTTCGGCAATGGCTTTAATCTGTTCTGTTTTCATTTTGCGTCCATCGGCACAGCGTTTCACAAATAACTCATAACCACGGTTCACGTAGTTTTGCATCAAGTCGCGTTCTTCGGGGGTGAATTTGCGATTTACGGTTATCGCATCACTCATTTTATTGGTTTTCACGCCGTCGTAGGTCAAACCAAGTTTTTCATTTAATCCACTGATATTGGGAATGACTCCGAAAATACCGATAGATCCGGTAATGGTATTTGGCTGAGCTACAATCTTATCCGCCATGCACGATATATAATATCCGCCCGAAGCAGCATAATCACCCATAGAGACGATTAATGGCTTCTTTGCTTTCAGTTTATTCAAAGCATGCCATATCTGTTCTGATGCATAAGCACTTCCGCCCGGTGAACTTACTCGTAGAACCACTGCTTTTACAGCAGAGTCTTTTGCTACATCATTAATCGTTTTTACAAGGTCTTTTGCCACAATGCCTTCACCTGCAGCATCTGTAATTTCTCCAACGGCGTATATCACAGCAACTTTGTTTTTATCGTATTTGCTAGTGTCGGTCAATTTTGTCATTGCCGAATGTTTTACTAATGTTACTTCTTTGTCTTTCTCTAGCCCCTTTACAAAGGTTTTAAGAATGCTATCAGCTTCATCGGCGTAAACCAATCCATCAACTAATCCATACTGTTTGGCTTTTTCGGTTGGTTGGAACATCAGCATTTCGTCGGCATATGCATTCAGTTTTTCCACAGAAATCTTACGGGCTGCCGATACCTCTGTCAGGAATGTTTTCCAGATAGAGCCCATGTAAACAGTGACCTGCTCGCGATTGGCATCACTCATTTTTGTAGTGATTAGTGGTTCAACGGCCGATTTATAAGTTCCTACTTTTACAATTTGCATCTCAATACCCAGTTTATCCAGGGTGTTTTTGAAAAACATAGTCTGGGCCGAAAGTCCTTTTAGCTCCAACATGCCTTGTGGGTTAATCAATATCTTGTTTGCAACCGATACCAGGTAGTAATCCTTTTGAGAATAGTTGTCGGCGTAAGCCACAATAAACTTTCCCGATTTTTTAAAATCGATCAATGCATTTCTTATTTCTTTAAGTGATGCGAAGCCACCTGAAAGCGATCCCCCATTTAGGTAGATACCTACTATATTTGCATCGTTTTTTGCTTTCTCAATATTGGCCAATAAATCGTCAAGTCCCATCGATTTTTCTGCTGTTTTGCCCATTGCTTGTGCAAAGGCAGCCGAAAATGGATCATCTTCTGACCGATCGATCAGGTTTCCTTCTAATTTTATTTCGTAAACCGAGTTGGGTTTAAGTTCCGTTACCGATTCTTTAGAACCGGCAATAGCGCCAATTACTCCAAATAGGATTAAAATGCCTAGTAATGTTGTAATTATAACGCCAACGATGGTGGCGATTGTAAATTTTAAAAACTGTTTCATAAAAGTTTGTATGACGGTTATTTATAAATATCTTGCAAAGGAAAACATTATTTTTCGATTAACGAAATTATACATCAAATCTGCTCTTAAAAATTGTAGAGTTTGAGTGATGAAAAGAATAAAGACTGCAACCCCGAAGAGTTACAGCCTTTATTTTCATTGATAGGGAAAGTATATTGACAGTGGTTATAGTTGAATAAAATTCAATTTAATAAGCATGACTATCATTATTTACGTCATCAATATCAGTCCTGTTCTTTTCCATTGCTCTCCATGCATAGAAGATATATGCCAGTACAAACGGAATAGCTATCGAAACGATGGACATTGCTTTTAGCGTAAATAAACTGGATGAAGCGTTGGAAATGGTTAGTGAGCTTTGCAGATTGATAGAGGGATAAAACGATGTGTTGTTATATCCGGCGATCAAAAACAGACAGCAAACGGTAATAATAGTGCCAATGCCTGAGAACCAAATGCCGCTTTTAAATTTTTCGCTGAGTAAGCTTCTTCCAATGCCGTACAAAACGCCCACTACGCCAAGCAATAAAAATACAAGTATAACCGGCATTTCGATAAGGTTAGTGAAGTATTTGTATTTTTCCATAGCCACAATGCCTGTTGTAGCATCTACAGCAAAACCTTCCGACAAAAGTGTCCAAATAACAAAGGTTAGAAAGAATACCAGGAATGGCAATGTATTTATCAGCAAATACTTTCTTGAGCGTTTTTCCAAAACTGGGTTGTTTAGTCTGTTGATAAAAAACAAGGTAGCTTGAGCACGCGACAAAAAGAAAACCGCCAACCCCAACGTTAGATTACGGATGCTTAGCAATGCTTCCAGGCCGTGCCATGGGTTTTGCCATTGGCTGATAACGGGCGTCAGTTGCTCGGTGATATTTGCCTTGTTCACTATGAAATCAGAACCGGTAAAGAAAGTGGCAATGGCAACACCAATCAGAAAGGTCCCCAACAAGCCGTTGGCAAACAAAAAGGCGCGATAAGTATTTACACCAAATACGTTTCCCGGTTTGGATTGAAACTCGTACGAAACGGCTTGAAGCGTGAAGCAAAACAAAATAGCCATCCACACCCAATACGCGCCACCAAAACTAGTGGAGTAGAACAATGGAAAGGATGCGAAAAATGCGCCGCCAAAAGTAACCAATGTGGTAAAGGTAAATTCCCACTTGCGACCAAGTACGTTTACCAACAGTCTCCGCTCATCTTCTGTTTTCGACAAAGAGAAAAGCATCGATTGTCCACCCTGAATAAAAAGTAGAAAAGCCAGAATTCCGCCTAGAAGTGATATAATAAACCACCAGTAATGTTGTAAAAATGAATATGTTATCATATAAATTAGTATTAAATTATTGAATTTGAAAATTCAGAAATGAATAATTCGAAATATTCTCCCGTTAACGAAGAAATTTTATTTCAAATTATCTCATTTTCAAATTGATTTTTAATGATCTGCTTCAGGACCTTTTTTGATTTGATTGAGCATAATTCTTATTTCGGCCACAAGTAGTGCGGTAAACAGAATTAGGAAAAGGAAAAAGGTTATTTGCACCGATTGTGACGAGATGCCCGAGATCGCAGCCTGAACAGGAAGTACATCCTGAATGGCCCATGGTTGTCGACCCACTTCGGCAACAGCCCATCCCAACTCACCGGCTACATAACCTAACGGAATGCTCCACAAAGCAGCCTTCAAAAGCCATTTTGTTTTTTCAATTTCCTCACGGTAGGTGTAGAATAAAATTAGTGAGAAAAGCACAATAAAATACATGCCCAATATCACCATTATGTGGAATGAATAGAAAACGGTTGGCACACTAGGTATTATATCCTCAGCTTTATCCAGATAGCTATATCCAAAATATGGGAAGTTTGTTTTTAATTGTGCTTTATGAATTGCAGCTGCAGTAGTATCTTTAGCGGTAATCGCTTTTTGATAATTGGCGAGTGATAGTCTGGCTGCTTTACCGCGGGTTTGTTTTTCGGTAAACGAAAGTGCTTTTCCGTTGGCTGTCTCATATCCACCGTCAACGACGTCTTTGACGCCCGGAACAAATGCGTTTATGTCTCTGTATCCCAACATGGAGAGCATGTAAGGAATTTCTATTTTGAATTTATAAGGATCTATCGAGTCTTTGTACGATTTTTTTTCATGATTCAGAATTCCAAATGCCACCAAGCCTGCACCTTTTTTCCCTTGGTATAAGCCTTCCATGGCTGCCAGTTTCATAGGTTGATGCTGAGTAACATTATAAGCCGATCCGTCACCGGTAAAAGCTACAAGTAGGGAGGATGTTACGCCAAAAATAGCGCCCACCAACATGCTTTTAAGCGCAAAGTCTACCTGGCGTTTTTTCAATAAAAACCAGGCACTTATACCCACCACAAATAAAGAACCCATTACCCAACCCGAGAGAACGGTGTGAAGGAATTTGTTGATGGCCATGGGGGATAGCACAATACTCCAGAAATCAACCATCTCATTCCGCACGGTGTCAGGGTTAAACTCCATACCTACCGGGAACTGCATCCAGGCATTGGCTACCAAAATCCATAGTGCTGATAAAGTAGCACCAATAACGGTTAGCCAGGTAGACGCGAGGTGAAACTTTTTGCTCACTTTGTTCCAACCAAAGAACATGATAGAAATAAATGTCGCTTCCATGAAGAAAGCAAAAATACCTTCGATGGCGAGTGGTGCCCCAAAAATGTCACCCACAAACCAGCTGTAATTCGACCAGTTGGTTCCGAATTCGAACTCCAGAATAATTCCGGTAGCTACTCCGATGGCAAAGTTTACGCCGAAGAGCGTCATCCAGAACTTCGTGATTTTTTTCCATTCTTCGTTACCTGTTCTCAAATACAAGGTTTCCATAATTGCCATTATTACACCTAAGCCCAAGGTAAGTGGCACAAAAAGCCAATGGTACATGGCGGTCATCGCAAACTGTGCTCGCGACCAATTCACCAAAGATGCGTCCAATAAGTCCATAATTTTTTAGTGTTTTAATAAATACTTGAAAAATGATTAATTGTGCAATTTTATTTTAATAAATAGAATTTCTGTTGGCTTTTGATTCGATAGCGCACTTCAGCCAGTGCTATTATTGATGTAGCAGTTGTTCCCGAACGTGATTGGCTTTACTTTTGTCGTCGGAAAAATTAGTATTTAAATAATTGGGGAAAAAGAATATCTTCAATACGATGAACATGATAAAGAGTTTGATAAGTACTATTAGCCAGAGTGTTTTTCCTACCGTCATACTCTTAAATCCATCGCGATAAAAATCATAAATTTTTTTCAAAAACTCGGGCGTTCTCATTTTGGGTTGAGATATAGATTACAAATTGCATTAGTTTCACAAAAATAACAATAAAAGTGGAATAGTTACAATTTTGAAGAGGTTTAATTGAAAAAAATAATGTAAGTGAAATTTACTCTGTGCAAATATAGTTTTTTTTTGATAATACGACATATTTATTCAAAAAAAGCGTCGAAAGAAATGTTTCTTTCGACGCTTTTTTATTGGTATTTGAGTTCTGATTAATTCCCAATTTCCGATAGAAACTTAACTCTAACCAGTCTTACTTCAGTTTCGCTGTAGTCATTTTCGCCAAGTTCATCAAGAGCAGGTTCAATCTTGTCGGTTTCGGCAGTGCTAAAATAATCAAAGATTTCATCTACGTGATCACTGTCCATAACTTCTTCAAGAAAATAATCGATATTTATTTTAGTTCCCGAGTAAACAATAGCTTCTATTTCGTCTAATAGTTCACTAATATCAAGTCCTTTCGAAAGGGCGATATCGTCAAGGGCAATTTTTCTGTCGATAGACTGAATGATAGATACTTTTAGTTTCGATTTGTTAGCCACCGTGCGCACGCGCAAATCTTCCGGGCGAATAATTTCGTTTTCTCTGACGTGTTCTTTGATTAGTTTTAAAAACTCATCGCCATAGCGTTTTGCCTTGCCAGCACCTACACCGGGTATGTTTTGAAGTTCATCGAGCGTAATAGGGTAGCTGGTAGCCATTGCCTCGAGTGATGGATCCTGGAAGATAACAAAAGGCGGAACCTCAAGTTTCTTTGACATCTTTTTGCGTAAATCTTTCAGAATCGAGAACAGTACATCATCCGCTGCACAAGTTCCACCAGAGCTTTTTACAGCAGTTTCTTCTTCCTCTTCTTCAAACTCTTTGTCTTTTACTACAGGGAATGGTTCAGGTTTCTTCAAATAGGCTTTACCTCTACTTGTAACCTTTAGCAATCCGTAATTTTCAATATCTTTCGAAACAAAACAAGCAATCATAGCCTGACGAATCACAGCATGCAACAAGCTTTCTTCTTCATCAGATGCTGCCGCAAAATTTTCGAGTTCATCGTGTTGATATGATTTTACGTCCGATGTTTCATTACCTTTTAAAATGTCTACTATGTGTTCAGCTTTGAATTTCTCTTTTACTTGTAAAATAGTTTCTAACGCCAGTGTTAGTAGTTCTTGTCCTTCAATAAATTTTCGTGGTTTCATACAGTTATCACAGCACCCACAGTTTTCCTCCAAATACTCTTCTCCAAAATAATGTAGCAACATTTTTCGTCGACAAATAGATGTTTCGGCGTAGGCTTGCGTTTCCAATAATAATTGATTGCCAATTTCCTGCTCAGCAACGGGTTTGCCTTGCATAAATTTGCGTAACTTATCTAAATCTTTATATGCGTAAAATGCGATGCACTGGCCTTCGCCACCATCACGACCTCCGCGTCCCGTTTCTTGATAATACCCTTCTAAACTTTTTGGCATGTCGTAGTGCAGCACATAGCGCACGTCGGGTTTGTCAATGCCCATCCCGAAAGCAATTGTAGCTACAATCACTTCTACTTTTTCCATTAGGAAACTATCCTGATTCTCGCTCCGTTGCGCTGAGTCCATACCTGCATGGTAGGGCAGCACCGAAACGCCATTCATTTTCAGGGTTTCCGATAATTCTTCCACTTTCTTACGGCTCAAGCAGTAAATAATACCCGATTTGCCAGCCTGTGAGCGGATGTATTTTATTATATCTTTATCTACATCAGTCGTTTTAGGGCGAACTTCGTAGTATAAATTAGCACGATTGAACGACGATTTATATACCGTAGCATTCAGCATGCCAAGGTTTTTTTGGATGTCGTGTTGAACTTTTGGCGTTGCTGTTGCAGTAAGCGCAATAAGTGGTGCAACGCCTATCTCGTTTATTATTGGGCGAATGCGGCGATACTCCGGACGGAAATCATGTCCCCATTCCGATATACAGTGCGCTTCGTCTACAGCATAGAACGAAATTTTAATTTGTTTTAAAAACTCAATATTTTCTTCTTTTGTAAGCGACTCGGGAGCCACATACAGTAATTTTGTTTTACCCGACAGAATATCACCTTTTACTAAATCGATAGCTTGTTTTGATAACGAGGAATTGATAAAGTGGGCAATGCCATCTTCTTCACTAAAGTTGCGCATGGCGTCTACCTGATTCTTCATTAACGCAATAAGCGGCGAGATGACTATGGCAGTACCTTCCATGACAAGAGATGGGAGCTGATAGCACAGCGATTTCCCTCCACCAGTAGGCATTAGCACAAAAGTGTCATTGCCATCAAGCACATTCTGAATAATCGCTTCCTGGTTTCCTTTGAAGGTATCGAAACCGAAGTTTTTTTTCAACTGCGTGGTTAATGCAGATAGTTTGGCCATATTAGTGTCTTTTGTAAAAAAAATGAATGCGAAAGTAGTATTTATTGTCGAAAGTAATGCACGGAATGAATTATTTTTTTACTGTTTATTGCAAATAATTCTTAATTATTTTATCCTTTAGCAAATTCTTCCATAGGCAAAATTATAAACAGATTTCAAATATACAACATGTTTTGAAAAAAAAAACTGGATATTAACCAATCAAGTTGGTCGATATCCAGTCGTTTTATTTTATATTGCTGATATTCAATAATTAAGAATGCTATTTTATGCCGTTTTTAATCTATGAATATTTGCTTTTTCTAATTTGCTTTGAGCGTAAGCAAGCGAAACAGTTAGTTCTTTAACGTTTTTTGACGGCATCTCAAACATTTCGTCCATCATGATGGTCTCAGTGATGGAGCGTAGTCCGCGAGCGCCAAGCTTAAACTCAATAGCTTTGTCTACAATATATTCCAATACTTCTTCTGCAAAAGTCAAATCAATATCATCCATTTTGAATAATTTGGTGTATTGTTTGATGATTGAGTTCTTTGGTTCTGTCAGAATGCGACGCAATGCGGTGCGATCAAGCGGTTCGAGATAAGTAAGGATAGGTAGACGCCCAATAATCTCAGGAATTAAACCAAACGATTTCAAATCTTGCGGTGCAATGTATTGAAGCATATTGTGCTTGTCGAGTTGCTCTGTTCCTTTTGCTGCATTGTAACCTACCACTCTGGTATTTAAACGTGAGGCAATTTTTTTCTCGATACCATCAAATGCTCCACCGCACACGAATAAAATGTTTTGAGTGTTTACGGCTATCATCTTTTGATCAGGGTGCTTGCGTCCGCCCTGTGGTGGAACGTTTACAATAGCGCCTTCGAGCAGTTTAAGCAATCCTTGTTGCACACCTTCGCCACTCACGTCGCGGGTGATGCTTGGGTTGTCACCTTTACGTGCAATTTTGTCAATCTCGTCGATAAAAACGATACCGCGTTCGGCAGCTTTTACATCGTAGTCAGCTACCTGTAGCAGACGTGTAAGAATGCTCTCGATATCCTCACCCACGTAGCCGGCTTCTGTTAGCACAGTGGCGTCGACAATGGCAAACGGCACGTGCAATTTCTTTGCAATGGTGCGGGCCAAAAGCGTTTTACCTGTTCCGGTATAGCCTACCATGATAATGTTCGATTTTTCAATCTCTACATCATCGCTGGTTTTTTCCTGCATCAACCGTTTATAGTGATTATAAACAGCTACCGAAAGAAACTTTTTTGCTTCATCCTGACCAATCACATATTCGTCGAGGTATTCTTTTATTTCAATTGGTTTTGGAAGCTGCTCTTTATTTAAATTGGGCAATTTCGATTTGCTTAAGGTATTTTCCTTTACAATGTCCGAAGCTTGTACGGCACACTCGTCACAAATGTGCGCACCCTCCATGCCCATAATAAAAAAGCCAACCTGCGATTCGGGACGCCCGCAAAAGCTACATTTCTTTGTTGTTTTAGCCATATCAGTATTGTCTCAAAACCACGATCGGTCGACCGTGGTTTTGAGTTGTTCTTTAAAAATTATATCGCAGGGCGATTATCTCAGTATGAGATTATTTTTTCTTTTCGTTGAATAAAATTTTGTCGATCATACCGTATTCTAACGCTTCTTCAGAAGTCATCCAGTAGTCGCGGTCTGAATCTTTTTCGATACGTTCGAATGGATTTTTAGAGTGGTTAGCAATAATGGTATACAATTCCTTTTTCAGCTTTTGAATTTCGCGGGCAGTGATTTCAATATCCGAAGCCTGTCCTTGTGCACCACCCATTGGTTGGTGAATCATTACGCGAGAGTGCTTCAATGCTGAGCGTTTTCCTTCTGCACCTGCTACCAATAATACAGCGCCCATTGATGCGGCCATACCTGTACAGATAGTTGCTACATCAGAACTGATAAATTGCATGGTGTCATAAATGCCCAATCCGGCATAAACCGAACCGCCCGGAGTGTTTAAATAGATGGAGATATCTTTCCCCGGATCAGATGAATCCAAGTAAAGTAACTGAGCCTGAATAACATTAGCTGTATAATCGTCTACCTGAGTTCCAAGAAAAATGATACGATCCATCATTAAACGCGAAAAAACATCCATTTGAGTAACATTCAATTGACGTTCTTCCAGGATAGAAGGAGAGATGTAGTTGCTGGTAATATCGGCGTATTTATCCAACGCCAACCCATTCATGCGTAGATGTTTGGTTGCGAAATCGCGAAAATCGTTGTTGTTCATATTTATAATGTTTTAATAAGCTTCTAAAATCGGAAAAGGCCTTTAACCATTTCCAAAAAGAAAAACAAAGATAATTCTATTTTGTTTAATTTTTTAGCAGTTAAAAGCCTTTTCGGCAAAATAATCCGAAAAGCAATTATTTTGCTTCGAACATTTTGTTGAATTCGTCGATTGAAACTTCTTTAGTTTCTAATTTTACAGCTCCTTTTACTACTGCAAATACTTTTACTTCGGCTACTTTGTCGACAATGTTTTTAAGCGTGTCTTCTTTTTTCAACATGTCTTTAGCATAGTTGGCGATAATTTCGTCGTCCATGCCAATCATTCCGTATTGAGCAAATTGAGCTTTTGCCATTTTTTTAGCAAATTCTTCAACGTCTTCTTTTTCAACTTTCACGTCGTTAGCTTTCGCCAATTTGTCTTTTACAAGGTGCCATGTTAAGTCGGCAATCATTTTCGAATAATCTTCATCCAATTTTTCAGCGGTCAGATTTTCGTTAGAAGACAATACCCAACGTTTCAAGAAAGCGTCTGGGAAAGGAAGGCTGTTGTATTTTGCAATCAACATTTCCTGTGCGTCAACGCCAAATTTGTATTCGCTGTCTGAGGTCAGGTTCTCCTGAATATTTTCTTTGATTTTTGCGCGGAATTCTTCTACGCTCGATACAACACCTTCACCATATACTTTGTCGAACAAATCCTGATCAATTTCAGATTCGTGGTAGCGGGTGATGCTTTCGATTTTTAATTGGAAGTCGGCATCGATTGTTTTTGCTTCGTCTTTCGAGATTTTCAGCAATGAGCTGATTTCTGCTTCTTCAATATATGCTTTAGCAGGGTTGAAAGTGATTAGATCACCTTTTTTTGCTCCTGCGAAAAGTGCTTTTTGGTCAGCATCTTTCATGTATGCAATGGTCATGGTAGCGTCCTGAACTTTAAGACCTTCTTCGTTGACTTTGCCGTCTGCCATTTCCAACAATTCGCCTTTCAACATGTCTTTTTCTTCGACACTATCTTCTTGAATATATTTACCGTAACGACCGGTGTATGATTTAACTTGGTTGTCAATCATTTCTTCGCTAACAGTAATGTTGTATAAAGCAACTTTATCTTTTTTTGTCAATTCCACTTCAAATTCAGGAGCAATACCCAAATCGAAAACAAATTCGAAAACTTCCTGAGTTTCAAAATCGAGTTGTTTTTGTTCTGTTTGGTTTGGAAGTGGTTCACCAAGTATATTGATATTGTTGTCGCGGATATAACCATACAAGCCGTCCGAAACCAATTTGTTGATTTCCTCAGCTAATACAGCTTTTCCGTACATTTTTTTTACTAAACCCACCGGCACCATGCCTGGGCGGAAGCCTGGGATGTTTGCTTTTTTGCGGTAATCGCGTAAAGTTTTGTCCACTTTTTCGGCGTAATCCACTTTTTCAATGCTTAATGTAACCATTGCATTGCTCTGATCGAGGTCTTTTCTGACAATATTCATAAATATAATAATCTAGTAATTTGCTGATATTTATCTTTTTGTAATGGGGTGCAAAGGTACAAAAAAAAGATAAACACAATGCAATTTAGATGAAAAAAAATGCTAACGCTTTAAATTTGAATTTCAATATATTAGTGATATTTTTTGTTTTAGCATATGATTGAACAAAAAAAGAAGTGAACCGATAGCGATTCACTTCTTTTTTAATTATTGTTGAATGATTTTAATCTTAAAACATATAGACTAAATTCATTGTAAAAACTTTGTTTTTGAACGAGCTGCTGTCATTGGTTGTGCTTTTAATGCCTTTACTCCAGGTGGCGCCCAATTGAATTTTTCTGAAAAGTTCAACGCCTGCACCAAAGTTATAGCCGTAATCCACACGGTCGGCAAAAGTCTTGTAGGTTTCTTTTTCGGTAGTGCTTGTGCTTTCTGTAACGGTTGAACCATTTAGCGCACAGCCTCCGTAAATGCCTCCAAAGCCATATACACCAACAAGGCCCAAAATTAAATGATAACGGATATTGAGCGGAACTTCAAGGTAGTTTATTTCCTTGTAACCGTTGCGCAATACGTTATTTACATTTATGCTGTCGAAATGAAAGCTACTTCCTTTTTGGGAAAGTAACGCACCAATTTCTACACCCATTCCAGATTTTTTTGGCATTGCCTGATATACCAGTCCGATTTGATAGCCCGTTAAATTGCTGGATTTGAAACTTGCAGCAACATCGGACTGATTAAATGATCTGATTTCATTCGCCATGTTCAGTCCGGCTTTTATGCCCAATTGAGCAAATATACCGGTCGAACAAAACAATGCCATCAGCATTAAGAAGTTTTTTCTTTTCATATTACAAAGAAATTAAATTTGACGTGTTAGGTGTCATTTCTAAACAAACAACTTTTATGCCAATGATAAATTATTTTCTGGTCATGCGTTTACGTTCATTCTCATCAAGATAGATTTTACGCAATCTGAAAGTCACCGGAGTGATTTCAACGTATTCATCTTCTTTGATATACTCCAATGCTTCTTCCAAACTGAAAACGATTGGTGGAATAAGTTTGGCTTTGTCATCCGCACCCGAGGCACGCATGTTGGTAAGTTTTTTCGGTTTGGTAACGTTCACTACCATATCACCTTCTTTTGCACTTTCACCTACAACCTGACCTGCATAGATCTCGTCTTGTGGAAATACGAAGAAGCGACCACGGTCTTGCAGTTTGTCTAATGAATAAGCAAATGCTTTTCCACCTTCCATGGCGATAATAGATCCGTTAGTACGTTTTTCGATATGACCTTTGTAAGGTTGGTATTCCAGAAAGCGGTGCGACATAATAGCTTCACCTGCTGATGAAGTAAGTACAGAATTACGCAATCCGATAATTCCACGTGAAGGAATCATAAACTCGAGTTGAATACGGTCGTTTACAACTTCCATGCTTAGCATTTCGCCCTTACGGATAGCTACCATTTCAATTACTTTACCTGAACAATCTTCCGGTAAGTTAATAGTCAGTTGTTCGATTGGTTCGCAACGTACGCCATCAATTTCTTTGAAAATTACCTGTGGTTGACCTACCTGAAGCTCGTAACCTTCGCGACGCATAGTTTCAATCAATACCGACAAGTGAAGTACACCACGTCCGTAAACGTTCCATACATCCGAAGCAGGATCTTTTTCGACACGCAAAGCAAGGTTTTTGTCTAACTCTTTTGTTAAACGATCTTGAATGTGGCGAGAAGTTACAAATTTACCTTCTTTTCCGAAGAATGGAGAGTTGTTGATGGTAAACACCATACTCATGGTTGGTTCGTCGATAGCAATCGGCACCAATGGTTCCGGGTTTTGCAAATCGGCAATAGAATCGCCAATATCAAATCCTTCGATACCTACCAAAGCACAAATATCACCCGATTTTACCTCTGTAGCACGTGTACGCCCCAATCCGGTAAAAGTGTGTAATTCTTTGATACGCGATTTGATTGGAGTCCCGTCTCTTTTAACAAGATTTACATCCATACCTTCGCGCAATGTTCCACGGTGAACGCGTCCTACTGCAATACGACCTACATATGATGAATAGTCGAGTGAAGTGATAAGCATTTGTGGTGTACCTTCCAGATATTCCGGTTCAGGTATATATTTGATAATAGCGTCTAATAATGGCACGATACTATCAGTTTGTTCTTTCCAGTCTTCCGACATCCAGTTGTTCTTAGCAGAACCGTAGATAGTGTGGAAGTTAAGCTGAGTTTCGGTGGCGTTCAGGTTGAACATCAAGTCGAATACAGCTTCGTGAACTTCGTCCGGGCGACAGTTTTGTTTGTCTACTTTATTTACAACCACAATAGGAAGTAATCCCATTTGAATTGCTTTTTGTAGTACAAAACGAGTTTGAGGCATTGGACCTTCGAAGGCATCTACCAACAATAATACACCGTCGGCCATGTTCAATACACGTTCTACTTCACCGCCAAAGTCCGAGTGACCCGGAGTGTCGATGATGTTGATTTTGTATCCCAGATAGTCGATGGATACATTCTTTGCTAATATGGTGATACCTCTTTCGCGTTCGAGGTCATTATTATCCATGATTAACTCGCCGGCGTTTTCGTTTTCGCGGAACAGGTGTCCAGCTAATAACATCTTATCTACCAAGGTCGTTTTTCCGTGGTCAACGTGGGCAATAATAGCAATGTTTCTAATTTTTTGCATGTAATACAATCTTTTTTTTTGAGGGTGCAAAGTTAGTCAAAATAATTCAATATTCATTTTATTTCGGAAATGAACTGAATATTAGATAGTAAACCGGTATTTTTTGAAGTTGTTATTATATTGTTTTATTCATATAATCGTAAAAAAGAGCACATTATTTTTGTGTGATAAAAAAATAATAGTACTTTTGCAGTCCAATTTTAGCGTAATCTCTGACAGAATATAGAATGGTCTGTGAATATTGCGCATATTATTAAAATAAAAAAAGAGCAATAATGGACTTTATTAAAATTGCAGAACAAGCATTTCTTGTTGAAAAAACGCACCCAGCTTTCAAAGCCGGTGACACTGTTACGGTAGCATACCGTATTATTGAGGGAACAAAAGAACGTATCCAAGAGTTTCGTGGAGACGTAATCAAAGTGGTTGGACACGAAGGTAGAAAACGCTTTACAGTTCGTAAAATTTCAAGTAACATTGGAGTTGAACGTATTTTCCCATTAGATTCACCATTTATCGAAAGCATTACTGTAAACAAACATGGTAAAGTTCGTCGCGCTAAATTGTACTATTTACGTGCACTTACCGGTAAGAAAGCTAGAATCAAAGAAAGACGCGTATAATTACGGTCTTCGAAAAAGAAATAAGAAAGAGAAATCCGCAGGGGTTTCTCTTTTTTTTGTGCATACAAATCGAATAGTGTTAATTTACAGATATTCCAAAAAAAGCGTATCTTTGCAATCCGAATGTTCCGCATTTCATTTCGGAGACATTTTTCTAAAATAGCAAACAAAAATAAAAAGACAGACATGGGTTTATTGGCCGATACCGGAAAGTATATTTTATTGATGAAGCGGGTTTTTGTTGCACCCGACAGAGGACGAATGTTTTTTCGCCAGTTTCCAAAAGAACTTGAAAAACTGGGCTTGCAGTCCTTACCCATTGTCGCGATTATATCCGTGTTCATTGGCTTTATTATGACTATGCAAACCAAGCTGAACACTTCGAATCCCTTGTTGCCGGTTTATACCACAGGGCTTGTAACGCGCGATACCTTGCTGCTTGAGTTTTCATCTACCATCCTGTGTTTGATTTTAGCAGGGAAAGTGGGTTCTAATATTGCCTCCGAAATAGGAACGATGCGCATCACGGAACAAATTGATGCACTCGAAATTATGGGAGTCAATTCGGCTAATTATCTGATACTTCCTAAAATTGTTGCATTTGTGGTAATGATGCCTTTTCTGGTTATTTTCAGTATGGCCTTAGGTATATTTGGTGGGTATTTTGTAGGCGTTTTAACTACTATTATGACTACTGGTGATTATCTTGTAGGGATAAAATTTGCTTTTGTACCGTATTATGTCTTCTACTCATTGATGAAATCCATGATTTTTGCCTTTCTTATTTCTTCGGTGGCCGCATTTTATGGTTATTATTCCTACGGAGGTGCCCTCGATGTTGGTAAGTCGAGTACTAATGCAGTTGTAAACGGAAGTATACTGATTCTGTTTTTCAATATTCTTATCACCAAAATTATGTTGAACTAATGGTTCGTGCCGCCTAGAAAGGAAATAAAATGATTGAAGTAAAAAATATAGAGAAATCCTTCGAAAGTAACCACGTATTGAAAAATGTGTCGGCTGTTTTCGAAACCGGAAAAACCAATATGATTATTGGAGGTAGTGGTTCCGGAAAAACGGTACTGATGAAAAGCATTATCGGTTTGCATCGTATTGATGGTGGCCGCATTGAGTACGATGGCCGTAACCTGCCCGATATGAAAATGAGCGAAATCCGTTTGTTGCGTCGTGAGGTGGGCATGCTGTTTCAGGGTTCAGCTCTTTTTGATTCGTTAACGGTATTAGAAAATGTAATCTATCCACTCGAAATGTTTTCGCCAAGTACGAAAGAGGAAATGCAGGAACGGGCTCGTTTCTGTTTGAAACACGTGAACCTCGAAGAAAAGGCCTTTGGTTTAGCACCGTCGGAAATTAGTGGTGGTATGCAAAAGCGTGTGGCTATTGCCAGAGCTATTGCCCTACAGCCTAAATACTTGTTTTGTGATGAACCTAATTCCGGTCTTGACCCCAGAACATCGCTTGTTATTGATCAGTTGATACATGAAGTAACGCATGAGTTTGATATTACTACAGTTATCAATTCGCACGATATGAACTCGGTAATGGAGATTGGTGAGAATATTATTTTTATTGAAAAAGGAGAAAAGGCGTGGCAAGGGAACAAAGATGACATTTTCCACGTTGATAACGAAGCGCTGAACAATTTTGTTTTTGCGTCTGAATTATTCAAAAAAGTAAAAAGAACAAATCAATGAAAATTATCTCTTATAACGTAAACGGCATCAGAGCCGCACTTCAAAAGAATTTTACCGAATGGCTTACAGCTGAAAATCCTGATGTGCTTTGCCTACAGGAAACGAAAGCGCAACCCGACCAAATAGACACCATGATATTTGCCGAGCTGGGTTATACTTCTTATCTGCATTCGGCCGAAAAAAAAGGATATAGCGGGGTGGCCATTATCACTAAGCAAGCTCCCGACAAAGTTGTAATCGGAATGGATGTTCCCTTATACGACGGCGAAGGACGTGTTATCCGCGCCGATTTCGGGGATGTGACGGTTGTTTGTGTATATATTCCATCGGGTTCGTCGGGGGATTTGCGTCAGGTATTCAAAATGGAATTTTTGAAATCATTTGCCGTTTATATTGCTAATCTTCGAAAAACAAGAGCTAATATTATTGTTTGTGGTGACTATAATATTTGTCATAAACCTATTGATATTAATCACCCTGAACGTCAAAATGGAGTTTCGGGTTTTTTACCCGAAGAGCGTGTCTGGCTTGATGAACTGGAAGCGAGCGGCATGGTTGACTCGTTTCGTGTGTTCGACCAAAGTGCTGAGAAATACAGTTGGTGGAGTTACCGTGGAGGAGCTAGATTTAGAAATGCCGGTTGGCGTATCGACTATCATTGGGTGAGCGAGCCACTTCGTGAAAGGTTGACGTCTGCGGCTATACTTGATGGTGCTGTTCACTCCGATCATTGCCCTGTAGTAGTAGAACTTACATGATTCGATCATTTTTCTTCTAAATATCTTGTTTTTAATGATAAAAAACAATAAATCTTGTACAAAGAAGGTCGTAAAACGAAAAATAAATTTAACTTTGTCCTTTCAAAAATAATCCCTATCAATATGAAGTTCTATTTTCTTAAATTCATTTGCTTATTTTGCGTTGCTGTGGCTTTATCCGGATGTTTAAAGACGAATGAAACAACTGTCATCAGTTCCACAAATCCTCGTATGACATCCCTCAAATTAGCTGGAAATGATTCCATTAAGACAGCGGTATTTACACTTAATGCTGACAGTATGACTGTTGAGAATGTCGATTCATTGCCTTTTGGTACTCCTGTCAATAAAGGTATTCCAACCTTTACATTTGTGAGTAGCTATGGAACATTGCTGTATTTGAATGGATCGACGACCGGTAAAGTGCTAACCGGAAAAGACACAGTTGATTTTAGTTTGCCGGTAAAAATTAAAAATATTGCTGCTGATAATTTAACTCCTAAAGAGTATACTATTAAAGTAAATGTTCACAAAGTAGAACCCAAATTGTATGTTTGGAGTCAGCTGAATAATAGTGCAGGGGCAGCTAATCCAACCAGTCAGAAAGCAATTTACTTCAATAATAAACTTCTTTATTATGCAAATGAAGCAGGTGTTGTCAACTTGTACACTTCCACCAATGGAGCAACGTGGGCAACTGCGAATCTGAGCGGTTTGCCTGCCAATGCTTCGATGGACAATACTGTTCAATTTAAAGGCGAATTGTTTTATGCACAAGGCGGTGCGACGATATATCATTCTTCGACAGGAACAGCTTGGACTAATTACGACTATACTTCGAAAGATTATACTTTCAAATCTTTTTTGTTTGCATTTAATGATAGTATTTGGGCAATAACCCAGTCGAAAACTGATTCTAAGTATCGTTTTGCAAATTCTGCTGACGGTTCTACTTGGTTGATAAGAAATGAATTGCCAGCAAGTTTTCCACTAACTGATTTTTCCGCACTTTCTTTTACTTCACGTGTAGGAGGTAAGCAAAGAGCTATCATTATTGGTGGTAAAGATGCCAATGGTACAATTTTAAATACCAACTGGAATACCGAGAATGGAACATATTGGGTTAACTTTAATGAAAATGCTAGCCACAGTAGATCGTTAGATACTTTGGCATTGGGAGCTTCTCTCATTGCTTATGATAGTAAATTATTCGTATTTGGAACTAAAAAAGATAATATCAAAGTAGCTCAGTATAAAGTGTCGTTGGACGAAGGTTTGTCATGGAAAACACCTGATGTTAAGTATAATAAATTACCTGCTGGTTACTCGTTGAGAAATTATTCATCTGTTGTAGTAGATAATTTAAACCGTATTTACATCGTAGGAGGAAAGGACAATACAACTGTATTTACCGATGTCTGGACAGGGAAATTAAATAGATTAAGTTTTATCAGACAATAGTCTGAAATAATGATAGTTGAGAAAGTGATTTTGTACGCAAAATCACTTTCTTTATTTTAATGCCTTTTACTAATGAAATTTTTACTTACTTTTGCACCGTCTAAAAAAGCACAATAGTCATGAATAATAAAACGCAACATACAAATTCGACTCTTCGTTTCCGTCGTTGGAGCAGGGTAGGGTATGCTGTGTTTTGTAGCTTGTCTTGCTGTGTATCTATAGGTGCTCTTGCTGTTTCGGTTTCCGACAAAACACTTCAAAAGTCTGAAGGAATTTCCATGGCTCGCGTTCATTCAGCTCTCGCTAGTGCTGATGAAAGTGAGAATGACCCTGTCGATGACGGGGTGGAGACAACTTTACAGCAAGCCATTATTGTATCTTTATCCGAAATGTCATCAAACAGTGCTGCAGCACTTCGTCTGACTACATCATATATTATTAACTGTAACGGTTGAGGTGGATTTTCCACTTCAACCGTTTTTTATTTTATCTAAAATGAAAAAAAACTTTTTACTCTATTCGTTTTCGCTTTTGTTTTGCCTACCATCGGTTTTTGGGCAACAAAAAAATGATTCTACATCGGTAAACCTTCAAGATGTGGAAGTAAATGCAACCAGAAATAAGCTTTATTCGGAAATGGGTCGTATCCTTACCGTTATTGATAAAAATGAAATATCCCGATCGTCGGTTCAAAGCATCGATCAATTGTTGGATTATGTTGCGGGTGTTGATATTCGACAACGCGGAACGAATGGAACACAAGCCGATATTAGTATCCGTGGTGGATCGTTCGATCAGGTGCTGGTTCTGCTAAACGGTGTGAATATAACTGATCCACAAACAGGCCATTTCAACCTGGATATCCCGGTTGATTTATCGGATGTGACGCGTGTGGAGATACTGCAAGGTTCATCGGCTCGCGTGCTTGGACCGAATGCCTTTAGCGGTGCAATAAATATTGTGACGGAAAAGACTGGCAAATCGGCTTTAAATGCCGAATTGAGTGCCGGTAGCTTTCATAACTACGGACAATCCGTTTCGGGCAATTGGGGTAACGACAAAATTCATTCGTTCGCATCTGTATCTCACAGGAGCAGTGCAGGTTATATGGCGAATACTGATTTTGATGTGTTGAACGCTTTTTCTCAATCAGTATTAAATACACGAACCGCAGGAAAGTTTGACTTGCAATTGTCGGCTCAGCAAAAATCGTTTGGAGCCAATAGTTTTTATTCATTGGCTTATCCCAATCAGTTCGAGAGTTCTAAAACCTTTATGACAGCCCTGAACTGGTCGCTTACCAAAGGTCGTTTGACCCTGAACGCGCAAGCTTCATGGCGCCGTCACCACGACAGATTCGAGTTGTTTCGCGATTTTACAGGAGCTCCTTCATGGTATAAAACGCACAATTATCATATGACGGATGTGGCTGCTGGCAAGGTGTCTGCATCGTATCTGTCGGCACTTGGTAAAACTACGCTTGGTATAGAGGCGCGCAATGAGCATATCTATAGCAATGTGCTTGGAACTGCCATTGATTCAATGCGTGCACCGTTGGAAACAAATGGTTTCTTTACCAAAGAAAGTAACCGATTGCTCGAAACCGTGTTTTTGGATCATGCTGTAAATATAAATAAATGGTATTTTTCAGCCGGAGCGGCAGCTACTCATTCGGCTGTGTTTGGTTGGAATGGTTATGGAGGTATTGATGTAGGATACGCATTTAATGATAATTTTCGCATTTTTGCCGATGCCAACTCGGCAGTACGCCTTCCGACTTTTACCGATTTATACTACAAAAGTGCAACCCAACTGGCCAATCCAAACCTACAACCCGAGAAATCGCAAACGGTAGAAATCGGGACGAAGATAAGACAAACCAATTGGAAACTTGATGCAACCGCTTATTACCGCATGGGGCAAAATGTGATTGACTGGGTGAAAGCTCCAACGGCTACCGTTTGGGAAAGTAAGAACCTTACCGACGTTAATGCATTGGGTGCTGATGTGACTTTTGCCTATTATTTTCAACAATCATTTGTGAAGAAAATAGGTGTGGCCTATTCTTATTTAAAAATGGATAAGAGTGCGGATCAGCTTGATTCGAAATATGTGCTTGATTATTTGAAAAATAAAATAACCGCATCGGTTGATCATTCCATTTGGAATCGTTTGTCGGCCTGTTGGCAGTTGGGGTACCTTGATAGAGCGGGGAGTTATACAGATGCAAACAAAGTGTTGCAGAAATTCTCGCCATACGCTATGCTCGATTGCCGACTGTTGTGGAACGATAAGCACTTTGATGTGTTTGCCGACATGAACAATATTTTCAATAAGTCTTATGCCGATTATGGTGGACTGGCTCAGCCCGGTAGAAATGTAAATGTGGGAGTTCGGTTGAAACTTAATTAATCAAAAGGGCGAATGTAACAATGAATTACATTCGCCTTTTTTCTATCATTTAATTTATCTGTTCGGCAACAATCTGTTGTCAAGCATTCTGTTGTTGTACTGTTGAATGAAAGCTTTTACCTCCAAAGTCAATGAGTCGGCAAGGGCTTTATTGGTGGTCAACAAATTGTTTGAGAGTTTTTCATCGTTCTTGAAATCAAACATAGAGACTGCTTTTTGTCCATCAAAGCGCAACAGGTATTTGTCTTTCAGTAATTGATAAAATCCGTTTTTATAATTTACCACAATGTATTTGTCGCTCGGGCGGTGGAAAGTATCGAAACCAAACGAGAAATAGGGTTTGTCATAGTTTAGGAAACCCAGAATAGACGGCATAATGTCGGCCTGTTGCACTATGTCTGTTTGATTGTACTCTCTCTTAATCTGTCCACCCGGAGTATAGAAAATGATGGGAACGGCAAAATGATTCAAATCGGTTTTGTATTTTTCGAGGTATTTTTGGTTGGTATGATCTGCTGTAATTACAAAAAGCGTATTTTTAAACCAGGGCATTTTAGATGCTGTTTTAAAAAACTTGCGCAGAGCCATATCTGTGTAGCCGATGCACTGATGGATAGGTACATTTCCCAACGGGAATTTGCCTTCGTAGCGTTTTGGCACTTTGAACGGATCGTGTGACGAGACGGAGAAAATAGTTGTCATGAACGGTTGTTTGAAAGTACCCATCTTGTGTGCATAGAACTGGAAAAACTCCTCGTCCCATATTCCCCATATATTATCGAAGTCGGCATCGTTGTTGTATTCGGTTTTGCCAAAATACGAATCGTATCCGGTTAGGTTGGCAAAGGCCTGGAAGCCCATAGAACCATTGGGCGCACCATGAAAATAGGCCGAATAATAGCCTTTCGGTTTTAGCAGGCTTGCAATGCTATTTATACTGTTATTGGTGGCGTAGCGTGTTGTGATAAATGGTTCTACCATGTATGGAATACTGCATAGGATGGACGGCATGGCATCTATCGATTTCTGTCCGCTGGCATACGAGTACTTGAAGGTAAGACTCTGACTTATAAGCGAGTCCATAAATGGAGTGTAACCTTTGTAAGCTGGTTTTATGTCTTTGTTGTAAAACCCATAATATTCCTTACCATTACTTTCGAGGATAATAATGACCACATTCATTGGCTTGAATGCTCCACTAGCAGGACTTGTTCTTACCGGATTGTAATGGTTTTCCAGCACTTTTTCGTTGGTAAAGGATGTTTCGCGTTTCAGATCAACAATCTCAATTGTTTTTAAAAGCGTAAATGGTGTATTTAGAACGATATTTACTTCCAATGGATTTTTGGTGTAGTCGCCCGAATTGCTGAGTGTAATCGGACGTGTGCTGTGTCTGAAACCACCTCGTACGCCAGCCACAAAAAGTCCGGAGAATACTGCTAAGAGCAATAGCCCTTTGGGATAATAAAAGTATGGCTTAATAAATTTGGATGGTTTTGGAACAAGCCCTCCGTACAGTTTCTTCATTGCATAAATGACCAGTACAAACAGCACAACGATATACCAATAGGTGAGGATGAAATGACCAAAAAGTTTAAATCCTTGCGTCTCGTTCTGGAACTCTTTGAATATATTGAAGGTGATGCGACGAAGCGTAAACCGAAAATAAACAATGTCTATACAATTTGCCAGCAAGGCAATAGAGTTGCAGACGATGAATATCCATTCGAGTGTTTTTTGATACGCTTTATTGTACCTGAACTTAAAGGGGATAATGCAGAGAATGATAAAAAGTGCATTGGTGTAAAGTACAGCTACCAAGTCGAATCTAAGTCCACCTATGGCCATTCGCAAATAGTCAAAGAATCCTACCTGATTAAAAAGATCCCGATTGAGGGTGAAAAATATGATTCTGAGTATGGAGTAAAGCAACATTGCCAAAGCTATTCTGACAATAAGTCTAAAGTACCAATTTGTGTTGAGAAGTTTGAGTTTTTGAAACATGAGCCTTTTGAATTCAAATAGATTACAAATAAGCTACAAAAGTACTACGATATTCCACTCATTCAAAGTTTCGTTATAATTAGTTAACTTATAAATAGAAAAAGAGTGAGTAGAAAGTTCCACTCACTCTTTAAAAAAAAGATATTAGATGCTAACCATTAGCAAACCATGTTTGGCTTAATTAGCTTGAAGAAGTCATTTCCTTTGTCGTCTACAAGGATAAATGCAGGGAAGTTTTCCACTTCAATTTTCCATATAGCCTCCATTCCTAATTCAGGATATTCCAGACATTCCACTTTTTTAATGTTTTGTTGTGCTAAGATTGCAGCAGGGCCACCAATAGAACCAAGGTAGAAACCACCGTGTTTCTTACATGCGTCAGTTACTTGTTGCGTACGGTTTCCTTTGGCAATCATGATTAAGCTACCGCCATTTTCCTGAAGCAAGTCAACGTACGAATCCATACGACCGGCTGTTGTTGGGCCAAACGAACCGGAAGGCATGCCTTTAGGTGTTTTAGCAGGACCAGCATAATAAATAGGGTGATCTTTCACATATTGTGGAAGTGGTTTGCCGGCATCAATCAATTCTTTCAGCTTAGCATGTGCAATATCGCGACCAACTACAATAGTTCCGTTCAATGACAGACGTGTAGAAACCGGATATTTCGATAAAATAGCCAGAATATCTTTCATTGGCATATTCAAATCGATTTTTACAGCGTTGCCTTCGCCTTCGTTGCGCAATTCCTCAGGAATCAATGCGCCGGGATTGTCTTCCATTTTTTCAACCCAAACGCCTTCTTTGTTGATTTTACCTTTGATGTTACGGTCGGCCGAGCACGAAACAGCCATGCCCACAAAGCAAGATGCACCGTGGCGCGACAAGCGAACGATACGTACGTCGTGAGCAAAATATTTACCTCCAAACTGAGCTCCAAAACCCGAAGCTTGTGCTTGTTTCAGAATTTTTTGTTCCATTTCCACATCGCGGAAAGCTTGTCCAAGTTCGTTTCCTTCGGTTGGCAATTCGTCGTAATATTTGGTCGAAGCCAGTTTCACTGTTTTCATACAAGCATCAGCCGAAGTTCCGCCAATAACGAAAGCAATGTGATAAGGTGGACAAGCCGCAGTACCCAATGTTTTCATTTTTTCGGTAAGGAATTTTTCCAATGAAGTTGGGTTCAACAAGGCTTTTGTTTCCTGGAACAAGTATGATTTGTTGGCAGAGCCACCACCTTTGGCAATAAATAAGAATTTGTAATCGTTACCATGACCTGCCACTAAGTCGATTTGAGCAGGAAGATTGGTACCTGTGTTGATCTCATCGTACATGTTTAGAGCAGCATTTTGAGAGTAGCGCAGGTTCTCTTCGGTATACGTTTCGTAGATGCCTTTCGATAGGGCTTCTTCGTCGGTTCCGTTGGTCCACACATTGCTTCCTTTTTTTGCGTAAACGGTAGCGGTACCGGTATCCTGGCAGAAAGGAAGGATGCCTTTAGCTGCAATCTCGGCATTGCGAAGCATGGTCAACGCCACGTATTTATCGTTCTCACTAGCCTCAGGGTCAGCCAGAATAGCTGCTACCTGCGCCTGGTGTGCAGGGCGGAGCAAGAACGAGCAATCGCGCATGGCAGCACGAGCCAATACGGTCATTGCTTCAGGTTCTACTTTCAGGATTTCTTGTCCGTCAAACTCCGATACCGAAACATGCTCTTTGGTAAGCAAATAGTATTCGGTTTTGTCTTTTCCCAATGGAAACGTTTCCTGGTACTTAAATTCTTTTGCCATTTTAGTTGTATATTAATCAGTTATAATTGACGATTGAAATGAGTCGCAAAATTACGGAAATTTTTCTGTAATTGTTTTCAAAAGAACAAAAATCCTATTAAATTGAAGGTCTTAGAAAAAGAATGTCCGAAAACTCTTTTGAATTTCCGGACATTCTTTTTTTTATTTGAAGAATTGATGATTTAAAACAAAGTCATTTGTCCTGTAATATCATCAATAATCTGTTGTTGATCAATAATATCATCGGGCAGTACCGAGTCATTCTTAGTTGTTTTGGTTGTTTTCTCAGCTTTTGTTTTTGGCACTTCGGTTACGCTTTCGTCAGCAGTAGCTTCTGTATCTTCGTTTGCTTCTTCTGTATCTATTTCTTCGCCGTTGCCGCCACCATCATTCCCATCGGGTTGTTCTTCCTTCACCGGTGCAAAGCGTAGCGGTTCCAGTTCGTTGATGGTTTCTACTTCGAAAGTCGTCAGTCGCTTACCTTTGGCTTTGTAGCTTTTTATACCGATAAATTCTTCGGCATCAATTATCAATGCTTCACGGAAGGCGTCGTTGCCGCCAAATACCACTTCGAAACGTGGATAATCCACATCGGTCATTAGCATTAAGCGCGACTCGGCATTTTCGCCCAGGAAGTTTTGCGGTTTAACCGATGCCTCCAGTTGGAAGCGTTTCAAATAATAGAATTTTTGTTCTGCATCCCACAGTGCCACCGTCCAGGCTTTGTGCGGGTCGAACTTCTCAATCGCCAAAATATCTTTGTCGTAATGGTTGTTCAGATCGAAATTACTGGTATAAAAATTTCCCTTGCCCGACACCACCAGAATAAGATCATCGCTTTGGAACTCGCCCAAATAGTCGCCACGTTTATCGTAGTTGAGACGCAGCACATCGCGGTCGAACCAAACCTGACGCCCACCGAGTGTGGAACCACCTTTTGTTTTTAAAGCAATTTTTTGAACCTCATTTTTGGTGAGTAGGTTACCCATCGACTGTCGGCCTTTGATAGCAATATCACTGAAATCCTTTTCGAAAACGATTTTGAATAACCGGGGTTTTGGTTTCAAGGTCACACGTATCACTTCGGCTTCAGCATTCGGGTTGGAAGTAAAATAGACCACTTTGGAACCTGACGTGCCCTGCGTAACATCGTAGTCCTTGTCGCGGGTGATGCCGGTAACAATAAATCGTTTTACGTAGTGCGGTCCTATTTTTCCATCGCGATAAACCACGTTGTACACAGTGCGTTTGTCGTTTTTCTTGAAAACAGCCAGATGCAGAATATTTTTACCCACAAAAATCTTGTCGGCAACCTTTACTATTTTGTACTTTCCGTCTTTGAAGAAAATGATAATATCGTCGATATCCGAGCAGTTAGACACAAATTCGTCCTTGCGGAGCGAAGTGCCAATAAATCCTTCGTCGTAGTTGACGTATAATTTTTCGTTTGCTTCCACCACTTTCGAAGCCACAATGGTTTCGAAGTTGCGAATCTCTGTCATACGAGGATGATCTTTGCCGTACTTGGCTTTCAGTCCTTCGTACCAGGCAATGGTGTAGGCAACGATGTGCGTTAAATTGTAATCAATTTCGTCGATTTTTTTCTGAATCGCCAACAAAGTGTCCGTTGCCTTGTCCGAGTCGAACTTGGTGATACGCATCATCTTTATCTCTAGCAATTTCAAGAAATCTTCGCGAACAATTTCACGAATAAAATCTTTTTTGAAAGGCTCTAATCGTTTGTCGATATGTGCAATAACCTCATCTTGCGAGGTACTATCTTCGAAACCTTTATCCTTGTAGATGCGGTTTTCGATAAATATCTTTTCGAGCGAAGTGAAGAAGAGTTGTTCTTGCAACTCCGCTTTCTGAATCTCCAATTCGAGTTGTAGCAACTCCATGGTATGCTGACAGCTAATGCGTAACATTTCACTTACACCACAAAACCGTGGCTTGTTATCGTGAATAACACAACAGTTGGGCGAGATACTCAATTCGCAGTCGGTAAAAGCATAGAGCGCATCGATAGTTTTATCTGACGAAGAACCAGGGAGCAAATGAACAAGAATTTCCACTGTGGCAGACGTATTATCATCTACTTTGCGAATCTTTATTTTGCCTTTATCGCTGGCTTTGATAATCGATTCAATCAATTTGGAGGTGTTGGACCCAAATGGAATCTCGGTAATTGCAAGTGTTTTATTGTCTACTTTACCAATTTTAGCACGAATCTTTACCGCACCACCACGCTCTCCATCATTGTAACGACTCACATCGATAGAGCCACCGGTTTGAAAATCGGGGAAAAGGATAAACTCCTCGTGGCGCAAATGAGCAATGCAGGCGTCGAGTAGTTCGTTGAAATTATGAGGTAGAATTTTTGAATTTAAACCAACAGCAATACCTTCAACCCCTTGTGCTAAAAGTAACGGGAATTTTACCGGCAAGGCGATAGGTTCTTTATTTCTGCCATCGTAAGAGGCTTTCCATTCTGTCGTTTTAGGATTGAAAACCGTTTCGAGCGCAAATTTTGAAAGGCGCGCCTCGATGTAACGTGGAGCAGCTGCACCATCGCCGGTAAGTATGTTTCCCCAGTTTCCCTGGCAATCAATAAGCAAGTCTTTTTGTCCTAGTTGCACCAACGCATCGCCAATGGAAGCATCACCGTGCGGGTGAAACTGCATGGTGTGCCCAACGATGTTTGCCACTTTATTGTAGCGGCCATCATCCAGCCGTTTCATTGAATGAAGAATACGACGCTGAACGGGTTTCAGCCCATCGTAAATGTCCGGCACAGCACGTTCCAGAATTACATACGAAGCGTAGTCCAAAAACCAGTTTTGGTACATGCCCGATAGATGATGTTTTACAGCATCATCTTTTATTTTAGGAACTTTGTAATTTGAATGTTCGGTCGATTCAGCATCGGCAATTATTTCGTCGGCTGAATCAGTCAATTCATTTTCTAGGTTTTCGTCGTCAATTATTTCGTCGGTGCTCATTGATTTTTTAGTTACAAGTTACGAGTTACAAGTTAGGAGGCTTGGGTGTGAGTTGTTGCGTATAGCGATTTTGTTCTAAAAATCTATGCATTAACTCCCCGCGACTATACTATTTTTCGGATTCAATCGACAAAAATACAAAAAAAATAGTAACTTTGCACCTCTTTTTGGACTACAATTTCATACTATTTTAGCTTGAAATTATATTTCCTTCATAACTAGAAATTCGTAACTCGTAACTAAATATTATGGCTTCACAAGAAGATGTTTTTAAAAAATTGATTGCACATTGTAAGGAATATGGTTTTGTATTTCCTTCGAGCGAAATTTATGATGGATTAGCTGCTGTGTACGACTATGGTCAAAATGGTGTTGAACTCAAAAACAATATCAAAAAGTATTGGTGGGACAGCATGGTGTTGCTCAATGAAAACGTGGTTGGACTTGATGCAGCCATCTTTATGCACCCTACTACCTGGAAAGCTTCCGGTCACGTGGATGCATTTAATGATCCGTTGATTGATAATAAGGACAGCAAAAAACGTTATCGTGCCGATGTATTGATTGAAGATTTACTGGCAAAATACGATGACAAAACCAATAAAGAAGTTGAAAAAGCTGCTAAACGCTTTGGAGATAGTTTTGATGCTGCCGTTTTCCGTTCGACTAACGAACGTGTGTTGGAAAATCAAGCCAAACGCGATGAAATTCACGCTCGCTTTGTAGCTGCGTTGAACGATTCGAATCTGGCTGAATTGAAAGCCATTATCGAAGATTACGAAGTGGTTTGTCCGGTAAGCGGAACCCGCAATTGGACTGATGTGCGTCAATTCAACCTTATGTTCTCAACCGAAATTGGTGCAACTGCCGATGGTGCAATGAAAATTTACCTTCGTCCTGAAACAGCTCAGGGTATTTTTGTAAACTACCTGAATGTGCAAAAAACAGGTCGTATGAAGATCCCTTTTGGTATTTGCCAGATTGGTAAAGCGTTCCGTAACGAAATCGTAGCTCGTCAGTTTATTTTCCGTATGCGCGAATTTGAACAAATGGAAATGCAATTTTTTGTTCGTCCGGGCGAAGAAATGAAATGGTTTGAACACTGGAAACAAATGCGTTTGAAATGGCACAAAGCGCTTGGACTTGGTGACCACAAGTATCGTTTCCACGATCACGATAAATTGGCTCACTATGCCAATGCTGCTACCGATATTGAATTTGAAATGCCTTTCGGGTTCAAAGAAGTGGAAGGAATTCACTCGCGTACCGATTTTGACTTAGGAAGTCACGAAAAGTTCTCAGGAAAAAATATCAAATATTTCGATCCTGAAATCAACCAATCTTACACTCCATACGTAATTGAGACTTCGATTGGTGTGGATCGTACTTTCCTTTCTATCATGGCTGCTTCGTACAACGAAGAAACGCTTGAAAACGGTGAAACTCGTGTAGTCTTGAATTTGCCTCCTGTTTTGGCTCCGGTAAAAGCTTGTATCATGCCGTTAGTGAAAAAAGATGGTCTTCCTGAAAAAGCGCGCGAAATAATGAACGATTTGAAGTTCGATTTCAAATGTGGATATGACGAAAAAGACTCGATCGGAAAACGGTACCGCCGTCAGGATGCTGTTGGGACTCCATTCTGTATCACGGTGGATCATCAAACTCCGGAAGACAATACTGTAACTATTCGCTATCGCGATACGATGTTGCAAGAACGTGTGGCTGTTGCAGATCTACACAAAATCATTGGTGACTTGGTGAATATGAAGAATTTGTTCAAGAAAATTCTGGCATAAACAGATTTTCAAAATTTCATAAAAACAACAAACGCCGAAAATAGCTTTCGGCGTTTGTTGTTTTTATTCTCTTTACAGTTTTCTAAAGTCCTCCAGCCAGAGCATACACTAATCCAGCCTGCCAGTTAATAGCGATCTCATTGCGGGAATAATCTTCTTGTTTATCCACCCAATCTGTAGCTGTATGTCCACCGCCAACTAGATATCCCGGCCACGGTGCTTTAATTCCATCAGCAGCAGAACGACGATCGTGGGGAAGCATTGGTGGATTTACACCCAATCCGGTTACATAAGAGCGTCCGTAATAATTTCGCCCAAATAAATGTGCAACAATATCAAGTATTGTTTCAGTGTATTTTTTATTGGGCGAAAGAATATTAGCTACTTGTAGATTTACTGCCTGACGACCAACAGTACCGTTACAACCCCAAAAATAAAGGTTTGCCAAAGGACGAGCATATACATCGGTCTGTGCTTTTTCTATTAGTTGATTTGCTGAAGTGATGATAGCTTGTTTTGCTTTAGCCTGAAGTTGGGGATTTTTTCCTTCTCGTTTAGAAAGCGCGTATGTAAAGACACCAAGATTGTCCACACCGCCCCAATCCCAATTCTCTTCTGTCAGAACTCTCAGTTTTTCAATTCGTGATTCTAAGTCATTTAAACTTGTAGAATTACCTGTTGTTTCCCACATTTCGGCTGATGCCCATAACCGATCATCGGCATCACCGGTTTGATAACCTCCGGTTGAGAAATCACCTTGTGCAAAATTCTTAGTTGCCGGGTTAGCTAATAAAAAGTTATAACTTACAGTTGCCGCATCCAGACATTTTTGAGCGTAAACGGCATTGTAAGGTTTAAAATAACGCGCTGCCATGGCCATGATGGCTACGAAATCGGCGGTTGCAGCAGACCCCCATTCTGTAAAATAACGTTTTTCTTTGTCGTCTTGTGGCATAACAAAACCTTCAAATCCTTTACGGGTAAGTTTATGTGCAACACGACCTGAACCGTCATTATATTGCATTTTTAATAGGAAATCCGTTTCCCATTTCATTTCTTGTAAAAAATCAGGCATGCCGGGTGCCGTTTGTGGAATGTCAAGAGAAATATTTTTCAATTTATTACCGAAATGATCCCAGGCGTAGAAAAGAACACCCATGGTTACGCCTGCATTTATAGTGTACTTCCCAAAATCACCAGCATCGTGCCAACCACCAGTTCCATCGCGTCGTTCATTCGGTTTCCCTGTATAATCCATCCATCCATCTTCAAGATGACAAGCTTTTGTTTCGTAATGATTTCCGTTGTAGTCAGTGTGAACAGCCATTCCACAGCGCCAAAGGTAAAAAGCACGCATTGAAGTTACAAAAGGTTTTTTGTATACATCGGAACCGATTGTGAACTCATACGATTTTCCAATACCTTTAATCTGCAATGTATATTTCCCCGGTCGGGTAACTTTCGAAAAATCGGCAATCCAAACTTTTTGGTCAACATCTTTTTGATAGATTTGTCCGCTGAGTTTGCCTTGAAAAACTTCACGTCCGGTTTGTGAACTGATGACCTGAAAAACTGTTGCTTCAGTAGTAATAGTTGCTTTTTTTACTGATTGAGGAAGATAACCCAACGAATTTAGTTTTATTGATGCGGTTTCAGCTGCCAAGATTATCGATTGAGATGATATTGTAATAAGCAATAAAAAGGATATAATGATTTTTTTCATAAAGTAAATAATGGTGAAATATTGAGTAAAGATACACTTTTTTCAAAAGAACAGCTATCCGTTTTCCGGATAGCTGCTTTTGTTTTTAAATATAGGAATCGTGTGTTTAGTCTTCTTCTTTTTTCGAAGCCTCGTATTCTTTCAGTAATTTGTCCTGAATATCCATTGGTACCAGTTCATAATTGGCAAACTTCATGCTGAACGAAGCGCGACCACCGGTAAGTGAACTCAGGGTAGTAGAGTAACTACCCAATTCTTTTAATGGAATTTTAGCAGATAGTTTTTCGTAGCCTTTTTCGCTTTCCATACCCATGATTACTGCACGGCGACCTTGCAAATCGCTCATAACATCACCAAGTCGGTCGGACGGTGCCTGAACAGTTACGTCATAAACAGGTTCGAGTAGTTTCGGTCCTGCATCTTTGAAAGCAGCCGAGAAGGCATTACGACCTGCTAGACGGAACGAAATTTCGTTTGAATCCACCGGGTGCATTTTACCGTCGTACACAATTACACGCACATCGCGCGCATACGAACCGGTCAATGGTCCCTGCTCAATGCGATCCATAATTCCTTTCAAGATAGCCGGAACAAAGCGGGCATCGATAGAACCACCCACAATACTGTTGATAAGAACCAATTTTCCACCCCAGTCCAGGTCGATAACCTGCGTGTCGCGATTACTGATTTTGTATTCCTGACCTGCAAAGCGGAAGGTGTCCGGAGCAGGCATACCATCATAATATGGTTCGATAATCATGTGAACTTCACCAAATTGACCTGAACCTCCCGATTGTTTTTTATGACGGTAGTCGGCACGTGCATTTTTGGTTATGGTTTCACGATATGGAATTTTCGGTTCTTTAAATTCAATTGGAATTTTATCGTTGTGTTCGATACGCCATTTCAATGTGCGTAAGTGAAATTCTCCCTGTCCGTATAAAATTGTTTGTTTCAGTTCTTTCGACTGTTCCACCACCCAGGTTGGATCTTCTTCGTGCATGCGGGTAAGCACTTCGCTCAGTTTTTCTTCATCGGCTTCAGAAACAGCTTTAATAGCACGTCTGTATTTAGGTTCGGGATATTTAATTTCTTTGAAATCATATTCGCAGCCCTTTGCATTCAAAGTATTGCCTGTGCGTGTATCTTTCAATTTCACGGTTGCACCAATATCACCGGCCAAAATTTCATCTACTTTGGTGCGAATTTGTCCTGCTACCGAGAATATCTGGCTGATGCGCTCTTTCGAACTGCGGTCGACATTTACTAAATCGTCACCTTCTTTGAGTTTACCACTCATTACTTTAAAATACGATACTTCACCTATATGAGGTTCAATGCTGGTTTTGAAAACATAAATACTTGTCGGCCCGTTTGCATCAGCCGCAATAATTTGTCCATCGTGTGTTTTTGGTTTTTCGGTATCGCTAACGCTTGGTGACACATTGCCCACAAACTCCATCAAACGGCGAACACACATGTCTTTACCTGCACAAACGCAGAAGACCGGGAACATATCGCGATGAATGAGTCCCTTGCGGATGCCAATTCGTAATTCATCCTCCGTCAAATTTCCCTGATCGAAGAATTTCTCCATCAGTTCTTCATCGTGTTCGGCTGCTGCTTCTACCAGTGCATTGTGTAGCTCTTGTGCTTTTTCTATTTCGCTTGCCGGAATTTCCAATACGTCAGGAACACCACCTTCGGGTTTCCATTGATACATCTTCATTTTCAATACATCCACCACTGCATTAAATTGAGGGCCGGTGGAGATTGGGTATTGAATTTGGACTACTTTGTTGCCAAAGTTTTCTTTTAGTTGAACTAATGTGCGATCGAAATCGGCCTTTTCCTGGTCGAGATGATTGGTCACAAAAATAACCGGTTTATTAAATTTTTCAGTGTAACGGAAGTGGTTGTTAGTGCCAACTTCTACTCCGTATTGCGTGTTGAGGAGGATAAGTGCGGTGTCGGTAACATTGAGTGAGGTTACAACTCCACCGATAAAGTCGTCGGAACCCGGACAATCAATAAAATTCAGTTTTTTGTTCAACCATTCGGTTTGGATGATAGTTGAAAAGACTGAATAGCCATACTCTTTTTCCACCGGAAAGTAATCAGAAACAGTGTTTTGTCCATTCACAGTGCCTCTGCGTTTTATAACACCACTCTCGTAAAGCATAGCTTCCACAAGAGTGGTTTTCCCAGCGCCAGAACTTCCCAACAGCGAGATGTTCTTAATTTCATTTGATTGATATACTTTCATACTGTATTAAATTATAAATGATTAATACTAAAAAATAAACTGTTTTTTTATTATGAAAAATGGTATGGCAATGTATGAAATCTCAATTAAAAATTTACTTAATCATGTATGTTGTATAACAGTGTTTTTGAGCATGAAATTCACCTGGTCTAAACCTCATAGGAGATATACGACAGGTATTTATAGAAATAAGAAGTAAAATCAACTTGAACCAGGGGCGATTTTACTTCCTCATCAATGCTTTTGTTTCTTTCCAATAAATGGGGGAGGAGATAAAGAACCATAAAGTAACGAAAATGCAGAACGCCAAAATAACACCGAAAACGGCATAGCTATTTTCGGAGGTAAACTGAGTAGTTAGTGAGAAAAAGAGCGTGCCCAGAAGTACGAAAATAAAGGTTAGCAGGTTCAGATAACCAATCATGTCCCCAAGTTTGCGACCTAAACCGGAGTTTTGGAGTATCGACAAACAGGGAATTTGAAATAATCCACCCATAAAAGCTACCGAGAATACACAAAGGACGAAAAACAACAAGCTGAGATGAAAAAAAGTAAGAACGAGAAACAACAAGCTCATACCCATTATTCCAATCAGAATAAGTCCTTTTTTTACCTCTTTGCCTGATATTTTACCTGCAGCCCAACAGCCCAGTGCAATGCCAATGGCTGCGCAAGCCATTACCATGCCTGTGGTAGTGTTCGAAGCCAGATAAACATGTTTGCAATGTATGACCAGGTTCATTTGCAGCATTCCACCAATAAGCCAAAATGCTGATGCACCAAAAATGGCATTGTTTACACTGGCATGATTTCTGGCAAAGCGGTAGGAATCAATTAGAAACTGAATGGGATTAAGAGTTCCTGCTTCATTCTCATCTTCGGGAAGTTCAACAGCTTTTATTGAACGGGTAACTACATAACCGAGCACCGCAAGGCCGATATACATGGCGAAAACCACCCATTGATTGTAGACATCCGACACAATTGAAGCACTAACCGTACCGATAAGAATACCCAAAAACGCCATCATTTCGAATACACCACTACCAAAAGAAACACCATGTTCGCCACCAATATCCCGAATCAAACTGTACTTGGACGGCGAGTACAAACAACTCAAAATTCCCATGACTAAAACGGCAAAAACAGCCACCATTACCCAGTGAAAATAAAAGGCAACACAAGCCACTACCAGTACCGGGATTTCGAGTAATTTACAAAGGCTGAAGACTTTCTTTTTGGAATAAATAACCGCAAATCTACCGGCCAAGGGCGAAAGAAACAGATAAGGTATAACCAGTGATGCCGAAACCATGGAAATGAGTTGCGACTGGGTCATCCACTTTGGCAAAGCCCAACCTACGGCAATGAATATAATGCAGTTTTTCAGGAAATTATCGTTGTAAACCCCGAGGAAATTACTAAGGAATAGCGGAGTCCATTTGTTACGGAATAGTTGCATGTCATTTTATTATAAACCCGGGGCAAGTGGTGAAGCTTACTCCGGGCGTTGGTGATTATTATTTATTTATCAGTGTTTTCGAAGGGAGAAAATAAACCGAAGTCCACCTCCTGGTACGTTTTTGGCAGAGATATTTCCACGGTGAAAAAGAACCGCGTTTTTTACAATTGCCAATCCCAGACCTGTTCCGCCTACTTTTCGGCTCCGCCCTTTGTCTACCCGGTAGAAACGTTCGAACAGCCTACTTAAATGCTCTTCGGCTACTCCGATACCATTATCGGAAAAAGAGAAATAATAAAACTGCTCGTCTTCCCGATAGCAATTAATCTCTATGGTCAGCCGTTCACCACCGTACGCTAATGCGTTGTCCAGCAAGTTTCTGAATATAGAATAAAGCAGTGATCTGTTACCCTGTATTTCGCAGTCGGTCAATACTTTGTTGATGGCAGTACATTCTTTTTGTTCGATTTGCAAATGAACATCTTTGAGTACGTCGGATACAACCTCGTACAAATTAGACGACTCTTTTTCGAACAATCGCTTGGCTTCGTCCATCTTGTTCAGTGTGGAAATATCCTGCAAAAGAGCGCTCAACCGCTGTGCTTGCTGGAATGACCGTTCAACAAAGAATCGCTGGCGAAGTGGATCAAGATTTGGATTCTCAAGAATACTTTCCATGTATCCCAAAATGCTGCTTACGGGAGTCTTTAGCTCGTGTGAAATGTTCTGAGTCAAGTGTCTTTTTAGCTCATTTTCATGTTCTTGCACAGATATGTCGTTGATGGAAATTTCAAATGTATTGTCCTGAAAAACGATACATTGCAAGGCAAATATGCGTCCGCCTTTCTCTATTTTCAGCCGCTTTCTGTTCAGTTGATTGTTGAGCAGACTTTGATCAATAAATTCATTGATTTCGTCCAGCTCGGGAAGTAGAAATATCTGATCTGAACTTTCGCATTGATGATCGGAAAGAATATTGGTGTACTGAATAAAATGAGTATTGGCAAGAATCTCTTTCTTTTCTGACGAAAAAATACCCAGACCTTCTTGCGAAATTAAAAGATGCTTGATGAGTTTTTCACGCTCCTTATTTACATCATCTTTGGTGAGTAGCAGTAATTTGTAAAGATGCACAATATTTTTACTTATTTCGCCCAATTCATCATTCGGGAATTCAATATCTGTATCTAATATCTCCTCGTTTTCAGCTTTTTGGGTAAAAATGCGTAGTCGATCTATGGATCGGGTAAAATTTCGGGCAATAAGGTAAAGTGCCAGTATGGCAAAAATAAGCACTACGATCATGAAGTACATGAATGAGGTGTTTGCCTTAAGCATGCTTGCCAAACTAACATTGTAGGGCAATGCGCTACGAACAAATGCACGTGGAAACCGATGTGCTAAATAATAATAATTAACTCCTGTGGAGAAAGAATGTCGGATGGCTTTCCCATTTTCGGAACTCAATGCCATTTGAATTTCAGGTCGTTGCAGATGATTGCCCAACTTTGTTCCTTTTTTAACAAAAGAATCGAAAATCACCACTCCGGTAGTGTCAATTACGGTTACCCGCAGCGAACTGTCGGGAAATAAACGAACGTATTGTTCGAGGGTTTCCCAACTTGCACCTTTTTCCTCAAAGAACTTATTGATGGTATAATTGTAAATCGTCAGTTGTTGGTCTAGTTGCTCAGTGCGGAACTCTTTCTCACGTTGGTACTGAAAAAACGAGATGATAGCGAGCATCAAAAAGAAGATGCTAAAGAAATAGAGAAACAGTCGGCGATTTAAAGTCATGACCCCTAACCCCTAAAGGGTGATTAAAGAACCCCCAACCCCTAAAGGGGAGTTCAGATTAGATGTGTGTTGAATAATTTTATAGAAGACAAAAGTAATGAAGTTCCCCTTTAGTGGGTAGGGGGCCATCATTTTATTCTTCGAAGCAATATCCGTAACCAAGTCTGGTAACAATGTTTTTACCATACGGCCCGATTTTTTTTCGTAGTCGAGTAATATTGACATCGATGGTTCGGTCGAGTACAATTACCTCGTCGCTCCACACGCGGGTAAGCATTTCGTCGCGCGAGAAAACACGGTTCTTGTTTTCTAAGAAAAGCCTGAGTATTTCGTATTCTTTTTTGGTAAATGGAATTTCTACATTGTCGAGCAATACTTTTTTATTGTCCAGGAACATGACAAGTGTTTCGTAGGTCAATTGTTCTACTGCCACAATAGTTTTTTTGTTTTCTACGCGGCGAATAACTGCTTTTACACGCGCCAGTACTTCGCGGATAGAAAATGGTTTCGAAATGTAATCATCGGCACCGATATTAAAGCCTGTCAGGCGGTCGGTTTCAGAATCTTTTGCAGTTAGAAAAATAATGGGTGTAGTTGCTGTTGCAGGGTTTTCGCGAAGTGCTCGTGCCATTTTAAAGCCCGACATTTCGCCCATCATTACATCCAGCAATAATAGATTGTATTCAGCAATGTTTTTTTTCAACGCTTCTTCGGCCGAGTAAGCTACATCAACCTGATAGCCCTCTGTTTCAAGATTAAATTGAAGAATTTCACACAAGTCTTCTTCGTCGTCGACTACCAAAATACGATATGGATTCATACGTTCATTGAATTAAAATTATGTTACAAAGTAACTAATCTATTGTTTCGGAACTGTGTAATAAGTGTTACAAAAGTATGATAAAAATATTTAAATCGATGATACATCAATAATAAAAACGTCAAAGAGGTAAATCAAGTGTTGATTTACCTCTTTATCCATGTTCAACAGAACAAATTCTTTATCGTTATTAAGCAATAAAGCTTATTTTTTAGGCGAGTGTTTTAGTACTTTTGCATCAAGGTAAAAGAAAATTTCCTCGGCAATGTTGCTGCAGTGGTCACCAATACGTTCCAACTTTCTGATGGCAGCAATCATGTGTAAGCACTCAAAGGCTCTGTCAGGGTTTTTTTGAATATAATCGGCAATAATTCTTGTTGCATTTACATTAATTTCATCAACGATATAATCCTCACTAAAAATAGCGGTTGCCATCTCTGATTTTTCATTTTCAAATGCTTCTAAACCCTGCGAAAGCATTTTGTTTATCTGCCCGATCATTTCGTTCAACTTAGTATCCACAATGATCTCAGCATCAAGTATTACCGAAGGATATGTAATAAGTACCCGTGAGATGCCGTAGGCGAAATCAGCAATACGTTCGAGGTTGGAGTTTATCTTTAAAACAGCCAAGACAAAACGTAAATCGACTGCAACAGGTTGGTGAAGTGCAATAATGTTTTCGCATTCACTGTCAATTTTCAACTCGTAGGCATCCACTTTTTTTTCGCGCATGGATACTTTGGTTGCAAGCTCTTTGTCGAACGATAAAATAGCCTCGCCGGAATTTGCAACTTGCGAAATGACCAATTTCCACATGTCAATAATGTCTTGACGAAGTGTTACCAATTCTTGTTCTAAGTGTCTCATATTAATGTCTTAAGTCGGCAGTCTATTGACACAAGTCAATAAAGCCGGATTTGATTTTGTTTAGATACCGTAATAATAGGAAAGTCTGTAGTCTTTTGACTGCCGTCATTTGTCTTATTTTTCACCCAAATCTTCCTGTAATATAATTCTGAGTAGAAATATGTTGCGGATTGGTAAAAATCTTTGTGGTTTCATCGAATTCTATTAATTCGCCAAGATAGAAATAAGCTGTTTTATCGCTCACACGCGAAGCTTGTTGCATGTTGTGTGTAACAATAACAATGGTGTAATCTTTTTTCAATTCGTAGATCAATTCTTCTATTTTGGCAGTTGAAATCGGATCGAGTGCCGAAGCAGGTTCGTCCATTAATAGTACTTTTGGCGAAATAGCCAATGCACGTGCAATACAAAGTCGTTGTTGTTGTCCTCCGGAGAGTGCAAAGGCTGATTTTTTCAGTTTGTCTTTCACTTCGTCCCACAAAGCAGCTGCTTTGATAGATTCCACCACACGTTCTTCAATAAATGTTTTGTCGTTTATTCCGTTAACGCGCAAGCCATAGGCAACGTTTTCGAAAATAGACTTTGGGAATGGATTTGGTTTTTGAAAAACCATGCCCACTTTTTTTCGCAATTCGTCAACATGAATTCCCGGTGCGTAAATATCCTGTCCTTCAATCAGAACCGATCCAGTCAACCGTGTTCCGGGAATCAAATCATTCATCCGATTAAGGATGCGGAGAAAAGTTGATTTTCCACAACCCGATGGGCCAATAAAAGCCACAACTTTGTTTTGTTCTACTTCCAGGTTGATGTTTTTTAGTGCGTGAAACTCACTGTAATAAAAATCAACATTCTTTGCGTCAATGGTTAGCATATTTTTTAGTCTTCAGTCGACCGTTGTCTGTCGACAAATTGGTTTAATTTGTTTTTACTTTCTTAGAGAAATAGTTTCTGAGTACGTTTGCCAATATATTGACCAAAAGTACAATAAATATTAATACCAATGCAGTTCCATAGGCAATTCCTCTCGAGGCTTCAATATCGGTTCCACTGGTAGTTATTACGTACAGATGGTAAGGCAATGCCATCACCTGGTCGAAAATACTGGTTGGAAGTTTTGGTAAGAAGTAGGCTGCCACGGTAAAGAGGATTGGAGCCGTCTCGCCGGAAACACGTCCGATAGAGAGAATTAGTCCTGTGATTATGTTTGGAAATGCCATTGGTAGAATTACTTTCCGAATGGTTTGTAGTTTAGTTGCACCCAGTGCAAGGCTACCTTCGCGGTACGAAAAATCAATTGCTTTAAGTGACTCCTCGGTGGTACGTATAACAAGTGGTAGTGAAAGTAAACCTAAGGTAAGCGAACCGGCTAGAATTGAATCTCCAAAATGCATAGTGTTTACAAACAGTGCCATCCCGAAAAGTCCGAAGACTACAGATGGTACACCACTTAAATTATTCGTCATGATACGAATAAATGTGGCAATTTTACTTCCGGCTGCGTATTCGTTCATATAAATCCCGGACATGATTCCTACCGGAAAACTAAAAAGACTGCTTCCTAAAACAAGGTAAACTGTACCGACAATTGCAGGAAAAATTCCACCCTTTGTCATACCCTCTTCAGGTGCTTTGGTTAGAAAATCCCAACTGATAACTCCTATTCCTTTTGAAACAATAAAACCCAGAATCAGAATTAAGATAGCCACAACCGAATAGCTCATCAGTTTAAAAATGGTAAACGCAATGGCTTGTGACCAGCGTTTTTTTCGATCGGAATTGTTTGTATTTATAATTGGTGTCATTTTTTTTGTAGTTATTCAATCGTTGAATTGATTAGTATTTTTTTGTAAGTGTACAATTTATAAGATTGTGTACTTGTTTACTATCCCTAGTTATATTTCTTTTTGCTGATAAATTCAATGCTGATGCTGATAACCATTGTGATAAGGAATAATATGCATCCCAGGGCAAATAAAGCCTGATAGTGACCGCTCCCGGCAGATGCTTCGCCCAGTTCGGCAGCAATGGTGGCGGGAATTGTACGTACCGGTTCGAGTAAAGTATGAGGAATAACTGCAGCGTTTCCGGTAACCATCAGCACTGCCATAGTTTCACCAATAGCACGACCAATACCCAGAACGGCTGCTGAAGTGATACCTGATTTTGAATAGGGAATAATAACACGGTAGATAGTTTGCCACTGTGTAGCTCCAAGTGCTAAACTTGCTTCTTTTGTAGCTCTTGGCACAGTACGCATGGCATCTTCGGCTACTGTAATTATGGTTGGAAGTGCCATGATAGCAAGCACTATACTACCTGCAAGAGCCGTTTCGCCCACAGGCAGATGGAATGATTGTTGTAAAAAGGGAACGATTACCACCAGACCAAAGAAACCGTAGACTACCGATGGAATGCCGGCCAGAAGTTCAATTAGTGGTTTCAAAAAATTTCGCACTCGCATGGAGGCTATTTCGGCAAGATACACGGCCACTGCAATACCGAATGGTAATGATAGTAGAATTGCTCCAAGACTAACCCAAATTGTACCTAATAACAGTGGCAATAAACCATATTGAGCTGACGGTGTAGCTGTAGGATACCATTCTTTTCCTCCAAAGAAATCGCCCGGGCGAAGGGTTTCGTGGTTTAATAATGTTCCATTGAAGTTTTTGGCAATGTATTCATTTGGTAAGAATAAGATAATGCCTGGGTGTTTTGCAGTCAGTTCACTCGCCTTCGAAGGAATATTTTCAAAGCTGGCTCCCAGTTCTTCTTCGGTATAATACTTGGTCAAGTCGCTTAGTCGAACCACTTCAATCGGTTCTTCTTTGCCACCTACTTCGTCCCAGTTGGTTATTTCTCCATCAAATATTTGTTTTATTTGATACGAATTCAAATCTTTTACCGGATTTGCTTTGTTGAGTCCAAGTACATAACCTTCTTCAATTACCGGACTGTTGAATAACCCGGATGCTTCTTTGAACAAAAAAATAACTATTAATAATATGGTAATACTCGTTATGCTACCACTTATTAATAATGCGCCTTCTACTAATTTTTCGAGGAATCGTTTCACGTTTCTTTTGGTTTTAAAAACTGTACAAAGAAACGATGACGATATTAAAACTAAATTACGAAAGTATTACAAACATGTTACGTTTTGTGTAGATATTGTTTGTCTATGGTTTAATGTTCAGTATTTCAATTATTTGTATCGAAAGTTGAATTGTTTAGTGCTGAAAAGTTGAATTGTAACAGCATTGTAATAGTTTTGGCAAAATCTTGTAATATAGTCGCCGTTTCTTTGCATCGTAAACTGAAAGAGAAAAATCATATTATAAACTAAATTCAAAAATCAAGAAATGAAATTAAAAAGTTTAGCAATTATCGCATTAGGTCTTATAAGTTCGGCCGTTGCATTTTCGCAAGAAGAAAAGGTGGATACACTAAACGTACTTGATCAGCGCGTTACAATTATCGAAGATCAGGTTCTTACATCTAAAAAACTAAAGATTAGTGGATACCTGCAAGCGCAGTGGCAGTCTTCTCAAATTGATTCAGTTGGTAAAGGATCACAAGACATGAAGGTAGGAACTGCAAAATCGGGAAGTGAAACTACAGACATGAACCGTTTCGGGATTCGCCGCGGTCGTATTAAGGTGGCTTACGAAGATTTTGGTTGTACAGGTGTGTTACAATTCGATTTGACTGAAAAAGGGTTGGCACTTAAAGATGCTTATTTGAATATACTTGACCCTTGGATCGGATATGTTTCTGTCAAAGGGGGTGTTTTTGATCGTCCATTTGGTTATGAAATTTCATATTCTTCTTCTCGTCGCGAGTCGCCGGAGCGTAGTCGTATTTTCCAAACATTGTTTCCAGACGAACGCGATTTAGGCGCAATGCTGACACTTCAAGCTCCGAAAACCTCTCCATGGAATGTGTTGAAACTTGAAGCCGGACTTTTTGCAGGTAACGGTATATATCAGGACAACGATAGCAAAAAGGACTTTATGGGACACCTATCGTATAACAAAACATTAAGTGCAAACATGAAAATTGGCGCAGGAGCATCAATGTACGATGGAAGCGTAGCTCAAACAAACGTAAATGTTTATACTGTGAATAATGGCGTATTTGTAGTGAATAGTAATCCAGCTAACAAAAATAGTTTTGCTAAACGTCAATATTTTGGATTAGACGGTCAGTTTGTTTTGAGTTCAGCACTAGGGCTTACTACAATTCGTGCTGAATACATCTGGGGGCAACAGCCGGGACGCTCTGATAATTCAAGCAGTCCAAAATCAGGTTTATTGCCAGGAAAAGATGCAAGCAATAATGATGTTGCGGGTGCAACAACTTATGCAAACAATCCATTGACTAACGTAGTTACTGCAACAACTGCCTCAACTCCCGGAACTGATACTTACATACGAAAAATGGCTGGTGGTTACGTTCACTTTATTCAAGATATTGCTGATACAAAAAATAGTTTGGTAGTGAAATACGATTGGTATGACCCTAATACAAACATAGCCGCTAATCAAATTGGAGTAGGTGCAAAGACAGGTAAAGCCGATGTTGCTTATTCAACATTAGGATTTGGTTACATGTATCGTATGAACAATAACATTCGTATCATGGCTTATTATGATATTGTATCTAACGAAAAAGTGAATGTAGTTTCGACTGCCTTGAAAGGTTTGACAAAAAATTTGGCTGACAATCTTGTAACTGTACGTGTACAATATAAATTCTAATAAATAAAACAATAAACACATTAAAAAATAAATCAAAATGAAAAAACTAATTTTATCTCTTATGATGGTTTGCACAATTGCACCATCGTTTTATGCACAGAAAATTAAAGGTAGTGACACGGTTTTACCATTGGCACAAAAAGAAGCTGAAGTATTCGGAAAAAAAACCGGTAAATCGGTAACTGTAATCGGTGGTGGTAGTGGTGTAGGTATTGCAGCCTTGTTGGAAGGAACAACTGATATTGCAATGTCATCTCGTGCTATGAAATTTGATGAAAAAATCAAATTTCAAGAATCAGGTAAATCATTGGTAACAAAGATTATTGCTTACGATGCATTGGCTGTTGTTGTAAATCCGTCTAACCCGGTTTCAAAATTGACCAGAGCACAACTGGAAGGTATTTTTACAGGTAAAATCACGAACTGGAAACAAGTGGGTGGTGCTGATTTGAAAATCACTCCTTATTCTCGTGAGTCAAGCTCAGGAACTTACGAATTCTTCAAAGAACACATTTTGAACAACAAGAACTATGTAAACTCTATCTTAAGTATGCCAGCTACAGGTGCTATTATCCAATCGGTAAGCCAAACAAAAGGAGCAATTGGTTACGTTGGGTTAGCGTATATTAATAAAGGTATTAAAGCGATACATGTATCATTTGACGGTAAAAAATATATTGAGCCAAGTGAAGTAACAGCTAAAAACAAAACTTACCCTGTCATTCGTCCACTTTACTTCTATATGGATAAAAAAGCAGAAGCAAAATCAAAACCGTTGGTAGATTTTATCATGTCGCCCGAAGGTCAAAGAATAGTTGCGCAAGTTGGTTATGTTCCGGTAAAGTAAGCTCTGTATAGAGAGAATACAATTTTAAAAAAGTCCGTTGTCAAACATTGTTTTGATAACGGATTTTTTGCATGTTTGAGTCCAATAAAAAATTACACCCGTTTGGTTTGTGAGATTGAAATAGAATAATTGAAGACAGAATATCATAGGTTTTTTGGGTTTTTATTTGCTAAGTTAGCCAAATTGAACAAATATAGGTATAAAAAGTATCACATAAAGCTAAAATATCATGATTTTCTATGTTCGTGATATACTATTTTTGCAATGCTGAGAATTTCCTTCTCCAATTACTTAATTATTCAAAATTAAGGTTAGCAAGAAATGTATTTCCCTTTTCTTAAATCATTAAACACAATCCCATCACATGATTAAATTAAAAAGTTATTTATTTCTAGTTGCGTTTTTTCTCGGTTTGGTTCAATTACAGGCTCAGACGTTCAATATAACAAATTATGGAGCTGTAGGCGATGGCAAAACGCTCAACACGCAGGCCGTTCAAAAAGCTATCGATGCATGCAGTCAAGCGGGTGGGGGCAAAGTTGTTGTTCCAACAGGTACATTTATTATCGGAACCGTTTATTTGAAAAGCAATATTGATTTGAATCTCGAATCGGGAGCTATCCTTCGTGGGAGTGCCAATATCAATGATTATGCACCCTACAATGAAGTGCACTACGGAATGATTTATGCTGAAAATGCAGAGAATATTACCATTTCCGGTTCAGGAAATATCGATGGTAACGGCGACAGTTTTTTCGACCTCAATCATGCAAAAAAAATAGAGTGGGGCGGTACTCAATTTACCCGCCAAAAAGAGAATTTTCGCAAAGTGCTGGATGGCGGATTGGGCGATGGACCAATCGTGCCGCTTAATCGTCCATATCAAATGATTATCTTCAGTAGTTGTAAAAAAGTGACTTTGAAAGACGTATTGGTTACTAAACCATCTTTCTGGACTATGCTTTTTGCCGATTGCGACGGAGTTGTTATTGATAGAATCCGCCTTTGGACTAATATGCTTGCTCCCAATGCCGATGGTATTGACATTGCCAGCTGTAATAATGTAATTATCACCAATTCTGATATCCGTGCCGGCGATGATGCTATTGCCATTGTTGGCTACGATAGCCATTTCGAAATACCCGGTTTCAAAAAACTGCGTCACTCTTCTGGAAATATTGTGGTGACAGGTTGTAATTTGCAGTCCTATTCAAGTGGTATCCGCATCGGTTTCCTCGATCAAAATACAGTTAGTAACATCAATATTTCTAATTGTAATATCACCAATTCTACTCGTGGTATTGGTATTTTCTTACGAGACGAAGGTTCGTTGGAAAACATTAACGTTTCCAATTGTAATATTGAAACTAAACTTCGCACCGGCGACTGGTGGGGAAATGGTGAGCCAATCCACATCTCGGCCATTCGTGGAAAAGCCGGTGTGAAACTGGGAAAAATCAAAAATGTAAAGTTCAATAATGTAACTTGCCGCGGTGAAAACGGTATTTTGGTTTATGGTTCTGACGAAAGTGTAATTGAAGATGTTTCGTTTAACCATGTAACTTTCGAATTGTCCGACTCAAAACTGAATGAAGTAGCTGGTGGTAACATTGATCTTCGTGGTTGTTCCGACGCAAAAAGCCAACTGTTCCAGCATGATATTCCTGGATTATTTGCTCACAAGGTGAATGGATTGACTATTGATGATTTTCAGTTGAACTGGACTGGTACTCGGATGTCATTTTTTACTCACGGAATTGAAGTGTCCGATTTCAGCGCTTTGCGTATTTCAAACTTTGTTGGAACTGCTTCGCCCATCAATAAAACTGCTTTTCCTATCTATCTCGAAAATGGAAAACAGGCAACTGTTGATACAAAAGTTGGTGTAAAAACAATTAATGTGGCTAAATAGCCTCATCAGAATATACAAACGTATTAAAGAAAGTATAAATGAAAAAGAATAATATTTTTTTCGCTTCGATATTTTTTTCGCTCTTTTTATTTCAATCTGCAGGTGCGGCGGAGTCTAAAAAAGTGAGTGTTATTGCAGAGAATAATAAGCTTCAGGTAAGCATAAATAATGTCATCCGGATAAAAGGAGGCGCGCCGGTTTTTGAGAACACTAATTTTATTCCTTCCGCTGTCGCTCATAAAAATTCCAATTTCGATTTCTCTAAAGATACTAAAAAAGCCACTGTTATAGTAAAGGCTTCGGACAATGAAAATGTTGTTGGTTTTTATATGCAAGCCAATGGAAATAACTCTGCCAAAGGCAATGACTTTATCGGTATGTTTTTCGATAGTATTCCCCGGTATAAACAGGGAGTTGCTATCTGGCGCTACAAGCCTTGGAATTCGTGGACAAAACCGATGAAAATAAGCACACCCGGACAAATGGAGGAGTGGGATGTGCAGTTGTTCTATTGGCAATATGCCGATGGACTTTATGGTGCTGCAATTCCGTTGAGTGGTAATGGTTATCGTACCACTTTAGGAAGCAACCATGGGAAGTTTGGTTGTAAGGCTGTTAGCTATTTCGACAACACAAACCGCGACACTGTGCCTATGATGGCTGTTGGTTTTGGATCTGACCCATACAAACTGTTTGAACAATTGTATGAATCAGGTTTGAAAATGATGGGTAAAGCTGAGAATTTGAGAAAAAATAAAACTTATCCAAAACCATTTGAATATCTCGGCTGGTGTACCTGGAATTCGTCAGAAATGGGAAAGGATTTGTCTGATAAGTTTCTACTAGACGCTGCCAAGTCCTTCAACGATAATAAAATTCCATTAGGTTTCTTGATTATTGATGATGGTTGGAGCGATAATAATCCGGCAGTGAATAACCTAAAAGAGTATACACCCAAATCAGATAAGTTTCCCAATGGATTTAAGAAAACCATTGAAATGTTGAAAGCTGAAAATGGAATTCGATACGTAGGTGCTTGGCATGCTTTCAATTGTTATTGGGCAGGTGTTGCTAAGAATTCAACTATTGGAAAGAAATTTGAAAAATCATTGTTTAATTGGGTTCAGAAAAGTCCGGATAAAAATGACCCAGGTAAACAAACAACCATGATTTCGCCTTTCGATGGCGGATTGGGGAGGTTTTATGATGAATGGCATACCTACATGAAATCAGAAGGTGTCGACTTTGTCAAAGTCGATAATCAATTAATGGTGGAGCAAATGAGTCCGGGAAATTACCCAATTTGGGATTTAGCTTCTGCCATGCATCACCAGTTAGATGTGTCTGTAAAGAAACATTTCGATGGTGCAATTATCAATTGCATGGACATGACCAACGATGCGTTCTATAATTTTGGCTCAACCGCTGTGGCTCGTACCGTGGAAGATTATTTTCCCTACGAGAAAGATGAGAATTTCAATATGCAGCGTGGCAATGCGTCGGCTCACGTAACGCAAGCTGTCTACAATGCGCTTTATTTCCAACAAATGGTTTGGCCTGATTACGATATGTTTGAAAGTTCTAATCCAAATGTAAACGTACATCTTGTGGCTAGAGCTATCAGCGGCGGTCCTGTTTATTTGACAGATAAAATAGGTGAGCAGAAATCGAAGGAAATCATGTCGTTGGTTTATTCTGACGGAAAAATTCTTCGTGCCGATGTGCCGGGCAAAGTGACTGAAGATTGTTTGTTCAATGTGCAAGATTCTAAACCTCTAAAAGTATTTTCATTTGCCAATGGAGCTGGTTTATTGGCTGTAATCAATCCTGCTGATGCCGATGATGTAAAAGGTTCGTTTAAAGTTTTGGATGTAAAAGGATTACAAGGAACTAAATTTGTTGTTTATGATCATTCATCTCAAACTATACAGATAGCCCAGCGCGAACAAGAGATTCCTTTGAATTTGAAAAAATATGGAAGTGCTTATTATAATATTGTTCCGGTTAAGAATGGCGTTGCGGTTATAGGATTGGTAAGTAAACTTAATGCACCAAAAGCAGTAAGCGAATTACAATCAACTGCTTCGCAAGTAAGTTTCTCGCTTTACGAAGGTGGCGATGTGCTTGTCTACAGTGCTAAATGTCCAAAATCAATATTGGTAAATAACAAGCCTTTCACAGATTATACTTTCGCAAGTAATAAACTAATGCTGAAACTAAATTACATAGATAAATTGCTTAAAATCAAAATTTCATTTTGATGGTGATTCAAACTCATTTATTTACTCTCCGACTTCACCTAATTCATCGCCCTCTTTTGTCAACAAGGAGGGCGATGAAATAGCGTTTTAAATTTCTGCCCTGGGCACGTATTCATTTCAATGCTTGTATTTATATTAAAATATATTTATTTTTGATTTAAAGACGGCTATCTACATATTTTAATGTTGTTTCCTAAGTCTGCTAATGTGATGAAAAAGTATTGTATACGTGACTAAAAAGTACCATAACTTCTTATATATCATTGAAATTTACTCAAATATAGAAAATGGCAGGTGATGAAGTGAAGTGATGATGTAGAAAAAGTATTGCTTAAAGCTAAAATAATATAGTTTTTATTCTTGTAGATACTTTATTTTTGCATATTCGGAATTTATCATTCCCAACAATAATTAACCTTTAATATTAAAATTAATTCCATGAAAAGAAAACTCAATTTTCTATTGGTATTGCTCCTGTTTGGAGTAGGCTTAGTTTCTGCTCAGCAGAATCTTTCTGTTTCGGGAGTTGTTACTGATGCAGGTGATGGAAGTCCACTAGTTGGCGTTTCTGTCCTTGTTAAAGGATCAACAGTAGGAACAATTACAGACATGAGTGGTAAGTACACCTTGAAAGCTACTCAAGGTTCAACTATTGTTTTCTCATACATTGGTATGGAGAAACAAGAAATTGTTGTTAAGTCAAGTGTCGCCAATGTTGCATTGGGCTCTGACTCTAAGATGCTTAATGAAGTTGTTGCGATTGGTTACGGAACCATGAAAAAGAAACTTGTAACTGGTGCAACAGTACAAGTGAGTGGTGACGATATTAAAAAACTGAATACAGTATCGCCAATGACAGCTTTACAAAGTCAGACTCCCGGTGTAAATATCATGAAAAAATCAGGTCAACCGGGTGATGGTTTCAAAGTTACAATTCGTGGTATTGGTACTACAGGGAATTCAAATCCATTGTACGTTGTTGATGGTGTATCAAGAGATAATATTGATTATCTTGCTCCAGGCGATATCGAAACAATCGATATTTTGAAAGATGCTGCTTCTGCTGCAATTTATGGAGCGAGAGCTTCTAATGGTGTTGTTTTGGTGACTACTCGTAAGGGTAAATCTAATTCAAAAGTTCAAGTCTCTTACGATGGATATTATGGAGTGCAAAATGTTTATAAAAGACTTCCACTTCTTAATGCTAAGGAATACATGGTTATTCAAGATGAGGCTAATGTAAACGCAGGTTTAAAACCCTATGATTGGGCATCACTTCTTGCTCCGGGCGACTACAAAAGAGTTCAAGATGGAACATGGAATGGTACTAACTGGCTTAAAGAGATTGAGAATAAAAATGCTCCAACTCAAAGTCATTCGTTCAACATGACCGGTGGTAGTGATGCTTCGGTTTTCTCGGCTGGTTTCACTTATACTTCGCAAGAGGGTATTTACGGAAAGCCTGTTCAGTCAACTTTCGATCGTTATTCTTTCCGTTTAAATTCAGAGCATAAAATTATTCGTAAAGCTTGGGATATCCTTAAAATTGGAGAGAATATATCATACACCTACACAAAAAAACACGGTATAGCTACTGGAAATATGTGGGGGAATAATATTTATAGTATGATTCAAACCGATCCTCTTTTGCCTATGTATGCAACAGATGCAACAGACAAAGCATATCCATATCATTACACTATTCCTTGGAATACTCTTGCGTCTAACCCAGTTGCAAATATGATAAACGGACAAGGGTATAATGAGAATAAAAATCACTCCCTAAACGTAAACGCTTATCTTACTTTTGAACCAATTAAAGGTTTAGTTTATAAAAGTGTTTTCTCGGCAAGCCCGAACTTTAATTCTTACAGAAGTTTTAATCCAACTTATGTATTAGGACCTACTAGTTTCTCAAATAATAATGGTGTTACTCAAAATATGAGTGGGGGTTATGGTTGGACTTTCGAAAATACGTTGAATTATCAGTTTACCTTAATGGGTGCTCATAATTTTAATATTTTAGCAGGTACAAGTGCTGAACGTTATGGTCTTGGCGATAACTTGTCAATAACCAATAAAAACAGTGTATTTAATGATTTTGAGCATGCTTATATTGATAATGCAAACGTAAATACTACTGCAACAATTGGTGGTTCGCCATGGGGTAAAGGTGGTCTTTTGTCTTATTTCGGACGTATAAACTACGACTATAAAGAAACTTATATGGCAACCGTAGTAATGCGTGCTGATGGTTCGTCAAATTTTGCTCAAGGACATCGTTGGGGTTATTTCCCTTCAGTATCTGCTGGTTGGGTAGTTTCGAATGAATCATTCATGGAATCAACCAAGTCATTTATGGACTTCTTGAAACTTCGTGGTAGTTGGGGTCAAAATGGAAATCAGTCAATTCCTACATTCCAATATATTTCGCTCATTACTTTTAACGACCCGAATAATTCGGTGTATTCAAATTATTATTTTGGATCTGCTAAGATTAATCCTTCTTTAGGAGCTTTTCCTAAGAATCTTCCAACTCCCGATTTGAAATGGGAAACTTCTGAACAATTAGACCTTGGGTTTGATGCACGTTTTCTTGATTCAAAACTTACTTTAGCATTTGATTATTATAAGAAGACAACTAAAGATTGGTTGATTAATGCACCTATTTTAGCAAGCTGGGGAGTACAAAGTGCTCCATATATCAATGGTGGCGAAGTTGTAAATAAAGGTGTTGAGGTGGCTTTAGGATATCATGACAAAGTTGGTGATTTCACTTATGGTGTTAATGCCAATATGAGTTATAATAAAAATGAAGTTACCCGAATTGATAATCAACAAGGAATTATTAATGCAACAAATGTAAAACTTTGGGGTAACGGAACTTATTTTGCTCGTGCAGAAGTTGGCCAACCAGTTGGTTATTTCTATGGATATAAAACAGCCGGTATTTTCCAAAACACTGCCGAAGTTAACAACTATAAAGATAGCAAAGGTGTAGTAATTATGCCAAACGCAAAACCAGGTGATGTTAGATTTGTAGATGTTGATAAAGATGGTGCAATTACAGAAGCTGATAGAACTAAACTTGGTGATCCTAATCCGGATTTCACTTTAGGTATGAACTTTAACTGTGCTTACAAAGGATTCGATTTGGCATTAACAGCAACAGGCGTTTTTGGCAATCAGATTGCAAGAAATTTCCATGATGCAGGGGCTTTTGCTAATAATTATACTACCGAAATTTTGGGTAGATGGCATGGTGAAGGTACTTCGAACAAAATCCCTCGTGTAACCAGTGGATCTTCAATTAATTACACCAATAACTCCGATCTTTCTATCGAAAATGGTGATTATGTGAGGATCTCTAATATTGCTTTAGGATATGATTTCAAGAAATTGATGAAATCGCTTCCTATACAACAGCTACGCCTGTTTGTATCTGTTCAGAATTTAGTTACATTTACTAAATACTCTGGAATGGATCCTGAAATTGGCACTAGTACAGATGATAGTGGTGCTGGTTGGGTAAAAGGTGTGGATCTTGGATTCTATCCTAACCCACGAACATTGATGGTTGGAGCAAATATTAAATTTTAAATGATAGCAGTTATGAAAAAAATATTATATTTCTCAATAATGGTCCTGCTTTTATCAGGATGTAGTGAGAGTTTTCTAGATACAGATAACCTTACTAAGAAGAGTAGTGCCAATTTCCCTGGTACACCTGCTGAAGCACAACAGGCTTTAACTGGAGTCTACTCGAGCCAAAATACTGTTGGTACAGGATGGAATAATATCTTATTGTATTCTGAATATATGTCTGATAATAGATTTGGTGGAGGTGGTATGCACGATCCAAACCCTCAGGCTGCAAACTACTTTTTAGTTGCCAGCACTAATATAATGTCAAACATTTGGTCTGGATATTATCAAGGAATTTATCGTGCAAACACCTTGCTAGAGTCAATTGGAAACGTTAAAGGACTTAGTGCTGCTGAAAGAAGTAAAGTTGTGGGAGAAACAAGTTTCTTAAGAGCTACTTATTATTTTGACTTAGCTCGCTTGTTCAGTACTCCGGAAGTTATTGATGGTCATCAAGGTACTGTGCCATTAATAATATCAACAGTTCCAGTTGATGCGCCACGTGCTACAGAAGATGCTATGTATGGTCAAATTGCTTTAGATTTAAAGACTGCAATAGATTCATTACCTTCAGCCAAAATTGATGTTGCATGGAAAGCAGATAACTTGGGTCGCGCGTCTAAGTATGCAGCAGAATCTATGATGGCAAGAGTATTCTTATTCTATACCGGTTACTATAATAAAACTGAGATAGCAATGCCTAACGGCAGTAAGATTACAAAAGACGATGTGAAAGGTTTTGTTGATGATGTAATTGCAAATAGCGGTTGTACACTTATTCCAGATTTTAGAAACCAATGGCCTTATGCATTTAAAAATGGTAGTGCTACCAATGATTATAAATATGCAAAAGACAATAATCTTAATTGGATTGGTGAAGCAGCTAATACAGAAAATATCTATGAAGTAGTTTTCACAGGTTTCTCTTCTAATGTTTGGGGAGAAAAATCAAACTATGTGAATGGATTTTTTAATACAGGTCAAAGAGATGGTACAGCTCGTGCTGGTATTGGTCATGGTTGGGGATTTGGACCGGTTAATCCTAGATTATATGATGATTGGCCGAATGCTGATGTAAGAAAGAAAGGTACAATTTATTCGGTTGATGATCCTACAGAAGGGCTTGACTACGTAAAAGGAGCAGATAACCAATGGAATGAAACTATGTATATGGACAAAAAATACGTTCCATTCAATGTCAAAAGCGCTGCAGGTAAAGTAGTGAACTGGTGTCATATTCTTTATGCTGGAATTGATGAAAATATTCAATTGGAAAGTGTTCAAAATATGATTGTTATCCGCTTGGCTGATGTTTATTTAATGGGTGCTGAACTTGGTTGTACTAAAGCACAAGCATACATGGACGCAGTTAGAACTAGAGCACAAATGCCATCAGTTCCTGTAACATTAGATAATATCAAAAACGAACGACGTTGGGAATTAGCATTAGAAGGTAGCCGTTATTGGGATTTACTCCGTTGGTATGGTAAAGAAGCCGGTGTGGAAATTAAGAAAAGCTCTACAGGTGCTATAATTTATAATAAAGGTGTTAAGACAACAATTAATGAGGACCGTACTCCTGCTCTTTTCAATAACATTGATGCCAGAGTAAGAGCAACGGGAGGATTTAATATGATTCCTCAAGATCAAGTTGATTTGTCGAAAGTGCTTAAACAGAATCCAGGATGGACTGTTCAAAGTGAATATATGTATGAATTCTAATTTTTAAAATTTATTTGATATGAAAAAAACACTTTATTATAGTTTGGTGGGCTTAGCTTTGCTCTTTGCATCGTGTAGCACCATTGAGGACAGAGCCGAATTAGGACCTATCCTAAAAGCAAGTGAATTGGTGTTCACTGTTTCTCAGCCTACAGCTGGAGCAAACACCATAATCCTGCATAGTAAATCTCCTGGTGCTCTACCTTATTGGGACTGGGGAACTGGATTCTCAAACAAAGCGAATGATACCATTTATATTCCATTTGCAGGAACATTTAAGATGAAGTACACAGCCTTTTGTTCAGGTGGTACGATAACTGATTCTGCAACATTTACAATTGCTAAGAATGACGATGCTTTCTTTGATAAAAATCCATTATGGAAAAAACTAACAGGAGGAGGCGCAGGAAAAACATGGGTATGGGCTACTGATATTCCAAACGGAAAAGTAGCTGGAAACGGACCTGAAGATTGTACCTCACCGCAATGGTGGACAATGACTGCTTCTGACGGTAATGTTAGTGGAGGTATAGCTGATGAGATTACAATGAATCTTTCAGGTGCTGCTAATTTCAGTAGAAAATCGGCTGATGGTAGCGTTAAAAAAGGGTTCTTTGGTATGCTTACAGACTACTCGAACAATGGTAAGACTTTCAACGCATTCGAAGTTATTGGTGGACCTACAATGCCATGGCCATCTACAGGTAAATATCATGTTACAGTAATCAATAACGACGAATTAGTTGTACATGAGTATAAGGCATACAATGTTGCCATGTACAAACGCAAAGGATTTACTTATTAATAAACTAATAGGGCAGTATAAATAATTATGCTGCCCTATATTTGCTGTTTGCCCATAATAAGTTCTTATCTTTGGATATCTACTCTTTTTGAGGCATCATTTTAGAAATCGTCTCTGAATCCAGAGACGATTTCTGTTTAAAATAGATGTGAAATGAGTTGTTGTATAATGCTTTACAGTTTAATAATACATTTGCGATGAAATGTTCAATAAATAGCTTTAGTACTTTTACGATTCTTCTAGCTGCTCTAATTCTTTGTTCGTGCAATAAAAAGCCAACAGATATGACCAATGATGTTCTCAAATATGGGCTGCAAGGTAATGTAAAATCAGTAACTGAAGTTGACTACTCTAATTTTGGGAAATATACTTCAATCATGAAATTTGACGAGAATGGAATGATTCAAACTCAATCATCGTTTAACCCTGATGGTTCACTCATAAAAAGATGGCAATATGAATATAATAGTCAGCTACAGAAAATTAAACGGTATTGCTATGTTTTGAATGATAGTTTATCCGGAATAGTGCATTATAATTACAGTTCTACAAATCAAGTTATTGAAGAATTTTTTTTTGGAGATAAAGGCAATTTAATTTCAAGAACAAAGAATAAATATGATAATTACAAAAACTTAACAGAGACAATTTCAGCTGATAAGGATTCTGCAATTCTGGTAAGTGTAATTTGCAAGTACGATGCTTCCAATAAACTGATTGAGGAAGTGCATTTTGACTCTATTATGCATAAGAAGTGGAAACAAATATATACATATAACTCAGATGGATTGAATACTGAGATATTATTTCAATCGTTAGATGGCGTCAACATTAAAAAATCAACATATTCTTATCTTTCTAATAAGTTGGTTGGCGTGTTTTGTCAATTCAATAATAAAAATCAACTTGTTTTGAAAACAACCTACGAATACAATGACAAGAAGAATTTTACTCGCAAACAAGTCGTAGATTATTTAAATAAAACGGATCAAATTCACACTTATGTATATAAATGTGACAAGCATGAAAATTGGGTTTTTCGTTATGAATACATTAATAATAAAATTGAGGATGTTATTTCCCGAACGTTTGAATATTATTGACTTTATCTAGCATTTATTTTTCCGAGTTAGTTTGCGCTTTTATGGACACATGCGAATATTCAATAGTAGTTAAAATTTGTCATATGTGGGCTTAATCAGCTAGATGAGAGTATGCACTATATAAGATGTGAAATTAACCAATAATTATCAATTCCTTTCCTGTGATTTATCCCGATTATGTTGGTGTTACTGTGCCGGCTTCAATAGCTCCACTTAATTTTACAATTAAGGCTGAAAAATTTGATTTGATTTATGTTGAGGTAACGGGCAAAATAAAAGGTTCGATACACGTACAAGACAAGGAAATGATCCAATTTTCGGAAAATGAATGGCATCAATTGCTGGCCGATAACAAGGGCGAGAAGTTGAATGTAGTGGTGAGCCTGAAATTAAATGGCATCTGGAAGCAATACAGGTCTTTCTCTATTTCTATCAGTTCGTATGCGCTGGATTATGGATTGGTTTGTATTTAGTAGTCGGCGTGGTGATGGCCTCTATACCAGACCTTATTTTGCTTCGATTGACGAAAATGGAAAAGCGACAAAACCCTTTATGCTTCCCCAAAAGGATCCCCGATTTTACGATAACTCATTAAATTCATTCAATGTCCCAGAATTTGTGACATCAAAAGTTAAGGTTGATGTAGCCGAATTTGAATCAATGGCATTAATGAAAGACCGAAAAAAAGTGACATTTAAATAGAAAATTTGTATGACATTAATTAAAGAAAACAGTTCTGCTATCATATCAGGACTGTTTTTTTTATGAATAACTTTTCAGAATACTCCACCCTTGTTTCCTTTTATTGTATCCCTGAAAAAAAAATAGTAGATGATTTAGACTTTTGAAGTTGATTTTGATTATTAAGTATTAGTTTGAGCTAAAATAATATGGTTTTTGCTGATTTTAATGATATAATTTTGTAATACAAAGAGTTTTATGGATGCTGAATTTTGATTATAAAAAAAATAGTGAAGATTACATTCGGCTCTTTCTAACACAAAAAATAAATCGAGAATACAATGAGACACACTGTTTTAAAATTTCAACTATTTTGGTTGGTTTCTGTTTTTTTATTTTTAAGCAATAGCGCGCAGGCAAAAGTTGAATCGTTTACAAAAAATGTAGATGGAATTACTTGTACACTGGATAAGGGATTGATGAAAGTGAAAATTTGTACAGACAACGTGGTTCAAGTGAAATACACTGAACTGCCGGTTTTTATGGATAAAGCCTCACTGGTAATTACAAACGAATGGAAAACAACTCCAAGTTTCACAGTTGCCGAAACTGCGACTGAAATCACTATTACTACAGCTAAATTAAACGTAGTGGTCAACAAAGTCAGTAACTCAGTTAAATACACTGATTTAAAAGGAAATGTGATTCTAAGTGAAGACGATTCTCAAAGTAAATCGATGAAGGAAGCTACTATTGCCGGTATCGATACTTATATCTGCTCTTCGAAATTTAACTCGCCCAAAGATGAATCTCTGTATGGCTTAGGTTGTCACCCGGAGGATTCACTTTCAGTAAATTATAAAGGTCGGAATCAGGATATGGCTATCAAGTATATGACTGGTGCCATTCCTGTACTTTTGTCAACCAAAGGATATGGCCTGTATTGGGACAATTATTCTGCTTCCAACTTTTATGGAGCTGAAAATGAGAATACCAAGTTTAAGTATGAATCGGAGAGTGGAACTATGGTGGATTATTATTTCATTTATGGACCCGACTTTGATACTATTATTGCTTCCTACCGTAATGCCACTGGTAATGCACCAATGTTTCCCAAGTGGTCGTTTGGTCTTTTCCAATCGCAAGACAGATATAAAAGCCAGGCTGAGGTTTTATCGGTGAAAGATAAGTATCGCGATGGCAAAATTCCTGTTGACGTGATAGTTCAGGACTGGTTTTATTGGGAGCCTAATGTAATTGGTTCGCACGTAATGTGGCCGGAAAGATACCCAGATCCAAAAGCAATGGTTGATGAATTGCACAAAGCTAATTTTCATGCTATGATTTCTATTTGGCCGGTGTTCTCAAAAGGAACAACTCCTTACAATCAAATGGCACATTCTGGTGGAATGACCGATATTCTTTGGGAGAATGCGATGACCAAAATCATGGATAGCTATTACGATGCACATAGCGCACAAGCACGTGATTTGTATTGGAAACAAGCTAAAGATAGCTTAGTTGGCCGTTACGGTTGGGATGCCTGGTGGGTTGACCAATGTGAGCCGGATAATGGAAACGACCTGGACTTGAGAAGGAAAAGCCATTTTGCTATCGGACGTGGAATTGATTATATGAATACCTACTCGTTGATGCACTCCACCGGTTTGTATGATCACTGGAGAAAAGATATTCCGAACAAACGTGCATTTTTCCTTATCCGTCAGGCATTTGCAGGTCAGCAACGCAATGCTGCAACGCTTTGGTCGTCGGATATAACTTGTACTTGGAGTTCTTACAGAAATCAGATTCCACAAGCAATTAATGCTTGTGCTTCGGGTATTCCGTACTGGACTTCTGATATCGGCGGATACCACTATAAATGGTCGGCTCCCGATTGGTCAACGCCATCGAACCGTGAATTATTTACTCGTTGGTTCCAATTTGGAACATTTAGCCCAATTTTCAGAATTCATGGAAAAGGCGAAAGAGCTTTATTCTCTGACAATTGGGATGCTCCGATGAAAGCTAATTTGTTGAGATACGATAATTTGCGTTACAGACTATTACCTTATATTTATTCTCTATCAAGCAAAGTAACCAACGAAGGTTACACCATTTTACGTTCACTTGCATTCGATTTTAGAGAAGATGCCGGTATTAAATCAATTCCCGATGAATATATGTTTGGTTCTGCATTTCTTGTAAGTCCTGTAACTGAGCGCATGTACAGTCTTCCAAATAGTAAAAACATTAAGAAAACAAGAAAAATTTATCTTCCAAAATCAGCTAACTGGTATGATTTCTGGACCGGTAAATTAATTTCAGGTGGACAAACTATTGACGCTGCAGCTCCAATTGAAACACTTCCACTTTATATCAAAGCGGGATCAATTGTGCCAATGGGACCATATTTGCAATATGCTACCGAGAAAGTTGCCGATCCAATCGAAGTCCGCGTTTATACCGGTGCTGATGCTGACTTTGTACTTTACGAAGATGAAAACGACACTTATAACTACGAGCAAGGTAAGTTCTCAACTATTGCATTGAACTGGAATGAAGCAAGCAAAACATTGACAATTAAAGACAGAAAAGGTGAATTCCCAGGCATGTTGAAAGATCGTACATTCAGAATCGTGTACGTGAACACAACTAACGGTAAAGGAATAGAACCGGCTGCTAAAGCTCAAACTGTAAAGTATTCAGGACAAGAAATCAGTATCAGGAAATAGTTGTGGTGTGATACGAATAAGCAATCGCAGTATATTATATAAAAAAAGAAGTGGATAAACACCATCGATAATATTCGGAAATATTACAATTGTCGACTATAAATATATACGATTTAAATAAACAACTATGAAAAAGTTTTTTTTCAAAATCTGTTCCAAGTCTGGTCGGATTGTTGGTGTCAACAAAAAAAATGTATTGTTGAAGATTTTTTTTCCATTGTTTTGTTTTGCAGCACTAATCTGGTTTCTAATCAGGGTTATTCCTAAGCCTAGTCGGATTAACTATCCTTGTCAGCAAGTAGTAGGGCCGATAGCAATAACTACCCTAACATACATTGGTAGTCTTACAGGTATTGCATTGCTTCCAAGAAAAGCTAAATCTCTTATCCATAATCATAAATATTTTGCTGGGCTTTGTTGTTCAGTAGTTTTTGTTGTATGCTTAGGGCTGTTTGTAGGTCAGAGTACTTTAAGAGTTTTTGCACAAAATCTTGGTGCAATAAATCATGAATATGTTCCCATAGATGCCGGCTCCTCAAATCCAATTGGAGAGGGCAAAGGCATTTTCCCCGGTCGTGTTACATGGGTACGTGATTCTACTGTTTCAACCTGGAATTCGGAATTCGGTGAGGGACACTGGTGGGAAGACAAGTTCACCAGTCAAGATAAAGTGGATCGCATGATGGAGAAAGACCTGTTGGCTTTGACAGGTACTTCAACAGCTTCTGAGTCATGGAACAAGATTTTTACTTATCATAACAAGACTCATGACAAAGGAAACAAAGGTTATCAAAAAGGTCAGAAGATTGCTGTAAAAATTAATTGTAACAATGCTTACGAAGGTTATTCTGACGTCGACAACCAGATTGATGCTTCCAAACAAACTGTTTTAGGCATGTTGCGCCAGTTGATTAACGAAGCTGGAGTAGACCAGAAAGATATTCTGGTTTACGAAGCTATCCGAGTGATTCCCGATCGCATTTATAAACCTTGCCACAAAGAATTCCCTGAAGTTCAATGGATGGATTCAAAAGGTAATGGTGAAAATGGTCGTCTTTCTGTTCAATGGAGACCTAATACCATCAAGTATTCAGGTCAGATAAAATGCGGTACTGCTATTCCTCAGTTGGTTTACGACGCTGATTATATTGTAAATATGACACTCATGAAGGGTCATCCGTCAGTTGGTATTTCACTTACTGCCAAAAATCACTATGGTACAATCAACAATCAAGACCACACATGGTTTAAGATGGGAGATTATCATCCGTTTGTTGATCTGATGGCGAGTAAATACATTGGTGGTAAAACTGTTCTTTACATGTTGGACGGTTTATATGGTATACGTGACGTTAATGATCCTGTAACAAGAGAATATGCCGGATGGTATCATTTATTCGGTGGAGAATGGTTGAGCAGTATTTTCATGTCACTTGATCCTCTTGCAATTGATGCGGTAGGTTACGACTTCCTGCGTGCTGAATTTGGTGCTCGTCTGGGACGTGGCACAGGTGCTGCTGCTGACGTTTACATGCATGAAGCTGCGCTGGCAGACAATCCGCCATCGGGTACCGTATACATGCAGGATGGAAAAAAAGTTAGGAGCTTGGGTGTGCATGAACATTGGAATAATCCGGAGCAAAAACAATACTCCAGAAACATAAATAAATCAGGGAAAGGGATTGAACTTCTTAGGGTTCAGTAAAAAAATGATAATCTCTAAAAAATAGTTCAACTTAAAAGCAATAAAATTCATACACGAACTTTTATTGTTGCCTTTTTCGCTGGTATTAATAGTTATTCGCTCAAACGGCTATGATTAATGCTTCAACTCTGAGTTGTATTAGTTTGAACGGCAAATTGGAGTCGATTACTGACCATTGGGGCTAATGCACCCTCTGAAACAAGGTGCTTGAAATCGAAAAGGATTAATCTCCCACCGTGGTGAGAAAAAGAAAATCTGAGACATTTTGAAAATACATTATGAAAATAAAAATTTAAAATGAGAAGTTATGAATTATAAATTTATAAAAATGAAGAATTTATTGTCTATTTTTTTTTGTCTCTCAATCTCGTTCGGTTCATCTTTCGCTAAAGGAAAGAATCTAGCAGGAATGGTACATATTCCTTCAAAATCTCAAACTTTTATTATGGGTATGGATACTGCGGAATTGTTTAAAAATGAGCCACGAGCTGGTTGGGCTTGTTATGTTGGCAAACATCAGGTTAAGTTTACCTACGATTTCTATATGGATTCGAAACTGGTTACTCAGGGCGATTACCTGAAATTGATGGGAAACAATCCCTCTGGAAATATTACTGGTGATTTAAATTTACCGGTAGAGCAAGTTTCATGGTTCGATGCTATTATCTATTGCAATGCTAGAAGTAAACGTGATGGTCTTCAGCCGGTTTATTCGTACAAATCGATCGTTAATAAAGGAAATCATGTGGTTGGGATGGAAGACTTAACCTTTGATATTAAGAAGAATGGTTATCGGTTGCCAACCAATGCCGAATATGAATTTGCCGAACGAGCCAATACGACAGGTAGATATTTTTTCATTTCAGATGGGCAGGATGCCAATGTTGCAGGGAATGATTATGCTTGGTCGATTAACCTATCGGGTTTCAAATACGAAAAAGGTGGAATTTTCACCACAGCCGTAGGTAGTAAAAAACCAAACCCCTGGGGAATTTATGATTTGATTGGAAATGTATTTGAGTGGTGTAACGATTGGGATGCCTCATATGTATTAACGCCTGAAGTTGATCCTGTAGGTCAGTCGTCTAGTATCGAAGGGAAGCGAATCGCAAAGGGAGGATCATATCGCACTGATATTAATTACCACATGCGCATTGCTTATCATTATAAATGGTCGCCCGAAACGGTTTCCGGCGAAATTGGATTTCGGTGTGTGGCAACAAAGAGATGAACAGAAGCTTTTAGAAAATAAATCACAAGTAAAATACTTTTAATATTATGAAGCTAACATCTTTATTTACTGGTTTTATGTTTTTTATCTGCACGTTCGTAGGTGCTCAGACACTAAAAAATGGATATAAATGTCCGGGTAAAGGGCTTAAACAGCATGATTTCCTTTATGTAGGGGAATGGGATATGCGGAATCCACAAGGTCAAAAGATGTTTGTTGTCAGAGATGGGAAAGTTGTATGGCAATATTCAATTCCCTTGAGAACAGCTACCGGTTGAATTCAGGAATTTGACGATGCAACCATGCTTTCCAACGGAAATATTGTATATGCCTGCATGTCTGGAGCCGGCATTATCACACCTGCTAAGAAAATAGTATGGGCATTATCCTCATGGGAAAATCCTGATTTAGGACCAGCCACCTACATTCAATTGCTCGACGAAGTTGGAAACCCGAACAATGGCGAGGTCCAACGGTAATTTGACTTATTATTCCCCCAAAACTAAATTATAATGAATAAATATATATTACCAATTGCCATCTTGTTTCTAATTGGAGGTCAGGCTATTGCCCAAATTAAAGAGGGCAAAACTTACATGATTATTGCCAGTCACAGCAACAAGCCACTCGAAATAAAAGCTTCTGAAGATGGTTCTGTTAATGGACTCCAGCTTCAACAAAACGATTCGACAGGAAAACCTAATCAGTTGTTTTCGTTTAAGAAGCTGAAGGGTGGATATTATCAGATTATTTCTCAATGCAACAATAAGTCGCTTGAGGTGAGAAATGGCTCTTTGCACGACCATGAAGCCATTCAGCAGAATGAGTTTAATGGAGCTGATTATCAGCAATTCACTCTTGTTAAAAATCTAAATGGTACTTATGCCATTGTCAATAAAAACAGTGGTTATGGATTTGATGTGCTTGGTGGCCCTAATTCGTTTGCCAACAATATGCCTATCATTCAATATCCGGTTTTAGGAGCAGCAAATCAGGCATATCGGATTGTTGATATCGACAAATACCAAGGTTCATCATCAAACCTTTTGCTAAAGCATCCTTTTTTGTACACTGGCGAATGGGATTACCGCAAACCCATGCAAAACATGTTTGTTGTGCGCGATGGAAAAATTGTCTGGTCGTATGGCATTCCACTTAAAAATGAAAAAGGCGAAATGGAAGAATTAGGTGATGCAACCATGCTTAAGAATGGGAACATCGTTTTCTGCCGGAAAGTTGGTGCCAGTATGATCACACCTGACAAACAAATTATCTGGAATATAGTTGCCGATGCCGGATGCGAAATTCATTCCGTTCAACCGATTGGATTAGACAAAGTTCTTGTTGTTCAGAACGGAAATCCAGCGAAAGCTATGTTCATTAATACCAAAAAGAATAAAACAGAGAAAGTGGTAGTTCTGCCTTCAGGAAAGCCCGGAAGCAGCCATTTGCAATTTAGGCGTGTTCGTTTAACCAGCACTAATACCATATTGGCAGCACATTTAGACAACAATAAGGTTGCCGAATACAACCTTAAAGGAAAAGAGATATGGGCGCATACAGTTAACGGACCATGGGGTGCTGTAAGATTGAAAAATGGGAATACTCTTATTTCATCTTATCCATCGTTGGTGACTGAGGTAAACAAAAAAGGTGAGGTTGTTTGGGAGTTTTCAGACAAAGATGTACCCAATTTAAAATGCTTCATTTTTCAGGAAGTGAGTCGCTTGGGAAATGGTAATACCTTAATTTGCAACTGGTGTCCAGTGCATTTGAAAGAAACTAATGAATGGACAAATACTGTTCAGGTGTTGGAAGTAAGTCCAGATAAAAAAGTGGTTTCGATCCTTAATGAATGGAATGAACCATTGGATCTAGGTCCTGCATCTTCAATTCAATTGCTCGACGAAGTTGGAAACCCAAACGTTGGCGAGCTTCAACGATAATATAAACAGGTAAAGTTTAAAATATGAATATCAAGAATATAAAACGCTTTCTGTTAATTACGATGTTTTCAACAATAACAGCAGTGGGCTTTTGCTCCTCTTATTACAATGTAAAGGATTATGGTGCTAAAGGTGACGGTGTCAACCTCGACAGCAAAGCCATCAATAAAGCTATTGAAAAGGCTGCAGAGCAAGGTGGAGGAACGGTGTACATTCCGGGCGGAAAGTATCTTTCAGGTTCTATTCGGCTAAAAAGCCACATTTCATTGTTTATAGATCAGGGTGCAACGATTATTGCAGCTCCTGTTACTGCTGAGAACGATTATAATCAGGAGGAAGAGAGCATTAGCACTAAATATCAGGATTCAGGTCACAGTCATTGGAAAAATAGCCTTATTTGGGCTTATGATATGGAAGACATTTCTATCGTTGGATCTGGTTTAATTGATGGAAAGAATCTCTATGCTGATTGGGTGAAAGGTTCTACAATGAATGCAAACAAAGCCATTAGTATGTATCGCTGTAAAAATGTAACCATACGTGATATTAGTATTCTTCATGGTGGTTGGTTTGCGATTTTGGCTACCGGTGTGGATAACTTTACATTGGACAATGTAAAAATGGATACCAACCGCGATGGGGTAGACATTGACTGTTGCAAGAATGTTCATGTTTCCAACTGTTATGTGAATTCACCTTACGACGATGGTATTTGTCTCAAAAGCACTTTCGCTTTGGGTTACGCCCGCTCCACTGAAAATGTGACCATTAATGGCTGTATGGTTTCCGGTTACGATGAAGGTACTTTTCTTGATGGCACTTACAAAAGAACCAAAAATGCAAAATATGGAACTCAACCTACCGGTCGCATTAAATTGGGAACTGAATCGAATGGTGGTTTCAAAAATGTGACTATCTCTAACTGTGTATTCGACTATTGCCGTGGGTTAGCTTTAGAAACTGTTGATGGTGCACTTCTGGAGGATGTGACTATTTCTAACATTACCATGCGCGACATTGTGAATGATCCTATTTTCATGCGTATAGGCGAACGTATGCGCGGTCCGAAAGGTGTTGCTGTAGGAAAGTTGCACAGAATTAAAGTCAATAACGTGATGGTTTACAATGCAAATTCGTCTTACACTTGTACTCTTTCAGGTACTCCCGGAAACGATATTGAGGATGTGGAGCTTAGTAACATAACAATGTATTATGGTGGTGGAAGTTCAACAACTGATGTATTCAAAGACATTCCAGAAGTTGAGAAAAACTATCCTGAACCTGGAATGTTTGGACCCATTCCTGCTTATGGTCTGTTCGTAAGACATGCGAAAAATATAAGGATTGAGAATTTTGAACTTTATACTATCAATCCTGACAAACGCCCTGCATTTTTGTTTGACGATGTGAAAGGGGCTAATTTCAAATTTGTAAAAGCTCAGAAAGAAAGAGAATCCTCATCCGTCGTATTGAAAGATTGTTCATCTATTAGTTTCTTTGAATCACTGGGCATCACAAACCACCTTGTTGAGAACTCAGGCAAGAAAGAGTTGTAGTTATTGCAATAAAAACAAGAATAATCTTATAATAGTTTCTAATACTTAAAAAATATTCAACAATGAAAAAATTAGCTATTGCAGTTGTTTTGATTTTAGTTTCTCTGAGTGGAATGGCACAGGATGAAATTAACCGTATAAAATACAATAACCAGAACATTTTCCTGAACGGGGCTAATATTGCCTGGATTAATTTTTCGAAGGACATTGGTCCAAAAAGTGTAACCGACATAGAAGGGTTCCGCAAGATATTTGCTGAGGTACATGCCAGTGGTGGCAATTCTATGCGTTTATGGCTTCATACTACCGGAGCTAATTCACCTGAATTTAATAAAGACGGGATGGTTATCAGTCCGGGTGAGGGAACAATTGCCGATGTGAAATCCATTCTCGATGTTGCACGGGAAAACAAGGTGGGTTTAATGCTTTGCCTGTGGTCTTTTGATATGCTTCGAAAATCAAATGGAGAACTGTCAACAGGAAGGGCAAAGGTTATTCTTTCAAATGTTGAAGGAACAAAATCGTATATAAATAATTCCCTTATCCCAATGGTAAAAGAGCTGAAAGGACACCCAGGAATTCAATCATGGGAAATTTTCAACGAACCGGAAGGAATGAGTAATGAATTTGGATGGGATTTCAATTACCATGTTCCCATGTCAGATATTCAACGATTTGTCAACCTGTGTTCGGGAGCAATCCATCGCGTCGATCCAAAAGCTCTAGTGACGAATGGTTCGTGGTGTTTTTATGCATCAACCGATGTTGGCGAAAAGAATAAAAACTATTATACCGATGCACGCCTGATTGAAGCTGGTGGTGATAAAGACGGAATACTTGATTTTTATACTGTTCATTATTACGATTGGGCAAAAGTGGAATGTTCGCCATTCCATCACGATGCCTCATACTGGAAATTGGATAAGCCGCTTGTAATTAGTGAATTTCATCCTAAAACAACATTCGGCGTTAATGAAAATTTGCTTTACGATGAACTGTATAAACGTGGATATGCAGGTGCTATGGCTTGGAGCTGGACAGATTCAAATCATGGTGTAATGCTCGGTAATATGGCTGATATTTTCAAAAAATATCCAAAGGATGTTATTCTGAAATAGAGCAATGCCCCATCGTGAATTTTGTATAATAGAAATAGAAAAGCCTTTCGGTTATGACGGAATATAGCTGTTTTATTGATAGCCAGCTTCTATGAAAATTACGAACTTCTTTCTAACAAATTACTAGAAACCCTATTTAATCTCTTTTGTGTAAATTCCCCACAACTTGCTGTAACTCTCATTTTATATGGAACAAGGGAGCAATTAATACCGCGTCAGCTTGCTGTGGAGATGTTTTGTTAAATATACAAGTGTTGATATTAATGTGTTCGTTAGTTTTTACAATGTATTTTCAGTTTAATGACAAATAAATATCTATATAATAAATAATATCTAATTGAAAATGAAAAATATACACTCCAAATTAATTGCTGGTCTTTTATTGTGTTCAACAATGCTCAGTGCACAAAAAACAAAAGATTTCGACGTTAAATCGCAAGATGGACAGATTGCGTTACATGTTGTTGCAGGTGAAAAACTTGTTTGGTCGGTACAGCTTAAAGGAAAACAAATCATTGCTCCTTCGGCGATGGCTCTACAACTTGGAAATGGAGAAAATCTTGGCGATAGGGTGACCGTAAATTCGTCGAATATACTAAAAGTCAATACAACTTTCACAGCACTGAATTATAAGAAGTCTACGATTTCTGACAATTATAATGAACTCATATTGAACTGCAAGAACGATTTTGGTGTAAAGTTCCGTGTGTATAACGATGGAGTAGCCTATCGCTTTTTCACGAAGAAAAAAGGGGAAATCATTGTAAAAAATGAAATAGCCAATTTCAATTTCACGGAGGATTACAAAGCGTTTATACCGTATATGTGGGATTACCGGGGTGGTGCAAAATTCAATTCCTCATTCGAAGCACTTTACAAAGAAAGCAAAATTTCAAAATTCGCTCCGGACTCATTGGCATTCCTGCCTTTGTTGGTTGACGAAGGTGACAACAATAAAGTTGTCATTCTGGAAGCTGACTTGGAAGATTATCCGGGTATGTATTTGAATATGAACGAAACACATAAAGGTTTTATGGGCGTTTATGCTACTTATCCGCTTGAAACTAAAATGGGCGGTTATGAAAACATGAATGTAATCCCAACTAAAAGAGCAGATTATATTGCAAAGACATCTGGAACCCGTAATTTTCCATGGCGTGCAGTGGTTATTAGTCAAAGCGACAAAGAGTTGCTAAACAATGATATGGTTCAAAAATTAGCTTCAACATCCAGAATTGAGGATGTTTCATGGATTAAAACAGGGCAAGCTGCGTGGGACTGGTGGAGCGACTGGAATATCTCACATGTCGATTTCAAAGCTGGGTATAACAATGCAACGTACAAATATTACATTGATTTTGCGGCAGCTAATAAGTTGAGCTACATTGTTATGGACTGGGGTTGGTCGGGTCATACCGATATTATAAAAGTCATTGCCGATGTAGATATTCAGGAATTAGTTGATTATGGCAAACAAAAAGGAGTTGGAATCTTTCTTTGGGCATCGTGGTATGCAGTTTCGCAACAGATGGATCAGGCGTTTCCAAAGTATGCTAAAATGGGAGTGAAAGGATTCAAAATTGATTTCTTCGACCGTGATGACCAACTGGTAATTGCTTCGACTTATGCAATAGCTAAAAAAGCAGCCGAATATCATTTGTTGGTCGATTATCACGGAATTTACAAACCAACTGGAATTCAAAGAACCTATCCGAATGTAATCGGTTTTGAGGGAGTCAAAGGCTTGGAAAACTACAAATGGGCTGTGGAAGACCAACCCCGTTATACTACTACTATTCCTTTTATCCGCATGATGGCCGGACCGATGGATTATACACCGGGATCTATGCGAAACTCCAATAAAGTAAACTATCGATCCATTGAGTTGATGCCAATGAGTCAGGGAACACGATGTAACCAACTAGCCATGTATGTGGTGTTTGATGCACCATTTCAGATGTTGTCCGATAATCCAACAATTTATATGAAAGAGCAGGAATGCACCGATTTTATTGCATCAGTTCCAACGACTTTTGACGAAACGGTGGCACTTGATGGTAAAGTAGGTGAGTTTGCTGCCCTTGCGCATAAAAAAGGAGAAACCTGGTACGTAGGAGCCATGACTAACTGGACTGCACGCGAACTTACCATCGACTTCTCATTTCTGCCAACAGGAAATTATCAAGCAGTGATATTTAAAGATGGCATAAATGCCGACCGTGATGCAACTGATTATAAGAAAGAGACGATCAAAATAGCTTCGGGCGACAAAGTGAAAGTTCAACTTGCATCGGGTGGTGGCTGGGCTGCCAGAATTGAACGAGTAAATGATTAATAAGTTACAATTCATGCAACAGATCATAGTCTAGATGTGACGAACTATTTTGTATTATGATTACTGTTTTGTTTGTAATCATTGCTTTTCCATTTTTAAGCAGTACTGCAATCAAATCTAGTAAAAGTGAAAATTTTCATCGACAACATGGCTGAAATGAAATAATTTAGTTGTCCCTTAAAAAATCCTATTATTTTCAATAAGCAAGAATCCCTAAAGGTTTTTGCTTATTGTTTTTTCTAATTGTTAGTAAGAAACTGATTCGAAAATCGAGCCAAGAAATGGATTTTCTGATCCATCTCCTAAAATTGAATGCAGCAGCTAGAAGAGCATTGCGAACATCTTCCTTAAAACCTTTAAGGAAGGATCTGGCCATTTTATGAACTGCTTTTGTATGTCCAATTATTGTTTCTATAGCGGATCTTCGTCTAAATCGTTTTCTTTTTGTTGACTTTTGATACGGGCAATCACTTTTCTTAGACTTTGTAGGTGAATGTATAATTGTATCTCCCGCTTGCTTGGCTCCTTTGGATTTCCTGTCAACAGCTGCTTCAGCTGCTCTTTTCCCAACTATTCGTTGATGTACATTCAGCGTCTCTTCCAATGTTTTGCTATCGTGTGTATTCCCTTTTAAGGTAGGCACTGATACAATTATATTGTGGTTCGTGTAATGCCAAATGAGGCCTTGCTTACAAATTCAAAATTCTTATGCTCTTTGCCTTTAGCGGTACAAGCAACCTCCGGCTCATGAAGTGAATATATTTTGTTTTTGTCCTCCCTTTTCTGACCTAAAACTTTTCTATTTTCTTTCAGTTCTGAGCGGTATAAACCTTCCTGCAATTTTCTTTCCAATTCTCGAACCAGTTGGCAGCAATTGTTTCTATCTTTCTATTATTTTGATTTGCAACTTCGATATAAATAAGGTGAATATCTATTTTTTTTATGTGAATGCTGTTTTGAGTCTCTGAGTCTAATTTGTATTATATATATTAAGTAGGCAAGTATAATAATATGTGCTTAGTGATAACCGCCAGAGCCTTCTTTAATTATGAAAATTTAAGAAGTATTACAATACTCATTATTTTAACTTTTAGAAGATCGGTTTATTAATCTTATATATTAACATTATGCGATAGCTATTGTATAGAATCCGAACTAGTATTTTATGACAGTTTATGCTATTTATTTTTCATATTATTTTGTCTAGTATGCCATATTACAATGTCTTTATTATATAATATACTACTCTGTAATTATATTCTGTTATTCTTTATTTAATGAGATTGACAATATATTTATTTGTTACAATTCGCACTGACAATTAATTGTAGAGATACTACTCATATCTAATGATTAGGTATTTTTAAACTAATATCTATTAAGCTCTTTGATAATAAAATTAATAGATATTTGTACTTAGGAAATGTTTTTAAGCGTAATTGTCGAAATAGTATTATATATGGCTAAATAAATATGTATTTTGGAGTGTAAGATACTTTATTTTTGCACATTCGGTTTTTGTACATTTAATACGGTAATCAATATGCTAGTGAAATTGAGTTCGCAACAAAGATGTAATCAAAAATTCATGATTATTGCTCACTTAATGGGTATACATCTGTAAATGATATCTGCTAAATTGGTTGTTTCATATATGACTTTCAAGGTAGAAGCGCACAATTTAGATAAATCAAAAAAATAAGTAACAAATAATATAATCACTAACTTTAAAAACAATAAATATGATATGAGAAATACCACTTAGATTCACTCTTAAAAGTAGGAGAATGCAGTTGCATTTACCGTTCGTCTTTTAAAATTACTTATTCTATCAAGCCGAAACGTTATAGGTTAACGTTTTTGAAAGGATAGATAAATTCAAATTAATTTATTGAAAACCTTCAATTTATTTACATGAGAAAAACAGTTATTATCCTCATTGGGATACTTTGTATCTCGATGTCGAATTTTTCGCAAGAGAAAAAAGAAGTCACTCCGCAGTCACAAGGCGGTGTGCAGATTATTACAGGAAAGATAGTTGATGAAAAAGGTGAGGCCGTTATTGGTGCCTCAGTGAGAGTAAAAAAGAGTAAAACCGGAACAATATCAGATGCTTCGGGTAGATTCTCTATATCAACAAATTCTGGTGCCATTTTAGAAATATCCTACCTTGGATATAATTCTCAGGAAGTGGTAGTAAATGGGAAATCTAGTATCTCAATCCGTTTGGTTGAAGATTCTAAGGTTATTGATGAAGTTGTAGTTGTAGGTTATGGTAGTCAGAAAAAAGTTACTTTAACCGGCGCAGTTACAAGTGTAGCTGGTTCAGATCTTCTAAAATCTCCATCCCCTTCATTAGGTAACGCACTTACAGGTAAATTGCCAGGTGTTTCTACTGTTCAGTTTTCGGGATTACCCGGTGGTGATGATCCCCTTATTCTTATCAGAGGGGTAGCTTCTCTTACTAGAGATGGTTCAGCTCCATTGGTAATGGTGGATGGAGTAGAGCGTAGCTTTACCCAGATAGATCCAAATGAGGTTGCTGACATAAGTGTTTTGAAGGATGCCTCGGCCACAGCGGTTTTTGGAGTTCGTGGTGCGAATGGTGTAATTTTGGTAACGACAAAGCGTGGAGAAGCGGGGAAAGCTCGTATATCAGCATCTGCATCGTTTGGAATTCAACAACCGACCAGATATATTGATTTTGCGAACAGTTATGAGTATGCTAACACGTACAACAACGCCCAGAGATGGGACGGTTACAAAGAGTCAGACTTGAAGTTCTCGCCTGCAGCAGTTCAGCACTTTAAGAATCATGACCAGCCTCTGCTTTATCCTGACATGAACTGGGTGGATTATATTCTGAAACCTATGTCAACTCAGAGTCAACAGAACGTAAATATTACGGGTGGTAACGAACGTGCTAAATATTTTGTGTCAGTTGGTTTATTACAACAAGGCTCATTGTTTCGTACTTTTGCCACCGATCCCAACGAAAAGTTCTCTTACAATCGGTACAACTATCGCGCTAACTTAGATTTAAAAATTGACAAAATTAGCTCTTTAGCTGTTAGTATTGGTGGTCGTTTGGAAGCTCAAACATCTTTGCCAAGAGGTGAAAAGGATATTTTTGAAAATATTATGTTTTCTAATCCTATGGCAGGGGCAGGTATTGTAGATGGAAAGCGTATTATAGGTAACACTGATTATATTGGAAAAGATATGGATTCAGGTGACCCATTGAGATTTTACGGATCTGGTCACAAACTGGGTTCAACCAATGTGTTGAATCTTGATTTAGAATATTTGGCTAATTTAGACGTATTGACAAAAGGACTAAAGTTCAAAGCGAAAGGATCTTATAATAGCAACACTAACTTTACAAAAAAATGGGAAAATTATCAAACGTATCCCACCTATAAACCCTATGCGCTCGGGGATGCTAACTCAGGTGCTTATCCATCTACCACAGTAGTTTTGCAAACATCGGGTGATAAATGGAAACCGGCGTACTCGGAAGACAAAAGTGTTGGTAGAGATTGGTATGCTGAAGTAGGTCTTAATTATGCACGAAAATTTGGTCTTCACGATGTGTCAGCATTAATGATTTATAACCAGTCTAAAAAGTACTATCCAAATCCTTATGAAGAAATACCACACGGATATATTGGTTTTGTAGGTAGAGTAACCTATAATTATGCATCCCGATATATGTTCGATTTTAATATTGGGCGTAATGGTTCCGAAAACTTTGCTCCCGGCAAGCGTTTTGGAACGTTCCCAGCTGCTTCTATAGGTTGGATTGTGACAGAAGAACCGTGGATGAAACAACAAAAGGTTCTTTCATATTTAAAATTCCGTTATTCATACGGTATGGTAGGAAGCGATTACATGAACAATAGAAGATTCCTTTATTTATCCCCAGAATATAGTGTTAATAATGGTTATTACAAAACTTACGGAGGTGGTCAACTTGGTTATAATTTTGGAACTACTAATACTACTTTTGTTAAAGGAGCGACGGAAAACACTTCTGGCAATCCTGACGTAACTTGGGAGACAGCTGTTAAGCAAAACCTAGGTGTTGATATTAGAACCTTCGGAGATAGGTTGGGTATTAATATTGATGTATTCAATGAGAATCGCAAAAATATTTTGATTAACAATGATGCATTTATAACTGCTCCTTCTGCATTAGTAGCCTCTCCTATCAATTATGGTAAGGTTCATAATGAAGGTTTTGAAGTTGTTTTAAATTGGACTGATAAAGTTGGTGATTTCAAATATACTCTTTCTCCTAATTTTGCATTTAGTCGTAATAAAATTGTAGAAATGGCTGAATCTAAGCAGAATTATGATTATTTGTATCGCACGGGTCATTCTGTAGGGCAACCATTTGGATATGAGTTTTTTAGTCTGTACAAACAGGGTGTGACCGAAGCAGCCTATCAGCAAAAATATGGCGAAGCCATGCCTACGCAAATAGGACAGGCTAATCTTAAAAATGGCGATTGTATTTTTGCAGATTTAAACAAAGATGGAAAAATTACTGTAGAAGATCAACATGCAATCGGTTTTGCTGACAATCCAGAAATAACTTTTGCTTTGAATAGTAATTTTAGCTATAAAAATTTCGATTTTTCCATGTTGTGGAATGGTGCATCTAATGTAAGTCGCTCTCTTTCATGGCCATATAATCCGCAGTTTGGTCAGTTTAATAAAAGTGGCTTGGTTCGTTGGGTATATGAAAACAGTTGGACACCCGAAACAGCAGAGACTGCAACACTTCCACGTATTACATTTGCTAATGTAGGAAACAATAGTGTGGGTTCAAGTGTATGGATGCAGGATGCATCATACATCCGTCTTCGTAATTTGGAAATTGGATATACTTTCAAAAAAATCCATTTCATTAGTTCCAGTGCTAATATGAGGATCTATGTTAATGGTTCAAATCTTCTTACTTTCTGTAAATTCAAAGGAAATGACCCGGAAAATGTAGGTGGAGGTTATCAAAATGCTATCCGATATCCTATGCTGAAAGTGTATAATATTGGTATAAAACTTAACTTCTAATTCATTAAATTTCATAATCCATGAAAAAGAAAAATAATATATTCGTTTTTATAGTTGTCGCATTATTTGCTGTAATTTATTTTACATCATGTGTTGACAAATTCGATGTCGGCGACAATTTCCTCGAAAAGGCTCCAGGTGTGGCAGTGAATGAGGACTCGATTTTTGTTCGTGCGGAATATGCTCGTGCATATTTGTGGAATGCCTATGGCAAAATGTACACTCCTTTTAACTCAAATTTGGGTTATTACATGGAGGATAATCCACTGGATGCTTTATCGGATTGCGTACAGTCAAATTTAGGCTGGGGCGGAATAAAAGAGGTTTGGTATCCAGGTAATTACAGTGCTACCTACGCATCTGGCTGGGTTAGAGATCGTATGAACTTTACTAAAATTTGGGGTCCTGTACGTAACTGTTGGAACTTTATAGAAAAAGTTGATAATGTGCCTGATATGACTACTGAAGAAAAGTCACGCTTAAAGGCTGAAGCAAAAATTATCATTGCAACTCTTTATTATGTAGAGTTTAGACACGTAGGTGGGCTTCCAATTATAGATCACGCATATACTTCTACTGAGCCTTATAAAGCTCCACGTGCTACGGTTGAAGAGACTGTTGATTTTATGGTCAAATTGCTTGATGAGGCTGCTGCAACACCAACATTACCATTTACTATTCCTGATGCAGAAAAGGGTCAATGGGCAGGTCGTTTAACAAAAGCTGCTGCTCTTGGTTTCAAGGCTAAAGTATTGCTTTTTGCTGCAAGTCCTTTATTTAATAGTGCGCAAGCATATTCAGACGAAGCACCTCAAATAGCTGTTGATAATAAACAAGTATGGTATGGTGGCTACAAACCCGAATTATGGCAACGTTGTCTTGCAGCTTGTGAAGATTTTTTTAATCAAAATGCAGCTAATAGTAATCCATACGCATTGATTCAAGCAACTACCAATACTGAAGCCGGCTACATGGCGGCATATCGTCAAGCGTATTGGAATCGGGGAAATAGTGAAAAAATAATAGAGGTTCACAGTCGAACTTATGCAGATGAGTGGGGTGATCAATTTCCTATCAATGTAGCTCACCAAGGTTCATTTGATCCAACTGTTGAGTTTATGCAAATGTTCGCTATGGCTGATGGTAAGCCCTTTACAGGTATGAGTGTTTATAATACTACTAATCCTAGTAATGTAGACATCTTCGAAAATAGGGATCCTCGTTTGTATGAAACACTGCTTACACCTAAGAAAGGACGTAAATGGCAGAATAAAGCCCAGATTGAAGTTTGGGAGGGTGGGAATGCTAAAGATGTGGTTCCTGCGAATATGATACTAAACGGTATTGCCCCCTACAAATGGTGTTTGGATTTTTGGAATTTAAATGTTGAACCTGTTCAATTTTCATTGTTGCGTATGGGTGAAATGCATTTAATCTATGCAGAAGCGCTTGCCGAAACTGGAAACCTGACAGCAGCATGTGATCAAATAGATAAGGTAAGAGGACGTGTAGGACTTGGAAAAATTGCAGACAATAATCCTTCATTAAATCTGACATCGAATAAAGATAATCTTATCACTGAGATTTTACGCGAAAGAACTTGTGAATTGGGTTTCGAAGAAAGCCGATTCTTAGATATTTGTCGTAGAAAATTGGCAGATAAATTTACCACTCCACTTCATGGGATAAAAATTTATCGCAAAGATGGTAAAGGTAAATTGGCAGAGGGTGAGGCATATCCAACAGCATTTCGATATGACACCTATGTATTTACTGCTAATGCCAGAGCATGGTGGAGACCTGGTTTTTTCACTCCCAAATGGTATTTACAAGCTTTACCGCTCCCAGAAATTAACAAGGATTATGGACTGACTCAGAATCCAGGCTGGTAATAATGCATGTTTACTTTAAAAATAAAAGCAATGAATAAAAATATATTATATAAAAATGTCATTTGTTTATGTTTGGTTTGTTTCATTTCGTCTTTTTCAACGAGTTTCGCTCAAACAAATGAGACTCCTGTTGATTTAGGTATAGGAATTCCCCAAACAAAAGAAAAATCCACAGCTTCATTTTATACAATTAGTGGCGAGGATTTACAAAAAACATCAGCGATAACTTTACAAGATGCGCTTTATGGCAATTTGCTTGGATTGACTTCTTTAAAGAAAGCTGGTTTCTCTGGTGATGCCGGGTATGGTGCCTCTTTTAATATTAGAGGTTCTCAGACAACAACCGAGAATAATGTGCTTATTTTAGTAGATGGTTTGGAACGTCCAATTGACCGTTTGTCAATTTATGAAGTTGAATCTGTAACTGTATTAAAAGATGCAGCAGCCTTAGCTCTATATGGTTACAGGGGGGTAAATGGTGCAATTTCGGTGAAAACAAAACGTTCTACTCAGAGTAAGTTGGCTGTATCCGTAAATTACGACCATAAGCTTCAATTTAATCCTGCTTCGACCCAATTTGTAGATGCAAATAATTATGCGTTGGCACTAAATGAAGCTCGATCTTTGGATGGAATGTCTCCTGCATATAATCAGTATGAACTGGATGCATTCAAAAATAGCACATACCCAAAGATTTATCCAAATGTTGACTGGAAAAAAGAAGCTTTAAAAAGTGTAGCAAGTGAAAATCAAGCTACATTGAAAGTTAGCGGTGGAAATGAAAGTTTGAAGTATTTGACAATGATCAATTTTGTTAATGGTACAGGATTGCTTAATGGTACCGAAACCAATAATGGTTACTCTACTCAATTGAAATACTCAAAAGCCAATATTCGTACGAATATTGATGTAGATTTGACGAAAACAACAAAAATGCATATTAATGTAATGGGTAGTTTTGATGAAACAAATCGTCCAAATGGAATTGGTTCCGGTGATATCATGAGTTTTATTTATAACACTCCGGCATCAGCATATCCTATATTAATGGCTAATGGTAAAACGTGGGGCGGAACGTCTGCTTACGGTGCTAGTAACATTGTTGCCAAAATTCGAGCTACAGGTGCTAATAAGACTCATGAGCGTGCAATATTTGCTGATGCGCAGTTGGTTCAGAATTTAGACAAAGTAATTAAGGGTTTAAGTGCATCGGTACGTGTAGGTTATGATAATCGTGCTGAAATTCTTGAGAAAAGGAGTAGACCTTTTGAATACGGGAACAGTCGTTACACGTTCAATGGAAGTGGTCAGGTTACAGACTCTGTTAATTTTATCGCAGGAAGCAAATCCAATTTTACTACATTTGAAAAAACGTTAAACAGTTCATGGACTAGTTCTAACGTTCAAGCCAATATTGATTATGTAAAGAAGTCAGGTAACCATAATATCGCATCATCACTAATGTATACAACCAATAGTAGTGTTACTATGGGACAATACAATAAGTTTAATCGTGCGAACTTATCTCTATCTGGTCATTATGATTATGCTGACAAATATATTGCCGATTTAGCAATTGTTGAATCAGGATCAAATCGCTCATGGCCTCAGAAGTATGCTTTCTCTCCTACACTTTCATTGGGTTGGGTGATGTCTAAAGAGAATTTTCTGAAGGATAACAGTACAATTAATTTGCTTAAATTGCGTGCTTCTGCTGGAATTTTACATTCAGATTATGTGCCTATTAATGGATTAAGTCTTGAAAGTTATGGTGCTAGTGCCGGTTGGTTTACTTTCGGTAGTGGTTATGGAGAACAGTGGGGTAAATTTTTGAGTTATTTCCCGACTGAAAATTTCGCTTTAGAAACTGCAAAGAAAATAAATGTTGGTATGGATATGCGTCTTTTTAATAGTCTTGATTTAACAATTGAAGGTTATTATCAACGTCGTGATAATATTTTGCAATCAGCAGGAGAATTGAATTCGTTAGTAGTAGGTATTCCTTCATCATACATCAATAAAGGCATTGTTGATAGTAAAGGTGTTGAGATTGGAGTAAACTATCAAAAATCCTTCGGAGATTTTGTGGTAAATTCGGGTGTTTTGTTTACTTATGGAACTAACAAAATTGTAGATATGGTAGAGGCAGCTAAGGCATTCCCCTATTTATCACGTATCGGACATTCTGTAGGTCAACCATTTGGTTTGGAAGCTATAGGCCTATTCAAGGATCAAGTAGAGATTGAAAATAGTCCTCTTCAACAATTTGATCGTGTAAAACCAGGCGATGTAAAATACAAAGACCAAAATGGAGATAACGTAATAAATGAAAATGATGAAGTTGCTTTGGGGCGTGCAGGCTCACCTGAAATTAATTATTCTTTCAATTTAGGATTGGAGTTTAAGGGTTTTGGTTTCAATGCGCTATTCCAAGGTGTTGGTAATTATACTAAATACCTAGAAACCCAAGGAATCTTTAAACCTTTGGTAAATAACTCGAACTTATCAACTGACTATCTCGAAAATTGCTGGAGACCGAATGTGGACAATAGTAACGCTATTTATCCTCGACTGACCTCTTTAGCCAGTCCAAACAATTACCGTTCAAGTTCTTTATGGTATGCCGATGCTTCATTTATTAAATTGCGTAATTGTGAAGTTTATTATAAATTGCCTAAAAATGTTCTTGATAAACTAAAAATACAGTCCGTAAAAATATACGTTAAAGGGGAGAATTTACTTTCTATACATAATTTACCTGCTAATGTAGATCCTGAAAATACTTGGGGTGGTTATGCTATTTTACCTGCAGTAAGTTTTGGTGCCTCAATTATGTTTTAAATTTAAATATTAAAAATTATGAAATTCAGACATATATTATTATCTTTGACTTGTTTAACTTTAGTGACAAGTTGTGCTGACCTCAATTATTCAGAGGTAAAGACCGATGATAAAGCATGGGTGTATAGTATGCCAACATTGGTTTCCGGGCTGGTTTCCAATGTATATGCCCACGTTCGTTATGATTTAGGTCAATACGATGGTGCTATGAAAGCTTCTGCAACGGATGAAGCACATTACGCTAACTCTATTTCAGACATCCACAAATTCTATAATGGGGGATGGAGTCCTATAAATCCTTTCAGTGAAACGTGGAAAAATAACTATTCCGGTATTGCTCAAGCCAATAATTTTCTTCTTGAAATGGATAATATCTATGCTTCTTTGGAACAGTATCGTTACAATGTAAATATAACTCCAACGTACGCAGATCTGCGTAAACAATTTGAGTTATATCAATATGAAGTCAGATTTTTAAGAGCTTATTTTTATTTTGAGCTAGTAAGATCATATGGTGATGTTCCTTTGATAACTAACGTACTTACAAATGCAGAAGCAAATAACGTAACTCGTACACCATCAAGTGAGGTATTCAAATTTATTGTTGACGAGTGTGATGCGATTGCTGAAAAGCTGCCTATCACTTATAAAGATGAACCTAATTCGCAATATAATCGGGTTAATCGTATCACTGTGTTGGCATTAAAGGCTAGAACTTTACTTTATCAGGCAAGTCCATTGTTCAATACAAGTGGAGATAAGGCTTTATGGTTAAAAGCTGCTAAGGCAAACAAAGCTGTAATTGATATAGCACCTGTTACAGGTGTTGCATTGGGATTATATTCAGACCTGTCAGGCGAAAAAAGTTATACAAGCAAAGAGATTTTCTGGGTGAGAGGTACTGGAACCCCTGATCAGTATAGAGCAAATTCACTTGAACTTTATAATTTCCCGATAGGTGTGGAAAATGGAAAGTCAGGTAATTGTCCTACACAATCTTTGGTTGATGCTTATGAGTTCAAAACAGGCTCAAATATGGGTAAATCATTTGGTGAAGTTTGGACAGCTAATTCCATTAATGTGTCAACTGCAAATCCATATAATGAACTGGATCCTCGCTTTGGAATGACTATTGTGAAAAATGGTGATGTATGGCCTAGCTATACTACAAAAGCTGTTGAGATTTTTGAAGGAGGAGCAAATGCGTCGCCAATCTATGGAGCTACTCAAACAGGTTACTATTTGAAAAAACTAAGTGATCCAAATGCAAATATATCAACTAATGCTCCGTCTCCAAAACGACATAATTTCATTCTTTTTCGTTTAGGAGAGTTCTATTTGAACTATGCTGAAGCCATTTATAATGCTACAGGTAGTGCAGAGGACGCTAGTGATCAAGGAATGACAGCTAATGCGGCTATTAATGTCCTACGCGATCGCTCTGATATAAAAATGCCCCATTTTACAGGCAATGACCCTAATTTCTTAAATCGATACATGAAAGAACGTATGGTTGAGTTAGCATTTGAGGATCATCGTTTTTGGGATGTTAGACGTTGGAAAAAAGGAAATGACATGTTTGCTACCGTTAAGATTGCTGACTTGACAAAATCAACTGATGGCTCAATTATATTAACTAGAGCACAGCAAGACAGAGGGTGGAACGATAAATATTATTTTTTCCCAATTCCATTTGCTGAAATACAAAAGAACTCAAAACTCGTACAAAATCCGGGTTGGAACTAATTTAACAATAATGATATGAAAAAAATACAATATATATTCGTGTCCTTGATATTGTTGGGCTCTTTCTTTGCTTGTACTGATAACACAAATCAAATAGCAGATTTAGAAGGAACTACCATAACCAAGGTGTATCCTACAAGTGTTGTTACGAACCAAAAAATTTACATTGTTGGTAAAAATTTTGATAACGTAACTGAAGTGGTATTGCCTGGCAATATTTCTGTAACAAACTTTGAACGCGCTGGATTTAATCAAATTTCAGTTATTACTCCTGAAGGCATGAAGAGTGGTTACATCACTTTAAAAGCAGGTGAGAAAGAATTTAAATCGCCTACACCAGTTAGTGCAGTTGTTCCATCTTTTACAAAACTCTTTCCAGACTCTGTGTTGAGAGGCGAGGTGCTTACAATTAAAGGTGAAAATCTTTTGGAGATTAAGCAAGTTGTTTTTCGTGGTAATATAATAATTGATGCGTTAAATTTTAAACGTAAGTCAGAGACAGAAATACAAATTACGATTCCTGTTGGGACAGCTGCTGGTAAGGCCACTTTGAAAATGATAACATTGTCAGGTTCGGAAATAAGTCTTCCTGATATAGTTACTACTGTACCAGTAGTCGTAGGTCCTGCTCCTTTGTCATATGTATTTTATGAAGATGCAATGATGAATAGCTGGCAAAACTGGGGCTGGGGTTCAACAGTTGATTTAGCTAATACTGAAAAATTCCGTGTTGGAAGTAAAACAATAAAAGCAACATTTACAGGTAGTTGGGGTGCAATAAAATTTGCAAATAGTAGTGTAGCTACTTCAACCTATACCGAACTTGCTTTTTCTGTTTATGGTGGACCGGGTACGGATGGTAAAAAATTGACTGTGCAACCAACTGGGGGTAGTGCTTATTCGGCAGTTATCAAAGATGGAGCATGGGTTGATTTTGTCATACCATTGTCTACATTAGGGGATGTTAATCCGATCAAAGAATTAATGTTACAAGAAACGGGTTGGTCAGGTTTTGTATATATAGATCACGTTGGTTTAAGATAAATCATTGAGTATTTTAGCCTGCAATAGTTTTCTTCGGTAAGCTTTTGCAGGCTAATTTATTTTAATCACTTTATGGACTTAATTCCCATAAACTTGGCGCGAGGTCGTTTATTGAGTTTTTTTACATCTACACTTTTTGTTGCTCTATATTATGCAAAAAAAATATAAATATATTTTCATTTTTTCTATCTTGTTTGTATTTGCTTTGAGTGCATGCAAGTCTGAGGCTGTTGCTGTTAAAGTTTCTCCAACTTTAGTCTCAAGTTCTCCCGCAGAGGGAACGATTTCTGTTGATGTTAATAGTCCAATCACGTTATTATTTTCCGAAAAAATTGCTCTTTCAACTACTCCAAATATAAAGTTGAATGGGGAGCTTGTAACTGCTACAGTTACTGATTCAAAGACGCTTAATATCAATGCGACACTGAAAACAGCTACTAGCTATACTTTAGTTATTCCCAATACGGCGATTAAAAATGTTGCAGGCAATTTTGCAAATGAAATTACACTCAAATTTACAACCGATCAAGTCTTTAAGGTTGTACCAACGTTGGTTTCAAGCAATCCTATTGAAGGAGATGCAGCTGTCGCTGTAAACACTCCTATTATATTACAATTCTCCGAAAAAATTAATCTTGTGCCCTTAGTAGATGTTAAATTAAACGGAATACCTGTAACTGCCACGGTTACCGATTCAAAAATACTTAACATTAACGCCACGCTGAGCGCAAACACTAGCTACACGTTGGTTATTCCCAATACGGCAATTAAAAATGATGCCGGTAATTTTGCGAACGAAATTACACTCAAATTCACAACAAATCAAACCATATTAAAAGACATTGCTGTTTATGAAGCAGAGAAGGCTCAATTAATAGCCGATGCGGCGATAGGAAATTCGTTGGCAGGATTCACCGGTACTGGTTTTGTCAATACGAATAGTGGCAATGTTACTTTTACAGTTCAAGTGGCAAAAACCGGATACTATGATTTATTGATACGCTATGCGTGTACAAAAAAAGTAAATGATTTATATGTAGATGGTGCAAAAATTGTATCATTAGACTTTAGTGCAGCCTCAGTATGGACAAACTTCGATGCCGGACGAATTAAACTTTCGGCAGGTACACACACGATTTCAATTGTAAAAAACTGGGGTTGGATGCAACTGGATAATATCACATTATCATTTTATGGCAACCAGCTCACTCCATTCAATATAGATCCTGCGTTAATCACTCCAAACCCAACTCCCGAAGTTGTGAAACTGTACAACTTTTTGAAATCAAATTTTGGCAAAAAAGTTATTTCCGGAGTTGACGGAGATGGTGATGCCGAATGGGTGTATCAGCAAACGGGTAAGTGGCCTGCATTAAATTGTTACGATTTTATTAATCATACTTGGATAAATCAAAATTGGGTTGATTATGGCTCCCCACTTCGAGGTGGTAAAGAATACTGGAAAAACAATGGAGTTGTCAATTTAATGTGGCATTGGCGCGACCCGCTTACCAAATCAGGTGATTTTTATACTGAGAAAACCACCTTTGATATCTCAAAGATAAGCGATACGAATTCCCCCGAATACCGAGCGATGATTGCAGATATTGATGCAATATCAAGCTATTTAAAACAATTTAAAGATGCCAATATACCTGTTATATGGCGTCCACTCCACGAAGCGGCCGGTGGTTGGTTTTGGTGGGGAGCAAAAGGTGCTGCGCCCTGTAAAGCCCTTTGGAAGCTGATGTACGACCGCATGGTAAATGTACACGGACTGAATAACATGATATGGGTTTGGACAACCAATGTTGCCAGTGATGCGATGGATTGGTATCCGGGAGATCAATATGTCGACATTGTAGGAATGGATATTTATCCCGGAGATAATCAACATGGTTCGCAGTACTTTTCGTACAACAAGGTAAAAGATATTTTTGAAGGGAGGAAACTAATTACACTGAGTGAGTGTGGCTCTGCCCCCGATCCGGGTTTGATGAAAGGAAGCGGTGATATGTGGTCTTGGTTTATGACTTGGAATGGTGAATACACTCGTTTGGATAAACATAATGGTGCTAATTGGTGGAAAAAGTTCTTTAGCTATGATTATGTGATAACAAGAGATCAAATGCCAAGTTTGAAATAATTAGAACAATAATCAAACTGTAATATTATAACACTCCAAACTCAATAGTTTGGAGTGTTATAATTTAGTAGAGTGCTAAACTGGATTAATGATAGAAAAATACAGGAGGGTAATGAATGAAACCTGTATTTAGGTTTCATTTGCTCTATTATGGTACTAAAAGTATTACATTAGGCTAAAAAAATATGGCTTTACTTGGAATGAATGTTTTATTTTTGTGTCTCTAGCGTGTCCGATTTTGATTGTGTTGGTGAGGTCAGTTTTTATGACCGCTTAATCGATTTGTTATTATAAATTATTACAATGAAAAGAATACTTGTACCAATTTTTTTGTGCCTTGCTTTAAGTGCATCGGCACAATGGGCTTTTCGCTTGCCGGCAATTATCAGTAACCACGCTGTTTTTCAGCAATCGACCGATGTGAAATTGTGGGGTTGGGCTCAAAGTGGCAGCACTGTAAAAATATGTTGTAGTTGGAATCCAACGGATACAGTGAAAGCTGAACCTAATAAAGACTGGACATGGGATGCTATTGTAAAAACACCGAAAGCGGGTGGTCCCTATACTATAACATTTATCAGTAGCTCACAAAAAGTGGTTATTGAAGACATCCTCATTGGAGAAGTGTGGTTGTGTTCAGGTCAGTCGAACATGGAATATGCCTTCAACTGGCAGGCAGGCGTACTCGATGCCGGTGATGCAGTAGCCAAATCGGCCAATAACCAATTGCGCTTCTTCCAACTTTCGCATACATACAGCATTTACCCGAAAGATAATTCGGATGGTGAATGGAAAATCAGTTCGCCCGAAACTACTCCAACCATAAGTGTTGCCGGCTATTTCTTCGGCAAAACAATCAATGAAAAAACAAAAGCTCCGGTGGGGCTTATTGCTTCGTATTGGGGTGGAACAGCCATACAAAGCTGGACGCCGAGTGAAGTGTATCAGCGCGATAATGTATTGAAAAAGCTGGCCGAAGATACCAAACCTGTCAACTGGGCTCCGGTAGCGCCATCGGTCATCTACAATTCAATGTTACACCCGTTGGCGAACTATAGAATTGCAGGAGCTATCTGGTATCAGGGCGAAGCCAATACCGGTGAACCACAAAACTACAGCAAGTTGTTTGAAGGGCTTATAACCGGATGGAGAAAAGCATTCAATAACGACTTCCCCTTCTATTTTGTACAAATTGCCCCATGGAGTGGTTACTGGAAAAACAGTGCGGCCTATCTGCGTGAGCAACAAGAGGCAGTACTTCACTTGCCTAAAACAGGAATGATTACAGTGGGCGATTTAGTAGACAACATCAAAGATATCCACCCCAGAATAAAGAAAGAGGTAGGAATGCGACTGGTGAATCTGGCACTCAAAGAGCATTATGGCTTTCAAGATATAAATCCATACCATCCTCATTATAAAAATTTCAGCATTAAAAAAGATAGAATCAACATTCGCTTTACAACGAGTGCTAAGTTGATTTGCAAAGCTAAAACTCCGGCTAATTTTCAATTGGCAGGCGCTGATCAACAATTTTATCCGGCATTAGCTAAAATAGAAAAAGATGGTTCTATAACTGTAAGCTGCAAAGAAGTAAAAATCCCTGTTGCTGTTCGTTACTGCTTTACAAATGATGCTATGCCCGACTTGTTTGATGTTAATGGTTTGCCATTGATTCCGTTCAGAACGGATAATTGGTGATTGTTTAGTAGGAAAAGAAAATGAAGACGGAGCGATTAATTTTGATATTTCTGGCAGGCTGCTTCTGGATAAATGCGGTCAATTGCAATAGTCAGAATTTGGGTGGAAAGTATTCTGCGGTGATTGATCCGAAGGCGACCAAGGAAACAAAAGCACTTTTTTTTAATCTGCAAAGAATACAGGAAAATCAGATTCTCGTTGGTCATCACGATGCAACTTTGTATGGACATACGTGGGCTGGTGATGATAACAGGTCTGACATAAAAGATGTTTGTGGCTCGCACCCGGCTTTGATAGGTTTTGATTTTGCTATTGCTACGAATCAACCGTCGGAGAGCACAAATAAAAGGTTGGAGACAACGCTAAAACGGACTGTCGAAGCTTATGACCGTGGTGCAGTAGTTACTTTTTGCTGGCATGCTAATAATCCATACAACGGACAAACGGCCTGGGTAGATACTACCAAAGCTGTCGGAAATACTGTAAGAGAGCTGCTTCCCGGCGGGAAAGCGCACGCGGCTTACAAGATAAATTTACAACAAATAGCCGATATGGCTAAACTTGCAAAAGGGTCTGATGGAAAATTGATTCCGATTATTTTCAGACCATTTCATGAAATGGAAGGTGGATGGTTTTGGTGGGGAAGACCGTTTCGTACGCCAAAGGAATTTAAAGAGCTGTGGCGGTTTACGGTAGAATATTTGAGAGACAATCTTGGTGTACACAACTTTATATATGCCTATTCGACCGATTGCAAATTTAAAACCTCTGAGGAATATCTGATAGATTATCCCGGGGATAAATATGTAGATGTGCTGGGAATGGATGATTACTGGGATTTTCGTCCCGATGGTGCAAATAATCCAACATTGGCAGCAGAGAAAGTGAAGATTGTTTCCGATTTGGCCCAGTCAAAGGGTAAGCTAGCAGCCATGACCGAGACCGGTTTGGAGTCTATTCCGGATAGTGCCTGGTTTACGAATAAATTACTTCCGGTCCTTCGCTACAAAGGAGCAAAGTTGGCTTATGTTATGCTTTGGAGGAACGATACCCGAATGAAACACCATTTCTATGCGCCATTTCCAGGCCAGATTTCGGTGCCGGACTTTTTGAAATTTTACAATGATGAATATACTTTGTTCGAAAATGATTTAAAAGGTATATACAAATAACGATTTTTTAGTAACAGGAAAAACACATTATGAAACAATTCTCAAAGATTTCATTTCTGATCATCATGACATTGGTGGCTATAAGCAGCTCAGCTAAAGTTGGACAAGGTTTTGCAAAAGTAGAAAACAATCACTTTGTGGTGAATGAAAAGCCTTACTATTTTGTAGGGACTAACTTCTGGTTTGGAGCTATTCTGGGCTCAAAAGGGCAAGGTGGCGATAAGGCACGTTTGATCAAAGAGCTTGATTTTATGAAAGAAAACGGGTTGGTGAACTTGCGCGTACTTATTGGCTCTGATGGAAGCAATGGTATTCCATCGAAAGTAGAACCAACTTTGCAGATAAAAGCGGGTGTTTACAATGATACTATTTTTGATGGGTTGGATTTTTTATTGTCGGAATTGGGCAAGCGCGATATGAAAGCGGTGTTGTTTTTTACTAATTCGTGGGAATGGTCGGGCGGATATAGCCAGTACCTTAACTGGGCTGGAAAAGGTAAAAATCCTGTGCCATCGGTTGATGGTTGGCCAGCTTATATGGATTTTGTGAAACAATATGCCGGTTGCGATGAATGTCGTCAGATGTTGAAAAACCATATCAAGCATGTTATTACTCGCACTAACCGTTACACGAAGAAAAAATACACGCAGGATCCTGCTATTTTCTCATGGCAAATTGGTAACGAACCACGCGCCTTTTCGGATGCTAACAAACCACTTTTTGTAGCTTGGTTGAAAGATATTTCTGCTTATATCAAATCGTTGGACAAAAATCACATGGTTTCTATCGGCTCCGAAGGACAATGGGGTTGTGAGATGGATATGGGTTTGTTTGAGCAAATTCATGCCGATAAAAATGTCGATTACCTGACCATGCACATCTGGCCTAAAAACTGGAGCTGGTTGGATGTGAAAGATATGCCGGGCACATTACAAAATAGTATTAATAAAACACAGGAGTATATGGCTAATCATATGGCTGTAGCTCGTAAACTTTCAAAACCGATTGTGCTGGAAGAATTTGGTTTTCCACGTGACCACCACCAATATAACTTACAAGATTCTACCTCGTTGCGCGATGCTTATTACTCATCAGTTTTCGAAACAATTGTAAAAGCTTCGAAAAACAATGATGTGCTGGCCGGATGTAATTTCTGGGCATGGGGTGGTTTCGGTCGTCCCAATCCAAAACATGTGTATTGGGTAAAAGGCGACGATTATCTGGGTGATCCCGCTCAGGAAGAACAAGGTTTGAATGCTGTTTTCAATACAGATGCTACTGTGAAATTGGTGAAAAAGTATGTGATGAAAATGCAAAATATTCCTACTATGGTGGATATGAACGCTACCCCAAAAACACAGGCATTGTTTCACAACATGTTCAATAATCTGGGCAAAGGCATTATGTTGTGCCATCAGGATGATCCGGCTTATGGGCACGGTTGGTATGGTAAAGCAGGCGGATCCGATGTAAAAGCTGTTACCGGGGATTATCCGGCCATGGTGGGCTGGGAGCTAGGTCATTTGGAAATTGGTGCAGCTTATAACCTCGATTCGATTTATTTTACCGACATGAAACGCATGATGCGCGAAGTGTATGAACGTGGTGGTATCAACACTATCAGCTGGCATGGCGACAACATTGTTACTGGAAAAACAGCTTGGGATTGTGCTCAAAACACAGTGGTAAGCAGTGTATTACCGGGTGGAAGCAATCATACAAAATTCCTGACTTGGTTAGATCGTTTAGCTTCATTCTTTAATGATTTGAAAGACTCAAAAGGCGAAACTTTCCCTGTCGTTTTCCGTATGTATCACGAGCATACGGGAGGTTGGTTCTGGTGGGGTTCAAAACAATGTACACCCGACGAATACAACCAATTATATCGCATGACCGTAAGCTATTTGCGCGATGTAAAAGATGTTCATAATATTTTATACGCTTTTTCGCCTGCAGGTATGACTACTGAAGCTGAATTCCTAAGTCGCTATCCGGGTAATGACTGGGTTGATGTGGTAGGTTTCGATAATTATTGCGGTTCTAATAAATCGTCTATCGAAAGATATAAAAAGGATGTGACTGCAGGATTACAGGTAGTGACTAATTACGCAAAGCTCAATAATAAGATTCCGGTTTTGGCGGAAACGGGTATGGAATCTATTCCGGTAGCTGATTATTTTACAAACATTCTGTTGCCAACTATTAAGCCTTTCAATATCAGTTACGTTTTGCTTTGGAGAAACGCGTTTAATCAGGAGACACATTTTTATGCACCATATCCCGGACACTCGTCGGCAGCAGACTTTAAAAAATTCACTGATACACCAGAAATTCTTTTAAACAAAGAAATTAAACCGATGTATAGCTCCAAGAAATAGACTATTGTAAATAATAAGAATGATACGTTTTACTTATAAAATTTTCATATCACTGTTGCTGCTATTATTTAGCTGTGCAGCTTCATTCGCTCAGGATGTGGTTGTGTCAGTGAATGCAACTGATGGAAAAAAAACCGTATCGCCTTATATCTATGGTCGCAATGGTAGTTTTTCAAATTCGTTCGGAACGGCTGCATCTGTTTCAGATATAGCACTTGTTAAAGAGTCAGGATTGCGTTTAACGCGCGAAAACGGCGGAAATAATGCTACCAAATATAATTGGCGTAAGAAAATATCAAGTCATCCCGATTGGTACAATAATGCTTACGATCACGACTGGGATGCTATGTCTAAAAGCATAGTGACTAATGTTCCTGATATGCAGGTAATGTGGGCTTTCCAACTAATTGGAAAAGTAGCTTCAAATAAAAATAATAATTTCAATGACTGGGATTACAATCAATCCCAGTGGTGGAGTGGAGCGGTGCAAAATCTTGCCGGAGGCGGTACTGCAAATACTGCCGGTGGAAGTGTTGCAACGGTAAACGGTAATCCCTTGCTTTACACCATGGATTGGCCGGCCGATTCAACAGCAGAGGTTCTCAACCACTGGTTCGGGGCTAAAGGTATTGGATTGAATTCATCTAATTTTCAGTATTGGAACATGGATAATGAGCCTGAAATATGGAGCGGAACACATGACGACGTGATGCCAACACAGCAGGCTGCAACGGATTTTATGTCCAACTACTTCACAGTGGCCAAAAAAGCCCGTGCGCTCTATCCTGGAATCAAATTATGCGGGCCTGTTACTGCCAATGAGTGGCAATGGTATAAATGGGGTTCTGAAACGCTGAATATCAATGGAAAATATTATTGTTGGTTGGAGTATTTTCTGAAAAGAGTAGCCGACGAGCAAAAGGCCACCGGAATAAAGTTACTTGATGTGGTTGACATTCATTGGTATCCAAATGAATCGGCAGATGCCGACGTATTACAATTGCATCGTATTTTCTACGATAAAACATATGCTTATCCGGGAGCAAATGGTGTTAAATCAATTAATGGTGGTTGGGACACTTCACAAACGAAGGAATATATTTTCCAACGGATTAATGATTGGTTGACTACCTATTTCGGAGCGAACCACGGTATTACCATTGGTATGAGTGAGTCTGGAATTAATTCTACCAATGCTAATACCAATTCAGTTTTATATGCTTCTTTGTTAGGAACATTTGCTAATAATGGTGTAGAACTCTATACTCCGTGGTCATGGAAAGTAGGAATGTGGGAAACGCTTCATTTATTTAGTCGTTATGCCAAAAGCAACAGTGTGACAAGTACATCATCACTTGAAAATATGGTTTCAGCATACACCACCGTAACAAGTAATACTGATTCAATGACTGTGATTTTGGTCAATCGGGATCTGAGCACAACACATAAAGTAACAGTGAATCTGTCTGGTCTTTCAGTTGCAAATGGAACTTACAATACCTTGCAACTAGCAGCATTGCCAGCCAATGAAACTTTCGTTTCCCATGCCAATAATGCATTGAAAAGTAGTACGGTATCTGTTTCGGGAAATTCATTCAGCATTGTATTACCAACGGTTTCAACAACTGCTGTAATTTTAAGATCTACGACAACAGCTGTTGAAATTCCCAAAATTAGTTCGGAAGAAATCAGACTTTTCCCAAATCCTGTTAGAGAAAACCTCAGTATTGCTCTTTCGTCACAAACTCCTGAATTGACGGAAGTTTCGGTTTATTCGCAGGATGGAAAGTTAATAGATACGTTTCAAAATAATTATGACGGAAGCACTCCAATGAAAATCAATACAAATAAAATTGGTAATGGGTTGTATTTGTTGAAATTAAAGAATAAAAGTTTTACGGGAACTAAAAGATTTTGTGTTTTGAAATAATTGATAGAATAGTTATGAAGGTGAGATTAATGATATTGTTTACGTGGACGCTGGTTTCGTTATCTGCTTTTTCTCAAAAGCAGAATGTAGAAATTCGTGAACGTCTGCTGATGGATTTTGGATGGCGTTTTGCGCAGGGTCATGCCACCGATTATACTAAAGATTTTACTACGGGAACCAGCTATTTCACCTATTTTGCCAAGACAGGATACGGTGATGGAGCTGCGGCAGCGCAATTCAAAGACAGCACCTGGCGCGAAGTGGATTTACCGCACGACTGGGCTGTAGAGCTTCCTTTCTCGGGCAATGCAAGTCATAGTCACGGATATAAAACCATTGGTTACAAATACCCCGAAACGTCGGTAGGTTGGTATCGCAAGAAATTCAATGTTCCATCTTCTGATTTTGGTCGTAAAATAAGTATTCAGTTTGATGGTGTGCACCGCAATGCAACGGTTTGGATCAATGGTTTCTACGTGGGTAACGAACCAAGCGGCTATGCAACTTCGGTATACGACATCACCGATTATTTGAATTATGGGCAAGAAAATACAGTTGCTGTTCGGGTGGATGCGAGCATTGAAGAAGGCTGGTACTACGAAGGTGCGGGCATTTATCGTCATGTGTGGTTGAATAAAACTGACCGCCTGCACGTAGCTCAATTCGGTACATTTGTAACAACGGAACTGAATGGCAACAATGCCGAACTTACCGTGCGTACCAAAGTTCAGAATCAACATGATAAACCGTATGTCTTTACCATCGAACAATGCCTGATGGATGCGAACAATCAACAAGTTCTTTCTAGAAAACTCGAAAATGTAAGTTTGAATGGAAATGTAGACAATACGTATTTCCAAAAAGTAAAGGTGGAAAAGCCAATCCTTTGGTCGCTCGAAAATCCGTATTTATATAAACTGAAAACCAACATTATTGCTGAGGGCAAGACTGTGGATAGTTATACAACCAATGTCGGCATTCGCACCGTGCTTTTCGACCCAAATCTTGGATTTTTTCTGAATGGTAAAAGTGTAAAGATTGTTGGCACTAACATGCATCAGGATCATGCCGGGGTAGGTACTGCCATTCCCGATGCTTTGCAGGAATTCAGAATAAAAAAACTTAAAGAGATGGGCAACAACGGCATTCGTACTTCACACAACCCGGCCACACCGGAAATGTTGGATGCCTGTGACCGTCTCGGAATGCTTGTTCTTGACGAAAACCGCTTAATGGGGATCAATCAGGAGCATTTTGATTTGATGGAACGCTTTATGGTGCGCGACCGCAATCATCCTTCTGTTGTTCTTTGGTCGGTAGGGAATGAAGAATGGGCTATCGAAAGCAACGAAAAAGGAGCACGCATCACCAAAACCATGCAGGAGTTCGCACAGAAAATTGATTCGTCGCGGGCATTTACAGTTGCCGTTTCGGGTGGTTGGGAAAATGGAAGTGGTAAAACAGCTCAGGTAATGGGTTACAATTATATTGTTCAGGGAAATATTGATGAGCATCACAAGAATTTTCCATGGCAAAGCGGTATTGGTACCGAGGAAAGCAACACGATAGGAACACGCGGCGTTTATGTCGACGATAAAGCAAATGGTCGTATGGCTGCCAGCAACCGCATGCCGGAAAATGTGGGTACCGAGTCGGGTTGGAAATTTTATGCCGCTCGTCCGTTTTTGTCAGGCTTATTCTTTTGGACCGGTTTCGATTACAGAGGCGAAGCAAATCCACTGGCATGGCCGGCTGTAAATTCGCAATTTGGCATTGTCGACCTGTGTGGTTTTCCGAAAGATATTTTCTACTACCTGAAATCGTGGTGGGGAAAACAACCGGTGATGCACATCATGCCGCACTGGAACTGGAAAGGCAGTGAAGGAAAGAAAATAAAAGTAACCATTTACAGCAATGCCGAAGAGGTAGAATTGGTATTGAACAAAAAATCGCTGGGCAAGAAAACGATGGAGAAAAACGGACATCTTGAATGGGATATAACGTATCAACCCGGAACGCTTGTTGCCAAAGGATTTGTAAACGGAAAACCAACCGTTTCGGAACAAGTTGAAACCACCGGTGCACCGGCTAAAGTTACACTCTTGGCTGACCGCACGCAACTGAATGCCGATGGCGAAGATGTTGCTGTCATCACAGTTCAGCTAAACGATTTGAAAAACCGATTGGTACCAACAGCAAACAAGGAAATTATTTTCACATTAAGCGGTCAGGGCAAAATCATAGGTGTTGGAAATGGTGATCCTGCTTCGCACGCTCCTGAGCAATTCGTGGCAACGGCTTCGAACCCTAAACCACAATGGAAACGAGAAACCTTCAACGGACTGGCTCAGATCATTGTGAAAACAACAAAACAGGCTGGCGAGATAACCTTAACGGCAAGTTCGGAAGGAATAGCTCCAACCACAATAAAGCTAACTACAAATACTTTGGTTTTGAGACCAACTACAGAAATAATTAAAAAATAAATATAAAAGAGAATGAATGAATTTATCAAAGCTTTGAATCACCTCAGAGCACACCACGAAGAATTATTAAGTAAGAAAAACGAAAAATTACCCTTTGGAAATGGAATTTATGACCGTTATACAAATCCTGTACTTACCGGTGAGCACGCACCCATCGAATGGCGCTATGATTTCAACCCGGAAACGAATCCGTATTTAATGGAACGTATCGGGGTAAATGCGGCTCTGAATGCAGGTGCTATGAAATGGAAGGGTAAATATATTTTGGTGGTACGCGTGGAAGGTAACGATCGTAAATCGTTTTTTGCCATTGCCGAAAGCGAAAATGGGGTGGACAATTTCCGCTTCTGGGACGAGCCTGTAACATTGCCCGAAACTGACGAACCGGATACCAATGTGTACGATATGCGTCTGACAGCTCACGAGGATGGTTGGATTTATGGTGTTTTCTGTAGTGAACGCAAAGATCCGAATGCACCGGCAGGCGATTTATCTGCTGCAGTGGCTGCTGCAGGTATTGTACGTACCAAAGATTTATTGACTTGGGAGCGTCTTCCCGATTTGAAAACAAAAAGCCAACAACGTAACGTGGTGCTTCACCCGGAATTTGTTGATGGTAAATATGCATTGTACACCCGTCCGCAAGATGGATTTATCGATACCGGTAGTGGTGGTGGAATTGGTTGGGGATTGGTTGATGATATGACCAATGCGGAAGTGAAAGATGAGAAAATCATTAATCACCGTTACTACCATACTATCAAAGAATTGAAAAACGGGGAAGGTCCACATCCGATCAAAACAGAGAAAGGTTGGTTGCATTTGGCACATGGTGTGCGCAATTGCGCTTCCGGACTACGTTACGTGTTGTATCTTTACCTCACCGATTTGCAAGACCCAACAAAACTAATTGCCGAACCGGCAGGATTCTTTATGGCTCCTCAAGGCGAAGAACGCATTGGTGATGTATCGAACGTATTGTTTAGCAACGGTTGGATTGCTGATGAGGATGGAAAAGTATTCATTTACTATGCTTCGTCTGATACCCGCATGCACGTTGCTACTTCTACTATCGATCGCTTATTGGATTATTGTATCAACACTCCTGCTGATGGTTATCGTTCATTTAAGTCGGTAGAAACGATTAAAAAATTGGTAGCTAAAAACAAAACATTAGCAAGTCAAAAAGAAGTGTTAATTGAGAACTAGTAGCTGCATTCAAACCAATCTAATTAAAATTTTATTAAGATGAAGAATACCAGATTTTTTCTATTATTAGTGTGCATTGTACTAACTCAAACTGTTTTACAAGCACAGAAATTTCAAGGACTGGCAATGACACCACCGATGGGCTGGAATAGCTGGAACAAATTTGCTTGTAATGTAAGCGAAGAGTTAATTCGCGAAACAGCCGATGCCATGGTAGCTACCGGCATGAAAGATGCCGGATACGAATATATCGTTATTGACGATTGCTGGCAAGTGAGTCGCGATAGCCTTGGTTTTATCGTGGCTGACCCGAAACGTTTTCCATCTGGCATAAAAGCATTGGCTGATTATGTACATGCTAAAGGATTGAAATTTGGCATTTATTCATGTGCTGGAAACAAAACCTGTGGTGGTCGTCCAGCCGGACGCGGACACGAATATCAGGATGCTTTGTCGTATGCTAAGTGGGGTGTTGATTATTTGAAGTACGACTGGTGTGATACCGAAAACTTAAACGCTATAGGTGCTTATACCACTATGCGTGATGCTTTACATGCAGCCGGACGACCAATTGTTTTCAGCTTGTGCGAGTGGGGCAACAATAAACCTGAACTTTGGGCTAAAGAAGTTGGACACCTTTGGAGAACAACCGGTGATATTTATAATTGCTTTGATTGTATTGACGACCATGGAGCCTGGAAAGCATGGGGTGTGATGCAAATTGTAGATAAACAAGACGGACTGAGAAAAAACGCAGGCCCGGGACATTGGAACGATCCTGATATGCTTGAAGTGGGCAATGGAATGCCATTGAACGAATCGAGAGCTCATTTTTCTCTTTGGTGTATGTTGGCGGCTCCGCTTATTGCCGGTAACGATTTACGCTCTATGAACGCAGAAACTTTGACGGTGCTTTCGAACAAAGAAGTAATTGCTATTGATCAGGATTCACTGGGAATTCAAGGTTTCAGACATACTGCTAAAGACAGTGTGGAAACTTGGCTTAAACCACTCAAAAATGGTGAATGGGCAGTATGTTTGTTGAATCGCGGCAAAACTCCAAGAGTTGTAAATCTTGATTGGAAAACTTTCTCTGTCACCGATTCATTATCGAATCGCACGCTTAACACTACGACAAAGGAAGTGTACAAGTTACGCGACCTGTGGTTGAAGAAAAATGTAGGTGATACCCGCAAACCTTTAAAAGCAACTATTCCGGCCAGAGATGTACTCTGCCTAAAATTATTCAAATAAAGTATAGGATGTTTCTAAAACAGTACTGTTTTAGAAACATCCTATACTTTTTGAACGACTAAAAATAGATACTTTTGTCGAATTATAATCATTCAAATAAAGTTATCCTTAGATTTTTAAATTTCACAACAAAATAAACAGCATGGATGTTAATAAAATTAGTTTAAAAGAAAAAATCGGTTACGGTTTTGGTGATGCCGCATCTTCTATGTTCTGGAAGATTTTTGGGATGTATTCTTTGTTTTTTTATACCGATGTTTTCGGAATTACAGCAGCTGCAGCCGGAACAATGTTTCTGGTGGCTCGCTTATGGGATTCTTTCTTCGACGTCTTTGTAGGCATTATCAGCGACCGAACCAAAAGCCGCTATGGTAAATACCGTCCATTCCTTTTATGGTTTGCCATTCCATTTGCAGTAATGGGTGCCGTTACATTCTTTGCTCCGGATTTCAGTCAATCAGGAAAATTAGTTTACGCCTACATTACATATTCATTAATGATGATTGTGTATTCGTTAATTAACGTGCCCTACGCTTCCTTACTCGGCGCCATTTCTTCCGATCCTAAAGAAAGAAATTCGCTCTCTTCATACCGTATGTCTTTCGCATTCATTGGCAGTTTTGTAACTTTTATGTTACTCCAACCGATGATTGACTTTTTCTCAAAAACATTTGGTGGCGATGGTGCTGCTCAAGCAGTAAAATCGGGGATGAGTACTTCACCTATTGGTTGGGTGATGGGTGTCGGATCTATCGGAATGATTTGCGTTATCTTATTTTTGTTGTGCTTCAGTTGGACAAAAGAAAGAGTAGTGCAAATTGAAAGCGAAGAAAATGTGACCGTGAAACAAGATTTAAAGAACCTGTTTCACAATGCACCGTGGTGGATTTTAGTGACAACCGGATTGGCTGCGCTACTTTTCAATGCGGTTCGTGATAGTGTTGCAATCTACTTTTTCAGAGATTATGTAAGATCTAGTTACAAAATGGTGGGAACAGGATGGGATATGACAACCATTTACTTTTTGGTAGGTCAGGCAGCCAACTTGATTGGTGTAATGGTTGCACCTTCTATTTCGGCTAAATATGGCAAGAAAAGAACTTATATGATTGCCATTTTGATTGCAGGAATTCTAAGCACTGGCTTTTATTTTATTCCTAACGATATTACCTGGATTCTTGCCTTCCAATTCGTGATTTCTCTTTTTGCCGGTTATGTTTTGCCATTGTTATGGTCAATGTTTGCCGATATTGTGGATCATCAGGAATTGATTACCGGACGTCGTGCCACGGGTTTGATTTTCTCCTCTTCTTCTATGTCTCAAAAATTAGGTTGGGCATTAGGATCGGCAATGAGTGGCTGGATTCTTGCCGTGTTTAAATACGTACCGGATGCAGCACAACAAAGTTCACAAACTCTCTTTGGTGAACATATCATGATTAGTTTAATGCCGGCTGTGTGCTGTGTGCTGGCTTTTGTAGGAATGTTGTTTTATCCGCTTTCTGATAAAAGAGTAAAGGAAATTTCGGAACAACTCGAAGTAAAAAGAGCTAATTCCAAAGCTTAATGAATATTAACTACCCCTGATCTTCGTCGGTTGACGGAGTGGGGGTTCTTTTAAATAGAAAATGAAATACGGACATTTCGATGACAACCGACGTGAATACGTCATTACCAATCCTCGCACACCTTGGCCTTGGATTAATTACCTCGGCAATGAGGACTTTTTCAGTTTAGTTTCCAATACCGGTGGTGGATATTCTTTTTACAAAGATGCCAAATTTCGCCGTCTGACCCGCTATCGTTACAACAATGTACCGATGGATAGTGGTGGAAAATATTTTTACATCAATGATGGAGAAACGGTTTGGAGTCCGGGTTGGAAACCATGCAAAACCGAATTGGATAGCTACGAGTGTCGTCACGGGATGAATTACACCACCATCAAAGGGGTGAAAAATGGGGTAGAAGCAGAGGCTTTGTATTTTGTGCCATTGAAAACATGGGCCGAAGTACAAAAGCTGACGCTTAGAAATACTACTAATGAAATAAAAACGCTTAAAATTTTCTCTTTTGTTGAATGGTGTTTGTGGAATGCAGCATCAGACATGGAAAACTTCCAACGTAACTTCTCTACCGGCGAAGTGGAAATTGAAGATTCGGTGATTTATCACAAAACAGAATACAAAGAACGTCGCGATCATTTTGCATACTACTCGGTAAATGAACCGATGCAGGGCTTTGATACCGACCGCGAAACTTTCTTTGGATTGTACAATGGTTTTGACGAACCGCAAACTGTACTCGAAGGTGCACCACGCAACTCCGAAGCTCACGGTTGGTCGCCTATCGCTTCGCACTATGTAGAAGTAGTATTGCAACCGGGAGAATCGAAAGAGTTGGTGTATGTGTTGGGTTACGTAGAAAATGCTCCCGAAGAGAAATGGGAAAGCAAAAACGTTATCAATAAAACCAAAGCTAAAGCCACCATTGCCCGTTTCGATACGGCTGCCAAAGTGGATGCTGCTCTTGCAGAACTGAACGCTTATTGGGATAATTTATTGAATGTATTCACCATCAAGACCGGTGAAGAAAAGCTGGATCGCATGGTAAACATTTGGAATCAGTACCAATGTATGATTACCTTCTGTTTTTCACGTTCTGCTTCGTTCTTCGAAAGCGGCATCGGACGTGGAATGGGATTCCGCGATTCCAATCAGGATTTGGTGGGCTTTGTGCACCAGATTCCGGAACGTGCCCGCGAGCGTATCATCGACATTGCTTCCACGCAATTCCCCGACGGTGGTTGCTATCACCAATATCAACCATTGACAAAAAAAGGGAACAACGAAATCGGACAAGGTTTCAATGACGACCCGATGTGGTTGATTCTTGGAACAACGGCTTACATCAAAGAATCGGGCGATTTCACCATTTTGGATGAACCTGTTCCGTTTGATAATGAGATAGGCTCGGAAGTGTCACTTTTCCATCACCTCACTGTTTCGTTTGATCACGTGGTGAACAACCTCGGACCTCATGGTTTGCCATTGAGCGGTCGCGCTGACTGGAACGATTGTTTGAACCTGAACTGTTTCTCGAATGATCCGAACGAAAGCTTCCAGACTACCGAAAACAAATCAGAAGGTTCTCAAGCACAAAGTTTGATGATTGCCGGGCTGTTTGTGGTGTATGGTCGCGATTATGTGGAATTATGTAAAGTAATCGGAAAAACAGAAGAAGCAGCACGCGCTCAACAACATATCGATGCCATGGTAGCAGCCATTAAGTTGAATGGTTGGGATGGTGACTGGTTTATTCGTGCTTACGATTATTTTGGAAACAAAATAGGTTCGAAAGACAACGAAGAATCGAAGATTTTTATAGAATCAAACGGCTGGTGTACAATGGCCGGTATCGGTTTGGAAGAAGGCATGGTAGCAAAAGCTCTGGACTCGGTAAAAGAACGTCTGGACTGCGAGCACGGTATCGTGCTCAATAATCCTCCGTTTACAAAATACTATATCGAATACGGCGAAATTTCCAGTTATCCTCCGGGGTACAAAGAAAACGCGGGTATTTTTTGCCACAATAATCCATGGATTATGATTGGCGAAACCGTTCAGGGACGTGGCGACAGAGCGTGGGAGTATTTCCGCAAAATCTGTCCTTCGTACACCGAAGAAATCAGCGATTTACACAAGGTAGAACCTTACGTATATGCCCAAATGATTGCAGGTAAAGATGCTTTCAAACCGGGTGAAGCGAAGAATTCCTGGTTAACCGGAACGGCAGCCTGGAACTATTACGCCATTACACAATATATTTTGGGAATTCAACCAACTTACAATGGCTTGAGAATAGAGCCTTGTATTGCACCCGAATGGAAAGGCTTTGCTGTAACTCGTAAATTCCGTGGAGCAACTTACCTTATTGAAGTCAAAAATCCAAATGGATCGATGAAGGGTGTTGCCTCATTAACCGTCGATGGTAAAGCCATTGAAGGAAATATTATTCCATTGATGCCTGTAGGTGGAACTTACAAAGTAGAAGTCATAATGTAGACCCCAACCCCTAAAGGGGAGGAGATTACAACTGATTATTGAAAATAACGCAATAGTAAAAATATAAAAATCAATACTAACTAAGTTCCCCTTTAGGGGTTAGGGGTTATGAAATACAATCTATTACAACTCAAACAAGAACTCAAAGAAGAGTTGACTCACAATATCCTTCCGTTTTGGATGAATAATATGTTGGATGTAAAGAATGGTGGTTTCTATGGTCAAATGACTGGTAGAAATCAGCTTGTGCCCGATGCCCCGAAAGGAGGCATTCTCAATGCAAGAATCCTTTGGACATTCTCTTCGGCTGCTTTAGCGCTCAATAATCCCCTTTACACCGAGTTTGCTAAATTAGCCAAAGACTATGCTTTTGAGCATTTCTTTGATGCAGAAAATGGTGGAACCTATTGGATGTTGAAAGCGGATGGAACGCCGGCCGATACCAAAAAGCAAATCTACAGTCAGGCATTCTTTATTTATGCGTTGGTTGAATATTACCGTGTTACCAACGATAAAACCTGTTTGGATAAAGCCATTGAACTTTTCAATCTTATCGAGAAATATAGCTTTGATACTGAGTTGAACGGTTATTTTGAAGCTTATAGTAAAGACTGGGTGTTGTTGGAAGACCTGCGCCTGAGCGAAAAAGATGCCAACGAGAAGAAAACCATGAATACGCATTTGCATATTCTGGAAGCCTACACTAATTTATACCGTGTGTGGGATAGTCCGCTATTGAAAAAACAGCTTCGAAACCTGATAGAACTCTTTTTGGATAAAATTATCAATGCTGAGACCCATCATCTCGATTTATTTTTTGATGAAAATTGGAATTGTAAATCGACTTTATTCTCCTATGGTCACGATATAGAAGCCGCTTGGTTGATTGATGAAGCTGCGGTAGTACTTGGTGACATTGAGCTATTGAAACGAGTGCATAAAGTCATTGGTAAGGTTGCTGACGCAGCTGCTGAAGGTGTTCAACCGAATGGCTCTATTGTAAATGAAAAAAACTCAGCAACAGGACATGTTGATACCAATTGCGATTGGTGGCCACAAGCCGAAGCTATGGTTGGTTTTTTTAATGCCTATGAATTATCCAAAGACGAATCTTACGCCATGAAAACACTAGCTGCCTGGGAGTTTGTAAAAGCAAATATTGTGGATACTGAAAACGGAGAATGGCATTGGTCGGTTTCGTCGACCGGTAAAGTGGACACTAATAATGACAAGGCTGGGTTCTGGAAATGTCCTTACCACAACGGTAGGATGTGTTTGGAACTGTTGACTCGTATTGACGACTAATGCCCGGGTAGTCTCCGGAATTTTCTATAAAACCTATTTAAATCTAATACATTATGACAATTACAAAAAAGACCTGCATGATTTTTCTTGTATTGGTCCAGGTAGCATTTGGTTACTCGCAAACTAAAACAAAGAAAAGTATAGTTCCCAAAAACTCACCTGTGGCATTAAATGGCAAACTTCAGGTTATTGGTACACAATTATCAAATGCAAAAGGCAACGCACTTGCGCTACATGGTGCAAGTCTCGGTTGGCATAACCTTTGGCCTCGATTTTATAACGAAGGTGCTGTAAGCTGGCTTGCTTCCGACTGGAAATGCAATGTTATCCGTGCTTCAATGGGGGTGGGTTTGGACGATAGTTATCTGGAAAACCCTCAATATGCACTCAAATGCATGACAACAGTTATTGATGCCGCCATCAAAAACGGTATCTATGTGCTTATAGATTTCCATAGTCATAAATTGCATACTGCCGAAGCCAAGACATTTTTCACCGGCATGGCAACTAAGTACAAAAACAGCCCGAACGTCATTTACGAAATTTGGAACGAGCCCGATTATTATTCGTGGAAAGTGGTGAAACAATATTCCGAGGAAGTTATCTCAACTATTCGTGCTATTGACTCAACTAACATAATTCTTGTTGGTTCTCCTCATTGGGATCAGGATGTGGATTCGGTAGCCGGCAATCCAATTGTAGGTCAGAAAAATATCATGTACACCATGCACTTTTATGCCGGAACGCATAAAAAATGGTTGCGCGACCGTACCGATGCAGCTATTGCTACAGGAATTCCAATTTTCATTTCGGAGTGTGCCGGTATGGATGCTTCGGGCGATGGCCCCATTGATCAGGCGGAATGGAAATTGTATCTTGATTGGATGGATGCAAAAAAGTTGAGTTGGTGTGCATGGTCGGTTTCTGATAAGAACGAAACCTGTTCAATGTTATTGCCACGTGCATCATCTACCGGAAAATGGGCTGATGGACTTTTGAAAAGTTGGGGCAAAACTTGCCGTTCAGCTATACGCGAAAGGAACAAATAAAATCAAAACTGCCATCGGGATATGCTAAACTTGCTATTTTGATGGCTTTTTGTATCTTTTATAGTTAATACTAGATGTTTATTCAATGATAATTTGTACACTTGCAAGATGAAAAAATTATGATTAGTATGCAAACCTCAAACGTATTCAGAGAAGTGACACCGCTTTCGGAGGAAGACTGCTTCGTGATTATCAATCGCGTAAAGTCCGAATTCTCTTATCCGGTGCATGTACACCCTGAATATGAACTGAATTTTATAGAAAATGGCAAGGGTGCCCGCCGCATTGTGGGTGACTCTATTGAAGAAATTGCCGATCTGGAACTTTGTCTTATTGGAAACGAAACGCTGGAACACGCCTGGATGAACTATCATTGCGAGTCGAATGAAATTCATGAAATTACCATCCAATTCCATAAAGATTTGTTTTTGGGTAGCTTATTGAACAAAAAGCAATTTAATTCAATAGCTGTGATGCTTGAGAATGCCAAAAAAGGCGTTTCTTTCTCGCGTGAAGCGATTGAAAAGGTAAAAGAAAGGTTGGATTTTCTGAACAAGAATCACAGCGGATTTTATTCTGTACTGGATTTATTGACCATTTTATACGAACTATCACTCGACCGTAATTCCCGCATTCTTTGTAGCAGTACTTTTAATAAGCAGGACGACTCTTCTGAAAGTCGTAGAATTCAGAAGGTCATCAACTTTCTGAACAATAATTATCAAAAGGAAATTCGCTTAATGGATGTTGCCAATCACGTTAATATGTCGGAAGTATCGTTTAGCAGGTTTATGAAACGGCGTACCGGCAAGAACTATATCGAATACCTCAATGATCTCCGACTGGGTATTGCTTCGCGCTATTTGGTCGATTCGAGCAAAACCATCTCAGAAATAAGCTACGATTGTGGGTTCAATAACTTATCCAATTTCAACCGGATCTTCAAAAAACGAAAAGGATATACCCCTAAAGAGTTTCGTGAGAATTACTCTAAAATGCGAATCTTGATTTAATCAAATCATTAAAAACGGATAAATCCACTATCGAATCGTATTTCTATAGTGGGTTTATTATTTGGTAGTTATAGATAGAATCTAACTGTCACGACGAATCAGTCGGAATATTTATATTGAAGCTTATTTTCAACTTTTATAGTTAATAATACATGTTTATTTAATCATTATTTGTAACATTGCATTAAATATAGACTCTAATCTTATGCAGATATCTAATCTTTTTCGAGAAGTCACTCCTCTTTCGGTTGAAGACTGTTTTGCGATTAATAGTAGAACCAAAGATGAGTTTAATTACCCCATTCATTTTCATCCTGAATTCGAAATAAACTTCATCGAAAATGCAAAAGGTGCCCGACGGATTATTGGTGATTCTGTTGAGGAAATCGACGATTTGGAACTTTGCCTTATTGGGAGCGAAAGTTTGCAGCATGTTTGGGTGAATAACAACCGTCAATTCAAAGGGATATTTGAGATTACAATACACTTTCACAAGGACTTGTTTTTAGGCAGTTTCTTAAATAAAAAACAGTTCCAAAGTGTAGCGGTGATGCTCGAAGAGGCAAAGAATGGAATTGTATTTTCCAGAGAAGTTATTGAAAAGGTGATAGATAAGCTCAAAACATTATGTTCAAAACAAAGTGGTTTCTTTTCAGTTCTTGAATTATTGACCATTCTGTATGAATTATCTATTGACAAGAATTCCCGCATCCTTTGTAGTCGAAATTGTGGCAAACAAGAGGTTTCATTAGAGAGCGTTAAAATTAAAGCGATAATGACTTATCTGAACGACAATTATCAGAAGGATATTCATCTGATAGATGTTGCTAATCATGTCAATATGTCGGAGGTTTCCTTCAGTCGATTTATAAAGAAGCGTACCGGGAAAAATTATATCGAGTATCTCAACGACCTACGTCTGGGCGTTGCTTCGCGCTATTTGGTCGATTCGAGTAAAACCATTTCAGAAATAAGCTACGATTGTGGATTCAATAATCTTTCCAATTTCAATCGCATCTTCAAAAAACGAAAGGGCTATACGCCCAAAGAGTTTCGCGAGAACTACTCAAAAATGCGAATTCTTATTTAATAGAATATTCTGTGGATAGCTCTATAATTTAAACCGCCCAAGAAGTATTGCTCTTGGGCGGTTTAAATTATTCTTCTATTATTACTTCTACAGTATCATCAATTGTCGATTCCTCTGTAGCAACTTCGTTGACCTTGTTTTTCTTTTTCGATTTCCATTTTGCATACAATAAATGTATAATTCCATCAATCAATCCAATTTTTGGAACAATAAAGTTTTTGGCACTAATGCTTTTAGCAATGTCAAGATAAATGTCTGCAGCATAGGTAATCACATCTGCTCTGTCGGCTTTGAGTTTATAGATTTCCATCAACTCGTCAACGCTATGCTGTTTTAATGTTTCGTTTAAAGTCTCGAGAACAGTTACCGATAATTTACGATCTTTGCGTAGTTTGGCCAGTGCGTTTAGTTTTATGATATTTCCCCCCGAGCCAATTATATCATTAATTGCATATTGTTCTTTTAGTTCAGACAAATCGGTGTGCATTTTGTCGTATTCTTCATCCTTTACTTTATTATTCAGCAGTCGAACAGTTCCAATATTGTACGATTTAGACTCAATCAGTTCACCATTTGCTATTAAACTTATTTCAGTGCTTCCACCACCAACGTCTACAAATACATAGTTTTGATTATCGTTCAGGTTGTAGTAGAAGTGACTTTCATATATGATTAATGCCTCTTCGTGACCATCAATTATTTCTATTTTCAGATCAGTTTCGTTTCTGATTTCCTTTACAATCTCTTTGGCATTTTTAGCTTCGCGCATGGCAGCTGTTGCACAAACTCTGTAGTCGGTTACATCATATACTTTTAATAAATGTTTGAAAGCTTTCATTAATCTGATAAGTTGTTTAGCTTTCTTATCAGCTATTTTACCCGACATAAATGATTCCTGTCCTAAACGTAATGGAACCCGAATCATCAATTCTTTGGTGAATGTTTCCGTTGCGTCTTCGGGTGAAATACTCATGATTAAAAGGCGTACGGCATTTGATCCGATGTCTATTGCTGCAAATTTAATAGTGGTCATAGTGTTTGTTATTAGTGAATTGATGAGAATTATAAGTTTGTTGATAGATTTTCAGAGACTATTTTTGTAGGATTTATACAATTCCTGTTGAGATATAAATGGTTTGTCGTCAGGAATGGATTGTAATACATTTTTGCCTGAACCATCTACAATACGGGCTTTCAAATTATCTTTTAATCCGTATTCTATTACTCTTTTGAGTTGATGTTTTAAATCTGCATCGTAAACAGGTGCATATACTTCAATTCTATTGTCCAAATTGCGCCCCATCCAATCGGCTGAGCCAATGTAATATTTTTCATCTCCACCATTGGCAAAGATCATGATACGCGAATGCTCCAAATACCGATCGATGATACCGTATGCTTGTATATTTTCGCTGAGTTTTGGAACTCCCGTCACTAAAGAACAATTACCACGAACCAGAAGTTTAATAGTAACACCTGCAATGGATGCATCGTAAAGCTTTTCGATGATTTTTTCGTCGACAATATGATTTATCTTACAAAAAATATAAGCGGGCAATCCTTTCCTTGCATTATCGATTTCTTTTTTGATAAAGCTGATAATTCTCTTTCGCATAAAAACCGGAGAAACAATGAGTTCGTTAAATACCGGATTCAGATATGGATGCTCAATATAATCAAAAACTGTTTCCACCTCGTCCACAATTGTTTTTTTTGCGGTCAAAAGAGTGAAATCAGTATAGACAGTGGCTGTACCTTCGTGAAAGTTGCCGGTACTGATACAAGCTATATTACCATTACGTGCCGTAATTAATGTCAGCTTTGAATGCACTTTTAAACCGTCTACCCCAAAAATAACTTTTATGCCGGCTGCTTGCATTTTCTTAGCCCAGTTTATATTCGACGATTCGTCAAATCGTGCCAATAGTTCAACTACGGCTGTAACTTTTTTCCCATTCATGGCAGCACATATAAGTGCCTTTATCACTTTCGAGTTTTTTGCCAGGCGGTAAATGCTTATTTTAATCGATTTTACTTCAGGGCTGATAGCCGCTTCGCGAAGTAATTGAATATAATTGTCAAAGCTATGATAAGGATAATGTAAATATTGGTCCTTAGTACGTATAAGTGAAATAATGCTTATTGCATTTTCGAATGCATGAATCGGGATGGGGGGTTGCGGTTCGAACTTCAAATCGGGTCTGCCCACTTTTGGAAACGACAGAAAGTCTTTCAGGTTATGATACCTGGCTCCACCAATATGTGCATCCTTTCTTTCTATTCGTAGTAGTTTTTCAATAAATCTCAGCAAATCTTTAGGGATCTCTCTGTCGTAAACAAAACGAACAGGTTCACCACTCTTTCTGCTTTTAACGCCTTTAGATACTTTTTCGAGTACACCCTGATAGGCAGAATTATCGAATTCCATCTCAGCATCACGTGTAAATTTGATATTGTAGGCTTCGTAGCTGTCGTAATTGAGTGAGGCAAAAATTCGGGGTAAGCAAAATCGAATCACATCGTCGAGAAACATGATACAGGTTTTTTCGCCCTCTTTCGGTAGGATAAGAAAACGAGTAAACTCCGCCGTAGGAATTTCAATAAGAGCAAATTCTTTTCTTTTTTTCTTTTTCTCGCCATCCAGGTCTGTAATTTTCACTGCCAAATAAATGCTTTTGTCATTTAGTTCCGGCTCGTCTTCCATGCGTGAAACCAATATTGGGAAAAGCGAGTTCATTAGCACCTCTTTGTAAAATGTATCAACAAATTCTACCTGTTCTTCATTTAGAGTGTGCTCATTCCTGAAATGGATATTTTCTTTTTCGAGTTCGTCTATTAAAATATAAAATATGGTCTCAAACTCTTTCGAATACTTTTCATTGAGTTTGAGGATGGTGTGAAGTATTGATTTGGAGTCGGACTTGGCGATACGCACTCTTTCTTCAATTTCAATCATTCTGCGTAGAGTGGCTACTCTCACCTGAAAAAACTCATCGAGATTGTTGGAATAAATGGCTAGAAATGTTAGTCTTTCCAGCAATGGAATGGATTCATTTTCAGCTTCATATAATATTCTTTTGTTGAAATACATCCAACTAATGTCCCTGTTAACCGTATTTTTTTCTTTGATTTTCTTTGTCATGTTAGAAGCCTGCTGCTATATTCTTTGTGTGTAGTGTATTAAGGTCAAATTTACGTCTTTGCTGTTACGATTAAATTTCAAAAAGATTACATATTCATTAAGAATGCTACAAGTTTTGGTTGAGTAGGAATGAAACACTATTAAAGACTCTAAGTTAGGATTTGTTTTGATGTAAAGTTCTGTCAATATTGCACTTAATATTTATTTTGTCATATCATTTTCACTCCGCTGTTCTATCCTTGCAATATTGTGGCTGTTACTTTGTATCAAAAATAAGTAGCATATGTATACACAAAAATTTTATCCGACCATAGTTATCTCTGATGTTCATTTGGGCACAGAACATTCCAAGACAACTGAACTTACTGATTTCCTGCGTACAGTGAATTGTAATACGCTTATTATGAACGGCGATATCATTGACGGATGGCACTTGCAAAAGGGAGGCAAAGGAAAATGGAAAAAAGAACATACCGATTTCTTCAAAGTCATCATGAAAATGATGGAGAATCATAATACACACATTATTTATGTTCGTGGCAATCACGACGATTTTATCGACCATCTGGCGCCGCTTTCTTTTGCTAATCTCTCTATTGTAAACGAGTACGTGCACGAGAAAAATGGCAAAAGTTATTACGTGATACATGGAGATGTATTCGATAGCATTACTTCCAAGATGGTTTGGCTTGCTAAACTGGGCGATATTGGTTACACCTTTTTGCTATGGGTAAACCGCATTTACAATATCTATCGTGCAAAAAAGGGTCTGGAGTATTTCTCTCTTTCTCAAAGCATCAAACAGAAAGTAAAATCAGCCGTTTCGTATATCTCCGATTACGAAACAGAACTGGTGGCACTTGCACGTGCCCGTCATGCCGACGGAATCATCTGCGGTCACATTCACCAACCTGCCAACACGCACATTGATGGTATCCATTACCTCAATTCGGGCGACTGGGTAGAAACGATGTCGGCACTATTGGAACACGAAGATGGTAGCTGGGAAGTGTATATGCACCGCGATGCAGCCCTTAAACCTGACACCAGAGAAATTAAATCAAATGTGTTTAGCATTCCACAAAACACACAAGAAGGTATGAAAGTGGCTTTTGCACATTACTTTTAATCAGTTATCAGTAATTCAAGTAAACTAGTTAACAAGTAAACGAGTACACATTCAATTATCCAATACGCACACAATAACAATTAATAACGCCGAAGGCTAATATCGCCGCAGGCAAATATCACGAAGTAATAACGCCGCAGGCAAATAACAATTAAAAACCATGAAATACTTATTCGTAGTACAAGGCGAGGGTAGGGGGCATTTTACACAAGCATTAAGTTTGAAAAATATGCTCGAACGTAACGGTCACGAAGTAGTGGCGGTAATGGTTGGTAGTAGTGCCAAACGAACGTTGCCCGATTTCTTTACACAAAAAATAAACAGCGAACTGGTACGATTTCAAAGTCCCAATTTCCTGCCCACACCCAAAGGAAAACAATCGCCTTTGTTGGTTAGTATTTTGTATAACTTGTTGTTAGTGCCGGTTTATCTGCAAAGTTTGTACACTATTCACAAAACCATCAGAACAACCAAGCCCGATATGGTCATTAATTTCTACGAATTGTTGTGCGGGGTTACGTATGGTCTTTTCAATCCTAAACCGCCCATGATTAATGTGGCGCACCAGTATTATTTCCTTACGCCGGATTTTAAATACACGGGCGAGAATGAAAAACAGTTCAAACTCCTGAACTTCTACTCCCGCCTTACGGCAATGAATGCCTATAAAACCCTGGCGCTCTCGTTTCGTATCGATAAGCATTCTTCATTCGGAAACATTATCATTGTCCCACCACTTTTGCGCCGGGAAGTGCTTCAAAAAGAAACGTCGGATGGTGATTATATACACGGTTATATGCTCAACAGTGGTTTTGCTAAAGAACTGGCCGAGTGGAGCAGTATTAATCCCAAGGAATCGTTGCATTTTTTCTGGGATAAGAAAAAGGTTGATACAACTGTAAGTCTGACTCCTAACTTAACGATGCACAAACTGAGCGATACCTTATTTTTGGAATATATGGCAGGTTGTAAGGCCTATGCTACTACCGGAGGTTTTGAGTCGGTGTGCGAAGCCATGTATATGCAAAAACCGGTGTTGATGGTGCCAACGCATATCGAACAGGAATGTAATGTAATTGACGCATTGCGTTCGGGAGCAGGAGTTGCCGACGAGGAATTTGATTTGGATATTTTACTCGAGTGTATTCCAAGCTACAAACGAACGAACGAATTCAGGTATTGGACACATACAGCTGAGTCCTTGTTTATGTACGAGCTAACAAGGATTGAAACGGAAGAAACATCAATATTTGCCCCAAGCATTTGAGTCTTACCCTAACTATGAACCGGAGCTGTCTTAATTCATAAGACAGCTTTATTTTTCTAACTACTTCGCTTAAACTTGATTATAAGCGATTCAACATTCAATTTTTAAAACGAAACTATTACTTTTATTGTTTAAATGGGAAAACAGACGTACAACAAAAAGAATTTTTTACTTCCGGATAGCCATAGAAGCATGTCCTGTTATCATGCCAAAGTGATGGAAGATGGAATAATGAAACTCACTATTCATGACTGCAAGAGGTCAATACAATTTCAGAATAATTTAAACAACACTGAGGAAATCAGGGAGGCAATCGATAAGCTGAATAATTTGGCAAAAGGAGTGGTTAATTTGAGAAAGCACATTGAAGAAAGATACGAAAAGGAATTAAAATAAAACAACTATGGATTCAATTTTACAAAAATACAATTTGCTTACCGAGAAATATCAAACAATTGAAGTAGAGTCTCTAAAATTCGATATACAGGACAGAAGAAACATTATACAACAAATATTCTCTCTCTTATCAGCTTTAAAAATTGATGCTGCTAAAGTAAAAAATGGGAAAAAAGCCATTCAGTTGTTCGAGAAACTACGGGATGTGCAGAGTCAACTAAGAATACTGGAAAACGCACAATTAAATCCCGAATTAATTAGTTATTTGTCTGTGCTTAAAGAAAAAGAATTACAACTAAAATGGAAAATTCAACGGTTCACAAAGAAAAAGAAAATTGAATTCCCCGAGATTAAGAAAAAATCAAAGATCAACAAATCAAAAACACTAAGTAAGATCAATAAAATACTAGAAAAACTGGATAGCAAGGTTCATTCAAGCTTTATTGATTACCCTGAGAATGTTCACAAATTGCGAACACTATTCCTTAAGTTTCTATATCATGTAGAAATACTTTCATATCTCGACACTGTTGATAACGCAAAGCTTGAGAAGTTGAAATTATATCAGAATCAATTGGGAGAAATTCACGACTATGAAATTCTGATGCAAGATATTGCACGGTACTTTATGAAAAGAGAATGGTATGAGGATAAGAATATCGCCATTTTCGAACAAGAACAAAATACATTATATGAAACATTTATATATAATGTAGAGGGTTTTATTGGTGAATGTAAAGCTGTGACTCAACTGAGCAAGATGTAGTTGCAAATCGTAATGGGTGAGAAAGTTAATAGCCAAACAATAGTTTGCATAGGGACAGGTCACGATCTATTCCTATGCAAACTATTTATTAAATCTTACGATACACTTCGTCAAAAGGTACTCTCATTCTGTCTCCCCATACGCCGCGTTCTTCTCTGATTCCGCAGGAAACAACCATATTGATTTCAGCACCCAAGGGTAAACTCAAGATACGTTTCACTTTTCTACTATCAAAACCCTCCATCGGACAGGTGTCATAGCTTTCGTTGGCCATTGCTAACATAAAGGTTTGTGCCGCCAAAGCACAGGTTTTATGAACGACCACCCTCACATCGTTTTCGGATACCTGATAGGGAGTGGCTCTGAACAGCCCAACAAGGTTTACAAGGGCTTTTCTGATAAATCCAAAAATCCCTAAAAAGCGTGAATATAAAAATGGAATTACTTTACCATAGTACAATTGCCATCTTTTGATCCTTTTTTCTTGTTTCTCTTTCGGACTGTTTTTCAGAATATTTTGAGTTTCCAGTTCAATCATTTTGGATGATCTTTTTCTATAAAGATCCTGCCTTGTAACGAACACTACCATTTGTTGAGCAGTACTTGCCGATTCCTGATTTAAACAAGCAACGGAGAGTTCTTTTAGAGTTTCCGGATTGGTGATATGATAAAACTCCCACAGTTGCATGTTGGAGCTGTTGGGAGCTAAAGTAGCGAGTTCGATGCAATGCTTTACTTTTTCAGAATCGATGGAAAGATCCTTGTAGTGTCTTACAGAACGTCTGTAATGTAGTATTTCTTCGAATGTCATTTTTATCGTGTATTTATACCTTGTTTTTAATAAAACGGTTATTTATCCGGGAAGTTGTCTGTTATGCATTAATTTATCATGAAAAAATGGAGATTGCTGCATTGACTTTCGATAGTTCAAAGTCTGACTTTTGGCAGATTACGCTACGTTTGAATTATTCACAGACTGCAAAACAACAGACTTGGACGTAAAGGATTAGCTTGCAAATATCTCAATTTTTTGTCAATTTGAAATATAATGCAAATATACGAGGCGTGTATTATGTGCTAGGCTTTTGTATTCACTTTTTATGTTTTTCTTTATTCTCAGCACTAAATATCACGGGCAAAGTCCAATATGTTCTTTCAAGTTTTCCACGTCTAAAAAAAACATCCCATTCTGGAATGGCTTTCACAACTCTTACCGCTTCTTTGTCATATATAGAGTCATAACCTCTCATAACTTTAACGTCGTCTACAATACCTTTCTCATTTGCTGCAAATCTGATAAAAACCTTAATAAGCTTGTCTGTCTTAGGTAAGTCAGTCCAATTGATATTTGAATAGATAAATTCTTTTAATTTCTCTTCGTCTTTACTATAAATTGATTGTCGTGATTTCGAGTTGTCGTAAGTCTTTGTTTCAATTAGTTGTCCTTTTGCAAATTCAAACTCTAACTCACTCTCATAAAATGAATCATATCCCATATGAATGTAATAAATGAGTTTTCCTTTTGGAGCAATTAACTTTCCCGTAACCCAGTCTGCTTTTACAGTACCGTTAATGCATTTATTTCCAAATAATTCTTTAAGGTCAGCCTTTATTTTGTCTTCATAATAACAACAACTATAAATTCCTGTCAGGTAGAGTTGATTGTCAATAATTTTCCATTCTGCTTGGTAACCTCTCCAACAGGCTGTATTCATACAAGCTTCCCTTTTCCCAAAGTATTTTGGTCTTGTTGAATCATTACCATAGAGTTGTTCTAAAGGATTCGCAAATAATGAAAGCGTATCACCTTTGTAAATCAATATGTCAGGCGTTTGTGAAGTCGCAAAGATTTTTGTCAAAACAACTGTCAACAACAATAAAATTTGGATTATGAAGATTCGTCTCATATTGTCTCTTTTTCGTTTTTTAAGCTTGCCCATAACGGTTTACAATATGAAACGGTTGGGTTTTCGGGCTGTGTTGTTGTTCATCGACAAAAATGCTGAAGCGAGAACCAAACAACACAGCCCGAAAACCCAGCTGCTTTATATTGTGTGTTATGGCCAGTTTTTTATCATACCTATCTAAAACCTGTTTCATTATCAAAACTTAAGTTTAATACTAAACTTGTTTCCCTTTTTGAGAATTAATAATTCTTGCTTAGATTCATTGTAATTCCATTCATCAGCATTATTGACCTCAATTGGCTTAGTAACTTTTTGAATTAAAAATGCATACGGAAGCTTATTGTTACCTTCAACAATTAATTCATTTGATTGACCATCATAAGTAATTTTTATAGAATCATATTCTATTCCATCTCCGATTGGTCTATAAAAATTATATTGTGTTTTTTCTTTATCAGCAACAATAAGTATGGTTTGTTTTCCTGTCAAAGTTGAATCACCAACCCCTGAATAATCATTCGTAATATTCATAGGGATAATAGCTCCCGTTTTTAAGAACAAAGGGAACTCGTTGAGTGGATAGGTTTGGTTAATTGTAGTGCTACCATCACTTACTTTATTCGACCAAAAATCCATCCATTTTCCTTCTTTTGGCAGCTCATAGGAAACCGTATTGTTTTCGGAAGTTATGGCTTTGGTAAATATATAATCACCAACCATATGGCTTTCTTGTTCGAATGATGGGTTTTTAATTAACGAACCGCCATTTTTATGAGCATCAACAATGGTACTGAATAAATAGGGGATAAGTTGACTGTGTAACCAAACAGCTTGTTTATAGCAGGCTGTAGCATCTTCACCATGAAACCAAGGTAGATGATTGGTTAAGCCTCCGTTTTCCCCGCCATTTATCATATTGGCAGTTAGAGCACCAAATTGAGCATAACGAATTAACTCATTTTTAGAAGGTCGTGCTTTCCAAAAACCACCAACTTCACATCCAGGTGCACCATACCCTAATTCTGCGGTTTTATAGATATTATTGATTTGAAGTTTCAAACCATCCCAAGATCCTTCAAAATCACCACACCAGCCTAAGCTTAGTTCTTCTACAGAAGCTTCTACACCTCCCTGATGAGAGAATGGTCTACCAATAATGGCCCCAGTAGTTTTTAGATTGGTAGCATATTGATACATACTATTGTAATAATATTTTCTAAACGCTTCATTCGTCATTGTACCAATAGAAGTTTGAAGTGTGTCTCCAAAATAAACTTCACCCTGATCAACTTTGAATCCATAGACGCCATCAATCATTACTTTGTCTATCTGCGAATTCCACCACTTTACAGCTTCGGGATTCGTAAAATCGATATGCAAGCCATCGCCTTTCCACCAATGTGATGTTTTCCCATTGTTCACTGCATAACCTTTTTCACGAATCTCATCAAATGAAGGGTGTTTTTGATTCGGTACATCTGTTGCTGTGCTATTTATACATCCAGTTAACCACAATATTACTTTTACATTTTGTTTATTGAAGTTATGAATCATTTCAGTTGAATTTGGATAACGTTTTGTATTCCAATCAAAGTTATTATATGCTGTTGACCACGGACTGTCAATAATTATAGCCCCCACGGGCATTTTATGCTCTAAATATAAGTTTACAAGTTTCACTGAGGACTCTTGGTTGTTTGCATTATCCTCCCACACAATATGCTCTAAAGCCCATCTTGGGGTAATAGGTGGAAGTTTGACGTTTTGAGAAAATAAACTGAATTGTATAAAAAGGAAACAAACACTAAGACAAAAAAGGATTTTTTTCATAGAATATTTTTAATATAATTAACATAAGACTATTATTATTGAATCTGTTTTTTCACGAATCCCAAAAACTAACATATACAACTGACCATAATTTTCGGAGCAATTTTAAAATTGGCCATAACGACCGAGGCTATGGGCATTTGTCCGTCAGCTGACGGACGGGAGAGGTCAGAAAGGGTTAGGGGTAGAGGTATAGAATGATAAAAATAACTCACACATTTGTATTTAATAAATGTATCAACAATAATTGTCGTATACTTATTCCTAACTTTCTCTGTTCATTATTTATAATGGCAGAGTAAAATAAAAGTTGGAACCTTTGCCCACCACACTCGAAACACCCACCTCGCCATTGTGACCTTCAATAATCTTTTTCACGATGGCAAGTCCTAATCCGTGGCTACTTTCACCGCTGGTAGGTCTGACACTCGATCTTTTAAATGGTCTGAAAATATCGTTGATTTCCTTCTCAGGAATGCCTTGCCCATTATCAATTATTTGTGTGACAATATGATCGTTTTCTATAAATACTTTTACTGTTATTGTAGTGTTAGGATTAGAGTATTTTATTGCATTCCCTATCAGGTTATTTAATACCTGATCAATTTTTCCATCATCAAATGAAAGAATTTGATTTTGCATTTCCAATTGGCACTGAATACTAATGTTTTTATTATTTGCAAAAAAGTCATTCATATTGATATTCCGCTCAATAAATGCAATGTAGTCAGTTTCATTTTTCTTCAGATCCAACTTTCCGGCTTCAATTTTTGTGATGTCCAGAAGGTCATTAATCAATTGAAGCATGGTAGAACTGGTGCTTGAGATTATTTCTGTGTATTTTTTGTGTTCATCGCCTGTTTGTTTTTCAAGTAATTTTGAAATGCCCAAAATAACGCCTATCGGATTTCTTAAATCATGAGCAGCTATTCCTAAAAACTCATTCTTTTGTTCGTTTAATGTTTGCAACTGGTGATTTTGTTCATCCAGTTCCGATGTCAACACAGTTATAAAATATAGCAACCGTGATAGTATTCTGGCATGTTTATTTGTATATGGATCTGACTCAGAGTTTTCGTGTGTTTCTATATTTTGAATTGGCTTGTTGTGAGCGGCATCGTCTTTGCAAACTCCCTCGCGAAAACCTACAGCAACTATAGATGAATTAAGCAGTGAATTAAAAGTTCCGTTGGAATAGAATTCGCCAAAGGTGTAAAAACCTGCTGTGGGAGCAATTTCGTTGAATGGTAATGTCTCAAGATCAACTTCTTGTTGCATTAAAAAACGCCGACATATACAGGTGTATAAAAAGATGGCTTCGGGTTTAAAATTCCTCATTTGGCTCTGAAGTTGTGCAGATTCTATTAAAATGGAAACAGGATCTCCATAGCCAATCCGAAACTTTTCTCCAACCTTAACATCGGCTACCAGTTGAATTGATTTATCGGTTTCATTCACAAAGAAAGGTGTGCGGGCAATTAATTGGTCGTTGCGGCTAATAAGAAAAGGAAATTCAAGACTGTTCTGATAAAAATTCTCATCAGCTTTTATGCCCAGGTATTTTTCATATACATCGAAAGCAGGTTTGTTGTCAATGGTTTTTACCGATACATCGCCTATCTCAGTAATGGTCATCTCTTTGCTCAACGCGTGCCAACCAAGGCTGGTAAATATTTCAATGCACAAATCATTGCCCGAGAAAACAACAGCTACCACCCCCTGTTTGTAACATTTATTTCCATCATAAACCAGTGTTTTCCGCTGATTGGCATAATCGCCTGCACCACCTCCAAAAATTGGATACTTAAAGTCATGATCTGTGATGCTATTAAAGACTTTCCCGGAATCATGGCTGATGGGCGTTGAAAGTAGTAGGACGCCTTTGATTTCTGCATTTACTGATTCGATATTGCAGATTAATATATTGCCAATTGTTTCTTCAGTTCCCGGTGAACATTCGTAAGCGAACATATTTATCGACGAGCTTTCAAAAAAAGTAAATAAAACGATTGTCGAATCCGTACATATTTCACCGGCAATAATCTCACCTACGGAGGTTGCACCAACAATAATGGCCGATGGTAAAACTTTTCGTATTGCATCTCCAATAGACTGATACCATTCACAATCATTCTTTGCCGAATAAATTTGAACCAATTGAGATGGAAAGTTGCATGAGGATGATATTTCCGGAGAATCCAATAATTCATTTAAATGCTCGATGCCGGCTAATCTATAGCTGTATTGTTTCATGTTGTGTGTGATTTATTTGTCGGTTAACGTCGGTGAGAATCTCAAGTCAGGGTAATGATATGTTTTAAAATATCGTTTGAAGATTATTTAATTCAACAGTTTCTTCGATAAAATTTATTCCAAAGATAAAAAGATTATTCTGATACTATAACATTCCTTACTGAAAATTTAATTTGTTCAACGGTTTCCGGGTCTATAGACCCTATTGTTTGAAAAATGATTATGTTTATGTAGTATTTACCACAATCATACCTTGTTCTTTTTGTTACAGGTTTAAGTTATAGCTGAAAATAGGGAGCGCGAATAAATCATAGTTTATCCGCGCTCCTAAAATAACTGATGTTCTTTTTTACTAATTGCTTTATTCAACTTATGCTATATTTCAGTCTATTCTTGATTCTGAAATGTATCCCCACCGTACAAGTTCTTGTTTGTCGTTTATTCTCTTTATTCCTCCATCATAAATCAGACAAAATTGATTTGCAACATCCAACACATTCCGATAGTCATGGTCAGTCAATATTATCCCTTTAAATTCAGATGTTTTAAGAATTAGCTTCTTTATCTCTCCCACTAAGATGGGTGAAACACCATTGAAGGGTTCATCTAGTAATATGAACTTACAATCTGTATGCAGCAATAATTTTATTTCAAGGTATCTTAATTCCCCACCTGACAAATGCGATATTTTACTTGTATTTAGTTTTTGCAATATCGAGTCCTCCAGGAAATTAGCCACCTGCTGTTTGCCTAAGTATAGTTCAATTGCCTTCTCAACACTCATATATTTAGGCAGAAAAGAATCTTGAGGAAGATAACATATCTCATTTATAGCTTTATAAGGCTGATCATAAACTTTCCCATCTATTCGAATAAATTTCCTATCAGCCTGTAAAGTTCCAAAAAGGATTTTCATTAGTGTAGATTTACCGGTTCCGTTTCGTCCTAGCATACCGATAATATCACCTGTCTTACATTTCAGATAAATATCAGTCAACACGTCATACAAACCGTATGATTTGACTACACTGTCAATTTCAAGTAAGTTAGACATAATGTAAAATGGTTATTAGTAAGCTGCCTGTCAAAATATATATCGACATAGTTGTAATAAAAAGACTTAACTTTGAAATTCCCCGATTGTAATAAAAATAGTATTCATTTCTTCTTGACAACTCTTTGTTTAAGAGGCATAACAAAGATCCACCAAACATGCAACAAACAATATATATGACATATAAAGGTGGTGGGTCTATTAATGCCATGTTACTCATCAACATAAGTAAAACCGATGACGAAAGGCAAAAAACCAATGTGCTTTTGAAATATTCCCAATGTAAAGCGAGTTTTACCATGTTTTTCTTTTTTCTTAGATAGTTCGGAGCAAGCAGTCCGCCCATAGTCGGGCAAGTCCTCAATACCGTATCGAGTCCTGAGCCATTGTTGTGATGACTTCGTTTTGGAAATTATATAGTTTCACGTAAGTTTGCGAAGAAGCCGTTGCATTCTGTGGCGTAATCACCACAAAACTCATGGTGGTAGGCACTACACCATTATGATCAATCCATGTTCCGGAATTTGCATAGATGCATTTCTGATTGTTTAAGTTTGTCGACGCAATGATCTTCGGATCGTGGGTATGCCCGAAGATAACGATTCTTTTGTCCGAATTGGGATTCAGAAAATACTGATTCGTTGCCTGAAACTCCGATTCGCTACCCTTGCCGGCATTTGCTATTGCCTGACTGATTGGAATAGGTATAGGCACATGATTGAGTGCTTGTCGTTGAGTCCAACTATCCTGAATGCCTTTGTAGAACCTCACATCTATCACTCCACCCGGGGTAGTTTGATAAGGGAGTATATCGTTTACCGCGTATTTTCCTTTGAAACCATTTACATTGGTGATGATTATTTTCTCGTCAAATTTATTGGCGATTGGGTAGGAAGCTAATGCTTTACTCCATACATACCAATACGTGTATAGCAAAGTTTGGCTGGCAGTTCCCGAAGGATTTGGTGTAATCACAGGTGGCGTGTCGGCAGGAGTTACAGGTTTTTGCATAACATACAGCACAGCTATTCTGGTGTAGAAATAACCCGGAGGCAAAATGGTACCCGGAGCAATATCCTGATTGGAGATAGGGTCGGGGGCACAAAAGAAATTATAGCGATGTCCATGTTCAATGACCATCTTGGGTACATCCGCCGGCGAATAAGTTCCCAATCCCTGTTCATTATCCCGTGCCTGGTTTATTCCGGGAAGAATACTCTCCACGTTGGCGGCCGTAATGGTCAAATCGTGATTGCCTGGCACATAAGTAACGCGTATCTTCTTTTCTTTGATGATACTATTAAAAGCATCTATCACGCCTTTGTTGGTTGCAGCAATACGTTTTACAAAATCAGCCTGATCCTTTCCCTGATAGGTATCCACGTTAGCCGGAACAAACCATTCGTCCAGCATATCGCCGGCAATCACCAGTTCTTTTACGTTGGGAGCGGCTTTTATCTGTTTCAGCAACTTCTCTAATGATCCCAGATTCTTACTGCACTCAGCATAGGTCAAATCGGCACCCAGATGAAGATCGCTCATCACCACGATCATATTCCGCTCATTCCCACCATTATTGAATGCACCGATGGTATGATCTACCGGATCGTTCTGGCAGGATGAAAACAGAGTAACGAATAGAACTACCAAACTCAAAACAGGAATGCTTGCCGGATTTTTCATATTGATTGCTTTTATTGTTGATTTTTTTCTTTAATTATCAGATGATGCTTCTTCCTTCAACTCATTGAATTCTTTGATGAATCTGTATATATAGAACGATGCAATTCCGTAGTATACTATCCAGAAATAAGGAATGTCGACATTAATGATACCTAATCCGAATTTAATGATGGATGGTAACACAATGGCATAAACGCATATTTTGAAGATGGTTTGATAATCTAATTCTGCTTTCAATATCTTATTCATTATGATGCCAATTATCGACAACAGGAATACGCCAAGTAGTTTGGCTAAGAAGATAAAGAAGAGACTAATCAGAAACGTAAAAATCAGAGCAGGTATTGTCCAATTATTTATAATGTTGATTAGTTCCGTTTTCGTAAAGTTGACTTTTATATCGCTGAAATTATATGTTTTAGTCTCGAATGCGTCTTTTTTATATACAACCTTACTTTCGAAGAAAATGACTCCACTTTTATAGTGGTCAAGAATTTCGGGTGTATATTTACCACTTGTATCAATGATAAATAAGGCATCTTTTTCGTCTTTCCCCGGTCTGGCGTTTAGTATAAATGGCATCGCTCCACTACACTTCAAATGTCCATCTTTTAGTTCGAAATCAGGAAACTTCGTTTTCAGTGTTGTTACTGTTTCATTCGCCGCGTTATAAAGTCCTATTTCGGCTTTAATCATTATTACGCTCCCAATAACTAGCATCAATATTAGTAGATATTTTACCGATTTCCCAACTTCTTCTGCTTTAATTTGCGCTGTAAAACCTTTGTCCAAAAGACTCGATTTCAATTTGTTTAAAAATGTGTTCATGTTATTTTTTTTAGATTATTTCTGTATTTTAGATTATTTTGAATTTAAATGGTTGTATTATTTTCATATTTTCTCAACTCTTGTTCAGTATATATGCAAGCGTAAAGCGTGAGTTTGGCACTGTTTATTTCTTTATTCTTGAACTGTCAAATAATAACATGGACTCATTCCATCAAGATATGTCCATTTAGCTTCAGTTCCCCATCTTAAATAAGTGCTTCCTTGTTTATCATTCATACGAAAATTTACATTAGCTCCCATTACTCCATTAACTTTTGTGAGTCTTTTCAAACCAATAACATTTACCCATTCGAGCGACAATGTAACATCACCACTGAACACTAAATTATATTTCTTCAAATCAATGTCGACCCAACCCGATTTCTTGGTTAACTGTATTAATATGTTTTCAGTAAGTAATTCTTCGGTTGGTAAATTGTTAGCAATACTTCGGATATGTAATCTAAAAACACTACATTCAAATGAATGATTGGTAAGGTAAATATGAAAACTCTTTATGAATACCGGTGAAGATCCCAATTCTAATTTTGTTCCGATTTCGTGCCCAGTACCACGTTGGGTTCCACCCCAGCCACCCTTTCCTCCATGCTTGATGTCGGTAGTACCAATTATTTTCTGTTTACCTGAAAATGGTTTTGCAATCACTTCGCCCAGTTGGATAGGTACGTTTACCAGTCTTATTATATTGTCTTTGTTTGTAAGTGCTTCAATTGGGAAAGTCTGTGGTTTATATCCAATCATCGAAATCCGAACTATTGCTTTTAGTGATTGACTCTTAATGTCTAAACTAAATTCTCCTTTTTCATTTGTTGTTATGCCTAAAGGAGTGTCAATTACTCCGAGATTCACGTATTCCAATGGTTTTTCACTTGAAGAATCAATTACCTTTCCGGTAATTATTTGAGCTTGTAGCTGTAAAGTAAGGAAGAATAAAAAGAGTGTAAAAATTTGTTTCATAGTATTGTTCTGTTAGTTATGTATCGCTGCCTATTATTTGTCTGACTAGCAATTGACATGTCAGCCGGTTAATTCCTTGCTTTTTTACAACAAAAGTAAAGAAATCAACCTCAGCTTTCAAAATTCTAATTATAGTGCAAACCTAAGAGCATGTGTGTTAGCTGCTGACTTTATCTTGTTTGTCAGTTTATAATTCGATTAATTAAAAGCGGCAAAAATATTTCATCTTCATTTTCTTCAAGAGTTTCACCAATTCGGCAGTCTATTGTAACCAAATATGCTGTATCTTCAAATTTTATCGCTTGTCTAGAATTAGGAACTCTTATATTTAGTTTCTCGATAGCTTCATGTGGGATTTTCCCATTCAATTGTCTGAACACTTCATTGTCAAAGTCAAATGTCACAACATATTTATTGTTGTCTTCCTTTATCCCTCCTGAAAATGAAAACATATCAGGGTCTAACTGTCCAATTTCGACAATTGGAACATCTGGGAAAATCAGACTGTCACACTTGTCAAAACCTAGACGTTTTAGATGAAGTCCTAAATCTTTCGCCAGTTTAAAATGATTATCAGCTAATATAGTTTCTGGCGCAAGAAATTTCTTAAGACTTTGCCAATACAAAGGAATTGCTCTTAGCGGAAAGCGCAGGACTGGTTCGATTCTTTGTGTGTCATAAAGAACAAACTCTTTTCCATTACAAAGCGCAAAGAAATTTACTCTTACTTCACTATGAATTGCGTAAGAATATGCTTGTTCAACATGACAGGATTTTGTTATTTCTTCTGTTGGGGATTTAGCATCTAAAATCCAAGCTGGTTTACCACCAACTTCGAATAAATAGTCGGGAATTATATAAATGTTTTTTCTTTTTGAGCCAATTGAAACAAATGGATGTAATAACTTTCGACTTCTTATAATTTGGTTCGGTTTTCCTGAACTATATCCTAATCCTTTAATTATTGGGACAATTATTTCTTCACGGACTGAGTCTTCTTGAAATTCAGAATTCTCTAGAAGTTCAAAATCAAATCCATCTAAAACGTTATATAGTCTATCTACTTTCATCTCGTCTTTTTGCGATAATGTTTTTTTTTATGTTGCCGCTAGTACCAATATATGCGCAACTCTATTGCCTATATTTCTCCATATAGATGTATATGTGCAATAGAGTTGCACATATTTCTACTTTAGGGTCGGGTGTGTGATGCTTTTTAATTAAAATTTAGCACCAAAGATAAAGACATTTTCTCATATTAACAACATTTTATTTCATTAATTTTAATTTGTATTCGGTGGGAGGTTGTTCGGACTGATCTATTGCTGTTGATCCTTTTATGTCTGTTGGGTGTTGATAAATGATGGTGGTACTTTTTTGATGGCAGTTTGCAAGGGCTTATGCTCCCTTTTGTTCCTTTTTTATCACGGGTTACAGGTCTGTTGGGTGAATATGATCAGTAGGCGAGTCGGTTGCATTTCCGATACTTTTTATGCTATTTAACTAGCAAACCATCCCTTTCTTTCGTCTGGCAGACGCGTTCTACTCTACTGCACGTGTCGTTCTTTCGTTCATCAGACGCGTTCTTTCGCTTGGCAGACGCGTTCTACTCTACTGCATGTGTCGTTCTTTCGTTCGTCAGATGCGTTCTACTCTACTGCATGTGTCGTTCTTTCGCTTGGCAGACGTGTTCTTTCGTTCGTCAGACGCGTTCTTTTCTCTGACAGACGCGTTCTTTCGTTCGTCAGATGCGTTCTACTCTACTGCACGTGTCGTTCTTTCGCTTGGCAGATGTGTTCTTTCGTTCGTCAGAATCAATTTCTTTCCCGTCAATTGCATCAGATTTCAGTTCTGTGTCATTCTTTTTTGCTGCGGTGTTGATTTCTTGTTTGTCGGGTTCATTCTTTTTCGTTGCGGTTGCTTCCGCATGTTTGCCTGTCAGTTTCTGACGTTTATCAGTATCGATTATTCGCAGTAGAGTGGCGCGAGCAGTCTGTTTAGATGGCTAGGAGGTATTGTCGGTGCATAATCCAAACGAAAGAGGCTGACTCAATTTCTATTTTGAGACAGCCCCTTTTTTTCAATGTCAAGGTTGAAGTGTAAACTAACAAAATGTATAAACCCAATATACTGTCGCAATATATTGGTACTACCCATAATTATAACCTGCACGAAGGTACTGCCATACTGTTTCGGTTGTGTGTGGAATAAGTTACGGGACTGTTGAATTTATATTTAGAAACTGTTACGAGAAGTTGATTTCTGCATTTGCTTTTCTATTTGTTTTTTTGATAGTTGTGTTGAAATAGTAACCGAAATGAGAATCATTGAACGGATACAATAAAACATGTGAATCATATAACTTTTACACAAAATTGTGTAATCATTTAGAACCAAGTTTACTTAATTTTGTTTCATTAAAACAACTCCGAACAATGGCAAGAAGCAATTGCTTTGACAGGAGATGAAAACAACTAATTAAAAATTATTACCAAAAAAGTAAGAAGAAAAATGAAAACTCAAATTGGAATGAAACCAGAGAATTCAGTTCAGGTAGCTGATACTCTTAATAAGCTTTTGTCGGACGAACATGTACTGTACATCAAAACCAGAAATGCACATTGGAATGTTGAAGGTCCTGATTTTGCATCAGTGCATAAATTTTTTGAAGCTCAATACGATGAGCTGGAAGGAATTATTGATCAGGTAGCTGAACGTATTCGTGCCATTGGCCATTATGCCGAAGGAACTATGGCCGATTATCTGAACCTGACACATTTAAACGAAAAATCGGGCGAAGGCAATACCAGCCTTGTATATATAAAAGAACTATTGAGCGACCACGAATCAGTAATCATTACTCTTCGCGAAAACATAACCCGCTTCTCGGACGAATTCCAGGACCTGGGTAGTAGCGATTTTATTACCGGATTGATGGAAACACACGAGAAAATGGCCTGGATGCTTAGAGCACATTTGAAATAATTTACGCTCGTCACTAAACAACAAAGACCGCCGCATTTCTGCCGCGGTCTTTGTTGTTTTAGACTTACCTTCTTAGTTTGGAATATAAAGTAGAATGATTACCCGCAAAGTGTCCTAACAAATAGAGTTGTTCTATCTTGGTCGGGTTTCGCGAACCAACGGTCATGACCAAAGGGAATAATTCCCAATCGCGTTAGTTACTATTTGACCGCGATTCTGCAATCGCGAACCCCACCTCCACTTAATCTAATCAAAATAATACATCGGATAATCATTAAAGTCTCGAATTTCAAACACTTGTTTTTCAGAACTTCCAGCTGGCACCCACTGTCCAGGTACGACCGAGGTTGTAGGTTTTGTTATTGAGGGTAGCCGATTTGGAAACACCATCTTTCTGATATTCGTAGGTTTGTTGGGTTACAAAGTTTTGTGCCAACAGATCTTTTATTCCTAGTTTGAGTTCCATGTGTTTTCCAACTTTTTTGTTGAGCGAGAAGTCGAGTACGTGGCGGGGCATTTCGTAGATATCGGGTACTACCACTTCGCCCTGATTAAGTTCGGCAGCTACCAGAATACGTTTACCCATTACATTGTACATCAGCGATGATGAAAGCCCCAGCTTATCATTTTGATAGAAAAGCGAGGTGTTGACTACAAAGGGCGACTGACCCTGAAGTGGGCGACTGCGTTCCGACATCGAATTGGCAAACTGCACTTCGCTGAAGATATACGAAGCATTCAGGCTTAAACTAAAGTTGCGAAGCCCGATCATTGTTTCCAACGATTTTTTCACTTCCAACTCCAACCCATAATTAGTAGCTCCTACTGCATTTTCGAATGAGAAATCGGAACCTGTACCCACACTCACCATCTCTATCGGATTAGCAAAGTGTTTGTAGAAGGCAGCTATCGAAAAGGTTTCGTTAGGTGTAGGATAATGTTCGAAGCGTAGATCGAGATTTTGAATCATTGCATCTTTCAGTGCCGGATTTCCCTTTACCGAGTTCTTCTCTGTAAAATCGTAATAACTCAGTGGAGATACCTCACGGAACTCGGGACGATTGATGGTGCTTGCATAGGCAAAGCGCAACAAGCTTTTTGGAGTAAGATTATACGAAATATTTACTGACGGAAACAGATTGAACGTAGGAGCATCCACATTCACCGGCGAAACGGCGTTGTAATAACCATCCAACGTCAGGCGATTGTATTCTCCCCGTACGCCACCGTAGATATTTAAGGCGCCAAGTGGCAGGTTGATAGATAGGTATCCTGCCGACAAAAGATTGGTTGCATCGTATTTATTGGCCAGGTTGGTTTGCTCGTCGATGGCTAGTACTTTGTTTTGTCCCAGGTATTGTTCGGTAAAGAGCGACTCGAACGGCAATGCATTTATCTGGTCATCTCCCAGAAATCCGGTATCTAGTTTACGGTAACACAAGCTTCGCTCCGAGAAACTACGTGTTTTGTATTCTGCGTATCCTCCTGCTTTGAGGGTGGACTTTACATTCGCAATAGATAGTTTTTGTTCGTAATTCAGGGCAGCAGTATTTACATACTCGTTGTTGGTAAGATAAAGTCGTCCCAACTCATTAATACTCGGTACCGTTGGTAACATGTACTCATACACTCCCTGTGCATTTTGTTTCATGCTCCAATTCTGACGATCCGGTTCAATACGGTTAGCATAGGCAAAGCCCATGTTCCAATCCAGTTTGGATTCAATTTTATCGGACAAAGCATGCTTTCCACTCAGTTGACCTGAATAGGTTGTACGACTGGAATACTGATTGCTGAAATACTTGAAATTTCCCTGACGGTAATTGTTCCATCCTTCGGTATTGGCGGTTTTATCGCCTCCTATCTGATTGAAAATATTTTTAAACTCGTACAAGGTTCCTCCTTTGGTTTGATAGGCCCAGTTGTGCATCAATCCGACTTTGAAATCGTTGCTGTACACATTCGCCTTGTATTTATAAAGGTAGGTCGCTGTTTCGGTACTTGCATCGTAACGTTCGTAGGCATTGTTGTCCATGTTGGAACGGGTGCTGTAATTGTTGCTATAGTTCAACGAAGTAATAGTGCCCAACTTAGCACCATTGGTCAACGTCCATTTTTTCCCAAATGCGATAGCGAGTTTCTGATTGGGCAATGCCATAGAAGGCTGAGCCACCCAGTTGGATTTCAATTGTAATGCTGCTGCATCACGTTGAGCTACATTCAATGTATTTAAATTGGCCGGAAAGTTTCCCGGAACAGAGCGTGCAGCACTTCCCAGACCGAGAAAATCGAGCGAGGTGGAAGGTAAATGATAACTGTCCTTGAATGTGGTCTTATCGTTGTAACCAATGCCGTATTCCAATGTTAGGAAATTCTCATCGGGGATATTCTTGGTTGATATCTTTACAAAGCCTCCGGTTGCTTCGGCAGGTAATTCGGGCGAACCACTTTTGTAAATCAATAGATTGTCAATCATACTGCTGGGGATAGCATCAAACGAGAAAGCTTTTACATCCGTTTCGCTACTGGGCGTAGCAGCATTGTTCAACCACACATTATTGTAGCGTTGGTTTAGTCCGCGCACTACAATAAAACGATTATCCTGAATAGTTACGCCCGGAACCCGTTTCACTACTTCGGATGCATCGCGGTCGAGTGTTTTGCTAATCTGTTGAGATGAAATGCCGCTCACCACTTGCAACGATGATCGTACACTTTTGAGCATTGATAACTCTGTGTCGGTTCTGCGTTGTGCCACCACTTGAACTGCATTAAGCGCCAGTCCGGCTTCTTCCATTGCAATGTCTTGCGTGGTAGTTGCAGCACCTACCACCGTTACGTTGGCAATGCGCAATTTATTGTACGATACATAACTTATCGTTAGGCTATACTTTCCAGCTGCCAGTCCTGATATTTTATAGTTTCCGTCAATGTCGGCGGTAGTACCTTTGGCAGTACCTTCTACCATAATAGCTGCTCCGGTGAGTGGTTCGTTGGTCCGTTTGTCGGTAACGTGTCCCTGAATTGAAACCTGAGCCTGCAAAGCCAATGACAGAAAGAGCGTGCAAACTACAGTAATAGTGCGAAATAATAGTCGATTTTTCATTTATCTTCTTATCTTTTTTATACGCCACAAAAGTAAGACATACCTGTTTCAAAAGGGATAAAAGCGTGTGACAATAAGGTTACTGAATAGAATTGACAGCGATAATGGGAAAAACTGAAGCTATTAATTTTCTAATGTGTCTTGAGGCTTGTTGGTTTTAAACAAGAAAAGAGGATAAACAACTGTTTATCCTCTTTTCTTGTGCTGTGCAAATATATATTTGTCTATTCTTATTTATCTTCAAAACAATACCCATACCCAAGGCGGGTAACAATATTCTTTTCATAACGTCCAATTTTTTTACGCAAGCGAGTGATGTTCACATCTATCGTACGGTCGAGCACTATCACTTCGTTAGACCAAACGCGCAACAAAATCTCATCGCGTGTAAACAGCCGGTTTTTATTCTCCAGGAACAGTTTTAGTATCTCGTACTCCTTGCGGGTAAATGATACTTCGTTATTATCAACCAACACTTTTTTATTGTTGAGTTGCATTTCCAGTGTTTCGTAACTAAGGCTTTCCACCGCTTTTTCTTTTGCCGATTCAGCTCTGCGAATCACTGCTTTAATTCGTGCCATTACTTCGCGAATAGAAAAAGGTTTGTTGATATAATCATCGGCTCCCAGACTAAAGCCTGTAAGGCGATCGTTTTCACTGTCCTTGGCGGTCAGAAAAACAATAGGTATATGTTCAGTTCTCGCGTTTTCGCGTACGGTGCGTGCCATTCTGAATCCAGATATTTCACCCATCATCACATCTAATAAAAGGAGATTGTATGCAGATATATCCTTTTTTAATGCCTCTTCGGCCGAGTAGGCTACATCTACGATGTATCCTTCTATTTCTAAATTAAATTGAAGAATTTCACACAGATCTTCTTCATCGTCGACTACTAAAATTCGATATGGACTCATAACTATTTGACTGTTAGAAATTGATAATTCGTAACTTGTCTGTTTTAAAGAGATTGGATTCACAAACAGTAGATTAATTGATAAATGATAATTATTCATCAAAGTAACGATATTCATGTTACAGAATTGTGTGATGATTATTACAAATCAGTGATGATTGAAGTTGGTTTTATTGCTGTCAGCAGGGATGAACAAGAGAGGCAAATCCGTCTGGATTTGCCTCTCTTAATAAGTGTAGTTATTTGCCTTCCCTCTGTGAGAAGTGTAAACCCAATTTAGTCTCGTTTATCTTTGTTGAAGTTTCACCTCAACTGTTTTTGTATTTTGCAAGTCTACTTCCAATACTTGATCTTCGTAAGATATCAAACTGATTTTTAGTTGACATTTACCATCACATAAATTATTGATTGAAAAGTTGCCATCCAGGTCGCTGTACACTTTTTGACCATTAGCAGTAACCACTGCACCTGCAAGTGTTTCTTTAGTCTGGTTGTCGAAAATCATTCCTTTCAAAACTGTAGTCTGACTTTGTACTTCTATTTTTGGAGCAGGAGCCGGACTTTTTGATGCAGATACATTTATTGAAATGAACAACAATGCTATAACTGATAAGAACAATACCTTTTTCATAACTGTATATTTTGTTAGTTTTTAAACTTTTTCTTTTGCCTTCTAATCACACTGCAAAGTAACACTAAAGCTATTACAGAATGATTACAAAGAATATACAATCCCGTGAAGATGTTGTTTCATTCAATGTCACTAATATTTTTTCTCGGAAATCAGTTTCCCTTTTTCATCCCACATATACCAGGTTCCTGTTTTTTTTCCGTTGGTATATTCCATCTCGTAACGCATAATGCCCGAATCGTCCCATACATGCCACGTGCCGTGTTTTTTGTTGTTGCGGTACTCTGCTTGCGCAATCAGCATTCCGGCTTCGTTATACGTTCGCCAGACCCCGTGAAACTCACCATTAAGGTAAGCTCTCACCTCGTTTGGTTTTCCATTTGGAAAATAAACAATGTAAGCACCTTCCGATTTTCCGTTTTTGATGTATATCTCTACTTTGATAGAACCATCGGGGAAATACTCTTTATACTCGCCGGTGTACAATTTTGTCTGAGTGTTATCCGTAAAAAACAGACCGTCACTCTGGATAATTTTTCCGGTTTGCGCTGACATTGAAAACTGAACGCCCATTAAGACGAACATTGCGATGATTATTTTTCTCATAATGTTGATTATTTTAAGTGTACAACTTAAGCTACTCACAAAAATAGTTTATATTTCTAACGAATATATGTCTTCCTCATTCTCAAAGCACAATGAAACTCATATCATAAATATTGTTGAGCTGTAAAGTGCAATATAGCTGAGTGATGAGTTCGGGTTGCAAGTTGTACGGACCTAATAATTTAATATGTATTACAAAATTTTTATCAGGTAAAAAAAGAGAAGTTACGTCACCGCAACTTCTCTCCATCCTGACTAAATTCAAATTATTGAAAGAAAATTAATAAACTGTGTTTTGTGGGTCAAAGTTAACCCATGCTTCTTTTGTCCAATCAGTAGCTCCGAATGCACCCATGTAAGTAGCTGTTTTGTCGAAGAACGCATCAGCAAGTTTTGTATGTGTAAATGCACCTGCACCTGTTGCAATAAGTGGAGAACCTGCTTCAGGTAAGAATGAAGTTGGGTTAGCCGCTGTTCCGGTTTTAGTTGCATCATAGAATGAGTTTAATATTTTAGCTGTAGCATTGTCAGCAATAATCTGATTGTTGAACCCTGCAGTGTTGAAGAAATCAGTTGCAACTTGTGCAGTAATTCCGGCACCATTTACTGCTGTTACTTTCGAAGATACTAAAGCACAATTTTGGATAGCTAAAGTTCCTGCGGTTGCGTTTGCATAAGTAGTTGTTGCATCCAGCAATAAACCTGTGTTCCAACCTGCAAATACTGAGTTGAAAGCAGAAAGTGAACTGTTACGACGGATATGCATTCCTGCTCCGAACAAAGCACTTACATTTTTATCTGCACTTGTTTTCCAAGGACCGATCAATGTTACGTTCGAGAATACCGGTGCTGTTTGAGGAGTAAGCGCTGAACCTGTTGCATCATTATCCGATTCAAAACCGTTAGAAGTTGAAACGTCACCTACACGCGGATTACGTACACCCAACGCAAATTGCACTTTACCCTGATAGCCAAAGTCTGTATCAAACTCATCATCCAATCCTAAGTAAGCAATAAGATATTTTGCGTTTACATTACCACCAAACCATTCGAATGAGTCATCACCACAATACGATACTTGTACGTGATCGATAGTTGTACCCGAACCTACTGCACACATTGTCAACCCATTGATTTCTTTATCAGGTTGTAATGATATACCTGCAAATTCGATACGTACATATTTCAGTGTTCCTGAATTATCGGCAGCATCGCGAGTTGCAAAAGCTGAAGTTCCGTAAGCTACTTCACGGCTTAATCCTTCCACCACTGCAGTACTTTGATTTACCGGGGCTTTTCCTACAATTACCAAACCACCCCAGTCACCGGCTGAACGTAATCCCGGAGCCAAAGCCGAAGTAAATACGATTGGGCTACTAGCAGTACCTACTGCATTGATTTTACCTCCGGGAACAATGATCAAACAACCTTTGGTTACTTTGTCGCCTTTAATTACTGTTCCGGCAGCGATGTTTATTGTACCCGAAACATTGATTTGTCCCTGAAGAACATAAGTTGAATCTTTTACTAAACTACGGGTCCCCGTAATATCGGCTTTGATAATAACTTCTTTAGACGTAGGTACTTTTACAACAACCGTGTCTTTACTATCACATGAGCTAAATAAAAGTGTTGTGCTAGCTAAAGCAATAACTGAATTAAAAAAAATCTTTTTCATCGTTTTTTATTTTGTTTTATAATTTGTTTTTTTCTTTCAAAAATTATAATGCAAAAGTAAAGGGGCATTGTTACAAGCACATTCCGAAATTGTTATGCTTCTGTGTAGTTGTAGTGACAAAGCTGTGTCAACAAAAAAAAGACCGCTGCATCTTACTGCAACGGTCTTTATAAAAGAAATCTTATATTCTGAGAATAATTATTTACATTGTTCTTTCGCCCAACTGTCTTTCAATGAGGCAGTACGGTTGAATACTAGTTTGTCGGGAGTAGAATCCGTATCTACATTAAAATACCCAATACGTTGGAACTGGAATTGATCCAATGGTTTGGCATTCTTAAGGGATGCTTCCACCTGACAGTTCGTAAGTACTTTCAACGAATCTGGATTCAATAGATCGCGGAAATCACGTTCGTCGGCCGATGGATTTTCGACACTAAACAGACGATCGTACAAACGCACTTCAGCAGTTATGCTGTGTGCTGCCGATACCCAGTGGAGTGTTCCTTTTACTTTGCGGTTGGCATCAGGCATACCGCTTTTGGTCATCGGGTCGTATTCGCAATAGATTTCTTCCACGCGTCCATTGGCGTCTTTTTTGCAGCCGGTACATTTTACAAAGTAAGCACTTTTCAAGCGGACTTCTTGTCCCGGCGTTAAACGGAAGTATTTCTTTGGAGCTTCTTCCATAAAGTCATCACGCTCGATATACAATTCGCGTGAGAAAGCCAGTTCGCGGGTTCCTGCCGATTCATCTTCAGGATTATTTATAGTTTCCATCATTTCCACTTGTCCCTCAGGATAGTTGGTAATGATTAGTTTTACGGGATCAATCACTGCATTCATTCGGTGAGCCGTTTTGTTCAGGCTCTCGCGTACTGCATGCTCCATCAGGCCAATATCATTTTGAGCTTCAAATTTGGTATAACCAATTTTGTTGATAAAGTTATGGATGGATTCCGGAGAATAACCACGACGACGCAAACCACAGATAGTAGGCATACGAGGATCGTCCCAGCCGCTTACTAAACCTTCCTGTACCAGTTGAAGCATCTTGCGTTTGCTCATAACGGTGTAGGTCAGGTTCAAACGGTTGAATTCAATTTGACGCGGACGGTAATCAGAGTCTTTAAACTGATCGATAAACCAGTCGTACAACGGGCGGTGAACTTCAAATTCGAGCGTACAAAGCGAGTGTGTAACCCCTTCGAAATAATCCGATTGACCATGTGCATAGTCATACATCGGATACGCTTTCCAGGTAGTACCGGTGCGATGATGCGGATGCGAATTAATAACGCGGTACATAATCGGGTCGCGGAAATGCATGTTCGACGAAGCCATATCTATTTTGGCACGTAAAATCATAGCACCTTCGGGTACTTCGCCGGTATTCATTTTTTGGAATAAAGCCAGACTTTCCTCCACGGGACGGTTGCGGTACGGACTTTCCGTTCCGGGAACCGTAGGTGTTCCTTTTTGCTTGGCTATCGTTTCGGCCGATTGTTCATCAACATAGGCTTTCCCTTGTTTGATAAATTCAATAGTCAGATCCCAAAGTTGTTGAAAATAATCCGAAGCATAATAGATGTTCTTCCACTGGTAACCGAGCCATTGAATATCTTCCTGAATGGAATCAACATATTCAACATCTTCTTTCACCGGATTGGTGTCATCGAAACGAAGGTTACAGATGCCACCGTAATTGTCGGCAATGCCAAAGTCTAAACAAATAGCTTTGGCATGTCCGATGTGTAAATAGCCGTTTGGCTCCGGCGGGAAGCGCGTTTGTATGCGACCGCCATTTTTACCATCTTTCAAGTCTTGTTCCACAAAAGCTTCGATAAAATTCAGGCTTTTCTTTGGAGCTGCTTCGTCAATATTTTCTGTATTCATTTTTTATAAGGAGTAAAGAGGTAAGAAGTATGAAACCGTGAGAGGGTAAGAGCCAAGAGGCAAGTACGTAATAGGAACGTGCTTGCCTCTTACATCTTACTCCTTGCTTCTTAATTAATCAAAGTATCCTTTAATAATTCCACGAGGTGAATTTTTTACAAATAGTAAAATTTCATCACGTTCTTTTGTTGCTGGTAATTCGGCCTGGATACGTTCCACTGCGTGTGAAGTATTCATGCCGGACTGATATAGATAGCGATATACATCCTGTATATCACGTATTTGTTCGTTGGTAAATCCTCTACGACGTAAACCTATAGAATTTATCCCTGCATAAGAGATAGGATCACGACCCGCAGTTACAAATGGTGGAACGTCCTTGTTGATTTTTGAACCACCCTGAATCATAACGTGTGAACCGATATGTGAGAACTGGTGAACAAGAATGGCTGCACTAAGAATAGCATAGTCGGCAATAACTACTTCGCCGGCCAATTGAGTAGCATTTCCCATAATTATATTGTTACCTACAATACAGTCGTGGGCAATGTGGCAGTATGCCATGATCAGACAGTTGTCGCCAACTACTGTTTTGCCCTTTGCTGCAGTTCCTCTGTTAATGGTAACATATTCACGGATAGTGGTATTGTCGCCAATAACGACCAATGTGTCCTCACCTTTAAATTTCAAATCTTGTGGAACGGCTCCAATTACTGCACCAGGGAAAATGGTACAATTTTTACCAATACGTACTCCTTCTAAAATGGTTACATTTGAACCAATACGAGTACCGTCGCCAATTACAACATTCTTATCAATAGTTACAAATGGCTCAATCACCACTGTAGGAGAAATTTTTGCATCGGGATGAACGTAAGCTAAAGGTTGTTTCATTATATTGCTTTTTCAGTTTTATTACTTTAAATAGGTGTGAGGTTGTTGGCCAGTTAGTTATCTTGTGGGATAGTTTATTTATTTTTTACAATCTGAGCCATAAACTCAGCTTCACAAACAATTTTTCCACCTACAAATGCGTGTCCTTTCATCAATGCACATCCACGACGCATTTCATCAATCATTTCCAAATGGAATATCAATGTGTCGCCTGGTACTACCTTTTGACGGAACTTTACGCTGTCTATCTTTAAAAAATAAGTAGAGTATGTTTCAGGATTTTCTACTGAGTTTAATACCAATAGTCCACCGGTCTGCGCCATGGCTTCAACAATCAGTACGCCTGGCATTACCGGCTCGTCAGGAAAATGACCCATGAAAAATGTTTCATTTGCAGTAACATTTTTCACTCCAACGATTACTTTCTCGCGAATGGCAATGATTTTATCCACCATTAAAAATGGCCAGCGGTGCGGCAATAATTTTTTGATAGCATTTACATCCATTATCGGAGCAATGGTATCGTCGTAAACAGGAGCTTGTATCTCTTGTTTTTTCAATTCCTTGCGGATAAGTTTAGCAACGTCGGTGTTGATTTTATGACCGGGATAGGTTGCAATTACTTTTCCACGAATCGGTTTGCCTATCAAAGCCAAATCACCAATTACATCCATTAATTTATGACGGGCAGGCTCATTATCGAAGTGCAATTCACCGCTCAGGTAGCCAAGCTGACTTGCATCGTGGTGGGGTTGCTCCATCAAATCGGCCAGTTTATCCAAATCGTCCTGCGATTTTAACACGTCGTAGATGACAATTGCATTTTTTAAATCACCACCTTTAATCAAATTCATTTGCAGTAAAGGCTCAATTTCGCGTACAAATACAAATGTACGGGCACTTGAAATTTCAGTTGCATATTCGTCGAGAGATGACATGCTGGCAAACTGATTGCCTAAAACGGGTGACTTGAAACCAATATGAACATCCAAGCTAAAGGTGTCATCAGGTAAAATCGTTATTTTGGCACCCGTTTCCGGGATGCTGTATTCTATTTTTTTGCGAACAATATAATAATCTTTTTCTGCTTTTTGTTCTTCAATTCCAACACGTAAAATGTTTTCAACAAAGAACTTCGCACTGCCGTCCAGAATTGGAAATTCCGGTGCATCTACTTCTAACAAACAGTTATCAATACCAAAAGCGTACAAGGCCGACATCGCATGTTCTACTGTGCTAACGTGCATTTCCCCTTTTTTCAAAACGGTTCCTCTGGTAGTTTCAGTAACATATTCGGCTACTGCATCCATTACCGGTTGATCGGCTAAATCTACACGTTTAATTTTTATTCCATGGTTTTCGGGAGCCGGTACGAATGTAAGCGTAATTTCCAAACCGGAATGTAAGCCTTTGCTTGAAACCGTAAAAGCTTGCTTGATAGTGTTCTGTTTTGACATATGTTATAAAGAGATACTATTTATCTTGTTTTCTAAGTCTTTAATTTGTTTTTGCAATTCTGTTACTGCTTTTTGCAAATCCGGTAGGTTCTTGAAAACCACAGATGACCGTTGAAATGTCATCACCGGTATTGCCGGGTAACCTTGTAATACCTGATTTGGTTTTTTTACCGATCCGGCAACACCTGTTTTTGCTCCAAATGTTGTATTGTCGGCTATTGTTAAATGCCCTGCAAGCCCAACCTGACCGGCTAAAATACATTGTTTGCCAATTTTAGTCGAACCGGAAACGCCTGTTTGCGATGCCACAACTGTATTTGATCCTACTTCCACATTGTGAGCGATCTGAACTAAATTGTCCAGTTTCACGCCTTTGCGGATAATGGTGCTGCCAAGAGTTGCTCTGTCCACCACGGTATTGGCACCAATCTCTACATCGTCCTCCAAAATTACATTCCCCATTTGAGGAATCTTTTTGTAAGAACCATCTTCGGTAGGGGCAAATCCAAATCCATCAGAACCAATGACCACACCCGAATGCAGAATACAGTTTTTACCAACGACGCAGTCATTGTAAATCTTTACTCCTGCAAATAAGCTAACATTATCGGCTATTTTCACACCATCTTCTACGCTACAGTGAGCATGAAGCATCGTGTTGTTACCAATCACCACTCCTTCACCTATATACACGAAGGGTGCAATATACACATTTTCGCCAATAGTAGCCGAAGGTGACACATAAGCAAGAGGTGAAATTCCAACTTTCTTTGGCTTGGCTTGTTCAACCAGTGACAGCAATACAGCAAGAGATTTATAGGCATCGTCAACACGCACAAGTGTTGCTTGAACCTCTTTCTCAGGTATAAAGTCTTTGTTTACGAGCACAATACTAGCCTGTGTGTCGTATATAAAATGACTGTATTTTGGGTTCGATAAAAAACTCAAAGTCCCGGGTTTCCCCTCTTCAATTTTCGAAAAGGTGTTCACCTTTACCTGTGGATTACCTTGAATCTCTCCACCTAAAAAATCAGCAATTTGTTGAGCCGTAAACTCCATATTAAAAAATTTGGTTGCAAAAGTAATAAACTTTTTTCTATAAACCTTAAAAGTCAAAGGCGTATTATCATAAATAGGCACTATACGAACTAAAAATACAATTATTATTACATAAAAGTACTTATCTAATCTTAAATTTTAAAATAACAGAAATAGTGTTTCTCCACTTTTTTTGTCAAAACAGTAATGTTGAGCATATCTGATGCATCTGCAATATCTTTAATCGTCCCATCCTTATACAAAATATTAATATTATCATCTTGCGGTGTATAAGTGTCAGTACTAACGATTTCTTCTCCTAAAAAGTATGCTGCCTCTTTTATGCTTACTCCAAAATGCTCGACATATAGTTCCAGCTGACTTTGCCGTTTTTCGTCCGAAATAGGCTCAGGAACAATTTCTACTTTAAATAATCGTCTGTCAGTAAAAGCTTTACATAATGTAGATAAAACAACATCAGAATGGGTTGACCAGACTTTAATAGCACATATAATATCTGAATCGTCGAGCATTGCAAAGTTCTCTAGTGCCGCTCCTGAACTCATGAAGTTTTGTTTATTTACTTCATTATAAAGGAAATAGTGTAATGCCGGAGATGCAAAAAGGTCCACTTTTTTACTCGCTAACTCTTTGGCCCGTTTCAATAGATTCAACAGCATTTTTTCTGCAGCTACAGATGTTTTGTGCAAATAGACCTGCCAATACATCAATCGACGCGCCACCAGAAATTTCTCAATCGAGTATATGCCTTTGGCTTCCACAACGAGTTGGTCGTTATGAATGTTTAACATTTTAATAATGCGCGCAGCACCGATTATGCCCTCGCTTACACCTGAAAAGAAACTATCTCGACTTAAATAGTCTAGTCTGTCCATGTCCAGCTGGCTTGAAACTAGCTGATGAAGATATTTCTTGTGATAATTATTTGTGAATATTGATAAAGCTGTGTCTAATTTGCCGTCTAGCTCCGCATTGATTTTCTCCATCATCCAAAGCGAAATTTCCTCATGGCTTACACCACTGACGAGGCTGTTTTCAAGGGCATGTGAAAAAGGACCATGACCAATGTCGTGGAGTAGAATAGCTGCTCTCGCTCCTTCGGCTTCTGTGGGTGTAATCTCATGCCCTTCCTGACATATTTGTGCTATGGCTTCACCCATTAGATGCATGGCTCCCAATGAATGTTGCAAGCGGGTGTGCTGAGCTCCCGGATAAACGGTTGATGTCAACCCCAGTTGTTTGATGCGACCCAGCCGTTGAAAATAAGGATGCTGAATAATGTCGTACAACAGATCATTCGGGATGTTAATAAATCCGAATACCGGGTCGTTGATTATTTTACGCTTATTTGGTTTTTTCATTTTCACTTCTGTAAGTTGTATACGAAACGAATGTCGTTGGTTTCAGGCAGGTAGACCCATTATCTGCTATAATTCTAATCGAGTAGTTACAAAGATACATATATTAAAGCGATGTATCTATACTGTTTGTAATGAATTGTACAATGGAAACTATGTATTTTGTCTTTTTTGGGGAAGCTTTTGCGCTCCGAATAGTTTCAGGTGGGGGCTGAACGCTATTCGGAGCTAATAAAATAGTTGTAAAGTTTAAAAGGATTTTTTTGCTGAAATGTTTGACGAGATCTTAAGCTGAGGGGCTTTTACTTACCTTTTTGAAAACCCAGTACTTTTGAAGGGTGTAATTAAACGCCAATGATACTACTAAATCAACAAAAATACGACTTATCTTGTAATCCAGTTTTAGGAAAGTGGTAATTAAATAAGTACCTGACGATTTCATTAAAATGCTGTTTATCACTACCAGTACGAATTTAAAGAGTTGTTTGTAGATGGAGTTTTTGTATGGCACATCTTTCGATCTAAATGTCCAGCCTTTATTCAAACTGAAATTTACTACAGCTCCAATAATTCCTCCAATGGCAATTGAGATCATATAATGTACATGAAAGACTTCGGTGATGAAGACCATAATCATGTAATCACATATTCCACCTATAAATGCCGACACTTGAGCCTTTGAAAAAACAAGTGCTTTTTCAACAAATTTATTCATTCTTCTTTAATTCTTTTTCTGCTTTGTCCTGGGCATCTGCCATTTTTAGTAACTTGTAAAAATCAACAAGATTACTGATCAGCAATATTACACAAGCAATAGATGCAGTGTATATAAGTGAATCTTTCACAAAGACTTCCAGTACTAACATTAATGATATCACGATACGTACTTCAGTTGGTCCCAATAATCCGGAATCGATAGAGTACTTGTTTGTCACTTTGTATCTTACGAGGGTGGTAAGTATTTCCCAACCGTATAAAACAACAAAACTAAACCCTAGAATTTCCCATGAGTTCTCGATGTAAATTACATATCCGAAGCCCATTAAAGCAACTCCAATCCAGTCGGCTGTGAGGTCAAGCGCGAATCCGTACCATTTACGTTGTTTGTTTCTGTAGTAAGCTAAACGTCCATCAAGCGAATCGCCCAACCAACTTACGAAGTAGCCAAAAACTCCTAATAGAAGGTATATTGGACCAAAAAAAGAAGCTAAAACAAAACTTGTAAATATAATTATACTTCCAAAAAATCCAATGGCGGTAAGCATGTCGGAACTGATGAAGGCTGGGACTCGTTGAACTAGATAAGCAAGCGCATTTTGTTCATATTTTCTTAGGATGTTGGTACGTCCTCTATCCTGTGTAATCGATTTTAAAACGTCACTAAAAGAATGCGTATTCTCTGATTTCATGTTGAGTGTTATGTGTGAATTGGTGATGTATTTTTCAGTGTCTGAGGTTCTAATAAGAACTTTATTTATCGTTGATTTTATCACCATTGAAAGTGAAAAATCGAATCAAGAAATCAATTATTCTGATTACGGTGCGTGTTTAAATATCTCTTTCAACGTCATTCTCAATTTTTTGCGTACGTATTTTTCATCTAAGGTACAATAATTTTATAAAAATGCAAATAAAAGGCTGATAGTTTTTTCTTGTTCTTTTTTTTGAGAAATTTAAAACTCACCTTATTAACTTGCTACTACTCCTACTTACTCGCTGAGTCTTAGAAATCAAATCTGAATCGCATTCTAAGACCAATCGTTGAAATGTTCGGATTATTGAGATATGTAAAACGTTTTACAAGGTCAACCCTGAAAATCTTAAAGATATTACCTACCCCGATACTACCTTCAATATACGGAGTTTTTCCCAAACCATAAGTTGCTGTTTTTCCATCGGCATAAACCGGGAATTTAAACAAATCAGTGTTTTTGCTCGGGTCGTTAGTATTAGAAACGCTTCCTTCCAAAATTTTGAAGGTGGCATATTCTCTTAATTGTAAATCTCTTACGATTGGAATTTTGTTCAGGAAAAATCCGTTGAAACAATGGTCAATATTCAAAGATGTATACTGGTCGCTCACAAACTCCAAAAAGTTCATTAAGTTATAAGATAGTATCTGGTACGAATAGGTTTGGTTTGCACGGTGAATGTTCAATAAAGGATACGGTACTTTACCGAATATTTTCCCCGATTCCCAAACTACATCCGAATAACCTAAGATAGAGAAGTAGAATCGTTTTGAAAATGAGAAACGCACATTGGTATAATTGTAGTCATTTTTCAGAAATTTCGATCCATTAGTGACCTGTAACTCGAAAATAGGATACTTGCTGTAAACAGGTATTCTAAACGATTTACTCTGGTAGAATTTCTCGTTTGGAGCGTATCTGAGTTTTAATGAAGTTTCAGAAACGTTAATTAGCCCCACATCGTTTGTATGCGTAGAGTAGTCGGTATTGTTGAAATACAAATTTCCACCGGGAACAGTTTTGGTAAATTGATATCCTAATGTATATGAAAAATGATTTTCAAATTCGTTCAGATGTTCCAATTTGAAGGTTCTGTTATAGAATAATTTATCATTCACTCCACGTTTTATCGACAAAAGCACATTGTCCTCTGTTATAAACTGTAAATCCTGACCGGGAAATTTTGTGTCTTTTTGATAGCTTGCCTTTATCGATTTCACAGGAAACTCATAAATTGATGTTGGTGCTAATGACCAGGTACTACTCAAAAAGTACTTTAAATTATGATCTCCGAATCCATATCCAACATAGGTTTCAAAATTTAATTTTTTGCTAAACTCAGGTGTAGTTCTACCCCCAAACCGAGCTCTAATCCCTTCAATTGGATTATAACTATAGAATGTATTTACAGGTCCTATTTCATACTTCCCCATTACTTTATAACCAAAAAATACGATTTGAGCAATGTCCATGGTTCTTCTGAACGATGGCACTTTTTGGATGCTATCAACAATGGCATAGGTGCCTTCTTCCGACTTGGTAAGCTCTTGATGTCTGTTAGCCTCCCAGTACTCTTCACTTCGCATATTTGCACTGTCGAGCGTTACCACGTTTAAACCTTTGAAAATGGAGTCGTTCGTCGGTGGCGTAAACTTATAATCTTTGTATGAAACGGTTCTTTTCCCAAGCAGACTCTGTCCTTTCTTAGTAATCCCGAAGTTGATGACGGTTTGGTCTGATTTGAGTAACCAACCTTGATTTTCGACTTTCTCAAACTGTTGAATAATCTTGACGTCTTTTACAAAGTTTAAGTTGATATTCTTGTTTACCGACAGCTCTACACCCGAAATGGAGTAATTACCATCCATTGTGATATATAAAAAGCCCTGAAAAAGCATGTCTTGCTTATTTCTCGAACCAAAAAATAATTTTATAAACTTTTCAGATCCCGACTGGATGGTGTCAGTGATATAATATCGGTAGAAAGATGGAGCCGATGGGGCAATAGGGCTTAAAAACTGATTAGTAAGCAGGGTGATATTATTGTCATAAATGTTTATGTCTTGATACATGTACTTGATATTGTCGTCAAGTCCTTTGTTGTCAAGTCCCTGGAAAGTCACCATTTTTTGGGATTTGATGATTTCCTTATCGTCTTTAGGTGATTTTCTGTAAAAATGGTTAGACAGTACCTCTTTCATATAAATAGGTAAGATCTCACCACCATTATCTATCGAATCGCCGGGTTCGAACATAAATTGGAAATGTTTAAATATCCTCTTTTGTTTGAACTTAGTAGTAATTTCATTGAAGGCAAACTGAATTTTTTCGTATTCTTCGTTTTCGTAATAATCCAGTGCTTCCTTTTTATTTTTGCTTTTATTCGCGATTACTTTTTCAATAAGGTCTACAGCAGGATTGTTTTTGTTGTGATATTTTTGTTTCTTAACCGTTAGTTCTCCAAGGTTATGTGACTCAGGGCTTAACTTAATCTCTTGCTCGTTTTGCTCACTCAGAAGAAGCACTACTTCCGTCTTATACCCTACACATGAAACTTTTATCTGTTTCTTTATATTCGTGTTTGCACTTGCAAGAAGCGTAAATTTCCCTGACAAGTTTGTTCTTGTTAATTGTCCTTTGCCAATCAATACAACTGAGGCTGAAGGAATAGGTTCGTTAGTTTGTGCATCAATAATAATTCCTTTGAACGCTACGGGTTTCTCGGTTTGAGAAAAACCCAAAAAAGGAATAAAACTCAGAACTGCGGCTAGTAATAAAAATTTTATTTTCATCAATTTAAAAATCATTCTATGTGTTCGACATGGTCGGATACATGATTAAAAACTTTTTATCAAAAAGACACTATCTTTCTGAAATTAAAACTATAGACTTAAAACTTAATTTGCAAAAATCCGACTAAAATAAATAGGCCGAAAGTCTTAAAATTAAGAAAGGGTATTTGTAAACAAACAATCTGCAAAATTAATCAAAAAATCAAACATATTCGCTTTTGATAGTGCTAATTAATATATTATCTCACTGAACACTTATTAAGGGTGGATTGTGCTATCAATTAATCATTTATTTTTAATCAGTAACGCTTAAAATTTTAATTTGCCATATAAATAAACCGAAAAATGCTTCAAGTAAACCAGATTAGCATAAATGCATAAATTATTATTAATGATCCAATTAGTGAGAAATCAATATTGTCGTTAGTAGAAATCAATATTTTAGAATTAAAATGTGCAATAATATTTCTAAAATATCAACTCCTACTAACTGAAAATTAGTTCGATCTGTTTTTGGCTTGTTGAAATTTCAATTTTATATGAATTTTCAAAACCTTTTAGACCTTATTAATGATGACTTTAGCTGTTGTAAATCAAATATCATTAGCTCATTATACCATTCTGTAATTGAGATTTCTTTGCTCAAATTAAATAACGCAACTTTTTTATTTACCCAAAGAAATAAAACCCAAAGGATTAAAGTTTGCAGTTAAAGTTTTCTTTTCATTCTTTTCCCGTTATTATGCAGTGGACAAAGGTAAAGTATGAGAAAATACTGGTTTGCTACTTTTGTTACATAAGGATTTTGTATTCTAAAAATAGTCTGTTTATTCTTTGGATGAACAGATGAGATGTGTATTTAATATTGATTGAAAAATTCTTGAATAAATTTAAACAACAAAAGTAAGGTGCAAAATTCATTATCTTGTGAATTAGCATCCCGAAACGACATTTTTAAGCATTAAAATGCCCAAAATGGTTATCGAACCATTGATTATATTTCCTAGCCAATTAATCGAAAAATAGAGGAATACAAGCAAAAAAACTACTTTCGGACTATGTAAGATTAGCGTCTGTTATTTGTAGACGTTTATCGACTCTAAATACTTTACTTTTTTTATTTGATAGTTACATTGTGCTTCAATTAGGTTGTTTTCTGCACTTTGAAATATTGATTGTGCTTCAAGTAAATCTGACATGCTCGATACCCCCGCTTTGTAATTATCATTAGTAACTTTTAAGTTCTCACGAGCTTGCTCAACGGATTTTTGGGCAATACCAATTTGAAAGTATTCTTCTGTATAAGCATTTTTTGCTTGCTCAATTTGCAGTGAGAGCAACTCGGTTGTCTCTGTGAGTTTGTTCTTTGCCAGATTAATTTTAAATTGAGTTTCTTTCAGTTTGTGAGATCCTCCCCACCAATCGGAGATAGGCACAGACACTGAAATATAAGCCAATGCATTGGAACTTTTAGTATTCATTACATCATTTATGAACCCCACTCCGCCAAGTGCAACTTGAGGAAGATATTCTCCTAAAACCATTTTCTTTTGTAATTTCTCGGCTTCTACAGCATTATTTAGTAATTGATATTCATGTCTGTTCTTTGCTAAATCACTACTTGTATCAGTGCTTTGCATTGGCAATTTATCTGGAACTAAAGGTTGAACCAGCACTAAAACACTGTCGTAAGGGAGACCAATATGCTGACATAAAGCTCTTTTTGATAAATCGATTCCATTCTTTAATTTCAGGTTGTTTACTGCTAACTCATTCATTTTTAATTGAACTTTAAGCAAATCGCTCCGTTGGATAAGTCCGGCTTTAAGTGAGATAGTCACATCCGAGAGTAGCTGATTTAATAATTTATCGTAACTGTTTAAAGTTTTAAGCTTCCCTTGAAGTGCTATAATGTTCCAATACAATTCTTCTGTTTTCACTAGAACTTCGGTAGTACTCATCATCTTTTTTTCTATGCTAATATTTTGCCCAATCTTAGCCAACTTATTGCCGTTTACAATACGTCCACCAGCAAAAATTGGTTGTGTTACCGAAATACTTGCCATGTTGATATAATTCAATGCTTTTATACGGGTTTCAGGAATATAAGCATACTGACTTGCAGTTGCTAAGTTTGCCAAATTACCATTGTATACTGGCAAGTTCATTGAAGGTATTGTCCCTTTAATCAGATAATCTGCTGATCGCATAGCTAACCCTGAAGCACTTACTTTAGGAAAATAGTTGGTAAAGGCATTTTTCTTAGTCTCTAACGAACTCTTTACTTCTAAATCTGCATTTTTGATTGTTTTGTTATTTTTCAATGCATAGATTTTACACGAATCTATCGATAATATTCGATCTTGAGCATGCCCGGCAATGGGTATCATTGTTCCTATTGTTAGAATCAAAATGACAATTGGAATATTCTTATTTATGTTGCTATATGGAATATGTTTTTTTGCCAATTTACTCGTTTTTTTATCGTTATACATAATGGTGTATAAAACTGGAAGAATAAACAATGTAAGTATCATTGAGATAATTAATCCAAAGCAGATTACCGATCCTAGAGGACCCCAAAGTGTTGAGCCGCTTGCAATCATTGGGATAACACCTACAGCAGCTGCAGCCGAAGTCAGGAATATTGGACGCATACGTCGCTTCCCAGCTGCTAGAGCGGCATCTCTCACATTCATTCCGTGTAAAGTTCTCAACTCTTGAAGATAATCTATCAAGATGATTCCATTACGAACTACAATCCCACACAAACTAGTTATACCCATAAAAGCTGTAAGACCGAATGGATAACCGGTAAGATATAACCCAATAGCAGCACCAGGTAAACCCAATAACATAGTAGATAAAACAAGTGATGCTAGTTTTACTTTTTTGAATTGAAACAAGAGGATAAAGAAAATTACGACGATGCTTATTAATAACGCTTCGGCCATGGGCACAAATGTTTCAACTGACCCTTCAGCTTCACCGCCATAATTAATTGAAACACCTTCCGGCAATGTTAGTTTGTCGATACCCGGTCTGATTTTGGCTAAGACACTTGATGCCATAACCTTCGAATTTACATCTATTTGGACAGTCATTGTCCTAGTCCCGTTGCGGTGAACAATTGTTCCTTCTGTCCATTCCGGTGTGAATGTAGCAAACGAACGTAGCGGAATAGAAGAAAAGCTCATGGGCGAAGTGACTGTCTGATTTCCAAGGTAGGCCATATCCTTCTTCTTCCCATTATCCTGAGACAAACGAACTTGCACGGGATAATCGTCTTCCCAAATGGTAGTAAGCGGAATTCCATCAATCCCAATCATAAGCGATGTGGCAACAGCTGATTTAGAATAACCCATACGAGTCGCCTTATCTTTATCCATCTCCACACGTACATTTTGTTGTTTCTGATCCCAGTCTGTACGCACCCAGGTTATGCTTTTCTCCGGTTTGATGATAGAGTCGATCATTGCCTCTACATTGCGTAAATCTTTAATTGAGTCACCTACGATGCGAATCTCAATAGGTGCTTTAGTGCTTTGCATCGAAAGAATTTTCCATTTAATGTGGGCATTTGGAAAAGTGCTTGCAAATTTCTTGTCAAATTCTTCACACACTTTTTCGGTGGCCTCATTCGATGTTGTGTTCACTAATAGCTGACCATAGTTTGTACTTGCCATGTTGGGTGCATACACGCTGTGGAAACGTGGGGAGCTGGTTCCAACAAAACTGGTAACAGTGCTAATTCGGTCATCTTTTTTCAGTGCCATTTCCAAGGTGTTCATAACCTTTGATGTACTTTCCAACGATGCTCCGGTTGGCAAATAAACTTCTACAGCAAACTGATTACGTTCTACATTTGGAAATAGCTGCTGGTCAACTGATTTGAATATAACTATGGCAAGGAAGATCGAACCAATGCCTAACCCGATGGTGGTTTTTGGATATTTAAAAGCTTTTTCTAAGGTTGCATCAAACAAAATTTGCAATTTGTCCAGCATGCTTTTCTTATCATTTTTCTTTTCTACAGATTTCAATCCTTTTTTGATAAAGAAGAAATTGAGAAATGGAACAACAAGCAGAGCCACAATAACTGATACAGCCAGAGCTACACATATTACTATCGGTAAATCGTGTACAAAGTCGCCTGAAGTCCCCGGCAACATGAGTCCAAGAGGAATATATGCAGCGCAAATTGCAAGGGTAGCACTAATAATTGGCGTTACCAATTCGCGTGCACTTTTTATGGCTGCGTGCCATGATGACATGCCTTGATCCTTTTTCTCAACATAATTATCTATCACCACAATGGCATTGTCCACAATCATTCCCAGCACGATAATTAGCGCTGCTAACGAAACGGTATTTAGTTCAATGCCAATAAAATACAATACCCCAAGCGTAATAAGCACAGCAATTGGCACCGTAACTCCGGCTATTGTTGCAACTTTTTTAGGCAACAACAACATAACCACAAGCAACACGGAAATAATCGCAATTATAAACTCATGCATAAAGTTTGTAACGGAATCATCTACATATTTTGGTAAGTTAGATATTACGTTTACCTGAATATCTTTGGGACATTGTTTTTTGAATACTTCCAATGCTTTATCAACATCTTTACCAAACTGAACAATGTTGTTGCCTTGCTGCATCTCAAGCGATAGCAAAATGGTTTTCTTTCCATTTTGACGAATATAACTCTCTGGATCTTCATTCCTGCGTTCAATTTTAGCAATGTCTTTTAAGCGAACAACGCCGCCGTTAGGGTCTGAATATACGATTTGATCCGATAAATCTTTCTCCGAATTAAAATTATTAGGGAAATGAACGTATAAATCATTTTCTCCATTTTTGAGCTTGCCAGCCGATGAAACCATTCCGTTTGTTTGGTAAGAAGCAAGAAGTGAAATTGACTTTACATTATATTCATTCAGCTTTTCCGGTTGAACGTTGACATATATTTTTTCTTTTTGAATGCCATAATCCTTAATTTTTGAAACCGAACTGATTTTACGACATTCTGTCTTGAGTTTTTTAAGCTCATTTTCCATGTCTTTGTAGCTTTTTGTATCCGACGATAAGGTTATCAACAAAGCCGATGTATCACCAAAATCATTATTACCGATTAAAGCCACAACGCCGCTTGGCAACGTTGATTTGAGCTCAGCGAGCCCATGTTTTAGTTTTGACCAAAATGCATCTGCATCTTTTACATTATCATTTAACTCGACGAACAAAATCATCATTCCTTCTTTAGACTGAGAATAGGTTTTGGATTTTTTCACCTCTTTGAACCCAAATACGTAATTCTCAACCTCCTTCGTTAATTGAGTTTCTACTTCAGCAGAACTGGCACCAGGGTAAATTCCTACAACTAATCCTTGCCGAATAGTGAAATTTGGAAATTCATTTCGGGGCATGTTTAACAGAGCATACCCTCCGAATATAACAAATAAACCAACTAATATCAGGACAATGTTGTGATAACGCATTGCCCAACCGATATAACCAATCTTCTTCTGTTTCATATTCAAAATGTAACTTTACAATTGTCCGACAATTTTTGTTTTCCTTCACATACAACCTTTTCACCAACAGTCAACCCATCAACCACTTCCAAATTGCTGTTCAAGTAGTTTTCTGTATGTATAATCCTTTTCTTAGCCAGCTTTTGAGCCGGATTTACAACATACACAAAGGTGTTTTTATCTTTATCCTGATCTACAGCTTCATAAGGTACCACCACAAGCTCTTCATTGGCTGTTATACCTAGATTTACATCGCACACCATACCCGGTTTCAATAATAATCCCGGGTTTTTTACGATCATTTTCACTTCATAAGTGCGCGAAATTTGGTCAGCCACCACTCCCACATTAGTAATCGCACCTTCGAAAACCTTATTTTCAAGAGCTGAAACTTTAAAAGTAGCCTTCAGACCTTTCTTTATCTTTCCAATTTCATTTTCAGGCACTGATATTTTTACATAAACGGATTCTATTTTTACTAATTTCAACGGTGCAACCGGGTTTCCTAAGGCTGACATGCCCGGTTCTATATTGCGACTGCCAATAATGCCGTTGTCAGGGGAATATAAAGCACATTTATTAAGATTGTTCTTGGCCATAGCTACCGATGACTGTGCCTGCTCGAGGTTCGATTCCATCTCTACCCATTTAATTTCGGACAAACTTCCGTTATCATGTACTTCTTTCAGTCGGCTGTAAGCATCTTTGGCCTGTTTGTATTTGGCATTAGCTACTTCATACATACTTAGCGCATCCGCTTTATCAATAGTTGCTAACAGCTGTCCTTTATGAACCACATCACCGGCATTGACCAGAACTTTAAGTACTGTTCCTGTCGATTGAAATGTGAGAGGTATAGTTTGGAATGCCTCAATACTACCACTGTAGTGTAGGCTCGTCGATCCACTTACTTTAGTTACTTCAGCTAAAACTACTTGCGGATTAGGAAGACTTTCTGCCTTCTCTTTTTTGCTACAGCCAACAAACGACAATATAACAATAGTCGATAAAATAATTTTTCTCATGCCATGTTTTTTATAAAATTTACAAATTGATTTAAATACTAAACGACCAGTATGTTTTTAAACAAAAAAAATTACTCTTTTTTTAGGAGTAAATACATTTGGTTAAGTTGAGCTCTAAGATTTTTAATAGCTTCGTCGATTGATTGATTTTTGATAATTGGCGCTGCGAGCCCCAGCATATTTGAAAAATAACTTTGAGCAATTAATGTAGTGTCAATATCCGAACGAATTTCGCCTCTTTCAATCGATTTAATAAGAATAGCCTTAATCTTATCTGTCTCATTTTGAATAAACTGTATTTTTTGATCTGCAAAACCCGGATAATGTCTAAAACTATCTGCAATAAGCGACATGTAGTTTATAACTTCAAATTCTTGTCCGTGCGAGAATATATTTTGAAGCGTCTCTTTGGCATTACGGATGCAGGCTTCACTAAAATCGAGAAAAGTGTCTGTCTCTTTATTTAACTCTATTTCATTAACAACAAAATACTTATCAATTACTGCTTTAAATAATTCTTCTTTATTTTTAAAATGATGGTACAAGGCTCCTTTTGTGAGGCCGATAGCATTACTTATGTCGCTAATGGATACTGCGACGTAGCTGTCTTTTAAAAACAAACTAAATGCCTTTTCTATTATATATTCTCGAGTGTCATTCATAAAAACAAAAAAATACTGAACGATTGGTATGCAAAAGTATAAAAAGAACTAGTACGAGTTTAAATAAGCTTAATAAATTAAAGTATTTTAATCATTAAGAGTAAATTATTTAAATATATTTTCATTCATTAAGATATTGACCAGCCATTTCCAGCAGTTTTGTGTGGATGATATGCTCAGGCGTTCGTCGGGCGAATGAACACCGTACATTTGTGGTCCGATAGAAATCATGTCGAGCATAGGATATTTCTCGAGAAAAAGGCCACATTCCAAACCTGCATGAATAGCTCGTATTTTGGGCTCAGATTTAAAAAGTTTTACGTAGCTTTCTTTTGCTACATTAAGAATTTCAGAATTTAGATTTGGCTTCCAGCCGGGGTAACCATCTCCATGCGTAACGGTAGCCCCCGAAAGTGCAAATACAGCTTCAACCTGGTTGGCAATATCGTATTTTGACGACTCAACAGAACTCCGTTGACTGGTGGTGATAAGTATCGTTTGGTTATCCTGCATTTTTACCGAAGCCAGGTTGGTAGATGTTTCTACCAGATCAGGCATGTCGGCACTCATGGCTATTACACCATGTGGACAAGCATACAATACATTGAGCAATGTGTCGGATGTTTTTTTATCTACAACAGTTGCCGGAAGTGGCTCTGATTCCAGATCCAGTCGCATCTTTGGTTCAATGTTAGCTTTCTCATTCTCAATGTCTGTAACATACATATTGAATAAAACGCGAATGTTTTCTTTTTCGGAATAAGGGACACATGCCAGCGCCACTGCCTCGCGGGCAATCGCATTACGCAGATTACCACCATCGAAACTATGTAAGCGTACATCCATTTTTTTATTTACATCCCACAAGAATCGATTGAGTATTTTATTGGCATTTCCCAATCCTTTATCAATATCGTCGCCGGAATGACCGCCTTTTAGGCCTTTTACAGAAACAGTGAAAGCAAAATAATTCTCAGGCGTTTTTTCGGATTGGTAAGAAAGAACTGCAGTGGTGTCAATTCCACCGGCACACCCCACGAATATCTCTCCATCGTCTTCCGAATCTAAATTAATGAGTATTTCGCCGTTCAGAAAATTCTTATCCAAAGCAAAAGCACCCGTCAAACCGGTCTCTTCATCCACAGTAAACAAGCATTCCAGTGCCGGATGTTTCAGATGATCGGAAGCAAGTACGGCTAACATCATCGACATACCAATACCATTGTCGGCGCCGAGTGTAGTTCCATGCGCTTTTACCCAATCATTATCAATATAAGTTTTGATAGCATCTGTTTCGAAATTGAAATCTACATCACTGTTTTTCTCACATACCATATCGATATGAGACTGGAGAATGATTGTTTTCCCATTCTCATATCCTTTGGTGGCCGGTTTGCTAATCAGTACATTGCCAGCAGTATCAGTTTTCGTAGTGAGATTATTTTTTTCTCCGAATGCTTTTAAATAAGCGATTATCCGTTCTTCTTTTTTTGAGGGACGTGGAACTTGAGTTATTTCGTGGAAGTAGTTCCACAAGGCAATTGGTTGAAGATTCTTCATTTTCTGAAATGATTAGTGCGAATTGTATTGAAAAGTGAATTGCAAAGATAGAAAAAAGCCACCGCCAACGATATATATTTTCTGTTTATATTAATTGTGCTTGAAGTGTGCCCATTTAAAACACAAAAATCCATCCCTGAGTTCAAGGATGGACTTTTGCAAAATCAAAATACAAAACTTACTGAATCTTATTATCGGCATTAAAAGGTAAAGAAAATTTTCCGGCAGATTGTACAGGAGTGACAACTCCAAATGTATATGTTAGTGGATAGGTTTTGTCAACTGTAGATGCGTATTCTTTTGTGTGAATAACCAGTTTTACAGAATCGGTTGGATTGTGATTCGCTTTAAGCGATCGTAAATCGAACGAAGCCATACCCCATTTAGAACTGGATGGATAATCGCTGTTGGCGTTGTGTCTAAACTCTAAATGAACTTTATTGTCAGTGTAAGTCTTAGCATCATCCGAAACCAAAGTGATGAAATGGTTTTTGTCATATCCTAAATACACAAATTCTACATTTAAATAGTCACTACCCACCCAAATACTTCTGATTTCAATTTGATCGTTGCCAATACTGTCTTGTTGCGCCGGCTTAATTTTGAAAATTCCTTTCGTAAGAATTTCATAGACATCGTTTAGCCTTACATTTTTTTTGATGGTGCTACTGGTAGCCGAAGGAGTTTCAATAAAGCTATAGTTAGCAATAATACGTTGGCCATCTTTAGGTTTGTAATTTAATAATCCGGCAGTATTGGTGTACATTAAGTCGCCATTATCCAACCGAAAATTGAATGTTGTACTCAGCGTTGGATTTTCAACAGTAGCAATTGCTTGCCAGTTTTTATCGTTTGAGTTTACTTCATTGTTATTGCACGAAGTGATTAGGAATACTACCAGAATTCCGATTAGAAGCTTTTTCATAACCTTACAAATTTAATTTAAATGAATATTAGATCCATATACAGCACAAGAGTGTGTTGAATGGATTGTATGTGTATGATGCAACGTTCGCCGAAAACGTTGCATACAGCTGTAAATATTACATCCTGTAAAATTTACTAAAAATTAGCCTGTAAATTCTTTTGTCGTTTATTTATTTTTTTTTAATTTTGCAAATTATTATAGAACTAGCCCCTATGAAAAGGAGAAAGAAAGTAATTGTCTGTGCATCAATTATTTCGATTCTGATTGTTGTTTATTTGGTCGGATTTAAACGGGATTCAGCCTCACTTTTTGAGACTACTTCATCGATAAAGAACGATACCGCTTTTGTGAGACAACTATGTGATTCAGCAAAAAGCATCGAGCAGAGTAACCCCGACTCTGCTATTTTATTGTATGCCAAAGCCATTAAAAAGTTGGAGTCAGTTCCTTCGGATGATAAGATTCGACATCTATTGGCGTCTGTCTGTATCGATTTGTCTAGTGTTTACATTCCACAAAGTAAATACAGTAAGGTAAAGGAGCTTTGCAATAAGGCTTTAAAAGTTTCAGGGAGATCTGATTTAGACATTAAAGCGCAGGTGTTGAGGCAAAATGGACTAATCTATTATCATCAAAGTCAATTTGAAGAGGCACTTAAACTCTATAAGCAAGCACAAATAATTGAAGAGAAAGTAAACAATCCCGGGCTTCGGATAAAATTATTATCCAATCTTGCTATCATTAATTACCAGCAGGGCAATACAAAAATGGCTGTTGCCGATTTCAACAAAGCATTGCAACTTGCCATAAAACTAAAGGATTCAGGATTGATATCCGATGCGTACATTAATCTGGGGGTTGTGTATATGGATCAGATGGATTATGCTCAGGCCAGAGAATGCTATGTCAGAGTAATAGAATATTATCGTATAAATAATCAACAACAGGATCTGGTACTGTGCTATCGGAATTTGGGCAATGTGTACTATATGTTGGAGAAATACGATGATGCTATTGATTGGTATCAGAAGTCACTGGAACTGGCTCTAAAGCTTGATAACAAAAAGGGTATTGCTAAAGGTTACCATAATATTGGCGAGGTCTATATGCTTATTGGTGACTACGTTCAAGCGAGCAATGCTTTTATTCGCTCATTGAAAATAAAGGAAGAGATAGACGATAAAGCCAGTATGGCCAAGGGGTATCGTTCGTTGGGCGATGTGTACTTTATACAGAAAAACTACGATAAGTCACTATTGTATCAACAGAAAGCGTTGCAAATCAATACTGATTTGAAGTTGGTTAAGGAGCAAGCTAAAGACTATGCCAATATATCTACTGTTTATGGAGAACAGAAACAACTTGCAAAAGCGATAACTTATTGTAGCAAGGCAATAGAGTTAGCTCAGCAAAGTGGTGATACATACGGTGTGGCAGAAGATACAAGAACATTGGGGGGATTCTATTATCTGCAAAATAATTATACTCGTGCCGAATATTATTACCAAAAAGCAGTAATACAGAAAAAAAAGTTGACTGATCAGGAGGGCTTGACAGCGGTTTATTCTCAATTGGCTGAATTGTATATAAGTAAATCTACTATTGATGTAGAGAAGCAACGTGACTTGCAGATAGCTCTTAATTATGGATTAAAAGCATGGGAAATAGCGGAACAACAAAAGATACCACGTTTGATTTCCGATGTAAGCAAGGATTTATCTGAAATTTATAAAAAGCTCAATGATTATCCTAAAGCCTATCATTTTCTGGAAATAAATAGAAAGACGAATGATAGTATTTTCAATAAATCGAAAACAGAGGCACTTGCTTTTGCCGAAGCCCGTTGGAATAGCGAAAAGAAACAACAACAAATTTCCAATCTGGAAAAGCTAAACAAAGCTATTTCGGCTGAAAAGTTGGCTGAGGATAAGCGACATAATTTTGTAGTTATTGCTTTGCTTTTGATATTTATTCTTATACTAATTATTGGAGGAATGTATTGGTTGTACAAGTACAAGCAGCGTGAAATAACTCATCAAAAGCAGTTATCGCGCATTACGATGCTTCGCCTTCAGAATATTCGCAATCGGATATCTCCTCATTTTATCTTTAATGTTCTGAATCGCGAGATAAGTTCTGACGCAGATAAACAAAAGTATCAAGAAATGATAGGTTTGGTAACATTTCTCCGACGAAGTTTGGAAATTACTGAAAAGACATCTGTATCGCTGGATGAAGAATTGGACTTTGTAAGAAATTACATACAAATGGAGCAACGGAGTTTGGATAATGATTTTCGCGTTGAGTGGAATATTGACAAAAGTATTGACTCAAGTCTTTTAAAGATTCCAGCTATGATTATGCAGATTCCAGTAGAAAATGCGATGAAACACGCCTTGCGCAGTAAAGAAGGAGAGAAACGGTTGAATATCTCAATCTCAAAACAGAGCGTCAATGTGCAAATCACTATTCAGGATAATGGTGCAGGATATCACCCCGAAAATATCGTAAAAACCAGAGGGACCGGTATCGGACTAAAAGTCTTGTACCAAACCATTGATGTTTTGAATTCGAAAAACATCGAAAAAATTTGTTTGGATATAGAAGATGTGAAGGATACTGAAGTGACCGGTACAAGAGTAAAAATAACAGTGCCGGATGAGTATAATTATGAAATATAGGTAAGGTATAAAATATAGAAAAAAATGCAAGACAGTAAATACACCGTTATTATTATTGATGACGACACGCTATGTGTCGAGAATATCCGCCGTTCCATTATCGATTTTCCGGAAATGGAAATTATAGGAACAGCGCAAACACCCAACGTGGGCAAAAAAATGATTTTGGAGCAACGTCCCGATTTGCTTTTTTTAGATGTAGAAATGCCAGAGCAAACCGGATTTGAACTTCTAAGTGAACTGAGCGATAGGATTACATGGTCTATGCAAGTTGTTTTTTATACTGCTCATCAGAAATACTTGCTGGATGCATTGCGTGCAACTGCATTTGATTTTCTAGGAAAGCCCTACAAGGATGATGACTTTCGGTTAATTATGAATCGTTTTTTTAGCCAAGCTGCAAAAGAAAATGTACAGGTAGCATTTCGAGAGACTATCTCGCACTTACACCCCACCAATTGTGCTTTTCTGATTCCCACTATTACAGGTTACCAGATGCTGAGGATAGAGCAAATTGGTTATTTCGAATATCAAAAACTCAAAAAACAGTGGATTGTAGTTTTGTCGGATCAAAGCAGATTGCAACTAAAGCGAAATACAACTGCGGATAATATTCTGAGTTATTCAGTCAGGTTTACACAAATAAGTCAGCATCATATTATCAATTTTGATTACCTCTGCTCCATCGAGCATAAAAATTGCCACTTACTGCCTCCTTTCGAACAGGTCAAGTCACTAGACATTTCACGCTCCTTTCTCAAGATGCTGCAAGATAAGTTTGCAACAATGTGATCTAAATATTACAAACACCTTACAGAGAGCCCAATAACGAGTCATTTTAGACCGTCATTGGGCTTTTTTGTTGAAAATGCTACAAATGTAGTGGCGAAATTCGACAGCATAGTAACGTTATTTGCTACATATCTTTGTTTTTGACTTAAAATGCTATTTTTTGTAATTATTACATTTGTTAGCTTAATTTGGTGGTATTAACTTTGAACGTCAAATAAACAGGTTTTTATGGTTAAGAAAGATTATCATTTTGTAGTGCCAATTGCTCAGTCGGAATGGTTGGAGGTGACAGCAAAATTTAGTCAATTACAAGCAAATAGTTCAAGGGAGTTTTCGCAATATCCTGTACAACGAAGCATAGAAGAATCCAATGAATTTGGTGAGTTCAACTACTTGCATCCGCATTTGAGAAACGAACACTTGATAAAAGTGATAAAAGCCGCCTACGAGCATGTTTTTTCGAATGATAGAACCTTTATGATACCCACAGCTACCGGTTTTCAGTTATTGCGATCGAAACAAATAGTACTGTTTGGATATAACAAAAGCAAAAAGCAATGGATCGTGTGGCTTAGTGATCAAAGCCAATTACAACTTAAACGTAACACTATTGCCGAAGATATATTACATTATTCACACACCTTCGTGCGTATCAACCAACAGCATATTGTCAATATCGATTATCTGAATTGCATCGATGGGCGTGAGTGTAAACTATCTGTATCAATGGAGGATGAACCTAATTTGATTATTTCCAGAAGCTATTTCAAAGCTTTGCAACAGAGGGTAGAGATAATATAACGGTTCGCAGTGGGCTGTTGATAAAGAGTAATAAAAGTAGCCTTAAAGTACGTAATAATTAAAAGGAAACGAGCGAATCTTTGATAAAGAAAGCTTCTTTAGTCTTGAATCGATTCTCTTTGAACGAAGAGCGAGCTTGATTGGTGATGAATCGGTGCGGAAGCATCAACAATCGATACCGAAGCATGACACAACGGTGCTCTTGCATCACGCTTCCATTCCGTTGCAGCACCAAAGAAGCTCGTTGGGTCAACAATCGACACCGATTCTTCAACAATCGACATCGAAGGTTGACAAAAGAAGCTCGATGGTTCACCAAAGAGTGTCGCTCGGTGATGAATCGGTATCGCTTTTTTGCTTTAAATGTAAACAGATAACAACTAAATAAATCATTCCTTATTTTAAATTTTTAATCAAAATAAATCATTTATCTGCCATGAGTAAAGAAACCTACAGTATCCCTACCAGTCCTACTGCTCGTTATGATTTTCAACGAAACGCCATTGAAGTATGCACAACTAATGCTTCGGAGTGGAATATCTCAGCCGATAGGCTAACCGGCATTGCACCCCTGCGCTCTGATTTTGAGCTAAAGTACGCAGTGACGAACAACAAAAGTACTCAGAGTCCCTCTGCCACAGCGGCACGCGAAGCTGCTTGGGCAGCTCTTGAAGATGCTTTGATTGATTTGTACGATCACAACATTTTGAATAACGATGCTATTCCCGCTGCAAGTAAAGATGCATTGCATATTCATCTAAATGCCACGGGTGGAGCTGCCCCTGCTATAGCTCCTACCACCACACCAATGCTAACGCTAACCGCCGAAGAAATCTCGGTGTTGCATGTGGTGTTTGCCGATTCAGCCACACCCGCTTCGCACTCCAAGCCTGCCAATGTAGCCTTTTGCGAACTGGTTTACAGCATAGATGCACCCGCAGCTACCCCGGAAACTTGTACCGACCGAAATAATATTACCCGCTCCCACCAATCCATTGTATTTACACCTGCTCAGCGTGGCAAAACAGTGTATGCCTATGGCCGCTGGGTGAACCGCAATGGCAAGTTCGGACCCTGGAGCGGAATGGTAACGGCGATAGTGCCGTAAGATATGGCTAACAAGAATAGAATTAATTATTTATATACATCAAAAAAACTCTTTATTTTAATTTAAAAACAAAGCAAAATGAAAAAAATGAAACTTTTTCCAGTAGTATTAATCGCTATCGCGTTTTTTACAGCATCGTGTGTTGACAACACCGTATCACCCCAAGTAGAAGCCATTAGAGGCCAACAAGTAGAATGGATGAAAGCAAAAACGGCAACGGAAGCGGCATTAGCGGCTTTTCAAACAGCTCAAACTGATTACAGAAAGGCTCAAACTGATGCTCTAGCTAAGCAAACTGCATTTGATGAAGCTACTCGTTCGTGGGATTTAAAAACTCGTGAATTAACTTATAATTTTAATAAGGCAAATAATGATGTTCTATTAGCACAAGCTCAAAATGATTTAGCACTTGCTCAAAATAATTTAAAGTACCAATTAGCTCAGACAGCAATCACTATTGAAGGGTTAAATTCAAATAAAGCCAACGCAGATTATCAAAATTATCAAAGTCAAGCAAATATTTTGTATGGTTTGTATCAGACCAGATTAAACACTCAAAGCCAGATTGATCAAGCTAAATTAACGCTTGCTACTAATCTAAATACCTTTGATGATCAAATAAGTAGTGCTCAAGCAAACCTTGATTCATATAAAACAACCTTGGCAACATATAATGCAAATCTTGCAACTTTGAATTCAGGTTCATCAGCTTCAGATATTGCAAAAAGTCTAGCTAACACCAACACAGTTCTTGAGCTTAAAGATGATAGTTTGAGAACTGTTAGAAATAATAGTTATAATGCTTATTCGACAGCATATAGCAATGCTTTTTCTCTTCAAAATACCATAACAACTTATAATAATTATCTGGTTATTTTAAGTGACGTTAATATTACACCATCAAACAAGGCATACTATGAACTACAAAGAGATAATTTGCAGCCTGCATATGATATTGCAGTTGCTAAATATCCGCAATACGTTCAGACTGCTGCAAAGGCATATGCTAATTATTCAGCCTATAACATTCAGCTAGCTGAATTGTCTGCTGTTTTGAGTGCTAATTACAACACAATCAACAATTTAAGCTATTATGGTCTTACCTATTCAATCCAACAAGTTAAAGCTAACATAGCCAATGTAACACAACAAATTGCCGATGCAACAACTACAATAAATAACGCTACTGATAGTAAAAGTTTTGCCAATGCCGAAATCATTAGATTAACTAAAGTATTAGATGATACAAATACCAAAATCACCGCTGCGGAGAAACAAGTAGCCTACTTAAAAGCTATTGTAGATAAAGATCTAGCAGCTTAATGTTCTTTAGTTAATAACTATAACAGAAGATATATCTAATATTTATCTTCTGTTATATAGATAATTTAAATTTTACTAATTGGAGGACTTTAAAAATGAAATATAAAAAACTGCAAATATTTGCATTATGCACTCTTATGGGAGTAGGGGCATTATCTGCTCAAGATCATGAGGGTTCGAAAACGAAGAAATTCTCCGGAGCTATACTTTTTGGTAGAGGCATTTATTTGGCTGAACCCACAGTGCCTGCTTCGCCAACTTCTACTGACTGGAATGTATCCGGTGAAGCTCCTGCTGTAGTAGGAATTTCTAGTCAAAATGAACTTACCAATATGATTGGGGCAGAGTTTCGGTACTTTTTATCTAATAAAGTAGCACTGAAATTTAATGGGAGCGGTATCTTTAAGAATACGCCTGCGCAAGAGAATGTAACAGGTGTTACACCTGCTACTTCGGGCGCTGTAGATGCTTCATCGCCAAGTGCAGGTTGGATTCCTAACTATGCAGCTACGGTTATGGATAATTCGCTAAACGTAAATGTTAGCCTTGGTGCTGAATATCATTTTACCAGTGCTAATAAGTTGTCGCCTTACGTAGGTCTTATGGTTCCCTTTTGCTATGGTCGCCGTTCGGTATATGATCCAACTGTTACGGTAGATATTACAAAATCTGACGTAGGGAGTGCTGTAAAAATTACTGATGTTGGTAACCGTCATATAGAACAAATTGGTTTTGGCGGTCAGTTTATATTGGGTGCTGACTACGATTTGTCAGAAAGCCTATTTATCGGTTTAGAAATAAAACCGGTTTCTTACCTGTATGCTTATAATGTCAAATATCCTGCTCCAGGTCTAGAAACCAGAAAAGCCGATACTCATGCTTTTGGTTTCTTTACGCAGCCTGTGTTTAAAATCGGATTTAGATTTTAATCGGGTAATATAAGTTTTACTATCATCAACTCTATCACTAGCCAACCATAAACGTTCTGTTTATGGTCGGCTATTTTTATTTACTTTATTCCGAACAACCTTTTTCTCTGTTGAATAAAATGAAGTAGTCTTGGCTTTTACAATGTTGCCGTTTTTGAGAATTTATTGCTGATTTGAAACGGGTCTCGCGAGTTCCAACTCGCGATTATTCATAAATGCCGCGAGTTGGACCTCGCGAGACCCGAAATAAATGGCGCTTCATAAAAGTCAAGACTACTTCTGTATAATAAATGCTCTACTGATACTTAAACATCCCCTGTTTCACATTCTCCTTACTTTTTTGTATATTTGCACTTTCTCTGACGCTCAGATTGTAAACTGCCCTAATTCTGTTGAATTCTTACTTGGTTAGCTGTTTAAAGCGAGAGAAAAAATGAGTCGAACTGCATTTGCTGCCCACGATAGAATATAAATAAGTAATTGAATTTTCTTACATGCTATTTTCCGAAATTATTGGTCAACAAGATATTAAGGCACGCTTGGTGCGCACGGTAGTCGAACAACGAATACCGCATGCGCAACTATTGCGTGGACCGGCTGGTGTGGGAAAATTAGCGTTGGCAATTGCATATGCTCAATATATTTGTTGCGAGAATAAAACAGCTACCGATTCATGTGGCACTTGTCCGTCGTGTGTGAAGTACAAAAAACTGGCGCACCCCGACCTACATTTTGTTTTTCCGGTTATTAAACCTACCGGAAAATCGTCGGTAGTATGCGATGATTTTATTGCCGAGTTTCGCTCCATGGTGTTGCAAAGTCCGTATTTTGGGGTGAATGAATGGTATGCAAGTATTTCGGGCGACGCCAAGCAGGGTTTGATTTATTCGAACGAGAGTGAAGAAATTCTTCGTAAATTGAGTTTGAAGACTTACGAGTCGGAATACAAAATAATGATTATTTGGTTGCCCGAGAAAATGCACTCTACCTGTGCCAATAAGTTGTTGAAGATATTAGAAGAACCACCTGAAAAGACGGTCTTTTTGATGGTTTCGAACGAACCTGATCAAATTATCACCACCATACTTTCACGTACTCAGCACATTCATATTCCCCGATTGAAGGAAGCCGAAATTGTGCAGGCGCTACTTAAAAACGATGATCTAGATATTGAACGAGATGCAGCGGTTTATGCAGCAAATATCGGTAATGGAAGCTATCTGAATGCATTGGCTGTGCTGAATGAAGGAGATGAGAACAAACAGAATTTTGAGCGATTCGTGATGATAATGCGTCTAGCCTGGCAAGTGGGTAATAAAAAAGACCATGCTTCACTCAAAACCCTCCGCAAATGGGCTGACGATATGGCTGCAGCTGCTGTTGGACGGGAGCGACAACGAAATTTTCTGGTATATGCTCAAAGAATGACACGTGAGAATTTTATACGAAATATACAACAGCCGACGCTAAATTACTTAACCTCGTTTGAGTCTGATTTTTCGCAACGTTTCTCGGTTTTTATCAATGAGCGTAATGTGGAAGATTTGATGAGCGAATTTGCATTGGCCGAACGACATATTGATCAAAACGTAAATGCCAAAATGGTTTTTTTCGATTTGACCCTGAAGGTAATTATGTTGTTGAAAAGATAGTTTTAGCTGATACTGTTTATATTGATGAAACTAAATTTAAATAGATTTAATGCAGGAAACTGCAACTTATATATACTGCCTGCAACAGGTAATTGAATTTTTGTGAAGCACATACAACGAAGTATTGTTGCAAAGCAAAACAACTCACCAAAAGGTGATAAATAACAATAATAACATGGGATGTAATTCAAATAGCGGCGGATGCTGCATGAACAAAAAAGGGTGTAATAAAAATTCCACTCAAAAACTCAGTACATTCGATTGGATGTGCGATTTGCCTGAAACGCAAAAGGATACTGATTTTATAGAAGTCCAATTTAAAAATACGCGAAAAGGATATTTTTTAAACAATACAAAGATTCCACTCGAAAAGGGAGATATTGTTGCTGTTGAATCGTCACCGGGGCACGATATTGGCGAAGTTACGCTGGTAGGAAGATTGGTGACATTGCAAATGAAAAAATACAATGTCCAACCCGAAAAAATGGAAGTTCGTCGTGTTTACCGTAAAGCAAAGGAAACTGATTTGGAGAAATTTCAGGAAGCGAAAGGAAAAGAACAGGCTACCATGATTAGAGCAAGACAAATTGCTGAGAATCTGAAATTAAACATGAAAATTGGTGATGTTGAATATCAGGGGGATGGTAATAAAGCAATCTTCTATTACATTGCCGATGAGCGTGTCGACTTTCGCCAGCTGATTAAGGTTTTTGCAGAATCATTCCGTGTTCGGATAGAAATGAAGCAAATTGGTGCTCGTCAGGAAGCTGGTCGTATTGGTGGTATTGGTCCGTGTGGTCGCGAATTATGCTGTTCGGGCTGGATGACCACGTTTAACTCGGTATCTACGAGTGCAGCGCGTGTTCAGGATATTTCACTCAATCCACAGAAGTTAGCCGGGCAATGTGCCAAGCTCAAGTGCTGTATGAATTTTGAATTAGATACCTATTCTGATGCTCTGAAAATTTATCCTTCCAAAGAAATTCAGCTTGAGACACTTGATAATACCTTCTATTATTTTAAGACAGATGTATTTAATGGACTTATCTCGTACTCTACCTCTCCAAATTTTGGAGCTAATGTGGTAACTATTACAGCTCAGCGTGCTAAAGAGGTAATTGCGATGAATAAGAAAGGCCAAAAGCCCGAGTTACTGGATGATCATATTGAGGATGATAAGGTAGTACCTGTTGAATATGAAAGTGGAGTAGGGCAGGATAGTTTAACTCGTTTTGATACGAACAAAAAGCGATCAAACGGAAAAAATAAACGTCCAAATAATCGTCCAAACGATAAGCCGAACAATGGTAAACCCAATGAGCGTCCGGATAACCGACCTCAGTTAGCGAAACCGAAACTACAAGTTCAGGAAGCCAAAGCTAATGTGCCCGAAAACAAAAAAAATAATTCTGAAAATAAGGGTGGGGCTCCAAGATTTCAAAAACCGGTAAAGAAAACTGATATTGATGCAAAGAAGAATGAAAACTAATTTTTTGTTGGCGATAATTATTTCGCTTTGTTGTGTTTCCTGTCATAAAAACGACGTGTATTTTCAGTACAATGCTGTAAATCCGACGGGTTGGAGCAAGGATAGTGCTTATACTTTTGAAGTGCCGATTTTGGATACGCTTGCAAGTTACAATGTGTATGTAAATGTCCGAAACAGAGGAGAGTATCCATATCAAAACATGTGGTTATTTCTCCATAAAACTACTCCCGACAAGGTTCAGTCTACTGATTCGATAGAGTGCTATTTGGCCGATAACCGCGGTAAGTGGTTGGGCTCAGGTATTGGCTCAGTTTACGAAATGCCTGTTCTGTATCAGCAAAATGTTCGTTTTAAAACAGCAGGAACTTACAAATACAAAATTGTGCAGGGAATGCGTGATGATATATTATTGGGAGTCAATGATATCGGCCTTCGCGTTGAGAAAATCGTGAAGTAAGTTGTAATTAAGTACATAATGATTCATTGCTGATAAAGACAACAGCAATTTTAAATTTTAATTGAAGATATATAAAGGTGGGTAAAAATAAATTATCGAAATTTGCCGATATGGAGGAGTTTCCTCATGTTTTTCAGGTTACTTCACATGCCTTACGTGAGGGTACAGGGTTTGAGATGAAGGGCAAATGGAATGAACTTTTTTTTAAAAATGATCATCCGATTGTGTTAGAATTAGGATGTGGTAAAGGCGAATACACTGTAGGCTTAAGTCAGCTTTATCCTGATAAAAATTTTGTAGGTGTTGATATCAAAGGAGCAAGACTCTGGACCGGTGCAAAAGAATCGTTCGAAAAAGGGATGAAAAATGTGGCCTTCTTGCGCACTAATATTGAAATGATTCACCATTTCTTTGCTGAAAACGAAGTAAGTGAAATCTGGCTTACTTTCCCCGATCCGCAAATGAAGAAAGTGACTAAACGGCTTACTGCTACTAATTTTATGAAATCGTATCAGCAGTTTGTGAAACCCAATGGGCTTATACATCTGAAAACCGATAGCAATTTTATGTTTACCTACACCTGCGAAATGGTAAAGGCTAATAATTATCCTGTTGTTTTCTCAAACAATGATTTATATGCTTCCGATTTGCAGGATCCGATCCTCTCCATTAAAACTTATTACGAACAACAATGGCTTGATAGAGGTTTGACAATTAAATATATACAATTTAATTTAGAGCCAAGAGTTACTTTTGTTGAGCCGGAAGAGGAAATTGAACCGGACAGCTACCGCAGTTTTGGTAGAAGTAAACGACAACATTTAGACTAGTTTTGTTGTTTAGAGTTACTCTGGACAAAAGAATCGATATTTTGAATTACGAAAGGTCATATTTATTCTAATCAAGGTTTCTGTTCGTTTTATTAAATACAAAATTTTAAATATATGTCATTAAATCGTCAATCAATTCTCGAGGCCTTAGTGCATGTTCGTTATCCGGGTACCGGAAAGGACATTGTTTCGTCGGGAATGGTACAAGATAATCTGGTAATTGAAGGCAATAAAGTAACATTTTCCATTTATTTCGAAAAACCACACGACCCATTTGCAAAGTCGGTAGTAAAGGCAGCTGAACAAGCGATTCAGACGTATGTTGGCGAAAATATTGAGATTAAAGGAAATATTGAGATTGTTTTTAAGGAAGCACCTGCACCTAAGCCGGCATCTATTCTACCAAATGTAAAGAATATAATAGCCGTTTCTTCGGGGAAGGGCGGTGTAGGTAAATCTACGGTGTCGTCAAATCTGGCAATTTCCCTTGCTTCCCTTGGCTATAAAGTAGGATTACTTGATGCCGATATTCTCGGTCCTTCATTGCCAAAAATGTTTGGAGTAGAATCTGCGCACCCCGAAATGAAAGAAATTGACGGTAAACATATGATTATGCCTATTGAAAAATTTGGTGTAAAAATGGTTTCTATCGGTTTCTTTGTTGATCCGGCTCAAGCCCTTGTATGGAGAGGTACGGTGGCTAGTAACGCCCTAAAACAGCTAATAACTGATACACAGTGGGGAGACTTGGACTATTTTGTAATGGATTTACCACCGGGAACCGGTGATATTCATCTTACTCTTGTCCAAACTATGGGTATTACAGGTGCAATAGTTGTCACCACACCACAAGAAGTAGCGCTAGCCGATGCCCGTAAAGGTATAAATATGTTTACTGGCGAAAAAGTCAATGTGCCTGTATTGGGGATTGTAGAGAACATGGCCTGGTTTACGCCAGCTGAGTTACCTGAAAATAAATATTATATTTTTGGAAAGGATGGAGGTAAACGGTTGGCAGATGAATTAGATGTTCCACTTCTTGGGCAAATTCCATTGGTTCAAAGTATTCGCGAATGTGGTGATGCTGGAAGACCGGTTGCTGTCAGTGAAGATAGTGTTATGTCTATGGCTTTTCGTTCATTGGCCGAGAATGTAGTTGAGCGTGTAAATTTCCGCAATACCACCATGGAAGCCACTCAAAAAGTAGCAATGGCTAAGTAATAATTTATTACCATATTTATTAATATAAGTAGCTGTGTTTATTTAACGTATTCGGGCTAACTTAGTGTTAAACAGCGTTTTGTTCATTAACAAACGCTGTTTTTTTGTTTTATTGTGTGATTTTCTAGTTTCATATAAATAACATCAATATAGTGAGATAGCGACCATTTTTACATAAACGTAATATAATGTAATACGCCATTATGTTTTCGAATTAAAATAAAATGAAATCTATACATATCTTGCAGCAAAATATCACTTTACTTTCAATAATTGTTCATGTTTTTTCACATGAGCATATGTTTATCTTGCAATATGAAGAGAATTTTAGTAACTTTTTTATCGATTTTATTTTTTTCAATTTTTAGTGCTGTCGGTCAATCAAAAAGTTTCTCCCGTTGGTCATTTACTGCAGAGTATGTAAGTACTTTTTTTTTCGGAGATATGCACCCAATTTTTGGCGGAGTGATTCCAGCATCTATTACTCAACTAAATTACGGATTAACTGCGGAATATGCTTTTACTCCAATTTGGGGATTGGGAATAGATTATTATCATTTACCTTTTGGCGGTAAGAATGATTTTGCAAGTTTTAAAACTAAACTGGATAACACAGATATTATTGGTACGGTGAATTTTACGAAATGGATTTTTCCAAAGACGAATTCGAAGTTTTCTGTAAATGCTACTTTGGGTGTTGGATTTGCTGTTTATACAGCGCAGTATAGGTATCCTGATCCTAATTTATCCACATTGGAAAAAACGCCACATCCGATTTTAGTTAGTACTATTCCTATTTCATTATTATTCGAATACAACATATCTAAGTCGGTGGCTTTGGGGTTAAGGACTCATTATCGATCATTTGCAGGCGATAATTTAGAAGGTGTACCTTATCTCAATTATAAAGGAGTTACGAATGATTACATCGGAGGTTTCACATTTAATGTACGCTATAAACTGAATGCTATAAATAAGGAGCATTTGCGGAATATAAACAAGAATACTTACAGTCCGGATACAGTGTATAATAAACTGGAGCTGAGATTTATTAATCAGGGTAGAAAATTAGATTCGCTTTTACTGGCTTTGGCTATGGATAAGATGGATACCGATGGTGATGGTATTCCTGACGGTAGAGATATGGAGTTACATACACCTAAGAATACACCTGTTGATTGCTGCGGTAGAGCATTACGAGTACAGGAAGTGAAGAAAGTGGTACCTGAAGCAAAGAAAATTGTACCCGAAGTGAAGGTGATACCTGAAGTTGTTGCATCGATTGTGAATAAAGCACCCACAACTTTGAAGGTTGTTCCTATTATAGTTAAGGATGCTCTTACAAACAAGGTTATAGTCTACGATGTTGTTCCTCCGGTTTATTTTGAATCCGCAAAAGCTGATATTGATTCAAAATCCAGATCTGTGATAGCGAAAGTAGCTGCGAGACTGAAATCGGATAAAACGATGACTGTGGAGATTAGAGGATTTTGTGATGTGCTTGGAAGCCAATCTTATAATATTCGTCTAAGTCAGTTGCGCGCCGATAATGTAAAGAATTTGTTGGTGAAAGAATGGGGAATTCCTCTATCACGTGTAACATCTACAGGTAAAGGTAAAGTTATGGATCCCCCTTCTGTCTATCCGGGCAACAGGCGATGTGATTTCTTTTTTAATAAATAGAGGGTGTGAACGTAAAGTTCTTTTCTAATTTGGTTGATTAAATAGAGTTAGTAATAGCTTTTTTTATGAGATATATTTGGAGTGGAAGTTATTTTTGGTATGAGTTTTATAATTACATAATCAACTTTATGTAGTATTAATTGCTACAATATTTGCTAATCTCTTTATTTACCAGCTTTGAGGTCAAATATAGTTAAATATAGTTTAACCGGCTAATTTTCTATTTATTATCATTTTTTTATATATGTTCTTTCATTCTTGAGTAACACATATAATGCATTGAATTATATCTAATTAACGGATAATTTTAATTCGCATGTAATAAAATGTAATATAATTATTAGTTCTTAAAATCACACTAATAAAATATATTCTTAACTTTGAGCTTTAATTGAATGAATTTAGATAAATATCTACCTTCAAAGTTTTAATTTTGGCCGTATGAAAAATAAAATACTAGTATTAATCCTCGCAATTTCTTTTGCTTCAACTAGCTACTCGGCTAGCAGGAAGTTCTCGAAATGGTCTGTTTCAGTAGAATACGGGGTTAATCAATTTTTCTTCGGAGATTTAGCACCCACCTCTTCAGGATTAATTCCAAAATCATTACAAGATATTACATACGGAGGAACACTCGAATATGCACTAACACCTATCTGGGGACTTAGTGTGGATTATTACCATCTACCATTTACAGGTACAAATCAAATTGCCTACTTTAAAACCGATTTAAATAACACAGACTTAAGTGCAACTATCAACTTTACGAAGATGATATTTCCGCAAAGCAAATCAAAATTTACTGTAAACGGAACTATTGGAATGGGTTTTGCAATTTTTAATTCTAAATTCAAATATCCTGATCCGGTAAATACGCCTGAAGTTGCTTTGATCAAGCCGGTTATAACTAGTGCTATGCCTATCACATTATTGCTGGAGTATAATTTTAGTCAGCAGTTTGCTTTTGGGATTAAGGGGCACTATCGTGCATTCACAAATGATAACCTGGAAGGTGTACCTTATTTGAACTTTAAAGGTGTTACAAACGATTACATTGGTTTAGTTTCATTAGCTATGCGTTATAAAATTAATGCTAATGGACGTAAGAAACACTTGAGAAATATTACAATGGAAGAATTTGAACCTAACAAAGCTATGGATCTTGCTAAGCAAGCCATGGACAAAGTGAACGGTTTGGATAAATCATTGAAAAAATTGGAGAAGAGAGTTGATGCCCATGATCGCAGATTGGACTCGCTTTCGTTGTTCTTATCGAATGATGGTCCGGATAGTGACGGCGACGGTGTTCCTGACCATAGAGATAAAGATTCTAATACACCAGCTAATACTCCTGTTGATTTCTGGGGTAAGGCATTACCAATTTCGTATGCATCGCAAGATGTGAACAGAAATTCCGCACCAAATGATCGTCTGAATAATTCGAATGAAGATGATGCTAATAATACAGCAGGTAAAACTAATGTTGGAAATAATGGAACCAGCCCGTATAATTTTAGTGGAACTACAGGTGTAGGCGGAATTAAAACTATAAAAGGAGATAAGGGTGACAGAGGTCCAAGAGGTGAAAAAGGAGAAAAAGGCGACAGAGGACCAAGTGGAAACGGTCTGGCATCAAATACAAGCTCCGGTAAAAATAAGACTGGTGGCAACACGGTAACAGACAATTTTTTACCAGCTGATTATGGTAGTAATTCAATAAGTTTTGATAATGTTCCAACCGTATATTTTGCCTTCGACCGTACCGATCTGGATGATGACGCATTGGAAGATATAAGTAAGATTGTCTTTAAAATGCATGCTGATCCTTCGTTAATTGTTGAAGTAAGAGGGTATTGCGATTATTTGGGAAATAGTCCGTACAATAATCAACTAAGCCAACGTCGTTCTGACAGAGTGAAGGCTGAATTAGTGAAGATGTGGAAAATATCGCCTGATAGAATTATTGCAAATGGAAAAGGGAAAATTATTGAGCCACGTGTAAGATACCGTCCAAACAGACGATGTGACTTCTTCTTTAGCAATTGATATTGTAATCATTAAACTTATAGAACGCAACAATATCCCAACAAATTGGGTTTTGTTGCGTTTGTAGTAATAATATACTTCATTTTATTTTCGTGGATTATTTTGACTGAAATTTCAATTTAAGACAATCATTCATGAAGCTTATTGACAATGAAGTTTCCATTAATAAAATTCGCCCTAATGAGATCTACTATTATTGACTTGCTGAATCAGAGCGTTGAAAAATACGCTGAAAACCCATTTTTATGGGAAAAGACTAGTACTGAATTTCAGGCCACTACTTATTCTGAAGTAAAACATAAAACTCATTTACTGGCTGCAGGTTTAATTAAACTTGGAGTAGAAGTTGGTGATAAGGTAGCACTTCTGTCGGAAGGAAGAAATGCATGGATTATTGGTGAGTTGGGTATTTTGCATGCAGGAGCTATAAATGTGCCATTATCAATAAAATTGGAAGAGAGCAATGACCTGATATTTCGCCTCATTCATTCCGAGACGCAATATGTATTTGTGTCGGCAGGTCAATTGAAAAAAATACGTTTGATAGTTGGCGCTTTGCCTCAGATTAAAAAAGTGATTGTTTTTGATGACCAACCAGAATATGATGAGAAGGAAATAAACCTGACAGAATTGGTTGCCATGGGGAAAGAATACCTCCAATCTCATCCTACTGTTGTTGAAGAGCGTTCAAAAGCAATACAACCCGATGATATTGCAAACATCAGTTATACTTCGGGCACCACCGCCGATCCTAAAGGTATATTGCTCACACACCGGAACTACACTGCTAATGTGGAGCAAGCACTCACACTGATGACAATTCCCACTACTTACCGCACGCTACTCATTCTTCCATTAGATCACTGTTTTGCGCATGTGGCAGGCTTTTATAGTTTTATGGCTTCGGGAGCCAGTGTGGGAACAGTGCAAAGTGGGAAAACAGGTATGGAAACATTGAAAAATATACCGCTAAATATCAAAGAATTAAAACCAAACTTGTTGCTTAGTGTTCCTGCTTTGGCCAAAAGTTTCAAGAAAAATATTGAAAGTGGCATTCGTTCGCAAGGGGCTGTTGTAAATTGGCTGTTTAACACGGCTTTGAAAATGTCATATTCGTATAATAAGGAAGGATTTAATAAAGGGGAAGGGATCCAAATTCTTAAAAAGCCATTCTTAGCATTATTCGACAAGATAATTTTCGCCAAGATCAGAGAAGGTTTTGGAGGACAACTCGATTTCTTTATTGGCGGTGGAGCATTGCTTGATATTGATTTACAGCGATTTTATTATGCCATCGGTATTCCTATGTTTCAGGGTTATGGACTGAGCGAAGCAACACCAATCATTTCGTCCAATGGGTTGGCAAATCATAAATTAGGTTCGTCCGGTTACCTGGTGAAACCGATGGAATTAAAAATATGCGATTTGGACGGTAAGGAGTTGCCCAACTACGAGAAAGGTGAGATTGTAATTAAAGGTGAGAATGTAATGCTGGGTTATTACAAAAATGATAAGGCAACTGCCGAAACTGTTTTAGACGGTTGGTTGCACACCGGCGATATGGGGTACATGGATAATGATGGGTTTTTGTATGTTGTCGGGCGTTTTAAGAGTTTACTAATATCGAGCGATGGCGAGAAATATAGTCCGGAAGGTATTGAGGAATCGTTGTCGGATAATTCCCATTTTATTGATCAGGTAGTGCTTTACAATAATCAGAATCCATACACAACGTCGCTTATCGTTGTCAATAAAGAAGCTTTGAAGCGCTATGTGCATCGTAAAAAGCCACATCTCGGTTGGGAAACACGTGAAGCAAAGCAATTGGCGTTAAATAAACTTCAACGTGAAATAAATGAATATCGCAAAGGGGGTAAATATGAGGGTATGTTTCCAGAACGCTGGTTGCCGGCAGCTATTGCCGTTATCGGAGAGCCATTTACCGAACAAAATGGATTAGTAAACAGCACGATGAAGATTATGCGTGCCAAAGTAGAAGAGCGTTACGCTGATAGAATTGAGAATTTGTATTCAGGTGGGGCAAAGAATATTGATAATGAAGAAAATATTCAGGCTTTAAGCTGATTTTATAGCCGAATTGCAAGAAAGCGAAAGCCCGGGGTTTAGATATTCCGGGCTTTCTGCGTTTTAGAGCTTTGTGCTTATCAATTGACAAATCAGTTCCAAATAATGGACATCTGTTTCATCAAGTGTATCGTATTTTTCGCTGTCCACATCCAATACGCCAACAACGGCTTTATTAGCATCAACTATTGGCAGCACTATTTCAGCCACTGAGCTACTGCTGCAAGCAATATGTCCGGCAAAGGTATTCACGTCGGGTACTAACAGGCTTTTTTGATCTTTCCATGCTGTACCACAAACTCCTTTCCCAAAACGAATGCGTGTGCAAGCAATTGGTCCCTGAAAAGGACCCAGTACCAATTCATCTCCTTTTACCCAATAAAAACCTACCCACCACCACGCAAATACCTCACGTAGGGCTGCCGATATGTTTGCTAAATTTGCAATTAAATCTTCTTCGCCCTCAATCAATGCTTTTAATTGAGGGAGTAGTGCGTCGTATTTTTCAGCTTTTGATGCATCTGTTTGGATAAACAATTCTTCTGCCATATTGGTTTTAATTTATTTATTGCAAAAATACACAGAAGTCATCAGGCAATGACTCTCGGAATGTGAAAAAACAATAATTTTTTTGTTAACTCAATAATTTTAATTTCCTTTGCAATTCGTTTTTACTAAATAAAATCGGCAGTGTCCGAATAACTAATTCTCGCTAACTGTTTTAATATGAAAAAGAATTTTTTTAGAGTGATCTCTATTTGTTTACTGCTGGTTTTGGCAGCAAACGTTACGGCTCAACCGATACCTGTAGATCCAAAGGTGCGTTGTGGCAAGTTAGATAACGGATTAACGTATTATATACGTGCGAATCAGAAGCCAAAGGATCGGGCTGAGTTTTTTATTGCACAAAATGTGGGCGCAATTTTAGAAATGGATAACCAAAACGGTTTGGCTCACTTTCTTGAACATATGGCCTTTAATGGAACGAAAAATTATCCGGGAAAAGGGATTATCAATTATTTCGAATCGATAGGAGTGAAGTTTGGTGCAAATATAAATGCCTATACTGCTCAGGACGAAACCGTTTATAACTTATCAGATGTACCTACAACCCGTGATGGAATTGTAGATAGTGCGTTGTTAGTGTTACACGACTGGTCAAACTTTATCACTTTGGATGGAAAAGAGATTGACGATGAACGTGGTGTGATACGTGAAGAATGGCGACAGGGTTCAGGTCCGGAAAGACGTATGTTGAAAGAATCGGGCAAACTGAAATATCCGGGGTCGCAATATGCCAAGCGTGATGTGATTGGTGATACTGCTATTATCAATAATTTTGCACACCAAACTATTCGCGATTATTATAAAAAATGGTATCGTCCGGATTTGCAGGCAATATTAATCGTGGGAGATGTGGATGTGGATAAAGTAGAAGCAAAGATTAAAGCCCTTTTTGCCGATATTCCGAAGAAAGAAAATGCGGCAGAACGTCCAGTTTATCCAATTATGGACAATGCTGAACCAATTGTGTCAATTGTGAAAGACAAAGAAGCCCGGATGACTCAAATAGAGTTGGAATATAAGCACGATATTTTACCAACAGAGGTGAAACTGTCGATGAATGGTTACTTTTTTGGAGTTGCCAATAATTTGATATCAAAAATGATAGGTTATCGTTTTGAAGAGATTACTCAACAGGCAGATGCACCATTTGTAGGAGCATATGCTTACTATGGAGATCTTGTGAAATCGAAAGATGCTTTTCAACTGTTAGCTTTCCCTAAAGAAGGAAAAGAGTTGGAAGGGTTGAATGCTTTATTGATTGAAGGTGAAAAGATCAAACGTTTTGGGTTTACTAACTCCGAATTAGAGCGTGCCAAAACCGATTACTTGAAAGGGATGGAGAAAGCTTATAACGAGCGTGATAACCAAAAGAACAATAATTTGGTTAGAGAATACGTACGAAATTTTTTAGTTCAGGAAGTGATTCCCGGGATAGAGTGGGAATACAATACCACCAAAGCCGTGGTGCCTCAACTAAAACTGGAGATGGTGAACCAACTTGCAAAATCGTATGTAACGGATAGCAACCTAATCGTATCCATTATGGCACCCGATAAGGAAGCTGTAAAAATACCAGCTAAAGATGTTATTCTTAGTGCTGTAGCTGCTGCCAAAAAAGCTGAGTTGACAGCTAAGGTGGAAGAAAATCTGAATAAACCATTGATTAAAGTTGCACCAAAAGCAGGTAAAGTGGCTAAAATTGGTCAAAATAAATCTTTAGGAACAACCGAATGGACGTTGAGTAATGGTGTGAAAGTTATTTTCAAACCAACAACCTATAAGAAAGATGAGATTTTACTATCTGCCTATAGCGATGGTGGTTTATCAAAAGTAAATGTAGCTGATCTTCCTACGGGCATGTTAGCTGCCGGAATTGTAAGTAATAACGGACTGGGCGAATATTCATCTATCGACCTTGGAAAAATTCTAACCGGGAAGATTGCTTCGGCAAGTCCATGGATTGATGGTTACAAAGAAGGATTTACAGGTAATTCATCCGTTTCTGATTTTGAAACCATGTTGCAATTGGTGTATCTGAACTTTACAGCTCTGCGTAAAGATGACAACGCTTTTGCAGCTATGATGAATGGCTATCGTGCTAGCTTGGCCAACAGCGCCACCGATCCACGTAAAGCATTCTCCGACTCAATCAATAAAACGGTATCAAGTCATAGCCCTCGTACCATTCTTATCGACCTTAAAACAATGGATTTGGTAAATCAGGACAAAGCATTGGCCATTTTCAAAGAGCGTTTTGCAATACCATCTGATTTTACATTTATATTTACCGGAAACATTGATCCGGCAAATGAAGTTGTGAAAAAGGCAATTTGCACTTATTTAGGAGGTTTGAAAACAAAGGCTGTTGTTGAAAAATATACTGACAACAATATTCGTAAACCACTTGGTAAAGTAAATAATTACTTTACAAAAGAGATGAAAGTGAAGAAGGCCTCCAACTTAATTCTATATAGTGCATCAATACCCTATAATTTGAAAAATCGCACTACTGTGACTGCTATCGGTAGTATATTGAATATTCGTTACTTGGAAAGTATACGCGAAAAAGAAGGTGGTTCTTACGGCGTTGGTGTTTATGGAGGATTAAACAAAATACCGGTAAATGATGCAATTCTATACATGCAGTTTGATACTGACCCGGCAAAACAAGCTAAATTAATGAGTATTATTCATTCGGAAGTTGCCGAAATCGTAGCCAATGGCCCCCGTGCTGATGATTTACAAAAGGTAAAAGAAAATATGTTGAAGAAATATACCGAAGATGTGGCAGAAAACGGATGGTGGAAAGCGGCAGTGGAACGTTACTATCAAGATAAGATAAACTTAGTAGATGACTATAAGGCATCGATTGAGGCATTAACGCCTGCAATGATTCAAGCAATCTTGAAAGACATTGTATCGCAAGGCAATGTTATAGAAGTGGTAATGAGTCCGGCTGAATAGAAATTTAAATAGTTGAAATTAGACGAGGAACAATTCGAAAGCGTTGTTCCTCGTTTTTTTTTTGCAGAGGAATTATTCCCCCCCCATAGTGATTGTGCAGTGAATGGCTGCATCGTTGAGAATAATTGCTGTTTTTATCGTTTTTACCGGTATAATGTAGCAGTTGATGCTACAAGTTTAACATGAGTCGTGTTTAAATAAATTACAAATAACTATCTTTGCTTTTGATTCCTGAGTGTTTCATCTATAACCTAACTTCCAAGATTACAGTATTTTTACCCTATAGCCAGACTATTGATTAAAAACATGAAAAGCAAGAAGTCTCTCTTCATCTGTTATTTCTTTTTTTCCCTTGCTGTAATGCTTACTTACAGTACTGATCTTTCTTGCCAGAATATCGGATTTGAACAAGGAAATTTCACAAATTGGACAGGATATACCTGGGTATCCAGAACCGATCCCGGGTTTACTCATTTAACCACTGCTAAAACGCCCGGCATTATAAGTGGACGACATACCATAATGAGAGATCCGGATGCCTATGATCCGAATACAGGACGAAAACTCAGAACAGTACCGCTCGGCTACAAGTATTCGGCTCGACTCGGGGATGCTGTAAAGGGTGGTTTGATGGAGAGTTTAGCCTATAAACTCAAAGTAGATTCGAGTAATGCGCTATTGGTCTTAAAATTTGCCGTTGTTTTACAAAACCCGGATACTGCCAGTCATAAAAAAAGAGATGAGCCTCGCTTTAGGGTTACTTTGTTCAATCAATCGGGAGATACGATTCCTGATTGTGCTAATTACGATGTATACGCTTCGGCAGCAAAAATTACAGGTTTTCAAACGTATAAACCTTTAGGTCCCGCTTCCGACTCTATTGTTTGGCGCGACTGGACTACCGTAGGTGCTAATCTCTCTTCGTATATTGGTCAAACTATTTCCATCGAATTTATGGCCGGCGATTGTACGCTTGGAGCTCATTATGGTTATGCGTATTTTGTGGCAGATTGTTATCCGTTAAACATTACCGTAACGTATTGCAAGAGTGATTTAAATGCCACTCTTACTGCTCCGCAAGGTTTCGAGAGCTATGTGTGGAGAGATGCTTTGAATAATATTGTAGGGAAAAGTAAAAGTTTGACAATAACCACTCCTACCGAAGGAGCAGCGTATACCTGCAATATGACTTCAGCAACAGGATGTACCGTTACATTGAAAGGTAAAACCGAAAAGTATGTGCTTAAAACTGATTTTAGCACCGTTTCCAATTGTACTAATAATTCCGTCCAGTTTACTGATTTATCTACTACAACAAAAGGTACGCTCAACTATCTTTGGGATTTTGGCGATGGAACTACTTCTACCGATAAGAATCCTAACCATACCTATGCCACTTCGGGGATACACAAGGTAAGTTTACAGGTAAGTAACCCGCCTTCTTCCTGTGTTGATGTGTTACAAAAAGAGATTGATTCGTTTTCGCCCGATTTAGTAGGGGCAACCGGAAGCCGTTTTTATTGTGCAAATAAGAAGACGACATTAAAAGCGTACGGAGCATTCAGATACGAATGGTTAAAAGGTGGAGCCATTTTTTCGACTGCGGATTCTGTGGTTATGGATACACCAGAAGATATTTGGTTGACTGGATATTCGAGTACCGGCTGTAGTGTTCAAAAACTATTATCTGTGCGACAAGAACCTCAATGGACACTGAAAGTAGATGGTCCAAGTGCTTTCTGCTATGGGGATAGTATTCAATTAACGGCTTCGGGAGCAACAAGCTATAAATGGAGTACAGGGCAAACCACAAATTCAATTTACGTAAGAAAACCGGGTTTGTACACAGTTGCCGGATTAAGTCCCATAGGATGTGAACAGTCGGTTAGCGTAAATATAGATGAAGTAGCACTTCCCGAATCGAACTTTATTATATTAAACCCCACGGTTGATGAGAGGCACAGTATTCTCAAATGTTTTGTAGTAGGTCCGAAACCAAACATTGAATACAACTGGGAGATGGGAGATGGCAGTTTCGAGTCGGGTACAACGATTCAGCACCGATACAGTGGTGTTTTAAACGTAGATTTGGAATATATAGTTACCCTTAAAGCCACCAATTCAGTAGGTTGTTCCACAGAAACGGTTAAGTCGGTGGAAATTGTTCCGTTCTTTCCTAATGTGTTTACGCCCAATGGTGATGGTATAAATGACTTACTGATGGAAGGCATGGAACTGCTTATTTATGATAGAAACGGGATACTTCTTTATAGAGGAAATACTGGTTGGGACGGAAGATTCAAAGGAAAGGACATGGATAGCGATACTTATTTTTATACAGCGAGCTATATCGACAGAAATCATCAGCAGCAAACCAAAAAAGGATCGGTGACCTTGTTGCGCTAATGATTGGGATGAAGATCATAAATAAGTCTTCCCTAAATTTACTATATTTACTTAAGGTGCAATAATAAATTACAAATAACTATCTTTGCCTCACTTAATTCTAAAGCTCGCGGAAATAGTATCGACTATATAATGGAATTCCTACAGGGGGTCTGCTATTGATTCAATCATGAAAATAATAATAAGGATATTTTTTTGTTTCTTTTTCTTACTGATAGCTTTATCAAAGGCCTATGGTAAAGATCCTTATTGTCAGAATCTGGGTTTTGAATTAGGCGATTTTACCAATTGGGAAGGATATACCTGGAGCGAAGGACAACCGGGCACTCCGATACCAACTACACCGAAAGTGTTTGGAATGCAACCGAACCGACAAACTGTAATCACAACTACCGGATATGACCCTGTGGTGGGAGGAACGAAACTTAAAACGATTCCAACCGGTTACGCCACTTCTGCTCGATTAGGCTCTACTTATCTTGGGAGCGGAGGATTGCGTCAGAGTTTGACATATGCTTTAGATGTTTCTAAAGAAAATGCATTTCTGGTGTATCATTTCGCAGTTGTTTTGCTCGATCCGCACGATGCAACTCATCAAGTAATTGATGAACCACGGTTTAAAGTTACCATACTCGATCAGTCGGGAAACATTATTCCGGATTGTGCCAATTATGATGTTTTTGCCTCCGATGCCAGAATTGGAGGTTGGCAACAAGGTACCTATACTGGAAATTTCGGAGTTCAAGCATTATTTTGGCGTGACTGGACAGCCGTGGGTGTTGATCTTTCGAAATATATCGGGCAAAAAATAACCATTGAGTTTATGACGGCAAATTGTAGACGGGCAGGTCATTTTGGATATGCTTATCTTGTTGCGGAATGTCAGCCTCTTTATATATCCGTCAAATACTGTTCGAATGATGTGGCTGCAGCACTTACTGCACCTACCGGTTTTAGAACGTATAGTTGGAAAGATAGTAAAGGAATCGTGGTGGGAAGTGATCAGGAATTAGCATTGGCAAATCCCGAAGAAGGAGCAACCTACTCTTGCGATATGGTTTCAGCTACCGGATGCCCGGTATCACTTACTTCTAAAATTATAAAATACGAGCCTAATGCCGACTTTAAATTTGATTTAGTAGATTGTAACGTACATACTAATTCAATAAAATTTTCGAATCTGCATCCGCCTCTGAATGGATATCTTGAATACAAATGGGATTTTGGTGATGGAACACAATCCAATCTTCCCAGTCCGACTCATGTGTATTCAACATCGGGAATGCATACAGTAAGTCTTGTGGTAAAAAACCCACCTTCTACCTGTTTTGATTCGGTGAGTAAACAGGTGGAGACCTTTAACCCCCCCTTTGTAGGTATAACAGGTGATAGTACTTATTGCGATAAACAACCGGCAATCTTAAAAGCCTACGGAGCGCATCATTACAGTTGGGGAAAAGATGTGGAAGTATTATCCACTGCCGACTCGTTAAGTGTAACAAAAGCAGGTACCTACTGGATGCTGGGCTATTCCAGCAATAATTGCGTGACAGAAAAAAATTATAAAACAATAAAGGAAGAACCCGATTGGGAGTTTGCTGTCAGCGAAGCCAATGCTTATTGCGAATTTGATAGTCTTACCATGATTGCTTCGGGTGCGGTAACGTATAAGTGGAGTCCAACCAACAAAACCACTGACCGGATTACGGTAAAGACTCCGGGAATATATCGGGTGACAGGAACTAATCCGCGGGGATGCGAAAAGACGATTGACATCAACGTTCTGGAAAATAAACTTCCAAAAGTGGATTTTACTCTGTCTACTCCAACGCTCGATCGTCGACACAATCAGTTGACATGTACCATTCCGCAAGAGGATGGAGCGCGATATTACTGGAACTTTGGCGACAATGAGGTGTATGCCGAATCAGCCTCGCCGGTTTCGCATACGTATGCCGACTTAAGTCAGATTGGGAAATACAGCATTAGTCTCCGTGCAAAGTCACTCGCCGGTTGTGAAGCCTTTAGTTCACAGCAGATTGAAATAGTTCCCTTTTTCCCTAATGTTTTTACACCCAATGGTGATGGAGTCAATGATCTTTTGCTTGAGGGGCTGGACATATCTGTTTTCGATAGAAATGGACTGGTTTTATACAAAGGAAATACCGGTTGGGATGGAACCTATAACGGAAAGAATATAGACAACGACACCTATTTTTATACGGCCAATTATACCGACATAAACAATCAATTGCATACAAAAAAAGGATTTGTAACCTTGATAAGATAATACCGAAATGAAGCTAAAACAGTTCACTCTATTTATTCTGCTGTATTTATTGAGTAGTAATTTTATTATTGCTCAGTCGGATATCAGCATGATTACTCATTCGTTTAACAGGGCTACTTATAACCCCGCTTCAATAGCCCGTCCTAATTATATATACCTGTTTACGAGTGCCCGAAGCCAGTGGAATGGAGTAGGAGGTGGTCCGTTAGTGATTAATATTCAGGCTTCGCAGTTTTTTCAAAGCACTAATTCTGCTTTCGGGATTTCACTTGTAAGCGATAAGATAGGTGTTTCGCAGGTAATCAATCCTATGCTTACCTATGCCTTTAAAATAGAAAACAACCGGGAATGGTCGTTATCAATGGGTTTGTCGGCCGGTGTTTTTTCGCGGAATTTTGACGGTACGCAGTTCGAACCGGTAGAAATCAATGATCCATCGATTAATTATGAAGTGGAACGGATTATTCGCCCCGATGCCAATATAGGGATAGAAGTTCAGTCGCCACATTTTATTTTTGGAGCTTCTTCTACGCACTTATTTGCCATTATGAAACCCGAAGATTTGTTTCTTGCTTCTAACCACCGCTATGCTTATGCTATGTACAAACAGAATAATAATGAACTGTTTAATTACAACGTGGGAGTACAAATGGTCAACCGGAATAACCTGACGGTGTTGGAAGGAAGTGCGAATATCCGGTTTAAACACGCCACCGGTTTGAGTACCGGACCGCGAGAGCTTTTTGATTTGGGAATGACCTATCGTTCTTCAAAGCAAATGACATTTCTGTTCGGGATAAATCTCTTTAATGATTTCAGAGTAGCATACGCTTACAATCAGAGTTTTAATACCGGATATACTTTAAATACCACTCACGAAATTATGCTCGAATGTCGTATCTTTTCCCGCGCATCGTCTAGTCGTACATTGGGACAAATAGATGAATTCTGGTATCATTGATATTCGTGTTAGGGGATAGATATGTTTTAATTATGCCCCCGATTCCGTCAGCTGACGGAGGCTTAAAGACATAGTTTCTTACATTTGCTTTTAGATATTGTTGTCGGGTAAAAACAACTTAATATAACGTGAGTTCGATATAAGAAAACAGTTTAGAATCAATTAAAAGTGGATTTTAGAATCCTGAAGGGATTAAATATGAATAACCGCGGGTGTAACCCGTGGTATTTGTACAAAATGATCAGAACCCCGAATGGGGTTCAATATCACAAATTTATATATTGAACCCCATTCGGGGTTCGCATTCAGGTTCTGTCTTTTCCACGGGTTTCACCCGCGGTTATTCACATAAAAGTCCTTCGGACTTGTAAGAAAGTGAGATTCAGAAGAATCTTATATCGAACTCACATTAATTTACCGTCTTCCTACCATCCTACTAACTCATTAACAAAAGCTTATTTAAAAAATATCGAAATGTTTGATTGAAAAGAGTAATTTTGCACTTTAATATAAAATTAATGCGATTGCAATTTCGATTTTCAATTTAAAACGTGATAATGAAAAAATATCTCCTCCTCTTTCTCAAAACCTACCTTTTATTCATTCTCATATTTATAATAGAAAAACCACTGTTCATGTTGTTCTATCACGATATTTATCGTGAAGTTGGGTTGGTGGATTTTCTATCGGTAGTGTATCATGGTTTTCAGTTAGATGCCTCTATGGCAGGATACCTGGCAGTTCTTCCTGGATTATTTCTTGTGGTTTCGCTTTGGGTAAAGCCCCGTATTATGAAACCCATCGTTGGTTTCTATTATATATTGGTTTCATTGCTTATCTCCATCGATTTTGTGGTGGATTTGGTGTTGTACCGCTACTGGGGGTTCAGATTGGATGCTACTCCGCTCTTTTATATCAAATCGCCTAAAGATGCGCTGGCCAGTGCCAATTGGACGACGAACATTCTGGGATTCCTCTTTATGCTGCTCATTGCCCGATTGCTTTTTTATATTTTCAATCGTTTTCTGGCTAATAAAAATGTATCGCCTATTCAGCCAATGAAAAAAGTGTACATCGGGTTGGCTTTATTCTTTTGTACTGCTGTGCTTTTCTTGCCAATACGTGGAGGAGTAAGTGTTTCTACCATGAACGTTGGAAAAGTATATTTTAGCGACCGTAAAGAACTGAATCATGCTGCCATCAATCCGCTGTTCAGCTTCTTCGAAGCACTAACTCTTGAGAGTGGGTTCAACAAGCAATACCGTTTTATGAAAGCCGACGAAGCTAAATCGGTTTTTGCCACTATGGTTGATCAACCGGCGTCGGATAGTATTCCCCAACTGTTTACGGTAAAGCATCCGAATGTAATTTTTGTGGTGTTGGAGAGTTTTATGTCTAAAGATATGGAAACCCTGGGTGGATTGCCCAATGTGGCTGTGCGGATGAATGAACTTTCGAAAGAAGGCATTCTGTTTACGAACTTTTATGCTAACAGTTTCCGAACCGATAGGGGATTGGTGTCTATCTTTAGCGGATATCCCGGTCAGCCCAATACTTCGATAATGAAATTCGCCCGTAAGGCCCAATCCTTACCATCTATTCCTAAGTCCTTAAAAAATGGAGGATATGATTTACAATATTATTATGGAGGTGATGCCGATTTCACCAATATGCGTTCGTACCTCGTGGGAGCAGGAATCGTAAATATTGTTTCGGATCAAAGCTTTCCACCGGGTGACAGAACCGGGAAATGGGGTGTGCCCGACCATATTGTATTTAATAGATTGTCTACTGACCTGGATAAAAATCAAAAGGAGCCGTTTATGAAAATACTTCAAACACTAAGTAGTCACGAACCGTTTGATGTGCCGTTTCATAAGCTTTCTAATCCTTATCTAAACTCAGTAGCGTATACCGATAGTTGTTTGGGACTTTTTATCGATCAATTTAAAAAGACCAAATGGTGGAAAAACTCCATTGTGGTGATGGTTCCCGATCATGCAATGCATTATCCGCAAAATTTGGATGAAAGATCCGATGATAGATACAAAATTCCACTTTTAATAGTGGGTGGTGCTGTAAAAACACCCCGAAGAATTGATACATACGGTTCTCAGATTGATATTTCAGCTACTTTGTTATCGCAACTTCAGTTGCCGCACAAGGAGTTTAGGTTTAGCAAAAACATATTGAATCCCGCATCTCCACACTTTGGTTACTTTACGTTCAAGAATGGATTCGGGATGGTAACACCCCAGAATCAGTATGTTTATGACTACGAAGGAAAATCCGTTTTCCTGAATAGAGGCAATAAAGATGAGAATAAAAAGAAAGCCGAAGCCTTGCTGCAAACGCTTTATGACGATTTGGAAAAAAGATAAGGTGTGGGAAAGATTAAGATAAATAATAAAGAAAATCCATTGATATATCTCTTTATTCCGACCTCTCCCTAAATCCCTCTCCCGAGGAGAGGGACTTTGCCAAGTGAGTAAATGATTTGAATCTCGTAAAATGAGCTGCTGTGTCCCCTTTCTCAGACTCTCGCTACATATTTCCCTCTCCTTTGGAGAGGGTGCCCGAAGGGCGGGAGAGGTCAGAAAGGGCTAGGGATAGAGGTCTATTCGGTAAAATTCGGTTCGGTAAAACTGTGTTGATAGATACATTCTTAAGTATTTTCAATCCTCAATTTCCTTTTTTGTCAAGGTTTTTGAACTTTTTAGCTCATTTTATTCGAGTACTTTGAATTTAATATTTAACTTTGCCGTTCATTTCAAGCTGCGACGGCATTGAATTTGCATATTATAACTAGAAAAATATATTTAGACATGAGCAATACGATCTACAGTGTGATTACCGGAACAGGCAGTTACATTCCATCAAAACAGGTTACTAATGCCGATTTTGAGAAGTATGAATTCTTTGAAGAGAGTGGAAAAAAGATAGAAAAACCGACCAAGGACATCACCGATAAGTTTTTTGAAATTACCACAATTGCCGAACGTAGATATGTTGCCGATGATATGAGAACTTCCGACCTGGCTCATTTAGCTGCCGAAGAAGCCATTAAATCTGCGAATATCGACAAAGAAACACTGGATTATATCATTGTTGCCAATAACTTTGGCGACACACGAGCCGATAACAGAGCTGCGGATCACGTTCCGAGTCTGGCATCGAAAGTGAAACAAAAACTGGGGATCGTTAATCCCGAAACAGTAGCTTACGATTTGACTTTTGGTTGTCCGGGTTGGTTACAAGCCGTTATTCAAGCCGATTATTTTATCAAATCGGGCGATGCCAGCAAGATTTTGGTGATTGGTGCAGAGGTATTGTCGAGAATCAGCGATCCGCACGACCGTGATTGCATGTTGTATGCCGACGGAGCCGGTGCCGTGGTGTTAGAAGCCAAAGAAAGTACAAAACCTATCGGTATCCTTGCACATAAAACACGTTCCGATACCTTGAATCATGCAGGATTGCTGTTGATGGGTAAATCATACAACCCCGATTTCGAAAAAGCTGATGATTTGTTCCTTAAAATGAATGGTCGTCGCTTGTATCAATACGCGTTGGAAACCGTTCCGCAAGCTATTAAGGCCTGTTTGGAGAAAAGTAATACAGACATTACCGAAATTACGAAAGTGCTTATTCACCAGGCTAACGGTAAAATGGACGATGCTATCCTGAAAAGATTGTATGCCCTTTATAACATCAAAGAATCGCCCGAAGGTGTAATGCCGATGACGGTAGGTACGTTGGGAAATACTTCGGTAGCTACCTTACCTACTTTGTTTGACTTAATTATGAAAGGTGAAATGCCCGAACATCAAATAAACAAAGGTGATAAAGTGGTTTTCGCTTCGGTAGGTGCAGGGATGAATATCAATGCATTTGTGTATCAAGCGTAAGATCAGTTATCAGTCAGCAGTAATCAATTAGTGGTTGACAATTAAAGAACTGTTTATTATATATAAAGCAAGGACTTCATAGATGTATGAGGTTCTTGCTTTTTTTATTGAATACTATAAGGCTAACGTGGGCTTAGTTTAAATGTGCTAATAATATACTATCGCCAATTCATTTAAATAATGAGTAGACCACAATACGGATATTCATTTTAAATTCTACAGACTCGTCGCAACCTATCCCTATACAATTTCTAGTTTCATAACTACTTACTGCTTACTGCTCACTGTTAACTGTTAACTGATAACTGTCTTCACGCTATCTTCAATTTCTTAGCCATCATACAGGCCAATGTAAAGGTAGGAGCATTTAGTTTAAGCATAACTTGCTTGCGATGGCTTTTGATAGTGCTGGTCTGAACGTCCATTTCGTCGCTCGTTTCTTCGATAGTACGCCCCGCTATGCTCAGTTCGAGTACTTTCAGCTCTTTTCCTGTCAATACATGTTTATTGTCCGATTCAAGCAGTATCGGTTTGTCCGGATTCGTTTCGTTGGCCAGGTAAAACTGCCTGTAGGGATGAAATTTTTCGGTACTAAACAGATCCATACGTTCGCCCTTGGCTATTAGCGAGCAAGGCGTGCCCACTACGTCGCATTCATTCACAGAAGTGGTAAACAACCACACATGAAACTTACCCTCCTCGTCTTTAAGACAGCGTAGCATTATCGATACAAAGTTTTTACGCTGTTCAAAGGGCTGCGCCATCAGCAGGTCGTAAAACAGAATGTCCGATTCCAGATTAAAACGCACCGTATCGGGATCTGCTCTCAGGTTCATCTGGCTCATATTTTCAGGATCGGTAACCTTAATAGTAGGGTGTATCAGATAAGGGTGATATGCCGAGAAAATATGTGTGAACTTTTTCTGGCAAAACTCTATAAAGAAGTAGGAGTTCGATTCTTTGATGGCCATCTGCCGCAGTTGTTCCACTTTTATTAAGTTATGAGCATCCATTTCGGGGTTGGCTACGGTGCGGTGATGGGCAAGTCGTAAGTTTCGGGCTTCTACCAGTTCTGATTGTGTGGGTTCTGTTGGCATGATGTGAGTTTAAGGTTAGAGAGAGTGATTTTTTGTAAACAGAGTAATACGAATAAATCGAATCGATTTTTATAATTACAAAAATAATAATTTGTAACTTTCTTATTTTTTAATTGTAATTTACTTATTATCAATTATTAAAGTTTTTGGTATGTTTTCTAAGTATTTGTGAAATAGATATTTGTGAAATAAGAATTTAAATCAAATTTAAGACGTGATTTTTAGTTTATTTATGAGTTTTAGAGCGCTCCGTCATACTTAGTAGGAGAGAATCAACCAAATAAAGTTCCCACATTTGCAAAGTCAACCTCAAAGCGCTCTTTGTTTATTGAAAATATCGGTAAAAAACAGGATAATGCAAAAAAGAAAATAAACAAATTTCTTAGAGCAATGAGAAGCGTTTTACTTCCAACCAGAAGTAAGTCACTTCTAACCGAAAGTAAATCATTTCCAACAGAAAGTAGGTTACTTCCAACAGAAAGTAAGTTGCTTCCAACAGAAAGTAAGTTGCTTCCAACCGAAAGTAAGTCACTTCCAACAGAAAGTAAGTTACTTCCAACCGAGAGTAGGTTACTTCCAACAGAAAGTAACATCCTTTCTGTTTTTGGGTTACATTTTATTTATATGCAAGAAATCCGGTACTATACATTAAAGGACAGGTCGCGACCTGTTCCTACGCGATTTAAACCAATCACATTTATCATTCACTCTTAATTATCAAACCCATGAATAAAGTTAGAATTTTTGGAATTGTTGGCGGTCTATTAATAGTCCTCGTATTTTTGACCAGAATTGATTATAGTGATTTGAGCTGGTTAAGAAATGGAACCCGTTATGTTGTTATTGTTGCGGCACTGACTTTTTGTGTTTCCAGCGTTGTAACATGGGAAAAGAAAAAATAGAATCATCCTTGTACGGGTGTGTTGATAAATTGAAATAGCCACATTAGCTTATTTTTGTTGGCTTAAAGGACTAAATAACTCTAAAAGAAGAGCGCGGATGAGAATTTGCGTTCTTCTTTTGTATAAAGAGGTACTATATTTCATGTAAAGCAGTTATTATCCAAAACTAGTGCTAACTTTGAGGGTGACGAGCTAAAAAATCGATTTATTACCTGCATGTTAAATACGATCTATCCGAATCATTGGGTATATGGGCTAAAAAAAGGAATAAAATGAGTGGACCGGGGATATCAGGTATTCGTCAGTATTCAATGGAAAAAGAATATTGTTGGACACAGCATCTCATCATCTTTTGTTAGCTCAAGTATATAGAGTATATCGAACTATTCACATACACTCATTTAATAGACTTGATAACGAAGATGCGGAACTATTGTAGTAAAACATTGTTTCAATTAAGATAGATTATTTAAAGAATTAGAAATATGGAGCTTCCGAAAATAGTGCTTTTAAAAAGAATACTGAAATACGTTTTGGTTTTTCTGTCATCCATACTGCTTTTATGCATGTTGTTGCTCTTTTTAGTGTATTCAGGGGCATTTGGTCGTTTACCCGGTAAGAAAGAACTGAAAGCCATCAATAATGAAGAGGCTTCGCTGGTGATTTCCAGCGATAGTGTTATCATTGGCAGATTCTTTGCCGAAAACCGTACCAATATATCCAACAACGAAATACCCGATCATCTTAAAAATGCATTGATTGCCACTGAAGACAAACGCTTTTTTACCCACAATGGCTACGATCTTCAGAGTTATTTTCGTGTTTTCTTTAAAAGTATCCTTTGGGGCGAAAGCACAGGCGGTGGAGGAAGTACACTGACACAACAGTTGATCAAAAACTTATATGGTCGCCCGAAGTATGGTATACTAACTATGCCTGTGAACAAGATGAAGGAGATACTTATCGCTGCACGTATTGAAGAAGTGTACAATAAAGATGAAGTGTTATTGCTTTACCTTAATTCCGTGCCTTTTGGTGAAGATGTGTTCGGAGTGGAAGCTGCTTCGCACCGCTATTTCAATAAACCTGCCCGCAAACTGAAAATAGAAGAGTCGGCGGTTCTGGTGGGGTTACTAAAAGCGAATACTTATTTTAATCCCCGTTTGAATCCACAAAATTCGCTGGAACGCCGAAACATGGTGCTGTCTTTGATGGAAAAACAAAAGTATCTGACCAAAGCTGAGTCGGATCGTTTGCGGAAATTACCGTTACGTTTGAACTATGAAAATATGAGTGCAGAAGCTCCGGCAGGCTATTTTGTATATCAGGTAAAGAAAAAGACAGAGAAAATTCTGAAAGATATTCAACGGAAAGGTGGCGGGGAATTTGACCTGAAAAAAGATGGTCTTAAAATATACACTACCCTGAATATGCATATTCAGCAAATAACCATCGAAGGCATACACAAACATTTGTATGGTATGCAGAAGTTGCTGGATAAAGAGCTTCAAAACCGGAATATAAAGAAGCAATGGTACCGTAAACAGTTGAAATTGTACGGTGAAGATACTTCCGTGGAAAAGAATATTGAAGTATTTGACTGGAAAGGCATTGTTACACGAGAAATGAATAGAAGAGACAGTTTGTGGTATTACTACAAAATGCTGAATGCCTCGGTGCTGATTACCAACCCAAAGAGTGGAGCGGTAATTACCTGGATTGGAGGCAACGATTTCAAAAGACTTCCTTTTGATATGGTGATGTCTCACCGTCAGATTGCTTCTACTTTTAAGCCGTTTTTGTATGCTACTGCACTCGAGAACAATTTTACTCCTTCTACTTATTTGAAGAATATTCAGAAAGTATATCCCGAATACGACAACTGGGAACCACAGAACTTCGATCATAAATTTACGAAAGACAGCACGGTGGCACTTTGGTATGCTTTAGCCCACTCCATGAATCTGCCTACTCTGGATTTGTACTTTCAAACAGGAGCGGAGAAGCTTATCAATACCTGTGACAGGCTTCATTTTCCTTCTCCCAATGATGACTCGCCATCCATTGCACTGGGAACACTTGATTTGTCGCTCTATGAAGTTGTTCGTGCTTATGGTGCTTTTGCCAATAAGGGCGAAATGACAGAACCGGTGATGATTAATAAAATAACTGATGCCGAAGGAACTGTTCTGTACGAAAGAAAGGCTGCACAAACTGAACAGGTTTTCAAACCGGAAACGGCAGAAATGATTACAGCTATTTTACAAAAAGCCATCAATCAGGGAACAGGAACACGTATCAGAAACCAGTATGGTGTCCGTGCCGAACTGGCAGGAAAAACTGGTACGGCTCAAGACTATACCAATGCATGGTTTGTTGCTTATACGCCTAATCTGGTAGTGGGAACCTGGGTAGGTGGAACTACACCCGAAGTTCATTTTTATAGTGGAAACGGTTCAGGGTCTTCATTAGCACTGCCTATAGCCGGACATGTGCTTCGTGCTATAGAGAATAATGCCAGTTGGAGAAACAAATTTCTTACTTCTTTTGCAATTTCCGATTCTGTTTCCAATGAATTAAATTGTGATCCTTATAAAGAAACCGGACTAAAAGGTTTTTTTAATCGGTTTTTCCATATTAAGAAATGATAATATTATTGTTGTTCGACGGGGGTGATGATAAAAGAGAGAAAAGAAATAAAGTAAAGAATGAGACTATTACAAGTAACTGGAAACAGAAATAATGACTAAATTTGTAGCGTAACATTACAGATCATCAATATTTGTCATAACTTATTTATATTTTGGAAATAATTATTATCATTGGTCTTATACTACTTAACGGAGTGTTTTCTATGTCGGAGATGTCTCTAGTTTCTTCGCGAAAGTTTAAACTTGAAAGTGCAAAGAAAAAGGGAAGCAAAGGTGCCAAGACGGCTCTGGAACTATCTGAGAATCCCACAAAATTCTTGTCGACAGTTCAGATCGGCATTACGCTTATAGGGATATTACTTGGGGTATACAGTGGTGAAAATCTGACATCTGAATTGGAAATGTTTCTTACCCGTTTCGAGTTACTTAATCCATTTACGCATGATATTGCTGTGGGTATAATCGTAATTTCGATTACCTATTTCTCTATTGTGTTTGGAGAGCTGTTTCCCAAACGCTTGGGGCTTACCTTCCCCGAAGGTATTGCCATTGTCCTGGCAAAACCTATGAAGATTCTTTCTATTATTACATCACCTTTTGTGTGGATGCTTACTATCACCAATGATTTGATTGTGAAAATATTTGGAATAACAAGCACTATGGATAGCAAAGTGTCTGAAGAAGAAATAAAATCAATTATTAAAGAGAGTGCAGAAGGTGGCGAAATTCAGGATATAGAACAGGATATTGTTGAACGTGTTTTCGAATTTGGCGACAGAAAGGCAAACTCGTTATTCACTCATAAGAATGATATCGTATTTTTCGACGAAACAGATGATTTACAAACTATCCGACAAAAGATTACAGCCGAAAAACATTCGGCTTATCCCGTTTGTAGTGAAAATGATATTGATAAAGTAATCGGCATTGTGTTGCTCAAAGATTTATTCACGCCCTCGATAGATGAAAATTTTAATCTTCGGGATTTTATAAAAGAGCCTTTGTATCTTACCGAAGGTACTTTTGCATACAACTTATTGGAAAGATTCAAAACAGAAAGAATGCATTATGCAATAGTGGTAGATGAATACGGCTCTACGAAAGGAATAGTGACTATGGATGATGTGGTGGATGCGCTTATTGGTGATGTAACAGAGCATAACCAAAATGAATATGAGATTACTCCACGCGATGAAAACAGTTGGTTTGTTGATGGTCAATATTCATTCACGGAGTTTCTGCATTACTTTGACATTGAGTTGGAAGAAGAAATCAATGGAAGTTTTGTTACAATTGCCGGTTTCTTTATTCATAAATTCAACAATCTACCAAATATTGGCGATAAACTCAACATTGATTCTTACAGATTGGAAATTATTGATAAAGACGGGCAACGTATTGATAAGATTTTAGTGACAAAACGACAAGTGTAATTAAGTAGTCAATATTTGCAGCAAAAATTAAATGAGTAGGGGCAGGTGGCTATCTGTCCCAGCACGGTTTAAAACATTCCCTTGCCTTAACAAGCAGACTATTTTTTCAAAAAATCCCGAATCCACAAACCGCTGTCTTTGATAATCCGTGTTTGATGCACAAAGTCTGTATAGACCAAGCCAAATCTTGAGCGAAACCCGGCTCTCCATTCAAAGTTATCCATTAGCGTCCACACAAAGTATCCGCCTATATTTACACCTTCCTGTTTCGCTCTCAGCACTTCTCCCAGATACGATTGAATGTACAGCAATCGTCGCTTATCATGTACGCGGTTGTCTTCTACACGGTCGTGAAATGCAGCTCCGTTTTCTGTGACAATTAATTCTTTGATAGGATAGGCCGAAAACTGTTTAAGAATACGATACATGCCTTCGGGATGAACTTCCCAACCATTGGAAGTAAGTGGTCGGTTCAGTTTCTTGAAGGGAACGACAAAAGCCTGCAGGTAGGGGATAAGTGGATTGTTATAGGCCACTAACGAGAAATAATTCTGAATACCGATAAAATCGAAGTCGAACTTGATTAATTCTTCATCGTAGGGATGAAAATATTTTTCGATTTGTTCCAACACCGGTAAATCCTTGATTGGATAACCCATGCCGAGAATAGGCTCAATATGTAGTCGGTTCAACAAGGCATCTACCCGTCGGGCAGCCGCTATTTGTTTAGGATTATCGGATGATGGGGCAATATACGAACAGGAGATAGAAGTACCTATCGTCGCATTAGGAAGGTTTCTTCTAATCATACGGGCTCCTTCGGCCTGACAAAGTGTGGCATGATGAACAGCAGGCAAATAATTATTTATTCCGAAACGTCCCGGAGCATAATAGCCAACCAGATATCCCATTCCGGTAAATGTTGAAGGTTCGTTCATAACGATCCAGTTTTTTACCCTGTCGCCAAAGCTCTTTGAACAAACATCCGCAAACTTAATAAATGCATTGACCACTATACGACTTGTCCACCCTCCCTGCTTCTCTAAAGCCTGCGGCAAATCCCAATGGTATAAAGTAACCCAGGGTTCCAAATCATATCTTAGGCAGCAGTCTATTATTCGATTGTAAAAGTCGAGCCCTAACTGATTTACCTCACCTATACCATTCGGTAGTATTCTTGTCCATGAAATGGAAAAACGAAAATGAGAAAGATTGAGCGATTTGGCAAGTGCGATATCTTCTTCGTAGCGGTAATAAAATTCACAGGCCACGTTTCCGTTCGATCCGTCTTTGATGCGGTTCTTGCGGTTTGAAAACTTATCCCAAATGGATAAACCTCTTCCATCGGCTTCATGGGCTCCTTCTACCTGGTAGGCTGCTAACGAAACTCCCCATCTGAATCCTTCGCCGAAATCTTGTTTTGAATACATAAATTTAATTTAGTGCAAAATAAGGCACAAGTGATAAAATTTATGTTTCAATAGTGATACAATGTTGTTTCAATTCTCGATTTCGTAAGGATAGTAGCTGTTTTATGTATGCGGAAACAGATATTTGACCACTCTCACTTATATGTAAATAAAAAAGCAAGGACTTCATTTTTAAATGTTGACCTTGCTTTTTGTTGTTTGAAACCGTTTTAAAACCAAACGCTCCAGGGAATGCGTGAAAGGATAAAACATAGTCCGATGGAATAGAATAGTACTATCGCTTTGTATTTCGAAGTGGCGGAGACTGCTTTTTTTGCTTTAGAGTAGCCAATAGTTATCAGCACAACGGCCAGTATCATTACCAGCGGATGTTCTACCAGATACAAACGGGTGATGGAGATTTTCATAGCTTGCCCCGAAAAATTACTTATTCCCAGTGGTGACAAAAAATACAATATCATTCCGGCTAAGAATTGCGTATGAACAGCTATCAATCCCCAAAGGGCAACTGTTTTGTTGGTGTTAGTAAACAGTCTTCCTTTCATCCAATAATAGGCATTGACAGCGATGGCAAACAAAAGAAGTGCTAATACGAGATAGGCAAGATAGGAGTGAAACTCTTTAAAGGCGATATACATGGTGTGAAGGGATAAACCATTTCTGGTGGTTGATAATCTATTTAAATACTATCACTTCAAACAGCAAAGTTGGTGGAAGTGTTCAGCAAAGCATGCCTAAGCTTTTATTTATCATTTATAGTGGGGATAGGCAGGGTGGAATATACCTAGATATGGTGATAGGGAGATAGGATGAACTGTTGTACTTTTGTATCAGTAAATCAATAACAAATAAAGGTATAAAAATGAATTGCTAGTGTTGTTGTAGCTGATGTATTAGTTAGTAGAATAAATGATAAAGAGAATTTTTAGCCATTTTCTTTTTAGTAGTTTTAGTAAAGACTTGTCTGTTTGTTCAGGCAAGTCTTGTTTTTTTTACAGCGGGGGAACGGATTTCCGAATCCGTTATTTTTTTCAATCGCTACAACAAGAATATCCCGTTAACCGGAATTATAGGCTTATAACTGCAATTAATCCTTTAAAATAGATCTGTTCATCTGTTGTGTTCTCCAATGGTCTTTTCGGGATAAACCATAGAGGAAAAATTTACTGGTGCTATAGTGAAATTTAAAATTATCGTCATAATCGGCACCTAATTCTCTATATTGGATGGTGGAAGAGGTCTTGAGGCACTCTCTTATTGCTAATGAGTAGGCTGTTGGACCGGTCGTTTGATGCACGTCGTGTGGATATTTATTTTCCTTTAAGTTGTTGATGACAACCTCCAGTGTTTTTTTTAGAAACGGGTGGCCTGCTTCAAAAACGAGTGCCCACTGTGCATAATGTTCCAGATGACCTTCAAGTGCAATTACCGCACTATCGTTGGGTAAAATAAAATCATCTAGCTTATTTAAAATAAGACTGTCAATATCCAGGTATATCCCCCCTTTTTTATAAAGGATTGCATATCTGAAAAAATCAGCTTTTGCAGCTCCGATAGATATTCTCTTGTATAAATTAAAGATTTCTTGTCCAAATTCATCGCGTATAAAATTGTCAATCCTCTCATCGTCATAAAATTGATAATCATATTCGGGATTTCTGCGTCTCATCCGCCTGATATGCCATTTAGTGATAAGAGGAAGTTTGGACGTTTTAAAGGTTTGGTAGATTGTTTTTGGAATAGCCATATGTGTGAATTTGAATTTAATTGTTCTTATTGCGTGTATAAGTCAAAACGGATTTGGAAATCCGTTCACCCGGGTGTTGTTTTATTTGCAATTCATAATTGCCCACAAACATACAAAACATTATTAACACTGCCAACCAAACAACGAACTATTTTTTAATAAGATCACTCTAGTGCGGATGCAAAAGCAAAACTGTTCTTTGACTTTACGAAAAACGTTTTGACAAGCGTTTATTTGACAAGTGATGCGGGATATGCGTATTCTGATTACCGAATGTTGTTTTTATTTGTATGAATATACTTAAAGTTAGAATAATTACAAAAATGTATTAAATTCTCGGTGCGTAAAACTCAGGTTTGTAGTCAATTAGGTAAATCTATACCATGATTATGGTATAGATTTACCTCTATATGGGTATGGTATGTGGTTCGTAAATGGTCTAATTTTGCATCGGGAAAATACAACTAAAAATTCTGCTTCGCATGAAAGAGAAAAACTATAGAAGTCTGCTTAAATCCGTGTCGTGGCGACTGACAGGTACCATCGACACTTTTGTTATTTCATTTCTGATAACCGGTCAGGTCAAAACAGCTATTTCTATTAGTGGAGTGGAGATACTCACCAAGATTACGCTATACTACTTTCACGAACGGCTTTGGAATAAGATAAAAATCGGGAAGGTGCCTGAAACACCGAATGATTATCAAATATAGGAGAGAATAATTATTAAGCAGATTGACAACTTTAAGGTTCGCAATTTGTTCTAAGTAGGTTAATTTGAAAATAAAAAGAATGAGTATAAAATTAAATGGATCATTATCAAGTGATCAATTGGAACTTTTCACTAGCTTTGTAGCTACGCTTAATCCATCTCAGGTAGCATGGATATCCGGTTATCTTGCAGGACTATCGGCTCAGGGACAGAGTGTGAGTGAAGTGCAGGCGCAATCTATAGCAGCAGTTGCTACTGAAGCTGTGGTGAGTACCGGCAGTGCGCAGCCTACGCTGACTATTTTGTACGGTTCGCGTACCGGAAACGGTGAAGGACTAGCCAAAAAAGCTCTGAAACTGGCAACGGAGCTGGGCATTAAGGCGACCTTGAAAAATATGGCCGACTATAAAACCCGCGATTTACAGACGGAGAAAAATCTGTTGGTTATCGTTTCAACGCATGGTGAAGGTGTTCCGCCTTTTTCGGCTAAAGAGTTGCATGAATTTATTTACGGCAAGCGTGCTCCGAAACTTGATGGCGTTAATTACGCAGTGCTTGGTTTGGGTGATTCGTCTTATTTCCATTTTTGCAAAACGGGAAAAGACTTTGATGAACAATTGGAGAAACTAGGCGGAAAACGGTTAGTGGCACGTGTGGCTTGCGATGTGGACTTTGAAGCTGTGGCTGATGAATGGTTGAAAACAACGATTCCTGCTTTTGGAGGAGGCGAAGTAGTGGCTAGTGCTGCACCACAATTCAGACTGCTGGCTACCGGCAAAGCAACTAAAGAAGAGACTAAACCCGATACGCATACAAAGAAGAACCCGTTTTTGGCACCCGTGTACGAAAAAATATCATTACACGGAAAAGGCTCGAAACGACAGACACTGCATATTGAACTAAGTACCGAAGATGCTCCGGGATTGGACTATCAACCGGGTGATGCAGCAGGTGTTTATCCACTAAATTCGGATGAACTGGTAAGTGAGGTGTTGGCGGTAACCGGTTTAAATGCCGGTGATTTTGTGGTCTTTAATGAAGTAGAGAAGAAGTTGGAAACAGCACTTCACAAGAACGTGGAACTGTCGAAAATTACTATTGACGTAGTGAACCGTTATCTGGAAACTTACCCAAATGAGAAATTGAAAAAGTTGTCGGAAAACCCCGATAAATTTAAAGAATACCTCGATGGTAGAGATATTGTAGATTTATTGCATGACTATCCGGCAGAGGTAACCGCCGAGAACCTGGTAAAGATTCTGCGTCCGTTGCAACCGCGTTATTATTCTATTTCGTCGAGTCCTAAAGCTTGTCCGGGAGAATTACACCTTACGGTGGGCGTAGTGCAGTATCATAATGCCGGTCGCAATAAAAAAGGAACTTGTTCCACATTCTTATCCGATTTGTCGGTTGACGATGAAAAGGTACCGGTTTTCATAGAATCAAACCCCGGATTCCGCTTACCCGTAAATGATGAAACACCGATTATCATGGTGGGAGCAGGAACAGGCATTGCACCTTATCGTGCTTTTGTTCAACATCGGGACCTTGCCGATAATAAAGGCAAAAGTTGGTTGTTTTTTGGGAATCGCAATTTTGAAACTGAATTTTTGTACCAAACCGAGTGGCAGGGTTTCCTGAAATCGGGAGCATTGACAAAAATGGATGTGGCTTTCTCGCGTGACGGTGATAAAAAGCTGTACGTTCAAGACAAGTTACAGGAAAATGCAGCCGAAGTATTTCAATGGCTCGAAGAAGGAGCACATGTTTATATCTGTGGCGACATGAAGAAAATGGCAGGTGATGTACAACATACTTTGACGAAAATAGTAGAAAAGCACGGTGTGTTGAGCAAAGAAAAAGCACTGGAATATGTAGACAATTTGCAGAAAGAGAAAAGATTGCAATTGGATGTGTATTAAAATAAACCACCCCTAGCCCCTGAAGGGGAACTAAATTAGTACTGATAAATACATTTAAACATGAATAAAATAAACAAGATAATACAAGACGAAACTAACTCAGTTCCCCTTCAGGGGCTAGGGGTCTCATCGGTTGAGATTCTAAAAGAAAACAGCAATTACTTGCGAGGTACTATAAAAGAGAGTTTGAGTGATTCTCTAACCGGATCAATCCGCACGGATGATCAGATTCTGATTAAATTTCATGGTACGTACCAACAACAGGATCGTGATTTGGATGAAGAACGCAAACGTCAGAAACTGGAACCACTCTACAGCTTCCTTATCCGTGTGCGTGTGCCCGGTGGAGTTACCACAGCACAGCAGTGGTTGGCAATGGATGAATTATCCGATAAATATGCCGATAAAACACTGAAGCTGACTACCCGTCAGGCATTTCAGTTTCATGGTGTGTTGAAGCGAAACCTAAAAACAACGATAAAAGAAATTAACCAATCTTTGCTCGATACCATTGCTGCTTGTGGCGATGTAAATCGTAACGTGATGAGCTCGGCCAATCCGTTCGAGTCGCCGGTGCATGGTGAGGTAGCGGAAGATGCTAAACGTATTTCGGCACATCTCACTCCGCAAACCAATGCGTATCACGAAATTTGGTTAGACGGAAAACTACTTGAAGGTGGTGAAAAGGAGGAAGAGCCACTTTATGGAAAGCATTACCTGCCGCGCAAATTCAAAATAGCGATGGCCATTCCCCCTCGCAATGATACTGATGTGTTGTCGAACGATTTAGGTTTTATTGCCATTGTAGAAAATGGAAAATTACTTGGATACAACCTCACAGTAGGTGGTGGTATGGCTTATACTTTTGGAAATAATGCCACCTATCCTCGCGTAGCTGATGTAGTGGGCTATTTCCCGAAAGAGAAAATAGTAGAGGCTGCAGAAGCTGTGCTTGTTTTTCAGCGCGACCACGGTAATCGTTCCGAGCGCAAAAATGCACGGTTGAAATATACGATTGATCGCGTTGGATTGGATTTCTTCCGTTTGGAATTGGAACGTACGCATAGCTTAAAACTAGAACCTTCGAAAGCCTATAAATTTGTAACGCTGGGTGATAAATATGGCTGGACAAAAAGCGAAGACGGACTTTGGCACTACGGTGTTTTTGTTGAAGGTGGCAAACTAATAGATAAAAACGGATATTTGGCTAAGACCGCTATTCGCGAGATTGCTAAAATTCATACCGGTACTTTAATTCTTACCGGCAATCAGAATGTGGTTATTGCACAAGTATCTGAAAAACAAAAGCCGGTCATTACAAAGATACTTAAAGAATATAAGATTGTTGACGGAAACAGCCTTTCGCAACTTCGTCAGAATTCGATTGCTTGTGCGGCTTTACCGCTTTGTGCACTGGCTTTTGCCGAAGCAGAACGCTATTTGCCTTCACTAGTGGACCGAATTGATAAAATTTTAGCTGCAAATGATTTACTGCAAGTGCCAATCAGCATTCGTATGACGGGCTGTCCTAACGGTTGCGGACGACCATTTCTAGCCGAAATAGCTTTTGTAGGACGTGCACCGGGACGTTATAATTTATACCTGGGCGCCAGTTTTACCGGTGACCGATTGAATAAACTGTACAAAGAAATGCTGTCGGAAGACGAAATTATTGCTGCGCTAACGCCTATTTTGGAGGATTTTGCTAAAAATAGGACTGCTGATGAGCATTTTGGCGACTTTGTTATTCGCAAAGAATATGTTAAAGCTACTACAGCCGGTTTGAATTTTCATAATTAAGGTTTTGTTTAATATGACCCGCGAAGATTTACAATTCCTCCCTATTTCCATCAATGTAACCAATAAGAAAATACTTCTTATTGGTGGTGGAAAAGTGGCCACTCACAAAGGAACTATCATGGCTCGTTTTGTGACGAATGTAACCGTTATTTCGCCTGATTTTACAGCCGAAATAAAAAAACTGCCCTATACTTTTATCGAAAAAGAATACGAGAAAAGCGATTTGGAAGGTTTCTTTCTGGTTTATGTTTGTACGGGCAATCATGAGTTGAATGCCCAGATAAAAGAAGATGCAGAAGAGCTGGGAATTCTTACCAGCGTATGTGACGCACCTATGTTGTGCGATTTTGTATCACCGGCAATTCATAAAGAAGAGCACGTTACCGTTTCAGTTGGAACGAACGGTAGAAATGCCATGCAATCGGTTGATATTCGTAATCAAATTACTAAGTTGTTTCAAGACGGGACAATTCATTTATAAAAGCTAATCTCCATACCCTAAATAAGGTATAAATTTACCATAAGCGTGCGATTGTGTATGCCCTGAAATTTGAGGAATTTTGTATCGTCCAAAGAGGATAACTAAACTCTTAATTTCAAACGCATATGACAAACTACTTTATAATACCCGGTTATCAGGGTTCAGGTGCCGATCACTGGCAAACATGGATTGAAACTACTCAACCAAATTTTCATCGAATTCAGCAACGCGACTGGGAACATCCTGATATAGTAGAATGGGCTGATAATATTGACAAAGCAATTGCCGGTTACGATCCTGAAACGGTGGTGTTGGTGGCACATAGTCTGGGTTGCCTCACGGTTGCCGAATGGGTTAAACGCTACAACCGCTCTGTGAAAGCTGCATTGCTGGTGGCTCCACCGGATGTAGATGTGATTCGAGAAAAGGCAGACAATATTTTAATAAAGGAAACTCCAACTCAACGGATTCCTTTTCGCACCACGCTGGTGGCCAGCACCAATGATCCATGGATAAGTATCGAGAGGGCAGAATACTATGCTGACAAATGGGGTAGTGAATTTATCAACATCGGCGAAGCCGGACATATCAATAGCCTGTCGGGTTATGGCGAGTGGCAGCAAGGATTGGAAATTCTTAGCAGACTGGACCAACCGAAGGCCAATTTTAGGGAGTAAAACAATAGAAACATGTCTTTACAACCGCGAAACCATCTCTACAACCGTACAAGCCAACTTTACAACCGCGAAATCAACTCAACGACTATACAAGCCAGCTTCACGAGTGGTTAATATTATCTATTCTAAATCTCATTGTTTTAGATAAATAAGATATTAAGTCTCTAGATCGCTTCAAAAAGATGATAGATGATTACTGATTCTATCAAATTATTATTCTACTTTTGCAACACAAAATTTGTTGGTTCCCGTTCCGATTCATTCGAAACATGGGATTAAAAGGGAATCCTGTTTAATTCAGGAGCTATTCCCGTAGCTGTAAGTCCACACAAATGTTTTAGCAACACTCTAGCCACTGTCCGTTGGGATGGGAAGGCCGCTAAGACAGGACAAGCCAGAAGACCTGCCTCCAAATATAATTCGTAGCTTTCGGGAAAGAAGCGAAGATGCAGGAATAGACTTCTTACTCCTCTGTTTTCATTTTTTCATTTTTACGTATAGCTGCTCATCGGGAATAATGATTTTTTATCCTCAGCATTCTTTGTGTCCGTTTTTTCGACACAAGCTTTGCCTATATAATTTTTTGAAAATATGGAAACTAGAAAAGCTGTACTCATTGTGAGTCATGGTAGTCGGTCGAAAGATGCTGTTGCTGAATTTCATCAGGTAGTAGAAGCGGTAAGTGATCGCTACAAAACGACCAAAGTGAAAGGTGCCTTTATGGAACTTTCTGAACCGGATATTCCTACTGTTGTGAAAGAGTTCTCCGAAAGCGGTATTACCGAAATAGCCGTTATCCCTTATTTCCTGTTTATGGGAAATCATATCAAACACGACATCCCCGAAATTTTAAACGAGCAAAAAGTCCTTTATCCTCATCTGAACTTCGAGTTTGGACGGCCCATCGGTTTTGAACCACTTTTAAGCGATATTCTCGTTCAACGGATTGAAGAAGTGGAGGCGAGATGAATCATTCCACACAAAAAATAACGATTACAGGACTGCTCATAATGCTTCTCCTGCCACAATCACTTTATGCCATGCACATTGCCGAAGGTTTTTTGCCTCCTCAATGGTGTCTGCTTTGGTACATTGTTGATATCCCTTTTATCATCTGGGGCATCCGTTCCATAAAAAGACAAGCAGTACTGAATAGCAAAATCAAGATTCTACTTGGCGTGGCGGGTGGATTCACATTTTTGTTGTCGGCACTCAAATTACCATCCTTGACGGGTAGTTGTTCGCACATGACGGGCACCGGACTGGGGGCTATTCTGTTTGGACCGGCCACGATGTCGGTACTTGGGCTGGTGGTACTTCTGTTTCAGGCATTGCTGCTTGCACATGGGGGTTTCACTACACTGGGTGCCAATGTGTGTTCCATGGGTATCTGTGGACCATTTTTGTCGTGGGGCATTTACCGGCTATTCACGAAATTGAAAGTAAAACGATCGGTAACTGTTTTCCTGGCTACTGCTTTGGGAAGCCTGTTTACTTATTGCGTGACGGCTTTTCAACTGGCTGTGGCATTTCCGGGAGCTAACGGATCTATCATGGTTTCGTTTGTCAAGTTCATTAGCGTTTTTGGTATAACACAACTTCCACTCTCGGTAGTGGAAGGATTCATCTCTGTGATGGTGTTTAATTTTATTCAGTCGCACAATGTGGAAGAGCTGACGGCTCTGCATGTATCAAAACAACCGGAGTAAATGAAGACAATTCGTAAATATGGATGGATCATCATCGTGATTGTGGCTTTGGTGAGTTTACCGTTGGTAATGTTCCAACACGCTGAGTTTGCAAGCACGGATGACAAAGCCGTTTCGATGGTGCAGGGTATTGATAAAAACTACAAACCCTGGTTTGAAGGTGTGAAACTGTTCGATAGTCCGGAGATTATCTCTACATTTTTTGCCTTGCAGGCTGCTATTGGTGCGTCTGTTTTGGGTTATTATATTGGATTTTCCAGAGGGAAGCAGCAAAATAAAAAGGTTTGACGATGCATTATTTTGATTCCTATCCCATTCTGAGTCGTATACGTAAGGTCCATCCCGGGTATAAATTAGGATGGTTTGCGCTGTATACTATTCTGGGCTTGAGCAGTCATTCGGTACTGTTTCTAGGCACTGAACTGTTGGTTTTTTTGACCATCACGATGTTCACGGTTCGCATATCGTTGTTTCGCTTGTTGCGTCTGATGGCTATCCCGGCCGGTTTTGTACTGTTGGGGAGTTTGTCCGTGGTATTGGACCTAAATCCGGTGCGTCCGGTATTCAGCCAGAATGCAGGTGTAGTAACTTTCGGAGTCAGTGAAGCGGGCTTGCAACAGGGCATGTTGATTTTATTCCGAAGCTTTTCGGGCATAGCGGTTTTATATGCATTGGTACTGAATACAAGCATCTCGGATATGATATATGTATTGCGCAAACTAAAAGTGCCGGAGGTAGTACTAGACCTGATGGTACTTGTTTACCGCAATATCTTTATCCTATCGGACACGGCGCAGAGCATTTATATATCGCAAAAAAGCAGGATGGGGCACAGGAATTTGAAAACAAGTCTTCGGTCGACAGCACAACTGGGCGGAAGCGCGTTTGTACTGTCCGGAGTACGTGCCGAACAACTGTTTCGCAGCATGGAGTCGCGGGGTTATACAGGAAGAATACATAACCTGCCTGCGGAATGGGAAACAAACAAAAAAATTATACTGGTATCGGTAATAATTTTTGCAGCGCTGCTGACTTTATTCTTTTTGATTGGCCTAAAGGCCAATCCTATTGACCAAACCCTTGTAACTCGTAACTAATAAATGATTGAACTGAAACATATCAGCTACCAATATCCCGATAGCACAGCAGCTATTGCCGATATTTGTTTTTCGGTAACCGAAGGCGAAAAACTGGTAGTGGCAGGAGCCAATGGTGCAGGAAAATCCACACTGTTTCTGCTGCTAAACGGCATATTGAAAGCTCGCAAGGGTGAATATTTTTTTGATGGAAAAAAAATAGGATACAGCAAACGTGAACTTCTGGCATTGCGTCAGCAGGTGGGTATCGTATTTCAGGAACCGGACAATCAGTTGTTCTCGGCCAGTGTGTACGAAGAAGTGGCTTTCGGCCCGCTGAATATGGAGTTGTCGCACGACGATGTGCGTCGGCGAGTTGACAGTGCTCTGGCAGCACTCGATATTGAGAGCCTGAAAGATCGCCCGCCTCATTTGCTGAGCTACGGACAGAAAAAGCGTGTGGCCATTGCTTCGGTGCTGGCTATGAATCCGCATATTATCATTTTCGACGAACCCACTTCGGGGCTCGATCCTGCTCATGCTGCTGAGATTATTGTATTGCTCGAAAAACTGCATAAAGCCGGTAAGACCATTATCATTTCCACCCACGATATGAACTTTGCCTATCAGTGGGCAAGCAGGGTGGTGGTGCTGCACGATGGCTGTGTGATTGGGCAGGGAACTCCCAACGAAGTGTTTGCCAATGAGGAATTGTTGAAACAAAGTCAGCTGGAGCTACCCTTTATATTGCAGGTGTTTAAAGCTATGAACACCGATGCAAAGAATCCGGAAACTATGGCTGAACTGATAAAATATATAAATACACGGGTATGAGAGGAATAGTGATAGCAGGAACAAACAGCGGGTGCGGAAAAACCACCGTCACCATTGGCTTGATGAGCTTATTAGCTGAACGGGGGCACAAAATAGCACCATTCAAAACGGGTCCCGACTTTATCGATCCGGCTTTTCATAGTCGGGTGACGGGCACACCGTCTTACAACCTCGATACATTTTTAATGAGACCGGAGGTGATAAATCATCTTTATGCTAAACATACCGAAAATAAAGACTTTGCGGTGGTAGAAGGAGTGATGGGTTTGTATGACGGCATGGGCGATGAAGCTACCGGAAGTGCTGCCGAATTAAGTAAGCTGCTCGACCTGCCTGTGCTGTTGGTGGTGAGTTGCAAAAGCTTGTACCAGAGCGTGGCGGCTATTATAAGTGGGTTTAAGCATTTTGACCCACAGGTAAATGTAGCCGGAGTTATACTGAATCATGTGCCCAATGCCGATAGTTATGCTTTTCTGAAAAAGTATATTGATACACATACCGGTGTGTCTTGTGTGGGTTATCTGCCGACCAACAGCGACATCTCGCTCGAAAGCCGTCATCTCGGATTGGTACAGGCCGGAGAAGTAATGGGATTGGATGAAAAGATTGAAAAGCTAACTGAAATTTTGAGAGAGACAATTGATGTTGAACTCTTGAAAGAGATAGCCACACAAGCCTCACTACAAACTGTATGCTTACAAGTCGCAGAACCCTGGAAACGTGATCTAAGTCAACTACGAATAGCTGTGGCTCGCGATCATGCCTTTCAGTTTTATTATCACGACAACCTTGAACTGTTGGAAGAAAATGGTGCCGAACTGGTTTACTTTAGTCCGTTGAATGATGCTCATTTACCCCCTAATATTGATGCTATTTATATTGGTGGCGGATATCCCGAAGTATTTGCAAAGGAGTTATACGAAAATAAAACCCTGATGACTGAAATTAAAACAGGCGCCGAAGCAGGATTACCCATTTTTGCCGAATGTGGCGGATTGATGTATCTGACAGAGGGAATTGAAGATGTGGAAGGTCATTTTAATCCGATGGTAGGAGCATTCAACTGCAAGGTACAGATGACCGCACGCTTGCAACGCTTTGGATATTGCAACGTGGCTTACAATAAATCTGTGACCCGCGCACACGAGTTTCACCGTTCACGAATTATTCCGGCTACGGAAGAACCGAATTATGCAATGAGTTATCAGCTCACTAAACCCGAAAAAAATAAAAGCTGGACGTGTGGCTTGCAATATAATAATGTGCTGGGAGGTTATGCGCACTTCCATTTCTGGTCCGAACCTTCGTTTTATCACCAAATAATTGACTTATGGATGCAAAAAACTATATAATACTGAATCCGACGGATATTGAAACCCGGAGTTTCGAGATCATAACCGAAGAGTTGGGACATTTAAACCTGTCGCCGGAGCTGGCTCCCATTGTGAAGCGGGTGGTACACACCACTGCCGATTTTGATTATGCCCGCATTACCGAAATACAGTCCGGTGCCGTATCCTCGGCGGTGGCTGCCCTCGTTGCGGGTTGTAAGATATACAGCGATACACGCATGATTATAGCCGGAGTGAGCAAACCGATGTTGAAAAAACTGAATTGTGAGTTGTATACTTATGTGGACGATGCCGGAGTAGCTGCCGAGTCGAAAGAAAAAGGGCTTACCCGATCTATTCTGGGTATTGAAAAAGCGGTAGAAGATCCCGATACCCGGATTTTTGTTATCGGCAATGCACCTACAGCCTTGGTGCGGTTGGGCGAACTGATTCAGGAAGGCAAAGTACGTCCGGCACTGGTTATTGGTGTGCCGGTGGGTTTTGTGGGGGCAAGTGAGTCGAAAGAGTTTATCAAGAAAACCGACGTGCCTTACATTGTCACCAACGGACGTAAGGGGGGAAGTACGGTAGCTGTAGCCATACTGAATGCATTGCTTTACACCCAACGATAAAAAGATGTTATCTGCTACCCGTTACATAAATGGAAAAACCTACCGATACGGTTACACCACCGGCTCGTGTGCAGCTGCGGCTGCCCGGGCTGCGGCTACTATGTTGGTGTCGGGACAGGAACTTACCGAAGTGCAGCTTTCTACGCCGGCGGGTGTAATGCTGACCTTGAGTATTTGCGATGTGGAGCGCGGTGAGGAGGTGGTATCCTGTGCGGTAATTAAAGATTCGGGCGACGATCCCGATGTGACCAACGGCATTAAAGTGTATGCGCGGTCCTCGTTCAATACCGAAAACCGCTTGATTATCGAAGGGGGCACGGGCATAGGGCGCGTTACCAAAAAAGGATTACAGGTGTCGGTGGGTAGTTGGGCTATTAACCCCACACCCATGCGTATGATTACCGAAGCCGTGCAGTCGGTGATGGATGAAAGGGGAATAAGCATTCAGCTATCCATTCCGCAGGGAGTAGAAATAGCTAAGAAAACATTCAACGAACGACTGGGGATAGTGGGCGGCATTTCCATTCTGGGTACTTCGGGCATTGTGGTGCCCATGTCCGACGAGGCGTTTAAAGAATCCTTGGCATTGGAAGTATCCATGCTCAAAGAAAAAGGCTGTACCAGCATGGTACTTACGCCGGGCAACTACGGACAAACATTTATTGGCACGCACATTCCGCAGGCGCAAGACTGTACCGTGACCACCAGTAACTTTATCGGATATATGCTGCACGAAGCAGTGCGCAACGGAATGACCAGGGTGCTATTGGTGGGGCATATTGGCAAACTGGTAAAAGTAGCCGGCGGAATATTTCACACGCACAGCAGCGTGGCCGATGCCCGCAACGAAATAATGGCAGCACACTATATGCAGTACAGTGGCGACGCTGCGGCATTTTCGCAGATTATGCAAAGCAATACTTCGGAGGAAGCCATTGACTATATCAACGCTCCGGGATTTTTTGATTACCTGAGCACTGTCATTCAGCGCCGCTGCGAGGAGCATATCCGCCATAAAGCTACGATTGAAGTCATAGTCTTCTCGCAAGATAAAGGCCTGTTAGGAAAAACTGTAGGAGCGGAAGAGTGGATGTAATTGAGAGTTATGAATCAATGTCGTTTAGATACGACCTCTCCCCAACCCTCTCCACAAGAGAGGGGGCTAAATTAGTACCGACTACATAACTTTTGCGAAAAAACAGGACGAAAACAATACTAATCCAAGTCCCTCGCCTGTGGAGAGGGATTTAGGGAGAGGTCAAATTATGAAGCAGTGCTTATCTTAATGACATTGAATTATGAATTATAAACTATCAACTTGTCACCTAAAAAACATGTCATATCAACAACATAACGCTAAAAAGATCAATGTCTGCGGCATCGGTCCCGGCAATCCGGAGCTTATTGTGCCAGAAGTGTTTCGGTTGGTGGCTGAAAGCACGTTGGTAGTAGGTGGAAGTCGTCATTTGGAGATATTCAATGTAAGCGATAAAGAAACATGGGTGCTGCGCAATAATATCGAACAAATTATTGAAACATTAAAAACTTCAGAGCATGCTGCTATTACCGTTTTAGTGTCGGGTGATACCGGTTTTCATAGTTTGCTCACAACGCTGTTGCGGCATTTTATACCAACGGAATTGAACGTGATTCCTGGTATTAGTAGCTACCAATATTTTTTTGCAAAGCTTGCCATGACCTATCACGATGCATGGATAGGTAGCCTGCATGGCATGACGGTGGACTATGTAATGAAAGTGAAATCGAACCGAAAGACTTTTCTTTTGACCGATAGCTTAAATTCGTGGAAACAAATAGCCATGCGTTTATCCGAGAATGGATTGGGTGAATGTGAGATGTATGTTGGTAATCGCTTATCGTATCCCGATGAACAAATCGTTTTTAGTACCGCCAATGAATTGAAAGAGCAACAGCATGATTTCACGCTTTGCTCGGTAATTATAATAAATAATATGACTATCTGCAATATATCCTATTGATTAAACTAGGAGGAGGTGGGTTTCGCGATTTCCAAATCGCGTGAATTACTATTTGACCGCGATTTGGAATTATTCCCTTTGGTCATGACCGTTGGTTCGCGAAACCCGACCAAAATAGAACATTTCTATTTCTTGATAAATAAAGACTTTATATAAAATGAATAAACAGCCAGAACAATTTACTGCGGGCATTCCCGATAGCGAATTTATCCGTGGCGATGTGCCCATGACCAAAGAGGAAATTCGCGTCTTATCCTTATCGAAACTCCGGCTCACGGTGGGCGATTGTCTGCTCGATGTAGGAGCCGGTACCGGTTCGGTAAGTATTGAGATGGCGCGCTTGCTCCCCGAAAGCACCGTGTATGCTGTGGAGCAAAAAGCAAAGGCATTGGAACTGATACGGCAAAATGCGCTGAAGTTCGAAACGCCGAATATAAAGATGATAGAAGGTAAAGCACCCGATGCGTTAGCGAACCTATCGGGCGTGAATAAAATATTCATTGGCGGTTCAGGGGGCAATCTGAAAGAAATAATTGAGTGGGTAGAGCGCAACTGTCAGAGGGGTTCACGTTTAGTAATCAATGCCGTGAGTCTGAATACGCTTGTTGACGCCCGACAGTTGTTGGACACGTCGGCTTTTAGTACACCCGAGATTATTCAGGTAAGCATTAACCGCATTGAAAAGTTGGGTAATGCCGAAATGTTCCGGGCGCAATCGCCTATATTTATTATTTCAACAAAACGGTTATAGATCTTCTTCGTTCAAAGGAAGGAGTTGAGTAGTGGAAGACGGAGACAAATGAATGAATCATTCTTCCGTCTACTTGTATGACCGAAGTAGATGGTTTGGTCATCTTTCGAGACCGATGGATGACCAATCAATACCGATGTATGATCAATCGGTCTCGAAGGATGATGAAAGAAGATCGAAGGATGACCAATCAGTGTCGATGGTTGATGAAAGAAGACGGAAGGATGATCAATCAGTCTCGAAGGATGATGAAAGAAGATCGAAGGATGACCAATCAGTGTCGATGGATGACCAAAGAAGACCGAAGGATGGGTCTAAACAGCAATATAAATGATCGTTGACACGATATAAAAAACAATTATTAGGTATGAAAGGAAAATTCTATGGAATAGGAGTGGGTCCCGGTGATCCGGAATTGCTGACGTTGAAAGCCGTCAGAGTACTTGCCAACATTGACGTGCTGGCTGTTCCCGAAAGTAAACGAGAAGCCGGCAGTGTGGCGCACGACATTGCACGCCCTTATCTCAAAGCAGGTGTGGAAGTGCTTACGCTGACTTTCCCCATGATCAGGGATGCGGAGGTCAAGGCTAAAATTCGTCGCGACAATGCCCTGCGCATTATCGAAAAGATTGATGCCGGTCAGAACGTGGCATTTCTTACCCTTGGCGACCCAATGTTGTACAGCACCTATATTTATTTGCTCGACAATATGAAAGATCAGGGTATCGACATTGTGTCCGTCCCGGGTATCTATTCATTTTCTGCCATCAGCAATTTGCTGAATGAGCCGTTGGTGAAAGGTGACGAAAGCATGGCGGTCATTTCGGAGTTTAATCCCGAAGCGTGGAAAAAACTGCAATCGGTTCATACCATTGTGTGCATGAAGGTGTCGGCTTATGGCGAGCAACTGTTCGACGCCTTGCAATCCCGGTCCGATCGGAAAATGGTGATGGTGACCAATGCCGGAAAAGAAACCCAGACAGTTTCGTACAACGCGGAGGATCTGAAGGAAGATATACCTTATTTTACAACAGTAATAGTATCAAAAACAGAATAATGGAATCAAAAGTTTATTTTATCGGTGCTGGTCCCGGCGATCCGGAGCTGATTACGCTCAAAGGACACAAAACCATCGGCGGGGCTGATGTGATTATTTATGCAGGCTCGTTGGTCAATCCGCAGGTATTGGCAAACTGTAGCAAGGAAGCTGTGATTTACAACAGTGCCGAAATGGACTTGCCGGAAATCATTGAGGTAATGAAAAATGCTTGCGCACAGGGACTGTCGGTGGCTCGCGTGCATACCGGCGACCCTTCTATCTATGGTTCTATCCGTGAGCAGATAGAAGAACTGGACAAGTTGCAAATCGGATACGAAGTGATACCGGGCGTAAGCTCGTTTACCGCTGCGGCATCGGTGTTGTGCAAAGAATTTACCGTGCCTGAGATTTCGCAAACCGTCATTTGTACGCGCTTCGAAGGGCGCACACCGGTGCCCGAACTGGAGCAAATAGAGCTGTTGGCTTCTCACAAAACCTCAATGGCCATCTTTCTTTCGGTACACATGATGGAGAAACTGGTGGAGAAGTTGACGAAACATTATAGCAGTTCAACGCCCATAGCCGTTATCGAAAAAGCAACTTGGGCCGATCAGCGTGTGGTGCGCGGAACGCTCAACGACATTGCACTGAAAGTAAAGGAAGCCGGAATAAGGAAAACGGCGATGATTCTGGTAGGCGATTTTCTGGGTACGGAATATAATAATTCGAAGTTGTACGATGCCGGATTTACACACGAATACCGACAGGGGAAAAAGCCATGTGGGGAATAATTGCCATCACGCAGCAGGGTCTGGCATTGGGCAAAAAGCTAAAAGTACAATTCCCGGATTCGGTGATTTACACATTAGCTAAATGGCAGGATGAGGAATGTACAGCCATTGAGCCCGACTTAAGCACGTTTACGTCTCAACTCTTCGACCGGCATAAAACCCTGGTGTATATTATGGCTACGGGTATTGTGGTGCGCTGCATTGCCCGGCATCTGGTAGGTAAAACCGTCGATCCGGCTGTGGTGGTGCTCGATGAGAAAGGGCAATTTGCAATAAGTTTGCTTTCCGGGCATTTAGGCGGTGCTAATGCTGTGGCAAGTGAGATAGCCGGAGCAATCGGTGCTACGGCGGTCATCACCACGGCCTCGGATGTGCAGGGCATGTCTTCGGTGGATATGATTGCTCAAAAGCATCAACTCATTATTCAGTCCATGTACGATGCAAAAACACTCACCGCCATGACGGTGAATGGGCAAAAGGTAGGCTGGCGCAACGACAGCTTGCTCAACTTGCCCTGCTATTATCCTTGCGATGAAATAGATGTTGAAGGGTTAGTAGTGGTGAGTAATCGAACCAATTTAGTGGAGAGAGTGCCGTCTGCACAGCTCATTCCACAAAATATCATTGTGGGAGTAGGGTGTAGACGTGGCATTTCGGGACAACAAATCATTGATTTTATCACTGAGCAATTGCAATTGAATTCAATCAACGAAATGAGTATCCGGCAATTGGCATCAATAGATATTAAGTCGGACGAACAAGGAATACTTGATGCGGCAACACATTTCGGAGTACCAGTTATGTTTGTGGAAGCAGGCGAAATAGAAATGATAGAACATGAATTCACGTCATCTGCTTTTGTAAAATCGCAAGTCGGTGTGTCGGGAGTCTGCGAACCGGCTGCATTTATTGCCGGAGGAAGAGCGGGAGACTTTATCAGTAGAAAAAAATCAAAAGAAGGAATAACGGTCGCCATTTTCGAATCGGCCGTGTAAAACATATAAGTACTTAGATAAATATAATGTCCTATAAGTAAATTTAGAAATGGAAAAAGATTAGAACCTGCCTGCGGTAGGCATAATTTCATTAAGTTTAGACCTCTCCCCAGCCCTCTCCGAAGGAGAGGGAGCTAAATTACTACAGTCTGTATAATTTTTGTATGAAAAGTTGATTGAAAACAGGTGTAATCCAAGTCCCTCTCCTCGGGAGAGGGATTTAGGGAGAGGTCGAATAAAAAAAAATGCTTAATTTGATGACATTGACCGCAGGCAGACGCGGATAGACGCTGATCTAGCGGATTTTTATACAGATTTTAACCCCGATAAATCGGGATGATTTTCAATAGTTCAGGATTTTATCAGTCATGCTTGCATGACTAAAATCAGTTTTAGATCCGTTTAATTATCATCCGTTTTTACCTGCCTGCCGCAGGCAAGTCCGCTCAATCCGTAAAATCAGCGTTCCATTCTTTTTAATAAATAGGACATTGTATTCTAACCACTACCTATGTGCTGAAAATAGATCAATAATAATTATCGTATATATATAAAACATGAAGGGAAAAATCTTTGTAGTAGGAACCGGTCCCGGTTTCGAAGAATATCTGAGCCTGAGAGCCATTGAAGTATTGAAACAATGTGATGTGGTGGTAGGCTACAAAACCTATATTGCACTGATCGAAAAACTGATTGAAGGCAAAGAAATAGTTTCGTCGGGCATGCGTCGCGAAGTAGAGCGGTGTGCTATGGTGCTGGAAATTGCCGAAAGTGGTAAAAATGTGTGTCTGATTAGTAGCGGCGACTCGGGCGTATACGGCATGGCCGGCGTGGTGCTCGAAATGGTAGACAAAGCTCAAAACGGCATTGAAGTGGAAATTGTACCGGGCATTACTTCCGCCCTGTCATCGGCTTCATTGGCAGGAGCTCCGTTGATGAACGACTTTGCGGTAGTGAGCCTGAGCGATCTGATGACCCCTTGGGAGATAATAGAAAAACGAACCGAAAAAGCAGCCGAAGGCGACTTTGTGATCTGTGTGTACAATCCCAAAAGCAAAGAGCGCGTAGAGCAAATCCGGATATTCACCGACATCGTGCTGCGGCATCGTAGCCCGCAAACGCCGGTGGCCATTGTGCGCAATGCCATGCGCGATGAAGCGGCTGTAACCCATACCACCCTTGCCGAAATGCTGGAACATACCATCGATATGACTACAACACTCATCATTGGCAATTCGCAGACCTATTATAGCAATGGGAAAATGATTACGCCACGTGGGTATAAGATTTGAAGAACATGATTTGGGTAGTTGGAGGCACTAGTAATGCTACAGAGATTTGCGAAAGACTAATTGCAACAGGCGTTTCAGTAATTGTTACGGTTACTACCGACTTTGGACGCCAATTGTCCGAACTGCCGGGTATTCGGGTAATTAAAGCAATGCTTAGTATTCAAGATATGGAACAGCTTATTCTGGAAAACAACATTGATCTTATAATAGATGCCAGTCATCCTTTTGCAGCCGAAGTGTCCGCTAACGCTATGCTTGCAGCAAAAAATACGGCGGTACCTTATCTGCGCTTCGAACGTGCCAATACCCGTTTCGAAAGCGCCACTTATGTGGATAGCTACGAAGAGGCGGTTGCATACCTGGCAGAAAAACAGGGAAACATATTACTGACCACTGGGTCAAAATTTGTAGCTAAATTTATTCCGTTGGGAGCAGAGCGGCTCTTTGCGCGGGTGTTGTCAACTTCCGATAGTGTGGCACTTTGTGAACAAGCCGGACTAAAACCCGTTAATGTAATAGCGATGTGTGGCGTTGGCTCGGTTACACTGAATATGGCTTTACTCAAAGAATTTGATATTCGCTTTTTGATAACAAAAGAAAGCGGTGCCGAAGGTGGTTTGCAAGAGAAGATAGAGGCTGCCAATCAGGTGAATGCAGAAGTGATTATTATCCAACGTCCGGTAATCAATTATTCCGAAGTGTATTCGGACTATGAGTTGTTAATGGGCAGAATAAAAGCAATTTAAATGTTGAAACAATGAAAAACGGATTATTACAAGTATATACCGGCGACGGAAAAGGCAAGACGACAGCTGCCTTCGGAATGGCATTCAGAGCTCACGGAAGAGGGTTCAAAGTAGGAGTGGTACAGTTTATGAAAACCCGTGCTACCGGAGAAGTGATGTTGGCACAAACGATGGAAAACTTCTTTGTGAAACGCATTGACACTTCTCCTAAATTTACCTGGGATATGAATGAAGCTGAATTGGCGGAATTAAAAGCAACCATTCGTGAGGGTTTCTTTTATATCTGCGAATTGGTAAAAGCGGCTGAGTTCGATATGCTAATTCTGGATGAATTCAATCACATTATCGTGCAGGGATTTGTAACGAAAGAAGAAGTGTTGGAGCTGATTGATGCTAAACCGGACACGATGGAAATTGTGATGACCGGTCGTAATGCCCCCGACTGGTTGATGGAGCGAGCCGATTTGGTGACTGAGATGAAATGTATCAAACATCCGTTCGATAAAGGAATTCCTGCCCGCGTAGGTATTGAAAAATAGAGTCTTAGTTACGAGTTACAAGAGAATAGTTACAAGACTGTTCTGTTTGATTAAATATCCTATATCTCGTAACTCGTAACCAAACCCTCGTAACTAAACAATGAATTCATATCCTGTTTTTCTTCAGTTGAAGGACTTTCGCTGCCTCGTGGTCGGTGGTGGAACCGTTGCTTTGCGCAAAGTAAAAGGACTACTTTGTGCAGGTACTTTGCCACAGATTATTGCACCTGAAGTGAATGCTGAATTGCTTTCGATTATTGACGATAATAAGTTGGTTTGGATAAAACGGAAGTTCGAAAAGGACGATACGCTGGGCTTTCAGTTGATAATAGCTGCGACGAATGATAAAGAGACAAACGCTGCTATCAGGCTAGAAGCTAGCGCGGCTCATTTATTGGTCAATGATGTGACAGATCCCGAAGGAAGCAATTTTCATGTTCCGGCACTTGTCAGCCGTCCACCATTGATGTTAGCTATTGGTACTTCGGGCGAAGTTCCTTATTTGAGTCATAAATTAAAGCTATTTTTCGAAGAATCACTTCAACCTGATCTTGGCGATGATATGGAAAAGATAAAGCAATGCCGGACGTCTTTACTTGAACGAGCCGGGAACGATACGAAATTAAAAGAACAACTCATTAGTAGTGAGTTGAATCCATTGGTAGAAGACTTTCTTTGTGGACTGATGAATGAAAAAAAATATAAATTAACGTGAACCTGATATGGGAGAACGGATTTCCACATCCGTTGAATTTAAAAAAACGGATTCGGAAATCCGCTCACCAGCGGTTTAACGATTTACTACCATGTTTATGGTATATAAATGCCATCATGCTGCGATTGTATACCTGCATTTTTTTGAATTACTTTGCACTAAAATAAGAGCCTATACACTAACACGAAAAATTAGAATTACTCATTATGGAAAATGAATTAAAAGACGATATTGCCTCTAAAAATATAGTTGAAAAATTGAATGAAAATCAGACCGGATATGGAAAGGTGACGTTGGTTGGTTTTGGACCGGGCGATCCTGATTTGTTGACCATTGCAGGTGATAAAGCGTTGGCAAAAGCGGATGTGATTTTTCATGACGACTTGATTGATCAGGATTTTTTGGGTAAATATAAAGCGGAGAAAGTGTATGTTGGCAAGCGCAAGCATTGTCACAGTCATGAGCAGGAGGAGATTAATCAACTAATTCTGAATTCTGCACTCGAAGGTAATGAAGTAGTACGTCTGAAAGGTGGTGACTCTATGATCTTTGCACATGGAGGTGAAGAAGTAGAGTTCCTTAAAAAAGGTGGTGTGCAGGTGTCGGTCATCCCCGGAATTTCAACCGGTATTGCTGTTGCATCACTCACTCAAATACCATTAACGCTGCGGGGCATTGCTAAGTCGGTGGCTTTTATCACGGGTCATACTTCCGATGTTCATTTGCCTAATACCGATACCCTGGTGTGTTTTATGGCTGGCTCTACCATTCATAAGATAGCTGCCAAAGCCATTGCCGAAGGCCGTAATCCGAAAACTCCGGTGGCATTAGTGCATAATGTGTCTTTGCCCGATCAAACCGAATTTTTGAGTACACTCGAGGAACTCGCAGGCAGCGAAACCATCTATCCTACACCCATTATTATTGTGATTGGTGAAGTGATTTCCTCCCGCACTGGACTTGCTCAAACGCTGGAGTTACTCTAGCATTAAAGCGCGTTTTGCGCCAGTTCCTTTGCTTGTTTTATACGGTCGGCCATGCCAATGCCGTTACGCAGATTACCACCGATTTGTAAACCGGGATATTGTTTTTCTAGTTGAGTGATGGTCGAAAACCGTTCACCACTTTCCACTCCATACTGCGGAATGGCCTGGTTGTGACGAATGATTTTGAATAAATCAGGAGCAAAAGTGCTTAACCCAAGCAACTCTTTACATTCCCGTTCAACGATGCGAGTGATTTCCGCGTCGCTTAATTGGATCAGGTCCTGACGACGAACGCCACCCATAAAAATAGAGAGCAAAGCCCCACCTTCGGGTGCACGATTTTTAAACAACGAAGACATGTACAGCACTCCGAGTATGTCGCGCTTTTCCAGTGATGGAATTAATCCGCCAAATCCGTCGAGTTCGATGCCCGGCCATATATTCCAGCCCAGGGCAAATTCAATTACTTTGGTGTAAAGCAATGAATCTATTTTGCTCATTGCTGATTTTTCAATAAAAGGCAGTGTCTTAGCCAATGCATGAGCGCCGATGGTACTGATCACCTTGTTGGCTTTGATGGTGCAGTTTTCTCCGTTTGTGTCTTGATACGTAATGATATAACCGCTTTCGGCAGGCTGAACGGTTATATTATCAGCCCCTAAAATAACATTTTCGAAACCGACCGATTGATGCAATGCCTTTGTCAGCGAACCCAATCCATCAACGCATGAAAATACTTTTTTGCTGACTTTTTTTTCTTCCTCGGTTTTCTTTTGAAATCCTTTCCGAAACGAACCTCCAATCAAACTACCGTATTTTTGCTCCAAATCATAGAGTTTGGGCAAGGCGTATTTAGGAATCAAATAGTTTGGATCGCCTGCATACACGCCAATGATAAAGGGGTCGATGGCATAATTCAGAAAGCTTTTCCCCATTCTTCTTTTTACAAATGAAGCCAAATTTTCATGAGGATTTTTTCCTGCCGGACGAAAGGGTTCGACCAGTATTCTGAATTTATCTTTCAATGAAAATAAGGGGGTACTAACAGCATCTTTAAGTCCCTGAGGTAGATGTTCCCACTTTCCATTTTTTAGAATAAATCTCTTTTTTACATTCTCTCCACCCACTTCCAACTCACATTTCCCCGCTAGTTCTTCGAAAAGTTCCACTACGGTAGTATTGCCAATAACTCCCGTATTTGGACCATTTTCATACAAAAATCCATTTTCTTCTATCGATTGAATGACTCCTCCTACCTGGATTTGTTTTTCAAGAACGATACATTTTTTGTTGAATTTATTCAGGTAATGAGCTGTAGTAAGTCCGGTGAGTCCGGCACCTAGAACAACCACATCGGTTATTGTTTCGTTGGAGTTTGTTGTCATTTTTCTATGAGTAATTGTTTGAAAGTGGCGATCAATAGCGGATGTGATGCCGGAATTTCTACACGGCAAATATGTTTGAATCCAAGTTCTTCTTTTCCATAGGGAGCAATTTCAATGCCTTGATCATAAGCTGTTTCAAGATTTTCGTTTACAAAACTTATCGGAACAAGCATTATTTCGTCTATGCCTTCAGCTTTCATCGATTTCAGACAATCTTTGGTGTCGGGGTCTACCCATTTTACCTTCCCAATTTTGGATTGAAAGGCTACTCTGTAGGACAATTTCATCTTATCGGCAATCAACTTAGCCGAAGCCTTGATTTCGTCTACATACGTATCTCCATCATCCACATTGTATTGAGGAATGGCGTGAGCACTAAAGACGAGCGTTGGATGCTTATATCCGTATTTATCAATGGCTTTCTGAATATTATCCACCCAATAATTGATAAATAATTCATTCTCGCCATAAGTCCCAAGTTCTGTCATTTTCAGTTCGGGATATTTCTTCTGAACTTTTGCCAGATCTGTTTTTACACTTTCGGTAGTTGAATAGGCTGAGTGAGAATACATGGTAATAACCCGGATGTCCTTGATTCCTTTGTCACGAAGCGTTTCCACACCTTGTTGTATGCCGGGTTTACTGTACGAATAAGCAGATGTTACGATATAATCTTTGCCAATCTCCGAAGCAAGTTGCTCGTTGATGAGCTTCATCGATTCCTTCAGCTTTGAACCTCCTATTTGTTGGTACTTTTTCCACGATCCCGAATGGCGAAAGGTACTGATCATAAAGGCCAGCAGCGTTCTTGGTACTTTCGGAAAGGGCAAGATAGCTTTGTCACAGAACATATTAAACAGGAATTGCCTCATTTCTTTCTTTGAAAGAGGCGATCCCATGTTTATCAATAATACGCCCTTCATACCGTTTTCGAAAATTGAGAGTCGATGTTTCCCAAAAATGGGTCAAAAAGCATGGCAATGTTTCTAACTACGAACATCCCATCGGCGCTTACATGGATATTATTATCAATGATTTCTACCAGTCCATCTTCAATAAATGGGTCTAGCTTGGAGGGATGATAGCCCGTAATAGCAATTATTTCTCCGGCGCTACATTTCAAATGTTGAGCGATTTCCTCAAAATTCAGATAGCCGTTGCACATCACCTGATTAATCACCTCACGAATAATGATTTCTTCGTTTGACATGCTGTAACCACGTTCTGTTGCCAATCCGGTTGCTTCAATGGCATCCATGTAGTGGTGCAGGTTTTTGATATTTTGAGCATAAGTTCCCCAAAGTTGCGAGATAGAAGATGTACCGAAAGCGTATACCTGTCCGGTTGTTTCGCGGGTGCAATATCCCTGAAAATTACGGTGCAGATTTTTGTTGTGCTTCGCAATGGCAAGATTGTCGGTTGGCTTCGCAAAATGATCCATACCAATGGCCTCATATCCTTTGTTTGTCATTATTTCGTATCCGGCAAGCAACATTTGCAACTTTTCTTCGGGCCCGGCCATATGGGTTTCGTCCATTTTCTTTTGGTTAGGATTCACCCAGGGCACGTGAGCGTACGAGAAGGTGACGATGCGATCCGGCGACAGAGAGATCGCTTTTTCTACATTTTGTTTGAAGCTTTCGAGCGTTTGCAAAGGCAGTCCGTAGACCAGATCCAAATTAATACCTTTGAAATTATTTTGGCGCAGGCGTTCCATCACTTGTTCAATAGGGAACTTAGGCGGACGGCGGTTGATAGCTTTCAGCACTTCAGGATTGAAATCCTGTATACCCATGCTCACACGGTTGAATCCAATAACAGCTAGTCGATCAATATCTTCCATTGTGAGGTAGGCGGGGCTGCACTCAATGGCTATCTCAGGGTTCTCTGTGAATTGGAAGAGCGATTTTATCTTTTCAGTAATTTCGGCGAGATAATCAAAATTAATGGAGTTGGGTGTACCACCACCCCAGTGGATCTGGCTCACTTTGCGCGATTTATCGATATGCTTCGCCACTGTATCTATCTCTTTCAGAACACAATCGATATACCGTCTGATTTTAGCAGCACTTTCGAATGCAGTAGTGTTGCAACCACAAAAATGGCACAATTGCGGACAAAAAGGAATATGGATATAGATAGAAATACTTTCAGGGTATTGCGCATTCGACTTTATAACTGCGGGAATAAAGTCGGCAGTCGTAAACTTGGTGTTAAAACTGGTGGCCGGCGGATAACTTGTATATCGTGGCCCTGTTTTATTGTATTTATTTAAAAATTCGGGAGTTATTTTCATGTTGGGAATTATTTAGTCTCTGTTCCAATTGGTCTTTTTTACCCAATCCACAACAAACTTTACGTTTTCAAGTTTATTGTCGGGCGAAAGTCCATGACCGGTATTAAAAATCCAGTTATGGTTTTGTTGACCAAAAGTCTTATATTTTTCAAGTTCTGCTTCCAGAATTTCTTTGTTGTCGATAGCCAAAATGCGCGGGTCCAGATTTCCCTGAACACCTACTTTGTTGTCGCACAGTGCTCTGGCTTCCGGCAATGAATATTGCCAGTCGATACCTACGAAATCGGCCACATCATAGTTGATATGCGCCAATCCGATACCCAATCCTTTCGGGAAAAATATCACAGGTGTATTTTTGCTTCTCACCGCATTGGTTATTCTGTTTACAAAAGGCATGATGCGTTCGATATACATTTCGGAAGGAATCAGACCTGCATGCGTTTCGAATAGTTGAAACACATCAATGCCATGTTCTGTTTGCGTAGTGGCGTATTCAATGGAAAGTTCGGTAATTATTTCCAGAATTTGTGCCGACAATTTTGGATCGTTGTAGAACAGTTTGATGGCATTCGAAAAATTATGATTGGCACTATTGCCTTCTACCATATAGCAGAAAGTGGTAAACGGTGCCCCACAAAACCCAATCAGAGCAACATCTTCAGGCTTTTGTTTTTTGATAATGTCCAGCGCTTTGTACACATGTTCCAATTTAGAACTATCGGCTTTCAACGATGATAGTTGATTTCTGGCATCTTGCAACGGATTATCAAAAATGGGTCCTTTATCCGTAAATTTCAAATCCATTCCCAATGCTTCGGGAATGATAAGAATATCGGAAAATAAGATAGCCGCATCTACGCCTAAATCATTTACAGGTAGTAAGGTAACTTCTGCTGCCAACTCAGGGTTTAGCATTAGTTCTCGGAAACTATGTTGCTTGCGTAGTTCGAGATAGGATGGGAGTACGCGACCGGCCTGGCGCATAAACCAAACCGGGGGTCTTTCACGTTTAACGCCTTTGAGTGTATCTATAAATATTGAGTTTGACATGGTATTCAATGAAGGATTTTATAATTCGTATATATTTTTGGTTTTTATTCTTGATCGTTTGCTAAATTGTCAAGTTCCTGAGTCAATTGTTCAAGTGTAGGTAAACTTTGTTTGATATTTTCGGGCAGTTCCTTATAACTATATTCGCTTACTCCAATAGGTTTATTTATGTCTCTAAGAGCAAATTCAACTTCGTAATTATCTTTGTTTTTACAGAGAAGAATTCCTATGGTTGCTCCATCAGCAGTATCTTTCACAAATTCATTTACCGCTGAAATATAAAAATTAAGTTTACCTATATGCTCGGGTTCAAATTCTTTGACTTTCAATTCTAAAATAACATAACATTTCAGTTTTGTGTGATAAAAAAGTAAATCCGTTCGATACTCTTTGTTGCCAACTTTTAATAAAAATTGCCTTCCCATGTAGGCAAATCCTTTTCCTAATTCGAGCAGAAATTGCGATATGTGTTTTACTAACTTCAGTTCTAAGTCTTTCTCCTTGGCTTCTTCCGAAAGAGTTATAAATTCAAAATTATAGGGATCTTTGAGTATTGAGTTTGCCAAGTCACCCTGAATCGCCGGTAATGAATTTTTAAAATTGGTTATGGCTTTTCCTTGTCGATTAAATAGATTGGTTTCTATTTGATACTCAAGAACTGACCGACTCCAATTATTCTCAATTATTTTGTTGACATAAAAAACAGCTTCCTTTACATCTTTGATCTTTCGTAAAATGGTGGTATGATGCCCCCATGGGATGAAAGTTATCAAATCCATAAGTTTGTTGTTAATAGAATGTTGCGCAACTTGTGCAATATTTGTGCTAACATTATTATTTGGGGATAATTCTAATTGTTGCACAACTTGTGCAGTATTTTCATTTTCCTGATTATAAAATAGATACATTCGTTTCATGAAACGAATGTTATCGGTTGAAAATCCGGTAATGTCGGGGAAACTTGTCCGTAACCCTTTCGATAATGTATCGAAGAATCCATCGCCCCATTTTGTTAAAGCTTGTTGTTCAACAATTCTATTTCCCAAATACCAATATAAACTTATAAGCTCTTTGTTTACAGCAAGTGAGGCTTTGATTTGAGCTTGACGAATGTGCTGTTTAATTGGATTAAACCAGACTGTAAAATCAGAATCAGATACTATACTTTTCGTAACCATTCACTTAGTTTTTTTGCAAATAAGATGTCTTGCGGAATTTTACAATTTCATCATCGCCTGATAACTGGCTTCAATTGTTTTTTCGATATCTTCGTCGCTATGCGCGTTGGAGATAAAGGCAGCTTCGAACTGAGATGGAGCTAAATAAATGCCTGCTTCAAGAGCCAGACTAAAATATCTTGCATACTTGGTCTGATCGGATTTCATCACTTCTTCAAATGATTCAATCTTTTCAAGGTCGGAAAAAAACATAGTCAACAATGATCCAACGCGATTGATAACTGCTTTCACACCGGTTTTTTGTAAATTTTCTTTTAATCCTTTTTCAAACTTAGCTGCTTTGCGTTCCAGTTCTTCGTAGATAGACGGATTGTTTTTCAATGTTTTGAGCATTTCCAGTCCGGCAGCCATAGCCAACGGATTTCCCGATAATGTTCCGGCCTGATAAATTGGTCCAACGGGTGCCAACTGTTGCATAACGGATTTTTTTCCACCGTAAGCCCCAACTGGCAAACCACCACCAATAATTTTACCCAACGTTGTAATGTCGGGCATCACGCCGTAGTATTGTTGTGCACCACCGGGCGATAACCTGAAACCGGTGATTACTTCGTCGAAAATCAACAAAGCACCATTGTCTTCGGTAATTTTTCGTAGTCCTTCCAAAAATCCTTTTTGTGGAAGGACCGTACCCATGTTGGCAGCCACAGGTTCAACGATGATAGCTGCAATTTGGTTGGCATATTCAGCAAACATTTTTTCTACGGAAGGTAGATTGTTGTAATTAGCTGTCAGTGTATCTTTAGCAATGCTTTCGGGAACGCCCGGACTATCCGGCAATCCAAGCGTCAGCGCGCCCGAACCGGCTTTGATTAAAAAGCTATCGCCATGACCGTGATAGCAACCGGCAAATTTCAGAATTTTACTTCTTCCAGTCACGCCACGTGCCAGACGGATGGCACTCATGGTAGCTTCGGTACCTGAACTCACCATTCTTACCATTTCGATGGAAGGCACCATGCTGACGATTAGCTCAGCCATTTCGGTTTCTGCCAAAGTGGGTGCACCGTAGCTGGTTCCCAGCTCTGCCGTTCGCTGAATGGCTTCAACGATAGGTTGGTAGGCGTGTCCGAGGATTAAAGGGCCCCATGAACTGATAAAATCAATATATTCGTTTCCGTCAATGTCGGTAATCTTTGAACCTTTGCCCTTGCTGATTAAAACGGGCTGTCCACCTACGCTTTTGAAAGCTCTTACCGGAGAATTTACACCGCCCGGAATTACTTCGCATGCACTTTTAAAAGCTATTTTGCTATTTTCGATACTCATGATACTATATTTGTGGAACGCAAATTACGCAAAACAAAAACGCAAATTTTCACAAAACAATATTGAAAAGATTTGCGTGAATTTGTGTGATTTGCGATTTTTGCGTTCAAAAAACTATTTTCTGTTTAATACTTCTGCAATTTCTTTAGCGAAATAAGTAATGATAATGTCGGCACCGGCACGTTTGATAGACAGTACCACTTCCATCATAATACGTTCCTGATCAATCCAATCGTTTGCTCCGGCAGCTTTTATCATCGAAAACTCACCACTCACACTGTAAGCTGCTACGGGGATATTGAAGGTTTGTTTAGCTCTGTAAATAATGTCAAGGTAACTCATAGCCGGTTTTACCATTACGATATCAGCTCCTTCTTCGATATCAAGAGCAATTTCGCGCATGGCTTCGTCGGAGTTGGCAGGATTCATTTGGTAGCTGCGACGGTCGCCAAATTTTGGAGCCGATTCGGCAGCTTCACGAAACGGACCATAAAAGCCCGAAGCGTATTTTGCAGAATAAGCCATGATAGGTGTTTGGCTAAAGCCATTTTCGTCCAATATTTCACGGATTTTCTTTACACGTCCGTCCATCATATCGCTCGGGGCAATCACATCGGCACCAGCTTGTGCCAGCGATAATGATTGGCTGGCAAGCGTTACCAAAGTAAGGTCGTTGTCTACATCACCATCTACAATCGTTCCGCAATGTCCGTGCGTTGTATATTCGCAGTTACAAACATCGGCTACTATCAACAAGTCATTCCCAAATTGTCCTTTAATGGCGCGAATGGCTTTCTGAACAATTCCATTGTGTTCACAAGCCACATGACCGTCTTCGTCTTTACTTTCAGGGATTCCAAAAAGCAAAACCGATTTGACGCCCGCAGCAAGTATTCTGGCGCACTCTTCCAACAATAAGTCGATGGATAATTGCGAATTGCCCGGCATGGACGAAATCGGATTGTTCACGTTTGTGCCCGGACAAACAAATAACGGCATAATTAAATCATCAGCACTGATGGACGTTTCTGAAATCATGCTTCTAAGAATAGGATTCTTTCTTAGGCGACGGAGTCTTGTTACTGGAAATGACATATTCTATCTATTTTTATTGTTGTTGTAAAAATCGTTCTATTTCGTTTGCAAAACTCTCAGCATCCGACTTCGGAGAAACAACCAGCGGGTGACAATTGTTTTTCAATAGTTCCATTTCAGTGGTCTTGCCGATGCATGCTGCCCTGACTTCAGATGTTATATCGTTTGCAAGCATTATTTTGTTGAAATTTCGAAATCCGGATGGACTGGTAAAGAGTACAATCTGATAATTATCGTCTCTTATCCGGTCAATTATTTCATTGGTTGTATATTCCAACTCTATTGTTTTATACACATTTATACGATGAACAATACAGATGGGATTAAGCCCTTTCTCAAGCTTATCCTCCGCTAGTTCTCCAAGTGCCAACAGTACTTTATCAGTCGGCTTAATTTCTTTTTGTATTTCGGCCAATAAATCTTCGGATGTTTTGCCCGACGATATCAGGTGGGTACTTCCGTTGTGTTTCAGTACTTCTTCGCCGGTGCTTTTACCAATAACGGCTATTTTTTTTCCTGCTATTACTTTCTCATCAATGTTCAACGCATTCAACTGCTTGTAAAAATGAATTACGCCATTTTTGCTGGTAAACACTATCCACTCGTATTCGTTTATGGCTCGAAGTCTCGATTTCTGTTCTGCAGCTAGCTCAACGCCGGTGGTTTTTATCATCGGAAAATCAAGCACACAAGCTCCTTTGGCTGTCAGATGATTTTTGATGGTGTCATCTTCAGTCAGCGGCCGGGTAGAAATGATTGTTTTTCCAGTTAATGTGCTCATGGCGTTGTTGAACATTGTTTGTTCGAAATCGGTTTGTGTCGGAATCGGAATTCCGACCTCCCGGCTTTACTTTAGTATCTCTATTCCCAGTTTATTGGCTTCTGCTATAATCTTTTCTGCTAGTTTTTTCCCTAATTGCTGTGCTTCTGCAACAGTTGCCTTGTCCGAAAACCGAATGATTTGCTGCGTGTGATGGTTGCCCAGCATAACTGCCAATTGTACCGTTTCATTTTCGATGGTGGCATAAGCCCCCAATGGAAATTTACATCCTCCGCCTACAGTTTTCATAAATGCTCTTTCGGCAAAAATAGCTGTTTCGGTATCCTTATTGTTGATGGTTCGAAGCAATGTTATCGTTTCTTCATCATCCTTGCGGCATTCAATGGCTATCGCACCTTGTCCAATGGCAGGTATGCATGCGTCGACGGGTAAAAATGCTGTTGCATCAATTTCTTTTCCCAATCGTTTTAGTCCGGCAGCAGCAAGCACTATGGCATCGTATTGACCCTCTTCGAGTTTTTTTAAACGGGTATCAATATTGCCACGCAAATCGGTAAAAATAGCTCCTGGTTTTAGTTCGGCAATCTGCACAATGCGGCGCGGACTGCCCGTTCCAATGGTGCAATTGTCATTCAACTCATCAATGCTGAGTCCGTTTTTGATAAGCAACACATCGCGTGGATCTTCTCTTGTCGGGAAAGCAGCGAGTACTAACCCATCGGGCTGAATACTGGGTACATCTTTCAGACTATGTACGGCAAAATCGGCTCTGCCTTCCAGAATAGCATTCTCCAGTTCTTTGACAAAAACCCCGGTTCCGCCAAAAGCAGTCAGGGGTTTATCGGTTACAGCATCGCCGTGAGTAGATATTTTTACGATTTCAAATTCGCAATCTGGATGTTGTGCCTTCAGCAATTCAACCGTTTGCTGCGTTTGAGTATATGCCAGCAAACTGGGACGGGTAGCGACAAGGTATTTTCTATTCATCCTCATGAGTTTCTATGGTAAAGGAGTCTTTCAGTGTTTTGGTAATGGAAATCATTTCTTCTCTGGTACTTGCTTTTCTCAGATTGGACATGATGACTTTGATAATTCTGTCCGAATAGGCATCCAACACTTTACTCAAATCATCCTTTTGTGCTTCGTCCAGTTTATTCGTAAATGCTTCGTGCAGATCCAGTGTGCTTTGTTTTACGACTACCAATCCTTTTTTTATTTCGGCCATGGCCGGCATAATGAACTGTTTGGAATACCATTCAAAATAATCTTCCGAAATATCCTTGATGATTTCTTCTGCTTTCGACACTTCAAGCGTTCTTTTGTCAAGGGTGGAGTCTATCATCTTGTTAATGTCATCAATCGAATAAACGAAGCAGTTGTCAATGTTATTGATTTCCGGATCTATGTTTCGGGGTATAGATAAATCGATAAAAATGCGGGTTTTACCTTGTAAAGCTGCTTCCATCATGTTTATTTCATGGCGACAAACAATAAAGTTGGGCGCACTGGTAGAAGCGATAATTATGTCGTTTTTAAGTATACCATCAAATCGTTCAGCATACTCAATGGTTTTAGCATCCACACGTTGAGCAAGTTCGGTAGCTCCCGATCGGTTTGCCACCGTTATATTGCAGTTTTTGAATTTTTGTTGAAGATAATCGGCTGTGAGGTTGGATATTTTCCCGGCACCTATCAATAGAATATTGACATTTTCGCGGTCGCCAAAAATTTGCTTTACCATATCCACCGCCAATGTGGCTACTGATACCGATCCATCGCCTATTTTTGTTTCAGAGCGGACTTTCTTTCCTATCTGAATAGCTGTTTGAAATACCTTATTCAGCAGACCATTAGTGGATTCGCTATTCTTTGCTTCGAAATAGGCATCTCTCACTTGTCCCTGAATCTGATATTCGCCCAATACCATCGAATCTAAGCTCGATGCCACTTTGAAGAGGTGCACCACCGCATCCTGACAGTTCTTTTTATACACAATTGGCAAAAGTTTGTCTGTTGGGATGGAATGAAACGTACTGATAAAATCAAGAACTTCATTGCTTCCTTTTTCCACATCGCTTACCGAGGTGTAAATTTCCACCCGATTACAGGTAGATAGTATTACGCTGCCTTTTATTGATTTATATGTGTTCAGGAGATGCAACGCCTTAGGTTTTATTTCATTAGAAAAATGAAGTTTCTCCCGGATGCTGACATCTGCTGTTTTAAAATTAATGCCTACAACTAATAAATGCATATCAAAATAAATATTTTATGACCAACTAAATTGGAGTGTAAAGGTAAACTCATTCTAATTAATAATCAAACTAATTTCAAGATAATTATATAAAATATATATTTGAACAAGTTATATACTTTATATTTTAATCGTTGTTGATTTTCATATCGTGCATCAGTAATTGTGGATGAAACGAATATTTAGGACTATTATAGTGCGAATGAAACAATCAAGTGTTTAAAATTGTTAGATGAACAATTGTTTTATTTATCTCATTGCAGTACTAAAAGTTTAAAATACCCACTATTTATGCCATCACTAGCAGCTATTTCGAAAATCGATTTCCCTTTTAAAGCAAGTCAGCAAGAGGTGAAACAACATGCCAAAAATTTATTCGCTCCCTCTTATCCGCAGGTGGAGAGAATGTTGGCTGCATTTGATAGCACCGAGATTATCACCAGGAATTTTTGTAAACCGCTTGATTATTATATCAATTTACATGGTTTTCAGGAACAAAATGCCGAGTATATCCGTATGTCGCTCGAATATTCTATCAAAGCCATTGAAGAGTGTATTTTATCGGCACAAATCAATAAAGAAGACATTACCGATCTTATTTTTATTTCTACTACCGGACTTTCCACTCCCAGTTTGGATGCACTTATTATCAATAAAATGAGACTAAGTCAACACGTAAATCGCATGTCAATTTTTGGTTTGGGATGTGGAGGTGGTGTTTCGGGCTATGCCAAAGCCCATACGCTGGCCAAAGCCAATCCGGATGCGGTAGTTTTGCTGGTAGCAGTGGAGTTATGCTCGCTTACTTTTTTACGAAACGATTACAGCAAAAGTAATTTTATAGGTTCAAGCCTCTTTGCCGATGGGGTTGCAGCCTGCCTGATTACTGGCGATCATCATGTAAACAAGACTAAAAATAAAATCACATTCCTGGCCAATGAGAGCAAACTCTATTATGACTCATTGGATGTAATGGGTTGGGAGTTTATGGATGCGGGTTTCAAAGTGCTCTTCTCTTCAGATATTCCGAGCATTATTCATGAAAACGTAAACAACGATATCACTTCATTTCTCGATAAACATCAATTGAAAATATCAGACATTAAGAATTTTATTTTTCATCCAGGAGGAAAGAAGATACTCACTGCTTATCAGGATGTGTTGGAGGTAAAGGGTGATTTTCTGAAAAATACACGCGAAGTGATGAACGATAACGGTAACATGTCCAGCGCAACAGTGCTGTACGTCCTGGAAAGATTTTTTACACAAGGCTTCGAAAATGGCTATGGGCTTATGGTATCGATGGGACCCGGTTTTTCGTGCGAGATGGTTTTACTTCAAATGAATAAATAATATGGCCTTCATCTTTTTCATTTCGTTTGTAATTCTTACCCGTGTTGTGGAATTGATTCACTCCCGTAGGAACGAAATTTGGTTATTGCAGCAAGGTGCTGTAGAGTATGGGCGGAAGCATTATCCGTTTATAGTGGCGCTTCACGCACTGTTCCTCATTTCATTGGTAGTGGAGCATTGCACAGTGCAAAATGGGGCGTTTAATGCCGTATTACTGGTAGTCTATTTTATGCTTTTGGCTTTCAAAGCTTGGGTTATTGGTTCGCTGGGTAAATTCTGGAACACCAAGATCTATCATGTCACCGGTTTCCCGCTCGTCAAAAAAGGACCATACAAATACATAAAACACCCTAATTATGTAATCGTGATAGCAGAAATTGCAATTATTCCTCTTGTGTTCAACCTCTATTTTACGGCCATAGTTTTTACTATTCTCAATTCTATAATGCTTTTTGTAAGAATTAAAGAAGAAAACAAAGCGTTGAAAATTTGAGATTACTTCACCCGACTAACAGTAATCCTATCTTTTGCATGGTGCTTTCCTCCATGAAGATAGGATTTTTTGTATAAAAGCATGTCATATGGAGTCCATACTACATGCTTTTATGTTCATACCACATAGTATGATGTTCATATGACATGCTTTTAAGCAAAATGATGTGGTATGAAGCCCAAAGCACATTGTTTTTGACAAAATGCACATCATTTTATATTTAAAGTATGTAGTGTTGCTGCTACGCAACGTTCTTTTGAGTTTAAAGCACATGATTTTCTGATAAAATGATAGTTTGCATTTTCCGGTCTCGAGTAGTGTCATTCTACAAGGTACATATATTGCCTACCTTGTTTATGGTATAGATTTACTTCTATTGTGGTATTCTTTTGCGTTGATGCGCGACGTAATTTTGCATCGTATTCAATTACATAAATCAACAATTACTCAATCCAACAATATCTATGAGCTACAAACTAACTCACCTCAAAGAATTAGAGTCCGAATCAATCTTCATTTTACGTGAAGTGGCGGCGCAGTTCGAAAAACCGGCTTTGCTTTTTTCGGGCGGAAAAGATTCTATCGTAATGGCTTATTTGGCTTACAAAGCCTTTTATCCGGCTGCCATTCCATTTCCATTTGTGCATATCGACACAGGACATAATTTCGAAGAAACCATTACGTATCGCGATGAATTAGTGAAGCTGTTGGGTGCCGACTTAATAGTGGGTTCGGTCGAAGAGTCGATTAAAACAGGTCGTGCGGTCGAGGAGAAAGGATATACGGCCAGTCGTAATAAACTGCAAACGGTTACACTGCTGGATACGCTCGAAGAACATAAATTTGATGCTGCATTGGGTGGCGCTCGTCGCGACGAGGAAAAAGCCCGTGCCAAGGAGCGTTTCTTTTCACACCGCGATGAGTTTGGACAATGGGATCCTAAAAACCAACGTCCCGAATTGTGGAACATCTTCAACGGTAAAAAACAACTGGGTGAGCACTTTCGCATTTTTCCTATCAGTAACTGGACGGAGATGGACGTATGGCAATATATTTTACAAGAAAACATCCCTCTTCCATCATTATATTATACTCACGAACGTGAAGTGTTTGAACGCGACGGAGTAATTTATGCAGCTTTGGATGCCATTCCGCGCAAACCAACCGAAACAGTGGAGGTAAAACAAGTTCGCTGTCGTACTATCGGTGATATTACCTGTACCGGTTTGACGCTTTCAACTGCCAACTCATTGGTGGATATTATCGACGAAATAGCCAGCTCTCGGGTTACCGAACGGGGTGGACGATCTGACGATAAACGCTCCGAAGCGGCTATGGAAGACAGAAAGAAGGCGGGATATTTCTAATCAATTCATAATTGATAATTTACAATTCACAATTGAACAAAAACAAGATTATGTCAACACAAACAAAAGATACAACAGGATATTTAGATATGGAGCTTTTGCGGTTTAGTACTGCAGGGAGCGTGGATGATGGCAAGAGTACACTTATCGGCCGATTGCTTTATGACAGCAAATCTATTTTCGAAGATCAAATGCAAGCTGTAAAAGATGCGAGCAAGCGTCTTGGTCTGGGCGATGAAGTAAATCTTGCGTTGCTTACCGATGGCCTTCGTGCTGAGCGCGAGCAAGGTATTACCATCGATGTGGCTTACCGCTATTTTGCTACCCCTAAACGTAAATTTATTATTGCCGACACTCCGGGGCATATTGAATATACCCGTAACATGGTTACCGGGGCTTCTACTGCCGATGTGGCCATTATTCTTATCGATGCCCGCAATGGAATTATCGAGCAAAGCAAACGTCACTCGTATATTGCTTCATTGTTGCAAATACCCAATGTAGTGGTGGCCATCAACAAAATGGATTTGGTTGGTTTCTCAGAAGATGTTTTCAATACGATTAAGAAGGAATACGAAGAAATTTCCAAAATATTAAAGTTGAAGAATGTCATCTTTATTCCCATTTCGGCATTGAATGGCGATAATGTGGTGGATGCTTCTACCAACACACCCTGGTACAAAGGCGAAACCTTGTTGCACTTGCTCGAAACATTGCCTGTACGTGTTGATGAAACCAAACTTCCGGCACGTTTTCCGGTGCAATATGTTATTCGTCCATACAGCGATGAGTTTCACGATTATCGCGGATATGCCGGTCGTATTTCGGGTGGCAGCTTTAAAGTGGGCGATGCAGTAACTGTTTTGCCATCGAAAACAGCCTCGAAAATTGTGGCCATCGACGAAGGTAATCAATCGCTCGAAGAGGCATTTACTCCACAATCGGTTTCTATCCGTTTGGCTGATAATGTTGATGTTAGTCGTGGCGATATTATTGTAAAATCGGATGAACATAAACCAACGGTTAGTGCCAATGTATCGGTTATGGTTTGCTGGCTGAATCACCGACCATTAAATGTCGGAGGTAAATACATTATTCGCCATGCAACAGACGAAACACGTGCCATCATCAAAGAAGTACATTATAAAGTAAATATCAATACGCTGGAAAATATTTTGGATGATAAAACGGTAAATGTAAACGATATTGCACACATTACTATCAAAGCAATGAAACCACTTAAGTACGATTCGTATCAGGAAAACCGCATTACCGGTAGTTTGGTGCTGATTGACGAAAACACCTTCGAAACCGTTGGTGCCGGGATGATTGTACACGATTTGGAAGATGAATCGTTTGCCATTTAAATAATAGTTATTAGCCAATGGCGTTATTAAATAGTTATTGGCTTCGCGTTATTAGATTGTTCTCCGATAATTTTAATCAAATAACATAGAACGAATAACGGCGAAGCCAAATAACGCGAAGCGAATAACATGAAATAAATAACAATGAATAATATAGAACAACTCAACCAACAATTTCAGGACAAGTCGCCTGAAGAAGTGCTTCGTTTTTTTCTGGAAGAATACAAAGGCAAGATTGCTTTGTCGTCCAGTCTGGGCATTGAAGATCAGGTTTTGACCGATCTTGTTGTCAAGGTAGATAAAGAAGCACGCATTTTTACGCTGGACACAGGGCGGCTTTTTCCCGAAACCTACAGTTTGATTGAGCGTACCAATTCGAAGTACGACATAAAACTCGAGGTCTTTTTCCCCGATCACACCGAAGTGGAAAAAATGGTGAAGGCAGAGGGAGTTAATCTCTTTTATAATGGTATAGATCAACGAAAAAGATGCTGTCAGGTACGTAAACTGGAACCCTTGAAGCGTGCATTTGCGGGTCTCGATGTTTGGATTTGCGGATTGCGCCGCGACCAATCGGTTACTCGTCAAGCTATGCAAATGGTAGAGTGGGACGAAGGCAACCAACTTATAAAACTCAACCCACTGATTAATTTCTCAGAACAAGAAGTGTGGGATTATATTAAACAACATCAGGTGCCGTACAATAAACTCCACGACAAAGGTTTTCCAAGCATCGGTTGTCAGCCATGTACGCGAGCCATAGAGCCGGGTGAAGATATTCGTGCCGGACGATGGTGGTGGGAAAATCCCGATCAAAAAGAATGTGGATTGCACAAAAGATAAAATATATAGTTTCAATGACGGGATGACTCAGAGTTATTCCGTCATTTTTTATATTGACTATTAGCGAATTATAACAGTCAATATTTCAATGGAAAATGCATGTTTAGTGAATTTAATATATTTTTATGTCTCAAATATGTAGGTTTTGCTGCCAAATTCAATAAAAAACAAAAATAATGTGCTGAAAATTTGGCTCGTACCTACTTGTTTTTGTTATTTTGCACTCGATTTTGAAAATTACATATTGTAAATTGTAAATTAATCTGTTCTTATGCCTAAAAACCTTGTTATTGTCGAGTCCCCAGCTAAAGCTAAAACGATAGAAAAATTCCTCGGAAGCGACTATCATGTTATGTCCAGTTTTGGGCACATCCGCGATTTGGCTGAAAAAGGAATAGGTATTGACTTCGAAAATAATTACCAACCACAATATGCTGTTTCTACTGATAAGAAAAAAACAGTAGCCGAATTAAAAAAAGCATGCAAGGAATCTGAAGTTGTATGGCTCGCGTCCGATGAAGACCGCGAGGGAGAAGCCATCGCCTGGCACCTATATGAAGAACTGAAATTAAAGCCGGAAAATACCCGCCGTATTGTTTTTCACGAAATAACAAAAGAGGCTATTCTTCATGCAATTGAAAACCCACGGAATATTGATATAAATTTAGTTGATGCCCAACAAGCTCGTCGTGTACTCGACCGCATTGTGGGTTTTGAACTTTCACCCATACTTTGGCGTAAAATTCGTCCATCCTTGTCTGCTGGACGTGTACAGTCAGTCGCTGTTCGACTTATTGTGGAACGCGAACGTGAGATCAACCAATTTACTGCCGAAGCCACTTATCGCGTAAATGCTATTTTTGATTCGGTAGACGTAGCAGGTAAAGCCATTGAGTTGAAAGCTGAATTGCAACAACGGTTTGCAACAAAAGCCGAGGCAATGGAATTCTTGGAAAAATGCAAAGATGCTCAATTTAGTGTGGACAGCATAGTTACCAAACCGGCCAAAAAATCACCGGCACCACCTTTTACTACTTCCACATTGCAGCAGGAAGCAGCGCGCAAGCTCGGATTCTCTGTGTCGCAAACTATGCAAGTGGCTCAACGTCTGTATGAAGCCGGAAAAATAACCTACATGCGTACCGACTCGGTAAATCTTTCTGATTTGGCATTAGGAACTTCAAAAGCTGAAATTATCAGCATGGCAGGCGAAAAATACGTGCATATCCGCAAGTTTACCACTAAAAGTAAAGGAGCACAAGAAGCGCATGAGGCCATTCGTCCAAGTTATATGAATGCTCATACCGTAGAAGGTACCTCGCAGGAAAAACGCTTGTACGAGTTGATTTGGAAACGAACCATTGCTTCGCAAATGGCAGATGCCGAACTCGAAAAAACATCTATATATATAAGTATCTCCGGTGTAAAGCACCAGTTTATTGCTTCAGGTGAAGTAATTGTTTTCGACGGATTTCTAAAAGTGTACCTGGAATCTACTGATGACGAACCGGATACTGAAAACGATTCATTGTTGCCAAAAATGAATCAGGGAGAGAAATTGCTGCCGATAGAAATTGTGGCACAGGAGCGTTTCTCGCAAAAGCCTCCACGCTATGCTGAGGCAAGTCTGGTTCGCAAACTGGAAGAGTTGGGTATTGGTCGTCCTTCAACGTATGCTCCAACTATTTCTACGATTCAAAATCGTTTGTATGTAGAAAAAGGAGATCGCGAAGCTTTAAAACGTGATTTTAATGTATTGAAATTAAAAGCAGGAACAATTACTGATAAAATCAAAGCCGAGAATACCGGAGCTGAAAAATCAAAACTTTTTCCAACAGATATAGGTACTGTAGTTACCGACTTTTTGACAGAATATTTTCCTGATGTATTGAACTATAATTTCACAGCTGATGTGGAAAAAGAGTTCGATAATATTGCTGATGGCGATATTAAATGGACGGAATCTATCGATAAATTTTATAAAAAATTCCACCCGATTGTAGAGGATACAATGAAAAACTCCGAACGTCAGGTGGGCGAGCGTGTTTTGGGTGTAGATCCAAAAAGCGGACGTCAACTTTCTGTCAAAATTGGCAAATACGGTCCGTTGGCTCAAATCGGCACGGTGGAAGAAGAAGAGAAGCCTGTTTTTGCGTCTTTACGCCGCGATCAGTCCATCGAAAGCATTACATATGAACAAGCACTCGACTTATTTAAACTTCCACGTCAGGTGGGAGAATTCGAAGATAAAGTGATGACAGTGGCTATTGGTCGTTTCGGTCCGTATATTCGTCACGATGGTGCTTTTTATTCCTTGCCTAAAACCGATGATCCGATGGAGGTAAGCACCGAACGTGCTATCGAGATTATTGAAGAAAAACGCGAGGTTGAAAAAAATCGTATCATTCAAACCCTGGGTGCTGAAAACGAAATTCAGGTGCTCAATGGTCGCTTTGGTCCCTATTTTACACGCGACAAAGTAAATTATAAAATACCAAAAGGAACCGATCCGCTTTCACTAACGCTTGAAGCCTGTTTGGATCTGATTGCTGCTCAGCCGGAGGCTGCCAATAAAAAGAAACCTTTCGGTCGTAAAGGAGCAGCGGCTAAACCGGAAAAAGAAAAAGCAGCAGCTAAAGCAAAGGCGCCTGCCAAAGCAAAATCGACAGCTAAAGCAAAAACAGCTGCCAAGCCAAAAGCGAAAGTTGCTACTGCGAAGAAATAAAGTTCATTATTATACGTTTTAGAATGGGAGTCCTATCGGCTCCTATTCTTGTAACCCATAACTTGTAACTCATAACAGAATTATGAAAAAGCTATTCTTCTTATCAACATGCTTGATGCTAGCGCTTTTTGCAACAGCTCAGGTACCTTTCTCAATTGCCGATGGCGAACCCGCTTTAGTGTATGCATTGCCCAAAACAGAGTTTCTAATTGAAGTGCAAACTGAAAAAGTGACTCAGAAGCCAGGTATGTTCTATCGCTACTCTGAGCGTTACTTAGCAACTAATAAAGTTGTCACCGAAGAGAAAACTACTTATAAAATAAAAGACATTGTTGTAAGAACCCGCCCGGTTGCTGATCCTAACAGAACTTTTGCTGTAAAGCCAACTAAAAATTCAGCGTTGAATAATTTGACGGTAACTACAGATGGTATACTTTGTGGGGTAAATGTAACTCCACCCTCAAAACTTCAAGTGACTCAGCTTTCGTCTATTCGTAATGAAGATGTACCTGTGCAAACATTGCTTCCATTGGGCGAGGAATATATGATGGCCGGTTCTGAAGCCAAATTGGCCGAGGGAGCCGCGAAACAAATTTACCGTATCCGCGAAAGCAGATTAGGCTTATTGACTGCCGATGTAGAGAAACTTCCGGCAGATGGAGTTTCGTTTAAGGCTATGTTGGAGGGATTGAATAAAATGGAACAAAACCTGACGGAACTTTTTGTTGGTAAAGTTACCACCGAAGTTCAGACTCAAACTCTGAGTTTTATTCCTGATGTATCAGTAAATAAACAAGTACTGTTTCGCTTGTCGGCACTTAGAGGACTTGTAGCGAGCGACGATTTAAGCGGCGCTCCGGTCTTTGTAAGCATTAACCCTACCAATGCAGCAGCAGCTTCGGTTAGTGCCAAAGATAAAGGTGATAAGACAGGTATTTACACTGTCTTGCCGGTCTCTAGCCAATTGTTGATTGATGATGGTGCCAGGAATATCTTCAGTGCTGAATATGCGGTTCCTCAATTTGGACGAATTATCCCTTTGCCCGAAGCGTTGATTTCTCAACCAAAATTGAAAGTACATATTGACTCCTTAACCGGTAGACTACTGGGAGCAGAACAATAATTCATTCTGTAAATAATGTGAAAGCCCTTGAGATGTAGTTTTCAAGGGCTTTTTTATGGAAGATCGCTCTCCTTTTTGAAAAATAAAAAAGCCCGTCAACTTACGTTGACAGGCTTTTTCGATGTTAATTAACGCCAATTAGTATATATACTAAATTACTTTGACATTTACTGCATTCAATCCTTTTTTGCCTTCTTGCAAATCAAATTCTACGGTATCACCTTCACGAATTTGATCAATTAATCCAGAAATGTGTACGAAATGTTCTTTGTTTGAACCTTCTTCGCTGATGAATCCAAATCCTTTAGACTCATTGAAGAATTTTACTGTTCCTTTACTCATTGTTGATGTTTTAATAAATTATTGAGCGACAAAGATAGTGTTTAATAATTATAAATCACTATGTTTTGAAAACTATGTAATTATTTTTTCTGATATTTAGCAATAAACGAATATATTTAGTGATAAATTGTCAAATTTGGCACATAAATATTTAATTTTCATTGGGGTTGAGTGGTGTCTTTAGCGTCAGTTGATAAAAATCCGCATCGAGCCATTCCCCAAATTTATAGCCTACTTCTTTTAGTGTGCCGCAGAATGTGAACCCAGCTTTTTTGTGTAAATAAATGCTTGTTTCATTCAATGAATCGATGACGCCCATCAGTACATGGTAATCTTGTTGTGTGGCTTTCAATATGAGTTCGTTCAAAAGAATTTTGCCTAATCCTGCTCCTCGCTTGTCAGTCCGAACATAAACCGAATGTTCTATGGTGTATTTATACGCAGGGCGCACTCTGAACTGGCCGTAAGTGGCAAACCCAAGCAGTGTGTTTTGCTCGTCGAATGCACCAATAATGGGATAATTGCCTTTAATTTTATCGGCGTACCACGCATCCATTGTCTCCATTGTGCGCGTTTTGTAATCGTACAATGCTGTTGTGTTCAGTATTGCTTCATTGTAAATGTCCAATATCTCGGGTAATTGTTCTTCGGTGCAAGACCTTAATTGATATTCCATGACGTGTATTATTTGAAATGAAAAACGAGATGATGCTTGTAATAGTCTCATCTCGTTTTTGTTATTAGAATTGTAAGAGTCTATATTTACGGATTTAAGTGCAATCCGCAACTTAGATAGGTTGTACTAATTAGAAATTCCATTTAGCGGCTAATGTTGGGCAAACTTTTAACCCGTTTACGGATGCAAAATTGCTTGCAATTTCAATTTCTGAACCGAATGAAAGATGAGGTGTCACATTGTACCAGAATTGTGGTTCAGTTATAAATACGTATTTAGTATTTGTTGGAATTAGCAATGGATTATTGCTTGCGTCGACAAAGTTAGTGTTGTCTTCTTTCCAAAAATCGGCAAAACCCGAAAGTGTAAGTTTGTTTTTATAAAAGTTCAGGTTCCAAACACCTGTTAATTGGAATGATGCATTGGTTTTGCCAATAATGTTTTTGTACAAAACCTTGAAGTTTAGAAATTTTGTGAATGATTTGTCATGCCAACCATAATCTAACCCCAAAAGATACGCATTGTTAATTGAATAAGCAGATCCAGAAGAAAGTGCTCCTAATCCACCATTGTACTCGATGTGCGCGCTCAATGGGCTGTTTTTCCCAAGTGTAATACAGCGGGCAATTTCCATGTACGATAAGCCAACTTGTTTTTTTGAACTCAAATTGTAGTCATAATCAACGAAGAAGAACGTATTCCCCCATTTGTCAGGCTTGAACATTTCCAGGGTGGTCGTTATATACTCACGCCCTTTACCAAAGTCGTAATGCATTTGAACATTTTGAGCCATCAAAGTCATTGGCAATAAGAAGCTAAATAGAATTGATTTTTTAATCATTGTGTCGTTGTTATTAGAATTAATAATAATTTGTGCAAAGATAATATATTCGTATATTTGTTGCAAGCCCTTATTTTTTGTGAAAATTTGCAAGCCGTCGATCAAAATCGATTCTCGTCTAAATCGTCTAACTGTGAATAGTAGTTAAAAAATGCCTATTTTTGAGATAATTTGGACTTTTTTAATTCGTTTTTATTTTTGAAATTTGAATGAAATTTACAATTTTGTTATATCCTTATAACCAGATATATACATGACTAAATTTATGTTTTAAATATGACAATATGATATTGTATTCTATACAATAAGCTCGAGAAACAGGTTGTACAACATATTTTTTTACTTGTACAAATTCGAATTTACTGCTTACTTTGCCATCGTTAACTAAACAACACAATCTTTTTTATACCTTAAAAAACTAATACCTATTTAGACGTGAGACCTTGTGAAAAGTCTCACGTTTTTTTTGTGCATTTTTTTTGATTTATTGTGAAGTTGAGGTTTGTATCGTAATTTTTTATTGTTATATTTGCGTGTTTTTTTTCTTATCGGGCTACTTTTAGTTATGATTTGAAATTTGTAGGAAATCACATTGAAAAAATATTCAAAATATATTAACCCTAATTGATAAGAAATGAGTTTTAAAATTGTTGTTCTTGCTAAACAAGTACCTGACACGCGAAATGTGGGTAAAGATGCAATGAAAGCTGACGGAACGGTTAACCGCGCTGCGCTTCCTGCTATTTACAACCCCGAAGATTTGAATGCGTTAGAACAAGCACTTCGCTTGAAAAGTAAAATTGAAGGTGCTACCGTGCACATTCTGACAATGGGACCAGCCCGTGCAGCCGAAATTATTCGCGAAAGTATGTATCGTGGTGCAGATGGTGGTTACTTGTTAAGTGGACGTGAGTTTGCCGGTTCCGATACATTGGCTACTTCGTATGCATTGGCTTGCGCTATTCGCAAAATTGGTAAAGTGGATTTAATTTTGTGTGGTCGTCAGGCTATTGATGGTGATACTGCTCAGGTTGGGCCACAAGTTGCTGAGAAGTTAGGTTTACCACAAATCACATATGCCGAAGAGATTCTTGATCTTTCTGATAATAAAATTACTGTAAAACGTCGTTTGGAGCGTGGTGTTGAAGTTGTCAGAGGTTCCCTCCCAATGCTTGTTACAGTTGATGGATCTGCTCCCAATTGCCGGACGCGTCATGCTAAATTGACCCTGAAGTATAAACACGCAGCTACTCCTTCCGAAAGACAAGAGTCCGGTTCTGATTATACCAACCTATACGATGCGCATCCATATTTAAATATAACCGAATGGGGTGTAAGCGATATTGAACATGATATCCAATGGCTGGGTCTTACCGGTTCGCCAACCAAAGTGAAACAAATCGAAAACGTTGTATTCACGGCTAAAGAAAGCAAACGCCTTACTGCAACCGATGTTGAAATTGAAGATTTGATGAAAGAATTAATTGCTAACCACACGATAGGATAATTACCATGAACAATATATTTGTATATCTAGAAATTGAAGATGGCATTGTTGGCGATGTTAGTTTAGAATTGCTCACAAAAGGGCGCAGCTTAGCCAAACAGTTGAATTGTAAATTAGAGGCTGTTGCTGCCGGTTATAAACTGGATGGCATTGGAGCTCAGGTTTTTCCATATGGAGTTGATGTACTTCATTTGGCCGATGATAAACGTCTTTTCCCTTACACATCACTTCCTCATACTTCTCTGTTGGTCAATCTTTTTAAAGAAGAAAAACCACAAATTGCTCTGATGGGAGCTACCTCTATTGGTCGCGATTTAGGTCCACGCGTTTCTTCGGCTTTGTTTAGTGGTTTAACTGCCGACTGTACCTCGCTTGAAATTGGAACCTACGAAGATAAAAAAGCAGGTAAAGTTTATGACAATCTGCTTTATCAAATTCGTCCTGCTTTTGGTGGTAATATTGTGGCTACCATCGTAAATCCCGATTGTCGTCCGCAAATGGCTACAGTACGCGAAGGCGTAATGAAAAAAGAAATCAAAGATGCCAAATTTGTAGGTAAAACCCATAAATTGGAAGTGGCAAAATATGTTGCCGATACCGATTTTGTGGTTGAAGTGATTGAGCGTCACATGGAAAAATCGAAACTGAATATCAAAGGTGCTCCGATTATAGTATCGGGTGGTTATGGTGTAGGAAGTGCCGATAATTTCAAATTATTGCATGAACTGGCTGCTACCCTTGGTGGTGAAGTGGGTGCTTCACGCGCTGCGGTGGATGCCGGTTTCTCTGAACATGCACGCCAAATTGGTCAAACAGGTACCACTGTTCGTCCTAAATTATATATTGCCTGTGGTATCTCCGGTCAAATTCAACACATTGCCGGAATGCAGGAAAGTGCAATTATTATCGCTATCAACAATGATCCCAAAGCACCAATCAACCAAATTGCTGATTATGTAATTACAGGAACAGTGGAAGAAGTATTGCCAAAAATGATCAAATTTTACAAAAAGAACTCGAAGTAACATGAACTTTTTTAACGACAATCCCGCAATAAAATTTCAGCTTTCGCATCCGTTGATGCAAAAAATAGTTGCCCTCAAGGAGCGCAATTTTGCTGATAAAGATAAATATGATTACGCATCACGCGATTTTGAAGATGCTGTAGAAAACTACGAGAAGGTACTTGAAATTATCGGCGAAGTTTGTGCTGATATTATTGCTCCAAATGCCGAAAGCGTTGACCATGATGGACCTCAGGTAGAAAATAGCCGCGTGATCTATGCTCGTGGTACTCAGGAAAATCACGATGCGTTGAAACAAGCCGGTGTATATGGTATTACATTGCCACGTCAATACGGTGGCCTTAATTTCCCAATGGTAGCTTACGTTATGTCGGGCGAAATGGTTTCGCGTGCTGATGCCGGTTTCGCCAATATTTGGGGACTTCAGGATTGTGCTGAAACGATCTCGGAATTTGCTTCAGAAGAAATTAAAGCTGAATATTTGCCACGTGTGTGCGAAGGTGCTACCTGTTCGATGGACTTGACAGAGCCGGATGCCGGCTCCGACTTACAAGCTGTAATGTTGAAAGCTACGTACAACGAAAATGATGGCATGTGGTATTTGAACGGTGTAAAACGTTTTATTACCAATGGTGATGCTCAGATAAAATTAGTGTTGGCTCGTTCGGAAGATGGAACTTCTGATGGACGTGGTCTGTCTTATTTTGTTGCAGATAATAAACATGATCATACGGTGTTGGTTCGTCGTATCGAAAATAAATTAGGTATCAAAGGTTCTCCAACCTGCGAGTTGGTGTTCAACAATACACCAGCCAAACTGGTTGGAACCCGTCGTATGGGTCTTATCAAATACGTAATGTCGTTGATGAACGGTGCTCGTTTGGGTATTGGTGCTCAGTCGGTAGGTCTTTCATCGGCAGCTTACAACGAAGCGTTGGCCTATGCTAAGGATCGTCGTCAATTCGGCAAAGCGATTATCGAATTTCCAGCCGTTTACGAAATGGTATCAGTAATTAAAGCAAAATTGGATGCTTCTCGTGCATTGTTGTATGAAACAACTCGTTTTGTAGATGTTTACAAAGCATACGAAGCTATTGAATCGGAACGTAAATTGGATGCTGACGAAAAAGCGGATTACAAAGAGTTTTCAAAATTGGCTGATGCTTTAACTCCAATGCTTAAAATGTTCACCAGCGAATATGCCAATCAAAATGCATACGACTGTGTACAGGTTCATGGCGGTTCCGGCTTTATGAAAGATTACGCTTGCGAGCGTTTGTATCGTGATGCACGTATTATGACTATTTACGAAGGAACTTCTCAATTGCAGGTGGTGGCGGCTATTCGTCACGTAACCACGGGTAATTATTTGAAGATGATCCGTGATTACGAAACTCAACCCATTAATCCGGAGTTCACTTCATTCCGTAAACGCTTGCAGATTATGACTAATTTGTATGCCAATGCAGTAACACGTGTTACAGAAGCTAAAAACCAGGAGTATTTAGATTTTCAGGCACGTCGATTGGTCGAAATGGCTGGGCATATTGTGATGAGCTATTTGTTGATTATCGATGCAACGCGCGATACAGAGGATCAATTCCGCAAATCAGCTGAAGTTTATCTAAATTATGGTGAGGTCGAAGTTCGTCGTCACGCAGCATTTATTAAAACATTTGACGTAGAAAACGTTGATGTTTATAAAGTGGTGTAAATCATACTTATTATAATGAATAGAAACGCTCCCAATTATCCACTGGGAGCGTTTTTTATACAATTCTATTTTTAAAGTATCTATACTTGCAACTTATGTCCGGCACTAAAAAAATCATTCAATCGATAGAGCAGGTAGCTATTTTAAAGTATTCTTTAAAATGGTCTTTGTTGGTTTTGCCGGTAGCTTTGTTTGCCGGTTCGGTGGTTGCATTGTTTTTATTTTTGCTGGATTTGGCTACAAAATTCAGATGGCAGCACGAATGGTTGCTTTATTTCTTACCATTTACCGGTATTGCCATTGTATGGGCTTATCATTCGAAGGGAAAAAACACTTCTGCAGGCAGTAATCTGGTTATGGATGAAATTCATAAGCCGGGTGGGGGTATACCGGTGCGTATGGCTCCGTTCATACTTATTACCACCGTTATTACTCATCTTTTCGGAGGATCGGCAGGTAGAGAGGGAACTGCAATTCAGATTGGTGGTAGCTTGGCCAGTTTTGTGGCAAAGAAGCTGAAATTGAGTGCTGAAGATACTCGTATTCTTTTAATGACCGGAATTGCAGCCGGGTTTGGTGCTGTGTTTGGAACTCCGGTGGCAGGTGCTATTTTCGCGTTGGAAGTCCTGGCAATCGGGCGGATAAAGTACGATGCTCTTTTACCTTGTTTTTTTGCTGCTGTTATGGCTGATATTGTTTGCAGGGCATACGGAATACAGCATACGCATTATCACATCGATTTTCACGAGCAATTGAATTCAGTAGTTCCTTATCTGAATTTTGATTATCTGCTTTTGGTAAAAGTAGTCCTTGCCGGTTTTTGTTTTGGAATTATCAGTTATCTGTTTTCTCAACTATCTCATCAAATAAAAAAGCAGTCGCAGTTATATCTCAAGAACAAATATCTTATCCCTTTTGTGGGCGGCTGCATTGTTATTGCACTTACTTTTTTGGCAGGGACGAATGATTATCTGGGTTTAGGTGTTACCACCTCTTCTGGATCAGGAACGAGCATCGTCAATACTTTTAAGGCGGGTGAAATTGATTCTTTTGGCTGGGCCTGGAAGTTGATTTTTACCACTGTGACGCTTAGCATGGGCTTTAAAGGGGGTGAAGTTACGCCTTTGTTTTTTATTGGTGCCGCCCTTGGAAATACGCTTGCTGTATGTCTTGGTGCGCCTATTGATTTGATGGCCGGCTTAGGTTTTATCGCCGTTTTTGCGGGAGCAACTAATACTCCGTTGGCCTGCACTATAATGGGTGTGGAATTGTTTGGCGGCGACAATATTCTTTATTATGCCGTAGCATGTTTTGTGGCCTACTACTTTAGTGGTCATTCAGGTATTTATCACTCTCAACGGATAGCTATCCCGAAAGCTGATATAATTCGTAAATTGGAGGATGATAAATAGAGTTGGGGATTTTGTATGTTATTTCCCCGTCTGTGCAAATAAATCAGTCAGATCAATTTGAATTACACTTTTTTCAAGGATCTCAAATAGCTGGTCACCAATTACAAAAGCATTACTTGATGCTCTGAAATTAGCAATCACCTTGTTGTCGTTGTCGATAACAATCGTTTCGTCGCCATTGGCCAAAAATTTGAAATCGTTATTTGCAAAGTAGCAAATGTAAAAATCGTCGAAGCTAAGTTGTTTTACTACGTCTAAGTGCGAGTCCAGGCCAAGTGCAATGTTTTTATCTGTTGTAATGTAACTCAGTGTTGTGTCATTCAGAATCAAACTGTGAAAAGTTGAGTCTGTTTTAATGTAAATCTGACTGCCGACAAATCCTGTAAATTTGCCATTTTTTTCAGTGTCGTAAAATCGAAAATCAATTCTTTTACCAGTTTTCAGAGAGTAGTTTGACGCGTTTTTCTCCGAGAGTAGAATAATAGTGTCTTTGCGGATAGAGAAATCAACAAATTCAAAATTCTGGTTTTTTAAAGTGGTATTGAATAGATATTTGCCGTTGTTTTTGTCATAAGCAGCCAAAAAAGGCTTTCCGTAATTTATTTTCCTGTCTTCCATAAATGCAGTCCCTTTGTTTAGCAAATAAAGTACACTGTCTTTCATAAAAATAGTAGAATTGCTTCGTGACCTTCTGTCCGATGCATTTTCCCATTTTGTACTTCCATTCATGTTCAGGCAGGAAATTTTATCTTTCGAGGCAAAATAGATGTTGTCGCCATCAATTAAAGTATTCGACACTAAATCGCAAACTTCGTCGTGCTCTGCTGTAGCCACAAAGGTGCCGGTAAGCAGTCCCAGGCCAAAGCCCACAACATTGGTCGCTATGGTAGAAGAGTAGTTATTTCTACCCGTTACTGCTTCGTAATCCCAGCCTTTACCGCTTTTAATGTTGATGGTATGCAATCCATCGGATATGAGTAAAATAACGGAGTCGTTGAGGTAAGTGACATCGTTCCAGCCAAAGTCATGGCTTATCTTTCTTTTCCAGCAAACTTCTCCGGTGTTTAGATTTATCGCTTCCACCGTATTTTTATCACTGGAGTTAAGTTTATACCCAATGCCAATTTTCAATTTCGGGTCTACGTGATAAAGCGTGTTTTTAGTTTCAAACTGAACTTTCCCATTCTCAAAATTCAATATATTGCTTTGGGTGGCTGTGTTCTCAATAATTAAATTGCCAAACTGCTTGAAATTGGATTGTTGGTAGTTGATGGGTTTGTCCCATTTTACAACATCATCATTCAAGTCAAACTGGAGTATATTGCCAGTGTAGTTTAAACTTTTACTATTTTTACTTTGGTTAATCAGCTGGATGGTGAGGGTATTTGAGGCGCTGTCGATACAGGATTGATTTATTTTATTTGCAAATACAAACTCGTTTTCAGTTATAATAGAGTCGGTGATATAATTTTTTCCGCTGATGTTTTCATATTTGTCTATCAGTAAATTTGACTGAGAAAACGTGCATCCTATTGTAAAAATGGCGACTGAAAATGCGATTAATCTTTTCATAATTGTGAAATTTTAAAGTTGCAATGTTGGGCTAAAATCGTTTTTTTACAAGTACTTTCAATCCATCATGAATTGTTTTTACTACAATTTTAGTACCCTCTTCGTACGGTTCTCCATCATAGTGAAAAGGTCCGGCCTCTTCACGCGTCAATGTGATATTGTCTGATCGGAGCGTTGTCATAAATAAATCTTTGTCAATTGTTTTGGCAAAGAGCTGAAGCGCCAAGGTAGGAATGGCAATAATGGGGAAATTACTCATTATTGATATGTCAATTTTACCATCCTGGACACTGGCTTGTGGGGCTATATATGCATTGTTTCCCCATTGCGATGCGTTAGCAAATGTTAGTACAAAAGCTTTGGCATCTAAATCAATTCCATCTCCTATCAGATGGTAGTTTTGCGATTTATAATTAAAGTATCCGGTAATAATTTTCTCTACGTAGCTCATTACACCTCTTTTTTTACCTTTGGCAAATTCTGTGCTTACGTAAGCATCAAATCCCGTTCCACAAGTGCAAAAAAACGGTTTGTCGTTTACAATCCCATAGTCCATAAAGATGGGCTCAGATTGGTTTAATTGCTGAATGGCTTTTTTGGTATTCATTGGTATGTCTAAATGCCTTGCCAATCCATTGCCCGATCCGATGGGAATAATTCCCAATGATGTGTCGGAATGAACCAATGAGCGTGCTATTTCATTAACCGTACCATCGCCACCTACGGCTATCACCCAATCGTATTTCTTTTCCACAAACTCTTTTGCCAACAATGTACCATGTCCACGGAATTGCGTAAAAACAATTTCTGAGTCAAAAACGGCTGCGTTCAACTCTTGTTGTATGAGTGTAGGCAATTCCCCTTTTTTTTCTGTTCCGGAGTGTGGATTAATGATAAAAGCGATCTTAGTTTTCATGTTTTATTGTTGCGATTCAATTCTAATATTTCATGAGCGAAAGTACTAAATTTTCTCCAATTAAAAAAAATGAGCATTAAATGTCTAAAGAAACTTTCGTTTCGTTGCAAAGTTGTATATTTGCATGTAACATAAAGCCTGCAATAACTACTTTTAAAAGTTTAAACATGTCTAAAAAGAAACGTCCAGCTCCCAGTACCCGCATTAGGAAAACCGAATTAGTGCGCAATATAATAAATGTTTTTAATGAAAATGTCGAAAAGACTTTTAATTATAAACAAGTTTCGTCCTTGCTCAATATTAAATCAGAATCTCAACGTGTTTTCGTGAATCAAATTCTGTATGAGTTGCTTGAGGAAGACTTTTTGGTAGAAATTTCGCGCGGAATGTTCAAACAGAATTCGCGTGGAGGATACATTACCGGAACTATTGAGCGACAAGGCGTAAAAACCTATCTTGTACCGGACGATGGAGGTGAGATAGTCTTTATTCCTGAGCGTAAAACGAATCACGCTTTGTTGAACGATGAAGTGAAAGTGTTTTTGTATGCAAGCCGTAGAGGTCAGCAGCCCGAAGGCGAAGTGGTGGAAATTATCAAGCGGGCTAAGGATACTTTTGTCGGTATATTGGATGTGTCCGAGAATTACGCATTCCTTACCTTGGATAATCGTGTGATGACGAACGATATTTTCATTCCGAAGGCTAAGTTGAAAGGCGGGAAAACCGGTCAGAAAGCGGTAGTGAAATTACTTTCGTGGGAACCGAATGCTAAAAATCCTGTTGGTGAGGTAATTGACATTCTTGGCGATAAAGGTGATAATACGGCCGAAATGCATGCTATTCTTGCTGAATTTGGTTTGCCGTACAAATATCCTGCTGAGGTAGAAGCTGCAGCTGATACGATTGGTGCCGGCATTACTCCCGAAGAAGTGGCCAAGCGTGTTGATATGCGTAACGTGACCACTTTTACCGTCGACCCACGCGATGCTAAGGATTTTGACGATGCGCTATCGCTTCGTAAGCTAGATAACGGACTTTGGGAAGTTGGTGTGCATATTGCCGATGTGACTCACTATGTTCGTCCTAATAGTATTATAGAATCTGAAGCGCAGGAACGTGCTACATCAGTCTACCTGGTCGACAGAACGATTCCTATGTTGCCGGAGCATTTATCTAACGGTATTTGTTCGTTACGCCCCAATGAAGATAAACTTACCTACTCTGTTATTTTTCAGATAAACGATAAGGCTGAAGTACAAAGCTATAAAATTGCCAAAACTGTTATTTGTAGCGATCGTAGATTTGCGTATGAAGAAGCTCAAAAGGTTATTGAAACTGGCGAAGGAGATTATAAGGAGGAAATACTAACGCTTGACAGGTTGGCTAAGATCTTACGACAGGGTCGTTTCGATAGTGGTGCCATTGCTTTTGATAGGGTAGAGGTTCGTTTTGAAATTGATGAAAAAGGGAAACCTGTTTCTGTATTCTTCAAAGAACAAAAGGACGCGAATAAAATGATTGAGGAATTTATGTTGTTGGCCAATAAAACAGTGGCAACGCATATTGGTAAACCCGGAAAGGGAAAAGTAGCCAAGACTTTTGTCTATCGTATTCACGATGTGCCAAATCCCGATAAACTGGCTACCTTCTCGGCATTTATCAAACGTTTTGGTTATAATCTCAAAACTACAGGTAAAGCTGCTGCTGTTTCAGGCTCAATAAATAATTTGTTGGATCAGGTGCAGGGTAAGAAAGAGCAGAACCTGATTGAAACCCTTGCCATTCGTTCAATGGCAAAAGCAATTTATTCTACCTCAAATATGGGACACTATGGATTAGCTTTCGATTATTACACCCATTTCACTTCACCTATTCGTCGTTATCCCGATATGATGGTGCATCGTTTGCTCGAAAGATATGCAAATGACGGTAAGAGTGTGAGTGCAGATGAATGGGAAGATTATTGCAAGCACAGTTCTGATATGGAGCAGTTGGCCGCTAATGCCGAACGTGCTTCTATTAAGTATAAACAGGTTGAATTTATGTCGGAACGTATCGGGCAGGTCTTCGATGGTGTCATCTCCGGTGTTACCGAATGGGGCATTTATGTGGAATTGATTGAAAATAAATGCGAGGGTATGATACCGATTCGCGATCTGGATGATGACTATTATAGCTTTGACGATAAAAACTACTGTCTGGTGGGACGACGCTATAATAAGCGCTACCAGTTGGGCGACGAGCTTACTGTAAAGGTTGCACGAGCTAATTTAGATAAAAAACAATTAGATTTTGTTTTGGCGTAATTATTTTGTTGATTCTTTAGCCAATACTAACTCTCAAGTTTTCTTATGGATAGCTGATTAATTAGGCTTCTTGGCTTGGGCTTTCAACGATGATTGCGAAATTTTCTGCCAAAAATCTCCAATTTCGCTTTGCCGGAATAAATAAAAGCACTATCTTTGCACTCGCAAAAGCAAAGAAATGGCTGCGTAGCTCAACTGAATAGAGTACCACACTACGGATGTGGGGGTTACAGGTTTGAATCCTGTCGCGGTCACAATTTTTTTTAAATCCACTACAATTTATTTGTAGTGGATTTTTTTTTCGTATTTCTGATCAGATTTTTTAAGATTGAATTGGTGGTTAACATTTATTTTCTGTCTTTTTGTTTTGTTTGCAGCTAAAAACGTAATCAAATTGTAAGTGAATTCAGTTTGTTAGTGATTTTTTTGATATAAATCCCCTCTTTTTTGGCTTATTATAGCTTATTTACATGTTAAATGTTGGGATTTGTAAATAATACTTTCAATTTGTAGCTATTTGTTTAGATATTGAATAAATATGTATCTGAATGTTGATTTTTGTTTCTTAAGTCGCACATTATTAGTTTTTTACGTTTGTATTCTATTCTTGCTTTATTTTGTAAAATAACGAGTTTGTACTTAAAAATGGGTGCTGAGCCTACATATTGATAGAAAAAATATGCAGAATTTTTCTATTCGTTAGCAAAAAGACTTGTTTTTTAAATTATTATAGTCTATTTTTGCAAAGTGATTGAATGAGGTAATTCGTTTAAATACAATTTAAAGAAGATTAATAAACAAAATGTGAAATTTATGAGAAAACTAACGTTCTTATTAACCTGCTTGTTTTTAGTAGGTGTGGGTTTGGTTAATGCTCAATCTAAATCCATTTCGGGGAAAGTTCTTTCCGCGGAGGATGGGCAGCCAATTATTGGGGCTACTGTAAAGGTAAAAGGTACCTCAGCCGGTACAATTACCAATGTAGGTGGTGAATTTAAAATCAGTTTGCAGGGTGATGCAAAAAATTTAGTTGTTTCTTATGTAGGAATGACTACTGCTGATGTTTTGGCGCAGGATGGCATGACGGTAAAACTTCAGGCTGATGCAAAAATGATTGATGAAGTGGTTGTAACTGCAATGGGTATTAAAAGGTCTGAAAAGAGTCTAGGATATGCAGCCAGTGTAGTTAAGAGTGAAGAGCTGACTGCGTCTAAATCAGGATCGGTAATGAGTGGCTTGGCGGGAAAGGTAGCTGGGTTAAATATAACTTCGACTGGTGGGGCAGGTAGTTCACAAAAAGTAGTAGTACGTGGATACACATCATTTATCAACAACCAGCCTCTATATGTTATTGATGGTATGCCGTTGATGAATAAATTTGCAGGAAATGATTTATCTAACAATTCAGTAGATTTTGGTAATCAGGCAAATGATGTGAACCCAGAAGATGTTGAATCTGTGACAATTCTTAAAGGTGCCTCTGCTACGGCTTTGTATGGTTCAAGGGCAGGTAATGGTGTAATCTTAATTACTACTAAGCGTGGTAAGCAGAATCAAAAATTAACAGTGACGTATGATGGCTCTTTAACAGCATCTAATGTTCTTCGGGTGCCACAGACTCAAAAGGTTTTTGGTCAAGGATGGCCATATTGGGATGGGTCGGAGAATGGTTCATGGGGTCCTAAACTTGATGGTCGTGAGCACGAATGGGGAGCTTGGTCTGTTGATGATTACAAAGGGGATGCGCCTGCAGGCTTTGTATCACCTAAAAAGAATTTCTCGTATGTAAATAACAGTTTAAGAGATTTTTATGAAACAGGTTATGAACTGCAAAATAATGTAAGTGTTTCGGGTGGAAATAAATTATCATCTTTTTATCTTTCTTTTGGTAATACTACTTCTGATGGCGTAGTACCTACTAATGCTGATACTTATAAGAAGAACTCTGTATCGTTTAAAGGCAGTACTGCATATAATAAGTTTAGTGCTAATTACGATATCTCTTATATAAGAAAGAATATTAAGGCTATATCGACGGGACAAGGAAGTGATGGGTCGACTTTGTTGCAAGAGATTATTCAAATTCCAGTAGATATCAATATTCCTGGTTTAAAGGATTATAACAGCCTCTATAATAACACAGATAATTACTTTACATGGTATGCAGAAAACCCATATTGGGTTATCGCAAACAATGGAAACTCATATGCAGATGATCGGGTATTTGGGAAAATTGATGTAAATTACGATATTCTAAAAGGACTTAAGGCTACTTTTAGAGTAAGTGGTGATTTCACAAACTCTCAAGAAGAAAATTGGAATGCGAAAGCAGATTATCCAGCTGATTCGTGGAGTGCATACGGTGGGAAAGCTGTTGACGCGGGAACTTACACTCAAGAATATAGACGAGTTGCTCAAATTGAGACTACTACGATGTTGAACGCTAACTATAAATTGTCGTCGGATTTGAATTTCGTCGGGGTTGTTGGTTTTAACACAAATGAACAGAGTCTATCGTATCTAAATAACTATTTATATGGGTTGTCTATACCAGGTTATTATAATCTTGGGAATAGTGCACAGAGTCCAGTAGTGGCTACATATGAAGAAACTAAAAGATTGGTGGCTGCGTTTGGTCAGGCTGATCTTGGCTTTAGAGACTATGCTTTTTTGACTTTTTCTTACAGAAATGATTGGTCATCGACTTTGCCTAAAGGAAAGAATAGTTATGGATATTATGGTTTAAATGGATCGTTATTAATTTCAGAAATGCTCAAAAATGAGTTTGATGTGAATTTAAACAATGTCAACTACTTAAAACTCCGATTAGCTAATGGAAAAACAGGTAATGATGCGGAACCATATAAATTGAAGAGTTTGTTTAGAAGGACTTCTATAAATTTAGGTTATGGAGCTGTTGAAGCGCCACTAAGTCAGGTGGTTTCTTTTACAAAAAGCAATTTGCTCGGAAATTCTTTATTGAAACCTGAAATAACAACTGAAAACGAAATAGGACTTGAAGGTAAGTTTTTTGGAAACCGTTTAGGTTTTGATTTTGCAATGTATCGCAAAAACACAAAAGACCAAATATTGGGTATTAATGTGGCTCCTGAATCAGGATATAATACTTATACGCTGAATGTAGGTGAGATACAGAATCAAGGTGTAGAACTAAGGGTGACTGGAAGCCCGATTAAAACAAAAGATTTTGAATGGGAAATTGGTGTTACTTATGCAAAGAATAATAGTTTAGTGAAAAAGCTATGGGAAAGCGGAGGAAATAATGTCACAAACTATCAGATTGCTTCTGCCTATCAGGTAAGTTATATGGCGGTTGTGGGTCAGCCACTAGGTGTATTTCAAGTGCCAAGTATAATGACTACAGCTGATGGTAAAACAATTGTAAACTCATCAGGTCGACCAATGACAGATGCCGCCAACAAAGAAACTCTTGGTAACTCATCACCCGATTTTACAATGGGATTTAATACTAAGTTTAGTTATAAAGGTTTAAGCTTAAGTGCTGTGATTGATTGGAGAAAAGGCGGTAAATTCTGGAGTAATACTGCTGAAATGTTAGCATTTAATGGAAATTCAACTATTACTACATTTAATGATAGGCAACCTTTCCTTGTTCCGAACTCGGTTTATAATACAGGTACAACAGAAAATCCGGTATACGTAGAAAACTCAATTCCTATTCCATGGACAAACATGTATTCTTATTATAACCATAGTACAAATTTAGCTATGTATAAAAACATGGTATTGGATCGTTCTTATTTAAAGCTACGAGAAGTTGTTCTTTCTTATAGATTGCCAGATAAATGGCTTAAGGCAACTCCTTTTTCAAGAGTAGATGTGAGTCTTGTTGGACGTAATCTATTATTATTCACTCCATCTTCTAATAATTTTGTTGATCCAGAGGCTACCAACTACGGAAACGACATTACTTCTGAGTTAGGTGAATTTTGCGCAGCTCCAACGAATAGAAACTTTGGAGCATCTTTAAAAGTAATATTTTAATAAAAAATAGTGAAAGTTATGAAAAAAATAATATATAACATTGCTTTGGTCAGTGTCTTATTTTTAATAACATCTTGTTCAAACTATCTGGATGTTAATACTGATAAAAACAATCCTGAGACAGTAACTCCGGATGTGTTGCTACCTTCAGCCTCTCTTTGGATTGCATCTGCAACAGGAGGTGACTTACAATTGATTTCGAGTATCTGGTCGCAGTATTATGCTCAAAACAATAGCTCTAATCAATACACTACAGTTGATTCATATAATTTAAATGATGGTAATTATAATAGCTCTTGGTCCTTTTTGTACTCGGGAGCGTTAGAAGATTTAAAAATTGCTAATGATCTTGCTGTTGCTGATAAAAGATGGAATTACTACGTGGCTTCAAAAGTCTTAACTGCTTTTACTTGTCACATATTAACTGATTTTTATGGCAATGTACCCTACACTGATGCATTGCAGGGTGAGTCTAATGTGACACCTAAATTGGATGATAGTAAAACTGTGATTTATCCGGCAATCATCGCAATGTTAGATGATGCGATTTCTAAAAAGGGTGATGCCGAAACCGCTGAAGAGCTCAAGTCGATGGGAAGCTTTGATTATCTTTATGGTGGTGATATTGAATCTTGGATTAAATTTGCTAAAACCTTAAAGTTGAAGTTGCTTATGCGCGATTTCGATACAAATAAAGTTGGTATTAAAGCATTACTTGATGAAGGTGATTTATTGACTTCTGATGCAAAGCTTGATATATTTATTGATGCTGCTGATAAGTCGAATCCCCTATATGAGAATGATAGACGAAAGCTGAATACAACTAATAATTTAAGAGGGAGTTCAACTTTAATTAATTATTTGAACACCAATAGCGACCCTCGTGTTGCTGTGTATTTTGGAAAATCGAGTCTTAAAAATTATTTAGGTATGCCTCAGGGTTCATATGCTTTGTTGCAACCTACATCTGCGTTCCCGACATACTCAAAAGCAGCTTTAGCTGCGACAGATCCTGTGTATTTTATGTCTGTTGCTGAATGTTATTTCTTGCAAGCAGAGGCATACGCCAGATTAAATGATCTCGTTAATGCGAAAACTAACTATGATGAAGCTGTAAGCGAAGCTTTTGCACGTTGGGGATTTGATGCTAGTACCTTTATTGCCATTGGTGGGGTTTATGAATTTAGTGCTACAACACCATTAAAGTCAATTATGACTCAAAAATGGATTGCAGCTGTTCGTTGTCAGGCTTGGGATGCTTTCTTTGATATCAATAGAACCGGATACCCTTCTATTGGGACACAGTATGTGGGAGATGCAGGATATGTTTTAGGAAATCTCACCCCTTCAAAATCGTCAGTGTTGCCTGTTGGAGAATTTCCTCATAGAATGCTTTATCCAAAACGTTCTTCTGACTACAATCCGAATGCGGTAGATGCTAAGAAAAATGGCTTGTCTGCAAAAATGTGGTGGCAAAAATAATTTTAATTCATAAAATAAATTGAGATGAAAAATATAAAGATAATATTATTACTACTTGTAATAGCTGGGGTTTATTCTTGCGAAACATACAAGGATCCCGCAATAGAGTATTCCCCTGTGTACCCATTGTCAGGTCAGTGGTATATTCAAGTATATGATGCTGTACCTGACACTCTGTTAAGTAAATCATATTTTACGATGTATTCGTATAATGTTTCGTCAGATGTGGTTGATTCAATGTGGTTGTTTTTAGATTCAGTAAAGGTAGCTCCTCCTTGCGGTAAGTTTCGTGCTAAAGTAGCTTGTAGTGTTCCAAATAAATCGTTTAGTGTTACTAAGTCTGCAAACAATCTGTACTCTAATAGCTTTATCGGACTTACGGCAGGTTCAGTGGTTCTGAATGGTGGTAAGACCTTTGGGGGTACAGTTGCTGATGTTGTCTCATTGGTGTTGACTACAGATAAGAAAACTGGAAAAACATTTAAAATTAAGGGGGTGCGTGTTTCTGGATGGCCAGAGGATATACCTCATTGATTTCTGAGTATCTGATTTATAATAGAAAAAGCGCTGTCTCCAAAGTAATATTTGAGACAGCCTTTTTTTTTGAGGAAATTGTATACTGTTATTTTTATGTTTTACAGCAGTTTTCTTGTTTTACTTAATTATTTCCAATATATTTGCAATCAATAAATCTTAAATGCTGCAATATGGTGGCGTACTAGTACGAACGAGCCATGCAAAACTGCAGCGCTCAGTCGTACTACTACGAACGAGCTACGCAGATTGCAGCACTCAGTCGTACTAGTACGAACGAATGAAACGAAAATGCAGCGCTCAGTCGTATTAGTACGAACGAGCCAAGTGGAATTGCAGCACTCGTTCGTATTAATACAGCGATTTCAACTTTTTAATACGGATATTCAATAATAAAAACTGAGAGTTTTATAAACGTTATATTATTAATCACCTAATTAGATCTTATTATGTTGGAAATTGAGGAATCTTCTTTGAGTCGTTATCAAAACGATGAACATTACAACTTTCACACTGAAGTGAATGGTTTGATTACTTATTACACGGCAGCAAGTTTGTTGATTGCCGCTGAGTATGCCACCTATTTTCCGTTACTCGGTGAAGAAGGTGAGGCTTTGAATTTTGTAAGGAAAAATAGTTATTCCACATTAGTTGCGCAAGCGGATATCGTTCGCGATAACACAATTGATGGTATGGATGATGCTATTAGAAGTGGCGTGAAACATTTCAATGCGGAAGTAAGAGAACCTGCTAAACGATTGAAAATTCTACGGGCAAGTTCCGGTAATATTACCCGGAAAGCTTACAGTAAAGAGAGTGGAGATATTGTTAAGCTATTGTCGGACTTGAAAGGGCCATATGCTGCTGATGTTGCCGCTGCAAAAATTAGCGATTGGGTTGGAGAATTAGAAGTTAATCAAACTAATTTTGTTGCCACGCAGAACCATCGTTACGATGAAGAAGGTGAGAAAACACGAGTACGCATGAAGAAAGTGCGTGTGGAGGTTGACGAGGCGTACAGAATTATGGTGAAAAAGATAAACGCTCTGATAATAGTTAACGGCGAAGCTCCTTATGTAGAATTTGTAAACAAGCTCAACCAGCGAATAGAAGCATACACAACTAATTTAGCCATATATAAAGGGAAGATAACTTCCAACCCTGTTGAAGAAGTGAAATAAAAAAACTCCTCGTGCTCTGTGTACGGGGAGTTTTTTTTATGAATTGTTCAAATGATCTTGAAAATCTCTTCCAGCGTTTCTATTCGATAGGTCGCCGGCTTTTTGGTAGAGCTTGGTGAGGGTTGGTAAAATACCTGATCAATCCCTGCATTTCGTGCGCCCACGATATCGGCTTCGTAGCTGTCGCCAATCATTAGGCATTCGGAGGCGGTGGCGTTGTTGAGTTGCATGGCATACTCGTAGATGCGTTTGTCGGGTTTCAGTGCCTTAGCGCCCTCGGAAAGGACGATGTGGGTGAAGTAGTGCTCCAGGTTGGAGCTTCGTAGTTTTTTGTACTGGACTTCTATAAATCCATTGGAGATAATGGTGAGGGGATATTTAGGGTAAAGGTAATCCAGCAATTCCTTGGCGTGGGGAATAAGCAGCGTTTTTGTGGGTAGCATTTCCAGAAATTCACGCCCAATCTTTTCGGCTATTTTTATATTGCCGGCTCCCACCTGAACCAGCGGATGGCTAAAACGTTCGAAGTTAAGAAACTCTTTTGTTATTTCGCCTTTTCCGTAAAGCTCCCACAGTTCGAGGTTTCGTTTGGCGTAGATATTGAAATAATGCTCAAAACTATCGAAATGATTATATAGTTGATGGTTGTTGTAGATTTCTTCTAATGCAGCTTGCGCATTGGCGTGAAAATCCCAAAGAGTATCGTCGAGATCGATAAAAATGTGTTTGTACATGATAAAATTAGTAAACGAGTAGACGAAAATTGAAATTATACTTTATTTAGGGTCAACTGAATTGCCCTATCTGTTTTCACAAAATTAGATTACGGTGCGCTGCACCTTAGGCTTATCCGAGAAATAGAATTTCTACAAAGATTTGGCTGCGCCGATTTTCAATTCGCCACTCTGTGGCTTTGCTGTAGGTGCAGCGCACCGTTATCTTTGTAGCTATTTATGATATGAAACAACCAAAGGTGCAGCGCACCGAGATATCTTGTGTAAAGAAATGAATCGGTACAAAAACTGTGCACATTGAGATGTAAAGTGTGATCGTCTTGGATTTACATTTAATGAATGAACGTTTTTCCAGTTAGCACTTTTGAGAAATAATATTGTATTTTAACGACAATGCGCTTTCCGGACTGGGAAAACGCACTGTTTGATCAACTAATTATGCATTGTGAATTATACATTATGCATTATTCTTTTTTCATTCCACCTCAATTACCAGGTATTTGCTAATGCTCCAGAATTGGTTGGGTTCAACAATCAATAATATAAAATTACCATTTTCCTTTTCTAAGGTGTATGAAGATTTTGGATGTGTGGTAAGGATTTTAGCACGTGTCGAGTAAAGCGGAATAGATTTCGTATTTCGCGCGTCAATTCGTACAAAATAATTTTTGTTGAAATCGCTCTGAAGTACTCTTTGTGGGCTGAAAAGACCGTCGGATGTAATGATCCTTTGTTCTTTCAGTTCTTTCTTTGTTCCAAAAACATACCAGGCAGTGTGGATAGTTTCATCCTGCTCCTTGATTTTAGTTTCTTTTACTTTGACGTCGGTCGACAAATCTTCTACGTTTTTCCCCAAGTCATTCACTGTAGAGCCCAGTTGAGTAATCAATGAATCTTTCTGAGATAATTGTATTTGCAATTCAGCTACTTTCGAAGATTCTTCTTCCAGTGATTTGGATAGACGGGAAATGGTTTGTTCAAGCTCCGCCGATCTGAATCCACTTCTTTTTAGTTTTGCTTTCAAACGCGCTAATTCATCTTTGTTGGTTTGAAGCATCTCATTCAGGTACGACATGTCCTCGTTAATTTTTTTGCGCATGTCATCGTTCAGTTCCTGACCAACCGGCTGAATAGATATTGAATTTTGAGTGCTTTTTATCTTTTCAATATTCTGTTGAATCTGATTCATGGCCGAGAAATAGCCGTCTACTTCATCTTGTAGTTTCAACTTTGCGTTTTGTAGTGAATCGTTTTGAGCTTTTAAGGCTTTGTAATCGTCGGCTGAACGTTTTCCGCATGATGCCATTAAAACGAGCAAGATGGCAAGCGAAAAAATAGTAGGTTTCATTGAGAAAAGTATTGAAAAGTTTGTTGGCAAATGGAAATTGATACAGTTGCAATTAATAATTGTCGATTCGTAATTATTAGTTGTTTACGGGTGCAAAGGTAATGTTTATTCTTCAAAACCTGCAACAATAATTACAATTTCTCCTTTAGGAGTATGCTCTGTATAATATTGTATTAATTCTTGTAATGTCCCGCGTTTTGTTTCCTCGTAAATCTTTGATATTTCGCGCGAAACGGATGCTTTACGTTCAACTCCAAATGCTTCGGATAGTTGAGTAAGTGTTTTTACCAGACGAAAAGGTGACTCGTAAAAAATCATGGTACGGCTTTCAGTAGCGAGTAGGTTGATCTTTGTTTGACGTCCTTTTTTCTGTGGTAAAAAACCCTCAAAACAGAACCTGTCGTTGGGTAAACCCGAGGCTACTAAAGCCGGCACAAAAGCCGTTGCACCCGGCAGACATTCTACCTCGATGCCGTTTTCAACGCATTGGCGAACAACCAAAAATCCGGGATCGGAAATGGCCGGTGTACCTGCGTCGGAGATGAGTGCTACGGTTTGCCCGCTCTTGATGCGCTGAACCACATTTTCCACTGTTTTGTGTTCATTGAATTTGTGATGCGAATGCATTGGAGTTTTTATCTCGAAATGCTTTAGTAAAAAACCGCTTGTTCGCGTGTCTTCAGCCAGGATCAAATCAACCGATTTTAAAACTCTGATGGCGCGAAAGGTCATATCCTCCAAATTTCCTACCGGTGTAGGTACAACGTATAATCTCATGCTTTATTATTTGTTTTTATTTGTTTAGGGGCAATGTGTGTTGAGACAATGCATGTTGAGACAACGCATGCGTTGTCTCTTCTATAAAAATCGTCTTTTTACAATTTGATAAAAATCCTCTGCGGTATCATTGTCAGTTGCCCAACCGTATTTTGACCGAAGGAATGATAATGCCTCATTTTCGGTGGCAAGTTGATTGAGGTAGGTCAGGGTTTTATTCATGTCTTCACCATTTCCGCGAAATAGTTCGCGCTGAAAACGGAAACGGTCGCCAATATTTATTCCTTGCTTGATGTCCGATATTTTCTTGTTGCCCAGCACCGAGCTGATCGTATTTTCAGTTCTTGATAAAAGTTCATTTCTGGTTACGGAAGTTACTAAGTTCTTATCGCCGATTATAGATTTTCTGGTTTCTTCAACTATCGTTCTGGTTTCGTTGCTGGAGAATTTTTCTTCGACAATTTCCTCATCATTCGAAGCTGTTTCGACAGTTGATGTAATTTCTTCCACTTCTGCTACTTCGTTCGTTAACTCTTCTATTTCCTCTTCGTCTTCTGTCTCCTCCTCAAGCTCTTCTTCTTCTTCTTCTTCTTCTTCGATAGTTTCCTCTTCTTCTAATGTTTCGGTAGGTGAGGCATCTTCTTTAATGATATCGGTTTCGGTCGTTTCTATGCTCGCTACATTTTCAATGATTTCTCCCGGAGCTTCAGCGATGACTGTTTCCTCTGCCGGTTTTTCGGAGATTGCTTCTATATCATTATGAACAATGGGTTGTATCTCGTCTTCGGTTGAGTTGTCTAACGACTCGGGCATAACGGTTGATAGTATTTCAATATATGATTGTATATCATCGGTTTTGCGTTGAGCCAATTGGATGATTGCTTTTGGATAATGTTCCATTTCCATAAAGCCCTCGGTAATCATTTCCAACTCTTGAATTGATTTTTGAAGTAGTGTTACTAATAATTTTCTGTTCATATCTTTTTTGTAAAAACGATTTTAATCCTCATAATTTCTTTAACTTTGCTCCTCGGAGTACGAATGAGCTATTCATAATAAACTGCGATTAATTTCAAATCTTATATTAATTGGTAATAAAAGATTTCGAATGTCACATTCTTTCACGAAAATTGTACCTTTGTAATGATGAATTGTGCTCAGCGAGGTATTTGTTATCTTATTTCGGTGTAAAGTTACAATATTCCAAAGAGAAAAGAAAAAAGAACTGCTAATTTTCAATAAAATACAATGATTTATTCAGAACGAAACCACCCTAACCAACAAAAGCGTGGAAGTATAGAAGTTATATGTGGCTCCATGTTTTCGGGAAAAACCGAAGAATTGATTCGAAGACTCAAACGTGCAAAGTTCGCGAAACAAGAAGTTGAAATTTTTAAACCGAAGATTGATACCCGATATTCCGAGGATGAAGTCGTTTCGCACGATCGTACTGCCATTCGATCTACACCTGTTGAGTCATCGGGTAGCATTTTGCTTATGTCGGGCGATGTGGATGTGGTGGGCATTGACGAGGCGCAATTTTTCGACGAGGGTTTGGTTGATGTGTGCACTCAATTGGCAAATCAGGGGGTGCGCGTAATTATCGCGGGCTTGGATATGGATTTTAAAGGAATCCCTTTTGGTCCGATGCCTGCGCTTTGTGCGATAGCCGAGGATGTGTTTAAGGTGCATGCTATTTGTGTTCGTTGTGGTGCATTGGCTTATGTGTCTCATCGTTTAGTGGATAGTGATAAGCGGGTGCTTTTGGGTGAAATGAGTGAATATGAGCCTATTTGCAGAGATTGTTTTAATGCTGTGCCGCATTGATAAGTTTGCAATAATCTAATAAATCGAAAATAAAACTGATATGTCATGAATACAAATCCAAAACCTTTTACCCTCGACCGGGTTGTTCGTATGCTTATTGGCTTGTTTGTGGTAGTTTTACTGTTTTTGTTGATCAATAAGCTGAGTGGAGTTTTATTGCCATTTCTGATCGCTTGGTTGTTGGCTTATTTGTTGCAACCGTTTGTCGGTTTTTTTCAGCATAAATTAAAGTTTAAAAATAGGATGTTGTCTATTCTCGCAACACTTCTGCTTTTTTTTGGCTCGCTAACGGCTTTGGTGTTTATTCTTGCACCTATCGTAAGCCTCGAGCTCCAGAAACTGTCCCAATCAATAGTTATTTATACCCAAACTATTGATATGAATACGCTTATACCGGTGGCGTGGCAAACAGAAATTAAACACTATCTGGAGCAATTGAAATTTCAATCGGTATTGAAGGATCAGAATATTATGGATGGAATAAAAAAACTGGCTCCTCAGTTGTGGGATTTGGTTAATGGATCTATTAATTTTATTTTCGGTTTTTCGGTGGTGATAGTTGTTTTCTTGTATCTTGTTTTTATTTTACTTGATTATGAGAGGATTTCTGCAGGTCTGTTTCATATTGTTCCTCCGAAATACAGAAAATTGATAACAGAGGTTATTGTAGATTTAGAGTCGGGGATGAATAAGTATTTTCGGGGACAGGCTCTTATTGCTCTGATTGTTGGAGTCCTTTTTGTTATCGGTTTTAGTATTATAAAGTTGCCATTGGCCATTATTCTAGGTTTATTAATAGGGTTGTTCACTTTGGTGCCTTATTTGAAGGTGGTGTTACTAATTCCTTGTGCTATTATGGGGCTGCTTCAGTCGGCCGAGACAGGTCAGAGCTATGGGTCGGTGTTATTAGGAATTGCTGTTGTTTTTGCGATTGTTCAGGTATTTGAGGATATGTTTCTGACTCCTAAAATTATGGGTAGGGTAACCGGACTTAACCCTGCTGTTATATTGCTTTCACTTTCTGTTTGGGGCTCGTTGATGGGGATGGTAGGTATGATTATTGCTCTTCCAATGACTACGCTGATCATTTCATATTATAAAAGGTTTGTATTGAAAGAATTTCACGAAGAGGAGATGGTTGGTCCAGAAAATACTGTGGAAATTGTATCCGACAAAGCAGTTGACATGTAACCGTTGGAATATGTATTTTTGGTTTATTTAAATGCTAAAATCATAATTCATTTGAAATGTGTGATTAACAAAATTCACATAATTTTGAGCTAAAATTAAAATTATATCGAGATATTATCAAATAAAATCTAAATTATTAACTCAAATCGACTCATAACAATGTTTTCAATTAACAAACAAGGTTAAAGAATGTTACTTTATGCACAAAGGTTTAATTATTTTGTAAATTTGTAGCCGAATATGAAGAAGACGACAATTTGGATACTTATCATTACGATGCTTGTGACTTTTGTAGGGCTTATTGCTTTGCAAGCGCGTTATGTAAGAATCAATGCCGAGATGGTGGAAAATCAGTTCAATGATAATGTTCAACGGGCATTATTTCAGACTGTAAGTTTAGTAGAGGAGAATGAGGCTCTCGATTATTTAAGTCAGACTCTCGAAGGAAGCGAAATCCATGGAACGAATAATAAATATATAAACGGTGATGCTCAAAACCTGAAATTGAAAAAGGATATCGATAGTATGGCCGAGAATTCGAAATTGACGTCGGAACAACTTAATCGTCCAACTATTCGTTTGTCAACCCGTCATGGACAGGCAACCATCGAGGAAACGTCGAGATATTTACAAGATAAGTTTCAAAAGAATTTTTCTCGTTCAAAAACGATTCTCGATCAGGCAGTATTCAGATGGATGCGAGAGAGTGATAATAAAGAAATTAACGAACGTGTTAATTTCAATGACTTGAATGATATTCTGGAAAAGGTATTAGTCAACAACGGAGTGGAGCTTCCGTTCTTTTACTCGATAGTGGACAATCAGGGCAAGATAATATATAAGTGTCACAAGGATATACACCAGACTGAGTTGAACATCAATAATAATGTTTATACTCAAAAGCTGTTTCCGTTAGAAGAGTCTAACGCACCGGCATATTTGCAGGTTGTATTTCCAACTAAACAAAATTTTATTCTGAATTCTATGAATTTGCTGTTGCCATCTGTTGCCTTGGTTTTGCTTATTCTTTTCATATTTATTGTTGCTATTATTATCATTTTCAGACAAAAACAACTGAATACAATGAAGAATGATTTTGTAAACAATATGACTCATGAATTTAAAACGCCGATATCAACCATTTCATTAGCGTCGCAAATGTTGCAGGACCCCGGGGTGGGTAAAACACCCGAAACCTTGAAACATATTTCGAAAGTGATTCGTGATGAGACAAAAAGATTGAGCTTTCAGGTTGAGAAAGTGCTGCAAATGGCTGTTTTCGAAAGAGAAAAGTCAACATTGAAAATGAACGAGATTCAAATCAATTCGCTTATCAGAGATATTATTGGTAATTTTTCTCTTAAAGTAACGAGCAAAGGAGGTAAGATAACTTCTAATCTAAAGGCTACAAATGATTTAGCTTTTATTGATGAGGTGCACTTTACCAATGTTATCTTTAATTTAATGGATAATGCACTTAAATACAGCGATAAACCCTTGCTTTTGACCTTGGAAACATGGAATGAAAAGGATAATTTATTGATAAGCATTGAGGATAATGGAATTGGAATTCACAAGGAAGACCTGAAACGGATTTTTGAAAAATTTTATCGGGTGTCAACAGGCAATCTTCACAACGTAAAAGGTTTTGGTTTAGGACTGGCTTACGTTAAGAAGATAGTTACTGAGCACAAAGGCTCCATAAAAGCGGAGAGCGAATTAAATATAGGAACGAAATTTATAATATCAATACCAACTTTAAAAAATTACTAATTATGATCGACGAAAAAGTAAAAATCTTATTATGCGAAGATGACGAAAATCTTGGCATGCTTCTCAGAGAATATTTGATTACTAAAGGTTATGATGCAGATTTACAACCTGATGGTGAGGCTGGTTACAAGGCTTTTTCAAAAAACAAATATGACTTGTGCGTATTTGATGTGATGATGCCTAAAAAGGACGGTTTTGCACTTGCTGCAGATGTACGTTCACTAAATACCGAAGTGCCAATTATCTTTCTTACCGCCAAATCGATGAAAGAAGATATTTTGCAGGGATTCAAATTGGGTGCAGATGACTATTTGTCTAAGCCATTCAGCATGGAAGAGTTACTGTACCGTATCGAATCAATTATGCGTCGTGTGAAAGGTAAAAAAGCTAAAGATGTAGTTACCTATGCTCTTGGTAATTTTATTTTTGATGCACAAAAACAAATGCTTATCCTTGATGGTGATGCTAAAAAACTGACCACAAAAGAGTCCGAATTATTGAATTTGTTGGCCGCTAATGCTAACAATATTTTAGAACGCAACTTTGCCCTGAAAACCATTTGGGTAGACGATAATTATTTCAATGCCCGTAGTATGGATGTGTATATCACTAAATTACGTAAACTATTGAAAGCTGACGAAAATGTAGCTATCATCAATATTCACGGAAAAGGATATAAACTAATTACACCTCAAGCCAAAGAAGAATAGATCTTAATCAATAATTTTTTGGTTGAGAATTGATATAAAAAAACCGCACTTTATGTGCGGTTTTTTTTATGTTCGGTAGTAAATTCTATATTAATGAGCTGTGAAATTTCTTCAGCCTTGTCAACAATATACCTGGGAGAGAGTTCCATTAATTCCGCGCGTGGGCGGAATCCCCAAGTCACGCCGCAAGCATCTACGCCTGCATTTTGAGCTGTCTGCATATCTACACCCGAGTCGCCGATATAAAGCACTTCTTCCGGCTTATCCACCTTTGCCAGTGATAAAATATCCTGAACGATAGTTGGATCCGGTTTTACAGCTACTCCTTCGCGTTGACCAAAAACGGCAATAAAATGTATTTCAGGAAAGAAATGTTTTACAAGTTTTTCTGTGGCTTTATGATATTTGTTTGAAGCTACAGCAATCATTATTCCGGATGATTGTAATTTTATAAGAAGTTCAGGGATACCTGCATAAGGTACAGTTAGCTCGGAACTATGGATTTCGTAATGTTCCAGAAAACATTTTCTCAGTCTTAGAATATTTTCCTGGTTCTTTTCACCTTCTGGTAAAATCCGTTCAAAAAGTTTGTTGATACCATTACCGATAAAAAAACGATAGGCAGAGATTTCGTGTGTAGGAAATCCACATTTTGTAAGAGCGTAATTTGAACTTTCAGCCATATCGGCTATGGTGTCGAGCAATGTGCCGTCGAGATCGAAAATAAGAAGAGATTTCATTTGTTAGTTGTTTTCTAGAATCTTTTGTCTATTTCTTCGTGAGTAAAGATAGTGAGGATTCTCTTCCCGTCAGGAGTGAAATTATGGTTGGTACATGCAAAAAGGCGGTCGATTAGATCGCTCATTTCTTCATTCGAAAGACGTTGACCGTTCTTTAAAGCAGATGACTCGGCCAATGAGAATGCAATAGATTCATGCATGGTAGTGCTAAGATCTTCGGCAGTTGTTTTGGTTTTGTCAAGCATGACCAGCAATAAATCGATGACACTTCCCGTTCCTACGTTTTCCGGAACTCCTCTCACATTAAATGAATGGTTGGCCTCTGGCTCAAAATCAAAACCGAGATATTGAAGGTCGGGTAGCATTTGTTCAAAGATCAGTACATCATCGGCGCTTAACTCTAGTATTTCAGGGAAGAGTATTTGCTGAGATAATGCTTTACGATTTTCTATCTGGCTGATATACTGTTCAAAAAGTATTCGAACATGTGCTCTGTGTTGATCAATCATCAACATGCCCGATTTCAAACTGGTGATGATATACCGGTTCTTGAATTGGAAGTTGTCAGCTCGTTGTTCACTGATCTCCATTATTTGCTGTTTTTCCTCAGGCACAGAACTTATAATGTCCAGAGCTATAGATTCTGGCTGCCAGTTGGGCATCGATTCAATTGTTTCGGTTTTTTTCTCAAAGTTGCCGTACAGGTTTTCCCAATCCAATGCGGGGCGTTTATATGCACTCGTCCCAAATGGATTGTAATTCGGATTAAAGTTTGTTTGCGGAGGACGTACGTTCTCTATCGACATGCTGGTGGGCATCTCCAGCGCACCTTCCTGATCAAAATCAATGGATGGAATAATATTAAACTTACCCAACGATTCTTTGATGGATGCCGAAAGAATAGACCAGATGGCTTGTTCGTTTTCGAATTTTATTTCAGTTTTAGTAGGGTGGATATTTACATCGATGGTTTGCGGATCCACCTCCAGATAAATAAAATAATTCGGACTTTCATTGGCCTGAATCATTTGATTATAAGCCAACAAAACCGCTTTGTGGAAGTAGGGGTGACGCATGTATCGGCCATTCACAAAAAAATACTGAATAGCCGATTTCTGGGCAAATTCAGGTTTCCCGACATACCCATTGATACTCACCAGATTGGTAGACGTTTCAATCGTCAGCAGTTGCTGTTGCCAGCGTTTTTTTGCATTTTTGCCGAAAATATTTTCAATGCGTACTTTGTTATTCGAAGCAGGAAGTTGAAACATTTCATCGTCACCATCAAATAATGCAAAAGCCACATTGGAGTTTACCAGCGCAATGCGATAAAACTCTGTAAGGATATGACTTTTCTCGACGTTGTCACTTTTTAGAAAGCGTCGGCGCGCTGGTACGTTGAAAAATAAGTTTTTTACCTGAAAGGCTGTACCGGTATCACATTGTACCATTTCCTGCTTAAAGACCCGTGTTCCGGCTATTTCAACAAATACACCCAATTCATCTTCTGCTCTGCGTGTACGTAACTCTACCTGAGCCACAGCAGCAATCGACGCCAGTGCTTCGCCACGGAATCCCATTGTTTTGAGCGAAAATAGATCGGCAGCATCGGTAATTTTAGATGTCGCGTGACGTTCGAAAGCCATTCTGGCATCCGTTTCACTCATACCTTTGCCATTGTCAACCACCTGAATTAATGTTCGGCCGGCATCTTTTATCAATATCTGAATAAAGGTGGCACCTGCATCAATCGAATTTTCAACTAATTCTTTTAGAACCGATGCCGGACGCTGAATCACTTCACCGGCTGCAATTTGATTTGCAACCGAATCGGGTAAAAGATGAATAATATCGCTCATGTTACGAATTAAAAGTTGACAGTTGACAGTTGGAGATAGAACTACATCTAGCAACAACTGTCAACTGTCAACTGTAAATTATCAACTATTTAATTAAATTTGCCCTCGTATTTTACGTTTGTGTCGTTCACAAACTGACGAATACGCTGTTCTTCTTCAAGTTTACAGATGAGTAGAACGTTATCCGATTCAGCTACAATATAGCCTTTTAAGTCTTGAATGACAGCCAGTTTACCTGAAGGTAAAGCAACGATATTATCTTCACAATCGTAAAATACGGTTTCGCATTTTAGCGTCACGTTTTTATTCTCGTCTTTTGGCGACATTTCGTAAAGCGATCCCCAGGTGCCCAAATCGGTCCAACCAAAGTCTGAACAAAGAACATAAACATCCGATGCTTTTTCCATAATGCCATAATCTATTGAAATATTTGGGCATGACGGATACATTTCATCAATGAATTCCTGTTCTTTAGGTGTGTTGAAAAATTCAGTGCCCACTTTAAATTTTGTAGCCACTTCAGGCAATAATTCATCAAACGCTTTGTCTATCGTTTGCAAATTCCACAAGAAAATTCCGGAATTCCAGAAAAACTCCCCGGTTTCGAAAAAAACCTGAGCCAACTCAGCATTTGGCTTTTCGGTAAATGTTTTTACTTTTCTAAGATTTGTTTCTCCTTCGCTGATTTGAATGTAACCATATCCTGTTTCAGGGCGACTTGGTTTAATCCCTAATGTCAATAAGCAATTATTCTTCTCAACAAAATCAAGACCGACTTTAATTGTTTCAAGAAAATCATTTTCCTTTAAAATCAAGTGATCCGATGGTGCTACAATTATATTGGCTTTATCGGTCATAGATTTAATTCTATTTACCGCATAAGCAATACATGGCGCTGTGTTTCGTCTGTTTGGTTCCAGTAAAACCTGATCGGCTTTTATTTCCGGTAGTTGCTCCAGAATTAAATCTTTGTATATGACATTTGATACAATTATAATATTTTCGGCAGGCACCAGATGGTGAAGTCTATCAAAAGTCATTTGCAAAAGAGAACGTCCGGTTCCAAAAAAATCAAGAAATTGTTTTGGGCGATCGTTTCTACTAAACGGCCAAAAGCGGCTACCAACGCCACCTGCCATAATAATGCAATAATTATTTTCCATTGTCAATATAAGTTTGAGTTTATTATTTCGGGTTCTAAAAATTGTACTAAGATACTATGTTTTTTTGAGCAAAACAAGAACTAGGTATACAAAAGCAACGAGCTTGTCTTCAAAAAGAAAACAAGCTCGTTGTGATTAACTTTGTGTCAGGCGATTAATTAATCTTCCGATTCATTAGCACCAACTTCTATAACACTTTTGCGGGCATCAACTTTTTTCTCATATTCATCGCGTGAAAAAACTACGATTTTATCGAATTCACGTTGACCTGTTCCTGCAGGAATCAAGTGTCCACAAATAACATTTTCTTTCAATCCTTCAAGTCTGTCAACTTTACCATTAATAGCAGCATCGTTCAATACTTTTGTAGTTTCCTGGAACGAAGCAGCCGACATAAAGCTGTTGGTTTGAAGTGCAGCACGGGTAATACCTTGTAAAATCTGATTCGAAGTAGCAGCAATTGCATCACGCGTTTCTACCAATTTCATATCACGACGTTTCAACATACTGTTCTCATCACGCAACTTACGTGGTGTAATGATTTGACCCGGTTTCAAGGTTGTTGAATCACCTGCATCCAGAATTACTTTTTTACCCCAAATACGATCATTTTCTTCCATGAAATCGTTTTTGCCGATAATTTGTTTTTCTAAGAAACGAGTATCACCTTGTTCCAAAATCTCAACTTTACGCATCATTTGACGTACAATTACCTCAAAGTGCTTATCATTGATTTTTACACCTTGCAGACGGTATACATCCTGAACTTCGTTTACAATATAATCCTGAACCGCTGTAGGTCCTTTGATTAATAAGATATCCGAAGGAGTAGTTGCACCTTCCGAAAGTGGAATACCTGCACGTACAAAGTCATTTTCCTGAACAAGAATTTGTCTTGATAATGGAATCATGTATTTCTTAACCTCACCGGTTTTCGAAGTTACAGTCAACTCACGGTTACCACGTTTGATTTTTCCGAAAGTTACCTCACCATCAATTTCGGCTACTACAGCCGGGTTAGAAGGGTTACGAGCTTCGAATAACTCAGTTACACGTGGAAGACCACCGGTAATATCACCTGCTTTACCAACGGCACGAGGTATTTTTACCAACATCTGACCCATTTTGATTTTATCGCCATTATCCAATACCAAGTGGGCACCCACCGGTAAACTATAAGTACGTAATATAGAACCATCTTTAGACACAATGTGTGCACTTGGAACCTTGTTACGATCTTTAGTTTCGATAATAATCTTTTCACGCAGACCTGTTGCCTCATCGGCTTCAGCCTTAAAGGTAACGTTTTCAATTACATCTTCAAACTCAATTTTACCTTCAGTTTCAGAAATAATTACCGCGTTAAATGGATCCCATTCGCAGACCATTTGACCTTTTGTTGCCACTTCACCGTCTTTAACGTACAGTTTAGAACCGTAAGGAATATTTTGAGTGGTAAGTGCAATGTCAGTGTTAGGGTCAATTACACGCATTTCAGCCAGACGGCTTACTACTACCTGATAAATGGCCTTGTCATCACCAACTGCATCTACCGTACGAAGTTCATCAAATTCAAGACGACCATCATATTTCAATACAATTTTTGATTCTGCTGCAACGTTCGAAGCGATACCCCCAACGTGGAACGTACGAAGTGTAAGCTGTGTACCCGGCTCACCAATTGATTGAGCTGCAATAACACCTACTGCTTCACCGATATGAACCATTTTGTTAGTTGCAAGGTTACGACCGTAACATTTTGCACAAACACCTTTTTTAGATTCGCAAGTCAATACCGAACGAATTTCAACACGTTCGATAGGTGAATCCTGAATCTTTTTGGCTAATGCTTCAGTTATTTGTTCTCCCGAAGATACGATTAGTTCTCCGGTAAGTGGGTTTTGAATATCATGAACAGATACACGACCAAGGATACGTTCGTAAAGTGATGAAATCACTTCTTCGTTGTTTTTCATTTCGGTGGCAATAAGTCCACGTAATGTTCCACAGTCATCTTCGTTGATAATTACATCTTGCGATACATCCACCAAACGACGAGTTAAATATCCAGCATCCGCTGTTTTCAAAGCCGTATCCGCCAAACCTTTACGAGCACCGTGGGTAGAAATAAAGTATTCCAATACCGAAAGTCCTTCTTTAAAGTTCGAAAGAATAGGGTTTTCAATAATTTGTCCACCTTCTGCACCCGATTTTTGAGGTTTTGCCATCAAACCACGCATACCTGAAAGCTGACGAATTTGTTCCTTAGATCCACGAGCACCTGAGTCCAACATCATATATACTGAGTTGAATCCTTGGTTGTCTGTCGAAAGTTGTTTCATCAAGATGTTTGACAATTTCGAGTTAACGTGCGTCCAGGTATCAATAATTTGGTTGTAACGTTCGTTGAAAGTAATGAATCCCATGTTATAGTTATTCAAAATTTCTTCCACTTCAGCATTACCTTCTTTTACCAGAATCTCTTTTTCCGGTGGGATAATAACATCAGCCAGGTTAAACGACAAACTTCCTTTGAATGCCATGTAATAACCTAAATCTTTGATATCATCCAAGAATTGAGTAGTACGAGCCACTCCACAAACTTCAATTACGTTACCAATAATGTCACGCAATGATTTTTTAGAGAGAAGTTCGTTAATGTAACCAACTTGTGTTGGAACACATTTATTAAATAGAACACGACCAACTGTAGTTTCGATGATGGTATCAACCAATTCACCGTCTGCATTTAAATCTTTAGTCTTTACTTTTATAGGAGCATGTAAAGCTACTTTTTTCTCATTCAGTGCAATTTCTGCTTCTTCTGGAGAATAGAATATTAATCCTTCACCTAAAGCTCCCGGACGTGGTTTTGTAATATAATACAAACCAAGAACCATGTCTTGCGATGGTACCGTAATAGGAGCACCATTAGCAGGGTTCAAAATATTGTGTGAACCTAACATCAACATTTGTGCTTCCAAAATAGCCTCATTACCAAGTGGTAAGTGAACAGCCATCTGGTCACCGTCAAAGTCGGCATTGAAAGCGGTACATGCTAGCGGGTGAAGTTGAATAGCTTTTCCTTCAATCATTTTTGGTTGGAAAGCCTGAATACCCAAACGGTGAAGTGTTGGAGCACGGTTTAGTAATACGGGATGTCCTTTCATCACGTACTCTAAAATGTCCCAAATCACAGGGTCTTTGCGATCAACGATTTTTTTCGCTGATTTTACCGTTTTTACAATTCCGCGTTCAATAAGTTTACGGATAACAAACGGTTTGAATAATTCTGCAGCCATATCTTTTGGGATACCGCATTCGTGCATCTTTAATTCTGGTCCTACAACAATTACCGAACGAGCCGAGTAATCCACACGTTTACCAAGTAAGTTTTGACGGAAACGACCTTGTTTACCTTTCAAAGAGTCGGAAAGTGACTTCAATGGACGGTTTGCATCGGTTTTTACAGCGCTTGATTTACGTGAGTTATCGAACAATGAATCGACAGCTTCTTGAAGCATACGTTTCTCGTTACGAAGGATCACTTCAGGAGCTTTGATTTCGATTAATCGTTTCAAACGGTTGTTACGGATAATCACACGACGATATAAGTCGTTCAAATCCGAAGTTGCAAAACGACCACCATCAAGTGGCACCAATGGACGCAATTCCGGTGGAATAACCGGAACGATTTTTACAATCATCCATTCTGGTTTGTTACGCAATTTTGAGGCACGGAACGATTCTACAATTTGCAGACGTTTCAAGGCTTCAGTTTTACGTTGTTGCGATGTATCTGTATTCGCTTTGTGACGTAAATCGTATGATAGAACATCCAAATCCAAACGGCTCAACATATCATGGATAGCATCTGCCCCCATTTTAGCGATGAACTTATTAGGATCAGTGTCTTCCAACAATTGATTTTCACGTGGTAAAGCTTCTAAAATATCCAAATATTCATCTTCGGTTAATAACTCGCCTTGCGCGATGTTTTCTCCGTTTTCAAGAATTCCTCCCTGAATGATAACATATTTTTCGTAGTAGATAATTGAATCTAATTTTTTTGTAGGCATTCCCAACAAGTAACCAATTTTGTTTGGCAACGAACGGAAATACCAGATATGAGCCACGGGAACTACCAATTGAATGTGTCCCATTCGCTCACGACGAACTTTTTTCTCAGTCACTTCTACTCCACAACGGTCGCAGACAATGCCTTTATAACGAATACGTTTGTATTTTCCGCAATGACATTCAAAATCCTTGGTAGGACCAAAAATGCGCTCGCAGAACAAACCATCACGTTCAGGTTTGTAGGTTCGATAATTAATGGTTTCTGGTTTGAGAACCTCGCCACTCGATAATTTTAATATCTCTTCGGGTGATGCAAGACCAATCGAAATTTTATTAAAACTATTCTTTACCTTATTATCATTTTTAAAAGCCATATCTCTGTTTTATAAAGAGTTATAAGATTTACTATTTTTGGAATTCAATTCGAACAGATTTTATACGAGATAGTTTATATCCGGTTTTGAGGCGGATATAAACTAACCATATTAATTTTCTATTCCAAACTGATGCTCAAGCCTAATCCGCGAAGTTCGTGCAACAATACGTTGAGTGATTCCGGAATTCCTGGTGTTGGCATTGGATCACCTTTTACAATCGCTTCGTAAGTACGAGCGCGACCCATAACGTCATCCGATTTTACAGTCAAAATTTCTTGTAAGATATGAGCAGCACCGAATGCTTCGAGTGCCCAAACCTCCATTTCTCCGAAACGTTGACCACCAAATTGTGCTTTACCACCAAGAGGTTGTTGAGTAATAAGTGAGTATGGTCCGATAGAACGTGCATGCATTTTGTCTTCAACCATGTGACCCAGTTTCAGCATGTAGATAACACCTACCGTTGCTGTTTGGTCAAAACGTTCACCTGTTCCACCATCGTACAAATATGTTTTACCATATGCAGGTACGCCGGCTTTATCTGTCCAATTAGTTAAATCATCCAGACTTGCACCATCAAAAATAGGAGTTGCAAAACGCAGACCTAATTCTTTTCCAGCCCAACCCAGTACGGTTTCAAATATTTGTCCAAGGTTCATACGCGAAGGTACACCAAGTGGATTCAATACAATGTCTACCGGAGTTCCATCTTCAAGGAATGGCATATCTTCTTGACGAACAATACGAGATACAATACCTTTGTTACCGTGACGACCTGCCATTTTATCACCAACGCGAATTTTACGTTTTTTAGCGATATAAACTTTAGCTATTTGCACGATACCATTTGGAAGTTCATCCCCGATAGTAATGTTGAATTTTTGACGTTTTATTTGAGCATCCAATTCCTTGTATTTTCTCAAATAATTCATGATCAATTTCTTAACTAATTCATTTCTATGTGAATCAGTAGTCCATTTGCTCAATTGTACTGCAGAATAGTCAATCTCACGAAGACGTTCTGCTGTAAATTTGCTATTGCGTGAAATTATATCAGTTCCTAAGAAATCTTTTACTCCGGCTGATGTTCTGTCGCCAATCATTGCCATTAATTTGTCAACTAAAGTGTTGCGCAAAATAGCTGCCTGGTTTTCAAACTCTTCATCCAATTTAGGAAGAACGGCTTTGTCGGCAAGTTTAGATTTACGATTCTTTTGAGCTTTAGAGAACAAGCGTTTTCCAATAACCACACCTGATAATGATGGAGTAGCTTTCAACGAAGCATCTTTTACATCACCCGCTTTGTCACCAAAGATAGCGCGAAGTAATTTTTCTTCCGGTGAAGGATCCGATTCTCCTTTTGGAGTAATTTTACCAATGATAATATCGCCCGGCTCAATACGAGCACCGATACGAATAATACCGTTTTCATCCAAATCTTTTGTTGCTTCTTCACTTACGTTAGGTATATCCGAAGTAAATTCTTCGATACCACGTTTAGTTTCGCGAACATCCAAAAGTTGCTCAACCACGTGAATAGACGTAAAGACATCTTCGCGCACAACACGTTCGTTGATTACGATAGCATCCTCAAAGTTATACCCTTTCCAAGGCATGAAAGCCACTTTCAAGTTTTTACCAATTGCTAATTCACCGTTTTGGGTTGCATAACCTTCAGTAAGAATCTGACCGTTTACTACTTTGTCACCTTTGCTTACGATAGGACGTAAGTCGATGGTAGTATTTTGGTTGGTTTTTTGGAATTTTGGTAATTTATATTCTTTAACCGCACTGTCGAAGCTTACAAACTCTTCTTCTTCTGTACGATCGTAAAGTATTTTAATACAGTTTGCGTCTACGTATTCAATTACACCAACGCCTTCGGCCATTACTTGTGTACGTGAATCCTGAATCAACTGTCCTTCGATGCCGGTTCCAACAATAGGAGCTTCGCAACGTAATAAAGGCACAGCCTGGCGCATCATGTTCGATCCCATCAATGCACGGTTCGCATCATCATGTTCCAGGAAAGGAATCAAGGCAGCTGCGATAGATGCAATTTGAGATGGAGAAACGTCCATTAAGTTTACCTCATCAGGTGAGATTACAGGGAAATCTGCACCCTTACGTGATTTTACTTTTGTACGAATAAAGTTTCCTTTTTCGTCCAATGGCGCATTTCCTTGAGCAACAATTAAGTTTTCTTCTTCCTCTGCAGTGTAATATTCAATACCCGCATCTGTAATATCAACTACCGAATTGGTAACTTTACGATAAGGAGTTTCAATAAATCCTAATTCGTTGATTTTGGCATAAATACACAATGAAGAGATCAAACCAATGTTTGGACCTTCAGGAGTTTCAATAGGACACAAACGGCCATAGTGAGTATAGTGAACGTCACGAACCTCAAAACCTGCACGTTCACGCGAAAGACCACCAGGTCCTAAGGCTGACATACGACGTTTGTGAGTAATCTCGGCCAATGGATTTTGTTGATCCATAAATTGCGAAAGTGCATTGGTACCAAAGAATGAATTGATAACCGACGAAACACTTTTTGCATTGATCAAATCGATAGGAGTGAAGACCTCGTTATCACGAACGTTCATACGTTCACGAATGGTACGAGCCATACGTGAAAGTCCAACACCGAATTGATTATATAATTGTTCGCCTACAGTACGTACGCGACGGTTACTCAAGTGGTCAATATCATCCACATCTGCTTTTGAGTTAATCAACTCAATAAGATATTTGATGATTTCAATAATATCTTCTTTTGTCAGCACTTTTGTATCCATGCTGGTAGTAAGGTTCAATTTCCGGTTAATACGGAAACGACCAACATTACCCAAATCATAACGTTTTTCAGAGAAGAACAAGTTGTTGATAACTTCGCGTGCAGTAGAATCATCAGCAGGTACGGCATTTCGTAACTGACGATAGATATACAACACAGCTTCTTTCTCAGAGTTACTAGGGTCTTTTTGAAGAGTATTATAAATGATGGCATAATCGTTTTGATTAGCATCAGTTTTATGAAGTAAAATAGTTGGAGTACCTGCTTCGATGATTTCATCAATATGGCTGGCTTCCAAAATTGTTTCACGGTCAATAATAACTTCGTTACGCTCAATGGTAACAACCTCGCCGGTGTCCTCATCCACAAAATCTTCCACCCATGTTTTCAAAACACGTGCAGCTAATTTTTGACCAAGCGCTTTTTTCAGACTGGTTTTGCTTACTTTAATTTCTTCGGCAAGATTGAAAATTTCCAGGATGTCTTTATCACTTTCGAAACCAATGGCACGAAGTAAGGTAGTAACTGGAAGTTTTTTCTTACGGTCGATGTATGCGTACATCACATTGTTGATGTCGGTAGCAAATTCTATCCATGATCCACGGAAAGGGATAATACGAGCCGAATATAATTTTGTACCGTTAGCATGGGTGCTTTGACCGAAGAAAACACCGGGTGAACGGTGAAGTTGCGATACAATAACACGTTCTGCACCATTGATAACAAAAGTACCTTTCAACGTCATATATGGGATAGGTCCCAAATAAACATCTTGAATTACCGTATCAAAATCTTCGTGATCCGGATCAGTACAATACAGTTTTAATTTGGCTTTAAGCGGCACGCTGTAGGTTAAGCCGCGTTCAATACACTCATCAATCGAATAACGTGGAGGGTCTACGTAGTAATCTAAGAATTCGAGGATGAAATTATTTCGGGTGTCCGTGATTGGAAAGTTTTCAGAAAAAACTTTGTACAAACCTTCCGATTTTCTTTTTTCTGGAGCGGTGTCCATTTGAAAAAAGTCATGAAAGGATTTTAATTGAACTTCCAAAAAGTCAGGATAGTCTAACTGATTCTTAATAGAAGCAAAATTTATTCTTTGAGCTTTGGTTAATGACGACATTTTCAAAGAGGTTATTTGGGTGCAATGAACTCAATTATTTTATAGACAGAAAAAGGTTTAGAATCCCTTTTAGAGAGGGAATCTAAACCAAAGACCTGATATTCAGGTTTAATTATTTAAGTTCAACTTCAGCGCCGCCTTCTTCAAGAGCTTTTTTCAAGGCTTCAGCTTCGTCTTTAGATACACCTTCTTTGATTACAGCAGGAGCAGCATCAACCATATCTTTTGCTTCTTTCAAGCCAAGACCAGTTAATTCTTTTACTAATTTAACGATAGCCAATTTTGTTGCACCAGCTGATTTCAATACTACGTCGAATGATGTTTTTTCTTCTACTACTTCAGCAGCAGCTGCAGGACCTGCAGCAACAGCAACAGCTGCAGCAGCTGGTTCGATACCATATTCATCTTTCAAAATTTGAGCTAACTCATTTACTTCTTTAACTGTTAAGTTAACCAATTGTTCTGCAAAAGCTTTCAAATCTGCCATTTTACTTATTTTTTATGATTTTGTTTTTTTATTTACTATGAAATTATCTTTCCGACAATGTTTTTAACACGCCGTGGATAGTTGATCCTCCTGATTGGAGTGCTGATATAACGTTCTTAGCTGGCGATTGCAATAATCCAATAACCTCTCCGATAAGTTCGTTTTTAGTTTTCACGGTGATAAGTGTTTCCAGTTGGTTCTCACCAATATAGAAACTCTCTTCTACATACGCTGCTTTAAGAATAGCTTTCTTAGCTTTGGTAGCTTTAGCAAAGTCACGAATGATTTTTGCAGGAGCATTACCTACATTCGAAAGCATCAATGAAGTTTCGCCTGTTAGTGAACCGTAAAGTTCGCTATAGTCAACAGATGAATTTTCCAACGCTTTTTGAAGCAATGTATTTTTTACAACTACAAGTTTAATATCTTGTTTGTAGCAAATTCTTCTTAAATCAGTAGTTTTAGCGGCGTCTAATCCACCTATATCTGTTAAGTAGAAGTGAGCATACTCGCCAAGAGTTGTCTCAAGTTGTTTTATAATAGCGCTTTTATCTTCCTTTTTCATAAACTTTTAATTTTATTCTTCAATTGATTTGGGTTCAATCTTAATACCCATACTCATTGTGCTTGAAAGATAAATGCTCTTTACATAAGTACCTTTTGCGGAAGTGGGTTTCAGTTTCATCAAAGTAGAAACAAATTCTTTGGCATTTTCTACAATTTGCTCAGTAGTAAAAGAAACTTTACCTACTGAAGTATGTACGATACCATATTTATCAACTTTAAAGTCGATTTTTCCTTGTTTTACTTCTTTAACAGCTTTGCCTACTTCGTTGGTAACAGTACCACTTTTTGGATTTGGCATTAAACCACGTGGGCCTAAAACACGTCCTAAAGCACCTAATTTACCCATGATAGCAGGCATAGTGATGATTACATCAACATCAGTCCATCCACCTTTGATTTTTTCGATATATTCATCTAGACCTACGAAATCTGCACCAGCTTCTCTAGCTGCTGCTTCTTGGTCAGGAGTACATAATGCAAGAACCTTTACTTCTTTTCCAGTTCCATTTGGCAACGACACAACGCCGCGTACCATTTGATTGGCTTTACGTGGGTCAACACCTAAGCGTACATCTATATCAACAGAAGCATCGAATTTAGAGTTGGTAATTTCTTTTACCAATCCTGCCGCTTCCTTTAGAGAATAGGTTTTTCCTGCTTCAATTTTTTCTAAAGCTAACCTTTGATTTTTTGTCAGTTTACTCATTTTAATTGAAGTTTATTAATTATTTTTATTAGGAAAAGTACCTTTTACGGTAATACCCATACTTCTAGCTGTACCAGCAACCATTTTCATAGCTGCATCTAATTCAAAACAATTCAAATCAACCATTTTGTCCGAAGCAATAGCTTCTACTTGTTCCCAAGTAATTTCAGCTACTTTCTTACGGTTAGGCTCTGCCGATCCACTTTTCAATTTTGTTATTTCTAACAATTGAATAGCAACTGGAGGAGTCTTTACAACGAAGTCGAAAGATTTGTCAGTATAATAGGTGATGACTGCCGGTAGAACTTTTCCCGGTTTGTCTTGGGTTCTGGCATTAAATTGTTTGCAAAACTCCATAATATTGATCCCTTTAGATCCTAACGCAGGGCCTACTGGGGGAGACGGGTTTGCAGCCCCTCCTTTAATCTGTAATTTAATAAGTCCAGCAATCTCTTTAGCCATAATAATTTAATTTTTGTTGTTAAACTGGTGTCGTCGATTTGTAACAGCAATCAACTACTCCTTTTCTACTTGTGTGAAAGACAATTCGAGCGGCGATTTCCGTCCGAAAATCATAACCATAACTTTGAGTTTTTTCTTCTCTGTGTTTACTTCCTCAATGATACCACTAAAACCACTAAAAGGACCAAAGATCACTTTTACTGTTTCACCCACGTAGAAAGGTGTTAACATTTCTTCTTCAGTTTCCTGTAGTTCATCCACTTTGCCCAAAATACGATTCACTTCCGAAGGACGAATCGATGTAGGTACATTGTTTTTTTCACCCAAGAATCCAATAACGTTTGGTGTGTTGCGTAAGCGGTGAGGAATTTCACCAATCAGATAAGCTTCTATCAATACATATCCTGGCATGCAACTACGTTCTTTTGTAATTTTTTTGCCATTACGAATCTGATAAACCTTCTCAGTAGGAATCAATACCTGAGCAACATACTGACCAAGGTCCGAATTCTTGATTTCTGCATCAATATACTCTTTTACCTTGCTCTCTTTTCCACTAATAGCACGCATTACGTACCATTTAAAATTTGTTGTCTCAGACACTTTGTTGACCTCCATTGATTAAATTAAGACAGTAATCCGTAAACGAATTTCATGATAGCTTCGAAACCGGTATCCATAAGCCACACTATCAATGCAATAATGATGGAAGCAATTAATACCACCACTGCACTGTTAGTTAGTTCTTGGCGCGTTGGCCAAGAAACCTTTTGAACAAGTTCCGAATAAGACTCTTTGATATAGCTAATTATCTTCATATGTAAATAGAATTTGCACGGGCAGAGAGACTCGAACTCCCGACACCTGGTTTTGGAGACCAGTGCTCTACCAACTGAGCTACGCCCGTATATTAAGTCGTTCCCCGTTTTCGGGAAACGACTTTTGTTTTGAAAAAACTTCTTAAATTACTTTTTCAATCTTACTACTCACCTCGTGGGAGGTTGGGAAAGATTAGTATTAGTCAAGAAGTTCTGTGATTTGTCCTGAACCTACTGTACGACCACCTTCACGGATTGCAAAACGTAAACCTACGCTACAAGCTACTGGGTAAATCAATGTTACAGTTAATTCTAAGTTGTCACCTGGCATTACCATCTCAGTTCCTTCTGGAAGAGTGATTTCACCTGTAACGTCCAATGTACGGATATAGAATTGTGGACGGTAACGGTTGTGGAATGGAGTATGACGACCACCTTCTTCTTTTTTCAAGATATAAGCAGCTGCTTTGAATGAAGTATGAGGTGTTACTTTTCCCGGGTGGGTAATAACCATACCACGTTTGATACTTTCTTTGTCGATACCACGAAGCAATAAACCTACGTTATCACCAGCTTGACCATCATCAAGAATCTTACGGAACATTTCAACACCAGTTACTACTGATTTCAATGCACCTTGACCTAGACCAATGATTTGAACTTCTTCACCAGTTTTGATTTTACCAGTTTCGATACGTCCAGTTGCTACAGTACCACGACCAGTGATCGAGAATACATCTTCAACTGGCATCAAGAATGGTTTATCAACATCACGCATTGGCAATTCAATCCATGTATCAACAGCATCCATCAATTCCATGATTTTATCTTCCCATTCTGGAACACCATTCAATCCACCAAGTGCAGAGCCTTGGATAACTGGAGTGTTGTCACCATCGAAATCATAGAATGAAAGCAATTCACGCATTTCCATTTCTACTAATTCCAACATTTCAGGATCGTCAACCATATCACATTTGTTCATAAAGATAACCAAACGAGGTACGTTTACTTGGCGAGCCAAAAGGATGTGTTCGCGTGTTTGTGGCATAGGACCATCAGTTGCAGCAACTACAATGATAGCACCGTCCATTTGAGCAGCACCCGTTACCATGTTCTTCACGTAATCCGCGTGACCTGGACAGTCAACGTGTGCATAGTGACGATTAGCAGTTTGGTATTCAACGTGTGCAGTATTGATAGTAATACCACGTTCTTTTTCTTCTGGTGCATTATCGATAGAATCGAAAGAACGCATTTCAGAAAGACCTCTTTTTGCAAGTACCATAGTAATTGCAGCGGTCAAGGTTGTTTTACCGTGGTCAACGTGTCCAATAGTACCAACGTTAACGTGGGGTTTTGACCTGTCAAATTTTTCTTTTGCCATAACTCAAAGATTATTTAATTATTAATTTATATGTTTTATAAAAGCTACAAAGTTGAGCTGTTGATGAGAATTGAACTCGCGACCTCTTCCTTACCAAGGAAGTGCTCTACCACTGAGCTACAACAGCAAAATGGAGCGAAAGACGGGACTCAAACCCGCGACCCTCAGCTTGGAAGGCTAATGCTCTATCAACTGAGCTACTTTCGCAAAAATAATTTACTATTTTATCAATTATTATATACTATTTGTATACGGTAAATTGATGAATAGTAAATGTTGTGGGCAGTGAAGGATTCGAACCTCCGAAGTCGAAAGACAGCTGAGTTACAGTCAGCCCCAGTTGGCCACTTTGGTAACTGCCCATTTTTCCATTTATTTCAAAAAAATAAAGATCGCTGAGCCTCTTGTCGGATTCGAACCAACGACCCCGAGATTACAAATCACGTGCTCTGGCCAACTGAGCTAAAGAGGCAAAGTGCTATTCCATAAAGGTTTTAGCGATTAAAAAGCCGTTTAAATACTGCTATTCAAACGGCTTGCAAATGTACGATATTTTTTTGGACTACAAAACATTTGTAGAAAAAAATTATTTATTCGTTGCTTTTTCTTTGTATTTGCGTATCTGTTTCTCTAAGGCTTCGATAGTTAGGTCAACTGCTTCTTCGAAAGAATCGCAGGTTTTTGAGGCGAAGAAATCGACATTTGGGATTGAAATCTTAATTTCGGCTTCTTTGTTTGATGCTGTTTCGGGTTTTACGACCTTTAAGTACACTTCTATGTTCAATATTTCGTCAAAAAACTTTTCTAGTTTTAATGTTTTCTTATTAATGTAAGATTCTAATCCAGCTGTTGCATCAAAGTTAATTGATTGAATTCTTAGTTTCATAATTTCCTCCTTTTTTATTTTGCTCTCGGATGAGCATGTTTATATATATTGTTTAATTCCTCAAAACTCGTGTGTGTATATACCTGTGTAGCCGCAAGGCTGCTATGTCCCAGTAAATCTTTTACTGCGTTTATGTCTGCTCCTCCATTAAGTATACTTGTGGCGAATGTGTGCCGAAGCACGTGTGGGCTTCTTTTGTGTAAACTGCTTACTCCTGACATTGTAGTGTGAACCATGTTGTAGATCAACTTAGGGTAAAGCTTTTGTCCATTTTCTCTTAAAAACAAATTTGCGGCGAGAATTTCGATTTTACTGTTTCGTAATTCTATGTACTCTGATATCTCTCTGCATAGCGCTTTGCTGATAGGGATAATGCGTTGTTTGTTTCTTTTTCCAATCACTCGCAAATTTTCGTTTATTAAATCTACATCTTTGTCTTCTATCGAAATGAGTTCTGCAAGTCGTATTCCGGTTTGGTAGAAAATGGATATAATAAGTTGGTCTCTGGTAGACTTGAAATCGTCGGGGATGAATTTGTTGTCTAATACAGTACTCATTTCGTTTTCTTTAAAAAACGCTGGAATAGGCTTTTTTGTTTTTGGAAGAATTATTTTTAATGTTGGGTCTTGTTTTGCAAGTCTGCGAACGAGTAAAAATTTCCAAAAAGACTTTAGTGTTGATATTTTGCGTGAGAGACTACGCGCTGAAATCTTAGCCGACATTAATGACAATGTCCACTGCTGAATTTGCTGCGAATGAATATCGGTTGGATTGATTTCCTGTGGTTTGATGTCTAGAAAATCGCAAAATTGATATAGGTCGGTACGATATGACAAAACAGTATGAAAAGAATAATTCTTTTCATACTGTAAATATTGCAGAAATTCGTTCACCATAATCGTATGTTCAATTCTGCAACGAAGATAGGCTAAAAAAGTTGGGAATACAAGTTTTCCCTCGTGTTTTTACTATTCTTCGCGAAGATTTTTCTTCTCAATGTAAACCGCGTGCATCATTTCGTCGCGTTTTACGATAGAAGGTTTGTCAAAGCATTGACGACGACGTAATTCTTTTACAACGCCTGTTTTTTCAAATTTACGTTTGAATTTTTTTAATGCTCTTTCGATGTTTTCGCCTTCTTTTACTGGAACTACGATCATAATTACTAATTATTTAATGTATATGTTTCTGTTTTTTCTTTCGGACTGCAAAAATAGACAATCATTTTCGATTGGCAAACTATTTTCGGATGTTTTTTGTGTTGTAGCAGAGAATATTGTTGAAAATTATAAAAATCATTGGATAACAGAATTTTATATTCGTCATTCATCAACCCAATTGATGTTGCTAAAATGATAAGGATGTATCTCTTAGATTCGTTACTTCACTATTTGTTACTGCGTCAATAATATTTCCTCAAGTATTTTCATTCCTTCAGATGCACCTTTCTGAATTAAAGTGATATTTTCCGGTGCGTTTGAAATTTTTTGTGGGTCAATCAAATAAATGGGAATATTGGGTTTTGCGTAATTTACCAACCCTGCGGCAGGATATACCTGTAGCGATGTCCCTATAATTATAAGAATGTCTGCTTGTTTTACAATTTCCTGCGCTTGTTCAATTGTTGGAACCTCTTCTCCAAACCACACAATGTGCGGTCGCAACTGAAAGCCTTTTGGGCAATTGTCGTTTAAATGTATTTCCAAGTCGTTTGGGTCGATATCGAATACCTCGCTACCAGCACCGGTAGATTGTACTTTCATTAGTTCGCCGTGCAAATGTAGAATATTGCTGCTACCTGCTCGTTCGTGCAGATTATCAACATTCTGTGTGATAATTTGTACGTCGAATTTGGTTTCTAAATTTGCCAATGAGATATGGGCAAAATTGGGTTGACAGTTTACTAATTGCTTACGCCGTTGGTTGTAAAAATCTAAAACCAGCGTAGGATTACGGCGAAATCCATCTGGTGTTGCTACATCATCAATGTTGTGTTCTTCCCAAAGTCCACCTGCATCACGAAAGGTTTTTATTCCACTTTCTGCACTTATTCCAGCGCCGGAAAGTACTACAATTTTTTTCATTTTTTTAGTTTTAATTCGGATTACAAAGATAGGCATACTTTACTGTATGTGTACCGTAACCATCATTTATGCCAAATATTAGCAGCATGATTTTATTCCTTATATTTGTACTTCAATTTTAATGCCGAATTATGGATACTGCTTTTTTACAAATGGATGGATATCAATTGCATGTAAAAAGACTTAGCTCTTCTACGGTTAGGGACAATTTGCCGACAATAATTTTTTTGCACGACTCGTGGGGATGTGTTCGATTGTGGGGTGACTTTCCTAAAAAGGTTTCGGAAATAGCGGGGTTAAATGCCTTGTTGTATGACAGACGGGGATACGGAAAGTCATCTGATTTTGCGGTCACTGAACGAACGGAACAGTACCTGCATGATGAAGCTCATGAGCTTATTCGGGTTATGGATGCGTATAATATTGAGAATGCATTGATTTATGGGCATAGTGATGGTGCAACTATTGCTTTGATTGCGGCAGCATTATATCCGGAGCGGGTTAAAGGACTATTACTCGAAGGCTCGCACAGCTTTATAGAGGATTCAGGTAAAGCAGCCGTACTGGCTACCCGCGAACGTGCCAAAGAGAATAATTTACTTACCAGTCTGGAAAAATATCATGGTAGTAAAACCCCAAAACTTTTTCGGTTGTGGCACGAAACATGGCTGAGCGATTTTTTTTCAAAATGGACGATAGTACCTATCTTGAATAGAATAAGTTGCTCGGTGTTGGCGTTTCAGGGTGAGAGTGATGAGTTTGGCACTATTGAGCAATTAAATGTTTTGAAAAAAGAAATTCCAACCAATGTTACTATCGTAGAAATCAGGAATGCAGCACATACGCCTCGTAAAGAGGCAGAAACTGAAACGATGGCTTTGTTGACGAATTGGCTTAAAACGATTCCATGGTCGAAATAAATATCCGGAGACGAAGCTTGAGTGAACCGGTGATGTTTAAACTTCTTGCTATCGTCAATTAGTGAAAAATCAGTATCTTTGCGGCTTATTTAGATTCAGATGAAAAAAATACTCTCCATTTTACTTATAGTTATGCAGGTTTCGGCCTGTAATCAAGCCACTAAAAGTGCTCAAAAAACAGAGAAAGCTGTTGAGGTTCCAACGTTTTCAGCAGACTCTGCTTATCAGTTTGTTCAAAATCAAGTTGATTTTGGACCGCGTGTCCCCAATACTGATGCTCAGTTAGCTTGTGCTAATTATCTTTCAGCAAAGTTGAAGGGCTATGGTGCTCAGGTTATTGAACAAAAGGCTGATGTGAAAGCATTTGATGGCAAAATATTACGATCGATTAATATTATTGGTTCATATAATCCAAAGGCGGAGACCCGCGTGTTACTTTTTTCGCATTGGGATTCACGTCCGTGGGCCGATAATGATCCGAACCCGAAAAACCATGACAAACCGGTGATGGGTGCTAATGATGGAGCAAGTGGGGTAGGGGTTTTGCTGGAAATGGCTCGACAAATGGGTAAATCTTTGCCCGGAGTTGGTGTTGATATTATCTTTTTTGATGCAGAAGATTATGGTGCTACTGCCAATTATAGTACTCAGAATACCGAAGATTCGTGGTGTTTGGGAACGCAGTATTGGGCGAAAAACCCACATGTTCCGGGATATACGGCTAAATATGGTATTTTACTTGATATGGTTGGCGGAACCCGGGCTACTTTTTTTCGTGAGCAGGGATCGGAACAATATGCTGCTAATGTGGTTGATAAAGTATGGTCGCAAGCTGCTAGCTTAGGTTTTGGGCAGTATTTTGTGAATCAGGCAGGAGGTATGATCACAGATGATCATGTGTATGTGAATCAGATTCGTGGAATTCCGAGTATCGATATTATTCAATATGATCCCAAATCAGGCGGTTTTGCCGGTTACTGGCATACTGTAGACGACACTATGAAAAATGTAGATAAAAATACGTTGGGAGCTGTTGGTACAACATTGATGCATGTGGTGTATAACGAAAAATAAATTCGCCCGGATGTGCGAAATTTGTGTCTACCTATTGTAGACGGATTCAAAAAGAATAGCAATGAAATTTAAAAAGATAGCTGTAAAAATTGGGAGTAATGTGTTGACCCGTGCAGATGGTACGTTGGACGTTACCCGCATGTCGGGACTGGTAGATCAGATTGCTCAATTGCATAAAAAAGGGGTTGAAATTGTTTTGATTTCTTCGGGTGCAGTTGCCTCCGGGCGAAGCGTATTGGGTATTGACCGAAAAATGGATGTGGTAGATCAACGTCAGCTTTTCTCTGCTGTGGGACAAGCAAAATTAATAAATCATTATTGGGATTTGTTTCGCGAACATGGCATAACAGTTGGACAGGTGCTTACCACTAAAGAAAATTTTAGCAGTCGCCGTCATTATCTTAATCAACGTAACTGTATGAAGGTTATGCTTGAAAATAATGTTCTCCCCATTGTAAATGAGAATGATACAGTGTCGGTTTCTGAGTTGATGTTTACTGATAATGATGAACTTTCAGGATTAATTGCATCGATGATGGATATGCAGGCGCTCATCATTCTGAGCAATATCGACGGCATTTTCAATGGTTCACCGGCTGATCCGGAATCGAAAGTGATACGACAAATAGAGAAAGGACAAGATATTTCGGACTTTATTCAAAGCTCAAAATCAACTTTTGGACGGGGTGGTATGCTTACCAAAACGACTATTGCACGTCGGATTGCTGACCAAGGTATTGATGTGTTTATTGCAAACGGTAAGAAGGACGGTATTCTGTTGCATTTACTGGATAAGAAAAGTGAGGTGGTTTGTACACGTTTTGTGGCTTCTACCGACGATGTGTCGAGTGTGAAGAAATGGATTGCGCATAGTCAGGGCTTTGCTAAGGGTGAAATTCATGTGAACGAAAATGCTGCAAAAGCGTTGACCGGTGATAAAGCTGTGAGTCTCCTTCCAATTGGCGCAACGAAAATTGTTGGTGATTTTGAAAAAGACGATATTGTAAAAATAATAGATGAAAATGGTGTTGAACTTGGTGTAGGAAAAGTACAGTACGATAGCTCAAAAGCCTTAGAAATGCTTGGAAAGAAAAACCAAAAGCCATTGGTGCATTGTGATTATTTATATTTAGAATAGCCGCTGTCCATTTTTATAGAAATGATATAGGGTTTTATAAAAAAAGAATTTGTAATTATATGATACAGAATATATCCTGGAAACAATCCGCTGTTTATGCTTCCCGTTCGTTGAACCTGGTGAGCGATAAAATTATAAATCAAGTGTTGCTTGAATTGGCCGACGAAGCTGTGGCGCAAACCGAAATGATTTTGGCCGAAAATGCTAAAGATCTGGAGGTGATGGAAAAGAGCAATCCAATGTACGATAGACTTTTGCTTACAAAAGAACGTATTGAAGGAATTGCTGCAGATATTCGCAATGTAGCTTCGTTGTCATCGCCACTGGGTAAGGTAATATTGGACACAATTCGCCCCAATGGTATGAAAATAACCAAAGTAAGTGTTCCTTTTGGAGTCGTAGGCATTATTTACGAAGCTCGTCCAAATGTTAGTTTCGATGTATTTGCTCTTTGCTTGAAATCGGGCAATGCCTGTGTGTTGAAAGGTGGAACGGATGCCTATAACTCAAATTTGGCTATTGTAGAGGTGATTAGAACTGTTTTGAACCGCTTCGGATTGGAAAAGAATATTGTAACCCTCCTCCCTGCAGGTCGCGAAGCAGCAGCAGAACTTCTGAATGCGGTGGGAACGGTTGATGTGATTATCCCTCGTGGAGGAAAGGGGCTAATTGATTTTGTACGCGAAAATTCACGTGTTCCTGTAATCGAAACAGGTGCCGGAATTTGTCATACCTATTTTGATGAATCCGGGGATGTGGAAAAAGGAGCAGCTATTATATTTAACTCCAAAACTCGTCGTGTGAGCGTATGCAATGCCTTGGATTGCCTGGTGATAAATGAGAAGCGACTGGCAGATTTACCCGCACTTTGCGAAAAATTAGCAACAAAAAATGTGATCATTTATGCTGATGTTAAGGCGCTCACTTTTTTGAATGGAAAATATCCGGCCGAATTACTACAGAAAGCTACGAACGAAAGTTATGGTATAGAATTTTTAGATTATAAAATGTCTATTAAAACTGTTGAGTCTATCTACGATGCCGTAGACCATATTTCAAAATACAGTTCGAAGCATAGTGAATGTATTGTGAGCGAAAATCAAAAACAGATTGACTTTTTTGATAAAATGGTGGATGCCGCTTGTGTTTATACCAACGTTTCGACGGCTTTTACAGATGGAGCACAGTTTGGATTAGGTGCCGAGATTGGTATTAGCACCCAAAAATTGCATGCGCGCGGTCCAATGGGATTGGAAGAGTTATGTTCGTATAAATGGATAGTGAAAGGCGACGGACAAACAAGGCAATAATTTGCGAACTACTGGCAGATTTCTACAACGTATTTAGGGGGAAAATACGATGTTTTTGTAAATAATTCAATGATCGATTAAGAATGCCTATTTGTAGGTAATTAATCAATCAAGTGACACAATTCACTAAATTTCAATTATATTTAGATATTTTGTTGTGTATTCAAAAATAAATGATTTTCTTTGCAATTGAAAAGAAAGTGTAATTTTTCGTTCGTTTATTTCAACTCTCCTATTTTTGGTAGAAAGAATTTGTTTTAACCTCGTTTTCTATACTTGTCTTGAGTCACATTTTTATCAATTATTTTATTTTATTTTATGAACATTTACGTAGGTAACCTAAGTTACAAAGTTCGCGAAAATGACCTTCAAGGGGTTATTGAAGAGTATGGTCAAGTTGAATCATGCAAAATTATCAAAGATCGCGAAACCGGAAAATCAAAAGGATTTGCGTTTGTAGAAATGGCTGACGATGCTGCTGCTGCAAAAGTGATCGAAGAATTAAACGGCGCTGAATTCGATGGTCGTTCAATGGTCGTTAAAGAAGCTAGACCAAGAGCTTAAGATTAATTTCTTTTAGAACACATAAAGAACTTCTGTTATCGGTAGATAGCAGGAGTTTTTTTGCATAAATACTTTTATTATTATGGTTAGTTTAAAAGGAATGTGTAAACAAAACGGAGTTTTTTCGAATCTGCTTTTGTTGCTGGGTATTGCGGTTTTTTTTGCCTTAATGGCTATAGTGATTTGGAAAATTATTTTTGGTGCTAACCCGGCCGAAATTAATTCGATGAGGTGGCTTCAATTTGCTCAAGCTATTGGACTGTTTGTTGTTCCGCCATTCGTGTTGGCTTACTTCTGGAGCGATAAACCATTTAAATATCTATGCCTGGACAAAAAACCGGATGTAGTAAATGTACTTTTTGTTATTCTTTTCATGGTATTGGTTATTCCGTTTGTCAATCTGTTAGGTGAATGGAATCAGCAATTAAAATTACCTCATGCTCTTGGTGTCATTGAGGCTCAAATGAAGACATCGGAAACAGAAAGAGCCCTTTTAGCTGAAAAACTGCTCAATGTGCATAGTCTGAAAGGTTTATTTGGAAATGTATTTTTGATGGCTTTTATCCCGGCTTTGGGCGAGGAGTTGTTTTTTAGAGGTGCATTACAACAAATTTTTCAGAATAAAAAGAATGCAATAATGGCAATATGGCTTACTGCATTTATCTTTAGTGCTATTCATTTTCAGTTTTATGGGTTCGTTCCCCGATTTTTATTAGGGGCATTCTTTGGGTATTTGCTTGTATGGAGTGGTAATTTATGGTTGCCTATTTTGGCTCATTTTGTAAATAATGCTATTGCTATTGTTTTTTATTATCTGAAAAATAACTGTTTTCAAGTAGTTGATATTGATACGATAGGAACTGGCAATACCTTATGGATAGGCTGCGTGAGTGGATTGTTGGCGTTGATAATGATTGTTTTATTTCGAGCAAAGTTACGAGTAACTAATTTTTAGGTTTTGCAACTTATCTATTTGTAGTTGATGCTTTACTTATTAGCTTAATACAATATAATTTTTTTACAAAGTTGACTTTGAATGCTTGGAATTATGTATTTTTGTAAGTACGTGTACAATAGATAGAGAATTTTTTAGTTTTTATTAAGATAGCAATTTATTGTTTGTCTTGTCATTAGAAAAATGAGAACTTAGCATTGATTGGGGTTGAGTCCGGTTAAAATATATCACTTATTCATTTATTTCAATTCGAAACCTTTTGAAAAACTATATCAAATTTGGATTAGGGTCTTTGTTGTTTACAGTTCTGATAGTAGGATGTTCAACAAAAAAAAATACCTGGACATCTAGAACTTCACAGGCAATGAATACTCGTTTTAACGTGTATTTTAATGGCATGATAAGTTATCAGGATGGACTTGAAAATATAGAACATGCCAATGTTGAGGATTATTCTTCAATTATCACCATGTATCCAATAAGTAAGCATTCTAATGCCACATCGGCTATTTCAAACATGGATCGAACGATCGAAAAATGTAGAAAGGCCATTAAACTGCACTCCATAAAAGTAAAGCCGGATAAGAATTATAAAAAGTCCAGCGACCCGAAATACAAACTTTATTACAACCAACAGGAATTTAATCCGGCCTTGAAAGATGCATGGCTACTTTTAGCTCAGGCTGAGTTTCATAAGGCCGATTTTATAGGTTCTGCAGCAACTTTTGCATATGTTTCGCGGCTTTATTCTTCTGATAATGATATGATCTCGAAATGTCAGTTGTGGATAGCTCGTGCCTATGGTGAGGCTAATTGGATGTACGAAGCAGAGGAGGTTCTTTCAAAATTGGATCAGAATAAATTGAATAGTCAGAACATTGGCTTGTATGCCTCTGTGAATGCTGATTTATTACTAAAGAAACACCAATACAAGGAAGCTATTCCGTTTTTGAAACTGGCTTTGTCGAAAGAAAACGATGGGTATTTGAAGCAACGATTTGGTTATTTGCTGGCTCAGTTGTATCAAAAAATAGGAGATAATAAAGCTGCATATGATGCATTTACATCCGTCATTAAATCGAATCCTCCATTTGAGATGGACTTTAATTCGCGTATAGGCAGGGCTCAAACAGCCCAGGGAGATATAGTCGCAGTGCAAAAGGACCTTCGGAAAATGGCGAAGAATGTAAATAATGCCGATTATCTGGACCAAATCTATTACGCGTTAGGAAATACCTATCTGAATCATTCCGATACGGTAAATGCGATTAAAAATTTCGAATTATCTGCCGAGAAGAGTACTCGTAATGGAGTTGATAAAGCCATTACGTTGATAAAACTAGGTGATCTGCAATACAATAGAACTAATTATGTGGCCGCGCAACCTTGTTATGAAGGTGCAGGGAAAATCATTACTAAAGAGCATGATGATTATGTTCGCGTCACCAAACGTGCCGAAATGCTGGGTGAATTAGTAGGGCAGATAAATATTGTTACCTTGCAGGATAGTCTTCAGAGACTTTCTTCATTGCCAGAAAGTCAGCGTGTAGAAGTGGTTGATAAATTAATTGCCAGACTGATAGCAGATGAGAAGTCTGTTGCAGAAAAAGAACAGAAAAAGGCAAAAGGTGATGAGTTTGCACATCTAACTCCGATAGGTGGCAATATGCCGGGTAGTGCTATTGGCGATTGGTATTTTTATAATATTGGTTTAATGCGCTCCGGTGAATCAGATTTCCAGAAGAAATGGGGAAAAAGAAAGTTGGAAGATAACTGGCGGAGAACCAATAAAACAGCTTCTCTTTTTGCAGATGAAACTACTTCGGCGTCAGCCGGAGCAAATGCTGTGGATACCTTAAAAACGAAAGCGAGTGCAATAAACTCAGATGTAAAAAATCCTGAGTTTTACCTGAGTCAAATTCCCATAACCAAAGCACAGATCGATAAATCGAATAGAGAAACAGCCACTGCTTTGTATAATATAGGCCTGATTTACAAAGAAAAGATCGAGGATTTTCCATTGGCAATAAAAGCATTTCAGGAGTTTGCCCGACGATTCCCGGCAGATACACGAGTGCCTGATGCTTATTATAATAACTATACGATGCAGTCAAAACTGGAGAATCAACCCGAAGCTCAGTTGTATAGAAATAAATTGATTACAGAGTTTCCAACATCAGAGTATGCATTGATGTTATCGCAACCCGACTATGCAAAACGGATGGCAGCTATGTACAGTGAGCAGGACTCCATTTATAGCCGAACGTATAAAGCCTATAATGATAATAAGTTTGACATTGTGTTTCAGAACGTAGACTATATAAAAAAGAATTACCCTTTGTCAACATTGATGCCTAAGTTTTTGTTCTTAAATGCACTAAGCATAGGCAAGAGTAATACGCCGGATAAATTTGAAGCGGCGTTGTCTGAACTGGTTAGTAGTCATCCCCAGAGTGATGTGAGCTCAATGAGTAAGGATATATTGGCACTTATGAAACAAGGACAGCAAGCTCAAACCGGTACAACAGGTGGCTCACTGATTGCCAAGCGTGAACAGCTTACTAAAGTGGAAATAGAAAATCTTGACCAACAAAAATTTACTGTAGATAAGAAATCGAAGCATAGATTAATGCTGGTTAGTTCAACGAATACTTCCAATTCTAATAAGTTGTTGTATAACATTGCATCGTTCAATTTTTCGCGATTTATGATTAAAGACTTTGATCTGGTTGTAACTAAATTAGACTCGGTTCAAAGTGCTTTGTCGGTCACCAATTTCGAATCGTACGATGAGGCCGATTGGTATTCTAAGACGCTGACTACCGACCCGCTGTTAATAAAATTACTGAACGACTTGAGTATTCGAAAGATTATTATTTCAGAAGCTAATTTTGCTTTGCTGAGAACATGTTTTAGTCTGAATGATTATTTAGCTTTTGCCAATTATTCGGTTGAAATGAAGCAACCTCAAATGGAATCTGCCATTGCGACCACAAAATCGCAGGAGCAAATGACAAAGCCAATTGTTCAAAAACCGGTTTCCATTGCTACAACTGACAAATCGCTTACCGACAAAACTGCTTCAAAACCGGAACTGATTCAAAAGGAGGCAACTAAACCAGTATTGGATAACAAACAAAATGCGGCAACAAGTGCGACGACGCCAATTGTTGTTGAGCCAAAAGTGGAGGAACCACCTGTGCCATTGTTCAAAAACTTGTATGGATATCGTGCCAATGAACCACATTTTATAGCCATTTATATTGTTTCGGGAACTATAGATTTTGAAAAAGTAAAGACAGCTTTTGATAATTATAATGCTAAAAATTATAGCATAATGAATTTAAAAGTTTCGTTAGAAACTGCAGGTAAAAAGCAAGTAATCATTATTGGAAGTTTGAACGATGCCAATATAGCAAAATCTTATTTGCTCAGAATAGTAAAAGAATCGGGTTTGTTTGAGGGCTTGAAAAATGCAAATTATAGAAATTTAATCGGTTCGAAAAAGAACTTGAATACGCTTATGCAACAAAACACCCTTGATGTGTATTTTGAATTTATGAAGGAATATTATTTGAAATAAAGATCAGATGACGAAGGATGAAAGTCAGAAGTATTTTGTTTTTCGAAATTATAAAGATTGATAATGATTAAACAAGAACTTTAGACCTTTGTCTATAGACTTTAGATATATAAATTATGAAAAAAGATCGCATACTTTGGGCTGATGATGAAATGGATTTATTGAGTCCGTATATTCTTTTCTTGGAAGAGAAGGGTTATGATGTCGTTACGGCAACAAATGGTAAAGATGCGGTGGAACTGTGCCAGAAAGAAACATTTGATATTATATTCCTGGACGAAAATATGCCCGGACTGAGCGGTTTGGAGACTTTGGCGCTTATAAAAGATATAGATCCTAACGTGCCAATGGTGATGATTACCAAGAGCGAGGAAGAAAATATAATGAATATGGCTATTGGTAGTAAAATAGCCGATTATCTTACAAAACCTGTAAATCCAAGTCAGATTTTACTGACATTGAAGAAGAATATTCACAAGAAAGAACTTGTGGCCGATCATACAGCCTCTACCTATCAATCGCAATTTGGGCGTATTGGTATGCAAATAAATGATACGCTTACTTATGAAGATTGGGTCGAGGTGTACAAAAAATTGGTCTATTGGGAGTTGGAGTTGACCGAAGCTGACAACGGTATGGATGAAATGCTCCGTATGCAAAAGGCTGAGGCCAATAATTCATTTACAAAATTTGTAAAAAAAAATTATATAGACTGGTTTGAGCAGCCAGAGAAACGCCCACTGATGAGTCCTGATCTTTTTAAAACGAAAGTATTCCCTTTGTTGGACAAAGGTGAGAAAGTGTTCTTTATTTTGGTGGATAATTTTCGGTACGACCAGTGGAAAGTTATCCGCGAACTGCTGAATGACATTTATCAGTTTAATGAAGAAGAATTGTATTGCAGCATGCTGCCTACAGCAACGCAATATGCCCGAAATGCTATTTTCTCAGGACTATTGCCACTTCAAATTCAGCAAATGTTTCCAAATCTTTGGATTGAAGAAGAGGATGAAGAGGGCAAAAATCTGTATGAAAAGGATTTGCTTCAAACACAATTTACCCGCTTCCGTAAAAATTATACTTTTTCTTATCATAAAGTAAGCGATTCAGCTTCATGCGAGCGATTAATTGGTCAATTGCCACGCATTGATAGTAATCAGTTGAATGTCTGCGTGTTGAACTTTATAGATATGCTTTCGCACGCTCGTACCGAGTCAAAAATGATGCGCGAACTGGCCAATGATGAAGAAGCCTATCGCTCACTTACACTTTCGTGGTTCAAGCATTCGCCAACATACGAACTTTTCAAAGAAATAGCGCAACGAGGTTATAAGGTTATAGTTACTACCGATCATGGAACCATTCAAGTTACTAACCCGATAAAAGTGATTGGCGACAAGAATACGAACGTGAACCTACGATATAAAGTAGGGAAAAATCTAACATACAATAAAAAAGAAGTTTTCGAAATAACGCAACCCGGCAAAGTCGGATTACCAAGCCCAAATGTGAGTTCTGCTTATATTTTTGCAACCAATGATGACTTTTTTGCGTATCCAAACAATTATAATCATTATGCGAGTTACTACAAAAATACGTTTCAACACGGAGGCATTTCACTGGAAGAAATGTTGATCCCTTTTGTAGTGATGCAACCCAAATAATATAATCAGCATCTAATTATAAATATAAATTTCAAATGCCCTTTTGCTAAATTACAGTTGACAAAAGTAATTTAGTTCTCTTTAGTGGATGGGGCAGCTTTAATGTGTTATGAAGAATTATACAAATGTAAAAGACCTTGGCAATTTGCAAGACGCAATACAAGAGGCATTGGAGATTAAGAAAAATCGTTACGCCTACAAACACATTGGCGAGAATAAAACCTTGTTGATGGTGTTTTTCAATTCGAGTTTGAGAACTCGTTTGAGTACCCAGAAGGCAGGAATGAACTTGGGAATGAACACAATGGTGCTCGATATTAATTCGGGTGCATGGAAACTGGAAACTGAACGAGGAGTGATTATGGATGGCGATAAGCCGGAACATATTCTGGAAGCTATCCCCGTTATGGCAAGTTATTGTGACGTGATTGGTGTGCGTGCTTTTGCAGGTTTGGAAGATAAAGCGTATGATTATCAGGAAACTATTATCAATCAATTTATTCAATATTCAGGCAAGCCGGTTTTCAGTATGGAAGCTGCAACAGGACATCCTTTGCAGGGCTTTGCCGATTTGATTACCATTGAGGAATATAAGAAAACGGCTCGTCCGAAAGTGGTACTTTCATGGGCACCGCATCCCAAAGCACTGCCACAAGCTGTTCCAAATTCTTTTGCCGATTTTATGAATGAGGCGGATGTTGATTTTGTTATCACTCACCCAAAAGGGTATGAGCTAGCTGATGAATTTGTGCGTGGAGCGCGTGTTGAATACGACCAAATGAAAGCATTCGAGGGTGCCGATTTTATTTATGCCAAAAACTGGTCGGCTTATCAGGATCCTAACTATGGTCAGATTCTGAGCAAAGACAGGGATTGGACGGTTAGTAGTCGTCAGATGGCGGTGACAAATAATGCTCACTTCATGCATTGTTTACCTGTTCGTCGAAATATGATTGTTACTGACGAAGTGATTGAGAGCCCACAATCAATTGTAATTCCGGAGGCGGCAAACCGTGAAATTTCTGCTCAGGTAGTCATCAAAAGATTATTAGAAAATATAGGACGATAAAACATAAAACAGCAAATCCCACAAATTATCGCAAATGAATGCATTAAAACTGTTTTTATTTGCGTTTTTTGCGTAATTTGCGTACAAAAAAATAGAAATGAATTTAGAACAAGTAGCTGCGTCAATTCGCAACGTTCCTGATTTCCCGAAACCGGGAATTTTATTCAAAGACATCACAACAGCGATGAAAGACGCTGAGGTACTAAAATTTATTGCTGATGAGCTTTATGATTATTACAAAGATAAAGGAATCACTAAGGTTGTTGGTGTTGAAAGCCGTGGTTTTGTGTTGGGGAGTATTCTGGCTTACCGACTTGGAGCCGGTTTTGTATTACTTCGTAAACCAGGCAAATTACCATCGGATACTTTCAAAATAGACTATGATCTGGAGTATGGAACCGATTCGCTTGAGATTCACAAAGATTCAATTGAAGAGAATGATATAGTCTTGTTGCATGACGATCTTTTGGCCACAGGTGGTAGCGCAAACGCTGCATTGGAGTTGTTGACTAACTTTACTCACAATGGTGTGTATGTTAGTTTTCTGATAGAACTAACCTTTTTAAAAGGTGTTGAGCGATTGAAGGGTGCAAAAGATATACACTCACTAATTAAATTTTAAAATGTTATAAGCACTAAAACACATAGTTTACTAGGCTACAATATAAGTTTCTTTTATTGTACTAACATGCCTAGTGATTCTTTGTGCTCTTAGTGCCTCAGTGGTAAAATATGGAAAAACTTACACTCGTAAAAGTTGGAGGGAAAATAGTTGAAGAACCTCAAAGTCTGAAACAGTTACTGTCCGATTTCTCAAAGATAGAAGGTTACAAAGTGTTGGTGCATGGTGGTGGTCGTTCGGCTACGGCTATTGCTGCTCAACTAGGTATCGAAAGTAAAATGGTTAATGGTCGTCGTATTACCGATGAAGAAACACTGAAAGTGGTGACCATGGTTTATGGGGGGTTGGTAAATAAACAAATTGTAGCCGGACTTCAGGCCATTGGCGTCAATGCGTTGGGACTTACCGGTGCCGATTTGAATTATATGCGTTCCGAGAAACGTCCGGTAAAAGATGTGGATTATGGTTTTGTGGGTGATGTAAAAGAGGTGAATGCCGACATCTTGTCCGATCTGATTAGCAAGGGTGTGGTTCCGGTTCTGGCTCCGTTGACACACGATAAAGCAGGAAATCTATTAAATACCAATGCGGATACCATAGCCGGTGAAGCTGCTAAAGCTTTGTCGAAGCATTTTGAAGTAACGTTAATGTATTGTTTCGAGAAAAAAGGAGTGTTGACAGATGAGAATGATGACGAAAGTGTCATCTCGAATCTGACTCCTGAACTTTTTGAGAAATATGTTACAGAAGGAGTGATCAATGGAGGTATGATTCCAAAATTAGAGAACTCGTTTGAGGCCATTAATGCTGGTGTGAAGCAAGTGGTAATTACCCGTGCTGATTTGATACATACACCTGGTGGAACTACCATAACAATAAAGTAAACTTAGCTATTTTATAGAATGAAAAAATTTATTTACATATTCCTTTCGCTTTTGATAGTTGCGGGCTCTGTTGTTGCACAAGAAGAAATAAAACTATACAAACACGGACCCAAAGAAAGTAATGAAATTTCTGTTGCAGAAAGTAATCAACGCCCTGATTTTGTAATTGATATCAGCAATCCACGAATGTATTTTTATCCTGCAAAAAAAGAGATGAATACCGGAACAGCTGTATTGATTTGTCCGGGTGGGGGTTATGCCGGTGTGTCGGTCATCAAAGAGGGCTCAGAAATTGCTAAATGGTTCAATGATTTAGGGGTTAACGCTTTTGTGTTGTATTACCGAATGCCAAACGGACATACCACTGTTCCATTAACCGATGCACAGGCTGCATTGAAAATCATTCATAAAGGAGCAAAGAAATGGGGCATTGATAAAAACAAAATTGGAATCATGGGTTTTTCGGCCGGTGGTCATTTAGCTTCAACTGTTGGTACACATTTCAGAACAAAAGTGGAGCGTCCGGCGTTTATGATATTAGGATATCCGGTTGTAACCATGGTTAAAGAACTTACTCATATGGGATCGAGATATAATCTATTGGGCAAAAATCCAACCGACAAACTTGTTGCGTTATACTCTAATGAGTTGCAAGTAACTAAAAATACACCTCCTACTTTCATTGTTCACGCTTTAGATGATAAAACAGTGCCCATTGCTAACAGCGAACAATTGATAAAAGCATTGAAAGAAAATAATGTACCGGCTGAGCTCCATACTTTTGATGAAGGTGGTCACGGTTTTGGTATGCGCAAAAGAGGAATTCCAGTAGATAACTGGTCAGATTTATTAAAGACCTGGTTGCAAAACAACAAACTAATAAACTAATATGGAGTTTCAAGAACAAACTAACGATGCTGTTTCTCTGCTGGAGCAACTTATCGCTATCTCTTCGTTTAGCAAAGAAGAAAATACAGTTGCAGATTTTCTGGAGCGATACATTGAGATAAAGGGTTATGTAGCTTCGCGCAAGGACAATAATGTATGGATTTTGAGCCCGGGATTTGATACGTCGCGACCTACAATTCTGCTCAACTCTCACATCGATACGGTGCGGCCAGTTGCGGGTTGGAATCGTAATCCGCTTATTCCAAGTATTGAGAATGGACGATTATATGGGCTGGGAAGTAATGATGCCGGAGCAAGTGTGGTCTGTTTACTTCAGACTTTTTTCTATCTTACTCAACATCAACAAGCTTACAATCTGATTTTTGCAGCTTCGGCCGAAGAGGAGATATCCGGTAAAAATGGTCTTGAGAGCTTGTTGAGCGAGTTGCCCAAAATTGATTTTGCTATAGTAGGTGAGCCCACGCAAATGAATCTGGCAGTTGCAGAAAAGGGTTTGATGGTACTCGATTGTACTGTTCATGGACAGGCCGGTCATGCAGCTCGTAACGAAGGTGTTAATGCTATTTACAGAGCGCTGGCTGATATCGAATGGTTCAAAACTTTTGAGTTTGTAAAGAAGACAGATTTATTGGGGCCGGTGAAAATGTCGGTTACACAGATAAATGCCGGTACTCAGCACAATGTTATACCGGATAAATGTACTTTTGTTGTGGACGTACGAAGTAATGAAATGTATTCCAATCTGGAGATTTTAGATGAGATTTGCAAGCATGTCGGTTGTGAAGTACATGCTCGCTCCACTCGCTTGAGTTCTACTGCTACGCCCCTGCATCACCCAATAGTCAAGCGTGGAAGGGAGTTGAATCGTACACTTTTTGGTTCACCAACACTTTCCGACCAGTCACTGATGCCTTTTCCTAGTTTAAAAATGGGACCTGGTGATTCCGCACGTTCTCATACAGCTGATGAATTTATACTATTGTCGGAAATAAAAGAATCAATTGAAATTTATACCCAATTGTTGGATGGGTTGAAGTTTTAATCGATAATAAATCCGCAGGTTGCACAGATGGGTTCGACAATTTTACGTTGTTCGAACCCTTTTTTTATGTTTTTAGCTCGTTCCGATTGTAGTATTTCCGATAGCTCGTCGCTGAAAACATTGCCCAATTTCATGTTGGCATCTGCATCCAGGCAGCACGGAACAATTTGACCATCGGCTAAAATGGCAATATGGTCGCGCAATGCGTAACAGTTTTTCTGCGTTTGCGATTTTATTCCATTTTCGTCAGGCCACTCAAAACGCGGAGCTTTTTGTAGAAAGATATGTTCAGCTAGTTTTAAGCCATTACCCTTAGTCTTCTCTGTTATTTCTTGTGTAGACAAGTCAAACTTCTTACTTATTTCATCTAAACAAAGCGTATTAAAAGCTGCGCTAGCGGTATTGGTTGAATTCCAAAGTCTTAATGAAATGTAAGTTTTGGTGGATGCTATGATTGCAAAATCAAATACCGACTTTAAATAGTCTGTCCATTTTTCTGAAGGAATATTCTCTTCCGCATCGTGCAGAGAGATATTCACCTGGCGGATAGAATGAGTCAGAAGCATTTCTTTCTTTCTCTCTAATAATCCACCGTTGGTAGTTATATTGATATTTAGATTGGCCGTTTCTGCAATGGTGAGAATTTCATCGAGCTGCGGATGCAAAAGTGGCTCACCCAATACATGCAGATAAATATAGTTTGTGTAAGGACGAATTTTTTCTACAACGATTCGAAATTCGTCGGGCGACATGAATTTAGTTGTTCGCGTCGTTTTAAAACAAAAGCTGCAATCGAAATTGCAGCTATTCGTTATTTCTATATATATCTTTTTGAATTTCAAGTTTTTATTGTTTTATCTAAAGTCGATAATGTTATGAATGGAAAGAATACCAGCCACCTGACCAGTTTCATCCATAACAGTCAGCGACGTTATTTTGTTGATGTCCATCATCTCAAGTGCATCGGTTAATAGTTCGTTTGCTCCAATTCGTTTAAACCCGCGTGTCATAAAGTCTGCTGCAGTGAGTTGTTTGATATCATCGAACTTTTGAATGGCACGGCGAATGTCACCGTCGGTAATTACACCAACTGCTTGGTTATTCGTGTTGTAGACAAGCGTCATTCCCAATCGTTTGTTACTCACTTCGTACATAATGTCTTTGAAAACCGTTGTTTCCGACACTCTCGGGATTTCTGTGTTCATCTCGTCTTTTACGCGCGAAATCAAACGGCGACCAAGCGCTCCTCCCGGATGATAAACTGCATAATTTTCAGCTTTAAATCCTCTGCGTTCCATTAAGCAGATTGTTAGCGCATCACCCATTACTAGTGTGGCTGTAGTAGAAGTTGTTGGCGCTAGTCCAAGTGGGCAGGCTTCTTTTTCTACGCCTACATTGAGTACTAACGAAACTTCATTCGCCAAAACGGATTTAAGATTACCTGTCATGGCAATCATGGTGCAGCCTATCTTTTTTAATGGAGGAATAATATTCACTATTTCGGAAGAACTGCCGCTGTTCGAGATTAGAAGAACAATGTCATTTTTGCTGACCATACCTAAGTCACCATGCATTGCTTCTGAGGCATTTACAAATATTGACTGTGTACCGGTAGAAGCAAGTGACGAAGAAATCTTATGGCCTATGATGCCTGTTTTTCCTACGCCCATAATCACTAATTTGCCTTTACAATTATAAATTAGTTCTACTGCTTCATTTATTTCGTTGCCAATTTTCGCCGACAGTTTCTGGAGTTCACAAATTTCCTGACTGAAAATTTCTTTACTGCGTTGTATATAATCCATGTTTATCCTCCTAGCGTTTATTTGATAATCATTTCAATAAATTCTCTTACGCAACCTTCTCCTCCTTTTTTATTCATTTGAACAATGCCGGGGATATTTTTAATGGCTGTCAGCGCATTGGCAGGACAAGCAGCTAGACCAACATTCGAAAGCAGTTCAAAGCAATTTACGTCATCTCCAATGTAGGCAACTTCTGCAAGTGAGATGCCTTCTTTTTCGCATATTTCTTTTACCGAAGCCAGTTTGCCTCCTTCGCGTTTGCCTTGATAGAGGTAATCTAGTTTTAATTTATTGAAGCGACGTTCCACCATTTTAGTGTTTTCGGAAGTGACGATGCCGGTTTTAATGCCTTTTTCGCGGATAAGTTGCAATCCCATTCCATCGTGCGTATTGAATTTTTTTAATTCATCACCGGCTTCAGAATAGTACATTCCTGCATCTGTCAAAACGCCATCCACGTCTGTGAGAAAAAGTTTAATATTTCTCATTCTCTGTTCCGTGGTTATCACTTTAGCTTTTTCTGCCGACTGTTGACTGTCGACTGTTGACTGTGGTGAAATTCCTTTGGTGATATTGTCAATGGCAATCGCTTGTTCCAGAATCTCCTTTATTTTTGAAAGATAGATTTGATTTGGTCCATCGGAGAATGCGTGATCCGGATCGGGGTGAACTTCTGCAAAAATAGCATCGACCCCAACAGCAAGTGCTGCACGCATCAGGTAAGGCACCATTTCGCGGTTTCCACCGGTTGAGGTTCCCTGCCCACCAGGTTTTTGTACTGCATGAGTAGCGTCGAAAACTACAGGGAAACCATAGCTCCGCATTTCTACTAAGCCTGCCATGTCCACCACCAAATTGTTGTACCCAAAACTTGAACCGCGTTCGCAAAGCAAAATGTTTTCGTTGCCTGAATCACGCAATTTATCAATCACGTTTTTCATATCCCATGGAGCCATAAACTGTCCCTTTTTTACATTGACAATTTTCCCTGTTTGAGCGGCTGCTACTAATAGGTCGGTCTGACGGGATAGGAAAGCCGGAATTTGAAGCATATCGGCAACTTCAGCCACTGGGGCGCATTGCCATGTTTCATGCACATCGGTAACGATAGGCAGGCCCAGTTCTGTTTTTACGCGTTGAAGAATTTCAAGACCGCGTTTCATTCCCAGTCCGCGGGGTGATTTTACTGAGGAGCGGTTAGCTTTGTCGAAAGATGATTTAAAAATGAGATGAATGTCTAATTCCTGACAAATTTCTTTCAATTTGGCAGCAACTTCCATGGTCATTTCTTCCGATTCGATGGCACATGGTCCGGCAATCAATACAAAACGACTACAGCCGCCTATTTCAAAACGATTCAGAACGTTTATTTTATGTGTTTCGAGCATTTTTTTTAGATTCAAGTGCAAAAAACTAATGCCTCTCAAAGTTTGGAGGCATTTCGTTTTTTTGCTGATTAGCAAATTAATTTGTGTAAACTCTCACCCAGTCCACTTCCAGACTGCCTGCACTTCCATGCTGTTGTTCCGAAATAAATGAATTGAATGCCATGTACATAGCTTCTTTTGGAATATTGCTGGCGGTACGGTACACTTCAAGGTCGTTTATCATCCAGATTAATTCTTTTTTATTCCAAACCAGGGTGTAAATAAAGAATTCAGAAGGATTGATACCTGTAATCTTCACGCCATCATACAAGTCTTTATTAGCATTGCCCAATGTAATGTTCTTGCCGTTATAATGGAAAATTTTTATGTTTGGCAACTTTGCATCAGCTCCTAACCAAAATGCGTGCTGTACATTTCCTTTGCAGCGCAATTTAGCACGGAAGACTCCACTGGATTGGCGGAATTTTTCGGCTGTTTGAAGGATATCTGATGTAAATTCAAATTCTTTTTCGATAAAGCCTTTGGTAGTGTGCCATGCAGGTGCCAACACTTTTTCGTGCTTGGTGGCTACTTTCAGTATGCCTTCTTCTACAGATACATTTTGTCCTGAATGATTTGCCTGCTTTTCATTTGCAAATGAATGATTTCCAACAATTTTGTTGCTTTTGTAATGAAATCCAAAGTTCCAACGCGAATTATCAAGTGTGTTCCATTCAAATTCGTCGTTGAATGTCAGTGTAAGTTTTCGGTATTTTTCGAAACGTTCGGGTTTTTCGTTTTCGAAGAAAATAATATCCGGATTTTTAGCCAATTCGTAGAAGCGTTGTTCGTGAACATATTCCGGAGTTGTGTGCCAACGTTTAGCATTGCTCCAGAATTCATTTGCTTTTTGGAATTCCGGCGTGGCAGTTTTTGCTTTTAACGCTTCATATTCGGTGATTATGTACGAATTATGAAAGCGAACGTAGGTTTTATATGCTTTTGAATGTTCGAAATGTTTAAGCTTCGTGAGCTTCTCTGAAGCTGCCACTAATTTTTTGTCGCCAAGATTCTCGAATTCAGGAGTAGCTTTGAACGCAAGATAATGCTTCAACTCATCAGATTTAAGCGTTTTGTAGTAGATCTGAATGGCAATTGAGTTTTCCCGTTTTTGACATTTCTTATATGTTTGATACTCTTCAGTGTCTTTGTATTTTCTGTTTTGAAGAATCTTTTTATTTTCTTGAAATTCAGCAGATTTCACGATGTGGAATAGTTTTTTGTATTCTGCCAATTCCACCGACTTTTCAACCTCGGCATACCTATGCATGGCTGTTATAAGTTCAGATTCATTTCTTTCCAGCTTGGCTGTAGGAGTTATCTTTCCAAAGAGTTTTTTCCAAAAAAGATTCATAATGCACTGGTGTTAAAGTAGTTCTCGAATAATAATTAATAGAATGATGCAGAAATAGTTAGAAAGATCTAATTAGTTCCATGCAGTGTGAAATGCTGTTGACAATAATAGGTTTGTATTTTTCTTCAGTTGGAATAAAGTGTTCGTCGCGCATTTGGTTTATTTGACTTAGAAAAAGTTCATAGAAACCATTTTCGTTTACGATTATCAGTGGCTTTTTGTGTTCTCCAACTACCCCTGAAGCAATGATGTCAAGCATTTCGTCCAACGTGCCATAGCTGCCCGGAAGCACTACAAACACATTCGAAATTGATTTCATGTTTCTTTTGCGCTCACTCATTGTATCGACCACTATGAGTTCAGTGGGTAAAGCGCTTTGGCGTTTCATTTTTATTACTGCTTGTGGAATAATGCCAATGATGTTACCATTTTTACTTTTTGCACCTTCAGCCACTGAGTCCATGAGCCCGCCGGTAGCACCGCCATAAACCAATACGTTTCCACCTTCGGCAATCTGCTCTCCAAGTTGGAAAGCAGATTGCCTGTAATGATCAGCGATATGGTTGCTCGAAGAGCAAAAAACAGCAATGTTCATGTTTGATTGTCAACAGTCAACAGTCGACAGCCTCGGGGGCTTTTCGACTGCAAACAAATTATTATGCATCAATTTTAGCATAGGTAGCATTGTCCTCAATAAATTGACGGCGAGGAGCTACATCATCGCCCATCAACATAGAGAAAACGTGATCAGCCTCAGCTGCATTTTCGATGTTAACTTGGCGTAAAGTACGATGTTCAGGGTTCATGGTTGTATCCCACAATTGAATTTCGTTCATCTCTCCCAAACCTTTATATCGTTGAGTGTGGATGTTACCTTCTGAACCTCCAAATTTTTCAATAAATGTTTGACGTTGTAATTCGGTCCAACAGTATTCTTCGTTTTTCCCTTTTTTACATAAATAGAGTGGAGGAGTGGCAATGTATAAATAACCTTGTTCAATCAACTCTTTCATGTGACGGAAGAAGAAAGTCATAATTAAAGTGGCAATGTGGCTACCATCTACGTCGGCATCGGTCATGATAATCACTTTGTGGTAGCGTAGTTTTTTTATGTTTAACGCTTTGCTGTCTTCTTCAGTACCAATGGTAACGCCTAAAGCAGTGTATATGTTGCGTATTTCTTCGCTTTCTAGCACTTTGTGAGGCATTGCTTTTTCGACGTTCAAAATCTTACCACGCAATGGTAAAATGGCTTGAAACTGACGGCTACGACCTTGTTTTGCTGTTCCACCTGCCGAATCCCCTTCGACAAGGAATAATTCGCATTTTTCAGGATCTTTATCGGCACAGTCGGCCAGTTTTCCTGGTAATCCTCCACCCGAAAGTGGCGATTTGCGTTGTACCATTTCACGCGCCTTGCGTGCAGCATGACGTGCGGTTGCAGCTAAAATTACTTTTTCAACAATGATACGTGCGGCTTTTGGGTTTTCTTCCAAATAGTTACCCAATGCTTCGCCTACAGCCATATCTACCGATCCCATTACCTCATTGTTTCCAAGTTTGGTTTTGGTTTGCCCTTCAAATTGAGGCTCGGCAACTTTGATAGAGATAACAGCAGTAAGTCCTTCGCGGAAGTCATCACCACTAATCTCAATTTTTAGCTTGTCGAGCATTTTGCTGTCTTCAGCATATTTTTTCAACGTACGGGTCAACCCACGACGGAAACCGGCAAGGTGTGTTCCTCCTTCGATAGTGTTGATATTGTTTACGTATGAGTGTATGTTTTCGTTGTACGAAGTGTTGTAAGTCATTGCAATTTCAACAGGAGTACCATTTTTCTCTGTCGAAATATGAATTACGTTTTCGATAAGTGGTTCGCGCGCTTCGTCGATATACTCAACAAATTCTTTTAAACCCTCATCTGAGTGGAATATCTCCGAACGGAAAGTTCCATCTTCATTCAAATGGCGTTTGTCGGTAAGTGATAGCGTAATACCTGCATTCAAGAATGAGAGTTCTCTCAAACGGTTGGCAAGAATATCGTATTTGTAAACTGACTCAATAAAGATGGTGTTGTCAGGTAGAAATGTCACTGAAGTACCGTTAGTTGTAGATGTGCCAATTTCCTTGACAGGGAACTGAGGGAATCCACATTGGTATTCTTGCATGTACAATTTCCCATTGCGTGAAACTTCTACGTGTAGAAGGGTGGAAAGTGCGTTCACACACGAAACACCTACACCGTGTAAACCGCCCGAAACTTTATAGCTGCCTTTGTCAAACTTACCACCGGCGTGTAGCACGGTCATAACTACCTCTAAAGCTGATTTGCCTTCTTTCTCGTGCATATCCACAGGGATACCACGACCATTATCAATAACTGTTATAGAATTATTTTCGTTGATAAAGACCTGAATGTTGTCACAATGTCCGGCCATGGCTTCATCGATGGAGTTGTCAACCACCTCGTATACCAAGTGGTGTAACCCTTTTACTCCAATATCGCCAATGTACATCGCAGGGCGTTTGCGCACTGCTTCCAAGCCTTCCAGTACCTGAATACTACTTGCGCCATAATCAGCACTTGCAGTAGCTCTCGCTTTTTCTTCTTCGCTCATTTTTATTTTAAGTTATTTAAATACAGGTGTTTAGTGATAGTTTATTGTTTCGTTTTGATATAAAGCATTCTATCCAAAAAAACAGACAAATATACGATAAATAATTGACTTAAGAGCTATAATAGAGGAGAAAATTACGGTTTGTTAGTGTGTGTAATTTAAAATTGTTTTAATGGATTATAGCTACAAATTTAATTGTGTTGAAGGGGTAAAATAAAAAGAACAGCCCTCCGTCCAATTAGACGAAAGGCTGTTCGAGGCAGAGATTTTGATGTGTGATTTCTTCTTCTCTTAGATTCGATTTTAGAGTGCTATTCCAATACTTCGTTGTCGTGCATTTCTTTCATAAATGTCACGAAATCGTTTTTCTTTTCCGAATCCATCCATTCCATGCTTTTGCGTGGATGTGCGTTTAATGCGCCCGAAATGAGGTAAGGAATGTGGTATCCCCAGTCGATTTCTTTTTGCATTGGATGAATATAATCCTGTATAACCTGTAGTAATGGCAGCAGGCGATATTTTGGGTTTTTGAGAAAGGCAATCAGAATTTCAATCGGGCAGTTTCCGGCGCCGCGTCCAAGTCCCATTAAGGTAGCATCCAGCATGGTGCATCCTTCCATAAGAGCTGTAATCGTATTGGACATAGCTAGTTGCATATTGTTGTGCGCATGTATGCCAATTTCTTTACCGGGTAGAGCGGCAGTGTACTTGCGTACCAAATGCTGAACCGATTCTACGTACATGCTTCCGAAGCTGTCGACGGCATAAAATACTTTTACCCGTGATTGAGCAATGTCTTTCAATGCTTCGTCGAGTTCCAGTTCGCCAACCGTTGAAACTGCCATTAGGTTGATGCAAGTTTCGTAGCCCTTATCCATGCAATGATGTGCTAAGGCAATGGCTTTGTCGACTTGATGAACGTAGCACGCCACGCGAATCATGTCCAGAGCGCTGTCGGCAGCCATGGGTATATCGTCCAGCTCGATGCGGCCAATATCGGCCATAGCCGAAAGCTTCAGGCTGGTTTCATTTTTACCAACGATGCGTTCCAGGTCTTTTTGATGACAGAATTTCCAGGGTCCCATTTCGGCGCGACTAAAAGCTTTTTCGCTGCTCAGGTAGCCTATTTCCATGTAGTCGATACCTGCTTCAACGCAAGCATTGTACACGCCTTTCACAAATTCATCGCTAAATTGCCATTTATTCATTAATCCACCGTCGCGTACGGTGCAGTCCATTACTTTGATGTCTTGTTTGTACATGTTTTTTTGTCGACGGTCAACTGTCACCAGACAACAGTCTTTTTTTTATGTTATTATGTTTGCTTATTGTTTATGTCTTGTTGATTCGACTCTTTAAGCCCCTTTAGGGGTTTGGGGTCTTTTCTTAAGCATCTCCATCTCTTTTCCAATGTTATGATCCACCAGAAAGCGATACATCTGTTCGAAGGTGTCTTTGTCCAGACCGTGTTTTTCGGCCCATTGACCCCGTTGTTTGATCACATGATCTTTTCGATCTTGTGCAACTACGCTTTCTATATCGGTCTTGTATTTTACAATTTCGCTGACGTATTGAAATCGTAATCCGAAAAGTGAAATGATTTCTTTGTCGATGCTGTCAATTTGTGCGCGGATTTCCTCTTTGCTTATGCATTCGGAAGGGGATTTTGCTAATTCCAAGGGGTGATATTTTGTGTTTTTGTAAATGAATGGCACAAAAATAGGAATTTTGTTTCAAAGTTTAATGCATTTGGCAAAATAAGTTACGATATGACATATTATTGTAATAATTATTCATGAATGATAACATTGCCCGAACTGTCGCTGTTGTCTGCGCTGCATAAAAAAAACTGGCGATAAGACTTTGAGTCTTATCGCCAGCAATTATGAATGACGTAGTTTTAGTTTTACATTATAAAAGTTCCACGCTTCGTTTTACAAACTTAGCCAATGCTTCACCTTTAAGCATGTTGTTGGCTAAAAGTGCCAGGTCGATAAGTTGACGAACTTGTTTGTTGTCAGCCGCAAACGATTTTAGAATTGCTTTTTTATTATCGGTCAGTTGATCAATTTGTTTTTGCAAATCTTCCAGTTCTGCTTTTTCGGCAGTTGGAATTTCCTCGTCTTTTTTATCTTTATGGCTGTCTTTTAGTTGGGTGCGTTTGCTTTCAGCTTTGGTAAGTTCTCCGGCAATAGGAGCGATGCTTACATTGCAAGCGTCTTCTTCGTCTTTTAGCAATTTTTCTACCAATGGGTGAGCAGTGTTCACTACTAAATTGTAGCTATCGGCCATTTCTCCGTAGAAATTCATCATGCCACCACCGCCTTGCAGTGCCGACATTTCTTTCATGCGGCGCATAAACTCGTTTTGTGTAACGAAAACGGGATTGGTGCTTGGTGCCAATTGTTCGAAAGTAACAATGAAGTTGGTTTTTTCGATAGCTGGAATTTGCGATTCAAAAACAGTTACCAATGCGTTGCGTTGATCGTTGTTAAGGGCTACTTGCGCTACATCTTCTTTTTGAATGATTTTGTCAATCACGTCGCTATCCACACGTACGAAGCGTGTTTTCTCGAATTTTTGTTCCAACTGACTTACTACGTGTACGTCCAATTGTCCGTCCATCAACAATACATCGTAGCCTTTTTCTTTGGCGTGTTCAATGTAGCTGAATTGTTCGTCGGTGTTATTGGTGTAAAGATAGATAACGTCGCCGTTTTTGTCTTTTTGGTTTTCGCCTACCAGGGTTTTGTATTCTTCGAAAGTGAAGTATTTGCTGTCGACATTTTTAAGCAACGCAAATTTTTCGCCACGTTCGTAGAATTTCTCATCGCTCAACATACCGTATTGAATGAAAAGTTTTAGGTTGTCCCATTTCTCTTCGAAGGCAGTACGATCGGCTTTGAAGATTTCGTTCAGGCGGTCGGCTACTTTTTTGGTAATGTGACTTGAAATTTTCTTTACGTTGCCATCGCTTTGCAGGTAACTGCGCGATACGTTCAACGGAATGTCCGGTGAGTCGATTACTCCGTGCAATAAAGTAAGGTATTCGGGCACAATGTTTTCTACGTGATCGGTAACATACACCTGATTGCAATACAATTGAATTTTATTGCGTTGCATGTCGATGTTATTCTTGATTTTTGGGAAATAAAGAATACCGGTGAGGTTAAACGGATAGTCAACATTAAGGTGAATGTGGAACAATGGATCTTCGCCCATTGGATTCAGTTCGTGGTAGAAGTTGTTGTAATCTTCGTCTGTCAAATCGGCAGGTTTGCGCGTCCAGGCCGGGTTGGTATTGTTGATGATGTTGTCTTCTTCTGTCTCCACATTTTTGCCATCTTTCCATTCTTTTTTCTTGCCAAAAGCAATTTCGATAGGAAGGAATTTGCAATATTTGGTCAATAAGCCCTGAATTTTTGATTCTTCGAGGAAGTCTAGGTTTTCGTCATCGATATGTAATACGATATCGGTTCCGCGTTCGGCTTTGATGGTGTCTTCCAGATCGTAAACCGGACTTCCATCACAAGCCCAGTGTTGAGCGGTAGTGCCTTCTTTGTGTGATTGTGTAAATATTTCTACTTCTTTCGACACCATAAATGATGAGTAGAAACCAAGTCCGAAATGACCGATAATGGCTTGAGCGTCATTTTTGTATTTTTCCAAAAACTCCTCGGCGCCCGAGAATGCAATTTGGTTGATGTACTTCTCAATTTCTTCGGCCGTCATACCAATACCGCGGTCGGAAATGGTAAGTGTGCCTTTGTCTTTATCGACTGATACACGTACGGTTAAATCGCCCAGTTCGCCTTTGTATTCGCCAACAGCAGCTAATGTTTTCAACTTCTGAGTGGCATCCACTGCGTTCGATACTAATTCACGTAAAAAGATTTCGTGATCGCTGTACAAAAATTTCTTGATAACGGGGAAAATATTATCACTCGTAACCCCGATGTTTCCTTTTGCCATTTTTCGTTTAAAATTTATTGGTTATCCCGATGTATATCGGGTGTATAATTAGTTTTACAGATTGTTCTTTAGGCAAAAAAAATGCCAATGAGTTTTGTGTGACAGAATGACAGGGGGAATGCATAATTTGGAATGCATAATTCATAATTTTCTTTCTAACCCTTCGCCCGTTGGGCACTTCCCTTTATCAAAAGGGAAGATCGTGCGAGTTCGTGAATTTGCTGGACGAGGAGGTGATATGATAGTTTTTTAAGCTTACTTTCTGGCTAAGCACGAATTCCCGGACTTCTCGGATGTCCCCTATCAAGGGGACGATCCGTCAGCTGACGGAGGAGGGGTTAAATGTTTGTCAAGGCTCAAAGAATCGCGCCAGCGTGGGATATTTTTGACGCTGACATGTCTTCGACGATGTCAGCGTTTCACAAGTGGACTTAATTGTTAATGTAATGGTCTACATCTCTTCGACAATGTCAGCTCACAAAAACCTTTCAGGTGCTTGCATGCTGACAGCGTTTCGACAGTATATCACTATTTTACTCCTGATCTGCACGAAATTCGCGAATAATATCGTATCTTTGCGCGCGAAATTTGATGTTTAAAAAAAGAAAAATGTAATTTTATGAATGTAGTTACAAAAACTATCACATTGGGTGATGGACGTACCATTTCTATCGAAACAGGTAAATTGGCTAAACAAGCCGATGGTTCTGTAATGGTTCGCATGGGTGATACCATGCTATTGGCTACCGTTTGTTCGGCACAAGATGCTGCTCCGGGAACCGATTTTATGCCACTTTCAGTGGATTATAAAGAAAAATATGCTGCCTTTGGTCGTTATCCGGGAGGTTTCCTGAAACGTGAAGGTCGTGCTTCTGATTATGAAATTTTAGTATCTCGTCTTGTCGACCGTGCTTTACGCCCTTTGTTTCCTGATGATTTTCATGCTGAAACTTTTGTAAATGTAATGTTAGTTTCGTCTGATGGACAAGATATGCCTGATGCATTGGCTGGTTTAGCTGCTTCGGCTGCCTTGGCTGTGTCGGATGTTCCTTTCAATGGTCCTATCTCTGAATGTCGTGTTGCCCGTATTGACGGACAATTCGTTATCAATCCTACTTTTGCTCAATTGGCAACTGCCGATTTAGAAATCATGGTGGCTGCAACTATCGACAATATTATGATGGTTGAAGGCGAAATGAAAGAAGTAAGTGAAGAAGTTTTGTTGGAAGCAATGAAAGTGGCTCACGAAGCTATCAAAGTACATTGCCAGGTGCAATTAGAGTTGATGGAAGCAGTTGGTAAAACTGTAAAACGTGTTTATTGCCACGAAGAAAACGACGAAGATCTGAAAAAAGATATTTGGGCTAAAACTTATGATAAAGTGTATGTAGTGGCTGCTTCTTGCAACACCGACAAACACTCTCGCGTTGCTAACTTCAAAGCAATCAAAGAAGAATATGTTGCTGCTTTGGAACCTGAAGTAGCTACTGCCAAAAAAGGTCTTATCGGTAAATACTACCATGAAGTAGAAAAAGAAGCTATGCGTCGTTCTATTTTGGATGAAGGCAAACGCCTCGATGGTCGTAAAACAACTGAAATTCGTCCTATCTGGTCAGAAGTTGATTACCTTCCGGGAGCTCACGGTTCGGCTGTGTTTACCCGTGGTGAAACTCAATCGTTGACTACTGTTACGTTAGGAACTAAAATGGATGAGAAATTAGTTGATGATGCTCTTTTCAAAGGCAAAGAACGTTTCTTGTTGCATTATAACTTTCCACCATTTTCAACAGGTGAAGCGAAAGCTTCTCGTGGTGTAGGTCGTCGCGAAGTAGGTCATGGTAACCTTGCATTACGTGCATTGAAAAACATGATTCCTGCTAACTATCCTTATGTTGTACGTGTGGTTTCTGATATTTTGGAATCGAACGGTTCTTCTTCAATGGCTACGGTTTGTGCCGGAACATTGGCGCTGATGGATGCAGGTGTACAAATTGCTAAACCGGTTTCGGGTATTGCAATGGGATTGATCTCTGAAAATAAAGGTAAAAACTTTGCTGTTCTTTCGGATATTTTGGGTGATGAAGATCACTTGGGCGATATGGACTTCAAGGTAACCGGTACTAAAGATGGTATCACTGCTACTCAAATGGATATCAAGGTAGACGGACTTTCGTACGAAATTCTTGAAACAGCTTTGAACCAGGCTAAAGCAGGTCGTATGCATATCTTAGGCAAAATCCAGGAAACATTGGCTGCGCCACGCGAAGATATGAAACCAAATGCACCTCGTATTGTGGTGATGTTTATTCCTAAAGAATCGATTGGTGCTATCATCGGACCTGGTGGAAAAATCATTCAAAACATGCAAGCTGAAACCGGTGCTACTATTACAGTAGAAGAAATCGGAGATCAGGGTCGTGTGGAAATTGCTGCTAACAACAAAGCTGCTATCGACGCTGCATTGTACAAAATTAAAGGTATCGTAGCAATTCCTGAAATTGGTGAAACTTATCCTGCAAAAGTAAAATCGGTAATGCCTTACGGTGCATTTGTTGAATTTATGCCGGGAAAAGAAGGTTTGTTACATATCTCTGAAATCGACTGGAAACGCATTGAAACAATGGAACAAGCGGGTATCAAAGAAGGCGATATGATTGATGTGAAATTACTGGAAGTTGATCAAAAAACAGGTAAATTCAAATTGTCACGCAAAGCATTGATGCCACGTCCTCCTCGTGAAGATAAACCTCAGGCTTAATTGAGTTGAGCGTTGAAAATTAAATATAAAAGCTGCAATCCGTAAGGGTTGCAGCTTTTTTTTGTTTGATGTCGGTCTATTGCTCAGCGTAGTGCTTGTCCTTTTTCATTTGGATAATAAACTTACTCCATGCTGCGGCTCGCTTTTCTTTGTTTTGAGCACGCAGGGTGGCGTCGCCCAGGTTCAACGGATATCCGTCTTCGAGATAAAGCTTACCATCCGTTTTCATATATAAAACTAAATCATCAACAATAGCCGAAACGGCATCGGTTACAATTTTTGCAGTGAATAGTGAATCGTTACCAACATAGAATTTTACTTGCCTGTAGGATTGTAATTTCTGAAGTGTTGGTGGGTTTACGAATTTCAATTCTTTAGTGGTGGCATTGTACCAAACAAAATTATTCGAAACATAGGCGGTAGAATCATTTCCGCTCAATGTACTTCTCACTTTTAAATAGAGTACCGTATCGCTTATCGTGTCGGTAGTGCTGCACGAAAACAATAAAGAGGCTGTTATAGCCAGTGCGAGATAAACAGTTGGTTTCATAATTTATGCTTAATAAGTAGTAAAATATGTTGGAGTGCTCTGATGTAGAGTTGCTTTGCCCTGCAAATATATAAATTCTATTTTAAACGATTGTTATTTAAATATGAATTTAGGAAATCATTGTCTTGATAATTCTCTATAAATTCATTGATATCTCCGGTAGAATGACGTCCGATACACTTTTTCTCTTTACTTTTGTAGATAATTCTAAACCGTATTGTCATGATGAAAAAACTGAACTTTATTATATCATTGCTGCTGTTCTCTATCCTTACTTTTGCCAAAAGTCCGTTGGATGGATTAGTGAATAACAGTCTCTTGCAAAATGCCAATATTAGCCTGTTGGTAAGAGATGTGGCCACAAACACAACCGTTTGCGAATATCATTCCAAAAATAGCGTTGTTCCGGCGTCCACTATGAAGTTGGTGACTACAGCCACCGCTTTGGAATTGCTTGGAGCGGATTTTCGGTTTCAAACCAGATTGGAGGTTGATGGAAAAGTTACTGCCGACGGTGTGCTGAATGGTAACTTGTATATTCGTGGTGGTGGCGATCCTACATTGGGCTCTGAAAAATTGGGCGATACCACTTTTCTTGTCAAATGGGTAGAAGCGATAAAAAATCGTGGAATTAGAAAGATAAACGGCCGGGTAATAGCCGATGCTGGTTTGTTCGACGATGAGGGTGTGAATCCGAAGTGGACTTGGGAAGATATGGGCAATTATTATGCAGCGGGCATTTACGGCATTTCCTATTTCGATAATACTTATCGATTGGTATTGCGTTCGGGAAGTGTGGGTACTACGCCCACAGTACTTCGCGTTGTTCCGGAAATAATTAATCTTAAAATCGATAATCGATTGGTTAGTAGTCCTATTTCTTTTGATAGCGCTTATTTTTACGGTGCTCCACATTCCAGTTTTCGTAGTGTAACCGGCGAGATTCCCGCCAACCGGACGGAGTTTGTTACTAAAGGTGATATCCCGAACCCGGCACTGTTGTTGGCGCAGCATTTTTCCGATCGACTAATTCAAAATGATGTTGCGGTACGTGACTTGCCAACCGATATTATTGATCGCGCTTCTGAACGAACAACAATTTATACACAGGTTTCTCCTCCATTAGGCGAAATCATTACCGAAACAAATGTGCGCAGTAATAATTTGTATGCCGAAAGTGTCTTTAAATATCTGGCGTTACAAAATAAAGCTGTTGCCACAAATACCGAAGCAGTTCAGGTGGTAAAAGCATTTTGGAAGTCGAAAGGATTATCTGTCGATCAATTGTTTATGTACGATGGCTCCGGCCTGTCGCCCTCTGATGCTGTTTCTGCTCAGTTTTTTGTAGAGCTATTAAGCTATATGCAAACTAAAAGCGTGAATAAAGATATTTTCTTCCGTTCACTACCTGTTGCCGGTGAGAATGGGACCCTGAAATCCTTCCTCCTGAAAACTCCGTTGCAAGGTAAAGTGCATGCCAAAAGCGGCACCATTTCACGCGTGAAGAGTTATGCCGGATATATTGATACCAACCGTCAACAACTCGTTTTTGCTTTGTTGATAAATAATCCGAATGGTAGTTCGAAAGCGGTAACAAAGAAGATGGAAGAATTTTTGTTGCAGATATCTGCGGGCGTTAAATAGAAATGCTTTTTACAATCTGTGTCGATGGGAAATAGTTTTTTTATACAAGAAACAGCTTCTACTAATGAGTTGTTGTGGAAGATGCTGCGGGAGGGTCCTTTGGCGGAGGGTTTTGTGGTGCGTACCGACTTTCAAACGTCAGGTAAAGGACAGATTGGAAATTCGTGGGAATCGGAACCGGGCAAGAATTTACTTTTTAGTCTGGCACTTTTTCCTCAAAAAATAAGACCTGATCAACAGTTTCTGATTTCGCAGTTGGTGAGTGTGGGTATTAAAAAAGCCCTTGATGAGTACGTTGACGATATTACGGTGAAGTGGCCCAATGATATTTACTGGAAAGATAAGAAGCTAGCCGGAATACTTATTGAGAACTCATTGCAGGGTCGACAAATCAAGTTTTCCGTGGTGGGCATAGGACTAAACGTGAATCAGACAGAATTTGTAAGCAATGCTCCCAATCCCGTTTCTCTGTGTCAGATTACCGGTAAACAAATGGATCGAGATCGATTGATGGAAATGATTTGCCAAAATGTAATGGATTTATACCGGCATTTGGATGTTGAAAAACTACAGGTAGAATATGCCAATATGCTTTTCAGGAAAGATGGCTTTCATGCTTTCAAAGCGGATGGAGAATTATTCCAGGCACGGATTTTTGCCGTTCATCCCGACGGTAGATTGGAACTTGAAACTAGTGAAGGCGAATACCGAAGTTTCTATTTCAAGGAAGTTAGTTTTGTTCTGTAGGTCATTTAAATATAACAATATGATAATATGATAAATGACGCGAAGCAAATAACTATTAATATCGCCGCAGGCAAATAACAGTCTTTTACTCTACCTCCTCGTAGTCAACATACTCACCTTCCTTCTCAGTAAAAATTTTTTGTTTGGGAGCAGCTTGCTCAAAGTCTTGCGGCTGTTGGTCTTGTGTTGGGGTTTTGCGTTTTCCAAAACCGAAAATAGAACCGAAAATCGAGCGTATAAATCCCAGTACGGAAAGAATGATAACTAATCCGAAGACTAAAACGAAAATGATTATGAAGAACAGGAAACTCAACATAGTTTAATGAAATAACTCTATTTTCTGTCAACCGACAGAAAATAGAGAATAATTTTAAATGTAAATTGTATGATCGCTCCTTCTTTATGGGAACGAAGCGTTGTTTTAGAATACTGCTTTGGCTACTCGTTTTACGCTTTGAGTAGCCATCATGCTATAAAAATGGATACTTGGTACGTCATGATTTTTTAAATCATTAGCTTGCTGCGTACACCATTCAATTCCTACTTCCACTGCATCCGCATCTGTTTTACAATTGCGTAACTCAGTTGCAAACGGTTCGGGAATGTCTGTATGGAAAATCTTCGGCAAAACGGTTAATTGATTTTTAAGCGTTATTGGTTTAATTCCCGGAATGATAGGGACGGTTATACCAATAGCCCGACATTTCTCCACAAATTCGTAATACTTTTGGTTGTCGAAAAACATTTGCGTAACCAAATATTCAGCACCGCCGTCTACCTTTTGTTTTGCATAGAATAAGTCCGAATCCAGATTGGGTGCTTCCTCATGTTTCTCGGGGTAGCAAGCCATTCCGTATGAAAATGGAGCGATAGGCGATTTCATTTTCGATCCATCTAAAAACAAACCCTGATTCAAATTGTTTACCTGCTCCTGAAGTTCAGTGGCGTTGCGATGTCCAGTAGGAGAGAAGTCACGTTCATGTTTGGCCTTGTCGCCACGCAACAATAGCAAATCGGTTATTCCCAAAAACTGAAGATCAATAAGCGCATATTCAGTTTCTTCGCGTGTAAATCCGCTGCAAATAATGTGCGGAACAACTGCAATTTTATATTTATTTTGAATGGCCGCAGCAATGGCTACCGTTCCGGGACGATGACGTTCAGCCACCTGTACAAATTGTCCCGGTGCATTTTCTTTGAATACCAACTCGCTACGGTGTGTAGTAATATTAATATATTTAGGGTCGAATTCGCGCAAGGTATCAATAGTTCTGTAAACTGTTTCAATACCATTCCCTTTTAATGGAGGTAATAATTCGAATGAGAAAGCCGTTGATTTGGCATTTTTTATTTTTTCTACAACACTCATGTCTGGATGATAATTGGCGGTTGACAGTTGACTATTTCAAAGCGTCAAATGTGAACAGATTTTTTAATTTTTAGTTGGGTGCAAAAGTACAATTTTTTTTTCAAACTTGTGACCACATAATACCAGCATAGGCTAAAGGATTTGAGGAACGTTTTAGTTGAAATACTGAATTGTATCTATTTCTCAAAACACAAATGAAATCATATCTATTAAAAAGTTACGTCATTTCCCTGATGTGGGTTCGCTTTGTGATTTTCTTATTCAACAAATCCACATTTTCCCAAAGTAGTAATCGGGTGGTGCGGTTCTCGCATAGTTCACCGGTTTTGTTAAGTGCCAAAGCGGGATAATAAGTACAAGCTGCAATTATTTCAAAAATAGAGAATGAACTAAGTAAAGGAGCAAGTTGAGCTAATGTCTCGTTGATTTGCAATGGTGAATCTGTTCCAAAGTCCAGTATCAATGGTTTTGAACCTGGAGCTATTTCTTTTGTCGGTATTTCTTCTGAGATATCTATGTATTGATAATCGTCGATCAATTTTTCACTCATGTGGGTTGCGCCCGATAGTTTTAATGATACAATTTCTGCTGATACAATTCCGTCGAAAAACAAAGTGTTGGCCGATTCTACAATGCCATCATCTAAGCTGAAAATGCGTGTAATGGCATTTTCATCGTTTTGCTCCACCGCCATTCTGCGAAGAATAAGTGCGGGTGAGCAAAAGCATAGTTGACTTCCGACCCGCTTCATTATTTAGGAGTTGACTGCGTTTTTTGTGAGACTTTTTTGACTTGTTGCTGTTGAACTACCTTCACTTTTTGGGGGATAACTTTTCTTTTTGGTTCCAGTTTCTGTACCAGTTTTCGCAGACTATCCTGAAAGACAGGATTGAACTTCCGAATTAATGATATACTGTCCACAGTGGCATGTAATTTTCCTTTATATACCTTACTGCCAAGTAATTCTCCGGATATAGATTTTATTTTAAGTTTCCTTGTGGCGGGTAGTTTTATGGTGTATCGACGCAATAAGCTGTCGTGATGAGCCAGCGCAAAAGCACTATCCATCTTCCCGTTTTGGTAATTTAAACGCACGGAGATATGTTGTTTTGTGCAAGAGTCCTCAGGGGCAATTCGTAACAGAAAACGGAGAACAAATACGTCGCCATAAAGTAAACTCGGATCAACCACTTCAAAGTCTAATCTGGTGCGGGTAGAGTCTTTGGTAAGTGCGTATTTGGTTCGTTTTTTCCAGATTTCGCTTTTTATTTTTGCAAGTTCCACAGAATCAATAAAATGATACTTGCCCGATTTAACCTCTTTTTCTTGTAAGCTAAGATTTAGAAGAACTTTGTTGTAAATATTGTTGAATTCTTGTGGTTTTTTGGTGTACCATACCAATGACGAATCAAAGTTGGCTTTTGTGATTTCGTATTTTGCAAAAACGAAATTGTAGTATTTTGTTTTTGTGCTGTCGTTCGAAAACATAATTCCACGTTCAATAAGTACACCATCTAATTTGTGCATATCGGTCAGTAGATTAACCATATCATCCTGGTTTAATACGCCCTTAGGACGATTGCTACAAGCAGCAAAAATGAGGAAGATGCTAACAATAATGGTAAATTGACTGAAAAATTTAATTCGTAGGTTCCGCATCTTGCTCTTTTTTAGTTTCAAGACTTTCGTTCAACTCTTTGCGAAAGAAAATAAGAATCAAAGCCACAGCCACGCTTATTGCCGAATCGGCCACATTGAATATCGGACTAAAGAAAATCGTTTGACCGGTATCACTTTTTATGAGTGGGAAATAAAGCATGTCCACTACTTTGCCGTGAAAGAGTGAGGCATAACCGCCACCTGATGGTAAAAACGAAGCTATCTGACCCAGGTATTCGCTGGCACTGAAAAATATGCCGTAAAATACGGAATCAATAATATTGCCGGCTGCCCCCGCTAAAACCAATGAAATAGTGAGGATGTATGCTGTGCGCACTTGTTTTTTTATCAGATTACGTATATAAAAGATTAATGCAACTACAGCTACAATTCTGAAAAGCGTAAGGAACAGTTTTCCAATGATTTCCAACCCAAAAGCCATTCCGTTGTTTTCTATAAAAAGGATTTTAAACCATCCGAAAACGTCTACACTTTCGCCCAGAGTGAAATTTAGTTTGACATATATTTTCGACGCTTGATCGATGAACAATACGAGAAAAATAAGAAGTATGGATTTTTTTGTGATAGACATGGAGACTAATTGATGATTAATGATTCACAATTCATAATGAATGTGTTTGGCAGCCATTTTGCGCCTTAGTTTTAACAAACAACAAATTCGGCAACCGACAGAGTTTGCCATGTTGCCGAATTTCGTTTATGGGATTTGATTATTTTTGATCGTTTTTCGCTTCAATGCTCAATGTTGCATGAGGAACGGCACGTAGACGCTCTTTTGGTATCAATTTACCTGTTTCGCGGCAAACGCCATAGGTTTTATTTTCAATGCGAATCATTGCGGATTGCAAGTGTTGAATAAACTTCATTTGGCGTTGAGCAAGTCTACCGGCTTCTTCTTTTGATAAAGTGGCCGCTCCTTCTTCCAATACTTTGAAAGTAGGCGAAGTGTCCATGACATCATTTCCGTCTAAATTCGAAATAGCATTTCGCAATTCTTCATATTCCTTTTGAGCCTTATCAAGTTTTTCTCTAATAAGCGCACGAAACTCTTCTAGCTCAGCATCAGTATATCTTGTTTTTTCGGTCATGATGTAATTTATTAAACGATTAATTGAAAATTGTGTGTGTGAACCGGAACTTTTCTCCTGTTTTTATTTCCGAGTGCGAAAATATGAAATTTGTTTCAGTTGTACAATTATTTTGGCAATTATATTTAAGTTACTTGAAAAGTAATTATGGGTAAACAAGACACTTACATATCAGGCTTTCGCTCTAAAAATTAACTAGGCTTTCTGAATGTTGATCTTCACTACATAATCTTCAAACTCAAGCTCTGTGGCATTAGTTAGATTATCTACTAAAACGACAGAGTTTGCTAATGTTTGAGACGCGATGTAGTTGGCATATTTTTTCACCGCCTCTGCTATTTCTTCGCGACTTTCAATTTCCACGACAATTTTATCGACAATTTCATAGCCATTCGATTTACGGATATTCTGAATACGATTTACCAGTTCACGGGCAATTCCTTCGCGCAACAATTCGTCGGTAACGGTAATGTCGAGCGCAACAGTAAGTTTACCTTCATTGGCTACTAACCAACCCGGCATATCTTCAGTAATGATCTCAACATCTTCAAGTTCCAATTTTACATCGCCTGTTGGTAACGCAAGTAGGTATTGACCTTCTCGCTCAATTTCAACAATCTCGGCTTTGCCAAAACCGGTCATTGCCTGCGCAATTTCCTTCATTTGCTTGCCGTATTTTTTGCCTAATGTCTTGAAATTTGGTTTGATTTTCTTTACCAGATTGTCCATATCCGCATCAGCCGGAATGATTTCCAATTCCTTGATATTCACTTCTGCTTTTACTAAATCGGCAATATAAAGCAATTGTTTGTAAGATGTTTCATCTTGTGCAGGAACAACTGCTTTTGATAGCGGTTGACGCACTTTCTTGTCGGCTTTACGACGTAATGCCAATATCAACGATGAAGTTTGTTGTGCTAGCTGCATGCATGCTTCCAGATTACTGTCAATCAATGCTTCGTTGAATGTTGGGAATTTTGCTAAGTGAATCGACTCACTGTTGTCTTTTCCGGTTACAGCGTTTAAATCAAGGAATAAACGATCGGCAAAGAAAGGCGCGATAGGAGCCATTAAGTGCGCAACCGTTTCCAAACAGGTATAAAGTGTTTGATATGCAGAGATTTTATCTTCGTTATATTCACCGCCCCAATAGCGTTTGCGGTTTAGGCGTACGTACCAGTTACTAAGGTTTTCACCCACAAAGTCGGAAATCGCACGGCCTGCACGGGTAGGCTCGTAAGTTTCGTAGTATTCAGTTACTTCTTTTACCAAAGTATTCAGCAGTGAAATAATCCAACGATCAATTTCATGGCGTTTTTCCATTGGAACTTCCGCTTCGGAATAGTTGAATTTATCAACATTCGCGTAAAGCGAGAAGAACGAGTAGGTGTTGTAAAGTGTTCCGAAAAATTTGCGACGTACTTCATCGATGCCTTCCACATCAAATTTCAGATTGTCCCATGGTGAAGCATTGGTCATCATGTACCAACGCAACGGATCGGAACCAAATTTCTCAATAGTAGAAAACGGATCAACACCATTGCCCAGACGTTTCGACATTTTATTGCCGTTTTTGTCCAACACTAACCCATTAGAAATAACACTCTTGAAGGCCACCGAACCACGAACCATGGTGCTGATAGCGTGAAGAGTAAAGAACCAACCACGTGTTTGATCTACACCTTCCGAAATAAAGTCGGCAGGGAAGTTCGTGTGATTGTCAATCAACTCTTTGTTTTCGAACGGATAATGCAACTGCGCATACGGCATAGCACCTGAATCGAACCAAACGTCAATCAGATCAAGCTCACGTTTCATGGGTTTGCCACTTGCCGAAACAAGGACAATACCATCTACGTATGGACGGTGCAAATCTATATTTTTTACTGAGTAATTTTCGGCAGTATTTTTTCCAACTTCAAAGTTTTTGTAGGGATTTTCAGCCATAAATCCGGCAGCGATGGACTTTTCGATTTCTGAAATCAATTCTTCTACAGAGCCAATGCAGATTTCTTCAGTGCCATCTTCGCTGCGCCAGATAGGAAGCGGTGTTCCCCAGTAACGGCTGCGACTTAAGTTCCAGTCTTGCAGGTTTTCCAACCATTTACCAAAACGACCTGTTCCGGTGGAGGCGGGTTTCCAGTTGATGGTTTCATTCAGCGACATCATTTCCTCGCGACAAGCGGTTGTTTTTACAAACCAACTGTCTAATGGATAATATAATACCGGTTTGTCGGTGCGCCAGCAATGTGGATAGCTGTGCGTATGTTTCTCTATTTTGAAAGCCAAACCTTGTTGTTTCAACATCACACAAAGATCCACATCCAAGGTTGCATCATCTTCTGTCAGACTGTTGTCGTAAGCATTTTTCACATACCTTCCGGCATATTCAGAGTATAACTCAACATTTACATTTGAGGCGACGAAATCATCGCTCAAATCTTCGATTTTAAAGAATTTACCCGTTCTGTCCACCATTGGTTGGCGGTTGCCGTCTTTGTCGATCAACAACATTGGCGGAACGCCGTTTTGCTTAGCCACACGATCATCGTCCGCACCAAAGGTAGGAGCGATGTGCACAATTCCGGTACCATCTTCTGTGGTCACAAAATCACCGGTGATAACACGAAAGGCTCCTTCTCCGGGGGTAATCCAGGGGATCAGTTGCTCGTATTCAGTGCCGGCCAGTTCAGAGCCTTTTTTGCGGTCAAGAATTTCATATTCATTTTTGCCCATAACTGCAGAAAGCAGATTCTCGGCTAAAATCAAATTGCAGGCCTCTTTTGTATATGGATTTATCGTTTTTACTTTTACATAATCGATGGTGGGGCCAACGCACAGTGCTGTGTTTGAAGGCAAGGTCCATGGCGTGGTTGTCCATGCTAAAAAGAAGGTGTTATCCTCGTTTTTCAACTTGAATTGAGCCACACAGGTAGTGTCTTTTACATCGCGATAACAGCCGGGTTGATTCAACTCGTGAGTGGAAAGGCCTGTTCCGGCAGCCGGCGAGTAAGGCTGAATGGTGTAGCCTTTGTATAATAAATTCTTGTTGTAGAGTTGTTTCAATAACCACCAAAGCGTTTCGATATAGCGATTGTCGTAAGTAATGTACGGATCGTTCATATCTACCCAATAGCCCATTTTGGTAGTCAAATCTTCCCATTCTTTGGTGTATTTGAGCACGTCGTGGCGGCAAGCTGCGTTATAATCGTCCACACTGATGGTTTTGCCAATGTCTTCTTTGGTAATTCCCAATGCTTTTTCCACACCAAGTTCCACCGGAAGTCCGTGCGTATCCCAACCGGCTTTACGCTTTACCTGAAAGCCCTGCATGGTTTTATACCGACAAAAAACATCCTTAATCGTACGTCCCATTACGTGGTGAATACCGGGAAGTCCGTTAGCAGAAGGAGGTCCTTCATAAAAAACGAACGATGGTTTTCCTTCGCGGGTTTCGATACTTTTATGGAAAATGTCTTTTTCGCTCCATTGCGTAAGCATTTCCTTGTTGATGTCCGATAAATTCAGATTGGAATATTCAGCAAACTTTTTCATCTTAACTGTCTTGATGTTCTGTTTTTTTATTGAGGTGCAAAATTACAAAAAATAACCGAAAGAGGAAAGCATCTCTATCAATGTATTATTTTCATTTTGAAGTGACTAATTTCTTCATTAAATATAAGATAAAGCTGGTCATATATAGACCCGAACCTGCAAAATCGATTTAGTTTTAATACATTTGTATCTTAATTCAGATATCAAACTAGTATGAAATCATTCTTTTCATTTTTAATTGGAATTTTATTGTTTTTACCGTTAAATGGTCAGTCTGCAGTAAAACAAAGAAGTGCTACCTCTGCCCGTTATGTTTCCCTAAGTGGGCAGGTTTTATCAAAAGGCAACCCTGTTGATGCCAATGGAGATATCTCCAAATTCAATGCTCCTGTCATGCATCTGGTTCGGACAAAAGTAAATTCACCCAAAGGAACCGTTTTGTTGCTGACAGGTGGCGAATACAAAACTCTGAAAATAAAGCATGAAGGTAAAAGTGCAACCTTGTTTTTAAATTCAGAGGGCTTTGATGTTGCTGTTCTTGAGTATCATGTCGGCGAAGGATTACAAATCCGTAACTTAGCATTGGTAGATGCTTTGCAGGCTTTCTGCTTCCTAAAAGCGAATGCCAAATCTTTAGGTTTACGTGCCGATCGATTGGATATAATGGGAGTCTCGTCCGGTGCACACCTTGCTGCCCGCACAGCTCAAAAGTTGGGCGATAACGAACAACCTGCTCATCTGATTCTTATTTCCCCTTCCTGTCTCGACGAGATGGCTAAGGGTTCTGTGTTTCCGGCAGTGCTGCCTCCTGTCCATCCATCTGCACAACTTTTCGTTTCGTTTTTTGCGAATGAAAATAAAGAATGGATACATGCCGGTCAGGAATATGCGAAAACATGGAAGGGATATGATGGGAACTCAACGTTTAGTTTACTGAATGATAGTTTATTTTCTCTAAATAAAGATGGAAACATATTCGATCCAAAACTAAAACTTGGTAGCGTGCTGAAAGCTTTTCTGAACTCAACACTTGAATCGGTAGTTCAGACTCCAAATCCAGCCACTGTTCCGGTTGAAGGGTACGCCAAAAAGCGTCACTTAGAAAAATTAGCATTTGTAGCCAACCAAAAATATGACCTGATAATGATTGGTAATTCCATTACTCATAATTTTGAGAAGCCGGAATATCAACCCGTTTGGAATCAGTTTTTTGCTCCGCGCAAAGCTTTAAATCTCGGCACAAGTGCATATCGAACCGAAAATTTAATTTGGAATATCCAACACGGAGAACTGGAAGGTCAATCGCCAAAAGTAGTGGTATTGGAAATTGGGACGAACAATGTGGATGAAAAAAATTATCCTACACGTCACACCGCAGGTCAGTTAGCCGGAGGTATTGAGGCTATCGTGAAATTGTTGCGCGAAAAATTGCCCGATACGAAAATCATAGTGCTTCGTTGTTTTCCGGGATGTTACGGAGGTCCAAATCCCACTTCACATCGGTTGATTCTTGAACGTGCCTCTGAAATCGTATCGAAACTGGCTGATGGCAAACATATTTTTTATTGCGATGTGAACCACGTGTTTCTGAATATGGATGGTTCCATAAACCACAGCATGATGGGCGATTGGTTGCATCCTACACCTGCCGGAGCGAAAGCATGGGCACAAGCCATGGAGCCTTTACTCTCGGAACTGCTGGGCGACAAGTCCTTAGATACTGATATCGCATCCAACTCGGCCATTGTTCCGGTTTCGAAATTGGAGAACGATAGTTATGATTGGTGGGTTCGTCATGCTGATGTGTTGCACATCAAAGATTCAATCAATCCTCAAATCGTTCTGATAGGTAATTCAATTACCCATTTTTGGGGTGGAGAGCCGCTATTGAAGTATGCAGATGGATCAGCCCGTAAGCCGAATGGACCTAGGGCCTGGGCTTCGGTATTTGGAAACTATCGCGTGTTGAACCTTGGTTTTGGCTGGGACAGAACGCAAAACGTACTTTGGCGATTGGATCATGGCGAACTCGACGGCTTGCATCCTAAAACGATTATTATTGGAATAGGTACGAATAATACGAGTCAAACAGTCAATGCCCGAATAAATACAGCGCCCGAGATTGTCGAAGGTATTGCTGCCATTTGTAAACGTGTTCGGTCTAAAGTTCCCGGTGCTAAAATAGTACTGATGGCTGTTCTGCCGCGCGAACAAAGTCCTACCCATCCCCGCCGGATACTGATTAATGAGATCAATAAGCTGCTTGAAGTGTGCGCGAATGACAATAAGATTTCTTTTGTAAATATTGGTCCGAAGATGCTGGCATCGGATGGCACCTTACCGCAGGATATGGCTGGAGATTTTTGTCACCCCACCGAGAAAGGTTATCAGGTGTGGGCGGATGAAATTCGCTCGTTAGTGACTGAACCCTGATATCGGTATTGATATTTTTATAAATAAGGCAGTTCCTATTTGTAGAAACTGCCTTGTAATCAGATGTTTTGCGGAGAGGAAGGGAAATGAATATTTCCCTCTTTATCCAGTAAATATCAAGTGTTTATCGATGTAGATATTTGCCTTAGTAACGCTTTAGTAACGATGCTTTGTCACTCAAAGTCTGTTATGTGTATTTATGTGTCTACTCATTTATTATTATACGTTCGCAAAGGTAGTTCATTTTTCTGAATAGGCAATTAATACATCTTTTTTATAAATATTTCTTGCTAGATTTGCGTGAGGGCGATATAAAATTGCTAAAAGCTTCGATATAAAGCGTAAGGCCAAAAGAGAGAATTATTGGTATAGGTGGTTAGATTGCCTATGTTAATTCGTTAATATAAAAAGAATAGATTCGTTTGACCCATTTACCTTTTAAGTCGTCATTTACATTTGTTGGTTCGCATTGATATTGGTAAGTTGAACGATACGATACGATTCGTGAGTTTAAAAGTTTTACAACAACCAGCCTCTTCTGTATTTTTGAGTTGGGACTGGAAAAGAAAGAAGAACTTATACCCAAAATTTTACTTTCCCGTATTTTCTTGCAATTTTGAACATTACCTCAAATATTTTTGTCGGAAAATTTACGAGAAAATTCTAGAGGCCCTACTCCAAACTGTTTTTGAAAGCATTTGCTAAAATAGGAAGGATTGTTAAAACCGATCATATAGGCAATCTCATTGATCCTATATTCCTTTTGAACCAGGTACTCAGCTGCTTTTTTCAGGCGAATCAGTTGGATTAGTTCGTTTGGAGTGATTTCGGCCAGGTTTTTAATTTTTGCAAATAAGCCCGAACGACTGATACAAAGTTCTTCGGCTAATAGATCGATAGAAAAGTCCTCGTTAGATATATTACGCTCAATGATTTCGTTTACTTTGCTCAGGAATTGTTCATCGGCTGAGTTCCCAGCAATAGTGGTTATGCCCACAAAAGGCATTTCTGAATATCTTTTACGCAATAACTTTCTGGATTCAATCAAATTATTTATTTGTGCTTTTAAATGTTGAATGGAGAATGGTTTCTCGATATATGAATCGGCACCAAGATTAAGTCCATCAATTTTAGAGCTTAGGTCTGTTTTTGCAGTTAGTAAAATAATAGGAATATGACTCCATAGAATATTGGATCGAATGGCCTTGCAGAACTCTAAACCATCCATTCGAGGCATCATAAGATCGCTAATAATAAGGTTTATATCTTTGTTTTTGATTGATTCTAATCCTTCTAGCCCGTCTTGAGCCGAAATAACATTGTATTCGTCTATAAAGTTATTGGAAAGGAAGTTACGCATATCGGCATTATCCTCAACAATCAGTAACACTGGTTTATTCGTCTTCGCGTCTTCATTTCGCTGAATAGTTTCGGGGAACACAGCCATGTTTACAGGCAATGTAAGTTGTTGAGTGTTGGGTTGAGCTTCTTGAACGATCACTTCGCTATTTTCCATAGGCAAAGAAACACTGAATATTACACCTTTCGGAACGGCATCAACAACGGAAATCGTACCATTATGAGCGTCGGTAAGGCTTTTTACTAATGACAATCCAATACCGGTACCCGGTTTGTTGCCCGAAGGGATTTGGTAAAAAGGAGTGAAAATCTTAGCCTTCTCATCATCCGAAATACCATTACCATTATCTTGTACACGAATTTCGAAGGTTCCCGGTCCGGGATACGTTATGCATGACAAAATAATCTGATTTTTGGTGAATTTCATGGCGTTGGTTAGCAAATTGCTCACCAACTTGGTAATAGCTTCCTGATCGAGCACTGCTTCAAATTCTTTATCGGGACAAAGAAATGTAAACTCAACTTGATTCTGTTCTATCATTGGTTTAAACCTAATGTAGATATTGTGAAGCAAATGGTAAATATTCTGACGTGTGAAGTTTAGTACTAAAGCACCTTGCTCCACTTTCCGAAAGTCGAGAAGTTGATTTACTAAATGAAGTAGCCGCTGACTATTTCGGTCGATAATATTTAAATCGTTTCGGATACTATCGGAAAAAGAAGTAACAGTGGTCATGATTTTCTCCAATGGTCCGATAATAAGCGTTACGGGCGTTCTGATTTCGTGTGCAATCATAGTAAAGAATTGAATTTTTGTGTTGTACAATTCCTTTTCTTTTGCCTGATTCAGCTCCTTTATTTCTTCGTCGTGACGCTTTTTTGTTCGTAATCTTGAAGTTCTTAATAGTAGATACAAGCCTGCCAATGCCAGCAAAAAGTATAGAAATTTGAAACCTGTAGTGAGCCAGAAGGGCGGATGAATTACAATTACTATTGATGCACCCTGCTCATTCCATAGTCCATCATTATTTGATGCCTTTACCCGGAAAGTATATTCGCCCGCAGGTAAATTGGTATAAGTAGCTTTATTTTGTCGGTTCACATAATTCCAGTCTTTGTCAAAACCTTCGAGCTTGTAGGCATACATATTTTTCTCGGGAGTAATGTAGCTAAGAGCTGCGAATCCGATACTAAAAACATTATCTTTATACGACAAATCAATCTGCTTCATCGAGCCAATGGATTGTGTTAGCGGACCGTTAGCATCAACTTTTACATCCTTGTTGAATATCTCAAGGTTAGTGATGGCAACCTGAGGTAAAAAGCTATTAGTAACTAGATTTTTTGGGCAGAAGGCGTTAAAGCCATTGGCAGTTCCCACATAAATTTTACCTTTCGAACTTTTAAATCCGGAATTAAAAATAAACTGATCGCTCAGTAGTCCATCGCTACGTGTAAATACCTGACAACTACCATTCAATGTGTTGTAACGAATCAATCCTTTCGAAGTTGTGAGCCAAAGCATTTCATTGTCCTCAATGATAGAGCAAATTGCATTGCTGGGGATGTTCATTGGAATGCGCACAAAGCAATCTTTAGCATAATCGAAACGACAAAGCCCATCGGTAGTACCCACCCAAAGTTGAGCTTTTCTATCGGTGGTAATGCAATTCAGTTGATTGCTTGGCAATGAGCCTTTGCTCTCAGTGCTTGTATAGTTTCGCCACACATTTGTTTGCGGATTTAGTCTGAATATCCCTTTACCCTGAGTGGCAAACCAGATCAAGCCTTTGTTGTCCTGCGTGATATCGATGGTGGGCGCGTTGAAGTATTTTATTCGGGTAAAATTATCGGTTGTACGGTTGTAAAGATTAACTCCCGACATGCTTGTTACCCACATCCTGTTACTCCGGTCTTTAAAAATCTCGTAAATACTTCCACCATCAAGCGTTCTGGGATTGCGTTCTTCCGAATTGTAAAGTTTAAATTTCCCCGTTCGGGTATCCAATACATTAAGTCCCGCTGAATATGTTCCAATCCACAAGTTGTCATTGTCCCAACAAAGTGCATGAACGTTGTGAAATGAAATGCTGTTTCTACCGGGTTGGGGCAGATAAGCCGAGAAACGTCCGGTTTGGGTGTTTAGACAATTTAAACCGCCATCGTCGGAAGCAATCCAGATATTCCCATTTTTATCTTCGGAAAACCGACCAATTATATTTCCATTTACTGAATTAGAATAGCGCGAGTGCGTGTAACGTTCAAAAAGACCACTGTTAGGCGATAAATAATTTACACCCCCAAAATAAGTACCTATCCAGATACCTCCTTCACGGTCTTTAAGAATTGGATAAATGAATTTGTCGGAAAGGGAGGACGGATCAATTTCACTGGACGTAAATAAACGGTGTGAATTTGTTCGCGTATTGAGAAGGCTCAATCCATCATCTGAGCCAATCAGAAGCACCTCGGGGCTGTATTCGCTTATCTCGTGAATATGTAAGACACCTCCTTGTGACTCGGGAGACAAAAATTTGGTTACAGTATTTGACTTCTGATCAAATCTAAATAATCCCGTGTTCCATGTTCCTAACCACAGATTATGCTTCGAATCCTCAAAAATTTTATAGATTGAGAATTCCTTTTGTTGGATATTCTTTTGAATAATATCAACCACCTGAAAACTATTTTTAGTGCGGTCGAAGCGGACAAGCGGATTTCGTGGTGTCTTTGGAGCCGCCCAAACTTTATCGGACTTATCAACGTATATATAATTTATAAAATCATAAGCTTCAAATGCACCGTGTTGATTGATGATTCGATATTGCTCTAATTTTCCTGTTGAGATTCGATAGCGAAAAATTCCCTGCCCGTAAGTCGAAAACCATAAATTCCCGGACTTGTCTGCCATTATATTGTTTACACTCGAAGTAATACATACTCCGTCGGCTTTTGTATTGAAGCTCGCGAACTTTTCGGTTAGAGGATTATAAACAGAGACTCCATTATCTGTTCCAATCCAGATGTTCCCATTGTTGTCTTCCAGTAAAGCACTCACATAGTTACTTCGCATAAAGTTTGTAGAAGCTTTGGAGCTGCGAAACTCTTTAAATGAATTTCCATCAAACCTATTTAAACCATCCTCGGTTCCAAACCAAATAAAACCCGATCGATCCTGAATGATACAGCGAACGGTATTGAATACCAGACCATCCTCGGCTTTGTAGTGTCGAAAACTAAACTCGACTGCTTTTATAGTACTTGCGAGGGAAAATAGGAATAAAATACTGATAATAAGTAGCTGTTTTCTCATTGATAAATGCAATTATGATTTTCGGTAAAAGACAGCACAATATTACTACAATTATTTATCAAAAGCCAAAATATAATCCACAAACATGAGAAAATCGTCTAATAATAGCCCTAAAATGTTGGTATAAATGACATTTAAACAATTTTGCCACAATCGTCTATTTGGATGATTTTTCCATAGATATGGACTAGAATGCAATAAAGACGGACAAACTTTTTGTTGTTTTGCATATTGAAAAACAAACCGAAAAACGAACTGCCGAATCAATAATTTATCAATTCAATGAAAAAAAGTTTAATTGTACTATCACTTTGTTTTTTTGTCGTGACTGTAAAGTCGCAAGTTTTTTTTGGAGAGCAGATAAATAAACAAGATTCAATTTTCAATACACTTGCCGCCACACCACCCATGGGATGGAACAGTTGGAATAAGTTTGGTTGTAACATCAGTGAGAAGCTACTTCGTGAAGTGGCCGATGAGATGGTAACGTCGGGAATGAAAGATGCCGGATACGAATACATAGTTATTGACGACTGTTGGCAAATATCGCGTGATTCTGCTGGTAATATTATAGCTGACCCGAAAAGTTTTCCGAATGGTATTCAGTCACTCGCCGATTATATTCACAGCAAAGGACTTAAATTGGGCATTTATTCATGTGCAGGTTCTTTAACCTGTCAGGGTAGGCCGGGCAGTCGTGGCTACCAATTTCAGGATGCCCGTCAATATGCAAAATGGGGTGTTGATTATCTGAAATATGACTGGTGTTCCAACGAAGGACAAAAGGCCGAAGCTGCTTACAAAACCATGAGTGATGCGCTGAAAGCCTGTGGTCGTCCTATCGTTTTCAGCATATGCGAGTGGGGCGAAAGTCAGCCATGGAAGTGGGGCAAAGGTATCGGGCATTTGTGGCGGACAACAGCTGATATTCGCGATTGTTATCAGTGCCGATTCGATTGGGGTGGAGTAGGAGTGCTCGAAATTATTGATACACTAGCCGAATTATATCCTTACGCCGGTCCAGGTCATTGGAACGATGCGGAGATGCTTGAAATTGGTAACGGAGGTATGACACACGATGAATGTATTACACATTTTTCGATGTGGTCGATGCTTGCTGCGCCTTTGATGGCTGGAAACGATCTACGTTCGATGACTAAAGAAACGCTGGAAATACTTACGAATAAAGAAGTCATTGCCGTCGATCAGGATAAACTCGGACAGCAAGCCCGCAGATTTATGGATATGGGAGAGCACGAAATATGGGCAAAACCATTGGCTGGTGGTGAGATTGCTGTGTGTTTTCTTAATCGGGCAGATAAAGAATGGAACTTGGATTACAATTGGCAAAAGAACATCATGTATTTTGCTAGCGATATAAATGTCAATAAAAAGGAATATACAATACGCGACTTGTGGAGGCACAAAGATATTGGTCCCATAAAAACAAGTACTAAATATTCAATTCCTGCTCATGGTGTATTGATGGTTCGGTTGTCTCTGAACAAAAAATAAATTTATTGGTATCTTTATTTGAAAGCAATAAAGTAATCCAACAATTAATATGTAAGTATTCTAAAAGACTCATATATCATTTCATTGCAGTATAAAAAATAGACGGATAGACGATTTTGCTATCAAAATAGATTATTGTTCTATCGACTGTAATAAATGTTGTATTAATTTGCAAACAAGAAAATCTAATTTTATGAAAGTAACATTACGCCCAATATTACTGGGCATTGCAGCTGGACTTTTTATCCACTGTCCGGCAGAAAATAAATCGCAGGAACGTATAAAACAGGTTTCGTTCTCCGACGTGCATTTTACCGATAATTTTTGGGCGCCACGCCTCGAAATAAATCGTACTATCTCTATTCCATCCGCATTTAAAGAATGTGAGAAAAACGGACGCTTCGATAATTTTGCCTTAGCCGGGGGATTAATAAAAGGAGAACACAAAGGTGATTTTTCGTTCGACGACACGGATCCGTATAAAATTATTGAAGGAGCGTCCTATTCGCTAGCTGTAAAGTACGACAAAAAACTGGATGCCTATCTCGATAGCGTTATAAACCTTATTCGCGCAGCGCAAGAACCGAATGGATACCTCACCACTTGTGTTACCAACAAATGTACCCGACTCTCCGGGTGGTGGGGCAATGCCCGTTGGGAAAAAATAAACAGTCATGAATTGTATAATTGCGGTCATCTCTACGAAGCTGCAGTTGCCCACTATCAAGCCACAGGCAAAAAAAGTTTATTGAATGTAGCTATCAAAAATGCTGATTTGATTTGTACCGTTTTTGGTCCAAATGTAGGGCAGATACACCGCCCATCCGGACACCCGATAGTGGAAATGGCTTTAGCCAAATTGTATAAAATAACCGGCACCAAAAGATACCTCGATTTGGCTAAGTATTTTGTAGAAGAAACTGGTAGGGGCACAGATGGACACCATTTAAGCGAATACAGTCAGGATCATATGCCTATTTTGCAACAAACGGAAATAAAAGGGCATGCAGTACGTGCCGGTTATCTTTACTCCGGAGTGGCCGATGTAGCTGCACTTACTAATGATACTGCCTATTTCCATGCGCTTACACGCATTTGGGAAAATATGGCTGGCAAAAAAATGTTTATCACCGGCGGTATTGGTTCAAGACCTCAAGGCGAAGGATTTGGACCTAATTATGAGCTGAATAATCAAACAGCATATGCCGAAACTTGTGCTGCCATTGCCAATGTGTATTGGAATCAACGCATGTTTCTGGCTACCGGTAATGCCAAATATATCGACGTATTGGAACGTGCACTTTACAACGGAGTAATTTCCGGAGTTTCGCTCAGTGGTAATAAATTTTTCTACGATAATCCTCTCGAATCGATGGGGCAGCATGAACGTCAGGCATGGTTTGGCTGTGCATGTTGTCCGGGAAATATAACCCGCTTTGTAGCTTCGGCACCGGGTTATATGTATGCAACGGTGGATAATGATATTTTTGTAAATCTCTATGTACAAAGTAACGGAAAAGTAAAAACCGCAACTAATTCTGTACAATTAAATCAAATCACCCAATATCCATGGAATGGTAACATAAAAATCAAAGTCACTCCATTAAAGACAGCCGGTTTTGCCCTAAAATTACGCATCCCGGGTTGGGCAAATAACCAGGTTGTACCTACTGACTTGTACAAATTTGCACGACAAACATCGTTGGAGTACACAATTTTAGTAAATGGGAAACCAACTCCGACCAAGCTTGAAAATGGTTATGTCACTTTGAACAGAACATGGAAAAGTGGAGATGTGGTTGAATTGCAATTGCCGATGCCGGTTCGTCGCATTCAGGCTAATGATAAGGCAAAAGATGATCGGGGTAAACTTGCTATCCAGAGAGGTCCTGTTGTGTATTGTATTGAAGGTGTTGATATGGGCGATAAACACGTATTCAATAAATACATTCCGGAAGATGCAAAAATTGAGTACAGTTATCAAAAAGACCTGCTGAACGGAGTCGTTACATTGAAAGGTATAGCCAAAGAAATTGTACGCGAAAATAATCAGCTAACAGAAAAGGATGTACCCTTCACTGCTGTTCCTTATTCTACATGGAATAATCGCGGTGTCAATGAAATGGCGGTATGGATTCCAACATCATCCACGTATGCAAAACCAACTCCCGAGCCAACTATCGCTTCCAAAGCACAAACTGTGGTTATGAAAGCGCCTATTCAAAATGATGCTCCGCTGATTTCTTCTCCTGAAGAATCGACCTGGGGGGTAAATGACCAATGGGAGCCAAAAAGTTCTTCGGACACATCCAAACCTTATCATTACTGGTGGATGAAACGAGGAACATCTGAAACCCTTGCTTATGAATTCGAAAAAGAAGAAACGGTATCTAATGTGCAGATTTACTGGTTGGATTTTGATCATTATGATGGTAACTATCGCGTGCCGGAAAGTTGGACGTTGTACTACAAAGATGGAGTAAACTGGAAAGAAGTGGAGGCGAAGGGTGATTACACCACTTTGAGAGATCAGTACAATAGTCTGGACTTCGTCCCTGTAAAAACAAAAGGGCTGAAGATAGTGGCGAAACTACAAAATGGAGAATCGGGTGGAGTCATTGAATGGAAAGTTAAGTAGAACAATCAACAGTTTTATTGTAGGGCATAAACAAAATTCAATTCGTTATGAGAAAATTTCAATCAACAATACTTTATTTGACAACCAGTTTGCTTCTGCTGATAAGTTGTTCTTCAACGTATAATAATCTGCCAACAGAAATTAAAACAAAAGACGCTACGAAATACACAACCGACTATGATGATGGTTCAACTATTTATATCAATGTAAAAATTGGCATTGATAAAAAAGGCTGGGATACACAAACTCCAGTGTATTTTAAAGAAAAGCTGAAAGAACAGTGGGAGCAGATTAACGCACGTTTCAATAACAGTGATAAAATGCAACAGCTGAAGCGAAAGTATATATTCAAACCCGACTTAGATGATATTATTGTCTACAGTGGCTGTTCATATTGGGGCGAAAACGGAGCCAACAAGAAGGTTATTGGGCAAATGGATAAGAATATCTTTAAGTTGGTGGTGATTTATGATTTCTTTTATGAGGGTGCTGAAAATGGTGAATATGGTGGAGGCTGTGGCAACGATGATGGTATTGGAACCATTCTGGTAATTAACGGTTCTGAAGGAATGAAAAATAAATACAACGACCATTTTGGCATGTATACTTACAGAGCAATCACACATGAACTTGGGCATTTCAGGGGATTGATTGACCTTTATGCAGATGTAGTAAAAGCCGAAGACAATCCAATAAATGGCGAAAGTTACAACCCACCTCATTGTTTGATGAACGATTATTGTTACACGCCCGATGAGGAAAGTAACTGGAGCGATTATGCCATTAAAATCATCAATAAAACAGGAAATATAAAGCAACCTAACCTGATTGACCAACTGATGTTCGATGATTTTGCAACTAAAATGATTGTGAAATCAATCAAGAATGGAAAAGAGATTGATACGAAAGTGTCATTCTATCCTGCAACATTCTCTTACACTACATGGCGTAACAGCATTAGCAAAGCGCCTTATTGTAGTTTTAAAACCACTGGCGGACAATATGAATTAATAGATTTAAAAGGCTTGTTCTTCAAAAATACCGCAGAGCTAAACGATAGAAGGCAAGTGTTTTTGGTGGAGGCTGAAGCCATTGATGGAACTAAAAAATACGCGTGGGTTTCTGATTTTGAAATGCATAATAGTGGGATGAATGGTAATAAAACGTATGAGTTAAACTTTGAATTTTAATCACTCAGAAAAATAATGAAAAAAATCATTCTGGTCATTCTTATAAATCTGTCGCTGGTATTGATTACAAATTATGCTGGAGCAACTGATAGAGAAATAAAAATACAGTCGCCCAATGGAAAGTTGGAATTATCAATACAACTAGGCGATACATTAAATTATTCGTTACAATTAGGCAAAACAAATTTGATCCAGAATGCGCATGTCGGGCTTGAATTGGCAAACGGTGAGCTGCTGGGTAAAATGGCAAAATTGCAACAAACAAAAACGAGAGCCGTCAACGAAAATATTGTATCTCCAAACTATCGCTTTGATTCTTTTAGTACATCGTATAATGAAGTAAATATTAAGTTGAAAGGAAATTATGGTGTAGTGTTCCGGGCTTACAATGAAGGAGTGGCTTACCGGATGTATACAACTTTCAAAACGGATATCGAGATACGAAATGAGATAGCCGAATTTAATTTTGATAAGGACTATAGCTGCTATCTTTCTTATTGTAACGGAAAAAATGATCCTTTCGCTATGGCATTTCAGAATACCTACGATGTAAAACCTCTTTCGATGTCAAGCAATACACCTGCGTTCTTGCCGGCTACAATTGATTATGGAAAAGGTTTGAAATTGACTATTCTGGAATCGGATTTGGAATCGTATCCGGGCATGTTTGTCCAGTCGCAAGGTGGAGGGAAAGGTTTGAAAGGACTTTTTGCTAAATTACCATCAGCTACCGACCAAAACGCATGGAGAAAGCAAGAGTATGTTACAGAACGTGGCAAAAATATTGCAAAAGTAAATGGAACCCACGCATTCCCATGGCGGGTACTGGCTGTGAGTGAAAAGGATACGGATATGCCGGTTAATAATCTGGTATATGCATTGGCAACTCCTAATCGTATTGGAGATGACTCATGGGTGAAAGGTGGTAAAGTGGCATGGGACTGGTGGAACGACTGGGGTATTTCGGGCATTGATTTCAAAGCTGGAATCAATATGGAAACTTACAAACATTATATTGACTTTGCAGCTGAAAATGGAATTGAATATATCGTGTTGGACGAAGGTTGGTACAAGCCGAGTTCGGGCAATATGATGCAGGTAATTCCTGAACTAAACTTGCCTGAATTGGTGACTTACGCCCGAAACAAAAAAGTGGGTATTATTCTATGGACGGTGTTTAATGTTCTCGATTCCCAATTGGAAGAAGCTTGCAAGTATTATTCTCAATTAGGAATAAAAGGATTTAAAGTCGATTTTTTGGACAGAAATGATCAAAAAGCCGTGGAAATGACCTACCGGATAGCAGAGATGACTGCTAAATATAAATTGACGTTGGACTTGCATGGCTTTTATACACCCACAGGGCTAAATCGTACGTACCCGAACATTATTAATTTTGAAAGTGTGTTTGGAATGGAAGAGATGAAGTGGAGTACTATTGAAAAAGACATGCCGCTTTACGATGTCACCTTCCCATTTATCCGAATGGCTGCAGGTTCGGTAGATTATACCCCGGGTGCAATGCGTAATGCCACAAAAGCAGATTTCAAAGACATATACTCCAATCCAATGAGTCAGGGAACACGCTGTCATCAACTGGCCGCGTACATCGTATTCGATTCGCCGCTCACTATGCTTGCCGACAATCCAACAAGTTATCGGAAAGAACAAGAATGCACCGACTTTATTGCTTCACTGTTTTTGAAAACTGATGAAACAAAGATATTGCAAGGTGAGATTGGTAAATTCATTGTATCGGCTCGCCGAAATGGCAATGACTGGCAAGTGGGTGCACTAATCAACTGGGTTGAAAGGGATATTCAGATTAGCTTTAATTTCTTGAAAGATGATGCCACCTACAAAGTGGAACTTATGCGCGATGGGACGAATGCGAACAAACAAGCACAGGATTATAAACACGAAATAAAGTATGTGACGCGTGATTCGGTATTGAATATCCATTTAGCTCAGGGAGGCGGCTTTGCGATGAAGATTTCTCTGCAAAAGAAAAGCTAAATCACTGATCGAAAACCAAATTCTAACTTAAAAGATTGAGAATAGACGATATTACCATCAAAATAGATTATTGTACTATCCTCTAAGAAAGATAATGCATTAATTTGCCAACGAAATAAAAAATAAATTAAAGTCACACTAAAATAACATAATCTTAAATTTAAAACAACATGAATGTAAATCGACAAACAAATTGCTTCTTTAGTAGAAGTTTGTTAAAGCTGGCAGCATGTACTTTACTTACTACTGGTATGAGTATTGGCCAGTTGGCTGCAGCTCCAGGTAGTAATGCTGAAACAGTGTCCCAAGGCGTACAGCAAGATGCTGCAACAATAAAAGGAAGGGTAGTAGATGAAAAAGGCGAAGGTCTTGTTGGCGTTAGTATCTTGGAAAAGGGCACTAGCAATGGAACAATTAGTAGCACCGACGGTAGTTACACGCTGAAAGTAAAAGGACAAAAATCGATATTGGTCTTTTCTTATATTGGGAGTAAAACTCAGGAGATAGCAGTTGGCAATAATGCGACAATAAAAGTAACTTTACTCGAAGACTCTAAACTGGTAGATGAAGTAGTGGTAATTGGTTACGGAACACAACGCAAAGGTGATGTAACCAGTGCTATCAGCAGTGTAAAATCAGAGGACTTCACAATGGGAAAAATTGGAGATGCTGCTGAGCTTGTGAAGGGCAAAGTTGCCGGTTTATCAATCTCCAAAGGTAGTGGCGATCCAAATGCTGAATCAACGATACGGTTACGTGGAGTCCTTTCTCTTATGGGAAATTCTTCTCCATTGGTATTAGTAGATGGTATTGAGGGGGGCTTAGGAACTGTAGCTCCTGAAAATATAGCCTCTATTGATGTGCTGAAAGATGGTTCAGCTGCTGCTATTTACGGAACTCGTGGGGCGGCTGGCGTAATCATTATTACCACAAAATCAGGGAAGCGAGGGTCAAAAACTCAAGCGAGTTATTCTGGTTACACTTCGTTGTCAAAATTCGGTAAAACGCTCGATTTTATGGGAGCCGACGAAATACGTCAGGGAATGACTAGCTTCAAGGATAAGGGGTATGATACTAATTGGTTGGATGCTATTACACGTACAGCGTTTACTCACAATCATAACTTCAGCATTAGAGGTGGATCTGATAAGACTACTTATTCAGCCGATTTTACTTATCGAAAAGAGGAAGGCGTTATTATTGATACCTATAACGATGAAATGAAGATGAATTTCGACGTATCTCATTGGATGCTGAATGACATGTTGAAAGTTCAATTCAATATGGTAAAAGGCATACATAAGAATAGTGCTACTAATGCTAATAATAACGGCGAATCAAATATTTACAGACAAGCTATTATTCGTAACCCTACTGAACCGATTTGGAATGAAGATGGTAGTTACTACGAGGATTTCTCTAAAATATATTACTATAATCCGGTAGGAATGATTAAAGAACGCCAGGGTGAATATAAATCTGAAAATACACGTATGACTGGGAACATTACTTTCGAACCCATCAAAGGCTGGCAAACTAATTTGATGTTATCAAATAGAACTTCGATGAACCATGATGAAGGATATTATACCTCAAAGTTTTATGCGCAAAAAATGGATAATCACACGGGCTACGCATATCAATCAATGGGTGATAGTAGGACGCAAAATTTAGAGCTGACTTCAAAATACAATACGCAGATCAATAAAAGTCGTGTAGAAGCATTAATTGGATATAGTTATCAGTATAATGTAAATGAAGGCTTTAATGCTAATAATTACGATTTTCAGAGTGACTTCTTCTCGTACAATAATCTTTCCATAGGTGCTGCTTTGAAAGATGGGAAAGCGGGTATTGGCAGTGGCAAAGATGATAATAAACTTATTGGTTACTTCGGACGTGTTAGTTACGGCTACGATAATAAATATAATATTTTGATTAGTGCTCGCCGCGAAGGATCTTCTAAATTTGGCGAAAATAATAAATGGGGAACTTTCCCTTCCGCTTCTTTGGGCTGGACTATTAGCAACGAAGAGTTTATGAAAGGTTTCGATTGGTTGAATAACATGAAACTGAGAGGTGGCTTTGGTATTACCGGAGTAATCCCTAACGAATCTTATTTGTCGCTAACTCGTTATAATTTGGGTAGTTCATATTATTATACGAATGGAAAATGGAAACCGGGATTAGTAGTAGCTTCCAATCCAAATCCGGACTTGAAATGGGAAACTTCACAAGAATTTAATGTAGGTTTAGATTTGAGTGTGTTGAAGGATCGTTTGAGTACTTCTATAGATTTGTATACAAAGAAAACCTCTGATATGCTATGGAATTTTACTGTACCTGTGCCCCCGAACTTGTACCCATCAACTTTAGCTAATGCAGGTGTAATGCGTAACTCCGGAATTGAAGTCACCATTAATGTTACACCAATACGCACAAAGGATTTTGAATGGAAAACGACCCTCACCGGATCAACTAATATCAACAAACTTATCAGTTTATCTAACGATTTATATGAAACCCAAAACTATTTACCTGAAGGAGGCCTAGGTGAACCAATCAGTATGTCCACTCACCGATTGGAAGTTGGAAAAGCTGTAGGTCAATTCTTTGGATTGAAATCTGTGGGCGTGTCAAAAAATGGACTTTGGTTGATTGAAAACCCTAAAACAGGAGCAGCTGAAGAGATAAATCAAAACATGCTTACCAGCGATACATACAAACAATATCTTGGAAGTGGTCTTCCAAAAGTCTATTTAGGTTGGAGTAATACATTCCGCTACAAGAGTTTCGATTTAAACTTTCAAATGACCAGTCAGTTAGGTTTTAATATTTTGAATGAACCTCGTGCATTTTATGAAAACAATACTGTTGCATTCAATCGTTTAAGATCAGTTCAAAATGTTCCTTATGGTGGTCAATATACACTCTCTTCAGCACAACAGCAAACATTTGTCAGCTACTATTTGGAGAAAGGCGACTTTTTAAAAATGTCTAACCTATCGGTTGGATACACCATTCCTTTAAAAGGAAATAAATATGTAAACGGGATACGTGCTTATGTATCAGGAGATAATTTGTTCTGCATTACAAGCTACAGCGGCTTAGACCCAGAACTGACGAATGACTATGCTCGTGCTGCGGGTATTGACGGTAGAGATAAATATCCTGTGATTCGTTCTTTTACATTTGGTGTTAATGTTACATTCTAAAACAAGAAAAAATATGAAAACAAGAATATATAAATTCATTTTTACTTTAATGTTAGGAACAACTATATTCAATAGTTGTACTAATTTAGATGAAACTCTGTATAGTCAAATTGCATCCGAAAAATATGAGTTTTCTGAAAAAGATGCTGCCAGTCTTTTTTCTCCCGTGTACAGTAGTTTACGTGACTTATATTGGGGTTGGAACGGTTATAACGATATTCAGAACGAATCTTCAGATGTGTATTGTACACCATATCGTATAGGTATTGGTTGGGGGGATCTTTATGTGTCGATGCATAAACACGAATTCAATTCAAAACTAGGACATGTTTGGCAATCGTGGAATTCTGCTTATTCAGGAATAAATGCTAGTAATAAGTTATTAGCAAATGCTGCTGTACAAAAATCGGCTTCCTCAGTTGCTCAGTTAAAAGGGTATCGCGCGCTATACTATTATACTTTATTCGACGTATTCCGTAATATTCCATTGGATACCACCTATAATCATCCGAAAGGTTGGTTGCCGGAACAGGCAACACCGCAGCAAAGTTGGGATTTTATTATTAGTGAGTTGAATGGAATCAAAGGAAAATGCGGTAAAGATAATGGCATGGGTCAGATTAATGATTATACCGTAAATATGCTTTTGGCAAAAATGTATCTGAATCATAACGCATGGTTTAATAACTTTGCAGATAATTCATGGTATGGCAAAGCCATAGATGAAGTAAATGAGGTTATTAGCAATCCAAAATTCTCTTTGTCGCCTAATTACTCGGATAATTTTAAAGAAGATATATCAAAAAGTCCGGAAATAATATTTGGTATTCCTTATGCTGAAAAATATGCAGGCGGAAACTATTATGCGAATAAATGGATACATACAGCCGGTAGAGCAGTATGGAACTTTAATGGTTGGGCTACAGGTGGTAGTACTGTATTATCTCAATTTCTTGATACTTACGACAAGCAAGATAGCCGCTATACAACTAGTTGGACACTCGGACAACAATACGATCAGACAGGTTCTCCAATTCAAGTAGGTACAGAACCATTAATTTATACTAAGTCATTACATAGTATTGATAATCCCGGTTGTTATCCATTTGAAGGAGCCCGTTTAATTAAATATGAAATACTTCCAGGTGACTTTGGAACTTCTTATGATGATGTAGCATTTTTTAGATTGGCAGATGCGTATTTGATAAAAGCTGAGTGTTTACTACGTCTGGGCGGTTATAAGGGTGAATCTGAGCAAACTGCAGCAGATTTAGTTACCAAGGTGCGTCTCCGCGCATTTAAGAATAATCCAGAAGCAGCCATACGTACAGTTGCCCAATTAAAGGGTGGTAGTGTTTATGCATACGGACATCTTGAGAATCAAGGTAAAATGGGCGAATCGGACAAATGGATTACAACTACTGAGGGTGGTTCAGATATAGAACTGGGAGGTCTGTTAGACGATTTGGCTTGGGAATTTGTGGCAGAACACCATCGTCGTCAGGATTTGATTCGTTTCCGCATTAACGGAAAAAATCAAAACGTGTACAATGGAAAGTCTTGGTTTTGTAAGAATGCCAAAACTGATCCGACAGACATTCATTGCAATATTTTTCCTATTCCCAAAGATTTTATGGATGGAAATATGAAATTGAAGCAAAATCCTGGCTATACAGAGTAGAACAAAACAATATTAATTCGAAAAAAATACTAATATGAAAAAAAATCTAATATATGCTTTAATAAGCTGCTGCATACTCTCGTTTACTGCTTGTAATGACAGTATAGAGGATGCATCGAGTAAACATGTATATGGCGAAAACGAAAATCCATATTTGAAAGTGAAAGCAGGTGCTGTGATAACAAATGATCTGGAATTTGCGGTTGGACATTTTGAAGCTCAAACCGTTAAATTGTCTGATTTTGCTGACCAATTCAAAACAAATATGAATATGACAGTAGAACAAGTTATCAGCGGTCTTAAAGATGGAACTGTTGTGTTTTATAACATTAGTACAAGTAAAGGTGCCTGGGATAAATCCGCCATGACTAAGGGAACAACCGGTTGGTATTATAATTCTGCTGGTGGGGTATGTACTGCAACAGACGCTAGTCAAACAGTTAGTCTTGATTTTGATCCAAATGCAAAAACACTTATCGTCATCCCAAACAATTCTGCAAAGGCAGGAACGGTTCTTACTTTTAATGTGGGGTTTGCTGTAAAGGGAGCTGATTACGATAATTATGTACGCTTTACGTTTAATGTGTCAATTACAGATCCATCAATTATCCTTACAAATATTACCATTCCTGAGGGTGATTATAATAGTTTCGGTATAGATTTTAAGCAATATGCATCAGTTATTCAGAAGTGTATGGGCTTGACTGTTGATGAATTTTTTGCTAATCTTGATGCTAATGCAGGTAAAAATATTCATATGTATTCGATAGATTCGAATGGAACATGGGACAGTACAAGTGCTTATACTGCGAACCCTCCTGGATATTGGATGACTGGTACTGGAACTGTTTGTAACTGGAATGCTACTGGATTTACATTTTATGCAGAGACTAATCCTGATGATAAGATGCTTTATGTTGGTAGAGCTCCAAACATTGCAGCTGGAAGTAAATATACCATTAGTGTAGGTTATAAAGATACGAAGAATGAAAAGAATTTCTTCCGGTTCATTATTACTGCGACTTTAAAATAGAAAACAGGATAATACAAGAAGATGGTTAATGAATTGCGAACCATCTTCTTGTAAACTATAAAGTAGAACAAATAACATGAATAAAAATCAAACATGTTTAGAAAAGCATAAGCATCATAAACTCAGCTTATGCTTTTCTTTATTCTTTTTCCTTAGTTTTATGGGAACAGTTTCCACTACTTTGGTGGCCTGCAGTACTGACAAAGATATACTGGCTAGAAAAGATACCACGTCAACAGATACATCAAAAGTGATTGTTCTTAAGTCTGCCGATATAAAGGACTACGCTAAATACTACAAACCACAAGAGTTTAAGGATATGGATATGCTTCGCAGCGATAGCAAATGGTCGTTTGTTCGCAGCAAGCAATCTGCTCATTTCATTATATTTTGGGCGGCTGATTTTGGCAAAGATCCGAATGCAAGCACTGTTCCTAGCGCTATGCGAGTGGATGTGGATGATTTGTTGAAAAAGGCAGAAGCATTTTACGAGATGAATGTAAATACTCTGAAATTTGCCGAGGTTGGAAATGGAAAATCGAATCTTGATAAATATAAGATGGAAATTTATCTGCTGTATCAGGCAGATTGGTTGGCTGTAGGTGCCGGATACGATGATGTTATTGGTGCACTTTGGGTAAACCCCAGTACGTGTAAGCCTGTAGGGGCAGTTATTGCTCATGAAATTGGTCATAGTTTCCAATATCAGGTGTATGCCGACTTATTAGCCACTAAATCGGTTTCAAACGATTTTACACGCGGATTTCGATATGGATTTGGAGGTAATGGCGGTAATGGTTTCTGGGAACAAACAGCGCAATGGCAATCCTATCAGTCGTATCCGATTGAAGCTTTCGAATCCTATAATTTTGGTGTATATACAGAAAATTATTATAGGCATATTTGTCATGAATGGCAACGATATGCGAGTTACTTCATTCATTATTACTGGGCTAATAAGCATGGTGTTGATTTTATTGGTAAGCTATGGCGCGAATCCAAAAGTCCCGAAGATCCTATTCAGGCTTATATGCGGTTGAACAGCTTGACGGTTGACCAGATGAATACTGAATTGTATGATGCCGCTACAAAATTTGTCACATGGGATCTTGACGCCATTCGGGCAAACGGAAGTAATTATATTGGTAAACTTTCGTATAAGTTTTATCAATTGTCCGACGGTACCTATCAGGTGGCTTATGGTCGTTGTCCGGGTTCTACAGGTTATAATGTAATTCCACTTAATGTGCCTGCAGCAGGAACGGTAGTTACAACAACTTTTTCAGGTCTGGCTCCGGGTTCTGCACTTGCGGCAAGTGATCCGGGTCAATATACAGATAATGATAAAAAGCAGACAACTACCAATTATAATAGTGGTTCGCAAACACGGGCAGGATGGAGATACGGCTATGTTGCTTTACTCGGCAATGGGCAGCGTGTGTATGGCGAAATGAATAGGAATTCTTCAGCAAATGTACAGTTTACAGTTCCCGCAGGCTGTACGAAATTATGGTTTGTTGTACTGGGAGCACCATCAACTTACACTTTTTGTCCATGGGATGAGAAAGAGAGTAATGATGATCAATGGCCCTATAAGGTGAAGTTTACAAATACTGATTTGTTAGGTAATATCACCATTAACCCGAGCGAGATACCCAAGGATCTTATTTTAACTTATAATGTTTCATTTGCAGCTGATCCTACTGCTTATTCCGGAACGACAGTAAATTTGAATTCCAATGGCGATATAAGTAAAGTAGCTCAAGCTTTAGTGTTGCAGCCATCAGCCATTACAGCTTCCTTACTTAATGCAAAAGCTGCACCGGCAGAAGGTAAAATAGCTTATGCTGCGGTTGAATCTAATGGTTTGCTTAATTATGCTACAACGGGTAATGGGTATGGATTTTGGAATGACAGTCAGGGTAATGTAACTGCGTGGGCAAAGGATAATGACAGCAAGTTGTATTCCGAATTTACACCCGACAATTTAGGCTTTACTATAGGACAATATCCCGGTAAAAGTAAAGTTGGTGATAAATACACAATTAAAGATGCATTAGTTTACACTAAGAACGGAAAACAGTATCAGGTGACTTTTGTATTTAATGTTACTATAAAGTAACTTCAATTTATGATTAATGTGCAAATGAACAGATTTAAAATCTTAGCTTTATCATTTTTACTTGGTGGAATGTGGAATTCTATCAGTTCTCAGATTGTGCCAGATAAGCATGGAGCTGGCAATCCCCTTCTTCCGGGATACTTTGCCGATCCGACTGTAAAGAAGTTTGGCGACACGTACTACATTTATGCCACTACCGATGGTATTAAGCTGGCTTCTGGCGAGCCGCAGGTATGGGTTAGCAAAGACTTTGTAAACTGGTACAATTATAAACTAAAGTTGGCATTGCCCGAAGGGTTGAATAACTGTTGGGCTCCTGATGTTCATCAAGGCAAAGATGGCCGGTTTTATTATTATATGGGAAACTGTGAGATGGGTTGTAATATCTATGGCTATGTGTCCGATTCACCAATGGGGCCTTTCGTTCCGATAAATGATGGTAAAGCAGTTATTCCGGCGGGTACATCTAAAAAAGATTTTCCGGCTCTCGATGCGCAGTTTATGGTAGATGATGACGGTTCGGTTTATTCTTACTTTGGCACTTGGTGTACTTCTTTTGGTGGAATGGGATTTGTGAAAATTGATCCCACAGATATGTATACTATCCTGAAAACGGCACAGATCCCAATAGCCCAAGTACCTAAGGCTTTCGAAGCTGCCTATCCGCTAAAAAGGAACGGCAAATATTTTCTTATGTATTCGGAAGGTGATTGCAGATTAAGTTCTTATAAAGTCTCTTATTCAGTTGCATACAAACCGGAAGGACCTTTTACACCGGGCAAAAATAGTCCGATTCTGGTAACTAACAGTGATGGTACCATTGATGGTCCTGGTCATCATTCTGTTCTCAAAGAGGGAAATGATTACTACATCGTTTACCACCGACATGATAATCCGCACAGCACGAATGGAGAGTTTCGTCAGGTATGTGTTGATAAAATCATTTTCTCGGATAGTGTAACGATAGAAAAGGTTATTCCTACTCACGAAGGGGTTGGTCTGTTGGGAAAGAACCAGGTCACAACGCCAAACTTAGCGTATAATGCGAAAGTGAATGCCGGTTCGTATTATCATCTCGTCTCCAATCCGACTCCATACAGCAAGACGGGGTATGATTACAGTTATCTTCCTGGAAATGCAGTAGACGATAATAACGGAACGATGTGGAAGGCCGCAAGTAGTGATGTGCCTCAATCGTTGACTGTGGATTTGGAGAAAGTGCAATCGGTAAAACGTGTAACGACACAGTTTGAATATCCGTCTTATTATTATCAATATAAACTTGAGGTTTCTACCGATAGCATACATTGGACACTGTTCAGCGATAAAACGAACAATCGCCGTTGCGGTAGCCCGATGATTGATGATAATAATATAGTATCTCGTTATGTCCGCTTGACAATCACCGGCACTGAAAAATCAGGCATGATACCTGCTGTGTGGAATATAAAAGTGTATGCTGACTTATTCGAAATACCAACTTTTCGGAATGATGTCTATGCAGAAGAACCCGGAGTACATAGTTCTAAAAGTTTGTTGGTCGATTTTAGAGTGGAGGCGCAGAAAGCCGGATCGATAATCACTAAGATTTCTAACAAAGGAAAATTGGGTGGGTACTTTGAAGCAAACGGGAAAATTGCTGTGACGACAATAGCCGGTGTAAAAGCAGTCGCTCTCGATGGAAAAAGCTACCTGAAACTATCAAAAAAAGCTCCTGCCAGTCTCGACTGGAATTCACCGTTTACCGCTTCTGTTTGGGTGTGCAATCCCACAGTCGAAATGGGTGAATGCTTACTAGCGTGGAACTCCCGCGAAAGTATGTTGCAGTCTTCTTACGCAGCCTTGATGTATGGAACCGGTAATTATGGTGCAGTGGCTCATGGCGATGGTGCTGTGGATTTGGCTTATAAAGAAATTCCGGCTAAAGGAAAATGGCATCATATTGTTGTTACGTTTGATGGTGCATTAGAAAATGTTTATGTAGATGGTAAATTGAATACCCAATCACCACTGTCTCTTTTCGTAGAAAAAGGAGATATTCTGATTGGGGCTTCGGGTGAACCTTCTGAAAATTTTAGCGGATACATTGCTGGTGCGCAGTTATACGACAGAGCAATGACTACGCAAGAAGTTGTTAGGCTTATGAAAAACACTCAACCGCTGTTGAGGCATAAAAGGAAATGATTTTTCAAGAATCACAGATTCATCCACCTTTATAGATTAAATTTGAACTATTATTAACTGGAATATTCTTACTTTTGAAACCTCGAACGTTGATGTCTGATAGTATAATCAGCAGATCATTACTTACAATTATATAATTATCAAAAGAAAAGATTATGCTCATAAGTAGAAAAGAATTTCTGAAAAAAGCGTGTTTATCGGGAGCTGCATGTATGTGCGGATTTAGTTCCATAGCTTTATTTGCAAATAATGTGGAACCTCAGTCTACAATTCCTGCCGAACAGGACGATAGCCGGTTGCTCTTGGTACAAGAGTGGATCTCAAGTTTACTTTTGAACATGGACATGCAACTGAGTGAGAAAGAACTTAGACATGTTCTTAAAAGTTGTGCTGAGGTTCATTATAAACAACTGAAAATGGACGAAGTACTGGCGCCATACATAGGTAATCTGGACAAGTTTATTGAATTTATTGAAGGTAAATGGGATTGGAAGATCGATTACGATAAGGCGAGTAAAACGCTAATTGCCAATGAAAATAAGAACTATTGCGTTTGTCCGGTCATCAATCATAAAGAAGGAGCTAAACCAACTTCAATTTGTTATTGTTCCGAGGGGTTTGCCGAAAAAATGTTTTCAACTGTTGCGGGTACTCCTGCTAAAGCCAAAGTATTATCATCTATACACCGGGGCGACGACCGGTGTATATATAAAATTGTATTTAGCTAAAAAAATATTGCTCTTAATTTAAAACTAACAGATATTAAAAATACCATGCGAAAATTATTTATTACAGGACTTATTGGTCTGAGTTTGTGTTTACAGGCACAAGTGAAAAAGAGTGGAGGCTACCCGATAAGCCCGGTCCCTTTTACGTCGGTAAAAGTAACCGATGCATTTTGGGGACAACGACTTAAGGCCAGTCGTGAAGTGACCATTCCACTCGCTTTTAGTAAATGCGAAGAAACCGGACGTTACAAAAACTTTGTGATGGCTGCACGCCCGAGTGAAAAAAATAAAGTGGAAGGATTTACATTCGACGATACCGATGTGTACAAAACCATAGAAGGAGCCAGCTATTCGATGCAAACCTTTCCTAACAAAAAGTTGGATAAGTATATCGACAGTGTTCTTACCATTGTGGCGAAAGCGCAGGAGCCGGATGGCTATCTGTACACATTTCGTACGATGAATCCTAACCATACGCACGAATGGGCTGGTACCAAACGTTGGGAAAAAGAAGAGGATTTGAGCCATGAATTATACGACCTTGGACATATGATAGAAGGAGCTGTAGCTCATTATCAGGCTACAGGAAAACATAATTTCCTGGACATCGCTACTAAATATGCCGATTGTGCAGCTCGTGCCATCGGCGACAAACCGGGACAAATAACAGTTGTGTCGGGACATCAGATTGCAGAAATGGCACTGTGTAAGCTTTATGTTCTTACCGGACAAAAACGTTATCTTGATTTAGCTAAATTTTTATTGGATAAACGTGGATATACCGAACGGAAGGAAGAATACAGTCAGTCGCATAAGCCTGTTGTACAACAAGATGAAGCCGTAGGACATGCTGTTCGCGCAGCATATATGTACACCGGTATGGCTGATGTGGCAGCACTTACAGGCGATACGGCATACATTCATGCCATCGATCGCATTTGGAGCAATATAGTGAATAAAAAACTATATATAACAGGTGGAATCGGGGCAACAGGAAACGGCGAGGCATTTGGCGAAAACTATGAGTTGCCAAATATGTCGGCTTATTGCGAAACATGTGCTGCTATTGGTAACGTGTATCTGAATTATCGTTTATTTTTATTGCATGGTGATGCCAGGTATTTTGATGTGTTGGAGCGTTCACTTTACAATGGATTGATCTCAGGTGTTTCATTAGACGGCGGCGGGTTCTTTTATCCAAATCCACTGGAATCCATTGGTCAACATCAACGTCAGCCCTGGTTTGGTTGTGCTTGTTGCCCATCAAACATAGCCCGTTTTATTCCTTCAGTTCCCGGATATATCTATGCTGTGCATAACAACGATGTGTACATGAATCTGTTTATGGCAAACCATTCTAATCTGAATGTAAATGGTAAAGCCGTAGAATTAAAACAAAGTACCAACTATCCATGGACAGGCGATGTGAATCTGGAAGTGTCACCAAAAGGCAAACAAGATTTCACGCTCAAAATCCGTGTTCCGGGTTGGGTGCAAAATAGTGTTCTCCCCGGAAACCTTTACAGTTACACCGATAAAAAAACGTTGGGATATACCGTAAAAGTAAACGGAAAAGTAGTAGCAAGTACTATTGAAAAAGGCTATTTCAGTATCAATCGTGCATGGAAAAAAGGCGACAAGGTAGAAGTGCATTTCGACATGGAAGCACGTACTGTAAAAGCTAATCCGGCTGTAGAAGCTGACCGTGGAAAAATTGCAGTCGAACGCGGTCCAATTGTATATTGTGCCGAATGGCCTGACAATGATTTCAATATTTTTAGTATTATACTTAATAAGAAACCTGAATTCAAAGTAGAAAGTAAAAAGGATTTACTTTACGGAATCAATACTATCCAAACCGATGCGCAATCGTTGAGTTACGATGCACAAGGCAAACTAGTGACGAAAGAAGTGAAACTGAATATGATTCCTTACTACGCATGGGCACACCGTGGCAGTGGCGATATGGCCGTTTGGTTGCCAGTCGACCTGAGTGCAACTCGCCCTGCTATGCCTCCAACCGTTGCTTCCGAAAGTAAGGTGAATGCGTCGCATAATGTGAAATCTATATCAGCCATCAATGATGGACTTCTTCCGAAAGATGAGAACGACCGCACGTTGCCTTATTATCACTGGTGGCCGAAAGAAGGAACAACAGAATGGATTTCGTACGACTTTGCTGCCGAGAAAACGGTGAGTCGTTCGACAGTTTACTGGTTCGACGATGCACCCTGGGGTGGTTGCCGCGTGCCTCAATCGTGGAAAGTTTTCTACAAAGATCAAAAGGGTGAATGGTTGCCTGTAGAAAATATCAATGCTTACGGAGTAGAAAAAGGGATCGGTAACGAGGTGATCTTTAAACCGGTTACCACAAAAGCAATAAAACTTGAAGTTAAGCTTGCAGAAAAGAATGCCGCCGGTATTTTTGAATGGGAAGTAGAGTAACAAGCATTATTCTCTAACGGAAAAATAGTTTAATTTTGCATGAAGTGCGTTGCTTTCGGGTAACGCACTTTTTTTGTCACTTTTTTGCGATGAATTCATGTCAAATCCCAATTATTTTATAACTTAGCGGCTGAAAACAAATCTCAAACTCCACATGCAATATTCATCCAACTGTCAAGGTAATGTGCTCAATAAATCCGGTAAGGGTTTGTACGAGTGTTGGATGATTTAGCAACTGACCGACCCCCCAACCCCCTTAAGGGGGCTTTAAAGAGTGCAACTTGGAAAATTTCTGTTATTTTCAGAAAGCACGTCTTAATTCTTTCATTTCTTCATTAGCATTTTAGCACATTATCTCATTGCCACATTGCCTCATGGGTATTATCTTCGATATCAAACGCTTTGCTGTACACGACGGTCCGGGAATCCGTACAACGGTTTTCATGAAAGGTTGTCCGCTTTCGTGCCAATGGTGCCATAACCCTGAAAGCAGGAGTGCGGATATTTGTACTGTGTCAAAAACTGTTCGCGTTGGCGATAAAGCCTTTACAGAGGATGAAATCGTTGGGCATGAAATGACGGTGGAAGAGGTCATGAAGGAATTACGCAAAGAGCAAATTTTCATGGAAGAGTCGGGCGGTGGTGTGACTTTCTCTGGTGGAGAACCTTTGCAACAGGCTGATTTCTTGTTGGAAATGTTAGCGGCTTGCAAACTAGAAAAAATGCATACAACGGTAGATACAACTGGGTTTTCCAATTGGGAAACACTGGAGAAAGTTGCTCAGCATACCGATTTATTTCTCTACGATTTGAAACTAATCGATGATAACCGGCATAAAATATATGCGGGAGTTTCCAATCAATTGATTTTGGAAAATCTGGAAAAACTGCTTGAGTTGGGGAATAAAGTCCGAATTCGGATGCCAATGATTCCAGGGATTACATTTACCGAAGAAAACATAAATCAGACGATTGCCTATTTATCCGGATTGAAATTTCCGATTGAAGGCATTGATCTATTGCCTTACCACAATACCGCTTCGCACAAATACGAACGGTTTGGGTTGGAAAATAAGCTAGGCGAACTAAAATCAATCCGAAAGAGTGATTTGGAAGAAACGAAACTGCGATTTGAGAAGGCAGGATTTGAAGTGAAAGTCGGTGGCTGATTCAGCACTAAGGTACTAAGAATACCAAGGTTCACTAAGAAAAAAAATGAATAAGCACTAAAAGCAAAAGGATAAATGAAAACTGAGTGTTTCTATTTGTCCTTAGTGCCTTAGTGATAAAATACAATATTATGACTCCAAGAATTCAACAATTACGCGAACAAAGCCTGAACGCTGTCTATACAATTTCGGCTGAACGAGGCCTATTGATGACTGAGTTTTACAAAAACCATGTGGCTTTTGGCGATTCCATTCCGGTACAGCGCGCCAAGTCATTCCAATATGTGCTTGCCAACAAGTCTATTTGCATAAACGACATGGAACTGATTGTAGGCGAACGCGGACCGGCTCCCAAAGCCACGCCAACATATCCCGAAATTACAGTTCATTCCCTGCAGGATTTGGAAGTGCTCAACTCGCGCGAAAAGGTTTGGTTTCGGGTGGATGATGAAACGCGCGATGCTTTTGAAAAGACCATTATTCCGTTTTGGAATGGTCGCTCTAACCGCGACCGTATGATGGAAGCTATGACAACCGAATGGCATGATGCCTACGAAGCCGGAATTTTTACCGAGTTTATGGAGCAACGCGCTCCGGGACATACCGTGGCGGGTTACAAAATCTATCAAAAAGGAATGCTCGATATTATTACCGATGTGGAGGAAAGTATAAAATCACTTGATTTTGTGAACGACCCACAGGCTTACGATAAAAAGGAAGAACTGAAAGCGATGAAAATTGCTGCCAACGCTTTGATTATGTTTGCAGAACGACATGCTGTAAAGTTGGAAGAACTCGCAACTATTGAACGAAATGTAGAGCGGAAGGCCGAATTGTTTAATATGGCAACCATTTGCCGTCGTATTCCGGCTCATGCTCCAACCACTTTTCACGAAGTGCTTCAACATTACTGGTTTGTACACCTGGGAGTGGTAACCGAACTTAACCCTTGGGATTCGTTTAATCCGGGACGTCTCGACCAACATTTGAATCCTTTTTATCAAAAGGAAATTGCAGAGGGAACATTAACTAAGGATAAGGCCGTTGAGCTGCTCGAATCGTTTTGGGTAAAGTTCAACAATCATCCATCTCCTCCTAAAATTGGCATTACAGCTTTAGAAAGCAGCACCTACACCGATTTTTGCCTGATCAATCTGGGTGGAGTGAAGCCTGATGGAACAGATGCAGTCAACGAAATGTCGTACATTTTGCTGGATGTGATTGAAGAAATGCGCTTGTTGCAGCCCAGTTCGATGATACAACTCAGCAAGCTGAATCCCGATAGCTTTATCGATCGTGCTGTAAAAATAACCAAAACAGGGTTCGGTCAGCCGTCGATTTTCAATACCGATGCCATTATTCAGGAATTGGTCAATCAGGGAAAAGACCTTGTTGACGCGCGAAACGGTGGAGCGAGTGGCTGTGTGGAAAGTGGTGCTTTTGGAACGGAGAGCTACATACTATGTGGCTATTTCAATTTGCCAAAAATTTTGGAACTGACTTTGCACAATGGTTTTGATACCCGCACCAGGAAACAAATTGGCCTGAAAACCGGCGCTGTTTCAGAGTTTAAAACTTATGCGCAATTACTAGATGCCTTTAAAGCACAGGTGGAACACTTTACTCGTATCAAAGTTACCGGAAACAACACGATTGAAAAGATTTTTATGACGCATATCCCTACGCCGTTCCTATCGCTGATTATCGACGATTGCGTGGCGCGCGGAATGGATTATATTCAAGGCGGTTCGCGCTATAATACGAACTATATTCAGGGCGTTGGTGTTGGAACAATGACCGATGCATTGACTGCTCTGAAAAAGCATGTATTTGAAGATAAATCAATATCTTTACCTGAGTTTGTAAGTGTTTTGGAAAGCAATTTTGAAAATAACGACGAATTACTTTACAAGTTACTTTACAAAACGCCGAAATACGGAAACGATGATGAAGCGGCAGACGAGCAGTTAGTGGACGTGTTCAATATCTATTACGATGCTGTAAAAGGGCATAAAAGTCCGCGGGGTGCAGAGTATAGGATTAATCTGCTGCCAACCACTTGCCATGTATATTTCGGAAGCGTGATGCATGCAAGTCCGGATGGACGAAAAGCAGGATTACCTGTTTCAGAAGGTATCTCACCGGTGCAGGGTTCGGATAAAAACGGTCCGACTTCGGTAGTGAAATCGGCTGCGAAAATTGACCAACTACATACTGGTGGAACATTGCTGAATCAAAAATTCAGCCCGAATTTCTTCGAAGACGATACCGCAATTCGGAAAGTTTCCGACTTGGTGCGCAGTTATTTCAGAATGAATGGGCATCATATTCAGTTCAATGTGGTGAATGCTTCTACTTTACGTGACGCACAAAAATATCCAGAGAAATACCGCAATCTGATTGTGCGCGTGGCCGGTTATAGCGACTATTTCAACGATCTGGGACTGGATTTGCAGAATGAGATTATTGAGCGGACGGAGTACGATTCATTCTAAAGTGTTATTCGCCTATGGCGTTATTTGCTTCGAGATATTAACTGCCTTCGACTGTGAAATTATGACGCTTTGATTTTATTCAGTGGAAATTCGATTTACCCAAGTCTTTAGATCCTTGACTATAGACTTTAGACAGAAAAAACATGTTCAACAAACAAACTTACATTCAACGTCGCAAGGTCTTGGCCGAAAAAATCGGTTCGGGATTGGTGTTGTTGTTGGGCAACGACGAAAGCCCAATGAATTATGCCGATAATGGCTACCATTTTCGACAAGACAGTACTTTTTTGTATTACTTTGGCATTGATTTTCCTGGCTTAGCTGCGGTAATCGATATAGATAATGATCGCCATGTTATTTTTGGCGATGATTATACTATCGATGATATTGTATGGGTGGGACCGCAACCGACTATTTTCGAGAGAGCCACAGAAGGAGGGGTACATCATTCTTTACCGAGAGTAGAATTGGCAACCATGATGCACGAAGCTTTGAAACAAGGTCGCGGAGTTCATTATTTGCCTCCTTATCGTTCGGAAAACAAACTCAAACTGCAACATTTACTCTTTCTTCACCCCGATCATATTGCTCAAAAATCGTCCTTGAAGTTGATTCGTGCTGTGGTGAGTCAGCGAGAGATTAAATCGGCAGAGGAAATCATAGAAATTGAAAAAGGGGTAGATCTTTCTGTAGATATGCACGTGGCAGCTATGCAAATGGCTTGTCCGGGCATGACTGAAGCACAGCTTGCCGCTCGTGTCTACGAAATTGCTCATGCGGCTAATGGCGAAATATCCTTCCCTATTATTGCTACTATCAACGGACAAACACTGCACAACCATTACCATGGTAATGTTCTGAAAAGTGGTGACCTCTTCCTGCTCGATGCGGGTGGTGAGGTGGAGAGCCGTTATTGTGGAGATTTGTCCAGTACGTTCCCCGTGGATTTAACTTTTACGGCGCAACAAAAGCTGGTTTACGAAATGAGTCTGCAGGCACATCAGGCAGCTATTGATGCATTGGCTTTGAACGTTCCTTTCAAGAATGCGCATTTGGCAGCTTGCCGCTCCATAACCAACAGCATGAAAGAACTCGGGCTGATGAAAGGCGATACAGATGCCGCTGTGGCAGCCGGTGCTCATGCACTTTTTATGCCTTGCGGAACGGGTCACATGATGGGATTGGACGTGCACGATATGGAAAGCCTTGGCGAAGTGTGGGTTGGCTACGATGGCGAACCAAAAAGTACCCAGTTTGGACTAAAATCATTGCGATTTGCCAAACCACTGAAAGCCGGACATGTATTTACGATAGAACCTGGCATTTATTTTATTCCAGAGTTGATGGATAAATGGCAGGGTGAAGGTAGGTTCACAGAGTTTATCAATTGGAATGAAGTTCAGAGATTTCGAAATTTTGGCGGTATACGCAACGAGGAAGATTATATGATGACCGAAAATGGACCACATAGATTAGGCACGAAAGTGAAACCCAAAACGGTGGTAGAAGTAGAAGCAGTGCGGAAATCAGAATAATTATCATTTACATATAAAAACAAAGGCAACTCATTTCTGAGCACCCTTGTCTGAAGTTTATTTATTTTTTACTGTCATTTTGTCTCAACTAGGTAGAGTAACGCTCATTAGGTTTATTAAAAGAAATCGAAGCGTTCGTGTTCGTTATAATTTCCGTTCATAGTGTAATGTACACAGGGAAGTGCTATCAGTTCGAAGTCTTTATTCGTTCGTAGCACACACATTTTATATGGCCAATGTATCCACATTATCGTCTTTTTACCTACAACCAACATTAATGGGCGGGTAAGCTAATGTGTATTTTCCACGTTGGAATAGTCGATAAAGCCAGATTCAACAAGTCAGTTCATCTATTACTCGCCTCACCACACCTTGTCCAACTTATCCTAGTTTTTTGACCACCATTTGGCGCATTGAAAATATCGGTATTTTCATTCCCCCACACCCTATAGTTGCAGCAGAAAACAAAAACATTTCGTATTGATTTATCCACGTGCTTGCAGTATATGCATTCCATTCAAGCCCATTCATTTCGGGAACTACGTTCGTTCCTCACTTCGCACCCTTACATCTTATTCCGCTTTCATTTCATGCATACACCTCAGCACCGCACCGCTTCGGTAGTTTTCTTCCTTTCCATTCAGCAAGCTTCATTCTTCCAGTCAGTCACTACCCAAGCCTTTTCCCTACGCATTTCCAGCGATATGTTTTTATTTTCTACGGCGAGTAAGCCCCAATGAAGAGAACCTTTATAATTTAAATTATCTAATTTTGTTTCCAATCTGCCTCATAATACGTTTACTTTCAGAAAAAATCTGTTTTCATTCGATCAAGTCGGTATTTCATTTTTCAGGAGCGAAAGTGTTTACGGGGTCTTAACGGTCGGAAAAGGTTAAGCCGCAAGCGGTTTTGCAAAAAATCTTCCTGCTTCACTACGTTCAGAGAGTATTTATCGCAAAAACCTTGTCCGCCCTAACCCCTACACCTGATAAGCTCCTGAAACGAAAACGACCGACTCGACCGAAAGACGCATAAAAAAATGTCGGATAGACAAAAGGCAGATAAAAATTGAAACTTCAACTTCCTCACCTCTTGAATCCGCATAGAATTAAAAGAAATTAGACAATAGAAAAGGCTTAAAAGACTACTCTCATTGAGGGACAAAAAGAAAGAGGCTGACTCCATTTAAATTTAGAGACAGCTTCATATCATGCAGCCAGAAGAAGGGCTGCCGATAAAAGAAAAGATTTCTTAGTCATAAATAGTTCTTGAATTGTGCCGGGTGGTTGGATCGTCCGCCCGACGGATAAATACTGAGAATTTTAGTGGTGGATTTTAGTGGCTCACATAAAGGCTAGCCATAATCGATTTTCTTCATTGTTTCTTGTTTTTTTATTGTTAGACAAAATCCCGAATATCAAACACGCTGATGTCGGTTGGTATTTCGGTTGTATATTGGAGTTGGACTACCTCCCCGGCTATATCCCCGTCCCTTGAGATTGAATGACTAAGAAAATAGTCCATTAACTCCGTGATCTTCTTAGATCGAATGGATGAGCTTTTGATCAGTTGATTGAAAAGCTCGTTACCCTCCAATTCAGTAAATACCTGTCCGGCTTGATGGATTTCATTCTCAGTCGCTGCAGGACTGTTGGCTACTATCATTGCCTCGCCGATTTCTTCAAAACTAACTCCGGTGGCAAAACCTGTTGTTGGGACTTCATCTTCCGTTTCATTTTCTTCATAGGCTAATGCTACATCAGAAATCTGAATATGGGTAAATGCTTCATCCAACTTATCATCCGGTAATCGTGCCGGTGTTGGCTGATCCGTTTCGTCGGCGAAAGTAATATCGATATCCGTAATTTCTTCACTTTCAATCGAAATGGAAGCTTGTGGCGTCTGTTTGGAAGCTAGTGGCATTTTCATTTCCATTTTGAAAAGGCTTTTGCCGACAATATCTTCCACTTCCTCCGTTGGCTTTATAGGAGATGTTGCTTCACTTCCCTGCAGCTTGTTTTCTTGTTTCTTTTCGCGTAGCAGGTAAAAGACCAGATAGGCGTTATACACAAGTAGCAAGCATATTAATAGGGTTTCCATATGCTCTGATTAAAATATGGATTCTTCTTTACGTTCATTATACAATTCGGTAATTTCTCCCTGAAATGTAGCAAAATGGTGAGCCAGCACATTGTCCATATAACTGGCAATGGAGACCTCATTTCCTCCGATCACCTGAGTGATTTTCAATATGCGATCGTGGTAATCTTTGCGGATACAGACTTGTTTCCCTTGTCTGGCAGTGAAATTTGCTGCTTTCATAAAAGATGCAGAATATGTCCTCTTACTTTCCACATTGGGCTTTTTATTAAAAAGCCATTTCAAAATTTTCATTTTCATTATTTGTTTCATATCAGTACACCTCCTCATAATTTTTTATACAGTTTTTTTATCTCTTCCTCATATTGAGCAAAATGTCGTGTCAGTACATGGTCAATGTATCCTGACAAGGACAGTTCGCTTTTACCTATGACTCGAATAATACGCAGGATACGGTCATGGTAATCCTTTCGTACGTAAACGAGTTTCCCGGAACGGACAGACATTTCCGCAACCCGAATAAACAGTTCTAAATATTCATTTTCCTTTTCCGGAACGTCTTTTTGCCCACGAACAGGGATTTTCTTTTCTTTCTGCGAAGCCGAAGTCTCTTTCTCCTGGACTACCTGTTCCGGCACATCCGGTTCATTGGAACGCGTTTCCGGAGTGTTGGAAAGGAATACCGGAGGGAGTAGATCCGGACGGAAAGATTCGATAATTTCTCCTGCATTTACATCTACCTGAAGTTTTTTCGCCATGATTCTTTATCATTTTAAAATGGTTAGTAGTTCGTCCGTTAATATGTCAATGTTACTGCCTTTTGCCAGTGTTTTATCCGGGGGAAACAGCGTGGAGCGAAACATGGCTTTTGTACCATCTTCAGCAACCTCTCTGCGGAAGCGTTTACTGTCAGGAAGAAATGTTTTCAGAATAGGGATGCCGAGTTCTCCAGCAACTTTTTCATAAACATGATACAAGTCGGTTTTTTCTCGTCCGTCCACCATATTCCAAAGTAAATGGAGTCCTTTGATATTGGATTTTCCAGTACTGATAAGATGGTCGTTGACAATAACTGCAAACCGAAGGGAACTTTCCATAACTACCCGGTCGGCAACTATTGGACAAAAGATGTAATCCATTGTGGCAATTGTATTGATAACACCACTGTTATTGACGGTTCCCGGCAGATCAAAGAAAATAAAGTCCAACGGCATTCCTGCTTTGATAAATCTTCCGGCATTTTCTATCGCCTGTTCGGGACGGCTTTCCAGAATAGGATAGGCTTTTTTGCCTAAATGCTTGAACTGCTCATAAGCCAATGCTTTGAAATGTTCATTTTGCTCGATACTTTTCAAGTCACGCTCTCGCATATCCTTGATACTAAATTGTGGAAAGTCGCAATCAAGGACTGCCACATTGTACCCCTTCACGTAGTGCAGATAGCTTGCCACAAGCACTGTGAGGGTTGTCTTACCGGTTCCTCCTTTTTGGGTGGAGAAAGCCACAAATAAAGGCTCTTTCATACTTTTTTAAATTTTAATTAATTATACAATCAATTTATAGATCACTTTATGTATTTGTACATTTATATATTTATACATCAATTGATTATCATCTTGTTTTGTCAATTTGCAAACAGTCCTATTTATCTGTTTATCAATTGACACGCAAATCAGTTTATCAGTCTGTTTATGTGTATACTGCCATAATAATTTACTGATACTCTTATAAATTAATCAATAAATCAACAGGTTTATCGGTTTACCCATTTACTCGTATATCACTTTACGTCCGTTTACTTGTCTATCGACAAATTGGTTGATTAATCAGGAAATATATCTGATATATCTATTGACTTCTATATTTCTCAACTGTCATACAAATTGTCATGTCAATCAATTTATCGGCAAATAAACAAGGAAAATTTATCACTTGTATCGTTTTTCGGGTTGGTGGAAGCTTGTGGCGTTTGAATGGCAGTTTGTGGCACTTTTACCAGTTATAAATCAATGTGTAAAGACTTTACTTTTGCCCCCAAGCGACAAAGCGCATTTATGATGCTTCACTAACAGTCAATGGGGGCTTACCTTTAATCCGTCCGAAGGCGGATTTTTATGTTCTCAAAAACATAGCAAGGTATCTTTTGAGCTGCTCGAAATAAATTCGGCTGCTCAAAAGTACTTGCCCTTGCAGGGGGCTGGCAACCCTCCGAAGTCGGGCTGCCTGTTTCAACCTGCGGTGGCATTTGAATGGTGGGCTTTTGTCGTGATACCACTAAAATCCATGTAATATGAATGAAGAGAAGAAAAGTAAGCAGGGACGTAATCCCAAGACCCAATGTCATTATTATCCATAGACCAATAATTTGAATGCTTTTACATGCTCGTTACTGGTGCCTTTTATTACAAAAATATCAAGACATGTTGAAGCAAAACTCAACCAACTGTGCGAAAATATATTTCCTTGTAGTCAATGCCAGAAAATTATGATTTAGGCAGGATGAAAATTCAAATTGTCACGTAACTATTTTACCCTAACTATGTAGATTGATAATGACCTCAAAAAAATGCTAATTATTTAGGCTGGCATTAATGATAAATCGTATCAATCAGACATTAGTTTTCTAATCATAATTTTAATTTTGCCTGAGTAAATTGTTTGTTATTCCAAGATTAAGTGTTTATTTTGTGTCGTTCGTATATATAACTGAAATAATAACTGTAACACGACATATAGATTGTTTATGAAAAAACTTATCTTTTTTATCTTTGTTTTCTCGGTTTCATGTCTCAACACGGGAGCACAAACAATTCAAATACCTAAAAATCTTCCACAGGGACATCCACGAGTGTTAACTTCTTCCAGCACCAAAGATTCAGTGAAGCTCCTTATACAAAAGGAACCATGGGCAAAAGAGGTTTTTGAAATAATAAAATCGCGTACCGATAAATATGCTAATCAACACCTCAATGACCCCAATTGGTTAGTGTCCCGCCTTCAGATGTACTGGAAAACTCATTGTACTGATGCTTTTATCAAAGGTGAAAAATTTGCGTATGCGGGGGGCGATAAAGCAACGGTTCCTACGGTTCGTTTTACTGGTTCACGAGCTACCACCACCATTTTTAGTCGCCCCAAACTGGAAGATATTACTCCTTTTATGGACGATGAAAAAGGACTACTTTTCATAAATAATTCGAAAGCTAACAAGCCACTGGAATGGACTGACCCTGCTGAAACTGGTCGAAATATCGAATCCATTAATCGAGAGATTATGAGCATTTCACGCGATGCTGCCTTTCTTTATTGGATAACGGACGAAGAGAAGTACGCATCGCTTGCCCGTGATGTTTTTGATATGTATATGACCGGCATGTATTATCGCAATGCACCCATTGACCTGAATCATGGTCATCAACAAACGCTGGTTGGCTTATCGTCGTTCGAAGTTATACACGAAGATATTCTGGATGAATTGATTCCATTATATGATTTTTTGTATGGAGACTTACAGAAGAATAAGGCTGAAAAGATGAATATTTACGCTGCCACTTTTAAAAAGTGGGCTGATATTATCATTAATCACGGTGTTCCGCACAACAACTGGGATCTTTTTCAGGCAAATTATATTCTGAATATCGGATTGGTTCTGGAAGATAATAAGAATTATACCGATGGGAAAGGACGTGAGTATTATATTGATTATGTTCTAAATAAGTCGAGTATCCGCCAGTGGTCTTTGCCCCGGTTAATGGAATATGGTTTTGATAAAACTACCGGAATTTGGGCTGAATGTCCGGGCTATAGCAATAATGTTGTGGGAGACTTTGCCAATTTTATTGCTTGGTTTGACAGGAACCTGAATTATGACATTTTACCTCAATTCCCGATTATTGCTAAGGCTGTTGCAGCTACTCCTCAATATTTATTTCCGAATGGTAATGTCGTAGGGTTTGGCGATACACATGCAGGTAAACCACGTACTGATTTTTTTGCCCGAATGATAGCCAACGCTCAAAAGTATGGAAAAAAAGGGCAAGAGAAACAATTTACGGCTTTGTATAAATTGCTGGAACCTAAAACGGGAATCGCGGAATTGAAGCAAAATGCTGTACCCCCTGAGGTGGTTTCCTTTTTTACAGATAAGCCATTGGAACTAAATCTAGCTTTCCCAGCTGCTAAGATGGACGATGTTGTTTCTCCTACTTTTTGGGCTCCTAATGTTAGTTGGTTTGTGCAACGAAACGGTATGGATTCGCAGAATAGTTTGATGATTTCGATTAATGGTTCTGAAGGAAATCATCAACATGCTAATGGAATATCCATGGAATTGTACGGTAAGGGATATACCCTTGCACCTGATGCAGGAATTGGAAGTGGTTATTTTGCATTGGATTATGCAGAGTACTACAGTCAGTTTCCAGCTCATAACACGGTGTGTGTGGATGGAATTTCCAGCTATCCGGTTATGAAAAGCAATCATGCTTTTGAATTGAAAAGCTCTTATCCGGCTTCTTCAATCAGAAATGACATCTACAAAGGCATTACGTATTGCGATGTATATTTTCGTGAACCGGAGTCATTTGCCGACCAAACACGCATGATGAGTATTGTTACAACCAGTTCAAAGACCGGATATTACGTAGATATTTTTAGGTCGCATAAAGTAAAAGGTGACGACAAGATGCACGATTATTTTTATCACAACCTGGGCCAGAAAATGACGATTACCGATACAAATGGTGATTCATTGAATTTTAAACCCACAGAAGAATTGGCTTTTGCAGGCGCACATTTGTACGGATATTCCTATTTGTATAATAAAAAGAGTATTGTAACGAATAAAGACGTCAAAGCCACTTTTACACTGAATAAACCAGATGGTGACGATGTTTACATGAATATGTGGATGAAAGGTCAGCCAGATCGTGAAATCTTCTCAGCTTTATCACCTATGACAGAAGGAATGAGTCGAACTCGCGGAATGCCCTACAATGTAAAAGAAACACCCACTTTGACTTATGTTGCCCGGCAGAGTGGTGAAGCCTGGACACGACCCTTTGTTTCAGTTTTTGAACCAAGTAGTAAAACGGAGCCAAGTAACATTACTTCTGTTTCATTCTTCGAATCAGAAGTAAAACTAACTGATTTTGTTGGAATAAAAGTAGAATCGAAAAACGGCAGAGTCGACTATATTTTTTCTAATTCAAATGTAATTGACAATGTGATTTATAAAGACTTTAATTCTCAATCAACATATTCTGTTGTTGGAACTGATAAAAATGGAGATTGTGTTTTGTTTATGGGCAATGGAACTCTACTTTCGACCAAAAGTGTTACGGTTAAAACGGTTCAAACTTCTAATGTTATCGTCGAGATGAAACAAGGGAAATGGTTTTATGTAGCCGATTCAGCATGTAAAATAACGATTCTAGGCAAAACGTACGATTTATCCGCTTCAGGCTATAAACTAATAAATATGTAAATATTTTTAGTCACAGTTAATTATTTGAAATATGCCTAACAAGAATAGTCTGTTTCATTACCTAATATTAAGTTTTTAGGCTAATGGATGCGGTGAAAGAAAAAAATAACGAATAAAGCATAAAAGTTTTTTCGAAATAGCTATATTTGCCTAGCCAAATTTTAAACCTTTTTTGAGATTTGACAGAACCTAATGTATGATAAAGAAACACTTCAAATATTATTCATTTCTTTTCAGTTTTCTTTTTATTTGCATTGTCAGTGCGCAGACCTATACATTTCGTGCGCTGACAATGGATAATGGGCTCTCCAACTTTGTTGTCAATAGTTTTTATAAAGATTCAGTTGGTTTTTTATGGATAGGTACCGATAATTGCCTTGATCGGTTCGACGGCGTTGATATTAAGCATTATCCTTCCGCTGGAACGGATGTTAATAAAAAACGTGTATTGGCAATAGCCGAATCGCAATCAGGACAAATGTGGGCTGCAAATGGGCTGGGTCTCTGGAAGCTCAATATGGGCACTGATAAGATGGAATTGTTCTCGCCCGAAACCATTGACTGTCCGGTATCCGCCTTGAAATGGGATGCTAAAGGAGGTAAATTATATGTCGGAACTGAAAAAGGATTTTTTATTGTTTATAAAGATAAAGTTCAGCATATTACATTGAATAGCAATATTCTTTCACCTGCTAATCATGTTTCCGGAATTCAGATTAGCTACGATGGTATCGTTTGGTTAGCCACATGGAAAGGCATTTGTGCTTACAATCCCATCAGTCATTCAAAGACAGTTTATGAAAATACTACCTCACGTGAATTAAATACATTCAACAAACTAACGATTATTGGTTCTACTGTCTATTTGGGGACGTTGAATGCCGGAGTTGTTAGTTTTGATATTATTTCAAAGAAGTTTTCCACTTTCATAGACCTAGGTTGTGATATTATAACTGATATATCGAGTGATGGAAAGGACCGGATATATGTAGCTACTGATGGTAATGGCGCTCATATTCTATCGCATAAAACGAAATCTATTGTTGAATCCATACGTTATAATCCAAAGAACAAGACCGGAATTCGGTCTAATTCAGTCTATTCATTACTCGTTGACCGTGAAGGAATAGTATGGGTAGGGTTTTATCAGGCCGGCGTTGATTACAGTCTTTATCAGAACAATCTTTTCAAAGTTTATAATTTCTCCCCTTATTTTGATTCGCGTGATTTGCATGTTCGTTCATTTATTATCCGTGGAAAGGAGAAACTTATAGGAACGCGCGAAGGGTTATACTACGTTCGTGAGGATAAAAAACAAGTCAGTACTTTCAATAAAGATGAGCTCCGTTCTAATCTGATTCTCTCGCTCTGTTTCTATAAAGGCGAGTATTATATTGGTACATATGGAGGCGGAGTGTCGGTACTTAACCCCGGTACGAACAGCATTCGTAAATTAAGCGCAGAAAATACATTGGTAAAAGGGCATGTATTCCATTTTCAGGAAGACACGAATGGAAATTTGTGGATAGCTACATCCGGTGGCTTATTTTCTTATAATAAGGATAAAAACCAATTGAAGTCCTTTACCAATGCGAATTCACAGTTATTAGCAGGGAATGTATTTTATGTATTCTTCGACAGTACTAAAAAAGGTTGGATAGCCACTGAAACGGGTTTGTGTATTTATGATCCTGTAAGTCAGAGCATTCAATCAAATATTTTTCCAAAGGGATTTTTCAATAATGAAAAAATAAAAGTAATTCACGAAGATTCACACCACAAGTTATACTTCTCGCCCGACAAAGGAAATGTTTATGAGTCGGATGTGGATATGGTGAAATTCTCTCCTTTGCAAATGACTAAACGTTTTCAAGGTAAGATTTTCTTGTCAATACTGGAGGACAAAAAGGGAAAGTACTGGTTTGGTTGTGAAAATGGATTACTTTCTATGGATGGAAAGGATGATTCCTACCATAGTTTCGGGTTTAGCGATGGAATTCCGGACCCGGTCTTCAGTTGTGATGCAGCTTATCAGGATCCGGCAGGACTGTTGTGGTTTGGAAATGCCAAGGGCTTGCTTTATGTGAATCTGGCTCAGGTTGAATACTTAAAACAGTGCCCATATCCGGTGGTGTTTACTAATTTGCAGGTAAACGGGAGTGAATTGAGTTCTCAAGACAAGAAATATATTTTTCAGGACAAAAAGATAAAATTAAGTTATAAAGATAATAATGTTTTATTCCGGTTTGTGAGCCTATCATATACCAATCCCGGGGCTATGGTTTATGAATACAAATTGGAAGGGGTGAATGATGATTGGTTATTGTTATCTGGGCAGAATGAGGTGACTTACGAAGATCTGCCGGCAGGAGATTATGTGTTTCGTGTTCGAATTCAGGGGAATAAAGATTCTGAGGCTCAATTAGCTGTAAGTGTAAGTTCGTTCTTTTCGCTGACTTTCTGGGCTGTTCTTATTTTTGTTGCGACACTGATTTGGTACTTTGGACCAAAGTATCTGAGAATCTTCAAGAATAAAATTCTTAATAGCGAGATGCTTACGTTGGAAAAATATAAAGAACAAAGGCAGCTTGCTTCCGATGCGTCTAAAGCAGATGAGAAGTACAAGAATACAAAACTAGACGAAAAGGAGTGTAAACTAATCTGCGAGAAGTTGATTTCGTTTATTGAGACAGAAAAACCCTACACCAATCCGGATTTGAAGATTGTTGATTTGGCACTTGCCATCAACTGTTCTTCTCACTCATTATCCTATATTTTCAATCAGTACCTGACCAAGAATTATTACGATTTTATAAATGAATATAGGATAGCTGAATTTAAACGACTCATTACCGATGTGAGATATTCTAAATTTACACTTTTTGCCTTAGCAGAGCGATCCGGTTTTAGTTCAAGGGCATCCTTCTTCAGGTCGTTCAAGAAACTAACAGGCATTACTCCTAACGAATATATTAAGAGTATCGGACGAAATATCCATGATATTGATATCGAGCCGATCGAATAAATCAACTTAATCTACCGTTTCCGTCCGGTATAATTATTTGAGACTTTTTTCATTTCCTATAATTACATTGTCTATCAGTGTATTATATAAAAATTGGTCTGATATAATGGAATGAGACCTATTCTTGTTATTTATTCTAAACAAAGGAAAATAATCCATATATATTTGCTGAATCAAATCTAATTTGAAAATCAGATATTATGGAAACCACAACCCAAGTTACCTCAACAATCTCCATCCATGCAGATGGAATTATTACTCGTTCCTACAACGAGTATCATATATTTGTTGTAAATTATATTGCTTATAAGATTAATAGTAAGAACGAGGCCGAGGATCTTGCTCAGGACGTTTTTATTCGGTTATTAGATTACAAACAAATGCTTCGTCCCGAAACCGTCAAATCCTTTATCTTTACAATTGCCCGCAATATTGTTATTGATTATTTGCGCCGTCATTATAAAAGGCAGGAAATTTCCGCTAATATGTATGAGTTTCTTGAAAAGACGACTAATGACATTGAGAGTCATTTGCACGAAAAAGAAATTCTCCATCTCGAGCAAAATAAACTCAGCACTTTTTCTCCCCAACGCAAAATTGTATATTCACTATGCAGATACGAAGAAATGTCGGTATCTGAAATCTCCGAAACACTTCACATTACCCGTCGAACGGTTGAAAACCACCTTTTAACCGGTCGTAAAATGATGCGGGAATATATCCGTCAATGTATCTAAGAAATTCTGCAAATTTGTTGGGATGTTTTCAAAAGATTGAATCAAAAAACAAATTTAGGCAAAGGATTAAGTATAATTGTTATTTAATACGTATTAAGTAGATGAATGTTTAAATCGGGTCAGCCGGATTAAAAGAAATAATTCAATTAAATGTTAACTCTTAAATTAATTATCATGAAGCAAGTAAAGCTGCGATTTCAGAAAGAGATTTGTTACTCTTTCAAAAAGAATTTGATGCTTTTATTTTTTCTGACGATGTCTTTTGTCGCTTTTGCGCAAAGTACAGTAACCGGAAAAGTAACAGATCAAAAAGGTGAGCCCATTATTGGGGCAACGATTAAAGCAAAAGGAACTGGTTTCGGTACAATAACCGATATCAATGGAGCATTTAAAATTAGTAGTAATGGAGCTTTGTTAATATCCTATATTGGGTACCAACCACAAGAAGTTCAGGTAAAAGGTAAATCAAGTGTTATAGTTCAACTAAAAGAGAATGACAAATTACTTGATGAGGTTGTGGTTGTGGGTTATGGTACACAGAAGAAAGCATCATTAACCGGAGCTATCTCGCAAATAAAGGGGGAGGAAGCCTTTAAAGACCGCGGTCTTAGTAATGTTGCAGTCAGTCTTCAAGGTGAAATTCCGGGGCTTGTTGTAACCCGTACATCTACCCGTCCCGGTAGTGAGGGTGCCGCAATGCAAATACGTGGAGATATTTCCATCAATGGAAATTCTAGTCCGTTAATAATTATAGATGGAATTACCGGTTCGCTGGATGAACTTAATCAGATGGCTTCCGGTGACATTGAAAATATATCGGTGTTGAAAGATGCTTCGGCAGCTATCTACGGGGCTCGCTCTGCTGCTGGTGTATTGTTAGTAACTACAAAGCGTGGAAAGAAGGGTGCAGCGAAAATAACCTATAATGGTTCATTAAGCACTACTATTAACGGAATTCAACCTCCTATTACGACAAATTCACAATTTTTGGATATGTTTTATGAAGCACAATACCGGGATGCTATGGCAAAATATCCGGCATTAACTACCAAAGATGATATCATGAAACAATTTGACTGGTGGATATTTGGTGGTGTGCTTTCGGGAGTTGATGCCAATGGTACAAGTTACAGCAAAGATATGTTATGGAATGCATTGCACGATGGACAGACATTGACTCTTACAAATAGTGGAAAGACGTATCGTTACGAACCAAATCACTATTTGATGGATGAACTGTATGGTCAGGCTACTTCACAGAAGCACTCTGTAAGTATTTCAGGAGGTGACGATAAATTTAGTTATATGGCTTCGCTCGGTTATTCTCAAGCTCAATCACAACTGAAAGTAGCAGATGATGGTGAGAAAAAATACAGTGGACGTTTAAATATGGATTATCAGGCGAGCAAATTATTGAAAATAGAAGCCGGTATGTCGTACGAAAAGCGCGATATAACCACGCCAAGTGCAGATGTTGGAGCAGGTTGGATGGATCCATGGTTTTGGGCTATGTATACCCCAAAGGGAAATTTTTATGACACATTTGGTAATCGTAATCCCATTGGGGGGCTTGTTGGAGGAGGACAAATTAAGACCGGTTTTATTACCTCACGCTCTAATTTGAAAGCAACCTTTGATCTTTCTCCACTTTTAAAAGGTCTTTCCATCTCAGGAACAGGTGGTTATAAAACTGTGGAAAAGAATATTCAATCACTTTTCAAAAAAATTCAATATTACGATTATGCCGATGTAGCAACAACCAACAGACTATCCCCGGGTTCACTTACTGAAGATTTAAATAAGTGGGAAAATAAAACGCTTGGTGGATTTATCAACTACGATAATAAATTCAACACTGTACACCATGTAACCGCTATGTTGGGTATAACCGGCGAAGAGGAGAACTTCAAAGAGGTAAAGGCTTCACGTTCTCAAGGCCCTTTATACACAGGATCAGACTTGGTGGATCTTAATGTGATGGCGAGCGGTACTAATAATGTATCAGAGGGAGGCCAAACTTCGTGGGGACTTTTATCCTACGTGAGCCGCTTACATTATGATTTTGAAAATAAATATCTTGTTGATGTTTTGGGTCGCCGTGATGGTTCATCCAAGTTGTATCCCAACCAACGATGGAAAAATTTCTATTCTGTTTCAGGCGGATGGGTTATTAGTCAGGAAAGCTTTATGCAAAGTCTCAAATTTCTTGACTTCTTAAAAGTACGTTATAGTTATGGTAAGACTGGTAATGTGGATGGTATTAGCAATTATGAGTCGTATGCTATATTAAATTCCGGAAGCGCTTATTTTGGGACTGGATCCGGTCTGACAGCACAACCTGCTTTGTCGCTTGGTGGTATGACTTCTTCAACTCGTACCTGGGAGACTATATTCAACCAGAACGCTGCTTTGGATTTTGCATTTCTAAAAAATCGTCTGTCAGGGACTTTTGAATATTTTTCAAAAACGAATGATGGTATGTTTATTGGCGTAACTTATCCTTCTATTCTTGGAGCTGGTGCTCCTACATCGAACAATGGTAAATTAAGAACGAATGGTTGGGAATTTTCGCTTAGTTGGAAAGATAAAATTGGTGAGGTTACGTACAATATTGGTGGTTTCCTTTCAGATGCATCAACAGTATTACTTCAGCTAACAAATAACCAAAATGTTCCAAATCCGGGTAAAAATACTAACCGCTTGATAGGAAAACCGCTTAATGCCATTTATACTTACAAGACAGATGGTATTTTCCAGACGCAAACGGAAGCAGACGCTTATTACGAAAAATACTACTGGACTGATGCCACACACACGGCCATAAAATCGGGAAATATTATTCCTGCTCCGCAAACACAAGGAACGAATCGTCTTCGTCCAGGTGCAAGAAAGGTTGTTGATCTGGATGGTGATGGAGCGATTACGACTAAAGATACCTATTATGCAGGAGATGCAGCTCCACACATGACATTTGGTTTTAAAGCAGGACTGGAATGGAAAGGTATTGATGTACAGGCTTTCTTCCAGGGTGTAGGGAAACAAGTGGTGTTAAGAGGAGGTAATCTTTATGCTCCGTGGGTAACCAATTATGTGTTGCAAAACAGCACTTTTATGGGTAAGATGTGGACGGAAGACAACCCGAATGCAATTTATACAGTGGCATCACGAGATCAGGCTTTCAACAGTTGGAATTATCAAAATAAAGATGTAAGCGTTCAGAATTCGACATATATCCGATTGAAATCTTTAGTCATTGGTTATACAATTCCACAGGTAATCACAAGGAAACTTGCTATGGATAAAGTGAGAGTTTATTTCTCAGGGGATGATCTTTGGGAATGGAGCAAAATCAAAGACGGCTATGACCCGGAATATGGTGAAGCATCCAACAATACATTTCCATTTAGCCGATTACTTTCAGTTGGTTTAGATGTTACGTTTTAATTATAAACCTCTTTAATAAAAAAAATCATGAAACGTATAAATATATTATTTTCATTTTTTGCATTCGCAATGCTAATGACAGGATGTACCGATCTCCTCAACAAGGAGCCGCTTGCGTCAGGTACTGAAGCTATTTTCTACAAAACTCCCGATCAGTTCAAACAAGCGGCAAACGCTTTGTATAATTTGGAAGGTTGGAAAGACTATAATAATGCGGCAACTTATTATAAGATGGATCAGAATTTGGATATTTCTGGTTTTACTTCTAATGGTGGCGCATCTGCCGGAGAATCTGATTTCCGTTGGGACAAACCATACAGCTTCATTAGAAACTGTAATGTTTTACTGGAAAAGGCCTCAGAATATACCGGAGATCAGACAGCAATCAACGGTTCTATAGGGACGGCTTATTTTTTCCGGGCATGGCAACACTTTTATTTGTTACAAATTTTTGGGGGTGTACCTATTGTTGACCATGTGTTTACTGTAACCGATTCGACACTATACGGGCCACGCAAAAGCAGATATGAAGTGGCTAATTTTATCATCAAAGATCTTAGAGCTGCCATTCCTTTACTTCCTCAAGAGAAAACTCTTACGGCGACAGATAAAGGAAAAGTTAGTCAGGAAGCTGCAAAATCCTTTCTTGCAAGAGTATTACTTTACGAAGCTACATGGGAAAAATATGTGCCGAATATAAGCTACGATTTGGATGGTGATGGAACTACAAAAGGAGCTGGAAATGCAAAACCTTCGGGATATCCTTCGATCACCGATTTGTTGACCGAGTCAAAACAAATGGCGAAAGAGGTGATACAGGAAGCGGAGACCGGAACATTCCAATTGTGGAATCAGTGCGACTCTTTGAGCTACTACTATCTGTTCAATATCGATGATAATGGAGGTAATATCTCCAACTTTAAAAATGCAGGAAAAGCCACGAATAAGGAATTTATATTAAGTGTAAAATACGACTATACTGTCAAACAAGGGGGTATAAATCTGGGTCACACCATTCCTATTTGGGGAGGTGCAGGTATTAGTACTTATTTAGGGGAATCGTTCCTCTGCCGTAATGGTCTGCCTATCCGTGTAAGTTATACAGGTAATATGGCTGATGCGCAGAACAATACACAGTTCCAGGGCTTTACACATTTCTATGATGAATTTCGGAACCGCGATTATCGGTTTATCGGTTGTGCCGTTATGCCCGATAGAGCATCGTGGATGAGTGATCCTGCTTATGGTATAGCATGTTCTGTAGCAGGTCAGCCTTATCCTACTCCGGTTTATCCACAAGCGATTTATACTAAGAATGATCCTGCGTTTAATAGTAAAACGGCCATTTTTGTGCCCACACTATACGGAGGAACTAATAATGGCTATGGTTGCCGGAAATTTATGCCGGAAGGATCTCTCAGATCTACTGCAAATACAGAATCGGCGGACTATCCACTTATTCGCCTTGCAGAGGTGCATCTGATTTATGCCGAAGCTGCTGTAGAATTGGGTAATGGAGTAATTTCTGATGCAGACTTAAATTTTTCTGTTAATAAAAACCGTACCCGTGCCCGTGTTGCTCCTTTAACCAATGCCTTAATCGCTAATGTATGGGATGCAGGATGGTGGGATCAGGCACAAAACAAAACCATTTGTAAAAAAATGAATATGATCGACGAGATTCGACGCGAAAGAGCGTGTGAGTTGTTTGGTGAAGGCTTCAGAGCTAACGATTTGAAAAGATGGGGTATTGCACATATCAATTTGCGCGGACAAAAGTTGGGACGCCACGTTTATGGCACTCAATACATGACTGCTATTGCAAACGATGCGACTTATCACGGGCAGCCTGCATATCAGCCTGCAAAATACCCATTAACCTATGGCGTGTATGAAGCAGGTGGGGCAACAGATCCAGACTACGGGCGTTCTATAGCTACACTGCCTGGTAACTTGCTTTATTCACAACGCGATTATTTGGCTCCTATTCCTTTAGCTCAAATAAGACTTAATGCAGCTTTGAAACAAAATCCAGGTTGGTAATTTACGTTTTCCAGATTAGTTGATTTAAGGTTTTTGTTTAAGCGAGATTGCAACATTTGCAATCTCGCTTTTTTTTTGCGTCAGAACCCAAAGTATGAAAGTAACTACAGAACTGGATATACTGATTAAGTGGGTGGTGTTTTATACTCAAACGGCGCTAAGTTGCTTTCAATAAGTTTAGAACATTTCTTCACGTGTGAAGAATGATTTTTGCATTAAGTTAAGTGTGTTGTATTGTTTAAACGTATTTATTAAAAATGAGTGCCGAATTTGTGCATTGGATTCTATTTATAGTTAGAGTTTAATGGATCCTTGTTTATTGTCAGGTGCTAAATTTGGAAAATTTATTAAATGGATAAAATGTAATCAGTTAAATTTAATTAGTATGAAATCAATTCCAGTAATCATTTTTCTATTTTTTCTTAATCTCGGATTTAATGTTCAGGCTCAATACAAGGAGCCGGTTAATAATATCGATACAATTAGCTGTCTGGCACACGACACTACGGTAATGATTAATGTTCAGATAGAAGCTAGATTTCAGGGCGGAGATATTGTAAAATTCAGAAACCATATATCGAGGAATATTCGTTATCCCGTGGAAGCACAGGTGAAAAATGAGCAAGGTAAGGCGTATGTAAGTTTTATCGTCGATTGGGATGGTATGGTTAAGCGCATCAAAATTTATAAAACTTCCGGGTCTAAATTATTGGATGCTGAAGCCATCAGAGTCATAGCATTATCTCCTCGCTGGACTCCGGCTAAGAATAATAATATCTGTGTTCCTCAGCAATTAATTCTACCTCTTGTATTTAAAAGTCTTGGCATTATTGACGACAAGCAACTTGAGATGCTAAATAAAGGAAGGTGAATTCTATTCTAAATATTGCGACCATAAAAAGAATTTGTCCGTTTAATTTTCAATTCTGTTAGGTGAAAGCTGAATGTTTAGCAGGTTTTGTTTAATGCGTATGATAAATATTAAAAATTCGTGTATGAGTTTCTTAGAAAAAATTAAATTGGCAGTGTCGTATTCAATAATTGTATTTGGTGCTTATTTGTATGCTTCGTCATCCGATAAATACGTTGCGAAATGTTTATTAATTGCAGGACTTGTAAGTTCCATTTATGTAACGGTAAAATGGGTAACTCAACACATGAATAGAGATAGCAAGTAATCCTCAGTTCACCATAGCGTAGTTGGCACGTTTATTTAGCAAAGCGTTTCAGTTGGTGACATCGAATTCGACCAAGCATTTTTGCTTCCGCTGATTCTCAATTCGCTAGATCGTGGTTGAGTTATGTGCCGCACGGGTTTTGCTAAAGAGGCTGTCTCAAAACATTATTTGAGGCAGTCTTTTTTTGTAGATATTGATAGTTTTATCAAGTTTTTTATCGTTTATAAGGCGTCTAGCTTTATAATTGACCATAATGGACACTAATAACACTTAAATAATGATGTTTTGACCACTTGATTAAGTGTCTGGCCTTTCTGTTTCGTATTTAATTCAAAAACATTAGTAATGTCATTGAATCTGTTTTGTTTTTATGCCAAAAATATCATTGAACAAGGCTTTATGAAGCAAAGCAATACACAATGTTGTGATATCCAAGTGAACTAATAAAAACATCTAAAATGTGAACAAATAGAGATATAAAAAAAATGTTCGTAATTTTGAAGAAAGGAGGTCGGATGTATTTTTAAAGAATGAAACATAATATCAACTAAAAATCGAATTTAAACAACAACAAAAGCAACTTGTAAATTTAAATATAATGATGAAATCTAAAAAATCAAAATTAATCACGTTTCTAAGACGAAGGGTCGCGAAACTAAATTTAGTATTACTAGTGATGGTCTGTGTGTCGCCATGTTTATCTGCTCAAAATAGTATAATTAATGGAACTGTGAAAGACGAAGCCGGAACAGGACTTATTGGTGTTACCGTTCAACTCAACGAAAATGCGAAGATTGGCGCCATAACTGATTTTAATGGAAAGTTTACTCTTTCTGTTCCGGTTAATTCGCAAATTACATTCTCATACATAGGTTATGAATCACAAACAGTTCCGGCTCAGTCGAATCTTCTTGTTATAATGAAAGAAGATTCACGAAAGTTGGATGAAGTAGTTGTGGTAGGTTACGGAACACAGAGAAAAGTAGACCTTACCGGTTCTGTAACGAGTATTAAAGCTGATAAGATAAAAGGTTTAGCTAATGCTAATGCAGCGGAAGCACTACAAGGAAAGCCGGGCTTATTTGTTTTGGCAAACGGTTCGCCCGGCGCAGCACCTACAGTGCGTATACGTGGTATTGGTACCAATGGAGATGCAAGTCCATTATATGTTGTGGATGGAATGATGGTAAATAGTATTCAATATCTGAATAATAATGATGTTGAGTCAATGGATGTATTGAAAGATGCCTCTGCAACTGCAATCTATGGATCTCGTGGAGCCAATGGAGTTATTATGATTACTACTAAGCAAGGAAAGAAAGGTAAACCCGTTGTTACATACTCCGGATCGGAAGGTTACGACTTTAAGGCACGAACTTACGATGTTTGCGATGCCAGCGAATTTGCAAGACTATCAAATATTGTAGCTGAAAATGCCGGTACTACAGCTCCCTACGCCAACCCCTCTTCTTATGGAAAAGGGACTAATTGGTTAAACGAAATTACTCGCAATGGTCAGGTTCGGGATCATCAATTATCGTTGTCAGGCGGATCTGAAAGTGTCAATTACAATTTAAGTGTAGGATATTATTCGCAAGAAGGCATTTTTAAAGATACTCATTATGACCGTTTCACCACCCGTTTGAATAATGATTATAAAATAAATAAATCAATTAAGGTTGGTCACAATTTCGCTTTTACGAATGCAAACAGTGGGCAGGATCTTACCTATCGAACATTACGTTCTGTATTTGATGCATCGCCTTTAATTACATCTCGTAACGAGTCTGGTGTTTATAACTCAATGCAAAATAACGAATTAATTAATCCTGTTGCAGAGTTGGAATTAAACAAAGATTACAACTATCAGGAAAATAAGTTTGTAGGTAACGCTTGGGGAACATGGGATATTTTGGATGGATTGACATTTCGTACAAGTGCCGGTTTAGATTGGACTTCCGGTTACCGGGATCAATTTAAGACAGCTTACAGCATTAATGGTTCATTTCAGTTTAATCCAAAACCAACTTATGAAGAATATTATAGTTCTCAAAACACCTGGTTGTTGGAGAATACTTTAAACTATAATAAAACAATCAATAAAATTCACCGTATTAGTCTTTTGGCAGGCTACTCAGCCGAGAAAACCCATACAAAGGGTTTGGGTGCTAATGCGTATGGTTATGCAGTCAGTGATTTGGACTATGCAACTATTTCGGCGGCTTCAGCTTCGACAAGAACTGTATTGACAGAGGCTCCGGGAACGCAGACGAGAGCGTCTTATATTTCCAGAGTTAACTATGCATTAAAAGATCGCTATTTATTAACCGCAACGCTTCGGGCTGATGGATCATCAAAATTTGGAACAAATAATAAATGGGGATACTTTCCATCTGCAGCTCTAGGCTGGCGTATTTCAGAAGAAAGTTTTCTCAAGAAACTTGACTGGCTTAATAATTTGAAGCTGAGAGGAAGCTGGGGACAAACTGGTAACGATAAAATTACCAATAATGTATCTTATCCTTTGGTTAGCCAAATTGACGAGTTCCATGCAGTTTATAATGGTGTATATGCTGCAAGTGCTATGATTTTTAATGCCTCTAATCCGAATATTAAATGGGAGCGTACAGAACAATTGGATTGTGGATTTGATGCAAACTTTCTTAATAATCGTTTGAGTCTTGAATTTGATTACTTCAACCGTGATACAAAAGATTTATTGATGATTCTGCCCATCGCCGGAGGTTCTGCAGGGATCTCACCAACCTATTCTAACGTAGGTAGTGTGCGTAACCGGGGTTATGAGTTTACTATTCGTTGGCAAGATGGGAATAAAGATTTTAAATATGGTATTGCATTAAGTGGTAGTTCATTTAAAAATAATGTTTTAGATTGGGGAGGACAGGTCATCACAAATAATATTTTCTCTACATTCAGCTATAACCGAATAGAAAAAGGTCAACCGTTAAATTATTTTTACGGTTATGATGTAGTTGGTATATATCGTACACAAGCTGATATAGATAAGTTAAATGCTTCTGCGGTAAGCAAAGGGAAGACAGCGTATCATTCGGTTGCAAAACTGGGAGATGCCATCTTTCGGGATGTCAATAATGATGGGACGATTACTGCCGATGACCGAACAAATATAGGTAATCCATACCCTGATTTCACTGGAGATTTGAGTTTTAATGCAGCATATAAAGGGTTTGATCTTTCATTTGATCTTTCATTCAGTTACGGCGCAAAAATTATGAATAGCTTCTATAGTTTTTACAGCGATAAATTTAATATGCATTCTGATTGGTTGAATTCGTGGACTCCTACAAATACAACTGCTGCTTTGCCTCGTTTGGCAAGTAATTCCATTATTTCCACTTCAAGTACAAGTCTTGATGTAAGCAGTGCGGATTATACCAAATTGAGAAATCTTGAACTTGGTTATACACTACCGAAGACATTTACAGAAAAATTGAAAATAAAGAATCTTCGTGTCTATGTCAATGCATCGAATCTCATTTATTTGTCAAAATACAAAGGTTTATCTCCGGAAGTGGGTGGTGTTGATTCCAATTCTTATCCTTTGTCTGGAAATGCAAGAGTAGGTGTAAACCTTACATTTTGATTGAATTTTTAAATTTAAAAATAGTAAATATGAAAAATATAAAATACCTATCAGCTTTGTTATTGGGCGTAACAATGTTTTTGTCCTGTAGCGAAAGCTTCCTGAATGTAACCCCTGAGGGTGCTCTTACGGAAGATGTCTATTTTTCCAATGAATCAAGTCTTAATAATGCATTAAATGCTGTATATTCAACAATCAATTGGCGTTTTTTCCGTCTTGGACAAATGTACTTCTCGACTCATGAAATTTGTAGCGATGACTTTATTCCAGGGTTGAATGCTGATTTTATACCTTTGCAAAATTTTACTTATCTCGAAGATAACTACATGATACAACGTTATTGGGAGCAGTATTATGGATATTTGAATCGTTGTAATCAGACTTTGGCTCTGGCATCAAAATTTACTACTAATGCGAATGTGAAGCAAATTGAAGCACAAGCAAAATTCTTTCGTGCCTACTACCACTTCGATTTGATGAATGTTTTTGGGCAAACTGTTTTGCGTGATCATGTGCCTTCAGCAGCAGAGTATAATATACCCAAAAGTTCTGAAGCGCAAATTAGGAGTTCTGTGATTAGCGATTTGATGTTTGCAATCAATAATTTACCAACTCGTAGCGAATGGGGAACGGCAAACAACGGCCGGGTGTCAAAAGGTACAGCGCAGGGATTGCTTGCAAAAGTTTATTTGTATAACCAGCAATATGATAGTGCCTATAAATATTCAGATGCTGTTGTCAAGAGTCAGCAATTTGATTTGTTTAATAGCTATCGCGATCTTTATGCCAAAGGTAATACGTACTCCGTTGAAAATATGATGCCGGGACATTTCACTTACCAGAATATTGCGGGGCGTCTTCGTAATCCTTTGGTCGAATGGCAAGGTGTACCTACAACAACCAACAAATTAGGGAGTGCAAACTTATTACCATCAGCAGATATCGTGGGTAGCTATGAAGTTGGAGACCCTCGTAAAACAGCATCAATCTTTACTATAGGTGAAACTATCGATGGGGTTGATGCAGCCGATTTAGTCTGGAGACCTGGTTTTCAATATGCTAATAAAAAGGTTATTTGGCCTAAAAGCACTTGGGATAATAGTGATTTCTTTACACAAGCACTCAACCTGACTTTTATGCGGTATGCAGAGATCCTCCTAATGCGTGCTGAATCGGCTAATGAATTAGGCAATTCAGCAGTTGCTCTGGCCGATATTGAATATGTACGAAACAGAGCTCGTGGAGGTAATAATTCTGTCCTTCCTAAGATTGTGGAAACAGACAAAGCTAAACTCCGCGAACTAATATGGAAAGAACGCAGAGTAGAATTGGCTTTTGAGGGGCAACGCTGGCTTGATCTTGTACGTTACGAGAAAGTTGTACCGGGTTATATGACGGCTATAATGCAAAAGTTAGGTAGAACTAATTTTAACTATGCGAAGCACCACAGGTTCCCACTTCCGTTGACATATGTTACCAGTTCTCAGGGTGTACTCACTCAAAGTGCAGCATGGGGCGGCCAAGATGTAAAATGATATTGATCGAGCTATACAAAATGTAAATTAATTAGACTATCTCAAAAATGAGTTTTGAGATAGTCTAATTCTTTATAAAAATTGATAGTCTTTTGCTTAAGGTGTAATTAATAAATACCTATGGTTTTATTTTCTTTAGTATCATGATTCATAAATTATCTATTGTTTGTTTATATGTTTTTCAACCGCTCTGAAAAAAAAATGATTTCTATGTACTGTAATGTAAATCATTCCGTTAGAGTTAAAATAGCAAAATCAATTCTTTTAGATAGAAGTTATAATATTTCGGAGGTGGCTTTCAAAGTAGGGTATAATGACCCCAAATATTTTTCGAAGCGTTTTAAAAAGGAACTCGGCATAACACCTACAGAATATCGTGAATCTAGAAGTAGAGACTTAAAGAGTAACCATATCATAGAAAATCAGTTCGTTAACAAACTAGTCAAAATGATAGAAAGCGATTTGGCTAATAATTTCATTAGAATAGATGTGTTTGCTTCAAAGATGAATGTCTCAAAATCGACACTGTATCGCAAGATCAAATTACTAACCGGCTTGACACCTTGTGAATTTATAATGAATAATAGGATAAAAAAGGCTGAGCATTTACTCTCAAAAGATAATTACAAAATATTGGAAGTTGCTTATGAAGTAGGTTTTAGTGATGCTAAGTATTTCAGTAGGTGTTTTAAACTTGAATATGGCGTAGCTCCCTCGGAGTTTCGGGAATTGCTGAGATTTTCTACGAGTGAAATTGTTTAAATTTGTTCGAAAATTTATGAACAAAATTTTCAAAAAAAGAATACATAAAAAATAATACCTCAAAACAAACTTCGTCGTTTAAACAATATTTGAAAATAAAAAGAGTAAATTAAATATCAGATAAATCAAGTAAACCAATGAAATACTTTAAAAAATACGTATTTATTTTTCTTCTCTCATTCTTTTTTATCGAGGGTGTTGCACAAAAGATTCAATGGGTATCTTCCACAGAACAGACAAAGTGGATACAACAGAAAGAACCTGTTTTCCATACAACGAAACCTGACCAACAAACTGAAATTACCATTTATCCGGCCGATAAGCTTCAGCAAATAGATGGCTTCGGCGGTTGTTTTAATGAAATAGGGTGGGAGGCACTTTTATCCATCACTCCTGCTGAACGAGAGAACATATTGAAAGAACTATTCACCCCTGCCGGAGCCAATTTTAGTTTTTGCCGTATTCCGGTTGGCGCAAACGATTATTCATTAAGCTATTATTCGTGCAACGATGTTGCTGAAGATTTTGCCATGAGTAATTTTAACATTGACCGTGACCGATATATACTGATTCCATATATCAAAGAAGCAATGAGAATTCGCCCCGATCTTCAACTATGGGCTTCGCCCTGGTCACCTCCTGCATGGATGAAGGTAAATAGTCATTACGCACTTCGTAACGGAAAAATCAACGGCAATAGCAATGGACTTACCAAAGAAAAAGAGATACTAAATAATTCAACAGCTTTCAGAATGGAGACGGCTTATCTGAATGCTTATGCGCTGTATTTGTCGAAGTTTGTTCAGGCTTATAAAAAAGAGGGCATTAACTTGAAGGGATTAAATGTTCAGAATGAAATTGTTTACTCTCCCCATTGGTCAAGCTGTACATGGCGTCCGGAGGACTTGTCTTATTTTATCCGAGGTTTTTTGGGTCCACAATTTCAGGCAGATAGTCTGTCTACTGAAATTTGGTTGGGGACAATAAACGGTGCAGATCCCAATTATGTACGCGCTATATTGAATGACAAGGCAGCAGCAAAGTATATTTCAGGAATAGGTTTTCAATGGGATGCCAAACAGGCAATTCCTTTTATCAGCAAAGAATATCCTCAATACAAGATGATGCAAACCGAGTCGGAGTGTGGCAATGGAGAAAAAAACTGGAAGTCAGCCGAATATACATGGAGCCTTATAAACCATTACCTGAACAATGGGGTAAACTCATACATGTACTGGAACATGGTGCTCGATCCGAGCGGTAAAAGTACCTGGGACTGGTATCAGAATATGCTTATTTCGGTAAATAAATCTACAAAAGAGGTAATTTACTATCCAGAGTATTATATCATGAAGCATCTCAGTCATTTTGTCCTTCGTGGAGCCTATCGCCTGAAAACATCAGGAGGTAAAGACCATTTAGCGTTCATAAATCCCGATGGAACAATAGTTTTAATATTAGTTAATACGACAGACGTAGATAAGAAGTTTACTGTAGCAGTAGCCGACAAAACTTTCCAAATGACAGTGAAGGCAAAATCTTTCAATACATTGACATGGAAATGACCCGATAATAGATTAAATAAACTTACTGAAATCCAACTTGTTTTGATGGTTTCCAATGGAAGTAGTGAAAATCAATTGTTGTTGCATTTTAAGTCTCAAAATAATTGACACATAGTTGCATATAGTTTTTACATAGTGGCACATAGTAAAGACTTTTGATCTCTATTTGAACAAAGAATTAATACTACTGCTATGTTAGGCTGACTTTTACGCTTATTCCTTTTATACGTCAAACCGCAAAAGAAACGGTTAGACACCAATTCCGGGCAACCGCTTTTTTGCGGTTTGACGGATGATAGATGCGACTTTTAAGCCTTAACATAGCACTACCAATATCGCTCCTACGGAGCTTTTGTTTCATCTAAATTAATATTTCTACCATAATATAGCTCCTAACGGAGCACTTTAAGAGCTTCGGAGAAGCTATATTATGGTAGTTGTAATTATATTCGATTTTTTAAGCTCTGTAGGAGCGACATTATACTATCATTAAAAAGTCAAGACGAAATCAATAGAATTGATTGAGGTTCTGAATGAATATAGATTTTTGATTTTTTTCGAGCTGAATTAGGTGTTTTTCTTTTCTGTTCGTATATACTAACAATAGATTTGATTACTTTTAAGATTAAAATATTATTATAGATTTGAATAAATAAAATTAAATAACAATACTTGTTGAAACCAATCTGTTATATGTGTTATTTAGTGTATTAAATAATAAATTATTAGGCGTAAACTATGAATTTGAAAAGAACTCTCTCAGTTTTGATGATTATGTTTTGCTTTTTCATGCAAAATTTAGCCGCTTTGGATTATCCAAAGGTTATTCTTCGTGGAGATTATCCTGACCCCTCCATTATTCGCGAGGGTGAAGATTATTATATGACACATTCGCCATTTGTCTATTCTCCGGGCTTTCTTATCTGGCATTCGAAAGACCTTATCCACTGGGAACCTGTTTGCCGTGCGTTGATCGGTCATATCGGTTCGGCAATGGCTCCCGATTTGGTAAAGTATAACAACAAATATTACATTTATTATCCCGCAGCAGGAAGCAACTGGGTAATTTTTGCAGACAATATTCGTGGCCCGTGGAGCAAACCGATAGATTTGAAAACACCCAACATTGATCCCGGACATTCGGTAGGTGAGAATGGCAAACGATACTTGCACACCTCTGCCGGACATGTTATTCAATTAGCAGACGATGGACTTTCTGTCATTGGCGATGTAAAGCAGATTTATTCCGGATGGGATTATCCAATAGACTGGATAACGGAAGGTAAGTTTCTCGAATCTCCTAAAATTGTAAAGAAAGGCGACTGTTTTTATATGACTACTGCTGAGGGTGGTACAGCCGGACCGGCTACCAGCCACATGGTGGTGTCGGCTCGCTCTAAAAGCATATTCGGTCCGTGGGAAAACTCCCCTTATAACCCGATTATACACACTTATAGTGCAGATGATCGTTGGTGGTCGAAGGGGCACGGAACGATCATTGACGATATTAATGGCAACTGGTGGATTGTGTACCATGCTTATGAAAATGGAGCTTATCCGTTGGGACGACAAACCTTGTTGCAACCCATCAAGTGGACTAATGACGGATGGTTTTATGCCGAAGAAAAAGCAACTCCGATTCAAACCCCGGTTAATTTGGAAAACAATGGTATGGAACTTTCGGATAGTTTCGAGGGGAAAACATTAGACCTTCAATGGACTACCTGGCTGAACTTTGATGCAAACAGCGTTTCCCTGAGTAACGGGAGTTTGAGTATGAAAGGAAAAGGAACTGACCCGAAAGATGCTCAGTTGTTATTGACTACAGCCACCGATAAGAATTACGAAATTCAGGTAGAGCTTACTGTTGGCAAAGGGGCAGTTGGCGGATTGCTTCTATTTTACAGTGAAAATGCATTTGCCGGAGTAAGTTCTGATGGCAAGCAGCTTAATATTTATCTTAACGCCGACAAGCAAATAGCTCAACCTAATAAGTTGGGAAATCACTTCTATCTGAAAATTTTAAATACTAAGAACGTCTGTGATATTCAGGTAAGTAAGGACAAAAAGAGCTGGGAGACGATTTATACCGGGCTGGATGTGTCAGGAATGCATCATAATAACTATCACGGATTCTATGCTTTGCGTCCTGGGTTGATGGCTGCCGGTAAAGGCATCGTGAAATTCAATGATTTTGTCTATAAACCTCAGATGGGATATATGTTTGCCTATTTCACGGACAAAAATTCGAATAAAAACGGGCTGCATCTGGCGTGGAGTAAAGATGGATACAAATGGGACAAGATGGGCGATGAATACAGTTTTCTTAAATCGGATTATGGAGATCAGGATAAAGAAAAACGGATGCGTGACCCGTTTCTGATGAAAGGAGCTGATGGCTTGTGGCACTGTATATGGACAATCAACTGGAATATCAATATCATCGGGCATTCTACTTCAACCGATTTGTTTCATTGGACTCCCCAACAAAATATCCCTGTAATGGCAGGCTTTGAAGCTAAAAACTGTTGGGCTCCTGAAATGATTTATGATGATAAAAATCAGCAATATATAATTTTCTGGTCAAGTACCGTCAAGGTGAACGGTGAATGGAAAGTGGAGCCGGGTTATAAATACGATAATCGTATTTATTGCAGCACCACCAAAGATTTCAAAACCTTTACACCGGCTAAGCTCTTTTTCGATCCGGGTCATAATGTAATCGATGCAACCATTAAAAAAATTGGCAATAAATACTACATGGTATATAAAGACGAACGGGAACTTCCAACACCACAGAAGTGTCTTTTTGTTGCCATGAGCGATCAGGCTGAAGGTCCATACACAACTATTTCTGATAAAGCATTTACTAAGAACTGGGTAGAAGGCCCTGCTATCAACGCCTCACAGGATAATTCATTTCTGGTTTATATGGACTCTTACAAAGATCATCGTTACGAGGCTATGCATACGCTCGATTTCAAGAAATGGGAGGATGTAAGCAATAAAGTTTTGTTTCCGGAAGGAACAAAACATGGTTCGGTAGTAAACGTGCCGATTGACGTGATTGATGATGTGATTTTCGATCAGAAAATAGCTGAGCGACAAGATCAGAAACAGGCTTCAAAAGGCGGTGTGATTGCCACTAAACCGGTATTTCGTGACCCTGTGTATGATGGAGCTGCCGACCCTGTTGTGATTTGGAATCCGCAAGTGAAGAAATGGTGGATGTATTATACTAACCGTCGTGCTACGATGACTGAACTTCCCGGAGTGAGTTGGGTATTTGGTACGCCTATTGGGATTGCCGAATCTGAAGATGGTGCTAATTGGAAATCTGTGGGAGTCGCTAACTTTCCGGATTTGCCGGCAGAGTGTGGTGGTAAAGATGCTACTCTTTGGGCTCCTGATATTGTAAAAGGAGACGATGGTAAGTGGCACATGTATTTGAGCGTTGTACCGGGAATTGCAACAAATTGGGGATTGCCTGGATTTATATCCCACTTCACCAGTAGTAATATGCGTGACTGGAAATATGAACAAAGGCTAACACAGCTAGGAACAAAAGTGATAGATGCTGATATTCTTAGAATGCCTGATGGCACGTGGAGAATGTATTATAAAGCTCAGAACAAATATTCGCACATAAGTCTGATTGAGAGTAAGGATTTATATAATTGGTCTGATCCAAAAGAGGTACTAAAAATAAATGGAGAGGGTCCCACTGCTTTTCAATGGAAAGGGTATTACTGGTTGATTATTGATACATGGAATGGGCAGACCGTTCACCGTTCGGTGGATGGAAATAACTGGATTGTACAACCGGGCGGACCTTTGTTGCCCGATGATGAGGGCACAGGTAAGGATGATGTGCCCAATGGGTTACATGCCAATGTGGTAAGTAGTAACGATCGCGTCTATATGTATTATTTTACTCATCCGGGTCGTACGGGCGCTGATAAGAAAAAAGACAACTTCGAACAACGACGCACTTCTATTCAGGTGGTGGAGTTGGAGCTGAATGATAGCGGATGGATTACAGCCAACAGAAATAAACCGACTTATGTAAATATGTTACAACCATAATTCAATTATGAAATTTACTTTGCTTCCAGTAAACATCGCAAAAACTTTCAACATTTAAAACGAAAACCCCAATGACTAAAATTGTAATTTTCAAGAAATCACTTCTTTTGCTTTCACTTTTCATTTTCTCAACTCAATTAATTCAATCTGCAGATAGATTATGTGTCTACCCGTCTCCCTTAGGAGCGTCACTCAATAATGATTTTACTGTAAGGGTGAGACAGGCTGGGAAAGATTGGCAGGATTTGCCCGTGTATATGATAAAAGTAGATGAAGTCAGAGGAAGTAAACACAACGTGGAAAATTCCTCCATGGGCTATTTTGATTTTTCTGGAGAGGTAGAGGTGTCGGTAACTTATAATAAAGGGTCTATCCAAACTTCCAGAGTTCGTCCGCTGTCTTATGGAATTATACCACAAGTAAACGGAAATACATTAATTTTCAAATTAAATCAATCGCGTAATCTTTCGGTAGAGGTGAATGGAGACATCTTTCATAACCTTCAACTTTTTGCAAATCCAATCGATAATTATATTCCAAATAAAAAGGATAAGAATTTGATCTACTTTGGTCCGGGTATTCATCAACTTAAAGGAGATAAACTTCAGGTTCCGTCGGGGAAGACCGTCTATGTGGCCGGAGGAGCTATACTTATGGGTCAGTTAGAGATGAATGGTGTCCGCGATGTGAAAGTACTTGGTCGGGGGATGATTGACCCATCAGTTAAAATGGGTATCAAGATTGCCAATTCAAAAAATGTATTGGTTGAAGGTCTTTTCTGTACACAATGTTTAACCGGAGGTTCTGATTCAGTCATTATTCGTAATGTCAAAAGCGTTAGTTATTATGGTTGGGGAGACGGTATGAATGTTATGGCTAGTAATAATGTGCTGCTTGATGGTGTATTCTGCAGAAATTCAGATGATTGTACAACCGTTTACGGAACACGTGGCGGATTTGTTGGTGGCTGCCGAAACATTACTATGCAAAACTCAACCTTATGGGCGGATGTTGCACACCCAATTCTGGTTGGTACGCATGGAAATACTCCAAACCCTGAGGTGTTGGAAAATCTGAATTATATCAATATTGATATACTTGACCATAAAGAAGCACAGATTGATTATCAGGGTTGCATGAGTCTGAACGCCGGAGATAATAATCTGATCCGGAATGTACGTTTCGAGAACATTCGTGTGGAGGATTTTCGTCAGGGACAACTATTGAATATGCGCGTATTCTATAATGCAAAATACTGCACATCTCCCGGACGAGGTATCGAAAATGTACTCTTTAAGGATGTTGTTTATAACGGAAAAAACGCTGAGCAATCTATTATAGCCGGTTATGATGATAATAGAAAGATAAAGAATGTAGTATTCGAAAATCTGGTTGTAAATGGAAAACAGATAACAGATGATATGCCGGAAAAACCCAAATGGTTCAAGACTTCGGATATGGCAAGAATTTTTGTTGGAGAACACGTAGAAGGAGTAAAGTTTATTGCTAAATAAAATAGAACTAATTTCTAAGCATCAAATACACACTAAAGTAACTGAAAATAATGAAAGGTTTAAGGATGATTTCGCTTGCAGTAATATTTCTGGCAGGCACTTTACAGGCAAAGAATACCACTAAGTCTCCCCGGGAGAAAGATATGAAGGCCTATTTGATGGTCTATTTTAAAGATGAAACACATAGCCTTTATATGGCATTAAGCGCTGATGGCTATAGTTTTACTGATGTAAATGGAGGTAGCCCGGTCATTGCCGGTGATACTATTTCTCTGCAAAAAGGGATTCGTGATCCACATATTTACCGTGGTCCGGATGGAATGTTTTATCTTGTAATGACCGATTTACATCTTTTTGCTCAAAAGGCAGGTTACCGCGATACTGAGTGGGAACGTGACGGCAAGCAATATGCCTGGGGGAACAACCGGTCGTTGGTTCTGATGAAGTCAAAAGATCTGATTAACTGGTCGCGCACGATATTGCGGGTGGACTTGGCATTTCCCGGTTATGAAAATATTGGTTGTGCGTGGGCTCCGGAAACAATTTACGATCCGATTAAGAAAAAACTAATGATCTATTTTACGATGCGTTTTGGTAATGGAAAAAATAAAATCTATTATTCTTACATGAATGATGAGTTTACAAAAATGGAAACTGAACCAAAGCTATTGTATCAATATCCCAAAGATGTTTCGTACATCGATGCGGATATTACGAAGGTAGGCAATAAGTTTCATATGTTTTATGTGGCGCATGATGGTAGCGCAGGTATAAAACAGGCCGTATCAGATTCTATTAATACCGGATATGTTTATGACCCTAAAGATTATGACCCCGAACCAAAAGCGTGTGAAGCTCCTAATGTCTGGAAACGGATTGGGGAAAATAAATGGGTGTTGATGTATGATATTTATGGCATTACTCCTCATAATTTTGGCTTCAGTGAAACTTCTGATTTTGTACATTTCACAAACTTGGGTCACTTCAATGAAGGGCTAATGAAAATTACAAATTTTGATCCACCAAAACATGGAGCTGTGATACACCTGACCCGTAAAGAGGCTATTCGTTTGGCAAAACATTGGGGCTGTAATATGAAATTCTAGAACTCTGATAATTTATACCACATAATTATATTGAAATGAGAAAACTATTCTCTTTGTTTTGGTTACTCACTCTGGTGCCTTACTGCAGTCTTTATTCAAAACCGGCTAACGAGCTCGATTCTGTTTATCTTTTTGCCTATTCCACTTCTAAAAATATAATGCGCAACGGACTACACTTTGCATGGAGTGCGGATCGCAAAAATTGGGATGCCATTGGGCCGGAACTTTCTTTCTTAAAATGTGATTATGGGGGTGGAGCGGAAGGAAAAAAAATGATTACTCCTTTTCTATTTCAGGGATCTGATCAGCTATGGCACTGCTTATGGAGTTTAAACGAAACCGACGGAGTATTCGCTCATACCACTTCTCAAGATCTGGTTTATTGGAAGTCTCAGTCTTATCCGGTGGTAATGAAAAGTGGGAATTGCTTGCAGCCGGAGGTTGTTTTTAATAGCAATACAGGTAAATATGAAATTACATGGTTATCTTCCGGTACTTACGGAGCAAAAGCTTACCGGGCAATTACATCTGATTTTAGAACCTATTCTGATGCAAAAGAGATCGATAGCACTTCTCGTCTCAACTTTCGTGAAAGGATTCAGCTGAATGGAAATGAAGAGACAGGTGTCGTACGAAAGGTTTCCTGGAAAATGTTAGATGGTTTGTTGCAAAAACAGCGGCTTGAAGTGTCTAAGCGTAAACTGAATAATGAAAATTTAAAAGATGATGCAGAGCGTTTTTCGGGACTTCAACCGATTAATGCAAGCATTACTGTCAACCCGGCAAATACCAAAAAGATTAGCGATAAGCTCATTGGTGCATTTTTCGAAGACCTCAATTATTCCGCAGATGGAGGACTTTATGCAGAGTTGGTACAAAATCGTGGATTTGAATATGCACTCAGTGAAAAAGATGGCAAAGATAAAACATGGAACAGCACTAAAGCCTGGAGTGTGAACGGTGACGATGGTGAATTTACGATCGACTCCGTTTCTCCTGTCCATGCGAATAATAGTCATTATGCCGTATTGAGAATAAATAAGCCCGGAACAGGTTTAGTCAATGAAGGTTTTGACGGTATGGCCGTGAAAGCTGGGGAGAAATATGATTTTTCTGTTTTTGTGCGAAATCAGGACGGTAAAGGGAAAGGACTCCTGATCCGATTGGTAGATGTAAAAGGTGAAATTTTGGGCGAAACCGTAGTCAATACTAATTCTATCAGTTGGAAGAAATATTCATCAGTGTTGACTGCCGGAAAAACGGCTACTGGTGGCCGATTGGAAATTGTGCCTCAAACAGCAGGAACATTGGCGCTGGATATGATTTCTCTATTCCCGCAAAAAACCTTTAAAGGTCACAAAAATGGTCTTCGGGCTGATCTGGCACAGTTAATTGCTGATATTCATCCGAAGTTTGTTCGTTTCCCGGGTGGTTGCCTGGCTCATGGTGATGGAATTGACAATATTTATCAATGGAAAAATACGATTGGTCCATTGGAGGCACGTAAACCAATGCGCAATATCTGGAGATATCACCAGACGATGGGATTGGGCTATTTTGAATACTTCCAATACTGCGAAGATATGGGGGCCGAGCCACTGCCAGTAATAGCAGCGGGAGTACCTTGCCAAAATTCAACAGTAGGTGGTCCCGGTCAACAAGGAGGTGTCCCAATGAGCGAAATGAATCAATATGTTCAGGATATTCTTGATTTAATTGAATGGGCCAACGGAGATGTTAAAACAAAATGGGGGCGAATTCGTGCCGAAGCAGGCCATCCAAAACCATTCAATCTGAAATATATAGGCATTGGTAACGAAGATCTTATTTCGGATATTTTTGAAGAACGCTTTACTATGATCTTTAAAGCAATAAAAGAAAAGCATCCGGAAATAACTGTAATAGGAACTGCAGGGCCTTTTTGTGAAGGAACTGACTATGTGGAGGGTTGGAGAATTGCCACTGAGCTGGGAGTACCAATGATAGACGAACACTATTATCAGCCAATCGGTTGGTTTCTAAATCATCAGGACTTTTACGACAAATACGATCGCAATAAATCTAAAGTGTATCTTGGAGAGTATGCTTCAAGAGGAAATACGCTTGCCAATGCTTTAGTTGAGGCGCTGTACCTGACTTCGATTGAACGTAACGGTGATGTGGTGAGTATGACCTCTTACGCTCCGTTGTTGGCAAAAGAGGGTCATACACAATGGAATCCGGATATGATCTATTTCAATAATACGGAACTAAAGCCAACGGTTAATTATTATGTCCAAAAATTGTATGGTCAGAATGCTGGTGATAGTTATATAGCAAACAAGATTAAACTATCTGACGATAATGAAGCTGTGAAAAAACGTATTGGAGTATCAGTAGTGCGTGATAGCAAAACCAACGATTTGATTATGAAACTAGTGAATATGTTACCAGTAACCATAAATTCTATAATTGATCTTAAAGCAATGGGTTTAGAAGGTGATATTGAAATTTCTAAAACAATGTTGCAAGGAAAGCTAGATGACAAGAATGTGCAACCTCAGGAATCACATTACACTGTTAATGGTGTCTGTAAATTAGAAATGGCGGCTTATTCATTTACAGTTTATCGGTTGAAATCAAAGGGTAGTGTCTCAAAATAAATGTAGAAATTATATTTCAATTAAATTAAATATTAAGAGACTGTTGGCAACTATTATAGCGATAGTGTTTGTCCAGTGATATTATCTCTGTTCTACCAAAAGAAAACGATGAAGACTGAATAAATATGTAGATGAAAATACAACGTGTTGGACTCTAAAATAATCAAAATACAAATTGAACTTCTTTTGGAATCCCGTATTGAGAATCAAGAAAATATTAAAATATTATATATGAAGAAAACTTATCAAATTATTATTGTCTTAGCTTGCTTTTGTTTAAACGGTTGGTCACAATCCTATCAAAAAACCAATTTTGGGATTAAAACCTCAATTCAATCTATGACGGTTGAGATTCAATTCTACAGTCCCACTATCGTTCGCGTGCTTAAAACCCCTGATGGAGTATCAGCGATCAAGACAAGTCTTTCGGTTATTAAAGCACCCGAAAAAAACGATTTGAAAATTACTGATGACGGAAAAAATGTAACGATCAGTAGCAACTCAATAACTGTAATCTACAATCTTATAACCGGAAAGGTAAGCTATTCCGATTTAAATGGGGATGCGCTATTTACCGAAAAAGATTATGGTACCCAGTTTACACCTACTCTTGATGTAAAAAAAGAATCATTTACCGTTCGCCAGGCATTTCTGTTGGATAAAGACGAGGCAATCTATGGTCTTGGAGAACAACAAAATGGAAAGTTACAGCAACGTGGTCAGCGTGTTGTGCTGAAAAATAATAACATGAAAGTTTGTTTCCCTTATTTTCTGTCAGCAAAAGGCTACGGAGTCTTTTGGGATAACTATTCATCAACTATCTTTACTGATAATATACAGGAAACTTCCATGGAATCGTTGGGTGATTACGCTGATTATTACTTTATGTACGGAGGTTCGGGCAATGGTGTAGTAGCTCAGATGCGTGAGCTTACAGGACAAGCACCTATGTTTCCTTTGTGGGCTTACGGATATTGGCAGTCGAAAGAGCGTTACAAAAATCAACAAGAACTGATGGACGTTGTCGCAAAATATCGTGCACTGAAAGTGCCTCTAGATGGAATTGTTCAGGACTGGCAATACTGGGGGAAAGATAGCCTTTGGAATCAAATGGCATGGGATGCTGCTACCTATCCCGATCCGAAAGGTATGGCTGATTTTGTACACAAAAATAATGCTCACCTGATGGTAGTGGCATGGCCGGGATTTGGACCGCTCACCAAACAGTATAAGGAGCTGATGGCAAATAAGATGATGATTTATTTTGATACATGGCCTCCAAAATCGGGAACGAAACCTTACGATGTGTATAACCCTGCTGCCCGTGATATTTACTGGAGTTATCTGAATAGAGGTGTATTCTCGGTAGGTGCTGATGCATGGTGGCTTGATTCATCAGAACCCGATCATATTAATGTGAAAGATGCGGATTTCGACCAGCCTACTTATTTAGGATCATACCGTTCGGTGGTGAATGCTTTCCCTTTAGCGCATGTTGGTGGAGTGTATGACCATCAGAGAGCAACCACATCCAATAAACGCGTTTGTATCCTTACCCGTTCGGCCTTTGTTGGTCAGCAACGTTATGGTGCTAATACATGGTCGGGTGATATTCAGTCTACTTGGGAAACCTTGGCTAAACAAATTCCGGCAGCATTAAACTTCTCTCTTGGTGGTGTGCCTTACTGGAATGCTGATATAGGTGGTTTCTTTGCCGGACGTTGGGTTAAAGATGGTGGAGCAAATAACCCAGAATTTCGCGAGTTGTATGTTCGTTGGTTACAATTCGGTACATTTACTCCGATGATGCGTTCGCATGGAACAGATATTCCAAGAGAAATCTACAACTTCGGTAAGCCCGGAGTTTGGTCATACGACGCCATTGAGAAAAATATAAATCTGCGCTATAGTTTGTTGCCCTACTTGTATTCAACTGCTTGGGAAGTGACCAGCAAATCTGCTTCCATTATGTATGCTCTTCCATTAATGTTCGCAAGTGACTCTAAAGTGCGCGATATCAACGATGAGTTTATGTTTGGTCGTTCGTTACTGGTTGCACCTGTTGTAAAACCAATGTATACAGGCAAGAAAGAAGGTAAGGTTTTTGAAAACTTCAGCCATGCAGCAAGTCGTGAAGTGTATTTGCCAAAAGGAGCCGATTGGGTTGACTTCTGGACTGGTGAGAAACTGACCGGAGGACAAAGTGTTAGCAAAGAAACTCCGATTAATATTATTCCTCTTTATGTAAAACAGGGTACTATTCTGCCTTGGGGACCAAAAGTGCAATATGCTACAGAGAAGAAATGGGATAATCTTGAAATTCGCATTTATCCGGGAGCTAATGGAGAATTTACGTTGTATGAAGATGAAAACGATAACTATAACTACGAAAAAGGTCTGAAATCGACCATCACCATGAAATGGGATGATGCATCTAAAAAACTGACGATTGGCGAACGAAAAGGAAGTTTTGCGGGAATGTTAACAACTCGCAGATTTAATTTTGTGTTAGTTCAAAAAGGAACCGGGATTGGGATTGCTCCTTCGAAGTTGAAGAAAAATCTTGTTTATAATGGTAAAGCTATAACTGTAAAATTATAAATTTATTTTAAGCATTTGGTTTGTCTGGACGACTAAAATCTAAGGATACTAATTCTATAATCAACCTTATAATCAATATTCCGATTGAGATCGAGGTCGTATCAATTAATAATCATCTAACACAGAAATAGAAATATCGACCTCACAACAAAAAGGCTTGAATTCCGAAATGAATTCGAGCCTTTCAATTTGCCAGGTCTCGTGACTTTCAAGTAGTGAAAAATATATCTGTACTTTGGTAAAGTTAAAAAATGAGTTGTATTCAACTTTGATTAAGTGCTATTAAATGTCGGTTCGTATTTCTATTAAATAAACTTTAAGTTGTTTCAAATGAAAAGAAATAATCTAAAGATCATCATAACAGGAATTACCCTGCTGTTTTTATCTTTCCAGGCTAATGCGCAACTAGTTATCAACGAAACGCTTCAAAAACTCTCGTCGCCCGACGGTGCTTACGAGTTTACTTTTTACCAAAAGCAAATTGCCTCCGGCGAAAAGCAAATGTATTACACACTGTCCTACAAGGGAAAACCCGTTGTTGAGGAATCGGAATTGGGTGTATTGATCGAAAACCGGACGTTCGAATCGGCATTAGCTATTCCCAATGATACGTGTAAGATATGGGGTGAAAACCTAACCTTTACGGGAGCTGAACGCACCTCGCTCGACGAAACATGGAAACCGGTTTATGGAGAGTATACTTCTATTCGTAATAACTATAATGAATTGATTCTTAGTTTTCGAAAAGGAGAAGTTTCTGCTAAACCATCGGGCGATGGATACGACAAAAACAAAAGTTACTACTTAAACCTGATTGTGCGTGCATACAACGAGGGGGTTGCGGTGCGCTATCATTTCCCGCAACCAAGCAATGGTTTATTTATTCATATTGTTGGAGAACAAACGCAGTTTAGTATGCCTCAAGGAACACTGGCGTATTACGAACCATGGGCTCAAGGTCCATATTCGTTGTTGCCGTTGAAAGACTGGAACGGTGAAAGCGAACGCCCGTTGACTATGAAACTGGCAAACGGACTGACTGTTGCATTGGCTGAGGCCGAAATGGTGGATTATGCGCGTATGAAGTTCAGTTTGAATGCCACCAAACCGAATACATTGCAAGCTTCAATTTACAGTAGCGTGGATGTGATTCCGGCTTATTTCACTCCGTGGCGTGTGATCATGGCAGCCGAAAAACCAACCGATCTGATTACAAATAAAGATATTATCTTTAATCTGAATCCCGAAAATAAGTTGCAGGATGTTTCCTGGATTAAACCAGGGAAAGCTATTCGTATAGCAAAAGTAACGCAGGAGGATGCCAAAAAGAATGTGGATTTTGCGGCTGAACGCGGTTTGCAATATATTCATCTCGATGCCGGATGGTACGGTCCCGAAATGAAAATGAGTTCGTCGGCACTAAAAGTGAGCGAAACAAAAGACCTCAATATCCCCGAGCTTACTGCCTATGCTGCTACTAAAGGCATCGGACTTTGGCTGTACGTAAACCAACGTGCCTTAACTCAACAGCTGGATTCAATCCTTCCACTCTTTAAAAAATGGGGCGTCAAAGGGATCAAATTCGGGTTTGTGCAGGTGGGTAACCAACGCTGGACGACATGGTTGCACGAAGCCGTAAAGAAATGCGCCGAATATGGCTTGATGGTGGATATTCACGACGAATATCGCCCCACCGGATTCAGTCGTACTTATCCCAACCTGATGACGCAGGAGGGTGTTCGTGGCAACGAGGAGATGCCTGATGCCGACCATAATACCACGCTCCCTTTTACCCGCTATCTGGCCGGGTCTGCCGATTACACCATTTGTTACTACAATACGCGTGTGAAAAATACGCATGCACATCAATTGGCTTTGTCGGTGGTTTATTACAGCCCCGTTCAGTTTATGTACTGGTACGATCAGCCTTCGGCATACCAGAGCGAACCGGAGATTGAATTTTTCGATAAGGTGAAAACCGTGTGGGATGATACTAAAGTGATTGATGGTCAGGTAGGCAGGTACATTACGGTTGTCCGCAGAAGCGGAGATGAATGGTTTGTGGGTTCTATAACTAACACTCAGGCACGTAAAATTACCATTCCTACTACCTTTTTGGAAAAAGGTAAAAAGTATACTGTGAAAATATATCAGGACGATGACAAGGTGCAAACACGTACCAAAGTGGGCATTCTTGAGAGAAAAATAAAAGGTGGTGAGGTGATGAGTTTCAACTTGAAAGCGAGTGGGGGAGTGGCTTTATATATTGTGGAAACAAATAAAAACTGAAAAATATAAAATTCTCAGTAGTAAATACGAAGCGGATTAGGTGAAAACTTAATCCGCTTCGTATTTTATATAAATACTCTAAATTGCGAACATCAATGATTAAGCGAAATACACTACTTATCCCGGTTTTACTCTTTGCCTTAATAACAGTTCAGGCTCAGAAGAAATATGACTTTTCTCCTGTGGATCAACTTATCGGAAGTTGGATTCAAAAGAGTTATTATCCCGGGGCATCGGTGTGTATTGTCCGAAATAATCAGGTTGTTTTTCAGCAATCTTATGGAAACTATACCCCCGACACCAAAGTGTATGTGGCTTCGGCGGGGAAATGGGCAGCCGCTGCTACCATTGCAGCAGTGGTGGATAAAACAAAACTAGACTGGGACGATACGGTAGAGAAGTGGTTGCCTGAGTTCAGAGGAAATCCACAAGGGAACATAAAACTCCGTCAACTGCTTTCACATACTTCAGGGGTTAGAGATTATTTGCCCAATCCAGAAATAGATACGTTTGCGATATTAAAAAAAACGGTAAATAGAATCCTGAAACTAGATACTACATTCAGAGCAGGAAGTCGTTTTCAATACGGAGGACTGGCTATGCAAATAGCCGGACGAATGGCAGAGGTGGTATATAAAAATGACTTTGAGTCCATTTTCCAAAAGGAAATTGCCCGACCATTGGGGATGAGCAACTCGCACTTTGTTCCAATAAATCTGGAAGGAGGACATGCACCTATGCTGGGTGGCGGACTGCAAACCACACTAAATGACTACGTGCATTTCCTGAATATGATCTTTCACGATGGAACCTATAAAGGCAAACATATACTCAACAAAGAAACAGTGACGGAGATGCAATCCGATCAAGTTGGAAAAGCAAATGTGCTACCGGGCGAATATATAGAAAAGGCTTTTGGAACATTTCAAAATGGTATTTATGGGCTTGGTGAGTGGCGTGAAAAGGTGGATAGCAATGGTATTGCTTACCAAATCAGTAGCCCGGGTTGGGCGGGGGCGTACCCATGGATCAATAAACGTGACAGCGTTTACGGATTCTTTATTACCCATGTGCAGGGCAGTGCGGCACGCAACAATGGGTTCTCACCGTTTTATGATGCACCTGTCATTTCTAAACTCACTTCCACCATTATGCAATCTCATGGGGTAAAGCAAGGATTTGCCAATATTGGTGATGCTCAGCTTTTTTATGAAGAAAAAGGAGTGGGCGAACCGATCATTTTGCTTCATGCACATAGTGTAGACAGGAGAATGTGGGATAAGCAGTTTGACGAGTTAGGGAAATATTATCGTGTTATTCGTTACGATCTGCGCGGTTACGGACTTTCGTCGATGCCTGTTGAAGGAAAAGATTTTACTGCCTGCGAGGATTTGAAGCGATTTATGGATGTAATGAAAATAGACAAAGCCCATTTGGTAGGCTTATCGTTGGGTGCCATGGTTATTTCAGATTTTATGACTGTACATCCTGAGCGTGTTCGGTCGGCAGTACTGGCGGATGGGGCACTCACCTTCGATCTAAAGTCCCGAGATCCGGAGAAAGATTTGAAAAGGTATAAGGAAAATTGGAAGAAATCTATGCGACAAGGTTCGTATAGCGATTCCCCTTTTCTAATGTCACTAATTGACGATTGGCGCATGTGGCAAGTCGCTCATCGTGAATCTTCGAAAGTGTTTTTAGGCACATCTGCCCGAGATTTTTATCAAAATAATAAGCTAAAGCTGCCGGTATTGTTCATTGAGGGCGAGTGTGACTTTGCTGCAACTAAAAAAGCTATCAGTGAATTATCTGCGTATATTCCCGATAGTAAGATTGTCACTATTGGGAATGCGGGTCACTTTTCGTGTATTGAGCAGCCGGAGAAGTTTACGCATGCTGTGCTGGATTTTATAAAAAAAGTCCCAACATTCAAATAAATCTAGAGTCCGTTAAGTGGATTCTGCTTTTTCATCGTATTTATAATTACTATCAATAAAATAGAAAGAGAATACAATTGACATATGAAATTTATTAGGAACATAACATTATTTTTTTATTTGCTGTTTGGTGTAGCTGCTAATGCGCAAAGTAACTATATATCTAACGTTTGGGTAGCCGATAATGGTGACGGAACATATAAGAATCCCATTGTCAATGCTGATTATTCCGATCCCGATATTTGTAGGGTAGGCGATGATTATTACATGACAGCTTCCAGCTTTAATTGTGTCCCGGGAATCCCGATTCTTCATTCGAAGGACTTGGTGAACTGGAAAATAATTAATTATGCTCTGAAAAATTTGGACCCAGACGAGTTTTATAGTAAACCTCAGCATGGAAAAGGTGTCTGGGCACCCTGTATTCGTTTTCATAAAGGTGAGTTTTATATCTATTGGGGCGATCCGGATTTTGGGGTTTACATGATAAAAACGAAAGATGTGACTGCCGATTGGGAAAAACCCATACTTGTGAAATCAGGGAAAGGTATTATTGACCCTACGCCACTTTGGGATGAAGATGAAAAAGTCTATTTGGCAAATGGATGGGCTGGAAGTCGCGCCGGTATTAATTCGGTGATTACAGTTTCTGAAATGAATGCCGAAGGAACAAAAACGATTGGAAATCCGGTATTGGTTTTTGATGGAAATGATGGTGTAAATCATACTATTGAGGGTCCAAAATTCTATAAGCGCAATGGCTATTATTATATTCTGGCTCCGGCGGGAGGTGTAGAAGGTGGATGGCAGTTAGCATTGCGCTCTAAAAATGTGTATGGTCCTTACGAGCCTAAAATAGTAATGGCACAAGGGAGAACCAATATCAATGGGCCGCATCAGGGAGGCTGGGTAGAGACGCAGACAGGAGAATCGTGGTTTGTGAATTTTCAGGATAAGGGTGTGTATGGAAGGGTCATTCACTTGCAACCATTAAAGTGGGTGAAGGACTGGCCCGTGATTGGTGTAGATAAAGATGGTGACGGTTGTGGTGAGCCGGTTTTAAGCTATAAAAAGCCGAATGTTGGTAAAACCTATCCGATAGAAACACCTGCAGAGAGTGATGAGTTTTCCACCCGAAACATTGGACTGCAATGGGAGTGGCATGCCAATTACAAAGATGTGTATGGATTCCCAAGTGATGCAGGGTATATGCGATTGTATGCCAATTCGGTAAGTGAGAACTTTGTAAACTTTTGGGAAGTCCCTAATCTGTTCCTGCAAAAGTTTCCGGCAGAGGAATTTACAGCCACCACGAAACTAACTTTTACGGCTAAAGAAAACGGTGATCGTGCAGGAATTATCATAATGGGTTGGAATTACAGTCATCTATCATTGGTCAAGCAAGGCGAGAAAGTGGTGTTGGAACAAGCTGTTTGTGTAGATGCTGAAAATAAAAATCCGGAGAAAGTGACCCAACTAGGCGAATTTAATTTTGATAAAGTATATAAAGTAGGTTCTTTCAATTATATCAAAGATATTTATTTCCGTGTGCAAGTGAAACAAGGAGGGAAATGCACATTCTCCTACAGCTTTGAAAATAATAAATTCATTCCTGTTGGAGAGATGTTTACGGCCAAACAGGGGAAGTGGATAGGAGCAAAGGTCGGACTCTTTGCAGTAAAATCTTACAATTTGAAAATGAGAGCTTGGATGGATGTTGATTGGTTTCGCATAGAGAAAAATAATTAAAAAGAAATAATATAAGAATTAAATAGCATGAAAAAAGAGAATTCAATTTCAAAAATCCTTCCAGTACTGTTCTGCTTTTTCATTATGGGATTTTGCGATGTGGTAGGGATTACTTCTACGCACGTAAAAGCCGATTTTGGCTTAAGCGATACCATGTCAAATATGATTCCTGTGGCACTGTTCTCTATGTTCCTGCTATTCTCTGTTCCTACAGGAATTTTGATGAATAAAATAGGACGTAAAAAAACAGTTTTGCTCAGCAATGTAATCACTGTTGTAGCCATGTTTCTTCCCCTGATTGGTTACACGTTTGCTATGTCACTCGTTGCATTTGCCTTGCTTGGAATTGCAAATACAATACTTCAGGTCTCATTGAATCCACTCTTAACCAACGTTGTAAAAGGTGATCAACTCACCAGTAGTCTTACTGCAGGTCAGTTTGTAAAAGCTATATCATCATTTTGTGGACCATTTATAGCCATTTTTGCAGCCAATCAATTGGGAAGCTGGCAATTGATTTTCCCTATTTATGCAATTATCACAGTACTCTCAACTATTTGGTTGATGGCAACTCCAATAGATGAAGAACCGGTTATTGGCAAAGCATCGACCTTTGGTGAAGTACTAGGTTCACTGGCAGATGTACGAATTCTTCAACTGTTTCTGGGAATTCTTTTCGTAGTCGGAGTGGATGTAGGTTTAAATACGGCTGCTCCAAAAATTTTGATGGAACGTTGTGGGCTTTCAGCAGCAGATGCAGGTTTTGGTCCGAGTGCATATTTTGCATTTCGTACAGCGGGAGCATTTTTTGGAGCTATTTTGTTAGCTAAATTTTCGTCCGATAAATTCTTTAAAATCAATATACTCATTGCAGTTTTAGCAATAGTTACTTTATTATTTATTCCGGGTAAAATAGCCATTTTTGCTTTGTTTGCAGTAGTTGGATTCACCATTGCCAATGTTTTTCCAATCATTTATGCCAAAGCCATTCAGGTACGCCCCGACAAGGCAAATGAAATTTCAGGTTTGATGATTACCGGAGTATTTGGTGGAGCAGTTATCCCATTCTTTATGGGGCTTTTGTCCGATGCTTTACATTCTCAGGTTGGTTCTGTAATTGTAATTCTGATTAGTGCACTTTATCTAACTTATTGCGCTTTCTTTTTGAAAACAGCAAAATAATTAAATGTTTATGAATAAGATGATTGTTGGTTTGGGTCTCATGTTGTTAGTTTCATGTAACTCATTAAAAGTTGAATCGTTTGATGTAACAAAATCGCTTGATTATTGTGCGTCGCAAACCCAGCGGACGTTGACTCAATTGAAGGGAGACTCGGCTATCAATTATACGATGATGCCAAGAAATATCCTCAAAGGGTCGAACACTTGGAGTTGTCGGAAGGCTACAAAAGAAGAATGGACTTCAGGCTTTTGGCCGGGTGTGCTTTGGTACGATTTCGAAAATACGAAGGATCCTAAAATAAAACAGGAGGCCGAGAAATATACGCAATCGTTGGGTTTTTTGTCGCGGACTTCGGCTTATGATCATGATTTAGGTTTTCTTGTTTTTTGTAGCTATGGCAATGGGTATCGATTGACAGGTAATCCGGCTTATAAACAAGTTTTGCTAAATACAGCTGATACACTTGCTACTCTGTATAATCCGAAAGTAGGAACCATCTTGTCATGGCCTCGTCAAATAGAATTAAATGACTGGCCGCACAATACTATCATTGATAATATGATAAACCTGGAACTATTGTTTTGGGCTGCAAAAAATGGTGGTGGAAAAAAGTTGTATGATATTGCTGTTTCTCATGCCGATCATACCATGAGAAACCAGTTTAAACCAGATTACTCTTGCTATCATGTAGCACTTTATGACACAATTACAGGTAAGTTTATCAAGGGAATAACCCATCAGGGTTACAGTGATAAATCTATGTGGGCTCGCGGACAGGGTTGGTCAATCTATGGGTTTATTGTTTGTTACCGGGAAACACATGATAAAAGATACCTCGACTTTGCGCAAAAAGTGGCTGATGCATACCTAAAACGGTTGCCGCAGGATGAAGTGCCTTATTGGGATTTCGATGCTCCTCAAATACCAAATGCCCCCAGGGATGCGTCAGCAGCTTGTGTAGTAGCTTCAGCCTTGCTTGAAATGTCTACTTATCTTGAGGGTGATTCCGGACTAAAATATAAGAATGATGCTGTAAAGATGCTCAAAAACTTAAGTACGCCTGCGTATTTAAGTGGTCAAAGTAACCCTTCGTATTTGTTGCATTCTACAGGTCACTGGCCAAATAATTCAGAAATAGATGCATCTATTATTTATGCAGATTATTATTATATTGAAGCATTGCTTCGATTGAAGAAACTGAATTCAGGAGAAAAACTTTTTAAGATTGAAGGTTGATAGAATAGGTCGTTTGTGGTTTATTGTAAAAAAGATTGTTTAGTAATAAAAAGACACTTTTATGGGGTGTCTTTTTTTTTGCACATTATTGTTGATGTAATCGCACTTGTTAATGCTGTGTGGTTTAACGCTCTAATTATGTTCTTTACTACTTAATTGCTTTTTTTTGACTGAAGCTTTATTGACCTAGTAATTAATTTGTAAACTTTAATTACTGGTCGAGAATTTTAGTTTCCACAGAACAATTATTGGAGAATACTTTTTACAAGATGGGAGACCTGTTTGGCTACCCATTCTCGAAAATGAATGCATAAATAACTGTCCAAAATCACTTCAATATTGAAATATTCTACAATATATTTCTGATCGTTGTCAAGAGTTTGAAAGCTTTATTTAACATTTTCATCGAAAATTCATCTTTTTTTAATTCATTCTGTGTTTGCTTCTACAGAAGAAAGATAAACATTAAACAAAGAGAACTTGCATATTTTCTAAATTTGTATTCCTAATTGTTATTATTCCTCTTTTCATTATTCTTGTTTTTTAAGGTGGCTTTTTCCATATCATCCAATTTGCTGGAAAGCAATTGCATGTCTCGACTAATTTTGTCATTCGTAATGCGGGCATAAATTTGAGTTGTCTTGATATTCGTATGGCCTAACATTTTTGATACGGTTTCGATGGGTACACCTTTGGATAGAGTAGTTGTCGTGGCGAAAGTATGTCTGGCCAAATGGAAAGTCAGATTCTTTTTAATTTCGCACAAGTCGCCGATTTCTTTCAGGTAGGCGTTCATTTTTTGATTACTTGGGATTGGCAGGATTTTTCCTTCAGGAAGTTTCCCTTTGTATTTCGCCAATATCATTTTGGGTACTTCAAGCAGGGGGATATTTGAGTTTACATCCGTTTTCTGGCGTTTGGTCATAATCCATAGGTTACCATCAAAAGAAGTACGAATATTGGTTTCTTTTAGATTGTACACGTCAATATACGCCAGTCCGGTAAAGCAGGAAAAGATGAAAATATCCCGCACATGTTCAAGTCTTGAAATATCAATTTTCTTTTTCACGATGCACTCAAGTTCTTCCTTAGTCAGGTATCCGCGGTCAACTTTACTCAATCGTATTTTATAATTTACAAAAGGGTCATGGAGCATCCAACCATTATTACGGGCAATCAGGATAATTCGTTTGAAAAACTGCATAAACTTGGCGGTGGTATTTGAATTACACTGGCAGTCTACCAGTAAGTAGGTTTCAAAGTCAGAGATAAACATATGGTTTATTTCTGCAAAATGAATGTCGGATAAGTTATGTTTTTTACGAAGGAAGCTGGTGACGTGTTTCTGTGTTACCTCATATTTTTGATGGGTTGCTTTGGATTTACTTATTCCGATAAGGCTTTTCACATCACCATTATGTTTCTTGAATAATTCAAGTAAGGTTTGCTGTTTCGTATTGATCCCGAGAAAGATATTCTTGACTTTCTCTGCGGTCACAGATTGCATTCTTTCCTGTTCCTGATGGTAGATTCTGTTTAAAATGGATTTCGTGTTGTCAATAAGGGCATTCATTTCAACTGCTGTTACACTTCTTCCTGCCATTTTTCCCGATTTTACATCCCATAGGCCTGGGTCAATGTCTGTTTTCATACTAAAGCGGGTTTCGTTTCCATCAACGGTGATGCGGCACATTAGGGGTACGTTTCCGTTCTTTTTCTGCTTGTCTCTTTTCAGAAAGAAGAGTACATTGAATGTTGTTCTCATAATCTCAAATTGAATTACAAAGTTAGACTTAATAAATTGTTTATGAGAGTTATGCAGGCTGCCAATATCGGACAGGGAAGTGCCTATTTCGGACAAATCGTACCCCTTTTGGGGAAAATAGGAAAGGGGTATGAATTAGGAAAGAATGTAGGTTGAATATTGTCTTTTTTATGTCCCTTTCGAGGAAAGGTATAACAATGAAAAAACCCTACAAATCACTGAATTTGTAGGGTTTTACCGTTTTTTGTCGCTAAATGTCTTAGCTATTTTGCGGAGAGGAAGGGGAATGAATTTTCTCCTTCTTATCCAGTAGTTATCAGTGGTTTAGAAATATAGATATTTGCCTTAGTAACGCTTTAGTAACGACGTTTTGTCTATTGTAGTCCTTTGCTGACCATTAGATGCCTGCTCAAAATTATAGGTGCAAAGATAAATGTTTTTTAGTCGCCACAATTTTTTTTTCTTATTTTTCTCATTGAATTATAACTGATCTTACCATGTACCTATGTAGATGACTCTGCATATAATGTCATGTTAAATAAACTAATAGACTGAGAGTTCTACCCAATAATATTTGCTAAAAGAACAGAAAAACGTTACACCTGACAAAAAGTACTTCAATGGTCAAAGAGAAATAACATTATCACAATGGATAGAAAACTGATAATTACACAGAAAGTATACTTTCGTTAAGTGTGCTGATCTACAAATTACTAAGCTATATTGAAATTGCATAAAAAAGCATTAAGACCTATAATCACAATTGCTAAGAGCAAGCTACCTTATCATTCCTTCCGTGCATTAGAACTTTTGCGAACTATCCTACTTGTTATAAATTTCTAATGTCAACAATAGATTGTGAAGTTTTAATTTGATATTGTTGTCACTGGTTTCTTGGGTTTTACAGTAAATGCACAAAAGAATAAATAAATAGCACTTAGAAGAATAATTAGTACAGAACCCATTTGAGAACCTAAAGCATCAGAAGTAAGCCCCATGATAAAAGGAATGACTGCACCGCCAAAAACGCCTGTGATCATCAATCCAGAAATTTCATTTGCTTTATCGGGCTCTGACTGAATGGCTATTGAATAGATGATAGAGAAAATGTTAGCTATTGAAAAGCCAATGATAGAAAATAGTATAAACACAAGGATTTTATCTGTAACAAAGATCAATGCAATCAATGCAAAGACTGCAAGAACTGTACTTATCTTAAAGAACTTCCCTGCTGATACGCGAGCTAGTAAAACAGCACCTACAAATGCACCTGCTGTACGAAATGCGAAATAAACACTTGGCCCATACCCGGCATCAATAGAGTTCATTCCACAACGTTCTATTAAAATTTTAGGAGCAACCGTATTTAATCCAACGTCCACGCCAACTACGAATATTATCCCTAAGAATAAAAGGAAAATAGTTTTATCTTTCAATAACCCGAATACATCGCTAAATGAACTGGCTTTGCCCATTACGGTTTCCAGCGGGATAGGTGTTGCTATCAGCCAAATGGTTGATAGCAACGTAATAACTGCGTAAATAGGAAAAATATACTGCCAGTCGCCCAATGTGTCAGCAGCAAAAGCGGCAATGAACGGACCGCTGAAAGAAGATATTGCTTTCATAAATTGTCCGGCAGTAAGGCTGGAAGTCAGTTTTTCTCCCTGTACAACGTTTGTCAGTAGCGGATTCAGCGATACCTGTAAAATGGTGTTGGCTATTCCTAACAGAGCAAAGGCTAGTAATGACATGCTAAAGCTGTACTCGATTAATGGAATAAACAGAGCCAGCATGGCAATGCAGTTACTCAGAAGTACCGTCTTTTTACGACCAATCTTATTCATCAGCATACCAGTTGGTACCGAAAAAACAAGAAACATAGAGAATAATGCAACAGGTATCATGTTGGAGAGCGTATCTCTGAATTCGGGACTGAAACTGCCCAATAAGTCTTCTTTGACATGCATAGAGGTTATACCAACCACATCGCAAAAACCCATTATAAAGAACCCAAACAGTACAGGTGAAATTTGAGTAATTGATTTTTTGTTTTTCATATATTATTATAATCTACGATTCAATTTATAATTCAAAAGGTTATGTAGTGCAAGAGTTATAGCTTAAAATGAGCAATAGCTTTATTTGCACCATTCACAAGTCGCCGTCACTCACCTCAAATTCATTTATTGAATACTATTTAGTAAGTCCAGTTTACCATCGTCAATCAATTTGATGATCAATTCTCCAAACAAAGTATTTTGCCATGCAAACCAGGGACGCGTAAAATTAGTTGCATCATCTTTATTGAAGGACTCATGCATAAAACCTGTCCCGGCATCAGTATTCAAAAGCATTTTGATACAGGTTTTTATTTCTTCATCGTTTGTGCTGGTAAAGGCTCTCATCATAATGCTCATGGGCCATACCATATCATACCCTACGTGGGGTCCACCAATGCCTTCGCCGGCTTTTCCTTTGAAGAAGTAGGGGTTGTCTTTGCTCCAGACAAATTTGCGAGTGTTTTGATAAATCGGATTATTCACCCGAAGGTCGCCCATATATGCCAATCCCAATAAACTGGGCACATTGGCATCATCCATGAGCAGTTGATTGCCAAAACCATCAACCTCGAATGCATAAATCTTTCCGTATTTTGGATGATTGTAGATTGCATATTTATTGATCGCTGTCTCCACTTCTTTTGCCAAGCTGTTACATTTAGCCGACAAAGTTGTGTTCTTGTTGACGGTAGCCAGTATTTCGGCTGCTTTTCTCAACGAAGTAACGGCAAAGAAATTGGATGGTATAAGAAACTGAAAAGTAGTTGCATCGTCGGATGGACGAAAAGCAGAGGCAATCAGTCCAACCGGATTTACCGGATTGCCCAGCCCATTGTTGGAGTTTGTATCCAACTGGCGATCTGTTTTACGTTGAAATTTATAAGGTCCTACTCCATTTTTCCGTTGTTGTTCGGTAAAGGTTTTCAGCACCAATTCAATTGCCTTGAGCCATTCGTCCGAAAACACACTGGCGTCGCCGGTTTCTTTCCAATACTCATACGCCAGCCTTATGGGGTAACAAAGGGAATCAATTTCCCATTTCCGTTCGTGAAGATCGGGTTTCATATCCGTCATGTCCGTCATCCATTCTCCTCCGGTAGGTCCATCATTAAACGCATTGGCATAAGGATCGATACCTATACATTTAAACTGTCGACGAATAACTCCCGCCAACATTCTCTTCAGTTTCGGGTCTTTATTGGCAAAGTGTATATAAGGCCATACCTGTGCTCCTGAATCACGAAGCCACATGGCGTGAATATCTCCGGTGTATACAAAGGTATCGTCTTGCCCAACTATTTCACGGAAATGAACAGTGGTATCCAGTGTATTGGGAAAACAGTTCTCGAACATCCAGGCCAGTTTAGGATTTCTTAATACACGTTTTATTGCAGCCATCTTAGCCTCTATTTCGGAGGAAACAAACAAGCGGTCTTCCATTTTAGGGCGATGGGAGATATATACTTTTGTGTTGTCGCTCACTGCGGTTGTACTACTTAGTGTAGCTGCATTTACGCTATGGAAGCCACCAAAAATCAGAAAGAGCGATGCAAGCATCAACCCGGTTGCGACTAAACCTTTATCTTTTTTCATAAAATCAATTTTTCTTTATTCAACAACTAAATTTGATTTTTCTTATTTAGAAATGTGAGTTCAATCTAAGCGTGGCTCAGAAAGAACTCACATCGCATTATACTATTTTCTCAGTTCAGTAGAGAAAGAGTAGGGAAAATCAGCAACCTTTGTTCCGCGGTGTTTGTTGGGAAGATTCGACATCTTAAAACGTATCTTAGCTCCTTGAGTCAAGAGGTCTTGTGTCAGGTAATTTTTCGGGAAAAGACTTCCGTTCACAGTCATCGAAGAAATGTATCTATTGGCTTTTGAATTATTGTCTGTTTCGATAGTTACCTGTTTCCCATTTTCAAGATGGAGCTTTACACTTTTGAATAGTGGGGAACCCAACACATACTCGTTACTTCCGGGGCAGACCGGATAAAAGCCCATGGCCGAAAATACATACCAGGCAGATGTCTGACCATTATCTTCGTCACCGCAATAACCGTCGGGTGCCGACGTATATAGTTTGTCCATCACTTCACGAATCCAGTACTGTGCTTTCCATGGTTCGCCCGAATAATTGTACAAATAAAGCATGTGTTGTATCGGTTGATTGCCATGGGCATATTGTCCCATATTCATGATTTGCATTTCGCGAATTTCATGAATAACTCCGTGGTAATAACTATCGTCGAATGCTGGAGACATTACAAATACAGAATCCATCATGCGATTAAAGTCAGCTTTTCCACCCATCAAATCAATCAATCCTTGTGGATCGTGAAATACCGACCAGGTATAATGCCAGCTGTTTCCTTCGGTAAAGGCATCTCCCCATTTCAATGGATTGAATGGTGACTGAAAGCTTCCATCCTGATTTTTACCCCGCATCAGTTTATGGCTAGGGTCGAACAGATTTTTATAGTTCATGGCGCGCTGAGCATAAATACCAATTTCAGTTTCTGATTTGCCTAATTTTTTACCCAACTTATAGATGCACCAGTCATCGTAGGCATATTCCAATGTTCGTGCTGCATTTTCTTTGATATTTACATCATAAGGAACATAGCCTAGTTTGTTGTAATACTCGTATCCTAAACGTCCGGTTGAACTGACGTTCGGATGTACAGCATTCGTTCCATGTACAACAGCTTTCCATAGTGTTTCAATGTCATACCCTTTCATACCTTTCAGATAAGCATCTGCTACAATAGATGCCGAGTTATTACCAACCATGCAGCCTCGATGACCGGGACTTGCCCATTCGGGAAGAAAGCCACTTTCTTTATACGTATTCACCAAGCCTTCCTGCATTTTCGAACTCATTGATGGATACATCAGGTTGACAAATGGAAACAAACTACGAAAAGTGTCCCAAAAACCACTATCGGTAAACATATAACCGGGTACTACTTGTCCGTTGTAAGGACTGTAGTGCACTACTTTGCCTTTGGCATCAATTTCGTAAAAGCTACGAGGAAATAATACCGAACGATAAAGGCAGGAATAGAATGTGCGTAGATTATCGATGTTGCCATCCTCTACCTCAATTTTACCTAATACCTTATTCCATTCTTTCCTGCCTTTTTCTTTTATCTGGTCAAATGAGTCGTTGCCAAGTTCTTTCAGATTAAGTTCTGCCTGTTCGAAGCCAATGAATGACGATGCCACACGTGCATGAACAACTTCCCCCTTTTTAGTAGAAAAACCTATCATAGCCACTGCATGTTTGCTCTCGGTTTCAAGTTTATTCCGTGTTGTTACATTATCACTAACAGTTGACTTGTATGTAAACGGCTTATCGAAAACAATCACAAAGTAATTTTTAAAATTGTCCGGTACCCCGCCGTTGTTTTTAGTTGTGTACCCGATAATTTTATTCTCGCTGGGGATAATCTTCACATATGATCCCTCGTCAAAAGCATCCACCACAATAAATGATTTATCATTTTGTGGAAACGTAAACCGGAATATTGCTGCACGCATTGTGGGTGAAATTTCGGTTTGTACATCATGATCTGCCAGGTATACACTGTAATAATACGGTTTTGCAATTTCGGATTTGTGAGAGAACCAACTGGCTCTTTTGCCCTCGTCAAATTGTGGTTCATCGACTACGGGCATTATTGCAAATTGCCCGTAGTCGTTGATCCATGGACTTGGTTGGTGGGTTTGTTTGAACCCTCTGATTTTGTCGGCGTCGTACGTGTATGCCCATCCATCGCCCATTTTACCTGTTTGGGGCATCCAAAAGTTCATGCCCCATGGTAAAGCTATAGCAGGATAGGTGTTCCCGTTCGACAAACTGTTTTTTGACTGGGATCCAACCAAGGTGTTTACATAGTCTACAGGTGTGACTAACTGTGCATGTAAACAGTTAACTAATAAAACAACAACAAATAATATCTTAATCTTTCTCATATTTATTTCAACTTATTTTCAAGCATTTTGATAAAATATCCACCTACAACGGAGCGTGCCTGAAATCCACGTTGGTTCGGCTTATCTGTAAATACCCAATCGGACATAGGAATACGGTCAGTTGTTTCGTTCATAAACAAGTGTACAGGTTGAATGAACTGTTCAAAAGTAGGCTTATCGTTAGCCAGCGTTGCTGTCCACATAATCCAATCGGTTTTGGTGTAGGTTTCTCTGTTATCAAGTGGCAAACCGTATTTATTTTGTTTGGTCAGATAATATTTTATTTCTTTTTCTGCTATTTCTTTTGGGAAGATATTTGTTTTTAGAAGTTTATCCCAAACAAGATTATATTTTTGACTCCAGGTGTCTTGTTTGTCGAAGGTCAAACGATAGTGATCGCCATCATTCGCCATCTTTTCCCACTCTTTTGCCATTACTCTTGCTTTTGAATAGTATTCCGTTGCCAAATTCTTTTTACCTAACATATCTGCCATGTATGCGTATGATGCAACTCCCATAATGGCTTTGATCGAAAGATTGGTGTTGTGTGCAAAGTGCCCCGCAAAGTCATCGGTACATAGTTGGTTTTCCGGATCCAGCCCTTTTTCAGCCAGATAGTCGGTCCATGTGGTTAATACATTCCAGTGTTTCTCTGCATATCTTGCATTTCCTTCTACCGCAGCCAAAGCAGCTGTCAAAACAAGCATATTACCACCTTCTTCTACCGGCATATCGCCACCGTAAGTTTGCCCATTAGCAATAGGATAAGTGCCTATATCATGTGACGGGAATGGTTTTGTCCATTTTCCACTTTCGCTATAATAATAAATAAAATTCATCAGCCCTTTTACCAGTTCCGGATTGTAATATAAAAACAGCGGTGAGGATGGATAAGTGATATCTACTGTTCCGATGGATCCGTTGCTAAAGTTCTCTTTTGAAAGGAACATTAAATCACCGTTCGGAGCTTCCACCAGTTTATGAGCAGCAATTGCCTGACGATATGCAACAGCACATAGCTCGGCGTATTCTTTGCCCCCCGATTGAGTTGCATCAGTAATCAACTTTTTATCGAATGCATTACATTTGTCGATTAATGATTTATATTCCTTATTCGCTTTCTGAAACTGTCCTACTATTGTCTGGTCGTTAGTGGAATTCCAGTAAGGACGAAGGTTTTTCTCAAAATACTGAACGGAATAAATATCGTCGTAACCCACCATAATTTTTCCGGCTACAGCATTGTTTACACTACCTAGCGACTGTGTAAGCGCTAAACGATCGGTAGCGCTCTCACGTTTACTTATATTTTCTTTTTGTTTGCCGCTGATAAATCCTTTTCTCAGATTGTAACTGTCGCCAATGTTGTGAATTACATTTTTCTTGTCACTGACCATGTAGAAGTATCCCCAGTCAATCCTTACATCATCACCTTTCTTAGCTAAGATATTTTGATCTACGCTTCCGGTCTTCAGATAAAATAAGTTTCCATCTGCAAAACCCTCCAGTGTTGCTTTTTGTAGTGGCTTGTCAAGTGCCCAGGCAGTTGAAGCTTCGAAATACATGCTTACATCATGGACTTTTCCATCATTAGAAACCGCCTCGTAAGAGATGTAATTAACCGGGCGCGAAAGAAGTTTCAAGTCGTCCATAAAGAGTGGTGCCGAAAAAGTCAGTTTTAAATTGACACCTCCGCATTGGAATACATAATGCGTTTGTGTGGCCTGAACATCTACCGATTTTTGCACAGCTGTTTGTGGCATTAACGCCTGATTCTCTTTTTCAACTACTAAGCCAAAATCAAGTAACCCATTTCCGACCCTGTTGCGACAATATCCGGCAATAACGTTTTCTCCTTTTTTCAGTGTGGCTAAAACCTCAGTAGATAATGGCTCAAGGGCATTTTTTTTGCAGGTATTCCCGGTGTTTACCACTTCGATTCCATTGATGTAGATAATTGCATCATCGTCGTGCGAAAATTCCAGAAATACTTTCTTTCCCGCCAGGTCTTTGTCCAGATTGATGGTACGTCTGACCCATATAAATTCTGTTTGCCAGTTTGTTTTAGCCGCAAATTCGTTTTCGGTTGTACCAAAAGCTCCCGCACCTTCTTTCCAGGCTGCATCATTAAAGTTCTTTTTTGTCCAGTTGTCTGTAGGTTGTGTTGTTGTATACTTTCCAACCCATTTCCCTTGTTCTGAAGTTGGTACCAGAGTGAGTAAAGAAATATCTTCCGTTCCCATAAAGCGATACACTTTTTTATCCACTTTAATGGCACCCATTAAAGGGAAATTCTTACCTGTCCAGTGTTTAATATTGCCATCGTACAGTTTGTCGGTGAATGCCCAGCCACTCGTGTAGGGATCGATTGTGATTAACGGATAGGCAGAAGGTCTGAGATTGTTTTTCAACCCATTAGAGCCTTCTCCATGTGCAGAACCTGTAAACAAAGAGAATACAAGTAAAAATAATACTGATAGTTTTTTAATCATGATTTTGTGTTTTTCATTAAACATTATGTACTTTTCAAATATCTGAAAATATAATTGCAGCTTTAGTATTTGATAGCTACTGTAATACCCTCCGGATTGTTTTCAAAAATAACCCGGCATGTTTTACTTGCTTTATCCCATTCCCATGACGCAGTCTTGAGCATGTTTCCATCAGGACTCTTTATACTAAAGGAATTGGGTTTCGACGGTAAAAGAACCCGCATGATATTAGTCGTATTTACAGGGCTTTTAGCTATAAATGAGTATTCTCTGTGATTGTTTTTTTCTTCATAAATACGTGCAGCACTCGCCAACACCTGAGGTTTGTTTTTATTCGCAATCCTTTTAATGTCGTATAAAAAGGCTTGTGAACCCGGCTCAACAAGTTTTCTATAAACGATAGGCAATTGAGGATCGAACATATCGACAAACATCCCTTTTAAAATATATGGATTGTTGTTTACGCTTTCTGTCATTACAGATATCAGGTCATAATTTCCTCTTTGCAGAAAGAAGTTATTTTTGAAAGTTAGCTTTCCGGCTTTTGCCTTTTGTTCGTATAGTTGCTTCACAACATTCACAAGTGTAATGTCACCTTGATTAGCCAACACATATTCTTTCGGATCGTGGCGGAATACATATACAGTTCCTTTTCCATAGGTATATTCTCCCTCTTCAGGAGCATTCTTGATATTCATTTTCTCAAAAAGATGATCGGACGGAGCGGCATATTTTTTATCTCCGGTGTTCCACCATTCCTGAACAGTTTGATACGGATCGTTATCACGAGCACTATAAACAATTATTCCCCCTTTTTTAATCCATTCTGCGAGGTACTCGTGTGCAGCTGCCGACAGAGGTTTCATATTAGAATAAGTCATTAGCAGTATCTTCGTGCCTTTCAATGTTTCTGGTAACGATAGATTTTCAATATGTACGGTTTTTACAGGAATACCCCGTTTCAGGAAAGGCAAAGCTTGTCCGTAAAAGTTGGATAATTGTGGATCTTCGTATCCATTATGAGTTGGATATCGCTGAAACATCAGCGAATTGGCTAATAGCACAGAGATACCTTGTGCTCCGGACACTTTATTTGCCGAAGTTGACATGTCATTCAATGCATTAACCATTACTTGCATTTGAGTTGAATAGTGTCGGGGTATTTTTATCCGTTCTTCGCTACCTTTGCTTTTACGATACATTCCTTCGTAAATACGTTCAGGCCAGGGCATAATTTCGTAATCGGCAATTTTGGGATAGAGTAATTGAGCAGTAAATGTTGCTTCGTAGTTTTTCTTGTAATCAACCCAATCTTGCGAACGATCTTCTATTGGGTCGGTAAGGAAAAACATTTTACGCCCGGTGGGTGCAGTCATCGACTCCATGGAACCGTATTCGAGAAATGCTGTTTCGAATACACGTTCTTTAGCCAAACCATTGTAATAGTTAGGTTCGCGCGAAGTCCCTGTCCAAATTTGGGCAATATAGCCGTCGACACAAGCCATTGATGCTAAACTGGCTTCAGGGCTCACAATCATCCATTGCGAATAATTGATTAGTGAATGTGTTGGCACATAGCAACGAACGTTCATCCCTTTACTTTTGCCATATGCTTTAGCATAAGTAAAAACATCTTCCAGTGCTTTGTAGTACAGTTGATATTTTAATTTATTGGATAGGTAGGTATTTTCTGGTGATTCATGTTGAGGGCGCCAGTCGAATTGGTAATACTTTTTCCATTCTCTTTTGAACGCATCACTGTATCCTGAACGTGCCCAGAATTCAGGCTCTTCGAGGTATATTGCATCTATTCCAGCATCTATTACCCGTTTGATATGTACTTCTTTCAGGTATTTTAGAAAATTTTCGGTAGGAACAATATAGGGAACCAAATGGCCGTGCCAGATTGTATCTCCGTTTTGTTGTACTTGCCCTTCGTCCAAATGAGATTTTCCATCCCACTGTCCGGTGAAATAATCTTTATACTCACCCCAAGCTATACCGGTCATAAAGTGAGTTGAATACCCCTGTCGTCGCCAGGAGTCTACTCTTTCTTCAAATCGTTGATCTTGTCTGTGGTCAGATGGATTTCCACCCACACCGTAAATAATGGCTACATCGCCACGATTGTCGATGGAAGAACTCCACGGCCGTGAAGTTTGAAATACTGTTTTTTCCGGTTTCTCTTTTTTTGAAACAGATTGGCAAAAGAGAGAAGCTGAAAGAGTAATAAAGACTAAAAAAATAATGCTCTGTTTTTTCATATTTTATCTGCTGTGTTAGATTCGTAGCAAGCAGTATAAAACTTGCTTACTTATAACAGAGTGCAAATATGAGAAAACAGGATTATTTCTAAGGTTATTTTCAGGTTATTTTTGGTGTAATTTCATTAACCTGCCGTGAAATAAGTGATAAACTTATCCATTGAGGCAAAAACAATATTATTTTTTCTGAGTTCGTTTTTTTTCGCTTGATAATTCGGAGAAGGAAACCGGATATTCTTTTCCCATCATTTTCTTGTATTCCTTTACAAACAGAAAATATTGCTTTTGGGCTTCACTATTAAGTTTCAGCTTAGTAAGAGCATGAACTGTGTAATAAACTGCATCATCGTTTATCGGATCGATATAGGATATGGCTTCACACAATATAATTGCCTGATTATACTCCTCATTATTGAAACTTTTCTCAGCTTGAACCAATAATGCCGGCTCAAGTATCTTTTCCATATCTTCTTTAAATGAATCAAATTCAGGAAGATTGATTGATTTGAGAAATTTGCCCTGTCTTATTATATCGATAAATTCAGAACTATTCTGATCAACTTTATCTGTTTCGATTATTTCGATGCAACGTAAATAATCGCAATAACACAGAGCTGAATTAATAACGATTTTGAATAATCCTTTTTCATAGATGAGTTCAATCCCATCCAGCTCTTTCATTATCTTTCTCAAATGATTGATCGTCACTCCTCTTGAGTTTTTTACTTTATCTTCCGGTTTGTCAGGCCAAAGGAGTTCACTCAATTGTTGAGACGAGATGCCATTTGTTAAGCTGTACTGTAATATCGTCAGAAAAGCCTGTTTCAACTTGGAGCTGAACATGTATGTAATGTCTTTATTCTTTCTATCCAAAACTCTAAACTGACCAAACAGATAAATACTGTTAGCCTTTCTAGCTATACTTTGAATATCTGAAACCTGGGTCGGAACGTTATCATTTGTATCCGGGAAGATATTTTCGTCCTCATTTTGAGAATTTGTTTTTCTGCGCTTTATAATTATGAATAATGCTAATGCACCCAATACTAAAAGAGTGAGCATTACGATTATTATTAGTTTGTTACTCTCAGCCGGAGTCTCTCTTAAGGCTAACTCCTCACAACTGATTGGCGGAAAGGCTAACGAATACACTTTAATCGCTGAAGAGATATCATAATTGTCAAATTCCTGAACAATCGCAAATAAACAGTTTGCGTTTGTTGAATAATATATATTTGCTTTTGTTTTTATTTTTTCGGATCGCATAGGAATTGAGTCTCCTAAAATCTTAAACGAACCATCTTTGATAGAAAATCGATATAGTTTAAGAAATGTTTTCGAAAAATGTTCAGGATAGCAAAGCGTATAAAAGCATGAGTCACTTTGAATAATCATCTCTCGCACAGGAACGACATTTTCTTTGCTCCAAGGTAATTCCCACAATTTAGTAACAGTATTATTCTTTAAATCAATTTTATGTAAATCATAAAAATAACGACGGCCTACTACCTGTTCACCAGATTCATTCCCCATACCGCCGAATATATAAAGCGAATTATTGTCTTTACGATAACCCATTGATGAAAAATAACGGGGGTTAATCTTATCACCACTTAATCGCAACGAATCCCATTTGTTAGTATTGAAGTTGTATGAAAACAGGCTTTTACTATATTGCATATTTCCAAAACCTCCAAATCCACCAAATCCACCAAAAATGTAATAGCGTTTATTATCTGGATCAAAACTGACACTATGATGATGTAATTGCATGTAAACAGAAGAATAACTGACCGTAGTCCAATGCTTTGTATTCAAGTCAAGAACAGCTACGTTCGGTCCTTTCTCCTTCTTTTCATTACACACTTCGTAAACATATAATTTCTTTGCATCACTATCTAAGAAGTTAGTTCCCAAAAATATATCGATAGGACATTTTTCAGGGAAAGCCTCCGATATTTTATTTCCTGTACGTAGATTATAAGTTATGAGCGAATCTTTATTGAAGATGTATAAGTTGTCTGTTTTGGAGTCGAAGTTACAACCCGCTACGCTGGTAGATCTGAATGTTTGTTTGTACGACCAGTAATAAGCATCATTAATCAACCATACAGGATTGGTTATATGACCGAAACTCTCTCCTTTTATACTATGGGCAACATTCCCCCTACTCTCTTTGAGTGGAAACATGTAAGTCTGATCCTTATCGGATACAGACAGCTGCCTGATTGCAAATGAAGGTACATCAATTAAATATTCGCTTCGTCCAAAACAAATGTCAGGTCTCCACACCTGAGGTAGACTGATGTCATTTACTTTGAATAACTGATTATTGAGACTTAATGACAATGACTGTTTCTGAGAATCAAAAACAATTGAAACTTTGAACCAATGGAGTTTCTGTAATTTCTCATTTCTCAACTTTGCAGTAATCAGATTTTTTCCGCCTTCCTTATTGAATTTAAATAATGTAAAGGCCCCGTCAATGTAGTAGGATAGATTATAAGTTTTATTGACTTCATTATTTTTAATTCGTACTATATAACCGAAGTGAGAAGGTTCAAGCAGAGAGATATCAAAGCTTATCTCGAGTTTTTTACTAAACAAAGGCGATTTATCACTGAATACGTCATAAGATGTACGTTCGTCAATAAGACGTTCACTCCCATTAAATCTGAGTCCATTTGCAAATGTGCTGGTGCTTAATGATAGGAAATAAATCAGGAAAAATCCGATATAATTGAAGTGTGGTTTCATAACATATTGAAAAAGGTGTTTTACTCGGTGCAAAAATAATCAATAATACGGATAGAAGAGTTCGAATTTGAAAAAATACAATAAGAGTAATCGTCTGGAGTGAAAAATAAGAGTTTATTGATTACTTCATACTCATTGATTGTGCAATATAATGTTGAATAACACAAATAGATGTAATTCTCGGTAGACTAGCAAAATAAAAGCTATATAATGCGCTTAAAAACATGATTAATGTTTTTTTTTGAGTCGATAACCCCTTTTTAACCCATTAATTAATCACGTAAATTGATATTTGAGGAAAGTTTCAAAAATCACCCTATTTATCATACAAATTATTCAGCGAATCAATCTAATCAATTCATGATTTCAAATGCGTGGGTTCTAATAAATACTAGAAATGCACATACAATAAGAATACTCAACTAAATATTAATCCTTAAATTTAAAAACAATTATTTTACGTATGAAACAAACAAAAATTTTGCGAACATTTTTGTTCGCGGCCTTTGGGGGAGCTTTAATGCTCATGTTTAATTCCTGCAGCAAAGATGAACCTTCAGGAAAGGACTTAGGTACAGTAAGCGGTATTGTTACCGATGGATTAGGAATGACTGTATCAGGTGTTAAGGTTGTGATACCAGGAGTTGATGGCACTGTAACCAGTGCATCAGATGGTAAATATGTAGTAGAAAAAGTGTCGATAGAATCACATACTATTACATTTTCTAAAGATGGTTACAAAACAACCAGTGCTACTGTTACAACCACTAAATTTAATGCTAATAAGCAGGCAACTGTAAACATCTCATTAGTGGAAGCACCCGCAAAAATTGTTGGGACTGTGGTTGATGCCCGCAATAGTAATGCTCCTCTTGCCGGGGTAACAGTAAGCGTCAGTGCTAACGAAAGTGCAGTAACCGGTGCTGATGGTAAGTATGAAATCAAAAATTTGCCGATTAGTGATTATACTGTAACATTTAGCAAAGCTGATTACGCACCAATTACCCGGACTGTAGGCAAAGATACCTTTGTAAACAATGCGGTAACTTTGGATGCAAGAATGGGGGGTGTCGAACTCTTGCCAGGTCTGATTGTGGAAGATTTACAAAAGGCTGATAAATGGTATTATAACGAATATCGTGGTGGTCGTAATGCAGATTCGTATCCTCATTGGGATTGGTCAACCGATTATATGAGCGCACTTGATTTCAGAGGAGCTTGGGACGAACAAAATGAAGGTACTACCCTTCAAATTCGGAATAATAGTGTAGAACAAAAAAATCCTGCCGATCTTGAACATTTCGATTCGTTTGTTTATGGAAGTAAAAAAATTACAGATGATAACAAGATACTTTCTTTAAGACTACGCACTCATGACGCTGATGCAACCTCACCCGCCTATTTCGGTGTTCAGGTGATTGATCTTTCTGTGTCCAATCCAACAACTGTAAAAATAGGAAGCACTAAAACACATGGATCGGGAGATTATGCTGATATTGATTTTGACCTTAGTGCGTATGTAGGAAAAGAGGTAATTGTTGCCATTGGAATCTATCGAAAAGAAACTGGTAATTATTGGAAACAACTTGTTCTTCGCGCAATCAGGTTTGCCGACAGAAAAGCAGAAGGTTGGAGCTGGCTACCAGGTACAGAAGCAATAAATAACTGGAAACTGACCAAAGAAATGGTGCGTTCAACAATGGCACAAACAAAAAAGAGCTTTACCGGTATAAGTCCTGTTAGCGGAAATCGTGATAGCTATAAAGATGCATACCGCTCGTGGAGAACAGTGAATCATGTGCTTACTGAATGGTCTTTCGTTCCTCTTAATAAAGATCCTGAGGTTTTTTCATTAGAAGGTTTCATATTAAAAACCCGTGGCAATACTGCTGTTGATACTCAAACACCTGAATCTTATTTATATGCAAAATTTGCAATTGCTTCAGGGAGCAATAAGTTGACACTTAAAACGAGAAATTTCGGAAGCAATTACACATTCTTTAAGCTTACTATAATTAAAGAAGACGGTACGGTTGCACACATTGCTCCGTCTTCCAATACGGCTCAAGAAGCTTCTACCGATGCCAATGGTTGCTGGAAATTTAAACATAATGCCGGTGGAGCTGCAAATCCAGAGGGATATGCTTCTTTCGTGTATGATTTATCTCAGTTTAACGGCAATAGTATTGTTACAGCATTCGGAGTATATAAGGGTGAATCAACAAATACAGACGAAAATAAACTTGTAATTTATAGTCTAAATATGAATTAAAAGAAAGTTTTCATAATCATATTTATCCGTTGCGTAGAAAAAATACGCAACGGATAAATCGATAAACAAAAAAATGATAAAATGAAAAAAATAGTTTTTTCTATTCTATGTTCTCTACTTGTACTTACTGCTTGTGGTAAGAGTCCCGATTCAGACCTTGACGGAGGAACAACAAATAGTATCGCTAAGCAAAATCTTCTTCGTGCAATAGAGATTACAGATAATGCTGTAAAGTGCTATTTTACAGGAGATGGTATGGCTATGGCAAGATATTACAATCCATATACTGGCGTTCGTTCCGAAGAAAAAGGAAGTGTGTGGATGTACACAAGTTCAATTGAAGCGGTTAATGCAATATTACATGCACTCCAAACACAAAAGAGCCATGGAGACACAGAACTTTATGATTTGCATTTCAACCGTTACACTCAGTTGCTCAGTAAACTTTATGAAAATGCAGCTTACTACAAAGGAACTTTTTCACTGACATCGTATACACAAACCAAGAAATGGTCAGTGTATGGTGTAGATAGAGGAGGATCCAAAGGATTGGCATTTGTTGAAGGAATCCATAATGTGTACGATGATCAGCAATGGCTTATAAGAGAACTCGTGGAAGCCTACAAACTGACTGGGGATATTACTTACCTTACAGAAGCTGAATATCTCACCGATTACGTACTCGATGGTTGGGACTGTGCACTTGATGCTAATGGCAAGGAATATGGAGGCATCACGTGGGGCCCTGGATATGTAACAAAACATTCGTGTAGTAATGGTCCGATGGTGAGTCCTTTAGTATGGTTGTACGAAATATACAAAGAGAAAGCTGACCAGATAACATATCGTTATATCGATGTTGATGGTAGTCGCAAAGCTATGAGCATGAAAAAAAGTGACTATTATCTAAAATTCGCAAAATCTGTGTATGATTGGCAGAAGAATAATTTGATGCGATCAGATGGAGTCTATTACGATATGATGGGTGGCTGCGATCCTGTATGCGATGTAGTCTACGAAACTGTAAATGGAGTTCAATATCGCAAACATGTTAACTTGCGCGATAAGGTTGGAACAGCTTATTCATATAATACAGGAACGATGCTTTCCGGAGGTGCTGACCTTTATCGGGCAACAGGTATGAGTACTTATTTAGATGATGCTACCAAGCTGACAAAAGCCAGTTTCGGATATTTTGCGAAGAAAGATGCTACAGTGACTGGATATTACACCTACGAGTTGAGTGGTTTCAATAACTGGTTCAATAATGTATTGATGCGTGGATATGTGGATGTATATCCTGCATTTAAAAATGCGTCAGCCTGCATTGGCAGTTTTCAACAGAATCTTGACTATGGGTACGAAAAGTTCCTTTACAAAAGTTTCTTACCAACAAATTTATTACTTGGTTGGAGTCGTGATAACAGTAATAATAGTATGGAAGGAATGTTTACATTTGCTTTTGCTACTGAATATGCAACATTAGCGCGTTATGAAATTGAGAAATAATACTAACTTTAATTTATATTAACATGATTAAAACACAGAATGAAAAGAAAATGCAGTCTTTGCGTTTTCAGACAATGATGCTATTGTTCGTATTCGTTTTTCCGTTGTCTTTATGGGCCCAAAATAAAGAAGTGACTGGGAAAATAACAGATATTAACAATGAGCCAATAATTGGGGCAAGTGTAATAGTAAAAAACATAAAAGGAGGAACTATTACTAATGTCTATGGCAGATACTCCATCAAAGTACCGGAGAATGCTACTTTGATATTTAAATATATCGGTCTTACTACAAAAGAAGAAAAGGTAGATAATCGTTCTGAAATTAATGTCGTGATGGCAGAGTTAGAAAACAATGCTCTTGATGAATTAGTAGTGGTAGGTTATGGTTCACAGAAAAAAGTGACCTTAACTGGATCTGTAGCTGGAGTTAAAGGCTCAGATATGATTAAAACAAAAAATGAGAATCCGCAAAATATGCTTACCGGTAAAATTGCTGGGGTACGTGTATGGCAAAAGAGTGCTGAGCCAGGATCGTTCAATGCCAATTTCGATATTCGTGGCATGGGTTCTCCGCTTGTTGTTATTGATGGTATACCACGCGAGACCAGTGATTTTCAACGTCTAAATTCAGAAGACATTGAAGATATATCGGTATTGAAAGATGCTTCTGCGGCTATCTATGGAGTACGTGCCGGAAATGGAGTGGTACTTGTTACGACCAAAAAAGGAACAAAAAATGGTAAGACAAAAGTAACTTACAACGGATCTTACACTTTACAACAGCCGTCAAAGATGCCTGCTCTAGCTGATGCTTTAGAAACAATGACTTTGTACAACGAAAAATCGATGAATAATATCAATGGAGGAAGTTTGATATATAAAGAAGCTGATTTTGAAGCATTCCGCAACGGTACCCGTCGTACAGCTGACTGGAATTCACTCATTTTCTCAAATGTATCACCTCAAAGTCAACATGATGTTAGTATCTCGGGAGGTAACGACAAAACTCAGTATTATGTTGGTATAGGATCTCTTTATCAGGAGGGTTTCTTCAAGTCTGGAGATTTGAACTATAAAAAGACGAATCTACGAAGCAATATCACCAGTAAAATAGCCAATGGATTAACGTTTGATTTAAATTTGAGCGGTGTAATCGATGAGCAACATAATCCATATTCTACTTCTAGTGATATTATTCGTAACTATTGGCGTCAAGGGGTGTTGTTCCCTGCTTATGCAGACAAGGAAAACACCATGTTGAATTACGACGGATTGGATCTTGAAGAAAATACGGTAGCTAAAATGACATCGGATATTTCTGGTTACCGCAAATATGGTCAAAAAAGCTTCCAATCGTCTGCATCGTTAAACTACGATTTAGGAACGGTTCTGCCGTTATTAAAAGGATTGTCTGCTAAAGTATTATACAGCTTTGATTATCGAATGAATAGCAATACTATTTTTCGTAAAGAGTATTATCAATACGCTTATAATGAAAGCACTGATTCATACACCAAGAAATTATACAATCCAAGCTCGCCCAATCAATTGCGAAGAGAATTTTATGATCAAAATCAAACCCTTGGTCAGTTTTTGTTGAATTACAACCGAACTTTTGGTAATCATACAGTTAGTGGTGTCTTTGGATTTGAAACTCAAAAAAACGTTCGCGATAATTTTTATGCACAACGTAATCTTGCATTTGCAACAGACTATCTTTTTGCAGGAGTAGCAACCGATCAGATTGGAGCTATGTCCTCTTCTAATGCTGATCTTCGCGAAGTTGCTTATGCAGCAATGATTGGACGTTTAAATTACGCGTATGGAAGTCGGTACATTGCCGAAGTGCAATTCCGTCGTGATGGAAGTTCCTACTTTGCTAAAGGTCATCAATGGGGATTCTTCCCATCAGCATCGTTGGGATGGCGTATTTCGGAAGAACCGTTATTCAAATCAATCGAAGCACTTTCATTTGTCAATCAATTGAAATTGCGTGCCAGTTACGGAGAATTAGGAAATGATGAGTCGGCAGCGTATGGTTGGGTTTCCGGTTACGATTACCCTTCTACAAGCGGGAATTCAGAAAAAGGATATTATAATCAATATGCTCCTGGATACATGTATGGAGGTAAATTTGTGTATGGAGCAACTCCAAGAGCACTTTCGTATGAAGCTGCAACTTGGGCCAGATCTCGCACTTTTGATATTGGAGTAGATTTCGAAGGTTGGAATGGGTTGTTCGGTTGTTCATTGGATTACTTTGATCGTCAACGTGACCAACTACTTGCCAGACCTAGAGGAGACCTGCCTACAACAGTAGGAGCCGATGCCCCACAGGAAAATTTAAATAGTGATCGTCATTTTGGACTTGATCTGGAACTTTCGCACCGGAATAAAATAGGAAACTTTCAATATCGGGTTAAAGCTATTGGTTCCATTACTCGTCAAAAATGGTTGCTAGATGTTGAAAAAAATCCAGCAGGTAACTCGTACGACAAGTGGCGTAATGATAATACAAATTATCGCTATCAGGGAATTCAATTCGGATATGAGAGTGCCGGACGATATTCCGGTTGGGAAGATATAAGAACATATCAAATATATAAAGACAGGGATTTGTTACCTGGTGATTATAAGTATACAGATTGGAATGGTGATGGTGAAATAAATAGTTTGGACGAACATCCTTACGCATATGATCAAACTCCATGGGTAAACTATAGTTTTAGCTTAGACTGTTCTTATAAAAATTTTGATTTGAATGTATTGTTTCAGGGTTCGGCACTAGGTTCAATGGAGTACAAAGAACCTCTTTACTCGATATGGGGTAGCAACGGTGGAGGAACACTTACGCAATATCTTGATCGTTGGCATCCAGTAGATCCAACAGTGGACCCTTATGATCCAAATACGAAATGGGTTAGTGGATATTATGGTTACACAGGACGCTATCCAATGGGAAATTCGGAATTTAATCGTGTTAGTACGGCTTACTTACGTCTTAAGAGTGTCGAGTTGGGTTATACTTTGCCAAAAATAAAAGCTCTTTCGTCGTCCAGCTTACGGATATTTGCAAATGCCTATAATTTGTTTACTCTGACGGGAGTTAAATTTGTTGATCCTGAACATCCAGACGATGATCTGGGTAGATTATATCCTCTTAATAAGACTTACACTTTTGGGTTGTCTCTATCGTTTTAATACAAACACTAAATAGATATGAATATGATACAGATGAAAAAAATATTTATACTGCCTTTAATTGGCTTACTTCTCTTCACGGCTTGCAATGATTTGGACATTATGCCTAAGAACGTCATTACCGACGATAATTTGCTATCCAATGAAGCTGGTATGGAAATATACATGGCGCGGATGTACAGTAGCATGCCGTTTGAGGATTTTAAATACATGCCTCAATGGGGGATTAATTTTAATTCGTGGTTGGGTGCTATTGGCATAGAAGGAACCGGAGAAGCGTTGAACCGTGACGGAATTTGTTCTGCATTTACAGGAGAAGACACTCCTTATTGGGGACAAGCATTTACTCTCTTACGTTCGGCTAACCATTTATTAGAAACTTTGCCTCAATATAAGAGTGCTTATAAAGAAGAAACCTATAACCACTATTTGGGAGAGGCTTACTTTGTTCGTGCGACTGTATTTTACGCTATGGCACGACGATTTGGTGGAGTACCACTGGTAACTAAAGTTATACAATATCCTGCGGAAGCTGATCAGCTGGAAGTGCCGCGTGCCAGCGAAAAGGAAACATGGGATCAAGTGCTTGCCGATTTCGACAAAGCAACTGAGCTATTACAGTCTAAAAGTCCTAAAACCGGATATGCCAATAAATATGTGGCATTGGCTTTCAAATCAGAAGCAATGTTATATGCTGGAAGTGTTACAAAATATAATGAAACCGTTTCAGGTCGGTTGACCGGATTTGGTCAGAAAACTGGAGTCCGTGTAATCGGTTTTGCCGAAGATGAATGGCAATCAGCTTCAAAGAAATATTTTACTGAAGCCTACAATGCTGCTAAGAAAGTGATGAAAGACGGTGGATATTCTCTTTACAAGAAAAAATGGTCAGCAACAGATCGTGAAGCTCAATATCAAAATATGGTAGATATGTTTAGCGATCTTACAAGTCCTGAAAATATATATGTAAAAGAATACCAGTATCCAACTATGACTCATGGATTTGATGCATATAACGCTCCGTTTATTTTTCGTGCACCTTTAGCGTCTGGGACTTGCCCTTCATTGGATTTTCTTGAATTGTTCGATGGATTTGATCGTTACCCGGACGGCACGGTAAAAGTTACTGACGGAAATTCTAACAATCAGGGGAAATACCTGATGTTTGATACTCCAATAGACTTTTTCAAAAATGCTGAACCACGATTACGTGCCTATGTGATTTTCCCTGGTGATATGTTCAAAGGCAAGGAAATTGAAATTCGTGCCGGGGTTTACACAGGATCTGCGCCTGTTAGTTCTTTGTTTAGTGATTATTCTTACAACAATGCCGGAACATTGTATCAGCATTTGGACGCTTACAAACAGTCTCCTAAAAAATTATATCTTAGTCCAAGGCAAGAAAATAGTCAGGAGTTGGTTCCATACAACGGTGGTACAATTACAGCTGCCGGAGCAAATGGTCCTTTTTACGACAATGGAGAAGGATGTTTGACAGGATTATACGATCGTAAATGGCTGAATTCAGATCCGTCATTTGTGCAAGGTGAAGGAAAGTCAGCTCAACCGTTTATCCTTATGCGTTATGGAGAAGTGTTGCTTAATGCCGCTGAGGCTGCAGTAGAATTATCATTAGCGGGGGTTACTTCTCCAGATGGAGATAATTTAATGCAAGTGTCTACAAATGCTGTAAATCAGATTCGTGAACGTGCCGGTGCAGATTTATTGACTGCGAATATCACTTCGACAGAAGCCGGACGTAATATAGTAAGAAAAGAGCGAAGGAAAGAGCTTAGTCTGGAACATAAAACGCGTTGGGATTTACGTCGTTGGCGTGTATGGCATTACGAGGGAAGAGATGGTTTCTGGGGCGAAACACGTAATAAAGATTCTTATAGTAACAGTTCTCGGTATCGCTTCCGTGGTTTATATCCATTTTTGTCAACAGCTACCGGCAAATACTTTTTCGATGCTCACTTCCAATGGGTAAGCCAAAGAACCTTCGAATACAATATTGTTGATTACTATTTCTCAATTCCAGGAGGAGAAGTGTCGAAAAGCTCAGTAATAGATCAACAACCAAACAGATAATAAATAACATGAAAAAAATAAAGAATATGAAAAAAATAGCATTTTATATTTTCCTGTGTGGACTGTTTACTTTTACTTCTTGCAATTTGTTAGAGGTGGATAATTATGCTGCGCCCGCCGAAACGCTGCAAGGAGATGTTGTAGATGTTGCAACAGGTGACCCTGTACTTACCGATCAGGGTAGCGAAGGGATTCGTGTACGTTTAACTGAACTCAGTTTTGGGGATAATGTAACTCATAACCCCGATTTCTTTTGTATGCCAAACGGATCGTTTCAAAATACCAAAATATTTAAAGGTAACTATAATGTTCGTATAGATGGTCCATTTATTCCACTAATTCGTGAGGATGAACGTGGCGTGCCACTTGCTGATGAGACTAAAACTTTAGATATTAAGGGAGTGACAAAAGTGAAATTTGAAGTGCAGCCCTTTTTAAAAGTAGAATGGGTCAGCGAACCTACAGTAACGAATGGCAAAATTATAGCAAAGGTTCGCGTCACTCGAGGTGTTTCAGAAAGCGATTTTCAATCAAAAATCGAACCAATGGGAGGGTACAGTAGTAGCTTTCTAAATGTAACAGATGTTCAGTTGTTTGTAAGTTATTCGTCGAGCGTTGGTTATCGTGCCCGCGACGATCGTTGGTCAAATAAAATTGAATATTCAGGTTCCACATTTAGCTCATTGTTGGGTAAAACGATTACAATAGAGTCAAATGGAGATATACCTTCCGGACGTACCGTTTTTGTGCGTGCTGCATCACGTATTAATTATGATACTCCAAAAGGTAGTGGTACTCGCCGTTGGAATTACAGCGAGCCATCGGAAGTTATTATTCCTTAGGGGAAATATAACAAGTAATAAGATTAATCTACAAGGTTTATAACAATAAATCTTGTAGGTTTTTTTTGTGAATTGTTCAGAAAATATGTAACTGATTGCTTTCTCCTCAACTCTGAAATTGTGATAAGAAATCAACCAAACTATTTATTTCTGTATGGTTTTCATATAAATAGAGAGGAAATATATCTTTTGCTCCATCTTATTTTTTCTAAAACACAACTTTTTCGATTGAGTCTTTACTAACAGAACTCTGTCATTCTCTGACCTTTTTTTGGCTTTCAAGCGTCATTGATAGGCAATAAAAATTCCCGTAAAATCTTGATTTTACGGGAATTTTCTTAGCTTTTCCACTATTTGTCTCTAGTGTTAAGCGGTACGGACGGGGAATGAACTTTCCTTTTTAGTATCCCTATTTATCAATACGTTCTGTTTTTGTGTGATCTATTTGTTCCGATTTAGCCCCAAATTCAGGAGTTGCAATTTGGCTGCTTTTGAATTTGATATGAGTGGTAATTATCTCATGGTCAAAGTTATAAAATAAATTTTGGATGAGCTAATGGGTTGATAGTTATGGTTCGATTATGGAAAATGAAAGAACATCGCAAAACAATGATTATTATGAAAACACTAGTCTGTAAATAAACGATCAGTAATTTTAATCCACTATAAATAAGGTTATCAATCTGATTCGGCACTTTAAAGTAGATAAGTAATGAAGTATGCCAACTTTATTGTTAAATCGCAGTTCAATGGCAATTACTTTAGTTATTCGAAATGGACGAAATTGCACAAACAAATAAAAATAGATTACTTTTGCCTTCGAAATGCACTTTAGTAATCGTATTTTTATTATTTTCGCCTTTAAATCTAATTAAATAAGACAATCTGTATTGAATTATAATGGAAGAACACATTTTAATTGAGGAACTTAAGCGGGGAGATAGAAAAGCTTTCACGTTGTTATTCAATCGATACTATAAAGATTTAGTTCTGTTTGGAGGTAATTTTCTTCCAAACAGAGATTTTTGTGAAGATATTGTTCAAACTGTTTTTTTAAAATTATGGAGAGATAGAGAAAGTATCATGATTGAGACGTCGTTGAAATCATTTTTATTGAAATCAGTTCAAAATAGTTGCTTAGATGAAATTCGACACAAAGGAGTTGTACGAGTGCATGAATCGCATTCGCAGATATTTAACGCCTCAGACAATATCGATACCGAGAACTACATTCTTTATTCTAACCTGCAAGGCCATTTAAATGAAGCTTTGACTAAATTGCCAGAGGCGTGCAGAATTGCATTCGAAATGAGTCGATTGGAAGGGTTGAAGTACAGAGAAATTGCGGATAAACTTTCGGTTTCGGAACGAACTGTGGATGTCAGAATTGGGAAAGCTTTAAAATTAATACGTCAGCATTTGAAAGAATTTTTAATAATGATTATTTTATTGTGGTGCAGTTCTAAATGATTGAGAATATAAAACTTAAATTTTATTAAATAAATGAGGTAGTCGTATTACAATACGTCTTATAGTTAGAAAGATAAATGCATGTATAAAGAAGATAACATAGAAGCAATAATTGCAAAGTCTATTTCTGGAAAAATAACTCAGGATGAAAATGCTGTGCTCCGGAAATGGATAGATGAAAGTCAACTAAACCAAGATTATTATAAGGAACTTGTAAATATATGGCAAGTATCGCATCCTGCCTTCTCACCGGACGATATTGATGTTGCAAAAGCAGAAAGAAAAGTTCTTGAACAGATACGAGAAAAGAAATTTGTCAATTCTAAATTATTTATGGTTTGGCAGCGTGTAGCAGCCGTTATGATTATACCTATTTCCGTATTTTTTGGCTATATGTTATATCAACAACCGTTTCATTCTACAAAAATTGCTTTTCAGGAAATTACATCACCATTCGGTATGAGTTCAAAAGTTGACTTACCCGATGGTTCTACAGTGTGGCTAAATTCCGGCAGTAAGTTAAAGTATCCAGTAGTATTTACTGAGCATGAGCGTAAAGTTTATTTATTAGGAGAGGCTTTTTTTAAAGTGCATTCAGACAAAAAACACCCTTTTATTGTTTCTACGGCTAAACTCGACGTGAAAGCAACTGGAACACAATTTAATGTGGAAGCATATCTGTCTGATAGTGTTACTGCTGTTACGTTGATTCGCGGAAAAGTAAGCGTAACTATGTCAGATCATAGAAACGAGCAACTGGAACCTAATCAAAGATTAATTTTAAATTCAAACTTAAATTCATATCATGTTATCCAAACAGATGCGCACTGGGGTATGTGGAAAGATGGCATTTTGGCATTTAGGGATGAATCGTTAGAAGATGTTTTTAAACGAATAGGAAGAACCTACAATGTGGATATTAAAGTAAAAGACCCCGTTGTGGCCCGACAAATATATAGAGCTACGTTTGAAGGAGAGTCTTTTGATGAGATACTACGGTTGCTGAAAATCTCTGCGCCAATTAGATATAAGAGAATTGAAAGAGTAGAAAGAAAAGGGCAATCGGACAAAGAATATAAGAAAGAACAAGTAGAGGTCTATAGTTCTAACTAGAGAAATACAGTCTCAAAGAAACCCTACATAAAAATTACATTTATCTGTTCTTTTTATGTGGGGTTTCTTTTTTTAAACGTCTTTTCTGTGTGAGTTGATAAAAGGCTTATTGTTTTTTATAGAACTCAACTCATATTAACCCTTAAATCAGAGAAGAAATGAAGCCAGAAACATGACGCCCTCCATCCGCACAAGATATAGTTATCCAAACTATATTGATTCTCAATTATTTAAAATATTATATTAAATTAACCGTCTAGTATATATGAATTCATCATTTAAAAATGAAATTAATCAAGCAAGGAATATTTTCGATTGGATCAGTAGTCGAAAAACCTGTATGATTCTGATTTTGTGTTGTATAATGCAGATCAGCACAAAAGCTTTTTCTCAAAACACAGTTCTGTCATTGGATTTAAAAAATGTTTCAATTGAACAAGTCTTGAATGAAATTGAAGCTAAGACAAGCTACCGATTTTTATATAATAAAGATTTGGTAGATCTTAGTGCTAAAGTTTCAATAGTAGTTAAGCAAAAAAGTGTATCTAAAATTTTAGATCAAGTTTTAGTAGGGACTGACATTACAAGTAGTATAAATGGTAAACAAATTGTATTGTCTAAAATAGAAAAAAAGTCAACAACTGAAAGTCTTAAAAAAGTAAATGGTGTTGTTACCGATGATAAGGGTGAACCAATTATTGGTGCTACCGTAGCAGTTGCTGGTGTATCGACAGGCACTATAACTGATGTTCGTGGTAACTTTGTCATAAATACTCAAAGCGATGGACAGTTGAAAATATCTTACATTGGTTATGAAACCAAAATTGTAGCAGTAAATAATCAATCGCAACTTCGGGTAACACTTATTGAAAATACAAAATTACTCAATGAAGTAGTAGTTGTTGGGTTTGGTACACAAAAAAGAGCTAATTTAACTGGTGCAGTTTCGACTGTGAATGCTAAGGATTTAGATTCACGACCCGTAGCTAACGTAGCTCAGGCTTTACAAGGAATAGCTCCAGGATTAAATATCTCGCAAAATAGTGGTAGTTTAGAAAGTAGACCAACTATCAATATTCGCGGTTTAGCAACCATAGGAAAAGGTTCTTCCGGAAATCCACTCATCTTAATTGATGGAATGGAAGGAGATATCAATACCGTGAATCCGAATGATATTGATAATATCTCTGTATTGAAAGATGCTGCAGCCTCATCTATCTATGGTTCGCGCGCACCATTTGGAGTTATTTTAGTAACTACTAAAAAAGGGGTTTCAGGAAAAATGCAGGTTACTGCAAGCGCTAACTTCCGTTATAATGAACCGATTAATTTACCGCATCAAATGGATTCATATACATTTGTCAACTATATTAATACGGCAAGCAGAAATTTAGGCAATGGTGACTTCTTTAAACCAGATCAGGTACAACGTGTTTTAGACTATCAACAAGGTAAGTTGGGTAAAAAAACGATTATTGCTGATCCGAATAATCCAAATCACTGGGGAGATGGTTATAGTTTTGGAAATGACAATGTAGATTGGATAAGAGCAGTTTATAAGACATCAACTCCTTCGCAAGATTACTCTGCGAGTGCGAGTGGAGGTACCGAAAAATTAAACTATTATTTATCTGGTAATTTCACAAATACTGAAGGATTCATGAAGCTTAATCAAGATACCTATAAACGTTATTTGTTGAATGCAAAAATAAATGCTAAGTTATCAGATTGGGCTTCGATTTCATACTCTGGACGTTTCACCAGAGAAGATTATACCAGACCAGCAGCCTTGGGTAATAACTTATATGGTAACTTAGGACGTCAAGGCTGGCCAACATTGCCGCTTTATGATCCTAATGGGTATCTCTATTCTTCACCTTCGCCAGCTTTGGCACTTAGAGATGGGGGTAGAGATAAATCTCAGTACGACTGGAATTTTCAACAGTTGAGTCTTACTTTGGAGCCTATAAAAGGATGGAAGATTATTGCAAGTGCTAATTATAAAATTGGTGACGAGTTCCGTAGCTGGTATGTACTGCCAACGTATAACCACGATGTAAATGGTGTTCCATATTTCTCACCTCAAGGTTGGTATATTGGCGATAACACCAATGTTCATGAACAAGCAAACCGCATCAACTATTTTACTCCAAACATTATTACAGAGTACACTAAATCAATAGGCAAGCATAATGCTAAGTTGATGGTTGGTTATCAGTCGGAAAAAAATCAGGAAAGAAATCTCGGATTAACTCGTTTGGGAGTTATGGTTCCAGATAATCCTATTGTTGATATTACCTCTGGAACGGATAATAGTGGAAAAATAGTTGCACCAAGTGTAAATGGAATGTATAGAGAGTGGTCCACACAAGGTGTTTTTGGTCGTGTAAACTACGATTATGATGGACGTTACTTGCTTGAAGCTAATCTTCGTTACGATGGTACCTCTCGTTTCCGTAAAGAAAATAGATGGAAATATTTCCCATCAGCATCAGCTGGATGGAATATAGCTCGCGAAGCGTTTTGGTCGCCAATAGCTGGCACTGTTAATTTGTTTAAATTAAGAGCTTCTTACGGTAATTTAGGGAATCAAAATACTGATGAATGGTTTCCAACCTATCAAACAATGCCATTTAGTGCCGCCAGTAGTGGTTGGTTGATTAACGATACTAAACAAAATACTTCATCAGCTCCTGGATTAATTAGTTCTGCACTTACCTGGGAGCAAATTAAAACCTATGATGGAGGCTTTGATTTAGGCTTATTTAATAACCGGCTAACCTCTTCATTTGATTATTTTATCCGTTATACAAATAACATGATAGGTCCTGCTCCGGAACTTCCTGTTACTTTGGGAACTAGTGTTCCAACTACAAACAACACCGACTTGAAAACTTCAGGTTTTGAATTATCTGTAGGCTGGCAAGATCGTTTGAAAAATGGTTTCGGTTATAGTGCAAAACTTGTACTTTCAGATACTAAAAGTAACATTACAAGATACCCTAATCCCACGCTAGATCTGGGTCAGTATTATGCCGGACAAACATACGGTGAAATTTGGGGATATAAAACTATTGGCATAGCTAAGACCCAAGCTGAAATGGATGCGCATTTGGCAACTATGAAGAACGGTGCTCAGAATGCCATTGGTACTAACTGGAAGGCCGGTGATATCATGTATGCGGATGTAAATGGTGATGGAAAAATCGATAATGGGACTAATACATTGGGAAATCATGGTGATTTTGTTGTTATCGGAAATAATACCAATCGTTTCAGTTTTGGGATTGATTTAAGTGCAGATTGGAAAGGATTCGATTTTAGAGCATTTTTCCAAGGTGTAGGAAAAAGAGATTACTGGCAAGGCAGCCCTTATTTCTTTGGTGCTTCAGGCGAAGGTGTTTGGGGAGCTGTAAGTTTTGTGCAACACATTGACTATTTCCGCGATGCTACCGATCCGCTTGGTGCAAACCTAAATAGTTATTATCCTCGTCCACTACTAGGAAATAATAAAAACATACAAACTCAAAGTCGGTATTTACAGAATGGCGCCTATCTAAGATTGAAGAATTTACAGCTGGGTTATAGTATTCCTGCTAAAATCACACACTTAGTAAAGATTCAAAAATGTAGAATTTTCGTTTCCGGAGAAAATATTTTTACAGCAACAAAGCTGGCTAGCATGTTTGATCCTGAAACAATCGATGGAGGGGATAATAAAAATGGAGATGCATACCCATTGTCGAAGGTGTATTCTGTTGGTTTGACTGTTAACTTTTAAATTTTAGGAAAATGAACTCAAAAAAAATAATATTATTAATGGGGGTTATAGGCCTATTCATTATGTCTTCGTGTTCGAATGACTTTTTAGATAAACAGCCTATATCAAGTCTAACTCCGGAGAGTTACTTGCGGGCAGAAACTGATTTAGCATCGTACAATATCAAGATGTTTGAAGACTTTCAGGTTTTCCAAACAGAAGGAAATCCTTTTGCCCAAGACAATGGCACAGATGTTATGGCTTCACGTGGATATGAAAATAAGTTTGTGCCTGGTCAGTGGAAAGTACCACAAGGAGGTAGCGAATGGTACTTTAATCAGATTTATAGCTGTAACTACTTTTTGCAAAATGTTTTGCCAAGGTTTAAAGCCAATACATTAACTGGAGATCCTGCTCAGATTAAGCATGATATTGGAGAGATGTATTTAATTAGAGCTATGGTTTATTTTAGAAAGTTGAAATTTTTTGGCGATTTTCCAATAATAAAAACAACTTTACCGGATAATAAAGCAATCTTAACTGCTGCTAGTAAACGCGCTCCGCAAAATGAAGTTGCCCGATTTATTATTGCCGATCTTGACTCTGCTATTTTATTAATGAAACCGACTGCTCCTGATGGAGCTAGAAATCGATTGTCACAACCATGTGCTCAGTTGATGAAATCGCGTGTGGCTTTGTATGAAGCAACTTGGTTGAAGTATTTCAAAGGAACAGCCTTCGTGCCTAATGGAGCAGGATGGCCTGGAGCAACCAAAGATTACAATGCCAGTTATAAATTTCCTAGTGGATCTATAGATACAGAAATTGATTATTTCTTGACTCAGGCTATGGCTTCAGCAAAGATAGTTGCAGACGCTACTCCACTTGTTAGCAATAATATGGTTATTCAACAATCAACAACAGATCCGGTAAATCCATATTGTGCAATGTTTAGTGATATTGATATGTCTAAATTCAGTGAGGTCTTATTTTGGCGTCGTTATGATTTAGCCCTTGGTGTAACCAACGGTATTGCAGCTGAAATAGGAAAGGGTAATAGTGGAAGAGGTTTTACAAGAGGTTTCGTTGAAAGTTTCGTAATGGCTAACGGATTACCTATTTATGCCCCAGGGTCTGGATATGCAGGTGATGATTCTATACAACTTGTACGTAAAGACAGAGATGGTCGTTTGCAGTTATTTTTAAAGCAACCAAAGCAGTTGAATATTCTCTATAGATCTCCTTTAGGAACGCACTCTACACCAGTTGAACCGTATCCGGATATTTTGAATGTTTTAGGTAATGCAGATTATCCTACTGGTTATGCAAATCGCAAAGGATTAAATTACGATGAAGCTTTATGTGGTAATGGCAAAAGTTATGAAGGTGAAATCGTTTTTAGAGCTGTAGAAGCATATCTGAATTACATGGAAGCTAGCTACGAAAAAACCGGAATTTTAGATGCTGATGCTCAGAAATATTGGAAAGCAATCAGAACCAGAGCTAATGTGGATCCTGATTATCAAAAAACGATTGATGCAACTGATCTTTCTAAAGAAGCTGCAAATAATTGGAGTGTATATTCAGGAGGTGTTATGGTTGATAAAACACTGTACAATATTCGGCGTGAGCGTATGTGCGAATTATTAGCAGAAGGCTTCCGCGATCAGGATTTACGTAGATGGAGATCTATGGATCAAATGATTACAACATCATATCATATCGAAGGATTTAAACTTTGGGGGCCAATGAAAAATTGGTATGCTCCAGGTACATTAACTTATGGTATTGGCGACGCAAGTACTGTTTCATCACCGTTAGTTAGTTTGTACTTAAGAACATATGAGAAGACAACTACTTCTCTTGTTTATGGTGGATATAAATGGGCTATGGCACATTATCTGCAACCGCTACCTATTCAGCAGTTTTTAATAACAACCGATGATGGTAAAGATGTTACTAAATCTCCTCTTTATCAAAACCCGGGATGGCCTACAACTCCAAATGTGGGAGCAACCTTTTAATTTCAGAAGTTTCTACAATCTATTCTTAAAGTTGTGATTGTACATTTTTTAAGGAGGTTGTCTTTCCAGTAAAGACTTCCTCCTTATTTTAAACTGCATATCTATACTGCATACCAATGTTTACTCAGGAATCAATATACTGAAATATTAGAATCTCCATAATTTAAATAATGCGTTATAAGTACTAAATGTTAGTGCACAGGCTTGTTATGCTTTGTCTTATTGACTCTTATTACCTACAAAGAGCCTTTTGTTCTTATGCTGTAACTCACAAATAAATACAAATAAACAACAAATTAAACCGGCCCTATTGACTCATAGTTTCAGAGAAACCCCACATAAAAAATACATTTATCTGTATTTTTTATGTGGGGTTTCTTTTTTTAAACGTCTTTTCTGTGTGAGTTGATAAAAGGCTTATTGTTTTTTATAAAACTCAACTCATATTAACCCTTAAATCAGACAAGAAATGAAGCCAGAAACATGACGCCATCCATCCGCACAAAATATAGTTATTCAAACTATATTGATTCTCAATTATTAAAAATATTATATTAAATTAACCGTCTAGTATATATGAATTCATCATTTAAGAATGAAATTAATCAAGCAAGGAATATTTTCGATTGGATTAGTAGTCGAAAAACCTGTATGATTCTAATTTTGTGTTTTATCCTGCAAATCAGCACAAAAGCTTTTTCTCAAAACACAGTTCTATCATTGGATTTAAAAAATGTTTCAATTGAACAAGTATTGAATGAAATTGAAGCTAAAACGACTTATCGATTTTTGTACAATAAAGCTGTGCTAGATCTTAATCGTAAAGTAACAATTGTATCAAAACAACAAAGCATATCTAAAATTTTAGATCAGGTTTTAGAAGGGACTGGAATAACAGCAAGTTTCAATGAAAAACAAATTGTATTGACTAAAGTAAATAAAAAAACAACTTCGCAAACGACGAATAAGATGAGCGGTGTTGTAACAGATATAACTGGAGAACCTATTATTGGTGCACAAATAATAGTGAAAGGAACAAAGTTCGCAACAATAACTGATTATACTGGTAAATTCTATTTGGATATACCCAACCAATCTACATTAACTGTTTCGTATATTGGATACATACCTCAAGATGTCAAAGCAGAATCATCGGATTATCTAAAAATTGAGTTAGTTGAAGATACAAAAGCACTGGATGAAGTAGTTGTGGTTGGTTATGGAACGCAAAAGAAACTTACTACCATTGGCGCCCAATCCAGCATTACAGCAAAAGAACTTAAATCACAACCAATTGCAAATATATCAAATGCTATTGCGGGAAGAGTAGCAGGTATTATTGGTGTCCAAAGAAGTGGCGAGCCAGGCTATGACGGTTCTGCAATTTATATTCGTGGAATATCTACCTTTACAAACAGTAGTCCATTAGTTCTTGTAGATGGAGTTGAGCGTGATTTTGCAAATGTTGATCCCGAGGATATCGCTAGTTTTTCTGTTTTGAAAGATGCATCTGGAACTGCTGTTTATGGAGTTAGAGGTGCTAACGGCGTTATAATAATTGAAACTAAAAAAGGAGAAACAGGTAAACCTAAAATAAAGTTTCAAATTAATGAGGGAATTACCCAATTTACAAAATTACCCACATTTGCCGATGGTGTTACATATATGCAGATGGCAAACGAAGCATACAAAAACAGTAATCCTAATTCCAAAATCCCTCTATACTCCGATGTAGCTATACAGAAAACAGGTGATGGATCAGACCCTGATCTTTATCCAAATGTAAATTGGATCAAGGAACTGTTCAAGCAATCAGCACACAATCGTCGTATTAATATGAATGTGAATGGCGGTTCTGAAAAGGCTAAATACTATTTGTCATTAGGATATTTTAACGAAACAGGAATGTATAAAGCTGACAATATGTCTGCATATAACTCAGCGTTAAGCTATAATCGATATAATTTCACCAGTAATTTAACATTGCAAATGCTTGCGCACACGAAATTAGATTTTGGAGCATCAGGATGGATATCAGATGGTAACTATCCAGGGTCAAGTTCAGGTAGCATTTGGAATGCCGCTTATACATTGCCTCCTATCGCAATACCTCCACGATATTCTAATGGTAACATGTCAGGAACCCGACAAGGCGATGTATCAAACCCTTATTATCTTTTAACACAAACAGGTTACAATAGTGAGTTAAGAAGCCAGTTATGGTCAAATATCCGTGTAACTCAAGATTTAAGTCCTTTGCTTAAAGGATTATCCATTTACGGTATGTTTGCTTTTGACAATTACAATTCCCACACAATTTCCAGAACAAAAACTGTTGATAGATATTTAGCCACTGGAAGAGATCTTAACGGAAATTTAATTTTTGAGCAAGTAGCTCTTGGCTCCGGTTATTTGGGATATAACCGAACTAATGGTGGTAACCGACAATTCTACGAAGAAGCTGCTTTGAATTACTCTAATACTTTTGGGAAACACGAAGTGGGAGGACTTTTCTTATATAACCAAAGTGATAAAGTAGATGCCTTTGCGGGAGATTTTATAGCTTCAATTCCAACACGCTTTCAAGGGTTAGCCTCAAGAGTAACTTATTCGTATGATAGAAAATACATGACGGAGGTAAATCTTGGATATAATGGATCGGAAAATTTTCAAAAAGGTAAACGATTTGGTCTGTTTCCTTCCTTTGGACTTGGTTGGGTAGCTTCGAGCGAAAAATTCTTTCAGCCAATAGCCAATGTAATTGAATTCTTGAAATTCAGAGGTTCTTATGGAATAGTTGGTAATAGCACTATTGGTGGTCGCCGCTTTGCATACATATCAACAGTAACAAACACTAGCGATTACTCTTTTGGGCAAACTACAGATAATAAGTATACTGGATTAGATATCGGAGACTATAGTGCTGATGTATCTTGGGAGAAATCAAAGAAACTAAACTTGGGTATTGAAACACGTGCTTTGAAAGGTTCACTTTCACTAACAGTTGACTTGTTTCAAGAAAACAGAACAGGTATCTTCCTCCAACGTGGAGATTTACCGGTGTATGCCGGTGTAAGAACCTCACCTTGGGGCAATTTAGGGGAGATATACAATAAAGGTATTGATGCAACATTTTTATATAACAAACAACTAAACAAAGATTTATCTATTGAATTTCGTGGAAACTTCACATGGAATCGTGCAACTATTGTCAATAACGCAAATGCACCATGGCCTTACCCATGGCAACAACCGGTTGGACGAAAATTAGGTCAACGATTTGGATTGACAGCATTGGGTCTATTCCAAAGTAAAGATGAAATAGCCAACAGTCCACACCAAACAGGAGATATTCAACCTGGTGATGTCAAGTACAAGGATTTAAATGGAGATGGAAAAATTGATAATTACGATGCAGGTCCAATAGGCTATGGTTCTATACCCGAAATGGTATATGGATTTGGACCTTCTATCAGCTACAAAGGATTTGCTGTAGGCGGTTGGTTTAAAGGAATCAGCAATGTTGATATTTCTGTTGGGGGTGAAGGATTTCAACCATTTTCACAGCAAGGGTCACGTGGAAATCTGATGAACAACATCACCGATAGATGGACGCCAGCAGATCCAGGCAACAATCATGTTTATCCGAGATTAACTTATCCATCATCAACAAATTCTAATTACGTTGGTAGTACATGGTGGTTAAGAAATGGAGCATTTTTGAGACTTCAAAATGTGGAACTAAGTTATACATTCCAACAAAAGAAATTATTAAAATCAATTGGATTGACAAACTTAAGAATATATATGATTGGTTATAATATGGTGACATTCAGCAAATTCAAAGAATGGGATGTGGAACTTGGAGATGGAAAAGGTGCTAGTTACCCTTTGACTAAATCATTCAATTTTGGTCTAGAATGTCAACTATAATAACCTCCATAATAAATCACGATTAAATAGAATAATATGAAATCAAAAAAAAATATATATATATGTTTTTTGCTCCCTTTTCTTTTTGGGTGCAGTGGCTATCTTGATCAAGTGCCAAATGATAGACAAACGATAGAACAGGTTTTTGCAAAAAAACTACCTTCTGAAAATTATCTTGCGAATGTATATACTTACGTTCCCGATTTAACAGCTATACAGGGCTCTGTGCCTTGGACAGGAAACGTAGATGAGTTGGAAGTCACTTGGCAAAAATATGACCCATTTAAGCTAAATAGCGGCAACTGGAATGCTTCAAATGCTCCTAATGCTACATGGGGAAATTATTATAAAGGAATTCGTTCTGCTACCTACTTTATAAATCATATAGATGGAAATCCTGAAATTTTACAATTATCTGGACAACAATTAATTGATCAATATAAAGCAGAAGCACGTTTCTTAAGAGCTTATTTTTATTTCTTGCTTATGCAGCAATACGGTCCCGTTGTTATTGTTGGCGATAAAGAATTAGCCGTGGATGCACCAACCTCAAGCCTTCAAATAGCAAGAAGTCCTTATGACTCTTGTGTTGCATATGTTGTGAAGGAGTTGGATGCAGTGGCACCAACTTTACTAACAAAAGAAGAAGAGGTTTTATCTGAGAAAGATCAAGGAAGAGCTACGTTAGGAGCGGCTTTGGCATTAAAAGCTCGGCTTTTGCTTTATGCTGCAAGCCCTGAATATAACGGGAATACTGATTTGGCTAATTTCAAAAATCAAGATGGCACTCCTCTAATTTCGCAAGTTTATGACAAGGAAAAATGGAAAAAAGCCGCCGATGCAGCTAAAGCCGTAATTGATTTGAATAGTTATCAGCTTTATGCAGATCCTTCTGGCGATGCTGTTAAATCATATCGAGACGTATTGCTTAAAGCTTGGAACGATGAGGGTATTTTTGTAAGAAAAAATAACGGGTTAAGTAGTTATGATATTCATTGTTCTTTACGTTCTGCAGGTGGATGGAATGGATTATGCCCTACACAAGAAATGGTAGATGCTTATTTTATGTCCGATGGTAAGTCTATTTCAGAATCCAGCCTGTATTCAGAATCAGGATTTACTGGCGGTATATACAATATGTACGTCAATCGGGAGCCACGTTTTTATGCATCAATTCAATACAACGGTATGATGTATAAAGGTGGAAATGTCACTACATCTACTGCAACTCAAATGAATTATTCAGGTAAAGATGGAAAAAAATCCGGAGGAGATGATTATTCTAGAACCGGTTATCTCTTATATAAAAATTTATCTCCAGCCACAAATCGTATTACCAATGTAAATAATTCACGCCCATATGTACTGTTTCGGTTAGGTGAGATTTATCTGAATTATGCCGAAGCACTTGCAGAATATGGCGGAAATGATGCAGAAGCTTTAAATTATCTCAATTTAATACGAAAAAGAGCAGGTATTCCACAATTTGGAGCAGGTACTTTACCAACTCCTACTGGGCAGGATTTAATCCAAAAAATACGTGCAGAGCGAAGAGTAGAACTTGCCTTTGAATGTCACCGCTGGTTTGATGTTAGAAGATGGAAAATAGCAGACAAAGTAATGGGCAAAATGCATGGTATGGATGTAAATAGTGATGGTAATGCTTTTTATAATCGTGTGATTGTTTCAACTCACTTATGGAATTCAGCTTATTATTGGTGGCCAATTGAACAATACGAAATGGATCGGAGTAGTAAAATAGTTCAGAATCCAGGTTGGTGAAATTGATAACTTTTTATTTAAATATTTAATCGAAAAAGCATGACTAATCATAGATTATTATTTTATAGTATTATCGCAGTTTTAGCGATAAATATATTTTCATCTTGCAAAGATGTAGAAATACCCGGAGGCTCAAATTCAGCTTACAATAATGTTTATATGCCTGCGGCTATAAATACACCGGATTCTGTAACTATTAAAATGGCAGATTCAACCCAGACAATTGTATATGGTGCTTATTTTGGAGGATATGATTCTCCAAGCCATGATATAAATGTACAATTTGCAGTGGCACCAGAATTAGTGAGTACATTTAATTTAAAAAATGGAACAAACTATCCTATTTTGCCGGATGGAAGTTATACTCTCAGTCAGACCTCTGGTGTAATACCTAAAGGTAAGCTGTCAACAGAGCCATACAAAATTAGTATTAACCCTGTTGCTGCTAAACTGACTTTATTCCAAAATTATTTACTTCCGGTAACAATAAGCAAAATCGATGATAATGTGACGGTGAATGAAAGTATGAGAACAACATATTATGTTGTGAAACCATCTCTTTCTTTTTTCGATTTTCCTGAATATGATCGATCTGCATGGACCATAAATAGCTTTTCTACTCAGGAACCTGCCGAAGGTCCTACGAATGGTGGAGTGGCTTCATCGGTGTTGGATGGAAAACTTACTACATTTTGGCATTCGCAGTGGGCTGGTAGTACACCACCACCACCTCACTGGTTGGTTGTTGATATGGGAACGGCAAAAACCATTCATGGAATAGCATTTACGGGTCGACAATCGGACAATACAGGCAAGCCTCAAACTGTTACAGTATCAGTAAGTAATGATGCTAGTAATTGGGAAAATGTTGGATCATTGACATTGAAAAACATCAATGCAAAACAGTTGTATTTTGTTACAACATTCAAAGAAGGAAGATATTTCAAGATTACCGTACTAACTACTTTTGGCAATAGTGCTTATACACACTTAGCTGAGCTTGGAGCTTTCTAGGCGGATTAACAATCAGACGCCCGTGATGTTCGGTTATAACATTAGAGCGTCTGATTTAACTAAAACTACATAATTAACTGATTCTTATTAAATAAAAAATTCATGAAGAGATTATTTTTTTTACTGTATTTTTACATGTTTATTACTGTACTTTCTAATGCGAGCAGTAACTTTTCTTCTGCCCCCGACACAATCGTAACCGGAGCCTCTATTCCGAAAGAAATCGAGGATATTGAATGTTTAGGGATTAATAAACAGCCATATCACGCAACGCTCATGCCGTATGCCAATTTGAATGAAGCACTGGTAGCCAATCGACATAAGTCTACTCTTTGCAAAAGCTTAAATGGCGCATGGAAATTCAACTGGGTTAAATGGCCTCAACAACGTCCGGTTGATTTTTACAAGCAAACTTACGATGTTTCGAAATGGAATGAAATAAAAGTTCCATCTAACTGGCAAGTATTAGGTTATGGTACACCTCATTATCGTAATATTGGTTACATTTTTCAAGTAGACTTTCCAAAGGTAATGAGCCAACCACCACGAGAATATACTGCTTATGATGAACGTAATCCGGTTGGAAGTTACCGCCGCGATTTTGAGTTGCCTGCAAACTGGTCGGCAGGCCGCAGAATCTTTTTGACCTTCGATGGTGTTGATGCCGGTTTCTTTTTGTGGATCAACGGTAAGAAAGTAGGTTACAGCGTGAACAGCCGTAACGCTGCTGAATTTGATGTGACCGATTTTGTAAAACCGGGTAAAAACATGGTGGCTGCAGAGGTTTACAGATATACTTCCGGCAGCTATATGGAAGATCAGGATATGTGGCGTTTGAGCGGAATTTTCAGAAACGTAACTATCTGGAGCGCTCCGGAACAACATATTCGCGATTTCGTGGTTAAAACAGACCTCGATGCTAACTATCGCAACGCAAGTGTAGAAGTGAGTGCCAAAATAAAAAACTACGGCAAAAAATCAGTTGGAGCTAAAAAATTGCAAGCATTGCTCTATGATGGCGATAAATTAATTACGTCGAGTGCCGAAGTGGCTGTTCCTGCATTGAAATCGGGTATTGAGACACAGGTAAAGCTTGCTTTCAATGTAGAAAATCCTGGAAAATGGACAGCAGAAACTCCAAAACTTTATACCACAGTTATTTTGTTGAAAGACAAAAATAACAATGTAGAAATTATTTCGACCCATACCGGTTTCAGAGAAATTGAGATTAAAGGTCGTGTGTTCTTAGTAAATGGTGTACCAATCAAACTGAAAGGTGTAAACCGTCACGAGCACTGGCCGGAAGTAGGTCATGCAATTACTGAAGAACAAATGATTCGCGACCTTGAAGTAATCAAACAAGGAAACTGTAATCACATTCGTACCTGCCATTATTCCGATGATCCACGTTGGTACGAGTTGTGCGACGAATATGGTATTTATTTGGTAGCCGAAGCAAACGTTGAATGCCACGGCTTGGACAGAAAATATGTAGAAGATCCTCGCATGAAAGCAGCCATTGTTGATCGTAACGTAGCCAATGTTGAGAATTTCAAAAACCATGCTTCAGTTATTATCTGGTCATTAGGAAACGAAAACGGCGAAAGAAATGCTAATTTCTTTGCTGCACATACTGCAATCAAAGCAATTGATACAACTCGTCCTACTCATTACGAGCCGTTTGGTATTGGCGCTGATAATCCTGCCGATTTGGATAGCCGAATGTACACCGGACCGGAAGAAGTGGCCCGTATTGCAGTAGATGCTAAATATACAAAGCCGTTCTACCTGTGTGAATATGCACACGCAATGTTCAATTCTATGGGTTCAATGGAGGAATACAATAACTTGTTCGATAATCAGCCTTCGTTGTTAGGTGGAGCAATCTGGGAATACCAGGATCAGGGCCTTTGGAACCGTCGCGACCCTAAACATCCGATTATTGCCTACGGAGGTGGTTTTGGTGAGTTTCCGAATGATCACTACTTTATTCACAAAGGCGTAGTAGCTTCCGATCGTTCTCCTAAACCTCATTATCCGGAGATGAAACACGTATACCAATGGATTGGTATTACCGCTCAGGACTTGGAAAAAGGTGAAATCCGTATCCGTAACCGCTATCAATTTATCAATTTAGATGGGTTTATCGGCTCTTGGACAGTTTCTGAAGATGGAAAAGAAATTGCAAGTGGTCTGATTACACTACCAGCTATTGCTCCATTTACCGACAAAGCCATTGTATTGCCATACAAGATAGAAAATGTAAAACCAGGTTCAGAGTATTACTTGCGCATTTCTTTCAAATTGGCCGAAGACCAGTTATGGGCTAAAAAAGGATTGGAAATGGCTTGGCAACAATTTAAATTACCTATCAATGCACCTGAAGTTCAAACAAACGAAGCTAAATTAAGTTCGCTAATTTTAACACAGGACAGTCAACAAATTACTGTAACAGGGACAGGAACAGGTTTCGGTTTGACGTTTGATAAAACAATTGGAACTTTTACCAAAATAGAAAAAGCAGGTGTAAACCTACTTGCCAATGGCGGCGGCCCAATGCTTCATTTGTGGAGAGCTCCTCATCAAAAAGACGATATGTGGGCCTACGAAAGTTGGGCTGAGTTTGGATTGACAAACCTGAAATGGACTGCTTCAAATATAAAAGTAGAACAAAAAGGAAAAGCAGTTGTAATTATCTCGGCAACCCTCACCGGAGAAGGTAAAAAGGATTTCAAAGTAACACATCAAGTGCTTTACACTATTTTGGGTGATGGGACAGTGAAAGTGGACAATAATGTGAACTCGACAAAACCCGATTTAGTAGTTGCAAGAATGGGTGTACGATTGTTCCTAGATAAAAAATACGACCGATTCTCATATTTCGGCCGTGGTCCAATGGAAAACTATTCTGACCGCAAACATGCATTCGACATAAGTTACTATGCAAGTAGCGTTAAAGATCAACAGACTCCATACGAAAAACCGATGGAATGTGGAAATCACGAAGACGTTAAATGGGCTGCAGTGAAGGATGATGCCGGCAACGGAATTCTTGTGAAAAGCATTGGTGCTCCATTACAAGTTTCTGCACTTCCATACAGCGATGAAGAACTTATTAAACCAGAATATAAGATTGATCTTCCGGTCAGCAACAAAACCGTTCTTTGTGTGAGTCATCTTACCTTAGGTGTTGGCTCTAATGGTTGTGGTCCAAGACCTCTTGAGGCCTACAGAGTTTATGCTAACTCAAATACGTTTAGTTATGAAATTCAGTTAATGAAATAACTATTAAAAATTGAGTTGAGTTATGAAAGGCAGCTCACCAATATGTTTTGTTATTGGTGAGCTGCTCTTTTTAACGCTTATGCTGAGTACTATTTGAAGCAAAAACTCTTTATCATATATTAAATGAAGCAATATTGTAATAAAGATATTGCTTCATAACTATTTCTAACTTCGTCTTGTCTTTTTTTAGTTTTAAAATAATGTATTAATGTTTTAGAAAAATATGAAAACATTTCTTTGTTTCATTGCAATGGCTTTTAGTCTAATTGCATATTCTTCTCAGTCGACAACAAAAAAAGAGCTAAAAGTGAACCAATTATTTTCGGATCACATGGTATTACAGCAACAAGAAAAAGTTGTTTTTTGGGGCGAGTCGAGCCCCAATCAGAAATTGACTTTAATTGCAAGTTGGGGTAGAAAAGCCTCAACCACTGCAGATGCCAATGGAAAATGGAAGATGAAATTGGGAACTCCCAAAGCAGGGGGACCTTATAACATTAGTATTAACAATAGTGATAATACAATAATCATCAAAGATGTATTAATTGGAGAAGTGTGGTTGGCTTCAGGTCAATCCAACATGGACTTGCCAGTAAAAGGCTGGTTGCCAAATGATACAGTTGTAAATTCAGTTCAGGAAATAGCACATGCCAATTATCCAACAATTAGATTTCTAAAGGTGCCTTTTAATATATCTGCAACTCCCAGCGATTCGATAACTGCTAAATGGATTTCAGCTACACCTAAAACTGTGGGCGATTTTAGCGCCACAGCCTATTTTTATGCTCGTAAACTTCAGCAAGAGCTCAATGTGCCAGTTGGAATTATTCAATCGTCTATTGGCGGTACTCCGGCAGAAGCATGGACAAGCAAGGAATCTTTAATTAAATTAGGAGGCTTTGATAAAACGATTGCTGGATTGAATAAACTTCAAAGTACAATTGAAAAATGGTTTAACACAAGACCTTTTCATACCGTACCAAGAACGGATGAAGAATGGAGTAATTTACGCTTGAATGATGAGGCAGCCTCAAAATCAAACTTTGATGATTCGAACTGGGAAACGCTGCTGTTACCCGGAAGATTTGATAAACTGAGTTCAGGTGAATTTGATGGTGTAATGTGGCTCAGGAAAGAGTTTGTTATGCAGGATATAAATGCCGATTATATTCTCGATATTGGTTCGATTGATGATATGGACGAGACTTATATTAATGGACAAAAGGTGGGTGGACTTATTGGCGCCGGACTTGCCAGTACTCCCAGAAAGATGATTATCCCTAAATCTCTCCTTGTGAGCGGGCGTAATATCATTGCTATTAGGGTAATTGACACCGGAGGTCCCGGATTTGTAAATGGACCAATAACATTAACTAGCAATAATGGGGATATTATTTCATTAGCCGGTGATTGGAAGTCAAGACTGATTGCAGAAAATGTAAGTGGTAAGTTTTATTTATACAATTTTCAAACAAATATTTCTGAAAGACCTGATATATCTCTGCTCAATAGTAACTCTCCAACTGTACTTTTCAATGCTATGATTAATCCTCTAATCCCTTATACTATCAAGGGAGCTATATGGTATCAGGGTGAATCTAATGTAGGTAGAGCTGAACAATACAAACAACTTTTCCCAACGATGATAGAAGATTGGAGAAGTAAATGGAGTTATGAATTTCCATTCTACTTTGTTCAAATTGCACCCTACCTTTACGACGCACCTAATCAAAAGGAGCAATCCCAGAAATTGAGAAATGCTCAACGTTATGCATTGAAACTAGAAAAAACCGGAATGGCAGTTACATTAGATATTGGTAGCCATAAGACTGTTCATCCGGCCAATAAACAAGAGGTTGGTAATCGGTTAGCAAGATTTGCACTGGCTAATGAATATGAAAGAAATCAAGTGACTTCTGGACCTTTGTTTAAGAGTGCAACAGTGTCAGGGAATAAAATGATTGTAACATTCGAGTCTAAATCCATTGGTAGTGGGCTTAAAGTCTATGGAGATCAGCTATCTGGATTCGAAGTATCTGGAGTAAACGGAATTTATGTTTCTGCGCAAGCTGAAATCAAAAACGATGAAGTTGTTGTTAGTAGTTCTTCAGTAGCTAGTCCTACACATGTTAGATATGCTTGGAGCGATGGATCGGTAGCAAGTTTGTTTAACAAGGAAGGTTTGCCTGCTTCCACGTTTATCTCCGAATAGTAAATTTGCTCATCATCAGCGGCATGGTTTCGTCTATTCAATAGAAATAATAAAAAAAAGTTCTTTTTAGAGAGAATGTGAATGCAATGAAAAGACTAGCACATTAATTTGTGTTAGTCTTTTTTTATCTTCAGAGCTATCAAAATCTATTGTACTAGGAATGTTTAGTATTCATAGAATCGGTTCGAATTTTGTGTTTGATCTTTAGGTATATAAAGCAAATTTAAATACAACCGATAAATACTTTCCACAACTCAGATATAGATATTGACCTCTTGTATTGTCACAGATATTTGTTCATTAATTCAATTTCCTCCAAAAAAATGAATATATTTGCGAACTCTAATCAACCTTATTTGCCGTACTTGAAGCTGATTTCATTTCTATATTCGAAATGCAGTCAACTGTTTTTTGAAAAAAATCATGATAGAATTTGAGAAAGAAAATATCAAGCTATTACAAAATGGGTCGAATGAAGCATTTGAATACTTGTATTATGCATATTCTCCTAGACTTTATGGATTTGTATATAATTTGACGAAATCCGCAGATATGGCTGAGGAGGTTGTTCAAGAATCATTTATTAAGATTTGGGAGAATCGTGCAAGTATTCAACCAGATTATTCTTTTAAGTCTTATTTATTTATGATTGCCCGTAATCACGTGATTAATGTTTTTCGCAGGCAGTCGCTCATTAGCCAACTCGAAGACTATGATGCATTCGAAGACAACCTTGCATTTAGCGATAACAATACTGAAAACTTTGCTGAATTAAATGATTTGAAAGCTTATATCGAAAAAGCAAAGGCACATTTGACACCACGTCAGCAACAAATATTTGAACTCAGCAGAGAAAAAGGACTTTCGAACCAAGAAATAGCTGATCTTCTTAAAATAACTAATCAGTCGGTGAAAAACCAATTGTCAACTTCACTACGGACTTTGCAATTTTATTTTGATGCTAAAGTCTGGACTTTACTTCCACTTGTTTGTTTTTATATGACTGGAAAGTCTGATATTTAGAAACTTACTACTTGTCAGATTGTTCATATACCAAACAATTGACCTATTTCAAAACACTTTAGAACCACTCAAACGTAAATATATGTTTTATAACATATATTTAATATGGTACGTTTATACTCCAGATTTGTATTAGCTATTGATTGATTAGGAAAACCTATTGAATCGAATCTAACTATTAATGAGTGGCTAATTTTTTCGTTTTGTAAATCGTCATTCTTACAGAATATATTTACCACTATACATTAATTAAAAACAAGTTATTCATGGAAAAATCGAAACTTTATCAATTGCTATCAACCTATCTTACACAAAAAGGTGTGTACTCAAAAAATAGGGAGATGAATAAAGCAATTCGTCAAACATCCGATGAAGAGTTAGGTTCAGTGCTTTCTGATTTATGGAATGATTATGTGCTAACAGAATCGTACGACAATGAAATTAAAGCGTCTTTCAATGTATTGACCAAAAGAATCAGACACAAGAGAATTAGATTGGAAACAGCTCGTTACGCTAAGTATGCAGCTATTTTCCTTTTGCCATTAATGTCTGTAATGACAGTTTATCTATTTGTTGAACGTGCAAATTACCGTAGCGAGAATTTAGCATTTACTGTTCATGCTGCTCCTGGAAAATCTTCGGATGTGTTGTTGCCAGATGGTACAAAGGTAATGCTTAACTCCCAATCAACATTAACCTACAATAATGATGATCCGTTGCATAAGCGTAAAGTGAGTTTGAGAGGTGAGGCTAATTTTAAAGTAACAAAAAATCCTCATAAACCTTTTGTCGTTAGTACTGAGTGTTTTGATGTAGAAGTTTTAGGAACAACATTCAATGTGAAAACTTACGAATCTGATGATGTACATGAAGTGGCATTGCTAGAGGGTAAAGTCAAATTGACCCCTCGCAATTCGTCACCTGACAAAGCAGTTTATTTAGCGCCAAATCAAAAAGCAATATATAATAAAGCAACCGGCCAGTTGACAGTGGAATCAACCGATAATACGCGCGAAACTGCTTGGATGAAGGGTGTTTTAATGTTCCATACCGAATCTTTACTAAGTATAAAAAAGGAACTCGAAAGGAAGTATGATGTTCATATTCAAATGAATTGTCCTTCAATTGCGGATGACTCATTTACAGGTGCTTTCGATAATAAAACTCTTTCGGAAGTACTTAGAACTCTAAAAATACATTATGGATTTAATTATACTATCAGACAAAAACAAGTGCTGATTTATCTATCAGCTCCTAATTGACAATTATTTTTTATCTTTAAATATAAATATATGAAAACTACAAACACATCTTAAATCTTAGACGATTTTTCCATTTTTTTATGCGCAAGTAAATCAATGCGCAGAGTGTTTTAATACATAATGTACTAACCACAATCTAATTTATTTATGAACATTTTAAAAATCACAAATTCAAAACAGGAGCATAGAAGATGCGTTTTTCCAATCTTCGTTTTTCTTTTGTTTATCGCTTCTGTTAATCTTAGTGCCCAAAATCGTAAACTAACACTTTCGTTAGAAAAAGTAAGTTTACGCCAGTTTTTTAACGCGATAGAAAAGCAATCGGATTATAAATTTCTATACAGAGATTTTATTCTTTACAACAAAAAAGATCTTTCTATAAAAGTGGAAGGTAAAGACCTTACAACTATATTGGCTGAGGTGTTACCTTCAAGAGAATTACAATACAAAATAGAAGGAAACAATATTAATATAATTCAAAAAGGAACTGTTTCACTTGGAATACCCATAACCCTCAAAGGAACAGTAGTTGATGAGTTGGGTGCACCCCTTATCGGTGTTACTGTGGTCCCGAAGGGTTCGCCAACCAATGGTAAAGTGACAGATTTATCAGGTAACTTTACAATAACGATACAGTCGGGTGCCGTTTTATCTTTTTCATATATTGGTTATATTTCAGAACAGATTGTTGTAAAAGATGACAAGCCTTTAAAAATACAATTATCGGAAGATGCAAAGAAATTGGATGAAGTTGTAGTTATTGGATATGGTACTACTCAACGCAAAAGTGTTGTAGGAGCTGTTGACCAAATTAACTCAAAGAAAATTGAAGATCGCCCGGTGACTAACTTATCACAAGCACTTCAAGGTTTGGCAGCTAACCTTACGATTCAACAAAAGAGTATGAATCCAAATGATAATCAGCTAAATATAAATATTCGTGGTATCGGTACTATGGGTAATAATGATCCTTTAGTCGTTATTGATGGATTGGTCACAGATATTAATAGTTTGAGTCAGTTAAATCCATCAGATGTTGAAAATATTTCGATATTAAAAGATGCGGGTAGTGCAGCGATATATGGCTCTCGTTCAGCTAATGGTGTTATCTTGGTTACAACTAAAAAAGGGAAACCCGATTCGAAACCCATTATTCACGTAAATTCATTAGTAGGTATACAAAGTCCAAATGTACTGTATAAACCAGTTGCAGGATTTGAAAATGCATTGCTTAAAGATGAAGCTGCATTCAATACTGGAAATCCACTTCCTTATTCTCCTGCACAAATTCAGGACTTAAAAGCAAATGGAGCCGGAAGTCAGTGGTTTTTAGATCAGGTTTTGCAAAATGCCTTACAACAAAATTATAATGTAAGCATAAGTGGTGGAAGTTCCAATTCTACTTACTTGGTGTCAGGTGGTTATGTAAATCAGCGAAGTAACTTTGTGTCTGGTAGCAATCCTAGCTACGGAATGGAGCGTTACAACTTCAGAACTAATCTGGTAAACCAAGTTCGTAATTTCAAACTGACAACAATAATGTCGTATAATCGCACCGAATCGAATGCTCCAAATGCCAATACCGGCAATGTGATGGCTGATGGCGGTCGTATACCTAATTATTATTACTACAAGCAAAAATCTACAACCGGTAATTACTTGATTAACGATGTATTGTCTCAGTTCACACCACTGGGTTCACTCGAATCGGGAGGTTTTAGTAAATATGATACAGATTATCTTAATGCAAGCTCGGCTGCAGAAATGAAAATATTTAAAGGTTTAACTGCTAAAGCAATTGCCGGTATTGATTTATATGCAGATCATAGATACAGTAGAGCATTAGAAGTTCCATATTATCCTAACGAGGCGGCTACAGCACCATCCATAATCCAAAATGTAGGCGGATCAACGAGTGACTGGAATGAGAAACGTTATACAATTAATACACAATTTTTATTAGATTATGATCGTACTTTTAATTCATTGCATCACGTTGGTGGGTTATTGGGAGTATCTAACGAAGCTTATTCTAGATTTTCAAATGAAATTTCGATGAGTTATGTTGATCCTAATCTAGGTATTCCTACTTCTCAAACTGCGTTGCCAGGTAATATCACCGGTAAAACCAGTCCAATGAATACCACTAAGAGTGATATTGAATCTGCATTTGGTCGTTTATCTTACTCATATAATGATAAATATTATGGAGAGGTAAGTTTTCGCTACGATGGTTCTTCTAAATTTGCTAGAGGACATCGTTGGGGATTTTTCCCTTCGTTATCAGCAGGTTGGAGAATTTCACAGGAATCGTTTATGGATTCATATAAGAAAAAAGTTGGTGATTTGAAATTTAGAGGTTCGTACGGTGTATTAGGTAATCAGAATGTAGGTGACTATAATTTCCTTACTGTTTATTCAACGTACAATAATACCTACGGTTTCAATAATACTTCTGTAAGTGGAACAGGATTCCAATTGGGCAACCCACTTATTTCATGGGAGAAATCGGCCAATCTTAATGTTGGATTTGATGCGACATTCTTCAACAATAAAATGTATGCGTCGTTTGATTACTTTGACAAAGAAACATCCGGAATTTTGCTAGCACCAACAACTCCTTCTACATTGGGAACTACTATGGGAATGCAAAATTCAGGAAAACTGCAAAATCAAGGTTGGGAGTTAACAGTTGGATATCATGCTAAAACTGGAGATTTTAAACATAATGTAAGTTTTAATATTGCAGATTCTCGGAATAAAGTAATAACATTCATTGGAAATGAAGTTATTCATGGGGGCGATAAAACTGATATTATTCGTGTAGGTTCTCCGTTTGCGTCATACTTTGGATATGAAACGGATGGTTTCTTTAAAAACTATGACGATGTAAAGAACAGTGCCACTCCTGTTGGTTTGGATAAATCACAATTGGCTCCTGGCGATGTAAAATATAAAGATATTTTCAAAGATGGCGTGATTGATAGCAAAGACCGTGTAATATTGGGAAATGCATTTCCAAGATACACTTTTGGTGTAACTTACGATGTTATCTGGAAAGGCTTTGATTTGAATATGCTTATTCAGGGAGTGGGTAAAAGAACTATGTTTTTACGTGGTGAGTTAATTGAACCATTTCATGCAAACTATTCTTATGTAATATACCAACATCAGTTAGATTTTTGGACTCCGACTAATACAGGTGCTCAATGGCCTCGTCTAGCATTATCCGGATCTACATCTGATGTGAATAACTATGGATATAGTTCTCAAACACAGATTATGAATGCTGCTTATATCCGGTTAAAAAATATAGCAATTGGATATACTGTACCGAAAAGTATTACAAGTAAGTTTGGTGTTCAGAAATTACACTTTAGTGTGAATGCACAAAACTTGTTGACATTCTCTCCACTTTCATTCTATGATCCTGAAGCATCTGAATATGGAAATAACATGGGTGGTATTAACGGTACTGGTGCCAACAGTGGACGTAGTTACCCTACACTTAAATATGTTGGATTTGGATTAGATTTGGAATTTTAAAAAATAGAACATATTATGAAACAGATATTTAATAAATATTATATTAGCGTTATTTCGGTGGTGCTTATAATGCTTACATCTTGTAATGATTTAGATCAGGCTCCAACTGGTCAGTTTACAGATGCAACATATTGGTATTCGACTGATAAGGCATCTTATGTCTTAAATATGGCTTATAGTCAGATGATGGGCGATGGCTACTTTTTTGGAAATGAGGCTTTGTCTGATAATCTTTTTGTGTGTCGTACATCTGATGAAAAGCTTATTTCATCAGGTATTGGAAGTGCTACGACCGGACGTTTTGCTAATGAATGGAAAGACTGTTATGGAGGCATGACAACTTGTAACACATTCCTCGAAAATGTAGACCGGGTTCCTAATATGGATGCAAAATTAAAAGCAAGAATGATAGCTGAATGTAGGTTTATCAGAGCTTCAATTATGTTCCGACTCGCTACTTGGTACGGTGATGCTCCTCTTTTTGAGAAAAATCCAACTGTAGCAGAGACTCAGGTAGTTGCAAGAACTCCACACGCTGATGTGCTGAAATTTGTGCGTGCAGAATTAGATTTTGCCGAACAGAATCTTCCCGCATCATATACCGGTGCTGATTTAGGACGAGTAACATCGGGTGCAGCCATTTCATTGAAAGCGCGTACTTATTTGTATGAAAATGATTGGGCGAATGTGGCTACTATTTCTAAACAAGTAATTGATAGTAAAGTGTATTCATTGTTCCCTGATTATGCAGGATTGTTTTCAATTGCAAACGAAAATAACTCCGAAGTTATCTTGGATGTTCAATATATACCAACTTTGCGTACCTGGAGTGAGTACTTTGATTTTGCACCACCTTCTGCAGGTCGTCGTGTAAACCAAAATGCACCAACTCAAGAATTAGTCGATACTTATTTAATGATGAATGGTGACTCAATTCGTCAAGTTGGGTCAGGATATGTAGAAGCGAATCCTTATATTAACCGCGATCCAAGACTCGCTGCAACCGTTCTCTTTGACGGTGGTACATGGACAATGCCTGGTGGAGTTAATTTGACTATCAAGATTAAGCCTGGAAGTGGTACAATAGATGAATATAAGTCAGGAAGTGGAAATAATTCATTAACTGGATATTATATGAAAAAATATTCCGATCCGACTTATACCGGTAGCTTTAGCTCAGGTCTTAATTTAATATTGATTCGTTATGCAGATGTTTTATTGATGTATGCAGAAGCTCAAAATGAATTAGGTAAAATGGATCAAGCAACTTGGGATTTGACTGTAAAACCGATACGTGTTCGCGCAGGATTCACAGATCCGAATGCATTGAATTTCAATGCAGCATGGACTCAGGCAAATCTGAGAACTATTATTCGTAATGAACGTCGTAGTGAGTTAGCTTTGGAAGGAACGCGTATATTTGATATTCGTCGTTGGAAAATTGCTCAAAATGTATTGAATGTATATCCTCATGGTGCACAGTATGGTACCGTTGGAGTTGATAACGGATATATCCGTCTGGACAAACGATCATTTAATGCAAGTCGTGATTATCTTTTTGCTGTACCTCAAGCACAAGTAGATTTAGATCCAAATTTAGGACAGAATCCAGGGTATTAATTCAAAACAAATAGACTAATTTATAATTAAAATTAAACAATGTATTTTATGAAAAAAACATATATTAAAATCGTATTGCTTGTCCTTGCAGTTTTTTCGTTAGCAAGTTGCAAAAAGGATGATACACTGAAAAATCTGAATGTAACATCTGTGCAAACGCTCTATGAACCGGTAAATAATAAATCGGTTGTGTTACAACCGTCTGCTACTGCCAGTGTTTATTTTGAATGGCAATCAGCATTAGCCGAAGATGGAGCATTGACTTTGTATCAAGTAGCTTTTGATAAGGTAGGAGGTGACTTTTCACAACCACTTTATGTTGCTACTGCAGATAATAATGGTGCTAATACACATGCTACTCTTACTCATAAGCAAATTAATAAAATTGCTGCTTTGGCAGGTATTGCTTCTTCTGCAACGGGCAAGCTTATCTGGACTGTTATATCTTCTAAAGGTGTTAACCCTAAAGTGGGTGCTGTGTCTAACACACTTGAAGTTACCCGATTGGCCGGTTTTGCAGAAGTGCCAGCTACCGTATATGTTACCGGTGAAGGTACTGAAGGAGGAACTGATCTTTCGAAGGCGAACGCAATGAAATCAGTTTCTGATGGTGTGTATGAGATTTATACTAAACTAACAGCAGGTAAGGCTTATTATTTCACAGATGCTAAAACAGGTACTCCAAGAAAGTTCTACACAAATACTAGTGCTGTATTGTTAGAAGGTGCAACTACTTGTACTGTAGCTACAACTGGTGTTTATCGTATCAGTTTGGATTTCTCTATTGGAGCATCAACGTTGATCCAAATTACCAAAATGGAGTTCTTCTTCTGCCCATTGAATGCTCTGCAATTTGAGCTTGATTATGTAGCCAATGGCGTTTGGACAGCCAAGAGCAAACCTATCACATTCAAGCAAGAAGGTTGGGGAAGAGACCAACGCTACAAATTCAAAATGACCACTGCTAATGGTGCTGAGTGGTTGGGTGCTCCTGCTAGCTTGGATTCCGCTCCATCAGGAGCAGATAGTTATTATTATTTATTCCCTGCTAGTTCTGATCAATGGAGTAATAAATTTAAATTTGCAAATGAAATGGATTTGGCTCTTGTAGATATGAGCGTGATATTGAGTGCTAGTGGTGCTTATACTCACTCAGTCAAAAAAGTTGGTGCACAATAATAAATCATTTGTTTGAGTAGTATTCTTTGGAATGCTACTCAAACAATAAATTGAAATAAAAAATTATGAAAATACTTTGTATAATAGGCATAGCTTGTATCGCATTGTTTACTTCGTGCAGTGATAACAATAACACAGTGGTTGTAGACAATAATGGGACAGCTATTAACTGGACTGCTGCTGCGGATAGTAGTACTACAAGCCTTATCACTAATTTCTGGAATCCTACGGCTCATTACTTTAATGAGGCAACCTCAGAAAGCAATTTTGGTGGATATTGGCCACAAGCACACGGTTTGGATGTAATGCTTGATGCGTATCTTCGAACTAATGATGCTAAGTATAAGACTTATTTTGACCAATGGTATAGCGGTGTTCCGGTACGTAATGGAGGTTCATTCCTGAATAATTATTATGATGATATGGAATGGAATGCATTAGCCCTGCTTCGAGCCTATGTAGCAACCAAAGATGAAAAATACAAAACTGCTGCTCAAACTGTTTGGACTGACATTCAAACAGGTTGGAACACCAATGGTGGTGGTGGAATTGCATGGGTTAAAACAGACTTGTTTAGTAAAAATGCGTGTTCTAATGGACCTGCTTGTATTCTAGCGGCACGTTTTTATCAACAATTTAAAATTGCGTCTGATAAAGAATGGGCTTTGAAAATTTATAATTGGGAAAAAAATACATTATTTAATTCCTCTAACGGTGCTGTTAATGATAATCTTAATGCCAAATCAGGAGCAATAAGTAACTATATCTCTACATATAATCAAGGAACTTTTATTGGTTCCGCGGTTGAGCTATATAAAATTACAGGTGAGAAAACCTATTTGAATGATGCAATTAAAACTGCTGATTATACAATAAATAAACTAACAACTAGTCAGATTCTTAATCCGGAAGGAACCAAAGATTTGGCTTTGTTTAAGGGTATTTTTATTCGTTATTTTACTCAGCTTATACAAACTCCAGATTTGGATAATGCTACTAAGGAGCGTTATGTACTGTTTCTGAAATTGAATGCAACTAAATTATGGAATAGTGGAGTAAATAAGAAATATGCCACTTGTACTTCAAACTGGACAGTTGCTCCCAGCTTCCTTTCTGAAACTGAATTGAATGCGCAAGCTAGCGGAAGTATGCTTATGGAAGCAGCTGCTTTGTTGAGTAAAGCAGGCGATCTTAAATAAAATTTACTAGGAATATTGATGATTACTTGGGCGACTCCGATTAGAGTCGCCCAGTTATTCTGCGCCTGATTACGTAACATGCCCCTTCTTTCCTCAGATATATACGTGCAATGATGTTTATTTTTCAATTATATATATTTTTTGATAGTATGGCTGAGTACTATTTGAGTAAAAAACTCTCTATACCGTATGTATGAAGAAGTAATTTACGATACACAATGTATTTTATTGTGACATTTTTTTTCAAATAGTCAAGTAAACTAAAATTTATTTTTTTTGATCATCTGTTGTACAGAAAGATTTGACAATAAATGTTAGATGATAAGTGTTTGAGAGTCTGCCAATAGGTATATGCATGTGTAAATACTATACTAAAGTATTGTGGATATTCTCTTTTCAATCGTCTTTACTAAAGCAAGTAATAAGTTTCGTTAGTACGCTTAACAATAAAAGTTGAATGTAGTTATGAATTAATTATATAGCTATTATTACATTAAAAAACGCATAACCCTAATATAACCTTTCATAAATGAGAATTCAATCACAATTTCTTTCGAAATACACATTTTGTGTAATACAACTTTTTAGTGTATTTTTTCCAACTTTCGCACAATCTTTCCCTAAAGTTCGCACAGACGAATCCAAACGTAATTATATAAGTCCTGCCATAGAAAAAATGATCATTGAGATGCAAAGAGAACATTAAAGATCCTGAATTCCTCGAATGTTTTGGAGGATAAGATCTTGGACAGCTAGGCCGCTGTGCCGACAGAGATATTAGTTAATAAAACAGGCACATATGTTATACTGATAATAATAAATTATAATTACTATATGAATACTAACTGTCATTATTTCCGATTTTTTATTTGCTTTTTACTTGGCTGCATCCTCTTTGCACCAATGACGATAAAAAGCCAACAGACATTTTGCAATCCATTGAATATCAGTTATCGGTTTACGCCGGATAAACCTTCCAGACGGGCAGCTGCGGATCCAGTTATTGTTTTATTTAAAGACAATTATTACCTTTTTGCTACCGCCTCGGGTGGTTACTGGTATTCAAAGGACCTGCTTAAATGGAACTTTGTAACTACCAAAGACCTGCCATTTGAAAAAGATGCGCCCGCCGCGGCTGTTATCAACGGCTCCTTGTATTATATGCCTTTAAACAGTCATATCATTTACAAGACTGATGATCCCGTAAGCGGCAAATGGCAGGTGTATACTGATACCTTTCCGTTGGCTATTGGCGATCCCGACTTTTTTCAGGATACCGATGGAAAGGTCTACCTATATTATGGCTGTACCAACAATGACTACTTGTATGCAGTACAATTAGATGTAAACAATAAACTTAACCCGATCGGCGAACCGGTAAAAATTATAAGGGGCGACCCTGCTACACGGGGCTGGGAAAGGCCGGGAGATTTTAATACCATGACCGAGAGGCCCTGGACCGAAGCCCCATGGATGACCAAACATAACGGCAAATATTATTATCAATATTCCGCTCCGGGTACGCAATATAAGAGTTATGCTGATGGATATTATGTGGGCGATCATCCGCTCGGGCCTTTCACTTATTCACCCATCAACCCGTTTTCAGCCAAACCGGAAGGTTTCATTACCGGTGCCGGACATGCGGCAACGTTTCAGGATAAGTATGGCAATTACTGGCGTGTAGTTACGATGGTAATCTCTGTGAAGCATATATTTGAACGAAGATTGGGTCTGATACCGGTGACATTTGACAAAGACGATAACATAATCGCCCACACAGAGTTCGCCGATTATCCAATGGTGATGCCTGATCATCAAATCAAAAATATAAGTGAACTTTATCCGAACTGGATGATGCTGTCTTATAATAAAAAGGTAGAGGCTTCATCAAGTCTGGACGCCAATCCACCGTCATTAGCTGTTAATGAAGAAATTCGTGACTACTGGAGTGCTAGAACGGGTGACAAAGGAGAATGGTTGAGTGTTGATCTCGGCTCAGTATGTACTGTTAAGGCGATACAACTCAATTTCGCTGAGAACAATACGCAGCTTTTTGGCCGTGAAGGTATAAAGGCACAGCAATATCTTTTGGAATATTCAAACGATAATAAAAACTGGATAACGCTGGTCGACAAAACCGCCAACGAGGAAGATCTGACACATCAATACCATAGCTTTAAAACGTCTGTAAAAGCACGCTACTTTAAGGTAACTAATTATCGCGTACCCAGTGGAACATTCGCTGTTTCCGGGTTCCGGGTATTCGGTACAGGTAATAGTAAAAAGCCGACAAAGGTTACCAACTTTGAGGTAACGAGAGATACGACTGATTCACGAAATGTCACCCTTCGGTGGAAAAAGCAAGCTAACGCGACAGGCTACAATATTAGGTTTGGTGCGGTAAAAGAAAACCTGAACCGCGTTTATCAGGTTTATAATGATACTACTTTGACCATCCGCAGCCTTAATAAAGACCAGAAATATTGGTTTGCAATAGATACTTTCGGGGAAAATGGGATTACAAAAGGTGATGCCAAATAAAGCAATAGGCATGAATAAGCTTAAACAGGAAGATGTTGGGGAATAAAATAGTGGTTTCAAATTCTACAATAACAAATCCTGTATATGTAAGATATGTCTGGATTGATGGTTTTGTGGTAAATCTATTTAACAATGTAGGTTTGCCAGCTTCGACCTTTACTTTAGAAAGATAGAAAATAGTGTATATAAATCAGAAAAATGACTCCAGACTTAATAATAACAAAAGGCAATCTTTGATAAATTTTTTCAATTAATCAAAGCAAGTAATTTAAAATATGTACAACGCTTAGTTAAAATATAAATAATTCGACAACATGACTAAATATTATTTTAAAAATAAAACTCAAAACAAGAAATAGAATGAAAGACCCAATGTCATAACGAGATATCTATTTAACAATATCTTTGAAGTTCTTTTATAGAAATGAAAAACAAATATAATCTTTTTGAAATGAAAATCCAATTACATTCTTTTTCAAAACGCCCATTGATGTTAATATTTATGGTGAGTGTTTTTTTTCAAATGCAGGCTCAAAATTTTCCCAAAGTTCGCATAGACGAATCCAAACGGAATTTTGTAAGTCCTGCCATTGAAAATAAAATTGTTCAGATGCAGAAGGCCATTAAAGATCCCGAGTTATCGTGGATGTTTGGGAACTGCTATCCTAATACGCTCGATCGCACAGTGACTTTTGCGATGAAAGATGGTAAACCGAACACTTTTGTAATTACAGGTGATATTTACGCCATGTGGTTGCGCGACTGCTCGGCTCAGGTTTGGCCTTATATGCCTTATATGAAACAAGATCCGAAACTGCAACAATTGATTGCCGGAGTCATTAATCGTCAGGTCGAATCAGTGCTGATTGACCCTTATGCCAATGCATTTAATATGGGCAAAGAAGGTGGCGACTGGATGAGCGATAATACTAAAATGCGTCCCGAATTGCACGAACGCAAATGGGAAGTGGATGGACTTTGTTATGTAATCCGTTTAGGTTATCATTACTGGAAACTTACGGGCGACAATTCCTGTTTCGACGCCCAGTGGTTGGATGCCATGAAATTGATTGTAAAAACATTTAAAGAGCAACAACGCAAAACCAACCAGGGACCTTACAGCTTTATGCGCCGTACCGAAAAAGCTTCGGATACACAATTTGGTAATGGTTTCGGTAATCCGGTTCGTCCTACTGGTATGATTTATTCGGCTTTCCGTCCAGCAGATGATGCTACCACATATGGTTTTCTGATTCCTTCGAACTGTTTCGCGGTGGTTTCTCTTCGCCAATTATCTGAAATGGTAAAAAAAATTAAGCATGATGCTGTTTTTGCCGCTGAATGTACAGCTTTAGCAAGTGAAGTAGATGCTGCGATTAAAAAATATGCCATTGTAAATCATCCAAAGTATGGTAAAATCTATGCTTTCGAGGTAGATGGTTACGGCAATTATTTGATGATGGATGATGCCAATGTACCCTCTTTGTTGTCATTGTCATACCTGGGTTATGTTTCGGCTACCGATCCAATCTACCAGAATACCCGCAAGTTTGTTTGGAGTTTGGATAATCCGTATTTCTACAGCGGTAAAGCAGGCGAAGGTATTGGTGGTCCGCACGTTGGTGTAGATATGATTTGGCCTATGGCTATTATCATGAAAGCGCTCACATCTGATAATCCAGCCGAGATAGCTGCTTGTTTAAAAACACTTAAACACACCCATGCCGGCACGGGCTTTATGCATGAAACATTCCACAAAGACGATCCGAAGAATTTCAGCCGCTCTTGGTTTGCTTGGGCTAACACCTTATTTGGCGAGTTGCTTATCAAAGTAGGGGCTGAACATCCGGAGTTGTTAGAGAAAAAGTATTGATTTATTGATTTAAAACGGATAATAAAATTTTATGAAAAAACTATTATATGCTTTATTACTACTAACTACAAACTCTTTTGCTCAAAAGTTTGTGTGTGATAATCCCATGATTACAGATGGTTATAAGTTAGCCATTAATACGGTTGATATAAATACGCGTAGAGGGATTCTTGCAGCAGGCGGCGATTATGGTGGTGAATGGACACGGGATATTGCCATCAATTCGTGGAATATAGCCAGTTTTCTTAGACCCAAAGTTGCTGAGCAATCCTTATGGAGCGTTACCATTCATAAAGATACGATTGGGCATCAGTATTGGGATAAAATTATATGGACTGTAGCAGCATACAATCATTATTTGATAACAGGAGATAAAGCATTTCTAAAGCAGGCCTACAGCTGTTCGGCCAATACGATGAAAGAACTTGAAGGGACGACCTTCGACGAAAAGTATGGTTTGTTTATGGGGCCTTCCGTTTTTAACGATGGTATTGCAGGGTATCCGGAATCTGTTTATGATGCTGATAATTATTCGAGTGGAGTTTTTCAGCACAATAATTCAAAGAGCATAAAGTGTCTAAGTACTAACTGTGTTTATTACGGAGCATATGTTGCTTTATCCAAAATGTGTGATGCGCTGAACGATAATAGCTCTGAAGCCAGATCATATCGTTTAAAAGCTGATGCATTAAGGAAGAGTATATTGACATATTTATACAATAAAAATGATAATACATTTAATTATCTGATTGACAAGCTGGGTAATGTTGATAAATCGCAAGAAGGACTTGGAATTTCATTTGCGGTAATATTTGGTGTTATTGATGGCGATAAAGCGAATAAGTTGATTCAAAATGCGACAGTCTCGAAATATGGGGTTACCTCAATATATCCTTCATTCCCAAGATTCTCGGCCGATAAACCAGGTAGGCATAATAATATAATCTGGCCAATGGTAAATGGTTTTTTTGCAAATGCAGCAGTTGTAGCAGGCAATTATAGTTCTTTCACGAATGAGTTAGACGGCCTTACACATTTGGCATTAGATGAAGATAAGGGAAATTACAATTTTTGGGAGATTTATAACCCTGACTCTGGGCGACCTGATGGAGGCTATCAGGTTATGGGAAAAGAGAATCCAAATCATCATTGGCAATCATGTAGATATCAAACATGGTCGGCAACTGCTTATCTTAATATGATACATTATGGTTTGCTCGGACTTCGTTTTACAAATGCTGGTATTGCATTCTCACCATATCTTCCAGAAAATATCCACTATATTGAAATTAGAGATGTTGTGTATCGTCAATCAATATTGGATATTATTATAAAGGGTAACGGAAAGAGGATAAAAACATTCTTGTTAAATGGGCAGAAACAATTAAATTATTCGATTGATTCAAAAATAAAAGGGGAAAATAGATTATTAATAGAATTATATTAATAAAAGTGCTGGTTTGTAGTAAAGCTAAATTATTAACACCTATTATTCAATCTTAATATGGTAGTTGTGTTTCATGTACTGCAAATCTGTTTTGGAGAATAAGCACTTGTTATAAGTGTGATTTTGATTGTTTTAAGGTTGATTGTTTTCAGGATTGGTTTTAGGGTATAATAAGGTTTGTGATTGTTTTGTTTAGTGATTTTAAAGGTTAATTAGAATAGTTTAGAGTATGAGAAAGAATGTGATTGTTTTCTTTAGTTTAGTTTCCTCAGTATTGTGTTTTGGGAATAATAATTCCAACTCCTATATCGGTAAGTCCGATAGTACATTAAATCAAATCTATAAGTTTTACAAATCAGATGTAGGTAATCATTTATTGAATGAAACCTACCCGGTAGACCCGAAGAATGTTGTGTCTTATGTTATCAATCAGGATACAACGACTAAGAAACGGGTTGCTTACTTGTGGCCAACTTCGGCCGTACTCTCGGGAGTTGTAGCTCTGATTGAGAACACGAAGGATACACGTTACAAGACCATCTTAGATACGGAAATTTTACCGGCATTGAATCATTATTACGACAATACCCGTCAACCAGCTTGTTATCAGTCTTACCTGAGATCTGATGGAAATCAGGACAGATACTACGATGATAATATGTGGCTGAATATTGACTTTGTTGATCTTGCCTTGGCAACTAAAGATAAAAGATACCTACACAAAGCCGAGGAAATCTGGAAGTTCTTAGCCAGTGGCTGGGATAACCAATTAGGAGGCGGTATTTACTGGTGCGAACAAAAGAAGGAGTCAAAAAATACTTGTTCCAATGCACCTGCTGCGGTAGCTACTGCCAAGTTATATGAAGCCACTAAAAATCCGGAATATCTTGAATGGTCAAAAAAGATTTATGCCTGGACAAAGCTAAATTTACAGGATAAATCGGACTTTTTGTATTACGACAATGTATCTCTAAAAGGTCATATCGGAAAACAAAAATATGCTTACAACAGCGGTCAAATGCTTCAAGCTGCCGTTTTATTGTACAACATAACAAAAGATAACAACTATTTGATCGATGCACAAAATATCGCATCTGGGGGTTACAATTTTTTTTTCGAAGACAAAACGGATGCTAATGGCAAAACTGCTAAAATATTGAAGAGAGGTAATATCTGGTTTACGGCCATTATGCTCAGAGGATACGTTGAACTTTATCAGGTAGATAAAAATAAAACATATCTGGATGCCTTCAAAAACAGCTTAGATATAGCATGGAAAAATGGTAGAGACAAAAATGGTTTTTTTGATGAAGACTGGACAGGAAAAGACAGGAAAACAACCAAATGGTTATTAGCTCAAGGTGCCATGGTAGAAATGTATGCGCGCCTATCTGCTATAGAACAATAGCTAAGAAGATTTCAAAATAGCTAAAACTAAATTATATAAATAAACTTTACTGATATTACAAATGAAACGCTTAAAAACTCTATTTGTCTGTTGTTTAGGATGCATGGCCACAATGGCACATGCACAAATAACGAATTATGTTGATTATGTAAATACCCTGATGGGAACCGATTCAAAGTTTTTGCTATCCAATGGTAATACTTACCCGGCTATTGCCATGCCCTGGGGGATGAACTTTTGGATGCCGCAAACCGGACAAATGGGAGAAGGTTGGGCATATACTTACTCGTCAGACAAAATAAGAGGTTTCAAACAAACACACCAACCAAGTCCGTGGATTAATGATTACGGACAATTTTCGATTATGCCAATCACCGGTAAGCCGGAATTTGATCAGGATAAACGTGCTAGTTGGTTCACTCATAAAACAGAGGTTGCAAAACCTTATTATTATAAGGTTTACCTATCCGATTATAACGTAACCACTGAGATTACACCTACCGATCGTGCTGCAATGTTTCGGTTCACTTTTGCCGAAGAAAAAAATGCTTATATAGTTATTGATGCTTTTGACAAAGGTTCATACGTGAAAATTATTCCGGAAGAAAATAAAATTATCGGTTACACAACTAGAAACAGTGGGGGAGTACCCGAGAATTTCAAAAACTATTTTGTGATTGTATTTGATAAACCTTTCACTTACAAAGCTGCTGTGGCCAATAAAGCGGTTAAAGAAGGTGAGTTAGAAGCCAAAACAGATCATTCTGGAGCAATTATAGGTTTTTCAACCAAAGATGGAGAAGTTGTTCATGCTCGCGTTGCGTCTTCGTTTATCAGTTTCGAACAAGCTGATTTAAATCTGAAAGAATTGAAACCTACTTTCAACCAGACTAAAGATTACTGTAAAAAGGTTTGGAACGAAACACTTGGACGAATAGAAGTGAAGGATGACAATATCGACAACCTGAGAACCTTCTATTCTTGCCAATACCGCACTGTACTTTTTCCACGTAAATTTTATGAAATAAACGCTAAAGGCGAAACGGTTCACTACAGTCCATTCAATGGGCAAGTGCTTCCCGGATATTTGTTTACCGACATGGGTTTTTGGGATACATTCAGAGCTTTGCTGCCTTATGTAAACTTAGTTTACCCATCTATGGGAGAGAAAATACAAGCCGGTCTACTGAATTCGTATAAAGAAAGTGGGTTTTTCCCGGAATGGGCCAGCCCTGGTCACCGCGATTGTATGGTGGGTAATGCTTCGGCTTCTATCATAACCGATGCCTTTTTTAAAGGTTTGATAAACAAAAATGATGCTGTGAAAATGTACGAAGGTATGTTGCATGGAGCCAATAATGTTCATCCTACTGTCGGATCTTCAGGTCGCTTAGGGTATCAGTACTATAATAAACTAGGCTATGTGCCTTACAATGTTGGCATCAGGGATAATGCTTCACGTACCTTGGAATATGCTTACGACGACTGGTGTATCTACGAAATGGGTAAAAAACTAAATCGACCTGCAACTGAAATTGAGGTATATCGACAACGCAGTTTAAATTACAAAAACACGTTCAATAAGAAATTCAACATGATGAGTGGTCGTAACGAAGATGGCTCTTTCCCCGATAACTTCAAACCCGTAAACTGGTGGGATGCCTTCACCGAAGGAAATAGCTGGCATTATACATGGTCTGTATTCCACGACATTAACGGATTGATGAGTTTGATGGGGGGTGAAAAAACATTTGTTTCGATGTTGGATTCTGTTTTCAAAATGTCGCCCAACTATGGAAGCACCGAAAAATCTGGGGACTTGGTTCACGAACAACGAGAAATGCAGGTGATGGGTATGGGCCAATATGCACATGGAAATCAACCTATCCAACATATGATTTATCTCTACAACTATGCCGGCCAACCGTGGAAAAGCCAGTATTGGGTGCGCGAAGCAATGGATCGCCTGTATCATGCAACTCCTGATGGATATTGTGGAGATGAAGATAACGGACAGACTTCAGCCTGGTATATATTCTCGGCTTTAGGCTTCTATTCAGTATGTCCGGGAGCCAACGAATATGTAATCGGATCGCCGCTGTTCAAATTAGTAACGGTGAATCTTGAGAACGGAAAGAAAATAGTGATTAATGCCAATAACAATGGAGAAGAAAATAAATATATAAATACGTTGACTTTAAATGGTAAAGTCTACGATAAAAACTATTTCAAGCACGCCGATCTGTCTAATGGAGCAGTCATTAATCTGGAAATGTCTTCGAAGCCTAACTTGCAACGCGGAACTAAAAAAACTGATTTCCCATATTCACTTTCGAATAAATAAGGGGTTGAAATAGGTTTAACCTACCGTTCTCGGCCATTTACAATATCAAACTCAATTCTAATTCTTTATATCAAATACATGAAAAACGAAAATTCAATTTCCAAGATTTTGCCGGTTCTATTCGGCTTCTTTATTATGGGCTTTTGCGATGTGGTGGGCATTACTTCCACACATGTAAAAGCAGACTTTGGCCTGAGCGATACCATGTCAAACATGATTCCGGTGGCCTTGTTTTCGATGTTTCTACTCTTTTCTGTTCCAACAGGGATCTTGATGAACAAGATTGGTCGTAAAAAGACAGTACTGTTGAGCAACGTTATTACTATTTTGGCCATGTTTATTCCTTTGATTGGGTACACATTTGCCATGTCGCTGGTAGCGTTTGCTTTGCTGGGAATTGCAAATACAATCCTTCAGGTGTCGCTTAATCCATTACTTACTAATGTGGTGAAAGGCGATAGGTTAACTTCAAGTCTTACAGCCGGTCAATTTGTAAAGGCAATTTCATCATTTTGCGGACCGTTTATCGCTATTTTTGCCGCCAATCAATTGGGAAGTTGGCAATTGATATTTCCGATATATGCCGTTATTACTGTCGTTTCAACAATTTGGTTGATGGCTACTTCCATAGATGAAGAAGCAGTTGTAGGAAAAGCATCCACATTTTCAGAAGTATTAAGTTTGTTGACTGATATGCGAATTCTTCAATTATTTTTAGGAATTCTTTTCGTTGTAGGTGTCGATGTTGGTTTGAACACCGCTGCACCTAAAATCTTAATGGAACGTTGTGGCCTTTCTGCTGCCGATGCCGGTTTTGGTCCAAGTGCTTATTTTGCTTTCCGTACAGCTGGTGCATTTATCGGTGCCATTTTGTTAGCAAAATTCTCCTCCGAAAAGTTTTTTAAAATCAATATTGTAATTGCAGTTTTGGCTCTGATTGCGTTGATTTTTATTCCAAGTAAAATAGCCATTTTTGCTTTATTTGCAGTTGTTGGTTTCACTATCGCGAATGTTTTCCCAATCATTTATGCCCGGGCTATTCAAATCCGTCCCGACAAAGCCAATGAAATATCAGGATTGATGATAACTGGTGTTTTTGGTGGTGCGGTGATACCTTTTATTATGGGTCTTGCTTCTGATAGCATTGGTTCGCAAGTAGGTTCTGTGATTGTTATTTTGGCTAGCGCAGTTTATCTCTTCTATTGTGCGTTTGCAGTAAGAACAAAGAATATGTCAAACATTTAACAGTCAGAGTCTGAAATGAAAAAAATAATAATTGTAATTGCTGTATGCTCGATAATCTTCTCGGCTCAGGCTCAATGGAAACCAGCCGGAAACAAAATCAAAACCGAATGGGCTGAGAAAATTGATATAAATCATGTTTTGCCTGAATATCCACGACCCATCATGGAGCGTAATGTTTGGTCGAATCTTAATGGTTTGTGGAGTTATGCTATTCGTCCGATAGGGGACGTTTGTCCAACGAAGTTTGATGGCGAGATTTTAGTCCCTTTTGCTGTAGAGTCTAGTTTGTCAGGAGTTCAGAAAGGGCTTAAAGACAATGAAGAGCTTTGGTATTCACGTTCATTTAAAGTACCTGCCAACTGGAAAGGTAAAAGTGTGATGTTGAATTTCGGAGGTGTAGACTGGAAGACCGATGTATGGGTAAATGGAGTGAAAATCGGTGAGCATACCGGTGGATATTCGCCATTTACATTTGATATTAGCACTGCTTTGGTAAAAGGAGATAATAAATTGGTCGTAAAAGTATGGGATCCAACTTCCAATGGGAATCAACCTCGCGGTAAGCAAGCCTATAACCCGAGTGGTATTTTTTACACACCCGTATCCGGAATTTGGCAGACTGTGTGGCTTGAACCAGTTGCAGATCACTATATAGCAGGATTAAAAACAACTCCGGATATTGATAAAAGTAAACTTAAGATAGAAGTTGAAACAGACAAAGTGCTTTCGGGTGACATTGTTGAAGTGAAACTTTTCGATGGTCTACAGTTGGTTGGCATTGGCAAATCGTTGGGTGGACAAGCGGTCGAAGTTTTGATTGCGAACGAGAAACTTTGGAGTCCAGAAACTCCGTTTTTATATGACATGCAGGTGTCATTGATTCGAAACGGAAGAACTGTAGATAATATTAAAAGCTATGCGGCTATGCGCAAGTATTCATCTGCAAGAGATGCAAAAGGACATATGCGTATGCAATTAAATAATAAAAATTATTTTGAATTGGGTCCTCTTGATCAGGGCTGGTGGCCTGATGGTCTTTATACTGCGCCAACCGATGAAGCACTGAAGTTCGACATTCAACAGATTAAAGAATTTGGATTTAATATGATTCGTAAGCATGTGAAAGTAGAGCCGGCTCGTTGGTACACTCATTGCGATAAATTAGGTATCATTGTTTGGCAGGATATGCCAAGTGGTGCTACAGGACCTCAATGGCAACCACGCAATTATTTCAATGGGGTAGAAGCCAAACGTTCAACAGAATCGGAAGCAATCTACAGAAAGGAGTTGAAAGAGATGATTGACAATCTCTATTCGTATCCTTGTATTGGTGTTTGGGTTACTTTCAACGAATCATGGGGTCAATTTAAAACACCCGAAATTGTTGAATGGACAAAAGCTTACGATCCATCCCGTTTAGTAAATTCAGCTAGCGGTGGAAATCATTATTTCTGTGGTGATATGTTGGATTTGCACAACTATCCGGGACCGGATATGTATCTTCAGGATCCACAAAGAGTCAATGTTTTAGGAGAGTTTGGGGGTATTGGACTCGCGTTGACGGGACATCTTTGGGATCCGAACAAAAATTGGGGATATGTAAAACTGAACTCTGTCGATGAAGCAACTGCTGAGTACGTCAAGTATGCCGAACAATTATTCCCATTCATTGAAAAAGGCTTCTCTGCAGGAGTTTATACTCAAACATCTGATGTGGAAGAGGAAATAAACGGACTACTTACTTACGATCGTAAAGTGATAAAAATGAATGTGCAAAAGGTTCGTGAAATTAATCAACGGATTTGTAATTCATTGGCTAAATAAAGATAAGCAAGAAAAGCAGTTAAATATAAAATCGCATATAAATATGAAAATTACAATTGCAAAACGATGTTGCTCGTTAGTCATCCTTGTGTTTTTACTCTTCTTTGTCGAAAATACTTCTGCTGCAAAGCTTGAATTAAAATCGCCCAATGGTGAGTTGAAAGTAAGCGTTGATTTGAAAGACAAAATTCGCTACAACATTTCTTATGGAAAGGATGAACTGTTGAAAAACTGCTCATTGCAACTTGATCTTCAAAACGAATCGTTGGGAGTAAATCCTAAATTACAAGGCAAACAAGTTTCCACAATCAACGAAACTTTAAAACCCATCTTCCCTTTTAAAAATGCAACGGTAGGTAATAATTGTAATGTATTGCTACTCAATTTTAAGAATGATTTTTCGGTCGAGTTTCGTGCTTATAATGATGGAGTGGCTTATCGTTTTATCACGCGTAAAAAAGGAGAAGCAATTGTGCGTAATGAGGATTTTGGCATTCAATTTCCAGCAACGTATATAGCGCAATTGTCGTTTACCGGATCATTTAAAACTTCTTATGAATATCCTTATTCACATGTAAAAACGACCGACTACAAGGAGAGTGATCGTATGACTACTTTACCCGTTTTACTTGAAACAGATAAACAATATAAAATACTTATTTCGGAAGCTGATTTGTTGGATTATCCATGTATGTTCCTTAAAAGCACTGGAAACAATGGATTGAAATCTACTTTTCCTAACTATCCGTTAGAGTTTGGCGAAGACGGTGATCGGAGCTTGAAAATAACCAAAGAGGCCGATTACATAGCTAAAACCTCAGGTACACGCAGTTTCCCATGGCGCTTATTTATTATTGCCAAAGAAGATAAACAGTTGATTGAAAATGAGATGGTTTCTAAACTGTCGAGAAAAAATGTGTTGGGCGACGTAAGTTGGGTAAAACCGGGACAAGTAAGTTGGGACTGGTGGAATGCTACTTTCTCACCTTATGGAGTTGATTTTAAATCAGGTATTAATACAGATACTTATAAATACTATATAGACTTTGCTTCCAAATTTGGAATTCCTTACATCATTCTTGACGAAGGCTGGGCAAAAGATACACGCGACGCTTTTAACGCTAATCCGGATTTGAATTTGCCTGAACTGATAAAATATGGCAAAGAAAAAAAGGTAAAACTTGTGCTTTGGTTGTCGTGGTTGACAGTTGAAAATAACTTCGACTTGTTTAAAAAATACAGTGAATGGGGTATAGCTGGTGTCAAAATTGACTTCATGGATCGTAGCGATCAGTGGATGGTGAATTACTACGAACGTGTAGCTAAAGAAGCTGCAAAATATAAAATGTTTGTCGACTTTCATGGTGCATTTAAACCTGCTGGACTGAACATTACTTATCCAAATGTGCTCTCTTTTGAAGGAGTATTAGGATTGGAGCAAGGTGGAAATTGTAAACCGCAGAACAGCGTTTACCTTCCATTTATCCGCAATGTTGTTGGTCCAATGGACTTTACTCCAGGCGCAATGATTAATCAGCAACCGGATGTTTATCGTGCAGAGCGTCCCAACAATGCAAGTGTGGGTACAAGAGTAAATCAAATGTCTATGTTTGTAATCTTCGAAAGCGGTTTGCAAATGTTGGCAGATAATCCCACACTTTATTACCGCGAACGTGAATGTACTGATTTTATCACTAGCGTACCGGTTACATGGGACGAAACCAAAGTGTTGTATGCCAAAGTTGGTGAAGCTGTAGTTGTTGCCAAACGCAAAGGTGATAAGTGGTTTTTAGGTGGAATGAATAATGACAAAGGTAGAACGATTGATTTGAACTTTGACTTTCTGCCGCTGGGTAAAGAATTTACGCTTACTTCTTTCGAAGACGGAATCAATGCTGACCGTCAGGGAATGGATTATAAAAAGAAAACAATCAGTGTAAATAACAATACCAAGTTGACTATCAAAATGGAACGCAATGGTGGTTGGGCTGGCTCGCTAAAGTAATGCTTTTATGGGAAAAAGAATAGCAACATTGCTAACAACTTTTGTTTTGCTTTTTTCATTGACATCGTTCAAAAGTGAAAATAAAGAAGTTGTTATCAATTTAAAATGTGAGTATCAGTCTAATCCTATTGGTTTGGATACTCCAAATCCCCGGTTTACATGGAATTTTGAGAATTCTGATGCTGGATTTGTTCAGAAGAGCTATCAAATTAGTGTGGCTTCCAAGCTCGAACTTTTGAAAGAAGGAAAAGCAGATATTTGGATTTCCGGTAAAATTGAAAGTACCAGAAATGCTGCTCGATACAAAGGCAAATCTTTACAGCCTCATTCAAGTTATTATTGGACTGTAGTTGTTTGGGATAATAAAAGCAAGAAATGTATTTCTTCGGGGATTGCATCTTTCGAGATGGCGAAATTAGGTTTGTCTGACTGGACTGCCCGATGGATTTCGGATAGCCACGAGAAGGAATTTGAACCAGCTCCACTTTTTCGCAAGGTATTTTCGGTTAAAAAAGAAATAAAATCAGCTCGTGCATACATTTGCGGGCTGGGTTATTATGAACTTTTTTTGAACGGTAAGAGAGTTGGAAAAAACTACCTCGATCCGGGCTATACGCATTTTGATAAACGCGTCTTGTATATTACGCACGATGTCACTTCGTTGGTGAAATCAGGTGATAATGTGGTAGCTGCTGTATTGGGTAATGGTTGGTTCAACGAGCAGTCTGTTGCTGTTTGGGATTTTCATAAAGCACGTTGGCGTAATCGTCCGCAAATGATTTGCGAAATCAGAATCACCTTTACAGATGGAACTTCGCAAACTCTTGCTACCGACGAAACATGGAAGACCAATATTGGACCATATCTTTACAATAGTATTTACAGTGGCGATATATACGATGCGCGATTGGAAGAAGAGGGTTGGAATAATACCGGATTCGATGATAAAAACTGGCAAGCGGTTCGTGTAACGAATGCACCAGCACCTATTCTGCAAGCTCAACAGATGCCAGCTATTCGAATAACTAAAGAAATAAAAACAATAGCTGTGAAGGCGTTTGGCGATTCGATTTACGTGTTTAATATGGATGAAAATTTTGCCGGTTTATGCCGGTTGAAAGTGAAAGGAGACGCCGGAACAAAACTCACTATCAAACACGGGGAATTATTGAAAAAAGACGGACGGCTGGAACAGGGTAATATCAATGTTTACTACCATCCGTTGCAAACGAAAGAGATTTTTCAAACAGATACTTATATACTTAAAGGCGGCGGTAAAGATGAAGTATTTACGCCCGGATTCAGTTATCATGGTTTTCAATATGTCGAAATTCAGAGCAGCAAGCCAGTTTCCCTGACGACTGATAATCTGACCGGACTTTTCATTCGCACTGATTTAAAATCGGTAGGAAAATTCAGTTGTTCCAATGAATTACTAAATAAAATATGGTCAGCCTCTGTTCAATCCTACAAAAGTAATATTCACAGCATTCCAACCGATTGTCCGCAGCGCGAGAAAAATGGTTGGACAGCTGACGCACATGTAGCCGTAGATCTGGGATTGTTGAATTTCGACGGGATTCTTTTCTACGAGAAATGGATGAACGATTTTATCGATAACCAGAATGAGAAAGGCGAAATTGCAGGTATTATTCCCAGTGCAGGTTGGGGATACGGCGAGTGGCCAGGTCCGGTATGGGACGCAGCTCTGTTCCTAATTCCCGATGCATTGCAGCATTATTACAACGATACTACCGCTATAGCCAAAGTGTATAAAACATGCGAAGTCTATCTTGACTATTTAAAGAAAAAAGAAAAAGATGGAATACTTACTTTTGGCTTAGGCGATTGGGTTTATTATAAAGCATTAACTCCTAATGATTATACTTCCACTTGTTACTATTATTACGACTATGTGATGATGGCTCGTTTTGCTCGGTTGTTGGGTAAAGATGCTCGTTTGTATGAACAAAAATCGGCACAAATTAAAGAACTGATAAACACTAAATTTTTTAATCCTGAAACCGGTGTTTATGCCAATGGTACACAAACGGCACAAGCTCTGGCACTTTATCTGGGTGTTGTTCCAGCAGGAAAGGAGCAGTTGGTTGCCAGCAAATTGCACAAAGCAGTTGAAGCAACTAATTATTTTATTGATTTTGGATTATTGGGCAGCAAAACTGTTCCGGCAATGCTTACCAAATATGGATTCGTAGAAGATGTTTTCAAGATGGTAACTAAAGAAACAGCTCCTTCGTGGGGTCATTGGGTTAAAGAAGAAGGGTACTCTACTTTAGCTGAGACATGGACTTTATCTCCGGAATTTCATGATGCATCTATCAATCATGTTTTTATGGGCGACATAAGTGCCTGGATGATTAATTCTTTGGCTGGTATAAACTTTGATGCAACTAAGCCCGGTTTCAGTCATATAGTTATTCGGCCAGATTTTGTAAAAGAGCTCAATTGGGTTAAAGGTGAGTATCAGTCGGTGAATGGTCTGATACGTTCGGAGTGGAAACGCGGAGATAATAAGACAATTCTGTTTATTGAAATACCCGCTAATACAACAGCAACTGTTTTTGTCGACAAGGTTTATGAACTAAAGTCAGGTCAACATCAGCTTATTGTAAAATAATCGAGTACTGATCCTGTTCTTTGCCCGGTTTTTAAACTGAAATTTGTTATAGAAAAGCCTCTAAAAAAGCAAAATATTATTAAATTTAATGCAAATACAAATGAAAAAATTACTTTATTTATTGCTGCTGGGTTTAGTTTCCACCCAGCTGGTGGATGCGCAATCTGCTAAGAAGCCTCAGGGCTACGACATCACAAAAGATCACGTTCTTTACACGATTGGTTACGCACACTTGGACACCGAGTGGAATTGGGATTACCCAACAACTATTAATGAGTATATACTCAATACAATGGTTGAAAATTTTAGTCTCTTTGAAAAATATCCTAATTATGTGTTCAACTTCACGGGATCACGTCGTTATAATATGATGAAGGAGTATTATCCTGAATTATACAAAAAAGTACAAGCTTATGCTAAGCAAGGACGTTGGAAAGTATCCGGTTCATCGGTAGATGAAGGTGAAGTGAATATATCTTCCTCGGAATCCCTGGTTCGTCAGATTTTGTATGGTAACGATTACTTCCGCAAAGAATTTGGTGCCGAAAGTGCCGATTATATGTTGCCGGACTGTTTCGGTTTCTTGTTTAACCTCCCAACTGTTTTCAATCATTGCGGATTGTTAGGTTTTTCTACACAAAAATTGACCTGGCGTTCGGCCGTAGGTGTTCCTTTTAATGTAGGTGTTTGGAATGGACCGGACGGAAAAGGAATTGTTGCCGCTTTAAATGCAATGGCTTACAACGGGCGCGTAGAACAACGCCTGGATAAAGATAAAAAATGGGCTCAACGTCTGGACGAAAATAAAAAGAACTTTGGTTATGCGTTCGATTTCCGTTACTACGGAGTGGGCGATATGGGTGGAGCTCCACGAGAAAACGACGTGAAAACTGCTGAAGAAAGCCTTGGTAACAGCGATGGTAATTTCAAGGTGCTATTGACCTCTTCCGATCAGATGTTTAAAGATATTACACCGGATATTCGTAGAAAACTTCCTACCTATTCTGGCGATTTATTATTAATTGAGCACAGTGCCGGGTCTATGACTTCGCAAGCTTATATGAAACGCCAGAACCGTAAAAACGAATTGTTAGCCTATTCAGCTGAGCAAGTTTCGGCAGTGGCCGACTGGTTGGGCGGTGCTGCTTATCCTCGTACAAAACTTAATAATGCATGGGACTTAGTGCTAGGTAGCCAATTTCACGATATACTTCCCGGCACCAGTATTCCAAAAGCGTATGAATATGCCTGGAACGATGAGTTCATTGCTGCCAATGGTTTCAGCGAAGTGCTAAAAAATGGCGTTAGTGACGTGGCTTCAAAACTGAACACACAAACTCAAGGAAAATCGTTGTTAGTTTATAATCCTGTAGCTCGTCAGCGCGAAGATGTGGTAACTGTCGAATTGGAATTTGCATCATCACCTGCTTCTATTGCCGTTTTTGATAAAGCGGGAAAAGAAGTGGCTTCTCAAATTTTGGAGAAAACCGGCAATAAAATAAAATTTTTATTTGTTGCTCAATTGCCTTCGGCAGGTATGGCTGTTTACGATGTACGCGAAGTACAAACTGCAAAATCGGCATCGGCTTTAACTGCTAGCAATAACGGTTTAGAAAACGCTTACTACAAAGTGAAATTTGCCGCTAATGGCGATGTGTTGAGTATTTTCGACAAAAAAGCTTCGAAAGAATTGCTGTCGAAACCGGCTCGTTTAGAGTTTTTGTCGGAACATCCAGCCGAATGGCCTTCGTGGAACATGGACTGGAAAGACCGTCAGAAACCGGCTATCGATTTTATGGATAAAGATGCTTCTCTAACAGTGGTTGAGCAAGGTCCGGTGCGTGTAACATTGAAAGTAGAGCGCAAAGGTCGCAATTCGGAAATTACACAATTGTATAGCCTTTCGGCTGGCGAAGCAGGCAAACGATTGGAAGTAACCAATAAAATTGACTGGCAGTCGCGTGAGGTTAGTTTGAAAGCGTCTTTCCCATTGGCAGTTTCTAACGAAAACGCCACTTACAACTTAGGTGTTGGAACCATCTCAAGAGGAAATAACGATGAAAAGAAATTTGAAGTTCCATTTAAAGAATGGTTTGACTTAACCGACAAATCAGGAAAATACGGTGTTTCAATTTTGGAAGACTGTAAATATGGGGCGGATAAACCCGACAATAACACCGTTCGTTTAACATTGCTTTATACGCCGGCTATTAACCCGGGTTGGAGATGGACTATGTACGAAAGTACACAAGATTGGGGTATACATGATGTGAAATATGCAGTTTACGGGCACAGCGGCGACTGGGCAAAAGCCGAATCGCCTTGGCAAGCTAAATTTTTCAACCAACCATTGGTTGCTTTTGAAGCACCGAAACATGCCGGCGAGCTAGGTCAATCGTTGTCAATGATTTCGATTAATAATCCGCAAGTAGGAGTGATGGCATTAAAGAAAATGGAAAATGCCGATTACTATGTGGTTCGTTTCAATGAATTGTCGGGTAAAGATCTTAAAGCGATAAAAGCTACTTTCCCGGGAACTATTGTGGATGCTTACGAGGTAAACGGTCAGGAACAGCGCATTGGAAAAGCAACTTTAGCTAATGGTGCACTTGGTTTTGATTTGAGCCATTATACTATTCGCAGTTTTGCGGTGAAATTTAAACCGCGCGTTGCTAAACAAGAAATTGCACAGGCAGTGGTTACACTTCCGTACAATGCCGATGTACTCAGTTTTGACACCAATCGCGATGATGGTTTATTTGCCGGCGGCAGATCTATTCCGGCAGAATTATTCCCAGCTGCCGTAGTGAGCGAAGATATTCGTTTTGCCATTGGTAGCAAAGCCGATCGTGAAAAGAATGCGGTTACTTGCGAGGGTCAAACTATTCAACTGCCAGCGGGCGATTACAGCAAGCTGTATTTATTGGCAGCAGGAGCAGATGATGTAAAAGCTGATTTTGTGATAGATGGTAAAACAACGTCGCTTGATATCCAACAATGGAACGGATATGTGGGTCAATTCTACAACCGTGTGCTTAGTCGCGATAGAAATTCAGTAGTTGAAATGGAAAATCCGTATTCAAAAACCGATAACATTGCCTGGTACTCTTCGCATATGCATAACGATTATCCAGCGAGAAATGAAGCCTATCAGTATTGTTATTTGTACAAGTATGAAATAGCCATACCGGCTGGTGCCAAAACCATAACCTTGCCAAAAGAACGTAAAGTGAAAGTAATGAGCATAACAGTGGCTAAACCAACTGCTGCCAGCTTGCAACCGCTGCAACCGCTGTACGATGATTTCAAAAGCAATAAAGAATTTAAATTAAGAGCTGAAAAATAGGGGAAGCACTATTGCTTGCAATTATAAAAATCCATCAAGATTACATTTTCGATAACTTGCTTATTTGTTTATAATTATAAATTTAAAAAATGGAAAAAACGATTATTCTTGCTTTCCTATCACTCGTATTTGTGCTAAACGCACAAGTTTACAAAAACCCCAAAGCTCCCGTAGAAGCTCGTGTTTCAGATCTTCTTTCGCGCATGACGCTTGAAGAAAAAGTGACTTATATCAATGGACTTAACTGGATGTACACGCAGCCTATCGAACGGCTAGGAGTTCCATCGTTTAAAATGACAGATGGACCGACAGGAACGAATACGCACGGTAAAAGTACAGCCTACCCGGCTAGTATTTTGTCGGCAGCTACCTGGGATGTTTCGCTTCATCACCAATTGGGTGCTGCCCTTGGAAACGATTGCCGCTCACGTGGAGTGAATTTTCTTTTGGCTCCAGGGGTAAACATTGCCCGGGCACCTATGTGTGGTCGCAATTTTGAATACATGGGCGAAGATCCATTTTTGACAGTAAGTCTGGTTGTTCCTTATATTCAGGGGGTTCAAAGCAAAGGCGTAGTAGCTACAGTAAAACACTTCGCTGCCAATAACCAGGAATACGATAGAGATAATATCAGCTCCGATATTGACGAACGTACTTTTCAGGAAATTTATATGCCCGCCTTCAAAGCTGCCGTTCAAAAAGCAAAAGTAGGTGCCGTGATGAATAGTTACAACCTTTTAAATGGCATTCATACTTCACACCACAATTATTTGAATAATATCTTATTGAAACAACAATGGGGCTTTAAGGGTATTTTAATGTCCGATTGGGGTGGCGTTCACGATGGTTTGGCTGCATTCAACGGTGGAACAGACCTTGAAATGCCGGGTAATGCCCAAATGAAGCCAAAAATGTTGTTGGAAAAATTGGCAAGTGGCGAAATCAGCGAGAAAGTGTTGAATGACAAAGTGACTCGAATTCTTCGCGTTTGTTTTCAATTTGGCTTTTTCGATCGTCCGCAGTTGATTTCATCTATTCCTAATGATGATCCGACTAGTGCTAACGTGGCTTTGAAATTGGCCGAGGCAGGTGTTGTTCTGTTGAAAAACGAAGGCGGTATTTTGCCTTTAAATACTACGAAAATCAAAAAGGTGGCTTTTCTCGGACCTAATGCAGATACATACAATACCGGAGGTGGAAGTTCCCGTACAACACCTTTTCATTCAATTAGTACTTTCGAAGCATTTAAACAACTGGCAAAAGGGGTAGAAGTGAATTATACCATGGGTATTCCAAGTTTAAGTTACCTGGCTTCTAAGTCGGTTTTTTATACTGCTCCGGGAGGTACTACTCAAGGATTGAAAGCTGAGTATTTCAACAATCAAACCTTATCGGGCGAACCTACTGGTAGTCGTATTGAACAGGCTGTAAGTCATGAATGGGTACAAACTCCCAGCGTTGACGGTATTGGCCAAGATCATTTTTCGGTACGTTGGACAGGTGTAATTCGCCCTACACAAACAGAAAATTACAAATTCTCGGTAAAAGGTGATGATGGATACCGCTTGTATGTAGATAACAAATTGGTGATTGACTATTGGAGCAACCATGGAAATATCGAAAAAAATGCCATGATTCAATTGGAAGCTGGCAAAGAGTATGCTATCAAATTGGAATTTTACGAAGATGGAGGTGATGCTGCCATTACATTGGCATGGTTCCAACCGAAAGATGAAAATTTTAATGACGCTTACAAACTTGCTGCTGAGGCCGATGTTGCTGTTGTGTGTATCGGTTTCGATAAAGAAGTGGAGCATGAAGGAGCCGAAAGACCTTTCGAATTATTTGCTGCTCAGGATAGCTTGCTTAAAGTGGTAACCAGAGCTAACCCAAATACCATCGTCATTTTGAATGCCGGTGGTAATGTATATATGGAAAAATGGTTGCCAACAGTAAAAGGATTGCTTCACGCATTTTATCCGGGTCAGGAAGGTGGTACTGCATTGGCCAACATTTTGTTGGGTAACGTAAATCCAAGCGGCAAGCTTCCGGTAAGTTTCGAGAAGCAATGGTCTGATAATCCAACTTTCAATAACTATTATGATGTTGATGGCGATAAACGCGTTCAATACAAAGAGGGCATAATGGTTGGTTACCGTTATTACGATACAAAAAAAGTGGATCCGTTGTTCCCATTCGGTTTTGGAATGTCGTACACCACATTTGCTTATTCTAATTTGAAAGTGACGGTTAAACAACAAAAAGGAAAAGTGGCTGCTACCGTTACTTTTGATGTGAAAAATACAGGGAATGTAGATGGTGCTGAAGTGGCTCAGCTTTATGTAAGCGACTTGGTTTGTCCGGTTGAACGCCCATTGAAGGAGTTGAAAGGTTTCTCAAAAGTTTTCTTGAAAAAAGGTGAAACAAAAAATGTAACTATTGCACTTGACCAATCTTCATTCTCTTACTACAAAGAAAAAATCAAAGGCTTTGGATTTGATGCAGGTGATTTTGATATATTGGTTGGTGGTTCTTCTAAAGATATGAAACTGAAGAAGACAGTAAAATTGAAGTAATCGAATTAGATACAACTCCCATAAATGTGCTTAACAATATGGGAGTTGTATTCTTGTAATTTAAACAATTTTAGTTCATATTTGAGAGCCTCTTGTCAAGGGTGGCAATTGCCTACTCGATAAGTGCTTCATTCCCCAAGTATTACATTAATTTTACAAACAATAAAAATATTACCAATGAAGAGAATTTTTAAAAGCAGTTTTCTGCTTGCTTTATGTTTAACTAGCATAACAACAACAACCTCATTGGCACAAAAGAGTGCTAAGCCTAAAAGTGATTATTACAAAAAAGCCATGCAATCGCTCCATGTGGCCATTGAAAAGAATTTTTACGATAAAGCATCCGGATATTATTTCGTAGAATTGGATCCGGCAAAGCGAGAAACAAAATTCGATCATAAACGCGAGTACTCCTGGTTGTGGGCACTTTGTTCTATGTTCGAGGGGGTAAACGAAATCGAAAAAGTTGATAAAAAAGCCAATTTAGTCGATCCGATTTTTAGTAACATGAATAACTATTACGATACTAATTTGCCAAAATCAGGTTACAACGAATATATTGTGAAATTGAAACCCGGGTTGCGCTATTACGACGATAACCAGTGGATTGGTATTGCTGCGTTAGATGTTTACAAGAGAACAAAAAAGAAGAGTTATCTTGAATTAGGAAAACAAATGTATCAATTTATGATGACAGCCTACGACACAAAATTAGGAGGTGGACTGTATTGGCGTGAAACCGATTTTGAAACAAAAAACACTTGTTCGAACGGACCGGGAGTTATTGTGGCGCTTAAACTTTATGAACTTACAAAGCAAAAAACTTACTTGGATACGGCGCTTTTAGTTTATAATTGGACCAATGAAAAACTACAAGCTCCTTCAGGTTTATATTACGACAATATAAGCACCAAAGACGGTAGCCTGGGTAAAGCCATTTTTTCGTACAACACAGGTACTATGCTGCAATCAAACGTTTATTTATACGAACTTACTGGTGATAAAAAATATTTGAAGCGTGCCAACGACATGGCCGATGCCTCTCTTTCATATTTTTATGGCAACGGTAAATTCAGAGATGGTTATTGGTTCAATGCGGTGATGTTAAGGGCTTACCAACATTTATTGAAGCATAACAAAGATACCAAATATATTCTGGGCTTTAAAAAATGTTTGGATACCGCTCTGAAAAATGAACTTAACGAAAAAGGTTTATTTGTTACCAAAGACGGCATTCATAACTTGGTAGAGCAGGGGGGAATGTTAGAAATTTTGGCTCGTTATGCCCAGTTGGAAAAACAATATAAATTGAGATGATACATTTAAAGACTGAATCGATGGGGAACTTCCCTGTTGTAAATCAGTTTTTGGTTCAATATGTAATACAAATAAATCATGATTAAGAAAATTATTACCGCCATTTTTGTGCTTGCGGCTATTCCTTTTTCGCAGGCTCAAAAACGTTTTACCGATTATGTAAATCCCTTTTTAGGTACTGCCACTTTGTGGGATAGTATTGACATTGGTTACAAACCTACCCGCCGGACCTGGGGTGCTGAGGCATTCCCCGGCTCGTCTGTGCCCAATGCCATGGTTCAGCTTACTCCGATTACGATGTTCAGAAGTGGCTCCGGGTATCAGTCCGAGGACACGCTTATTTACGGTTTCGCGCATACCAGCAAAGGGCATTGGAATTTGGGCCATATCCCCTTGATGCCGGTTACGGGCGATGTTACTGCCGATAATTACAGTTCACCTTTCAGTCACAATAACGAGTCGGCTCGTCCGGGTTATTATCAGGTGTATTTGTCGCGTTACTCGGTGAATGCCGAATTGACTTCTACCTTGCGTTGTGCTTTTCATAAATATACTTTCAAGCCCGGACAAAGCAAAGAATTGTTCGCCAACTTATCGAGGTCGAACGAAAACGTGAGAGATTGGACTTTGGTGAAAGAGGGTGAAAATATATTTAGCGGTTTTCAGCAAACGGGCGAAAAAATGTACTTCTATGCCGTTGTCAATCATAAAATTAAGTCTGTCGAAGTGTTGAAGAAAGGGGATAGGTCATTGGCGTCTTTGGTTCGTTTTGATGATGAAAATAAACCCCTGGAGATTCAAATCGGCTTTTCGTTTGTAAGCGTAAAAAATGCCAGGGAGAATTTGGAAAAAGAGATGCTTGGCAAAAGTTTTACGCAAGTAAGGCAGACAGCTACCAAAACGTGGGATAATTTATTGTCTAAAATTACTGTGACCGGAGGTACTGAACGACAAAAGGGATTGTTTTATTCAACCTTATACCGTTCGTTTTTGTGGCCGGCATTGCGAAGCGATGTGAATGGAGATTTTACCGACCAGTCCGGAAAGATAGTGAACAAAGGATTTAATTATTATACCGAGCCTTCGTTGTGGGACGATTATCGGAATAAACTGGTTTTGTTGGGTATGTTATCGCCTGAGGTAACGGCTGATGTTATCAAATCGTTGATTGATAAAGGTGAAAAACGAGGATTTATGCCAACTTTCTTTCACGGCGACCATGCAGCTCCATTTATTGCCGGATCGTACCTGAGAGGAATTCGCGATTACGATTTGAAAAGTGCTTATAACCTGTTGCTACGCAATGCCACGCTCGAAAACCCAAGCCGTCCTCACGTATTGGAATACATCGAAAAGGGCTATATATCTGAACCTGACCTGGAAAAACCATTGCTTCATACAGTGGCTCATGCCGGTGTAACAAAAACGTTGGAATACGCCTACGATGATTATTCATTGGTACTTTTAGCTAAACAGTTGGGCGATTCGGCCAATTATAATATGCTAATGAAGCGGACAGGAAATTACAAGAACATGTTCGATCCTTCCACCGGATTTATGCGGGGCCGATTGGCAAACGGTGATTGGATAAAAAACTTTGACCCTACTTTTGTGTACTACGAATATATGTACCGCGAAGCCAATGCATGGCAGTCAACGTTTTTTGCTCCTCACGATCCCAAAGGGCTTATTGCGCTTTATAGCAGCAACAAAGCTTTCGAGAAAAAGTTGGATGAGCTGTTTACCACACCTTTTAAAGGACAGGAAGCGCATAATATGTCCGGTTTCATTGGTCAGTATTGCCACGGCAACCAACCCGATCATAACTACCCTTACCTATACAGTTTTGTTGGTAAACAAGAAAAAACTCAGTTTTATCTGGATAGTATTATGAACCATTACTACGACATGGGCAAAGATAAACTGGCTTATGCCGGAATGGATGATGCGGGAGAAATGTCGTCGTGGTATGTTTTCAATGCCATTGGGTTGTACACCTTTTCACCAGCCGATCCCGAATATATTGTTACAGTGCCATTGTTTGATAAAGTAAAGTTTAATCTTGGTGACAAGAAATTTACGATTATCAAAAAGAATTCCGGTCGAAAAATCACTGACATTTTGTACGATGGGAAAAAGCTTGATGGTTACTTTATCAAGCATAGCGATCTCAAACGTGGTAAAACATTGGTAATAACAACAAAATAATTCATCAATCAAACATATTAATGCGGTTCTAATGAAGAAACATAGTTTATCATTTCGTTTATTATTTATACTTGTAGCTAGCATAAATGCTGTGGTTTATGCAAAGCCTATCAAAGGCAATCATTCAGGAAAAACAACAAAATCGACTATTTCTAAAGAGTTTTATGGCGAAGCGGGAGGTAAAAAAATCTTCCTTTATACGCTAAAGAATAGTAAAGGGATGCAGGTGAAAGTGATTAATTATGGTGGAGCCATTACTGATATCATTACTCCCGATAAAAATGGTCAATTGGAAAGCGTTGTGCTCGGCTTCGATTCGTTGAAGCCTTATACTGGTCGCGAAAATTCACTTTTTGGTTCTACTGTCGGTCGTGTTGCCAACCGCATTTCCAATGCCAGGTTTCAACTGGGCGGAAATGAGTATAAACTGACTTCCAATATACATGGAGGACTGTTAGGTTTTGACAGAAAAGTATGGAACATCGAAGAAGTTAACAATGGAAAATCAGCAGCATTGAAAATGACCTATTTAAGCAAAGATGGCGAAGAAGGTTTCCCCGGAAATCTGAACGTGACAATTACTTACACGCTTACTCAACGTAATGAGCTTAAAATTGATTATCTGGCTACCACCGATAAGGCTACTCCGCTGGTGCTGACCAACCATTCTTATTTTAATCTTTCGGGAAGTAAATTACCCAAAGTGTTGAATACGGAACTAATCATTTTTGCGGATAAATACCTTGAGTCGGGAAATGGAAATATACCAACAGGTAAAATATTGGATGTGAAAGGAACGCCTTTTGATTTTACCAGTCCCCAGCAGATTGGCAAACACATTGATGAAGTGAAAGATGGTAACAGAGGGTATGATCTGACTTATGTTTTACGCAATCAAACTACAAAACTAACCTTAGTTGCAAAAGCTTTTGAACCAATTAGCGGAAGGACAATGGAAGTTTATACCACGGAGCCGGGAGTTGTACTTTATACTGGAAATTATCTGAGCGAAAATGTTGTGGGCAGGGCTGGAAAGCCGTTTACTCAACATGGGGCCTTTTGTTTGGAAACTCAACATTTTCCTGATTCGCCTAACCAACCCAAATTCCCGAACTGCATTCTATATCCTGGGGATATATTCAAATCTGAAACAGTTTACAAATTCTCAGTACAAAAATAGATGCGGTCAAATGGCACAACTATTAAAAAAAATATACCACATTTTAAATCACAAGTATGAAGATATACAAAAACAGTTTATTATCTGTGTGTTACTGTTATTTACATTAGTGAGTGTAGCCCCAAAAACCATGATACAATACTTGTCAGGAACAGACAAAGATCATACAGTAACATGGGATTTTTTTTGTACACATGGCCTGAACTGCAATAAATGGAAGACCATTCAAGTACCCTCGCAGTGGGAACAGCAAGGTTTCGGGTCTTATTTGTATGGCACTATAAATTTGGCAGCCAACGAAAGAGGTTTTTATAAGTACGAATTCCGCGTGCCCAAACAGTGGAAGAGCCAAAATATAAATATTGTTTTTGAAGGCTCGATGACAGATACCGAAGTGAAGATAAACGGTACATTGGCCGGACCAATTCATCAGAGCTATTTTTCAGTAACGATTTAGTAACAGAACTCTGTCATTTTTTGGCTTTTTCTTGACTTTTAAACGTCACCGATAAGAAATAAAAAATCCCGTAAAACCTTTATTTTATGTGATTTGTCTAAGCTTTTCTGCCAATTGTCTTCGGTAGTCAGCGGAGTAGGAAGGGAAATGAATATTTCCCTATTTATCCAGTAAATATCAGGTATTTATCGATATAAATATTTGTCTTAGTAACGCTTTAGTAACGACGTTTTGTCTATTATAGTCCTTTACTGGCTATTGAATGCCTGCTCAAAATTATAGATACAAAGGTAGAAATGTTTTTGGAAACAACAATTCTGTCTTGCTTTTTTATGATAATATATATATTAATTGGTTTGTATTACGGCAATCGTGTCAGTTCCCGAATGCGTAAAATGTTTAATTTGATTACACTTGGCAGCGTAGCAAAAGGTAAAAAATGGTAAAGATAAATTGTTGTTTTTAATAGTTAGTATGTTGAGTTTATCTTTACAATCAAATTATTGGCAGCAAATGTCAATTACTACCAATCTATAGATTATTTCATACAAAAGAAACTATTGCTGGAATAGATATGCAGCGTGTTACGAGCCAATAGAAATGTAGATATAATACTTATAGAAAAAGGTTGTTCGTATTTTTTCTTATTTCCTACTTCCTTGTAATTTTGCGGAAAATAAAACCATTCAAGGTTGATTTATCCATGTGCTTGCGGTATATACATTCCATTCAAGCCCATTCCATTCCAGGAACTACGTTCGTTCCTCACTTGGAACCCTTACATTTCATTCCGCTTTCATTTTATGCCATACAGTCAGTCACTACCCAAGCCCTTTTCCACCGCATTTCCAGTGGTATGTTTTTATTTTCCGCGGCGAGTAAGCCCCAAGAAAAAGAATTCTTTCTAATTTGAATATCTGAATTTTGTTTTGAATCTGCCTCATAGTACGTTTACTTCCTGAAAAAACTGTTTTCATTCGATCAAGTCGGTATTTCATTTTTTAGGAGCAAAAGTGTTTACGGGGTCTTAACGGTCGGAAAAGGTTAAGCCGCAAGCGGTTTTGCAAAAAAATCTTCCTGCTTCACTACGTTCAGAGAGTATTTATCGCAAAAACCTTGTCCGCCCTAACCCCTACACCAGATAAGCTCCTGAAACGAAAACGACCGACCCGACCGAAAGACGCATAAAAAAAATGTCGGATAGACGAGAGGCAGATAAAAATTGAACCTTCAACTTCCTCACCTCTTGAATCCGCATAAAATTAAAAGAAAGTAGACAATAAAAAAACTATAAAAGACTACTCTCATTGAGGGACAAAAAGAAAGAGGCTGACTCCATTTAAATTTAGAGACAGCTGCATATCATGCAGCCAGAAGAAGGGCTGCCGATAAAAGAAAAGATTTCTTAGTCATAAATAGTTCTTGAATTGTGTCGGGCGGTTGGATCGTCCACCCGGCGGATAAATACTGAGAATTTTAGTGGTGGATTTTAGTGGCTCATATAAAGGCTAGCCGTAATCGATTTTCTTCATTGTTTCTTGCTTTTTCATTGTTAGACAAAATCCCGAATATCAAACCCGCTGATGTCGGTTGGTATTTCGGTTGTATATTGGAGCTGGACTACCTCCTCGGTAATATCCCCGTCCCTTGAGATTGAATTACTAAGAAAGTAGTCCATTAGCTCCGTTATCTTTTTTGACCGACTAGTGGAACTTTTTATCAGTTGATTGAAAAGCTCATTACCCTCTAGCTCGGTAAATACCAGTCCGGCTCGATGGCTTTCATCCTCTGTCGCTGCAGGATTGTTGGCAACTATCATTGCTTCGCCTATTTCTTCAAAACTGACTCCGGTGGCAAAGCCTGTTGTTGGGACTTCATCTTCCGTTTCATTTTCTTCATAGACTAATGCTACATCAGAAATCTGAATATGGGTAAATACTTCGTCCAGCTTATCATCCGGTAATCGTGCCGGTGTTGGCTGATCTGTTTCGTCGGCGAAAGTAATATCTATGTCCATAATTTCTTCACTTTCAATCGAAGTGGCAGCTTGTGGCGTCTGTTTGGGAGATAGTGGCGTTTTCATTTCCATTTTGAAAAGGCTTTTACCTACAATATCTTCCACTTCTTCGGTTGGCTTTATCGGAGGTGATACATCTTCTTTGCACTGTTTCTGTTTATCATGTAAAAGATAAAAGACGAGATAGGCATTATACACAAGCAGCAGGCATATTAATAGAGTTTCCATAGATTCTATATCAGATCCTTTTCTTTTTCATGATAGAGAGCATTAATCTCATCCTTGTGATTCCTTAGATGCTCAGCGAGCACATTATCAATATAACCACCTATTGTCGCATCCCCATTACTCAGGAAGTTTACTATCCTCGCTATTTTTTGCTGTACTTCCCTGCTTATATAAATACACTGCCGTGTCTTGATCTCATTGCGAGAGTGATAACTAGAGAAAGGCTTATAATAATTCGGTTGTTTTTCAATAACCTTATTGTCAAGCATCTCCATGGTGGAGGATGCCGGTTTGCTGAAAAAGCTCTTTTTGTTTTTCATATGCTTTTGTTTTTAATATTAAAATATGGATTTGTTATACTCGTTATATAATTCAGTAATTTTTATCATAAAGCTATTTCAAAATTTTCCTTTTTGTCTCATATCAGTACACCTCCTCATAATATTTTTTATACAGTTTTTTTATCTCTTCCTCATATTGAGCAAAATGTTGTGTCAGGACATGGTCAATGTACCCCGACAAGGACAGTTCGCTTTTACCTATAACCCGAATAATACGCAGGATACGGTCATGGTAATCCTTTCGTACGTAAACGAGTTTCCCGGAACGGACAGACATTTCTGCAACCCGAATAAACAGTTCCAGATATTCATTCTCCTTTTCCAGAACGTCTTTTTGCCCACGAACAGGCATTTTCTTTTCTTTCTGCGGAGCGGGAGTCTCTTTCTCCTGGACTACCTGTTCCGGCACATCCGGTTCATTGGAACGCGTTTCCGGAGTGTTGGAAATGAATACCGGAGGTAGTAGATCCGGACGGAAAGATTCGATGATTTCTCCTGCATTTACATCTACCAGAAGTTTTTTCGCCATGATTCTTTATCATTTTAAAATGGTTAGTAGTTCGTCAGTCAATCTGTCAATGTTACTGCCTTTTGCCAGTGTTTTATCCGGGGGAAACAGGGTAGAGCGGAACATGGCTTTTGTGCCGTCTTCAGCAACCTCCCTGCGGAAGCGTTTACTGTCAGGAAGAAATGTTTTCAGAATAGGGATGCCGAGTTCTCCGGCAACTTTTTCATAAACATGATACAAATCGGTTTTCTCCCGTCCGTCCACCATATTCCAAAGTAAGTGGAATCCCTTGATATTAGATTTTCCGGTACTGATAAGGTGGTCATTTACAATGACCGCAAATCGCAGTGAACTTTCCATAACTACCCGGTCGGCAACTATCGGACAAAAGATGTAATCCATTGTGGCAATTGTATTGATTACGCCGCTGTTATTGACGGTTCCCGGCATATCAAAGAAAATAAAGTCCAATGGCATTCCTGCTTTGATAAATCTTCCGGCATTTTCTATCGCCTGTTCGGGACGGCTTTCCAGAATAGAATAGGCTTTTTTGCCTAAATGTCTGAACTGTTCATAAGCCAATGCTTTGTAATGTTCATTCTGCTCGATGCTTTTCAAATCACGCTCACGCATATCCTTGATACTGAATTGTGGAAAGTCACAATCAACGACTGCCACGTTGTATCCTTTCACGTAGTGCAGGTAGCTTGCCACAAGCACTGTAAGGGTTGTCTTACCGGTTCCTCCTTTTTGGGTGGAGAAAGCCACAAATAAAGGCTCTTTCATACTTTTTTAAATTTTAATTAATTATACAATCAGTTTATAGATCACTTTATATATTTATACATCAGTTGATTATCATCTTGTTTTGTCAATTTGCAAGCAGTCCTATTTATCTGTTTGTCAATTGACCAGTAAATCAGTTTATCAGCATGTTTATGTGCATACTGCCTTAATAATTTACTGATACTCTTATTAATTAATCAATACATCAACAGGCTTATCTGTTTATCAGCTTCCACAATTACTCGTATATCACTTTACATGCTTGTCCGTTTACATGTCTATCGACAAATTGGTTGATTAATCAGGAAATATATCTGTTGACTTCTATATTTCTCAACTGTCATACAAATAGTCTTGTCAATCAATTTATCGGCAAATAAACAAGGAAAATTTATCACTTGTATCGTTTTTCGGGTTGGTGGAGGCTAGTGGCGTTTAGATGGCAGCTTGTGGCACTTTCACCACTTATAAATCAATGTATAAAGATTTTACTTTTGTCCCCAAGCGACAAAGCGCATAGAAGATGCTTCACCCGCAATGAATAGGGGCTAACTAGTAATCCGTCCGAAGGCGGATTTTTATGTTCTCAAAAACATAGCAAGGTATCTTTTGAGCTGCTCGAAATAAATTCGGCTGCTCAAAAGTACTTGTCCCTGCAGGGGGCTGGCAACCCTCCGAAGTCGGGCTGCCTGTTTCAACCTGCGGTGGCATTTCAATGGTGGGCTTTTGTCGTGATACCACCAAAATCCATGTAATATGAATAAAGAGAAAAAAAGTAGACAGGGGCGTAACCCCAAGAATGATCCGGCTGTGTTTCGTTATACGGTGCGCTTTACTGCCCAAGAGCACGTCCGTTTTCTTACAATGTACGAGCAAACGGGCGTGTATGCCAAGGCGGTTTTTATCAAAGCCCGAGTATTTGATGAGGTATTTAAAGTGATGAAAGTAGATAAAACGCTGGTTGATTATTACACACAACTCTCCGCGTTTCATGCTCAATTCCGTGCTGTGGGAGTGAATTATAACCAAACAGTGAAGGAATTAAAGAGCCATTTTTCAGAGAAAAAGGCAATGGCCTTGCTTTATAAATTGGAAAAGCAAACAATGGAACTCGCAGCATTAAGCCGTCAGATTATTTCACTTACACAGGAATTTCAGCAGCAATGGTCGCAAAAATCAGTATAGGAAACTCTCTTTATGGAGCATTGGCTTACAACGGAGAAAAAAACAGCGAGAGAAAAGGCAAGTTTATTGGAGTAGCTTTTCTATTCAATTCCATACTTTTTCATTTCCCAGAGTTTCGTATAACTTGTACAAATTCTCTACAATAATATCTTTTGATGGCTTGCTTGACATAAATGACTCAATTCTCTATGAATTTCTAGGGTTTAATTGTTTTTCTGATTTAAGAAAATTAACTAGTTTGTTGCGTTTATGATAATATGACAGAATGAAGTAGATTTGTTAATTTAATTTTTTAATCGGATGATATGGGCAATAGACCTTTCACTTTTATATGTTGGAATACTTTGACGAATTGAATAATTACTTTTATTGAAGGATTAAAATTCGTGAAATGATTTTGTGGTACTTTATTTTTTGTATTTTTGCGAAACCTTATTCAAAATAAATATGGATATCATGAAACGTAGAACTATTTTGCTCATCCTTTTTGTCATTTGGAATGCATGTTTATACATGTATTCTCAAAATGAACAGAATAGTTCGGGATTATTTTTTTCCTCGCAAGAAGTAATTCAAGACAAACGAACAACTTTATGTTTAACTCCGGATAAATCTTTTGTATTTAATAAATCTTTTTCTATTGAATTTTATGCAAAATTTAGGCAAGGAGATGGGTATTATGGGTTGATATGTCGTGTCATTGGTAATAAAACGACAAATATTGATCTTATTTCAAACATGGCATCTGAAAAGGCAAACTTTTGGTTGGTTGTAAAAGATATTATCCCATTTTCATATAAGTTAGCTGAAATTCCTAAAGGTGCATATAATACATGGATAAAGATTAGGATTGATTTTGATTTGGAAAACTCTAAAGTTGGTGTATCTTTTAATGGAAACAGAAAAGAAAAGACAATAAAATCAATATCTGATTTGCATAACTTTGATATTACATTCGGTGCATGTAAAAATACTAAATTTCTAAATACAGATGTCTCTCCAATGACTTTAAGAGATGTCGTTATTTTGAATCAACGAAACAAGGTATTTAGAGAATGGAAATTATTTAAACATTCATCTAATGAAGTTTACGATGAGATAAAAGCCGATAGGGCTACCGTATCAAATGGGAAATGGCTTGCCGACAAAAGTATCAAATGGGAAAAGTTAAAGTCGCTTAAAGTGCCAGGTTTAGTTGGAATTGCTAAAAATGAGCAGGCCGGTATTTATTATTTAATTGCAAAAAAATATCTACTCTCGTATTCGATCCCCAATAATAAAATCGATACCATTAAATACTTAAATGGGTGCCCGTATAATAATTACTCTAATTATTTTTTGTATAATAATTCTGTGGGGCAAATTTGGTCATACGACTTTGCCAGTAGTATAATTAATGTGTTTGATTTCCAAAAACGATCATGGTCACAATCCAATTTTGATTATAAAGAACCAGATTTTGCTCATCATAATAAGGTGCTATCACCAATAAATGGTAATCTAATTACTTTTGGTGGCTATGGACATTATAAATATAAATCGCAATTAAATATTTATGATCTGTTGAAAAATAGTTGGAAGCAGGTTGATATTTCAAACGAAATCTCTCCCAGATATTTAAGTGCAGCAGGTTTAGCGGATAATAATCAATTGTTGATTTTTGGAGGATATGGAAGTAAAAGCGGGCGACAAGAGGTTTCGCCGGAATTTTTCTACGATCTATATTCTGTAGACTTAAAAAGTAACAAAGTAAAAAGGGTGTGCGAGTACAAAGCTCCAGAAATTCCTTTTGTACCCTGTGAAACTCTTATAAAGAAACCTAATTCAAATTCTTTCTACACTCTTTTATATAATTCTGGAAATTTTACGTCATTTTTACGTCTTGCTCAGTTTAGAACAGATAAATCGGAATATGTTGTTTATCCCGATTCAATCCCCTATAATTTCTCAGATATAGAATCATGGTGCACTTTCTTTTTGCACGAGAAGACTTCAACCATTCTAGCTGCAACAGTGCATAAATCAGATGTTGAAGTTTATTCTTTGGCTTTTCCTCCATTGTCAATGAGTGAAGTGATACAACCCGCAATTTCTGATAAAAAGTGGATAATATGGATAATTGTTTTAATTGCAATTGCCGGTCTAATTTGTATAGGTTTTTTTGGATTTAATAGCAACAAAATTAAAAGGAGATTGCTTAGGTTAAATATCACATTTGTTACTGATCCAGACAACCAGAATATTGCAAGCTTTGATATTCCATTGCGTAAGTCGAAATCTTCCATTTACTTTTTGGGCGGTTTTCAGGTATTCGATAAAGACGGAGTTGATATCACAGCATTGTTTACACCCACATTAAAACAATTATTTTTGATAGTATTTTTATATACAATTAAAACGGGAAGAGGAATTTCGACATCAAAACTAAATGAAATATTGTGGTTTGATAAATCAGATAATAGTGCCAGAAACAATAGAAATGTAAGTATCAGTAAACTTCGAGGACTGCTCGATAGAATAGGTGAGATTGATTTGGAACAAGAAAATACTTATTGGAGAATTAGGATGGAAGGCGTATATTCTGATTTTGTGGAATTAACTCATTTAAGTGATAAATTTAAATTACATGGAGTAATTCCGTCAGAGTCTGAAATTCTACGATTTGTACAAGTAGCATTTCCTGGCGAATTGTTACCTGCTGTTCAAATTGATTGGATTGATGAATTTAAAGCTGATTTTTTAAATACTATTTTAGATACGTTGACTGGTTTTATAGAGCAAGGTGACGTGACGAAAAGCGATCATTTGGTTCATTATATTGCAGAATGTATTTTAAAACACGATGCTATTAATGAAGATGCAATTGCGTTGAAATGTTCAATTCTCTATAACATGGGGAAGAAGGGTCTTGCAAAAAATGCTTATGATTCCTTTGCGCGTGAATATAAAAATCTTTTAGGGTCGGATTATTCTATTAAATTTAACGATATGATTGAGTTAAAAAACTAGGTAAAATTCTAGCTGCTCAATCTGTGTTTTTTATTGTTTTTTTTTTTGCTAAAAAACAGATTTTATTTGAGCAAGTATTATATAATATTCTAATCTATTTTTAGATAATTTAAAGACGCTTTTGCCAAAATAAAAATTCATCATATTACCTCATCAACCCTTGAGGTAGTTTGATTTATTTGAAAAATTATTATACTCTCTTCGTATCCATCTCTGCTTATTTAATTCTGTTTTTTTTTCTGCGGCTTATTTTAATAAAATCTATAGTTAAAGATTCTATGTAAGAATTTAATTGAATCTTTAATGTCTTTCCTGTATGCTGTCGTTTTCTTCCCAAAAAGCATTATTCTTCTTCTTTTTCTAATTCTTCTTCCATTTTATTCTCTTTCAACGTCTAAATTAAGCATTAATTAATTGATTCATTAACATGGCAACTCTATTTTTGTCTTCTGATTTAATGAGTTTGTAATTCTAAATTTAGGGTGCTTGATAGTCTATTATTTTTTTATAAGAATGGATTTTAAAATAAAGTCGTTATGATGATGAAATTATTTAGATATATCGGAGGGGTAATTTTTATAGCATTATTTTGTTCTTCAGTTGGACTTGCACAATCTGTTCATTATGATCATGTCTTTAATCCTATAAAAGGCTTGGTTAAGGAATCTGAGAAACCGTTCAGGGATGAAATATGTCTTAATGGAAAGTGGAAGTTTATGCCTCTCTATAATGTCACATCTGTTGATTTCAAAAAGCCAGCACAGTTTGACTGGGAAATTACAGCTATCAAGATTCCGTCACCTTGGAATGTAAATAATTTTACGGATGGGCATGGTGGTGATTTTACTACGTATCCTTCCTATCCTGAAAAATGGAAAAATGCCCGCATAGGTTGGATGCAAAAGACGGTTGATGTACCGGTCTCTTGGACGGGTAAACAAATGATTTTGCATTTTGAAGGAGTCTTAGGCAAGGCGCAAATCTATGTAAATAATACGCTGGTAGGAGAAAATTTCGAGCTCTTTTTACCCTTTGAAATTGATATAACTTCCTATTTGCACGTAGGGGGAAAGAATGAGATATTGGTAGGCGTTGCCAAAGCAGATTTGTTCGATGTACAAGGAAAATATGGTCGGAGAACGTATGTTGGTGGCTCTATGTGGGGCATTGAAATGGCCGGTATCTGGCAGGATGTTTCTCTCTTTGCCTATCCTCAATTATCAGTAAAAGATGTATTTGTACAACCCGATGTGAAAAAAAACACATTGAAACTGGTAGTTGAAATTCAGAATAATACTTCACAAAAAAAGGAAGTCACATTAACAGGAAATATTAAAAAGTGGATTAATCTTGCCGGCAAAAGAATGGTCGACATTCCAGAGGAAAAAAGTCGGTTTGAAAATCAACCGGCTTTTAGTTTTCCATCAAAGAAGATTATTATTCCTCCTCAATCGACGGTAAAAATCAATCTTGAACAGACTGTGGATGGCAGGCTGGATTTCTGGACACCGCAAACGCCCAATCTTTACGGGGCGGAAGTAGCTCTGCTTGAAAAGAATGTGACTGTAGATAGAAAGCTGGAACGGTTCGGTTGGAGGCAGTTTAGTACAGAAGCTGGAAAACTGTTGCTTAACGGAAACCCGATTGTGTTGAAAAGCGATTCGTGGCATTTTACGGGTGTTCCTCAAATGACTCGCCGGTATGCCTGGGCCTGGTTTAATATGCTTAAGGATGCTAATGCCAATGCTGTCCGGTTACATGCAGAGCCTTTTCCGCGATTTTATCTAGATATGGCTGATGAAATGGGAATCTGTGTGTTGGATGAAACCGGTATCTGGTCTAGTGACGGAGGCCCGAAAATCGACAGTGATGAGTACTGGAAAAGCTGTGAAACACACTTGCGGAAGCTAATTAACCGCGATAAAAATCACCCGGCTATATTTGGTTGGAGCGTTTGTAATGAGAATATTCCGGTAGCCCTTTACGTGTTTAAAGCTCCTGTCGGGCTTGTACAAAAACAGTTGCAGGAAATTAATCATTGGGTGTCTGTTACAAAAGAAATGGATCCTACACGTTCGTGGATATCGGGGGATGGAGAAACCGACCGCCCGACTGATTTACCTGTTTTGATAGGTCACTATGGGGATGAGAATGCCCTTAAGAACTGGTCAGCTCAAGGAAAAGTATGGGGTGTGGGCGAAACTAGTATGGCTTATTACGGAACGCCGAAACAAGTTTCGAAAGTAAATGGCAACAGGGCATACGAAAGCATGTTGGGACGGATGGAAGGAATTGCCCGTGAAAGTTATAATCTGATAAAAATGCAGCGGGCTTACAGTGCATCGTATACCAGTGTATTTAATCTGGTATGGTATGCCTTACAGCCTTTGCCTTTGGGTTTATCCGATGTAACCAGACCTTCAAGAGCTGAAGATGGTATTTTTTTCGGATTTGAGGAAGGAAAACCAGGTATGCAACCTGAGCGTTTGGGACCCTATACCTGTACCTTAAATCCAGGTTATGATGTCATGTTGCCTCTTTACCGCCCATGGCCTATGTTTGATGCTATTAAAATTGCGAATGCGGATAGTATCCAAGTCTATAATATCATAAAAGAACAACCGGAACCGGCAAAATACAAAATAGTAACGGCGGATGTTGTAAAAGTATTTACAGCCGGACCATCGACACTTAAGGAAGAACTTGTACAAATGGGTTTGATTTTACAGGATAAAGAAAAAGCGACATCAAAATCACTTCTTATTATTGATGGAAAATATCCACCTGCAGATCTAAAATCAATAACCGAAATAAAAAAGGGAATAACAGCTGGGGCACGTATTCTTGTATGGGGTGTAAGACCTGAATCGTTGAATGCCCTGAGTGCGATTCTGCCTTATAATATTGAACTCTCCGAACGAAAAGCAACTTCATTTCTAAAAACGAAGGATGTTCCCATGCTTCAGGGTCTTAGTCATGCCGATTTTTACTTTTCCGAATTATTAGTAAAGGGTGAAACCGCCATGAGCTATGGTCTGACAGGTGATTTTGTTTCTAAGGGTCAGACTTGGTTGGTAGCTTGTAATACTGATTGGCAGCGTTGGAATTATCAATCGGAAACCACTAAAACAACCAATGTTTATCGTAGTGAACAGGAGGGGAAAGGTTCTGACATCGTAATTGCTGCAGCTGATTATCATAACTCGCAGATTATTATTTCCACTCTGGATCTGAAATCATTGAAACAGGAAAGTGAAGTGATAAAACGTGTCATCTTCATGAATCTGGGTGTCAGGATAAATAATGAAGCTACCTCTAATATGAAATCGATAGACAGAACAGGAAAACTGCAAACCGCTCTTATTTGTGGAGCTTTTAATTCGGTAGCCAAAACGACAGATGAAATGTTGAATTTCAGTTTTATCAAAGATGAAAGTAAATTAAGACCCCAATTGGGTAGTGATTCGGATGGTAAACATTGGGCTTTGGTGAATGCAGGAAAAAACGGAATTGTTGATATCCGTAATGCCCAGTTATCAGGCAGTAATGAAAATGCAGGTGTTTATTTAAGCTTTTGGTTGTTCAGTCCGCGTTCATTGGTGAATTTGCTTGCCGAGCCTGATATGCCACAGTTGGATATGTTGATCGGGGCTGAAAAGGGATTTGCCCTGTATGTGAATGGTTCACTTGTAGAGAAAAAGGTGTTGGAACATTTTACAGAAGATGGAAACAGAGTAAATAATCTTCCATTAGAAAAAGGATGGAATCATATGATACTTAAAATTGTAAGAGGCTCAGGTGAAGGAAGCTGGAATGCAAATGTCCGGTTTGAATCCAACAACCCGGATTATATGAAACAATTACTTTCGTCGGTAGCCCGATAATCACTTTTGCTAAATTCATTTTTTTTATTTAATACAAAAATAACATAAAGAATACCAGTTAAATGAGACACATTATTATTACAATTATTGCAATTTGTTGCATTTTTTCAGTTTCTGCACAGGATATTGCGCTTCCAAAACCGGTCAGAACCGGAGGTATGCCGTTGATGGATGCTTTAAATAAACGGGAAACCATCCGCGAATTTAGTTCAGACGATATTGATAATCAGATGCTATCCAATCTGTTGTGGGCTGCCTGGGGGTATAACCGCGAAAATAAACGAACAGCTCCTTCGGCTATGGATTATCAGGAACTGGATTTATATGTTGTAAAAAAATCGGGAACTTATCTTTACGACGCACGTAATAATATACTGAAACAGGTTTCAACCCAAGATCTGCGAAAGGAAACTGGCAGTCAGACTTTTGTTGCAACTGCCCCGGTTAATATTGTATTTGTATCCGACCAAACCAAGGGTGGAGGCTCATTATCAGTGAATAGTGGTTATATCTCGCAGAATATTTATCTGTTTTGTGCCTCAGAAAATCTAGCAACTGTTGTCAGGGGGAGTTTTGATGCAAAAAAGCTTAGCAGGGTACTCAATTTGAAATCAACTCAAGTTCCGGTTCTGACTCAAACTGTTGGAAAGAGGATTACAACAGGTAAACCATAAAAGGTATATTTTTTATCTCAATATTTACAATGCCATTTCTTAAATTAATTCATCGAATTTGTGAATAAGTTTACCTTTTTATATTTACGGATCTTAATAAAAATTTTAATAAATCGAGCCTCTATTTTAGACTAGAGTGAACTACCTAAGTCTCCGAATGATATAAAACTCAATTAAACGTATTAGTTAATAATATAGTGTAAACATACATAATATGAAAATCACACATAGAATTTTTTTTTATTTTTATTTGCTCCTCTTGTGCAACTTATCTTATGCACAAAACAAAACTATTGCGTCGGTAACGGCATCAGTAAATGAGGGGCAATCAGCGTTGGCATTCGATAATAATCCAAGCACAGGATGGAAATTTGGAGCTAATGACCTAAGGCAAGATCAATTTATACAATTTGCACTTCAAACATCCGGTGATGTTACCAATTTGAAAATAATAGCTGAAGGTCTAAGTAAACAAGAGTTGCAAAACAAATTGCGTGTTTATGTAACCTACGATCCTATGAATCCGGGTGAACCTGTGGCTTATTCCATTAAAGGAAATAGCCCTTTTTTGCTGACTTTCAATCCGAAATATGGTGCACATGTTAAGTTGATTTTCAAAAATGGAATTGTTCAAAAAACAATTTTGATTAAGGAGATTGAAGTCGGATTTGCCCCATCGAAACATAATGCAGCAACAAATATACAACAGGATAAAGCCTGGCTAAATACAAAAATGCCACTTAATGATAGGGTGGAAAGTCTTTTGTCTGCAATGACTCCTGCAGATAAAATGGAACTGCTTCGAGAGGGTTGGGGTATCCCAGGGATTGCACATTTGGGAATTCCAGCCATTAATAAAGTGGAAGCGGTTCATGGCTATTCGTATGGAAGTGGTGCAACTATCTTTCCTCAGGCTATAGCTATGGGGGCAACCTGGGATAAAAAATTGATTGAAAACGTAGGAGAAACTTTAGGAGATGAAACCGTAAGTGCCAATACCAAGCAGTGTTGGTCGCCGGTGCTCGATGTAGCACAGGATGCCCGTTGGGGTCGTTGTGAAGAAACATTTGGTGAAGATCCAGTTTTAGTTTCTGAAATCGGCGGTGCCTGGATAAAAGGTTACCAATCGAAAGGGCTGTTTACAACTCCGAAACATTTTGCCGGACACGGTGCACCTCTTGGCGGACGCGATTCGCATGATATAGGACTTTCAGAACGGGAGATGCGTGAAATTCATTTGGTACCTTTCCGTCATGTTATCGAAACCTATCACTGTCAGTCTATCATGGAAAATTACTCCGACTTTCTCGGGGTGCCAGTCGCAAAAAACAAAGAGTTGCTGAATGGCATTCTACGGGAAGAATGGGGATTCGATGGATTTATTGTTAGTGATTGCGGAGCGGTGGAAAACATGACCAACCGCAAACATTATACAGCAGTAGATTATGTTGATGCTGCCAATCAGGCTTTAGCTGCCGGTATAGCTACCAACTGTGGAGATACTTATAGCGATGCTTCGGTTATTGAAGCGGCTACAACCGGAAAATTAAACAGGCATAATCTGGATAATGTTTGCCGTACTATGCTTGCTACAATGTTCAGAAACGGACTTTTTGAAAGTAATCCTTCAAAATCGTTAGATTGGAATAAGATTTACCCTGGTTGGAATAGTCCTGAACATCGGAAATTGGCTCGGAAGGCAGCTCATGAGTCAATCGTGTTGCTCGAAAATAAGGAAAATATTTTGCCGCTTTCGAAGTCCCTTTCAAAAATCGCTGTGATAGGTCCTGGTGCCGATGATTTACAGCCGGGAGATTATACTCCTAAAATTCAACCAGGGCAATTAATTTCCGTATTATCGGGAATCAAAGCTTCTGTAGGTAAAAATACCCGGATTGTTTATGAGAAAGGCTGTGAATTCTTTTCCAATGAGAATTTAAATATTGAGAGAGCCGTGGAAGCTGCATTAAATTCGGATGTTGCCATTTTGGTTTTAGGTGATTGTTCAACCAGCGAATCAGCTCAGGGAATTAAGAAAACATCAGGTGAAGCAAGTGACTATGCAAGTTTAATTCTTCCGGGTAATCAGGAAAAATTACTTGAAGCCATTTGCGAAACTGGTAAACCAGTCATTTTAATTTTACAATCAGGTCGACCTTATAATCTTTCGTATGCATCAAAACATTGCCAAGGGATATTGGTAAACTGGCTTCCCGGCCAGGAAGGAGGACCTGCAACAGCCGATGTACTTTTTGGTGAATATAATCCTGCCGGACGTTTACCTATGACTTTTCCTCGAAGTGTAGCTCAACTACCTCTTTATTATAATTTTAAAACTTCCGGGCGAGGTTATAACTATGTTGATATGGATTTTTATCCGCTTTATTCCTTTGGATACGGACTTAGTTATACTACATTTAATTATTCAGGTTTAAAAACCAGTATCAACAATGATGGTTCTGTAAATATACAAGCCAAAGTTACTAATACCGGCAAACTGGAAGGTGATGAAGTAGTACAATTATATGTTACCGATATGTATGCTAGTGTAAAGACCCGTGTTATGGAATTAAAAGATTTTGACCGAATCACGCTCAAGCCCGGTGAATCGCGTGACGTTTCATTTACACTCACTCCTTATCAGCTTTCTTTATTGAATGATAATATGGACCGGGTTATTGAACCCGGTGATTTTAAAATTATGGTGGGTGGCAGCAGCCCTGCATTTACAGCATCGGATAAGATAAAAGACAGTGTCGGTTTCCGTACTTCAGCTCAGGGAGTGAATTGCATTTTGAGTTATGATAAATCATTTGCTGCCAATTTTAATATTTCACTCCAGGCCATTACAGAAAATTTGATTGAGAAAACGAAGCAGATTTCAGTGTCTGTAAAAAATACGGGAAACCTGACCGATGCAGGAAAAATCACTTTGTATGTGAACGGTGAGAAAAAGGAAGAAGTTCATCATTATGAACTGGGACCAAATGAAGAAAAAAATATAGAGTTTTCGATAGATAGTTCAATTGTTGTCAAAAATATGATAATAGCAACAAAGTATAAAAGCGTATCAAGAGTTTTTTGATTCTAAATATATAACAAATTTCAATTAATAAATTGGACATCGCAAAATAATTAAAAATGAAAAAAGAATTTATTGCTTTTCTTTTGGTAATAAGTAATCTGTCGATAGCTCAAAAAATAGAATGGATTTCAACGACAGAGAAGGCTTTTTGGGTAAAAGAGAAAAGTCTCACCATGAATAAAGTTCCGGGGAAATCAGGTGTTGTTATTGAAATTTACCCTGAAATAACTCTTCAAAAGATGACCGGTTTTGGTGGTTGTTTCAATGAGTTTGGGTATGAAGCAATAAAAAACTTAGCGATTGATAAACAGGAGAATATTTTCAAGCAACTTTTTTCGGCTGAAGGTGCAAATTTTCAATTGAATCGCTTACCCATTGGAGCCAGTGATTATTCATTAGACTTTTACTCATTTGATGAAACTAAGAATGATTTTGAAATGAAAGATTTCTCTATCGTGCGGGATAAACAATGTTTAATTCCTTATATTAAGAAAGCACAGAAATATTGTCCTGAAATGAAGTTTTTTGCTTCACCTTGGTGTCCGCCATCCTGGATGAAAACGAATGAAAATTATGCAAGCATATCGAATTCTACCTATAACAATCTTTCGCAGGAATTAGAATCGGTAACAGGAACTACCGGATTTAAGATGCTAAAAGGTTATTTAAAAGCTTATGCATTATATTTTTCAAAATACCTAGATGCATATAAAAGCGAAGGAATAAATATTGGTGATTTGCATGTTCAGAACGAAGTGCTTGCCGAGCAAATTTTTCCAAGTTGCATTTGGCAACCCCAGGATATAGCGTTGTTTATTGGCGATTACCTGGGACCACGTTTTGAGAAAGAAGGCCGGAATGTAAATATATGGTTGGGTACGCTCAATGTAGGAAACTTTAAATATATGCAAACGGCAATGAACAACCAGGCGGCTGCAAAATATATTAAAGGTTTTGGATTCCAATGGGATGGTAAGAATTCTATTGCAGAGACTCATCGGGTGTATCCTGAAAAGCATGTAATGCAGACAGAAAATGAGTGTGGTAGTGGCGAAAATAACTGGAAATCTGCCGAACACACATGGTCGCTCATAAAACACTACATCGGAAATGGGGCGGAAGCCTATATCTACTGGAATTTCATACTTCAAACGCCCGGAGTAAGCCATTGGGGCTGGGTACAAAATTCGATGGTTACTGTTAATAAAAGTACAGATGAAGTGATTTATACTCCGGAATTTTATGTCATGAAACATTTGAGTCATTTTGTAAAGCCAGGAGCTTTATTGCTGACTGCTTCCAATGATCAAAATTTACTAGCATTCAAAAATCCTGATGAAACGATTGTGATTGTCTTGGCAAATGAGACGGACAAAGATGCCGGAGAAACATTAAAACTGGGCGATAATTATCTGAAAATAAATGTCAAAGCAAACTCTTTTAATACGTTCGTACTTTCGAATGTGAAATGAAATTATTTGCCGGTTTATTCTATTTTACCATTTACCACTCACTATGACTTTGTGTTTTGCTATTATAGTGGAGGTCAAATAAAAAATGAATTTTATCTGAGAAATGTGTAATTAATAGATTTCCATATGTGGATTAATCAATAATTAATTTATTAACTATTGGCTTCTACATTTATAATATTAATATTATAATTTCTATTATCCAATAGTTTTTTAAAAATTGAAATGCCGCTGAATCCAACTCTCTGATAATATTATTTTTTAGGATAATAAATAGTATATCGTAGAAGTAATTCATAGGAAAAACAAAGCTGTTCAATGGGAATATCTTAATCAATAATACTAGTGATTTATTTAAAATTTATATTTAAAGATGAGCAAAAAAAAATACTTTTTTACCGCAATCTATGTGATAATTTATCTTTTTATGGTAGAAACAAGTTCTGCACAAGAAATAATCTGGAAATGTACCCAACCTGGGAAGTCCTGGTATAATTGTAAACAAATAAAATCAACCTCTTTGGACAAAGATACGACTGCTACATGCATTACGGTCAATCCTCACGTCCGGTATCAACAAATTGATGGTTGGGGCGGCTGTTTTAATGAACGGGGCTGGGACGCCTTGTCAACCTTATCTTCTTCCAGACGCACTGCTGTTATAAAGGCATTTTTCGATCCGAATGAGGGTTGCAAACTTAATTTCGGACGAACTCCCATAGGTTGCAGTGATTATTCGACCGATTGGTATTCATACAATGAAACGCCCGGTGACTATGAAATGAACCATTTCAGTATTCAAAGGGATAAAACGAAACAGATCCCTTTTATAAAAGCTGCACTTTCCTTTCGCCCTGATTTGAAATTATGGGGAGTTCCCTGGTCTGCGCCTACCTGGATGAAAGATAGCAAAGACATATTTTTGACTGATCCCAAAATACAAGAGGCTTATGCCCTCTATTTTTCTAAGTATGTAACGGACTATAAACGTGAGGGTATAAATATTTTCATGATTATGCCTGAAAACGAAGAACCGAATATGCATGCGGCCGGAAATCCGGTAAATCCCTTCTGGACTCATTTCAGTAACGAAATGGAATATGATTTTATTAAAAATTACCTGATTCCCAGGTTTAAGGCAGATCATCCCGAATGCGAAATCTGGCTCGGTACTTTACATGGAAACCAGTATGATTTTGTAGAAAAATGTTTGAATGACCCTTCTATAGAGCCTTACATAAAAGGTGTCGGTTGCCAGTGGTCGGCAGTAGGTGTTATGCGCCAAACAGCGGAGAAATACAAAACAAAAAAACTGATGCAAACAGAAACAAAATGCAACATTGACCTTGAACCCCTGAGGCAGGTTAATAACAACGACTGGTCGTATGGCGTTGATCAATGGGGATTGGTGAAAGGATACCTGGAAGCAGGTGCAAATTCATATATGTTGTGGAACATAATCCTGGATGAAACCGGATATAGTATTACGAATTGGGCACAGTGTTCGCCGGTTATTGTTAACACAAAAACAAAAGAAGTAACTTATAATCCTCAATTTTATGCTTTTAAGCATTTCTCGTATTTTGTGGAGCCGGGAGCTTACAGAGTTGAATCACAAGGAAACTTCACCGATCAGATTGCTTTTGTAAATCCGAATGGCGATGTGGTGATAGAAATTCAAAACAGCCACAGTGTAAATAAAAAGGTAGCAATTAATATTGCCGGTAAGAAATACACACCGGATCTGCCTGCACGTTCCTGGAATACTTTTATTGTACGTGCAGATCAGTCCAAATAATAAATTAATTGGCTGATAGAGAATATTAAATTGTTCAAAAAAGAATAGCCTGAAATAATAATCCAAAAAAAAGACAATAAAGATGATAAGTAAAAAGAAACTTTCTCTCTCTCTAATGTTACCAGTACTGTTTTGCGGAATGATTTTTCTGACTTCGGCCGTCGAAAAGGAATCCCGTACGCCGATAGATTATGTGAATCCGCTTATCGGGAATATCAGCCACTTGCTGGTACCCACTTTCCCTACTGTCCATTTGCCAAACAGTATGTTGCGGGTTTGTCCCGAACGTGGTGATTACACAACAGATATAATTAAAGGATTGCCTGTGGCAATTACCAGCCACCGTGGCAGTTCGGCGTTTAATATCAGCCCCGAACAGGGAGAGGAGTCTGCCTTAATTCCGGTTAAACCGTACTCATATGACTTGGAAAAAATTCACCCTTACAGGTATTCGGTTTATTTGGATGAAGCCCGGATAGGCGTTGATTATGCCCCTTCGAATCATTCAGGATTGTATAAATTGACTTTTGAAAAGCCGGGAAAAAATTTCATTGTCATCAATGTCGGTAATGGAAAGTTGAATTATGATGCCGATGGAATTAACGGTTATCAGATTATTGACGGTACTCCTACAAAAATATATCTTTATCTGGAAACCGAACAAAAACCATTATCGGTAGGAACATTAGAAAAAGGTAAAGTTACTTACACATCAAAAAGTGTGGATGGACAAAATAAAGCAATCGTTTTAAGTTATGAAAACAGAAACGAAAAAGTAAATATCCGTTATGGTATTTCATTTATAAGTGCGGAACAGGCTAAGAAGAATTTAAGAAAAGAAATTGAAAATTACGATGTAAATCAATTGGCACAAAAGGGGAGGGAAGTTTGGAATAATACCCTGTCTAAAATTCAGGTTGAAGGAGGATCGGAAAACGATAAGACTGTATTTTATACCTCGCTTTACCGTACATATGAGCGGATGATCAATATTAGCGAAGATGGAAAGTATTATAGCGCTTTTGATGGAAAAGTTCACGATGATGGAGGTAAACCGTTTTATACCGACGATTGGGTTTGGGATACTTACCGGGCAGCTCATCCGTTACGGGTTTTAATTGAGCCTGAAATGGAAAAGAACATGGCGCAATCTTACATTCGTATGGCGGAACAATCACCAAGTGGTTGGATGCCTAATTTCCCCGAAGTAACCGGCGACAGCCATAGGATGAACGGAAATCATGCCGTAGCAGTTATTTGGGATGCATACAGTAAAGGAGTTGCAGGTATTGACTTGGAAGCGGCATATAAAGCTTGTAAAGGTGCACTTACCGAAAAATCGCTTTTACCCTGGACTAAAGTTCCTGCTAACGAATTGGATAAATTTTATAATGAAAAAGGATATTTTCCTGCATTAAAACCGGGAGAAGCGGAAACCTGTGCGGATGTCAATTCATGGGAAAAACGTCAACCGGTAGCCGTAACATTGGGAAATAGTTATGATGACTGGTGTCTGGCTCAAATGGCTAAAGCCTTGAATAAAACGGATGATTACAATTATTTTATGAAACGTTCGTATTATTACCGGAATTTGTTTAACTCCGAAACCTCCTTTTTTCATCCTAAAGATGCTGATGGTAATTTTATCCAGCCTTTTGATTACAGGTTCTCCGGAGGTCCGGGTGCCAGGGAATATTATGACGAAAACAACGGGTGGACTTACCGTTGGGATGTTCAGCATAATGTAGCCGATTTAATCAAATTAATGGGTGGAGCCGAAAAATTTTCTCAGAATTTGGATGCTACATTCCGGGAGCCTTTGGGGAAAAGTAAATTTGAGTTTTATTCCTTTTTGCCTGATAATACTGGAAACGTGGGTCAGTTTTCGATGGCCAATGAACCATCTTTACACATTCCTTATCTCTACAATTATGCGGGAAGACCTTGGGAAACCCAGAAACGAATTCGTCAGTTGCTTAAATACTGGTTTCGTAATGATTTGATGGGAGTTCCAGGCGATGAAGATGGAGGTGGAATGACAGCTTTTGTGGTATTTTCGTCGATGGGATTTTATCCGGTTACCCCGGGTTCGCTTTCCTATAATATAGGGAGTCCGTTATTCAAAAACGTGAAAGTCAGATTGGGGAACGGTAAGGCATTTGAAATTATTGCTAAAAATTGTTCTGAAGACAATAAATATATACAATCGGCTATACTAAATGGTAAAGAATGGAATAAACCATGGTTTAATCATTCGGATATAGCAAATGGCGGATCGCTGATGTTAATTATGGGAGATAAAGCGAATAAAAACTGGGGTTCCAATTTAAACGATGCACCTCCATCTGCTTCTTCCATTCAGTAGTTTTTGTGATTAGTTAGAGAATGAATGAAATTTTAGCAGGATTGAACATGAAAATAAAAAAATCGGTACTTATATTAGTCATATTTAATTTTTTATTTATTGGAGTAAAAATTAGTGGAAAAGATAAATCTAATTTGCAACCTAAGACATTTTGTAATCCCCTTGATTTGCCTTATCGTTTTCAATTGGATGGTTCACAAAGAGAAGCTGCTGATCCAGTAATTGTATTATATAAAGGTGAGTACTGGTTGTTCGCGTCTAAAAACGGTGGTTATTGGCATACAACAGATTTTATTAAATGGAAGTTTGTCGAGCCCACAGGTTTGCCTATTGAACAGTATGCACCGGCTGTTGTTGATTTTAAAGGAAAATTATATTATCAGGCTGCCAATGGTCTGTATAGCACAGACAATCCTACCCTAGGTAAATGGGATCAGGTAGCAACTTATTCACGGGGTTTTGATGATCCGGCGTTGTTTGTTGATGACAATGGGCGCCTGTATCTTTTTCATGGCTGTAGCGATAAAAATCCTCTAGGAGTTGTGGAACTGGATACAACTACTTTTCAACCTAAGAATAATGGTCGGGATATTATAAAATCGGATATTTATGCTCATGGCTGGGAAATTGCCGGAAATGAAAACCTGGGAAAAATTTCGGGTGATTTGTCATTAAGCAATCAGGCTCCGTGGGTGGAAGGTTCATGGATGAATAAAATAAATCGTAAGTATTATTTACAATATGCTGCTCCGGGTACTCAATTTTCTACCTATGCTGATGGTGTTTATGTATCCGATTCGGTTATGGGACCTTTCCAATATGCTCCTTACAGTCCATTCTCTTTTAAATCTACCGGCTTTGTTACCGGAATAGGGCACTCCTGTACATTTGCCGATAAACAAAACCAATACTGGCATGTCAGCAGTGTGACCTTATCTGTCCGTCATATGTTTGAACGCCGGTTGGCACTTTTGCCTACAGCAGTTCTACCGGATGGACAGTTAGTAACAAATAGTTATCTGGGTGATTATCCGCAATATATTCCGGGAAAAAGCAAAAACTCTTTTGAAATGAATTCTCCCGGCTGGATGTTGCTGTCGTATGGCAAGCCATCAAAAGCTTCGTCGGCCTTGGTGACGGAAAACGGAGTAAAATTAGAATCAGGATTGGCTTTTGATGAAAAAATGACTACGTGGTGGTCGGCTGCAAGTGGACAGAAAGGAGAATGGCTTCAGGTAGATTTACTTAAGGGTTGCGGGATTACTGCCATTCAACTTAATTTTGCCGATCAATCGATTACTACAACGAACCGGTTACGGAATGATGGGTATAGCTATGTGGTTGAGGCATCTGTTGATGGTAAAACCTGGAAAACCGTCATAAATAGAAGTGATTCTTTACGGGACGAACCCCATCATTATGCTGAACTAAGCTCTCCGCAAATAGCCAGATATGTCCGGATTACCAATGTACATTCACCTGCCCATAGTTTATTTTCCCTGTATGATTTCAGAATATTCGGATTAGCTCCGGGGGCAAAACCTGGAAAGGTTATGAATATCAGTTCCACCAGAATAAATAATGACGGACGCAGGGTTCATGTCAGCTGGGGTAAGGTTGATGATGCTGACTTTTATATTGTGCGGTACGGCATTACTCCCGATCATTTGTATTCTAATTATCAGGTATATAAATCGAGCACAATAGATATAAATTCTTTAAATGCGGGTCAGAAATATTATTTTACTGTGGATGCTGTGAATGGAAGCGGTATTACGCAAACAACTGAAATTGTCGGAATACAAAATTAAAACACACAATTTATAAGGTAATCAAGATTGAATATCATGAAAAAAATTTCTCAGTTAGTTCTCATTATTATGTTTGTTTTTTCCGGAATCTTGGCAGCTAAAGCGACAGATTCGGGGAATAAGTCTGTTTTTACGATAACGATAGGTGATTTAAACCTGAAAATAGAAACCTATGGGCAAAAGATTATCCGGGTGGTCAAGTCTCCGTCCGTTGATAAATTGAACAAACAAAGTTTATCTGTTATTCTTTCGCAGGGTGGGAGTGGGATAATTCGCCAGGAAACTCCGGCTGAGTTTATTTTAACCACATTAAAATTAAAAATTAAAGTCAATAAACTGACGGGGTCAATCAGCTTTTTCGATTTGGGTAATCGGCTTTTATTAACCGAATCGGCCAATGAACCTGCCTTTCTTCCGGCTTCCGATATAAACGGCGAATCGTATAAAATCAAACAACAGTTTAAGCTCTCCGCTTCCGAAGCCGTGTACGGGTTGGGACAGGATCAGCGTGGAATAATCAATTTCAGGAACCATACACTTTTGATGAAACAACGGAATATGTATGTTGCCAATCCGTTTTTGCTTTCTTCAAAAGGATATGGTTTGCTATGGGATAATTATTCAGCAACCACATTTGCTGACGACAATAATGAAACTTCATTTGAATCGGAAATAGGTGATTGTATTGATTATTATTTTGTTTACGGCGGATCTGCCGATGGGACTATTGCTGCTTACCGAGAGCTTACCGGTGCTGCTCCTATGTATGGAAAATGGGTTTTCGGATTATGGCAATGTCGGGAGCGGTATCAAAGTCAGGAAGAAATTGCCGGAGTGGTGCAAAAATACCGTGATTTGAAAGTGCCGTTGGATAATATTGTGCAAGACTGGCGATACTGGGGAATGCAAGAGGACGTGTGGAATGCAACGGAATTTGGCAACCCTGCGTTTCCTGATCCTAAAGGCATGATTGACAAAATCCATAATAATCATGCGCACATTATGATTTCGGTTTGGCCCTCTTTTGGCGGGAATACAGCTATTTATAAAGAACTGGACAAGGAAAATCTTCTATATAATTTTAAAACATGGCCAAGCTCAGAACAACTAAAAGTATATGATGCTTTTAATCCGAAGGCACGTGATATCTATTGGAAGCATATAAATAAAAACCTGTTTTCTATAGGCATGGATGCCTGGTGGCTTGATGCTACAGAACCGGAGCAGGGCGACCGCCAGGGGAAAATAGATTCAACTCAAACAGCGTTGGGTAGTTTTAAACGATTTAGAAATGCATTTCCACTTCAAACCAATAAAGGTGTTTATGAAAATCAACGCAAAACAAGTTCCGATAAGCGTGTATTCATTTTAACCCGTTCAGCTTTTAGCGGGCAACAACGATATGGAGCTTCGACATGGTCGGGTGATATAGATGGAAACTGGCAAGTTTTTCATAACCAGATTGCAGGAGGTATCAACTTTTGCCTTTCAGGTATTCCTTATTGGACGACCGACATAGGTGGTTTTTGGGTTCGTCCGGAATTATATCCTAAGGGTGTGACTGATCCGGCTTATCAGGAATTGTATGTGCGCTGGTTCCAGTTTGGAACATTTTCGCCTTTGTTCCGCTCGCATGGAACGAATACACCGAGAGAAATTTACCAGTTTGGAGAAAAAGGATATTGGGCTTATGATGTGCAGGAAAAATATATCAATTTACGCTACCGCTTATTGCCTTATATTTATTCACAATCATGGCGTGTGACGTCCGAAGGAGCTTCCATGATGCGTGGACTAGTAATGGATTTTCCAACAGATACCACTGCTTTGAATGTTGCTAACCAGTATATGTTTGGCCCTTCTTTACTTGTAACTCCTGTTGCCGAAGCTTTATATTCCAAACAAAATGGAAAACTTTGGGAAAGCGATTTTAGCGTATCAAAATCGACTGCGGTTTATTTACCTAAATCGCAAGGTTGGTTTGACTTTTGGACCGGTGAAAAATATACTGGTGGAAAGCAAATTTTCAAACAAACGCCTATGGACATCGTACCATTATATGTAAAGGCAGGATCAATCATTCCTATAGGACCAACAATGCAATATGCTACAGAGAAAAAGGCTGATCCAATAGAGTTACGGGTTTACACGGGTTCAAATGCAGATTTTGTACTTTACGAAGATGAAAATGATAATTACAATTACGAAAAAGGTGTTTATTCGTTAATCCCAATTCATTGGGATGAGAAAGCAAAAACACTAACCATCGGAAAACGAAAGGGTGAATTCCCGGGGATGTTGCAAAATCGAGTTTTCCGTGTCGTATTTGTTAGACAAAATCATGGTATTGCTGATGGTGTAACAGCTCAAGCTGATAGGGTTGTAAATTACTCAGGTACTTCTGTTTTGGTAAAGTAACTAAGAATAGATAATGTTTTTAATTGTAAATTTATTAACGAGACAATGAATATGAACAATTGTATAAAATTCAGTCGAATTACACTTCTTGTATGTTTGACTTTTTTCCTGGCGGTTGGGGCTTCTGCAAAAAAACTACCTTCTGATATACTAACCCAACTCAATGCATATAACGTGAGTTGGGATACGGCAAGTACAACCGGATCAAAGGCTTCTATGCCACTGGGAAATGGTGACATCACGGCTAACGTATGGGTCGAAAATGATGGCGATTTGATGATGTATATTGGTAAATCAGATACCTGGAGTGAAGGAACACGGTTATTGAAAGTGGGGCGGGTACGTATTCATTTAACTCCTAACCCATTTGTTTCCGGAACAGCATTTAATCAAACGCTAAACCTGTATGGTGGCGAAATTAATATTTCTGGTGGGGCAAAGGGATCAAAAATCAATCTGAAAGTGTGGATCGATGCCAATCAACCGGTAATCCATGTTGAAGCTTTAGGTAACCAAAATTTCAACATGAAATGCTCTACGGAATTACTTCGCCCGGTTGCATATACACTTCCATCAGGACACGATGCGTTGTCTTCGAGTTTTCGCGGGGTAATTGATGGCCCGATAAAACCAACGGAAAGTGCCGATGTGTTGATGTCAAAACCGGATCGAATTGAATGGTATCATAGGAACACAACTTCTTTTTTCAAAACAATTCTTGACAAGCAGAATGTTCCGGATCTGGCCGGGACCTATCCAGATCCTTTTATGAATAGAACTTTCGGAGCAGCAATTTTAGGAACTGGAATGAGTAAAGCTGACGATAATTCTTTACAATCTATTCAGAGTGGAAAAAAGTTTTCCATCTCCATTTATGCCTATACAGCGCAAACGGAAACAGCTACCGATTGGGATAATAAACTGTCAGCCATTGTTACAAAAACAAGTAATACCAATATTGAAACGCTTCGCGCAAATCATCGCAAATGGTGGGATGCATTCTGGAACCGGAGTTGGGTTTTTCTGAATGGAGATGAAGATGCTATCAGCGTTACACGTGGGTATTTATTGCAACGATTCATGGAAGCTTGTCAGGGAAGAGGAAAATATCCGATTAAATTTAATGGAGGATCATTAACTTTCGACTATAACGGACAAAATGGAGATTATCGGAACTGGGGACCAGCGTACTGGAATCAAAATAACCGCCATTTGTACTGGCCGCTTTTGGCTACGGGTGATTTTGATTTGCTGAAGCCGTGGTTTGATTGCTATATGAATATGCTTCCGCTTCAGACTGATATTACTAAGAAATATTATAATCATGGTGGAGCTTTTTTTCCTGAAACATTTAATTTCTTCGGACTTTATATACAGGATGATTGGGGATGGTCAAACACCGGTAAGATGTCGAATACCCAATGGATACGCTATCATTATTCGGGAGGGCTGGAAGTGTTGGCTCAAATGCTGGAGTATTATGATTATACTCACGACCAGGCTTTTGTAGCCAATTATATTATTCCCTATGCTACTCAGGTAATTCGTTTCTTTGATCAACATTGGGTGCGAAAAAACGGTGTTATCCATTTTTATCCGGCTAATAGCATAGAGGAATACTGGGATTGCACCAATCCCACTGATTATATTTCTGGTTTACGATATACTATTCCGCGTTTGACACGTTTGCCAAACGATTTGGCAACACAGGCATTGCGGGATGAATGGAATGGCTGTCTGAATGCTTTACCTGCTATTCCGATGGACTCTACCGGAACAAAAGTTTTGCCTGCACAAGTTTACGATGTACAGCGTAACAGCGAAAATCCGGAATGTTATACAATTTTTCCATATAGAATATATGGAATTGGGCATCCCGACATCAATATTGGCCTTAAAACATTCAGTGACAGATCGTATAAATGGACATCTTGTTGGTCGCAAGACCCTATTCAGGCCTCCTTGTTGGGACTGGCAGATTTGTCTAAACAATACGTAACTGATAATTCCAAATCGGTGGACAAGACAGTAAAATTTCCCGCTTTTTGGGCACCAAAAAGCGATTATATACCCGATTTTGATAATGGTGGAGCTTTGATGATGGCATTACAAAATATGCTGATTCAAAATGTGGAGAATCATATTTATGTAATTCCTTCTTTCCCATCGACATGGACTGTTGATTATAAGCTTCTGGCTTATGGGAACACAACTGTTCGATTGAAGAGTAAGGGGCATAATATCTCAAGGTTAGACGTAATTCCGTCATCTAGAAAAGCCAATATCATTCTTCCGGATTCTAAACAGAATCAATATGTCCTTTTTCCTGCTTTACCGGCTACGAAGCTGGGTGATGTTGATTTAAATCTCAATGCAACATCTACTTCAGGTTTAAAAATTACCTATACGAGTGCCAATCCTAAGGTGGCGACAATTGTGGATGGAAAAGTTCATATTGTGGGAGCTGGTAACACAGTCATTAGTGCCGTACAGGAAGGCAATCAATTTTACAATCCGAGCCCAAAAATGGATCGAAACCTTGAGGTTACACCATTATTATCCCAGAAATAATCATAACCCAAAACATTTATATTAATCAAACGGGCAGTCAAAAGGAAACAAATAAAATTATTTACGATGAAGATAATATCTCAAATATCAATAGGTATATCAATAGTGACCATTTTTTTTATGGCATGTTCAAAAGAGGCGCCGGTAACGGATCCAAACGGGGCAAATAATGGAGGAACGAACACTGTTGTAACATGGCCTTCACCAACAGGTGATGTAGTCGGTAAAATAACTGTAGGCTACCAGGGTTGGTTTGCCTGCATTGGTGATAATTCACCTATTAATGGATGGTGGCACTGGACGCAGGATTGGTCCAAAATTCCATCTCCAACAAATAAAGCATTGGGATCATGGCCCGATATGAATGATTATACAAATAAATACCCAACGGCATTTGCTAATTTGAACAATGGTAAACCTGCGACATTGTTTTCCTCTTATGACGATCAAACTGTTGATGTTCAGTTTTTATGGATGCAACAATATGGCATTGACTGCGCTGCATTGCAACGTTTTAACCCAACTGGAGGCGAAGGACCGATTCGCGATGCTGTTACGGCGAAAGTAAAGACGGCTGCCGAAAAATATGGCATTAAATTCTACATTATGTACGATGTGAGCGGTTGGACGAATATGCAGACTGAAATGAAAAATGACTGGACGAAAAAAATAAAGGCATATACCTCATCTCCTGCATATGCAATGCAAAATGGCAAACCTGTAATTTGTATCTGGGGTTTTGGATTTAATGATCCCAACCACAACTTTACTACAGCGCAATGTTTGGATGTAATCAACTTTTTTAAAAGCGAAGGCTGTTATGTAATTGGAGGTGTACCTACGCATTGGCGCGATCAAAACAGCGATTCAAGAGGTGGTTTTATAAGTGTTTATAAAGCATTCAATATGCTTTCTCCGTGGATGGTTGGCCGTATCGGAACTATTGCGGATGAAAATAATTTTTACAATAATGTCAACACTCCTGATCTTACATACTGTAAAGCTAATGGTATTGATTATCAACCTTGCATATTGCCGGGTGATTTACAAGCGAAACAACGTGTACACGGCGATTTTATGTGGAGACAATTCTATAACATGGTACATTTAGGTGTGCAAGGTATTTACATATCTATGTTTGATGAGTACAATGAAAACAATCAAATTGCAAAAACCGCTGCTACGCAAGATGAAGTTCCTGCGGGAGCTGGTTTTGTTACACTCGACGAAGATGGTACAGCATGTACTTCAGATTATTATTTGCGTATAACACAAGATGGTGGTAAAATGCTTAAAAAGCAAATTCCATTAACGACAAATAGACCAACAAAACCAACTCCATAAGTAGTTGCTCGTTGATAATTATTTCTGAAAATGGATAAAAAATTAATATATCAAACAAGATGGTTTAAACGCCGAATTCAATAACTTTTAAAAAAAATAACAAAATAACAAAATAACAAAATAACAAAATAACAAAATAACAATGAAGAAAATATTAAAAAAACAGAAAACAATCTTGAAAGGCATTCAGTTGTTGTTTTCCCTAAAATCAGGTCTCGTTTTAACGTCTTTGCTCGCTATCAATTTTTGTTTTGCTAAAAATCCGATAGTCACCGACATGTATACTGCCGATCCGTCGGCACATGTTTGGGCTGATGGTCGGTTGTATGTGTATGCATCGCACGATATTTTTCCGGCCAGAGGTTGCGATTTGATGGATCAATACCATGTTTATTCAACGAGTGACATGGTTCACTGGAAGGATCATGGCGAGATTTTACGTGCCAACCAAGTGCCCTGGGGAAGAAAAGAAGGTGGCTTTATGTGGGCTCCCGATTGTGCGTATAAAAACGGAACCTACTATTTTTATTTTCCACATCCAAGTGATACAAACTGGGGTAAATCATGGAAGATAGGTGTTGCTACAAGTAAAAGTCCTGCAAGTGGTTTCACCGTTCAGGGTTATATTCATAATATAGATCCTATGATCGATCCATGCGTATTTGTTGATACTGATGGACAAGTTTATTTCTACCACGGAGGTGGTGGTACTTGTAAAGGTGGAAAACTCAAAGACAATATGATGGAAGTAGATGGTGAAATGAAACCAATGGAAGGCTTGCAAGATTTTCACGAAGCTACCTGGGTACATAAATACAAAGGCTTGTATTACCTATCTTATTCCGACAACCATGATAAGGATGGTAAACATAACCGCATGTGCTATGCAACCAGCACCAATCCACTTGGACCATGGACTTATCGTGGAATTTATATGGATCCGACTGATAGTTATACTAACCACGGTTCTATCGTTGAATTTAAAGGCAAATGGTATTCTTTTTACCACACCAGTGAACTCTCTCACGAAGATTGGTTAAGATCTGTTTGTGTAGACCGTTTGTATTATAATGCCGATGGCACTATAAAAATGGTGAAAACAACTTCAGGAAAAGAAGATAAAAAGAGTAAATAATATGATTATCAGTGTAATATTTAAAATAATGGTTTTTGACGATTTATAAAGACCATAGAATTTTATATTGAAAATAACCTGTTTATATCAATGCCAGCTGAATTATATTATAACCAACTGGTATTGAAGCAAAAGCAGTTGGGATTATAGATAAACATTCATGCATATGAAAAAAATTATATTATTATTTCTAATAGGGCTCAATATGATTTCTGTTGAAGCTCAAAAGCATCCAACTTACAAAGGATTAGTAATGGCTGGTTATCAGGGTTGGTTTAACACACCGAATGATGGTGATAACAGAGGCTGGCATCACTTGGGCAAAGGAGATGGTTTGAAACCGGGTTCGTGTAATATCGATCTTTGGCCGGATGTTTCAGAATATTCGAAAACTTACCCTACCGGCTTCAGTTTTGCGAACGGAAAGAATGCGGGTATTTTCAGTTCCAGTGATGAATCAACTGTTCTTACCCATTTTCGATGGATGAAAGAATATGGAATTGATGGTGTATTTATGCAACGTTTTGTAGCCGAAATTCGTAACCCAAGTGGACTTGCCCATTTTAATAAGGTATTGGCTTCGGCTATGAAAGGGTCCAATCAATATGACAGAGCTATATCTATCATGTATGATTTGTCTGGGATGAAACCTGGTGAGGAGAAGCTTGTTTTGACTGATATCGATCAATTGGCAACAGAATATCATCTTTTCGACAAAGTAAAATGTGGTTCCTATCTTTATCATAATAAAAAACCATTGGTGTGTGTATGGGGTATCGGTTTCAATGACCATCGCGCTTATGGGATGAAAGAGTCTGCAACTATTATCGATGGTTTGAAAAAAAGAGGTTTTAGTATCATGATTGGAGTGCCGACTTATTGGCGCGAATTAAGAACTGATACTGAAAATGATGAACAGTTACACCCATTGATAAAAAAATGTGATATTGTTATGCCTTGGTTTGTGGGAAGATACAATGAAGATGGTTACCCTAATTTTAAGCACGGAATAAAGGAAGATATCCGTTGGTGTAAAGACAACAAAGTTGACTATGTACCGCTGGTATTTCCCGGGTTTTCTTGGAGAAATATGAATGGACAAAATACGGTACAGATTCCACGTAACAAAGGTTCATTCCTTTGGAAACAAATTTCGGGTGCTGTTGAATCGGGTTCGGAGATGCTTTATGTGGCTATGTTTGATGAAATGGACGAAGGTACTGCCATTTTTAAATGTGTGACTGAAGCTCCAGTTGGTGAATCAAAGTTTGTTACGATTGAACCGGATCTGAAATCGGATTATTATCTTTGGCTGGTAGGTAAAGGGGGAAAAATGCTGAATCATAAAATTCCGGTCACTTCAATAATTCCTGCAAGATAGTTTCAAATAAAAACTTTAAAAAATATTCTCATGCGCTCATCTTCAATAATTTTAATCTCAGGAATTTTATTCTTATTTGTCCAACAGTTTTATTGTCAAAATAGTAATTCGTTACCTTACCTGAATCCATCACTTTCTTTCGAAGAAAGGGTTAATGATCTGGTTGGCAGGATGACTCTGGAAGAAAAAACCTCGCAAATGTTGAATGCTGCACCGGCTATTAATCGTCTGGACATTCCTGCTTATAACTGGTGGAATGAATGCTTGCACGGAGTCGGTCGTTCGGATTTCAAAGTCACAGTTTTTCCTCAGGCGATAGGAATGGCAGCCACTTTTGATGATGAAGCTTTACAACAAATGGGCACTTTAATCTCGGATGAAGCTCGTGCCATTTATAATGAAGCCAATAGAACGGGGAAGGGGGGTGCTCAATATCATGGGTTAACCTTCTGGACTCCTAATATCAATATCTTTCGTGATCCGCGATGGGGGAGGGGGCAGGAAACTTATGGCGAGGACCCTTACCTGACAACCCGTTTGGGAACTGCTATCGTAAAAGGATTGCAGGGAAATGATCCTAAATACCTGAAAGCAGCAGCTTGTGCCAAGCATTTTGCGGTGCATAGTGGTCCTGAACCGGGTAGAAGTAAGTTCAATGTGGCTGTTGACGATTACGATTTGTGGGATACTTATCTTCCTGCTTTTAAAGCGCTGGTAACTAAAGCCAATGTTGCAGGAGTTATGTGTGCCTATAATCGATTTAAAGGTCAGCCTTGTTGCGGTAATGATTTTCTAATGACCGATATTCTTCGCAATCAATGGAATTTTACGGGTTATGTTACATCCGATTGCGGTGCTGTAGAAGATTTTTACAGAAATCACAAGACTCATGCTAGTGCTGCCGATGCTGCCGCCGATGCGGTTCTTCACGGTACGGATCTGGAATGCGGGGAAGCATACCGGGCATTGGGCGAAGCTGTAAGAAACAACAGTGTAGCTGAAAAAGACATCGATATTTCGGTGAAACGGTTATTTATGATTCGTTTTCGGCTGGGTATGTTCGAACCTTCACAGAAAGTGCCTTTTGATACGATTCCGATCAATGTATTGGAGAGTAAAACCCATCAGGATCATGCCCTTAAAATGGCACACGAATCCATGGTGCTATTGAAAAATCAGAACGGATTATTGCCTCTTTCAAAAAAAATAAAGCGAATTCTCGTTGTTGGTCCAAATGCAGATGATAAAGAAATATTGTTGGGCAATTATAATGGATTCCCAACAAAGATTGTAACTCCTCTCGAAGGATTGAAAGCTCTTAAGTCAATGGAAATCATTTATAAAAAAGGACCCGAGTATATTACACCCAATCCTAAAGAGGAGAAAGATGCTCTTTTGGCCGTTAAGAGTGCTGATATGGTCGTTTTTGTTGGTGGAATTTCTCCCCGGTTAGAAGGAGAAGAATTTGGTTCAGGAAATAGTAACCCCGATGGATTTTATGGTGGTGACCGAACCAATATTGCATTGCCGGCTGTTCAAACTGAATTTATGAAAAAGGTAAAAGCAATGGGAAAACCTCTGGTTTTTGTTTGTATGTCAGGAAGTGCTATCGGGTTTGAATGGGAAGCTCAGAATGCTGATGCTATCTTACAAGCTTGGTACGGAGGACAATCGGCAGGAACTGCTATTGCCAATGTTTTAACTGGGAAGTATAATCCTGCAGGACGCTTGCCCGTTACCTTTTACAAAAATTCAAACGATTTACCATCTATGGAGGATTATTCCATGGAAAACCGTACCTACCGTTATTTTAAAGGAAATGTTTTATATCCGTTCGGATTCGGATTGAGTTACACAAATTTCAGCTATAAATGGAACATGCAGCCGCAAAAAACAGTTACAGAAAACGACACCATTACATTTTCTGTCAACATAAAGAATACCGGAAATTCTGTGGGCGAGGAAGTTGTACAGGCTTATATTCAATATCCAAATGGAAAAAAATTGCCGGTTACAGAATTAAAGCAATTTAAGCGGATAGAAATGCAAAAGGGAAAAGGACAGGATATCGAATTTAAAATACCTGTATCGGATTTGAAGAAATGGAGTAATGATAAAAATGAATTACAGGTTTGTGGAGGAGCTTATCGGTTGTATGTCGGTTCAAACTCTGAAGATCATCGTTTGGTTTTCGATTTTACCCTGACAGAAAAATAACAGAGAATACCCTTAGATGCATTCACATGAAACACACTTCTTTGTTATTGACTTTTTTTATGGTTATTTCATCTGCTTTTGGACAGAATGCTTCCAATCTCGGATTAACCTTACAGCAGTCACCTGCTACCTTGCCACAATCGAAAGTTCCTGTAGTAAAGCCGGTACAAAGAACGAAAGTAGCTGCACTCACTTTATTAAAACAGGTGCAACCAAACGATTTTTTGTTAACTGGAGGTTGGGAGTTAGCGGGATCTTCCACGGTTATTGCTGCCGAGAAGTCTCTTTTTAGTTCTGACCTGAATACCGAAAACTGGTATAATGCCACCGTTCCCGGAACGGTATTGGCAACATTGGTCAATCAGGGTGTTTATCCTGATCCGTATTATGGGGTGAATAATCTGGCAATTCCCGAATCGCTTTGCCGGACGGATTGGTGGTACCGTATTATGTTCAAGCAACCGGAAAGTCTTGCACATAAAAATGCCTGGCTTGTATTTATTGGAATCAATTATAAAGCTGAAATCTGGTTGAACGGAAAATGCCTAGGAACCATTACTGGTGCTTTTCAACGTGGAGAATTTAATGCAACGAATCTCATAAACACCGGAAAGGAGAATATCCTGGGCGTACACATTCTTCCTCCCCCTAATCCCGGTATTCCGCATGAAGAATCACCCCGGGCTGGTACAGGCCCCAACGGTGGCCAGCTTTGTCTGGATGGTCCTACTTTTATTTCGTCTGAGGGGTGGGACTGGGTTTCCGGCATCCGGGACCGGAATATTGGTATCTGGCAGGATGTGCATCTCCGGTTTACGGACGATGCCAGCATTATTGATCCGCAGGTGATTACCGATCTTCCTTTGCCTGATACAACTAGTGTTAACTTCACTGTTCGTACTGACCTGAGAAATACTTCGGATAAAGAACAACAATTTATGGTAAGCGGTAAAATAGAAAATATCGTGTTTAAAAAGCAAATCGACCTGAAAGCCGGTGAGCAAGCTAACTTGGTGTTTTCGCCCGAAGAGTTTCCTCAGTTGAAACTGAAAAATCCGAGGTTATGGTGGCCAAATGGATATGGAAGGCAGGAGTTGTATGTTCTGGATTTATCGGTTTCCGGAAATGGGAAGGAATCCGATCATAAAAAAGTACGGTTTGGTATCCGCGAAATGTCTTACGAGATGTCTGTCGACACAAAGGATAAAAAGGCATGGCGTGTAGAATTTAATCCTGTTTCGGTATTTAAAAATGGCAAACCCCTGTTTGATAATACACAACGTCGCGACGTGGGTGAAGGCACCGCCATTCCTGAATTGAGGGAGGATGCAGATCCAGCCTTACTCACTGAAAGTGGTGATATGGCAACGGCGCCTTATCTGGTCATCAAGGTTAATGGAAAACGGATTTTTTGCCGCGGTGGCAACTGGGGTATGGATGATGCCATGAAAAATGTATCGCGCGAGCATCTTGAACCTTATTTCCGTTTACATCACGATGCTAACCTGAACATGGTGCGTAACTGGACGGGCGAAAGTACCGAAGAAGTTTTTTACGACCTCTGTGACGAATACGGATTGCTGGTGTGGAATGATTTCTGGTTATCTACACAGGGATATAACCTGGGGATAAACGATGATAAACTTTTTCTGGATAATGCACGCGATGTGATCCTGCGTTTCCGTAATCATCCATCTATAGCTATTTGGAATCCACGAAACGAAGGATATGCACCTAATTACATCGAAAGTCAGTTGGCGGAATTGGTAGCAAAAGAGGATGGCACGCGTCATTATCAGCCCAATTCCATCAATCTGAACCTGAAACCCAGCGGACCCTGGAATTACTTTAAAGATCCGGCTGATTATTTTCGTCATAATGCCAAGGGATTTAATACCGAGCAGGGAACTCCTTCCGTTCCTACTGCCGAATCAATGCGGAAAATGATGGCGAAAGAGGATGTCTGGCCAATTGGAGATGTCTGGTATTACCACGATTTGCACGATGGACAAAAAGATTATATGCACGCTATTAATACAAAGTACGGCAACTCGGATAATCTGGAAGACTTTTGTAAAAAAGCCCAAATGGTTAATTACGACAGTCATCGGGCTATGTTTGAATCGTGGAACAGTAAATTATGGAACAATACAAGTGGACTTTTACTTTGGATGACTCATCCGGCCTGGCCCAGCACCGTTTGGCAAATTTACTCATCCGATTATGAAACTTTCGGATCCTATTTCGGATCGATGAAGGCCTGTGAGCCCATACATGCCCAATACAACTTACATGACAATAAGGTAGTTGTAATTAATACCTCTTTAAAAACCATTCAGGATGCAAAAGTTGAATTTAACCTGTATAACCTGCGGGGAGAGAAAATCTTTATGGAGAGCCGGAAAATAAATATCCTGCCGAATCAGCTGACCGATTGTTTTACACCGGTACTTCCACCCGAATTGCCCGAAATATACCTAACCCGGGTGCTTATTACCGATAAGAAAAACAGGCAGCTTTCCATCAACGAATATTGGAAATCAACTTCGGATGCTGGCAATTTTAAAGGGCTAAACCAATTGCCACAGGTTGAATTGAGTGGCAAAATAATAAAACAATCCAATGGAAAACCAACTAAGCTGGAATTTGTAGTCTCCAACAATACAAAAACGCCTGCGGTGGGTATTAAACTCAACCTGCGGAACGGAAAAACCATGGAGCGAATTTTACCGGCTTATTTTTCGGATGGCTATTTCACGTTATTCCCCGGCGAATGCAGGGTGATGACTGTTGATGCCCCTGAAACAGGAATCAGGATGATTAGCACTGATGGTTATAATGTTACCAACATGTCAATTCTTTCTATTCAATAATGACACACGACACTTTGATAAAGTTGGCTGTAAGGTTGAAAAAAAAATCTCCGGCAACTACTCTTATAATTCTGGGCTTATTTTTCGGTTTCTGGTTACCTGTTTCTGCTGTTCACGGTGTGGGACGAATTGGTTTCTCCGACATCTATCCGGTACGTTTTTCTGACTGGGGGAATGCTTTCCCAGCGGGGAACGGTAAGATGGGAATACTGGTTTTTGGAAATCCCCTGAATGAGACGGTTATTTTTAATGACCGGAATTTTTTCCTGGCTGCATCTTCCTAACGCACTTTCAATCAAGTCAGTACGGAGAATCTGGAACTGATACGAACCTACTGTGCCGAAGGAAAATGGGTGGAAGCCAATAATCTGGCCAACAAAGTTCACGGTTGGAAAGACGGCGGTGAAGGAAATAAGCATCCGGGTTTCGAAATGCTGATAGCTATTCCTAAGGATGGAGATGTTCGGAATTATTCGCGTACCTGCAATTTTCGTACCGGTGGAATCAGTATAAAATGGGCTGATAATCGTGGAAACTGGGAACGTACTTCTTTTGTTTCGCGAAAAGATAATGTAGTAGTACAACACCTGAAAGCACCGGACAAAGGAACCCTCTCATGTTCCATCCGGTTAGATGTCGATTCCGGTATGAATTTTCCCCGAGGGATGACTTTTACCAGCCTGACCAGTAGCGGGTACCTGAATTTCAGGGCGCATTATCCCGAAAATACAAATGGTGCGGGTTATGAAGGAGTCGTACGGGTGCTAACTTCCGGCGGAACAAAAACCGTGGAAGGCAATGTTCTGAAAATATCCAATGCCCGCTCGGTAACCCTGCTGACCCGCACGGCCCGCTATTTCAGCGATTGTGAGAACGAATGGAACCAACAAAACCTGCAACAGCAACTGGCCATTGTCCCGGCTGCTTATCCGGTACTCCTGAAAGGACAACAGGCAACTCATCAGCTTATTTACGATCGTGTAAAACTCGATTTGGATGCTCCTGTTGCCGACAGGGCATTGACGAATGAAGCCTTACTGGCTAAACAAAAAAAATCGGAAACAGCTGTCACTGCTTTATGGGAAAGGATCTTTGATGCCGGACGTTATTATTACCTCTCTTCCTGCAGTGACCAGTCACCTCCCGATCTCCTTGGTATCTGGACAGGTGATTGTAATGTAGGTTGGAGCGGATTTTATCATCTCGATGCTAACCTCAACTTACAGGTCGCCGGTGGCAATATAGGAAACATGCCCGAAGCGATGGAAGGTTATTTTAATCTGATGGAGAGATTAAAGGATGGCTTTGAAAAAAATGCATCGAAATTATTAGGTTGCCGGGGTATGCTGGGCGGTGGCAATACCGCCGGACGCAACGGGCTTATTTCCGCTTTAAATTTTTATTATCCCTACCAATATGTGACCGGCGAAATGGGCTGGTTGCTTTATCCGTTTTGGGAACACTATCTGGTTACCGGCGATACTCTTTTTCTCCGAAACCGGTTGTACCCTTTGTTGAAGGAGATGGGTTCTTTTTACGAAGATTTTCTGAAAAAGACGGATTATAACGGCAACTATATATTTACCGGTTCCATTTCGCCCGAGAACCAGCCGACCGGCTTGCGGCTTTCGCTGGTGAATAATTCCAGCTTTGATATTGCCGGAGCCCGCTTTTGTTTATCTACCTTACTTCAGACCTGTAAGATACTCGGATTGGGAGAGGAGCAGGGGGTGGAAATAACGAAGTGGACTGCACTACTCGAAAAACTGCCACCATACCTGATAAACGGGGATGGAGCGTTGCAGGAATGGTCTTGGCCAAACTTGACGGATAATTACAACCACCGACATTCAAGCCAGCTGATAGCTGTTTGGCCGTATCGCGAGATCGAGCCGGAAAAAGACAGTACGCTTTTCGCTGCGGCCCTCAAGACCTTAATCCAAAAGACAACTATAATTATGAAAATGCCGGCCATGGGTTATTGCATGCCGCCCTTATTGCCGCCGGATTAAAAAACAGTTCCTCACTCGAGCGGAAGCTCTTACGCTTATCCCGGGAAGATTATTATTACAATTCCCTTTGTTCTTCGCATTACAACGGGCATGGCGTTTTTTGCACCGATGTCTGTAATACAGTGCCCGCCATTATGATGGAAATGCTGGTGAGCTCTGGCCCTGGAGAACTGGAATTGTTGTCTGCCCTGACTGCTACACTGAGCAAAGGTTCCGTTTCCGGTATTAAAGGACGTAACGGGGTTACGGTTGAAAATCTGAGTTGGAATATAAACCGGAAGTTGGTATCCTGTATCCTGAAATCGGATACGAACCAGAAAATCACGCTTGTCGAAAGAGCCGGAATAGCCAGTATAAAGACAAGTGCAAAATTGGAACCTTCCCCTCATGGTAATATAGCTCGTATAATCCAACTAAATAAGGATGAAAGAGTCTTTTTTTCTATCGCACTTCAGAGCATAAGTCGGTAAAGCTACTTTAATCGACCTGAAATTTGACGAATTCTATTCTTCTCTCTGCACATTTACCGGGCTAATTCAAGCATATTTTTACAGAACAGAACTTTTCTTCAATTATTATTGATTTTTCCGCAATATTAATCGATTTATTAATCATTTATTATGTCTCTGAACCTAATTTTGACTCGAATTCTACACTGGTTTAGTTTCATACTAATGCTGGTTACCTTAAATTATTACATGATGAAGAAAACACATTTTTTATTTACCTCTTTGTTATTCCTGTTTTGTTTTTTTTCAAATATAAAGTTGAAAGCTGAAGATAAACAGGAAAAAATAGTCTTCGTTGGAGCGAGCATTACGCACGGAGCGCTTATCGACCATCCTGAACAAAACTCTTATCCTGCTCAATTACAAAAACTCTTGGGAGAAAGTTATCAGATATTCAATTTGGGTGTAAGCAGTTGCACCATGCTTAGAAAAGGAGATTATTCTTATTGGGACAGACCAGACTTTCAAAAAGCATTGTCCTTGCAACCGGATATAGTATTTATTGATCTGGGAGGAAATGACAGCAAATTAATCAACCGTATCCGTCTGAATGAATTTGAGCAAGACTGTCGGGATATGGTTTTAAAATTCAGGGAACTGCCATCTCACCCACGAGTGATTCTTTTATTACCAGTGGTTTCGTTTGTACAGGATACTACAGGTATTTGGGATCCAGTCATTGTAAATTCAGTAATTCCTCACACTCAGCAGGTAGCCTACGAACAAGGAGTTGAAGTTATAAATCTGCACTCCTTGCTTATCAATCATCCGGAATTATTTCCTGATAAGATTCATCCGAATAAGGAGGGTGCTACCCTGACAGCCAAAAAAATTTACAAATACTTGGTTCAACAAACCGATACTTCCTTTGATGTTTTTAAAAAACTGCCTGCTTCCTCATCGATCTCTTCATTTTATGGTTTTCAATGTGCCGGATTTACTTTCGAAGGACGGGATTGCAAGGTTGTGAAGCCGAAGCATGCCGCTAAGGGACATCCATGGGTTTGGCGTGCGCGCTTTTGGGGTCATGAACCGCAGGCTGATATTGCTTTACTTGAGAGTGGTTTTCATGTCGTTTATTGCGATGTAGCTGAAATGTTTGGAAATAAAAAGTCGGTTACTATCTGGAATCATTTTTACAGTTTGCTTCATCATGCAGGATTATCACAGAAAGCAGTGCTGGAAGGCATGAGTCGGGGTGCTACGTATGCATTGAACTGGGCTGCTGAAAATCCCGGAAATGTTTCGTGTGTATATATTGATAATCCGGTGTTGGATTTAAAAAGCTGGCCTGCCGGTTTGGGTCGTCAACCCGTGAGTAAGGATGAATTTGCCATGTTTAAAGCCGATTTTAATCTGAAAACAGCAGAAGATATTGCCAACTTTAAAGGTAGCCCGATGGATAAGGTTGAAAAAATATCCAAGGGGAAATACCCTGTTTTAATAGTATGTGCGGATGCTGATTCGGCTCTTCCACCTGAAGAAAATACCCTCTTGTTCGAAAAAAAAATGAAAACGTTGAACGGTAATGTTACGGTGATACATAAACCCGGATTTGATCATCATCCGCACAGTTTTCCTAATCCGGCTCCAATCGTTGATTTTATTCTCCGATCCACAAGTTATGATATTCCGGCTCTTCAAAAATGATTGTTTCGAAATAAAGCATTTTTATAATATACAGTTTTTAAAGATAAGATATAAGGTAATGAAAAAGACGTTGTTTTTTGTTTTAATGATTTTGTTGTTTAGTTTTCAGATTGGGTTTTCGCAAAACAAACATGCGAAAACAACGAAGTATCCATCGTACAAAGGATTGGTCATGGCAGGTTATCAGGGTTGGTTTCGCCCGCAGGGTGATGGGAAAATGTATCCCGATGAATCCCGGATTCATATCGACATGTGGCCCGATGTAAGTGAGTATGAAAAAACCTATCCTACCGGTTTGAGGTTAGCTGATGGTAGTGTTGCCCGTTTTTTCAACTCGACCGATAAGAGTACGGTGGATCTTCATTTTAAATGGATGAAAGAATATGGTGTTGATGGTGTTTTTATGCAGCGTTTTTTTAATGCGACGCGCAAAACCGAAGAGAAAGCAGCTTCGACCGTGGTTTTAAGACATGCGTTGGATGCCGCTTCCAAATACGACCGGGCCGTTGCTGTGATGTATGATCTCTCGGGTTTAAATGTGTCCGGAGAAGATTGCTCTTCCATCATTGAAGATTGGAAATATCTGGTCGATTCACTGAATGTTACCAATCAGAAAGGAACAAAAACCTATCTTTTTCACCGGGGTAAACCTTTGGTAGCTATTTGGGGATTAGGATTTCCTGATCGCCCATATAATCTTCGGAATATTGGCATCCAACGATTGATTGACTTTCTGAAGAACGATCCGAAATACGGTGGTTGTTCCATTATGCTCGGAGTTCCAACTTTCTGGCGTGATATGAATTCAGACTGCGTAACTGATCCGTATTTGCATCAGATTATTAAACAAGCCGACATTGTATTGCCATGGATGGTACAACGTTTTTCTCCGCTTTTACACAACGACATGGATCGTTATCGAGATGTTATGCTGGGCGACATGAAATGGTGTAGCGAAAATAATATAGATTATGTTCCTTCTATTTACCCCGGATTTAGCTGGCATAACCTGAGTCGTTCAGAGTTTCCTGATGATGTAAAACCAGTAGGATCCATTCCCCGTCAGGGCGGACGCTTTTTTTGGCAACAAATCTCAACGGCTTTGGTATCAGGAGTAGATATGCTGTATGTAGCCATGTTTGATGAAGTTAATGAGGGAACAGCTATTTTCAAATGTACAGACAATCCGCCGGTAAGTAATATTGCTAAATTTATTGATATGGATGGAAAATCTTCTGATCATTACCTCTGGTTGACAGGAGAAGCTGCAAAGATGTTGAGAAAGGAAAAACCTTTATCCATAAAAATACCTCAACGGAAATAGATTATAGTTTTCTCTGGCTGAACATATTTATTTGTATTTTTTTTAAATCATAAATATAATATTCAATGAAAAGGAATTTCTTTATAATTTCATTTTCCATTTTTATACTTGCGGGAAATTTGTTGGCTCAAAAAGTGGATGTAGCACGCTATGTAGATCCGTATATCGGTACGGGTGATCACGGTCATGTTTTTCTGGGTGCGCATGTTCCTTTCGGAGCTGTGCAGGTGGGACCGACAAACTATTCGAAAGGTTGGGACTGGTGTTCGGGATATCATTATTCAGATAGTATTCTGATTGGATTTTCACAACTCCATCTCAGTGGAACCGGTATCGGTGACTTAGGTGACGTTTTAATTATGCCCTATACTGGAAAGCTGAAAGCCACACCGGGAACTGTCCAAAATCCATTGTCAGGTTTTGCAACTCTTTATACGCATAAAGATGAAGTAGTGAAACCCGGTTATTATGCCGTAAATCTGAGAGATTATGCTGTTAAAGCTGAAATGACTGCTTCAGAACGGGTTGGTTTTCATAAATATACTTTTCCCCGGTCGGCAGATTCGCATATTGCCGTCGATCTGATCCAGGGCATAGCTGGTGACCAGGCAACCAAAGCTTCAATTAAAAAGATAGATGCATATACCTATATCGGTTACCGTTTTTCTTCCGGATGGGCTAAGGATCAACGGGTTTATTTTGCCATTAAGCTTTCGCAACCTGCCGACACGTTGTTGCTTTTTAATAATGGAAAGGCTTTGTCCGGCAATCAGCTCGTAGCCGAAAAAGTTTCTGCCGTATTCAACTTCAATACATCGGCCAAGGAAGTAATCATGCTTAAAGTTGGTATTTCGCCGGTAAGCGAGGATAATGCCCTGGCGAATATTCAGGCAGAGATACCTAAATGGAATTTTGATCAGATTGCCGCTAAAGCTTATGCTACATGGAATACTGAGTTAGGTAAAGTTGTCGTGAGAAGTAGTAATATCCATGATCTTCGTACTTTTTACACGGCCTTATACCACTCGTTTACCGCACCAGCTTTGTTTAACGACCATAACGGTGATTATTGGGGAGTGGATAAAAATACACATATAAATCCTGGTTTTCAGAATTATTCGGTGTTTTCACTCTGGGATACATACCGTGCCGCACACCCGCTTTATACCCTTGTACAGCCGGAACGTGTAACGGACATGGTTAAAACGATGCTTGCTATTTATCAGCAACAGGGAAAACTTCCTATTTGGACTTTAATGGGAAATGAAACCGATTGTATGGTCGGATATGCTGCAGTTCCCGTTATAGCCGATGCCATTTTCAAAGGTTTTAAGGGTCTTGATCCTGTTCTGGCACTCGAAGCCATGAAAGCTTCTTCCATGCGGGATGATTATGGGATGAACTATGTAAAAGAACGCGGATATATTCCGGCGGATAAAGAAAAGGAATCGGTTTCAAAATCTTTGGAATATGCTCTTTCTGACTGGTGTATCGCTAAGTTGGCATTAAAACTGGGAAAACAGAGTGATTATGAGTATTATTCAAAAAGAGCAAAAAATTACAGTGCTTACTTTGATACGGGAACCGGATTCTTTCGTCCGAAACTGAGCGACGGTTCTTTCAAAAAACCGTTTGACCCCTACAAAGTTGAAGGTGATTATACCGAAGGAAATGCTTGGCAGTATAACTGGCTGGTTCCACAGGATGTGGAAGGACTTATTAGTTTGTTAGGCAGTGATAGCCGTTTTTTAGGAAAACTGGATAGTTTGTTTATCGCCAAAGGGAATATGGGAAATGCTCCGGCTGATATGTCGGGATTCATTGGGCAGTATGTGCATGGCAACGAACCAAGTCATCATATCACTTATATGTATGCTTATGCAGGCGAGCAATGGAAAACTGCCGAGAAGGTTCATTACATTCTCAAAAATCTATATCATGATAAACCCGAAGGTCTGAGTGGAAACGAAGATTGCGGGCAGATGTCAGCCTGGTATGTTTTGTCATCTATTGGTTTTTATCCTGTTAATCCGGCTGGTTCGAGTTTTGTATTTGGGTCGCCTTTGTTTGAGAATGTAACAATCAACCTGCCAGAAGGAAAAATATTTAATCTGAAAGTGCTGAATCCCGGAGATAAAAATATCTATATTGAATCCATTATACTGAATGGCAAACCCTACACTCGGTCATTTATCACTTATCGGGACATTATGAATGGAGGAAAACTTGAATTTACTTTAAGTGATAAACCTAATAAAAAATTCGGATTTGAGCGTAAAGACCGGCCAGCATCTAAAGTTTATTGAAAAAAATATGCACCAGGATACTCATTAGTGGTAAGTAAAACATTATTTATACTTAATTTTTTTTCGAGTGCAGAAGAATATGGTCAATTCTTTTGATCTATAGACAAATAAAATATTTTTTTCGATTTAATTACAATATTAAGCATTAATTAATCCATTCATTAATCGCATATACATAAATTTGTCAAATTATTTAACGAAATGATTTGTGATCTTATATATATGCATTTTAAAATGTTATTTTGTTAATTGGACGCACATTAAGAGCTGTGTACATTTGAAAATTTAAACAGAATATAATTTTATATTTTCTAACGATGACTGAATTTGTTAGCAACACTTATTGTATCAACTTTATTTTTAGATAAATATTTTGATTTGTTTTAGTCAAGACTTTAATTTATTCGTGGTGTAGTGCTCTCATTTTTTACAAATATATGTTTTACTTACTTTAAATCAAAAATTAAATTTATTATGAAAAAACAGACCAATTCAAATGATTCTTCGTAGACACTTCGATCGATAGTCTAAAATGGCATAATGTCAGATTTACAAACTTGTGAACTGTCATGAGGTTCACAAAAAAAAACACATAATTATGGATTGGATCAATATGAAAGAAATTTACATTTTTAATTCAGTATTATGTGTTGTTTTTATAGTATTCAAATAATTATAAATAATTTTCGATATGACGAAGAAAAATAAAAAGGTGTTTTCGCTACAACGAAATTCGTTAATTCGTGTTTTTGTAGTATTGCTAATTTGTTTCTTAACTGCTCTTCCCGGTTTTGCCCAGCAGGTAAAGGAAATAACAGGAACCGTTAAAGATTCGAATGGGGAGGCTCTGATTGGAGCTACTATTACCTTAAATGGATCAAAAATAGGAACAATCTCGGATGTTAATGGTAACTTCACATTGTCGGTGCCAAATGGAGGAGTAACTCTAAATGTTACTTATATTGGTTATCTCGCCCAAAAGGTAAACGTTGGGAATAAGAGCCGTGTTAATGTGATTCTATCAGATGATTCAAAAACGATGGATGAAGTTGTAGTTGTCGGTTATGGCACCCAGAAAAAAGCAACGCTAACAGGTTCAGTTTCGGCGGTGACTGGTAAAGATATTACTGTAACTAAGAATGAAAATGCTGTGAATTCACTCACAGGTAAAATCCCGGGTGTTCGCATCAGTCAGACGAGTAGCCGCCCCGGAGCCTTCGAAACTACAATGGATATACGCGGATTGGGTACACCGCTTGTTGTGGTGGACGGTGTGCCTCGAGATGTGGACTATTTTGCACATATGAATGCAGGTGACATAGAGAGTGTTTCTGTATTGAAGGACGCTTCGGCTGCCATTTACGGACTCCGTTCTGCTAATGGAGTGGTATTGGTTACTACCAAAAGAGGAACGAATAATGGTTTCGATATAGAGTATTCTTTCAATTCTGGATGGCAACAATTTTTGCATGTGCCTGACAATGTGGATGCTTTGCAATATATGACTCTGGCTAACGAAAAGAATCGTCGCGGTTTCAGCAATTATATGAACTACAGCGATCCTAGCAAATTGCTCTTCACTGACCAAGATCGTGCGCCGTATTTGAATGGAACCAAACAATCGACGGACTGGATGAAGCTCGTCTTTAATAACACTGTGCCCCAGTATCAGCATAACATAACTATGAACGGCGGTACCGAGAAACTGAAATATTATTTCAATTTGGGTTACATGAAACAGGATGGTTCGTTGAAAACAGGCGATATGAATTATAATCGTTGGAATTTCCGTTCCAATATTGATGCAAATATTACCAAACGCTTGCGGGCTTCGGTTTCGATAGGCGGCTATATGGATGAAACCAACCAACCGAATACCGACATATGGGCTATCTATAAAGGTGTTTGGACGCAGCGCCCCGATGTCGCACCCTATGCAAACGACAATCCTCAGTATTTGAATAATTATAAAATTCATGATGATAATCCTTTGGCTTCGACAAATTCTGATATTGCGGGCTACAGCAAGTATGTTAATCGTGTGTTCAACGGGCAATTGTCCCTTTCCTACGACATTCCAAAAATAGAAGGTCTGACTGCAAAGGGAACGTACAGCTATGACTTCAAGCAGGGCGACAATACTGATTTCAGGAAGAGTTACAACCAATACACCTACGATCCTTCAACAAAAATATATAGCTCGAATCTGCGTCGTGCTACCAATGGTAATTCGACTATACAACGGTCGTCATATCCTAGCTACAATACATTGATGCAATTATCATTGAATTACCAACATTCATTTGAACATGCTCATAACGTGAGTGCTATGGTGTTATTTGAAGAAGGATATGGCAGTTGGGACAACTTCTATGCTTTCCGTGAAATGTCGTTGAACTCCGAATATCTATTTGCAGGTAATGCGGGCAATCAGGTGGGCAATATGGACAAAAATAACCTGGGAGACCGTGCCAGTCAAGCGTTTGTAGGTAAGCTCAATTATGACTATAAGGGACGCTACATGGCCGAATTTGCTTTCCGCGAAGATGCATCTTCCAAGTTCCCTGCCGGAAGCCGCTGGGGACTTTTCCCTACAGGCTCTATTGGGTGGAGAATCAGTGAAGAACCTTTTATAAAAAGTAGTTTGCCACAACTCAGCAACTTGAAAATACGTGCATCGTATGGTAAGACAGGAGACGACGGATCTGCAAACAATTATCCTTCAACTACCGTAGGGTACGAAATTCGCCCTAACGATTTGGGATACATATTCGGTAGTTCAGTGACGAACGGAGTATCTCCGACCTCCATACCTAATCTTAATTTAACATGGTATACTGCCAAAATGTTCGATATCGGGTTAGATTTTGAATTGTGGCATGGTTTGCTGGGAGGCCAGTTCGATTTTTATAACCGGAATCGGGACGGATTGCTAGCAACTTCCTCTGCAGTTCTTCCGGGCACTGTAGGCGCATCGATGCCGCAGGAGAATCTGGAGAGCGACCGTACATTCGGCTATGAAGTGGTATTAACCCATCGTAACAAAATAGGCAATGTACAGTATTACGTAAATACCCAGATGTCAGTTACCCGGAACCAATGGAGAGACAGAGTGGAATCGAAAGCCGGAAACTCTTACGACAACTGGAGAAATAGAACGGCTAATCGTTATAAAGACATTTGGTGGGGTACAGACTATGGAGGACAGTTCCAGAATTACAACCAGATTTACACATCCCCAGTTTCTATAGGAGCCGGCGGCACGGTGCCGGGTGATTATTATTACAAAGACTGGAATGGTGACGGTGTAATAAATGGCAATGATGCCCACCCGATAGCCACATATGGTATGCCTTTGTTCAACTATGGTATTACACTGGGAGCATCATATAAAGGCTTTGATTTGAGTATGAATTTCCAGGGAGCGACGCAGGTCTATTACAAATATACCGAAGCCCTGGCAGAGGCTGTTCCGTTCGGCGATGGAGGTACACTTTCCAAATTTTGGGATAGATGGCATCCGGTAAATCCAGATGCGGATATTTTTGATCCGTCTACCAAATGGGTTTCTGGCTACTATCCTACAACTGGTTCACCTCTTGCCGACGGTACCCGTTCAGTAGAAAATGCCTCGTATGTTCGTTTGAAAACACTTGAATTGGGTTATACCCTTCCAAAACGCATCACAACGGGCGTGGGCATTAAAGAATTGAGGGTCTATTTCAGCGGCTATAATTTGCTTACGCTTACCGGCCTGAAAGGTATGGATCCTGAGCATCCGGGCGGCGAAGGTGGCACTACCGGCGGCGATGGTATCAGTACGTATAAATATCCGATTAACAGGACATTCAATATCGGAGCATCTATTAAATTCTAAAAACAGATCATTATGAAAAAGATAAAATATTTACTGCTATACTGTTTGACGGCTTTCACACTGTCGTCTTGCTATGATTTAAACCTCGAACCTAAAGGAATGCTGGATGATAATGCCTTGCTGGGAAACGAAACAGGTGTTAAAACCTATCTTACTAGTATTTATATGAAATTGCCAGCAGAGGATTTTAATTATTCTGTAACAGGCGGTTTCCTGGAAGGAGGAAATCATTGGGATGCCGCAAAATCTTACGAAATGAATATCAATGGAGAGGCTGTTGGATGGCCTTGGGGTATTGATGGTGCTGGAGGATTTGGCTACTGGCGTTATGACTACATTCGCCAGATTAACTCTATGATAGAAAAATTACCTGCCTACAAGGCCAACTACACCGAAGTAAAATATAATTCGTTGTTGGGTGAAGCGCGGTTTTTGAGGGCGTTCTATTATTTTGCATTGGCGAAGCGTTATGGCGGCGTGCCTATTATCGACCGGGTACAAAACCCGACAGCTCCTGCCGACTCTCTGAACGTACCACGAGCAACAGAATCGGATACATATAAATTCATTCAGTCTGATCTTCAGTTCGCAATGGATAATATGGCCGCAACGTCGGAAACGGGGCGTGCCAATAAGTTTGTTGCCGCTGCACTCATGTCTAGGGCAATGCTATATGCAGGGACAATTGCTAGGTACGGGGCTTATACTACTTCAGCACCGGACAAGGCAGCTCAGGCAGGTTATGTAGGAATTCCTGCAAACCAAGCCGAGAGTTTTTTCACAGCCAGCTATAATGCTGCTAAGTGGTTTGACGACCAAAAGGGCGGATACGAACTGGTCGGAGAAAATCTGGCTCAAGATGCAAAAGAACAGAATTATGTCGATTTGTTTGTAAAACAAACAAAGGAAAACATTTTCATTAGGCAATACAGCGTTTCTGCCCCATGGAATACAGGCTTGTACCACAGTTACGATGGAACTGTGTCTCCGTCCGATTTTGTTTCTTGGCCAGGTTCCCAGATGTATCCAGCGTTGGAATCTGTAGAATTGTTCCAGACATTACCTGTTGAAAATCCTGACGGAACGCCTCGCCGCTATGCTGACAAGAATGACTTGAGCCAAGGGCTCGAACCCCGCTTGCTGGCAACTGTGTATTTTTCGGGTATGACATTGCGAGGTGTGAAGTTTGATATATGCCGCGGATTTTATCGGACGTATACCGGTACAATGGCTGATGCACAATTGGGTGTCGAGAGTGCTCCTATCAATAACAAGAGTAACCGGACGGTAGCAACCGGACGTTATAGCACGGATCCAGCAGTGGGAGGTGGAAATATTGCCGGTAAGCATGGTATATGGAATAATGATATCGAAAGTAACACTGGAACAGGTTTCTATGTACGCAAATATGTGGATTATAACAAGACCAAAGATCAGGCTGCCGGAAACGGAAGTGCCCAACCGTGGACAATTTTCCGTTATGCTGAAATATTGCTCAATAGAGCTGAAGCTGCATATGAATTGGGGCAGAAACAAGAAGCATATGATTTGATAGCCAGGATCCGAAATCGGGCTGGTGCTGCCACATGGATACCCAAAGGCTCCCCTGCCGCAGTGTATGTTATCAATGGACAAACGGTTGATGAAAACTTGCAATTCATACGAGACGAACGTGAACGAGAACTTATGTTTGAGAACCATCACTGGTGGGATCTTCGTCGCTGGAGAGTGGCCGATAAAGCATTAAGTCAAAAAAAACTTGAAGGATTGATGCCTTATTTAGTGTTAGATGAAAATAAATACATCTTTATCAGAGAATATAATGTATATGGAAAGCAATATAATTTCGATGTCCGTTATTTTTACGAACCGATACCTGCAGGCGAATTAAATAAGAATCCGAAATTAGTTCAAAATCCTATTTATTAAATATAAAAATTAGTATAACATGAAAAAGATATTATATATTTTTTCAATTTTGACTTCAACAATATTCTTTTCTTGTACATCTGTTGACAATTATGATGAACCGAATGCCATTTTGAGTGGTAATGTAATGGATAGTATAACAGGGAAAAGTTTTATTACCGGACAAGCAGAGTCAAGTATTAGATTATGGGAAATGAGCTGGAGTGATAATCCGACTCCGCAGGATATTCCAATTAAACAAGATGGTACTTATAATGATACTAAATTGTTTGGTGCAACATACGACATGCAGCCCTATGGAGGTGCATTCTGGCCTGCACAACGTCAGACCGGCATCACTCTGAAAGGATCGCTGAAAAAGGATTTTAAGGTGATACCTTATTTGTACGTAACGGATGTAACCTCTCAATTGGTAGGAACAACTTTGAAACTTACTTGTAAGTTGAAAGCACCTGTTACACAGAATCTTCCACGTGTGCTAGAAATTCGTCCATTTGTAAGTCTTACCCAATTCTGTGGAGCAGGTTCTAGAATTGATGAATACAATCTGGACAAGTATAAACTCGATGTCAACAACAATTGGTGGGATGGCGTTGGTGATATGAGCACCGGCGTAGGCTCTATAACGTATGTTTTGCCCGACTTGCCTCTTAAATCGGGACGAACCTTTTATGTACGTATCGGTGTTCGAGTGGAAGATACTTACCGTCAGTATAACTATTCCGACATAATAACAGTACAGGTTCCGTAATTTTATCCTAGAATTTATTGAGCCGGAGTGATATTCTATCTCCGGTTCAATAAATTCTTTACTATTAAGTGAAATGTCCTGTTCTGTGAATATTTTTGGCAGTAATGTCTTTGTAAATATTCTTAAGCATGACGGTTGTTGACTGCAAAAATGTCAGTGACCTTTTTCGGTTAGTAATAATGTGCTGACTACATAGAAGAGAATCAGCCATGGAACTTTAGATAAAAAAATGATCGTATCGGTTTTCGCATGACAAATTATGTTGCCGATGCTCCTATAACTGTAGAAAGTCATCAGACAATTATTCATGCGGTGGCATGTTTTGAAAAGGATGAAAATGCTTACAAAAAGATGTATAATATCTGAGATTGATTTTTATTTCGTTGATTCTCAGTCAAAAGACTCAAATTGATACGTATGAAAACAAATCGATTCATAACTACACTTTTATTCTGTACATATTTGCTGATTGGGACTATGTCTTCGTTCGGACAAGGAGCTGGATTAAGAGCAGGAACAGCAAAGATTAATATTACTCCGGATGACCCGGGAAAACCACTGCACGATTCGTTGTATGCCAGAAGCCTGATATTGGACAATGGTGGAGACAAACTTGCATTTGTTTCAATTGATTTAGGTGGTTTTTCCAATCCTGAATTAGAAAAGGCTTGTAAAGAAAAATACGGATTAAAAGAACTATTTTTCAGTGCTTCACATACCCACTCGGATGCAAGCAGCAACAATCATAAATTTTTAGAAGCTAAAATTGTGAAATTGCTGGCCGTTGCCTCGAGAAATATGTTTCAGGCAAGGTTGGTTGCAGGACATAAAAGCTTTCCTCAACTGGGATTCAATCGCTTAATTCAACGTGAAGATGGACATTCGCGTGAGTCATGGTTTACAGATGACCATTACATTGGCGAGAATCCTGATCGCATTCCTTTTGGACCTGTTGATCCGGAAGTTGGTGTGATTAAAGTAGAAGATATGTCGGGTCAGCCACGAGCCATCATTATGAACTATGCGATGCATGCCGATGTTGTTTGCAGCAATTATGAAGTTTCTGCCGATTATCCGGGTGTAGCCTGTCGTAAAGTGGAAGAAGCTTTTGGCTCCAAAATGACCTGTTTGTTTGTTCAGGGCGCTGGTGGTGATATAGAATCGTTGATAATCAGTTCCCGTCGTAATGGTCCGAATGATTCATTTAAATCTGACTACCGTACCATCGAAAGAGTCGGCGGTTTATTGGCCTGGGAGACAATTGATCTGGCGAAATCACTCGAAATATCTGTTAAAGATCATGGAGCTATACTATTCATGGACGATTCACTTCATTTCAAAGGACGCTTCAAAAAAGATGCTGAATACAATGTTCAGATTTCAACCATTCTTATTGATAATAAAATCGTAATTGCTACTTGCCCAGGTGAACCATTTATTCGTCTTCAACTTGACCTGAAGAAAAGATTTCGCGATGCCGGTGTTATTCCTTTCCTTTTTGGATACACTTGGAGAGCTGGCACGTGGCCAAATTATATTCCAGACATTCAATCAGCAGCGCGTGGTGGATATGGAGCCGATCAGGTTTGGCCGGAACCCATTGCAGTTGGAGCAGGAGAAGCTATCATGAACAAGCATTTGGAAAATTTCTTTTGGCTGAATGGATTAATGCGGAAAGAACCGGGTCCGAGTGGTTTTAAAGGAATTTCACAGTGGGTGCTAACAGAAATACCAGGCCAAAAATAAAAATAAATAAGTATTGTAGAGATAAGAAATGAAATATTAAGATGTAGCAAAGCTACAAGAGTATAAATAAATTATTTAAATATAAAGTTATGAATGAATTAAAAATGAGAGATAAAATAAGAATTACCCCTGGGTGCTATTGTAAATTTACTATGAAACAATTATTTTTTTGTGCCTTCCTGTTATTTTATTCTCACATAAGTTTTGCTCAACAAAATCCCATTATAAAAGGCATCTACACAGCTGATCCTTCCGCGCGGGTATGGAAAGACGGACGTTTGTATGTGTACGCTTCACACGATGTTGATCCTCCACGAGGCTGTGATTTAATGGATAAATACCATGTATTTTCCACCAGCGATATGGTTCACTGGAAAGACCACGGCGAAATTCTGAGCTCCGGTCAGGTATCGTGGGGACGTACAGAAGGTGGTTTTATGTGGGCTCCCGATTGTGTATATAAAAACGGAACTTATTATTTCTATTTTCCACATCCGAGCGGAACCGATTGGAATAACACATGGAAAGTGGGTGTGGCAACGAGTAAAAAACCGGCCAGTGATTTTAAAAGCCAGAGTTACATTCCCGGAATTGGTGGTTTTGCTATGATTGATCCCTGTGTATTTATCGATGACGATAATCAAGCCTATTTTTATTATGGTGGCGGTAGTAAATGTCAGGGAGGGAAGTTGAAAGACAATATGATGGAAATTGATGGAAAAATGCAGGACATGACTGGACTGGTTGATTTCCATGAAGCTACCTGGGTGTTTAAAAGAAAAGGAATTTACTATTTGACTTATGCCGATAATCATCCCAATCAGAACCAACTTGTATATGCAATGAGTAAAAGTCCGCTTGGCCCATGGGAATACAAAGGTGTTTATTTAACTCCGACAGGTTGCGATACCAGCCATGGATCAGTTGTGAAGTTTAAGGGACAATGGTATGCTTTTTATCATAATATGTCTGTCTCTGGACGTGGTAATTTAAGATCTGTGTGTGCTGATAAACTTTACTTTAATACAAATGGTACAATTAAGACAGTTACTCAGACAGGGAAAAAATAATTGATTGTGTTGTTTATCCCATCTGGTTACAGTATGTAGTATAACTATTTGCAGAAGGGTAGCAGGTTCTGATGCGCCATAACTAGTTCCATTAAACATGCAAACATAAATGAAAACAGTAAAATGTCTTCTGTTCTATTTTCTGGTTATTCTAACGATATTACCTGTTGTTGGAGCTCATACTTCTCCCTTAAAATAGTATGTCTCGCTGTAGCTGGAATGACAAACGGGATATTGCATTTATTAAGGGACGAAAGGACAATGGCGATTTTATCCTTATTGGAGTTTATGAACTGAATAAGGAAATAGCTTTTAGTTTATCCAAAAAATATAGTTTTAATCGTGATATAATTTATAATAATCTTAGAAAAATGCTAGACAAAGTTGAACTGAAGCAGTCGTGGTATTTGGTTCTATTTATGAATACATGTCGGTGATGGAAGACTGTGCTCCGCGCGGAATTAATGTAATGGTGGAAAAGCCGTTGGATTTCTTATTTCTATGATGTTTTTGAAAGATATATTATAATGAAACTTTATGGCTTGTGTACACGGGATAATAGTATTGTGCAGGTGTAAGGTTCCTTCATGAGAATCTACCAAGGTGGGGTAGAACAATCTTTTTAAGATTGTTCTACTTTTAAATTGATGTTTAAATTTAAATAATTGAGTTGATGTTTTATGTATAAATTTGATAAACGCATTGTAATGACATTAGATGCCGGAGGCACAAACTTTGTATTTTCCGCCATGCAAGCAAATGAGGAGATCGTGAGTCCAGTTTGTTTACCTTCAAATGCTGATAATTTGATTAAATGCCTCGAAACCTTGGTAGACGGATTTACGAAGGTAAAGAAAAGCCTGAGTGAACAACCGGTTGCAATTAGTTTTGCATTCCCGGGTCCGGCCGATTATGCCAACGGAGTTATCGGGGATTTGCCCAATTTGAAGGCCTTTCGGGGTGGAGTCGCCTTAGGTCCTTTTCTGGAAGATAAATTCAATATCCCCGTTTTTATCAATAACGATGGAGACTTGTTTGCCTTGGGTGAGGCAATTGGAGGAGTACTGCCCGAAATTAATAGAAAGCTAGAAATAGCCAGAAACACCAAACGTTTCAAAAACTTATTGGGTGTCACTTTAGGTACCGGATTTGGTGGAGGATTTGTAACAAACGGACGGTTACACACTGGTGATAACGGATCGGGTGGAGACGTGTGGGTTTTTCGGAACAAAAGATACAGGGATTGTATAACAGAAGAAGGGGTAGGAGTCGGAGCTATTAAAAGAATGTATGCGGAATTTTCAGGAGATGCAACAGAGCTTTCTCCTAAAGATATTTATGATATTGCCGAAGGTATTGTGTCAGGTAATAGGAATGCAGCGTTGCGGACATTCTCTGAAATGGGAGAAGAAGCCGGAGATACCATTGCACATGCTATTACGTTGATTGATGGTCTGGTAGTTATTGGAGGAGGTCTGACCAATGCTTCCAAATATTTCATGCCCTCTTTGATGAATGAGTTGAACGGTACTATTGGGAAGTTGAACGGCGAAACTTTTTCCCGTCTTCAAATGAAAGCCTACAATTTAGATGATGAGCTTGAAATGGCTAATTTCCTGGTTAGAAATGGGGAGCGTGTAAATGTACCAGGAAGCACTAGAATAGTTAATTACGAATCGGCTAAACGCATTGGTGTGGTAGTGTCGAAACTGGGAGCAAGCAAAGCTATTGCTTTGGGGGCTTATGCTTTTGCACTCCATCAGTTTGATTCTGAATTATCTTGATAATAAATATAATCACTCTAAGCTAATAAATCAACAATATATGAAAAAAGACAATTCAATTTCTAAAATTTTGCCAGTGCTTTTCGGCTTCTTTATCATGGGTTTCTGCGATGTGGTCGGTATTACCTCGATGCATGTCAAAGAAGACTTATTGGGCAGTTTTAGTCCGGAATTCAGAGATACGCTCTCCAATATGATACCGGTGGCATTATTCTCGATGTTTCTGATTTTCTCGGTACCGACGGGTATGCTAATGAACAAAATTGGTCGAAAAAAGACGGTTCTTTTAAGTAACATTGTTACAATCGTGGCCATGTTTATTCCACTGATTGAGTATACTTTTGTAATGTCATTAATTGCCTTTGCTCTTTTAGGAATTGCTAATACTATTTTGCAGGTATCGCTGAATCCGTTGCTGACAAATGTAGTACAAGGTGATAAATTGACTTCAAGCCTCACTGCAGGACAATTTGTGAAAGCAATATCGTCTTTCAGCGGTCCGTTTATAGCAGCTTTTGCGGCGACCATGTTGGGAAATTGGCAATATATTTTCCCAATCTATGCAGTTATTACCTTGGTTTCAACAATTTGGTTAATGGTAACGCCTATTCAAACGGAGCCTGTAGCGGGTAAAGCCAGTTCTTTTGGCAGCGTATTCGGGCTGTTGAAAGATAAGACTATTTTCCTTTTATTTTTAGGGATAATATTCGTTGTAGGAGTGGATGTCGGCTTAAACACCGCTGCTCCTAAGATTCTGATTGAACGTTGTGGAATGAGTTCCATCGACGCAGGGTACGGTACGAGTATGTATTTTGCATTTCGTACTGCCGGTGCATTTATAGGTGCTATACTTTTAGTGAAATTATCTTCGGTGAAGTTTTTCAGATTAAGCATAATCGTGGCTGTATTAAGTCTGGTTACTCTTATCTTTGCCTCTAATCAGGTCATTATTTTTACTCTTTTTGCGATTATTGGTTTTTCGATAGCGAATGTGTTCTCCATTATTTATTCCATGGCTATTCAATCACGTCCGGAAAAAGCAAATGAAATTTCGGGATTGATGATAACTGGAGTTTTTGGCGGAGCGGTGATTCCGTTCATTATGGGTTTAACTTCGGATGTACTGGGTTCACAGGTTGGTTCGGTATTGATTATACTGATAAGTGCTCTTTACCTGTCACTTTGTGCGTTTGCAGTTAAACCAAGAGTTATTTTATGAAATTTGATATTCATTGTTGTACTCCTTATTTTCCGTTTTTTTTTCAGCTGTTCCTATTGCAGCGAGTGAGCTCGCTTCGGATGTAGAGGCTTCGGTTTGCCTTGCCTTCCGTGAGTGATTAGGTCTTAGCGGGGTAAACCATCACCTTCCACTCAATCAGGCAGGACGTTTTCTACAGTTTTTTCTCCGTAAATAACCTTTTCTGAACTAATACAATGTTTGCGGATTATAGGAAATAACTCTAGCACTAATGCACTTTTCAATATCAGATAACTGATATAGAAATTTGCTCCAAATCATGCTGTAAGAAATCGTACGATCTTTGCGCATACGTTGAAGCTTGCGCGTACTGATTTTAAGTTGATCAGCTAGTTCTTCACTGATCAGCTATATTTCAGGTTCTTGCGTAGGAACATTTTCTTTTTTGAAGACATAGGCTACAATCACAGGCTGTTCTACCTGTGGAAGATTTATTGGAAGAGAGGGGGGATGGTTATACAAGAAAAGCCAAAAAGTGACTGCTGATATCTACAGTAATTACCTTTCGGCTTTTAATCAATTCAAAATTGGGGTGTCAATTCAACGTAGTTGTCGTTCCCAACTGAATAACAATTATTGGAGAAGGTTTTTTACAAGAAAAGGCAACCTGTTTTGCGACCCATTGTCGAAAATGAATGCATGGATAACTATCCAGTCGATAACTTAAAGCTATAGTCACTTCAAGATTGAAATATTCGACAATACATTTCTTATCGTTGATTTGGATGCAATGTTCTTCTTGTCTCACCGTCTTCTGCAATAGCCCATTGGATTTAAAGAGTAATTTTAGATTTGCTTCCACAGAAGAACGATAGACATTAAACAAGGATGCTATCTCGTTCTTTGTCATCCATACAGTTCCATCTTCATACAGTTCCATGTAAATCTGAATATTGTCTGAATAGATATTTCTGATTGTTATTGTTCCACGTTTCATAGTGTTTGTTTTCCTAAGGTTCTTTTTTCCATATCGTCCAATTTGCTGGAAAGTAATTGCATGTCCTTGCTGATTTTTTCATTCGTAATGCGGGCATAGATTTGAGTTGTCTTAATATTCGTATGTCCCAACATTTTTGATACGGTTTCGATGGGCACGCCTTTGGATAGAGTAGTCGTCGTGGCAAAAGTATGACGTGCCAAATGAAAGGTGATATTCTTATGGATATCACATAAATCAGCAATCTCTTTCAGGTAAGAGTTGAGCTTTTGATTGCTTAATACCGGAAGCAATTGCCCTTTTGGGAGTTTACCTTCATATTTCTTTAGGATGGTCAATGGGATATTCAACAAAGGAACGTTGACTGGAGTATCAGTTTTTTGACGGTGTGTCATTATCCATTGCTTCCCGTCAAAGGAGGTACAAATATTATGTGCTGTCAATTGTTTTACATCAATGTAGGAAAGCCCCGTGAAGCAGGAGAATATAAAGATATCGCGAACTTGTTCCAATCGGTTGGATACAAATACTTTCTCCATGACTTTCTGTATTTCTTGGTCAGTCAGGTAACCTCTATCTACACGTCTTAATCGGATTTTATAATTGGAAAACGGATCATTGGATATCCAACCGTTATTTTTTGCAACGATGACAATCATGCGAAACGTCTGCATAAATTTTGCAGTAGTATTTTCATTGCATTTACTTACTGAACGTAAGTACGTTTCAAAATCCGTAACAAACTTATAGTTGATTTCCTTTAAGGCTATATCCGTTATTTTATACTTGGCTTGCATAAACTCTCCCAAACGGCGATAAGCCCGGTCGTATTTTGAGAGAGTGGCTTCGGTTTTACTGATGCCTACCAATTTTCGGGCATCTTCGTTATGGGTTTTGAAAAGTTCTAGAAGGGTGGATTGTTTGGTGGAATAACCAAGAAAAGCATTTCTCACTTTTTCTGAAGTTACATAGACCTCGTGAGTTTCTATCTCATGATAATGGTTTTTCAAAGAAGTGCGGATGTTGTCCAGTAGATTGTTTAGTTGGCGAGAATTCATACTATTCCCGGCAACTTTTCCTTGTTTTACATCCCAAAGCTCCGGCTCTATATCCAGTTTGGAACTGAACTGGGATATTTCTCCATTTACAGATAGGCGAGTCATAATGCTGGCCTTGCCAACTTTGTTTACTTGATTCTTTCTCAAATAGAATAGAATCTTAAATGTACTTTTACTCATAATACTTTCTTTTTAATTCCAAACAATGGGTATAATTTCCATTGCAAAGGAATGATTAGTGTTTAGTATATGAGCAGACAGCTAACGTACAATAGGCGACAAATCAGAGACTTAAATCAAAAATCGTTACTATTTCTCAGTGCTCTTTTTTAGTAACGATTTAGTAATGGAACTCTGTCATTTTTTGACCTTTTCTTGACTTTCAATTGTCATCGATAGGCAATAAAAAATCCCGTAAAACCTTGATTTTACGGGATCTGTCTATGCTTTTCCACTATTTGTCTTTAGTGTTAAGCGGAGAGGAAGGGATTCGAACCCCCGGTACCCTTTTGGAGTACATACGCTTTCCAAGCGTACCTCTTCAGCCACTCGAGCACCTCTCCGTTTTTATTTGGAATGCAAATGTATAAAAATAATATGGTAAAATAAAATGAAGTTGAATAATTAAATGCCAAATAATGCCAACGCATTCCGAGTTGTTTGACTGTCAATTTGTTCTGTTGAACAATTGTATACTTCTGCAAGTTTCTTGCAAACCAGGCTTACGTAAGCACTTTCGTTGCGCTTGCCACGGTGTGGGGCAGGAGTAAGGTAGGGCGAATCGGTTTCCAGTAAAATATGTTCCAATGCTATTTGCTCAACTACAGATGCTAAACCTGAGTTTTTGAATGTTACAATCCCGTTTATACCGAGTTTGAATCCTCCGAAAGCAATAATCTCCTGTGCTTCTTCAATTGTACCTGTAAAGCTATGGAAAACGCCTGTCAGTCCTTTGTTTTTGTAGGGGGCAAGTGCATTCATTGTTTCTCGGTAAGAATCGCGAACATGGATAATGACCGGTAGCTTATATTCCAGTGCCCAGTCGATTTGTTGTTGAAACGCAGCGATTTGTTCTTTCAGAAAAGTTTTGTCCCAATACAAATCGATGCCTATTTCGCCAATTGCAATCCAGCTGCGGCGTTTCATTTCCAATTTTACTAATGCGAGTTCAGCCTCATAGTCTTCTTTTACACTTGTTGGGTGCAAACCAATGGCGGCATGACAATAACCCGGATATTCGGCTTCCAAAGCCAACATAGGAGCTAAGGTGTCGCTATCGCAATTGGGAAGGATGATGTGCTGAACACCTGCTTCTTTAGCTCGCTGAACTGTTTCGGAACGATCGGTGTCGAAATCTTCGGAGTATATATGTGAATGAGTATCGATCAATGGAGAATGTTTAAGCGGCTAATTGTGTAATTGCTAAATCGAATGGTTATTTGTGTGTTAAAAAGTTCTTGCGTCGAAAATTGAACACTTTTGAAGTTCAGCAGTTTAATAAATTATATCTCGGAAGTAGAACGAATTTTTATACTCCTGTTGAGAGCATTTAATTTATTGGCTATTTTGTCAATTGACAATTTTAGGTTGTCGAATTGCTGAATAGAAATATAAGATAAATCAACTGATATTTGGAGTTGGCAATACACTTCCATTAATGAACCATATGAAATTTCGATAAAGCGAATTTTTTCTTTGTCGGAAGTTCTAGATAATCCCTCAGCTATATTTGAAACAATAGAAATTGAAGCTCGCTGTATTTGTGAGCATAAATTGTATCGTTCTTCGTTTGGATAGAGCTTTGTTACAGTATAAATTTCTTTTACAAATAACCTTGCATCTTGCCAAACTTCTAATTTCTCAAAGCCATATTTGTAGCTCATGGAGATGGTGTTTAATTGTGAACTGTAGAGTCGTTGAATTGGTTATTAAGTTGAACTGTATAATTGTGCAATTACTTTTCAACAATTAGACAATTGTACAGTTCAACACAAAGAAATCATTCCCACTCAATAGTTGCAGGTGGTTTTGAGCTAATGTCATACACTACGCGGTTAACCCCTTTTACTTTGTTGATAATTTCATTCGACATTTTTGCCAGGAACTCGTAAGGAAGTTGTGCCCAGTCGGCAGTCATTGCATCGGTAGAAGTTACGGCACGAAGTGCAACTGCATTTTCGTAGGTACGTTCATCACCCATTACACCCACCGATTGAACCGGAAGTAAAATAACGCCCGCTTGCCATACTTTATCGTACAAGTTCCATTCGCGCAATCCGCTGATGAAAATGTCATCGGCTTCCTGCAAAATACGTACTTTTTCGGCGGTAACGTCACCCAGAATACGTACTGCCAATCCCGGTCCCGGGAAAGGTTGACGTTTGATGAGGTGATGCATCATGCCAAGTTGAGTTCCTACGCGGCGCACTTCATCTTTGAAAAGTAAACGTAATGGTTCACATAATTTTAGGTGCATTTTTTCAGGAAGACCACCTACATTGTGGTGCGATTTAATAACTGTGCCGGTAATAGAAAGTGATTCGATAATATCAGGATAGATAGTACCTTGCGCCAACCATTTTACGTCTTTTATTTTATGAGCTTCTTCGTCGAATACGTCAATGAATCCGCTACCAATAATTTTACGTTTTTGTTCAGGATCCGAAACACCTGCCAATGCATTGTAGAAACGATCTTTTACGTTTACACCAATAACATTCAAACCAAGGTGTTCGTAATCTTTCATTACGTTTTCGAATTCGTTTTTGCGAAGCAGACCGTGATCAACAAATATACAAGTCAGGTTTTTGCCAATGGCTTTGTTAAGCAAAACGGCAGCAACAGACGAATCGACACCACCGGAAAGACCAAGTACTACTTTGTCATTTCCCAGTTGTTTTTTTAGTTCAGCAACTGTGCTTTCAACAAATGATGCCGGCGACCATTGTTTTGAACATTCGCAGATATTTAAAAAATTCTCCAGTAATGTAGTTCCATCAAGGGTGTGAAATACTTCAGGGTGAAATTGGACACCCCAGGTTTTTTCATCTTCAATTTGGTATGCTGCTAGTTCTACATCATCTGTACTTGCCACTTTTTTGAAATTAGCTGGAATCTTTGTGATAGAATCACCGTGCGACATCCATATTTGCGAACCGGCTTCAATACCTTTAAAGAGTGCATCCGAACTATCAATATATGTTAGGTTGGCACGTCCATATTCTCTGGTTCCTGCCGATTCAACATTTCCTCCTGAAGTAAATGCCATGAATTGGGCACCATAACAGATGCCTAGCACAGGAAATTTACCACGAATATTAGTCAAATCAGTTTTAAATGCTGTTGGGTCGTAAACCGAGAAAGGACTGCCGGAGAGAATAACTCCTTTTACATTATCGGTTTGGTCGGGAAATTTGTTGTAAGGCAAAATTTCGCAATACTCATTTAATTCGCGTAGGCGGCGAGCAATCAATTGGGTGGTTTGAGAGCCGAAATCGAGGATGATTATTTTTTCCAACATATACTTAATTTACAATTTACTGATTTACAATTTACAATTCCATTTCCTGTAGCAAAGTTATTGCTCAGAAAAGTTGCGCAAAAGTACGAAAAATGTGATGGTTATGCAAGAGTGATATTGAATTTTGTGTTAATGGCTGTTCTAACAGGAGATGACATAATTATGAGAATTATATGACCATTAATTTTATGTTTAACAACAGTTTGTTGTAATTTTAATTAAATTGTAGTTAATGCTATTTGTTGATTATTAAATAGTTAACTGTTTGAGAAAGAAGAAGGGAGAAAAAAGTATTTTTAATTGTAAATAATATGCATTAACTTTGTGCTTGAACCGTAAAATCTGAACTGATATATTTGATAACTAGCACTAAAATCAGATACAATGAAAATAGAAAATGAAAAATTGAAATTAGACGGAATGGATGAAAGTTTGAAATCGCTTATGTCTTTTCCCAGTTATAAAATTGGGTCGTATGCATTTGATATAGACACCCGGATGCTTATTCGGAAAACAGAGTCAATAAAACTTGCACAAAAAGAAACCTATTTGCTCGTGTGCCTTGCTGCAAATGTGAATACTATTGTTCTCCGATCTGAACTGTTAAGAATGATATGGAGTGAATCCACTATTCAGAATTCCAGAAGTATGGATGTGTATATTTGCAAGTTGCGCAAATTATTGAGCAATGACCCCAAAGTGAGAATTCTTTGTTATAATCGAACCGGGTATCGATTGAATATAAGGTAATTATATACATCGAAATACTATTTTTTACGAATCGAATGTTGTCCATAGTATGAAACAAACAAATCTTTTTCTTCTAATTTTAGTCAGTACTCTTACTGCCTGTAGCCCCAAAATAAGTACTTCGCTCACCAAACAATATCCTCCACTTCTCGAAAGTACAGCTGTGTCTGTTATTGAGATAGGTGATTCAATTCCCCCTAAGAGTGAAATATTAGGGCGGTTGAAAGTAGGTGATTCCGGGTTTACGATGAAGTGCGATTATAATACCATACTTGAAGCAGCTAAATTGGAAGCACGTAAAGTGGGTGGTAATGCCATCGAAATTGTGACACATCGATATCCGGGTTTAATATCAACCTGTCATCAAATAACCGCCAATATTCTCAAAGTTCACAATCTCTCTGATTTGACGAATAACTATGCTACACTTAATGCTCAGGATGCCTATGTTTCAAGAAATGAGGCTTATTCACATTGGCGGTTTGCATTAAATGGCGGACTTACCTATAATTTGGGTAAAGCTGATAAATCATTAGATCAGCAGCTCCAAACTTACTATAAGCAGTTGCGATTTGGTACGCAACTAGGTGCTGAGGTTATTTATTTCTTGAATGAAACATCAGGTATTGGTTTTTGCTACTACTCTTTGGATACAGGTAATAGTCTTGATGGTGTGACTTTATCTTATGGTAGCCAGGTTGTTGCTCAAGGTGTAATGAGCGATGACATCAATCTGAGTTTTATCGGGCCAATGTATTCGGGGCGTATGATTACAGGTAGGAATAGAAATAATGCGTTAGTTGCCAACGTTGGTATTGGATATATGGGATATACGGATAACGTGCAATTGGCGACATACCATTCCAAAATAAAGGGGGGTACAGTCGGTTTTCTGACTTCAATCGGATACGATCATGCCATTTCTAAAAGTACTTCACTGGGTGTTCAACTCTCTTTGGTGTCAGGTAGTTTATGGCAATACGATCAGTTTGACGGAACTACAACAACGTATGTTAAACTAAATAAAGATAATTTTATGAGTCTTGGGCATATTGACCTTTCAGTTGGATTAAGATTTAATACAGAGAAAAAAAGATAGCTTATTTTAATAACAACGAACTGTCTCCATAACTCAAAAACCGGAAATTATTGGCCAATGCATAGTCATAAATATCTGTCCATTTGCCATCTACGAACGCCGAAACGAGTAGGAGCAAAGTGCTTTTAGGTTGATGGAAATTAGTAATGATGCCGTTTACCAACTTGAATTGGTATCCGGGTTTTATCATTATTTGTGTTTCAGCATGAAGGGTTGTAAGTTGGTTAGCGTCTAAATAGTCCAGAATATTCTGCAGAGCAACGGACGGTAGTACTTCGTTACTATCTACATAAGGTTCCCATTGCGATACCTTAATATTCTTACTCAAATCGCGGTTGTCGAACGTTCCCCTCTCCTCGAGGAGAGGAGTCGGGGGTGAGGTAAGTTTTTTTCCGATATAATACAAACTTTCTAACGTTCGTACCGAGGTGGTTCCTACCGCAACGATATTCCCAAGTTTATTCCGCAAATGTTCAACAGTACTGCGGTGAACCGAAATGACCTCGGTATGCATGCGATGGTCGTTTACTGTTTCTGTTTTTACAGGCTGAAAAGTTCCTGCACCAACATGTAAAGTTAACTCTTCAGTTTCGATGTTTTTGGTCTTGAGACTTTCAAACACTTCGGGGGTGAAATGCAAACCGGCTGTTGGGGCTGCCACCGAACCTTTTATTTTGGAATAAACCGTTTGATAATTAATAATGTCGCTCTCTTCTGTTTTTCTATTCAAATACGGTGGAATCGGCAATTCCCCCGCTTTTTCAAGAATGTCAGCAAAATGAATATCAGCATTGTCCCAGGTGAAATGAATGCTATGGGTATTCCCTTCCGAAGCTAAGAACCGTGCGCTGAAAGTACAGGTTTTATCTTCTAGTAGTATTTGTTTGCTCAGTATTCCTTCTTTCCATTTTTTCAAATTGCCCACCATACATCTCCACGTACATTCGGTAGTGGCACCAAGCGATTGCGCATAGTCGGCGGGTGTTAGTGGTTCCAGACAAAACACTTCGATGCGTGCTCCTGTTTCCTTGTAAAAAACGAGTCGTGCCTGAATTACTCGTGTGTTGTTATACACCAGTAAAGCATTTTCGGGCAAAAAATCGCCAATGTTTGAGAAGGTGCTCTCTGTAATAGCTTCATTTTTATAAACTAACAGTTTGGAAGCATCACGTCTGGGTAATGGGAACTTAGCAATGCGCTCGTCGGGTAGTGGATAGTCGAAGCTATCAATATAAAGGAGTTCGTTTTGTTGTGCTGTATTCACTTTAGCTGGAAAAAATGTTGTATTTTTGTGCAAAAGTAGTATAAAGTTACGAGTTACAAGTAATAAGTTACTAGAAAACAAATAGCGAAATATGTATAAAGTAGCCGGTTGGATTTTTTTCGGATTGGTTTCAAAATAAGTATTATGATAAAAAAAGGTGATAATGTGCGTTTCCTAAACGCAGTGGGCGGAGGATTAGTATCGCGGGTGGATGAAGCGAAGAAAATGGTGTATGTGGAAGATGCTGATGGATTTGAAATCCCTGTATTTGAACGTGAGTGTGTAGTGATTGCCGCTATCAACGAAAAAACGAATTTCCCGGTAAAAGATTTTAGCTCAAAAACTGCTGCTACTGTTCAAAAGCCGATTGAAATTTATGTTGAGGAACCAAAGCCTCAGCAAGCTATCGTTGAAACTGCCGAAGGAGAAACGCTGGTAGCGTTACTTGCATTTTTTCCAATGGATATTAAACAAATGCAAACGACTTCCTATGAGTGCTATTTGGTAAATGACAGCAACTATTATTTGAATTACAATATCATTAACGGAGAGAATGATGCCTGGAAAAGTGTTGCAAACGGACTTATTGAACCAAATACCCAAGAACTTCTTGCTGAAATAAGCAAAGAGGAACTGAGTGCGTGGGAGCGATTGCGGGTTCAGTTGTTACCTTTCAAAAAAGATAAAAGTTATACTCCACAGGTACTTGTGGATGTGACTCTGAAAATCAATGCGGTAAAATTCTACAAATTACACAGTTTTACTACAAATGATTATTTCGATGAACCGGCAATGCTGATTGATATTGTTTCGGAAAATGAAAAGGAAGCTGAGACCAAAAAGATGGTGGATATCTCACCGGAAGAAATTAAACAGGCCATGTTTCAGAAAGAGCAAACCGGCAGACCACGAATTGTGAATCGCCCACAGACTCCGGAAATTATTGAAGTGGATTTGCATATCGACGAATTGTTGGATACCACAGCCGGGCTGTCAAACGCTGCCATGCTTCAATGTCAGTTGGATAAATTCCACGAAGTGCTTGACGCCAATAAGAACCGCAAAGGACAAAAAATAGTTTTTATCCACGGAAAAGGTGAAGGCGTGCTTCGCAAAGAGATAGAAAAGCTACTCAAAACACGCTACAAAACGTACTATTTCCAGGATGCTTCGTTCCGCGAATATGGATTTGGAGCTACGATGATAACTATTAAGTAATTGCTAAATTGGTTGATTAAGTTTTATACCAACAAACTTAATCAACCAATCAACCATTTACTCCGTCAAGAATAATATTCTTTTTTCCACTGCTTTTTCGCACACCGGGCAGAATCCTTTTGCCGTGTTTGTACGCATTCTACAATCGAAGAAAGGGCGGTACATGCCTTTCTTCAGATAACCTCCTCCTTCGAAAACGCCTATTTTGGCCTTGTTCTCATCGGTCAATGGAGTAGGAATAACGATACCTACGGGTATATTAGCTTTCCATTTGGTGTCGAATCTCACTAACGAACTGATATTGGGCTCCCAGGGTTCAATTTTAATATCGTACATCCCATCCAACGCATCATTGTCGTAGAAATATTCATCCCCCAACCCGGCAAATGAGTGACCAAACTCGTGAACAGTAACTTCGGTTTGAGCTCGTTTACTATCGGCTGACGCAAGGGTGTAGAAGTTGTAAATTCCCCCGCCACCATAAGTTTTTGTATTTGCCAGAATGTATATAGCGTCGTAAGGCACCAAAGCGGCATAGTCGTGTACGGTAAATACATTCGGAGTGGTTAAGTATCTATCGGAATAGAAAGTGTAATAATGTGAGCCTAAAGCCGAATTTCTCCAGTTGTCGTCTTGCGGTTTAGATACTCCGGTGTCAATTGATGCTGCTGCAATGGCATAGACATTGATTCTCGATTTGTATTTTGCGAATGGTTGATGCGTAAATAGATTCTCAGCTAGTTTTTTAGCATCACGGAAAAATTTCGCACGTTGTTTAACTGTGTATCCCTCGGCAATAACGGCAATATCAATCGCTTTATCAGGCGAAGCAGTTTTGCAAATAGTTTTTACAGGAACTTTTGTCGGCTGTGTTCTGCGAATGAGTTTGTCGTCGGGTGAAATGCCGAATTGAATCAGCTTTTCCCATTTGTCGAAATCCTGTCGTCTTTCAATGATTACTTTCACCGCTTTTAGCGGGTAAGGGAACTGTACGGATTGTTCAAAGCTTTTGTTCACCAACAAAGCCTCGGGAGTAGATTGCCATTCGAAATACAATGTGCTGAAACCCTCGGCGTAAATAAGGGCGTTGCTGATGCTATCCAGTACCTGAAAGCGATATTCACCTAAATTCATATCGTCGGTCAGGTGCAAACGGCGCCCACCCCAAAATGGTTCCTGAATAATTTTGCTGAGTGTGGCAGTTGTCGACTTTGCATTTCCGCTCAACTGAAAATCAATTCTGCATGCTTTTTCGCCAAAATAGCTGGAGTATTGTTGTGAAAAAACGGATGAACAAAAAATCAAAAAGAGGAAGAGTATATGCGTTGGTTTTGACATAAGTTTGTTGTGATTGAATGTGTATGCAAATTAAAGAAAATTTACAAACAAAACCTAACTCGAAAACGCTTTTTCGTATTTATTGCCGCTATTAGTTCCTCTTTTTAATTTTTCTCGTGGAAATATGATTTAGTTAGCAGGCGATTTTGCTGCCAGCATTCTTTTTTCTGCAAGTACATTGTTTGTATCGGTGTGCGCTATGCCATTTTCGTCGATACTGATAAAGCGAGTTTCTGAATGTTTATAACCGGGTTTTTGTACCATTAGAATATAATCGCCTTTTTCAATATTTTCAATGACTATTTCATTATTCTTATTGCTTTCATTCTCTGCCACAATCTCCATTGTATTAGCGTTCAAAAGAGTTGCTGTAGTATGGTTTGCAGTTTGATTTTCGTGCTTTACAAGTTTCACCTTAATTTCGAATACTTTTTGAGCAAATACCTGAGTTCCTATAAATACTAAGCCCATAAGCAAAAGTACTTTTCTAAATTGAATTGTTTTCATAATTTGATGTTTTTGAGAATTGGTTGTTTTATAATCAGATTTAAACGTGATAATTATTTTGCGCTGCGGCTTTGTTCTTCGCTGGAAGCTGTTGAACGATTTCCACGGGTTTTGAATTCCGATTTTCCGAAGCGGTAATTGAACGAAACTTTCAAACGACGTGAATCGAATCTGTTTTTTACGTCAATATCTACATTGTCGTATTTTGCATAAGCACTCGCTTGACCGGTATTGAAAATATCGCTGACCGCAATTTTTATGCTTCCCTTATCGTTCAAAATTCTGCGTTGTATCCCGAAGTCAATCGTATAGCGTTGACGCACAATAATATTGCTAACCAGTATCCCCGAATTGTAGTATCCGCTTAGTTCCATTTCAAGTTTGTAAGGTAATGAGAAATTATTGCTCATATTGCCATTAAAACTCCAATGACTTATTTTTGATCCTGCATTCGATCCCATTTGAATTTCTTTATACATTCCGGTAACGGTTCCGTTTAATCTCCACCATTTGGTGGGTTGCAGTTGGAAAGTTTCGGATACGTTCAAATCCACCGAGTTATTTAGATTCTCATTGGTTTGATACACTGATTTTGTAGCATCGTTTTGCTTAATAATTTGTGTGAAAAGTCCGCTTGTATAGTTATAGCCTACGCTGGTTATAAACATGCTTTTGAAACTATGGCTTAATCCCAACGAGTGAGTAAATTGTGGTTTCAAGTTTGGATTTCCCACGTTGTAAGTGTAAGGATCTATCATCCATTTGAATGGATTGAGCATGTCGTAGTCGGGGCGTCCTATCCGGTAGCTGTATTTAAAGTTGATACTGTTGTCCTTATTCAGCGTTTGTAGAACAAAAAATGAAGGGAATATTTTCAAATAACTGGTATCGTTTACCTGGTTGGTAGTCACCGACGTTCCTTTTGAAACAGTGTTTTCAAGGCGCAATCCCAATTGTAAGGTTGTTTTATCAAACTGTGCCTTTCCGTTCAGGTAGGCGGCCTGAATATTTTCTTCGTACTTGAAATGGTCATTTTGAACCAGGTATCCGCTCATGTCTATCTTGCTGTCGGTGTTTACGGAACTCGTTTTTGCTCCTGCTTCAAAATTGAACTTTTTACCCATTGGAAGTACATAGTCTACTTTAGCTGTGTAGATGTTGATATTATTGCTTTGCAATGTATTTACCAGGATGTCATGATTTAATGTGTTGCCTGTGCTGTTGTAAAATATTCCATTTTGAGTGTTTGGGCTGCGGTAGTTGAACCTTGCATAGTCGAAATCGGCACTGATGGATTGACCGGTGGTGTCAATGTCCCATTTATAATTGGTGTTATAAGTTTGGTTGTTCCAGCGACCGTTGGAAGTAGAAGTTGAAACCAGCGACGAATCAATATGCATATATTTATCGGCAAATGAAGTTGTTCCGGCATCTGCATTATTGTTATATCCGTTGCTTCCGCGGAACATAACACTCACTACATGATTCTTTTTGATGAAATAGTCGGCACCGACTTTGTAATTATGTGACTGACCATCGTAATCTCCATCCGTATTTATCAATTGATGAGCACCTTGTAGTGCAGCACTTGTGAAATTACGGGTTGCTGTCATGCCGTTCGTTCCTGCCCAATTGTAGAGGGAATAATTGCCATATACATTTAGTTTACCATAGTTCATGTTCAGATCCAGGGCACCGTTCCAGCCGAATCTGCTGGCTGTTTCTATTCCGGCAAAAGTACTTCCGTTAAAGCCGGGCACTTTGTTATGTTTGGTTTTGATGTTGATGATACCGGAGTTTCCTTCTGCATCGTAGCGAGCTGATGGATTTTCGATGATTTCGATGCGGTCAACATTTTTGCCCTGCATACCTTTAAGCATGGATGCCAGCTGAGTGGCAGAAACGTAAGTCGGTTTCTCGTCGATCAATATCTTTACATTTTGTTTTCCTTTCATGCTGATATTGTCGCTGTTATCAATCACTACACCTGGTAGTTTTTTGAGAATTTCGTACACGTTTTCGGAGGCAGTAGTAATCGAAGCTTCGGGGTTGACAATCATTTTGTCTACTGTTTGCTCGATAAACTTCTTTTTTGCCACTACTTCCACGTTGCCCAGTTGATGGCTGGCTTCGGACAGTACAACATTTTTTTCAACGACCTTACTGCTTTTCGGATCAATAGTCAGTTTTTCCGATTCGCTTTTGGAGTAGCCAACCATGGTTACTGCAAGAATGTATTCACCAGGTTTTACTTTTTCAATTACAAATTCACCCTTGTCGTTACAAATCTGTCCTTTGAATAATTCTTTTGTGGATGAATTCAACAAGGTAGCAGTTGCAAACTCGATGGGTTTGTTTTTCGTGTCGGTAACCCGACCTTTGACGATAGCGGATGGCTCTGCAAAAAGTGCAGTGGACATAAGTATAAAACAAATGGATAGCCATGTGCGACTAAAATGGAAATGATTAGAAAGTATCATAATGTATAATTTGTGGGTTAATAGAAATTTTAATGAGTGATTCTTATTACCGTTTGAGTCGGTTACTAGTATTGACTCAAATTTGGAAAAATCATAACATCGGTTTTCATTGTTTTTTTAATTAGACGCAATGACTGCATCATTTGGATTTAGTGTAGTTGTATTTTATAATTCTTTATTATCTGTGTTTGTTGGTTAGTGTAATAGTGTAATAGTACACCGCAAAAGTATTTGATGTTTTTCAATCCACAAATAAATTATGGTTAAATCTTTGCGTTCAGAGTAAAATATTTTTTGTAGTTGAGATGATGTAGTTGTAAGTATTTGTAATATAGCCATTTGTATAGTTGATGAATTTATGCTTACAACTGATGTTTTTGTGACTTAGGATTGACCTAGTTGGATGATTATTCTGAATTTAAGAAATTTTGGAGGTTGAATTTAATCTGTCATTGGGAATTCGGGGTTGTAATATGATCATTTTGAGATAAAAATGATATATCTTTGCAGCCCTTTAAACCAACTTTTTCTACACGCAACTGTTTTACAAGTAGGAAATCAAATTTTCGATAAATTGCTATGTACATAATAAGTAAAGAATTTCATTTCTCTGCCAGTCATATTCTTAATGGACTAAAAGATGATCACCCATGTAAGAGATTACATGGTCATAACTATGTAGTAAGTTTTATTTTTAAGTCTGAAATGTTGAATGAGGTCGGATTTGTAATCGATTATCGTGAGTTGGATCCCATTAAGAAATATCTTGATAACATTTTTGATCACAGACATTTGAATGATGTAATGCCGGAATTAAATCCGACAGCTGAAAATATTGCCAAATTTCTTTTCGACATTTTTAAGAAACAATTCCCACTATTGTTCAGAGTTGAAGTGAAGGAAACACCCAAAACAAGAGCCATCTATGAAGCTTAAATTGAAGGTGGTGGAGATCTTCAATTCCATCCAGGGCGAAGGTGCCAATGTTGGTAAATCGGCCACTTTTGTTCGTCTATCTAACTGCAATAAAAACTGCGCTTACTGCGATACTGACTGGGATTTTGGAACGGAAATGACAGTTGATGAGGTGTTGAACGAAGTCCGTAAATATCCCGGTTCAATGATTGTGTGGACAGGCGGCGAACCTACACTTCAATTGACGAGTGAAATGTTAGCTGAGTTTAAAGCTTATTATCAAGCAATTGAAACCAACGGCACAAATCCGGTTCCAAGAGGTATAGATTACATCTCTTGTAGTCCGAAAGTAGGATGGGAGGTATTGAAACAAAATTTCGGGTCGGTAGATGAATTTCGCTTTCCTGTTGTAGCGGGTGATGAAATTCCGTCAATAGATGAACTGCCGCATGCATCAAACTATTTTCTAAGTCCAATATTTGACGGCGAAGTGATGAAAAGGGTGGAAATCAATCGAGCAAATCTGGATTATTGTTTGTCGGTTATTCAGCGCGATCCGCGTTGGAGATTGTCAGTGCAGCTTCACAAGTTAATTAACGTGCAGTAGCTTCTCAACGAAAAATCATTCTATATCAATCGCATACTTATCCAATAATCCAATCACTCCCATTCTCGAAAAGCGAGCTTTTTTTATTCTGTTGTTGTCCGGGTCGATAGAATAGTTGAATGATGTTCGGAAATCTGTTTTTTCGAGGTTTGTTCTGAAATAAATGGCTCGCTGCATATCGCAATTGTCGAACATAGATGCGCCAAGGTCGGTTTCCGAGAAGTCTGTCTCTTGCAGATTACAGTTTCTGAAGCAGGTCTTTTTTAATTTCAGTTTATTGAAAACAGCAAGTTTTAGTACGCAATTTTCAAAATCGACCGATAGCAAAAACGGATTGCACTCTTCAAACTGAACGCCTAATAATTTGCAGTTAATGAACCTGATATCGTTGAGGGTCGTATTTTTCAAACTCGCTAAACTAAAGTCGCAGCTATCAAAAGTACACTCCCTAAATACGACGTTCAGCAAATCTACATTATGAAAATTACAATTTACAAACTTGCAGTCCTCGTACTCACCTTTGGGTAGGTTGGTTACGGTATAGTCGATACGTTCAAAAAGTTGATTCTCGGTCACTTTAATCGGAGTTTAGATGAGCGACAAAAATAATCAAATCTATCAAGAAATGATCCCGGACGGAGATAAAAAAAACAGAGAATTGCATTGGACAATTCTCTGTTTTGAATTTCTTCAAACAGCATTATTCGTATAGCCAAACTGCCTTATTTACAAACTCCTCTCTGTTTAATTGATACAGTATAAATGCAGCAACGTTTGCCCGCGAAATGCGCACACTGCCTTTCAGGGCTGTTTTTCCGCTTCCAAACTTCAGATTAGCTGTTATTCCTTTGTTTGTCAGACCACCAGGACGTACTATTGTCCAGTGTAATTTGCTATCCGTAATGCGTTTTTCATTCGTATTATGGTCGGCAAGTGGTACGCGGAGTACTATGTCAGTCAGCATAAACCGCAGTGGTTGCGGCAGATAATCCCGGCTCTCACCGGCTCCGATACTCGACATGTAGATAAAACGCAGCACATTTTCTTGTTCCATTACGTGTACAATGCAGTTGATGCCATCAACAATGTCGGGCGAAGGATGTCTTAATGAATTGCCACCAAGGACGGAAATACAAGCATCCGCTCCCGTAATGGCCTCTTTTAGTTTCGGTAAGTCAACAACGTTCCCCACCACAATTTTTAGGTGCGGATGTTCTACAGCAATGGAACTGAGCCGTCGGACGTAAGCTGTAACATGATGACCCAGTTTTAAGGCCTGACTAACCAAATGCGAACCGGTTTTTCCGGTTGCACCGAAAATTACGACTTTCATATCATGGTGTTTTAAAGGATAAAATTATTATCTCTTTTTGGCAATAAGTATAAATTGTTCAAAATCAGTAATTACGCCTTCCACACGTTCCCTACTCAAAACATGATAGGTATGAGCAGTTTGTACCTCAAATCCCGCCTCTATAAACTGTTCTGTAAGTATATCGGTGTCAAAGCCCTGATGGGGAATGGGTTCAAAGCGGTGAAACGATCCATCTTCTGAACGCAAATCGCCAATAACAACGGTGGCACCCGCATTGGTAATACCAGCCAAATGGTGCAATGTTTTTTCAATGTCGGGCACATGATGTAACGCCATGCAGGCAAAAGCCAGATCGATATCTTGTTGACGATAATCATATACTTCTCCATGAAGTGTTTCGCAGTTGGAGTCTTCGTCTATTTTTTGTTTCAAGACGTCCAGCATAGCAGCTGAAGTGTCTTCGAAAACGATATGTCCTACTTTGTCGGCTATTTGCAACCCTACTAAACCTGTACCGGCACCAATTTCCAATGCTTTCCAATGTGGTTGAGGGTCAATGTGTCGGAGCATTTCTGACACAAATATTTCCGTCATTTTCGTTTTCTCGGGGCTGTCCCATTCGGCTGCACGATGTGCAAAGTTGTCTTTCATGTATATCATTTTTGTTTACTAAATAAACGCAATTGAGGAGGAAATGTTCTGAAAAATGTCTATTATTCAGGTTCCGCGATTTCCAAATCGCGCAGACTGTTTTATAATCGCGACTTAGAAGTCGCGGGACCCAAACGTTCTTCTGTTTCTTCTATTCTCTCAACTTGTAACTATTTCAAACTTGTATATTCATTCAAAAAAATGTACTTTTGCCTTGTAAACCAATACCGGAAGATAAAGGCAGGAGCGGTACAAACAGATCTTCACCGCTCAATCAATTCCGGCTTTAGATAAAAGAATAAATGAATACATTAATCAAAAAAAGTATTATGGCAATAGCCTTGGTGGCAGCCACTTGCGCTGCAAATGCAGAAACTCCGGTTATCGGAAAGCATCAACCTACTATCTCCGACGGACTTATGACACCCGAAGTGTTATGGTCGTTTGGACGTGTGGCAGGTGTGCAGGTTTCGCCCAATGGATTGAAAGTGTTGTACAGCGTTTCGTACTACAGTGTAGCCGAGAATAAAGGTAATTCAGAGCTTTTCGTGATGAATATTGATGGTTCGGATAAGAAGCAGATCACCAACACGGCTACTCGCGAGGCAGCAGCTAAGTGGATGAAAGATGGTGAACATATTGCTTTCCTGTCGTCGGAAACAGGCAGTATGCAGCTTTGGACAATGAAAGCTGATGGCTCCGAACGTAAACAGATAAGCGATAGAAAAGAAGGACTAAATGACTTCGCATTTTCTCCGGATGAAACAAAGGTTCTTTTTGTAGCTGATGTGAAATACGGTGAACGTACGGTCGACAAATATCCTGATCTTCCAAAAGCAAGTGGTTTGATCGTCAATGACTTGATGTACAAACATTGGGATGAATGGGTGCAAACCGTTCCGCATCCATTTATTGCCGATTTCAAAAACAATAAAGTAGAGAATGAAGTAGATGTGCTAAACGGCGAACCATTCGAAAGTCCAATGAAACCTTTTGGTGGCATTGAGCAACTCGCCTGGAGTCCTGATGGCAAAACGGTGGCGTATACCTGTCGCAAAAAGACAGGAAAAGAATATGCCCTTTCTACCAACTCGGATATTTATTTCTATAATTTAGAAACAAAAAAGACCGAAAACAAAACGCAGGGCATGATGGGTTACGATCAAAACCCAACCTTTTCGCCTGATGGCAAATGGTTAGCGTGGGAAAGCATGGAACGCGATGGGTACGAAGCGGATAAAAACCGCTTGTTTATCATGAACCTTTCCACCGGTGTAAAAACCGATGTGTCGGCTCAATTCGATCAAAACTCTACCGGCTTAACCTGGAGTGCCGACAGCAAATCTATTTATTTTGTAAGTTGCTGGCATGCTGTTACCGAGATTTATCGTGCCGATATTGCTAAAAACAAGATTACTCAGATCACCAAAGGTGTTCATGATTATTCGTCGGTAGCATTGGCCAAAGACCGACTTATCGGGGTGAAACATTCTATGAGCAAACCTGATGAAGTGTACGCTATCAACCCAAAAACAGGTCTGGAAACAGAACTTTCGTTCGAGAATAAAGAAATCCTTTCTCAACTGGAAATGGGCAAGGTAGAAGAACGTTGGATTACAACTACCGATAATAAACAAATGCATACCTGGGTGGTTTATCCACCGCATTTCGATAAAACGAAGAAATATCCTACTTTACTTTTCTGCGAAGGAGGACCACAATCTACGGTTAGTCAGTTTTGGTCGTACCGTTGGAACTTACAACTAATGGCTGCTAACGGTTATATCGTTGTGGCACCTAACCGTCGCGGATTGCCCAGCTTTGGTATGGAATGGTTGGAGCAAATCAGCGGCGATTATGGTGGTCAGAATATGAATGATTATTTCTCTGCTATCGATGCATTGGCCAAAGAGCCTTACGTAAACAAAGACAAACTGGGCTGCGTGGGTGCAAGTTACGGTGGATTCTCTGTTTATTGGTTGGCCGGTCATCACGACAAACGTTTCAAAGCTTTCCTTTCTCATGATGGTATGTTTAATTTACCACAACAATATCTTGAAACAGAAGAAATGTGGTTTGTAAACTGGGATCTGGGCGGTGCTTATTGGGAAAAAAACAATGCTATCGCGCAACGTTCATATGCCAACTCTCCACACTTATTTGTCGATAAATGGGATGCACCTATCCTTGTGATTCATGGCGAGAAAGATTATCGTATTCTGGCTTCGCAAGGTATGGCAGCTTTTAATGCAGCGGTGTTACGTGGTGTACCAGCTCAGATGCTTATCTTTCCCGACGAAAACCACTGGGTATTGCAACCGCAAAACGGTATCCTTTGGCAACGTACATTCTACGAATGGTTGGATAAATGGCTGAAATAGGTAGGTAATGTCTGCTTTACTAAATGACTTATTTTTCAAGAGGATGTTCCGAAAAGGGCATCCTCTTGTTGCTTTATGTTTGGAATTGGGTTTTGCGAGTTCCAACTCGCAATCTCAATACCGCGAGTTGGAACTCGCGAGACCCGATAAGTATTTGCACACGTTTTTGTTAGTATCAATACTGAAAAAGGAATAAAAGGTTTGTTTCTCTAAATAGAACGAACGGCTCGGTGCGCTGCACCTTTTGGGTATGGGCTGGTTTGAATACTACAAATAGCACGGTGCGCTGCACCTTAAATTAAGGGACAGCATCTCGAACTATTTGTAGCGTATTATAAAAGAAAGTTATCCGATTTTCAATTTGCTACTCTGTGGCTTTGTAGCAGGTGCAGCGCACCGTTATCTTGGTAGCTTTTTATGGTAAAAACACCCAAAGGTGCAGCGCACCGAAATATAAGTAGACATTCCTAACTAGTTATGCGAATCAGGAGTTGCAGACATACATATTCTATTTTTAATGAGTTATTTCCCGTAGGGAATACATATCAATAGAGAATGAAAGCAGATGCAATCAATTCCCCGTAGGGGATAAACAAGCTAAAATGTAAATGTCCTACGGACAATAAATATGCATATCTACTTATTCTATGGATATATAAGTCCTACGGACTATTTTTTCAACTACTGATTCGCATTATCTACTCGCAACCTCTATGTAACTCTGTTGCAGAATGATTTCTTTAAGATGAAGTTCGGGAAGAAAGGAGTCTACATTCATCCCCTTTTGTCATAGATTTGCAGATAATTATGAAAAAATAGAATCAACTTGGCAGAAAGACTATTACCTTTGCAAATTATGTCAAAAAAGAAGATGAATGGAGAGTAATAAAGAGCAAAAAAAGGTATTAAACACAGTTGAAGTAGAAAATTGCATTTCGGTTTTAGAACATTTACTGGAGAATGGTGATCAACTGATTCATTTGCCCGAAGAGCAACGCATTAAGCTAATGAAGATGGCCGGGCAAATTACCCGTCCCGACAGAGCCGAACTTAAAAAGAGAAACAAAGGAGTAAAACTTGTCAAAAAGCAAGAACTCACTGAGATTAATAAAAAAGCACGTGCCGCATCGAGTATCCGCAGTGCCCGACTGGCCAGCGTATTTCAGGCACCTACTCAGGTTGCCTTACCCGAAGCTTCGGCTACTGAAGGAAAACATGCTTTTACCTCCGAGCAAAACTGTTACGTCTGCAAAAAACGATATACGGAGATTCATCATTTCTACGATTCGATGTGTAAGGAATGCGGCGATTTGAATTACCTAAAACGTTTTCAACGCTGCGATATGACCGGGCAGATAGCACTTATCACCGGTTCCCGATTGAAGATTGGTTATCATGCTACCTTGATGATGTTGCGCTCCGGTGCAACGGTTATTGCTACCACCCGTTTCCCTGCCGATTCGGCCATTCGTTTTGCTAAAGAGAAAGATTATTCCGACTGGAGTCACCGACTGCATATCTACGGACTTGATCTCCGACACATTCCCAGTGTGGAACTCTTTGCCACTTATGTAGAAAACACCTACGAGCGACTTGATATCCTCATAAATAATGCAGCACAAACCGTAAGAAGACCTGCTACTTTTTATGCCCATCTGATGGCGAATGAGTCGCTGGCATTTCACGAACATTCGAAGGAAGTACAACAGTTGCTGCAACATCACCAACAATGTATCGCCGAAATCGAATCGCTTAGTGGGGTGGGAGCTGATACCGATAAACCGATGACAGTGCGTTGGAACGTGCGCACTCCGGGTATTGGTATTAAATCATCGGCACAACTATCGCAAATACCTTACAGTTTTGATAACTCCAACGAAGCCGTGGAACTTTTCCCCGAAGGAAAACTGGATGTGGATCTTCAACAGGTAGACTTGCGGAAAACCAACAGTTGGCGCCTGAAACTGGGACAGATAGAACCTGTAGAGATGATGGAAGTACAACTGGTCAACTCTATAGCACCCTTTGTGCTTTGTAACCGACTGATAGCGCTGATGCGTAAAGATTATACCGGTAATAAGCATGTGGTCAATGTTTCGGCCATGGAAGGCAAGTTTCATACTTTCAATAAGATTGACCGACATCCACATACCAATATGGCAAAAGCAGCACTCAATATGCTTACACATACTTCGGCAAGCGATTTGGCCAAGGATGGTATTTTTATGAATGCAGTAGATACCGGATGGGTGACCGACGAGGATCCGGCAGAATTATCGAAACACAAACAAGAAGTGCACGATTTCCAACCACCGTTGGATATTGTGGACGGTGCAGCGCGTGTTTGCGATCCATTTATTGATGGTATCAATACCGGCAAGCACTGGAGTGGACAGTTTCTGAAAGACTATTTCCCGATAAGCTGGTAACAAACCGTCCGAATGCTTTAAGCGGTCAGACGGATAACATTATTTCTCTAAAGTAAAGGCTTGGCGTTGCGTCAGGCCTTTGTTTTTTCTATTAGCCAAGTTACAACTACACGAATTCTTTTACTTCTAATGCGTTTTTAATAAATCGATAATAAAGGAAGTAATCACTCTGCTGAAAGAGTAAAATCGGTCATTTTAGTTCTTTCTGCAGCGCAGAAAACACCAAAACAGCCGTCGGGAAGTTTTTCACAGCGTAGAAAACATTAAAACGGTCGTCGGGAACGTTTCTGCAGCGTAGAAAACACTAAAACGATCGTCGGGAAGCTTTTCGCGGCGTAGAAAACACTAAAACAGTCGTCGGGAACATTCTTGCAGTGCAGGAAGTACCAAAACGGTCGTCGGGAAGCTTCTTGCAGCGCAGAAAACATCCCGAAAAACATATTCAGTAAAATCGATGCGTAAAAGAGCGCAATAAGCAGACAAACAAAAGAAATAAAGGAAAAACGATGCATTTCTCTGCCCTTTCCTCTCTCCAAATGCAACATTTACGCTCACCCCACAATTAATTTAAAATGAATGCTGTTAATGTAAAATAATGTGGTTATCTTTGGGGCTAAATTTTAATTAAAAAAATAACTGTATCACCTAAAGTGGAAATGTGTGCAACTCAATTGTACATGTCCAGCTATATGAAGATATATGTGCCACTTAGTTGTACGTATATTGGTGTTAGGGGCAAGCGCAAAAAAAATCCTGATTAATACTAAAAGAAACAGCAATTAAATAAAAATAAAATGGAAGATATAATTCGTAAATTTTTACAGGCACAAAACAGATTGGTTTTTCAATCTTCAGATTTATCATTAGAAGCAATTGCAAACATGGTAAAAGGAGACGCAATTAATATTAAGCCAAAATATCAAAGACGAGAAAGATGGAACAAAGAGAAACAATCTGCATTAATTGAATCTTTTTTACTAAATATACCCGTTCCGCCAATTTATTTAGCTGAAGATGAATATGGAAGCTATTCTGTAATCGATGGGAAGCAGAGGATAACTTCAATATATAATTTTATTCTTAACAAGGAAAAATTGATGAATTTGGAGAAGTTTAAAGAGGTAGAAGGTTTGACATTTGATGAATTACCTGCTCCATTAAACAATGCGTTGAGGATTAGACCTTATATTAGAGTAATAACCCTCTTGAAGCAATCTGACAGTCTTCTAAAATACGAGGTGTTTAACAGGTTGAATACTGGGGGTGATAAACTTTTATCTCAAGAAATAAGGAATGCTGCATTCGAAAGTGAATTAAATGATTCAATAGTAAAATTATCTGAAAATTCTTTTTTCAGGGAACAATTCAATTTAGACACCGAGAAAAACAGAGTGAAATCAAAGATATACAAAGAAATGTTAGATGTAGAATATGTTTTACGATTCTTTACGTTGAGAGATTCGTGGAGTAATTTTAATGGAAACATGAAAGTTTCTATGGATAATTATATGGAAAGAAACTATAGAAACAAAAATTATAACATAGAAGCTCATATAATTATTTTTAATCAAACGATGGAAATATGTTCAAAGATTTGGGGTGAAAGAGCTTTCAAAAGACCTGATGGAAGAAATGAAATAATACAAGGTATTTTTGATGTTCAAACAGTTGCCATTTCATTTTTTTTAGATGATTTAGATAAATTACTTGATAAGAAAAATAAAATATCAGAAGAATTCAACAATTTATATTTCTCTGACCCGGATTTTCAAATTTCAATGCGGCAATTCACTTCAAACATAAAGCAAGTGAATTATAGAATTGGTACTATGAAAAAAATGTTAGAAGATATATTAATGTAATGGCAAGTTCAAAAATAAATTTCATATCAAGAATTGATACTTTTGATAGTATTATTCATCCGCATTCTTATGATGACATACGATTGAATTCGAAATCACTTACAGAGACTCTACATAACGAAAAAGTAAGAATGCTACGAAATGGAATGTCTATAATTGGTTATACTATTTTAGAAGATTTTATTAAAAGAAGAACTGGAGAGATTTTAAAAGAAATTAGTCTTACAAGTTGTAATTTCAATGCTTTACCAGATAAATTAAAAGATGCAGTAACTTATTCAGCGCTAAAAGGAATAAACACTAGAGCAGAATCGTTAAAAAGGAATTCTGAAGATTATATGACTTTTATTCAAAATGAAACAGGATTCATATCAAGCACTAAAAATTCCGTATATGAATTTTCTGAGTATTCTGTGGGTTGGGATAAATCAAATTTAAATTCCAATGACATTTCCGACATTTTAGGTATATTTAATGTAGATGGAGGATGGAGTAGCATTCAACTTTTGAGTTCTAGAATTAACTCATCAATTTTACAACCGAATCAAGTTTTCAAAAATTTTGCAATGAATAGACATAAATCAGCTCATAATACAGATGCTGACTCATTATTAACTGACTTAGAAAGCTTCATTGTTCAATCAAAAACAATAGCATTTTGCTTTGATTCATTGTTAAATAGGTCTTTGGCGTATATAAAACAAAATAATCAAAGCTTCTTAAATACATCATTAAAAACAAAACCTCTGGATATTAAAATTAGATATTTGATAGAAGTTAATGGGAGTTGGAAAGAATATAGTAACGATAACTTTTCAAGAGCATATAGAACTAATACAGATTATGAGACAATTTTACAAGAAGCGAAATTACGAGCTACTTCGAATAAAGAAGTGTTGATTGTAAAATATGCTAACAATCAAATAAGAGATTGGTTTACATATTAATGATTAAACGCACGCTAGCGCAAGTTTGTAACTTGTGTCTTGTTTTGAAAAAACAATCTATTCTTCTTTTTTGCTCTAACTAGCAATACACCGATTACAAATCGGCGCGAGCGTGGGGAATTAATTGGATCTTCTCTCTCAACGATTTTAAATATCAACCACAAGCGTTATAATTTATAATATGATTTCAATCTCTCCGGCTGCATATTACCAAAATAGAATCGTCGCATTAGAGGAAGACTATAAGAGGCTTAAGAACCAAAGCCGACGATACTCTTTAGTACGTTTTTGCTTATTTATCTGTTTTGCAGGTTCGTTGTTTCTGCTGTTTAAAACAGAGTATATTGTCCTGCCCTTGTTCATTTCTGTCATATCGCTAGGTTTCTTTATTCTATTCGTCGTTAAATTCAACCGACTTGAGGATGCAATCATTTTGCTTGCGTCAAAGATTCAGATCAACAAGGATGAGTTGCTGTATCTCGACTATAACTATTCCGAACGGAATGCGGGGGAAAAATATGCAACTATCAATACTTCGCTATCTACCGATTTTGATCTGTTTGGCAAAGGATCTATATTTCAATATATAAACCGCTGTAATACACAAAAAGGATGTGCCACCTTGGCTCAAAGTCTTTGTTTCCCTGATAAAAGTCCGGAAGTAATACAGAGTAAGCAAGCTGCTATAGCCGAATTGTGCGACAACAATGATTTTATTCAGGATTTCCAATCAATCGCCAAGTCTATTCGGGGAAACGGAACGGAGTCCATTTTGCAGAACTGGATGAATGAGGCTCAAAAGGATTTCAGTACCATCAGAATTACAGCCTTTGTACTGGGATTGATAAATATTGTTTGTATGCTTTTGTCGGCGTTTAGTGTATTGCCCTGGGGAGTGCTTGGTCTTCTGCTCACCATTTCACTCATTTATGTTGCTAGCCATGAAAAGAAGATTTTAAAAACACATTCTCAATTAATAAGTATTGCGAGCAATATAGAAAGTTATGTCGCTGCTTTTCATCTGATTGAAAAGACTCCATTTGAATCGGAACACCTTCTGTCGCTAAAAAAAACATTGATTCAAAATGATAGCACTGCCAGCAAAATATTGAGTTCGCTGCATACTATTCTTTCTGTTTTTGAGGTGAAAGAAAATAGACTTCTATCCCTCACGCTAAATGCATTCTTTTTGTTGGATCTACATGTTTTCTATTCTTTTTCGCGTTGGAAACTAAAATACAACAGTAATACAACGGCGTGGTTTACTGCGTTTAATGAAATGGAAACCTTGATTAGCTTTGCTACTTTTGCCTTTAATAATAATGAAGCTGTTGTTTATCCTACTGTTTCGGATGAAGGATTTAGCGTGCAAGCACAGGATATGGGTCATCCGTTGATACATCCAACTGTAAGGGTCAATAACAGTTTTAGTATTTCGGGTATGCCATCGGTGCTGATTATTACGGGAGCTAATATGGCTGGTAAAAGTACGTTTTTGCGAACGGTGGGAGTGAATTTGTTATTGGCTATGAATGGAGCTCCGGTTGTTGCCAGGTCATTCTCGTTTACAGCCTGCGATATCTTTCCGTGTCTTAAAATTCAAGATTCTCTTATAAACAATGAGTCGTATTTTTATGCTGAGCTTTTGCGCTTAAAGGAGATTATCGAGCATACTAAAAGACAACCTAAAACATTGGTGATTTTAGATGAGATATTGCGTGGAACGAATACGAAAGACAAACAAACTGGTTCATTAGGATTTATAGAAAAATTGATTCAGCTAAATGTTCCGGTAATTGTTGCCACGCACGATTTGATAATTGGAGAGTTGGAGCAGAAATATAAAGGCGTTGCTATAAATCACTGCTTTGAAGTTGAACTTGTAAATGATCATTTATATTTTGATTATAAACTCAAAAAAGGCATTAGTCAAAAGCTGAATGCTTCTTTTCTGCTGAGGAAGATGGAGATTATTGATTGACCGGATAATGAACGATTTGATGTTACGGGGTATTAGCTGAGATGCTTTGCCCGAAGAAGAAATGATCTTCCCACTCTGATTCACTTAAGAGTGGGATTTTTTTGTAAAAATATGCCTATTTTTGTTTTTTATAAAAAGGGATGCAACGTTTCTTTTTTATATTTCATCTTAGTGTAAGAATATGGAGTTGAATACCGTACAGACCGACGAACAAAAACTAATACAGGGATGCTTAAATGGCGAACCGTGGGCTCAGAAAAAGATCTATGAGACTCATGCTTCGACAATGATGAGTGTCTGTGTCCGCTATGTGCCCGATAGGGAAACGGCCCGCGATCTTTTACAGGATGGATTTGTGAAGCTTTTTACGAAGATAGATACGTATTCCGGGGTAGGTTCTTTTGCCGGATGGATGCGGCGGATATTTGTAACTACGGCGCTTGAACACCTTCGACGAAATGATGCGCTAAAGCAAAGTGTTGATATAGATGAGTATGATAACTACATTGAAAACGTGGATGTGACAGTGCTCGATAAAATTTCGGCCGACGATTTAATGAAATGTATTGGTGAACTTCCCCATGGTTTTAGAACCGTTTTTAATCTGTATGCTATCGAAGGTTATTCGCATGCCGAGATTGCCCAAGAACTTAATATCAGCGAAAATACCTCACGTTCGCAATTTATGAGAGCAAGGAAAATCCTGCAAAAGAATGTTCAAACGCTTTTCAACTACTAAATTATGCAAGACAATATAAACACTAACAACCCCGATGCTTTCAGCGAATTGATGAAGCAGAAATTGGAAAACCACCAATTGCCTGTCGATTTGAACGATTGGAGTGCTATCGAAAAGCGATTGAATAAAAAAGGCAAGCGCAAAATAATCCCCTGGTGGATGTGGTTGCCGATGGGTTCCGCTGCTGTGCTGGCTTTACTTTTTACGCTACGTTCTTTCAATGAAACACCCGATTACGCTGTAAAATCAAACTCGCATGCAGTAACTCAGCAGGCTGAAACTCCGAAACGATATAGAACCCAACAATCAATCGCTAAAGTTGATGCGTCAAGTAATCAGATTTTAAAAACACCATCAGCAGTACTAAAACAAAAAAATAGTTCAGTGCAAAATCACAATAGTGTTGTGATTGATCTTCCGAATAAAGTGACTGTAGCTTTTGATTCCGTTTCTAATAACAGAAATAGTAGTATTGCAACTACAACCTTAAGGGCTGTAGAAAAAGAACCGATAGCGCAAGTGGCGGTTCAGCAAAATGATTCAGTGCTAAACAAGCAGGAAATGAAAAAGACAGTGCTCGACCCGAATCCTGACGAGATGATTGCTGCTGTTGATAAGCAAAAATCGAAACACAATAACTGGATGCTGGCTGCTTCGTATGGTTCGCAGGGAAGTACTGATTTTGCTAGTAATACAAATGAACTATATGCAAGTCCTAACTTTTACGATAAAACACTTTCTGCTGTTAAGACCAATTATACCAGCGTTATGGCTACAAACGACTTTACGAAGAAAACCTATAACGATCCTTTGTCTTTTGGGCTGACCGTGCGGAAGCAGTTGAACAAAACCCTGAGTCTGGAAAGCGGGCTGGTGTATACGTATCTTTTATCTACTTTCGAAAATTCGGGTGTGCAACGTTCTGAGGCTAAGTTGCATCTTCATTATATTGGTATTCCTGTCAATTTGATTACAGAGCTTTGGGAGAACTCCAAATGGGAAGTTTATTTGTCAACAGGGTTTATGGCTGAAAAAGGAATACAATCGCTGTATGTTCAGAGTCAGTACTTCGGTGCTGAGGTAGTCACTACAACGGCTAAAACGAATATCAATGGCATTCAGTGGTCGATAAATGGTGGGGTAGGCGTTAGCTATAAAATTAAAAGGCAATTGGGCATCTATTTTGAACCGAAGTTTTCGCGCTATTTCGATAACAATCAACCGGTCAGTGCCCGTACCGATCATCCGTTTGTATTTGGGTTAAGTGCAGGTTTGAGGATAGGGTTTTAAATTTCAATAAAGTCTGTGGAAATGAAACTAAAACGGGTTCAGTTTTTTCTGGTCATCCTGCTTGTAACAGTTACATCATCCTGTTCAAACGAATCGTTGTACAGAAAGGTGGCGCAGGTAAATTATGGTACTGACTTTAGTATGTGTGCAGGTTATTGTAACCGCGATGTAAGTATCGATTCGGTGTATACCTCGTACAGTTGTGGCGGTTTAACAAAGAAACCAACCCTTTATAAAGTTCAAACAACGAAGTCGGCCTGGGATTCGGTAAAGGTGTTGTTGAGTAACAAAGCTTTCTTTGAATTACCCGCTACGATAGGATGTCCGGATTGTGCCGATGGTGGCGCCGAATGGGTGGAAGTGAAGTTGTTGAATGGAACTGCGCATAAAGTAGTGTTCGAATACAATAATGAACCTCAGCAATTACAAGGTTCCATAGCGAAACTAAGACAGATAGCGGGCAAAAACGAGTGTAAATAATATGGTGCTATGAAACGAGTATTAATACAGATGTTTAATTCAAAAGACCATGTCCATTGCGAGTTCTCCGTCAATTGACGGACAAGCTATGCGACAATTTACTAAAAAATAAAAATGAACGCATGAAATCGATTAGATGGATAAATACAATATTGCTGTTGATGACACTGTTCTTTGTGGGTTGTAAAACCGATGAGATAGCGTTGAAAGCATTGGATGCTATTCCTGAAACAAAGTATTATTCGTCGGATATTATACCCGAACAACAAAGTAATATTTATGGGGTGTGGAAAGTGGTACGAACTTCTGGTGGATTTGCAGGAAGTGGTTACACCAAAGACTTTGATTATCTTATTTTGAAGAAAAACGGCATATTCGGCATTGTGCGTAATGACTCATTGTTGACCAGTGGTAAGTTGTCATTATTGCCCGAAGTTGCAATGTATTTGCCCAATGGGATTCTTTGCCAATTTGAAAGTGAGAAAACGGTGAATATCGAATTGTGTGGAGATCCGGAGAAATATATCCGACTTGTGGGTAAGGATTCACTGGACTTGATTGCTCCTTGTTGCGATAGATATAATATGCATCTAATCCGCAAGAAATAACAGTTCGTCTTAACTCCGAAAAAAATACTAAATTATGAAAAAGCCTCTTTTATTGGTAGTAATTCTTTTGACGGCTATCAGTTGTACCAATCAAAATGATCCGATAGCAGCAATTCCAACTGATGCTAAGCCAATAGTTATGAAAGCGGGAATGGAAAAGCGAATCGGTCAGGATAATGAGTTTGCCTTCGATTTGCTGAAGAAAACAATTGCCGGACTCGACCAGTCAAATGTATTTGTATCGCCTTTAAGTGTCAGCATTGCATTGGGTATGGCATGGAACGGTGCAAATGGTCAGACGAAGACAGAGATGGAAACAGCTTTGAAAATGAGTGGCATGTCGGTTAGTGATATCAATGAATACTATAAATTGATGCAAACCACTTTGCCAACTATCGACCCAACCACCAAGCTAAGCATTGCCAATTCGCTGTGGTATCGCACCGGGTTTCCCGTAAAATCCGATTTTCTGCAAATCAACTCCGATTACTTTAATGCCTATGTGCGTGAACTGGATTTCTCGCAAGCATGGGCCAAGGATACTATCAATAATTGGTGTTCGAAGAAAACGAATAAACTCATTCCTTCCATTATTGATGATATATCTTCGGATATGCGAATGTATTTAATCAATGCGGTTTATTTCAAAGGCATCTGGCGTCAGAAATTTGAAACTAAGAATACCGGTGAAGCAAATTTCACCAATGAATTAGGCACTGTGGTGAAAGTAAATATGATGTCGCAAACTGATACATTTGCCTATGCACAGGACAATTATGCCAAATATCTGGACATGCCGTATGGTAACAAGGCTTTTAGTATGACGATAATTTTACCCAACGAAGAAAGATCAACGTCGGATGTTTTGAATTTCCTGACAACGGCCAATTGGAACAATGCATTGTCTGCCATGACTAAGGGCGAAGTGAAGGTGAAAATACCACGATTCAAAGTGGAAAATAAATTTAAACTAAACAGCGTGCTGAAAAGTATGGGGATGAGTTTGGCGTTTTCAGATTTTGCCGATTTCTCTAAGATCTCCATTCAGTCGTTAATGATATCAGAAGTTCTACATAAAACTTATGTAGTGGTAAATGAAGAAGGAACTGAAGCTGCAGCTGTAACTTCCGTGGGGATGATGACTACTTCAATGCCGGTAGTAAAAGAATTTATTGTCAATAAACCATTCTTGTATGTTATCCGCGAGAAGAGTACCGGGGTGATTCTTTTTATAGGTAAGATGGGAAATGTAGAGAAATATTGATTTAAAACTACGCAATTATGGAGATAAGAAAATCTGTTTGTTTATTTCTCTTTTTTATTTGTTTGACATCCTTTGTCAGTGCTCAAAAAGGACAACTCGGTATTACATTTTCAGCATTTAGTAATAATGATGTTGTCCGTTTTGGAAGTGGGTATATTGATGATTCAGGTACCGATGCAGGCAAATCGTTTACTTATGGCATTAGCTATTTAAAACCATTGAATAAATGGTTAGAGCTGGAGACCGGCTTGGAATATCTTAGTTGTCCAGTTGAGAAGCGAATAATATATATAGGACCTACTACAGGTCTTTTTACTTCCCAGCTTGCAACACTATCCATGCTAAGTATACCGGTTACTGTCAGGGCCATTTTTTTGAAATACTTTTTTGTAAATGCAGGGGTGCTTCTTGATATTGATGTAAGTTCAAATTCAATCATAAATAGTCAAACCGGTTTGGGTAGTTTGCTCGGATTGGGGATGAAGTACGATTTTAAAAATGGTATTTCTGTGTTTGTAAATCCCTATACGAAAATCCATTCATTTCCTCTTTCGTTCGATCGTGACCAGCAGCATTTCATGAAATCGGCAGTAAGATTTGGTATTGCGTATAAATTATAAAACATTCGATTGCTTCTTTAAAATGGTTGGACTTTAATTACTCCAGTGATTCTAATTGTTCGACAATGGGCTTTAAATGACAATATTCAGATAAACTGACTTGTGACCTGCCTACCGCAGGCAGGCTCGTAACTATTTACTTGTAACTATTTATAATCTCAATAGTATGAAAAAACTTTTATTTTTATTCAGTATTGCATTTCTTGCATTAGGTGGTTGTAAAGATAGTGTTACCGAAATGGTGACCTATAAAGTTAACGAACCGGTATTTTTATCGACCGAAGCATTTAGAAGCTCAGTAAAAGTTACTAACGAAAAACGTCAGATAACCAATATTGGCAAGATGTGTTTTTACAAAGACTATTTGTACATCTCCGAGCCCGAAAAAGGAATACATATCATTGATAATCGTAATCCTTCCAGTCCGCAAATCGTTGGATTTATTGAACTGTTGGGCAATGCCGATTTAGCCATTCGTAACGACAGGCTGTACGCCGATTCGTATATCGATTTGGTTTGGTTTGATATTTCAAACCCTGCTCTACCCTCGTTGACAGGAAGGTTAGATTCAATATTTCCAGGTGCATTCCCAATCACAAACAATCAATATGGTATTGATTATCAAAAGTGTGTTGATGGACAAAAGACCGGTATTATTGTAGGCTGGAATATGAAAGAAAAAACAGAGGAAGTGACCCATTACACCGGTGGTTGGTGGGGTGGAAAAGAATTTGCAATGAATGATGTGGCCTCCTATTCAAGCGGTTCCTCAACGGGCGTTAATGGATCTATGTCACGCTTTACTATTTACAATGGAAATTTATATTCGGTCATCAGGAATACGATGAATATTTTCGACCTTACAGGTGATAAACCCAAAAAAGCTGCTGAGAATGTATATTTGGGCTGGAATGTGGAAACAATTTTCAGTTACAAAGACAATATGTTTATGGGTACGCCTACGGGATTGGTTATTTATTCAGTTACTGATCCTTTAAAACCTGTTTATCAGTCGTCTATATCGCATGTGTATGGTTGCGACCCGGTGGTGGTTGACAATGATTTGGCTTACGTTACCGTTCACTCTACCGGAAATTTTTGCGGGCAAAACGCCAATGAATTGGAGATTATCGATGTGGCGGATGTAAAGAAACCAAAACTACTTGTAAGCTATGGTATGAAAAGTCCAAAAGGGCTGGGCATTGACAATGGCAAACTGTTTTTGTGTGATGAAGGTCTTAAAGTTTTTAGTATAACCAAGCCGGAGACCTTGTTGGCTAATATGGTGGCGCATTACAGCGGCATGGATGGGTATGATTTGATCCCGTTTAATAATACCTTGATGATGATGGCCGATGATGGTATTTATCAGTATAGCTACAGCAACTCAAATGAAATTAAGCTGTTGAGTAAATTGCCAATAGCGAAGCAGGATAATTAATTCATAATTCATGATTTACAATGCAGAATGGAAATAGATTTAGATGAGAAGTACTAGTGCGTGGTAAACAAAAAAGAGAGATTGAATTAATTTTCAATCTCTCTTTCATTATGCATTATCAATTATGCATTAAATTGGATTATCCGTAGATAATTTTACCGTTTTCGTCTTTAAACTCCTCAAAGCTTTTATTGTATTGTTCCATAACGCGGTAGCTCATTGCCATGCTAGAGAATCCACCATCGTGAAGCAGGTTTTGCATAGTAACCTTACGAGTCAGGTCACTAAACATTACAACGCAATAGTCAGCACATTCAGCAGCCGTAGCATTGCCAAGTGGCGACATACGTTCTGAATAGTCAAGCAGACCATCCATGTTTTTTACACCGCTACCGGCAGTAGTTGGAGTTGGTGATTGAGAAATGGTGTTTACACGTACGTTATGTTCGCGTCCGTAGATATAACCAAAGCTGCGGGCAATTGATTCCAACATTGATTTAGCATCAGCCATATCATTGTAGCCAAATACGGTACGTTGTGCAGCCATATATGAAAGTGCCACTACAGAACCATATTCATTAATAGCATCCATTTTTTTTGCTACCTGTAGCATTTTATGAAACGAAATAGCAGATATATCAATTGTTGAAGTAAGCATATCGTAATCTAAATCGTCGTAAGTACGTTTTTTACGCACGTTTGGCGACATACCAATTGAGTGCAATACAAAGTCAATTTTACCACCTAGTGCTTCCATTGATTCTTTGAAAACATTTTCTAAGTCCGATACGCTGGTTGCATCAGCCGGAATTAGTTTTGCATTAAGTTTTTCTGACAGTTCGTTGGTTGTTCCCATACGCACAGCCAATGGTGTGTTTGATAGGGTGATAATTGCACCTTCTTCTACAGCACGTTCTGCGACTTTCCAAGCGATAGACATGTCGTTCAACGCTCCGAATATAATACCTCTTTTACCTTTTAATAAGTCATTACCCATGATTATACATTTTTTGGTTACGTCAATGAAACGTTTTTCTATTGGAATAGTTTCATTAAACAAACTGAATTTCGGCACAAAGATACATATAATGGGCAAGAAATGAAAATTAATTGGTAAACCAATCCCATAAAAGTGCTTTATTTTTCAGAAAAAGAATTGATTATGGATTCATTTTTAATAGTAATCTTTGAGAAAGAGAGAGTATTTCTATCTGTATAATATCAATAGTAGCTAAGCATATGCAATTGTTTGTTCTCAATATTTGATCTCCAAAATTTGCTAATTCATTTCATCTTTCAATCGTTTATTTTGTTCGGCAATATTAATGAAAAAGAAAAGGAGAATATGCCTTTGCACTTCTCCTTTTGACTTTTATTTGTGTTCAGCTTCTTATTTTCTGTCCGACATTTCTTTTTCGGTCAGAATCCGAAAGCCGGGATATTCTTTCACCATTTGACGCAGGTATTCTTCTGGGTATCCGGCACGAATAATACTGGTTGGTATCTTGTATTCGTTTTGAACGAACTTACCATCCTTTTCTTTCTTGATATTTCCGTCCACATATTTCACTAACAAATACTCACCCAGTTTTTTCCATGCGGCTGTTGAATTTTCAGCTTGTGCACAGCTAAACTTGGTAAGCATGGCACGTGCGTCGGCTTCGTTCATACCGGCTGCTTGTTTGTCCATTTGTGGCACCAGGGCGTTGAAATCACTTTCCCACTTGGATTGTACCTTTCTGATATCTGTCATCATGTACGAATACTTGCTGTAGGCATAGTTAGCAACTCCATTAAAGATCCAAAATGCAGAAGTAGGTGAATATTCCAATAAACTTCCATCGTCCGTTCTGTAGCATGCTGGTACGGCAGTTGTACCGCAGTAAATAGGTACGTAAAGCGCACTGTTGGCATCATCTACGCCAAACCATAAAATGCCACCAATGTAATCGGGTAGCCAACTGCGCAGTTGCGATACAAAAGTAAAGCCGGTTTGTTGGGTGGCTGTAGGGCGTTCGTGAACGTATTCTACACTGTCTACTTTCCATGTAAGCGGACTGCAGCGCAATTTGCTGTTGAAAGGTCCTGCTGCCATTCCCTTTGTAATGTCCAGTTCGGTTCCTTCGTACTGATCGCGCATATAGTCTTTGATGTTTTGCGCACTAAGTTTAAAAGTAGGTTTAATCCACAAAGGCATGCGTTGAGCTGTTTCACCTTTTATGTATGAAATATATTTATCCATAGCAGGATCTACTTTTCGGAAGAAAGACCACACGCGGGCCTCGCAGGCACGTAAAGCAGTGTAATCGAGTGGGGCATAGGTATCCGAAAAGCTAAACTCGTTGTTTTTACCATTGAAATAGCCTTTTTCGCGGGCAAAAGTAATTACGTCTTTCGAATAGAGATAGTTGTTTTTGTCGTTCAATGGAAAAGTGGTAATGCGTGCCTGATTAGCATGTGCCGAAACGCAATCGTCAGGTATGCGTTGTGCAACCCACACAGCACCTTTATTTTTAGGCCCTTTACCTATCATTTCCATAATCCAAACCTCGTTTGGGTCGGCAATGGAGAACGATTCACCTTCACTGTAGTAGCCATATTCCGCCACTAAGTCGGTCATTACTTTGATTGCTTCACGAGCAGTTTTGGCGCGTTGAAGTCCGATGTAAATCAAGCTTCCATAATCCATAATTGCAGTTGAATCAGCAAGTTCATGCCGTCCACCAAATGTTGTTTCGCCAATGCTTACCTGATGTTCGTTTATATTACCAATTACCGAGTATGTTTTTTCTACTTGTTTTATTTTCCCAAGGTATTTGCCCGAATCCCAATCGTGTACATCGAGTAGTGTACCTGCGGGGTAAGTTGCTGCGGGGTAGCGGTATAATGCTCCGAAAAGGAAGTACGAATCAGCACTGTAGCTGATGAGTGTTGACCCATCGGTGGAGGCAGCCTTGCCTACCAGAAAATTGGTGCAGGCATTCGCAGTATTGAAAGCCAGTAGAATAGTAGCTGTAAAAATTATTTTTTTAATCATTGTTTGAATTTATTGTTTTGAGATATGCAAAGATAATGCATAAATATAAAACAAAAAAGCCCGATATCATCAGATTTTACGATATCGGGCTCTCAGTATGTCTTTTTTATTTGGAAAATGATTTTTTTATCCAGTTTGGAATCACTAAAACGCCAATTAACAGGTACAGGTAATAGCTAATCATTCGCCATACCAAGGTGACAAAGATAATGGCACTGGTAGTAGAGAATACATCACTGTAATATTCTTTAAAAGCATATTCGCTTACGCCACTCCCGCCGGGAGTAGGAGTAACCACCATTACCACCCACAGAATCAATTGGCGGGCGAAAACAACTACGTGGTTAATGTTATTGGGACTGAATGCCATAAAAACGGCATTTACAACCAAAAAACGAGCCGACCAGGTAAGCAAGGTCATGCCAAAGGCTTTCGTCCAAAACCAATAAGAGCGGTTGCCAATGTCGTGCGATGTGTGAACAAGATTATTGGTCAGCAAATCAACATTTTCGTACCAACGGCGTAGAAATGGGAGCCGGAAGAGTGTTAGCAGCATGTGTTTTATCCAGCTTGGACGCTTGAAAATGCCTATAAACAGAATAGCTGTCCAGATAAGGCGCGAGAAATAGAGTCCTGAAAACACCACTGCAAAGGTTGACACAATTGTTGAGGAGGAATTGAAAAGCTCGGATATTGGAATAAAAAGGAAAACGACAGGACAAACGACAAGAAAAAACAATTCGTCCAGAAATAAGTTCACAAACATGATGGTGGTACTTCTACCGGCATTGATACCTTCTTTTACCAAAAAGATAACCACCAGACTCGAACCACCCACTGCAGGTGGGGTTACGGCTGTGGTAAACTCACTCAATACGTTGATGTGAAATGCTTGTCGCCACGACAGGTCTTTGTCTGTGAATAGTCTGAATCGCCACATCATGCCAAAATCGCGCATGAGCATAAAGACAAAAGCCAGCAGAATGAACAACGCACTTACTACGGTAAAGTGGAATGAAGCAAAAACTGCAGGATCAAATTCATCGAGAAAAAGCCAGCCGATGACAAATAAACCGAGCGCGATGGGGATTAGCACCTGGTATATTTTGAATGGTTTCGAGGTTTTTTTTGTTTCTACATCTGTCGTTTCCATGTTTTGTTCATTAGGATTTTGTATCGGTCAAAAACTTCCTCTGTTACACTTTCCCACGACCGGGCGAGGGTTTTTGCAGCATCAACACCTACTGAACTTATTTTCTCAGGCGATTCCAATAAGCCCCGCAATCTGGTTGAAAATGCTTCGGGGTTGTCCTCGGTCAGAAACCCGTTGAAATTGTCGATGATATTTTCGGCAGATGAACTTCCTTTTACCAAAATGGAGGGAGTTTGCAATGCAGCCGCTTCGCGTATCACTAATGGAGCATTGTCGTAGATGGACGGAAACAGAAACAAATCGGCAGCAGCATAGTATTGCTTAATTTCGTCCCGCTCGGTTATTATACCGATAAATTCGACCTTAGAGCCTAAGTTTAGTTTCTCTGCCAATTGCATTAAATCATCTTTGGCATAGCCGGTTCCAATAAAAAACATTTTGAAAGGCCGATCGTTGATAAGGGCCAGCGATTCAAGTATTAGTCGGGTGTTTTTCTCCCAGATATGTTGCCCCACAAAAAGTAAAACCGGTGCATTCGGTTGAATATTTAATGTTATGCGTGCTTGTTTTTTTATTGGCTCAACAGGTAGATTGCTTGCAAAGTCATTGCCATTATCCACTACTTCTACTTTGCCTTTAAAACCGTATTCGCGAATGGTGTCTTCGACTGATGCTTGAGGAATCCAAACCTGGTCGGCTTTTTCGAAAAAACGAATCACCTGTTTAGTCATTAGTTTAGCCAGGTATTTATTTCTCACCGATCGCTCAAAATCGTCACGATACTTCGAGTGAAAAGTTGCAACAAAGGGAATTTGTTGTTTTCGGGCTATGTTGAGGGCGATATTCCCCGAGCTAAAAGGGCAGTGTGCATGCACGAGTCCGAATGAAAATTGTTTCAATTCAGTTTTGAAAGACATGTCCATTTTAGGTAATCCAAACCGATAGGGTTTTCGACCGAGAATAGGAATGGAATTGTATCTTAATATAGGATATGCTTCATTGTCGGAGTACTTAGGCGAGTGCGGAGTGACAACACATACAGGATGTTTTTTTTTGTTTAGCCAATAAGCGTAATTTTGTACTGTAAGCGAAACTCCATCCATGATTGGTGGAAAACTATCATTAAACAAACCAATAGTTTTCAACATACTGTTGTCGGTAATACTCATGCTTTTTTAGATGTATTATTTAAAAAAAATGATGCGGCTAAACAAATAGCTACCCCTGCCAAAGGATGCAAATTTAGGAATTTCTTTTTACATTTCCATACTTCCAATAGGATAATGCTGTTTTTTGTCTTGTGTAAAATGCTCTGGATGATATAAATGTCTGATTGACGTTTTGACTATACTTGTAGAATAAGTTAACTTATTTTTTAGAATAATCGATTTAGAATAACTGAAATTCACAGACAAATAATGTTATATTAATATAAATGTAATGTGAAATGATTTGGAAATATGTTTTTCTTAGTCAGGTTTTATTAAAATAGTGTACCTTTGTCCCTCGAAACAATATCTCTACCTGAACCTGGTAAAATGAGTCTTGCTTGATATAATTAGAACATATTGAGAGAATTAGAAACATGCTTTCGGATAGTAATTTATAATATTTATGAATTAAAGTTGTTTGTAATAACATAATTCTGAAGTTGATTTTCTTCTGTAAACTCAGTTGTCGATAAATAATGATGAATAACCGCTCCATACGCTTTTTTTCTGTTGAAAAACTGACGTTCATATACATTCTTATAACTTCTCTGATTATTATATTTTTAAGACCAGAGATAAATACCTGTTGCAAATTGCTAAGCGTCAGGATTCTGGTTGTCTTTGTTATTACTGGGCTTACATATTTCAATTCTATTAAAAATTGGTGGGTCATCAGGTTTTCACGCTTTGCTTTTGTTGGAGCGCTACTTATTTATTGGTATCCCGAAACATTTGATATAAATCGAATGATTCCTAATTTTGATTACTTATTAGCCGATTTAGAACAGAAAATCTTTGGTTTTCAGCCTGCACTTGTTTTTAGCCGTATGTATCCTCAGCGTTGGTTTTGCGAATTACTGAATATGGGGTATTTTGCTTATTACCCATTAATTATTGGTACCAGTGCGTATCTCTATTTTAAAGACAGAAGATATTTTGAGTATTTTTTCTTTATAGTTCTTTTTTCTTTTTTCTGTTACTACACGATTTATATTCTTTTCCCTACCGCCGGACCTCAATTTTATTTTCAGGCGATAGGTCTTGATCAGGCTCAAGCCGGTATCTTTCCTCATGTGGGTTATTATTTCGACAAGCATCAAGAATTACTAACCCCTGCTTCAAATTCCGGATTCTTTTCTCAAATGGTGCAGAATACACAGCAAGTAGGTGAGAGACCAACTGCTGCGTTTCCAAGCTCACATGTTGGTATTTCTACCTTGATCTTTATTCTGATTTTGAAGAACCGTCGTTATATCTTTTTCTCAATGCTTTTCCCTATTTATCTGGCATTAGTAGCTGCCACTGTTTATATTCAGGCACATTACCTAATTGATGTTATAGCCGGTTTAGCTACATCTGTCCTGTTTTATTATCTGGGTAGCATTGCTTATAAAGAGTTTACACGCAAACATATGGGCATTAGTGAAATGTCGGCAGTGTTTCTCAAAGAGCGTGCTAAAATGCGACATATGTAGTTCACTCAAAGTAGTTACGAGTTACAAGTCGCTAATTACTACCTACTACCAACTACCTACCACCAACTATTTATTTTCCCTTCGACAGGCTAAATTCATCATTAATCGTTTTTCGTGCTATTGCAGTATTGTTTTGAAGTTGTGGGCGTTCGCTCATTTCTCCTTCACCGGGCATTCCACCGCCTCCATCAGGACCGCCCTGCATTCCTCCACCACCTTGCATTCCACCTCTCATTCCTCCGCCTCTTCGATCTTCACCGCGTCCACGCATTCCTTTTCCGCCTTTATCTTGTTTACCGCTATTTTGCGAAAGTTCATTGATTGTTATCTGAAGTTGAATGGGCATTGAAGCCACGTTTTCAAAGACATAATCTGTACCGTAAATTTCGCAAAGTGGAATGCGTAATTCATAAATGAGTTGTTCTCTGGTTTCTTTATTGCGTGCAAAGCAAATTTTATTCTCATCTTTGTTTTCAGAACTGATAATGCCGTTCGTATATCTGAATCCATCCAACACTACTGAATCTTTAGGCATTGGACCCGGTTTAGGAACTGTTTTCTCTACCAATAGTTGCGATTCATCTCCTTTAGTGTTGAATTGCTGAGGCGGCATTCCCATTTTTTGTGCAGGAAATGTAATGCTACACCTTGTTGGGATTTTAGTTTTTAGTTTTAGTTTCAATGAGAAACCTCCACGTATCATTTGCATTTGTGCAGCTCTGTCGATAGTTCTTACAATCAGGAATAAATCTTTATCATCATTCCGGAATTCGTATTGAACATTAGACTGTGAATCAAAGAAACGCGGAATGCTTACCCAATCCGATCTGTCTCCATCGATCACAATAGGTTGAGCTTGCCATTTCGATAGGCTGGATTGTGCTAATGATATTGAACTTAAGCCCAAAAGGCATAAAGAAATGAGTTGGATTTTTGTTTTCATACTGTGATATTATGTTTTCTGAATATATGTCGTTTAGTTTAGCATTCACAATAAAAAAGGGGAAACTGAGGAAGTCTATTCTCTCTACTAAGGGTTAAGAATAAATATCTCAAAGATGAACCCCTTAGTAGTCCATCAAAAGCCTGCAAAAAGCCCAATAAAAATAACTGACATTAAACCGCTAACAGCGGTCGAAGACCCTGTTAGCGGTTTATGAGTAAGCCTAGTTACATAAGAGAACAAATTCAAGATGCAAAACACCCTTATTCCCTTATTTTGTATACAGGTTATATCGTTTCGAAATTTATAATTTCTTATCTTCTCGAAACTGTTTTGTAAATGATTAGTTTATTCCGTTCTTATAGGCTTCTAACGCTCTGTTTCTGGCAAAGCTATGTTCTACTATGGGTTGTGGATAGGCTAATGTGTCGAATTCCTTTACCCATTTGCGGATGTATTTCAGTTCGGAGTCAAAGCGTTTGGTTTGTTCGGTAGGATTAAACACCCGGAAATAGGGAGCTGCATCGCAACCACAACCTGCTGCCCATTGCCAGTTCCCATTGTTGGACGAGAGTTCGTAGTCAATCAATTTGTTGGCAAAATAAGCTTCACCCCATCGCCAGTCGATAAGCAGATGTTTAGTAAGGAAACTAGCCACAATCATTCTCACACGATTGTGCATCCACCCCGTTTCATTCAGTTGACGCATTCCTGCATCCACTATCGGATATCCGGTTCTCCCTTCGCACCAGGCTTCAAACTCTTTTTCGTTGTTTCTCCATGCTATAGCTTCATACTTGTTTCTGAATGCACCGGTCTCTACCTGTGGAAAGTGCGCCAGTATACTCATAAAAAACTCCCTCCAGATTAATTCGTTCAACCATTGTTCATTTGTTTCCAATGCAAATGCTACAACCTTACGTATACTAATAGTCCCAAACCTCAGATGTATGCTCAGGCGTGTTGTTCCTTCTATAGCCGGAATATTGTGGGTGTTTTCGTAGTTGGCAATAATGCTTTTGTCTAAGATGGGAGTTGAAAATACCATGTCAGTTTTATTGAATCCAATGTCAGCGAGACTTGGAAAAAAGGGATGCTCCGATGGGATAAATGTACTTAGAAAATCCTCAGAAGGGTAGGGTAGAAGATCGTTTTCCGACAGTTTTTGTTTCCAGACCTTAGAATACGGAGTAAAAATAGTGTAAGGCTCGCCGTTGGCTTTAAGCACTTCGTTCCATTCGAATATCACTTGATCTTTGAACGAGAGAAACCGGATGGAGTTGGTTTTCAAAAAGGCTTCTATTGCTCTGTCGCGTGCAATGGCCGATTGTTCATAATCGCTGTTGGTATACACAGCTTTTACAGCGTACTCTTCGAGCAGTATTTTAAAAATATCCAGTGGTTTTCCTGTCCGTATGCAAAGTGAACGACCTAGTGGCAACAGCTTGTTTTGCAAGTCTGTCAGTGCCTGATAAACAAAATCCACCCTACGATCGTTTTTATCATCCAATTGAGAAAGAATGTCCGTGTCAAAAATAAAAAGCGGGAGCACGTGTGTTTCGCTTTTAGTGGCTTCGAACAATGCGCGATTATCTTCAAAGCGCAAATCGCGGCGAAACCAGAAAATGCTGACCGTTTGCTTTATTTTTGTCATACTTAGAACAATGAAGAGTAATTATGCGTAAATTTGAACGCAAATGTACAAGAGTTTTTTATTGAATTGCTCTTCGGTTAAGCTTTTCCAAGATTTTAAATACGAAATCAGGTTTTTCTCAACACATTTTATAGAACGAAACGACTAATTGTGAAATATTAATTATGGAATACCTCTCTCCTTATTCAGAACCATCCTACGGATTTTGTGAAACTCCCTTTGGCGAATGCTGTATGGCTTTTTCGAATGAGGGTATTTGTGCGCTTACTTTTCCCGAAAGCAGACAAAGTGCACTCGACGATTTAGAAAGACGATTTCAGGGAATAGACTTTGTGCAGAACGATGAAAAAGTGGCCCGACTAGCCAGTCAAATTTTCGAGAAAGGGAAAAATCCGGCTATTCATCTTATGGGCACTCCGTTTCAGTTGTCGGTATGGGAAGCATTGCAGAAAATACCCAAAGGACATACCAGCACTTACGCTCTTATTGCCGAAGCTATTGGTCGTCCTAAGGCAGTACGTGCCGTAGGAACTGCCATTGGTGCTAACCCCATAGCGTATGTTATTCCTTGTCATCGGGTTATTCGTACCGATGGTGGATTGGGCGGTTTCCGTTGGGGATTGGAATGCAAAATGGCAATACTGGAGTGGGAGAAGAAGTAGAATAAAGTGGTTTTTAGGAAATACTATTCACCGATAACAAAACAACAGACTTGGACGGAAAGGGGGTTATTCTAGTCTAAATTTTATTGGCAAAACAAATTGTATTAAAAATTCATCATCTACGTCCAATAATTTAGGTCTTGTCCAGTTGGGCATTAAACTAATGGCTTTTACGCATGTGGAATCTAAATCGTTTCTTACTCCTTTCAATGTTATTACATTACATACTTTCCCGTTTTTGTCAATAGCAAATCTTGTTATTACATTTCCTTCAACACTATCTCTAATGGCTGATATTGGATATTCTAACGTGTCAGTAATAAACTTTGCAAGAGCGTTATACCCACCTGGGAAATCAGGCATTTGCTCTACACAAGAGAATGGCATTTCTTCTCCTTTTTCATTCAATACACGAAATGTTAGATCAAGCCAATTCCCGGTTTCAATCTTTTTGAGATTCTCTTTTTTCTCTTGACTATTCAAAAGATTCACAGAAAAAAGGATAATTGTGACAATGATTATTTCTTTCTTCATACACTCATTTTTTATACAATTACACCTAGCATCAATATCTGGTCATTTCTATTTTTTTCTTCCTACAAGTCTATAAAATGCTCCAATGTGGATAGTTCAGATTATGCTTCGCTAAACTTGAACTACTCAGTGACTGCAAAACAACAGACTTGAAATGAAAGGGGCATAAAAATGGATCAAATACGAACTCATATCAATTTAAATTTTGACCTGTTTTCTTAGAACTTATACGATATGCCTACTCCCATTCTTAATCCGGAATAATCAATATTTAAAGGCTTATCTCCATTGTAATGTAATGTCTGCTGCTCTCCAGCATCGTTGGTACTTACATATTTACTTCTGAAATCAATTTCGTAACCTAGTTTCAATTTTAAATCCAGTTTACTAAGCAGAGGGTACGAAATTTCAATAGCAGGAAATGTATAAAAATTTGTTCCGTGGGCAATGTCATCCGAATGTGTTATTGTCTCTCCGTAGACAGTCAAATCTTCTTTTATTTTAATGGTAGAAAATCTCATACCAACACCTAGAAAAGCGTTCATGCTAAATTTACCCAAATTACTGAATGTGTACCTATAATCTATTCCCGCAGCATAACTGCTCAGTAGTATATCCAATTTATATTCTCCTGAATAATCTGCCAAATGATTTCTCCCTGCAGTCGTATTGTAAAACAAATGAACACCCAAAGCATGTGTTTTATTGAATAGATATTCAGCTTCTATTCCGTAATAAAGCGTAGATGGAAATCGAACAACTGATTTCACATCCAAATCACTTACCATAGCTCTCAAATTGGTTTGAATATCTCTTATTTCTTTTAGGTTATATTGTCCGATACCTGTTTCGTATCGGACAGAAAAATTCTTACTATGTGATTCACTACAAAATAAGATGATAACAAGAAGACTATATATTTTTTTCATTATGCGATCATTTTTTTTTATTACCAGTCAAGTTACCACCACTTTGTCATATCCGCGTAGTAAACATAAGGGTTAAATATATTATTCCCGTAAAGCAAATAAGAATCGGATGTTGAATTCGGGCCTTTCAGTATTTGTCCTGTGTGAATGTTTACCGCGAAAAGCTTTGAATAATTATTAAGGAGTAATAGTCCAGTACTGGTGTCGAAATTCTCAACATGGTATTTGTCGGGTAGCTGAATGTTTCGTATCAGGCTAAAATCTGGTATTGATCTCACTTCAAGTAAATTATTATCCAGAAAAGTAAAGGCTATTTCAGCTGGATTAAGTGGGTTAAAAAGAGCTGATGCATATTTTCTTGTATCAGATGAAATCAGTGTAAACTGTTTATTTCCGAAACTATATAACCTGTAGCCGGCTTCACTACTAGCGCATATATATTTACCGTCCTGCGATGTTGTAACTCTTGGATAGCTGGTATAATATGATTCAGGTAGTGTTGTCGTTGATATTTCATTGTTGTTGTTAAGGTTTATCATATACAATTGATTGTAACACATCATTGAAATAAAATTATTATCAGTTAATACAAACATTCTGATACCGTTAAGTCCACTGATATTGAATGTTGTTGGATTAGTAAGGTTTTCATTCTGAAAGACATAAAAATTATTATAATAGGACAAGAATACTATCCTATTGTTGTTTACACCACAAGATGCCAAATACGGGCTTTCTGGTAAGCTGACTGTTTGAATTCTAGTCTTGGTGGTCGCATTACAACTAATAACCTCCTTGCTGCCACCACTGTAGGAAAAGAGCATATTCTTATTTTTATTATACACTATTTTGCCAGTTGCCATTTGCAGAGACGTACCATAGGTATAATAGCTTTGAACAAAAGAATTGGTGTTGATATAACTATTGTCGTGAAAAGGTAAAGTTGTAAGTTGAAAAATGTGTTGCACACCAAAAGCAGGCACAGGTATAACACAACTGGTATCTCCATAGGGGATGAATTTTTGAACATATGTGCTTTGTCCAACTCCATAAGCAAGTCGTACGTTACTTTTTATATGTTGTTTGTGCCAATGTATCTTTAAACTGTCTAACGAAAGCAGTTCGAATGAAGGGTGAGGAAAGTCTTCGTTTACTAACAACGTATTTCCATAGGATAACCTATTGTTAGTAACCACACGCACATCAATTTCGTAACCAGCACTTCCGCCTACATAAATACTATCCACGTAATGTGTAGCTTTACGATCGGTAAATTCTTTTATCTTCTGATTCCCTTTTTTTAGGATATATGCATCAAAATTATAATTCTCACACTCAGGCCATGTTAACTCTAATAACTGACTACTGTTAATGGTATATTGTGGCATTATCTGTTTGGCATCTGTTCCATCAATTAGCAGATAATATTTTTTTTCAATCGTATAACCCTCTCCACCTAACATATCTGCTATGCTGCCCGTACCACTGTGTGTTTTAAAACGGGCATTTAAAGTGTATACTCCAGGTTCATACCCTTCAGGTGAAATTCCGATTGTCGAGGTTTCTGAATATACATTACGTGTAGTGTTACCAATGCTAATGGTTGCGTCTAACATTTTCAAGCCGTAGGTATTAAACTGAAAGGTCAGTTGAGTTATATTGAATATTTTAATCGTATCGTTTTCAGGAATAAGAGATAGATCCAGCATATGTGTTGGATTTGGCTTTTTTATTTCAATATAGTTTTCAGCTTCGGGCAGATACTCGCATGCTGAAAAAATAAATTGAAAGAAAGTAAATAGCATTGTGGCATTAATAATTTTTCGCATTGGTTGAAATTAATTCAGTTATTTGGATTTTACCCCGTACCTCCGGATATGTCTATCTTGATTGCTTGCAGAATGTTTCTAACTGGTTGTTGGCAACCAACGGTCATCGTAGCTAGTTGCAATCCCAACTTTTTATATTCTTTTTCCTACAAGTTTTAAAAATGCATTAATGTAGATAGTTTTAGATTACGCTTCGCTAAACTTGAACTATTCACCAACTGCAAAACAATAGACTTGGAAGAAAAGGAGAATTTTATATCTCGAAGATATTTTCACCTAAAAACTCTTGAAATGCCAATATCAAATCAGTATACTTGTCATCGTATGATTTTCTTGAACTTGGGTGAAAACTATCAATCAAAACTATTTTTCTTTCGACGGAGTAATATATCCAATTATTTCCAACAAATTTCTCAAATTTCACATCGCTGTAGATCAATTTAGCAACATCTAATAGAATTCCAGCACCTCCACCACATACAATAATGTTCGGGCTATATATATCCCGCACTTGTGACTTTAAAAATTTAATATATTTTTCAGCGTATTGCCACACCAATTTATTTGATACAGACTGAAATCCTGATGCTTTTTTTACATTGACAATGACCAATGGTAAATCATTATTAAATTCATTAGTTATTGGCAAGGGCTCATTCTGTGTGTTGATATTTGTCAGACCTTTTAGCCAAGAATTGATAAGGATAAAGAAAGAACTTGAAGCTTTTCCTTCTAGTTCCCAATGTCGATAATCACTCTCAGAATTCTGATTAGGATCTTTCATTAAGAATAGAATCTTTCTTTTAGCTGCATTCCATAATTCTTCTTGATTTCCAATTTCTGACACATATAAGCCATCGGCACAAAAACCTTCGTCTCCATTTTTTGAAAACTCATCTTTCCACTCGTCAAATAAATTATCCTCTAATTCATGTAATTTTCTCATTTTTCAAATAATTAAATCATGCAATATTATTCTTTATAAATCTGCATCAGCAGGTGAGAACAATGATTTATTTTGAAACATCCATCACAGGTAAGCTGATAGGAATTTCAAATTCAATTCTGTTGGTCACACTATTTGAATCAGAGTTTGTTGTTGAAGCTCCAGCCGTTAAAATTGCTGAAACAACTCCTAATCCTGCTTTTAACTGATTATTTTCAATAACATTTATTGCAATACTCATTTTTACTTTTTGAATATATCTATATTCTTTGTTGTAACCAGTATGAACTTGTTCTCCTTTGTAATAACCCTCTGGATTAATATAACAACCTGTGCCATTAATTATATTTTGTGCTTCAACGACTCCATTTGTAATTTGCACTAATGTTTCTTTTATAAAATCTTTGAGTTCCATACTTAGTTTTTTGTTTTTGAGGTTTGAACATTATTGTTTGTGTCTTATCAGTCAATACACTGATTTGTTTTCAGTCCAAGTTACGCTTCGCTAAACTTGAACTACTCAGTGACTGCAAAACAACAGACTTTGGCAATTTAAAAGTTGATTGTCTTAACGTCATCGTCTTTTTTTATTCTAAGTAAGTTCAGTTTCTCATCAAATTCACAATAGAAAGTGTTTGACCAATCAACGTCCATATAAAAATTGTTGAGTCCAATTTCTTTATAAACCTTCCCTGTTTTCGGAACTACTACAAAAAAGGATTTTCTTGTAGTTGAACTATTAGTTGCGTCTAATCTTTCCTTAATTACTTGTTGCGCCAATTTGGTCAAATCATTTCCATATCTAAAATTTATATTAAACTGTAAAGTTTTGATAGTTATGTTTTTTGGCTGTTAACAATACATTGATAGTAGCTGGTTCGGAATAAAATACTTTTCCTTTTTTAATAACATTTCTACTTTTCCATGATATTTGATAAGCGCCGATAAGACTCTTGTCAACACTAAAGACTTCTCCAATAGATACAGAAAGTTTTGGATTAATTGATTTAATTGGATATAAAACTAATTCGTCATCACCATCTCTTTGTAATTTTCTATTTACATTTTCAATGATTGATTCACAATTTGTTATGCTATCTTGATTCGCTGTTGACAAACCATTATGTGGATATAAAGTGTTGTGTGGATAATTAAGAATTAATTCTATGTCGTCAACTGTTTTTTCGCCAGAGTTACATACTAGAATTGGGAATTCTGCAAAATGAAGCGAAGTGTCACTTACACCATAATAAACATCAATGTCTTTTTCTAAATGAGTAGAAAGGTCGTAGCCTCCCAAAGCAAGTCTAAGTTCTCCTTTTTCAAATGCCCCAGATTTCTGAGCAATTCTTTCGTTTGAGACAATTGCCCATATCGAAATTCCAATTGATAGTATTACAATCAATAAGTTGAAAAAGTTGAATCTCAAATTGATTTTATCTGCTTTCGAAAACTTCTCTTTTTCCTTTCTCATTTTCAACTTATTCTCATTCATTTGTAAAGTTATCTTTTTTTAGCCTTAGCATTTTTGTTGTTATATGTCTATTAAATACTATTTTATTTGTTTGATAAGAATTTAATATAGGTACTTCTATTTTAATCACCCATATCCCCACCTTATAACCAAGTAGCTGATATTTTTTAATTAATTTAATCCCCAAAGGTAAAAACAATTCCTTTATTCACAATACATGTTCTTAATTATTTGGTGTTGCGGGTGTAGTTTGTTGAATGTAAGTAGTGTTCCTTTCCTTTATTTCTCTGTTTTGTATTATGAATAGCGCATTCCTTACTATTATTGGAGCAAACATGGTCATGTCTAACCTTTTCCTTTGTTCTATACCGTTATTACTACTCTATAATTGTCTATTCGTTGTCAGTAAAGACATAATGTAGTGTTACAATGCTTTGTTCCTATACTACAATAACGAATTCCTATACTACAATGCAGCATTCCTTGTCAGGAATATTCTATTTCCTATGGAAAATATAATATTATCCATGATAAATATGATATTATTCATGGTAAATAAATTATTATAAATGGAAAATCTATAGTTATCTATGAGGAATACTATATTTCCTGTGGAAAATAGAAAATTATCAGTGGCAAATTAAATATTATTTATGGGAAATATGTCATTATAAATAGAAAATACTATATTTGCCATCAGTAATATAGTATTTCCAATGGGAAATACCTAATTCCATGTAAGGAATGCCGCATTGTAATACAGGAAAGCTGCATTGTAATGTTACAAAAGCAGTTTGTAGGGTAACAATAAAGCATTCATTATCAGTATGAACGGGATAATGATACCGATTATGGGTTTGTAATAAAGGAATAGACGATTGTATATAACGATTGGTTTATAACTGCTATATAACGAGTGAATACTGTATACTAAAATAATCATCTACTCTAAAAACAACGATATGAATAAAGCTATTGTCTCAAAAACCTTCTCTCCAAAGAAATTCAAAGATGCTGCTTTGTCGGTAAGAGCAGAATCTGTATCGGATCATATGACTGATAATGCTCATTTTCCCGATATTCAGGCAAAACTGGATGAATTGAATACTAGAACTGAAAGTTATAAGGTTTCGTTGACCGATTCTATTCAGGGTGGCAGGCTTACTACAGCTATTAAGCGCGAATGCCGTCGAAATTTGGAAGTATGTTTGCAAGAACTGGCTACTTATGTGCAACTAACCAGTAAAGGTGATGCTGTGGTGATTAGTAGTTCCGGTTTTGATACACACAAGAAAGCGGCAAGGGTAGGGCAGCTCGATAAACCGGGAAATGTACGAATAATACTTGGAGCTAATCAAGGAAGTGCCTGGGTGACTTGCGATGGAGTGGATCGTGCGCTCTTTTATGTATTTGAATACTGCGAGGCTCCACTCACTGCTGATAATGTGTGGATACAAGTTACCGGTTCGCGGCGAAAGATATTGATAGAAGGACTTATCAGCGGCAAAGAGTATTGCTTTAGAGTGGCTGCGGCACGCACTCATCCTTCGCGTATATGGAGTGAGGTGGTGAAGAGTTATGTGATTTAGGAAGCAACGAGAATGTTAGCTTTGTACATTTAGCTACTTCGTGGCATCGGTTTCAAACTTATGAATATTTTCATAAAACCGTTAATTCTAAAAATATTATATGTATATTTGCTGCGTGATATTTTTCACTATTCATTTGAATCTTTTTGAGTAGTATCATATTAATCAATTAAACTTTAAAGCAAAATGATGTCAATTCCTTTTATTGTTATTGGAGCGCTTATTCTGTTAATCGTTCTTTCTGGTTTTGTTACTGTCAATCAGGGTAGCGTGGCTGTTATTACTATCTTCGGTAAGTATCGTCGCATTATGCCTCCGGGTCTTAATTTCAAGATTCCGTTTATTGAAGTAGTGTACAAACGTATTTCCATTCAAAACCGTTCGGTGGAACTTGAATTCCAAGCAGTAACGCAAGATCAGGCCAATGTGTATTTTAAAGCCATGTTGCTGTACGCTGTTTTTAATCAAGCCGACGAAACCATTAAAAATGTAGCGTTTAAGTTTGTGGATGATCGCAACTTTATGCAAGCTTTGATACGTACCATCGAAGGTACTATCCGTAGTTTTGTGGCTACCAAAAAACAAGCTGAGATTCTGGGTCTTCGTACAGAGATTATTCAGGAAGTAAAAATGCATTTGGATAGTACCTTAGAAGAATGGGGTTATCATATGATTGATATTCAGTTGAACGATATTACTTTCGACGAAGAAATTATCAAATCTATGTCGCGCGTGGTGGCTTCGAACAACCTGAAAGCTGCTGCCGAAAACGAAGGACAAGCCTTGTTGATTACTAAAACAAAAGCAGCCGAAGCCGAAGGGAATGCAATCAAGATTTCTGCGTTGGCCGAAAAAGAAGCTGCACAACAACGTGGACAAGGTATTGCTTTGTTCCGCGAAGAAGTGGCCAAAGGTATGGCACATGCTGCAAAAGAAATGACTGATGCCGATTTGGATGCTTCGTTCTTATTATTCAGTATGTGGACCGAAGCTATTAAGCATTTTGGTGAAACAGGTAATGGTAACGTTATCTTCCTCGATGGATCTACCGACGGTATGACCAAAACGGTAAACCAAATGATGGGTATGATGAAAATGAATGAAAAACCTGAGTAATTAATCTTATGTACAAAAACCGCTTTTGGAATTTCATTTCCGGAAGTGGTTTTTTTGTAAATGATTATTGAAAAAGGATAGCATTTCTATCAAAAGTGAAACTGTAATCCGTTGAAATGTTGGACGGTTATCATTTGTAGGAGTTAAATAATGTTAATTTATGCATTCTATTCATTTATGTAATTAGCTGACAATGTATGTCTTAAATTTGTACAAATTAAATTAATTCAATATTTTATAGTACTATGTATTGCATAGTACTATAAAAGCATTTATATTTGCAACCTGAAATTTGGTGATATAACAGTCACTGATATTATTCTTTATTGATTGATATTAAAATGTTTTTGAAAACAACATGTAAATATCATTTGTTCTAACGAAAATTTAAATTATAAACTCATTAATCTATCAAAAAATGAAAAAACTAATTTCATCTGTATTTTTAGCCTTTTTGGCTGTTTCGTTAATGGCTCAAGCGCCTGTAACGCTCAAATTGAACCTTGAAAAAGGGAAAGTGTATAAAGTGAAGAACACTAGTAAACAAGTTATGCAAATAACTGCCGGTGGTCAACAAATTAATATGGATGTTACATCCAATAATGTTGTCAGCTATAAAGTGCTTAAACAAGAAAATGGTGTAATGGATATTGAATTTAAATTCGACACCATTGCCTCTAAGACTACTTCACCCATGATGAACAAGGAAATGAATTCGGCTAAACCTGCCGGCAATGATCCTATTGAAAAAATCATGAATAAGATGAGTAGTAATACAATTATTGCAAAAATATCGACAGCCGGAAAATTTGTTGATTTTGTAACTTTCCCTAAATATAAAGACAACGTTATGATGGTGTTGGATTCAATACCTGCGGGAAAAAGAGATCAGGCTAAAACAGTTGCTGATATGCTATTGAAAGAATCTGCTGTAAAAAGTATGATTGAACCGATATTTGCTTACTTACCGGAGGCTGCTGTAAAAACAGGTGATACATGGGAAACTACTTATGTCAGATCGGCAAGTGGTATGTCAATGATAACGCTTAATTCGTATGCCTTGAAAGGTGTGGATAAAAACGTGGCTACCATAAGCGGTAAAACAGAAATCGAATCTTTGCCTTCAACAGATCCTAATGCTCAAATGTCACAGGAATTAAAAGGAAGCATGACTTTCGAAGGAACAATAGATGTAGTGACAGGTTTGGCGTTGAAAAATACTGCTAAAGGTCGTATCGAAGGAGTAACCACAGTGAAGAACAATGGTCAGGAAATGAAAATGCCAATGGTCATCGATTCTGAATCGGAAACGATAATGATTAAATAAGATCCGGCGATTCATTGCCACTAATTTATACAACTAATGAATAAAATTTTCATAGTACTGTTTTGCTTTGTTGCCATTAATATAAATGCCAGACAAGTAATAACAGGAAGTCTAACCGACAAAGAAACCGTAAAACCTGTTGACGGAGCAAATGTAGAGTTACTACAGTTGCCCGACAGCAGTGTTGTAGAATTGTCGAAATCAAGTTCCGAAGGTCTCTTTATGTTCTATAAAGCGGATACTGCCAAAACTTATTGTTTAAAGGTAAAGCATTTAGCATATAAAATTACTTATATTGCTGTTCCTAAAAAGAAAGGCATGATTAATAATTTGGGAGCCATTTCTTTAGATCCGAAAACCTTCAACTTTAAAGAGATTGTGGTGAATGGAACGAGACTAAAGGTGACCGAATTAGGCGATAGAACCATTTATGGAATTTCTGATGGCATTCGAAAAACTTCAACAGATGGACTCGATGTGATTCGCAAGGTTCCTTCGGTACAGGTTGACTATTTAAACGAGAATATTACCGTAAACGGAAAATCAAATGTAAAGATTGAAGTGGATGGTGTAACCCGTAATAAGGAATACCTGAAACGACTTCATCCTTCACAAATTTCGAAGATGGAAGTTATCACCAGCCCTTCCGGAAAATATGATGCTGACGTAGACGCGGTTATTAACATTGTAACCAATCCGGCCATGAAGTATGGTTTGAAAGGTACAGTAAATGTGATGGCATTACCTGTTGGATCAGACACCTATATGGCTCGCGCTAATGCAAGTCTGGATTATGGATTGGAAAAAATATCCTATTATGTGGCTGCCACCGGTATGCTTCAAAACTTCGATATTAAGACGGATATAAACCGTATTGCGGGAGCAAATCAAATGCAGCGCAACAGTGATCTGTTCATGAAAGGCAATAACAAAAATCTCAACTTCGGGATTATTTACGATCCAGATGAATTAAATAATTTGAACCTCAATGTCTCGTATAACGGTAATGGATCAAAGAATAATACCGATGCGTGGAGTTATAATAGTTCAAGCAGTTTGATGAACAATATTTCCCGAACATTGAGTAATACGAAGTCGAATAATGACGGACTGACTTCATCACTTTTTTATAAACATAAGTTTGATAAAAAGTCTCAGCATGGTTATGAAGTGGAGTTGAGTTATTTCAATAGTTTGGATAATAACTCTACAACCGATTTCCAGAACAGCAATTATAGTCCGGCTGATACTTCACTCCTTTTTACCAGCGCATGGTTAACCGAAAAAAGCAAGACTAAAACGCAGACTTTGTCGGGTCAGGCCAATTATACACTGCCCTTTGATAGCGTTTATTCGTTTAATGCCGGTGTGAGTGGAAATTTCAATAAGTATGCGATTGATAATACGAGTTCTCTTTCTTCAGCTCCTAACCTCGATTATTCTGATTTACGTTTAGGCGGTTATGCCGAGTTGTCGAGGAATTTCAAAAAAGGAAGTCTGAAACTTGGTTCGCGGTTTGAAACATCGCATGTGGAAATTAATTCCACATCAAATACGAATTATTTTTCGCCGCTACCGTATGTAAATGCTTCGCTAAAGTTTAATGACAACCATAGCGTCAAACTGGCTTACTCAAGAAGAGTGATCCGACCGGGTGCAGGTCAGCTGAATCCGTTTGTCAGTAAAGTCGACAGTCAAACCATTAGTCGTGGTAATCCTGATTTGAAACCGGCATATCGTGATAACTTCCAGTTTACCTATAATGTAAAGGTGGCAGTAAAGAAAGTGACCATTAATTTGGCTCCTCAGTTATTTTACGAGGCTAAAACCGGACTTATTCAAAATGTAGTCAGTCAGGTAGGAACTACAAATGTATTTGAAAGTATGCCGGTCAATGTGTCAAATGGTTATGAAACGGGAGCTGCTTTATCAGTAAACTCGCAGATAGGGAAGGTGATGTTTAATTCCAATTTCAGGTACTCGTTCAATCATATCGACAAGTATATGAATCAGATTGATGCAACCAACCAACGAAGCTGGAACTGGAATTCGTTTGTAATGGCGCCTTTACCACTGGATTTGAAATTTATTTCATTCTTCCAGTTAAGTGGTCCGGTATTGGATGGACAAACAGAAACAAAGATGTCGCCATTTTATATTTTTGGCCTCATCAAGCAGTTTAAAAACAATAGTTCGCTGACTCTTTTGTCGTTCAATCCTTTTGCAAAGAATTTCTTCGACAGCAAAGCAACCTTGCAGAATAGTACCATTTATCAACGTACAGAAACGTACATGAAGACGCAGGTAGCTTTTGCAGTGGCGTATAGTTACAACTTTAAAATTGGAAAGAGTATCGAGAAGCAAAAACGGAATGTAGAACAACAAATTGAAGAAGGTGGTTTCAAAATACCAAGTTTCTAATCTTTGTAGATAGGCTTATATAGAATACGGGTTTCGGAAGTGCAAAACTTCTGAAGCCCGTATTTGTTTTTATAGAAAGGAATCCCGAAGGGATGATGTTATTATAGAAATGTGAATCGTAATTGAAAATCCCAAAATCCCGAAGGGATGACATAATTCTAGCAATCATTCAATCCAATCAAAAAGATATTCAGGTTTATAATCAATTTGAAATTTATTCAAAAATTCAATGTATTCTTCCTTGAAATTTCGTTTTTTGTGATGTTGCTCTTGATTCAAAATATAGTTGAAAACACTTTCAACTTGGGAATTTGCATATGAGAATACTCCATATCCTTCCTGCCATTGGAACTTTGTTTTAACAAATCCTCTTTCATTGACAAATTTGGATGAATTGTTTTTGATATCTCTTACCAAATCGGAAATGGCAATTGACGGCTTTAATCCAATGAAACAATGAATGTGATCGCCCATCCCGTTAACAATAATTGATTTTTGTCCTTTTGCTTGAATGATTCCCGCAATGTATTTATGTAATTCGTCTTTCCAACGATTAGAGATTAAATTGTCCCTACCTTTAACTGCAAAAACGACCTGAATGTAAATCTGTGAATAGGTTCCAGACATAATTTTATCGATTTATTGGTTGCTGTAATAATATCATCCCTTCGGGATTTTTTCGACGATGTAACTTTTTTATCTATAATTATTTCACCACTTCGTGGTTATATTATTGGAGCAAATAACAATTAATAACGCCGAGGAAGAAATTAGTCTATCCACCTTTTGGTCAAATCGCCAAATGCATCAATGCGTCTGTCGCGGAAGAAAGGCCACATGCGACGAACCGTTTCGGTGCGTGATAAATCTATTTTAATAATTAAATTTTCTTCTTTATCGTTTGCCGCCTGGGTAATGATTTCACCTTGCGGACCTGAAACAAAACTATTGCCCCAAAACTGAATACCATTGGTTACGCCCGAAGGATCGGGTTCGTAACCTGTACGATTGCAGGAAATAACATGAAGCCCATTGGCCACAGCATGTGCACGTTGCGAAATAACCCACGCATCGGTTTGACGTTGTTTTTCATCGTTGCTATCTGTACTTTCCCAACCAATGGCGGTTGGATAAATCAATAGTTCCGCTCCTGCCATAGTCATTAGTCGCGCAGCTTCGGGATACCATTGATCCCAACAAACCAGTACACCTAACTTTCCTACCGAAGTTTGAATTGGTTCAAACCCTAAGTCTCCCGGAGTGAAATAAAACTTTTCGTAATAAGCCGGATCGTCAGGAATATGCATCTTCCGATATTTTCCGGCTACGGTTCCATCTTTTTCAATAACTACGGCGGTATTATGATGTAAACCTGGTGCACGTTTCTCGAATAATGAAAGAACAATCACTACACCCAGTTCTTTTGCCAGTTTTCCAAACGATTCGGTGGAAGGTCCGGGAATCGTTTCTGCCTGTTCAAAAACTGCAGGATCTTCTGTCTGGCAGAAATACAAGCCATTGTGCAATTCTTGCAGCACAATAAGTTCAGCACCTTGTTCAGCACAGGTGCGTATGTTGTTTTCCAGCTTAGCTATGTTCTCAGAACGGCTGGCTGTGTTCGATTGTTGAATTAAAGCTACTTTCATATTTACTTCGAGTTATTTGCCCCTGCTTGCCGCAGGCAAGTTCGGCGATATTAGCTGCGCGTTATTTATTGTTACTGTTCGTTCTTGAACAATTGAAAGTGTACTCGTTTACCGGTTAACTTGTCTACTAAATACTTGCTTTCTTACCGCTTACTCCTTACCGCTGGGATATTGCATCGTTACGCAATGCAATGACCCATGTTGTTTGATTAATGCATTACAATTGATGCCCACTATTTCCCGGTCGGGGAAGGCTTTTTTCAATTGTTCTTTTGCAATTTCATCTTTTGGCGAATTGTATGTTGGCACCAGAACGGCTCCGTTGATGATTAAGAAGTTGGCGTAAGTGGCAGGTAGCCTTTCGCCTTCAAAATAGACTTCGTCGGCCATTGGTAGGGCAATAAGACGGAAATATTTTCCATCGGAAGTTCTGAAATTACGAAGTTCTTTTTTCATTTTCCGCAATTCTTCGAAATGCTCATCTTCCGGATCCTCACATTTTACGTAGGCAATGGTACTTCTATCGCAAAGACGCGCCAGAGTATCAACATGACTATCGGTATCATCTCCGGCTAAGTAACCATGGTTCAACCAAAGCACCTGTTTCAGTCCAAAATATTCTTTCAGTTTGGCTTCTATATCTTCTTCTGATAAATTGTTGCGGTTATCAGAAAGGAGGCATTCTGCCGTCGTCATAATCGTACCTTCACCATCCGATTCGATGCTGCCACCTTCCAGTACAAAGTCAAAGCAATTTTTGTGTCCGGCGTCGCCAAAAATTCCGGCTGCATACAGCTTTCGGGTAATCATATTGTCGTGATTGGCAGCAAACTTCATTCCCCAACCGTTAAAAGTGAAATCATAAACCACGGGTTTACCATCTTCAAGTACCGTTATTCCTCCATGATCGCGTGCCCAGGTATCGTTCGTTGGCATCTCAGCAAAAGTGATTTTTGATAAATCAGCATCACCCAGCAGTTCCTCCACTTCATCGGTGTCCGTACAAACAATCAACAGATTTTGGTGTTTGATAATCTCACGGGCAATGTTCACAAAGCACTCGTTTACTTCGTCGAGCATATCAGCCCAATCGGTTTCGGAATGTGGCCATGTCAGTTGAACAAATTGTTGTTCAGCCCATTCGGCAGGTAATATTTTTGTCGGTTTTGAATTCATTTTTTTACCACTAAGGTATTAAGTTCACAAAGAGGCACTAAGTTTAGTGTCTTAGTGTGTATTTCTTCCGCAAAAATACAAAAAAAATGTTGTTCGTTCAATTCTCGATGCTTTTGAGTAATTTTGTGGTGAATATAAATATTCATCTGTTACCTTTAAATCAACGGATATTGTCAGCTAATTATTCTTTTTTTGAGCTTACAGGCTAAAACTTGTAACTCGTAACTAAATTCTTGTAACTATTTATATGAAAGACATAGTAATTCTTTATTCGGGTGGGATGGACAGTTCGGTAGCGCTGTACAAACATGCCGATGAAATCAGATTGGCAGTTTCGTTCGATTACGGTTCCAAACACAACAAAATTGAAATAGGATATGCCGCTCAAAATTGTAAATCGCTTGGTATCGAGCATCGAATTGTAGATATTGACTTGAACAAGATGGGTTTTGTATCCGACTTGTTGAAATCGGGTGGTGATATTCCGGACGGTCATTATGAGGACGAAAGCATGAAGAAAACAGTAGTGCCGTTTCGTAATGGCATTATGCTGAGCATTGCTGCCGGTATTGCCGAAAGTATGGATTGCAATCGCTTGCTTATTTCCAATCATGCGGGCGATCATGCTATTTATCCCGACTGTCGTCCTGAGTTTATCAACAGCATGAGCGATGCCATTCGTTTTGGGACGTACAATAATGTGGAGATTTTTGCTCCGTTCACCAATTTGACGAAGCGTGAAATTGCCTTGATTGGAAAAGAAATCAATGTGCCTTTCGAAAAAACATATTCCTGTTACAATGGTCAGGAAGTGCATTGCGGTACGTGTGGTACTTGTACAGAGCGCAAAGAGGCGCTGGAAGGATTTGATAAAACGGGATATAGGAAGTAGATCAAAGACAAAAGACAAAAGATCAAAGACGAAAGATCAAAGACAAAAGATCAAAGACAAAAGATGAATTGGCTGTCAATTAGGTGTTGAGGGGGATTGGGTCGATTTCACCATTTGTTCTAAATTGCATATAAATAAATATTTATTCATTTTTGTATTTCATCAAAAACAACTATTTTTGTAGGCTATTTTTATTTACGCTGATTGGCAAAATTTGCGTTCTGTAAAATACAATTATTTAGCGTTCAACTACTAAGAAAAATAAAGAAAATGGGAAAAGTATTGATTATCGGCGCCGGAGGCGTGGGAACAGTTGTGGTAAACAAAGTGGCTCAAAATTCGGATGTATTTACTGAAATCATGTTGGCCAGTCGTACCAAATCAAAATGCGACATAATCGCTGCAGGCGTAAAAAAACGTTTTGGAGTGGAAGTGAAGACAGCACAGGTTGATGCTGATAATGTACCCGAACTTGTAACATTGCTTAATGCATATAAACCTGAATTGCTTATCAACGTGGCACTTCCATATCAGGATTTAACGATAATGGATGCTTGTCTGGAAGCCGGCGTAAACTATTTGGATACTGCCAACTACGAACCGAAAGACGAAGCTCATTTTGAATACAGCTGGCAATGGGCGTACAAAGAACGCTTTGAAAAAGCAGGCCTAACTGCTATTCTTGGTTGCGGTTTTGACCCGGGTGTAACGAGCATTTATACTGCCTATGCAGCTAAACATCATTTCGACGAGATTCATTATCTTGATATTGTGGATTGTAATGCCGGTGATCACCACAAAGCATTTGCAACCAATTTTAATCCGGAAATCAATATTCGTGAGGTAACTCAACGTGGAAAATACTGGGAAAACGGACAGTGGATCGAAACTGAACCACACGAAATTCACATGCCATTGAATTATCCGGAAGTTGGACCAAAAGAATCCTATGTTATTTACCACGAAGAATTGGAATCGTTGGTAAAAAACTATCCGACTATCAAACGTGCCCGTTTCTGGATGACTTTTGGACAAGAATACCTGACACATTTACGTGTTATCCAAAATATCGGAATGGCTCGTATTGACGAAGTAGAATACAACGGACAAAAAATTGTTCCGATTCAGTTCCTGAAAGCTGTTCTTCCTAATCCGGGTGATTTGGGTGAAAACTACACAGGAGAAACTTCTATCGGTTGTCGTATCAAAGGATTGAAAGATGGCAAAGAAGTAACTTACTACGTGTACAACAATTGCAGCCACGAAGCAGCATACAAAGAAACCGGTGCGCAAGGCGTAAGCTACACAACCGGAGTTCCAGCCATGATTGGTGCTATGATGTTCTTCAAAGGCGAATGGCGCAAAGCCGGTGTTTATAATGTTGAAGAATTCAATCCCGATCCGTTTATGGAACAATTGAACATTCACGGTTTACCTTGGCACGAATTGCATAACATTGATTTGGAATTGTAAGCACAACATTTGTTTTGATATTCGTAGAGACGCACGGCCGTGCGTCTCTACGTGTTTAAAATCATTATCTTTGCAGCAATTATGCATTATGAATTATCAATTATGAATTATCAAAATATACCTTCCCCTTGCTACGTATTAGACGAAGCAGCTTTTCGTGAAAATCTGGCAATAATAAAATCGGTTAAAGAACGTGCCAGTGTGGAAATTATTCTCGCTTTCAAAGCTTTTGCTATGTGGAGCGTGTTCCCCATTGTGCGCGAATACGTGCCTTACTCTACGGCCAGCTCATTGGCTGAGGCACGTTTGGCATACGAAGAAATGGGCAGCAAAGCGCATACGTACGGACCTGCGTATACCGATCGTGAATTTCCTGAAATCATGCGTTGCAGCAGTCATATTACCTTCAATTCTTTGCAGCAGTTCGAGCGTTTTTATCCGCAAACTATAACGGAAAACATATCTTGTGGCTTACGTATTAATCCTGAGTTTTCGGATGTGGAAACGGATTTATATAACCCTTGTGCACCCGGATCGCGATTAGGGGTTGTGGCCGAACTGTTGGGCGATACACTTCCCGAAGGAGTGGAAGGGTTGCATTTTCATACACTTTGTGAGTCTACTTCCTTCGATTTGGAAAGAACATTGGCAGTGGTGGATGAAAAGTTTGGCAAGTTTTTTTCGCAAATCAAGTGGTTGAACATGGGCGGTGGACATTTAATGACCAAAGAAGGGTATGATACCGAGCACTTGATTTCGTTGTTGAAAACATTCAATGCGAAATATCCACATCTGCAATTGATTTTGGAACCGGGAAGCGCTTTTGCCTGGCGAACAGGCGTGTTGCTGTCTTCGGTAGTTGATATTGTGGAGAACAAAGGCATCAAAACAGCCATGCTCGATGTGTCTTTTGCCTGCCACATGCCCGATTGTCTCGAGATGCCCTATAAGCCGACTATTGTTGGAGCCACGGATGCTATTCCGGGCAAACCGACCTATCGGATGGGTGGAAACAGTTGCTTGTCGGGTGACTTCTATGGCGATTGGTCGTTCGACCATGAGTTGAAGATTGGCGACCGCATTGTTTTTGAAGATATGATTCATTACACCATGGTAAAAACAACTATGTTCAACGGTGTTTCGCATCCGGCAATGGGCCTTTGGACGAAGGAAAATGAATTCAAACTGATTCGCGAATTCGGATACGAAGACTACAAAAACAGAATGTCGTGAATTAATGCATAATTCAGAATGCACAATTCATAATTTGATGATAAATTGATTGGTAATCAGATTATTTTGTACTTTTGTACTGTGTGGATGATATAAATTTTTGTGATCTATTATCCCTTAGTAAATTATAGAGAATAATACTTGTAACTAAATACTTGTAACTCGTAACTAATACTAACCTCTAAGATTAAATTACAATGGAAAATCTACAACAGTTTGCCGGTATTCTCAGTTGGTTTATCCCTTTAGTTGTTATTTGTGCACTTTGGGATGCCGTTTGGAAGCTCATAGGTATGTGGAGAGCTGGTCGTAACAACGAATTGGCCTGGTTTATTTGCATCGCTGTTTTCAATACCCTCGGTATTTTGCCGATTATTTACATTCTGATGGATAACAATAAATCTGAACAAAAAGAAAAATCAGAGGAATTGCCAAAAGAAGAAACAAACTCACTTTAAAAATTATATATGTCTTTCGACTCTTTAGGATTATCTCCTGCATTACTCAAAGCACTTGCTGATAAAAATTTCACTCAGTCTTATCCCATTCAGCAAGAAGCCATTCCGGCTATTCTAAAGAAGCGCGATGTGTTGGGTATTGCCAAAACCGGTTCGGGTAAAACGGCTAGTTATGTGTTACCTATTCTGATGAATTTGCAGGGAAAAACCGTGACTAAAAATCGCCACGTCAATGTGTTGGTGTTGGTGCCAACGCGTGAGTTGGCTATGCAGGTAAGCGAAGTATTTATTACCTTTGGTGCTGTGCTTCCGGATCGTGTAAAAACAATGGCGGTATTTGGTGGTGTTTCTATTAATCCGCAAATGATGGGCTTGCAAGGCGTCAATGTGTTGGTGGCTACGCCCGGTCGATTGTTGGAACTGGTTGAATCGAAAGCGGTTCATTTATCCGAAATTGAAACACTGGTATTGGACGAAGCTGATAAAATGCTGAATCTTGGCTTTAGAGAAGAGATGAGTCTTATCTTTAAACTGTTGCCACGGAAGCGTCAAAACCTGTTGTTTTCAGCCACTTTGAATGATGATGTGACCCGCATTCATCAAATTATTTTGCAAAACCCTATTGTCATAAAAATTGAAGAAGAAGTTGATACTTTCGATTTAATTTCGCAGTTGGGTTATTTTGTTTCGGAAGAGAAGAAAGGTCCTTTGTTGCGTTACCTGATTAAAACCAATGACATGAAGCAGGTGTTGGTTTTTGCCGATTCGGTCTATAAGGTCGACAATATCTCAGATAAGCTTCGCAAAAATGGGATTAAAGCGGCGGCTATTCATAGCAAGAAAAGTCAGGGTGCAAGAACAGAAGCGTTGAGCAAGTTCAAATCGGGTGAAATTCGCGTGCTGGTGGCTACCGACTTGATTTCGCGCGGTATCGACATTCAGTTTTTACCTTACGTGATCAACTACGAATTGCCCCGTTCGCCAAAAGATTACATTCACCGCATTGGACGAACCGGTCGCGCTGAGAACCCGGGTGAAGCTATCTCACTTATCTCGCTCGAAGAGCAACACCATTTCCGCGTTATCCAAAAGAAAATGGGCAAATGGGTGACAATGATTGATAGTGATAAGCTTGATTTGCAGGGATTTTAAATTAATGCATAATTGATAATGCATAATTGAAGAGAATATAGTTTGCATTTAAAAACTTGAAGTTAAGTCCTTGTAACTCGTAACTAACTACTTGTAACTAAAATATGAAATCCTTAGGCAATATAATCTGGTTGGTTTTTGGTGGAGCGCTGATAGCTCTTGAATATGTCATCTCCAGCGTGGCTATGATGGTTACCATTATCGGAATCCCATTCGGACTTCAGACGTTGAAACTGGCCGTACTTGCGTTGTGGCCTTTTGGTAGTGAAGTACGTCCCCGTCCGGGTAATCCTGGCTGCTTGTCGACGATAATGAATATTATTTGGTTTTTTGTTGGTGGTTTTTGGATAGCGCTTACACACCTTGCTTTTGGTGTTTTGTTTGGCATAACCATTATCGGTATTCCCTTTGCGTTGCAGCATTTTAAACTGGCCGGCCTTGCATTAACTCCTTTCGGAAGAGAAATTGTGTAATGACATATTAATTGACTTGATGATAAAACAATACCTCCAACAACCCTATCCGCTTTACGAAAAGCGCTGGAACATAATAGTTGCAATCAGTTTGTTTGTTTCGTTTTTCATGCTGTTTTTTCAACCATTCGGATTGTCGGCTTTTGAAAGTAACTATCGCTTGTATTTCGAAATTGGCTATGGAGTTGTTACCTTTCTCGTTTTGCTTATAGATCTCTTTGCCTTTCCTTTGCTTTTCAAAAAAACGTTTAAGTTCCAACAATGGACAGTGCTAAAGCAAATCATTTGGCAGGTATGGATTTTAGTTAGCATTGGTATTGTCAACTTTCTCTATTCTTCCTTTTTCCTCTCTTTTACAAATAACATGAAGGCGTTTTTTTATTTCCAGTTTTATACCTTGGTAGTTGGCATCATGCCTGTAGTGGTAGTGACGGTGATTAATCAGAACCGTTTGCTTGCCGAGAATCTGAAGATTGCCAATGAGTATAACAACGACTTTACGACAAAAACCGACAATGCACCGGACAACGAAAAAGTGAGTTTGGTAGCCGAAAACAGCAAAGACAGACTAGAAGTAAACTCGTCCGATCTTATTTATATAACTTCCACGGGCAATTATATTCAGGCTTTTTATCAAAAAGAGAATGAACTGAAGAGTATCGTACTACGCAATACCCTCAAACAAACCGAAGATCAGTTGAAGGAGAATCATTCAATGATAAAATGCCACAGAGCATTTTTGGTGAACAAGAATAAGATTGTTCGGGTGAAAGGTAACTCGCAAGGTCTCCGATTAGTTTTAGAAGGTACCGACGAGGAAATTCCTGTATCGCGGAACCTTTCCAAAAGTTTGATGGACATTATCAATGCCTGATTCCTGCGTTCATTTATCCCACATCTAAGCAACCCGTCACAGTTCGTAGCATTTCATCACAAAATCTTACCATATATCCCTGAAATTTTAGAGTACAAAGGCTTTCCTATAAGTTTGCACTGCAATTCAAAACGATTGCGTAATAAATTTATTCACTCTAAAATTTCAAAAAATGAAAAAACATTGGATTCTTTTTGTAGCTATCGCTCTTCTTATCGTGGGAGCTGTTCTTTGTGCCGTTAGCGGTAATGTGTTCACTATTGCAGGACACGAGTTTCATTATTTCTCGTCGGGCGATTATGCCATGGGTGTGTTTGCAGCGGGTACTTTTTCCATCGGCATTTTTTCTGCCGGTATCTTTTCAGTGGGCATTTTCTCTATTGGTATCTTTAACGTGGGCTTGTACGCTTTGGGCTTTTTTGTGTATGCGTGGAAGAAAAAATATCCGGGTATTTTTGATAAAAAGGAATAGCCTTTTTTGAACGATTTTAAAATAGGTTTGAAACTCTATTCAGACCTGTTTTAGTTTTTCCCAATACTCAATTTCATCAATTCATTCTCTTTCAGTTGTCCGTTATCGATCATAAACCGAACAACTTTCAGGCTTTTGGGTTCTTTTACAGGGATTTTTTTTATCAAAGAGTTGATGGACAAATCTTCTGAGGTCAATAGTTGCAGAATGTCCTGACGGATGGTTTCGAATTCCTCCTCTGTCAATTCTGTTTCTCTTCGCTTCTGACAAATATCACATTTACCGCAAGGCTTAGTTTCTTTTTCTCCAAAATAGGAGAGGAGCACCTGACTGCGACAGATATTTTCCTCTTTGGCATAGTCCAATACACTTTTTACCCTTGAAATATAACGCTCGCGGCGGTCGTCGTAAGCTTCTTTACCGAGTACCACCCGTTCTGTTTCTACCCGCTCGTGTACAAAAGTGAGGTAGGGCGTTTTCTTTCGGGGAATATATTGGATGATATGTTCCTTGGCCAGCGCAACGAGTTGTTCGTACACTTTGTCGCGTGTCCATTCCAGTCGTTTGGCAATAATATCTTCGTTTATCGATGCCAGATCGGTGAACAAACCGGTGTACGAGCGCAGCAAAATATGAATCAGTTTATCCTGATCGGGTGTTAGTTTCGATTTGTAGAGATCATCTTTGTTGGCAATAAAAAGCAGACGCGACGAACTGTCCTGCTCGTCGGTAAGTTCTAAGTAACCTGCCTGCTGAAGAATTTTGAGGCAATTGTACGAAATAAGAATGGGTAGTTTAAACTTAGCGCAGAAATCGCCGATATCGAAGGCAAAAACACGGTCCAGTCCCGAGCCGACACCCATTTGCAGATAATTGCCCAAGGCTTCGTACACCTTGCGCACCATCTCTTTTCCGGGGAAAGTGTCGGTAACGCGTTTACGCATCTTTACCGCATCGCCATTGTTGTAAAGTAGCACAGCAAAGGCCTTTTTCTCATCACGACCTGCGCGCCCCGCTTCCTGAAAATAGGCTTCCACCGAATCGGGTAAATCCATGTGCACCACTGTGCGCACTTCCGCCTTGTCTATTCCCATACCAAAGGCATTGGTAGAAACAATCACGCGCGTTTCGCCCGATTTCCAGCGGCCTTGCTTGGCATCTTTCGTTTCGTTTTTCAATCCGGCGTGGAAATTCTCCGCCGAAATACCGTTTTGATTCAGGAAGTCGGCTACCTCTTTGGTCTTTTTTCGGTTGCGGACATACACCACCGATGTGCCGGCAACGCTGTTCAATATTTTGAGCAGGTGTTCCTCTTTGTTCTCCACCGTGCGCACCACGTATACCAGGTTGGAACGTTGAAAACTTTTTTGGAAAAGATTCGGTTCGCGAAAAAGCAACTGTTTCTGTATGTCGTCCACCACTTCGGGTGTAGCCGTGGCGGTAAGTGCCAGCACCGGAACGTCAGGTAATATCTCTCGTATATCGGCAATGCGGAGGTAGGAGGGACGGAAATCATAACCCCACTGCGAGATACAGTGCGACTCGTCCACAGCAATCATACACACAGTGGCTTGCTTTATTTTTTGCAAGAAGACAGGCGTTGCCAACCGTTCGGGTGATACGTACAGAAATTTATAGGCGCCAAACACCGAGTTGTCGAGCGTAAGCATAATGTCGTTTTGCGTCATGCCCGAGTAAATGGCTGCAGCCGTAATTCCCCGTTTCTTCAGGTTCTCTACCTGATCTTTCATTAGGGCAATAAGCGGTGTAACTACTATACAAATGCCGTCCATAGTCATTGCCGGTACTTGAAAAGTCAGTGATTTGCCACCACCCGTTGGCATAAGCCCAAGCGTATCTTTACCCGACGCGATGCTGCGGATAATATCGCCCTGCAATGCCCGAAACTCATCATAGCCCCAGTATTGTTTAAGTATGGAAAGGTATTGTTGCATAGGTTTTACTGCTAAGATACTAAGTACACAAAGATGCACAAAGTTTTTCTGGTGAGAGTTAGACTTCAAGTCGCACTCCCACTTTTATTGAGATAACAAAAATACGAATAAGTTTCCAAACAATAGTGGGAGTACGAGATTGAACTCCTACTCCCACTAAACTTATGAAGGGAAGAAAATCAAACCGATTTTCTCTTTTATCTCAACGATCAGTTGCCTTTGGATGCTTTCAGCACTTCGCGAACTTCGTCCTTGCAGTTCCCACAAGCTTTATCAAGGAAAAACTCCTTGTTTATCTGGTCGACTGTTCTGTAACCTTTTTCTCTGATGGCAGTTGCAATTGTACTTTTATGTACATCATAACAACCGCAAATAATTGGATCTAGTGTCATGATGGTGAATTATTAAGTTAGACAATGCCCAAACATTCTTGTTTGGATATTACATAACACCCTCCAACGAAAATGGTTTTGAATGTTCGTTCTTTTTAAAGAATAAAGAGATAGATGAATGTGAGCTTGCATTGATCTTTTACACTACCTACTTAAGCTTCTTGTTGCAAAGGGAAATTTTACTGAATAAGATTACTTTGGATAGTCTATATGCACTGTCCCAAGGTGGGGAAATTGCCGTTGGTACTTCATGCGCAATATCCCACTAGTGGGATATTGCCGATAATAGTTGGGCGGCAATTTCCTGTAAGTAGAATATTGCCGCCCATAACTCATGCGCAATATTACGCATATATGAAGTCATTTTCTCGTTTTTCGAGGCTACTTAGCAGCTTTTTCTTCTCTTGTCCCAATCAACACCACACCATTCACAGCATCTTTACCATACTCTTTTGTCAATTGTTTGATAACTTCCTTAGTTGTAGGTTCCAGTACTTTGTAAGTGCTAAGGTTGAGGTAATTAACCCATGAAAGATCAAAAACAGAAGGCAATCTGACACCATCGAGCAACACAACTGTTTTCTCATTTGCTTTCCATGCCGTTTTTTCGGTGGCAGGAACGTCAAGTGCAAAGTTAACCGGCATGGTGACAACAATATTCACTTTTTCGTTGCATAGTGTGCCGGGAATCCAGTTAGGCAGGGTGTTGATAACGCGGATAGCTTCTTTGTCCAGAAAATAATCGAGCGATTTTACTACTTTGACATCATTTATCTTTCCGGTTTTATCTACTGTGAATCGAACGATCACTTTTCCTTCGGTTTTCATTCGTTTTGGCACAAAAGGATATTGGATGCTGTCGGCAATGTGTTTCATAAGCACATCGTTTCCGCCTTCAAATTTAGGGATAGCGGCTGCTTCTTTGCATCCGGTAGAGTCGGCCAAAGCGTAATACATATCGTATTTGTTGCTTTTTATCAACACTACTCCGTCGGCAGCTTGTTTGCCGTATTCTTTCATCAATCTGGCTTTTTCTTGCTCAGGGAAGGGTTTGAACACTTTAATGTCATTGAATTTTCCAAGATTCAGGATGTCGATAGTAAAGTTCTCCGGCATTTTTACGTCATCGATAATCACCAGTGTTTTTTCATTTATATCCCAGTTGGTACTATCAATGGCTATGTATTTGAAAGAAATAGGCAGTGTCATGTTTACAGCCACATTCAACTCGTTCTGAATGCCCGGTATCCATGCCGGAAATGAATTTACAACGCGCAATGCCTCTTTGTCCAAAGCAGGAGAGACTCCTCTTGCCACTTTTGCATTTTCAACCATGCCTTGTTTGTTGATAATAAACTGCAAAATAACTTTTCCTTCCTGTTTCTTTTTATACGCTTCGGCAGGGTACTTGGTGTTGCGGTAAATATAGTTCAACAGAGCTTTTTCGCCACCCGGAAACTTAGGCATACTATCAACAATGGAATAAACAGAATCTTGGGTTGGTGCCACCACCTGATTTTGGGCTTTTGTTGTAAAAGAGAAAGTGAATAATAGCAGTAGAGCGATGCTAATTTTGAAAATATTGATGTTGGAAATTGGTGTGTAATTCATAATGCAGCTTTAATAGTATGTTATTTCTGGTGTAAATACTTGTGAATAATTAATTGTAAATTTTCGGAAACAAAAATACAAATAAGATTTGGTTTACGTGCATATACTAAAGGCTTCGCTCAGTGTGAAGCCCTTAATGCTAATTGATTTATAGTTTTTTTAGAATTTGCTATTTTTTTCTCACTTTTTGGGAGTCGAGTTCTTCTTTTATCTCCTTTATTCGATATTCTGTAGCATTGTAGTAGGAGCCGATTCCACTTTGGCTTTTGCCCAACTCAGTTGTTGGTCGTGTAGCCATAAACAGATTGTAATAATTCAGCGCTTCTTCGGGCTTCTTCAATTCATTATCGTAAACTCCGGCAATAATATACAGTAAGCTTTTTTGTTCAGGTTTTAATTTAGAACATAATTTCAGATATTTGATTCTTTCTGTGTTGTTTCCGAATTCGTAACCTTTAGCAATGGCGTAGTTGTAATTATATAGAACCGAATCTTTGGGCGTAATTTTGTTTATCCCTTTATTCAAATACGCAATTCCTTCCGGCTGATGACCACTCAGGATAGACGCTTTGCCAAGATAATAGTAAACGGTTACATTGCTCGAATCCTTTTTTAATGCTTGTTTGAGGTGAAAATAGGCATCCGGATTGTCATTGTTGGCAAAGTAGCTAATGCCCAGATAAAAATGAGTGATAAACGAACTGTCGCCTTGTTGGTATAATTTATTTAGGCGATAAATTGCTTGTGGGTGATTCTTTTTCATGCAATGTCCAATGCCGTTGTACTGGTTTATCACTTGATTCGAAGAGTCGGTTTGCATATAGTTGGAAGTGCATTTCAGTAGTGCGTCGTAGTCGCTGCTCAACAAATAGATATTCGATAATTTACTGAGCGTGTTATAATCTTCCGAATTGTTTTTCAGGGCTTTTCTGTAAAAGTAAATCGATGAGTCCGGCTTTAATACTTGCAGGTAACAATCCCCCAAAATAGGATATAAAACCGGTAGTGAATCTTTTTTCAATATCGGCAGAGCAAACTTTATGGTCGATTTCCAATCTCTTAGCTTAAATAAACTGTTCAGATAATTCAATTGTGCGAACCGGTTGTTTGGTGCCGATTGAAGTGCCATAAAGTAAAAGAACTTCGATTTAGCATAATTTCCCGACAGTTGATAACTCTCTGCCAGTTCATTGACTACCGAAATATTGGTTGGATTCTGACGCACAATTTCTTCCAGCAGTACTATGGCAGATTTGTACTGCGCAATATTCTTATAGCACTTAGCCTTTAGAAAATCCAGTTCGGCCGATTTCTTTTCCTTCGAAATAAGCTGTATGGCTAATTCGTAGTCGTAATTTTTCAGTGCATTTTGTATGGCGTTGGTTTGTGCGTGAAGAATAGAGATGCAGCATGTAAACAAGATAAATAGTGTTTTTCTCATGTTTGTATTACATTAGTAAAAGCCCGATGTAAAATTTTGAGTTTTACATCAAGCTTCTATATTCCTATTTTGCTGGAAACTGATTATTAGTAGTAATCAATATCACACCATTTTTACCAGCTTCACCGTATATAGACGTTGCCGATTTATCTTTGAGAACATCTATCGCTTTGATGCTGGCGGGAAGAAGCAATTTTTTTTCGCTTTCTGTTGCGACCTTACCATCAATTACATATAACGGTTTTACTCCGTCTGGTAGATTGTTGAGGTTTACTCCCGACTCTTCTTTTCTTGCTCCATATCCTACCACTACTATTGGTTTTTCATTGGGGCCTAAAGCAGGTGTAGGAGTTGGTGTATCACCTTCCAATCTGAATATTACCGGTATAGTATAGCGAACAGCTACTTTTTTGTCATTTTGCTCGCCGGGTATAAAATTTGGAAATGTACTTATCACGCGTATTGCTTCCTTGTCTAAACTCGGATCTACGGAGCGTAAAATTTCTGGATTTATTACTTTTCCTGTTGAGCTGACAACAAAGCTGGCAATTACTTTTCCTTGAATATTATTTTGTTGAGCTATAACCGGATATCTGATATTTCTTGATAGATGGGCCATCATCTCGCCGTCTCCTCCCGGATACTGTGGCATTTTTTCTACTACATCCCAGGTTTTTTCGGTTTCTCCGTTTTCTACCACTGTAACCGGGTCAGTTACTGCTACAGTACTTTTTGAAGTGGCCGTCAGACTCTTTTTCTCGGGAGCTTTTTCTTCTTTTGTAGTGGTCAGGGCTTTTTTGGCCTTGTTGATAACTGTTTGTGCATTACTCGAAACAACCAGAGCCAATGCCAATGGAACGATAAGCGAGTATTTCAGTAGGCTCGCTTTTGCTGATTTTTTTTGATTCATCATAATAATACGTTTTTTTAAGGGTGACACATTAAATTTATTTCCAAGCTTGTGCTCGGGAGTTTGATAAGACAATTGCAACAGATGATATTGATAGGTTTGCGAGTCAAACCCCGATTCTAGAACCTTGTTGTCGGCCAGAAATTCTAGATTTTGTCGGATTTCACGCTTCAACAACCAGGTGGCGGGATTGAACCAAAAAACGATGGTCAGAACTTCACTCACCAGCACATCAAAACTATGTCCCTGACGGACGTGTGTCAGCTCGTGCGCTAAGATCTCTTTTGTTTCGTGCTCGTTATGCAATTCAGGATTCATAAATACCGACCCGAAAAACGAAAATGGGGTGACTTCTTTATCAATGGCAATGATTCGGGTGTTTTGCACCATTTTCACTGTTCCATGTAGGCGAATGCGAAGAATTGACGCAAGTTGCAGGATAAACCGAACCAGAAGTATCAGAACTATCAAACCATAAATAGCCAATAAAATATTTCCGAGGCTGAAAACGGATGTTTCCTGCACCGCAGTTACGGTAAATTCGGGTAGTGTGGCATAATTAACGATCAGTTTTTGAACCGGTTCTTGTTTTTGTAGCCAGTTCTCGATAGATAGGAATGGATACACAAACGAAAGCAATATGCTGAACAGCATATAATACCGACGGGTCTTCCAAAAAGTATCCCCGGCAAAGAACAATCGATAGAACAAGTAAAACAGAGCTATCGCAATGTTTACTTCTAGAAAATACATGAGTGCGTCGTTCATTTTTTCTCAATTAGTTTAATGATTTCTTGTAATTCTTCAGCTGATATTTTTTGTTTTTCTACAAAATAACTCACCATTTCTTTGTACGAATTATCGAAGTAGTTTTGTACCACGCTCGTCATAAATTTGGATTTATACTCGCTCTCTTCCACCATCGCGCAATACTCGTAGGTATTGCCATAGCGGGTGCCTTTTACATATCCTTTTCGTTCCAGGTTTTTTATAATCGATGCTACCGTGGTGTAGGGTGGAGTGGGATCATCCATCTTTTGGATATAATCTTTTATAAATCCTTTTCCATGTTGCCAGATAATCAGCATCATTTCTTCTTCTTGATTTGTTAGCTTTTCCATATTTACTATTGTTTTCAATTTCTTATTTTTGTGTTCCTTTATAGATGCTTATAACGAACCTTAGTAAGCCTGAAGATAATTATATTTCCTTTGAATTTCGTTTTCTTTATTGATTCTGTAAAAGAGTATCCAATGTCTTTCTTAAATCATTATCTGAAGGTCTTGGGGCTTGTGAATTAATTAGTTTCCCGGCTTTGTCAATTAATACAAATGTTGGAATTCCACTAATTTGATATCCCTTTGCAACATTAGAATCAATTCCTCCTGTTGTAATAAGGTTTAAACCATCCGCCTTACTCTCTTTCACTACTTTCTCCCAACTCTCTTTATTTTCATCGATAGAGATACTTATAAAGACTATATCCTTTCCTTTATAATCTGATTGCAGTTTTATATAACTTGGCATTTCTTGTCTACACGGACCACACCATGTTGCCCAAAAATCGAGATACACATATTTCCCTTTAAAATCAGTTAACGAATAGTTGGTGCCGTTAATATCGGCGCATGTGAAACCGGGAGCTTCTTTCCCTGATGTCAATAAAAGCTTCCTCGTGTAAATTTTTCGTATTTCTCTTGCATAAGTGGAATCAGTATTATTTTTTTGGAAATACTCTTTCTGCTTTTCGAAGTGGTTAGCACCTTCAAATTCTAACTTCATTTTCGTATTCTCAAAAACTAAATATTCTTTAAGTCTTTGATTCTTTATTTCGTCTATTACTTTTAATGTTGCGTTTGAATAAGCATGTGGCAACTTTGACTCAGAAGAATCCATTTTTGCCAAAATAGTTCTCGTTTTTACATTTATATAGTATTGTAGGAAATTTCTGTAACTGGAGATATTTAAATATTTATCATTCTCAATGGCGACTTTATTAAAAAAGTGATAATAACTTGTGTCTGTAACGTTATTTTGAAGTCCAAGTACTGTCTTCAATGCACAAGCACTATATGATAACGATTTTTTTTCGTACTCAAAGAAGATAGGATCAACCTTGTTAGTAATTGTTAGTTTTTCAAAATACTTTTGATATGCATCGTAAGTTGAATCGATATATTTTGTTGCAATCTCCAAAGGTTGCGTGTATACAAATCGATGATTAAAGTTTCTGGTTGCAATTGAAATTGAATCAAGAATTCTATTTTCAGTTGCTCCTTTTCCTTCGTATCTTATTGTGTTGCTAAAATTAGTTGCATCAAAAGATATCTTTAAAGAATAATCTGGAGCAAGAAAAATATCTTTTTGGGCTTGTCCATACTTTAGAGTTTTGAAACAGGCACTTTCTGTTTGAACAATTTGATCAAATCTACCGTTAACTAAATTAATAGTGTCAAATGAGATAGAGATTTTGAAATCATTAATAAGTAATGGTGTTTTGTCAGATTTTTCAATATTACCATTTAATGTAGCTGTCTTGTTTTTCTGGAATGAGGAAAAGAACAAGATGAAGATCAGTCCAAGAAGAATACTTTTTTTCATTTTCGATTAATTTTTTAGTTGAGTTACGTTAGTGTATATATAGTATATGTCAGATTGCTTTAGGGTTGTATATGGTTTCTTAATTATTGGATAAGTGCTTTAATATAGATGTATTACGAATGCTTCGCAAATCTACGAAACTTTCGTAATTGAGTATTAAGAATGATGAAATATTAATGTTTTTTAATAGTTTAGATATAGATTAGCTATTAAATATTGTATCTTTGTATATATCAAAAACAGAAGCGTATGAAAACAACAACTACTTCTTTTCAAAAGGTCGGCTTATTTCTTGTTTTTCTATTATTTTCTTGTTCTTCAGTTTTAGCAACGACAGGTTATTATTTCTATGTTCAATTTTCGAATAAAAACAATTCGCCTTATTCGCTGTCAAATCCTTCGGAGTACCTTTCTGCCCGAGCTATTGAGCGTCGGGCGCATCGTGCACCGGGTATTGATTCCACCGATTTGCCTATAACTCCTGCTTATTTGTCGCAGATAGAAAACCTGGGCATTCATGTTCATAATCGGAGCAAGTGGATGAATGGTGCAACGGTTATACTGGTCGATTCGTCCAAAATGAATATGGTTCGAGCATTACCTTTTGTAAAATGGGTAAAGTATACCGGTCAAATTGATTTAGCTGCAGGTTCACCCAAACGAACTAAGGTGGTTGAACCTTCAAGCGATTACGGTAGTGCAGCGGCTCAAATCAACCAGATGAATGGTAAATATTTACACGATTTAGGTTATCGGGGAAAGGGAGTTGTGGTAGGCGTATTGGATGCCGGTTTTTTTAATGTAAATAAAAATCCTGCATTTGATAGCCTGAACTTGCAAGGACGCTTGCTGGGAACAAAGGATTTTGTAAATCCAAATTCGAATATCTACGCCGAGGATGCGCATGGTGCTGATGTTATGTCCATTCTGGCAGGTAATTTGCCCGGATCGTTTATCGGTACTGCTCCCGACGCCTCTTTCTGGCTTATCCGAACAGAATACGTGACAACGGAATACCTTGTAGAAACAGACTTTTGGTGTTCAGGGATTGAATTTGCCGATAGTGTGGGGGTGGATGTGGTTAATTCATCTTTAGGGTATACAAAATTCAACGATCCGATTATGGATTATACCTATGCAGATATGAATGGCGAAGTCTCAAGGGCTAGTCGCTGCGCTGCGCTGGCTGCCAAGAAGGGCATTGTTGTTTGTAGTAGTGCGGGTAACGAAGGTAATAAAGCCTGGCATTATATCGGGGCACCTGCTGATGCAAAAGGAATAATTACTGTCGGTGGAGTCGACAATTCAGGTGTTTCCAGTACCTTTTCGTCCTATGGTCCCAGCTCCGACAATCGTGTGAAGCCGGAAATTTGTACAATGGGAACTTCTACAGCACTTATCTCAACAAATGGTATGCCTGTCGTTGGAAATGGAACTTCTTATGCAACGCCTGTTATGGCGGGGATGATGACTTGTTTTCTTCAGGTGGCGAAAAATGTAAACGCCCCCAGTGATCCTGCAACACTTTTAAAAACAGTATACGAAACTGCAAGTAACTACGCTAATCCTACGGCTCAATTGGGCTATGGAATTCCTGATTTTCGTACTGCATTGGCACGCCTTCCCTTTTTTACTGCCCGGAAGATAGCTCAAACGAGCGATGTTGCTATTGGTTTTGATTTTTCAGACAGAACAATTCATATCCGATTGTTTGATAACAAAATTTCTGCGGATGAGCTTGTTCGGGTCTATTCGGCAACAGGTATTTTGCAAGTGAATCAACCGGTTTTGGAGCATGAAACTGTTCTCCCGGCCGCTAATCTGGCTCCGGGTGTATATGTAGTTAATATTGTTGGTGGTGGACAGTCAAGTTCGCACAAGGTGGTGATAAACTAATTTTTTAAATATGATAATCTGAGATGATTGTCTTAAACTGTGGAATATGCATTGCTAATGATGCATTAGAATTATGAACTCAATAACACTCTCAGAACTTACTTCTCAGATTCAGGAAACTATTCGCATGGGGTTTGACAGTCCGGTGTGGATACGTGCAGAAATAAGCGAGTTGCGCGAAAATCCCGGGGGGCATTGTTATTTGGAACTAATAGAAAAGGACAGTCGTTCGGATACCTTGCTCGCAAAATCAAAAGCGGCTATCTGGGCCACTACTTTTCGAATGCTAAAACCTTACTTCGAAAGTAGCACCGGTCAATCTCTGCGTGCCGGGCTGAATGTATTGGTGGCTGTAACGGTGGAGTTTCATGGCGTTTATGGCTTTAGTCTGAACATCCGCGATATCGATCCTACTTTTACCATTGGCGAAATGGCTGCCCGTCGGCTTAAAATTATTCGCCAACTCGAGGACGATGGCATCGTGGAGATGAACAAGTTGCTCGAACTGCCACCCTTGCCACAGCGCATAGCCATTATTTCTTCGGCCACCGCTGCCGGGTACGGCGATTTTTGCGACCAACTGAACAACGATCCTGCTCAATTTGTTTTTTATACCAAACTTTTTCCTGCTATTATGCAGGGTGATCAGGCCGAACTGTCTATCATCTCGGCTTTGGAAAAGATATACGACTCTGTTGATTTATTTGATCTTGTGGTAATTATTCGTGGCGGTGGAGCAACAACCGATTTGGCTTGTTTCGATTCGTACGATTTGGCGTTAAATTGCGCTCAGTTTCCGTTGCCTATTATTGCCGGTATTGGTCATCAGCGCGATGTGTCTATTTTGGATATGGTGGCGCATACCAGTCTGAAAACCCCAACGGCTGTTGCTGAATTTTTGATTTCGAATTTACAACAAGCTGAAAATCAACTGTTGGATATTTTTTCGGACATTAGCTATTTGGTAAAAAACAAACTGGAAAACGAAAAGTCTTTTGTGCATCAGGCAAAGGCCCGCATCAAGCAGACCTTGCGAAGTTGGGTAGTGCAAAGAGCACATTTGCTGGACAGACAAAAGAATCGTTTGCAATCATCCGTTCGTATGCGGTTGTTGAGGCAGAATAACAAACTTTTGTTGCTCGAAAAGAATATCGAAACGCATTCACCGACTTTCTTGTTACGACATGGATATACCATTTCTACTGTCAATGGAAAGCGAATCACTTCGGTGAGTCAGGTGAAAGTGGGTGATAAAATAAGTACCTTTGTAGCCGATGGCGAATTTATAAGTGAAGTAAGCCCTAAGGATAAATGATTATGAGTAAGATTACACTTGAAAATATGGAGTTTCACGCCTTTCATGGGTGTATGGAGCACGAGCAGATGCTGGGCAATACATTTATTGTCAGCGTTAGTATGATGATGGATACCCAGCTTGCAGGGCAAACTGATAAGCTGGAGCATACACTCAATTACCAGTTGGTGTATGATGTGGTGAAAGAGCAAATGGAAATACGCTCGAAACTGATTGAACATGTTGGCCAGCGAATTCTGGATAAGATTATGAATAAGTTTCCTCAGATTCAAGCATTGGAAGTTTGTCTCTCTAAATTGAACCCACCTCTTGGTGGAAAAGTAAGCAAAGTAACGATAGACCTGAAGAAAGTGAGATGAGATATGTTATTTTGTGAGATGTGTTTTTTTGTAGGAATATATCTTAAAAATGTAAGTTTATGGTTGTATAAAATATGAATATTCAGTCAGAATGACTAATTTTGCAGATACAATTAAGCATTGTGTCAAATAGTGGGTTGTGAACGCCGATTTGTCGGCGTTCATTTTTTATTTAAAATAGGTATAGGTTAGTAATTTAAGAAAGAATTATGTCAGTGAATCACTCAACAACAAGTCATCCCAAAGGACTTTATATTTTGTTTGCCACAGAGATGTGGGAACGTTTTAATTATTATGGCATGCGTGCCGTTTTGGTGTTGTTCATGACCAAAGCATTGCTTTTTGATAAAGCTTTTGCTTCAAGTTTATACGGAAGTTATACCAGTCTGGTGTATTTAACGCCACTTATTGGTGGGTTTATAGCTGATAAATACTGGGGAAATCAACGATCGATTATCGCCGGTGGACTGGTAATGGCACTGGGTGAGATTCTGCTCTTTTTCTGTGGGAGCACGTATCTGTCTGCTCCGGGGCTTTCTACCATGTTCTTTTTTAGTGGTCTTGGACTAATGATTGCCGGTAACGGTTTCTTTAAGCCCAATATATCATCACTAGTTGGTCAATTGTACCCAAAAGGTGATCGTCGGGTTGACTCTGCTTACACTATCTTTTATATGGGTATCAATGTTGGTGGCGCATTAGGACCGTTCATATGTGGTTTGGTTGGTGATACCGGTCACCCTGGGGATTTTAAATGGGCTTTTTTAGCAGGTGCTATCGGTATGCTTATAAGTGTTGTCGTTCAAATTGCATTTGCGAAACAATATGTTATCGATCCTGACAAAAAAGTACTTGGGCTGCCACCTGTTGAGGCTCACGCTCATTGGTCAAAACCGTTGTTCGTTGTTTTAGGTTTGGCCGCATTTGCTGCCCTTGCCATAGGCATGCTCTATGTGGATGCGAAAGTTTTTGTTTTTCTACCCTATTTACTGTTACTGGCTACCATGCTTATCGTAGGAATCATTCTGACTGATAAGTCGTTAAATAAAGCAGAAAAGGAGAGGGTGTCGGTTATTTTTATTGTTGCCTTTTTTGTGATATTTTTTTGGAGTGCGTTTGAACAAGCCGGAGCTTCGCTGACTTTCTTTGCCGATGAACAAACCAACCGCCATTTAGGTCTGGTTATACCAACATGGATTGTTTATCCTCTTGGTGCTGTGGCTCTGTTTTTTATCGTTAAATTATTTAAAACGATAAAATTGTCGATGGGCGACAAAGAAGATGCACGACTAAGAAACACGGTCTATGTGTTACTCTCAGCATTTGCCATGGCTATTTTGTACGGAATCATAACGGTGCTTTCAGGTGGAAAACAAAGTCTTACTTTGAATGAATTACCTGCAAGTTCATTCCAGTCACTCAACTCCATAATCGTGGTGAGTTGTGCACCTATATTTGCGTGGTTATGGTTGAAACTTGGTAAATACGAACCGGCAGCTCCTACTAAAATGGCTATAGGTTTGTTTTTGCTATCGTTAGGTTATTTGTGGATTGCATTTGGAGTGAAAGATGTTGCTCCCGGCATCAAGGTGAGTATGATCTGGCTGGTGGGTATGTATGCTTTACATACCTGGGGCGAACTATGTTTATCGCCGATTGGACTATCGCTGGTCAACAAAATGGCACCCATTAAATTTGGATCTCTGCTTATGGCTGTGTGGTTTTTGGCAAATTCATTTGCAAATTACCTGGCTGGAACCTTAAGCTCGTTATATCCTGATAAAAATCCAACCTCGTTCCTGGGGTATACGATGACCAATTTGTATGATTTCTTTATCTTATTTGTGGTTATGTCGGGTATTGCCTCTTTGATTCTTTTTGGACTTTCAAAATGGCTGCAGAAACTAATGAATGGTGTAAAATAAAGAACACGCATTTACAAAAAATCCCTTGTCGAATTCTTCGGCAAGGGATTTTTTGTGTCTATCTTTATTATCGAAATTATTTTTTCACATCCTTTACCTTCAACTCAATAACTTCGAGGTTCTGAATATTTTCGCCGTCGATTTCGAAACGGATAAGCGTTTGAACTTTATGAAAACCGTACTTTCCAGCAGCGCCGGGGTTTATGTGCAACAGTTTGAGTGCTCTGTCGTTTTGTACTTTTAGAATGTGCGAATGCCCGCAAACAAAAAGTTTCGGGGGCTGCATAAAAATATCCGGGCGCACAAGCGGGTCATATTTTCCCGGATAACCGCCAATATGAGTAAGCCATACTTTTACGCCTTCGCACATAAATCGGTTGTGCTGAGGAAATATGGCTCTGATGTCATGACTGTCAATATTGCCCCACACGCCACGTACAGGTTTAAATGCACGTAGCTTGTTCACAATCTCCATCGATCCCCAATCGCCGGCATGCCATACCTCATCGCAGTTGGCAAAGTGTTCCAGTATGCGGTCGTCGAGCATTCCGTGTGTGTCCGAAAGAATTCCAATTCGAGTCATTTCCTATTGTTTTTAGTTAGTACAAAAGTAGCGAAAATAGGATAAAAGAACTAATTTTCAGTTTGTGTTTCAAAAAATCAATTATTGCAGGACTTTACAAGTTAAGTTAAGGAAATGTAAGGGTTCTGTTTTTCTGTAAATAAACATAAATGTAGGGTGAGATTCGACGGGCTTCTATTTTGTTTATAACTCTAATTTCGCTACTTTTGTGCACATTTCGACTTGATTTACAGTTGTAGCAATGAAAAGGAAAACGAATAAGCTTGCCCCATTTATCCAAAAAATGCGATTTAAATATCGTGTTTCTATTCTCAATGAAAATACCCTGGAAGAGTCGTGGCATGTTCGTTTGTCTCGTTTTAGTGTTTTTATGATGGGGTCAACATTGGTACTCATTACCTTCATTGTGCTCACGATTCTTATTTTTACTACCTCAATCAGTCGGTACTTGCCTGGTTATGGTGATGCAGGCAACAGGACTCAAATAATTCAGGAATCTATGCGGGCCGATTCTATGGTTCAGCAGATTAATCTGCAAGCCGGTTATCTGGGAATTGTAAAGGAAATTATTAATGGTAATATAAAACCGGATACCATTGCCTCCCTAAACTCAAAGGACTTAAAAGAGAAAGCAAGGGTTTTTATCGAAAAAAAGGAGAAAGAGAAGGAGTTTGTAGACAAATTTGAAAAGGAGGAAAAATATAATCTGGGTACTATTGAGACGAAACCCAACGAAGATATATATGTCTTTTTTCGACCTACCCGAGGTGTTATTTCGTCGTCTTTTAATATGTCGCAAAAGCAATACGGTATAAATCTGATCACTTCGCCCAACGAAAGCGTGGTAAGTGTTCTTGAAGGAACGGTTATCTATGCGGCATTTACATTCGATTATGGTTGGGTTATTGAAGTTCAACACGAGAACAATTATATTTCTATTTATAAAAATAATACTCAGCTACTCAAAAAAGTTGGTGATGAAGTTAGAGCTGGTGAGTGTATTGCTATTACCGGTGAAGTAGGGGGTAAAAAAACGGGAACTCAGTTTTATTTCGAGTTGTGGAAGCAAGGAAAACCGATTAATCCGGAAGAAGTAATCATTTTTTAGTACAGAATTTATGGATACAATCCAAAAAAAACAAATAGCAATTTTAGGCTCTACAGGTTCCATTGGCACGCAAGCCTTGGAAGTGATAGCCGATAACGCATCCTTATTCGAAGTGTACGCACTTACTGCCAATAATAATGTAGATTTACTGATACAGCAAGCTCGTAAGTTTACGCCCGAAATGGTGGCTATTGGCAACGAAAAGCTTTATAATCAGCTTAAAGACGCACTTGCCGATTTGCCGATAAAGGTTTTTGCGGGCAATGATTCTATAGCTCAGGTGGCCGAGATGCAGCCTATTGATATTGTTCTCACTGCAATGGTTGGTTATTCGGGCTTAAAACCCACTATGAATGCTATCCGGGCAGGGAAAAAAATTGCCCTTGCCAATAAAGAAACCCTGGTGGTGGCGGGTGAGTTAATTTGCGAATTGGCAAATGAGAACAAGTCGGCTATTCTGCCCGTAGATTCAGAACACTCCGCTATTTTTCAATGCCTGGCTGGTGAAGGAAATAATCCGATAGAAAAGTTGATTTTAACCGCATCGGGTGGTCCGTTTCGCACCAAATCGATGCGTGAACTGGAGCATGTGACCAGTGCACAGGCGCTTAAGCATCCCAACTGGGAGATGGGCGCAAAAATAACCATCGACTCGGCAAGTTTGATGAATAAAGGCTTCGAAATTATTGAGGCTAAATGGCTCTTTGGTGTCACGCCCGATCAGATTGAAGTGGTGGTGCATCCACAATCTATTATCCATTCTATGGTTCAATTTGCCGATGGTTCTATCAAAGCGCAACTTGGCATGCCGGATATGAAACTTCCTATTCAGTATGCATTTACATATCCCGATCGATTGAAAACGAATTTTCCTCGTTTCGATTTTAATCTTTGTTCTCAATTTACATTCGAACAGCCTGATTTGGAACGTTTTCGAAACCTTGGGTTTGCTTATTATGCCATGGAACGAGGTGGAAATATGCCTTGCATCCTTAATGCCGCCAACGAAATAGTCGTGGCTGCATTTTTGAAAGATAAGATAGGCTTTTTACAGATGAGCGATATTATCGAAACGGTAATGGCTAAGGCGGAATTTGTAGCCAAACCAACTTACGAGGATTATGTAATAACAGATGAACGGGTGAGAATACTCACAAATGAGTTGATAGATTAGAAAAGTAGTGCAGACGATTCCTTGGTTATTGGTGACTTCAAAACATACCAGTGAAACAAATACAGCGCATTTAATGTTATCGTATAGTTCATGACAACAATTAGTGGATAGTATGGGTCAGTGGCTATTCGATGATCAAACATAGCTGAAACAGACTTTAAAATAGTAAAAATTAAAAATCAAATAAATCACCCCAACATTTTCTATGGAAGCATTTTTTATCAGAGCTTTACAGCTTATTCTCAGTCTTTCGATATTGGTTGTTCTTCACGAATTTGGTCACTTTGCTTTTGCACGGTTGTTCAAAGTTCGCGTTGAAAAATTTTATATGTTCTTCAACCCTAATTTTTCATTAGTACGTGCAAAAAAGATAAACGGGAAATGGAACATTAAATTTTTTGCAAAAAATGTTTCTGCAACCGAGCGTCCTGTGTTGGATGCCGACGGTGATGTAAAGATCGATGCAAAAGGGAAAACGATCATGGAGCAAATTCCCGTGGAGGAATTGCCCGAAGGGCATTGGCACAAATACCCCGAGAATACCGAGTGGGGAATTGGTTGGTTGCCTCTTGGCGGCTATTGTTCTATTGCCGGTATGGTCGACGAAACCAAAGATGTATCGCAAATGGCTGCTGAACCGCAACCATGGGAGTATCGTTCACGATCGGTTTGGCAACGTTTACCTATTATTGTTGGTGGCGTGTTTGTGAATTTTATTTTGGCTATGGTTATTTATTCGGCTGTTCTGTACACCTGGGGCGAGGAATATCTTCCATTGCAAAATGCAAAATACGGTTTACAATTTTCAAAAATATTGCAGGAAAATGGTTTTAAGAATGGAGACAAAATAATCTCTATCGATGGACAAGCTGTTGAAAAGCAGTCGGATATTATTGAAAAGATATTAATAGAAGGAAAACAAAATATCAAAGTGGCGAGAGATAGTCAGCAAATTGACATCCAGTTGCCGGCTGATTTGACACAGAATATTTTACGTGCAGGGGAAAAAGAATTGGTTGGCATCCGTCAGCCATTTGTTATTGCTGAACTTTCAAAGGGAATGGGAGCAGAAGCTGCCAAGTTGCAGGTTGGCGATAGTGTTGTGGGGCTGAATGGTAAACAATTGTCTATTTTTCAGGATATTACTGATGAACTTGCAGTAAATAAAGATAAGCAGATAAGTATTGATTATGTGCGCAATGGAACATTGTTGCACTCGTCAGTTAAGGTTGATGAAAATGGTAAGTTGGGTGTTAGCCCTAAATTGTACACTGAGTTTATGCAGACCAAGCGTACTGAGTATGGATTCCTAGCTGCTGTTCCGGCAGGTATTAATCTTGGTTGGGAAACTCTCACTAGCTACGTAAAGCAATTTAAAATTGTATTTACCAAAGAAGGTTCAAAGCAAATGGGCGGATTCGGAACCATCGGAAAATTATTCCCGAAAGTATGGGACTGGCACGTTTTCTGGATGTTGACGGCTTTTCTGTCTATCATTCTTGCTTTTATGAACTTATTGCCTATTCCGGCTTTGGATGGGGGGTATGTAATGTTTCTTATCTATGAAATGATTACAGGCAAGAAACCAAATGATAAGTTCCTGGAATATGCCCAAACGGCAGGGTTCTTCTTGCTTATGGCATTGCTTATCTATGTGAATGGTAACGATATTTTTAAAGCGATATTTAAATAACTTCAACATAATGAATCCAATTGCAATTTGCTACCCAAAATGCGGAACTTGCCAGAAAGCAGAAAAATGGCTGAAGGCAAATAATGTTGATTATACATATCGCCAGATAAAAGAGGAAAATCCAACGGCTGATGAACTGAGAAGGTGGCTGAAGCAAAGTGGCTTACCCATTGCTAAATTTTTCAATACCAGCGGGCTGCTTTACAAAGAACAGAATATGAAAGATAAGGTGAAGGTTCTTTCAGAGCCTGAACTTATTGAAATTCTTGCTTCTAATGGAATGATGGTGAAACGCCCCATTCTGCTTGCCGGAGATAAAGTGTTGGTGGGTTTTAAAGAAGAGGAATGGCAACAGCTTTTTAAATAATCAGGTCGCTTATCGACTCGTACAATTCCTACATATTTCAAATTGCTTCCGGTTTTGAAGGATTTTTCCTCTGAAATCGGAAGCTTTTTTGTTTTGCCAGTTGTCCATGAACGTATCTTCACTGATATTTCCAAATGAAAACTCAGACAATTTGTCAAAACAGCAGGGTAAAATATTTCCATTCGAATTGACTACCGCTCCATTCCACAATCTCCAGCAATGATTGGGTTGTTTGGCTTTTAGTTGATAGTTGCCATTCTTGTTTTGCTGGTATCGTGAGTATTTTTTAGTTGCTGGCATGAGTTTGTGCCCATTCGCAAAATCGTAGAGTTGAGCGGTTTTAAAAGTCAATCGGTCGGCACCCAATGATTTTGTTAGTTGTTGCATTTCCTTCATTTGGTGTTCATTCGTTTTGAGTACCAAAAACTGAACTTCTATCAGCGGTGTAACCGACTTTAATTCCTTTTTCAAAGCCACTACATGTCTTATTCCGTTCAATGCTTTTTCCAGTTTTCCTCCTATGCGGTATGTCTCGTAGGTTTCTTGTGTACTTCCATCCACCGAAATAATCAACTTGTCAAGCCCTGAAAGTACCAACTCTTTTGCTCTGTTATGAGTCAGGAATTGAGCATTTGTCGAAGTTGAAGTGTATAATTTGGCTCTGTGTGCATAGCTTACCATTTCAAATAGCTGCGAATTAAGTAAAGGTTCGCCCTGAAAATAAAAAATAATGTGAATCAGCTTTGGTGCAAGTTCGTCAACCAGTTTCTGATAACGTTTGTTGTCAAATATTATGTGTGCGGGCGAATGATTACTTTTATTCCCAACCGGACACTCTGGACAGTGTAAATTGCAAAAGTTTGCAGGTTCCACCGAAATGAAATAGGGTGAAGTGTGGAGGTAAGTTCTTATACCTAAAATTGATAGGATGTATGATAGCTGGAGTTTAAAGTAGTTTATAAGCCTCCTGAATGTAAAATATTTAAGAGATGAGAATAAATGTATAAATATAAACACTGTAAAAATTTCTAATCAATTTAATGATGAAAGTTATTTTTATAAAATAATACACAAAAAAATGTCAAACACAATTACAAAGTAAGCAATAATTAATGTAGAGTTAGTATATTTGTGTCAAAATAAAATATAATAAAATCAAAAAATCGGAGTTACTATATCTTCTGCTAATTGATATAATAAAAATCAGAGAATATTGTTCTTTAAAATAGAAAATTCAAATATTATTCAAATAATTCACTTCACACAAATTTTTATGAGAAAGCAATTGTTTTTCGTGTTTTCAATGGTTCTGGCTTTAGTTTTTAGTTCTTGTAGCAAGGATTTGACAGCTCTAGACCCAAGTTTATTTAAATGCAATCCTAATCCGCTAGAGGTTAAGGGTGGTAAGGTTGACGCTACCATTACTGGTACGTTTCCTGTAAAGTATTTCAACAAAAAAGCTACTGTTACAGTAACTCCTGTGTTGAAATTTAATGGTAAAGAAGTAAAAAGCACTTCTGCAACCTTCCAGGGAGAAAAAGTTGTTGGTAACGATCAAACTATTTCTTACAAAGCAGGTGGTACTTATACTATCAAAGCTTCTTTCAATTATGTTCCTGAAATGGCTAATTCAGAGTTGTTCTTGGAATTTAGCGTTTCAACTAAAAAGAAAACCTATGCTATTCCTAGCGTAAAAGTAGCTGATGGTGTTATTGCAACATCTCAATTGGTTTCTACAAGCGCAAAAGAAAATGCACCGGTTATTATCGCTGATAAATTCCAACGCATTATTCAGGAAAAACAAGAAGCAGATATCTTATTCTTAATCCAAAAATCTGATCTTCGCAAGAGCGAAACCAAATCAGCTGATATCGCTGCTTTGACTAAGAAAATCAAAGAAGCAAAAGAATCTCAAAACAAACAAGTTTCTGGTTTAGAAATTTCTGGTTACGCTTCTCCTGATGGTGGTATGGATTTGAATACCAACCTAGCTGAAAAACGTCAAAAAAATACTGTTGATTTTTATAACAAAGAGTTGAAGAAAATCAAAACAAGTGTAACAATTGATTCTAAATTTACTGCTGAAGACTGGGCTGGTTTCCAAACATTGATGGAAAATTCAAATATTCAAGACAAACAAGTTATCTTGCGCGTGTTGACTATGTACACAGATCCAGAACAACGCGAACGTGAAATCAAAAATCTATCTGTAGCATTCAAAAGTATCGCTACTGAAATCTTACCTCAATTACGTCGTTCGAAAATGAAATTGACGGTTGATGTTACTGGTAAATCTGATGTTGAATTGACACAATTAGCTAAAGAAGATGCATCTAAATTATCTGTAGATGAATTGCTTTTTGCTGCTACTTTGACAAATAACTTGTCTGAAAAGGCTGCTATTTATCAAAAAGTGACAGAACTTTATCCAAGTGATGTTCGTGGTTTCAATAACTTAGGTGCAGTTCAATTCCAACAAGGTGATGTAGCTAACGCTTCTCGCAACTTTGCAAAAGCATTGGAAATTGAACCAGCTTCAGCTGATGTTAACTACAATGCCGGTTTAGCTGCTATGGCTTCTGGCGATTTGTCAAAAGCAGAAGTGTTGTTCGGTAAATCTGCAGGAACAAGCGCTAACGTAGGTCAGGCTTTAGGTGCAATCTATACAACTAAAGGTGACTATGCAAAAGCAAAAACTTACTTCGGTCAAGCACCTTCTAACAATGCTGCTTTGCTTCAAATCTTGAACGCTGATTATAGTGCTGCTACTAAAACATTGGCTGCTGTAGCTCAACCAGATGCTATGACTGCATATTTAGGTGCTATCGTTGGTGCTCGTACTAACGACCGCGAAGTGGTGTATAGCAACTTGAAGAGTGCTGTAAAACAAGATAGTTCTTTGGCATTGAAAGCTGCAAAAGATCTTGAGTTCTCTAAATTTGCAACTGATGCTACTTTCCTTTCAATTGTAAAATAATTAGGAGGTCCTTTTAATATTGAAAATCCGATGTGTATTTTTACACATCGGATTTTTTTGTTTTAGCGACTGACTTTTTTTGTTGTAATATGGCAAATTGTCATGTATTAGCCCATATGTTCTATTTGGCTAACATTTTGTATAGAGAACTTTATCGAAATATATTGCTATTCGAAGTTCAATCGCTGAAATTTTATCTTTAATCGGGTAGTTTTAAAGAAAATTAGTTGATATTCTACTCAACAACATTTTCATTTTCGGGCATTTAACTGTATCTTTGCAAGAATTTCAAAAAAATATAATAATCAGAACAATAGAATGAAGGAAAACGAATTAATAGTAGCCAAGATTGTTGAAGGAATACAAGAACGTAAAGGAAAAAATATAGTGGTGGTAAACTTAAATAAATTACAGGAAGCACCATGCAGTTATTTTGTGATTTGTGAAGGGGATTCGAATGTACACGTTAATGCTGTAGCCAATTCAATTAAAGACTGGGTGCGCGATGAAATTAAAGTGAAACCTTATGCAACAGATGGTTTTGAGAATTGCGAATGGATCGCAATGGATTACGGACAAATCATTGTGCACGTTTTTCAACGACATACACGTGCATTTTACGATATCGAACATTTATGGGCTGATGCTGATCTTAAAAGATTAGAGGACGTTCTTTAATTTGTATTTTTGAATTAAATTTGCAAATTTCAAAACAAGATTGTGTATTTTTTGTTCTAGGTAATTAATCAACAAAATAACGATAGGAATAAAAAGATGGAAAATAAAACACCAAACCCCGTAAAACCGAATAGTAAAATGCCGAAATTCAATATTTCGTGGATTTATGGAATTATCATTTCTGTTTTACTAGGTATGTTTTTGTTTAGCGATAATACGCCGACAAAAGAAGTAAATTACTCTTCTTTCAAAGAATTTGTGAAAAGAGGGTACATGGAAAAGATTGATGTCTATTCCTCGAAGGGTGTTTTGGAAGCTCAGGTGCTGAAGGATTCTATGAAATACGTTTTCGGTAAGGATGTAAAGGCGTATGAAAAAGATCGTTTGATTACGGTTAAGGTGCCAGCCGAAGAATTTTCAAAATTCAATCAGATTGCTGAAGAAAAATATGGAATTAAAAGCGTTGTAGAATACAAAGAAGGGCGTAATTATTACGATATTCTTTGGGGATTGTTTCCTATTCTCTTGCTTATTTTGTTTTTTGTATTTATGAATCGTCGTATGTCAGGCATGGGCGGCGGAGCTGGTGGTGGCGGAATTTTCAATGTAGGAAAATCCAAAGCTCAACTTTTCGACAAAGGCGATACAACCAATAAAATCACATTTAAAGATGTAGCCGGTTTGGCAGAAGCTAAACAGGAAATTGAAGAGATTGTAGCATTCTTGAAGAACCCTTCGAAATATACCGAGTTAGGTGGAAAAATTCCTAAAGGGGCTTTACTTGTAGGCCCTCCCGGAACCGGAAAAACATTACTTGCAAAGGCTGTGGCCGGTGAAGCTGATGTTCCTTTCTTTTCCATGTCAGGTTCTGACTTTGTGGAAATGTTTGTTGGGGTAGGTGCTTCACGTGTTCGTGATTTATTCCGTCAGGCAAAAGAAAAATCGCCTTGTATCATATTTATTGATGAGATTGATGCTGTTGGTCGTGCCCGTGGTAAAAATGCCAATATGGGAAGTAATGACGAACGTGAAAATACTTTGAATCAATTATTGACTGAAATGGATGGTTTTGGTACAAATAGTGGTGTCATTATTTTGGCAGCTACTAATCGTGCCGATATTCTGGATAAAGCTTTGCTGCGTGCAGGTCGTTTTGATCGACAGATCCATGTAGATTTACCGGATGTTCACGAACGAAAAGAGATTTTCAATGTTCATCTTCGCCCGATTAAGATTAATGAAACAGTAGATGTAAATTTCTTATCCCGTCAAACTCCCGGTTTTTCAGGAGCGGATATTGCCAATGTGTGTAACGAGGCAGCACTTATTGCAGCTCGTAAAAATAAAACCTTTGTTGAAAAGCAGGATTTTCTCGATGCAGTCGATCGTATTGTGGGTGGTTTGGAAAAGAAAACCAAGATTACTACAGTTGCAGAAAAGAAGTCAATTGCCTATCATGAGGCGGGTCACGCTACTATTAGTTGGATGACTGAGCATGCTAATCCATTGGTTAAAGTAACTATTGTTCCCCGTGGTGAGGCGTTAGGTGCCGCCTGGTATTTGCCGGAAGAACGTCAATTGACAAATCGTGAACATATGTTGGACGAAATGTGCTCAACCTTGGGTGGTCGTGCTGCCGAAGAAGTGTTCTTGCATCAAATGTCAACCGGAGCAATCAATGATCTGGAACGTGTAACTAAGCGTGCGTACGCAATGGTTGCCTATTTTGGTATGAGCGAGCAATTGGCTAATATGAGCTATTATGATTCGTCAGGTAATTCTGATTATGGATTCACAAAACCATATAGCGAAAAGACAGCTGAATTAATTGATTCTGAAGCAAAAAATATTGTAGCTGTAGCTTACGAGCGGGCTAAAAAAATATTGAACGATAATGCAGCCGGGCATAACGCTCTTGCTGAATTACTTATTGAAAAAGAAGTGATTTTTGCCGAAGATTTGGAGAAAATTTTTGGTAAACGTCCATGGACTTCGCGCAATGATGAATTGATGGCGCAAAATGGAGAATCGATAGAAGAAGTTACTGCTGAAATAGTTGAATCTGTCGAAATCCCGGAAAAAGCATCAGACGAAAATACAGATAAATAAGAATACAGTGCAGAATAATTCTTCTCGTCAGGAAATACTCGAACGAATAGCAGCCGCTGGTAAAGGGCGGCTGGCTTTCGTTGATAGTGTACCGGTCGATGATGATTCTATTTACAAACCTGTACTTCCTGATGAAATAGCCTGTTTTAAAAATGAACTCGAGGCAATAAATGGTGTGTGTGTGATTTGCGACGATGAAACTGATTTGTACGCCAAATTAAAGTCTTTCGTTGCGAGTAAAGAATTGTCCTACCTTTTTTGTCGTGATACTTACATTGCTGAGCAATTAGAGTTGAACCAAATTCCATTCTCTTTTGATGAAACTCATTTTGATGGCATGCAGGCCGGTATCACTGGCTGTGAGTTTTTGGTGGCGCGCACAGGGAGTGTATTGGTTTCATCGGCGAGTCAGTCTGGTCGGCAATTAAATGTATTTCCACCCATACATATTGTGCTTGCACATGTGTCACAACTCGTTAATTATCTCGACGAGGCACTTGTTGCCGTACAACAAAAGTATGGCAATCATCTTCCGTCTATTATTTCCACCATTACTGGTCCAAGTCGAACTGCCGATATTGAAAAAACATTGGTACTAGGCGCCCACGGACCAAAAGAATTTGTTGTTTTCCTTTCCAAAATGTAAAGTTTTCTTATCTTTGTGGGCTGTTTCGATTTCTCAGGCAGCAATTAATGTCCTGTATTAATTGTCAATTTTTGATCACATCCTTATTGAAATACATATGAATAACTTTGTAATGCGAACGCTTAGTGGAATATTATTTGTTGCACTAATTGTTGGTTCCATTTTGCTTAATCACTTTGCTTTTGCTGCTGTTTTTGCGTTGATAAGTGGATTAGCAGTTCTTGAATTTCATAAGTTGACAAATTCCAACGTTGTGAGTGTAAATTTAGGGGTTGGCTTGTTTGGGGCATTGTTACTCTTTCTTAGCTCATTTTTACATGCTTCTGGAATCCTTCCCGGAGTCGGGTACTCAATTTATGGTTTTTACGTTATAATCGTTTTAGTCACGGAATTATATCGCAAAAAAACTAATCCTCTGCATAATTGGGCTTATTTTATTATGGGTCAGGTGTTTATTGCATTGCCATTTTCGTTGTTGTCATTTATAGCTTATATTTCAGGTTATCAGCCTTTAGTATTGTTGGCTGTGTTTGTAACTATTTGGGTGAATGATACCGGGGCTTATCTGGTAGGGGTTACTTTTGGTAAGCATCGATTGTTTGAGCGGATTTCACCAAAAAAATCCTGGGAAGGTTTTTTCGGTGGTGCTGTGATTGCATTGCTATCGGGTTATGTTTTTTCGTTGTTTATTACTGAAATCAGTCTGATTCAGTGGTTCTTGTTTTCTGAAATAATTGTAGTTTTCGGGACATATGGTGATTTGATTGAATCATTGCTGAAAAGAACTGTGAATGTAAAAGATTCAGGTACAATTATTCCCGGACATGGGGGTATTCTCGATCGGTTTGACAGTATGTTGTTGGCTGCGCCAGTCATTTTTATTTATTTAAGTTTTTTATTTAGATAATGAAATAAGTTTTTTGTTCATTCGCTTTTTTTTATTGTAAAATCAACCAATTGGTAAAAAAAGATAGTAGCATGGAATATAACTTTGATGAAATACGTTGTTTTAAGAATGAAGAGGTACATGCTGCCTTAGAACGCCTGAGCAACGAAAAGCAATTTATGAAAGTGATGAGCACGATTTATCCTCTGTTGCCAAAAGAGGTGATAAAACAGCGGTTGATGACCTTTCAGTCCAATTATTCCTTTCAGAAGGAGATTGTTTATCCGTTTTTGCAATACCTGGAAGCTAATAAAACAACAGGTATTAAGCTTGATGGAGTTGAGAAAATCCAAAAAGATGGTGCTTATCTTTATATTTCAAATCATCGCGATATTATTCTTGATTCGGCTCTCCTTTGTAGTAAGCTTATAGAAAATGATATGGACACTGTGGAGATTGCCATTGGCGATAATTTGCTTATTTTTCCATGGATAGAAGATCTGGTTCGCGTAAATAAGAGCTTTATAGTGAAACGTGGCCTTAGTGCCCGTTCAGTATTAGAGAGTTCTCAGCGCTTGTCGGCATACATTGCTCATACTATTTCCGATAAGAAGCAATCTATCTGGATTGCTCAGCGTGAGGGACGTGCCAAGGACTCAAATGATAAAACACAGGAAAGCTTGCTCAAGATGTTTAATATGAGTGGCAAGGAGTCTTTTACAGAAAATCTTATTAAATTGAATATTTGTCCGCTCTCTATTTCGTATGAATATGATCCTTGCGATTTTCTGAAGGCAAAAGAGTTTCAACTGAGACGTGATAATCCTGAATTTAAAAAGCAACCACAGGATGATTTAGTTAATATGGAAACCGGTGTGATGGGTTATAAGGGTAAGGTAGTTTATGAAATAACAGGTTCTATTAATGAAGAATTGAGAACCATTGGAAGGGAGTTCAGTACTAAAAATGCGCAAATTGCCCAAACTGCTTTGTTGATTGACAAGCGAATTCACTCAAGCTATAGTATTTTTTCAAACAATCGAATTGCTTACGATTTATTGAATGGCGAAGAACGTTTCAAGCATGAATATACGTTGATGGAAAAGCTTGATTTTGAGTACTATTTATCGAAACAGATTGCTAAAATTGATATTGAAAACAAGGATGAAAACTTCTTGAGAAAGAAACTTCTTGAGATGTATGCTAATCCGCTGATTAATAAACTCGAATCTTTGAAGTAATAATACTAGACAAAAAAAATGGATATCGAATTTCGATATCCATTTTTTTTGTTCAAGATGTTTGAAATTTAATATCCTAAAATCTTTAACATAGATTTGTAGCTCTGTTCTTTTGCAAATAGCTTTGTAAAATACTCACCATCTTCATCTTTGTCGATAATTACTAGTTTTGGAGCAGGTATCAGGCAGTGTTGAATTCCCCCGAAACCACTCAATGATTCCTGATAGGCACCTGTGTGAAAGAAGCCAATGTACTGTTCTTGTTCCTCACGCATTTTAGGCAAGAATACAGCATTTGAATGGACTTCTGCGTTGTAGAAATCTTCACTGTCGCATGTCAGTCCACCTAAATTCACTCGTTCGTATTCAGAGTCCCAATTATTGATGGCCAAAAATACATATCGTTGATTTATAGCCCAGGTGTCAGGAAGCGTGGTCATGAAAGAGCTGTCAATCATATTCCAAAGTTCACGATCATTTTGTTTCTTTTGGTTTACAATGGAATAAAGCATTGCTCCACTTTCGCCTACGGTGTACGAACCGAATTCTGTGAATATGTGTGGTTCGGGAACTCCGTTTTGGTCACAAATGGTTTTGATCTGAGCTACAATTTCCTCAGCCATATACTCATAGTCGTATACCATGTCAAGGTGTGTTTGAATCGGAAAGCCTCCACCAATATTTAAACTATCCAACTGAGGACACTTCTTCTTAAGTTCGCAATACAAGTTGACTGCTTTGTTCAATTCATTCCAATAGTAGGCAGTGTCTTTTACTCCAGTATTGATGAAGAAATGAAGCATTTTTAGCTCAACTTGTGGGTTGTTGGCAATGTGTTTTGTATAGTACGGTATGATGTCGTTGTAGCGTACGCCTAATCGGGATGTATAAAAGTCGAACTTCGGTTCTTCTTCTGCAGCGATTCGAATACCAACTTTGAATGGGTTGTCGAAGTCTTTTAGGAATAAGTCTAATTCAAATTTATTGTCAAGAATAGGAATGACGTTCGTGAACCCCTGACGAATTAGGTTTTGAATGTTCTCAACATATTGTGGTCGCTTAAAGCCATTGCAAATGACGTATGTGTCTGGTTTTAAAAGTCCTTGTTCATGTAGCGATTCCATTATATTAATGTCAAAGGCAGATGATGTCTCAAGATGTACCCCATTTTTAAGCACCTCTTCCATCACAAAAGAAAAGTGGGAGCTCTTTGTGCAATAGCAATAGTTGTAGTCACCGTTGTAGTCGACTTTAGCCATAGCTACATTAAACATACGTCTTGCTTTGTGTATGTTTTGTGAGATTTTAGGCAAGTATGCTACACGTAATGGTGTCCCGTATTGTTTGATAATGTCCATAAGAGGTATACCACACCACTCTAATTCATTTTCTATTATATTGAATTCTTCGTTAGGAAATTCAAAACTTTGTTCGATAAGGTCTTTGTACTTGTTTTTCATTTAGTTGTGCTGTTTAAATTGTGAATGAAAAAAGTAAGTGAATTAGATTGTAATTATTTTAATCATCCAACTAACTCGGATTGATTTATTTTAATCCAAGAAGCTTGCAAAAGTAATAAATTAAACCGAAACCCGATTATCTTAGGAGGATTATTTCTAATAATTAGATGTTATTAGCAATTGCTGTATACTGTTTATGAGGTACTTTCGATTTTGTATTGTGACATAATAGTACTCATTCTATTTATATACTAGTCTAATAATTCTAGTATTTGTTTTTATTGTTTATAGTTAATGTTGTCTTTTGTTGAAATTATAGTCTTTGATTACTAAATTCTATGAAAAATATTTTGATTCATAAAGCAAATAATTTATCTTTACGTTCTTATTTGTGGATTGCTTCGAAGTACAATCTTTTTATACCATACAGATCTTTTTTTTATCTCTAATTCTAATTTAATGTCTAAAATATGAGAAAATCTTTACATTTTGCTAAAAGTTTTTTGCCGTTTTTATTTTTGACTGTAGCTATCGGTGCATTTAGTCAGAATAGCAGTTATTTGGGTTTAGAAGGAGGTTTAGAAGGTTTATCGGTGGTTGATAATGTTGCCACAGGTGATGTTTTACCCAGGGTGAATAAGTGGGTCAAAGCTAATGCTGCTTTGACAATAGCTAAAGAAACAGCTGTAGTACGAAGTGGAAATAATTCATTAAAAGTAACTTCTTTGTCGAGTACAGCCTACAGAGTTTGGTCGCCATTAATAACTATTCCTGAATCTACCACAAAATGGGTTATTCAATATTATAGAAGATCCGCCAGCACGTCTGATGGTATTCAGAACCTTGCTAGCAACTATAGAGGTTCGGCTGAAGCAAAAGCGTCTACTTATAATAAGGTGTCAGCAGCTAATGTATGGGAAAAAGTTGTGTATTTGCCTGCAACAACTACTGCTGCAACTACAGTAGCCGCTGGATTGTATTGTAAACGGATAGTTGCTGGCGGTGATATGTATTTTGATGATTTCTGTGTTTATGAGTCTGCAACAGGTGAGGATCTTGTAGCGCCGGATGCTCCAACAGATGCGAGTGCGCACACCTTTACATCTACAGCCTTAGCACTTACATGGAAAGCTCCACTCAGTGGAACCGATGGAGGTGGATACTTGGTCGTAAGAGGATCAGTTGATCCTACTGCTGCTCCGAACGTTAATGGAATTTATGCTGTAAATAATAAATTATCCGACGATGCTGTAGTTGTATATCAAGGTCCTGAAACAAATTTTGTTGATACTGCTCTGACTGCCGCCGGTCAATATTGCTATCGAATTTATGCTTATGACAGAGCTTATAATTATTCTGCATCTCTTCCAATTGCTGCTGTTGTAGGTGCCACTCCGCCAACTATTGCTATTACAGAAGCGAATATACCAACAATGATTACTAATGTAGGTTGCCCGGAGTCAGAAATGATTTATGTGAGTGCTATTAATCTTACCAATACTAATGGGGTTGCGCTTTCAGTGACTGGAACAAATGCTAATTTTTTCTCCTTGTCAAAATCTATTATCGAGCAGACTGCGGGTATTGTTTCAACGACTCCGGTAAGAATTACGTATCGTCCAACTGAAGATGGGTCACATTCAGCAATATTGTCAGCTACTAGTAATGGAGTTACTTATACTGTTAGCAATTTGAACGGGACTGCCCGAACGTTTCCGGATCATGGAAATCATATTTCAGAATTGATATTTTTTGTAAGAAACGGTTATGTGTTATTCCTTGCCAATGAGAGAGAGGCTATTTCAGTATATAACGCAATGGGGCAGAAGTTAGTTAGTAAGATTGCTGTTCAAGGATTAAATGTTATTTCCTTAAACATGCATGGGGTTATTGTTCTAAAGGTAGGAGATAAAATAGCAAAGGCAATATTGTAATTATAAATCATTAATGTCAATAGTCTTTATATTCTGCTTGAGCTTATTGTACCCTGCTCTTTTGATGGCTGAGTGACGAAAAGTATGATCGAATGATTGTTTGCTGAGGTTTTCCCATGCTTCTTTGTCCCAGCTAAATAATTCTTCGACAGGTTTAAGTTCCGCATGAGAATGCGGTTTTGCCCATTTGTGATTCCATGGACATGCATCTGCGCAAATGTCACAGCCTAAAGCACAATTGGATAGTTGGCTATGGAATTCAGCGGGAATATGATTTTTATTCTCTATGGTCAGATAAGATATGCAGCGACGGGCGTCTAGCTTGCCGTTAGCTAGGGCTTTGGTTGGGCATGCATCAATGCAGCGGGTGCAAGAACCACAACGAGGACGGGTAGGGGAGTCGTAATCGGTTTCGATATTCAACATTAGAATGCCGATAAAGCAGTATGAACCTACATCAGGGTGGATAAGTTGTTTGTGCTTCCCAATCCAACCGAGTCCGGCTCGCTCTGCCCAACGGCGTTCGAGTACTGGAGCTGAATCAACAAACAGATGTTGATAATCAGGGCATACACTCTCCGGACCATAGACTTCACAAATTAGTTTTTCCAATTCATTCAGTTTCGCTTTCAGAACGGTGTGATAGTCAACCTCCGAATAAGCGTATTTGGCTATTCTTGGAGCTGAATCTAGCTGTTTTTCCAATGGGTAGTAGTTCATTAGCACTACCACTATAGATTTGCAACCGGGCACTAAAATGCGGGGATCGGTTCGTTTTTCGAAATTGCGAGCAAGATAACTCATCTCGCCATGCATTCCAGCGTCCAGCCATGATTGCAAAAAAGCAGCATCTTCGGTTAGCTCATCGGCTTTTGCAATACCACAAGCGTCAAACCCAAGCGAAAGTGCTGCTTCTTTGATCATTTTTTTTATATTTTGTAATTGTATTGGCGAATTTTCGCGCTATAAAATTATTCAATTACAGACCATTTGAAATTTCACGGTTCAATTCTTCAAAATTGAGACTACGTCCAATTATTGAACCTTTTTTATTCATCAAGAAGGTTGTAGGAATGGATGATACATTGTAGCTCGAAGCGCAAATCGCATTTGGTCCGTTTTCATCACGTACGCAAATCCATGGTATGTTGGCAACAGATTTTTCCCAAAGCATTTTGTTTCTATCCAACGATACCTGATATATTTCAAATCCACGGCTGTGATACTTGTTGTATAACTCACGTAATGCAAATGTATAGTCAACACTTTGTTCGTTTTCGTATGCTGAGAAATCAATCAGAATCATTTTTCCGACTAAGTCAGAAAGATTTTGCGTCTTTTTGTTTTTGTCCGGTAATGAGATGTTAATATAACCAACACCTTTTTCTTCTAATACCTTATCCCACGATTCTTTATCTTTTGCTTGTCTTTCTGTACGAATTGCATCTAAAACAAGGCTATAAAGATTTTTTGTTCGTTCATATTCCGGCATATATTCATTAAATGAAGTTGCAACTGCGCCACAATATGGTTTGTCGGATTTGATGTAAGGTGAAAATAAGTAGGTGTTATTTACTTTTTGATACAAAGCAAAGTAAGCAGCTGTCGAACGTGGGTTTTGCAAAATTAACTTTCTAGCCATTTCTTTGTGCGCTTCAATGTCTTTTTCAATTACAACAATTTTAGCGTTTCTAACTTCCGAACTGAGGTCTGATGTGAGCTCATTTGCCTTTTTTTGGATATTCATTACGGATTTACGTAGCTTCTGAATGTCAAGGGAAGGTTGAGAACCAGTTAACTGGTAATCAGTTGCGAAGTTAGTTAGTTTGGAATCGATTGTAATGTCTTCGCACGAATCAACAGCAAAAGCAATGATTTTATCTTTAAGTCTTAATCTGTAATAATCCGGATATTCAGGTCGTGCCGATTTAAAACTAAAATCACCATTTGAACTCAATTTTACTGAGTCTAGTACAGTTGTTTTTAGTAATCCAGTGTGTTCGATATAAAGTGTATCGCCTTCGGCATCCTTGATGGAACCACTTACGGTAAATCGCTTATTGTTATTGCATGAAACGAGTCCGGCAACAACAAGTAATAAAATGAGTGCTTTTTTCATAATGGTGTGAATTTTTCAGTATCTTCTTTTTAGAAACATTTTATGAATCAATTAGTCTTAAACGCGTAATTTACTTTCGATAATTGCTCGTTAGCTTCAACAATTTTCTTTTTCAAATCTTCCTTGTATTGAATTAGTTTTAATTGAAGTTTCTCGTCAGCTAAGGCCATCATCTGTACAGCAAGAATAGCTGCGTTCAATGAAGCATTGATTCCTACAGTTGCTACAGGGATTCCCGGAGGCATTTGAACAATAGCTAGCAGAGCATCCATTCCATCGAGCGATGCGTTTATAGGCACTCCGATAACAGGAATTGAAGTCATTGAAGCAATTACGCCAGGTAGATGAGCAGCCATACCGGCGGCGGCAATAATAACTTGTATGCCATTAGTTCTGGCATTTGAAGCAAAAACTTCAACTTCGCGTGGTGTGCGGTGTGCTGATAGCGCATTTATTTCAAATGGAATTTCAAATTCGTTGAGTAATGCGGCAGCCTTTTCCATTACGGGCAAGTCGGATGTGCTGCCCATTATAATACTTACTTTTGGTTTCATAATGTGTTGGTTGAACAGTTGTTCAAAGAATTAATGAAGAAAAAAGATTATAAGCCTCAAAGCAACATAAGTACTGACAAATGTTGCTTTGAATTATTTTGAAACTTATTGCACAACATTGTGGCAAATTAAGTTTTATCGGGATTTAAAATTGGAAATTTGAATTAAAGAACAGGTAATTGTTTATCCGATAAGTGCCTCGTAGTCAGTAGCCGAAAGTAGGTTGTCAACTTGAGTTGCATCTGATACAGCAACTTTTACCATCCAGCCATCATTGTATGGATCATCGTTTACCAATTCGGGTGCATCCATAAGATTTTCATTGAATTCTACTATTTCGCCATCAATTGGCAAATATAAATCAGAAACAGTTTTAACGGCTTCTACAGTTCCAAATACTTCGCCTTCTTTCAATGTTTCGCCAACTGTTTCAACTTCTACAAAGACAATTTCTCCTAATTCACTCTGTGCATAATCGGTAATGCCTACATACGCTACATCGCCTTCAATGCGAATCCACTCGTGTTCTTTCGTGTACTTTAAATTTGCTGGTACGTTCATAATTGTTTAATTTATATGTGTATTCTATTTTATGTTGTTTAATTACTCAATTTGTTCTTTTATGTTGATGTTGCAAATTACGGGAAAATGATCTGAATATTTTACTTTTTCCGATAAGTATTTTTGAGGAAAAAATGCCGTGGAGTCATAAAGAACATAATCAATCCGAAAACCGTAGTGTTTTTCGTTAAATGTCCACCCGAATCCTTTTCCGGTTTCCGCAAATGCATCTTTCAATTTCCCTTTTACTGTTGTGTATGCGTATGAAACAGGTACGTCGTTGAAATCACCACAAACAATTACTTTATAAGGCGATTGCTGAACTACTTTCGCGACGATGTCGGCTTGTCTTGCTCTTAATTTATAGGCGGTGCCTAACTTCCGTGAAAGCTGTCGGGTTACCCCAGATAAATTATCAGCATCAAAATTGTCTTTCAACTTCAATGGCATTGCTCTGTCGTCTTCAGTCAACCGATTAGATTCCAGGTGATTGTTTACTAATCGAATGGTTTCGTTATTTATTTTTATATCTGAAAAAATCGAGATATTTGCCCCGGAAGTATAATTAATCCGTTTTTTGTTAATGATAGGGAACACGGAAAAAGTAGCAATCCCGGATTTGCGGGAAGGCATATCTTCTTTGTAATCAATATGTTTGTATTTGTATTTTTTGAAGATACGTAACATGTCTTTTTCTGTTATGTATTCATTGTTTTTGCTGACCACAAATTCTTGCAAACAAACAATGTCAGCATTGCTATCTAAAATGTATTGCATCACCTTGTTAGGTCTTCTGCGAGTATGCTTTTTTAGATCTCCGCTTACCTTAGTATTGTAAGTCAGTAGTTTAAAGTGGTTGCTGCTTAGTCCTATTTCAGGTTTACTAAAATGAAACGGAAACGCTTCATTAATTTCTGTGGCTGAAAAAATCAATACGCTCAATGATATCAAAAAGTACCATTTTCGGGCTAATAGCCAAAAAATGACAAATATAACATTAGCAGCTAATGTAATTGGAAATCCGAGGGGAAGATACGCAAGAAAAATAAATTTATCTGGACTTAAAACAGTTCCAAGCAAAGTAAGGAGCATTATGGAGCTGGCCACCAGATTTGCAGCTATCATTCCCCATTTTAATATTGCTTTGCCAAACATTCCTTGTAATTTTAATTCATAATCTTCAGTTCGTAATTATGAATTGAAAATTAGTTTTTCTTTCCTTGGTCGAATAATTGTTTTTTCTCGTCGGCAGTTAGACTCTCATATCCCGAGGTTTTAATTTTGTCGAGAATGTGATCAATTTGAGCCATTTTACGAGCCTTGTTTGCGTTGTATTCAGCATCGCTCATTGGTCCGGTTTTACGAGTTTTGTTAGGCTTTATCTTGAGTTTACGAGGTCGAAATAAATCAGATATAACATCCAACAACCAGTTCAATCCCTTGGTTAAATCTACACCTTGTTGCAAAGATACAACAAATAAATAACCTGCCAAAGCGCCTCCCAAATGTGCTAACTGACCACCGCCATTATCGGAAGTTAAGCCGAAGAAACTCATTAAAACAATGACTGTTGCTATGTATTTAAGCTTGACACTACCCAGGAAAAGAAGTTGCATTTCCATGTTGGGTGTACGAACGGCTGTGGCAACAATGATTGCCATAATTGATGCAGATGCCCCCAGCAAAAGACTTTGATGCAGAAGCGGGGCGTAGTATGGAAATATGTTGAAAGCAATGATATAAAATGCTGCACCAAGTAAACCTCCAAGCAAATACAATCCTACCAACTGTTTTTCGGAGAAGTACATTGTGAATAATTTCCCAAACCAAAAAAGATTCAGCATATTAAACAAGATGTGCATAAATCCTTCGTGCAAAAACATGTACGTTATTGGTGTCCATGCTTTATGTAGTAGTGATAGTCCATCCGCTGGTACTGCTAAATAAGAAACGATGTATTCGCCCGAATTATTGAATAAGGTTAGAAAAATGATAACTAACTTTAGCAGTACAAATACGGATAAATTAATCATTATTAATCTACTTAATGCATTCCCTTGTTTGAAAGTATGTTTGATATTATCTATTATATTCATATATCAGTGTGCAATTGAAAAGAACTCAGCTAAAATTATTGAAACTAATTACAATAGTCTTTTCTTTTTCCAATACATTATTAAAATGGCTCCAAAAAGCATTCCACCTAAGTGTGCAAAGTGAGCAATGTTGTCGCCTGAAAAACGAGCAACACCTAGAAAAAGTTCTGCAATTCCGTACATAAATACAAAATATTTAGCCTTGATTGGGACAGGGAAAAAGAGTAGCATTAGTTTTAAATCGGGGAATAACCAGCCGAAAGCTAATAAAAGGCCAAAGACAGAACCGGAAGCACCTACAGTTATTGGTGCGTTTAAAAGTGCTTCTTTTAGCTGCAACATTTGCGGGGTTACCAGAGCACTCCAATTCGAAATGTCGAAATAATGATTCAAAAAGTCGGAGACGGGAAGTAATGCTTCCCCGGAGTTACTTGACAATCCTTGGTTTATAGCTGCAATGACCGGTTGAAACTCTACAGTCCAAAAAAGTTGTTGCACTACACCAGCTCCAACTCCTGTCACCAGATAATAAAACAGGAATCGTTTTGGCCCCCATAATTGTTCCAATAATCCACCAAACATGTACAAACTAAACATGTTGAAAAACATATGTGTAAACCCACCGTGCATAAACATGTAGGTTATAAATTGAGTGACGTTAAATTTGGTTGATGCCCAATAGTGTAATCCCAAAAAATCTGATAAATTTCCATCGATGCCCAAGCGTCCAAAAATGTTCGGAGATACTTCTGTGGCAAGCCACAGAATGGCATTTATAATTATTAAATTCTTTACAATTGGAGGGATTGAATCCAAAAAACCTGATCGAAAATTATTCATTTATGTGTTTAATTGAGTTTTTGATTAATCAATGAGATTTTGTAGCTGTTCTTATCAATCGGTGATACTGCTCTCTAGCAGAACTAAATGCTGAAAATCACCGATAAATAAGCCTAAATGCTTTGTTTTGAAATGCAAAAGTAATGAAAATTGCACCAAAAATATGTTTTCTAACATATTTTTCGAAAAGATGCAAAATAATCAGATTTTTTTTTATTTAAACGCTTGTATATTATGCGCAAACTACTACATTTGCAATATCAAAATAAAGTTTTATTGTTTCTAATAAAAAAAATCAAAATCTTATGAACAAAGCAGAATTAATTAATGCCATTGCTGAAGAAGCAGGTCTTACTAAAGTGGATGCAAAAAAAGCCTTAGAAGCTGTTGTAAAAGGTGTGTCTGATGCACTAGTTGCTGGTGACAAAGTTAGTCTAGTAGGTTTCGGTACTTTCTCTATTACTGAACGTGCAGCTCGTCCGGGTATCAATCCAGCTACAAAACAAGCTATCACTATTGCGGCAAAAAAAGTTGCTAAATTTAAGGCGGGTGCTGAATTGTCTTCAGCGATCAACTAAGATCACAAAGAGCATTGACTCAGGTAAAAAAAGGAATATGGTAGCATGTTCCTTTTTTTTGTACTTGTAAGTTTGTACAGAAGTTTTTTATTTCGCAGACAGACAAATGGCTGATGCTATTTTTTCGGACTCCGATTTTCCTTTCAGGTCCTCTACAATTTTAATCGCAAATTCGACTGCCACACCGGCACCTTTAGCAGTTATTATTTCTCCGGATTTTACTACCAGACTTTTGGATATAATAGCTCCGCTCAATGCTTCTTCGAATCCCGGGTAGCAAATAGCCTCTTTCTCCACGAGTAATCCCATTTTGCCCAAAATAGATGGTGCTGCACAGATGGCAGCTATTTTCCCTCCCTTTTCGTATTGTTCAGCGAGTAGTGCTTTTAATGCTTGATGCGCATCAAGATTTTTAGTCCCGGGCATTCCTCCGGGCAAAATAAGCATATCGTTATGGCTTAAATCAGTTTCAGTAAATAATAAGTCGGCATGAATTATAATTCCGTGTGCGCCGGTTACTTCTTTTGTAGCCGAAATGGAGACGGTTTGTATATTGATGTTGGCACGACGGAGTATGTCGATAGGTGCGATGGCTTCGATTTCCTCAAAACCATCAGCCAAAAACAAGTAGACTTGCATGATGTTTATTTTAATTTGAAATTATAAGTAATGCTTCCTGCCGCTGTGGATCTACCTCCGGTAAAGTGGGTGTTTCTGGCTGCATTTTTAGCCGCATTTCTTGTGTCGGCATCGGATATGGTGGTGGGTGACCCAATTTCCGCACTGGTCACATTTCCTTTTTCATCCACTCTGATATTGACAGTTACTCTTCCCTCTACATCTCTGTTGTAATCGGGTGAGGCGAGTTTACCTGTAAGTGTTCGTCCGTTGAGTGACCAAACATTTCCTCCGGAATTTCCATGGCCAGCCGGATTTCCCTGAATGCCGGCTTCAGAACCGTTTCCACTACCGGTTCCTGTACCATTGCCACTGCCGCTGCCGTTACCTGAACCACTGGTTTTAGACCCATTGCTAAACAACCCATTTACAGTAGCACCTGCTCTGTTAATGGCATCTTGTTCTTTTCGTTTTTGCTGTGCGATACGATTTTCGGAAGCTATTTTTTGCTGATCAACTTCTTGTTTCAGTTTTAAATCCAGTTCTTTCTTTTTCTTGTCTTTTTCTTTTTGAATCTTAACCGAAATGGCATTTGCATTATCATTCGACGTGATTAAATCCTCTTTAGCTGTCGCAACAGGTTTTGTAGATGTTGGTTTCTGTTGAGCCACCGGAGCAATTACTTCCTCTTCGGGTGCAGCTAACGGCTCGGCAGATGAGCCCATTCCACCGGCATTTTCATTGTCGCCAAAGCTGACCATTATTCCTTCCTCTACTACAGGTTCAGTAATCGTGGTATAAGGCATCACATAAAACCACATGATCATAAATAATATGATACAGGACAGAATTGTGCCTATTAAGCCGTACATGTTTGATTTGCTCACACTTTTATAACTTAATTGATTGGTAGCTGATTCATTGATTGCATCTGTCATTTTCAGTTCTTTTTAATTGACTTCGTATAAATCAAAAATAACAAATTTCGTACCTTGTTTTAATATAACACTATTCTAACTGTTTTTTATAGCGTTTTATTGTGTCTTCGAGTCCGAAATACAAAGCATCGGCGATTAATGCATGTCCAATTGAAACTTCATCGATAGCAGGAATGCGTAAGTGTAGAAAATTGAGGTTTTCAAGACTTAAATCATGTCCGGCATTTAATCCCAACCCTAGTTTTTTTGCCAATTTGGCTGCTTCTACAAATGGTGCCACGGCTGCTTCTCTATCTTTTGGATAATCGGATGCGTATGGTTCGGTGTAAAGTTCAACGCGGTCGGTGCCGGTTTTGGCTGCATATTCTACATTTACTAAGTTGGTGTCAACAAAAATAGAAACGCGAATTCCAACGCTTTGAAAATCAGAAACAACCTCTTTCAAAAAATCCAGATGAGTCACAGTGTCCCAGCCTGCATTGGATGTCAATGCTTCCGGTGGATCGGGAACCAGGGTTACCTGATGTGGTTTTACTGATTTTACCAGTTTGATAAAATCGGGAGTTGGGTATCCTTCGATATTAAATTCTGTTTTCAAAATTGCTTTTAAATCCCAAACATCCGCAAAGCGGATATGGCGTTCGTCGGGGCGGGGGTGAACCGTGATTCCTTCGGCTCCAAAACGTTCGCAGTCTATGGCTACCTGACAAATATTAGGAACATTTCCACCTCTTGCGTTACGGATGGTGGCAATTTTATTAATGTTGACGCTTAATTTAGTCATTGTAATAATCTTTTTGTCTTGTCGATGAGGACAGTTATTTGTAAGTTAATAGGTTGTTTTCTTTTTAGATGAATGCGCAGTCACCAACTCCCGGCAGTTGAAAATTTGCCAGATTCGTTTTCATTTAGTTCCTTTGTATTACAATACAAAGCGGTATTCTAATCTGGTACAAAAATAGCTAAAAAAATTGAAGGATGTTTGTGGTTATTTATCTTTCAATTATTTTAATTATTTATAGAACTGCAAATTGCTTATTAATCCTATGTTTTATACACGTTAATTAATTGTTAGTAAAATGAGAATAGCTGTTTTTGGAAATATCTATCGTAGTGTCTTGCTTTCGCATGTTGAACTCTTGTTTGAGTACTTCAAAGCTAAGGATGTTACGCTTCTGCTCGACAAAGAATTGCATGGGTTTGTGTCTGAGCATGGTAAATGTTGCATGGAGAGCACAGAAGTTATTCTAAATGACGATTTTGAAGCTGATTTGGCGTTAAGTATTGGTGGCGACGGAACGTTTTTGAATACTGCAGCTCGAATTGGGCGAAAACAAATTCCAATTTTAGGTATAAATACCGGTAGATTAGGCTTTTTGGCTGATGTGTCGACTGATGAAATTGTGCCGGCTCTGGATGCCATTCTGGAAAAAAAATACAGCATCCAGGAGAGAACATTGCTACGCGTTGAGACTTCGGATGGAACAACTTTTGATTATCCGTATGCGCTGAACGAGGTGTCAGTATTAAAGCAGGATAGTTCTTCTATGTTGAGCATTACTGCCAGCGTTAATGGAGAGATGGTGCATACGTATCATGCTGATGGTTTGTTAGTGGCAACTCCTACCGGTTCAACTGCTTATTCGATGAGTGTGGGTGGCCCGCTGGTAGTGCCGGAAGCTGAGAATTTTATTCTTTCGCCGATTGCTTCGCATAGTTTAAATGTACGTCCATTGATAGTGCCTGATACATGGACTTTCGAACTGGAAGTGCATAGTCGCAGTCAATGCTATTTGGTGGCATTGGATGGACGATCAAAAGTGTTGGAGTTGACCACTAAGTTAAAAATCACCAAGGCAGATTATACAATAAAAATTATCAAACAATTGAATCATACTTTCTTTGATACCTTGAAAAACAAGTTGATGTGGGGAGTGGATAAGAGAAATTAATTGATGTGATAATGTGTTGATATGGTAATTTGCTAATTCATGAATTGTTGATTATATAATATGAGAATAGTTTTTATGGGCACACCCGATTTTGCGGTGGAGAGCCTGAGAATATTGATCGAAAATAAATACGAAGTGGTGGGTGTGATTACTATGCCTGATAAACCGGCCGGACGTGGACATAAGGTTCAGTTTTCGCCGGTGAAGCAGTGCGCGTTGGAGCAAAACTTACGTTTGTTACAACCTGAAAAGTTGAAAGATGAAGCTTTCCTTGAAGAATTGCGAAGTTTGCAAGCCGACCTGCAAATTGTAGTGGCATTCAGAATGTTGCCGGAAGTGGTGTGGAATATGCCAAAATTTGGAACATTTAATCTTCATGCGTCCTTATTGCCTCAATATCGGGGTGCTGCGCCTATTAATTGGGCCATTATCAACGGCGATAAAGAAACGGGAGCAACCACCTTTTTTCTTACGCATGAAATTGATACCGGAAAAATTATTCAGCAAGAGAAAATAGCTATTGCCGAAACAGATAATGTCGGCATTGTGCACGACAGATTGATGGAAATGGGAGCGAAGCTGGTGAAGAAAACGGTGGATATGCTCATTGAAGGCAAAATAGATGCGGTAGATCAGGCTCAATTTATTCATCCGGGTCTTGAATTGAAGGCTGCCCCAAAGATTTTCAAAGAGACTTGTCAGGTAGATATATCGTGGAATGTGGAGCGTGTTTATAATTTTGTGCGTGGCATGTCACCGCATCCGACGGCTTGGGTGGAGTTACAGTTCCCAAATCAAGCTGAAAAAATGACATTGAAAGTTTTTGAAACAGAAAAAGAAATCTGTGATCATGAATTGGCTGTTGGAACAGTAGTTACCGACGGAAAGAAATACGCCAAGGTGGCATTATCCGATGGGTATATAAACCTGAAATCTGTTCAAATAGCCGGAAAAAAACGAATGGAGATAGGTGAATTATTGCGGGGAATGAGATTTTGATGTGATGATGTGTTGATGTGGTAATATGGAATAGGACAATAGTTCTTAATGATCAATTATTCTTCGAATCATCACATCATCATATTACCACATCATCACATTATCTTGCGGCTATTGTCTCAATTTCTACCAATCCATTAAGAGGCAATGCTTTCACAGCAAATGCCGAACGGGCAGGGCATTCTGTTTGGTAGTATTTTTTGTAGACTTCGTTCATCCCTCCAAAATCGGCAATGTCCGATAAAAATACGGTCGATTTTACCACGTCGGCAAATGTGTATCCCGCTTCCGTTAAGATAGCGTTGATGTTTGCAAAAACCTGCTCTGTTTGTGCAGTAATATCGGTTGCTTCAATTTTTCCAACAGCCGGATTTATCGGTAACTGACCTGAAATGTATAACGTGCCGTTTGCTTCAATAGCCTGACTGTATGGACCAATGGCTGCAGGCGCATTGACTGAATTTATGATTCGTTTCATGTTTTTGTTTTTTTTATGTTTCCACAAAAGTAATCAATATTTTTGTTGCTTGTAATCTGTATTTTGGACGAAATTTGTTTTCAAAGATTTTATTTTTGTCAAAGGTCTTTTTTTCTTATCTTTGCATTCCGTTTTTTCAAAACATGATAATTCCTATTTTTCTGATTTACATGCAGTTTAATCTGAATCATTTATGCATTTGTAATTACGCATTATGAATTATAAATTATGAATTAATATATTTATGGAACTCGCTAGTAAGTACAATCCCACAGACATCGAATCGAAATGGTATCAATATTGGTTAGACAATGGTTTTTTTAGCTCAAAACCCGATGGTCGTGAGCCTTACACCATCGTTATTCCACCACCAAATGTAACCGGTGTGTTGCACATGGGGCATATGTTGAACAATACCATTCAGGATATTTTGGTTCGTCGTGCACGTATGTTGGGAAAGAATGCTTGTTGGGTTCCCGGAACCGACCATGCATCTATTGCTACTGAAGCGAAGGTAGTTGGAAAACTGGCTGCCGAAGGTATTCAAAAAACAGACCTTACGCGCGACGAGTTTTTGGAACATGCCTGGGAGTGGACACACAAACACGGTGGAATTATTCTTGAACAATTGAAGAAACTTGGTGCTTCGTGCGACTGGGATCGTACGGCATTTACCATGGACGAAGCCCGTTCGGAAAGTGTTTTGAAGGTGTTTACCGATTTATTCGAGAAAGGACTTATTTACCGTGGCGTACGCATGGTCAACTGGGATCCGAAAGCGTTGACGGCTTTGTCGGACGAAGAAGTGATTTTCAAAGAACAACAAGGTAAATTATTTTACCTGAAATATAAAATTGAAGGCGAGGATGGATTTGCAGTTGTTGCAACTACGCGTCCTGAAACGATTATGGGTGATACCGCTATGTGTATCAATCCAAACGATCCGAAGAATGCCCATTTGAAAGGTAAAAAGGTAATTGTACCATTGATTAACCGCGTAATTCCGGTAATTGAGGATGATTATGTGGATATTGAATTCGGAACAGGTTGTTTGAAAGTAACTCCGGCGCATGATGTAAATGACTACATGCTCGGTGAGAAATACAATTTGGCTTCTATCGATATTTTCAATGATAATGGAACATTGAACGAGAACGGTGCTCAATATGCCGATATGGATCGTTTCGATGTTCGTAAGCAAATTGAAAAAGACCTGGAAGCTGCAGGATTGCTTGAAAAAACGGAGCCATACACTAATAAAGTTGGGTTCTCCGAACGTACCGACGCTGTTATCGAACCAAAGCTATCGATGCAATGGTTTATGAAAATGGAAGAGTTGGCCAAACCGGCTTTGGATGCGGTAATGAATGATGATATCAAACTTTATCCTCCAAAATTTAAGAACACCTACCGTCACTGGATGGAAAATGTGAAGGATTGGTGTATTTCCCGTCAACTTTGGTGGGGACACCGCATACCGGCGTATTTTCTACCACAAGGCGGTTTTGTAGTGGCTTTGTCGAAAGAAGAAGCCTACGAAAAAGCATTGGCAATTGTCAACTATCCGCTGTCCATCGACGACCTTCGTCAGGATGAAGATTGTCTGGATACCTGGTTTTCATCGTGGTTATGGCCTATTTCGGTTTTCGACGGCATCAACCATCCTGAGAATGAAGAAATAAACTACTATTATCCAACGAATGATTTGGTAACAGGTCCAGATATATTGTTCTTCTGGGTAGCACGTATGATCATTGCCGGATATGAATATAAAGGTGAAATGCCGTTCAAAAGGGTTTATCTAACCGGTATTGTACGTGATAAATTGGGTCGTAAAATGTCGAAAACACTTGGCAATTCGCCCGATCCGCTTGACTTAATTGCAGATTTTGGTGCTGATGCAGTGCGTTTAGGTATGTTGCTTACTGCTCCTGCGGGAAATGACTTGCCCTACGATGACAGCCTTTGCGAACAAGGTCGTAACTTCAACAATAAAATCTGGAATGCTTTCCGTTTGGTAAAAGGATGGGAAGTGGCCGATATAGAACAACCGGAATCGGCTCGTATGGCTGTGAAATGGTTCGATGCTCAACTGAATAAAACCTTAGTCGAAATCGATGATTTATTCACAAAATACCGTTTGTCGGAAGCTTTGATGGCAGTTTACAAACTGTTTTGGGATGAGTTTTCGTCGTGGTATTTGGAAATGGCGAAACCGGCTTACCAACAGCCTATCGACCGCACAACGTACGAAGCTACACTTGGTTTCTTTGATTCGTTGTTGAAAGTATTGCACCCCTTTATGCCATTTATCACCGAAGAACTTTGGCAAGCGCTAGAGGAACGTAAAGACGGCGAAAGTATCATGGTGGAAATGCAGCCAAAAGCTGTTGTTGCTGACGAAAAGATTATTACTGAGTTTGAATATGCCAAAGAGATTATTGCAGGAATTCGTACCGTGCGTTTGCAAAAAAACATTCCAAACAAAGAAAGTTTGAGCTTGCAGATAATCCCTAGTGAGGCCGTCACTGAAAGTGACAGTCTCACTCAGTTCAACGCTGTGGTGGCTAAATTAGGTAATTTGGAAACGATTGAAACTGTTACTGATAAAGCTGCCGGTTCTATTTCATTTCTTGTTGGTACAACCGAATTTTCTATTCCAATGGGAAGTTTGATCAATGTGGAAGAAGAAATTGCCAAAATGGAAGCTGATATTAAATATTACGAAGGCTTTATTGGATCGGTAATGAAAAAGCTGGGCAATGAAAAATTTGTAGCCAATGCCAAACCCGAAGTGGTAGACGCAGAACGCAAGAAACAAGCTGATGCCGAAAGTAAAATTGCTTCGTTGAAAGAAGGAATTGAAGCGTTGAAGAAATAGTACGGTTTACCGTTTGAAACATATTTACAATCAAAGTGTGGGAAAAAATCAAAATATTCTGATTTTTTCCCACACTTTGCTTAATAGCTATAATAATCGAACTATTTACTTGGTGGTGAAAATTGAATACTCTAACTTTGCAATAATCAATAAAAAAGGAAATTATGACACCTAGCTACAAAGAACTTTGTCAATTTGTGTGTGACGTAGCCCGATCCACCGGGAAATTTATGGCAGAAGAGCGAACTTGTTTTGATGTTTCGAGAATTGAAACGAAGGGCTTGCACGATTTGGTGAGCTATGTTGACAAAGAATCGGAGAAACGGATCATTTCGGCATTGCAGATTGTTTTACCAGAATCGGGTTTTATTGCCGAAGAAGGCACCAGTGATAAACATGGTGAGCGCTTTAACTGGGTGATTGATCCTTTGGACGGAACTACGAACTATATTCAGGGTGTTCCGATTTATGCTGTCAGTATTGGTTTGTTGGATGGTGACGAACTGGTAATGGGTGTGGTGTACGAGGTGGGGCGCGATGAGTGTTTTTATGCTTGGAAAGATGGTGGTGCTTATCTGAACGGTCGGCCGATTCGTGTTTCTGATCGTGGCGATATTCACGATGCATTGTTGGCAACTGGTTTTCCGTATAATGATTTCAGTAAGTTAGACGAATATATGGAGGTCTTGAAGTGGACTATGACCAATGCCCGTGGAGTGCGTCGCTTGGGTTCCGCTGCAACCGATCTGGCATATGTGGCCTGTGGACGGTTCGATGCTTTCTGGGAGTACGATCTCAAACCCTGGGATGTGGCTGCCGGAGCAGTTATCGTAAAAGAAGCCGGTGGAGTCGTGACCGATTATAAAGGAGGTGATGAGTATTTGTTTGGAAAGGAAATAGTTGCTGGAAATGGATTGTTGAATGAAATGATTATGGGGAAAATAAACCCCTAACCCCTAAAGGGGGATTAAAAAAGTTTCGTCTCTGATTTTTCTTTATATTTATGTTTAAAACAAACAATACTAATTTAATCCCCCTTTAGGGGCTAGGGGTAATATCTATGCTAATCAACGAAAGAGAAACACGTCGCGAACGCTTGCTGCAAGTAGCTGATGAAATGATGACGGCTGCTCGTACAGCACCAAAAGGAAAGGGTTTTGATATTATCGAAGTGGCGTTGGTTACCGACGAGACGATTACGCAACTCTCGGAAGCAATGCTTGAATATAGCAAGAAAACGGGATTGAAATTTATAACCCGCGATGCTGAAAATATACTTTTTGCAGAGGCTATTGTGTTGATTGGAACAAAACAAAAAACGCACAGTCTGAATTGTGGGTATTGTGGCTTCGATACCTGTGCTGCTAAAAATGAATTCCCTGATATTCCATGTTCGCTCAATACTGTTGATGTAGGCATTGCCATTGGCTCGGCTTGTTCTGTAGCTGCCGATCATCGTGTGGATAGTAGGGTTATGTTCTCGGTAGGAAGAGTCGCATTGGAGCTGGATGTGCTCCCTGGCTGCAATAATATCTATGGTATCCCGATTAGTTGTTCGTCGAAGAGTCCGTTTTTCGACCGGATTTCTAAAACACCTATCACAACGACGGATATAAAGAAATAAGAATCACTTCTTTGTTCTTGTGCGATTTAATATATTGAGCTCTCATTGAATGATCGTATTAGTACGATCGAAGGTTTTTGGCTTCGGATGCTCGTTCGTACTAGTACGACTGAAGGTTTTAGGTTGAAAATGCACGATCGTACTAGTACGATTGTATGTTTTAAGGTCAGAATGCTCAATCGTACTAGTACGACTGAATGTTTTTCATCCAGAATGTTCGTTCGTACTAGTACGACGCTATTTTAGAGCTAACTTACTCTCTTTTTTATGGAATCAACTCTCATTCTCTCCAAAGATAAACTATGGACGCAAAGTTTTATAAGTGCGTGTATAGGCAACTTTCTGCTCTTTTTTGCATTCTATTTATTGGTGCCCATTTTTCCTCTTTATCTTATTGAGCAGTTTCATACTTCAAAATCGATGGTGGGCGTGATACTCTCAAGTTATACGGTAGCAGCATTGTTGATTCGTCCATTTGCTGGTTTTGTGCTCGATATGGTCTATCGAAAGCCCATCTATCTGATTGCTTACCTGTTGTTTGTCCTTACTTTTGTGGGTTACCCATTGGCCAATCTGATTGGGGCGTTTTTGTTCTTTCGTATTCTGCATGGCTTTACTTTTGGCTTTGTGACCACTGCCGGTAATAGTTTAATAGTGGATATTATGCCATCTTCGCGCAGGGGTGAGGGCTTGGGCTATTTCGGGGTGGCTAATAATATGGCGATGGCCATTGGGCCTATGACCAGTTTGTTGATGCACGATTATTACAACTATGATGTCATTTTTTACACCGCTATTGGTAGTGGGCTGCTTGGTTTTTTGTTTGCCCTAACGATTAAATCCAAAAATATGTCCGATCGAACCGTCAAACAGCCCATAGCATTCGATCGTTTTTTCTTGTTCAAAGGTTTGAATGCCGGTTGGAGCTTGTTGTTGATGGGTATTCCCTATGGAATGGTAGTGACTTATATCGCTATTTACGGCAAAGAGTTGGGTATACGCAGTGGAGTGGGCATTTTCTTTTCGCTGATGTCAGTCGGACTTATCTTTTCGCGCTTGATTGGCGGTAAGATGGTAGACAGGGGGCAGTTGGTGAAGGTGGTTTCGTACGGCACATTCTTTTGCTTGCTGGGCTTTCTTGCGTTAGCAGCTCTAAACAAGATAGAACATTATAACTCAAGCATGGTGGTGGGACTGTTTTATGTAATTGCTTTGATTTTAGGCGTTGGATACGGATTGATTTTTCCTGCTTACAATACTTTGTTTGTCAATCTGGCTCCCAATAATCGTCGGGCTACAGCAAGTTCCACGTATATGACCAGTTGGGATATTGGCGTTGGAATTGGATTAGTGTTGGGTGGTTGGTTGGCCGATGCAAGAGGAGGTTTGCCACTGGCTTATTTGGTTGGAGCCTTTGCTGTGGCTTTTTCGCTCATGTTTTTTATGCGCATTGCAGGACCACATTTTGAACGAAACAAACTGAGATAATTCAATACTCACATTATTTCTGTTCGTTATAAGCACGAGCAGACTCTACAAATTCAGCAATCTTATTCATTTCGGTTTCGAACAGGTTACCGACAACTACCAAATCGGCTCCTGCATCGAATGCAGCCGTCATTTGCTCCGTTGTTTTTATTCCACCACCCACTATTAGCGGAAGCGATAATCCCCTGCTTACATGCTCAATTACATCCACGGGGACGGCTGTGTTAGCACCGCTACCGGCCTCCAGGTACACTAATCTCATACCCAATAATTCGCCAGCAACTGCTGTAGAAAGGACAATGTCTTTTTTATCATTTGGAATCGGACGTGTATTGCTGATATATTCTACAGAACTTGGTTTTCCTCCGTCGATAAGAATGTAAGCCGTTGGAATGGCTTCGATACCCGATTTTTTAATTGCCACCGAAGATGTGATGTGCTGACCAATCATAAATTCGGCATTTCTGCCTGATAGTAAGGATAAATACAATATTGCATCAGCTTTGGTCGAAAACTGAGAAGCATTTCCGGGAAACTGAACAATAGTAGTTTTCGTTTCTTCCCGAAGTAAGTCGATAAATAAATCGGAAGATGTCAAGGTATGACTTCCACCTACAAAAATAAAATCGGGAACACTGGTTTTTAATACGGAAATAGTGGCTGCCAACACTCCTCCTGAACATTTATCCGGGTCCAACAGTACAGCTATCATTTTTCGATTAGCCTCTCTTTTCAGGAGTATTTTTCTGTAAGTACTTCTCATTTTAATCGTTTTTAGGCAATGCAAACCACCAAAGTATAGGCTGCAGTTTGAGTATATGTAAGTTGGTAGACTGTATTTGTTGTAATGTGCTGTGCTGTAATTTGCCCCTCTTTTTGAACTTCGAAAGGCAATAGTCGTAATTGATTTGCAAAGTCAACCGCTTCCTTCCCAATGATTTTGTACAATGCTTCCTTTGCCGACCAGGCAATTTGAAGTTGTTTAATGTCCTTCCCATCCGAAAGTTCTGCTTGTTCTGTCTCGCTCAAAAAGCGTTTGTACAATTTTTGTATTTTATCAGTCGGACATTCAATATCAATTCCAACAACCTTTGTCGGATGAATCATTACTGCCATCCATTTGCCACTGTGCGAAAGGCTTATGTGATAACTTTCGTCATTCAGATAAGGCTTGCCATCCGCGGTATATAGTACGTTGCTTTCTTTTTCCAGTAAGATTTTTAATAGCCACCTCGTTCCAAGAAATTCAAGTTTTCGTTTATCCGAATTTATTTTCTCAAAATCGGCCGCAAATAGTGTGAAGTTCTCAAAACCTGACACTAATTCATCAATACTTTGGGTTATCTCCCATGCTAATAACTTAGCATCGTCTATTGTAACTATGTTTTTAGTAGTTGGTAATGACATGTTGAGTCTTTTCTTTGAACAATTATTTTTTCCACTCTAAACTTTCCATTATTCTGATCACGTCTTCGCGAATGTATTCTGCCATAGGTGCAATGGAATCTTTGTTAGGTACATTGTTGAAGTAAAGTGCCCCGCGGAAAAAGTGTTTAGTGCTGTCGGTCAGAACAAACTGAACCGACGAAGCTGTATTTCCCTTTAGATCGTACAAAATACCATGTACATTTTTCTCCGGATGACTGAAAACTCTTTCGCCGATACCGTCGGCACGTACACTGTGGCGATACACAATTTTTCGGGTGTCTTCAAGTAGATTGAACAAGTTGCCATTGACAGCTTTGTAGCTACAATAAATGTTTGCATTTAAATGAGGGTAATAAATATCCACCCAGAATTTTTCTTTGCTTGCGTTGTGCGTCACCAATCGGGCATTTGCCGGCAAATCGAATCGATAGGGTAGGTTCAATGTGTCGATAGTTCTGTAACTGTGTTTTGGCAAATCTACCCTGAAATAACCGTAAGGACGCGGATAATAGGTTTTTCCACACGATCCTGTGAGCATTACTGTAAATAGAATGACGAGTATTTTGAAGAAGCGAATAGACATTTTATAGAAAATTACTGAAGTAAAAACAGGGTTGTGAGGAATAAAATAAACGGAAAATCAGTTTTAAGCGTTTTCTTTGGTGAAATCATCTTTGATATATAACTTTACCTTTTTTATGCGGCGATTATCGGCTGCCACAATTTCGAAAACATACCTTCCGTAATCAATTCGTTCATTCTTGGCAGGAATGTCACCCTTTAATTCCAGAATCAAGCCCGCAAGTGTTTCTACCTCTTCTGTTACTTTTATAAAATCATTTTCTTCTATTTCAGCAATTTTGAAAAAATCGTTCAATTGAATTTTTGCTTCAAAAACAAAAGTATGATTATCTATCTTCGTGAAAAGAATTTCTTCGTCATCATATTCATCGCTGATATCTCCAACAATTTCTTCCAAAATGTCTTCTAATGTAATCAGTCCCGATGTTCCTCCATATTCATCTACCACAAAAGCCAGGTGAATTTTGTTTTCCTGAAACTCACTGAGTAAATCGTCAATTTTCTTTGTTTCAGGCACATAATAAGCAGGGCGAACTAAGGTTTGCCATCTGAAATTTGTAGGTTTATCCAAATGGGGTAACAAATCTTTACTGTAAATAAGGCCTTTGATGTTATCACGCGTGTTGGCATATACCGGAATACGAGAGTATCCCGATTGAATGATTACATCCAGTAACTGTTTGTAATTCATTTTTATATCCACGTCAACCATATCCACACGCGAAGTCATAATGTCTACCACTTGAATATTCCCAAACTTGATAATGCCTTCCAGAATCTCAGTATCTTCGTCTTTCATATTCGACGTCAGCTCCAATGCATGCGATAGTTCGTCCATCGAAATGTTCGATTTGTTGTGCTTTGCCAATCGGTTATTGACTATGGATGTTGAATTCACGAGCAACGTTACAAATGGTCCGAACAGCCTTTCCAGTGTCGACAAAAATGAGACAGTGTTTAAAGCTGTTTTTTTTGCAAACTGAGTGGCGTACACTTTAGGCGTTATTTCGCCAAATAGCAACAATAAGAAGGTAATGCCTATGGCTTCGAATATAAATCCAAGAAACGGTGCACTTTCGAAATTGAATACTGAAGACGTGAAATTTGTCAACAAAAGGATGGCGCCTACATTCACAAAATTATTACCAATAAGCATGGTTGCTAATAGTCTTTGCGGGCTTTTGAGTAAGCGAAGAATATTCCGTTCCGCTTTGTTTTCAGATTCCTCCAGTTCATTCAACGTTTGTGGGTCGAGTGAGAAAAAAGCGACTTCGGAAGCAGATATTACTGCCGAACAGGCTAATAATAACATGCTGCAAATGAGTGAAATAATAGCCGATATAGTAATAGGATAAGTGCTTACCCCTCCAAAAGCGGAATTTAATAGGTCTGTTTCCAATGAAATTTATGTTTGAATAAATTGTAAACCTTGTGAAAATTAATTCTTTAGTGCAAAAGTAATGAATTTTTCTTTGAAATGAAAGTAATATTTAAGGAATGATGGATGACAGCAATCCGTACGAATACATAAACAGAAACTGTTTGCGCTGCAGTTTCACGTTCATTTCACAAATACTTGCATCTGGAACTCCTACTTTGTTTTTACGGAAACGATGCCATCTACCACAAACTTATTAACACCGCGCCAAGGAAGCACGCCCAAATATTCTTTGTAATGAAGTTCAAGCACTTTTCCACTGCATCTCATCAGCGAGTCTGCTATCACTTTGTTGTCTACCGAAAAAACAAATTCGTATGATTGAATTGCACCGGCAGTTTGCGCTCTAAATCCGGTCTGAATCATTTTGCCTTCGTAGGTTTTGAAAATATAGCCTTTATGAACTAAGTAGTTGAGTTCACCTGCTTTTACACCTTCTCCAAACACAAAATAATAGTTGAAATATATCCAACAACCGAACACAACTGTAACGATAAGTGTTCCAATTCCGAGAGTTTTTTTTAATTTTGGATTCATATGATTATAAGAGTTTGATTTCAAACACAAATATAGAGTATTTTTTTTGTTTTAGTGGAAATAATGTAAAAAAAAGAAACTACTAATTCATTAAATTAGTTATCTTTACCAAGCTGATTATATAGAATTTTATCCATTTGGGTTCCGACTTTAAGAATTTGTAAATCAATTAAATATAGTGTATTATGGAAGACAAATTAGTTACACTCGCTATCCGTACCTACCAACGTGCGCAGATGATAAAGACTGTTTTGGAAGAAAGTGGCATTGAAACCGTAATTCATAATTTGAACCTCGAACATCCGGAAATGGCTGTTGGAGTTCGTGTTAGAATTAAGGAGAGTGATTTACCACGCGCTTTAAAAATTGTGGAAGAAATGGAAAGTGCCTGGGAAGAAGAAACCCCTAAAGTGAAGGCACAACAGATTCTTATTCCCATCGATTTTACCGATCAGGTGCCGAAAGCGATTGATTTTGCGTTCCATTTTGCAGATGTTTTAGGCGCAGAGGTAGTTTTTTTGCATGCCTATTTTAGCCCAGCATTCACCATTTCATCCAACCACGATTTAAGTACCTATAGCATAAGTGATAGTGAGTTGTTGCGCCGAATTATCAGTTCAGCCAACGCAGATGTCGACAATATGACTAACCTCATTCACTCTCGTATCGACAATGGTGAATTGCCGAAAATTCCGTTTAGTTTTGAGTTAAAAGAAGGTGTGCCTGAAGATCAGATTTTGGAATATTGTAAAAAACATAATCCGGCATTGGTGGTTATGGGTACTCACGGAAAGAAAATTAACAACGAACTTATTGGCAGTGTCACTGCCGAAGTGATGGAATCATGCTCATCACCGGTTTTCGCAGTGCCTATCCAAATGACCATGGAATCGCCCGATGATATTAAACGCGTGGCTTTCCTAACTAATTTTGATCAAAAAGATTTGATTGCTATTGATCGTGCCATTTCATTATTCACGTCAGATAAACTGGAGATTTACTTTGTTCATGCATCTGAGAAAAATGAACCCTGGAGCGAGATCATGCTGGCCGGCATAAAAGATTATTTTGCAAATCATTATCCAAACTTAATCACACATTATGCTTTGCTAGGATCTACCGATACTTTGAATTTATTGGATGACTATCTGGCACAACAAAAAATTAATGTATTGGCTTTCAATACTAGGAGGCGGAATATCTTTGTGCGTCTGTTTCATCCCGGCTTGGCTTACAAAATGGTGCTTCACTCTGACACTCCGCTTTTCGTAACACATGTATAGTTTGTTGGTTGCTTTTCAATAGTTTCGTCTATATTACAATCTGTTTATAATGAGGAAGTTGATTCTTTAACTAAATTCAAAAGAAAAAATAAATCAAATTTGTCAATAACTTAAGTTCCAATAATTATTGAAATTATCTTTGAATGATTATATTTGCAGCTAATAATTGGTTGCATTTAGCAGCCTACTAAAAATTAAATAATATTTTAATATGGAAGAATTAGTAAGCAAAATTAAAGCTGAGTTTGAAGCGTTTACAACAGATGCAGATTTACAAATTGAGAAAAGCAATAAAGCGGCCGGAACTCGTGCCCGCAAAAGTTCTCTGGATTTGGAGAAACTTTTGAAAGAGTTCAGAAAAGTGTCAGTAGAAGAATCTAAAAAATAATAGTTGTTTTCTTCTCAATTTACAAAGCTTTCCCTTGAATGGGAGAGCTTTTTGTTTTTTATATCAATAGCCACAGGCAAGTATGTCAGCCAGATGTACGCCTTTAATGGGCAATTTGTTTTTGGCTATATATCCGTTTATATTCATCAGGCACGATGCCTCGGTACTTACAATGAACTCAACGCCCGTAGCCAGGGCATTTTGTACTTTCTTTTCGGCCATTGCCACAGAAATAGAATTGTTTTTCACTGCAAATGTCCCCCCGAAACCACAGCAAGTGTCGCATTCTTCCATTTCTATAAGTTCTAAGCCTGATACTTGTGATAAAAGGCGACGAGGTTCATCTTTAATGCCATACTCGCGCAATGCAGAACATGAATCATGAAAAGTAACCTTGTGTGGAAATTTGGCTCCTAATTTCTCAACTTTCAGTATGTTGACCAAAAAATCGGATAGCTCGAAAACAGAACTTTTAATTTGCTCGTGCTGCGCCAAAAGTGCTGGTTTTCCAGCCAATACTTTTTGATAATGATGAATCACAAAGCTCGAACACGATCCCGATGGGGATACGATGGGCATGTTCGGATTAAAATCTCGTAGAAATTTTTCGGCCAGACTGGCTGATTCTTCCCAGTATCCGCTGTTGAAAGCAGGTTGTCCACAGCAGGTTTGTTCCGTATTATAATGCACTTTGCAACCGGCTTTTTCAAGAATTTTAATTGTATTGAATCCGGTTTCGGGGTACAATTGATCGATATAACAAGGAATAAATAGTTGAATGTCAGTCATTGTGTTGTGAGTTGTTTATTGGCTAGGAAAGAAAGCGGTACACGCCCGTCGGTCATTCATTAGCGCTTTGTCAAATTACAGTGTTATAATTAATTCATCAATACCAAAAATCGGCATATACAGGTAAATGATCCGAAAAACCATCCTGGTATTTCATGCCCACGTATGTTCTGAAAGGCTGTTTGCCCAGAAATGCTTTGTCATCTTCAAGTACAAAATCGGCATCAAAAAAATGCACGTCATTTTGGCGTGTGAAAAATCTCGTTCCACTGTTCAGCAGGTTACCTGAAACAATCATTTGATCCAGCGCGCCCCATTCGCCGTTGTGTTTGTTCGAGCCTTTCCCTTCTGCGTGCATTTTGTAGACCAAATTATACAGTTCTTTCGCTGAATTATTATTTGTAAGCGGTTTAGCTTTCAGTACTTCAGTCATACTTTTATTGATTGGATAATCGTTGAAATCACCCATTATTAAAATGTTTGCGCATTGATTTGAAGCAAATAGGCTATCCACCTTTGCTTTTACAACTGACGCTACAAATAGCCGTTTATCATCCGATTCCAATTCGCCACCCAACCGTGACGGAAAATGGCAGACAAAAACATGCAGCGTATCGCCCGTTGAAATCACTCCTGACGCAAACAAAATATCGCGGGTTTTAGTCGTCGGTGCGGTGGGGAAGTTTATTCTAATCGCCTCGTCATGAAATGGTTTGAACATTCCCGGCTGGTAAAGCAATGCTACATCAACTCCACGAGCATCCGGCGATTCGTGATGCAGAAATTTATAACGCAAATTCTTCAATCCCGAATAGCGCGTCAAGTCATACAAACATTTTTTGCTTTCAATTTCGCACAATCCTACCAAGGCTGGCGCTTCCCAACCGCCTATAGCAGTGATTACTTTTCCGATATTGGCCTGTTTTTTCTGGTATTTTGTGGTATTCCAACCACGCATGCCGGTTGGTAAAAACTCACTATCATCGGTGAGCGAGTCGTCTACACAATCGAAAAAGTTCTCGACATTGTAACACATAATTTTAAAGCTTTGCTTCTCATTGTTTTGAGCAGACAATGCGCAATGCAAAATTAATCCTATAAATACCAAGTATATTTTTTTCATATACAACTTATTTTGTAGGTGTCCATTCATATGCCCCGGCATCAGGTGCGCCGTCGGTTAACCGGCTTTTACCATTTAAGTCGATGGAGAACTGTGCAGCAACAGCTTTGTCTGCCAATCCACGTGCAGGTGAAAGTGAGTCGGGAGTAAAATTGAAATATGTTTTTTTCTCGTAATCGTAACTTATACTTTTAAATAGAATATCGTTTCTATCGTACCATCGGATATTTGTGAACTGGCTAAGGGTCGAAGCAGTTGACGCACGAATATAGCAGTGATCAAATGTTCCCTTGTATTGATCCATTGTTTGGGAGGCAAAACTGAATTCGTTTTCTGCAGAGCCCGCAATAATGCAATTCTTAAATGTATTCTCCATAGGTACAGTAAGTTTTAAATTCATTATCATGAGTGCCGGATTTTTATCGCGTGGAATAGGCTGTACATTGCTGTTGTCGAAATAGTTGGCAATGGTGCAATGCGTGAAGCTGTGATTTCCGCCATTTAGAAATACACAATAACTGCTACTGTTTGATATCTCTGTATTTGTCACCGTAACATTTCCATTTTGAATCATTAATCCGTATAGCAGAAAATTATGAATTTTACTATCTGAAATGCGTAGTTGTGGGATACTGTTTTTAGTATTCACAAAATTTATACCAACGTACCCACTGTTCATATTTACATGGTTCAGCGTGTGGTTTCCATGCTCCCAAAGTAAATAAACGCCACCCCACTGTCCGGCCACGTTGTTATAGGGTACCGGCGTTGAAAACTGTATGTCATCTAGCCTGTCACCTCTTAAGGTAATTGGTTTATCGGCAGTTCCTTCGGCTTTTAGATTTCCATGTACTATTAAATTTGAATTATTGTGGAAGAATATTCTGCAACCGGGATTTAATGTCAATGTTTTAGCTGAGTCAACCGTCAAGTTACCATAAATGAGATAGGGTTTGTCGGCGGTCAGTGTGGTGTCGTTTTTGATTAACTTGTTACGAAACAACTCCATATCCTGCCCATAAGCATTTAGCTTGATGCTTTTCTTTGCTCCATTTGTTATGAAATTCAGCGAGTCTTCGATAAGAATGGGCGAGTTAGCATTGTTTGGATCGATAGTTACAGCAACAAAAATGTACAAACTGTCATTCGGCCTGATTTCTATGTTTTCAAATTCGTTTGTGGCTGATTTACTGCCGTCAACGTTTATTTTAAAAAAAGAAGTGCTTCCATTCTTTATTTTAATTGAGCTAATATTTAAGCCCACTTTGTTGCGGTTGTACAGTACTATTTTGGATGTGGCACTACCTAAAGTTGTAAAAACGGTATCGAAATTCAGCGTATCTGTCGAGAATTCCAACCTGTATTTTGGGTCTGACGAGATAAGTTCATCGTTGCACGAATAAAGTCCGACAATGAGCAAGATGGAGAATATGATTGTAAATAGGTTTGGATATTGATTTTTAAGACAAATCATATAAAAGTCGGCTGAGTTAAGCGTCGTGACCCGAAATCAGTAAATAATTACTGCAAATTTACTTTAAATAATTCAAACTAGACCACAAGCCGCCTGAAACTGAATTGATTTTTATTGTGTGATATTGATGTGAGTATCGTTTTAAAGACTTATATTTGTACAACAAATCCATTAAAATACCGACTATGGCAAGTAGAAGAAAGCTAAAGAAAACAATTCAGTTTATTTCATCAGAATTAATTTCAGATATTTATTTTCGTTGTTTAATGACTAAAGATATTGATGCTGAAAAGGTTGATGCAGTATCTGTTGTCGTTATGGCACTCAGTCGCGAATATATTTTGCGCGCAAACCGCCCTGACGGGAAAGACAATCCAAAGTTAGTAAAAGCATACTATCGTAAAATGTTTATCGATTGGCAATTGGCAATTCAAGGTGTGATTAAAGAAATTGAAAGCATTTGATATTGAGTTTATTCGACAAAAAATAAGACAATCAACTAGTTGATTGTCTTATTTTTTGTCGAATATTTTGTAGGTATTATTATTATTATTATTATTCAAAATTGAATGAGAGAGTAATCATTTTTGCTGTGAGTTTTGAAAGTGCCAATGTGTATTTTTTGTCATTATCATTCAAGAATCCGGCATCCCGTTGATCGAGAGGAGTTAACATGTCATTGAGTCCAATGGCGAATTTGAGTTCTGGCGCCATTTTGAAAAAAGAGAAATATAAATCGCATCCTATACCAAATTCGGTGTAAAATCCCAGCGGTTTTAGCAGTATCGGATTTTCCTTGTTTCGCCCCAAATCGAAATAGGCGCCACCTCCCCAAAGTAAATAGGGTCTGTAATTCCCTTTTCGCTGTGCACTGTATTTTATGTGTAATGGTACGCATACCGGAATCGAAGAAACGAATATTGAATCGGTAGTTGTGCTACCTGCATACGTGTAGTTTATTTGTCTGTCGCCAAAATGAAGTGTGGGAGTGAAGCGTAAACTGAAATATCGACTAAGTCGTAAGTCGCTGATAATACCTACTGTAAACCCCGGATTTAATTTTGAAACATCCGCCTGATAAATTTTGCCATTGATATCCAGATTACTTGGTGCAATGCCAAAATCCATAGCGTTCATTCCCAGCGAGAATCCAAAATGGAGCGTTCTATCATCTATGTAGGGTAAATTACCTTGCGCAAAAGCGGTAGAGCCAATTTTGAAAATAAAGAAAGTAACCAACAAGTATTTTTTTAAATTCTTCACCAACATAAATTTAGTTCAGTAATAATGCAGTTAGGGTTTGGAAAATGGTTATCCATCTCCAAATATAAACGTTTAAAATTTTGTATTATTGCTCAGTGCTACTTCACGAAATGTTGAAAATCTACGAACTGCCTTTGATCGTTTGATTTTTAGCGCTGCAAAGTTACAGACATTAGGCCAATAATTACATCATTTGCCACTGTTTCTACCGAAATCTTACGCAGCATTTTTGTATTGTTTAATGGCATGTCCAATAATAATGCAGCTCCACCATCAATTTTCCTGCCATAAACTCCGTCAATCTTGAGATCTTTCTCCAAATCGTTGCTCACTAGACCGGTTTTTAGATGAAGTCGATAGGGGCGAGGGGCGTTTAGCTTGAAAGCCAGTCCGTTTTCAAAATAATCCTGTTCGATAGGACACCAATTTTCTGGATTTATTAATTCCAGTGTATCACTCGTACCATCGGTATATTCCACGTTTATCCTCCCGTTAACAAAGTGTGTTTGCATGTGATTGGTAGTTCCCGCCATAAGCAGATAGGCGTGCGAAGCCGACCCGCTTAGCTGTATGTTAATTGTTCTCGGAAAATTATCCCAACGTGAAGTAAAGGCTATGTTTTTGCCAGTAGATGGAGTGCGAAAAGGCACACCAAGTTTTGTTTGCAGAACATTGTTTTGGCCGTTTTTTCTAATGCCCGCATCGTCAATTGTTGCTGTAGTAGTTGGATGACACCACTCACCAATGCCTTGTGTAGGGATTTGCAGGGTGGTGTTGGGCGAACGCGGTGAAAGATATTTGTTTTTGAATATATTTGTTAGCGAATCATTGAAAAGTTGATCCATTTTTACAAGTTCACAGTTAGCACCATTTACATTAGAGAATGGCGCCATCTTTTTTATCATTCTTTGCTCAATCTCAATATTGATAGGCTGCCACCACTTCATTTGTCCCTGAGTTAGTTCTACAAAGATGGTGCGATGTCCAGTGGCACCAACAATAGTTCCGCTGATAGTATTTATTTTCAATATCGCTTTGTCAAGCACCTTTTGAGGATCCACTAAGTTGGTTATTTTAGCGTTGGAACGAAACTCAAACTGCGCGTTTTGTCTTGAGATAATTTCAGAATATTGATTTGCCAACTTTTTTTCGCCCCAGATTATCTCTATTTTTCCAGAATTAGAAGCAGCAATCTCAATAAGCGGGTAACCATTTGCTGCTTCTGCTAATTTCCATTCAATGGCTTTCCCGTTCAACGTAAGGGAAGTTATACTGTCGGAACATGCTTTGATTTGAAGTTTAACGATCAACGGTTTTTCAAAATGCGGCTGAACGATATAGGTGTCGGTTTTCCCCGAACGGTTGAAGTTGAATTCGATATCGGGTGTGGCGATAGATGCGTGATTCCACGACTGGGGGAAGCCCGGACGAAGTATCAGCTGTCCGTTCATGGCATCAGGAATGATGCCGAAAAGACCTTCGACTACCACCCTCGACGTCGTACCGATCGGATCGCCGAAATCGCGGTAACTCTCACCACGAGCTGCATCATAATAACTTATCTGTCCTACATTTCCGGGGCTGGCACCGAGGTACATGCCGTCGAGAATTGAACTTTTCAGTAACTTGAAACCTTCTTCGTTACGACCCACTTGCCAGTATGAAAGAGCGGTGTGTGCCACTTCGGCAAATACTACGTTGTTTATGGACCATGAGTAGGGTAGCCAATTACTGGTCGAAATAGTTGCATAACCCTCGTCTTTTAAACCTTTGGCCACAACAGGGATATGAGGAATTTCAGTATCCAGGTAGCGCGTTGCCTGATAACCCTGAAAAGCATCCTGAACTTCTGAATCGATAGCGTGATAAATGGTCCACACAGCAGCGCTTTCGTGCACTTTTTTCTCTCCCATGAAATCCTGATATTCAGCCCAATGACCTTTGCCGGATATCCAGAGGCGGGCATTAAGTGCTTTCTGAATTTTTTCAGCTTCTTGGGCGTAAGGTTTCGGATCCTGTCCGATTTTGATTGCAATTTCGGCTGCCATTTTATTGGCTCGATAGTTATAGGCTGATGAATGCGTAACAGCACCACTGTTGTAATAAAGTGCATCGCTGGCCCAAATGCAACAGTAGGCATCATAAAGTCCATCGTTGTCCGGATCGTAATTGCGTTTTTCCCAGGCTAAGCTACTTGTCAGTACCGGCCATATTTTCGTTGCATATTCCAAATCACCTGTCCAATTGAGATGCCAAAGCAGTTCGTCGATATAGCACAGGTTCATATCGTAATGGTGCATTTTGTTGTTTTCATGGGGATTACGACAAATGTAACCGTTACTGTACATCTGCGTTCCCCAACTTTTTTCGGCGCGTGCCAAATTTAATGCCGTGTCTTGTGTAGGATGTGGGCGGGTTGCTGGAACAGCTGTAACCTGAGAACTTGCATATGCATCAAAATGCTTTCGGGCGCGGTCGTGCCAACCGAGTACATCGCCGGTGTAAGCAGCACGCCACCCGCTTAAGGGCATGCGCCATCCCACAGCTCCATGCAGCCAGGTTTCACCGCTCCAAATACCATCGGCTGCTACTGCCAATGTGCCGCCCAACGTATTGAAATATGGATCGGGTGTATCAATTTTGATGCGGGAAGCCAGTGCAGCACGATCGGTTTCTGATTTTTCGAAAATTGATGGCAATGAACTATAGCTTACCGTCTCCGAATTTTCAGGAATTTTTATTGATAAATAGAAAGTCGTGTTTCCACTTAGATTCATTTTCCCCAATAAAACCGGTAAGTTCGGATCAATCGATAAGGTTGCTTTCGTTGGAAAGGTACCGACTAGTTTTTTGTCCTGCTTTGCTCCAAAGGTCAAACTGAAACTGTTTTTATTCAGCGTGTAAATATTTCCTTTGCAATATTCCGGTTTAAGTTCGAAACAATCGATTGGGTCGACGCCCAAATCACCTTCGCGACTGAAACGGGTATCGGAAGCGCCTCCGAATTTCCACGATAATAGTGTTTTGTTTGGGATACCAAAAGTTTCTACTTTGATAATAATTCCTTCGGCCTGACTCATCGCGAGTGCAGTTAAGCAGATGCGACCTTTTCCCAACAACGAATCAGTAATGTTGTAAATCCGTGAGCCAGCACGATACCGACTTTCAATATGAGCGGCATCGTTCAGCGCAATAGTTTTTTGTTTGTTGCCAATGCTGAAACTCAGATTTCCACCCATGCGAGGCAGGTAAAGTGCGAATTCCGGTACATCGCCGGTCTCTACACGAAAGCCGGTGTTTGTACCATAAAGTGCCCGATTGAATTTATTCTTTCCATTTACAATCACAAAATCCTGCCCATCTGGGGTGTATCGCAAACTTCGTTCACCATTATTAGTTTGGTGGGGTGCAATGAATTGATTTGATTCCGGATCAAATACTTTCGTGGCCGAATTTGGAGTTTGGGCAACTATTGATTGTGCCAATAATTCCAAACAAAAGAAAATGGAGAAAGATATATTTCTTAGCATATGCTATACTTCAAATTGATTGAACTGAAAAAAGGTTCAAGATACACTTTTACCGTGAATTTCCCGAACCTTTCTGTTATTTTGAAAAATATATTTGTTCAGACCTATTGCCGGAACAGATGAGTTATGGCATGGGCAGAAGACCTTCCCATTTCACATTCCATTTACCATCTTTGGGGAATCCGGGATTTTTGGTTTTATTCCCATCCCAACCGGCACACATCATCGATATAGCTGTTAGCAAACCGCCATTACCCGGTAGGTAAATGCGCAAGCGACTATCCTGATAGTTATGTCCATTTACCAAATACGTATTGGTTCGTTTGTCCATAAGCAAGGCGCCAACTGCTTTCTCGCCATCACCAAGTCGGGCGGCATTCATGGCTGTCATCGGGTAATCCCAGCCCCAGGTTTTTCCCCAATTCCAATTGTCCCAAATCCAGTTGAGCGTGTTTTGCATGTAATCGGTACGTACCAACGGACATTTTGGAAGTATTCCGTAGGCTCCCAATACGGCCATATGGTCGGAAGTGAAACGAATATCTTTGTAGGTGTCAGTGGCCGTTTCGGCAGCCAGATAAAGTTTATCCTGATAGGCTAATGGCGATAGTTTATCAATCATTTCGTCCCATTGAAGGTTGCGTTTCAAGCCCATTCGCTCGCGCCATTTCTGAGCTGTACTCATGGCAAAATGCCAATATGAAAGTTCGAAAGGCGGATTTACTGTTTCTGCTGCACGCAGTGTTTCCTGAGCTGGAATGGCTCCTTTGAGCACATAGCGTCCTTCCAGTTGATCGTAGGTGGCAAACGAGAACATAAATTTAGCTGTTTCGTCGACCAGTTTGCTGTATTTTTCAAGCACTTCGGGTGAAGGATGACTGCGATAAACCAGTTCGGCTAAATAGATGATATGCGGTTGTTGCCAAATAAGAAATGAACCCACTTTTGATGGAGCTTCTACGCCTGTAGGGTCAGTCATTTTCATCCAACGAACCCCTTGAAATCCCTGTCGTTTGGCAATTTCTTTCGCAATTGGGAATGCTTTGTTGTACCAACCGAGACTTCGTTCCAGCAAATCGGAACGTCCCCAAAGTGCAAACTGTGCTTCATGCCACCAAATCATTTCGAGATGGAATTTACCATACCATGAGTTGTAGGTCAACCCTGTTTCTTGCGGAGGCATCGAGCCTGCACATTGAATGGCCAATAAATATTGCGATAGCACCACACGGCGTTCCAGCTCCGGTGCACGCTTGTCTTTACATTGCGAGAAATCTACTGCTCCACCTTTTGTCCAAAACGCATTCCAATAATTGTACGATGCCAGTTGGGTTTCGGCCACCGTTGGTTGTTTCATTTCGCCGGGTTTACCTGGCAAGAATGCAGCTGTAAAAGCAAAATTGTCCGTTGTAGGTTGAAGAACGAAATAGTTTTTTTCTTTTTCAATCAAAGTGGCAGAGCCTTCCCATTGAATTTGAACGAAATAGGTAGTTGCATCAATTTTTCGTTCGAGCAAAGCGGAGTTTGTGGTTTGGCTCACAAGTGTTGTGCTATGTTTGTCGTTGCTGTTCCATTCACAGGCATCGTCGCTGTGTCCACCGGTTGGGTAGGGAAAATGGAATTTTATACCTAAATGCGCTGTTGAACTAATTTTGGCAGCAATTAAATCTTTCTGTGGGTGGCAAGTTGTTTCAACCTGAACGGATTTTCCAGATAAGGTGAATTGACTTATAATTTCTCCCTTCCAGAGCTGAAGCTCTTGTTTTATATCGGTTATTTTATTCAAATAAGTTGAATCAATTTCAAAGCCGATGATGCCTAAATGTAGGCGGTGCTGGTTGACCCGAAACCATTCTGTAGCTCCTTTTTGTCGGTCGGTTCCGTTAAATTGTGTAGAGTATGGTTCTTCTTTTCCTCTGAAATTATAATTTTTTAGCGTTTCGTCGTGAAGATAATTATTGGGATTGGCGAAGCTGTGCCACCCCCATTGGCTTTGAGTGCCAAGGGGTACGCCACTGCTGTATTTTTGAGGAAATGTTTGTAAACCTGTGGCATCGACGGTGAATGCAAATTCACCATTTCCAACAGACAATGATGCTAATGAATCGAATGCATTGACGCTTGGATTATTTCTGTTTACCAGAGCCTTGCGGTCAATAGCTGCTTGCATTAAAGTATTGCAAGTAAATAGGCAAATGGCAACTGTGATGTAAAAATAATTTTTCATTTTTCTTTGTTATCAAATTAACCAGATAGTTGATTGTGAGCCGGTATGATAGTTGGTCCTTTGCGAAATAGATCTGTATTTTTGCGTCGTACTAGTACGAATGACTGTTCATCCCCTCGTTTGGCCGTTCGTACGCGTACGCTGGCCATTCATCTGCTCGTTTGCCCGTTCGTACGCGTACGCTGGTCAGTCCATCGCTTCGTTTGGTCATTCGTACACGTACGCTGACCACTCATCCTCTCGTTGGGTCGTTCGTACGCGTACGCTGGTCATTCATCCCCTCGTTGGGCTCGTCGTACGTGTACAACAAGGCAACGTTATTTCTTCTTCCCAATTTTGTCATATTGATCCTCAGCTCTAATCTCGGTATATTTCGGAGCGTCTATCATTTCAACCAAAGCACGTAAAACAGGGCCTTCACCCATTGGGTCGTTTTCTTGTGTAGGGCGATTGTAATAATACTGCAAAGATGGCATAATGCCTGTACCAACGCAGATAGATGTAACATCTCCGTTCGGAGTGATTTTAGATAACATTCCTTTTAATCCTTGTTCAGCAACATAAATAAAGTCTGGATGCAACCAACCTTCTTTTACACCACGGGCAATACCAAAAACAAACATGGCTGTTCCGGTAATTTCTTCATAAGAGTCTTCTTTGTCCAGCAATTGATGCCAAAGTCCGTTTTTCCCTTGATAACGAGCAACTCCAGTGGCTTGTTGTTGGAAGTTTTTAATGACAGCATTGCGCAACGGATGATTTTTAGGCATGCGAGAAAGTAAATCGGCCTGTGCCATAAATACCCAACCGTTGGCACGACTCCAATGTGCAACTCCATGTTCTTTATTATCCGTGTGATAGCAGTGGTAATAAATTTGTTTCTCAGGGCACCAAAGATACTTGTTGTAGTTTAATATCTGATTGGCTGCATCGGTGAAATATTGATTATCTCCCGTTAATTGCCCCATTCTACTCAAAAAAGAGACAGCCATGAAAGCATCATCCGCCCAGATAGTATTCTCGTGTGGCCAGATACGGGCAATCGTTCCATCCTTCAACCGCGGTTCGGCAGTGTTTAGATGATTCGCAGTTTCGTTGATGTACTTGAGAAAAGCATTGCTCGGATGGTGTTGTTGAAGTTCAATCAAACTGGCGCTCATCGGACCATTGTCATCCAACCGTTTGCCACGGAATAGCATGTGCCAACTAACGTTGCGCACAGCACCCCAACCTCCTTCAGCAAAAGCTTTATCGTATAGTTTTTTGAAATAATCCAGGTTTCCGTCGTTAAATACGAAGTTCATGTTTTTCAAAACATAATTCTCATATTTTTTGTCGCTTAGTTTATCGCCCAATTCCATGAGAGCAATATTTGTCACTCCATTGGTGTAGTGCCATTGTGTATATTTCGATTGTACTTCTACATCTTTTGATAATGGAAGATCTTTAACCGTGCTATATGTTTCGCCGGTCTTTTTATTCTCGAATAAATAGGTAGTTGAATTGAGGATGCGCTCAGCAATTTTCGTTGCTGTTTCTTTGGCCGACATGTTGGTTTGAGCTTGTACAGTTTGTACGCTCAAAAGTAAAGCCACGAAAGGGATGGTGAATTTTAATTTCATGAATTTTGTTTCTTCTCTTGATTTTGTTTGTTCAGTTTTTTATTCCCTAATAGGAAGAATAGTAATGCAAATTAACAACAAATATACCGGATTAGAAATGGAGTGTTGTACAATAAAATAGAAAAAAGTACAGCCTGCATCAAATGCAGGCTGTAAGATTGTTTATTAGCTGTTTTTTTGCAAAATATTAGCTGTTGGAATTTATTACTGAATAATTTCTCCGGGCACATTCTTAATGTTAATGTCTGTGCAATTCAGAATTTTAAGTGCAGGTCCACTGGATTGCTTGATAACTACGTTTTTCAAAACAATATGTTTGCTTTCTTTTATTTCTCCACCGGTTTTAGCACTAATCATTGCATTTTCCACGTAAATTCCTTCAATAGGATTTTCCGGCAGTCCATTAAAATACATGGCGCGGGTAGCGTTGGTACATGATATGTTTTTGATGTGGATATTTCTGAATGTAGGTGTAGTTTCATCTACTTTCGGAATCATTCGTTTTGCCGGTTGACCATTTGCATCCTGAAGTACTTCTGAAGCCGATTTATTCATATAGTACAAATCGAACAGCAAAGGTTCAGTCACAATATCCATCATACCGATATTCTCGATAAATATATTTTCAACTACGCCACCACGGCCACGTTTACTTTTAAAACGCAAACCAACGTCTGTACCTATAAATTTACAATTTGCGACTTTCATGTTGCGTACACCGCCAGACATTTCGCTACCAACTACAAAGCCTCCATGACCTTTGAAGACGGTACAATTATCTACAATCAGATTCTCGCAAACACGTGCACGTTGACGACCTTCCTCATCTTTCCCACTTTTTATACAAATGCCATCGTCACCTACATCAAATGTTGAATTCACAATAAGTGAGTTTTTACAAGATTCCAAATCAATACCGTCGCCGTTTTCGGCGTAGCTCGGGTTACGTACCGTTACGCCATCTAAAATAACGTTTTCGCACATGAGTGGATGCAGATTCCATGCCGGTGAGTTTTGAAATAGAACTCCTTGAAGATAAAGGTTTTTACATTCTATAAAACTAACCATAACCGGGCGAAGAAAATCTCGAATTGAATTCCATTCCGCATCGGTTTTAATATTTTTCGGAACATTCATATCTGCTAATTGCTGTCCTTTCAGGTATTGTTCGGATGGGAACCAGTAATCTTCGCGTTTGAAGACGCCGCGATTGGCTGTGAATTTTTTCCAGTAACTTTCAGTTACCGATTGTTTTTTCAATGCACGCCAATAATGTCCGTTGCCGTCAATAGCTCCATCTCCGGTAATGGCTACATTTGTCAGATTACGACCTGAAATTGGTGACTGACAGCGTTTAGTGGCTAAGCCCTCAAAAATAGTTTCAACCAGAGGATATAAGTTTTTATCAGGCGAGAATAAAATAATGGCTCCTTTTTCGAGATGCAGGTTAATGTTGCTTTTAAAAACAATCGGACCTGTAAACCAAACTCCCATAGGTACAATCACTGTGCCACCACCCTGACTAGCAAGGGTATTTATTGCTTTCGAAAAAGCTTCAGTACACAAATCGGTTCCATTGCCAAGGGCTCCAAATTCGGTAATGGAAACGCTTTTGTTAGGAAAAACAGGTGCTTCAACCTTCGGCATATTGAAGGGCAGATTATTGTATAAATAATCGTACTTGTAATTGCTTTGAGCCTGCACTGTAAACCCTGTTAGAGCGAGGATAGCGATAATTAGTGAATGTTTTAATTTCGTCATTTCGTAGAATTAAATGGTTTAAATGATTTTTTGCGCTTAAGCTATTCGTAAATTGTAAGTTTAACCGGGCTACATAAACCACTCTCAACGAGTTGCCAGTTACCATAGTTGGATACTTTATAATTGATGTTTACAATATTTATTTCGTTGAAAATGCGCCAGTTTATGTTGCGTCGGTCGTAGTCGGCAATTCGATTCGCAGGTAAATTGGTTACTTCTATGCGTAAATTATTTTCTCCGGCTTTCAGGTACTTGCCAATGCGACAATCGAAGGGAGCTGCCCATACAATTCCGGCATCGTTGCCATTTACAAATACATGGGCACTTTCGCGTACGTCTCCTAAGTTTAAAATATATTCAGCACCAATTGAAATATTTGCCAGATTTAAAGTAGTTGAGTACACGCCTGTTCCGCAATTTACTTTCAAAGTTTCGTTTTCAAGTTTTGTCCACGAAGTCAATGTTTTAAGTGTGAAAGTATCTTTTACCTGTGGCTCACTCTTGCTAAAATATAATTTCCAGGGACTAGTCAATTCTACAGTATGAATATTTTGTTTTAAATATTCCCAGACTGGAACTTGAATGTCTTCCTTGGAGAATGTTTTCAAAATCAACGATTCACCTGATTTTAACTGCAGGTAAACCTGAGCTTTTCCGTTCTGTTGTCGTAAATTCGCTTTGCCACTTGCGCCTGTCATTGGATCAAATATCTCAGCCGAAGTAGCCGGAGCAGACAATGTAATCCATTCACTTATATCTTGTTTGTGCAAGGCACTGATAAAATAATGGTAGCCTTCGTCGTTGGAGCGGCGAATGGCATGAAGTCCACATTTAGTAATCATCTCTTCAGGTTGTATCCCAACAGCCAGAAGTGTTTCTTTGTAATCAGAACCGGTGATTACTTTTCCGTTTTTATACGGTTGAATGCTTGTTTTTGAAAAATCAGTTGTCATCGACAATGCTTTCATGGATAACTGAAACTGACTTCTACGTTCTTTTAATCTGGCTAGTCCGGGTACATCTTCCGGATAGTTTTCCATAAAAACTATTTTTGCACCCTGCGATGTCAGGTCAGCAATATGTTTTAATACGTTTGCCGGCATTTTTTTTACAGCCGGTACTATTAAGGCTTTATATCTGCTACCACTCTTTGTTACAATTTCACCGTTATCACATGTTGATGAGACGATGAACTGATCGGAAATGTAATCAACATCATACCCATTTTCGTAAATAGAGTGAACTACCTTGATAAACTTCGGCATCTTTTTATCCATGTCGTGGATACTGAATTGCAACAATCGTCCGTTTTGTTCGTGCCAAATATCGTATACGGGGAGGTAAATTAGAAAATCATTATCAGGTTTTCCACTTTGCAGAAAAGATTGACAGCGGGTAATGTAATTCATCAACGCAGGAGCATCTTTCCAAATACTATTGGTGGGCGACATATCTATAGAAGCATAGAATTTCCAACCCGGCCAGGCTGCATCTTTTGGTGAATAGGTTGTACCGTGAAAATTCATATGATTTACACCTGCAACAAACATTAAATCCAAGTCGGGTTTGCATTGCGAAAGTGAAGTGCGAAAATGCTCTGTCAACCATGTAAATGTCTCTGAAGACGTTAGTTGTTTCCCCGAAATATGTGCTGCTGACGAAGCATATTTCAGCATCGACAATTCCGAATCATTTTTACGTGTTAGCGAATCTTTGCGTAACCCTTTTATACCAAAATCCGATAATCCAAAGCCTTCGCATTCTGGGACATCCACCGTTGCGTATAAATCAATGAGGTTTCCTGGCGAACCGTGTGCCTGATTTCTGGTTTTGCTTCCATGCACATGTGCCCAGTCCGTCCACTGTTTGGTGAAGTTTTCCAATAATAGTTCCGAAATGGTTTCGCGATAATCCGTCAACAATCGTGCAGATTCCTCAGTGCGGTTTTCGTCAAGAAAAACGGGAAGATACTCTTCCAATTTATAGCCACGTCGTGTGTAGAACTGTTCAAACATATCTTCTGTCCAGTCGGCACCATATACTTCGTAGGAGTCGTTGAAAAAGTTATGCGGATAACTTGTATTTGTTTCTGCAAAAGCATTTTCAAAGCGATTTAAGTACTTCTTTACTGCTGTTTTCGAAAAGTGATCCATAACATATCCCTCACCACCAGGAGCAGCCCGTTTTACCTTTTGGAATGTTTTTCCATTGAATACAGCAATTAATTGCCAGTTACCTTTTGGTGCTTTCCATGAAATGTTTCCGGTATTGTCCACTAGTTTTGTGAGGTCTACTGCTTTCTTATTCTGAAAAGCCATCAACCGCTGCAACTTTGCTATTGTTTGTTGGTCTTTTTCATCAGGAGTAATTTTTGCACTGAAGGTTTGTCCACCTGAAATCATATGTTTTTTCACTACTAATTTCGAAGCTGCATCTCCTATAGTTACCTCGGGACCACCAAAAGGCCAGCCAGTTCCGGTGTTCATATCTGTTTGCATGCCCAATCGTCCGGTTTCTGCAATGGTATGATTGAGCATTCCCATCCATTTGTTTGAAAGGAAAGGGATATTGTTTTGGTCGTTTTTTTTGACACCGTAAATTGGCGTAATTTCTACCGTTCCAATTCCGGTTTTGGCATATTCCTCCAGGTTGTATGTCAGGTTGGTTTTGTCCACTGCACTTCCCAACCACCACCACCTAGCGCCGGGGCGCATCTCTGTTGTGATTTTTGGCCATGAACTTGTTTGTGCAATTCCTGATGTTCCTAAAAAGGATAAAAGAATTCCTAATCCGATAAGACAGGTCTTTGGGTGGGATGTGATTTTCATACTATATTCTCAATGTTGTTATTTAAAGCAGTTTATTCATAATGTCGGAAGTTGTGCCGAATAGTTACATAGCATTATAATTGGCTAACATCTAAAAATAAATTTTCCATGTTAGTCTGTGTAACAGCTACAAAAATACAATTTACCCCAGATAGTTATGTGTAATTTTTGATACATATACTGTATTTTTGTACGGAAATCAATCTTTTTCAACTTATGCAAGACTGAGAATACGTTTAAAGAAAAAGGGGTTGCCTCAATTTGAGACAACCCCTTTTAAAGATCGTTATAATTATTCTATAATAAAGTTCCAAATACAATATAGATTAATGCAGCTAGAGCGGCACTTACAGGGATTGTAAGCAACCATGCTGTAAGCAAGCTACGTGTAACACCCCAGCGCACTGCCGAAAGTCTTTTCACCGAACCAACACCAATAATTGCACCAGTAATGGTGTGAGTAGTACTCACTGGTATTTTTAAAATTTCAGTCAGGTAAAGTGTTAGTGCACCTGCAGTTTCTGCTGCAACTCCTTCTAATGGAGTAACTTTTGTAATTCGAGAACCCATTGTTTTGATAATTCTCCAACCACCAGACATGGTGCCAAGCGAAATAACCCCAAAACAAGAAAATGCAACCCAGTCGGGCAAATCTTTGATTGAAGTAATTCCCATATCAATACCGCGAGAATGTGCTGCAATCATTGCTGCTGCAATAATTCCCATTACTTTTTGCGAGTCATTCAATCCATGACCAATACTGAATAAACCTGATGAGACTAACTGTAATCTTTTAAACCATTGATTAGCCTTGTGTGGATTTACTCTCTTGAAAATGTATAGAATTAAAATAGTTAGTAATGACGAAACCATCATCCCGATAAGCGGTGCCAATACGATGAATGAAGCAATTTTTATGATTACCTCCGCTTTTATTGACTCAAAACCACTTGTAGTATACCCGCTGGCTATTATTGTGCTCATAATAGCTGCTCCGGCAAATCCACCAATCAAAGTATGAGATGAAGAGGATGGAATCCCAAGCCACCAGGTAGCTAAGTTCCATAGTATAGCAGCAACAATTCCTGAGAAAATGACAGGAAGCGTAATGTATTGTTCAATTACAGCTTTAGAAACGGTGTTGGCAATTCCAAATTCTCCAATAATATATTTTGCAATAAAGAAAGCGACGAAATTGAAGAATGCAGCCCAAAGTACAGCCTTAAAGGGTGTTAGTACTTTTGTAGATACAATTGTAGCAATGGAATTAGCAGCATCATGAAATCCATTGATATAATCAAAAACTAAAGCCAGTACGATAATAGTAATTAATAGCGTCATTTTGTTTTTTTGAAGTTATTATGCGTACTTAACAATAATAGTTTTGATGATTTTTCCAACATGTTCTGCTGCATCTGTGGCTTTCTCAAGCTCACTCATAATCTCCTTCAATTTAATAATCTCAACTGCATCATTTTTGTTTTCAAACAAATCAATCAAGAAGTTTTCATAAACATCGTCAGCTTTGTTTTCTGTAACTTTCAATTCGAGGCAATATTCTTTGATTTTTTTCGAATTCTTTTTCATTACATCCAGTTCTGCCACTGCTTTTCCAATAGAAACAGCACCTTCTTTAACTAAGTTTGCAATTTCAACAGCGCTCGTCGGAATTTCTTTCGGATTGTAAAGTACAATCTTCTTAGCGCAGCTGTTAATGTAATCTGTTACATCATCAAGTTTATCAGCCAAATGGTGAATGTCCTCGCGGTCGAACGGAGTGATGAAAGTCGAATTCAGCTCGTCAAATATTTTAGCCGATAAAGCATCTCCTTTTTTTTCTTGCTCTTTAATTTTTTTATAATACTCAATGGCAGACTCATGATCCGCTTTTTCAACACATTCGATAATTAAGTCGGATGCTACAAGTATTACATCTGCCATTTCTTTTAAAATGGGAAAAAACTTAGGTTCTTTTGGTACAAATTTGTCGAAAAAAGAATTGTTCATAACAAAAATAGTTTACGAGAATTTTAATTGTAAATTTTATTATTTTAGTCTTATTGTTCCTCAATATGTTGTGAGTTAACAGTTTTGTTTGCTTTCCGAGTGCAAATGTACTAAAACAGTTCTACTATTACACAATTTTTAATACAAATTTAATAGAATTGTAACATGGTTCTTGATGGAAACAATAATCGTTAATAATAGTTGCTTTAAATAACTAAATTGCTCCTTAAATTAAATTCAATTTTACGATTAAATTCACTTAATGTCAGTTGATTATACAAACTGTAAACAACTAAGTATTTTCTGTTTGAAAATGTCTCGTTGGAGTAAATTTTCTATTTCAAATAAAAAACAAGTAAAATTTTTCTTTGATTTGGAAAAATGTTTTACTTTTGCAGAACTAATTAGTACTAACAAAAAAATAATAAGAAAATGGCTTACGTAATTTCAGAAGATTGTATTGCTTGCGGTTCATGTATCAGCGAATGTCCTGTTGACGCAATTGCAGAAGGTGATATCTATGTTATCGATGCTGATGTTTGTACCGACTGTGGCACTTGTGCCGATGTTTGTCCTTCAGAAGCAATTAGTCCAGCATAATATTGCAACGCATTAATAATAAAAAGACCTATTCGTTTTCGAATAGGTCTTTTTTTGTAATAAATTCAGGGTTTGAATCCTGACTCTTCAAGTATTTTTTGGTAATTGTTTTCGTCCATTAGTTTTTTCAGTCCAATGCTTTGATTTTTTTTCATGTAGCTGTCTACAATTTGCCAACCGAGCCAGGCTCCCAACCTGCCGGGCGAATCTTGCGAAACCGGAGCGGTAAAAGGTGCATCGTTCATGTACTTGCTGATTAATAGCATATTGGTTGAAAATAAATCCTTGTGATCAATAATAGTTCCCCATATTTCTTTTTCATTACTTGTGCACCACTTCCATTGCTCAGGGGTATATCCCATTAGATCCTCCGGTTTCTCGTTTGGCATAAAAACCGATAGTAAATACATTACTTTTCCTCTGAAAATCATATTGTCCAGTAGTCTGTCTTTGCTGCTATCCATTATAAACATTCTGAAAAGTGTTGCCGAAACCAAGTCGGTAGCTACGCATTCGCGACGCATGTTTACGAGAAGGTAATCGTAGCTGAGGTCCTTGTAAGCCGGGTAATCACTACCCAGATATAAATCGGTGCCTAAGGCAATAAATTTATTGTTCATCAGTACAGAACGGTTAAAACCGGATACAAAAAAATATATCTCCGGAAGCTTTACTTCGGGGAAATAATGATGGATGTACGTATAGCTTTCAGAAACTGTGTTCTCAATATCGGATATGTCGTTGAACTTTTCGAGTACGGTTTTATTTACCTTTGAAAAGGTATTGTCGGAATTATATTTCATGAAAAGCTGACGAATGGCGGCTGTATCTTTTGCATCGACATTGAGTATTTCAGCTGTGTAGACAGGCAGAAACTGAGGGTGTTTCTTGTATAAATTTGCCATAGCCGTCCTTGAATTTGCAGAGTCAAGTGAGATTAAATCCTTATCAAAACGTTGAATTTTTACTTCTACGCGATTTTTTGTGGTGTCGATCTCGAAACGGTTAATATTATTGCACGATGACAAAAACAAGGTCAGTGAAATCAGATAAATGAATGTTTTTTTCATTGTCTACTGTTTTTTTTAAGTCAAAAAAAAGCGCAAATTGCAAAGTGTAAACCTGCCTTTTGCGCTTTTTATATGGAATTTGAGATTTATTTTTTACCTTTTACAGCTTTCTGTTGTTCGCGTTGCATTTTTTCTAAGCGATCCATAAAACCACCTTTTTTAGCAGGCTTTTTAGCGTTACTTGCACGTTTAGCATGTAGTTGAGCAAGTATTTTTTTCTCGTCAACTGTGGCGCGAATAATGTAAGTTTGGATTACAGAGAACAGGGTTGCGATAAAGTAATAATAGCTCAATCCAGAAGCATAATCGTTGAACATAAACATAAACGCCACCGGCATTAAGTACATCATCCATTTCATTCCCGGAATTTGTTCTTGTCCGCCCGAACTTGCCATGTTAAGGTGCGTGTACAGCACACTTGTTATTGTCATTAATATACAGAATAAACTAATATGGTTGCCAATAAGCGGAATATGAGTGCTCCATGTGAAAATGGCATCGTATGATGATAAATCTTTCGCCCACAAGAAACTTTGTTGACGAAGTTCGATGGAAGCAGGGAAGAAGTTGAATAGTGCAATAAGAATTGGCATTTGCAATAACGATGGTAAACAGCCACTCAGTGGGCTTACACCTACTTTTCCGTACAGTTCCATCGTTGCTTTTTGTCGCTCTGCGGCTTTATCGGCAGGAATTCGTGCATTAATCTCATCAATTTCCGGTTTCAAAACACGCATTTTTGCGCTGGAAATATATGATTTATAGGTCAATGGCGATAGAACCAGTTTAATGGCAATGGTCATTAATAAAATGATTAATCCAAAGTTGCTCATAAACTGACTGAACAGATTGAACATTGGGATAATAGCATATCTGTTTACCCAACCAAAAATGGCCCAGCCCAAAGGTATTATTTGGTTTAGTCTGAGTTTCGAGTCAGTTGGTAATTCTTTGTCGTAACTCGAAAGAATTTTATATTGGTTAGGACCTAAAAATAATTGGAAAGTGGTTGGTACTTTACCCGTTGGATCAAAAGCCACTGTCATTTCAGCTTCATAAGCTTTCAGGAATTTTGAAGTTTCATTCTCATCTACCTGGCTTTTTAAGGTTGCAGAAGTGAAGTCTTGATTGGCTATAAGAATGCTACTGAAGAATTGATCCTTAAAAGCAATCCATTTTACCTTGTTAGGTAGCTCTTTTTCTTCGTTTTTACTTTCGCTCAGTTTTTCAACATCATCAGCCACATATTTATATTCAATAGCTGCATAGCGATTTTCAGTTGAACGACTCATTTCCTGTTGACGGATTTTTGACGACCATTGCATGTCCAACGAATTTATACCGGCAGGCATAACCGCAGTCATACCATTGGCTTTAATGCCAAAACTAAGCATGTAGTTTTTTACCGGTAAGGTATAAGCAAAATCCATATAGGCAGTACCGGTAGTTTTCAAACGCATGATTAATGTTTGATTACCACTTGCATCTTTCGTCACAGCCGAAACCGGTTCGAAAAACAAGTCTTTACTGTTAAGTACGCGATTGTTCTTTGTTGCTAGCGTAAAGCCCATCGAGCTTTCTTTTCCATCGAAAAGCATCAATGGCAAGGTGTCGTGGGTTTTGTAGTTTTTCAGTTGTGCCGAATAAATTCGTCCACCTTTACTGCTAATGGTTAGCTTGATTAATTCATTTTCCAGCGTGTAGAATTTTTCTTCGCCTTTTGCAGATGCACTGAAATCGCCAAACGAGCTGCTGATGGCTGCTGTGTCGGTTCCAATTGCTGAATCTTTTGATACCATTGCAGTTTTGTTTATTGCGGTTTCGGCTTGCACTTTAGCTTGTTGAACTAATGCAATAGAATCATTATAACGCTTTTGAGACTGAACTTCTTTTTCGTTTGGCTTGTTTAACTGCCAAAATCCTAAAAGAATAAGCCCAATAAGTGAAAAGCCAATAATCGTATTTTTATCCATATTTTTTATGTATCTGCGGTCGACGATCTGTTGCCAACTATTTTTTATGTTTAAATTTTTACTTTAGATCCAATTAAATTGATTGATATGCCGACAATTAGTAATAATTATTTTTGGATAGCAGCTTTTACGAAGCTAATAAACAGTGGGTGAGGTTTTACAACCGTACTGCTGTACTCTGGGTGAAACTGAACACCAACATACCATTTATGTGATTTTAGTTCAATAATTTCAACCAAATTCGATTCAACATTCAATCCACTACAGATCATGCCTGCTTTTTCAAATTCATCTTTGAACTCATTGTTGAATTCAAAACGGTGACGGTGACGTTCGCTAATATTTTCTTTTCCGTAGATTTCGAATGCTTTGCTGCCTTTTTTTAATTTACATTTAAAGGCACCTAAACGCATACTTCCACCTAAATTCAAAATATCTTTTTGTTCATCCATGATATCCACTATTTTGTGAGTAGTAGTTGAATCAATTTCAGTACTATTTGCATCGGCGTATCCAAGTACGTTTCTGGCAAATTCAATAGACATTGTTTGCATTCCCATACAAATACCTAAGCATGGCATATTGTTTTCACGTGCAAATTTCAATGCTGTGAATTTGCCTTCCATTCCGCGAGGTCCAAAACCGGGTGCAACAATTATACCATTGAGGCCTGACAATTTCTTTTCAACGTTTTCTTCTGTCAATTTGTCCGAAAGTATTAGTTCAAGCTTCAATTTCTTGTTGTTATATGCACTTGCATGCAACAATGACTCAATAATTGATTTGTAAGCATCGGGCAATTGAACGTATTTTCCAACTATTCCGATGCGAACTTCTTCTTTTGCATTTTCCAGTTTTTCAACAAACTCAATCCATTTTGCCATGTCGGCGGCAGGAGTTTTTGTTAAGTCGAATCCCATTTTTGTAAGTACCACTTCATCCAGTTTTTCTTCCTGCATGTTTAATGGAACTCGGTAAATAGTTGGTACGTCGATAGATTGCATCACAGCACTTTGTTCTACGTTACAGAACAAAGCCACTTTTTTGCGAATGTCTAATGAAATGTTATGCTCTGTACGCAACACCAAAATGTCGGCTTGAACGCCTTGTTCTTGTAGTGCTTTTACGGAGTGCTGAGTGGGTTTTGTTTTTAACTCTTTGGCGGCTGCCAAATAGGGCACATACGTTAAATGGATAATAAGACATTTGTTGCCAAGTTCCCATTTCAATTGACGTACGCTCTCAATATACGGTAGTGATTCAATATCGCCGACAGTTCCACCAAGTTCGGTAATCACAAAGTCGAATTCGCCTTTGTTACCTAACAGTTTGATGTTGCGTTTAATTTCGTCGGTAATGTGTGGTATAATTTGTACCGTTTTTCCTAAATAATCACCACGACGCTCTTTATTTATTACGTTTTGATAGATTCTGCCGGTTGTTACATTATTTGCTTTGTGGGTTTCAACTCCCAAAAAACGTTCGTAATGTCCTAAGTCTAAATCGGCCTCATGACCATCAACAGTTACATAGCATTCGCCATGTTCGTAGGGGTTTAATGTACCTGGATCCACGTTGATATACGGGTCTAACTTTTGATTGGTCACCTTAAATCCACGGGCTTGCAACAGTTTCCCAAGGGATGCAGCAATAATTCCTTTGCCTAATGATGAAGTAACTCCACCGGTTACAAAAATGTACTTTGTCTCTTTCACGCTGTTTTTTTCTTACGAATTCCTACCTATAAGAACCCTATTTTATAAGCCTGCAAATTTCGGAAAAAAAACTGAATAACGAAAACAAATATGTGCTTTTGTTTTTCAATCAGTTATCTATTTGATATTGATTGCTTGATTGTTCAAATTTATAATTCTATTGTCACAACTTTTTAATATATAGTTGTTTATATTTATTGAATTCAATTTTCAATTTTCAATAATGATTTGGCGTTGCATGGGATTGGAAGAATACTGCTATAAATTGAACTTTTTTTGAAATTCGAATGTTTAAAACAAAGATTTAGAAAAATGTGATTTATTGTCGAATATAAAACAATTATTGCCATGAAAAATAAGTGCTTAAACTACTCGCTAGTATTTGTTTTTATTGTTTTTGTGAGAACAGTTGGATTTTCGCAAGTTGTGACGGATACTACAAGTTCCAAGTCCGAAGATAAGGAGTTTGTATATAAATGGGCTGAGCCGGTCTTTCAAACTGTAGACATTGATTCGGTAAAACAACAAAAAATTGATAATGAAAACTATTTGATAAGTCTTGATTTGTTGGAAGATAGACTTCAAAATAACAAAAAGGAATTGAAAATGCTCACCAATCAGGCAAATGATGAAGCTAAGGTGATAAGTAATGAACGGAAGTATGTGGCTGAAAAAAAGAAGTTTGCTAAAGATGAAGATAAATTTTTGAAAACTGAAAAGAGTTATAGAGATAAAGAAGCAAAGCTATTGATGAAGGATAGAAAGGGGCTAAAAAAACTATCGAAGGAGTTGAACAATGAAGAGTTGAGAGATCGTGCTTCAAAATTAGACGAAAAGGATAATAAGATAAAAGAACTAGAAAGTCAATGGAATAAAAGACGTGATAATTTAAAGTATACTCTGAGTGAAATTGCTGAGAAGGAAGCTAAATTGGATAGGCGTGAGGTGGAGGTAAACAACCGTTTGCGCGAGCTCGACCGAACAAAATCCGCACTGGATTTGAAAACGAAACAACTAAATTTGGAGAAACAGCAAACAAAACTGGAGATTAAAAAATCGAATGCTTTGCTCAAAACTAATTAGTTTTAGATGCTAATTCAGAAAAAATGATATTTTTCTTGCTCAATTAAAATAAATTTATCATCTTTGTACCCGAAAATAAAACAAAAAGAAAATGAACTCAATTTTGACAGTAAATAAATTTTGGTGGTGGCACTTACAGATTAGCTAATCGTGAGATGTTACACCTATGTATATTGTCGAAATTAAAAAAGATATTACAAAAAGGCTTGTCGGACTCACGATAAGCCTTTTTTTTATTACCCCTAACCCCTAAAGGGGAATAAGAGATATTGGTATTGATTATTTATAACAATTGAAATGAAAAATATTGAAAAAGAAATACAAGACAAAGCTAACTTCTGTTCCCCTTCAGGGGCTAGGGGTCGTTATTCAATAGACAACAACGGTTATTACGGCAATTTCGGTGGAGCCTACATTCCCGAAATTTTACACGGAACAGTGGAGCGATTAAAAGAAGCTTTTTATGCAATCAAAGATGATGCAACATTTAAAGCCGAATATTATGAACTGCTAAAAAACTATGTAGGTCGCCCGTCGCCATTATATTTTGCAAAGCGTTTGTCAGCAGAATACGGCACAAACGTTTACCTGAAGCGTGAAGACCTGAACCATACCGGTGCTCACAAAATCAACAATGCATTGGGACAAATTCTTTTGGCAAAACGCATGGGAAAAACCCGCATTATTGCCGAAACAGGAGCCGGACAACATGGTGTGGCTACGGCTACGGCTTGTGCATTGATGGGTCTGGAGTGTATAGTGTTTATGGGTAAAACGGATGTAGAACGCCAGTTTTTGAATGTACAGAAAATGCGCATGTTGGGAGCAACAGTTGAACCTGTAACCAGCGGAAACTGGACACTGAAAGATGCTACTAACGAAGCTATTCGTTATTGGTGTTCAAATCCGGATTCGTTTTATATTATCGGTTCTACCGTTGGCCCGCATCCATACCCTGATATGGTTGGATTTTTTCAATCTGTCATCAGTGAAGAAATTAAATGGCAATTGCAGGAACAAATTGGTCGTGATTACCCTGATTATCTGATGGCTTGTGTGGGTGGTGGAAGTAACGCCATGGGAACGTACTACCATTACATAAATGATGAACGCGTAAAAATCATATCAGCCGAGGCAGGTGGATTGGGAGTTGAGACCGGCGAAACAGCTGCAACAATAAGTATTGGAACAGTAGGAATTATTCACGGCTTTCGTACTTTATTGATGCAGGATGAGGATGGACAGATTACAGAGCCTTACTCAATTTCTGCCGGATTGGATTACCCTGGTATTGGTCCTGCTCATGCTTATTTCGCGGAGGTTGGTCGCACCAAGGTACACGCCATCAATGATGATGAAGCACTCGAAGCGGCCTTTGAACTAACCCGATTGGAAGGAATTATTCCGGCTATCGAATCGGCTCATGCATTGGCATTATTGAAAAAAGAAAAAGACACTTTTAAACCTGACGATATTGTAGTCATCACAGTTTCGGGTAGAGGTGATAAAGATATGGATACTTATGTGAAACATTTTAAAAAATGACAATAGTCAACAGACAACTGTGACTAGTCTTTCAGTTGTCTGTTGACTGTCGTCTGTCGTCAAATAATTATGAAACTATACGTCAATTCAAAAAAGATGCTGGCTGATTTGCAGACGCCGGTAGGAATTTATCTCAAAATACGCGATTTATATACCAATTCGGTGCTGCTAGAGAGTTCCGATTACCACGGCGTGGAAAACAGTTACTCGTATATTGGCTTTTGTCCGATTGGTGGTATATCGGTAAACAACTTTTTGATTTCTGAAGAATATCCCGATGGTAGCAGAATTGAAACTCAGGTTACAGATAAACTAACCGTAGCTGAACGTTTTGATGTATTTTTAAAATCGGTGGAGCTGGTCAAAAATGATAATCCGGTAGGTGTGAATGGTCTGTTTGGATACACATCTTACGAATCTGTACAATATTTCGAGGATGTGAAACTTAAGGCGCGCGAAACAGTTCCCGGAAGCATGCCCGGTTTACATTATGTGTTATTCAAATACATTATTGCCGTAAATCATTTCAATAACGAACTGACAATTATCGAAAATTTGCAGGAAGGTGAAACGACTGCTATCCCCAATATTGAGGAGACCTTATTGAATAATAATATTGCTACTTATGATTTTCAGGCTATTGGCGATGAAAAATCGGATATATCGAACGAAGATTACAAGAAAATGGTGGCACGTGGCAAAGAGGAATGTTTCAAAGGAAATGTTTTCCAGATTGTGCTTTCGCGCCGCTTTTACCAACAATATAAAGGGGATGATTTTATGCTGTATCGTACCTTGCGTTCGGTGAATCCTTCGCCTTATTTATTTTACTTCAATTTTGGTGATTTCCGTATTTTTGGCTCGTCGCCCGAAGCGCACCTTGTAGTTGATGCCAAAAAGCAAAAGGCTTATATTAAACCAATTGCGGGTACCTTCCGTCGTACCGGTGACGATGAAAAAGATTTCCAACTGGCTGAGAAACTGCGCGTCGATAAAAAGGAGAATGCAGAACATGTGATGTTGGTGGACCTGGCTCGCAATGATTTGAGTCGCAATACCGACCATGTAGAAGTAGAAGTGTTCCGCGAAGTGCAGTATTATTCACACGTTCTTCACTTAGTGTCGAGTGTAAGTGGTAAATTGAAACCCGATACGAAAGTTATCAAACTGTTTGCTGATACTTTTCCTGCCGGAACACTTTCGGGAGCTCCAAAGATTAAAGCCATGCAATTGATTGATAGCATCGAACCGCACGACCGTGGTCCATATGGCGGATGTATCGGCTATATCGGCTTCGATGGTAGCTTTAATCAGGCCATCACTATTCGCTCATTCGTGAGTAAAAACAATACACTTTACTATCAGGCCGGTGCAGGTATTGTCGCCAAATCGGACGAAGAAAGTGAAATGCAGGAAGTTAATAATAAATTGGCTGCACTGAAACGGGCAGTGGAAGTGGCGTCCGGAAGATAACAACCCCCGACCCCTAAAGGGGAGAAGGGAATATTACAACTAATTGTTTTAAAATAGTCGATATGAATAATATAAAAGATAAAATACAAGACGAAACTAACTCTAATTCTCAGTCAGTTGACGGACTAGGGGTCAAAATACTAGTTTTCGATAATTACGACTCGTTTACCTATAATTTGGTACACGCAGTCAAAAAGTTGGGATACACCGACGTGGAAGTGCATCGCAACGACCAAATAGCATTGGAAGATATTGCGAGATTTGATAAAATCATCCTGTCACCGGGACCGGGCGTGCCATCTGAATCGGGTATTTTGCTCGATGTGATTCGCACTTATGCACCTACTAAACCAATTTTGGGAGTTTGCCTGGGCGAACAAGCTATTGCCGAAGCCTTTGGCGGAACATTAATCAATCTTACCGAAGTGCATCACGGGGTTAGTTCCATTGTGGATGTGTTGGAAGAGGATGTACTTTTCACGGGTTTGGATAAAAAAATAGAAGTGGGTCGTTATCATTCCTGGGCTGCCGAAAAATCAACTTTGCCCGAATGCCTGACCATTACGGCGGTTGACGAAGAAGGAATGATTATGGCGTTGGCACACAAAACCTTCGATGTACGTGGCGTTCAGTTTCACCCGGAGTCAGTTTTGACACCCGATGGGGAGCAAATGCTGAAGAATTGGTTAGAAAAATAGTTACAAGTTACAGGTTACGAGTTACAAGAGAATAATATACTAATTACTTACCTCTTACTGCTTGCCTCTTACTACTTAAAAATATGAAACAAATACTGAATCAATTATTCAATCATCAGTCGCTGACACGCGATGAAGCAGCCGAAGTAATGTCTAATATGGCTGGCGGTAAATACAACGAATCACAGATTGCCGCGTTTATTTCGGTTTATCTGATGCGCAGTATCGAGTTGGAAGAAGTGATAGGCTTTCGGGATGCGTTGTTGAGCACGGCTGTGCAGATAGATTTATCGGAATTCGACCCTCTGGATATTGTTGGAACAGGCGGTGATGGTAAAAATACGTTTAATATTTCTACATGCAGCTGTTTTGCTGTGGCAGGTGCCGGTTATAAAGTGGCTAAGCACGGTAACTATGGTGCTACTTCGGTAAGCGGTTCGTCGAACGTGTTAGAGTATTTCGGTGCAAAATTTACTACTGATACCGACATTATCAAACGTTCGTTGGACGAAGCGGGTTTTGCTTATTTACATGCTCCTTTTTGCAATCCTGCTATGAAAAATGTTGCTCCAGTGCGTAAAAGCCTCGGGGTTCGTACATTCTTTAATGTGCTTGGACCGCTCATTAGCCCGGCTCGTCCCAATTATCAATGTTTGGGTGTGTATGATTTGAAAATGATGCGTCTTTATAACTATATTTACCAAAATCTAGGTTGCCAGTACTCGGTGGTTCACTCGTTGGATGGTTATGATGAAATATCCCTGACTGATACCTGCAAAGTGTCTAATAATCTTGGTGAATTTGTTTACACACCGGAACAACTTGGTTTCAGAAGGCTAAAACAAGAAGAACTCTCGGGTGGAAATACGGTAGATGAAGCCGCTCATATATTTATGAATGTCTTAGATAATAAAGCCACCGAAGCTCAACGCAATGCCGTAATTATCAATACTGCCTTTGCTATTCAGACTCGCAGCTCGTACAAACCACTCGAACAATGCAAAGCTGAAGCTGCCGAATCGCTCGAAAGCGGTCATGCTAAGAAGGCGTTTGAAAAGTTTGTGGTGATTTATAAATGAAACAAAAGAACCCCTAACCCCTAAAGGGGAACTAGGTTACTACTGTTTATTTTAAATAGATATATGAACAACGACAAGAATATACAAGACGAAACTAATCTCAATTCCCCTTCAGGGGTTAGGGGTAACATTCTCGATATAATAATAGAAAGTAAAAAAGTTGAAGTTGCTTCGCGCAAACTGTCAACACCGATTTCTACATTAGAAAAAGCTCCGGCTTTCTCACGCAAATGTTTGTCGATGAAGCAGAGTTTGTTGAATTCGGAATCGGGAATCATTTCGGAGTTTAAGCGTAAATCGCCGTCACTCGGTTGGATTCACGAAGACGCTGATGTGATAGATGTTACAGCCGGTTACAGTGCGGCGGGTGCTTCGGGAATTTCAATTCTTACCGACCTGGAATATTTCGGTGGAACACCGATGGACTTGATGGCTGCACGACAATTTATCACTTGTCCTGTGTTGCGAAAGGATTTTTTGATTGATGAATATCAGCTTTTTGAGGCTAAAGCAATGGGTGCTGACGTAATTTTACTTATTGCTGCAGCACTTACAGTTGAACAAACACTTGATCTGGCTCGTAAAGCGCATGAACTAGGTCTGGAAGTATTACTCGAAGTGCATAATGCTGAAGAACTCGGTCATGCCAACGACTTTGTGGATATGCTGGGTGTAAACAACCGTAACCTGAAAACGTTCGAACAAAGCATTCAAACTTCGTTCGATTTGGCTGCATTGATCCCTGATAAGTTCGTAAAAGTGAGCGAAAGCGGTATTTCAAAAACTGAAACCGTAAAAGAACTACGCAAAGTCGGCTACAAAGGTTTTCTGATGGGTGAAAACTTTATGAAAGAAGAAAACCCGGCGGAAGCATTGAATAATTTTATTGCAAATTTACAGTAGAGACGCAAGGTATTGCGTCTCTAACAATAGATTGAATATGAAAATAAAAATCTGTGGGATGAAATTCCCCGAAAATATTGCTAAGGTGGCTGCATTGAAGCCGGATTTTATGGGTTTTATTTTTTACCCTAAATCTCCACGTTATGCCGAATCTCTGGATAATGCCGCTTTGAATGCATTACCATCAACCATCAAAAAGATAGGCGTGTTTGTAAACGAGAATTTGGAAAATATCCTCACCATTGCTTACAAATACAAGTTGGATGGATTACAACTTCATGGTACTGAAATGGTGGACATGTGTGCTAAACTCAAAAAAGCAGGATATATCGTTATCAAAGCCTTTCCCATTGCCGAAGCGTATAATTTCAAGGTGACAAAAGACTATGAAGGTGCCTGCGATTATTTCCTTTTCGATACCAAGACGGATGCTTATGGTGGTTCAGGTTTGAAATTTAATTGGACAATGCTGGACGAATACAAAGGTGAAACGCCTTTTCTGCTCAGTGGAGGTATTGCAGCTGATGATGCGGAAGCTATCTTGAAAATAGAGCATCCTAAATTTGCCGGAATCGACTTGAATAGTAAGTTTGAGGTAAAACCGGGATTGAAAAATGTGGAATCACTAAGTGGATTTTTAAAAGAAATAAGAACCCCTAATCCGTCAGCTGACGGAGAACTAAATTAGTTTTTTTGTTTTAACTTCTTTGTAAAATATAATATACAATAATATGGAAATCAAAACTAACTTCAGCTCCCCTTTAGGGGCTGGGGGTAATAGAATCAATCAATTATTTGAACAAAAGAAAGAGAACATTCTCTCGGTATATTTCACAGCGGGATTTCCAAAGTTGGAAGATACCCTGCCGACGCTAAAATGTTTGCAAGCTAACGGAGTGGATTTAGTAGAAATCGGTGTGCCATTTTCTGATCCGATGGCTGACGGATTGGTGATTCAAAACAGTAGTCATGCAGCCTTGCAAAACGGAATGAGCATTCGTAAGCTGTTTGAGCAACTCACATCGGTGCGTGTCGACATACATATTCCGTTGGTAATGATGGGTTATTTGAATCCCATAATGCAATTTGGTTTCGATGCGTTTTGTAAAGAATGCCATCGGGTAGGAGTGGACGGTATGATTATTCCCGATCTGCCCATGGCCGATTTCTTAGCGGAATACAAAGAGATTGCCGAGCGATATCAGCTCGAATTTATTTTCCTTATCACGCCCGAAACGTCCGAAGAGCGTATTCGCGAAATTGACGGTCACACCAACGGATTTATCTACATGGTTTCGTCGGCTGCTACCACAGGTACGCAAACCTCGTTCGACAACAAGGTGGAGTATTTCAATCGCATCAATGCCATGAATCTGAAAAACCCACGCTTAATCGGTTTTGGTATTTCCAATAAATCTACCCGCGACATGGTGAACCGCTATTCTTCGGGAGCTATCATTGGTAGTGCTTTTATCAAAGCATTACAAGAAACCAATGATGTGGAAAAAGGAGTGAAATTGTTGTTGGAAAAATTAGAGAAATAATCAGGGTTTCGCGAGTTCCAACTCGCGTTTCCTTTTTTTATGTTCGCGAATTGGAATTCGCGAGACCCGTATTTGATTTGAACTCATAGTAGTCAAATGCAGAATTGGCTTTAGTCGAGTAATCCCAATTGGTTATTTCGACTAAAGCCAATTTTTCAAATTATATTATCGGATGATACACTTCAAAACCGTGTTTTTGTATGCATCGTCAGATATATGGATAAGGTAAACGCCTTGTCTCAGGCTCGTAGTGTAGCTGTTTTCGGCATGTCCGCTCCAAATCAGTTGTCCTGCAATGTCAATAATCCTAATCGTAGCATTCCCTGTGAGTCCTTCGAGATGGATAGTCTGTTCTTCGCTCCAAAGATATAATTTTGATTTTTCATGTTTAATCACAGCACTTGTAATGTATCCCAGCTTATTATCCATCCATCTCAGACGATCCTTCACAAAGTTTTTTACATTCAAAACCTCTGCTTCGTAAGTAAATAAAATCTGTGGATTCATATGCACTTTCGTGTTCAAGATAGACCAACGCATAAAATTTAGTTTTTGCGATTGATTCAATACTGTTGCATTGTCATCAATTACCTTTAATAGCGAATTTTCAGTAATAACACCCGTGCTTCGGTACTTTGCATATATCGATTTCAATTGTGTGAGTATGGCAGGATCGCTGAAGATACGATTCACAATATCGCGAACGCCGGTGGCGGCACTACCTGTTGATGCATAGGTCCAGTTTGGGTTGCTGTTGATAGGGTAGGTTCTGTAATCGTTCTCATAGGCAATATCAAAATCCCACACCGGTCCAAAATGAAACTTATCGTCACTTCGTGTTTTGTACATGTACGTACTCCAGTAAGTATCTGTATTTCCACTCATTTCGCCTACTAGAAAATGGCGAAGGAATGTTTCTGTATCAATATATTTTCTAAATCCATTCGTCACATCAGTATAATCTGAAGCGAATAAAGCTGTCTCCATTTTCTCAAAATAGGATTTGATAAATGCACTTTGGGCGGGTACAATCTCATCATCTTTAGGATATTTAATCGTTACGGGTACATAATTTCGTGGGGAGGTAAACCACGAAATTTCCTGATTTGCATAGGCGTCCATTTCAATTAGATATCCTCCGGCAAGAGCAGGAAGGGTAATGTCGGTAATCTTCATTTTGTCAACTACCACGCGCCCGGTAGCTACTTCAATCTGATCGCACAGTTGATAACTCCCCTTGTATTCTCCATTTAAAAATACATCTACCGATTTTGCTGCAGGTGTGTAGGGCATTTCCAGCTTTTTGCTCAAATCGAAGGCCAATAGATTACGCATTAGCGTTTTGTCACCATAATTATTAATCAACGTCCAGTTTTTTTCTGTAGCAGGAAGTCCAAGCAGACTTACTTTATTGAAGAGTTTTAATCTGTATGGTTTTTTAGGAAATCCCCAACTTGCATTTCCGCGTCCTTTTATTTCCAGGCTATCAGAGTGAATTTTAGTACCATTATCTGATATTACAGATACGATTCCTTTCAGATATACTTCTTTCTCGATAATATCCTGAGCATTGGTGGTGTGTATTGAGATGGTTGGCAGGTTTGTTATTTGTGGTATAACTGAATTGTCTCCTACGCCGGAGTAGCCGTATAATTCCATTTCGGCAATATTGCATCTTGCATCTGCCGGACCAATATAGCGGACGTATCTGAACCCTTTTGAACAGACAATAGCTTGCTCGGTAAGTTTATTTTCAACAGGGTTTTCTTTTATTAAAAACAATGGAATGGCATCTCCAAAGTCGGGGTTGTTAGCACCTTCAAAAACTCCCAACAGCATCTTCTGTGGATAACCTTGTCGTGGACAATAGTTTATTTTGGTGATAATTTTCTTTTCGCCCAGATCCAGGCCAACCCAACCTCCACTCTGGCTACAAGTCGCAAATGTGTTTGTTAAGTCGCCATCAAACACATTAGATCTCATGTTTGCCACTGATGTGCAGGCATAATTGATGTACTCGAAATAACTGCTTGAACCAATGTCAGTACCGGTGAGTTTTACAGGAATGTTTTCGGCTCTAAGGGAGATGGTAATTAATAATAGAAAAATAGGTATGGATTTTCTCATGCTTTCTTTGTCTTAAGCAGTGTATTTGTGTTCAACGTTATTAGATTTGACAAAGATACAAAAACAGTGTGTCATTTATACACATCTAGTGTATAAATGTTTATTTGTTTAAAAATCATTTTTTTTATGCGTAATAATTTATTCAACTAACTAAAATAAAGAATGCCGGACTCTTTCGAATCCGGCATTCTCGTATTTAATATGATTACTGCTAACTAATTACTGTTAACTGATTACAGCGTTTTTCTTACTTCAGTTTCTTCGTAACTTTCAACCATATCGCCTACGCGTATATCCTGATAGTTTTTGATGTTCAAACCACATTCGTAGTTCGTACCCACTTCTTTTACGTCGTCTTTGAAACGTTTCAATGAATCTAATTCTCCGGTGTGGACTACGATACCATCGCGAATGATCCGAATTTTGTTTGCACGCTTGATTTTTCCTTCACGAACCAAACAACCTGCAATGTTACCCACTTTCGTGATTTTGAATACTTCAAGAATTTCAACTGTTGCGGTAATTTCTTCCTTAATTTCAGGAGAAAGCATACCTTCCATAGCTGCCTTGATTTCTTCAATAGCATCGTAAATGATGGAGTACAAGCGAATATCGATTTCTTCTTTCTCTGCAATTTTGCGAGCCGAAGTTGTTGGACGTACCTGGAAACCACATATAATAGCGTTAGAAGCTGCTGCCAATAGAATATCCGAATCGGAAATAGCACCTACCGCTTTGTGAATAACGTTTACCTGTATGTTTTCTGTCGAAAGTTTTAGTAATGCATCCGATAAAGCTTCTACCGAACCATCCACGTCACCTTTCACAATGATATTCAATTCCTTGAAATCGCCAAGTGCAATACGGCGACCCAATTCGTCGAGCGTAAAGTGCTTTTTAGTTCTAAGACTTTGTTCACGTTGCAATTGTTCACGTTTGTTGGCAATGCTACGCGCTTCATGTTCAGAGGTCATTACATTAATCACATCACCTGCTTGAGGTGCTCCGTTAAGACCTAAGATTAATGCCGGTTCACCTGGTCTAACTGCCGTAATACGTTGATTACGTTCGTTGAACATAGCTTTTATTTTACCAAAGTAGGTTCCTGCAAGTACTACGTCACCCAAATTCAGCGTTCCGTTTTCAACTAATATAGTTGATACGTAGCCACGTCCTTTATCAAGTGTCGATTCAATAACCGAACCGATAGCACGTTTTTTAGGATTAGCTCTTAATTCAAGAATTTCAGCCTCAAGCAATACTTTTTCAAGTAATTCGTTTATTCCAATTCCTTGTTTAGCAGAAATTTCTTGAGATTGATATTTACCTCCCCAGTCTTCTACCAAATAATTCATTTGGGCTAAAGTTTCTTTTATCTTTTCCGGATTTGCGCCCGGCTTGTCAATTTTATTAATTGCAAAAATCATTGGCACATTTGCAGCAGCAGCGTGATTAATCGCTTCAATGGTTTGAGGCATCACGTTATCGTCGGCAGCTACCATGATAATGGCAATATCCGTTACTTTAGCACCACGAGCACGCATAGCGGTAAACGCTTCGTGACCCGGAGTATCCAGGAATGTAATTTTTTGTCCATTCTCCAACGTTACATTGTAAGCTCCAATGTGTTGTGTAATACCTCCGGCTTCACCGGCGATAACATTTGCTTTACGAATGTGGTCGAGCAATGATGTTTTACCGTGGTCAACGTGTCCCATTACGGTCACTATCGGAGCACGAGGCATCAAGTCTTCTTCTAAGTCGGTTTCTTCTTCACCAATTGCTTCAATAACGTCGGCACTTACATATTCGGTAGTAAAACCAAATTCTTCAGCCACGATATTGATTGTTTCTGCATCCAAACGTTGATTGATAGAAACCATCAAACCAATGTTCATACAAGTAGCAATTACCTGGTTTACAGTAACGTCCATCATTACCGCCAATTCACTTGCAGTAACGAATTCGGTAAGCTTCAATACGCTTTCGCCATCACGTTCAAGTTGAGCTTGCTCTTGTTGTCTGTTGCTTGCGCCTTCGCGTTTATCACGACGATATTTTGAACCTTTGCCTTTTTTGTTTGCTCCTGAGAGACGGGCCAAGGTTTCTTTAATTTGTTTTTGAACATCAACTTCGTTTACAACTGTTTTTACCGGTCTTTTTGGACCGCCGCCAACAGGTCTGTTGTTGCTGTTAGGATGGTTTGGTCTTGCTCCACCAGCGTTTCCGCCATTCCCACCGGTTGTGCCGGGAGTTACTTTTTTAGGACTTGCAAATCCTTGCGTTGGTCCGTTTGGTTGTGGAACTTTGTTGATATCAACTTTTTGGTTAGAGAAACGTTCACGTTTTTTCTTTGGCTGACCTACCGAAGGTGAATTGGCTACCTCGGCAGCTGTACGCAAGATTTTTTTCTCACCTACTACCAATGGTTTCTTAGGATCGGCAATAACTCTTCCTTTATCTTCGCGTTCTCTGCGTTTTTGTTCTTTCGATTTTGGCTTCGGACGAGTGCTTTGGTTAAGCAAATCCAAATCGATGGTTCCGATAACTACCGGTGCCTTATCAAGCGTTGGACGGGATAGTGAGAACACTTTGTCTTCCTCGTGATCATTATCTTTTGTTTCAACATTACCTGTAGCTTCCGATTTATCATCTGCAGCTTCGGGTACGATTGTTTTTTCTTTAATTGGTTGAACTGTTTCTGCTTTAGGCTCCACAATTACTTTAGGCTCTTCAGCTATTTTTACCTCTACAACAGGAATTTCAACTTTTTGTATTGGCTTTTCAATTTCAACTTTTGGGGCAACCACTTCCACTTTTGGTAGTGGTTCGGCTTTTGGTGCTTCCACCACTTTTTGCGGAGCTGGTTTTTCTACTTCGGCTACAACCTTTGGTTCTACCGGTTTTGGAACTTCAACTTTTTCTACTATTGCTGGTTTCACTGCCTCAACAACCGCTGGTTTCTCAACTACCGGTGCAGGTTTTGGAGCCTCAGGCTTTTTCTCAACAGGTTTTTCCTTTGCATTCAAATCGATATGACCAACAGATTTGAAATGAGGTAATTGATCTTCAGAAATAGTAACTTGAATTGTTTCCACAGGTTTTGGAGCTGGTTTAGGTTGGTTATAACCTTCCAATGCTACCGTTTCAGCCTTGTCCTTGTGATGGCGCTCCTGGCTTATTCGCTCTGATTCAATTTTCAGAGCCATATCTTTGTTAAATTCTTTTGCCAATAAAAGATGCATGTCGTCCGTCAATTTCAAATTGGGGTCGACAACAATTTTATGACCTTTTTTTGCAAAAAACTCTACTGCGGTGGTCATTCCGACATTTAATTCTTTACAGGCTTTACTTAATCTTATGGACATATTCTATAATTACAGTTTTCTATTATTTAAAAAGTTTCCGGTCTTCAATCTCTGGTTTCCGGTCAATCCTCAACTTAACGCGGAACGCGAAATGTAAAACACGAAATGGCTATTCTTGAGCCTTTTCCTGATCGGCTGATTCGTCTGATTCATCCTCTTCGGCGAATTCAGCGTTTAGAATGGTCAACACATCGTCGATGGTTTCTTCTTCTAAGTCGGTACGACGAATCAAATCCTGACGTGAAATAGTCAATACGCTTTTAGCAGTGTCGCATCCAATTGCTTTCAACGCATCGATAACCCATTGATCAATTTCGTCGCTGAATTCATCCAAGTAGATATCTTCAGTTTCGGTTTCTTCGTCCAACTCGCGGAATACATCCAGTGTGTAACCGGTAAGCATTCCTGCCAGTTTAATGTTCATACCACCTTTACCAATTGCCTGAGAAACTTCTTCTGGTTTCAGGTAAATTTCTGCTTTTTTCTCTACTTCGTTCAATCGGATTGACGATATTTTTGCAGGGCTTAAAGCACGTGATATAAATAAGTTCGTGTTGTTTGTGTAGTTGATAACGTCAATGTTCTCGTTGCGCAGTTCACGAACGATACCATGGATACGTGATCCTTTTACACCAACGCAGGCACCTACCGGATCAATACGATCATCGTACGATTCAACAGCTACTTTTGCGCGTTCACCCGGCATACGGGCAATTTTCTTTATAAGAATTAAACCTTCATGAATTTCTGGTACTTCCAGTTCGAACAAGCGTTCCAGGAATACCGGTGAAATACGTGAAAGAATAATTTTAGGGTTATTATTTTTATTTTCTACCATAGCTACCACTGCACGAACGGTGTCGCCTTTGCGGTAAAAATCAGTAGGTATTTGTTCTGTTTTTGGTAAATAAAGTTCGTTGCCTTCTTCGTCGATAAGCAACATTTCTTTTTTCCATATTTGATATAACTCAGCACTTACTATCTGACCAACTTTTTCGCTGTATTTGCTGAATACATTATCTTTTTGAAGTTCTAATATTTTAGACGAAAGTGTTTGACGAAGTGTAAGAATTGCACGACGACCAAAGCCAATAAAGTCAACTAATTCAGTAACATCTTCATCGATTTCGTAATCTTCATCAATTTTCTTAGCATCTGTAAGCGAAATTTGTAAATTAGGATCTTCTAATTCGTCATCAGCCACTACTGTACGGTTACGATAAATTTCGAAGTCACCTTTATCAGGATTGATAATGACATCGTAATTTTCGTCCGTTCCAAACATTTTTGAAATAACATTGCGGAACGACTCTTCCATTACACTAATCAAAGTACTTCTATCGATGTTTTTTAGCTCTTTGAACTCCGAAAAAGTATCAATTAAGCTAATAGTTTCTTTTTTGCTCATGGCTTATTTGAATCTAATAATATATTTTGTTGTTTTAATATCTTCGTATGAGAAGGTTATGTTCTCTGTAACTATAATTTTACGTTTGGCACCTTCCGGTTTCTCCGTTTTTTCAATTTCCAAAACAAATTCAGTTTCGTTTGTTTCAACTAAAACTCCGGAAACTTTTTTACCTTCTTTTGTCAATACTTCGACCTCGTTGCCAATGTTTTTTTCGTACTGTTTCAGTACTTTAAATGGCTCGGTTAGTCCTGCTGAACTCACTTCCAACTCATAATCTTCAATTTCGCGATCCATTTGAGATTCGATATGGCGATTTACCTCCATACAGAATTCAATCGTTACACCGTCAAATGAATCAATTTCCACCGAAATACGGTTGTCAGGGGTGATTTTTACATCCACCAAATAATAATTTTTGTCGGCAATATATTGCTCAACTATCTGATATACTGAGTCTTTAGAAATCATACAATGTGTTATAGTAACAAACGAGGGGACTGTTGTCCCCTCCTCTGTATCCTGTTTCGTTTGCAAAAGTACAAAATAATTCTTTATTATACAAAGAATTACGAGAAAAGTTCATTGTTTGTATATTTGTTTTAGTATCAATCTCTTTGTGTATTTATTTCTCAGACTGTTTTTATTTTGTATTTATATTCAAAAAAACAAAGTTGTATTTGGCTTTTTCTTTAAAAATACGTTTATCTTTGTGTATCACAATCCGAATTGATAAACGAATGTTCCGTTCTTTTATTACCTGATAAATCTAAAATCGATAATATCAAGTTTTTTTGATTAATAATATAACTTCAATTTTATGTATAAAATCTTATCCGTCAATCCAGGCTCAACTTCTACGAAGTTTGCTGTTTATGAAGATGAAAAATTAGTTTGTCTACATACGATCCGCCATTCGGCCGACGATTTAAAATCGTTTGAATCGCTGCTTGAACAGCATGAATTTCGCAAAAATCTGATGGTGGATTATTTGGCTAAAGATGGAATTGATATTACCGAATTATCAGCCGTAGTGGGTCGTGGAGGATTGGTTCGTCCTCTCGAATCGGGCGTTTACAGTGTCAATGACAAGTATGTCGATGATCTGAAGACGAGATATTCGGCCGAACATGCCAGCAATTTAGGCGGAGTTATTGCACGTGAAATTGCCGAAACCATTCCTGGCTGTCTTGCGCTGATTGCCGACCCAGTTGTTGTTGACGAATATCAGGATGTGGCACGCATTAGCGGGTTGCCTCAAATTCCTCGTCGTTCGATGTTTCATGCATTGAATCATAAAGCAATAGCGCGTAAATATGCTGCAGCAAATGGGACTACTTATGAAAAACTAAATTTAGTGATTGCGCATATGGGTGGTGGCATTTCGGTAGCTGCGCACCGTTTGGGTAAGGTGGTGGATTCAAATCAGGGTTTGGATGGCTACGGACCTTTCTCTCCGGAGCGTGCAGGGACGCTCGATGCGGGGCAGTTGGTAGATATGTGTTTTGCGGGAAAATATACACATGATGAAATTCGTAAATTATTGGTGGGTAATGGAGGTTTAATGGCACATTTGGGCATTAATGACACTAAGGTCATTCTTCAGATGGTTGAGAGTGGTGATAAGAAAGCTCGGTTGGTTTTAGAAGCACTGGCCTATAATGTTGCAAAAGAAATTGGAGCTATGTTAGCGGTGCTCCACGGCGAAGCTGATGCGGTTATTCTTACCGGTGGAATTGCTTACAGTAAATTCGTAGTGGAATATGTTCAAAAAATGATTTCACCAATAATAAAAGTAACTGTTTATCCGGGTGAAGACGAAATGGAGTCTCTGGCAATGAGTGGATTGAGAGTGCTAAGGGGCGAAGAAGCAAAAGTGTATTGATTTATTGAGGTTTATTGCTTAGCTGTCTTGTTCCCACAATTATTTCTTCCCAGTATACCCACATCGCGAAAATAATCATGTAGAACAGATACTTGAATATGTAGAAATGTAGCAGATCAAATGTGTTGTGGTGGTTCTCGATAAATGCAATAATAAACGTAATTCTGAAAATGTTGAAAATATATACCACTATCAGTCCCAATGGTATATACCACAATTTTTTTGCCCATGGTCCACGCGAAAAGGCAATGATACAGAGGAAAATATAAGCTTGTTTCAAACCGGTGCATCCCCATATAATTTGTACGGAAACTTTATTATCGTGACGTAGGGTGTTTGAAGTATCCAGCGTTACATTACTCCCAATTATGTGTAAAAGCCAGGTGCAAAGTTCCGCAACATGTTTGGCCATATATATAAACGGTGCAGAAATATCCAACCCTAGAAAAGTTACCAAGGTGTCAGTTTCGTCACCCAGCACATTGTATTTCCAAATGAAATTCGATACGGTTAAAATTATCACAAAGCCTATTACTCCGCGATACGGTGCAAGCTTTTGGGGTAATTTGAATAGAGCTAATTTCATTTGGTTTAATTTATGATGTTGAGAGATTAAGGTAATCAGTTTAAAACTTATTTGTTACCCTCGAGAACGGCACTTTTTCCATTCCGCAAAAATCCTTGTGCTGATAATTGAAATAACCTGTTATAGCAATCATAGCGGCATTATCTGTCGTAAACGCAAAAGGAGGAATGTATACTTCCCAGTTGCATTTCTTTCCATAATCGTAAAAAGCCTGACGTAATGCCGAATTAGCTGAAACACCACCGGCCACTGCCACATGTTTTATATTTAATTCAGTAGCAGCTTTACGAAGTTTGTTCATTAAAATGTCTACTACAGTTGCTTGTAATGAGGCACATATGTCGTTCATGTTTTTGGAAACAAAGTCGGGGTCTTCTTTCACTTTGTCGCGTAATAAATAAAGAAATGATGTTTTTAGTCCGCTAAAACTATAGTTATAACCCGGAATCTGTGGTTTGTTGAATACAAATGCTTTTGGATTTCCCTCTTTTGCCAGTCGGTCAATGTGTGGTCCGCCAGGGTAGGGTAGTCCCATTACTTTTGCGCATTTGTCAAAGGCTTCGCCGGCAGCATCGTCAATTGTTTGACCGACCACTTCCATGTCGTTGTATGCACGTACCAGTACTATCTGCGAATTTCCTCCTGATACAAGTAGGCATAAAAATGGAAATTCAGGTTGACGCTCATCCGGTTTTCCCTCGCTGATGAAATGTGCCAGCACATGTGCTTGTAAATGATTTACATCCATAAGCGGTATGTTTAGGGCTTGCGCGAGTCCTTTTGCAAAGGATGTGCCTACCAAAAGTGAGCCCAATAAACCGGGGCCGCGAGTGAATGCTATGCCACTGAGGTCTTTTTTGTCAACACCGGCACGTTTTAATGCTTCGTGAACTACCGGAATAATGTTTTGTTGGTGTGCACGTGAGGCCAGTTCAGGGACAACGCCTCCATAACTGGCGTGAATGGCTTGCCCGGCGATAACGTTTGAGAGCATTACTCCGTCGCGAATTACCGATGCCGATGTGTCGTCACAAGACGATTCTATGCCAAGTATTATTGTTGGATTCATTCTTATTGCTAGAAATTGAGAAAAAGTTGGATAGCGAAATACTTATTCCGGTACTACTAACGTTTATGGTATAATAATTGTTAAGCAGCAATTAGCTTTTTTTATTGCCGACTAATCGTTGTTTCGGAGTAGAAATCGCAAATTATTATTTACTTTTGTCAAATAAACTCCAAAGGTATAAAAAAAACACTCAAAATATTCGGTTTTAGCGTAGCAGGAATCATTCTTTTTTTTGCAACAATTTTTATTTTGCTCAGAATAAGCAAGGTACAGAATTTTATTGCCCAATCCGTAGTTACTGAACTCTCCGATAAACTTCACTCCAAAGTGACCCTTGGCAGTGTTGATTACAAATTTTTCAATACAATTTCCTTAAACGAATTGTATGTGGAAGATCAGCAGCGTGATACGCTTTTGTATCTTAAACACGCCAATGCACGGTTTAATTTTTGGAAGATATTTAAATCCAAAATTCTGATTACCTCGGTAGAATTGGATGGATTTTACGGGAATCTTAAAATTAATAAAGTAGGTAATAGTAATCTCGACTTTGTAATTAAGGCATTTAAGAAACCAAAAACAAAAGATTCTACTAATGTGGAGTACCGGATTAATCATTTTAAGATGAAGAATTCGGCATTTTCGTATACCAACCTGAAAATGTATAAGCCGCATGCCAATAGTACGTTTAATGAAAACAAGCTGAAATTCAATAATATAAATACAGATATAGCTCTTGATGTATTAAATAAGGATACATTGAGTGCTCGCGTGTTGAGTTTAAGTGCTGTTGAAAGTTCAGGCTTAATTTTGACAGATTTCACAACTCAAATTCTCGGTTCTTCAAAGGGTGTGTTACTTCCTAAAATCGAACTAAAGTTACCAAATTCTGAATTACATCTTGAAAATGTACGCATGAAATTTGATAGCCTGGCCAATTTAAAACAGCTGGCTGAGAAGGTGCGCTGGAACATTCCAATTAGTCGGTCGCATATCGCATTGTCCGATTTTAAAGCTTTCATTCCTGACTTCAACAATGTCAAGGGGGTAGTTTCTCTACAAGGGTTAATCTCAGGTCGAATTTCGAGTATGCGTTTCAAAAAGATTAATTTGCAATATGGCAAATCGTTTCGATTAAATGCTGATTTTGACATCAATGGTTTGCCAAACTTGAACGAAGCTTTTATTTATGGTCAGATAAACGATCTTCATTTTGAAAAAAATGACATTCAGGATTTTATTGCCGATGTCTCCAAAAAGCCATTTATGCTGCCCAAAGAAATTGATCGACTGGGAATGATTCGGTACAAAGGAAATATTTCCGGTTTTTTGAGTAATCTGGTAGCATACGGTAATCTGAATACCAATGTGGGTAGTGTTTCAACCGATATTTTGCTGAAATTCGAAAATAAATTGCAAGATTTGACCTATAATGGTACTATCAAATCGACTAATTTGCAACTGGGGAAATTATTAAGCAATAATCAATTGGGAAAGATTGCTTTTAATTTTAATACGAAAGGAAAAAAGATAGGTGCCTCGAGTTTGCAAGGCGAAATAAAAGCTAATGTTGCTGAGTTTGAATTTAATCAATATTCCTATCGCGACATTCAGTTGAATGGGCAATACGATGGAAAAGGGTTTGATGGTAGCGTGGATATTGAGGATGAGAATATTCAGGCACATTTTAATGGGGTTATTGACAACAGTCATAAATTGCCTATTTATAATTTCGAATTACAAGTGCCTGTAGTAAACCTGTATGCACTTCATTTGAGCGACAAGTATCCAGGTGCTACGCTTTCGTTCAATGGAAGAACGAATATGATTGGAAATTCTCTTGATAATATTAATGGTTATGTGCTTTTTGATGGAATAAGATTTGTCAATCAAAACAAGATATTGAATGTAAATGAAGTGAAGCTTGAATCGCGAATTATCAACAATTCTACTAATTTTGTTATTTCGTCCGATTATGTAAATGGTTCTGTCAACGGAGATTTTAGGTACAGTACCATCGGCAAAACGATTTCAAATATAGTTCAGCATTATTTACCTGCGTTGGCAGCAGCTAAGAAAACAGAAATTCATAATTACGATAATCATGTGAGCTTTGACTTGAAAATAGAGAAAACCACTGAATTGTCCGATGTGTTAGCATTGCCCTATTCGTTGGATGGTGTATCTACTTTGAAGGGTTCGATTGATGAAAGTTTGAATAAAATAGATTTAGTGGTGAATGTGCCGTTGTTAAAATCATCGAAACAAAAAATAAATAATCTAATCCTACACATTAATAATCCAAATCAGGTGTTACAGCTGACTTCCAATGCTCAACTCGAAGGCAAAAATGGATTGACAAATGTTTCTTTGGTGTCTTCAGCCGCAAAGGATTCAGTTTGGAGTCATTTGAGCTGGCAGGATTTGACGAAACTAAGCGCAGTGGGAGAAATCAAAGCCATAACGAAGTTTAGAAAAGAAAATTCAAAAATGGCTGCAACGCTGTCGCTGTTGCCTACAAATATTGTTATTTCCGATTCTGTTTGGAGTATTCATCCATCCACTATCGATTTTAATACTGATAGCACCATAGCTATTCATGATTTCCGCTTCGATAGTAAAACGCAGTTTGTACATGTCGATGGCTTGGCATCTAAAAATCAAAAAGATGTGGTGGAAGTTGATTTAAATAAGGTGGATCTTGGCTTTGTGTTGCACAATATTTTAAAATTGAAAGGGATAACTATCGGTGGTATTGTTACCGGAAAAGCTACACTGCTGAGTTTGCTGAAGCAGCCTGTATTCGAGGCTAATCTTTTTGTGAAAGATGCGCAGTTAAATCATAAGGTGATTGGTGATGTTCAGTTGTTCTCTACCTGGGACAGGCCTAATCAGCAAATGTATATCACGGGTGATTTCGTTAATGATAAAAATGTGCCGATTGCTAACGCAAAAGGAGTGTTTGTGCCAAAAACAGATTCGCTCGACTTTATCATTGATGCCCATAAACTAAGTGTTCAGTTTTTGACTCCTTATTTTGAAAGTATAGTGCAGAATGTGAAAGGTTTTGCTTCAGGCAAAATAAGAATGTTTGGTCCCTCAAAAACTATTGGTTTTGAAGGCGATGTTCTTATTCAAGAAGGACAAGGGTCGGTGAAGATGCTCAAAACGAGTTATTTCTTTAATGATTCAATACACCTAAAAAGAAAAACCATAGAGTTTCGAAACATCACCATCTATGATCAGGAAAGAAATCCGGCCAGTCTGAATGCATTGATGAAACACAACGGTTCGTTTCAGCATATGAATTATGATGTAAGGATAAAGGGGAATAATATGTTGGCGCTTAATACGCATGTCGAGGACAATGATTATTTCTTCGGGAAGGCGTATGTAAATGGTACGGTTCATATTTATGGAGATGAAAAGGTTGCTAATATTGACGTGAATGCTGTTTCTCAGTCCCAAACCAAATGTTATATTCAAATGGGCGGAGCATCAAAAGCTTCGGATAATAATTTTATCAATTTTGTAAATAAAGTAGTTGTTCGTAAAGACGATGTGGCTACAAAATCTCAAAGTAATTTTAACGTGAAGGTGAATTTGCAGATTGATGTAAATCCAAATGCAGAAATGGAGCTGATTGTCGATCCCAAAGCGGGTGATATTATTACCGGACGTGGAAATGGAAATCTACGGGTGGCTTTTGATTCATTCTCGGACATAAAACTGTATGGTACGTATGTTATCGACAATGGCTATTATTTGTTTACGCTTCAAAATCTGATTCGGAAAGAATTTAAAATTGACCGTGGAAGTACTTTATCGTGGACTGGCAACCCGTTTTCGGCGCAGGTGAATATTCGTGCATTGTACCCGCTTACCGCTTCGTTGCGCGACTTGATGAGCGAAGAACAATTGAAGTCGATGCGTTCAAGCGTGCCGGTAAACTGTGTGCTCAAACTGACTGACGATTTGATGAAGCCAACCGTGAAGTTTGATGTGGAATTGCCGTCGAGCGATGAGGGTGTGAAGCAACAGGTACGGAATATTATTAATACGGACGAAATGATGAATAGACAGATTGTGTATCTGTTGATGTTCAATAAGTTCTATCAACCGGAATATTTACGCGCCACCACTTCAAATATCCTTAACAATGAAGGTCTTTCGTTTGCAGTCTCAACCCTAAGTGCACAAGTTAATTCGCTGGTAAACCGTGTGACGAAAACAAATAGTATCTCGGTTGGGTTTGATTATCGACAAACCGATATGGAAAGTAGTGATATTCAGGCTAAGATATTTGTGCAACCAAACAATCGTTGGGTGGTGAATGGAAATATCGGTTACAGAAATGATCTTCAAAATACGAATCCTAACGCGAATAAATTCATTGGCGATGTGGATATTGAATACTTACTTACCGAATCAGGTAAATTTCGATTGAAAGGATATAATCATACGGTCGATCGATATCATTTGGGAACAGCAAAAACAACTCAGGGTTTTGGATTTATGTACAAAGAAGATTTTAAAAACTTTGATGATTTATTTAAATATTACTGGCATCTTCTGTCGGGATCGGGTAAAAAGAAAACCAATGAAGAAACAAAAAAAACGAAGTAAATGGTTTGTGTTGTGCGGAGTTGTGCTGTGCAATCAATTTATTGCGGCTCAAAATATTGAGAAATTATATGTGGGTATGCCCGATGTGGTAAACCCGACATTGAGTAAGCAAAACAGGTTGGAGTTGATAGAGTACTATAAATCGGGTCATGGTGATAGTATCACTAATCGGTTTGGGAAAAGTGCACATTTACTAACGTTAGATTCGTTGAATGACTTTGTGCAAGTAAAGAATACACCAAGTAGCTTCTTTGTAATGAAGCTGTTTAGGTTGAACGATAACAAGCCTGTGCTAGGTGTTATTCGTACGGTGTGCGCTCCGGTTTGTCAATCGGTCATCGAATTCTATGATACGACATGGAAACCGATTCCTCTTCAGTTTACAATGCCGAAGGCGATTGAGTGGGTGAATAAAACGAAAGTGGATAGTGCTGATCTTGATTTGCGATGGGTTGAAAGTATATTGCTGAATAGCTTTGTTTCATTAAGCTTTGATTCAGTAAACGGAACGATAGTTGCAAAAAATAATAGTGTCGATTTTATGAGTGATGAAGATCGAAAACTCATAGCCCCGCTATTGGATGATAAGCCAATAAGATTTGAATTGCTAAATAGTGTCTGGCAACGGAAGCCATAAAAAAAGCCTCGAGAAATTTTCTCGAGGCTTTTTTTATACGTTTGTATTACGACTTATTTTTTGCTTTCGATGCGTTTTGCATAACGAGTCATAAATTTGTCAACACGTCCTGCAGTATCCACCAAATTCGATTTGCCAGTGTAGAAAGGGTGTGATGAACTTGAGATTTCCATTTTCACAACTGGATAAGTTACACCATCAATGTCGATAGTTTCCTTTGTGTTTACGGTTGAACGAGAGATAAAGGTGTCGCCGTTCGACATGTCTTTAAATGCTACCGGACGATAGTTTTCTGGATGAATTCCGCTTTTCATATCTGTATGTTTTAATTTATTTTTTCGGTGTTTCTGTTTCGGCTTGCAAAAGTACTAATTTTCATCTAATAATCAAACTATTTCCGGAAATATTATTTTCAAAAATAGATGTATGCAGAATATTGAAGTTATTTTGTGTTTATTTTACTGATATATAGTGATATATAGAAATGTTTATTGTTGAATTATTTTGATCCAAGGTACAAAAGAAACATTCCAATTAAGACTCCAATCAAATCCAGTACTTTGAGTTTTATGTTTTTGTCGCGCAAAACAAAAGCTCCATAGAAAAAAGGAACAATAACGCCCGAGCGACGAATGGTAGAAACTACCGAAATCATAGAATCAGGCAACGTTAGCGCGTAGAAATAAACGAAATCTGCCGTTACCAGAAAGAGCGAAATAAAGAAAATAGCCCATTTAAAAGTAAAAGGTGTTGTTTTCTCCCTGGTTGGTGCCCATAAAAAGAGTGTGATGAGTCCCATGATAATGGCCTGATAGAATGTGTAATAGACTTGTACCGACATGGCATCGTATCTGTTCATTAGGTATTTGTCGAACAGTCCGCTCAGTGCGCCCGTTAAAGTGGCCATTACGATAAACCAAAACCATTTGTTGGTTCTGAATGATATTCCTTCTTTTTTGCCAACTACCGAGAACATGAAAAACGAAACCAGGGTGATACCCACACCGGCAGCCTGAAAACCGTTTAGTTTCTCTCCGAAAATCAACATAGCGCCAACTACTGTCCAAACGGGTTGTGTGGCTTTGATAGGCGATGCTAGCGACAGTGGTAGATGTTTTAGTGCAAAATAAGCAAATAGCCAGGAAGTAAGTACGATAACTGCTTTGAGAACAAATAGCATGTGTGCGTGAAAATCGACTCGCGGCACGAAGAATATGGAATCTTTTAAAGTATTGGGGAGAAATTCAGAAAGGAATAAAAACGGAATGAGTGTGAGGCATGAGAACAAAATCGACACAAAGATTACCGGGATAACAGCATTTTTATTTAATGAAACTTTTTTGAAAACTTCGTACGAACCTAATAAAATTGCAGAAATAAAAGCGAGGATTAACCACATATTATAATTGAGAATTTAAAATTAAAAATTGAGAGTAGCTTAAATAAAGATACTCTCAGGATATTTGATGTCAACCAGATATAGGCCATGAGCGGGCACTGATGTTCCTGCTTTGCATCTGTTCTCCGATTCGATAACCTTTCGGAAACCATCAATGGTCATTTTTCCACGTCCCACTTCGAGTAATGTGCCCACGATGGCGCGTACCATATTTCGCAAAAACCGATCTGCCTGAATGGTGAATACCCACTCGTCGCCTTGCTTTGTCCAGCCGGCATGCGAGATATCGCAGTTATTGGTCATGGCATCGGTGTGAAGTTTGCTGAAACTGGTGAAATCGCGATATTCTTTGAGTGTTTGTGCAGCTTCGTTCATTGCTTCAAAGTCCAACTGGTGACTTAGGCGGGTGGCAAGTTCGTTTATGAAAGCATCCTTGGAAGTAATGACGTGGTACTCGTAGCGTCGGGCTGTAGCATCAAAACGAGCGTGTGCAGTTGGTAGAACCTCCGTAATTTTGAAAACAGCAATGTCATTTGGTAAAAAGCTATTGAGCTTGGCCACTAAATCAAAATTTGAAGGCAAGTCGGTCTCCAAATCGAAATGAGCAACCATGAGCTTTGCGTGTACGCCGGCATCTGTTCTGCCGGCACCTGTCAGTTCCAGTTCGGTACGCAAAATAGTGCTCAAAGCCTTTATCAGTACTTCTTGTACCGATATGCCGTTGGGTTGCACTTGCCATCCGTGGTAGGCAGTGCCTTTGTACGAAAAATAGAGGAAGTAACGTTTTTTCACGGCACAAAGATACGAGTATAATTGATAACTGGCAATTGAAGGGTGGTAATTATACCCCGATTTATTGGCCAATTGTTGATGTTATACGTTCTTTATCAGCTAGTTTTAATTGTTATTGAAATAGTTTTTCAATTTTATCCGCATAGTATGCCTCAATCACGTTCCGTTTTATTTTAAGAGTAGGGGAGAGGAATCCGATTGGTTGCGTCCATTCTTCGGGTACAAGCAGGTATCGTTTTACTTGTTCAAAGTCACCAAAATAATGGTTGTAATGCTTTACTTCAGCCTGTAATCGTTTAACTACCAATGGGTGTTCCAACATCTCCTGATTGGTGGTATATTCTATTTTGTGTTTTTTGCACCACGATTTAAGAAATGTGAAATCGGGTGAAATTAAGGCAGCAGCAAATTGTTTGTTCTCACCAAGTACAATCATATTCTCAATAAATGCCGATTCGGTGAATTTTGATTCAATTGCCTGCGGATTAACGTATTTCCCAAAGGAAGTTTTGAAAATGCTTTTTAATCTACCGGTAATGGTTAGCTGCCCTTGAGCCCCAAGTTTACCAGTGTCACCGGTGTGAAACCAACCGTCTTTATCTATCATTTGCGCTGTGAGTTCAGGGTCTTTGTAGTAGCCCAGCATAACATTGTGTCCTCTGCAAATTATCTCATTGCGGTCGGTTAGTTTTACTTCCACACCTCCTAGTGGTAGGCCAACAGTCCCAATCTGCCGTCCGAATTTAACGCGTTGATGAACAGCAATTACCGGAGAAGTTTCACTAAGTCCATATCCTTCGAAAACAGGCATTCCGATAGCAGAGAAAAATGATGCGATATGTGGCTGAATGGCAGAACCACCCGAAACAACAATGTCGAAGTTACCACCAATGGCGGTTCTCCATTTTGAATAAACAAGTTTATCAGCCACTCTGTGTCTCAAGGTATACCATTTACTCATTCCTTCTAATTGGAATTTAGTAGCCAGATTGAAAGCCCAAAAATAGATCAACTTACTAAAGAAAGGCAGCTTTTTACCGGATAGATAGAGCTTGTCGTAAATTTTTTCGAGCAGGCGAGGCACGCACGACATCATGGTGGGCTGAATTTCTTTTATGTTTTCAGCTATCGTTCCTAAACTCTCGGCATAATAAACCGACATGCCCAGGTATTGATACAAGTACACCAACATTCGTTCGTAAGCATGGCAAAGTGGCAAGAAACTAAGCGCTTTGTTGCTCCATTTCGAAGGGATATTTTCCAGATGTTTCACGTTGCCAAGAATGTTGCTGTGCGAAAGCATAACACCCTTCTGAGTTCCTGTTGTTCCTGAAGTGTAAATGATTGTTGCCATATCTCCCGGTTTGACTGCTGCTTTTAGCTGAGCTAGTTTTTCGGGTTGTTGATTTTCTTTGCCCAGTTCTATTAATTGATCCAGGTATTTATATTGGCTTTGTTGGTCTACAAAAGTGAAAATTTCTTTAAGTGATTTTATCTCAGGTAAGATGGGTTCCAGTTTAGTACGTAATTCTTTACCTTCGATAAATATCATTTTCATCTCGGCATGATTCAGAATGTGTCTGTAATCATCCTGACTGATGGTAGGATAAATAGGGATGGAGATGGCTCCAATTTGCATGGCAGCAAAGTCGAGCATATTCCATTCCGGACGATTGCTACTTACAATGGCTACTTTGTCGCCCGGCTCTATGCCCAGTTTCATCATGCCGTAACTCATGTAGTTTGTAAGTTCAACATATTCCTGAATGCTGAATTTTAGCCATACACCATTACGTTTGAAGGCTAATGCGGTATCTTGTGTGGGATATTTTTCTAAGTAATTATCCAATAAGTCAAATAAACGAGTAACTTCCATTTTTATTAAATGTTAGAACTAAACGGTAATGTATAAGAAAACAAAAACAAGATTCGAATGAACGATTCTTGTTTTGTAGTGAATGACAAAAATGAAAGATTCAGACTATTGAAATACAACGGTTCTGTTTTTGTAGGCCAGAATTTTTCGCTCAATGTGCTTCTCCACAGCGTGCGAAAGAACTATTTTCTCCAAATCACGTCCTTTTTTTACTAATTCTTCAACTGTGTCTTTATGCGAAATGTGGGTCACATCCTGCTCGATAATTGGTCCTGCATCCAAATCGCTTGTAACGTAATGACTGGTTGCTCCAATTACTTTTACGCCGCGCTGGTGGGCTGCATGATAGGGTTTTGCACCGGCAAACGCAGGTAAGAATGAATGGTGAATATTAATGATTTTGTTTGGGAAATGATCAATAAAATCGGCTGACAGAACTTGCATGTAGCGTGCCAATACACAGAAAGTTACTTTGTGTTTTTTGAGCAATTTCAATTGTAGTGCTTCTTGCTCGGCTTTGTTTTCTTTTGTAATAGGGAAAACATGATATTCAATGCCAAAACGTTTTGCCACGCTTTCCATATCGGGATGATTGCTGATAATCAATGGTATTTCTACATGCCATTCGCCAGCGGCATATCGAGCCAATAAATCGTACAAGCAGTGCGACATTTTGGAAACGAAAATTGCCATACGGGGTTTTGTGTCCGCAAAATAAAGTCTGAATTCGACATTAAAGCGTGTGGCAATCAATGTTTCGAAATACTCTTCAATTTTATCTTTAGGAATTTGAAAATTATCCAGTTCCCATTTCACACGCATGAAAAATACCTTTTCTTCGCGATTGACATATTGATCGAGGTATAAAATATTCCCCTTGTGTTGATTTATAAACTCGGTAACAACGGCCAAAATTCCAGGTCTGTCGGGGCAATGCATTAGAAGCACTGCTGTATTATCATTTCCTTTCATTTAAATTACATTTTTCTTTTAAACAGACTACAAAGATAACATTTTAATCGTAAACACTGTTTTTTAGACGGATGTCTAATTTAGATTTATACTAAATATACAAAAAAAGGAAGCTGACTCAATTTTTGTTTTGAGACAGCCTCCTTCATATAATTGATTTAATTACTATTGAATCAAAATGCTATTTTATACAATTCTAAACAGCACGACTTCCCGCCCCAAAATAGGAAGTTTCATTTAAAATAATTCTATTGATACTTATATTTGAATAGTTTGATAGTTATTCAAAATTCCAATGTCTTAGCACTATTTTTTATATGTCCATTCTTCTGACATATATTTTTTTTCAGCCAATTCACTGATTTTTTCTGTTTCAATATTCGTTAGTGCTGAATATCCTTCATGCTGAAAGTAAACGACAAGTTTTTGAGCCAGAAACTTAAAAAAATCCGTTGCGCTGAGTGTAAATTGCCCTTGTTCCCCGAACCAGGCTCGCAGGTTTTTTACTGTGCTTCGAACTGAAGGGATGGCTTTAATGGTAGTATCTACTGTTTTAGAACGGAGTGCGTTTTCAAGTGCATCGAGATTAACATCATACAGTAAAGTTCCATGATGCAGTTCGCGCATTTTACCGATATGCGATGCTGTGCCGGAGATTTTATATTCGCCGGTTAACCACACATCTTTCCGTTTCCCTATGTTTACAGGAACCCCCAAAGCCGAAAGTACTTCTATAATTGGCAATATAAAATCCGAACTGAGTACCGATTTAAGTGCCATTTTATTGGAAATAAAACAGTAGTTGAGATTTCCTTCATCATGATAAACAGCTCCACCACCCGACATTCGCCGTACCACCTGAATCGCGTGCCGGGCACAAAACTCCAGATTAACTTCATTCCGAATGGCCTGATTGGAGCCAATAATGACACTTGGATTATTCACATACAGAAACAACAAGTCATCCTGACGTTCGGAGAAAAGAAATTCCTCGGCAGCCAGATTGAAAGATGGCGAATTGGATGTTGAATATATGATCTGCATGATAAAACTACCCCTAATCCGTCAGCTGACGGAGAACTAAGCTACTTTCGTCTCTAAAAAAACTAATTAGACATTGATTTATACTTTCTTATAAAAAAGAAAAAAAAGGGGAACTATGAAGATGGACTTGCATAATTCCCCTTTAGGGGTTAGGGGTCTAATTATTTTACATTAAATGCCACCCGCAATTCATCAATTTCCTTATCACCCATAGGTTGAAGCGGTCCGATCGACGAAGCCATTACCAGTGAATTTGCCGAGAATTCAGCCACTTCGAGGTAGTCGAATGTATTGATCAGTTTATTCCCTGTTACAATAACGCAGTCGTTTTCTACAATCACCACGCGGTTTTTCAAGAACATCTGAGCGATATCTTCAGTATCTGTGTACAAGCTTTCGAACGGAATAGATGGTACATCTTGTAAGAAAATCCAGCTTTCAGGAATGGTACGCACATCAAATTTCTGATGACTTACCGCGTGCGCCATCAGGTTTGTCGGCTGAGTGGTAATGATAGAGTTGATATGTGGATTCAATTGGTAAATGCGGTGGTGAAGTGCTACCGAACGACTTGGTTCTTTACCGGCTTCAGCCATACCATTTTTTACCTGAACAATATTTTTAGGCAAAATATCCCAACGAGCAACATCGCGTGGCGTAATCAAAAAATCATCATCTTTCCAACGTACAGAAACGGTTCCATAAGTAGAAATCATTAATCCCTGATCACAAGCACGACGAATGATGTTTACCATATCCGTACGGATTTCACGCTCGTCGGATGGATATTCAACATCCATAAACGGTGTGATATTCTTTGGAAAATGATTCAGATATTTTGAGATCTGTTCATCGGTCAATGTATTTACTTGACCAATACGACCAGCGTTTACAATGGTACGACAACAAAATTCCAGTGTTTCGAAACGTTGGTAAGCGTCCATCATATCTGTTCCACCAAGTACAACTCCGTGGTTTTCCATGATAACAGCCTTGTATTTTTTGTTTTTGAATTCGTTGGCAATTTTCTTACCCAAATCTTCACTTCCCGGGCAGCCGTAAGGTGCAAAGCCAATTTCGCCACAAATTTTGCGAGCCTGTGGAACGATGCTGGTATCAGGAACAACGCGAGCAATACTAAATGCTACCAATCCGGGTGGGTGAGCGTGAATGATAGCCGTCAACTCAGGACGGGCTTCAAAAATAGCTTTGTGAAATGGAAATTCCGACGATGGCTTGTGTTGACCAATTACAGTTCCATCTTTTTTTACACACACAATATCCTTCACTGTCAATGATCCTTTATCAACCGCCGAAGGCGTTATCCAAATATCACCGTTTCCATCTTTAATGGAAATGTTTCCACCTGAAGTAGTAGTCATACCACTTCGATAAATACGTCCGATAATCACATTAATCTGCTCTTTCGGATGCATTAAGTTAACATCTAACTGTTTCATCTTTTTTTATTTAAATAAACTTTATACCAATACTTCCCCTACAATCGAAACTTTCAGGAAAGGTTGTTTCTTTTACAATTTGTCAGCATTTGCCAACAAATAAGTTTCAGCTTCCACGCTCCACAAACCTAGATTTTTGTCACACATTTCGGCTAATGTTTTGTACACTTCATTCGTTTCGCCCAGTTTGGCAAAGTCCGAAATTGGTGTCAATGGCATATCTACATGTGTATAAATCAATTTCTTTCCGCCCGGAATTTCAGGTAAATGTTTAGTCGCTTCAATAACAGCTCCTAAACCGCCAATGTGCGTTACCAATCCGGCAGGATCGAGGCCTTTTGACATCATATCAAGAGCTTCTACCATGTCGTCGGTATTTCCACCGCTGGTTCCCACCACGTGAGTATAAGCATAATGCACGTTGTAGAAATTGAACATGGCACTGAAGTTCGGATCGCTTGGACCGGCAAAGAAGTTCAAACAACCGTCGAATGCCAGAATAGCATCAGCTTGCTCCACCACCGGTTTTACGGGTGCGAAAGCAAAAACGTCATCGTAACCATAACCTCCTGTAATTGCTCTCAAATCTTCAACCGGATTTTCCATTTTGCCAGTGTTCACATAGCGTAAATCAATGCCGCGTGAAGCAGCAAATTCAACGCTGTAAAACTGTGCTGCTCTATCAAGACGTGTCTGATCTACATCTGTAACTACACAAATCGATGGTTTGCGGTCGTTGCGGCGGAGTACGTAATTGATAGCGGCCAGTCCCATCGGACCCACGCCTGCCAAAATAGCCATTTTACCGCCATCTACAATATCCATTTTGTGAACATAGCTTCCGGGAGTAGTGTGGTAGTTGGCATGCATAGCGCCAATTACGCACGAAAGCGGTTCAGCCAGCGATGCCGGATAGTAACCTTCGCCTTTGTAAGCCAGTAGGCAGTCTTTTTCCATCACCTCGTTCGGTATAATCACATAGGTTGCATCACCACCAATGTGTTGGTAGCTGTAACCCGGTGCACTCAACACACCTACCGGACCATTTTCGTAATACAATGCCGGTTGGATAGAGAATTTATCGCCGGCACTAAATTTATTAGCCCATTTCGCACCGATTTGTACCAATTCTCCGGCAAATTCATGCCCGATGATAATTGGATTTTCGGCGATATCATTCGGAACACGTTTGTGGTCGGTAGCCTGAGTTGCTGCTTTGTATGATGACATACACAGCGAATCGGAAACTACTTTTGCCAATATTTCATTATCTTTAATCTGAGGCAATTCAAACTCTTCCAAGCGAAGATCTTTTTTGCCATATAAACGGATTGCTTTTGTTTTCATATCATTTGAGAACCAAGAGTCAAGAACCAAGAATCAAGACGGTTTTGTATTGATAGTTGATTTTGCACTGGTTGATTTTTATTATTTATATTTTTATTATAATCTCACGATGAAAGCTCTTTGGAGACCGCTGTCTTGAATCTTGGTTCTTGACTCTTGGTTCTATGAAAGCATCACTTGTCCGCCGGTAATTGGCAATGCCTGTCCGGTTTCGCCGCATTGCTCCATCAGATAAAGGGCACCTTTGGTAACATCCTCGGGCGAACAACCTTTTTGTAATGGCACTTGTGCCAAATAAAACGTTTTTACATCGTCTATGGTTTTAGCTCCTGGTACTTTACCGGCATTTAAGTACTGAACAAACAGACCATTAACCGGGTCGCTCCATAGTGGTCCTTCGTAGAAATTGCCCGGGCAAATAGAGTTCACTTTGATGCGGAATGGAGCCAACTCCAATGCAAATGACTGAGTAAGACCAATACCGCCAAATTTTCCACCGGCATAAGCAAAATTGGCCTTGCTACCACGCAATCCCGATTTGGAATTTACCTGAATAATGTCGGCATAATACTCCGGTGCGTATTTGGTTTGCAGCTTCATTACCTTGCTAACCACTTTGGTGCAATAGAAATAAGCGTTATAGTTGATTTTCGTTACGAATTCGAAATCTTCTGGAGTCATATCATCCAGTCCACCTGCGCGCAAAACACCTGCATTGCTAATGAAAGCATCGATAGCACCAAAGTTGCAAATGGTTTCGTGAACGAGGTTTTCGATGCTTGGTATTTCGCTAACGTTGGTTTTTACAAAGATGGCGCGGTTGCTTTTTGCCAGCGTGTTGAAATGCTCAACAGTTGCACGTCCAACCGCTTCGTTCATATCGGCCACCACAATGTTAGCACCTTGTTGCAACAAGCAACGGGCAATTCCTTCGCCAAAGCCTTGTGCGGCACCGGTTACGATAATGGTTTTATTCTCTGCACGACCAGCTGCTCCACCAGCCGCCACACTGCGACGGTAGTTTTCTACTTCCCAGTTGTCGATAAAGTCGATTTGTGCTTGCGTCATTGGGTGTGGACCACCAAACGATTCGGAGTAATAAGCAATTTTCATCGCATCTTCGAACACATCCAAAATAATATCGCACTGAGCAGCATTATCACCTACAGCCACCAATCCGATTCCTTTGATTAGAATCACCTTAGGCTGATAACCAAACTTGGCGGTGAAAGCCGGAATTTGTTTTGCAGCCTCAGCCAATACAGCTTCCGGTTCTTCGTCGTTGAGGAAAATATAGTTTGATTTGCAATAGACAATCGCATCCGGAGTAAACGGTTTTGCAATTTTAGCCTGCGCTTCCTCGGTATCGTAAAAATGTTTTACCAATGTGTTTTTGCGTACTTTCAGGGTTTTTAGACCGTCGTTAGAAAGCATCATACGCATACCAGGAAGGATTTGTTCGGTGCAGCTGCACGTAGCGCGAGGTTCGTTGAAGATAGTGAGAGGGTGACTCGGAGTCACCCCCTCACTCAATGTTGCAAGTATTTTGTTGTAAAGTACTTTTACTTCTTCGATACTGTTGGCAGCCACGAATATTCCGTGGTTTTGCAACCAGATTACAGCCGGTTCGGCACCGTCCTCAGCACGGAATGCTTTGATGGCATCTTCTACTTTTTTGAACAGCACATAGCCTGGATCGGTGTATTCGATGTACAATGCTTTGGCACCAAATAGCTTTTGCAAGTCGGCTTGAGCATTGTTGGCGCACATCAAACCGTTTACCAGCGTTGGGTGCATGTGTACCACAAAGGCGAAGTCAATCACGTTGTGCATCGACGTTTCCACCGATGGGCGTTTGCCTTTGGTGATGGTAGCGTCGGCCAAATCATTTTTTACCTGCTCCTCACGCTCAGCGGCTTTAGCGCTGTACACTTTGTCAGACATGAGGTTCAGTTTGGCTCTGTCAAGTACCGCAAAACCGTCTTCAGTAATAGCTGCCAAAGACGAACCACTGGCCTTTACCCAGATTTTCTCTGCGTTTTTGTACGATGTATTTCCACCGCCTGCAATTACGAAACGGCTATCACGGCCGTAGAATTGCGATATTTCGATTAGTTGTTGTATTTCTTTCATTTTTGAACCACATAGGCACATAGGCCATATAAGATGTTAAAATTATTTTTTTACCACAAAAAAGAAGAACATAGGACACATTTTCTATTGAACCTATGTGCCTATGTGGTTATAAACTTTCTATTAATTCGTCTCCCAACTTTATAAACTCACCCCGTTTGCTGCGATCGGCTTGTCCGTTAGCATCCACGTAGCCACGCAAGCCTTGTGCAACCAAATGTTGGTGAGCTGCCACCACGCAAACACCTTCGTAGTTGATTTGCAACAAACGGTCGGTAAGAGGTGTGCTGTTACGCGCAAAAAGTTCAATCGGTTCCATAGCAGGCGTATTGTGCTCGCTACCGAAAGTCACCACAAAGCCCTGATCGTGCAAATAGCTGGCGTATTTCTCCAACAATTCCACCCCGTTGCGGGTAGTGATAAATTCTACCGAGTGAAAACCACGCTCGGTCAATTGCTGAGCCACTTTTTCCAAATCGCCTTCGAAATCGGTGTAACCACCTTTGGCATCATCGGCAAGGAACGGATAAGTAGGTATGCCGCCGCCCGCCACGATAATATCACAAACGGTTTGCATGGGCAAAAATGCCTTTGGATCTTCGGGAACAAATGCTCCACCACCCGCTTTGAGCAAGTTGCCACGAATTTCATTTTCCACTCCGGCTATGTCGTTGATACCCGATTTCAGTTCTTTTCCGGCAAATAGTTTCCCGAAAAGCTCTTGAATCTTCGCTTCGTCGTTTCCGCAAGCTTCGTACACTTTCAGGCGCAATGCTTTGGCCAAATGGCGTTCGCGGATTGAACCTTTGGTAAGGTCGTTTTTAATCCATTCGAAGTCGAGCGAGAAACCGGCATTATTCGCAGCTAGAATTTCATTTACCTTGCCACACATGGCTTCCACCTGTGCATTGGCTTCCTTCGTTACGTCAGTCAATTGGGTAGCAAAAGGCTCAGCCAGTTGGAACGGATACGAAAGTCCTTTACCACTCAGGTAGGTGCGACCGGGATTTCCCGGATCGTTTACCCTTAGACCGGCTTTTTGGTCGGCTTCGTTCAGACTGATAAATTCTATATTGAACAACGGATACAATCCGCGTTCCTTGCAGCCTGTCGCCCATGCGTTGTAGCCGGCAGTACTGTAAAAATCATTTATTCCCACCACTTTTACACCTTCGGCAACAGCCATATCGAGCGCTTCAGCAACATCCTTGAATGCACTGAATGAGTAAGGGGTGTGGAGGTGTGCGTTTACTTTTTTCATATTAGATTAACCACTAAGGCACTCAGGATACAGAGTATCACTAAGTTTTTGTTTGTAATTGTATTCGTTATTTAAAGTTTAATTTGTCCAACTATTCTACAAAAAAATTATGTAAAGCATTTATTTTGGATTTTATGTTATAGAAAATTTCTGTGACATAAATCTGATAGGTTTTGCCTTGCAAAAATTTTTTGTAACATTTTTCAATATCAGTTTCATCTTCATAAATTTTCAGTAATATGAAATGGCTTCATTCTGCTCTGCAAAAATTTTATCTAACATAAAATGATTCCGATTTGCTTTATATAAATTTTTTATAACATAAAATTATTCTCATTTGTGGTATAAAAAATTTTTCTAACATAAATCAGCCTGTTTTTGCCTTGCAGAAAATTTCTGTAGCATCAACGGGCATTTTTTTGTTATAAACAATTCCAATTTTCAGCTCAAATTAATGTCAACAGCTTTCATTATTTTTGTTATATCTTCAACCCATTTCTTTTGTCCATGTATATTTGGTGGTAATGGATGATAATAAGCAACAGTATTTCCCTCCTTTCTAATACCGAAAGTTTGGCTGCCTCTAAATCTCTGAATCGCCTTCTCTGCAAGTTTCCTCAAGTTTTTATCAACTCCCCAAGCTAAAATAACGGGAACTTCCTTTATAAAAAGATTATCAAGCTCATATGAACGTTCCAAACTAAATATTGAATGAGAAATTCCTTTATTATCTAGTTCAATCATTCTAGAGTAAAATATATTACTTTTAGGTTCTCTAAGGTCAGACAAATTTAGAATCCGAGCAAATTCAAGATTTAAAATTTGCATTACACTCCATATTTGCCACTGAGTACTATCTGGAACCGCAATAGATTCTGTGTCATTATTGTCTATACTATCTTGAGGTCTTGATGAACCGGGATTCATCATAATAACCATTAAATCAGGTGTGTCTTTTTGTGTATTTTTCTCTTTTATATCCAAATACTTTCTAAACTTATATCCTTCTTTCTCGTAAAATAATGCAGTCGCTACAAATTCCATATGTTTTTTATTTACCATTAAGGCACCAAATAACTCCGTGAATCTTCGTGTACTTAGTGCCTTAGTGGTTATTCTTTAGGAATCTTAGACTCCTAATTTCGATCTTCTGATAAACTCAGCATCCGTAAAGTTCTGACCGGGAACATAACCTGCCAGTGGTTGAATGCGTTCGTTAATCATATCGAGGAACCAGCTTACTTGCGGGAAGAATGAATCTTCCAATTCGAAGGCCGGAGTAATCCAGTTGCGTGAACCAAGAACACAAACCGGAGCGTCCAGATAGTCGAAACAAAGGGTGCTGATGTTGGTTGCAAAGTCGTTCAGGAACGAACCACGTGCGCAAGCGTCGCCGGCCACAATGATTTTACCTGTTTTCTTCACCGACTCTACCACTTGTTCGTAGTTGAATGGCACCAACGAGCGAGCATCGATAACTTCTGCACTTAAGCCGTATTTTTCTTCCAGTTCTTTAGCGGCAGCCAAAGCAGGATATAATGTGTGACCAACGGTCAGGAATGTAATGTCTTTTCCTTCTTTTTTCACGTCCGGTTCACCAAATGGAATTTCGTAGTAACCTTCTGGCACACCGCCAGCGTGGAATTGCTCACCAATTTCGTAGATACGTTGACTTTCGAAGTAAACAACCGGGTCAGTTCCCTGTAAAGCTGAGTTCATCAACCCTTTTGCATCGTAAGGAGTAACCGGGAAACAAACTTTCAATCCAGGGATTTGAGTCACCAGCGAAGTCCAGTCCTGTGAGTGTTGCGCACCGTATTTTGAACCTACCGATACACGAAGCGTGATAGGCATTTTCAATACGTTACCACTCATCGATTGCCATTTAGGCATTTGGTTGAACACCTCATCACCACAACGACCTAAGAAGTCGCAATACATGATTTCAGGAACCACACGGCCACCACACATGGCGTAACCAATGGCTGTACCCACGATAGACGCTTCGGCAATAGGTGAATTGAACAATCGGTGATAAGGAAGAGCTTCGGTCATACCGCCATAAACGGCAAACGCTCCACCCCAATCGCGGTTTTCTTCACCGTAAGCTACCAACGATGCATCTTTGTAGAAACGATCCATCATGGCTTCGAAAATACCGTCGCGCAACTGATATTGTTTCATTTTGCTGAATGGTTTTCCGTCGGCATCAAAAGCAAAACGTTCTTTGGCAGCAATTTTCTTTACACGTGAATTATCAGCCAATGGCATCAAAACATCTGGTTTTGCAGTTGACATAGAATCAACCGAACCGTTCGAGAACATCATGTCACCAATTATTTGGGCATTAGTCATACGTGGTGAAAGTTCATCGTCGATAGATTTCAGGAACATATCATACACCAACGCTTTTACATCAGTCCATGTTGCATCAAGGTCAGCTTGTGTAGCTTCGCCCGCTTCAATCAATTGTTTTCCGAAGGAAGCGATACAATCCTGTGCTTCCCATGCTTCCACTTCTTCTTTGGTACGATACGAAGACGCATCCGAAGGCGAGTGACCACTGTAACGATAGGTCAATACGTCCAATAAAACAGGACCTTTTTTCTCTTCAAGGATAACGCGTTTGCGTTTGTAAGCGTCGATAACGGCCAACGGATTGTAACCGTCGACACGCTCTGCATGCATTTGCTCAGGATTTACACCTGCACCAATACGAGCCGCAATATCATAACCCATGGTTTCGCCGGCAGTTTGTCCACCCATACCATATTGGTTGTTCATAATGTTGATGATAACAGGCAATCCACCTTGCATATCACCTTCCCACAACTGACGGAACTGATCCATTGAAGCGAAAGTAATGCCTTCCCAAACCGGACCACAAGCCATAGAAGCATCACCAATATTGGCAACTACCAGACCTTTTTGACGGTTGATTTTTTTGTACAATGCTGCACCAACGGCAATATCACCCGAACCACCAACCAGGGCGTTGTTAGGATAGACACCAAATGGTGTAAAGAAAGCGTGCATAGAACCACCCAATCCGCGGTTGAAACCGGTAACACGGGCAAAGATTTCGGCCAATGTTCCGTAAACGAGGAAGCGACGAGCCAATTCTTTGGTGGTACCTGTAAAGTCTTTTTTTACAACGTTTACTACAGCTCCGTCGAAGAACGATTCCATTACGTCTGTCAAATACTTGTCGTCACATTTGTGGATAGCCGACATTCCTTTAGCAAGGATTTCACCGTGTGAACGGTGGCTACCGAAAATATAATCGTCAACGGTCAGTGTCCACGCCATACCTACTGCTGCTGATTCTTGTCCGATAGACAAGTGAGCAGGACCGGGGTGATTGTACGAAGTTCCGTTATATGCGCCAACCGTTTTAATCAGGTTGATCATGGTTTCGAACTCGCGAATCAACACCATATCGTGATAAATGGCTTTGAACTCTTCGTTGGTAAAATTACCTTTTTCGTCTTTGACGGTTTTTTGATATTGATTTACCGGAATCGGTTGAAATTCTACAAAACCCGGTTTGCGTGCTTCTACCGGATCAATGTGCTGTACTTTTGGCATTGTATAAAGATTTATTTGTTTATTAGTTGAGATTGAACCACATTAGACACATAGTTTTATTTTAAAAGAAAAAAACTTAGAAACACATAGTGTAAAAACCGAAAGGTTTTTACAAGTCGCCTAATTTATATTGTTGTTATGCGTAGCGTCCAGCCGATTTCCGGCTAGACGCGTTGATAATTTTATATCAAAACCGACAATCCCGATTTATCGGGATGTTCGGTTTTAAAACGCAAAGATTGTTTCTTTAAATATCTCGCTAACGGTTGGGTGTGGGAATACCACTTCTTCCATTTCCGCCAGTGTCATTTCTTGTTCGATGGCCATGCATGCTCCGTAAATCATTTCGCTGCAAGGATTTCCCAGCATGTGAACACCGATTACTTCGCCGTATTTTGCGCCGACCAACACTTTGCAAAGTCCTGAACCACCTTCGTTTTCGGCGATGAAACGTCCGGCATAAGCCATTGGTAACTTGGCTACTTTGTAGTCAATACCTTTTGCTTTTGCTGATTCTTCCGTTTCGCCAACACCGGCTACTTCAGGGTTGGTGTAAACTACGCCCGGGATAGCGTTGTAACGCATTACATCAGCTCTTCCTGTGAGGTTGTTTACCACCACTTCGCCTTCGCGACTGGCTGTGTGGGCTAATAACGAGAATCCTGTAACGTCGCCGGCCGCAAATACGTTCGGTACGTTGGTGCGCATTTTTTCGTCTACTTTGATACCGCCTTTGAACAACTCCACGTTCAGATTTTCTAATCCGAACCCTTTTGTTATTGCACGGCGACCAACACTGACCAAAATTTTATCACCTTCGATAGTTTCCGTTTTTCCGTCTTTCTCAAAAATAACTTTGTTGCCCTCGATTTTTACTACTTTGGCATTCAGGTTATATTCAATTCCTTTTTTGCTGTAAATATCGCGTAGCATGGCTGAGATTTCGAAATCGTTGTTTCCCAAAATTTCAGGAAGCATTTCCACGATTGTTACTTTAGTGCCCAAACTGTTGAAGAAACTTGCAAACTCCATCCCGATAACTCCACCACCAATAACTACCAATGATTTTGGTTGTTCTTTTAGGTCAAGAATTTCACGGTTGGTAAGGATAATATCACCTGCTTCGGCCAATCCCGGAATCGGTGGAACGAATGCTTCGGAACCTGTACAAATCAATAAATTTGTACCAAGATAAGTTTCGCCACCACAAGTCACTTCAACGCCTTTCGGACTGCGACCAACAATCGTGGCTTCACCTTTTACAACGGTTACATGGTGCATTTTCATTTTGCTTTCAACACCGGCAACCAGTTTGCGAACTACTTTATTTTTGCGGTTTACAATTTTTGCATAGTCGAAACGGATGTTATCACCGTAAACGCCATATTTATCACCGTGCAAAGCATTTTCGTATGTTTTTGCACTGTAAAGCATGGTTTTAGTCGGGATACAACCTTCGTTGAGACATACTCCACCCATTGCTTTCTTTTCGAATAAAATAACTGAAAGTCCTTTATGTCCTGCACGTTCTGCAGCCACATATCCGGCCGGACCACCGCCGATTATAATTAAGTCAAACATTTTGATTTCTGATTTAAAGATTTGTAATTTGAAATTGGATAATTAGGGTTCAAATGTACGTATTTTATTTTATCGCCCCATGTAGGGACAAGTCGCGACTTGTCCTAAAAAAAACAAACAAAGGACAGGTCACGACCTGTCTCTACGAATTTAAAATATATCCAATTCCAATGTTTCAATTTCAATGGCAATCTGTTTCAAAAAGCGTGTTGCTTCGCCGCCGTCCAATGCGCGGTGGTCGTAGGTTAAGCTAAGTCCGATGTAAGGCACAAAACCATATACGCCATCACCCAAATCTTTCGGACGGGGAACAATAGTATTCACCCCCAAAATGGCTGCTTGTGGCAGATTTATAACCGGCGTAAACATTTCCACACCGTAGGCTCCAAGGTTAGAAACGGTGAATGTAGCGGCTTCTGAAGAGAGTAATTCCGGTGAAATTGCACCTTTTTTACAACTGTTGGCAACTTCTTTCAGTTGATTAGCTAAACCAATAATGGATAAATCATCAGCGTTACGAACAGTAGGAACCATCAAGCCACGTTCGGTGTCAACAGCCAGTCCAAGATGAACTTTGTTGAACAGCCGCATCGATTCGCCTAAGAAATGTGAGTTGGCATTCGGGAATTTTTTTAATGCTTTTACTACCGCAAAGCATACAAAATCGTTTATGGTAAGATTAGCCGACAATGTTCCTGCTTCAAAAGCTTTCTTGGCTTTCTTACGTAAGTTTTGAATATTACGTGCATCTGCTCCCAAGTGGTGAGTAAGTTGTGCTGAGTTTTGTAACGAAGAATGCATTGCTTTTGCAATCAACTTGCGCATATTCGAAAGTTTTTTGTCTTCATAATCCACTCCGTAAATTGCATTTACAGGTGCAGCCAAATCGGTTGACTTCGCAGTTCCGGCAAGACCGGAACCTGTACCTTGTGGCTGAACACCTTCTTCGGATGCAATTTTTTTAGCCAATGGAGTTAGTTTCGGACGACTTTCCAAGGCGATTAATACATCTTTTTCAATCACACGCCCTTTTGGTCCTGTGCCAGCTAATTCGCTTGCGTTCAATGCTTCTTTTTCGGCCAAGTTTTTAGCGCGTGGGCTGATAAAAGTTGATTGGTTAATTGGTTGATTGGTTGATTGGTTAATTGGTTGATTAGTTTCAACAACCTTTGCAGGTTCAGCATCTTGGTTCTTGGTTCTTGGCTCTTGGCTCTCAGTTGCTGCTGGGCTTCCACCTTGCAATAATGCTGCATAATCATCACCGGGCTGTCCGATAACCATCATGTCCAACAATACAGGCACTTCGTCACCGTCGTTGTAAAAACATTCAAGTACCACACCATCAGCAGGCGACTCTTCTTCGAACGAAGCTTTGTCGGTTTCGTACGAGAACAGTATTTCTCCTTTTTTTACGGTGTCTCCTTTTTTCTTTTTTATCTCGGTGATGATACAACTCTCAACCGATTGCCCTTGTTTAGGCAGAATAACTACTAAAGCCATATTAGATTTTATTTTTTTTAAGGTGTAATTAGCAATTTTTTAAAGCTTTGTTATAGCTAAGAATTTCTTGTAAGCTTCTGCCCATATTTCAGGGTTTTCTGGAATAAATTCATCAATATGAACCGATTCGGCTATGATCTGACGCATTTCAAATAGCGAATCAACGCAACCTGCCGCTTTGGCCTGAAGCATAATGTTTCCAATAGCGGTTGCTTCTGAAGGTCCTGCAGCTACAGGTATACCAATAGAGTTGGCGGTCCATTGATTTAACAAAGGGTTTTTTGAACCACCACCAATAACGTGAAGTTTTTCAATTGGGAATGGAGCCAGACCTTTCAATAAATCAAGAATATAACGATATTTCAGCGAAAGACTCTCGAAGATACAACGAACAAATTCGGGGTGAGTTTGCGGTACTTTTTGTCCGGATGCTGCGCAGTAATCCTGAATAGCTTTGGTCATACAACCAGGGCAGGCAAACGAAGTGTGATCAGTGTCAATCAATGATTGGAATGGTTCAACGGTATCGGCCATTTGCACAATTTTTTCGTATGCATAGGTGATACCTTCTTTCTTCCACTCTTTCATACATTGTTCCAAAATCCACATTCCGGTAATGTTCTTCAGGAAACGGGTTGTTCCTTCTACACCACCTTCGTTGGTGAAGTTATATTTCGAAGTTTCTTCGTTGATAATTGCATCTTTTACTTCAATGCCCATTAATGACCAGGTGCCGGAACTCAGATAGGCAAAGTTTTCGTTTGCTGCAGGAACAGCTGCAACGGCTGCACCTGTATCATGTCCGGCAACTGCCACAACATTGATTTTTCCCAATTCGCTCTCTTCTGCTAAATCATCTCTCAATGTTCCAATCAAGTGACCGGGCATAACTATTTCGCCAAGTATAGATGGCGATACTCCTGCTTTTTCGAGTAATTCGGCTTCGAATTTTTTGGTACGTGGATTTAATATTTGTGAAGTAGAAGCAATAGTATATTCAACTACTTTATTTCCGGTGAGTAAATATGCCAATGCATCCGGCATAAATAAAATTTCTTTGGTGGCTTTCAATAATGAATTGTTAGCCTGATTTAATGCAAAAAGTTGGTATAAACTATTGAAATTCATTACCTGAATTCCGGTGAGGTCGTATACTTTTTCGCGGGAAACGATTTCAAAATATTTTTCGGGCGCACCGATTGTGTGGGGGTCGCGGTAAGCGTAAGGAGCACCAAGAATAGAGCCATCTTCGGCCAACATGGCGAAGTCAACACCCCAGGTATCGATACCAATAGAGCTTATTTCAATGCCTTCATTTTTAGCAGCTACCAATCCTGCTTTCAGATGTTCAAATAAAGAATATATGTTCCAGTGAAAATGATCTCCAATTTGAAGAATCTGATTTGGAAAACGGGTAAGTTCCTTCATTTGAAGGCGTCCGTTTTCGATTGTGCCAAGAATAGAACGACCACTTGTGGCACCTAGGTCGAATGCTAAGAATGATTTGTTTTTCATGTAATTTTAAAAAAGTAGGCACAAAGATATTGATACATCCCTTATTTTTCGTGTGAAATTTGATATTATAACTTCACTTTTTGATATACGAATTTTAGTAACAAATTACGAGTTACGACTTATGATAGTTTTTAGCATTCAGCATACAACCGAACAGCCGCTTCATGCGGCTTGTCGGATGTAATTGATAATGGTTAGAACATAATGTCGTATTTCTCAGAAAGAATAGTCCAATGTTTTTACAAACATAGGGACTCTTCTCAATCCGAACATTCCGATAAATTCGGGATGTTCGGATGTAATTATTTTCTACGCGTCAAGCCGAAAAAGAAACGGCTAGACGCTCTGTAACGCTCTGTAACTCGCAATTCTAAACATGGAATTATTTATACAATGCGCCGTAAGTTTGGCAAGCACGATAATCTGCACCTTCCACATTCATGCCATACGCTGCCCATGCACTTGGACGGAATATATTTGCTTCGTCGACATTGTGCATGCACACCGGAATACGTAACATGGAAGCCAGTGTAATCAAATCGGCACCGATATGCCCGTAGCTGAATGCGCCATGGTTAGCCCCCCAGTTATTCATTACCGAATACACATCTCGGAAATTGCCTTCGCCGGTTAAGCGTGGTGCAAACCAGGTGGTAGGCCAGGTTTTGTTGGTTCGGTCGTCCAATACCTGATGAACCTCTGCAGGAAGTTCGGCTGTCCAGCCTTCGGCAATCTGAAGCACCGGTCCGAGACCTTTAACGAGATTGATACGCGACATAGTTACCGGCATTCCACCTTTTGAAATGAATTTAGAAGAGAAACCACCACCACGGAAGTAACCGCAGTCGGCAGGATACCAGGTGGTTGCATCCAATGTTTTTTGGACTTCTTCTTCGCTGATTTCCCAGAATGGTTTCATGGCGGGTTTGCCGTTTATGGTTTGTTGTCCGCTTCCGTCCAATGCTGCCGAGCCTGAGTTGATAAGGTGAATCAAACCGTTAGCTGCCAGGCCTTCCATTTTATGTCCGGTGACGCGCTCAACGGCCTCGGGACTCCAGTAGGTACGTACGTCAGCAAATACTTGAGCAGTGTTCGTAACCAGTTTCCCAAACAGCATGGCTACACCGTTCAACGAGTCATTTTCAGTTGCCATAACGAATGCTTCGCGAATACCGTTCCAGTCGAACGAAGTGTTTAGTATTGCTTCGGCAAAGTCGCCGTTTGGCATAAAGTCGGTCCACTGGCGTTGTCCCTGGAATCCTCCGGCAATGGCGTTGTGTCCCAGCGCTTCTTCCAGAAAACCTAAATCGCGGAGTTTCGGATTTCCAATCATCAGGTCGCGCATAATGATAGTCATTTTTACAACAAATTCCCATTCTTTATCCAGCTGTTCGCGCGATTTCTTTTTGTCAGCTTCGTTAGTGTCTTCACCTTCGTTCGATTTGCAATTCTTCTCTGTCCATTCCATTGCTTTTTTAAATTCTTCCGGATCAAAAATGTCCAACTGTACGCGGCGGTTGATTTCACTCATGTCGACATATTCATTGCGCATGCCCAGGTATTCCTGGAAGAAATCAGCATTGACGATAGAACCTGCAATCCCCATCGAAACAGATCCGATGGATAGGTATGACTTACCTTTCATGGAAGCAACTGCAATAGCAGCTTTGGCGAAGCGTAACAGTTTTTCCTGAACGTCGGCAGGTATAGAAGTGTCGCCGCCATCCAATACATCGTGACCATAAATACCAAATGCGGGCAAGCCTTTTTGGTTGTGCCCTGCCAGTGCAGCTGCCAGATAAACTGCGCCTGGGCGTTCGGTGCCATTGAAACCCCAAACAGCTTTTACTGTGTGTGGATCCATATCAATGGTTTCGCTGCCGTAGCACCAGCATGGGGTTACGGTAATGGTTATGGCTACGCCTTCTTTTTTGAATTTTTCAGCACAGGCTGCGGCTTCATCCACGCGCCCAATGGTTGTGTCGGCAATTACGCATTCTACCGGAGTACCGTCGCTGTATTTTAGCGATGAAGATAGAAAATTGGCCAGACTATTCGCCATGGTCATGGTTTGTTCTTCGAGTGATTCGCGCACGCCACCCTGACGGCCGTCGATAGTAGGGCGAATGCCGATTTTTGGATTATCGCCTTGAAGTCTTCCTGTTTTAATGTTTCGTTGTTGGGTAGTTCCGGTTGCCGAAAATTCACCCGATAATGATCCTGCTTTCATGATTGTTTTAAGTGTTTATGTAATTGTTATTATGAATTTTCGTTGTGCTGAACTGTGCTGATTTATTGGTAAAAAAAATAGTTGAGAATCAGAGTGAATTTCTTATTATCAGCTCAGTAGGTAAATAATCTTGAATGGGTTTTTTATTGGTGACAAAATGGGCGGCTTTCTCGCCCAATAATCCAAAGTCGATACTAATGGCTGAGATACCATTCTTGATAACTTCCAATACGGGATCGTCGTTATAGGCCAAAAGGCCGATATCTTTTCCTATTTCGAGTTTTTTGGCGTCGGCGTCTTTAATTATCTTCACTAAGTCTTCTGGTGTGATGCAAAAATAAGCTGTTGCCGGTTCTACACCTTTCCAGTTGGCTTCGCTTCTGATAATTTCGTGGTTGAAGTGATGTTCGTTGGAGAATTTTGAGAAATAATGAAGCGCACTTGCCGGGTGACAAACTTCTTCCGGAAAGACGAAAACTAACTTTTTGTACTTGTTTAGCAGTTCTTTTCCCTGAACCAAACATTGGTAAAAGGATTCGTCAAAATCCTGACAGATATACGAGAAACCCGATTTTTCAAAGTTGCCAAAATCAAGCAATAAAAGTTTGTTGGCGGGAATGGTCTTTAAGGTGTCGGAAAACTGGTCGTTCGAAAAATTCATGACCACATACATGCTATATTTTCCAATGCTTTCGCGGACAATGGTCTCGAAAAGATGTTCGTTGTATTGATGGAAAATTAAATCGACTTTGAAGTTTTCGGGCAAGTTGGCTGCAAAGCGATGATAGAGGTTTTGTTTGAAGGAGGAATAAGTATCAAGAAGCAACAAAACGTGATTCACTTCGCCGGTGACAAAATATCCTTTTGTGGGTGTTGAGTCAATCAGTCCTCGTCTTTTGAGTTCATTGTAGGCTTTGAAAACCGTATCGCGCGAAACTTTATGCAATGCGCTGGCTTCGTTTATGGATGGCAAATTATCACCTGCTTTAAAATTCCCCTGCATGATGGACAAACTAATGCCATCGGCCAGGGATTTTATTTTAGAAGTGGAGTGCGAAAATTTGATGTCTTTCATAATGTACTACTGTGCTGAACTGTGCTGTAAAAATAGGCACAATTTATCATACAGCAGCTTGTAGGTTTTATGTTTAAGAGCAGTTTTTAGATTATTTGTTCAAAAACTATTCATCCTCCGATTTTATGTCCGCATTACAACGGTATTCGCTGGGTGTAAATCCGGTTCTTTTCTTAAAAAAGACGGGGAAATAATCGAGGTTGTCGAAATTGAGCGTGTTGGCAATTTGCTTTACCGATTGCGAGGTGGTAGACAGCAGTAGTTTGGCTTCATTGAGTTTCAATTCTACCATATATTTGGAGGGCGAAGTTCCCGTAAATTCTTTAAATGCCCGTCTGAAGCCCGAATAGCAAATATTTAGCGACTTGGCAATCTCCTCTGCTGTTATGTTTTTATATACCGATTCGCGCATCACCACTTTTGCTTTGTTTATTTTGTTGATGAGTTCTTCGTCTTCAAAATCGCGCGTTTTGTCACGGTAATACATGAGTCCCAAAATGTGCATCACTATTCCCGAAAGTGCCTGCTGGTAGCCGGCGCGTTCTTCGTTGGCTATTTCTATTGCCTTCATGTACAGGTCGATGATTCGCTCGTTCAGTCCGATATTAAATACCGGTGCTCTGTTCAGAAAGAATCCTTCGGTAACTATTTTCTCAATAATATCGCCCTTGAAGCCAATCCAGTATTCGTTCCAACCCGAGTTTTCGAGCGGTTTGTAAGTATGCCATACACCGGGCATTAGGAAAAACATTTTTCCTTCGGTGATTAAACACGACTGTTTGTTATTGCCAAATGTGAAAACACCGTTGCCGTTGGTAATGTACAATAGTTGATACTCATTCAATATGCGTCCCTTATCCACATTGAAATAGTACCCAAGCGGATGGTCTTTTGGAGGATAGGTGATGTTTTCAGCAATTTTCTGATGGCCTACCGTAGTAACAGTAAGGCCCCAAAGTTCATCCTCTTCGGAGGTAATCATGTAATTGAGATTTCTATTTAATTCATTGTTGGCCATAGGGCTTGTGATTTTTTTATATTGATAGGACGCTATTGTAAGGTTATTGTAATGCAAATATAAAGAATAATCGTTGCGGTATTTTATGTTTTGGGAAATAAGTCGGCTATTTAAACAACTTCAACTTAATTTCATAACCAGATATAGCTATTTATTAAAGCAAACATGAGGGTACATTAAATGTATCCTCATGTTTTTATTGTAAATCTTTTTTAGCGTTAAACTAAAACTACATTGAATTTCCTATACCAACCAATACAACTGAAAGAATGATAACTGCTATTCCGGTAGTAATTGTCCATTTTGTTTTAGGAGCCACTCCCTTCCATTCTTTGCGGTAAATTCCCCACATGTTCGCGGTAAGAATTATTGTGGACATGTGTAGTATCCATGAACTTGCCCCATTGCCAAGTTTGCTTTCGCCCATTCCGTAAAAGAAAAATTGCAAAAACCAGGTTGTACCAGCCAAGGCGCAGAACAGCACATTGCTAAGTCTTGGAGTAGATTTATTAGAGAAATCGCGATACGACTTGTTTCTCAGGCTCAAAATAGTAGTCCAGATAAAGTTGGTAGCCAATCCTCCCCAAAGAATGATAATGTAACTAACGTTGTTTTGATACAAAAACTCACCCTGTCCCGGATTCAACGCTTTCCATGCTTCGTTTGCTACATTGGCCATTGGCTTTCCTGCTTCAATTCCGAAGTTGAAAAAAGAACTAAGTATACCTGATACTACTGCTATAATTAATCCTTTTGTGAGGTTGAATTCGGCAACACTGGCTGCTTGTTGTTCTTTCGAAAGTTCATTTTCTTTCATCATTCCGGCTTTACCTGAGATGGCAATTCCGGTAAGACAAACCACTACACCCAGTAGCACCAGTTGTCCTCCGGGGTTAGCTATCATGTCGAGGAATGAAACTTTGCCGGCTGCAGGATAGATAGAGTAATAAATAGATGGAACCACAGCTCCGAATGCGGCGCAAAATCCTAATACTACGGAATTGCCAAGTGACATTCCAAGGTAGCGAACACCTAAACCATAGGTTAGTCCACCAATTCCCCAAAGCAATCCCATTACGAAAGTGATAGTAAGAATTTGTGGTGCGCAATTAGCAATAATGGCTCCAAAGTGAGGGATAGTTAACCAGGCAGCAAGTGGAGGTACAATGAGCCATGAGAAAAGACCACCGATAATCCAAAAGCTTTCCCAAGCCCATCCTTTTACTTTATTGTAAGGCATGTAAAAACTGCCGGACGCCACACCGCCGATAGAATGAAATAAAATTCCTAAAAGTGCATTCATGTTTTTTAGATTTGTATTAGTAGAATATAAGGTAATTCTAAATGTAGTTGAATTAGTAAAAGAAAACATTGAACACCAGAGCTGTAAGGTGCCGGGTTTTGTCCCTTTATTCTTATCAACTCTGGTGTATCTGTTTACATCAACCTATTGAAATATTATCGTTTTGAAGTAACGTCTTTTTCGTATTGTTGGATGTCAGCTATGTAAGCGTCGCCCACGATAACGCCTTTTTTCGCGCAATAGTAGTTGTACACTGCACCCCAAGGCATTGATTTTGCTTCTTCCAATAGAGCCATACGTTCGAAGTTTTGTCCGTTAGCTTCGAAGGCCCGCAATTTTGCGATTGGTTCCAAAAGCGCTTGTAACAATGCTTTTTGAGTAGCGCGAACGCCAACTACATATGCACCGATACGGTTGATAGAAGCATCGAAATAATCTAACCCAACATGAACTCTGTCCAGCGCATCAGCACGAACAATTTCCTGTGCAATAGCTACTAATTCTTCGTTCAGGATGACCACGTGGTCGCTATCCCAACGGACGCAGCGGGTTACGTGCAACATGATTTCTGGTAAGAAAAGCAACAAAGAAGAGATTTTATCTGAGATAATTTCAGTTGGGTGGAAGTGACCTGCGTCAAGTGTTACGGTGATGTTGTTTTTTACGCCATAGCCCATGTAGAATTCGTGCGAACCTACAGTGTAGCTTTCAACACCAATACCGAATACTTTACTTTCGATACAATCTAGCATATATGCATCGTTGGTTTTGTATTCAAAGATTTTATCCAACGATTCTTTCAAGTTAGCACGGTATTGAAGACGGTTTACAGTAACGTCTTTTGATCCGTCCGGAATCCAGATGTTATGCATACATTTTGAACCTAACTGACGGCCCATTTCTTCTGCAATTTTACGACAACGAATAACGTGCTCTACCCAAAATGCGCGGATAGCAGGATCGGGATGAGAAAGTGTAAAGCCATCGGCCGATTTTGGGTGAGAAAAACAAGTGGCGTTGAAGTCAAGTTTGTAGTTTTTTTCTTTTGCCCATTCAATCCAGCTTTGGAAGTGTTTTGGTTCAATTTGGTTACGATCAACAGATTCACCTCCGAAATCGCCATAGAAAGCGTGAATGTTTACGCGGTGATTACCGGGAATCAATTCCATTGCTTTGTCGATGTCAGCACGAAGTTCATCGATAGAACGTGCTTTGCCCGGGTAGTTGCCTGTTGCCTGAATACCACCGGTAAGAGCTCCATCCGTTTTTTCGAAACCGGTAACGTCATCTGCCTGCCAGCAGTGAAGTGAGATAGGAAGATTGTCTATTTGTTCGATAGCTTTGTTTACATCAACACCGATAGTAGCATATTCAGCCACTGCTAAATCATAGGATTTTTGAATTTGTTCGTTTGTCATCTTTTTTGTTTTATTCTTTTTGATATTTGATAAAGGAATGTCACTTTTTCCTTCATAGATGTTTTATCTTATTTATTGTTCTAATTAGCAAGGCAAAGATATTTATAGGTTCAATATTATTATTGCGAAATTTGACATTAAAACTATACTTTTTGATAATGTCGATTTCTTTTAATAAAAGTGGAAGGTTAATTGATTCCGATGCGGACTGAAAGGGTCTGATGCGCAAGGGTAAATGCTATTCCGAAGAGCAGGTATTGAGGAGGATGTACTAGCCGATTCTTCCGGTTTTACATTTCATTTGTAGAGATAGGTTGGGAGTAAGTTCTGTTGCCCAGCCCAATTTGGGCTTTAACCAACCAGCTTCAGTTCATGCTTTCCCAAGTTGGGCTTTAACCAACCAGTTTTCCGTAGCCCTTTCCCAAGTTGGGACGGGGCAAAATCATTTTCGGCTGGCTTTCCCAACTTGGGACAGGCCTATTTTTTTTGGGGGAATTGATAAATTCTCAAGGTTTCTTATACAAAAAATGCGCTTCCCGATATATCTCGAAAAGCGCATTTATATTTAATTGTCAATTATGCATTGCTTTTAATCCATTCGTCCATCGATTTAGCAGCTCGTCGTCCATCGCCCATGGCAAGGATAACCGTTGCACCACCGCGCACAATATCGCCACCGGCAAAAATGATAGGCACTGCCGATTGCATGGTGTCATTGTTTACCACCACGGTTCCCCATTTAGTAACTTCCAGACCTTCCACCGACTGTGGAATAAGCGGATTGGGCGATACACCCACACTTACTACCACTTCGTCTACCTCTATCAATTCCGTTTTTCCGGGAATTTCAACCGGTGAACGACGGCCTGAAGCATCAGGTTCGCCCAGTTGCATCACCTGTAGCAACATGTGAGTCACACGTCCTTGTTCGTTGCCAATATATTCGATAGGGTTATGCAGTGTAAGGAAATCGATACCTTCTTCTTTCGCATGTTTTACTTCTTCCAAACGAGCCGGCATTTCTTCTTCCGAGCGGCGGTAAACAATCATGGCACGTTCAGCACCCAGGCGGCGAGCTGTACGAACAGAGTCCATAGCCGTATTTCCACCACCAATGATAGCTACTTTTTTTCCTTTGAAAACCGGAGTATCCGAATCCGGATTGGCAGCATCCATAAGGTTTACGCGGGTCAGGTATTCGTTCGACGACATTACGCCTACTAAATTCTCACCTTTTATATCCATGAAACGGGGAAGTCCGGCTCCACTGGCTACAAAAATTCCCTTGAATCCATCGTCTTCCAAATCTTTGATCGTAATTGTTTTTCCTACCACGCAGTTGGTTACAAAATGCACACCCATCGATTGCAGGTTTTGAATTTCCACATCCACAATTTCGTTTGGCAAACGGAATTCAGGGATACCATATTTCAATACGCCGCCAATTTCGTGTAATGCTTCAAAAACCACCACTTCGTAGCCCAGTTTGGCCATGTCGCCGGCAAAAGCCAGTCCGGCAGGACCGGAACCAACGGCTGCTATTTTTATGTTGTTAGCTTCTGCTACCTGAGGTACGGAGATGTTGCCACTTTCGCGCTCGTAGTCGGCAGCAAAACGCTCCAAATGTCCTACTGCAACGGCTTCTTTTTTCATTTTTAAATGAATACATTGCCCTTCGCATTGCTTTTCCTGTGGGCAAACACGTCCGCAAACGGCCGGTAGGGCAGAAGTTTCTTTCAATGTCTTGGCAGCTTCTTGAAAATCGCCCCGCTCTATGTTTTTTACGAAGCGTGGAATGTCAATTCCCACCGGGCAACCCAGCATACAAGTTGGGTTAGCGCAATCCAGACAGCGTTTAGCTTCATTCATGGCTTGCTCGGCTGATAAGCCTAAGTTAACCTCTTCCAATCGGCTATGACTGCGATATTCTGCGTCCAATTCGGGCATGTGAACCCGTGGTATATCGGTACGTTCTTTGGCTTTCATCGCTTTGCGCAATTCATCGCGCCACGCAAGGGCTCTTTCTTCGCTGTGATTCATTTTATTTAGTTATCAGTAAATAAATATCAGTGACCGGTTAAGGGGCTACATCTGATAGTATTTGTTGTTAATATTTGTATGTTTTTCCTGGAGTTTTGAAATGCTATTTATACTGACCAATCAACCAATCAACCAATTAACTAATTAACCAATCAACCAATTTGCCAATCTCTATTTCCCATTCAATGTTGATAGATATTGCTCGTTCTCTTCACGTTCAATATCTCTGTATCCTCCAAGACGCATAAGCATCTCGTCGAAATCCACTTTGTGAGCATCAAATTCAGGGCCATCAACGCACACAAATTTAGTTTTTCCACCTACACTTACACGGCAGGCACCACACATTCCCGTTCCGTCTACCATTATCGTGTTGAGCGACGCAAGTGTTGGAACTTCATATTTTTTTGTCAGTTGGCTTACAAATTTCATCATGATTGCGGGGCCAATCGTCACACATAAATCTACTTTCTCTCGGTTGATGACCGATTCAACGCCATTGGTAACCAACCCTTTTGTGCCATACGAACCATCATCAGTCATTACAATTACCTCGTCGGAGTGTAAGCGCATTTGTTCTTCCAGAATAATTAAATCCTTGGTGCGGGCGGCAATCACAGTGATAACGCGGTTTCCTGCTTTTTTTAATGCGGCTACAATGGGCATCATTGGGGCGGTTCCCACGCCACCACAAGCACAAACTACTGTGCCAAATTTCTCAATATGAGTAGCTTTTCCCAATGGACCAACCATGTCAGTAATAAATTCGCCGGCTTCCAAAGCGCAAAGTTTCGACGACGATACGCCCATCTTTTGTACAACTAAAGTGATTGTGCCTTTCTGCAAATCAGCATCAGCAATTGTTAGCGGAATGCGTTCTCCTTTTAAACCAACTTTTACCATCACAAAGTGACCGGCTTTTCTTGATTTTGCAATCAAAGGTGCTTCAACTTCAAACTTTATTACGTTAGCCGAAAAATATTCTTTACTGACAATTTTATTCATTTCTGACAGGTTTTTTTAGTTCAAGGCGCAAATCTACAAAATAATTAGTACAATTCGACATAAAAATGCGGCTTTTAAGTACAAATAAATAGCAGAAAATATTAAATAATATTAAATAAAATTTAGCTCCTCTAAAACAAAACTGAATAACTCATTGTTATACCCATTCTGATAATAGTAAGTGTACATATATTTTGACTTTGGGAGTCTGTGTTAATTATTTCTCAACTTTTTCGTTGGTTGAAAAAGAGTGTGATTTAATAGCCAACTTTTTGTTGATCTTTCACTGTTCTGAATCAAAATTCTAGCATGTTGTTTGATAAATTGAAATAAATTCGAACTTTTTATTATCAATTTGGTTGTATTTATTAGAAATTATATTACTTTTGCACCGTCTAAGTAAACGACAACGCTTTATGATCAATCGATTTTTTACATATTTCTTTTTTTACTTTTACTTTAGTAAGTGAGAGCAGGAATTCTTTATGTAAAAAACAAACACTATATCTATAGAAAATACATGAAAATCCTGCTCTACAACGAGCAGGATTTTTTTTTACTACAAATTAAGAACAAATGAAAAAAGTAGCCATTCAGGGTGTAAGTGGGGCTTTCCACGAGATTGCAGCAAGAGAGTTTTTTCAAGGTGAGGAAATAGATATACTTCCATGCAACACCTTTAAGGAATTGTTTCAATCTTTGGCCGATGATGATTCGTTGCTGGGTATTGTTGCTATCGAAAATACCATTGCCGGTAGTTTGTTGCAAAACCACAATTTGCTTCGCGAAAGTGGCTGTATGATTATAGGTGAACATAAATTACGTATCGAACATAATCTGGCGGTATTGCCGGGGCAGAAAATTGAAGATATCGATGAGGTATACTCGCATCCGATAGCTTTAATGCAGTGTGAGGACTTTTTGGATGGACACAGACATATTAAAGCTATTGAAAGCGAAGATACGGCTTTGTCGGCTAAAGATATTGCTGATAACAAGCTAACACGTCGCGGTGCTATTTGTAGTGCGTTGGCAGCCGAAAAATATGGTTTAGAAATTATTGCAAAAGGAATTGAAACGAATAAGCGCAATTTTACCAGGTTCTTAATTATTGCTGAGCCCAAGTTGGCTGAAGAACTGACTAAAGGTGTGGAATTGAATAAATCATCATTGGTTTTCACCCTGCCTCACGAAGAGGGAAGCTTGGCTAAGGTGCTTTCCATTTTGTCCTTTTATCATGTCAATCTGACTAAAATCCAATCGCTGCCGATCATTGGCGAAGAGTGGAAATATCAATTTTATATCAATCTGACATTTAATGATTATACCCGATATCGTCAATCGCTGGAAGCCATTATCCCGTTGACCAAAGATTTTCAAATATTAGGTGAATACAAAGAAGCGGCAACACCTGTTGCTTAATTGAAGAAGTAAATAATTACGAAGTGAAAATGAATATACAACCAGCCAATCGCCTGAATTCCGTATCGGAATACTATTTCTCCGCCAAGTTGCGCGAGGTAGGCGAAATGAATGCAGCAGGCAAGAATGTTATCAATCTGGGTATTGGTAATCCTGATTTGCCGCCATCCGAACAAACTATTGCAGCGCTTGCTGCCGAAGCTCAAAAACCAAATACGCATGGCTATCAAAGCTATGTTGGTATCCCTGAGCTGCGCAATGGATTTGCTCAATGGTACAAAAAATGGTACGATGTGGAGTTGAATCCTGCTACTGAAATTCAACCGCTAATCGGTTCTAAAGAAGGAATCTTGCATATCACCCTGGCTTTTGTCAATCCCGGCGATAGCGTTTTAGTGCCAAACCCGGGTTATCCTACTTATACTTCGGCAAGCCGCATTTGCGAAGCCAATATTATTTCGTACGATTTGGACGAAAATAACAATTGGGAACCGGATTTTGAGGCCTTAGAACAAATGGACCTGAGCAGCGTTAAACTTATGTGGGTCAATTATCCAAACATGCCAACAGGTGCTAATGCTTCAATAGAATTATATAAAAAATTGGTGGCTTTTGGAAAAAAACACAGTATCGTAATTTGTAACGATAATCCATATAGTTTTATTCTGAATGATGAAAAACTGAGTATTTTATCGGTTGAAGGTGCTAAAGATATTTGTATTGAAATGAATTCCATGAGCAAATCGCACAATATGGCAGGTTGGCGTATGGCTATGCTGGCTACTAATACTGAGTTTGTGCAGTGGATATTGAAAGTAAAATCGAATGTCGATTCGGGTATGTTTCGACCAATGATGGTGGCAGCTGTAGCAGCTCTTCAAAACTCCGAAGAGTGGCACGCTGAAATGAATAAAGTGTATACTCGTCGTAGAGTATTGGCTTGTAAAATAATGGATGCGCTCAATTGTGTATACGATACCAAACAGGTAGGTATGTTTCTTTGGGCAAAAATCCCTGACAGGTATAAAGATTCAGGCGAACTGGCGGATGAAATCCTTTACGGCAAAAACGTATTTATCACCCCTGGATTCATTTTTGGAGATAAAGGAAACCGATATGTGCGTATTTCGCTTTGCTGTCCCGAACCAATGTTAGAAGAAGCATTGAATAGAATATAACAAAACAATAAATAGAATAAGAAATATAATAAATTAAAATAGCTTGCTGATAATAGTTTTTCGAAGGCTTTATCTGGCAACTGATAACTAAAAAAATATGGAACTCGAATCAATTTTATTACCCGGAGTTGACACAAAACGTCCTCTGGTGATAGCTGGCCCGTGTAGTGCGGAAACCGAAGAACAAGTAATGCAAACGGCGAAAGAACTTGCTGCTCGTGGAATTAAAATTTTCCGTGCAGGAATCTGGAAACCGCGTACCAAGCCGGGTGGTTTCGAAGGCGTTGGAGCTGAAGGTTTACCCTGGTTGCAACGAGTGCAAAAGGAATTTGGTATGTATACTGCCGTAGAAGTTGCTACTGCAAAGCACGTTCGCGAATGTTTGGCTCACAATGTAGATATTCTTTGGATCGGTGCCCGTACTTCGGCAAATCCCTTTGCTGTACAGGAAATTGCTGATGCTTTGGAAGGAATTGATATTCCGGTGTTGATTAAAAACCCTGTAAATCCCGATTTGGATTTATGGATTGGTGCTATTGAGCGTATTTACAATGCAGGTATTCGTCGCATTGGAGCTATTCACCGTGGTTTTAGTACTTCTGATAAGAAGATTTATCGCAATCTACCACAATGGCATCTACCTATCGAGTTGCACCGTCAATTGCCTAACCTGCCTATAATTTGCGATCCAAGTCATATTGGTGGAAAACGCGAATTGATTGCACCTCTTTGTCAACAAGCCATGGATTTGAACTTTGACGGGTTGATCATTGAATCGCACTGTCATCCCGAAAAAGCATGGAGTGATGCAGCACAACAAGTTACACCGGCTGTTCTTGATTTTATCCTGAATACCATCGTTATTCGCGATATGACGCAAAGCACCGAAAGTCTGACTGCTTTACGTCGTCAAATTGACGAGTTGGATGATAGCTTGTTGGAGTTATTAGCTCGTCGTATGCGTATATCTAACGAAATAGGTACTTACAAAAAAGAACATAACATGCCTATTTTACAAGCGCAACGATATGATGAAATCTTGCAACATCGCGTTTCGCAAGCAGAAAAAATGGGCATGGATGGTGAGTTTATGAAAACGGTACTGGTTGCCATTCACGAAGAATCGGTTCGTCATCAACAAGAAATAATGAAACAATAGTATATTGCTCAGCACAAAAAAAATCCCACCGGTCTTTCGATCTGTGGGATTTTTTTTGTAACGGTTGCTCGTCTTTTATTTTGCAACAGGAGGTTTTGGTGCGTGTTCCGGCGCATGTTCGCGTCTTTGTTTCATTTTCTCAAAACGTTCAGCACGTGTTGCCTGAAGTTTCTGGAACTTTTCGGCTCCAATGATTTTTTGCAGTTCGGCGTCCTGTGATTTTCGTTCGGCTTCAAATTTCGCCTTCATTTCTTCACGCGCTTTTTTCATTTCAGCTTTCTTTTTCAGGCGGTTGGCATCTTGCGATTCAAACAATGTTTTCACTTTTGCTTTTTCGGCATCGGTCAAATTCAGTTGTTTTGCCAGTCGGTCTGCTCTCATTTCGGCAGTAGGTTGCGGTCTGTCGCCCCGACGAAATTCTTTTTTCGGACCTCTTTCGCCTTTTGGCGGCATTTGATCCTGGGCGATTGCGCTTAGACTGAGCATAAATGCAAAAGCCACTACTAACATTCCATACTTTTTCATTTGTTCTTTATTTAATTGTTATTCATTCTCTTCTGGCGGCGTTCCGCTTGTAGTTTTTGGAAGGCTTCAAATTTTTCTTTTCCAATAACTGCTAATAAATCTGCATCTTGTGCATCGCGTAGCGCTTTGAATTTTTCTCTGAAATCGGGGCTGTCTCTGCTTACTTCTGTTCTGAATTTAGTGAAGATGGTGTCATTTTTTGCGTAAACTGCTTCTACTTTTGCTTTGTCAGCATCCGTTAAACTTACATCCTTTGCCAAATTTTCAGCTCGTTCCTTGGCCGAAAGCTGTTGTCTCATTCCAAATTGTCCCTGAGGTGGCGTTTGTTGTTGTGCTGTAGCAGTCATGCTGAAGATGAATACTGAAGCTAAAATTAATTTTAAATACTTTTTCATGCTGTTTTTTTTTAAGGTGAATATTTTTTTTTGTTTTTACTATGTTTCTTTGACTGCGCTGGTTGCAAAGAGTTTAATTCTATGACAAATAAATTCAATAAATTAACTAGGAGAGGATTATTGTGATGCTACAAGCGGATGGCAGTAATTAGTTGGAAATGTTTGAAACAAAAAATTCCTATATTGAAACTTCGTGAAAAGAAGTTTCAATATAGGAATCCGTATTCTGTAACGAGTATAAGCGAGCGTTTATTTTTTCAATAAAACGTCTGTTATTGCTTGTTTAAATGCATCTTTAGGTAAAGCTCCCTGCGCCATTTGCGGTGCACCGGTCATAGGGCAAAATAAAATGGAAGGAATGCTCCGAATGCCAAATGCTGCGGCCAGCTCTTGTTCTTCTTCCGTGTTTATTTTATAAATGTAGATTTGGCCATCGTACTCTTTGGCTAAATCTTCCAAAATAGGTGCAATCGTTTTACAAGGGCCGCACCATGAAGCGTAAAAATCGATAATACAAGGTTTGTCGCCCAGGTATTTCCATTCTGTAGGGTTGGCTTCGTAATTTGCTACTTTTGATAAAAATTCTGCTTTGGTTAAGTGAATTGTTCCCATTTTTTTTACTTCTTTTTGTTGATTTATTTCTTCTGATTTCTTTTCGCTATTTTTTCCGGCGCATGCCGAGAGTGCAAAGGCAAGCAATACACTTGCAAAAACGATCTTTTTCATATAATGTTTTTGAATGTTTTATATTTTATAATTTTTTTAGAGAGCGCAGCCCCAAATAGAAGGGTCGTCGTGCGCTGTTTCCTGATTGATGTCAGATAACGAAAACCCCAACTCAGTAAGGGTTTTGGAAATGTTGTCGCGCGTAACTTCATCGGTGTGAGAAACTACTATTTTCCCGTCTATTCTGTTCAGTTCAGCTCCGAAAATGCCTTGCAATCCTCCCAACGTTTTAAGCACCTGATTGTTGCAAGTCATGCATTCCGAAGTGGATATTAAAAATGTACTTTCCATTTTAATCTTGTTTTTTAGGTTCGTATTTTTCAGTTTTAATTACCGGACTGTTTGTTTTGTTGTAATTTGTGGCACAACTTCCACCCGGGCAGCTTATATTGAATATTGCCTGAGCCGATAGCACTAATGCACCGAATAAATAGATCGATTCCCTGTTGTAGTAGTACGAAATGCTCAGGAAAATAGCCAAAACAATCCGGATTGTTCGTGCGATATTCCAGTCAGATAAGTATTTTTTAATCAATTTCATGTTTCCTCTTTTTAAAAATATCTGAGAATAAATAGCCGAGTACTGCCCCATAAATAATGCTAATGTATGGATTGGAAGTGATAGGGCAGGTGCCGCTCGCGCAGCCTATAAAATAGTAGTAGCTAAAGCCCCCGATACCACCCACTAAAATGGCTATAATTTTTACGATGTGCTTTTTGAAAAACTCTTTCATATTGTTTTGCTTTTTTTTAGACGCAATTGCAAGTGCGTATGCACTCTATAATTTGTACTATTTGTTTGTTCTTAAGCGAGTAGTAACAGTTTTTACCCTCTTTTCTACAGTTCAAAATACCTCTCGCCCGCATGTCGGTAAGGTGATGTGAAAGTAGCGATTGTTCGCATTGCAGTTGTTCTACCAGTTGCGATACGTTGAGCTCTTCTTGTTCCGATAATAGCGAAATTACACACAAACGCGTGCCGTTCGAAATTGCTCTGAGGGTGTACGCTGCTTCGTCCATTTTATTTATATCCATTTCTTTCTGTGCGTTTTAAAAACTTGTGCAAATATATGAACATATATTCATATGAGCAAAATAATTAATGTTTTTTAGAGAAATAAGTTTCAAAAAATGAAATGTAGAAAAAATAGGACATATTCCAGTCGATATTAGCGTCAGTTTTTGAAGAATTAAGTATCTTTGTGTGCAAAAAAATAAAACGATGAGTCATTCGATTACAAAGATATGTGAGGATTTTATTTCGGAATTAAATTTAGCCATTGGTGAGCGACCGGCGGATAGTATTTTTATTCTAACTGATGAAACAACCCGTAAGCTCTGTTTGCCTAAATTAATGAACTTAGAGAAACTAAAGAGATGCCGCGTTGTTAGTATTCCCAGTGGCGATAAAACGAAAAATATTGACTCGGCTGTTGTGATTTGGAAATTTTTGAGCGAAAATGGTGCTACCCGTAAATCGCTGTTGATTAATGTTGGAGGGGGAGTAGTGACCGATATTGGCGGTTTTGCAGCATCTACATTTAAACGTGGAATTTCGTATATTAACGTTTCTACTACCTTGCTCGGTGCAGTTGATGCTGCTACGGGTGGAAAAACCGGGATTAATTTTCTTGGGTTGAAAAACGAAATTGGTGTTTTTGCACCGGCCGAAGCGGTACTAATTGATGTGGATTTCTTTAAAACGCTTGATGCTGAGAATCTTCGCTCGGGATATGCTGAAATGATAAAACATGCGCTTATCGACACCAAAGAGGAGTGGGCAAGCGTATTGAAATACGATATTGATAAATTTGATTTGGACGAGTTACGTCCTTTGCTTTTGAATAGTTTCAGGATAAAAGAGCGGATTGTGGAGCTGGATCCGCACGAAGCTAATATTCGAAAAGCGTTGAATTTGGGTCATACCTTTGGTCATGCGTTCGAAAGTTGGTCGTACAAAATTGAAAGTCCTGTTCTGCATGGATATGCTGTGATGTGGGGGCTGTTGTGCGAATTATATCTATCGCATATAAAACTGGGTTTCCCAAAAGAGGAATTACTTCGGTTGAAGTATTTGATAAAAGAATACTACGGTTCGTTTGAGTTTCACTGTCAGCAATACGACCATTTGTTTGAGCTGATGACACACGATAAGAAAAACGATTCGAAAGAGATAAACTTCACTCTTTTGGCCGATGTGGGTGATATTCGCATTAATCAAACAGCCACGAAGGATGAAATTTTCGATTGTTTCGATTGGTTTCGAGAAGGATGATGGTTAATTTAAAATATAAGATATAGTAAGTCGACTTAATAAAACAGGTGTAAAAAATAATTATGAAAAAAACTTTGATAATTGGAGCGAGCAGCAATCCCGAGCGTTATTCGTATTTAGCTGCCGAAAAACTATTGGCGTACGGACATGATATTGAAATGATTGGAAGACGTGCCGAAGTAGTTTTTGGAAGAACGATAGATACAGAAATGAAGGAATTTGAGGATATTGATACAGTGACAATGTATGTCTCCGATAAATTTCAACCTGAATATTATAAATATATAATTGCATTAAATCCGAATCGTGTCATTTTTAATCCTGGAACTGAGAACCCCGAATTTGAAGAATTATTGATACAAAATGATATTCACGTTGAAGAGGCGTGTACCTTGGTTTTGTTAGGCACGGGTCAATATTGATATGAAACTTAGATGTGCCAATAAATACATTGGTGCATTTTGAATGATAAATAATATAATTACTTAAGTACCTGTCAGTATTGGCTTGTAGCTTGTAACTAGTAACTGAATGAAAATAGCTTTAATAGGATATGGCAAAATGGGTAAAACCATTGAAAGAATTGCATTGGAACGTGGGCATGAAATTGTGTCGGTGATTGATGTTGATAATTTGGATGATTTTGACTCGGCGGCATTTAAAAGTGCTGATGTGGCTATCGAATTTACTGTTCCGCAGGTGGCGTTGAACAATTATCGCAGAGCATTCGCTTCGGGTGTGGCTGTGGTATCGGGGACTACCGGTTGGTTGGAAGAACTTCCTGCTTTGAAAAAAGAAATTGAAGAGGGTGGAAAAACTTTGTTTTGGTCGTCAAACTTCAGCATTGGCGTAAATATCTTCATGGCACTCAATAAACATTTGGCTGCCATTATGAACCAATTTCCCAATTACAATGTGGAAATGACCGAAGTGCATCATACTCAAAAACTAGATGCTCCAAGTGGTACGGCTATTACATTGGCCGAAGGGATTTTTGAAAATCTGGACCGTAAATCGGCTTGGGTGAAGGAAACTGAAACTAAACCGACAGAAATGGCAATAAAATCTATTAGAGAAGGCCAGGTGCCGGGTATTCATACCATTCGTTACGAATCGGAAGTGGATTCGATTGAAATTACGCACGATGCTAAAAGTCGTGAAGGTTTTGCGTTGGGCGCTGTTGTTGCTGCCGAATTTACTGCGGGTAAGAAAGGTTTTTTGGGAATGCAGGATTTACTAAAGTTTTAATATTGATACTATTATCCGGGATAATTTGCTGCAAAACTGAGTTTTACTGTTATTAAGCTTAAATGGATAAATATATTAAATATACACAACAATTATAAAATCCAGTACTATGTATTGCATAGTACTGGATTCATTGCTATATTTGTGTCGTTAACAAGAAATTGACTTCACAGTTTATATTAAAAAAAACATGGATACAGAAAAAGACTTCTCGCGTTTCGATAAACCTCTCAAGCAATGGATTAAGGCCGGTATATGGAGCCTGATTTATGTTTTATTCGTAGTTTGGGTAGGTAATCTTTGGTGGCTTTTGCTTTTGCCAGTCATCTTTGATGCGTTTATAACTCACTTTATTCCATGGACTTGGTGGAAGAAAACGAAGAATAAATCTTTGCTGGCATTTTTTGGCTGGGTGGATGCGATTGTTTTTGCTTTGGTGGCGGTGTATTTTATCAATACGTTCTTGTTTCAAAACTACCAAATTCCAAGTTCTTCGCTCGAAAAAAGTTTGTTGGTAGGCGATTTCCTATTTGTAAGCAAGGCTAGTTATGGACCGAGAGTTCCCAATACGCCACTTTCGTTTCCGTTGGTGCAACATACTTTTCCGCTGCTTAACTGCAAGTCGTTTATAGAAAATCCTCAATGGGCTTATCATCGTTTGGCTGGAATGGATACGATTAAACACAATGATATTGTTGTGTTTAACTTCCCGGCTGGTGATACGGTCGCTGTGAATGTGCAGAATCCCGATTACTATACCAGTTGTTATATGTACGGAAGAGACGCAGTGAATAATAATAAGAGTCAATATGGAGAAATTATTTACCGTCCTGTAGATCGTCGTGAAAATTATGTGAAGCGTTGTGTAGCCTTAGCCGGTGATTGGATGCAAATAAAAGACAATCAGGTATATATAAATGATAAACCACAGGCGAAAATTCCCGGTATTCAGTTTAATTATTATGTGCAGACTGATGGAACTCGTTTGACCGACGATTTGTTAGACAAATTGAACATAAGTGTTGACGACAGAAATATGTTGAATATTCAGCAAAGCAATGATTTCACGACCCTTCTTGGAGTAGATGTTTCATTGCCGATCTACCATTTCCCGTTGAATGAAGAAACATATTCAAAATTGAAACAGGTAAAAGGTGTGCTAAAAATGATAGTTGAACCGGCAATTTTAGCAGGAGATGTTTTCCCATTGGGCAAACGAAAAAATTGGAACAGAGATAATTATGGTCCTATCTGGGTGCCAAGAAAGGGTGCAAAGTTGCTGTTGAATACCTATAATTTGCCAATTTATGAACGCATAATTTCCGTCTACGAACAAAATAAGCTGGAAGTGAAGGGCGATGTGATTTATATCAACGGTAAACCGGCAACGACTTATCAATTTAAGATGGATTATTACTGGATGATGGGTGATAACCGTCATAATTCTGCCGATTCGCGTTTCTGGGGGTTTGTGCCCGAAGATCACGTGGTTGGTCGTCCGGTAATGGTTTGGCTGTCGTTGGATAAAGATAAAGGATGGTTTAGTGGAAAAATCCGTTGGAACAGGTTCTTTAAAAATGCTGAAAGATAAATACTCAGAGCTAATAAGCTAGGAGTAAAAGTAGAGAATGGAAAATAGTTGTTTGACTTCGGCGTATTTAGCTCCCGTAGAGTATTATTCTGCGATGGCAAAAGCGGATACCGTTTTTCTGGAACATTGCGAGTTTTACGAGAAGCAGTCGTATCGCAATCGATGCAATATTGCCGGCGCAAACGGGCAGTTAGCCCTGACTATTCCGGTTGAAAAATCGAAAGGGTCGCGAATGTTGACTCGCGATGTTCGCATCTCGGAACATAGCGACTGGCAACTGCAACATTGGCGTTCGATAGAGTCGGCGTATAATTCGACCCCTTTTTTCGAATATTACAAAGATGATTTAATTCCGTTTTACGAGAGAAACTGGACATTTTTGTGGGATTTTAATGCTGAAATCCAAACTAAAATGCTTGAGCTGATAGACTTACAGGTCGATGTTCAATTGACCAAAGAATATAAAGTCGATTTTGATGAAAATGTACAAGATGTAAGAAATAGCATTCATCCGAAGAAAGAAACTGAAGTCGGATCATTTAAGACCTATTATCAGGTTTTCGAACAAAGATTTGGCTTTATTCCCAATCTGAGTAGTATAGATTTGCTCTTTAATATGGGAAATGAATCAATTTTGATTTTGATTTAATACAAATGAAATAATAAAACGCTACAATATGGAACAAATAGATTGGGGAAATATAGGATTCGGTTACATGAAAACCGATTTCAACATCCGTTGTAATTATAGCAATGGAGCATGGGGTCAATTGGAAGTTCACGAAAGCGAATTTTTGAGCTTGCATATGGCTGCCACCAGTTTACATTATGGTCAGGAATCGTTCGAAGGCTTGAAAGCTTTCCGCGGCAAGGATGGAAAAATTCGAATTTTTCGAATGAAAGACAATGCTTTGCGTATGCAGGATTCCAGCGAAGGTACTTTAATGGCTAAAGTTCCTGTCGAAGTTTTTGAAGAAGCAGTGTTGAAAGCTGTGAAATTAAATGAACGTTTTGTGCCCCCTTACGAGTCGGGTGCGTCTCTATATATTCGTCCGGTGCTTTTTGGTAGCGGTCCACAGGTAGGAGTAAAGCCTTCTGAGGAATACATGTTTATTGTTTTTGTAACTCCTGTAGGCCCTTATTTTAAAGGAGGATTTCAGACTACTCCGTTTGTAATTATGCGTGAGTTCGATCGTTCCGCACCTCTGGGAATGGGAAAGTACAAAGTTGGTGGAAATTATGCCGCTAGCCTGGTGGCAGGACAAAAAGCGCATGAACTAGGTTATTCTAATATATTTTATCTTGATGCAAGAGAGAAAAAGTACATTGATGAATGTGGTGCTGCAAACTTTTTTGGAATAAAAAATAACACTTATGTAACTCCTAAATCGACTTCTATATTACCTTCAATCACCAACAAAAGTTTGATGGTTTTGGCTGCAGATTTGGGGCTAAAAGTGGAGCAAAGAGCTGTTCCTGTTGAAGAACTGGCTACTTTTGAAGAGGCGGGAGCTTGTGGCACAGCGGCTGTTATAAGTCCGATAGAACGAATTGACGATTATGATATGAAAATATCGTATGTATTTTCGCCCGATGGTAAACCGGGACCGATTTCTGATAAATTGTATCATAAATTGCGCGGTATTCAGTACGGCGATGAGCCTGATACGCACGGTTGGGTTACGATAGTTGACTAGGGAGTAGATTTTCGGGATTATAGATTACAAAATTTACTTTCTAAGCACAGATAATGTCAGCACGAAAGAAGGAGAGAAATAATATTTTTGGACAGATGCATCCCCTTACTCGTTTGGGGGTTAGTGTTGGATTGGCTCTTTTTGCTTTTTTTGTATTAAAAAACGACGAGATAAGCATTTTGCTTCGTGCGATGGTATCCTGGATAGTATTCTCGCTAGCATTCCTGATTTGTAGTTGGATTGTGATAGATCAGCGAACTGTTCCTCAAATAAGAAAGAAGGCCACTGAGGATGATGGGAGCGTAGCGTTTGTGTTTTTTATGGTCTTAATTTCATCTTTGTCGGGATTACTTGCCGTGTTGCTAATCGTTATTTCAAAGGACTCTACTATTCGTGAGAGTGTGTTATTTCTTCCTTCCTGCATTTTAGGGATACTTCTTTCGTGGGGAATGGTGCACACTATTTATGTGTTTCATTATGCGCATGAGTATTACGATTCGAGAGATGAGGATGGTAACAAATATGTTGGCGGGTTGGTATTCCCGGAAGAAAATGAGCCCGATTATCTCGATTTTGCCTATTACTCTTTCGGTCTAGGCTGTACTTTTCAGGTCTCGGATGTAAATGTTACTTCACGAAAAATACGAAGGATAACCTTGTTTCATAGTTTGTTGTCTTTTGTTTTAAATACATTTGTGGTGGCTTTGACTATTAACCTGATTGCAGGGTTAAACTAGTTTTTTTGTAATTCAGAAACGTTACTACAATAATAAATTTCACATCAATAGAAAAAATATAATTCAATGATATTAAAATCCGATATTTTTCCAATAGGACAAGTTAATAAGCCACATGGCATAAATGGTGAAATGTCGTTTTCATTCTCTTCGGATGTGTTTGACAGAGAAGACGTACCGTTTTTTATCTTTGAGATTCAGGGAATTTTCGTGCCTTTTTTCTTAGATGAATATCGGTTTAAAGGTAGCACAACCGGCCTTTTGAAACTCGAAGGTGTGATAAACGAAGAGCAAGCCCGCTCATTTATGGGGTTGACCATTTACTTGCCAAAATCTTTTCTCGAAAAAGTGGAGGATGAGGAAATTGAACTCGACTATTTTGCAGGTTTTAGCCTGATTGATGTTGAAGCCGGATTGATAGGAATTATTTCGGAGGTGGATAAAACTACTGAGAATATTCTTTTTGTAATCCCCAAAAAGAATGACGAATTATTAATCCCTGCCGGTGAGGAGTATATTCAGGAGATTGATCATGATAAAAAGATTATCTATGTAAAGCTTCCTGAAGGTTTGCTGGATTTGTAGATGTAAAATAGAGAAGGCTGTTTCATTGAAACAGCCTTCTCTATTTTCATGTTATTTTTTCTCCATTTGATATACAATTTCTTTTACCCAGTCTGCCCAATTCGATAAGCTCGATGATTTATCGAAGGTTTGCCAGGGAATCGGTTTACCTATTCGTATAGTAAAATGTTTGCCTTTTTGTTTAAACATTTCATCGGCAAGGTACATCATTTCGATATTGAACTTTATTCCGAGAAATTTACGAATGTTGGCCAGATTATAAAAGAAATTAGAATTTCTTCCTTCGAAATAGATAGGTACAATATCCCGTTGGTATTCAATAGCTTTGCTGATGAAGTTTTTTTTCCATTCCAGATCAATTATTTTTCCGTCTATTTTTCTCGAACACATACCGGCTGGGTAGGTAATCAGATGATTGTCAGATTCGTATAGCTCCTGCATTTTTGCAGCATGTCCTTTGCCTTGCGATCCTGTTTTGTTTACTGGTACAAACATTTCGTTAAGAGGCTCAAGGCTCATCATTAAGTCGTTGGAGAAAAAGCGCACTTTTCCATCATATTCTTTTCCAATCAAATAGCCGGTAGCAATGCCATCAAGTCCGCCCAGTGGGTGGTTGCTGGCAAAAATATATCTACCACCTTTCGGAGGCAGGTTTTCACGACCTTCTATGCTGATGGTAACTTCCATATATTTCAGCCCGGCTTCAATGAAATCTAAATTTCTAAGTGTGGGATTGTTTTTAAAAAAAACATTAAACTCCTTCTCGTGTACTATTTTTCGAAGGTAATTGACAATAAATTTGGGGACTTTTGTGTTTGGTGCTTTTTGTTTTAGCACTTTTGCAATGTCTATGTTGATTACGCCTTTATCGTTCATTGGTGATACGGTTTGTTTTAGACTACAAATGTACAAAAAATGCTTACATCTCAAACAGTCATTCGTTAGATCTGTTTTGGAATATATATCTTGTTTGAGAAATAATTTAGCGGTTGTTGAATTATTGCCCCACTTTTGATGTTTTTGTTTGTCTATTAGATTAAATTTTATAATTAGCTGAAATACAATTAAATAAGTTTAATTTGTTTGTGGCTAATAAAGTTGATAAGCTGTTGAAAAGTTGTTTAAATGGTGTATTTAGCCCTTGATAAATTGTTCATAACTATTTTGTGGGGAATAGTGGGGTATATGAAATTTATTCTTTACTTTTACCGTTGAATAAATGAACCCGATTCAATATGTCAACATTTATAGGTAAATACGATGCAAAAGCCGATGTAAAGGGGCGAATCTTTATTCCATCTGCATATCGAAAGATACTGCCCGAGGGTGAAAAGGATCGCATCGTGATGCGCAAGGACGCCGAGAATGATTGCATGATTCTTTTTCCGGAGTCGGTTTGGAATGAAAAAGTACAGAATTTTAAATCGAAACTTGATGAATGGAATCCGATAGATCAATTGTTGTTGATGCAATTTGTTTCGGATGCCGAGTGGTTGGATATTGATTCGCAAGGAAGAGTTTTGATTTCGAAGAAAAATTTACAAGCAATAGGCGTAGAAAATGCCGAGGTGCTTTTTGTTGGAATGGTCGATCGCTTTGCAGTTTGGAGTAAGTCGCGTTATGAGCAAATAAAGATGTCGCCGGTAGATTTTGCTGCGTTGCTCAAAGAAAGAATGATGAATAAATAGTAGTAATTTATTCCTAAATTAATTGGTCGTAAGTGCTTGCAACTGACTAATTTTTGAGTATTTTTGTAGACGAAATACTCAAAACCATAATCCTCACAAAATGAATGAAATAGCTTATCATATACCCGCATTATTAAACGAAACCATAGAGGGGCTGAACATTGATCCGGATGGTGTTTATGTAGATGTTACTTTTGGTGGCGGTGGTCATTCAACTGAGATATTATCGCACTTGAGTTCCAAGGGCAAATTGCTGGGATTTGATCAGGATGAAGACGCGATTAAAAATGCCTTGGACGATCCTCGTTTTATTTTTGTACGAAGTAATTTTAAATACCTCAAAAACTTTCTTCGTTACCATAATATCGAAAAAGTAGATGGCATTCTGGCCGATTTAGGCGTGTCGTCGCATCATTTTGATGAAGCTGAACGTGGATTCTCATTCCGGTTTGACGGGGCGTTGGATATGCGTATGAATACCAAATCGCCGCTTACAGCTGCTGTAATTCTAAATACTTATGGCGAAGAGGATTTGGCGAATGTATTTTACCTGTATGGCGAGCTGCATAACTCTCGCAAAATAGCCAAAACGATAGTAGCTGCACGCTCCAAAGCACCTTTCGACAAAATATTTCCATTTATTGAAGTGTTGAAACCTTTTTTTGGAAGAGAGAAGGAGAAAAAAGATATGGCGCGGGTTTTTCAGGCTTTGCGTATTGAGGTGAATAAAGAAATGGAGGTACTACGCTCGCTTTTGGAACAGAGTTTTGATGTTTTGAAACCAGAAGGTCGTTTGGTGGTGCTGACTTATCATTCGCTGGAAGATAGATTGGTGAAAAATTATTTCAGAAGTGGAAATTTTGAAGGAAAACTGGAAAAAGATTTTTTTGGTAATATTCTATCTCCTTTGAAAGCGATTAATAACAAGGTGATTATAGCAACTGATGAAGAAGTGGTGCGAAATCCACGAGCGAGAAGTGCAAAACTGCGTATTGCAGAAAAAAAATAAAAAGTATGTCGTGGTTTAAGAGAATGGCTGAAGCCATAAAGGGTAGCGAAGATTTCTCGGATATTAAGTCGAGCACGGTTCGTGACATCCTGAATGGTGACATATTTTCGAAGAAAATATTCAAGAAGCAAACTAAACTGATGATAATGATTGCTTTGTTGATGTTTGCATATGTGGATAACCGATTCTCTTGCGAAAGGCAACTTGCCACGGAAATTGAATTGAAAAAGAAAATCCAGGACGTTAAGTATGAGTCGCTGACTATTTCGGCAGAATTAATGAAAATTAGTCGCCAAACCAGTGTGCTCAATATGATTAATACGCGTGGAGTAGATTTAGTGCAAACATCTACACCGCCAATTGTAATTGCTGATTCTGTAGAAGAGAAATAATGGCAGATATTCGAAAAAATATAGTCCTCAGATTTGGTGTTGTATATGTAATTATATGCTTGTCTTTTCTGCTGGTTATATATAAAATAATTGTAATACAGACTGTTGAGCGACGCAATTGGTTGGCTTTGGCGTCCAAAAATGTGAAGGCTGATATTGTGGTGAAGCCAAACAGGGGCAATATCTACGCTTGCGATGGTCGGTTGATGGCCAGTTCTATTCCTACCTATTACATCTACATGGATACTAGGGTGCCGGCTTTGCATGAAAAAGAAGGTAAATTGTTTAAAAGTAACGTCGATTCATTAGCCATCTATCTATCCAGTTTTTTTCACGATAAAACGCCGCTGGAATATCGCAAAATGTTGAAAAATGCGTACCGCAATAAGGTTGGTGAACTTCAACTGTATCCAAAACGTATCTCGTATGCCGAGCTTAAGCAGCTCAAAAAATTGCCGCTTTTTCGCTTGGGCCGTAATAAAAGCGGACTCATTACCAAAGAACTTTTTACTCGTGTAAAACCTTTCGGATCACTGGCTTCGCGCACCATTGGCGATATTTATGCTGACGAATCGATGGGCGGGAAAAATGGTATTGAAAAGCGGTTTAATACTTATTTGTTAGGTACTCCCGGTATTTCTATTCGTCAAAAGGTAGCGAATACCTATATGGAAACAGTTAAGGTAGAGCCGATTGATGGAATGGATATTACCACTACTATTGATATCGATTTGCAGGATATTGCCGAAAAGGCTCTGATTGACAGTTTACGATCTTTTGATGCCGGTTCCGGCTACGCTATTTTGATGGAAGTTCATTCCGGTGAAGTTAAGGCTATTGTGAATATGCAACAGAATGCCGATAAAACATACACCGAAAACAAAAATGGTGCTGTTTCGGATATGGTTGAGCCCGGTTCTACATTCAAAGTGGCATCGCTGATGGTAGCTCTGGACGCAGGTAAGGTGAAAATAACCGATTACATCGAAACCGGAAACGGTATTTATCCATTTGCCAATAGATTGATGAAAGATCACAATGCCAATAAAGGCGGATTCGGTAGAATTACACTTGCTGAGGCGATTCACGGGTCTTCAAATATCGGTATCTCGAGGGCAATAGTGAATGCTTACGGACAAAATCCTTCGGAATTTGTTGAAGGGCTGTATGATATGAAATTAAACGAGCCGCTAAATCTGGAAATTCCCGGTGCTGCTTCGCCTCGTATTCGTCATCCACATGATAAAGCTGCTTATTGGTCGGCTACTACATTGCCTTGGATGTCAATTGGATACGAAACACAAATTCCACCCATCTATACATTGGCTTTTTATAATGCTATTGCTAACAATGGAAAATACATTCGTCCATTTTTTGTAAAATCGATAACTAAAAATGGGCAGATTGTAAAAGCATTTGAAACCGAAACGATAAAGGAATCGATTTGTAAACCGACTACTCTGAATGATATTAAAACTGTTTTGCTGGGCGTAATGGAAGCTCCAAAGGGAACGGCTCACAATGTCCGTTCGAAATATGTGCGGATTGCGGGTAAAACTGGTACAGCACAGATTTCAAAAGGAGCATTAGGGTATAAGGGTGGTGGTACTACTCACCAGGTTTCGTTTTGTGGTTATTTCCCTGCCGATGATCCTCAATATAGCTGTATCGTAGTTATTCGTGAGCCTCGCAAGGGTTATCCATCGGGTGGAAAAATGGCGGGTTCGATATTTAAAAATGTAGCGGAAAGAACCATGGCGTTAAAATCGCATCGCAAAGCTTTGACATATGAACGAGATACCGTTACAAATTTCCCAATGAAGCCATTTGTTAAAGTTGGATACTATAAAGCATTGCTTACGGTTATGACTGATTTACAATTACCGATTGGTGTAAATTCATCCGATTGGGTAAAATCATTTTCGGATGACAAGCAAATTCGGGTTGAATCTGTTTCGGTGCCTATAAATGTTGTTCCCGATTTGATGGGAATGGGAGCAAAGGATGCGGTTTACCTGGCAGAAAGACTCGGACTGAATGTTCAGGTGCAGGGTAGAGGTAAAGTGGTTTCGCAAAGCATTAAGCCCGGAACTTTTGTACAAAGAGGAAGCCGGATAATAATATGTTTTCAATAAAATAAAAAATGCTGACTGACTTCGTCCCTTATGTCGGAGCCGGTTGGAAAACTAAAAAATACAAGCATGATTTTAGATGATCTACTTCAGGGTATTGTTCTGCTTAAAACAGTAGGAAGTGCCGATATTCAAATTGAGAATATCCAATTTGATTCACGAAAAGTGGAAGCCGGAAGTCTCTTTGTTGCGACTAAAGGTTCTGCAGCCGATGGTCATCAATATATACCTACCGCCATTGAAAAAGGCGCTGTAGCCATAGTGTGTGAGGACTTACCCGCTGATCAAACTCCGAATGTAACTTACATAAAAGTTGAAAACAGTTCGGATGCGTTGGGAAAAATGGCTTCGGCGTGGTATGGATTTCCTTCTTCAAAAATGACTTTGGTAGGCGTAACCGGTACGAATGGTAAAACAACCATAGCTACCTTGCTCTATCAGCTTTTTCGTAAATTGGGATATAAATCGGGACTGCTGTCCACGGTTTGCAATTATGTAAATGAGGTGGCTGTAGAGGCAACGCATACTACACCCGACGCATTGGCGTTAAATGAGCTGTTGGCACAAATGGTGGATGCCGGTTGCGAGTACGCATTTATGGAAGTGAGTTCACACTCGGTTGATCAACGACGCATAGCCGGATTGCAATTTGATGGTGGCGTTTTTACAAATATAACACGTGATCATATTGATTATCACCTTACTTTCGAAAATTATTTGAAAGCTAAAAAGCAATTTTTCGATGAACTCTCATCTGAGGCTTTTGCTTTGACAAATGCTGATGACAAGAATGGATTGGTGATGCTTCAAAATTCGAAAGCAAAAAAATATACCTATTCGCTTCGTTCGATGGCCGATTTTAAGACGCGCATTTTGGAACATGGTTTCGAAGGAATGTTGTTGGATATGAATGATAGAGAAGTAAATGTTTCATTTATAGGTAAATTTAATGCCAGCAATCTTTCGGCTGTGTTTGGTACTGCTGTTTTGCTTGGACAAGATGAAATAGAAGTGTTGCGGATTATTAGCTCCCTGCATTCTGTTTCGGGGCGTTTTGAAACCTTGCATTCTCCGGCTGGTTTTACAGCTATTGTGGATTATGCTCATACGCCGGATGCACTTACCAATGTGATTGATACCATAAATCAAATTCTTCAGGGCAATGGTCGACTCATTACCGTTGTTGGTTGTGGTGGTAATCGTGATAAAGGGAAACGCCCGATGATGGCTCGTGAGGCTGTAAATGGTAGCTGGAAAGCTATTTTGACCTCCGATAATCCGCGTTTTGAAGAACCGCAGGATATTTTAAACGATATGTTGGCGGGGCTGGACGTGGTTGATAAGGCAAAAAGTCTGACCATTGTTGATCGCCGAGAAGCTATTCGCACAGCTTGTGCGCTGGCTCAACCGGGCGACGTGGTACTTGTGGCTGGAAAAGGACACGAGGATTATCAGATAATACAAGGTGTAAAACACCATTTCGACGATAAAGAAGTTGTTAGAGAATGTTTTTAAAGTGCCACTAACAGAGAACCTAATTGTAAATTATAAACTATTAATTATAAATTAATATGCTGTATCACTTATTCCATTATTTAGATCAAATTTTTGATATTCCGGGAGGACGATTGTTTAACTTTATATCATTCCGAACAGGATTGGCATTTATCTTAGCATTGTTGCTTTCGACCATGTTTGGACGACGGATTATCGACTATTTGCAAAAGAAACAAATTGGAGAAACGATTCGCGATCTTGGTTTGGAAGGTCAAATGAGCAAAAAAGGTACACCAACTATGGGTGGAATCATTATTATTATTGCTATTTTGGTGCCAACCCTATTGTTGGCTGATATAACTAATATTTATGTTTTGTTGATGATTGTCACCACCGTATGGATGGGACTCATCGGTTTTTTGGATGATTATATAAAAGTTTTTCGCAAAAACAAAGAGGGCTTGAAAGGCCGTTTTAAGATTGTAGGTCAGGTTGGATTGGGATTAATCGTTGGTTTGACGATGTACTTTAGCCCCACTATGGTGATTCGCGAGAATATTGAAGTGAAGGGTGCAACTCAACGTGTTGAGAATGTCCTTTATTCAAAACACAATGTGAAATCTACTAAAACGACAATTCCGTTTGTTAAGAATAATAACTTCAATTATGCCGATGTATTTAAGTCGGTAGGAGAGAAGGCGCAGGATTATGGCTGGATTTTATTTGTTGTAGTTACCATTTTTATTGTAACAGCAGTTTCGAATGGAGCTAATCTAACTGATGGGTTGGATGGTTTGGCAACCGGATCTTCAGCCATCATGGGAGTCATACTCGGTATACTGGCCTATGTGTCCGGTAATATAAATTATGCCGGGTATCTGAATATTATGTATTTGCCAGGAACAGGTGAGCTTTTGGTTTTTGCCGGTGCCTTTATTGGCGCTACTATCGGCTTTTTGTGGTACAATTCGTATCCTGCTCAAATATTCATGGGAGATACCGGAAGTTTGACATTGGGGGGAATTATAGCAGTGTTTGCTATTCTTACACGAAAGGAATTATTAATCCCGATCTTATGTGGAGTGTTTTTTGTAGAAAGCTTGTCGGTGATTTTGCAGGTAGGATTCTTTAAATATAGCAAAAAAAGATTTGGTGAGGGGAAACGGATTTTCAAGATGACACCATTGCATCATCATTATCAAAAGCAGGGAAATGCCGGTATTCAGGCTATTTTCCAACGTCCACTACAAGCTATGCCCGAATCAAAAATCGTTATTCGTTTTTGGATTGTAGGAATTATTTTGGCGGCGATTACTATTATTACATTGAAAATTAGATAAATTGGCTCGAAAGATGAAGAGAATTGTAATATTGGGAGCAGGCGAAAGTGGAGCGGGAGCTGCTGTTTTGGCTAAAAAAGAAGGTTTTGATGTATTTGTTTCGGACATGTCCGAAATAAAGGCGCAATACAAAGCCATGCTCGACGAATATGGAATTGTGTGGGAGGAAAAACAACATACCGAAAGCTTAATTTTAAATGCTGACGAAGTGATTAAAAGCCCGGGAATCCCAGATAAAGCACCCATCGTTAAAAAACTTCTTGCTCAAAACACATCTGTTATTTCCGAGATCGAATTTGCAGGTCGTTATACAAATGCCAAAATGATTTGTATAACCGGTAGCAATGGAAAAACCACCACTACCATGTTGGTTTATCATATTTTGAAAAGTGCTGGATTAAAAGTTGGTTTAGCGGGTAATGTTGGTAATAGTCTGGCATTTCAGGTAGCTACCGCTTCGTTCGATTATTATGTAGTGGAGTTAAGCAGTTTTCAGTTGGATGGAATGACCGAATTTAAGGCCGATATCGCAATTTTATTAAATATAACTCCCGATCATTTAGATCGTTATGATTATAATTTTCAAAACTACGTTGATTCTAAATTCAAAATTACTCAAAATCAAACCGAACAGGATGCTTTTATTTTCTGGGAAAATGACCCGATAATTAAGGCTGAATTAGAAAAACGCAATATTCAATCAGCAATGTATCCATTTGCAATTGAGCGGAGCGAAAAAACAAAAGCATTTATTGAGCAAGAAGATTTGATTATTAAATCACTTAAAACTCTATTTACTATGCCAACATCAGATTTAGCATTGCAAGGTATGCACAATACTTACAATTCGATGGCTGCAGGATTAGCTGCTTCGATTGTTGATGTGCGAAAAGATAATATACGTCAGTCTCTCCAGGATTTTCAGGGAGTTGAGCACCGTTTGGAGTATGTTGCAACGGTGAAAAATATCCGATTTGTAAACGATTCGAAGGCCACAAATGTAAATTCATGTTGGTATGCATTACAAAGTATGAAAACGCCTGTTGTATTGATTTTAGGAGGTACCGACAAGGGGAATGACTATTCTGAAATTGAAGCCCTTGTAAAAGAAAAAGTAAGAACCTTAATCTTTATGGGGTTGGATAATAAAGCATTGCATACTTTCTTTGATGGGAAAGTGGATACGATTATTGATGTTCAATCGATGGATGCAGCCGTAACTGAAGCTTATAAGGCGGCAGATGGAGGTGATACTGTATTGTTGTCGCCATGCTGTGCCAGTTTCGATTTATTTCAAAACTACGAAGATCGGGGCAAGCAGTTTAAAAATTTTGTCAGAAATTTGTAATTGAACTTGCCGGACGAAGCGGAAAGGAGTAAAAATATAGAATCTTTCAAATTCCAAACATGGAAAATCTATTCAGTAAATATCTAAAAGGCGATCCGATTTTATGGATTGTATTTTTTGTAATGTGCATAATTTCAGCTATTGAAATGTACAGTGCATCAAGTACTTTGGCATATGGCGCCGATAATTATGCTGGCCCAATGCTTCGTCACGTTGGTTTTCTGTTCGGAGGTGCCATTATTGCCATTGTAGTGCATCTCATTCCGGTGCGATATATAAGAATGACGGCCTACTTGGTGCTGTTATTGTCGGCATTACTCCTGGTTTGGGTACTTTTCAGGGGTGTAAGCGAAAATGGTGCTTCACGTTGGTTGGTGATTATGGGAATTAAATTTCAACCTTCGGAAATTGCCAAACTATCTGTTATCATAGTGGCAGCCGATATGATTTCCCGAATTAGAGATGCTAAAAAAGATGAGTGGAGATATTTTCGGAATACGCTCATAATGTTGGCAATCATTTGCACCTTAATTTTGTTTGAAAACTTTTCAACTGCCTTCATTCTCTTTATGGTGGTGGTCATCATGATGTTTATCGGTCGTGTTTCTTTACTGAAATTAGGTGTTTTGGTTGGAGGGCTATTACTTACTATAGTATTATGCTTCGCCTTAGTGAAAACAGTTCCTGAAAAATCGATGCCTAAACTGTTTGATAGAGCCTATACATTTGTAGGACGTATCGATCGTTTTAAAACGGAGAAGAAGGATGAAAAGAGCAAATATACTATTTCTGATGAAAATCGTCAGGTTCAGCATGGTAGAATTGCCATTGCCCGTGGTGGAGCAGTTGGCGTTTTCCCCGGCAATAGTATTGAACGCGACTACTTGCCACAAGCTTATTCCGACTTTATATATGCCATAATCGTGGAGGAAATGGGTTTGTTTGGAGGTATATTTGTCATTCTGCTTTATCTGGTGCTCCTTTTTCGAGCGGGGAGAATTGCAACTAAATGTGCAACGGTTTTTCCGGCATTACTTGTTATTGGTCTTTCATTAATGATTGTCATTCAGGCATTTATTAGTATGTCGGTTGCTACTAGTTTAGGTCCTGTAACCGGTCAGCCTTTACCGTTGATTAGTAGGGGAGGTACTTCCATATTGATTACCTGTATTTATTTCGGTATTATTTTTGGCGTAAACAGACAGATAAAAGAAGAATACCAACCCCCCTTTGAAGAAGATATACCTGTTGAGCCGGAAGAGGAACTTTCAGTGGTTGATTTAGAAAATTTGTAATTGAATCGATAAAATTGCAAACAGGAATACGCATTAACCTTTGAATTCATTTGGACTGCTTTTTTTTGTGTAATTTGCGTTCAGAAATTTATAGCTATGAAACATAAATTTATTATTAGTGGTGGTGGCACAGGTGGACATATTTTTCCAGCTATCAGTATTGCCAATGCATTGAAAAAACGACTCCCCGATGCCGAAATATTATTTGTAGGTGCTATCGGACGCATGGAAATGGAACGGGTGCCTGCTGCGGGCTATCCCATCGAAGGCTTGCCGGTAAGCGGTCTGGACAGAAAAAACATGTTTAGCAATATAAAAGTGGTCTATAATCTGGTTCGCAGTTTGGTGTTAGCTCGTAGAATTATTCGTAATTTTAAACCGGATGTAGCCATTGGTGTTGGAGGATATGCAAGTGCACCAACATTGCGTGCAGCTTCGGGTTGTGGTGTGCCAACACTTATTCAGGAACAAAATTCGTATGCAGGAGTTACTAATAAATTGTTGGCAAAGAAAGCAGCTAAAATTTGTGTAGCCTATGAGGGAATGGAAAAATTCTTCCCCAAAGATAAAATTATATTGACAGGTAATCCAGTTCGACAAGATTTATTTTCTATTGCACCCAAAACTGCCAAAGCATATGATTTCTTTGGTTTTGATCCGTCTAAGAAAACGATTTTAGTGGTTGGTGGTAGTCTAGGTGCCCGCACGATCAATCAGAGTATTATTGCACAACTGGAACAACTGTCGAAAACCGATGTGCAGGTTATTTGGCAAACCGGAAAGTTTTATATTGATGCAGCCCGCAAGGCGGCCGAACCATTTGTATCGCCACGTTTGTTGGTAACAGATTTTGTTTCGCGTATGGATTTTGCCTATTCTATAGCTGATTTGGTAGTATCGCGCGCAGGAGCCAGCTCCATTTCCGAATTGTGTTTATTGGCTAAACCAGCTATTTTGGTGCCGTCGCCTAATGTTGCCGAGGATCATCAAACTCAAAATGCCTTGGCTTTAGTTCGAAAAAATGCTGCTGTAATGATTAAAGATGTCGATTCGGTCGGCCAATTGGTGGATAAAGCGCTGGAACTTATAAATGATGCTGATGCTTTAAAAGAGCTAAGTGATAATATATTAAAGATGGCCGAAAAAGATTCGGCTGATAGAATAGCAGATGAAGTGATTAAGTTAATCAACTAGCCGGTTGATGTAACAGAATGAGTTAATTGATAATTATGGAAAAGTTTAGCAAATATTATTTTCTAGGAATTGGTGGTATCGGCATGAGTGCTTTGGCACGTTATTTTCGTGCAAAGGGATATGAAATAGCGGGTTACGACCGCACACCTACAAAGCTGACCACTGATTTGCAATCGGAAGGAATAGCGGTTTGTTTTGATGAAAATCTAGATCAAATACCGGATAAATTCACGCAGGCAAAAAATACCCTGGTGATTATTACCCCAGCTATACCTCATAATCACCCACAACTGTTGTATTTTCAGGAGAATAATTTTACGATTCAAAAGCGGTCTCAGGTGTTAGGTGAGATTACTCGTAAAAGTAAAGGTATTTGTATTGCCGGGACACACGGAAAGACCACCACATCTACTATTGCAGCGCACTTATTGTATCAGTCGCAAGTGTCGTGTAATGCTTTTTTAGGAGGTATTGCCAATAATTATAACACCAATCTTTTGCTTTCGAACGAAAGTAATTTGGTGGTCATTGAGGCCGATGAGTACGACCGCTCGTTTCATCAACTTTCGCCTTACATGGCTGTGATTACCTCTGCCGATCCCGATCATTTGGATATTTACGAAACGGCTGATGCTTTTCGCGAAAGTTTTGAGCACTTTACGTCACTTATCAGAACCGGTGGCGTGTTGATAATGCGCAAAGGGATTGATATCAAGCCTCAATTGCAAAAAGGAGTGAAACTTTACACCTATTCGATGGAAGATGGTGGCGATTTTCATGCCGAAAATATCAAAACCGTGAAGGGCGAGATACATTTTGATTTTGTAACGCCTACCGACAGGATTAACGATGTTCGTCTTGGAGTTCCGGCTAAAATAAATGTTGAAAATAGTGTGGCTGCTATGGCGATAGCCTGGCTAAACGGTGTGTCGGTTGAAGAACTTCGTGCCGGTATATCCTCTTTTTCGGGCATTTATCGTAGGTTTAATGTGGTTTATAAGTCCGAAAAAGTGGTTTATATGGACGATTATGCTCACCACCCCAGTGAGTTGAACGCAAGCATATCATCTATCCGCAATTTATATCCCGATCGTAAAATAACCGGCATCTTTCAACCGCATTTGTACACCCGCACGCGCGACTTTGCAGATAATTTTGCAGCAGCCCTTTCTAAATTGGATGAGTTGATTTTATTGGATATTTATCCTGCGCGTGAATTGCCTATTGAAGGTGTTACTTCTGAACTTATTTTAAGCGAAGTTAAACTTAAAAATAAAATATTGTGCTCCACCGAAAATCTACTACCTTTGCTAAAAGATAAAGAGTTAGACGTTTTGGTTACTTTTGGAGCGGGCGACATTGATAAGTTAGTGCCAAAGATTAAAGCACAACTAAGTAAATAATTATTCAATTTATGAAACCCACTTTAAAATATATTCTGATTGCCATATTCTCCATGCTTGTTTTGGGGTATATGGTTTTCTCATTGTTTTATTTTTCGGGGAATAATAAAGAAATTGTTTGTAGTAAGCTCGAAATTGTTTTAGCAGATAGCTCTAACATACAGTTAATTACCGAAAATGATATTGCTGTTATATTGGATGAGAACAATCTAAACCCGATAGGAAAAACGATCTATCGTATTCGCACCGAAGCAATTGAAGCTACATTACGGAAAAACCCAATGATAAAACAAGTAGAGTGTTATAAAACGCCTTCGGGTATAGTAAACATACGTGTTTTTCAACGCAGCCCAAAATTCAGGGTGGTAGGTTTTGCCAGTTATTACATGGATATCGACAGAAAACCGATGCCGGTTTCAACAAATTATGCTGCTTATGTGCCGGTTGTTTCGGGACGTGTAACTATATCGATGGCATCCGGAAAACTGTTTGATTTTGTTGGATTTATAGCAGATGATCCATTTTGGAACGCACAAATTGAACAAATTAATGTGCGCGATGATTTGAAAATAGAACTTGTTCCGCGTGTAGGCGATGCAATTATTATGCTCGGAACGTTGGATAATTATGCATCAAAACTTGGAAAATTAAAAAAACTGTATGCAAGGGGATTTAATGTTATCGGTTGGAACCGATATCGAATGATTGACTTGCAATACAAAGATCAAATTGTTTGTGATAAGATGGGTGAGCAGCCAGTACATAAAGCTGTTGCCACTATTGAAAAAAAGGATAGTATTATTGAAAGTAAATTATGAACTCAAATAAACAATTTATAGCCATTGATTTGGGAAGTTCCTCCATTTCTGCTATGGCAGCTGAAATGCAAGCTGATGGAGCATTAAGAATATTGGGTTTGGAGTCTAAAATTTCGGATGATGTAAAGCATGGTATTGTTGAACAACGTACCGGCGCTTCTTCTAAAGTTATTGAATTAAAGAAATTACTTCAAAATAGTTCTAAAATTCAGGATATATCAATGGTCTCGGTTGGTGTAGGTGCCAAATCGATGAAATTAATGCCATTTTCCGTAACGCGCTTTATTCTTAATCCTAATTACGTGACGGACATTCTGTTGGAAGAGATGACAGAGGAATGTAAACGCAATTTTCAGCTTTCCAACTTAACCGTTTTTGATATAATTCCTGTTTCATATTACCTCGATGGAGTTTGTATGGATGAACCAGCCGGACAGGCCGGTTCGCAAATAAAAGGAAATTATAATGTGGTGGTAGGCAATCCACTGGTAAAGGAAAATCTGGGTGGGTTTATCGATAGAACCGGTCTAGTACTTGAGTTCAGTCCGCTGGCAGTTGAAGCTTTGTCGACTGTATTGCTCGACGATAAAGAGCGCGAAGATGGTTGTGCACTGATCAATTTTGGAGGTACAACTACAACCTTAGCAGTTTATAGCGAAGGAGTACTTCAACAATTATTAGTTGTGCCTCTTGGTGCAAAAAATATAACAAAAGATATTCAGGAATTGGGTATTTCGGAAGCCAATGCCGAGCGTTTAAAATGTTTGAAAGGTAATGCTTTGGAATCTTTGGTTGAAGATCCTATTTATGTTCAGATACCTTCTACTTTGGAAGCTCAGCAACCGGTGAAAATATCAACGAAATTTTTGGCTACTATTATCGAAGCGCGATTAGATGAAACATTGCAGCCCATATTCGATGTAATCAATAAACTTCCATTTGAGTTGGAAGCAGGAATTGTAATTTCAGGAGGTGGATCTAAACTTACCAATATGGTTGATTATATGAATGAAAAAACCAATATCTATACCCGATTTGGTGATCATTCTGATTGGCTTTCCGATCATACCGACGAGAAATATTACGACCCTTGCTATGCTCAACTTGTTGGTACAGTTTTGTTGACGGACGAATACAGAAAGGAACATCCTATCGAAGAAACAGTAAACGAGCCGGAGAAAAAGCCGAAATTACCGAAAAAGATTAGTGAAAAAATAACGCAACGAGTGTTTGATTTTTTCAATGATAATCACAAACTGGATTAGCAAGATGTTTGTAGTTATAGTTATAAATAAGAAATTTAATTTCCAAATAATATAGATATGGGATATTTAGATGAGAGTTTGCCTTTAGAATTGAAACTAGTTGACAGTTCGTATATAAAAGTAATCGGTGTTGGTGGCGGTGGTGGAAATGCTGTAAACCACATGTATCGTCAGGGAATTACTGATGTGTCTTTTGTGGTTTGTAATACTGATAACCAGGCCTTAGTGAAATCGCCTGTGCCAATTAAAATACAACTCGGAGTTGATACTACCGAAGGTTTGGGAGCAGGCGGTAAACCCGAAGTTGCCCGCAGAGCAGCAGAGGAATCGATAGAAAAAATTCAGGGCTTATTGAAAGATAACACCAAAATGGTTTTTATTACTGCCGGTATGGGTGGTGGAACCGGAACCGGTGCATCGCCTGTGGTGGCTCAGGCTGCGCATGATTTGGGCATATTGACTGTTGCAATTGTAACTATTCCGTTTGCTTTCGAAGGAAATTTGAAAATCAGACAAGCGCTTGAAGGTGTGGCGGCTTTGAGTGAACATGTAGATGCTATTTTGGTGATCAATAACGAGAAACTCAAGGAAATTTATCCGGATTTAAATCTTTCGAATGCGTTTGCCAAAGCGGATGATGTACTGACAAATGCAGCCAAAGCAATTGCTGAAATCATTACAGTTCCGGGTTATATAAACACCGACTTTGCTGATGTGTATAGCATCATGAAAGATGGGAATGTGGCTATTATGAACACGGGTTATGCCACCGGAGAAAATCGTATTACCAATGCAATTGCCGATGCACTTAATTCACCATTGCTCAATACTAATGATGTAAGTGGTGCCAGCAAGATTCTGTTGAGTTTATATTGTTCTACAACCGACCAAATCAGGATGGAGGAAGTGGATCAAATTCACCTGTTTATGAATAAAATGGGCGATAATATTCAGGTTATTTGGGGGGCAAGTTTTGATGATACGCTGGGTGCTAATGTGAAGATAACGCTTATTGCCACAGGATTTGATGTTAGCGATATTCCAGGCATGCCTGCTACAGTAGCAAAACCGGCAGCACAAAAAATAATACATAGCTGGGAATCGGCGAAGATTCAAGAACCGGTAAAACCGGAGACGAAGTCAGAAACACTTTCGTTTGATGAAGAATTGGAAACCGCAAAGAAACCGGATACCGACAAAGCATTTGAGCAATATTATGGAAAAGCAACGGAGCCGGAAGTGGAACCGGATCTTCCAACTTTTACGCTTGACGATTTCGAAGATGATACTACTTTGAAAACGGTTGAGAATATTCCTGCATGGAAGCGTAAATTAATGAAGTAATTAATGTTTTGATAACTAATAATTGAAAACAGATAAGATGGACGAACTATTTGATAAAGTAAGTGGCGATATAAAGACAGCTATGATTGCCCGTGACAAAGTAGCACTGGAAGCTTTGCGTGGCATTAAGAAGGAGTTTATTGAGGCTAAAACTGCTAAAGGTGGTGATGGTACAATGTCTGATGAAGTGGGAGTGAAGATACTTCAAAAGATGATAAAGCAACGTAAAGAATCTGCTCAGATCTATACTGAGCAAAACAGACCCGAATTGGCTGAAAACGAACTGGCTGAAGCTGCAGTCATTGAAAAATACCTGCCAACACAAATGACTGATGCCGAATTGGAAGCTGCTGTTGCTGACATAATAGCGCAAGTAGGTGCTACCGGACCACAAGATATGGGCAAAGTGATGGGGATGGCAAGCAAACAATTAGCCGGAAAAACAGAAGGACGATTAATCTCAGAAAAAGTAAAGACCTTGTTGGCTCGCTAATTTTTTCTGACAACATGATATTAAATCTCCATGAATATTTTATTCATGGAGTTTTTTTTTATGGAGTGAAATTTACATATTGTCAGCTTTATTTCGCACATTTCAATTATAAGTGTGCAAACACTGAAAGATTAATATAAAAACGGCATTTTTATTTCCAATAACGTACATAATTACTTTTAAAGTGTTGGGACAAACATCAAAAAAAGCTTACTTTTGTAGTGCCATTTCACTTGATGGTCATTATTCAAAGTATTTCTATGATGAAACCAATTATTGCACCTGTTGACAAAGAAATTTTAAAACGAGAGCTTACCAAGGATCTGTTTCTTCGTCCTACCAATAAAGCCCATAACGATATTTATGTTGTCACTGCCCACAATGCACCAAATGTAATGCGGGAAATTGGACGATTACGAGAAATTTCATTTCGATCGGGTGGGGGTGGAACTGGTGAAGAAATTGACACAGACGAGTATGATTATATGGTGAAACCATATTATCAACTAATCGTTTGGGATCCTGTCGCCTTAGAAATTATTGGTGGTTATCGTTACTTGCCGGGTGTTGAGGTTGATTTTTACGAAGATGGGCAGCCTAAATTTGTGATGTCTCACTTGTTTCACTTCAGCGATAAGTTTATCAAAGATTATTTACCATACACTATTGAGTTAGGTCGTGCGTTTGTTCAACCGGATTATCAGACCTCCAAAATGGGAACAAAAAGCCTTTTTGCTCTTGATAATTTGTGGGATGGACTGGGTGCTTTGATTCATACAGTAAAAGATGCTCGTTATTTTATAGGAAAGGTGACGATTTATAATGATTTCCCGGTGGTGGCTCGTGAGTTGATTTACGAATATATGTTCCGATACTTCCCGGATCCGGATCAACTTATTTTACCGCACAAAGAAGTGCAGGTAAGTGCTAAGAGTCAGGCTTTGGCAAAAACGATTTTTGTTGAGAAAGATTCTGCCCATGACTTCAAAGCACTTCAAAAAGCGGTGCGTGCCGAGGGTGAAACTATTCCGTCGATGTTCAATGCTTATATCGGTTTGACAGATACCATGCGTGTATTTGGTTCTATCTTCGATGCCGATTTTGGCTCGGTTTACGAGACCGGAATCATGATAACGATGAATGATTTGCTAGAGACAAAAAAGTTACGTTACATAGTACCTTATATTGAATACGCAAAAAAAGTAATGGAAGAACGTAAGCAAGCGTTGAAATTAGCAAGAGAGAAAAAGGTAGCTGATAAACTTGCGAAATCAGCTTTAAAGAAGAAATAAAAAGGTAATAACCTGAGGACGGCACAAAGAACAAAAACAGTTCTCTGTGCCGTTTTTTTTACTCAAAGACTTCTGTTTGCCAATTTACTTATCCATTATTTGAAAAGCCCCATATAGAAACCGTTTCGATTTCTATATGGGGCTTTCAGTTATAGCGATTTCTTTTCCTATTTCTTCATCGGAAGGAATAAATTGCTTTCGTTTATGCTTGGAGCTGCTTTCTTAGCAGCCACAAATTTTGGAGCAATTGCATTGTTCATGATGGTCGAAACGGCTCCTTTGCCTTCTTTGCTATTTCTACGAGCAACACGAAGTAAATCCCCCCAACGTTGACCTTCGAATCCACACTCTAGTGCCGCTTCTTTAATCAATGATTGTTCAATCCATTGAATAGAGTCATTGTGGTCGTCTCCAATACCATCATGTACATAGGCCGGAGTAGTAATGTTGTTTAGGAATGCACGACCGCGTACACCACCGTTATCTCGCCATGGAGAGCGTAAGTAGGCATATGGAGCATCGTTTTGACGGGCATCTAAATAAAATGGTGCCGGATATGGAGTTGCAGGAGCTATATCATTTGCAGGTTTAAAGCTACTGTACTGAATTCCTGCCTTGTCAGCCCGACTTGTTCCATCGGCTTTCAACCATTCAAAATTGGCTTTCACACCATTGTTTAATAAAGCATAGGCAAGTCTTGGATAGCCGGCTCTGTTAGCGGCTTCGGCATAACGTAAATGCAATAATGCAGCACGGTACAAAAACCATTTACCAGGTTTTGTATATGGATTTGCAATGTTTGCATAATTTAAATGGATTGTTTTGTTGATATCTGTGGTACTTGAATTATAGTAATCGTATAGATATTTTAAAGCTACGGGTTGTCCATTTACATAGTCAAATGAGGATTCTCTACCACGTCCGTCGAATACGAACCCATTCGATTGTTGAACTTGAGTTTCCCAAAGACTATCAATAGCATATGCAGATGGCTTTATTTGGTACTTACCTTCGCCGTTATTGGCAAACAGTTTGACAAAAGGACTCACTGAATTTGCAGAACCACTATAACTAAACATCCATATCATCTCGTCTTGTAATCCAATTGAGCCTGATGTTGCGTTGTCGGTAGAAGGACGAATGAACATTTCTTTCCACATATTTCGATAGGATGTAACATCCTGATCTTTATATCGTTGGTAACAAATCTGGAAACGTGGTTCATTTGAGCCCGCCCAAACCCATGTACTAACCTTGTTTTTCATATTTGTTTTTCCAGATGTTGCATCAGCGGCATCCATGTATGCTTTGTACTGTGTGCCAGCCTCAATGTATTGATTGTTCCACAAATAAAGATCGCCTAAAAGGATATGTTTATCAATGAATTGCAAATTAAGATAGAATATCTTATTGTTGTCGGTAATGGTTTGATTATAGTAAGATGAAAGAGTGTTAGTGGATAACGTAGGCACATGCTCCATATCAGAAATTAACTGTGGAATTAATTCATCAAGCGACTTCTTTGGTAAGTTATCAGCATTATTTAATGCCTCGATCGATAGCAATGGATCTGTTACATATGGAACATCTTTGAAATGAATTGCTAGCTGTAAATATGTCCAGCTACGAACTGCCATAACATCCGAGTATCTTGGGTCGTAGTTTTCTTTCGATATTTTTTTGCTAGCCAACATTTTATCAAAATTGCTCAGAATGTCATTGGCATTAAGAATTACTTCGTAAAAAGGTTTTGCATCGCAGTACGAATTGCTTACGGTTTCTGTATGGTTGTTTAAACTAACTTGATCAATTGTAGAATTTGGAGTTACATCCATCATATCAGCGCGAAGCTCATTTAGTACAACAATATTTTCAGCCAAATTTGATACTTTGCCATACAATCCCCAAATAGCATTGTCGGCATCATACACATTTTGGAAATTATTAGCACCTTCCACTACTTCTTTCGGGTTGGTTTCTAGAACATCCTTGCATGAGCTAAAGCTCAATAATAAAAGAGCATATATTGATACACCAGTTATTATATTTATATATTTCATAAGTAAATTATTATTTGTTGATGATAGATTCAAATTATTACAGTCCAATTTTTACTCCGAATAATACAGTGCGGGGCTGAGGCGATACACCATTGTCTACACCGTAGCTTAATGGATTTGAACTTGAACTGAATTCAGGATCGTAACCTAAGTACTTTGTAAATGTCAGCAAATTATTACCTGTAACATACACTTGAAATCCATTGATAAAACCAGTTTTGATTTTGAAATCGTATGCCAGTGTAACACTTTTTAGACGGATATATGAGCCATCTTCTATCCAACGGTCAGAGAAACGTGCATTTTTCATTGGATCACCCCAAACAGCTTTTGGGGTACTGGTCAACTGTCCATCCGTTTTCCAGCGATAGATAGCTGCGATAGTTTGATTATCTGTATTAGAAAGTGATTCTAGATTAGACCTGAGTGCATTGTAAACATCGTTACCAACTGAAAACGTGAATAATGCATCAAGTGTGAAACGCTTCCATTGAATTTTATTGGTGATAGAACCGTAGTAATCGGGATTTGGATCTCCAATTACAACCATATCATTCTCATTGATAATACCATCTTTTACGCCATTTACACTTTGGTCAACAAATTTCACATCGCCGGCAGTAAATGGAAGTGTGCTTCCATCGGAGTTTTTGATAATCAGGTTGGCAGCTGTTGCTTCAGATTGAAATCTAAAAATACCATTTGTTTGGTATCCGTAGAACTGACCAAGTGGCGAGCCAACTTTAGTTCTGATGATAGCGCCGTCAATTGTAGCGAACGATTCGGAATTTGATCTTGACAATAATTTATTTTTGTAAGTCGAAACATTAACTCCAATGTCCCATTTCAAATTCGGACGGTTAATGATTCTACCATTAATTCCTAAATCAATTCCATTATTTCGCAATGAGCCATCGTTTGAAATTGAAACACCGAGTCCGGAAGTAGCATCAATATTTTTGACGTTTATCAGATTTTCGGTTCTGCTAGCATACAAGTCTAAACTTAGGTTTAATCTTTCTTTTAAGAATGAAGCGTCAATTCCAAAGTTTGCTTTTTTGTTGGTTTCCCATTGCAATTGTGAATTTGGTATATTACCTCTGACCAAGCCATATGCCCCTAAGAGTCCTTGCGGGATGTAATAATTTCTTGCTGAATAATTACCAATATCATCGTTTCCTGTTATTGAGAATCCAGATCTCAATTTCAGAACATCGAAAAATTGTTGATTTTTCATGAACTTTTCGGAGCTAACTAACCATGCCCCCTCGATAGAAGGGAATAAACCGAATTTTCCGTTAAATAACTCAAAGCCTGCTGCATCTTTCCCAAATCGAGATGACCCGTCTAAAGCTGCATTGATTGATAGGTAATAGCGATTAAGGTACCCATAATCAGCATTTAGGTAATTTGAAAGTGTTTTCCAAGTACCTAATGAACCTCCAATTTGTGCTAAAGTATTTAATCCGTAACCTAGTGCTTTCATCTCATCGCTTGAGCTGTTATAGGCTTTTCCCCAGTCAAGTTCAGAGTTATTCGACTGATAACGTGACCCCAAATGAATAGCTACATCATGAACATAATCAAAAGTGTGTTTGTATGTTAATCGAGTGTCAGTATTTATTTGTAGAAAATGGTTTCTCAACTCTTGTGATTCATTTGTAATTACAGCATTAGGTAGCGGTGTGTGATAGATTCCTGCTTGAGGCATAAATACTTTTTCAGATACTTTATCTGTAGTAATACCGATTAATATACTAGCATTTATATCTTTAGAAAGTGTGAATATTCCATTCATATTTCCTGTGAAACGGAATCTATTGTTTGTCGCAGCACCATTATCAGTAATGGCTCTCGGATTTGATACATTGAAAATATCAGCTTTCTCAAGATTTGGTGTTACCTCACCGACAACATTGTACACATTTGCTGCCTCAAATGGAGCTTTGATTAAGCCTGCATATACCGGATTGAAATTTCTGTTCAATCCTTCGTATGCCAATGATCTTTCAGAATATACAAAACTCATATTTGCATTCAATTTAAACCATTCTGTCATTTTGATTTTCGCATTTACACGGGTAGTGTAACGAGATAGCGAAGTTTTATCAACTAAACCACCATGACCCAAATATCCAAATGAAATAGCATAAAGTGCTGCGTCATTCCCCCCCGTTATATTAAGGTGGTAGTTTTGATTGATGGAATTGTTGAATACCTCATTTTGCCAGTTGGTTGATTGATTGTAACGATAATAATCTTTATTTCCGGATACACCCCAATTCTCAACAATCGGTTTTTCAGTGTTTATATAAGGTAAAGCCTGAATTTCATTGGTCGACATTCCTTTGCTTGACGACATATCCGTCAAATAATTCCTGTAGCCGAAACCATCCATCATTTTGTACTTTGTACTAGGTTCAAAATTAACACCAGTGTAGGCGAAAAAATTGATACGAGTCGAGGGATCTTTAGCTTGTATAGTGTTGATTAATATCACGCCATTTGCAGCTTTTGAACCATATACCGATGCACCGTTTTTCAATACCGTTACATTTTCAATGTCTTTTATATCGATATCAGAAAGTGTTGAAACATTATTGCCTCCAACCAATGAATAGATGGTTTGGTTTTCATATTGAACACCATCAACAATAATCAATGGTTGTGTAGTAGCATTTAATGAGTTAAATCCATTAATAAACATGTTAGCTCCACTACCCGGTGCACCGGAGCGCGAAACTGTGTTTATTCCGTTTGTACTCCCTTGTAGTAGAGTTTCTATTGTAGTGGCACCAAGTTTATAATCATCTCTGTTCTCATGTGATGAAATTGCACTTGTTGTTTTTGCAGCATTCGTCATATCAAAGGGTGTTGCAACATTTTCATATTTACCTTTGAACGATTCGTCGTGAAGCCAAATGTTTAACGATTTGCCTTCGACTACAGATACCAATTTTGTAGCAAACCCCGGTGCATATACCTCAAGTGAAGCCCCTTTAATGCTTTTCTTGAGCAAGAAAGTTCCACTATCGCTTGTAATAACAGAAGTTACTCCAAGAATTGAGACCTTAGCACCCGAAAGTGGTTTACCAGTAGCCGATTCGTATACCGTGCCTGATATTTTAGCTGGGAAAACACCTTTTTGTGCGTAAACCGAATGGCTTAACCCAACAACTAAGGCAATAGTCGATATGTAATATTTAATTTGATTCATAGATTTTTTGAAATATGGTTTCTATTATTCATTAATTCTTGGTACTAATACAATGTAATCTAGAAATAGTAATCCCTGACGACTTGCTGTGTTGCTACGTGCAGTATTACATAACCACATTGTTAGATTCCCGGTGTTTGGTACAGATAATATATCTGAACCTGTAGTGGTTATAGGTGTTGTTACATATTGAGTTGTGGGAGCTAAATTATAGCGTTTTAGTTTTGTCAGCTCTCTAATTCCTCCTGCTTTACCTTGCCCAACAAAACAAATATTACCCCCTAGATAGTTGTTTGCAACAATACGACCACTGTTAAATTTTAATGATTCTTCTCCAGGCAAAGACATAAACAATTTTTGAATTATTTTATATACTCCATAAGATGTATAAGTATAGTCAAAATGATCAGCAATGTCATCATAGGCTACATAGTACACATCATAGTTTGCCGAGTTTACTTTAGCTTTATATTCTATGTGAAAGTTGGTATTATTCGCAACTAGTCCACCGTTTATAAAATATGTTTTGGTTACAATACTATCTCTCACATGCGTTAATCTTCGATATAAAGTATCATTTTGAGCCTCACCACATGAAAGTGTTATGTCGCGTTCGCCACGTGCTCCACGTTTATATCGTGTGAATACGTAGTTTACATCTGTTGCAGCTGTAAAAGCTTCACCTTCGATGTATATAGGTTTTATTTTTTCTTTTAATTTGATATTGCTCTCTTTGATTACATAGACACGTCCATTTGATGTTGTATAAAAATTGGATATTTGCACATTCTTAAATGGAACTTTCACACCATCAATATTTGCTAGTGTGTCGAATTTGGTAATATCTACAATACCTTTAAATACAAAATCCTGACATACATTGAAACGTGTAATCGAATCGGTTTTGGCTGGAGTTGACATATTGAAATAGCTCTTGTATTTATTGTACAAAAGATCAAATCCAGGGTTTTCAACTACTACATAAGTATAAACGGAATCCTCATTATCCAAAGGATATTTTTTTAAGAAACTATTGATATTTGTCCATACAGTATCATACTTTGTTTTCCCGGTTGAGGCTTCTACACCTACTGGAACGCTTTTCTGAGTGTCTATTACTTTTGTATTGAGACTGTTGATGAAATCATATTGAGAGTATCCGGCATTTTCAGTAAGATATTCCCAGATATTGTTTTTTCTCTCTACAATTTTATCCATAATTTGAATAATGCCATTCGATACATTTATGTCTGCCGTCACAATCTTGGCACCATTAAATGTTTGGCTATCATTGTCATAAAAGATGTTTTTGCCGTTGATAGATTTTATAGACTTGTATAATTGGTTGTCTTTAGTTGTATATGACTTAAGTACAATTAAAGATCCAATTAATTTTCGCATTTGATCTACATTGGTGGTATCTATACCTGCCCAAGCGGTATTGGTGGGAGCTAAAATAGTATAGCTATTGCCCTGCTCCAATATTTGGTCGTATCCCGTTTTCTTTAGGAGCGAAGCAAATGTTGATAATTCTGTTTTTATACTTATAGCTTCCATTAAGTTGCTATTTGCGAGTTTCTCTTTTTCAACATGATCTTCCCACATTGTTTCATAACAACCTGTCATAATAAGACTTATGGCTATTAATGGGAGTATGAAAATGCTTTTAAATATATATTTGCAATTCATAATTAAATTGTATTATTTACGATTAGTAATTTTTTTTCTAGAACAAACATGGTTGTTCAAACGGTGCAATAAGGGTGCATGGAGTATCTTGATAAATTGCATTACCAGCTACATCAAAGCGAGGCCAAAGTTGATCCTGATCAACCGGTATGAATTGAATCATATCCCAACTTATAGCGCCGCTTCCACTTAAAGCATCGAAGCGTAAGATATGACGTCCGGTATATTCCACCTTAATGGCTCCACAGTTTCTACTATTGAATGCGCTGGTTTTATACTTTGCATTATATTGCTTCATTCCGCCATTTAAATTTACTTCAGGTGTACTTTTGTCATCAAAATAGGAAGAAAGGTCAAATACGTTTGGTAATAACTGATCATCTTTGCCATCTTGTTTGAAGGTTGTTTTAAATTTTGTGTTTGAACCTGCACGTCGCCAGCAAACCCAAACGTTATAAATACCTTCAGTCAACACAGGAGTCTTAACTTCCATCCATTGTATTACATTTGGTCGTAGGTTGATTGTCAAGTTATCGTAGTGTACATACTGCGAGCTGGTACCATACGCTGCTACCCCATACGTAACAACCGGATTGTTTATACCTCCAAAGTTCAGTTCGGATAGCTCACCAGGTTTGAAACTGACATTTGCTGAACCCATTTTACGGTATTCTTTTAATTTTTTAATTTCCGGTTGGTCGCTTATTTCCCAGTACACTGCCTCTGCACCACGTTTTACTGGTTGAATATACCCTTCCAGATCGATCATTACACCATTATTGCAACTCATGTCTGTCCATTCCGAATCTTTGTTTACGCTAACGCCGGGTTCGAAAGTGGTTAATGACTGATACTCATTTAAAATTAATAATGCCTGATTTACTTTTAGAGTAATGACTTGATTTTTGGCGAGAGTTAATTCTGCGCTAGACATTGATAAATCAGTTACATAAGCCAACCGGTTAACACAATGATATTGTGCGTATAATTCTAATAATTTAGTCGGATTATCAGCATAATCGGGTTGAGCAGTTTTCATTTTTAGCAATAAGCTTGCTTTGTCTGTGATATTCTTAGTTTTAAACGACTCATTGCTCTGTAATAAAACGGTATACCAGTCACCAGCATCATTATTGACAGTAAGAGTGTCTGTTAATCCGGATTCTTTCATTATGGATTTGAACAGCGAATAGTTATCAGGCAATTGATCAATCATTTCGCCCACCGTTTTTAGATTTGGAGTTAATATGTAATCAATTTTGTGTATAATACCATTTGCTACACGTATATCTCCTTTTAGAATATTAGCCTGACGATTAATTCGTACAGCAGGCTCTGAAGTTCCAACTTGAACTGTTTTTGTAGTTAAATACTTGCCTGTCATATTAGCTTTTGATAAGCGCCCATCCACAAAATCAGCTGTTTTGATGGAATCTCTGACGATATGATATTTGATGAGTTTTTCCAATTCATCTGCTGGCAATGATCCTAGCGATGCTATACCTCGTCGTTGACAATATACGCTAATGGCCTCATTTGTAGGTATGAAACATGTGTTAGTTCCATAAGCATGTAACATGCCTCTAAAGCCTGCTTTATCAGCAATTTTTAGAAACTCAGTCATGCTTGTGTCTTTTTGCTCAATATATTCATCTATCATTCTTGCGTCCGATACTACGAATGTCTTACCTTCCATGTAGTCTTTGCAGGAACTAAATAAGGTTAATGCAATGCAAAATAATAATATGGATTTTATTTTGCTTCCTAAATTAATACTTTGTGTTTTCATGATCGATTAAATTTATTTGGCGTAAAATTCATTTTGTTTTAACTCTTTATTCGTTTCTATTTCAGTTTCGAATATTGGCCAATAATGGCTATTGTGTTTTGGATCCTTATATTTAGCTTGCAGGCTTGTTTGTTTCTCGGGCGATGCACTGTTTATAGCAAGGTTCAAAAGATACTGGATATTGTTGGGTCCATAATTGTTGCGTTTGGCGTATCGGAGTACATCATACCAGCGTTTGCCCTCGAATGCAAATTCACGTGCGCGTTCTTCAAGTATTGATTTTTCTAAGGCTATGCCGTCAATACTGAGGTTAGTTTTATATCCTTTATATTCAGAAGTTTCTACAGCATTTCTTGCCGATCTTACAATATCCATATTTTCTGCTGATTCTTTATAAAAGGTTTGTGCGCTTTCATTATTTGTTTGCAACCCCAACTGATTTAGAGCTTCAGCTTTCATTAATAGAACGTCGGAATATTTGTACACAATCCAAGGTGCTGTGTAATTGGTTGACAAACGAGCAGCACCAGACTTACTTGTTCCAACATATTTCCAGATTACACCTGCTCTATATGAACAGCCAGATCCTCTAATGTCTGATGCATCTCTACCTTCGCCGGTCCAAATTGTTTCCGGAAATATTAATCCATCAACAATATCAGCTTTCGGTTTGAGATAATTGATTGTTGGACTAAGAATAGAATAAAATGAATTTTGTTTTTGGGCTGTAAACGGAATTTCAAAGATTGATTCAACGCTACCACCCTCCACATAAGTTTGAGTAAACATTTTTTCAGCATCCGATTCATTGGGAATGGTTACAATATCTTTGATAACACCGGCATCTATTATTGGTAAAGGAGTCTTGTCAATATGAATCATGCTGTATCTACCTGAACCAATAATTTCTTGGCAAAGCGCATTGCACTCTGCATATTTTTCTTGCCATAAATAAATGTCGGCCAATAGTGCTTTAGCAGCATACGCAGTGATACGGCTTTTGTTTTTAGCATTATCACCGCCATAAGTTAATGGACCATTAACGCTGGCAATTTTTAAGTCACGGACAAGAGAGTCGAGAATTACAGTACCAGATGTTTTAGCAACCGAATAATTTTGATCATCGCTTACCGATGCAGCTAATACTAAAGGCACATCCCGAAATGATCTAACGAGATAGAAGTACATCATTGCGCGGAGCGTAAGTGCTTCAGCTTCGTACTCCTTCAGCATTTTGTCGGTAAATGTACCGTCTTTCTTTTGTACTTCAGGCGCAAATTTTAATACGGTATTACAGTTGTTTATCACTGAGTAAAAACTTGACCAGTTTATAATGGAATTTGAAGCGGAAATCTCGCCATCAATCACTTGTGAGTAGTCAGTTCTGGCAACTAAACCATTGTCGACCATATCAGCTCGCAATTCACCCCAAAGAAACATTTTTTCAGTTGGACCATTTAATAGTGCGCTATAGCAACCAATCACAGCAGAGTTTACATGTTCTTTTGTTTGCCAGAATTCTTCTCTAATTACACCGTCTTCGGGTGCTAAGGTTAACCAATTCGAGCAGGATGTAGAGCCGGCCGCAAGAATTGCTATAAATAGTATTTTTATATATTTTTTCATATCTGTGTTCGAATTTGATTGTTAGAATGAAACAGTTAGTCCAAGTGAATAGTCTTGTGGTTTTCCTGATCTTGAATTATCTTTTCCCACATCATTGATTTTATTTTTCAATGAAATTTCCGGATCCATACCAGTATAATTAGTCCATAGATAGACATTCTGCATAGTTCCCCATATTTTCAAAGAACTAAATCCCATTTTTTTTACCAATTTTCTGTCAAAATTGTAGCTAACTGTCAATGACTTGAATCGGAGGAATGAACCATCTTCTACGTATCTATCGGAGCCCAACCAGTTGTAACCTCTAGCCATTAGAGCACGTGGAAGTAAGTCATCAGGTGCAGTGCCATCTTCATAAGTATGTGTCCACCTTCTGAGTACTGCAGCACTTTGATTATTAAACCCACTCATATTCTCCATATTCATTCTTGTTTCATTAATAACCTCACCACCATAACGGAAGTAGAAATAGGCTGTAAGGCTTAATGCATTTTTCCAACGGAGAGTAGGACCAAAACCACCTGTTAGTAATGGGTTGACGTCTCCTAAGTAAACAATATCCTGTGAGTTGATATTTCCATCGTGGTTGATGTCTTTATATTTGGCATCGCCCGCTTGAAATTCATAACTTACCGATGGATACCAGAATTTCATTTTTACTGCTTCTTTCGATCCATCAGCGTTATAGGTATAAATAGGACTGCCATTCACATCTTTGGCTATTGTTTGAGATTCGTTAAGATAAACACCATCGTATTTATACCCGTAGAATGAGCCAAGAGGATTACCGATCTCAATACTTGTTGGGAATTTACCATTGGCAGCAGTAAGTGTGGATTGCAGGGCAATATTATCAGACAATGAAATTACCTCGTTTTGAGAATTTGCAAAATTGAAGTTGAAATCCAATTGGAAATTTTTTGTTTTGATAAGTTGTGTATTGATACTTAATTCCCAACCTCTATTGTCCATTGTACCTACGTTCATACCAATACTACTAAAGCCTGAAGTACTAGCAATGTCTACATCTGGAAAAAATAAGTCGTTGGTACGTTTTTTATACCAATTGAAATCTGCATTTAACCTATTGTCGAACATAATTAAATTCGCACCAAGATTAATATCAGTCACTTTCTCCCAACGTAAATTGGATAATTGAAGGCCTTTTGAATAAATTCCTTGTTCACCCAAATAGGTGTAATCATAGCTACCATAGTTATTGTAGTATAAATAATTTTTGTTTACAGGATTACCACTTTTACCGGTTGACGCGCGTAAACTAAAATCGTTTACAGCTTTGACGTTTTTCATAAACGGTTCACCCGAAACTCTCCAACGGAATGATACACTAGGAAAAATTCCGTAGCGTTCCTTTTCACTGTATTTAGAATCACCGTCTCTACGAACTGTACCTGTAACAATGTATCGGTCAAGTAGGCTATAGTTAGCCATTGCCAATATTGAAACCGAACGAGACTGCGAAACTCCTGAGTTTAGTCCAAGACCTGCCCCAATGATGTTAGATGGAATAGAGGGGTCTTGCAAATAGGTGGAAGCACTCAAAGCACTTATGCTCTGATAATTTGTGTAGCGTCCATCGTATGTACTCAACTGAGCGACTGCCGTCAATGCATGATCCTTACCCAACTTAGGCGTGAACATTAATTTATTGAATGTTTGTACCACAAATCCCTGAGATGCTCCGTCAGTACTCTTATTTACATTAAGTTCGGGCCATAGTCTACCGGTTGCACTTTGTGGTAGGAAACGCACATCTTTTCCGGTATTAATATCAAATGCTAAATCTCCCTGATATCTTAATACTTCAGGAATAATTATATATTGAATGTTGAATTTAGGGAGAATACGTTCGCTCTTATTTCTCCAAAATCCAAGATTTGCCATAGCCACTGGGTTGTAAACTCCTTGTGATGCTTTTCCATAATCAAAAGTTAAGAAAGATCCTTGAGGCGTTCTTATTGGCGAATAGTAATTGGGAGTTAGTTCGCCCAAAGTATTGTACTCGTAAATAGATTGATTTGGCATTTTGGTAAATGCTGTTCCCAATAGGTCGGTGGAGTAATTCTTGTTTTGATTGCCATTAGTGTATGACATGTTAACCTGAAATTTCAATCTGTCCGAAACATTATAATCAAGATTTAACGAACCAGTTATACGGGTTAACGATTGTCCAATAACGGTACCTGTCTGGCTCAAATATCCAAGCGAGGTTCTATACGTAGCTTTTTCACCACCTCCTGATACTGAAATATTATGATCTTGTGTAAATCCGTTACTCGTCAAAGCATCATACCAATTAGTATTTTTGTTATAGTTGTGAAAATATGCCGGATTGTTCGGATCTTGAAACAATTCAGGATATGCAACAATACTAAGTGGTGTGCCTGCATTTTGTGCTTCCTCTTGTATTAATGTTCTGTATTGATCTCCGGTTAATGTTTTGATAGGTGTCGCAGGTTTATTCATACTGCCTTTGAAGGTGTATGAAACCACAGGTTTACTAAACGAGCCACGCTTAGTTTTGATTAATAATACACCATTACCTCCACGGTTACCGTATAAAGCAGTAGCTGCAGCGTCTTTTAATACTGTAATTTCTTGTATGTCTGCTGGAGAGATGTTAAGCAGCTGTGCATAATTTTCTTCATCAGCTGTTGCAAAGTCAAAATCAGAACCAATTTGTGTATCATAAGGAATCCCATCTACTACAATAAGTGGATCGGAACCATTGTTGATGGAAGTGGTACCACGGATTCTTATCGACATACCTGCACCCGGTTCGCCACTACTGGCAACAATATCTACACCAGCCATACGTCCTTGTAGAGCTTCGTCGATAGATGCTACTTGAAGTCCTTCTAAATCTTTTGTGTCGATTCTACTCACAGCAAAAGTCATATCACGTTCGGCAATGTTTCCAATGCCCGTATTGATTTGTTTTTTTCCTACTACAACAAGATCTTTGATGGCCAACGCTGCATCTTCCATGCTTACGTTAATTACACCTGAATCGTCGGCTTTTTTCTTAATCGGTTTGTAGCTAATGTACGAAAATGATATTATTGTACCAGTTCCACCACTAATTTTCAATGTATAGTTACCGTCTATGTCGGTAATTACACCATTCAATATACGGTTATTTTTGTCGTATTCAGCTACTGAAACACCAATTAATGGTTGTTTGTCAACTGCTGATATTACCTTTCCTCTAATTAAAGTCTTTGATTGTGCCATCGAAGAGAATGTCAACAACAATGATACAAAGACCAGTAGAAATTTTATATTACTCTGTTTCATATTTTTCATATTAATTCATTAACCCCTTACTGAACTGCTTTATATACCATGTAATCGTTGATTTCGTGTAGCACTGCCCGAGCTCCAAAGAAATTACTTCTGGTAAGACCTCTTGTTACTGCAGTTGTTTTTACAACAGATGATAGGTTTTTGCCACTACCTTTTACTCGTGTCGAGACAGTAAGGTTCCCATTTTCATCTTTACTTACTGCTAAATAGGTACTGTTAACAACATCTTTGTAGGCTGTGGGCCATGTTTCTTCTTTGATTTGCTCGTTGTTTGGCATAATATATTTTAGACCATCATCCACAAATGATTTTCCTTTTAGAATGTGGTACAAAATAAATTGTGTGGCTTTTCTACGAGAATCAATATTGGTTGCAATTTCAGTAGATGTAGCTGGCAGGTCTCCATTAGCAATTGCTTTTGCAATTGCAGCATTATTAGGCATGAAAATAGTTAAAATCATATCTGCAGAAAGACTTGAGAGATCGTTACCAGTGGTTTGCAAGCATGCCACCAAATACCTTACAAAATCTTTTACATTTGTATTTGTGGTAGCCATACTATTTATGTAAATTATTAAATCTTGTGGTTTGTAGCCTGTTATAGCGTTCGGAAGTGTGTTTCGTCTTGAATATTGCAGCATTTTGTCAATAGTAAAAACTTGACCGTTCATAAAGGTTTTATAAGGAGTTGCTGTTACCCAATCGTTCTCATCATAATTTCCTAACATTTGAATTTTATTGTCTTTGTAGCGAATCATATCGCCATATTCATTCACTGCATACGAATAACCTCCATATTGAGATGCAAAGGAAGGATCAGTGGTAAAACTCGTAATCGCACAGTTGATGTCATTGTTTTTTATTCTTTTGAATACGTGTGATTTTATTAATCGTTGCATACGTAAGTTGGCATCGAAACTTCCAAGTGTACTAACCGCTTGCGTGTTTGAAAATCCGTATTTGTTTGAACCGCCAAGCCAAATCCAACTAAAACCATCAGCAGCTAACTGCGCATCTGAAGGCAAAAGTATGGTATAGTTTTCTTGAGTATATCCATTGAGTTCGCATTTGAGAAGATCTTCTTTAAATGTTACATTATAAAACTCGGTAAATGCAGTGTTAAGAAGATTGTATGCAGGATTCAAAAGTATTTCTGTAAATACGGTTTCAAAATAACGAGTTTTTATATAATTGTCCGAACCATAGAAAAGTCCATTACTTGCAGGCGTCATTTTTGCATAGCTTGATTTGTTGAAGTCAACGCCTTTAACCCCTTTACCATTGAGATATTCACCCCAAGTATTCATGCTTGATTTAAACGCATTAGCCCAAACCAATTCGCCGGACATTTGTGCATTTAGAAAATAGGATAGCACATCTATTGATACAGTTTCGATTCCAGCAGGATAATATGCTTTTAGTTTATCTTCGTAGAATTTATTAACTGCAGCGTTATTAGGTGCAAAAAGAGTAAACCCTCCTTGTTCGGCTTGTTTTTCGCTAAGTATTACACCTGAATTGTATTTTTCGCTGTTTAGTTTTACGGTTAAGCCACTATAATACTTCATGTAAACATCTGTGATGTTTTTAGTCGGCATTGCTTTTGCTAATTGGTCAGATATTGTTTTATTGTACGAATAAGCAATGAAATAAGGTGCTCCTGTAGGTCCTTTTTTATTGATTAATGATTTGAATTGAGAATAATCAGGATCATCTAAGAGTTTTTCAAGGGTAGGAAGTGGCTCTAGAACTTGATCTACTTCATGTGCAACTCCATTTTCGGCTACCATATCCTTTGTTACAATTGATGCACTTTGAACGTTACTTCCGGTGTATGGAGTGGAATAGAAACAGCCGTAAGCTTCTGCTGCTTCTGCCTTAGTCCGGTTTTTCTCAAATGTTCTACTTAGATAGAATGGTACGTATTTATAGTTTTGATCACCAATATAAAATGAAGATGAAGGAACATCCCAAACCCAAATGTTTTGGTTAAGGTAATTCTCTTGATGTATTGGTTCATAATAAGTAGTTTTCTTTTTGATACTTGTTAGTGTATCCCAACCTGCATTTAGCACATCTGTCAGGTGGTCGAACGAATAGTTATTGTAAACTATGGAGTAGCTCACAATTTTGTTTGCTAAACTGTCTGGAATGTCAGCTACAGATGCAAGTCCTTTGGCACTAAGGTATTTTGCAAAGGCTTCGTCATTAGGTGCGAAAACAGTGTAGAGTCCACTTGCTTTAAGTGTACCGGCGTACATTGTTTTGTCAACACACTTCAGGTAATTGGTAAATTTGCCTTGTTTTTCCAATACTTGATAGATAGGTGGCTCAAGCCAACCCGGCCTGTCGAAATAGGTGTCTTTCTCGTTCGAACAACGAACAAAAGAGAACATAACAATCGATAATAGAATCGCGATTTTTAAATAGTTTCTCATGAAGCGTATTAATTTAAGATATACTAATTTTATTTTTTGCCAGCAAAATCCACTGAACAAATATACAGCTGCGAAAGTAGTCTATGTGACTATTAATGGAACTGTCATTTTGTACATATGTATAGAATTTTATACCAAACTTAGGAATTCAGGGCTCAAAGTTTAATTTTTGTTTTAATTCTTATTGTACGCTTTTGATTGGAAAATAGAATAGCTTGTTGCTAGTTATTAAATCGATAACTGCTTTTAAAATAGCATCTTGTGCGTGAATTAATTTTATTGTAGAGGTGGGGAATATTGTGCTGTTTTGTAGGGAAAATACAATTTTGTCCACCTGTTTTATTGTCCATTTTTGGACTAATGGATTAAAATGTCTGAATTTGGAATGTTGTTGTACTTCATTTCATTCGAAGGTTTTAGTAACTTTGTCTTGAAAAAAGTGAAGCTGCAATTTCCGTGATTTCAATTGTAGTTTCTATTTTTTTTTATGTGCTTTAAAATGGATTCACGAGTTAATAAATCACTAAAAATCAACATTAAATATCACTAATATGAAACAATTCTTTTTTATCATTTTCTTTCTTGTCAGTTTTTGTGGTGGAAATATTCAAGCTCAGTCGGTAATGAAAGATGCAGCGACAAACCCGGAAAATTCCTATTCGAATCCATCTGCTACGTTACAAGAAAAAAACTATTACGTTTTTGCCTATTTCAAAAATAATGGTCTCGACGGATTACATTTGGCAGGTAGTAGAGATGGGTTGAACTGGACGGCCTTTAAAAATGATCAATCATTTTTGACGCCCAAAGTGGCAAATGATAAGTTGATGCGCGACCCCTGTGTGATTAAAGGATTTGATGGAAAATTTCATATGGTATGGACAGTGAGTTGGAAGGATAAAGGAATTGGTTACGCCAGTTCTGATGATTTGGTGAAATGGTCGGAACAAGTGTATGTCCCGGTGATGCAACATCAGGACAGTGCAAGGAATTGTTGGGCACCTGAAATAAGTTGTGATTCTGTTTCGAAAACCTATATGATCTATTGGGCTACGACCATTAAGGGTAAATTTGATAGATCAGCCTCGAAGTTGGAAGCTGGGTACAATCACCGTATTTACTACGTCACCACTAAGGACTTCAAGTCATTCAGCAAAACAAAGCTTCTTTACGACAAAGGTTTCAATGTTATTGATGCATCGATAGTAAACGATGGTAAGCGATATGTTATGTTTTTGAAGGATGAAACCCGAGAGCCGGCACAGAAAAATATAAAAATAGCTTATGCTAAAAAACTGACGGGTCCGTATTCATCTCCAAGTGCTCCAATTACAGGAAAATATTGGGCAGAAGGTCCTGCTGCGTTGCGAGTAGATAAGCAATGGATTGTTTATTTTGATAAATATACGCAACATAAATACGGAGCAATAACATCAACGAATCTGATTGATTGGTCTGATGTGTCTGATCAGATTTCACTTCCTGCCGGCATTCGCCACGGAACAATAGTGAAGCTAACGAAAGATGAATATGAGTTGCTGGAGAAACAATAATGTATTGAGGCAGGATGTCATTCGTAGTCTGTTGGAAAATGGAAGTACACAATTTTGATATTTAAATGAAAACAGAAAAATAATAAAACGAATTTTTGTTTGACTCGCTTTATTATTTCTTTTTCTTATAAACTGCTTTATTAAACCTATAAATCGTTCATTAAACCCTGTATGATTATGCAGGATTAATGAACGTTTTTCTATTTATTGTCAAGTTTAATTGATTTCCTTTGTATGCGAATTTATTCCAATAACTCTTTTTGTCAGGTTGTAAAATATCAAATCGGTTTATCCCGATGAAGGTTGCCCGACACTTGAACAAACAAAATAGTATTCGCAAATTAAATCTAACTAAATTGAAGAAATGAAGATTAAACAGAACAGCAGAACATTATTCATTATTTCAGCGATGGTGCTAATTATTGGGATGAATGTGAGTGCCCAAAAACCCACAAATGCATCCACTCTCTGGTACACACAACCCGCCAAAGTGTGGGACGAAGCTTTGCCCATTGGAAATGGCCGATTGGGTGCTATGATTTTTGGACGTGTAACCGAGGAAACCCTGCAGCTCAACGAACAATCACTTTGGACTGGAGGTCCGGTGAACCCAAATCCAAACCCCGAAGCTCCGGGATATTTACCTATCGTAAGAAACGCACTTTTTGAGGGAAATTATGGAGATGCAGTGAAGAGTATGCGCAAGATGCAAGGTGATAACTGCCAAATGTATCAACCACTTGGCGATTTGATTATCAAACAACCTTTTGCGGGTAAGATTAGTAATCAATACCGCAATTTGGATTTGACAAATGCTATTGCTACAACAAGTTTTACGGTTGACGGAGTAAATTATACCCGAGAAATGTTTTCGTCGGCACCCGATCAGGTAATGGTGCTCCGATTAAAAGCCAGTGTCAAAGGCAAGTTGAATTGTAGTCTTATCTCTCGTCACGAATTAAGTTTTAAACGCGAATTTCCGTCTAATCGCGAGATGGTTTTGAAAGGGAAAGCCAGAATCACTTCCGATAGTCGTCGTGCTCCCAAACCTATTATTTTTGAGGATGAAGCAAATTGCAAAGGCATGCGTTTTCAGTTTAGGGTGAAAGTGATTTCCACCGATGGTAAAGTGACTAACGACAGTGCAATCAATATCTCGAATGCTACGGAAGCAGTGGTGCTTATTTCAGCAGCAACAAGTTTCAACGGTTTTGATAAATGCCCGGTTACTGATGGTAAAAATGAGAACGCAATTGCCCTAAATTATCTCAATGCAGCTTCGAAGAAGACGTTTTCAGAATTGAAAGTGTCGCATATCACTGATTTTCAAAAATTCTACAACCGTGTGCAGTTATCAATAACCGATAACCCAACTAATAATAAGCCAACTGATCAACGCTTAGCCGATTATAAGAATGGAGCTGATGATCCTTCTTTGGAAATGTTGTATTTTAATTTTGGTCGCTATTTGTTGATTTCGTCAAGTCGCCCAGGAGGACTTCCCGCTAATTTGCAAGGAATATGGAATGGTAATATTCGTCCGTCGTGGGGAAGTAATTATACCACCAACATCAATTTGCAAATGAACTATTGGCCGGCAGAAATTCTGAATTTATCAGAATGTGCCACGCCGCTTTTTGACCAAATAGAGCGCTTATCCATTAATGGCAAGGCTATTGCTAAGAACTTTTATAATTGCAGCGGTTGGGCTGTGCATCATAATTCTGATATCTGGGCCTTAGCAAATCCTGTAGGTGAAGGCGTTGGTGATCCTAAATGGGCCAACTGGGCATTGGGAAGTCCGTGGTTGTGTCAACATTTATTCGAACATTATCGATACACCGGAGATAAGAAATTCTTGAAAGAAAAAGCCTATCCATTGATGAAAGGCGCTGCTGATTTTTGCATGGACTGGTTGGTTGAGCACGATGGCAAATTGGTAACGGCTCCATCAACTTCGCCCGAAAATGATTATTATCTTCCGAAAGGAACAAAGACTGCGGTAACCATTGCTTCTACCATGGATATGGAAATTATTTGGGATTTATTTACCAATATGATTGAGGCTTCAGAAATTCTTGGAATTGATGCTGATTACAGAAAAACGCTGATAGAAAAACGAGCAAAATTGAACCCTTTGCACATTGGCAAAAAAGGTAATTTACAGGAATGGTATGGCGATTATCAAGATGTTGATTCATTGCACCGACATGTATCACATTTATTTGGTTTGCACCCGGGACGTGAAATTTCGCCCTTGTTGGATACTAAATTTGCGGATGCTTGTCGTAAAACCCTAGAGATACGTGGCGATGGTGGAACCGGTTGGAGTAAGGCCTGGAAAATCAATTTCTGGGAGCGACTACTCGATGGTGATCATGCCTACAAAATGTATCAGGAGCTGTTGAAACAATCGACCTACGACAATCTTTTTGATGCACATAAACCGTTTCAGATTGATGGTAATTTTGGATCTATTGCCGGTATAGCTGAGATGTTTGTGCAGAGTCATTTGGATGTTATCCAGTTGCTACCCGCCTTGCCTTCTAAATGGGAAACGGGCTTTGTGAAAGGATTGCGTGCCCGTGGAGGATTCGAAGTAGATATCGATTGGCAAAAGGGGAAACTTAAGACGGCCACGATTAAATCATCCATTGGTGGTAAGTGCGTGTTGCGTACCAATGTGCCAGTTGAAATTGCGGGTGTAAAGACAGAAACCAAAATAGTACCTTTTTACAATCAAACAAATTATATCACTAGCTTTGAATCAAAAGCAGGTGAAAAGTATAGTGTTATTGCTAAATAGGCTGAACCAATGAAAGGTATTCAGAAGCAAATCACAAATATTTCTCCGGTTTTATTTCAATAGCTGTAGATAGAACAGAATGTAGGAAATTATATTTTCGGGATAAATCGTTCATTAAACCCTGTATGATTATACAGAAGTAATGAACGATTTTCTATTTATTATCAAGTCGAAATGATTTACTTTGTATGTTGATTTATTCTAATAACTCTGTTTATGAACAAACACCGACTTCTGATTTTTGCATTTATAGTTACTAATTTGTTTTCTTATGCCCAATCTGTTGATTTAAAATGGATAGGCGAAATGCCAAAAATGAAAACCGGGGTTAGCTGGGGTGTGCCTTTTGCTAAAGGAACGGTAAAAAAGGATCAGGCTTTTGTGCTTACTGCCACTGCAAATAATGTTATTCCTGTTCAAACATGGCCATTGGCTTACTGGCCGGACGGATCTATAAAATGGCTGGGATGTGCCGCTGTTACTGAACCTCAGCAGAGTTACACATTAAATCCGATAGCAAAAACGGCCAAGATTAATGGTCTGACTGTTTCGAAAGTGCAGGATGTTATTCAGGTAAAGACCGGTTCGTTGAATTGCGAAATCAACACGCATGGGAATGTGTTGGTGAAGCAGTTGAGTGTAAATGGGAAGGTAGTGGCTAACAATGGTCGACTGGTTTGTACGCTTGAGAATAGAGAAAAATGGAATGAGCAAACGCTCAGCTACGAAGATTATCAAAGTGAAGTGAAAGAGGTGATTGTTGAGCAATCGGGGCATGTTCGTGGAGTGATCAAGATAACCGGTGTTCATAAATCGGTGAAGAACGGCCGTGAGATTTTTCCTTTTACCGTTCGACTTTATTTCTATGCAGGTTCATCGAGTGTTCGTGTTGTTCATTCTTTTGTTTATGATGGTGATCAGCAAAAAGATTTTATTAAAGAACTTGGATTGGTTTTCGATGTACCGATGCGTGAAAGTGATCACAACCGTCATGTTGGCTTCTCGGGTAGCAACGGTGGCTTGTGGAGTGAGGCCGTAAAACCGCTTATCGGTCGCTATCCGTTTACGTATAAAGGCGATAATAGCTTTCCTGCAAAGCAGTTTGCAGGAGAACGAATTCCGGAGATTACCCAATCCGATTCTGTGGCATTGAAATACTATACCGACTTTCCTTCGTGGAACAGTTACAAACTCACTCAAACCACTTCCGATGCATTTACCATTAGCAAACGTACCAACAACCAAAGTTCATGGCTGTTTTCAAACTCCGGAAGTCGCTCATCGGGTCTGGCTTTTGTGGGTGATGTATCCGGTGGACTGGCTGTGTCGTTGAAGAACTTTTGGCAATCCTATCCAACTTCTTTAGAAATAGACAATGCACGAAGTAGTGTGGCGCAGTTGAAAGTCAGCTTGTGGTCCAAAGAGGCGGAAGCCATAGATCTGAGGCATTACGACACTATTCCTCATGGTTTATTAGCCACGTACGAAGATGTACAACCGGGTTTAAGTACACCGCTGGGAGTGGCGCGCACTAGTGAGTTGACTTTATTTCCTTTCGATCAATTGCCGGACAGACAACAGATCAGTGCAATAGCTTATCAGGGAACTGCTCCTAATCAGCTGATTTGTACACCCGAATATCTTCACGCTCAGAAAGCTTTTGGAACATGGAGCTTGCCCGATCGGTCGAACGACACAAAAATATGGATAGAGAACCAGTTGGATAGTTCGGTTTTATTTTATAAACGAGCCATTGAGGAACATCATTGGTACGGTTACTGGAATTATGGCGATGTGATGCACACCTACGATCCGGTTCGTCATATGTGGCGCTATGATATTGGCGGTTTTGCATGGGATAACACTGAACTTGCTCCCGGAAACTGGCTATGGTATAGTTTTCTGCGTACCGGTGATGCAGATATTTACAAACTGGCTGAAGCTATGACTCGTCATACTTCGGAAGTGGATTGTTATCACATAGGAGAGTTCAAAGGCATGGGTAGCAGGCACAATGTGTCGCATTGGGGATGTGGAGCTAAAGAAGGACGCATCGGACAAGCTGCCTGGAAGCGACAATATTATTACCTCACTACCGACGAACGTTCGGGCGATTTGATGCGTGAATCGTTGGATGCCGAGAAAGCCATGTGTAAGTATGATCCCTTGCGAATTGCACAGCCCCGCGAGAAATATCCTTACAGTACACCCGCTCGTTTGCGTTGGGGACCGGACTGGATAGCGCTGGTAGGCAACTGGATGACAGAGTGGGAGCGAACGGGTGATAAGAAATATTATACAAAGATTCTGGCTGGAATGGAAAGTCTTACCAAGCTGCCTTCGGGTTTGTTTACCGGGCCTAATGGATTGGGTTACGATCCGGAAACCGGCAAACTTAGCTACGAAGGTAATCCTGCTATTACCAATAAAAATCACCTGGCAACCATTATGGGTGGGTATGAAGTATTGATGGAGTTGTTCGAAATGATTGACTATCCTGCATTCCGCAAAACATGGACGGACTACTGCAAATATTATTCTATGCCTCGTAATGATGCGCAACGAACAGCACAAACGGCTAATTGGGGTAACAATACCTTTATCACGCCCCGTCTTACTGCCTTTGCAGCTAAGGAATTGAAGGGTCCGAAGATGGCTGATCGAGCATGGGAAGAATTGTTAGGGCGAAAAACGGATGCGAAAGGAACGCTAAGGAGTTTGTATGATGCTAAACTAATTTCAGGTTCCGATGCGTTGAATCCGATTCACGAAAATGCAATGGTAAGTACCAATAGCACCGCTCAGTGGGGCTTAAATGCCATTGTACTGCTCGAACTTATTGGTGATAAACTACCGGATGCTAAAATGGTGGAAGAACGGAAGTCATTTGAAACACTTCAACAACTGGATTGGAAACCAACGTTTGCCGATGATTTTAAAAAGTCGTGGAGCAATAACTGGTTTCTGGATGGACAAAAAGCCCAATTGAAAAGGACTAAAAATGGCTTGCTTTATACCGCAGGTACAAGGGCTGCAAGCGATGCCGATCATTCAGTACTTTGGACAAAACAAGAGTTTGAAGGTGATGTGCGTATCGAGTTCGACTTTACCAAGAGGGATGCCTCCACTAAATTTGTAAATATCATTTATCTCTTTGCACAGGGGAGTGGAGTGGGAGCGTACGATAAGGATATTGCCAAGTGGACTAACCTCCGCGCCATTCCGGCAATGAAAACCTATTTTGATCACATGAACGCATATCATATCAGCTTTGCAGCCTTCGAAAATGATAACAGCAATCCTTCGGAAGATTATATTCGTGCCCGACGCTATTTACCCGAACAAGGTAAAGGACTGAAAGGTACGGAACTGAAGCCGGACTATCTTCGTACAGGATTATTCAAGACCGGTGTACCGCATCATATCACCATTATTCGTCGTGGTGAGGATATTTATATGAACATTCAAAATGCTGATAAAGAACAAATCTGTCGTTGGAAAACGTCTGATTTTCCTGCTCTAAACTCTGGCAGAATAGGACTTCGTTTAATGGGTTCGCGAGTATCGGAGTTTGGAAATTTTAAGGTGTCTGGCTTGAAATAATAATCCATAATCAGTATTAAACCAAAACTAACCAGAATTTGAACAAAAGCAGTTGGAATTGAACTAAAAGCAATAGGAATTGAACTAATAGCAGTTGGAATTAGAGTAATAGCAGTTGGAATTGAACTAAAAGCAATAGGAATTGAACCAATAGCAGTTGGAATCAGAGTAATAACAGTTGGAATTGAACTAAAAGCAATAGGAATTGAAACAATAGCAGTTGGAATTAGAGTAATAGCAGTTGGAATTGAACTAAAAGCAATAGGAATTGAAACAAAAGCAGTCGGAATTAAACCAAAAGTAATAGGAATTCAACCAATAGCAGTTGGAATTAGAACAAAAGCAACAGGAATTAGAACAAAAGCAGTTGGAGTTGGGGTCTATTCAGTTGTATAAATTCCTATTGTAATATTTCTAAAATAATTTTTATCTCATCTATTTTTATGAAAAAACGTCTTTCTTTATCACTCTTCATGCTCGTTTTCTGCTCTCTTCATGCAGAAATAACATTGCCCAAAGTAATAACCAACAATATGGTTCTTCAACGTGGTAAACCGGTGGCAATATGGGGAAAAGCTTCAGCCGGTGAGAAGGTAAGCGTTTTGTTTGCTAACCAAACAAAAACGACAGTGACCGATGCTGCCGGAAACTGGCAGGTAGAACTGGATGCATTAAAGGCCTCCTCCGTACCCCGTAAAATGATAATTGTCGGTTCTAACAAGATTGAGCTTGAAAATGTAGTGGTGGGCGAAGTATGGCTTTGTTCGGGGCAATCGAACATGGAATATCCGCTGGATAGAAAATTGAAAACATATGCAGCTTCCAAGCGGGGTGAGGATCTTGCTGAGCAGGAACTGAAGAATGAGAGAAATCCGCTTATCCGGGTTTTGTATGTGGAGCGAAAATTACAAGCCGAACTTCCTACCAAAGGTTGGGCTGAAAGCAAGGATACCATTGTGCGATATGTTTCGGCAGCGGGTTATTTCTTTGCAAAAGAGCTTGCCAGCGAATTAAAAGTTCCGGTAGGTATTATTTCTACTTCGTGGGGTGGAACCCGCGTGGAGCAATGGACGCCACCCACCGCTTACGAGCAATCACCCTTATTTAAAGACACTATTGCCGGTAAACCCAACTTCAAAATAGATGGTATGGTGCCGGGTAAAATGTTTGAAAGTATGTTGTTGCCCATTATTCCGTATACCATCAAAGGATTTCTGTGGTATCAGGGCGAATCGAACCTGATGGTGCATGATACGACCAGCTTTGTTGCTAAAACACGCTTGTTACTCGACACCTGGCGTGGGCTTTGGAACGACAAAACGCTACCGTTTTATTATGTGCAAATAGCTCCACATTATTACTCCAAACGATTGAAAGATAGGTTACGCCACGGAACGGATTTGTTACCTTATTACTGGGAAGCGCAAGCCAACTGTCTTGATTTTCCAAACTCAGGAATGGTGGTAACGACCGATTTAGTGGATGATTTAAGCAATATCCATCCCGGCTACAAATGGGAAGTTGGTCGCCGGTTATCACTTTGGGCATTGGCAAAAGACTATGGCAAAAAGCTGGTGTATTCGGGTCCGCTTTACAGTAGCATGAAAGTGAATGGGAACAGCATTGAGCTTTCATTTACCCAAACCGGTAGTGGATTGATAAGTGCCGACGGACAATCGCTCAGTTGGTTTACCGTTGCCGGAGCAGATCATAAATTCGTACCGGCGCAAGCTGTTATCAAAGGCAATAAAGTAATCGTGAACTCAACGGCTGTTCAACAACCGGTTGCAGTACGCTTTGCGTGGGACGAAACCGCTATGCCCAACCTTTGCAACAAAGAAAAACTACCTGCTTCGCCTTTCAGAACGGATAGTTGGAAGTAAGAAACAAAGACAAAGGTACAAAATAAAGAAAGCGTGAATACAATCAGGGTTGTATTCACGCTTTTATTATGCTTGATTATTTATCATTATAAACTTGGTATACAGACTCATTAAATGAATGTCTTCTCATTACATCGATTATTCGCAAATTAGTCGATGCAACTTGGTCTCTAAAATCATTGTACTTTAAGTCATAATCTATTTTCGCAAATAACTTATTTTCATTATTATTGACCATAAACTCATAACAAATTCCATCATATAGCTGAATTCCACTAGGTTTTATTCTGTTTGCGTGTAGCTCAATTACCGTTGTAAATGCCGCTAACATTTTATTTCTAAAAGAACGACTCACAGGAACTGAATAAAAAGACGTTTCTACGGACAAAGAGTCAGCCTGCATTTTCTGTTTAAATTGTTCTTCCCAAAGATTTTTCTCTAAAATTCGTGCTTCTATAAATGATTCATTGCCTTTGTCAATTATACGAATTGAACATTCAGGATCAGCAAATGCTGGTTTTGCAATGAACAAAACAACTACTTTTGTGGTATTCGTGTCAACTTCAGGACACAACCTATCTGTCAACTCATTTTTATATTCCTTGCTCACATCAATCCATCTCTTTTTAGGAGATTGACCCGAGACAAATCCTACGAACAGAAGTATTGTCAATAGACAGAATAACTTTTGTTGAATGATTCTTGTTCTTAGAATAAATAGTCGATTATTTGTAATCATAGAACAGTAATTGAAATGTAAACATTAGGCTGATATTATAAATTGATGATCCTTATTATTTCCAAACAACCACCCCAGCAGGAGTTAGTTCTTTTGTTCCGAAAAGGATATTGGCATTTTGTGGAATGTCTATGGTAACGTTTACCGATGAGTAATTTATCGCTACCCAGAAGCCGTCGCGCCAGTTAAGCATTACGCCTTCCGGTAATTCTTTTACGCCAATTCCGGCCGATTCATATACTTTTTTCAACACATCTTTTTCCAGTTTGCCATCGTCTGTGTCGGTACCAATATAAGTTACGGTTCCTTTGCCCAGCTTGCGGTGCACTACGGATGCTTTGCCTGCATAAAATTGGTCGGCATAGGTTGCCCAGGTGTCGGTGCCTGCCATTGGGTCGAGCATATCGCCCCAGTTGTTCCAAAGATAAGTATTTCCATTATAGCTTACTTTAGCGTTCATTTTAGCTCCCAGCATATCGTTCAGTGCTATTTTAGCTCCAATCAGATTGGTGATAGCATCTGCCCACTGAGCTTCAAAGAAATGTCCATCGCGGTCTTTCAACCCTGTGCGACACGAAAGTACCAGATGACCTCCGTTTTCAACATATTTTGTCCATTTGGCAATCAAAGCACGGTCTACCATTTGGTATGCCGGTGCAATAACTACCGGATAGGAACTCAAATCACGATCTTCGCCTATGATATCAACGGGTGCAGAAAGTGTTTTTAGAGACGAATAGTATTTGGTAACATGTGTAATTTGGTTCCATTGGAATGTTTGCGGTTGTTGGGTTGTTTCCCATACATTATCAGCATTGTACAAAATAGCCGTTTTTCGGGCTGCATATTCTTTTGGCATTTGCGTGTTGGGAGTATATGCTTTTCTCAGGTCGCGTATTTCTGTCATAAACTGACTGTATTGTTTGCCTCCAATCGATTCGGTAACGCCGTCGGTTCCCACCATGCCGTAGTGAAACTGCTCACCACCATACAGCGGTTGGCGGAAACGATACGAGCAAATAAAGTCAAGACCACCCGCAAAGGCATTCCACAGCCAGGCTCTGATGACTCCGGGGTAGGGTTGAGGGTTGTAGGTTCCCCAGTTTACCTGACCGGGTTGTAATTCCATCACCCCTGTAACGCCGTTTAGCGGACGGAAGAAATCATTGGCATAGGATATGCGCCAAGGATCGCCCATTCTGAAACCTTGTTCGCCTACACCATCGGAATAACCTGCAACAGGATACATGGTGTAGCAAATAAAGTCAAGGTCTTTGTTTCTCCATGGATCCACATCGGTATGGCCGTGCATAAAGTTAGAAGTCACAAATTGCGACTTAGATACTATGGAATGTAGGATTGTATTTTGTAATGAAACATAAGATGCACATTCATCGGCATTGAAGCGTTTGAAATCTACAAACGAAGTTGGACTTGCATTGCCCGAATATTGTCGACCTGCATTCGGTATTTCTATTTGGCTGAAGTCGGTGTAAATTCCCGACCAGAAAGGAGTTCCCCACGCTTTGTTCAGTGCGTCAATGGTTTGATATTTCTTTTTGAGCCAGGCTTTGAAACTTGCCTGAGCTGCCGGACTGTAATCCAATGCACTGTAATGCGATGGTTCATTGTCTATTTGCCAGCCCCAGATACGTTTGTCGTTACCATAGTGTTTGGCCATTGCTTCCACCACTTTTGTAGTCAGCTCGCGGTATTTTGGGCTCGACCATGAGTATTGTTCACGCGTTCCGTGTTGTGCCGTCTGCCCGTTTGGCATTTCTACCAACACCTCGGGATATTTTCTGACAAGCCATACCGGAGGGGTAGCCGAAGGAGTACACATTATCACTTTCAAATTGTGTTTAGCGGCTAATTCCAGTGCTTTATCCAACCATTTAAAATCATAAATACCTTCGCTGGGTTCAATTTGCGCCCATGCAAATTCGGCCATGTGGGTAAATTCAAAACCCATATCTGCCATTTTTTTGAAATCACGATCCCATTGTTCGGGATTCCATGCTTCGGGATAGTAGTAAACACCTGTTTCTACCATTTTCTCCGCTTTGAAAAATTGTTTTTGCGCATACGACACAGTGAAACATGCCATTGCTAATCCGATTAAAATTGCTTTTTTCATTTTGTATAAAAAGGTTAGTGAAAATCTTATCTAAACGATATTGAATCTTATATCTTTGTTCTTTTCTCTTTGTTCTCAGAAACGAATGCCAAAGTTAGCAAATTACTTTTATTAAACTTGGGCATTTATATGTATGATTATACAGTAGTATGGAAATTTATACAAAAGATAAGCATTCTGCCAGATGGTCTAACAGAATGCTTATGTATGAACTGGCACTAATACTATGAGTTAATGTAATGTGACGGTGAGCAACCAAACTGTGCTTTGAAACACTTGCTGAAATAGAATGGATCGTTGATACCCACCATATACGAAACTTCCGAAACATTATATTTATAGGTCTTCAGGAGTTCAGCAGCCTTTTTCATTCGTCTTACACGTATAAATTCGTTTGGAGAATAACCGGTCAAATACTTGATCTTTTTAAAGAATAAGGTTCTGCCTGTATTTGTCATGGCCGCGAAATCATCCACCGAAAAATCGGCATTGGTGAGATGTTGTTCCAATAAATCCTCTACCAACTTCAAGAATTGATGATCTCTTTCAGGTATTATGGATTCATTTTCATTTTCTTGTTGTAATTCTTCAAAAGGTTCGTTTACAGCATAATGCCTGTGTAACCTCTCGCGTTTCTCAATCAACTTGTTGATTTGAAGCAGCAAGTGTGTCATGCTGAATGGTTTGCTGATATAGGCATCTGCACCGGCTTCTATTCCTTCGGTGTGATGTTCATCAGATATATAAGCTGTTAATAGTATGACAGGGATATGGCATGTGGCAAAATCATCTTTCAGTTTTTTTGTCAAATCAAAACCGTTCATTCCCGGCATCATTACGTCGCAAATAATCAGGTCAGGGTCTTCTTCCATTCCTTTTTTGATACCAACACTGCCGTTTTCGGCAGTTATAACTTCGAAATGCGAAGACAATTTTTCGAACAGAAAATCGCGAATGTCATCGTTGTCGTCGATAACCAAAATTTTGAATTTTTTGCCAGCCAGAGGAGCAATGGGTAGCAAGTTAAGATGCACATCATTGCCGGTTTGTTCTACAAACTCTGACAGATTGTACACTACTTTTTTCTCTTCTTTCAAAACGGTTATTTGTTCGTTAACAAAATCGTCGCTTCCATACACGTCCTTGTTGAGTGGTAATTCAACAATAAACACAGAACCTCCTCCTTCATTTTCTTTAAACTCTACCTTCCCCTTATGTAGGTTTGTAAATTCATTTACCAACGAAAGTCCGACTCCGGTTCCATTTGCCGAAAAATTGATTTGCATAAACCTGCTAAACAAAAGGCTTTGTTTTTCCTTCGGAATACCCATTCCATTGTCATAAACGGCTATTCTGAACATTTGAGTAGCATTATCAACTTCTGCTATCAGCGAAATCTTACCACCTCTTGGGGTGAATTTAAACGCATTCGAAAGCATGTTGAATACAATTTTATCCACCTTATTTTTATCCAGATAAATAGGGATGGAAGCCGGTGAAGGTCTGAACTGATAATCAATATTTGTTTTAGAAGCCACATTGCTAAAGCTGTTGAATATTTCCCGAAGAAACTCAACACCGTCGGTTGGCTGTAAATTTAGTTTTTGCTTGTTGTTCTGAAGTTTCCGGAACTCCATTAGCTGATCAATCAATCGCATTAAGTGCGACGTATTTTTGTCCAGATCCTCAACCAGATGCTGTGATGGAGCGTTCATTTTGTCTTTTTGCTCATTCAGCGTGTCCACACTTCCTTTTATTAAGGTAAGCGGAGTGCGGAATTCATGACTGATATTGGTGAAGAAACGCAGTTTGTAATCAGTAAGTTGTCGTTCTACTTTTACGGCATTATTTAAACGGGTGAACTTCATGATCAGTCCGTAACTAAAGTATCCTATTGCTCCAAGAATAATCAGATATAGGAAAATGGCAAAGTTCGATTCCCAAAATGGAGGTTGTATTTCAATTTCAAGCGTAGTGACATTTTCATCCCAAACTCCCTCGCTATTGACACTTTTTACCCTGAACTGGTATTTCCCGGGTGGCACATTCCGATACGTTGCCACGTTGATGGACCCGGAAAGGTTCCAACGCTTTTCGTAGTTTTCAAGGATGTACATAAACTGATTGGCATTCGGATCTCTGAAATTGAGATTGGCAAATTCAATATGAAAAACCTTGTCGGAGGCCTTTAGCTCTATTCTGTCTGAAAAGGAAATTGATTTCTCGAGTGGTGCATTCTTGGCATCGATTTTGGCATCCTCATCGAATATGGTGAATCCGGTCAGAATAACCGTGTTTTTTTCATTTTTATTTAGTTGAATGTCCTTGGGGTTAAATATATAGAACCCGTTCAAACTTCCCCAAAACATTCTACCATTTTCACTCGTTAAACAGGCTGCTTCTGAAAATATATTGGATGAAAAATCGTTTGTGAATTTGTAATACTGAAATAAGTTATTCTTGGGGTTTAACTTGTGTAGTCCGCTTTCGGTGCTTATCCACAAGCAACCTGTTTTATCTTCCTGAATGGCCATGATGTTATCGTTGGCCATGCTATGTTGTTTGTTGTAAACTTTGAAGATGCCGTTACCGGTAGTAGATTCACCAATAAATTTATTGATGCCACCACCAGCGGTTGCGAGCCAAATATTCCCTTTTGAGTCCTGAAAAATATACCGTACTTCGGGATTACTCAACCCATCCTTGCTTTGGGGGTTGGAGGTGTAATATTTGTATGCTTTGGGGTTATGAAGTAATGCGTCCGGATTGAACCGAAGCACACCGTTGGAAGTAGCCACCCAGATGTCTCCGCTATGATCCTGAAAAATGTAGCGGGCAAACCGCACCCATTCATCTTGTTTAAAAAATGTTTTGAAGCCTTCGTTGCCTTCTGCCGTGGTTTTTACACACACACCACCGCCAAATGTAGCTGTCCAGAGTCGTCCTTTCTTGTCTTTAAGCAGCGAGAAAACGGTGTTATTGCTTAAGCTGCTGGGACTGTCGGTTTTGTAATAGTAGTTGGCACTCGACGGATTTCCATTTTTAAGCTCAATAATCCCATTCCCTTTTGTACCTAGCCAAATGGAGCCCGAATTGTCCTGGTACATGCTATAAACATTAAACTTTTTCTCAAAGAGCGTTTTCTTCGAGTTCAACGTCCTATCGTACTGATAAAGTACTCCTGCTTTCGTAGCTACCCATATATTCTGGTTTTTATCTTCCAAAAATGATCTGATAACATTTCCATCTCTTAGATTATTTTCGGGGTCGGGGTATCGGATTTGCACATTTCTGTTGGCAAAAGATAGCTTGTTGATACCCATGTTCTCGGTACCAATCCAAATATTCTCGTTCTTATCGAGGACGATGGATAGCAGAAAATTGGATGCGAGTCCGTTTATATCTTTGCTGGAGCTATAGTGAGTCAGATTTCCCGAGGCAAGGTTATAACAAAACAAGCCATTGCCGTAGGTGGTAATCCACACATTGCCATGCTTGTCACTTTCGAGTTGAAAACGTTCCTCGTCGATAAGGTGTAAAATTGATGGTGGAATAAGATTCAACTTTACAGTTTTTTTGTTTTTCTTGTCTAACAACCAGATATTCCCTGTGAAATTGAATGCCCAGATATTCCCGTATTTGTCCGACTTTAAATATACATTTGAGCTGATTTTTTCGCCAAAAATAGATTCGGAAGTACTGTATTGGTTGGTGAGTGTATTGTAAATGTAAAGCCCTTTTGCATCAATAGAAATAAGGATTTTATCGGTTCCAAAAGTTGCAGTCTGGTAAGTAGCCGTCTGCACCACTTTGTTTGGAGATTTTAGCGATATAAATTGCTCGAATTTCTCCGCGCTTAAATTATAAACCATTATGTCTCCTTTAATTGAAACAAAATAGATTTTTTTGTTCAATTCATAGGCTTTGATATAGCTTATATTGTTGTTTTTGTTTTGTTGGAGTTTAATTACCTGATTGTTCTTTATCAGGCAAATACCTTTGGATGTCATAATCCAATTATTGAAATGACTATCCTGAAAAATATCATTTACCGCATTTGAGGAAATACTATTGCTGTTTGAACCGGCTTTGAAGGTTAGCGCAGTGGCTTTCCCTTTCGAAAACGATATTTTGACGCAACCCGTTGACACACTTCCGAGCCAGATATTTTTTTGTTTATCTTCGTAATAGAGATTGTGTTTTATAAGAAAATCGGCTTTGTTTTCGTAAATTGGTAGAAAACTCTCAGTGGTAGGATCATAGCAATGTATCATATCCCTATAGGTTCTCACCCAAATATGCCCATAACTATCCTGATGCAGTTCCTTTATTTTCTCGCTCGAAAGGGTTGTCATATTTGACGGATCGAGCTTGAAATTTTTGATCTTTATGCCGTCGTATCTGTCTAAACCATTCAAGGTGCCAAACCATAAGAATCCGGTTTTGTCCTGCAACATGTAACGTATTGTGTTGTGCGAAAGTCCGTTGTTGGATGTAATGTGTTCGATGGTTGGCTGATTCTCTGCATGTATAGCCAGTGGCAATATAGCTGCAAATAAAGCAATCCAGATATATACTTTTATACGCATTATAGGTGTGATTTTTAGCGGGTATAAGATAGTGAGATATGAAGATATAAAGTAACGACGAAGATATAAAAAGTAATCGTTTCTACGATGTGGTTTACTGAAAATATTATTAAATTCAAAGCAGTTTCAATTTATTTGGTAAAGTAGCAATTATCTCTTTAATGGTTAGTTTCAAAGTAATCGTTATTGACAAATAAAATATTGATTGTTTATGAGTAAATCAACTATAGTTGCTACAAAGATAAGTTCAATAGGATGTTGAAATTGTATGAAATTTGATATATAAACCATACTTTTTGATAAATGTAGTTATGATGGAAGTTGATAACTCATTGCTGTGTAGGTTGATTAATTGACAGAATTCTCAGTTGTTGTTTTATCGTTCAATCATTCAGATATTTATGGCTTGTGCCTGATTAGAGTATATCCGGCATAAATTGAATTGTAGTTCATAAATCTGTACGTTTATCCATTCTGGATTGGGTTTAATTATTGTTCTTTTGTATGCAATTTAAAAGAACAATGTTTTGTCCTTTTAGTGCAAGGTGATTTTAGTTAAGTTTATTTATGTCGAAAAAAAGTTTTTATTTTATGCGAAAATTAGTGGGTTTGTTTGTTTTGTTGTGTTTGAGTATTCACCTATTTGCAACTGCTGATAAGGTTATCAATTTGAAAGGTAAGTGGAACTTTGCTATTGATGAGGGCGATCAGGGAATTTCTGCGAAATGGTTTTCTAAAAAACTGAGCGATTCCATAAACCTTCCGGGTTCAATGGTGGAAAATTTGAAAGGATATAAAATAACTTTAAATACAAAGTTTACAGGTAGTATTTACGATAGCTCGTGGTTTTTTAATCCTCGTATGGCGAAATACCGTCAACCTGAAAATTTGAAAATGCCATTTTGGTTAACGCAACTAAACCGTTATGATGGGTTGGCGTGGTATCAGAAGGAAGTAACTATTCCGGCGTCGTGGAAGGGTAGTTTTATTTCGTTGAAGTTGGAACACCCACACTTTATAACTCAAGTGTGGATAGATAATACGGAGATTGGTACACAAAATTCATTGACAGTTCCTCATGTTTATGGTTTGCCGGCAACTATTAAGTCGGGGAAACATCGCATTACGGTGCGCATTGACAACCGCCTGAAGAGTATGGATGTGGGGACTAACTCTCACAGTGTTACCGACCACACCCAGGGAAACTGGAATGGTATGGTGGGCGATTTGCAACTACAAGCGCGACCAACTATCTATTTTGAAGATATTCAGGTGTATCCAAACCTGAAAACGAAAACAGCATTGGTGAAAATTCATGTGCTGAATGTAAATGGTAAACCTGTAAGTGGAAAAATAAATTTATCAGCTAAAAGTTTCAACAGCGGCATTTCTCAAACTGTTGCTCCAGTGGAACTTCCGATAAACCTGACAGGAAAAGAAGCTTCATACGAAATCTCCCTTCCAATGGGTGATAATATGCAAACATGGGATGAGTTAAATCCGGCACTTTATAACCTGAATGCCACACTAACCGTGGGGAAACAAACAGATGCAAAAGAAGTGGAGTTTGGCATGCGTGAAATCACTATTCAGGGAAAATATTTTTACGTGAACGGTAATAAAACGATGCTTCGTGGAACGGTTGAGAATGCATTATTCCCGCTAACCGGTTATCCACCAATGGATGTGGCTTCGTGGGAACGTGTATTTCGTATTTGTAAATCTTATGGTTTAAATCACATGCGTTTCCATTCATATTGCCCACCTGAAGCAGCATTTAAAGCAGCGGATAGATTAGGCTTTTACCTTCAACCCGAAGGTCCCAGTTGGCCAAACCACAGTACTCAACTGGGGAGAGGATTGCCAATAGATACGTACCTGATGGATGAAACAAAACGAATAACTAAAGAATATGGTAACTATGCTTCTTTTGTTTTCTTAGCTTCGGGTAACGAACCTCGTGGTGCATGGGTTCCATGGGTTAGTAAGTTTGTTGATTATTGGAAAGCTACCGATTCACGACGTTTGTATACAGGCGCATCGGTCGGACAAGGCTGGGCATGGCAACCAAAGAGCCAGTATCATGTAAAAGCAGGTGCACGTGGTTTGACCTGGAGTACGGCTCGACCTGAGACAATGGGCGATTACGCTTCACGAATTGATACTATAAAAGAACCCTACGTGTCGCACGAAACCGGTCAATGGTGTGTTTTCCCGAACTTTGATGAGATAAAAAAATACACAGGAGTGACCCGTGCTAAGAATTTTGAACTTTTCAAAGAAGATTTGTACGATAGCGACATGTCCGATTTAAGTCATGAGTTTTTGATGGCGTCGGGTAGATTACAATCTTTGTGCTACAAGCATGAAATTGAAAAAACACTTCGTACTCCTAATTATGCCGGATTTCAGTTGCTTTGTTTGAATGATTATTCGGGTCAGGGAACTGCTTTGGTAGGTGTACTTGATGCATTTTGGGACGAAAAGGGCTACATGAATGCTCCTACTTTTCGTCGCTTTTGTAACTCCACTGTTCCGTTGGCGAGGATTGAGAAGTTTGTTTTCAGAAACAACGAAACGCTTGAGGCCAAAATACAAATAGCGCACTTTGGCAAGGAAGCTTTGAAAAATGTACGTACACTTTGGCGTATTCGCGATAACGATGGTTTGACATTGAAAGAAGGTGTATTGGCCGAAGGTGAGATACCTGTGGGTAATGAGAAAGTTATTGGAAACTTAAAACTCAACTTATCGGAATTTACAACGGCAGCAAAATTGAATCTTGAAATTGCCATTGAAAATACTCCATTTGTAAACGATTGGGATTTCTGGGTATATCCTGTGCAAAAACAAACCCCCAATACGGATGGCTTGTACGTTAGTACAACGTTGGATGACAAGGCAATATCGACATTAAATACCGGTGGAAAAGTATTGCTACTGGCTGCGGGAAATATCAAATACGGTAAAGATGTTGTTCAGTTCTATCAACCATCGTTCTGGAATACTTCGTGGTTCAAAATGCGCCCACCACATACCACAGGACTGTTGATAAACAACTACCATCCTGTTTTCAAAGATTTTGTAACTGATTCGTGGGGCAATATGCAATGGTGGGAATTGACCAATAAAGCTCAAACCATGTTGCTGACCGACTTCCCTAAAGGTTTCCAACCCATCGTCCAGCCGATAGATACCTGGTTTATAAACCGAAAATTGGGAATGCTTTTCGAAGTAAATGTGGGTAAAGGCAAGTTGCTTATGACATCCATCGACCTTACTGATAGTCTGGCGGAACGTCCGGTAGCTGAGCAGTTGAAATTATCCATTATCAAGTACATGCAATCGGATAAATTCCGTCCGGAAACCTCGGTTTCATTGCAAACCATTAGCGACTTGTATACTAAAGCTGCTGCTCCGATTGAATCGTTTACGAAGAGTAGCCCAGACGAATTGAAAAAAGACGTGAAGTAATATTCGGATTAAAACACATGTTATTTGTTAATGATAAACGCAAACCGACCTTGTTGGCTTGCGTTTATCTATTTAACATTCCCCCAAAAGTAAGTTTTTAGAGATGGCTGTGTCAACTCAATGAAAATAGTTCCATATGTTATTTTGCATAGATAAGCACTATTGCTGTAATAAAAGCAATCAGCAGTATCATTGTCTGGATAAACAGGTATATATAACTGAGAAGAGTAAGTAAAATATTTTTGAAAATTTTATTGTTGTCGAAAAACTGGATATAGGTCCAGGTCATTAATGCCACCCATATCAGCGTTTCTATATTCTCTATGATCGAAATGGCTTCTTTATCTTTTACTACCGCAAGAATAGGGAGTATCAGAATGAAGATGATAGTCCTTTGGCCGGCAATAAAACAATTCAGAATAAGATGTTTCAGATAATTGTACTTGCTTTTTCGAAAAGCAAGATACGTTGAAAATGAAATCACAGGTAATAAAATGAGTGTACTATAAGCATAATGTTCTTTTATCCACGCAATTGTATGGGTTACGATATCAGATACTTCGCTGCTTTTTACGTTTCCTACGCCGTTTAGAGTAATGTATGCTTTCCCCGATGCAAATTCAATTTTTAAAAGATGGGCAAGCAATACATAGATGGTCGATAAAATGATTAAATAAGCTACCGGTTTAAAGTGTTTCACCCTTTTGCCGGCTATGTATTCTTTTATCGAATGTCCGGGTCGGGTGAACAACTCCTTAGTGGTATAAAGAATTCCTTTGTCTATGTGAAACAAACCATGCTGAATTTCGTGCCACACATAGGATAAATTAATGTCATGTGTGTGGGCTGGTTGGCCACAATAATTACAGTATTGACCTATGAATTTTTTATTGCAGTTTTTGCAAGTTGATACCATTTGTAAACGTGTTTATAGTTAGTCGAAATCATCAATTATGTAGTTGGAATACTTTAATTAATCCCTTCCCATTCCCGGTAGAATTGAGCCAGGTAGTCTTCCATTACCGCGTGTCGTTTCTCAGCAATTTGTTTTGCCGTTGCGGTATTCATCAGTTCTTTCAATAGCAACAATTTTTCATAGAAATGATTTATGCTGGTTCCCTGACTTTTTTTGTATTGCTCAAAGGATGCGTGCATTTCCGGGTTTATGTCGGGATTATACATTTCCCTGTTTTTACTTCCTCCGTACGCAAACGTTCGGGCAATACCTATTGCACCAAGTGCATCTAATCTGTCGGCATCTTGCACCACCATTCCTTCGGTAGTTTTCATAGCTGTAACCACACCTGCACCTTTGAATGATATATCCTTAATGATTTGGCAAACATGAGAAACAGTATCTTCAGGCACGCCTAAGCTTTCGAGCCACTCTTTTGCTACTTGTGGACCTATCTCGTCATTTCCATCATGAAACTTCCAGTCGGCCACATCATGAAGCAGTGCCGCAAGTTCTACCACGAATATATCAACCGATTCCTGTTTGCCGATATGAATTGCATTTTTCCAAACACGATATACATGCCACCAATCATGCCCCGATCCTTCGCCCATGAGTTTGACTTTGATGTATTCGGTTGTTTGAATTATTATTTGATCTTTGTTCATGTTGGAAATCTCTGATCTTACTTCTCAGATTTGTTATTTGATTAATTATTGGTTCACTACTTTTTTTGCAGCTCAAAATTACAAAATTATATTAACTTGTTATCATTAATCAATCATTTAGTTTTGATTAAATTTTTCATTCTTTGGTTATGCATTGAAATAATAAAACCGTATCGATCATTTTGTCGGTACGGTTCTACATTGATTTTATTGATTTAGTTTTCTATTTATTTGGCGTCTTTTTCATTTCTTCCAACATGGCAATGATTTTGTCTAATTTTTCCACTTCGAGTGTTTTCAGAAAAATTGATAAGGCTTCTATTTCCTCTTTAGCATCCAAATTAGTTTTGTAATCTGCTTCAGCATGCATTCTGTCTCTCTCATTCTGTCTGTTTTGCGACATCATGATGATGGGAGCTGCATAAGCTGCTTGAGTTGAGAATAAAAGGTTGAGCAGTATAAACGGATAAACGTCCCAATGATACATAAAACCAATCAGGTTTAGTGTCATCCATACAAGCACTAAAACGGTTTGAATGATAATAAAACTCCATGAGCCCATTCCTTTGGCTACCGAATCTGCTATTCTATTTCCAATGCCATATGATTCAACATGTTTTGCATGCCAGTTGCTTGGTTTTTCCATTTATCAATTATTTTAATGTAAAATTTATTGTCGAATTACTCTTTACGTATTTCTCGTTATGACCTCAAGTCTATTCTTGTCGGGGTCGAGGGTTACAAACTCATAATAACCATCGCCTGTTACTCTTGGTCCATTCAGTAGTTCGAATCCATTTGCCTGAAGCAAAGCTGCTTTTGCATCCACCTCTTGTTTGGTAGCTACACTAAATGCAATATGAATAATTCCTTTATGTTGCGCATTTATAGTATCATTTGTATTGTCGGGGATATTTGGCATCGACATAATTTCCAGTCGTGCGCCCGATTCGAAAGAGATGAAATAGCTTTGAAACAGAGTCTTGGGGTTTATGTACATTTCGTTGGACTGTCCTTCGAAAAAGCTTACATAATAGTTTCTGAGTAGTTCTATGTTGTCAGTCCAGATAGCAATATGTTCAAGTTTCATATTCTGATGATTTATATCGAATTCAATAGTAATAAATTTAAATTCAGAGAAATAAGATGAACCACTAAGGCACTAAATACACAAAGAATCACTAAGGTTTTCAAAGAGATACAGAATACTAAGGTGACAAACACAATTGTTTGTGCTGATAGCATCAGAAGTATCATAAGTTTTAGACTTTGTACTCCTCTTTGTACTTAGTAGCTCAGTGGTAAATATTCTGTTCTACATAGAACATTATCAACCCTATTGTCAGCCCTATTCCTCCGCCCCAAAGTACTTCTTTAAGTGTATGTCGTCCAAGCACTATTCTCGACCAGCCAATTAATCCACTGATCAATAGAACAACGATTCCCATTAGGTAGTTCAGCGGCATGATTAGAAAAGCAAGGTAGATAGTCATTGAAACATGCAGAGAACTTTTGATGCGCAGGTTTACCAATTGTGATACAAATGTAATCACTAGTCCGAAGAACACACTCAGGCAGACTGTTTTTGATTGTCCGGTACGATATAGAATGATGGTGACGAGCATCAACACCGGCAGTATGAATACAAATAAGGACTTTCGCTGTTTTCTATCCGAAACATCAAAGTTGGTAGTTGTTCCATTCTTCGATTTTATATACAACCAGGCGACAAGCGGAATAAAGATACAACCCACAATCAGGAATATAACCAACGATGCTTTGCGAATGTCTTCCGTAGCAAGCATAGTTATTATCACAAAGAGAGGAATGGTCAGTAATGGGTGACCACACATGGAGATCCATTTTGCAATTGCTTGTTTCATTTACACTTTGCTTTTATTAGTGCTGAACCATTGTTTACTGAGTTTGGTCGTTTCTACAGAAATACAGGGCTCATCACAAAATGTTTTTCCATCAGTGATTCAAATAACTCAGTATCTATCGGTTTAGAAACATAATCATTGCAACCCACCTCCAATGCTTTATCCCTGTCGCTCGAAAAGGCGCAAGCTGTTTGAGCAATAATTACTACATTTTTATTGAATTGTCTTATCTCTTCGGTTGTTTCATAGCCGTCCAGCTTTGGAATTCTGATATCCATAAGAATTAAATCTATGTCAGAGTTATCCTTTGCAATCTCCAATGCTTCCATTCCATCTCTGGCAATCAACAGTTCGCTACAATATTCTTCAACAGTTTCCGAGAGTAAGAACTCCATTCCGGGATCATCTTCCACAATCAATATTTTGAGCTTGTTGATTGATTTTTCTTTTGTTGCCGGTTGAATCGTTTTCTCTGTGATAATTTTAGCTTCAGCATGGTGATAAGGAATTGTAAACCGGAAAGTACTTCCAATGCCATGTTTGCTTTCTACCCAAATTGTTCCGCCAATCATTTCCACATATGCTTTCGAAATGGATAAACCCAGACCGGCTCCCTGATATGCTGTTTTGTTAGACATGTCGGCTTGCATAAACCGATCAAAAATTACATTTTGTTTATCCTCCGGTATGCCATCACCACTGTCGGTTACAAAAAACTCCAGAAAGTTTTTATTGTCATCAGTTTTTAAATGATAGCCAATTTCTATTGCTCCCTTATAGGTATGTTTGATGGCATTTTTCAACAAATTAGTCAATATGCCATATAGCTTTTCAGCATCTGTTTCAATATAGGCTTTGTCGGGAGTAAATGTTTTACTGTACACCAGTCGTAATCCTTTTTTCTCTATTTCAGGAGCAAAAAATGAAGTCAAAAATTCTATCTGTTCATTGATATTGGTAACTTTGTTGTTGATCTCTATTATTCCCGATTCTATTTTGGATATATCTACAATATTATTCACAATGTTGAGCATTCTGGCACCACTCGTTTCTATAATCTTAATATATTGTTGTTGTTCATTGCCTGTCAGATTAGGACGTTTCAGTAATTCGGCAAAACCCAGTATCCCATTCATTGGGGTTCTTATTTCATGACTCATATTCGCCAAAAAGGAAGACTTTAACCGATCACTTTCCTGCGACTTTTCTTTGGCAGCTTTGAGTTCCACTTTTTGATTTACAAATCTTTCGAAAAGCTCTCCTATGCGTCCAAATTCATTCGGATATTGTTTAAGTAGACAGATAGAGTTTCTGTTTTCTGATTCAAGAATATCTGTAGTCAACTTTATGGGCTTGTGTATATGCTTGCGGGTAAGGAGTATTGAGATAATCAACGTCATCAAAATAGAGAAAAAGATAAGATAAATCAGTATTTTAGTCGTTCTGAAATTGTGGTGTAGTATTCTATGGAAGGTTAAGCAAGAAGTGTGTGTGCCATCCCAATTGTGAAGGGAAATATATGACGAGATTATTTCATCTCCTTTTACTGTGTCTTTTTTTGTATTGTTCAGATTCACTTTTGCTCCAAACACTTCGGTCATTTTATTAAGATAGGCCAAATCAAGTTTTCTACCTACCACCAGATATCCCGAAGGTAAAGTCTTGTTATGTTGTGGATCGCTGTTTGGATGAACGGATGTAAAAGTCATTTCCAACAATCCCTCCGGTGAGTTCATAAAGAAATGAGTCTTTTTATGTTTTTCAATTTCTTCTAAAGTCTCTTTTGTAATTGAAAAGTCTTTTTTATTTTTATCTTTTTTTGATATGTTGCATACTGAATTAAAGTTCTTATCATAAACGGAAATATACTCGTAATTAAATGAGTTAGTAAGTGTGATGTTGTTTTTAATCCACTTTATATCATGCTTATTGATAGCCAATACAAAATCGTCCCAATATGAACAGTCATAGGTCGTTTGAATCATTTGTGCACTACTTAACTCAAACAAATAATTCACCTCACGCTCGAATTGCTTTTGAGAGATTTCGACAACCTGTTTTTCTGATTTTGATTTGTATTGGAAGAGAAGAATGAAGAGTAATGTGAAAATAATTCCAATAGAAATAATGTAAGCTATAATCTTTCCGTAGATGGTGTTGAAGAATTGCATAGGTGTATTTGTTGTGATTTTGATGGATAACCGATAGAATCGTATCTTAAAATTGAATAAGTATTCGATTTGTTTGTATAAATATAGACCTTCACTCGTGAGAATGAAGATGAGGTTTTGGAATGAATGTATTCCGGAAAGCTTATAGTTAGGTAGGATGAGCCTCCTTATAGGAGCTCTGAATTGGTAAGTGTAATCAATCAAACAGTGTTACAAATGTATATGAATTTATTCATAAATTTTCAAATCAATACATTTATTTCAAATCGGAAGTTTCTATCCAATCAACTAAAAATGCCCATGTGTCTTACTACTAATAGTCTAGAATCAAAACATGTCTTTTCGGAGTTATTCTTCCCTGAAACCAATGATAAAGCTAGTAAGTGAAAACTGAAGTATTTGCTACAATTGCTGTAATACATACTCCGATTGTTTTGTTTAGTCTGTTTATTGTTTCTCTAGCTGGTCAGCATATTTTTCATTAAAGTCTGTATCCCAGTACCAGATTCGTAGTAAATGTTTTGTCGCTTACAGTACGTGTTTGTCCTGTTTTGCTAATGTCTGTGAAATTCAAATAGTAATCGGCACGAAGTCCTAACTGTAACTTATTGTTTATATCGTATTTAAGACCACCACCAAGCAACAGACCATAATTAAACGTATTGTATTCGCTGATAGGATTTAATAGTAAATCCACCCGCGGTCCGAAACTTATATAGGGAGTTATTTTATCTTCAATAGGGAATTGAAAATCGCAGGTAGTGTTCAATGATAGATAATCTAATGTTGCTTTTATTCCCTGCCCATATCCCCAGTTGGTATAAAGCATCGATTGTCCTCCTTTACGTAACATACCTATATTACTCGACAGATTGAAATTCTTATGTTGTAAATAGTCCATGCCTACAAAAAAAGAATAAGCTACCAGTCTTTTGTTTTCTTTCGTCAAACCAGTGGAACTTCCACTTGTTTGCATATCGATAGTAGAGATAGAAACACCCGACTGAATCTTTAGTGTCTGTCCAAATGATAGTACAGAGATAATTAATGCAATTGATAGTAATTGAGATCGTTTCATAATTGTTTGTTTTTAAATAAGAACCCTAAATCCGTCAGCTGACGGACTTTTGAAGTTACTACCGTCTCCTACATGTGATTTCTATAGATGACAAGTGTTTGAAATACTATTACCTTTATCAACACATTCGATTAAGTGTAAATTATCTCGGATTGCACTCTTAAGCCCCTTTAGGGGTTTGGGGTGTAATCTTAATTGGAACAAATTTCGCCATTACAATCACAAGGAGTATGCTGACTACTGCACACCCAAAACCGATTGCAATAAGCTTCACCCAATTCACGTCTGCATGTAACAGTCTCTTTTCGATTATGCTTGCTCCTGATGTTACTATCCAAACAGAGAAAAATATGATAAGCATTGATTTTTTCAGTATTGCTTTAAATTCATCTTTGGGTAATGTACTTCTTCTATCTGATAGGTAATAGTGGTAAGTAAGAGTGATAAGAAGAAACAATGTCAGAAGAAAACCATCAACAAAGTGTTCGGCTGTAAGAGCGCGAGAGTTAGTCGCATACTTTAATAAATAGCTCCCGGCAAACAAGCCAAAGAAAAGCAGGATATAGAATTTTATAGGTTTTCCGTTTTGTGTCATTTGTATTGAATTGTTAGTTTGTGTGTTTTATTTTTTTCATCTACCCCTAATCCCTCAGCTGACGGAGACTTGAAGTTTTTTTTCATCCACCCCTAAATCCTCCGCCAGTTGGTGGACAAGCTATAAAGGGGACTTGAAGTTAGTATCGTCTCCTACATGTGATTTCTATAGAAGAGTAGCATTTATAAATACCTTTGCCTTTGTCAAGACATTTTATCAAGTATATATTATCTCGAAAACCACTCTTGTTCCCCTTTAGGGGCTAGGGGTAGTGCATTTTGTCTTTATCTACACTTTTAATCAGGTGTATATCATCTCGGAAACCACTCTTAAGTCCGTCAGCTGACGGATTTGGGGTGGATATTATTTTAGCTTCGCTGATTTTCAATTCAGCACAATGCCTGTCCGACTACTGGCGGAACACGCTTCGCTAAACTTGCGCTATCCAGAGTAGGACATTATTTACTTCCCATAACTTCAAATACTTATGATTTCCTTTTTTTTAGTTTGACTCTAAGTATTCAATGAATTGAATTATATTCTCCTTATTTTCAAATGCTATATTATGCTGTTTTACATAAGCCTTGAATAAAGCCTTTTTGTTGCTATACATTTTTTCTAATTGTCTCATGTTTATAAACCTTTTTGAGATTCCCGTTTTCATTATCCAATAATAGGTATATGGTTGAATTTCATATCCCGGAGGTAGTTTAAAATCAGCTGCCATGTCTATCGAGGTATAAGATTTTGTTGCATCCGACATTGATTTGCCATCATAGGATACTTTATTACTACCTGAATTATTCACTTTACACTTGTGTTCAACATATAAATCAAATTTTGATCTATGCATCAATTCAAAAAATTTAGTTCCAACTACTACAAATTTTTTATCCATGACAAAGATGGTGTCTATCTTAGCTAAAGCTTCATTCGATATTGCCAGTTTAGTTTCTTTATCAATATAGATCATTTCTTCGGTTGATAAATTGTAGTTTAACAAAACATCTTGTGTTTCTCCTGATTTCATGAGTACCAATCCTTGAGTAAATTTAGGGAACATAAATTGGCTTACATCTACTGATTTATACTGAGTAAATGATTGAGCAAATGATGAAATAAACATCAAACTAGAGATTAAAATGCAATAAGTGTGTTTCATATTATTAAAATTTTAAATGGGTTTCAGTTTAATTATCCCTAAATTCTCCGCCAGTAGTCTGACAGGCTCTAAAAGGACTTGAAGCTACAACCGTCTCCTATAAGTGATTTCTATAGATGAGTAGTATTTATAATACTATTGCCTTTATCAACAACATTTTATCAAGTGTAAATCTTCTCGAATACCACTTTTAAGCCCCTTAGGGGGTTTGGGGTGGTATATTTATATAGTAAGCATAATTGAGCGAGTTTCAATTATTTTCTCCTTGGGGCACTTCTGGTATGAGGTCTAACATAGGTGCCATTCTTTCTTGTATATCCTTTTACACTAACTGTTTTACTTGAAGAGCTTCCTGCTGAAGAATTACTGTAATTTCTAGTTGTATTTGTATTACTGGAATAGCTACTGTATCTTGGATTTATTGCCCAACCATTATAGTTATTCCATTTGATTTTTCTATAACTTTTACTCCCAGAAGCTATGTATGCACTACTACCTCTTGGAATCACAACAATGGCATTAGCACCATTCCGAGTACTTGTATAAACAGGCGTGTCTTCTTCTAAATTTACAGAATAATAATTTGTAATGCACGAAGATAATAAAACACATAAAACCAGAAATAATAATTTTTTCATTGCGGTTATTCTATAATTGTCAATTTTAGAAAATTGTCTTTCAGTTATAATTCGATATGTTCCCCATGCCTATATCAAAAAGAATAAAGAAGTTCGACAATAATACGCATATCATCAAACTTCTAATTAGGTTACCTAAAAGTGGTATTGCTACATTTTGGACATGGAGGTAAAGTGTCTGTAGTATCGTCTAATATAACCGACTGGCCACATCTAGTACAATAATAAATTCCTTTACCTGGTTTTTGACCTGTGTTGGGCATTTTATTGATGAATTAATAAAAAATAAATTCCTTCAACCTAAGACATGGAGGATTGTCTTTAATGTGGAAATATTCTAGATTGTCTATTAATTGTGTAGTGCAGACTTCACTTATTTTTTTATCCCCTGTCGCTCCGGATATATCTATCTTATTCTTTGCAGAATGATTCTTACTGGTTGTTGGGATTAGAAATAATTAGCTCCGCTGACTGTTAGTTCCCACCGACCAGCCCGCACTTTTGTGCAAGTAAGTAATGGCTATATATCCGCGAGGACAAGATTCGTTGCATAATAACTTCTTTCTTTCATCCACCCCTAAATCCCCTGAAGGGGACTTGAAGCTACTACCGTCTTCTACAAGTGATTTCTATAGGAGAGTAGCATTTATAAATACCTTTGTCTTTGTTAACGAACTTGATTAAATGTAAATCATCTCGGAAACCACTCTAAGCCCCTTCAGGGGTTTGGGGTGGTTTGGATATTCCTCCCGTCCCTCCGGATATATCTATCTTATTCTTTGCAGAATGATTCTTACTGGTTGTTGGGATTAGAAATAATTAGCTCCGCTGACTGTTAGTTCCCACCGACCAGCCCGCACTTTTGTGCAAGTAAGTAATGGCTATATATCCGCGAGGACAAGATTCGTTGCATAATAACTTCTTTCTTTCATCCACCCCTAAATCCCCTGAAGGGGACTTGAAGCTACTACCGTCTTCTACAAGTGATTTCTATAGGAGAGTAGCATTTATAAATACCTTTGTCTTTGTTAACGAACTTGATTAAATGTAAATCATCTCGGAAACCACTCTTAAGCCCCTTCAGGGGTTTGGGGTGGTTTGGATATTCCTCCCGTCCCTCCGGATATATCTATCTTATTCTTTGCAGAATGATTCTGACTGGTTGTTGGGATTAGAAATAATTAGCTCCGCTGACCGTTGGTTCCCACCGACCAGCCCGCACTTTTGTGCAAGTAAGTAATGGCTATATATCCGCGAGGACAAGGGTTATATCTGCTTTAGCTTCTTTGTAAATTTAAATATTCTTTTGCAAAAAAAGAATAAGATAAATATACTTATAAAATAAATGAGCGCATATGCTAGATATAATGACCAGACTACAGATTTGTTTGAATCACTATCTACTTTTGTGATTGGAAGTGTATAAAACCTAATAATTAAAAGTGTTATAATAATAATCAATTGCCCCAATCCTTTATCGAATAGATTAGGTAATTGATTATATTTAGTTGATTTAAAATCTCCAGTCCTTTTATTTGCAAAAAGAGGAAAAAAGTCTGTCATAAAAGGTGTATAGGACATAGTTACAATGATAGTTGAAACGAATATAGCGTAATTTTCAATTGATTTTAAATTGAAAAAATCTATTAATCGAAAAAAAGCAACCATAGAGTAGAAAAATATAGAAAATAAAATGGCTATACCATATTTTAATGTTTTAATGTCATTTAATAATAGAACAAATTCAGTATCTTTTTTCTTGAGTATCCCAACGACCTTGTTTGCAATATAAGGTGAAGTTTTTTCAATTCTTAATTGATTGAGGGTTAATTTAAATAATTCAATTCTGTGCTGATAAAAATTATTTTGGGAGCAATCTAATGGAGATGATAATTTTTCTTTTTTGAAGATTCCAATACTTAATATATATAAAATTCCGACAGTAATAGTCAATGCTATTTGTAGTAAGCTTAAGTTGGAATTGATAAAACTTTCAAAATCCCATATTGAAATAAACATAAGTAAAGTTGATAGAAACTGAAGTCTTAAAAGCTTAGGATGGAAAGATAACCAACTTTGAACTGATGGGAATATTTGTGAATAAAACTTAGGAAATATTTTTTTATATATTTCTCGTGTATATATTTTCTTGTTTTGTTGTAAATCAAGCACCTTCCCGTTTTTATCTTTGATTATAATTCTATTACTTATATTCTGAGCTATGAAATTATTTACATCAGAGCTATGTACTAAGCTATTACTCTTAAAATCGAATGTTTTTTTTATAGAGTTTGTTATCATTGTTTCGTATTCATCTTTATTATCCTCTAAAATAAAATTAGCATAAAATCTACTAACTAGATATTCTAAATATGATTTATGGGAAAATTTGAATACATCTGAACCACTTAAATCTAAAACCAAGATTCCACTTGCGAGTACATCGGAGATAACTGTTTGATAAGCGTGTTCATTTTCAGTTAGTCTTACTAATAAATTAGTCGTATGAAGCCCTTTTGATGAATATCTATAAGGAGGTAAATACTGTGGATAATTATTATATAGATTTTTTATTATTTCTAGAAGTTGTTTATTCGAAATTTGATTGCTATATCCTTCTTTTAGCATCATGCCTATTGCTATTCCCATCATAAAATAGCTTCTTTCATCAGATGTGATTACAGGTATTTCATTCTTTGAAACGAATTTTGCTTCTTGTCTATCATAATCATTTTGAATAAATCGATCTATAACCATTGCAGCATTTATTCTATCAGTTCCATCTTCTTTAAAATCATTATCCCAGACCGTACTTAATTGATATAGAGTTGAAGGTCTTCTAACTAGTTCTCCAAAATTAGAATTAAGCCCGACTTCTTTAAGCGCTGATATAATCTGATCGCACGTATTAGCTGGAGATTTTCTAAGAGCTCTTTCGATCTGGTATATTGACATTGGCTCTAATTGGATAGCATGTGTATATGGCAAATAATCCCTAGTATTATTTATGCCTAAAGCACTTCTCCTCTTCTGATCATCAATAAATAAATTAGGTCTTCCTGTTATAATTATTTTGGATTTTGAAGTACTTGCAAATTGCCAAAGTTGTTTAAAATGCGACATCAGCATTTCTGTGTCACCAACTAAATCCATTTCATCAAATGCCTCTAGTATTATTAGTAATTTACCTGCTATATGTAATTGATGTAGGGCTTGAGCGGTAATTGCATATTGATTTCCAAAATGTCCAAGAAGGCTAATGACATTCATGTTTCTTGGACTAATACCTCTTAGTTCAATTATAATTGGGATTCTACTATTATTTTTATCTTTCAATAATTCAATGCATATCTTCTGAGATAATACACTTTTGCCTTGCCCATATTCACCAAGAATTGCTAAATGTTCATTCTCTTTTTTATTGCTTTTGACCCAATCTATGACATATTTCTCTACATTTTTGATATTTACACCTTTTTCTATTTTATTGTTAATAATATCGCAATTGCTAGCCCCTAAAGGTGTATAAATATCATTTAAAGTTTGGTCACTATTTTGTAATTTGTCATTATAAAAATTACGATTCAAACACTTTTCGTAATTGTTAAAGTTTATAAGTTGCTTTAACAATTGCTCTTTATGTAGATATTCAACTAAATAGCAACTGATATGTGTAATTTGGTTTTCCTTAGGTATTTGAACTTCTGAAGTGATTAATATTTTATGAAATTTTCCAGTTCTAGACTCAATGAAATCTTTGAATTTTTTCAATTCTTCTATTGAAGGTTCATTTTCTAAACAGAGTATTCCAACTTTCTCATTCTCAGATCCATAATGTGCGATGTAGCAATTTTGTTCTCCATACCAATGATTACCAAATTCAATTTTGTTGTTTCCTTTATTGTTTTTTGTGATTTCATAATCTCCAAGATCAATTTGATATTGTTGGTCATATAGATTTAATAATTGTCCAATTTGGATATGAAAAGGAAGTTTTACATTTTCTATACTTTGAAAGATCTCAATTTCTTTTTGAACTTGATGATGATAAATCTCAATCTTCAAATCTTTATTTAGTATTTGGTAATTTATCTTAGCACCTTCAAAAATATCAATTCTACCTTTCCCAATTTTTATTGATTCCGCTTCAATTGTGCTTTGTTGGAATGGCCAGTTTTTGTATATGTAAACAATTGCTAAAATTACAATTGCAGTTATAAATGTTGCTAGTCCTTTGTCATATATGGAAGGATCAGAGATGTTTATTTGTTTTTTTAAAAATAAACTTAGAAATTGGATAAACAATTTTTCAAATATATTGGATCCTTGAATAATAGAAAAGTAGTTTGTTGATAAGGTTAGAATGCTGCATATTGTAAAATATGCAAAGTTTTCTTTTGTTTTTGGTTGTTTTTTTATAAACCTATTGTAGCCAAGCATGGCAAGTAAAACGAAGATAAAACAAAGTACAATGATAAATATTATTACAGGAGATAGACTTGACATTTGTGATGATTTTAGTTATTGTGAAAATAGTTTTTATGACTTGTTGATTTGTTTTCGGCTTTTGCCAGCGATACAGCTACTATAGCTTCGCTACAGTTTTTGGCTCCACGGCAAGTGTTGGAGGCATGATATACTTTAGCTTTGGGGCCGGTGCAGATATAGACGGTGGAGGAGGGGCTTTGGAGCGAGAAACCGGAGAGAAGAAGAATGGTAAATAGGCTTAGTGTGAGTTTTTTCAAAGTAGTATTAGTTATTTAAATAAAACAATTCACAAACTTACGTATTTTAGATATAACAACCAACAATTTAGAAACTTTTTTATAAACAAATTTAATCATTGTTTATCCTTTGCCTTTTCCTACAATAAAAAAACCGTACAGACCTAGCGGTCTGCACGGTATGAGGGTAAATGGGAGAGGAGTGCCCGGTATCACTATCGGTTGCGGAGCACTGTGTGTCTCCCACGCAGCTTAAAGGATATAGCTGGTAATAATATCGCTGTACACGCGTGAAGGATCGGTAGCTCCACCTGCTACACGGAAAGCATATTCCTTGCCACTGCCTAGTCCTGTCTTTTCGTATTTACGTTTCTTAGTGATGTCCTTCAACCAAATGCTGGTAGGGGTTATCGGTAGCTCGGTATGTTCAAATTCGTAGAAATCGGCATATTCTACCGCGTCACACATCATGTTTACCGAGCCTTTGTTGTCGCCCGGTTTTACGGTTAAATGCTCGGGTTTAGCCAGTTTGCCCACTGTGCTTGGTTTTTTGTTCGCATCCATTCCGCTGCTCAGTATAATGGCTTCGTCGCCATCGCTTATTGTTTGTACTGCGCCTGCCAACTTTTTCAGTAATGTTTCTACCGTTTTTCGGCAATTGTTTTTTATCACCGTGTCTTCTTTAGAACCGCCTTCTACTTTAGCCAATGCAGCAATGTAGTTGGTGTTTGCAACCCTTAGCTCCTGAATAATAGGCTGTGCGCTCTGAAAAACCACACTTCCTTCTACTTTGTCCAGAATGTTGTTTGTCTTTGTCCCTAATGCTTCGTCGGTGTATTTACTTGAAGCAAAATTGATTAATACTTTTGAATTTCCCATTTTTTTTTGTTTTAAGTGATTAGTTAATACTATATTATCTGAAACGGTTATTTGTTTTTTGCTGATTACTTTCATGAATAATGCGCTTACTTAGTAGAATAATGCTCCATTATTCTACTAAGTAGCTTCTACTTTGGGGAGAGTTGTTCCTACTTTCCCCAAAGTAGGAGCATTATTCTATAATAATGTAGTTGTTTTAGTAGAATAATGCTCCATTATTGTACAGAGTAGCTTCTACTTTCATGAATAATGAAGCATTATTCATCTCTATTGTTTCATTATTGTAGAATAATACTCTCACATTCATCTACTTTGAAGCAATATATAGGAACTATTCAATGACTTTCTCCAATGTACAAGCTACATTCATTTACTTTCCCGCTTTTCAATGTGTTTTCTGCACTACTCTCTACTGAAAATGAGCGCTCTCATTTGTTGCTTGCAAATGTTGGAATAATATTTCAACCGTTTTCTCATACTTTGGATGACCCAAAAACAACTCAAATCTTAAATAATGCTAATAACTTTGTGAATATAAAAGGATTTCTTTTTATTTGTGGTCTGTTTTTGATAACAATATAAAATAAGTGCACTGTTGTGTCAATATGCATATATACAGCTGTATAGATATTGTGCTGTGACTGTTGTCTGTTTTTTATTGTGAAATATAATGAGATGTAGTTTGCTATCCAAGCAAATTAGTGTGCTGCTAAAGCAATGCTATAAGTGCGATGGGAAGCGACTACGAATAACCCAACTGTGAATCACAAATAATCTATTCTAATACTATTTAAGGAATAAATATGTATTAATGATATATTTCTTAAATTCGACCTCTCCCTAAATCCCTCTCCCGACCTCTTCCGTCCGTCAATTGACGGACACCTTCTCCAAAGGAGAAGGAAAAAGGATTAGTCCGTTTTTGGGGACTTTGCAGAGTAAAAATCAACAATAAAATCTCTAGACATGAGATGCTGTGTCCCCTTTCTCCCAAGGAGAAAGGGTTAGGGATAGAGGTCAAGATTAGCGAAAATGATTTACAGATATGAATTTCCTAAATATATTGAGAATAATTACAACTTGTTAATATATCTGTATGATTACAAAACCTACCCATGCTCAACTAATGAATGAGCGACTGCAACTACTTGATGATCATTGTAATGTGCTAACGCCTGAAAAAGAGGCCAGAAAACTGGTGATAGCGGAGGCACTGTCACATGGTTCGAAGTGTGGAGACCGATCGAACAGTTTACTCGATATGCATTTGGGCCAGATTACTCATCACTGTTCGGTACATTCCAACAGACTAATGCATGCTGTGGTAAGCTCTACCGTTACAGATAGCTGGAGGTATGTTCATCTGCTTTGCCACGAGGAAGATGTGTATAGTATTGCCGAAGGCGAAGTGGCATTTTACAAACGTGTGATATCATTACCACCCGAAGAGTGTATGCAATTGGTGATGACAAATGTGCGACGACTGAAAAACAAGGATAAAAACTATGATTTGTACCTGGTACGATGTAAAGTGGTGGAATGTGATGAAAACGGAGTTCCCTGGTTGGTATTGATAGAAACATTCTTACTACCACGGTTTAAAGTGCGGGAATTCGTCCCCTTGCGACAGGTATTTTTAGTCGACAAAGAATCGAATAAAATCATTCGGCGGTTTGAAGCTGATAATGTGAATCCACTTACCGACAAAGAACAGGAAGTGTTGTTGCTGAAATACCACTCTGATATTACAAATGCGGAAATTGCTAAACAACTAGAAATATCTACCCCTACAGTAAAAACTCATCTCCAACAAGCCATGGAGAAAATGTGCTCACATTCTGTACAAATGATTTGCCTGCTGATAAAATTTATGAGGGTGTTTGACTGAGAAGAAGGTGTATAAAAAAACGCACCCCAAACCTCCGATTACTGACGGAGGTTTGGGGTGCTTGTATCTATTAACCTGAGTTCGGAATAAATATTTAAGCTATAGAATAACATATAAGCTAATTAAATTTGCCGTAGGCAATCAATATCCATAAAAAGGTCCATAATATACGAAATAATTGTCCGTAGGACATTAACAAGCCTTTCGTTGTGTATCTCCTACGGAGAAAAGATTAGAACCTTTGAATTATTCTATTGATATATAACTCCTAACGGAGTATACCTATTGACAACTTTAGGTGTCTTATCCCGAACTCAGGTTATTAAAAGAATGATACCCTGCTTAATGAATATCTCCAAAAAATACTTTTTCGGTGGTACGTGGTTGGTTCAACGGTATGATAGTAGTTGATGGACCTAAATTAGTTGGTTCATTCCACGAACGTAAAGCCCAAACTATTTTTTTATCGGCAGTGACTTCAATAGCTTGTAGGGGTTGATTGTTATTGTCTACTTTGCCAGTACCACTCCATTGATTAAACCAGTTGTTTATTAGGGTATTGCCATTGGCCAAACGAGTGGCTTTCTGAGGTGAATCCATAACATAGTCGGGGATGTTTTGCAAAGTGTATTCCCAAACCGGTTCTGCTTTAGCAGTTAGTTCCATTACTTTCGTTTTGGTGGTAATCAACATGTTTCCGTTTTTAATTGGCTCTACCGCCCAAACTCCGGGAGCATCTATTGTTTGCAGTGTTTTGCCATTAGCATCGTACTCACATACTTTACCCATATCCATGTGTGCCACCAGAATAGTTCCTTTGGCAGTAAGGCGGGCGTGACGGAAATGTCCGTGAATGCCATTGGGATTACCTACAGGCATATTCAACTCTTTTACTATTTTTCCCGACTTTTTGTTAATGACAATCAGTTTTGCAGGATTGCCATTTTGCAAAAACAAAACATGTTCTTTTCCAATAGCTTGTGCTGTGTGAACCTCAGTGTTTTCGGGAGCATCATAGTTCCATACTACTTTTTTATTTTGAGTAATCTCGGTAATGCCACGTTGGTGAGCAAACAATATGTTTCCGTTCGAAAGCATCATAGCATCACTTATCTCGCCACTTGCAGGGTGCGTGTACGACCATACAATTTTACCTTTGCGTACTATGTACATGTTTTCCATTGTCGCTTCACCTGCATAAAAGAAATCGAAATGCGATAAACCATTACCCGGCAATACAGCAGGGGCACAGGGTTTCACTACAGCTGTTGCAGGGGTTTGCGCCACTGTTTGTTGACTGAAGCCAAGAGTAAATGCAGAAAGTATGCATCCTATTAGCATGCGAGAATTAAAGAACGAAAAGAAAGATTTTGTGGTCATAAATATAGATTTTGATTGTTAATTCAAATCAGGAGTTGAAAGTAATTCTATTTTGCTTACAGTAAGCTATTTCCCGTAGGGAATGTATATCAATAGAAAATAGAAATAAACAATAATAATTCCCCGTAGGGGATAAACAAAGATAAAGCGTTAATATCCTACGGACAATAAAACATTGATACATGTTTATTCTATTGATATTGAAGTCCTACGGACTATTTTTCAACTACTGATTCGCATTCTTACTTATCCTCAGCGAGGCGAACTCTTTCTCTGAAAATCATTGAAAAAGCTGTTCTGTGCACATGGGTACAGATTGCTTAAGTAAATGATAATTATTATTGATATGTTTATTAGATTCGTATCTATGAATCATCTTTGCTAATCTTGACCTCTCCCGCCCTTCGTGCACCCTCTCCAAAGGAGAGGGGAATATGTAGCGAGAGTATGAGAAAGTGGACACAGCATCTCATGTTTAGAGATGCTATTGTTGATTTTCACTCTGCAAAGTCCCTCTCCTTGGGAGAGGGATTTAGGGAGAGGTCGAAATGAAGACACATATCTATAATACTTACTTATAGCTTATTTTTTTCCTAACGGAATAAAGATAAACTCAATGCCTTTTCCTTTTTTAGGATCAAGGTTGCGGGAGTATTTCATGCCGGCATCATCTTTCCAATGTTCAAACACACCAAGGCTCTTAATCGGTTTTCCATCTTGCATGTATTTAATGCCCGAAGGTGAACTTTGAGGAGTTGCCATTTCACGAAGAAAATCATCAGCATTCTCACGTACCAGGATTCGGGGTACATTATGATAACTGGCTTCATTGTTATTTTTACTTTGAGCATACATAATGTCCAGTCCCACCGACTGAATAGCCACACCATCAAACGAAGCCAACACACATGCAGGCCATTCGGGGTTTTCGTAAGGTACTACTTTGTTGTTGAAAGGAGGATTAGGGAAGTGAAGTGGATAACTGCGCCATTTACGTCCGCAATACAAACCATCCAACATATACAATATTGTTTTTCCACCCAGATTAGGCGAAGCAGCTAAATCTACCAATGGAGAATAAGCATTTTTCTTTCCTTCTTGTTTGGTGTTTAGAATTGAATGTAGTTCCGGAGTTCCTTTGATAGAGCCGGCATGATTTTTACCAGTCATCGTAACAGCTGTTTGTCCTTCATCGCCATCTTCCATATAATTGTAAGGGTAGGAGTGAAGTTTCAACATAGCCATATTGATAAGATAAGTAGCATCTTTAATCTGACGAGGTATTAGTTTAGCATCTTTGTAATTGCCTGCAGAATAACTAATACCTTCTACCCAATCGGCACCTTCTATTCCATGATGATCGCCATAAGCAGGGTTAATAGGTTGATTCTTACTTGCTGAACTTTCTTGTAAGAAGCGAACATCTTTAAACTCTTTCCAAACGGTAGTGAGCATGGCCGGATATATAGAACGACGTACATCGTAAATAATAATATCGTTTTGAGGTACTTTGGCAATATTGACCAATTGACGCACCATGGCCAATACTAACTGTGGAGTGGCATCGCTTTGGTTATCTGTTTTCTTATCGCTACTGTTGTTGAGATTGATTTTTATCGCCACTACTTCACCTGCTTGGTAATTGCGGTTGCTAAGTCCACGCGTGTTTTTATTGTAGAAGGTAAATATCTTCGTCCAGGCATCTTTGTCTTTGCTTGCTCCGGTAAGTTTTTGCAAAGTGACTGACACCATTTCACTAAGTTTTTCGGTATCTGTGTTTTTGTCTAACCACCATTGGTCATCTTGTTTTTTCCAGTTACCTGCCCACTTAGTAGCCTGTGGATTGCGCGACATAACTACACGTCCGGGATAAATACCTTGTGCAATACCAATAGGTTGATTAGATGCTCCCGGTTTCCAGTCGAATCCTACTGCTTGAACAAAAGTTGTATCGGCAGCACTTGCACCAAAGCTACTCACTATTCCTAAAGGCATTACTGTAAACCAAGCTACTAATACAATCATGGAAAGACCACCGCAAATAGAAACAACAACGCGATGTTTTGAAAATGCATTAGAGAATTTACGGATGATAAATATGCTCGAAAGAGTAGCAGCAAGCCAAACCACAAAGGCACTGGCAATAGGGAATGCTGCTTGCTGACAAGGATAAGAGGCTCTGCTTGGTTTTGGAATAACACGTATTAAGAACCAAATTAATGCGCCGAGCCCAACGATAAAGGCAGTGGATTTATTCCAAAGTTTGAATACTACCAATGAAATATTTGTAATAAACGTTTTTATGACTTGTTTCATATTTGTTTGATTTTATGCTAATGATTCTGTTTTTACCACTAAGTTACTAAGAGCACTGAGAGGCACTGAGTTTAATTTATGCGATTCCTTTGATTTTTATATTGTTGTTCGATAGAAAACGCGTTTGAATAATGTCGCCCTTACAGGGCTTAAATCTATATTCTAACTAATAGACTACCATACTATCGCTGCTCTGCAGCTAATATAAAAGTCCCGGAGGGACGAAATTATGGTAGAATAATCAACAATAAGATAATCTAAGCCCTGTAAGGGCGACAGTATTCTAAATTGTAGTTTGTGATCTATTTAATGGATTATTTAAAAATTGTATCGACACCAATAATATTCTTATTGTTTCTTCTTTTCTTAATGCTAATTTTTAAACTACTCTCCAAACTTAAAATAAACTTTACCCACAAAGGTACTTCCGGTACAAACGTTTTGCTTGCCTTGGGGTCCTTCTTCATTTGCTTCGGAAAATTTAGTTCCAATAGCACTGATACCGTTCAATATCGAGATATTTCCTGTAGGGAAAGGTGGATGAACTCCTCCTTTGGATTGAACAGGTTTTTCTGGTGTGAAGAGGTGCAGATATAAGTCCTTTGTAGCGGATACTATGGTTATGGGCAATTCTTTAGTATGCAACTCCACTGCATAGAAGTTGGAGTAATATCCTTTAAATTCAGGATATACCCATGTTTGACCGGTAATAGTATTGTTGTATTCTTTTTCATACACACCAAACTGAGTTCCTTTCAAACGATTCTTCCATACATGATACGGTCCGTTCGCCATCAAAGTAGCTCCTTTTACAGCTGCTTCGGGATAGGAGAAAGTAATACCTGTAAAGTCGAAAGAGCCGGTAGGATTATAATCGTAATCCAATTGCATCCATCCGCCCTGAAGCATAGTCCATTTAGCATGACAGATACTATCGTACGTCAATTCCACTACATAACCATTGGGTACTGCATGGTGAGTTAGTTTTTTGAACGTTGTTTTAATGCCTGCGAACTGAGGACCATTGTTGAACGATAAAGTCTTAGCGTTATTCTTCACCTCAGCAATTAATCCGGTTTTTTTATTGAAAGTAACGGTGGTATTTTCTGATTGCAGTGTCAATAAACTATCACGTTCGGTTACAACTACCTTGTTTTTGTTTTCCGAAACCAATTGTGCAGCCATAGTAGCCGGAGTACTGATATTCCACGACCAGGTATTGATGACTCTGTTTGTATTATCGGTAGCGCTAACATAAAGTGCATCAAACTCTTTCCAGTTGGCAGGCAAGTTGAGTTTCAACAGCCCACTATCACCGGCAGCAATATTCGGTGCTTCAATGTTTCCGGTTAGCTTTTGTATGTCCGGTTTAGAGAATACTTGTTTGAATTTTACCAACTCGTAACTAAAGGTACATTGATTCAGATTGCTGTATAAATAGCGATTATTTACATTCAAATTACCGTTAAAGTCGGCAGGTAAGGTGCTTTGTTTAAAATGCACGGGCGACCATATCTCTTTGATGGTGTAGAAGCTTCCTTCTTTTTCGAGGTTTGGTCCCAGAATACCATCAGGTGCTAAATTACCTTGTGTATCTATCGAATCATTTTTATCTCTGCGCTCAATACCTTCATCAGCAAATACCCAAAGGAAGCCTCCTGCCGAAAGTTTCTTGGAAGTCATCAAGTTCCAGTAATCATCCAGTCCTGCTCCATGTCCTCCATCGTACAATCCATGCAAAAATTCGGTAGGGAAATAAACCAGATTACCTTTGGTCAATGCATTGTAAACATAATTGTATTTCGGGTAATGCTTAGTGTCGGTACCATTTACTTTCGACCATGGTTCAATAACAGTTCTGCCTTGTGGATCGTACAAAGCATAGTCCGAACGAACTTCAGGATTAAACCCTCCTTCATTTCCATTGTCCCACAACACGATAGACGGATGATTTACATCGCGGATCACCGTTTCTTTTACCAGTCGACGAGCAGTAGGGGTATCGTAGTATTTTTGCCATCCTGCCAATTCATCAAGAACAAACATTCCCAACGAATCGCATACATCCAGGAAGTATTGATCGGGTGGATAATGCGTCATGCGCACTGCATTCATGTTCATGTCTTTCATTAGGTTTACTTCCTTGATAGCTAACTCTTTGCTACTAGTACGTCCGCTTGAAGGTGAAAAGCTATGACGACAAACTCCACGAAACATGATTTTTGTTCCATTTACATAGATACCATCTGCAGTTTTAAGCTCCACAGTTCTAAACCCAAACTTCTGTGTGGTTTGATGAACAATCTTCTTTCCTTGCTTTAATGTTACAAGTACCTGATAACGATTGGGATCTTCAGGATTCCAAAGTTTTGGGTTGGTAAGGGTTCCTTTGAGCGTATATTTCTCAGCATCTACTTTTGTATTGCTGCTAATCAAATTACCTGCATTTTTACCATCCAATGTTTGTATCTGAGCTTCAACGATAGTGTTTTTCGCAGCATTATTTACAAATACATCCATATAAAATGAACCATTGGCTTTGGCATCAATAGCTACACGGTTGATAAATGTTTCGGGTTGTGCTTCCAGATAAACCGGACGGAAGATACCTCCAAAAACCCAATAGTCGGAAATACGTTCGGCTCTGTTTATACTTTCGTTGGTCGATTCTTTGCTTACGTTTACTTCCAACAGGTTATCGCTCTTCAGGCTAACAAGTTTGCTAATGTCATACTTAAACTGATAAAAAGCGCCCTGATGAATGGGGCCGGCCAATGTTCCGTTTATCTTTACTTCGGTATCGGTCATCGAACCTTCAAAAACGATATATACTTTTTTATTCTTCCATTGTTGCGGTACGGTGAACTTATATTTATAGAAGCCTCTCTCATTGGCAGCTAAATTTATATTCCCATATTTGTAGGATCCAAAACCCTGTTGTTCCCATTGTGAAGGCACTTGTATGGTTGTCCACTTATTGCTGTTCATTCCATGGGTACAAAAGAAATCCCAAGTGATAGTATGGTCTCTGTCTGTCCCCGAAAGATATTTAATTTCGGTTTGTTGTGCATGAAGGTTACATGCAAGGAGTAAAAGTAATAGGAGGTTTCGTGTTTTCTTGATCATAATAATATTTTGGTTATTGAACTTGTTTTAGAAAATATGAAGGTGTAGTTTATTTAATATGTTTCAAGGCATATAGACATACAAATCTATAGCTAATTGAGTAGATTATAAATAGAGCTGTGTACAATTGCATAGAAAAGAGTTCGAAACAATGATGTGGTTAAATACTGAAACTCTTGTACCGCTACCAATTCAATTCCTCTGTCTGTAAGCAAATTGCGAATGTACTTTTTCATACGTAAGAAGTGGTTATTCTTAACTGCTTCTAGTCGATAATAATATTTTCAATAATGCAAAAATAGAGTAAACAAAATGAATAGAAGCATATTATTTTATCTGAATGTGATACTTTTAATTCAACGGTTTTGTTCAGAAGTTTGTAGAATCAAATCGATGACAAAAATTTAGACTTCCAGCTTCCCCCAAAAAAATATTAGTTCTTCATATGTGCCATATGAATGGCAGTTAAGGAAAAAACCAATACTTATTTTATTTGCGAAGTCGTTCTTGGAATAGCTATTCTAATTCATATATACTGTGTTATTTTAGAATATACCTAAACCAATCTACATCAATAAATCCACTATTCGCTAAAGTGTTATAGTTGAATATTCCAATTCTGTCGCCACGATAACTACCCCAAGTCAATTGATAGCTATCCGTAAGTGTTTTGAAGTCTTTACCATCCAAAGAATATGCATACTTATTCAAACCATTATAATCCCAAGTCGATTTAAGCCATATTGTTTTGTTACTTATTTTTAAATTAATAATTTCATTTCCATTATTATCACAAACTATACTACGTGTGTTGTTAATCTGTTTAACTCCAAATGTACTGTACGTGGATGCAAAATGTGTCAGTCCAGCAAATTGCCCATTTGTCATATTCGAGATGTTCATTTTTATAATAACTTCATTTCTAGTGCTGCGTGTACTTCGTTGTGTCAATGTGTTCCCCGCTCTCAGAATTAGTTTAGCCTTGTCTGTGGGGCGAATGGGCGTAAAAGCATACAGTCGCAGATAACCTTTCTTTTCAGATAATGACCACTTTTCATTTCGGGGTTGATAATTCCATTCCCATTGTACAGCTAGTTTAGTAGTATTGAACTCATCAGATGTTTGGATACGTTTTTTTTCCAAACTTTCGATTGGCTTTTTACCGCTCCAAACCATATTTCCAATCGTATCCGTACCTACTTTCCCGATTATTGGCCAGTTATTTATCCAGGAAATAGGTAATAAACTGGCCACTCGTCCATCCCAATTTCCACCAGAACCATGATGCGTAAAGAAATACCAATCACCTTTCTCGGTCTGAACCAATCCACCCTGATTAGGTTCTCTGTCGGTGTTCTTATTTACATGATTCAATTGTTTTATTTCCCACGGACCATAAATATTTTTTGAACGCCCCATCATTATAACTCTACCTTCGGCTTTTACTTCGCTAAAATAATGATAGTAGGTGCCGTTAATTTTATATAGCTTATTTGCTTCACTACCATTTGATTGATGGATAATCGTATCTGAATCCAGGATAAGGCTTTTGCCATCATCTGTCATTTTAAAGAGATGAATATTGTATTTTTTGTTTGTTTTTGGGTCTAACGCATAATTGGTTGCAACGAAATATAGTTGCCCATCGTCATCACAAAACGAGCAACAATCGTCCCAACCGCTAACTTTCCAAAAAGGGTGTAAAGGTTCCCACGGGCCTGCAGGATTTGTTGCGGAACTCATAAAGAAACCATCGTCGGGTGTTCCAAAATACACCCAGAACTTACCTTTGTAAAATCTGATAGAACCTGCCCAAACTCCTTTGCCATAACGGTTCATTTTATCCCAGTTCAACTCGGGTGACATTATGGTAATGTCATCTACAACATGACTCAGAATTTCCCAGTTTACTAAATCTTTGGAGTGAAGAACAATCACTCCGGGCGAATACTGAAAGGTTGACGAAATTGCATAATAATCGGAGCCTACGCGTATAGCATCAATGTCACTATAGTCTGATGGAATTACAGGGTTACAGTAAGTTCCATTACCTTGGTCACCCCATTTTTGAGAAAATTGGGAATGAGATAAATTGGTCAATAATAATAAGCAGCTAATGAGATGTAATTTAAATGTTTGCATCGTTTATTTCTTAATTTGTACCAATTCAATTCCTTTGCAGGTATGTAAATTGCGGCTGTACTTCTTATCATTTACATTGTTCCAATGTTCATGAACACCAAGACTACCTATCTTAACGCCGTTAGGCATATATGGACCCAATTTTGCATTCGTTCCTTTGGCAGCTTCAATTAAGTAATTATCGCTGTTACGGCTTGAGCCTTTCGGGAATGCCTTTGCGCCACTGTAACCAAGTTCGCCCTGAAATTCTGCATACAGAAAATCCAGACAAACAGATTCGATAGCAACCGGGTCTTGCGACATAAAATAACTAGCACTCCATTCTCCATTAAACAGTCGTTTCCAACGGTCACGTTCCTGTGGATTACCTACATTGGTTTGCATACCATATAGTCCATCAACAATATAAAGTAGTGTTTTTCCACCCAGATTTGGAGAACCCATCAGATCTACGAAAGCATTATAATCACCCTTTGCACCATTCATTTGTGTGACATATTTGCCATGGTCTTTCTGAGGGTAGCGAATGGATCCGAAATGATTTTTTGCACAAAGCGTTACTCCCGACATTTCATGTCCTTTTAGCAAAGCAATGTTTATCAAATAGGCTGCTTCAACTACAGCTTTGGGTAGCTCATTTCCAAGTTCCACGTCAGACGAGGTGTAAGTGATTGCATTGGCAACCCATTCCGGTTTTTCACGTCCCGGACTTCCTTGTCCGTCCATCCAACGCACTTCCGGAAACTCTTCGTGAAGCGGTTTGTAAATACGATCGGGAATGGCTCTGACTTTCCAGCCAACCGATGCATCATAAACGATAATATCTTTTTGCGCCACTCCGGCCGGCCCTGTCAGTTGTTTTAATAATGCCCGAGTTGACTGTGGAGATTGATCAATGTCATTGTCCACATCGTTGGGTTGATAGGTATTATTGATATTTATTTTTATGGCAATAAGTTCTCCTGGTTTCCAACCTCTATTGCCTTTTCTATGTGCGCGGTTATAGTATTGAAAAAGACCTGTCCATGCTTTTGTATCACTGGTAGCTCCGGTTATGGAACGTACAGATTTAGAAATCATTGATGCAAGAGCCTGTTCATTGATATTTCCGTCTTCCCACCACTTTCCTGTTTTACCATCCCAGGGTGTAGCTGTTATGTCACGAATCCAGGTGACACGTCCCGGATAAATGCCTTTGGCTGTACCAATGGGTTGATTGGGTTTTGTTGAAAATGTTGATAAATCAGTAGCTGATTGATTAGTAGCTGAAAGATATGAACTATTGAAGAGTTGTGCAACTCCAAAAATACTCACTCCGATTATGCATAAAGCCCCGGCAAAAATGATTCTTTTCTTGTTGAAATAATTACGTGATATTCTTACCAGAAATATGCCCAACGTACTTGCTGAAATCCATGCCAGGAATGAAAAGGCAACCGGAATAGCGGCTTGTTGACAGGGATATTCAGCTCTTGAAGGTTTTGGAACAACACGAACGATTACCCAAACCAACGCCACTAACCCAACGATGGGGAAAATCAGCTTGTGGTATATCAAATCCGTCCGTAATCCCCTGATTCGTCCACTTTTTGGACAAGTCTTGAAGAAAAAGGTTTTTATTTTGTGCATGATGAGTTATTTTTTATAATCAATTTTCAGGAACGAAACGGCCTGACGTGGCAATTGAAAGTTGACCGACAATTCTGAGTTCTTGATGTTCACCTTTTGCGGTTTTGATAAAAGCTCCAGTTGCCCGGATTTTTCTAATATTTTATATTCCTTTTCGCTTGGCTGCTGTGGTGATCCCATCTTTTTCCAAACTTCGTACGAATTACTATGCGCAGCATCAATGCGATAATGATAAAGAGTTGCTTTGCCATTTTTCAGGCCTTTTACGCTTACCTTGACCGGTGAACCTTCTCCCTGAATGTCGTCATCGTGATAATTCCAAACAAGAATGGTTGTATTATTATTCGTTTTTGCAGCCAATGCATTAATATCTGTCCGAACTCCGCGAACACTCGAATCGCGGATGGCTTTAAAATCGTATGCTAAATCACCTGAAACATCAACGCGATTTCCACTCATCATTCCCAACATTCTAAAGACGTTTAGCACGGGCTTGTCCACACCATTTGTTGCTAAATCCCTGAATCCAAAGAACCATGGTTGATTCTCAAACTCAAACGACCAATTGACAGCACCGATTAAGTTTACACCGTGATATTCTGCCAGATCATATTCGCGGGCAATGGAAGCTGCGGTGTAACTGGAATACATGGTACCATTGCGATAGGCATTTTGAGGGTCGGTTTGCATACCACAAGCAGCACAACCTTCAGGGTCTGATTCTCCTATAATCACTGGAATATTTTTCATCTCCGGAAATGAAGCAATTACTTTAAAGTGATCGTTCATATCGCGAAGTTGATTCATCATTCCCATGCGCACTACGCCGTTTACTACCCGTGGGGAACCTTTTGCATGAAACGCAACAAAGTCCAGTGGAGCTCCAATCTTTCCTGTTACAGCATTGGTGTCTTTTAAACAATGGGTAATGAAATTCCGAAGAAATTTAGTAGCACCACCTGTAACGTGCGGTCCTCCGATGCGTGCAGTGGGTAATGCTCTTTTTACGGCATCCGAAGCATAATCGTACATTTTGCAAAACTCACCAAATACGTTAGGAGTAATGAGATAAGCACCATTAGGTTCGTTCCACAATTCCCAATACCAACTCTCCACTTCTGCTTGGCCGTATCTTTTTACCGAGTGTTGCACCCATTGATAAATCAGCTCTGCCCATTTGTTATAATCTTTTGGAGGATAAGCCCATCCGGTTTCTATCTCCGAGTATTTTACGCCCGGTTTCCAGTTATGTTGATAGGGTTGAGGGTGTGTGGATAGAGCTTCAGGCATAAAGCCAATCTGTGCCAATGGCTTCATTCCACGTTGAATATAGGTGTCGAAAATAGAATCAACTATCGTCCAACTGTAAATCGGATTTCCGTTTTTATCTTCGGTGTACATATTGGTAGAACCCCATTTAAGTGAGGCAGTTCCATCACCAGTATTCATTAGGTTGTGAGCCCTCACATATACTGGTACCGGACTTAATGCTGCAATTTCAGAAAGTAGTTTCTTGCCATCTTTCATGTAGGTGTAGTTCGGTTCGTCGTAGCCAAACCATGCCCAGATAGGTTTCATTGGACCTTTTTCTTTTGTCAGGTCAACATTGATGTTGATGGTGCTATTTTGAGAAAATAACGAGACGCTGAAAAGACAGCTAAGTAATAAAGTTTTGAATTTCATATAATTATTATAAGGTGTGATTATTTAAACAAAGATATTGATGTATTTTACGGTATCCGTAACCGGCATGATACCATGCTGTTCAAGTGCATTGAAATAAACACTGTCACCTTGTTTCATACTATATTCAAGGTTGCCCACCTGCAGTTTCATTTCGCCTTCTAACACATGAATAAATTCTTCGCCTTCGTGTGTCAAATGATGTTCTTTTACCTCACCCTTTTTGCCAATAAAGAGGAAAGGTTGCATTTTTTTATCTTTAAATTCGGACGCAAAAGGATAAATATGATAACCACGGTCGGTTTGCGTAATATTGTCGTTTGCTCTTTCGGAGCTTATCATTACCGACGATTGCGTATCGTTTTCTTCCATGAGTACTGAAACATTAGTTCCTAATGACTTGGCAATTTTCACCAAAGTGGCTACAGATGGCACTACCGCATTGGTCTCTATTTTCGAAACCATGCTTTTAGACAAATCGCAGGCATTCGCAATATCCTGCAAAGTTCTTTTTTGCACCAATCGTAAATTGCGAATGCGGGTTCCTATTTGCAATGAATTTATCATATTATTTGAAGTTTATTATAATTCAACTTTGTTGAATGACAAAAGTATTGTATTTTTGTCGAATAACAGAATAAATATCTTTAAAAATCGAGAGTTGAATCAATATTTATAATCCACCATTAAATCTAAAAGAATGAAAAGACCTATCGTTACCGTCGTTTTTCTTGCGCTGTGTTTGGGAATCTATGCTCAGGAAGCTTTTGTAAGCAATAAATTAGTGAAAGTATGGAGTACTCATGCAGGACTAAACGTGCCTGAGTCTTCACATTATAATCCTTATGATAAAATTATTTATGTGTCGAATATTGTTGGAAAACACAATGTAAAAGATGGTGAAGGTTTTATTTCGAAGCTAAATGCAAAGGGTGAGTTTATTGAAAAAGAATGGGTGAAAGGACTGAACGCTCCAAAGGGAATTACCTGCACTAAAACGAAATTATACGTTACCGACATCGATAGGGTAGTGGAGATAAGTTTATCGACGGGCAAAATATTAAAAGAATATCGAAACGCAAAATCGAAAAGTCTTAATGATGTATGTGTTGCGGCTAATGGGCATGTGTATGTATCGGATGATAGTGGCGATTGTATTTTTTACGTAGGAAAGGATTCCTTGGAAGTACTTATTCAAAGTAAAGATTTGAGCGGCATGAATGGTATTTATGCCAGTGGTAATTTGCTTTATTTGGGCTCGAAAGGTAACTTTATTTCTGTTGACCAAAAAACAAAAGCCATCACTGTTTTGCAGGAAAAGGTGGGCTACCTAGATGGTATTGAGCAAATAGCGCCAACTGTATTTGTTACTTCCGATTGGAATGGACATGTTCAGCTTATTACAGTTGGTAACGGCGTAGAAAAATTGTTGGACACAACGCCCCTGAAAATTAATGCTGCTGATTTGGGTTATATCCCTTCCCAAAAGTTGCTGTTAGTTCCCACCTTTTTGGATAATAAAGTAGTGGCTTATAAATTGAGTTGGTAATACTCTGTATCTTCTCGATTTAGAAAACAAGAATGACTCTATAGGTATTTGTTTAAAACAAACCTATAGAGTCATTTTTGCTAGATAGCAAGGCCTCTCTTCTAAAATTTCTGAGCGAATCCTTCTATTTTAAATGTATAAGCATAGTCGCAAGGCTTTTCTTTAGGGAACGTAATTTTTAGTCCTGTTTCATCCTGACTAAAAGTAATATCACCTTTATAACCAAGTAGACTAACCTTTTTTACTTTTCCGGCACTTGTTGGGAGAACTTTAATAATGACAGGTTCTTCGGACCAGTTTAGGGAAATAGCATACAAATTTCCGCCCTTGGTAGTGAATCTGAATTGGCCATCGCTTTCATTTTTCCATGAACGTGTTCCGTAAATTCCATCACCGTTAACGCCTAACCATTTACCCACGTCCAATAAAATCTGTTTTTGTTCTTCGGGAATTGTTCCATCGCTTTTAGGCGAAATATTTAGCATGTAATTTCCATTCCGGGATACATTCTCAACTAATTTTTTAATGATAGAACCTGCATTTGTAAGTTTCATGCCTTCAACGTACCCAAATTTTTCACCAATGGGATCGTCCACTTGCCAATAATAGTTTGTTTTCTCTTTTGGTGCACGTCCTTGTCTTTCAAAGTCGCGGATACTACCGGCTAAATAGGCATCACTCTTGGTACTTATTGAAACGGGTTTACCCCATGCAGCAGCTTTGTTGTAATAATACGCTGCAAAGCGTAGTTTTATCGAATCAAGATTGCGGCTATTCACACCATTGTCAAACCAGAAGATATCAGGTTTGTAGTTGTCTATCAATTCCTGACAACGAGCCAACCATTCTTCCAGAAAAGCTTTGCTTTGTGGAGCTACCGATTGATCTTCAATTACTTCTTCGCCGGGTTTAGCTTGTTTACGTACGGGTGGAACCTGTGGCGGTCCATAAAAATCTGCATTATTAGGATCAAATAAGTCTGTTTTTACATTTAGCTTAGGATACATAAAATCCCAGTTTTCCATTCGGTGATTCGATACACCAAACTTCAGCCCTTGCTTTCTTACTGCTTTGGCAAGTTCACCAATGAAATCGATATGCGGTCCCATATTTTTTGAATTCCAACGAGTAAGCTTACTATCGTACATGGCAAAACCATCATGATGTTCAGCCGTTGGAACAACATACTTAGCTCCGGATTTTTCGAATAATTCTGCCCATTCATCAGCTTTGAATTTTTCCATTTTTAGCAATGGAACTAAATCTTTATAGCCAATAGAATCTACTTTTCCAAAATGCTCTTCGTGCCATTTTTGTACTCCGGCATTGCTATACATATGGCGTGGATACCATTCGCTGGCATGAGCAGCTACTGTGTAAACACCATAATGAATGAAAATACCAAACTTCCCGTCAACAAACCATTCTGGAATTTTGTAGTTTTCTTCGATTGATTTCCATGTAGGTTTAAATGGGCCTTTAGGAATGTCTGCCGCTTTGCCATTTGGCAATGAAATAGTAACCCTCGGAAGATTCGGTCTATTCTCAGTAACTTTTTCCTGTGCACACAGCGACAATTGTGTAAGAAAAAGCATACTTAATAGGCCTGTTTTTAAATGTGTCATGATTTAATTTTTATGGTTAACGCTATTCTAGTTCTATTGGAACTTGATATGCAAATTAACTACAAATTAGGCTCTACAAAAATAGAGTTGAGTACTATCACATAGAAATGTGTACTCAATAGATTTTTATAAGCCGATGTTATAAAACTCCCGCTTGGGTTTGAAATCAATCATCAACTGATCGATAACGATGTCCGGGTCAACGGCAATAATCCGTAAGGTATGCTTAAACCCTGCATTAAACCTCCATGGTATTTTAATGATGGTTTGATTGCGAAGCACATTTTCCTTCCACGCGTTACTTCTTCCTTCAGTCTCGATATTGAACAGTTGCGGTGTGCTATTATCTACCGAAACAGCTATGCGCAGTGCATTATGACTGTCGGCAGGATGTGTTGGCAGCAAATAAAGTCGTATCAACGTACTGTCGGTATGCTCAATAGTGAATTCATATTCTAATGCCGGATTTTCGGAAATATCTTTGTGGAGTTTGGCATCGAATGGTTGCAACAACATGGCCGAACCACTATACCCTAATCCTTCTACTGACTGCCAGTGACCGGCAGCAGTACTTTTATTGCGTGTAAAAGCCGAGGCGTTTAATTGAATACAGTTGTTTTTTACACTCAAAGTAGAATTAGAAATAGCTTTTACAGCCATATAATAATTGTTGCCATTGGTTTTCAATGTCAATAGTCCTTCGGTCGTTTTTCTGGTCAACTTATCGGGAAGTATGCTCAGGCTTAATTTATCTGCTGGTAAGGTAGCATTGTTTTTGCCCGAAATTTGCTCGATAGTCAACCATTCTGGCTTGCCGGTAATAGTAAACGCATTGCCGTTGAAGCAATAAATGCCTTTTGTACAATTATCCAACACTACATGTGCAGTATCTCCTTTTGCCATTGGTTTGGTTGCCTCTTCCGGCCAGAAGATAGTACCTTGAATTGCAGTTGGAGTTGTTTCTGCAAATATAGGTTTGTCGAATACAGGCAATTTTCGCGGTTGAGCCGACATCATATACTTCCATTTTCCCTTTTCTATCGAGTTATTGTAGTAGCTTGTCATTCGTTGAATCTTTTCCCAGGCTTGCAGACTTTTTTCTTTGGCAGTGTTTGCTTCGGGTAGTTGGAATGCTGCAAAGCTATTGGCATACTGACTGTTCAACCATTTTTTATTCATCTCGGCAGCTCCCGCTACGGGATAGTTGACCAACTCGAAATAAGCATTTTTCAATGCAGCCGGAATATGTTTCGAAATAGAATCGGCTTGCTTTTCTATACGATCGTATTGTTTCAAACGGGTATGTAGTTCATCGCCAAACTCAGTGAAATTTAGTTCCGTTGATTTTGTTTTGGTGGTGGGTTCTGTTTGACTCCAGCCCATAAACTCCGGTCGACGGATAAATGCCAGGCGATAGTACTCGTTCATGATATCTTTAAGTCCCGAAGCATGTTCAACTCCAAAGGTTTTACCCATCCAGTTTTCCAAATGCTGCGATATTTTGTTGGATTTTATAGCATCGATGTTCCATGCCATATCCAGATAGAACTCAGTAAGGTATTCGGCAGGTTTAATGTCACCTACATTCAGTATCCACATTTTACGGGCACCATACGCCCACGCTTTTTGCATCTCTTGCCAGATAAAAGACGGTTGAGTGGTCCCCAGCCATAAATAATCATGTGGTCGACCCCAATACGAAATATGATAGTATACGCCCGAACCACCTTTACGCTGACGTTCGGCCTCATTGCTCAGGCGTTTCATGTAGCCATAATTGTCGTCGCACCATACAAGGGTAACATCATCGGGTACTTTGAGTCCGGCATCGTAAGCGTCCAGTACTTCTTTGTATGGAATAAAGATTTGTGGTATTTCTTCTTTATTTTTTTTCAGAGATTTGCTCAATAACTCTCTTTGCACTTTGAAAACATCAGTCAATCCTTCTACTTGCTGCGCAATGGATTTGGCTCCTTCCATGGCTCCATCGTGAATGCCCCGCATCCCCACTGTATAGATGTTTTCGTAGTTCGAAGTCTCGGTTAATCGTTCGTTCCAATAGTCAACAACGCTCTTTTTGTTGGTAAAGAAGTTATAATCGCCACGTGTTTTATGATCCCATTCCAGTGGGTTGCTACGCATTAGCGGTTCGCAGTGTGAAGTGCTGACAATGATACCGAAACTATCGGCCATGGCGGCGTTTCCTTTTACAAAATAGAAAGGAGTAGTACATTCGTGCATGGCCGGCCAAATGGTATTAGCACGCAAACGCAGCAGCAGTTCGAATATCTTGCCATACGTTTTTGGTCCTATTTCACCTGTTTCGGGTTCTATGGTTTTCGAAGCCCATGGTTTTAATCCCCAATCTTCGTCGTTGAGAAAAATACCGCGATATTGTACTGATGGTTGTTGATAAATGGGTTTTGATATTTCTAAGCTAAGTTCACTTTTTTTAGTTGGATGTACATCGGCCCACCAGACCCATGGAGAGATGCCTATCATGCGAGAAAGCTCCAGAATGCCGTAAGCAGTACCCCTACGATTACTACCCATTACCACTATGATATTGTTCGAACCGCTTGTTATCTTTTGTATGGAGAAAGCTTCCCAGCGACCCTGAACCGAATCGGTGTTGAGTTTGTATTTGCTGATGATTTGGGTGAGTAGTTTACTTTGTCCCAATGTTCCGGCAACAATGGTAGTGCCTTTCGTTGGGAATTGTTGTTGTATGGAGAGTTGTTGCCCGGTGATAGCGAATACATCGTCCCGAAATAGTTGAGCAGCTTTGTGTACCACTGCTGTCTCGGTTTTATCAATGCAGATGGTGGCTTTTGTTTGTCCTGTAACAATGGGAATAGCTTTTCCCGACTTTGCATTCGCTGAAAACCCGGTGATGATAAATGCAGATAAAATAGCTAGTCTGATCGTGCTGTAAAGTTGTTTTTTCATATTGTCGTATTTCGAAACACAAAGAAAAGAAATTATCTTTATGCTTGTAGACAATCGTTCAACCAATCATCGAAAAATGAATTCTTTTCAATGTAAAAGTACATTTGTCGGTTTAATGATAGTAGATGAATAGTATTCTGTCGATGGTCAGGTACGGAAAACTTTCTCATAACAATTAAACTCTCCTTTTCTGAATGTTACTGTCCCAACTTTAGTATAACCTGATTTTTCGTAGAGATGTAAAGCGGCTTTGTTGTGCAGAAACGCATCCAGTTTGATAGAGGAATAGTTGTTTCTCTTAGCATATTCTTCAGCAAAAGTCATCAATTGCTTTGCAATTCCCTGTCCCTGACAATCAGCTTTTATGGATAGACGATGAACGATTAGTGATGTTTCGTTTTTATCATTCCATTCCAACGAATCGTATTCAGGAGAATATTCTTGGTTTAGCACAACGTATCCTCGCAGTTCATCTAAATGGAAAAAACCGAATGCGTGTCCATCATCAATGTCTTTTTCTATTATTTCGCGTGTAGGATAGTGTTCGTCCCATTGAAATATGCTTTCGTTATTCATTTTGGCAACAACACTTTCAATGATCGAGAATGCATCAGATAAATGATCGGTTGATAGTTTTTTAATCATAAAATTCCACTCCTAAAATTGGGGATAATCATTTCATAAACTTCTTTTCGGGTCAAAAGTACGGATTTTGATTAACTATGCAAGGGTGACTTCTATTCTTTTTACGAGTTATTGCCGGGTAGGTGGCTAGTTGTACCTGTACCATCACTTGTTCGCATCTTGTCTTTGATAATGTAGTGGTAAAATTTACTGTTATCTATCAAAAAGTAAGGTTGTAATATCAATTTTTACACAAGTAATAACTTTTCAATCAATATCTTTGTGAAATAATGAAGTGCCACCATAGAAAAGAAGAGGAGGATTGGGCATGATTTGTCATAGAGGTTTTCAGATGGATCGAAATTGTAGAAAGTCCGGGGTTTAATGGCGGTTTAATGTCGCAGTGTATTCATATCAATATAAACGTACGTTTCTCTATTCCGTATCGGACATTATTTTACGATTTTTGCATAGTGTTATTTCCCGCATGGATAAAGCATGTTGCCCGGAAACTAAATTACACAAATAAAATAGAATTTACCGAACGATAAAAATGGCTTTTGACAAGTTGCTTTTATAGGGGAAGTATAATCACAACGATTAAAGAAATGAATAAATTCAGATTGACTATTGTGGCTGCTTTTGCAGTCGTATTTTCGATGGCGGTGTCGGCACAAAATGTGACAACTGCACCTCAGGGACAAACTACCCAAACTAAAATTACGGGTGAAGATTTATTGGGTATTAAATCGGGTGCTGATCCTCGAAAAGCACTTCCAAGCAATGCCGGTAAATCGCGTAAAAAAGGACGTCCAGTGGTGTTTACTATTGGCGACTCGACTATGAAAAATGGCAAAGATGACGGTAGCAATAAGCAATGGGGCTGGGGGCACTTTTTCGGAGATTACTTTGACAGTACAAAGGTATCGGTAGAGAATCATGCATTGGGTGGTCGTAGCAGCCGTACATTTATTTCAGAAGGATTGTGGGATAAAGTGCTTGCTGCTGTTCAACCGGGTGATTATGTGTTGATTCAGTTTGGACATAACGATGCTGGTCCTTACAATACCGGCCGTGCACGTGCGTCACTTCCCGGAAATGGAGATAAAGACACTACTGTGATAATGGAAGCTACCGGTAAACCGGCTGTTGTAAATTCATTCGGTTGGTATATGCGTAAGTATGCAAGAGATGTGAAGGCCAAAAAGGCTACTCCTATTTTGCTTTCGCACATTCCACGCAACATGTTTACTACCAAAGATAGTCTAGCTGTAATTCGAAATAATAATGGTTTAGGGAAATGGACAAAAGAGGCTGCAGCTATGGAAAAAGTAGTGTATCTGGATGCCAATAAACTTATTGCCGACAAGTTGGATAAAATGGGTAAAGATTCTATACAGGGATTATATTGGGGCGATCATACCCATACTTCCAAAGCCGGTGCAGTGCTGAATGCAAGAACAATAGCTGAAGGAATTCGTGACTTAAAAGGTTGCAACCTTAAAAAAGCATTGAAAAAGAAGTTTTAGAAAGAGGAAGGATAGGAGATATTTGTTTATAAGTAATAAATAAGTATTATTGATATGTTTCTTAATTTTGACCTCTCCCTAATTCTTGGCAAGCCAAGCGGCAAAGCCGATTACCCTCTCCCGACCTCTTCCGTCCGTCAATTGACGGACACCTTCTCCAAAGGAGAAGGAAAAAGGATTAGTCCGTTTTTAGGGACTTTGATGAGTGAAAACTAACAGCAGAATGTCTAAATTTGAGATGCTGTGTCCCCTTTCTCTTTGGGAGAAAGGGTTAGGGATAGAGGTCAAAATTATTAAAAATGATTCGCATATGCAGATTTAATAAATGTGTCAATCGTAATAGTCGACTTATATGCTTTCAAAGCAATATTATTCAATCAATTACCGTCCATCACTCATTAGAATATTGATACATAAAAAATGAAGAAATATTTAGTACTTACAATAACTTGTCTTCTCGTGACTGCTGCTACGGCTGTTGCTCCGAAGGTGGGTGGAAATGTTTTTGTGAGTTTGAAAACAAAGAATGAAACTTCACAGATTGTAGCCCGACAAACGCTTCAGTTTTCATTGCTTGTTCCCGAATTGGCCGGAACACTTCGGTTGGGCGTGATAAAGGGGGGCGAAAGTCGTTGGGCAGAACAATTGAAATCAACTACTTTCATCAATAAAAAAGGAATTTTGGAGTACCAGCTTAAGGACACCCTTTTAGGTAAGGGTTACCTTAGTGTAAAAGCTGTTGCATTGACGGTTACCGATGGTATTATTATGGAAATTGAAGCCGTAAATACCACCGAAGGACTTGAACTATTCTGGGCTGCGGGAGCTGCTTCGGGAAAAGTGCCAGATGCTGCAGATGCTTTTCTGAAACCGGAATGGTGCAAAGACAATGTTTTTGTGATGGAACGTAATGATCTGAGCCTTTTTTATGGCGAAAGTATGAAGTTGAAAATATATAACTATGTTTTTCCCGTGGAGACTGAAAGTCGGTTGGGCGATGCACACCAACAAACCACGCCATTACAGTTTTTAAACAGTGGCAAGAAGACGGATGCTCCGGCTTTGGTTGGGAAGTTTCCTCTAATTGCAGGAAAAAAATATTATATCTGCGCTTATCGTCAAAATAAAGAAGCAGATTTCGATTATTCGCTTTTGCCTGCCGTTTTCAGTAAGGCAATTGCAAAATAGAAGTTCGATAAAAAATCTAATTTACCCACAATGAAATCATCTGCTTACAAAGGTTTGACTTTGATACTGTTGCTTTTCCAGTTAGGAAAGGTTTCGGCACAAGCCCCCCATCCCGAAGCAGAATTCAAAGTGTTTCAATTTCCGGCCAATCAAATTCCACGTATAGATGGCGACATTTCCGATTGGGCAATGGTGCCCGAAAGCTATTTGGTAGGTACAAAAGATATGTGGGACGACACAGGGATGCACCCAAAAACTGATGCAACTACCCCCAACGTAAAAGTAAAGGTCGGCTGGGTAAAAGGCGAGAATCGTTTGTACTTTCTGTACGAAGCAGAAGATAATTACTGGCAATTTACACGCCCCGGACTTGAAGATGATATTTTCGAATTGGTAGTGGATGGTGATCGTTCGGGCGGTTCGTTTATCGATCGTTTCTATCCATTCAAGGATGTAAATAATTGGGATGCTTTCTTTGCCATTCATGGTGTTCATGCACAAAACTACCATATTTTCACTCCTCCGGGCGATAAAGACTGGACCATGGTGTGGGGTTGTCAATCCTGGATCAAACAATTGCCTCATGCCAATGCCGCTTACAACTACTCTTTCAAAGAAGGCGAGAAAGGAAAACTGATTCTGGAATTTTTTATTACGCCTTTCGATTATGCCGGTACGGAACCTGCCCGTTCTATTCCAACGGTACTTAGTGAGAACAAAAAGATCGGACTGTGTTGGGCTGTTATTGATTTCGACGATGTGAATTCACCGGATAAGAATGGATTTTGGAACTTATCGTCGGAACATAAAATGTACGGTCAGGCTGATTTTTTACGCAGCTTTCGTTTAATGCCGCTCGAAGGGGCAGTCAGTAAGAAGTTGGCTGCCAAATGGAACTTTACCGTTTTGGATATGAACCGCCGACTGGTTGCCTTTCAGGATGAATCGGCAGGTGAAATAAATAATTGGAGCTGGAGTTTCGGAGATGGAACAACTTCTACAGAACAACATCCGCAGCATGCGTACAAAGAAGCCGGCAACTACATTGTAACACTGATGATTGATGGTGCGGCCGGAACATCAAAATTGACCAAAGTGTGGGATGTAACCTTGAAATAAAATTTTATATTCAGAAATTATAAATGAAAAAATACGTAGGAATATTATTTGTGTTGCTGTCCGTTCAATTACAGGCATCTACATTTTATAACATTAGAGACTTCGGAGCAAAAGGCGATGGCAAAACAATCGATTCGCCGTCGATAAACAAAGCCATTGAAGCTGCGGCAAAAGTAGGTGGTGGAACTGTTATTTTCCCTGCCGGAACGTATGCAAGTTATTCAGTCCGTTTGAAAAGTAATATCTGCCTTCAGTTGGAAGCCGGGGCAATACTTTTGGCTGCATTCCCCGAAAACGGAATTGGTTATGATGCCGCAGAACCCAGTGAATTTACAAAGTTTCAGGATTTTGGGCATAGCCACTGGCAAAACAGTTTAATCTGGGGTGAACATCTCGAAAACGTGACCATTTGTGGTCAGGGTTTAATTGATGGTGCCGGACTGACCCGTAACGAAAGTCATTTACCCGGAGTTGGCAACAAAGCCGTTAGTTTGAAGTTGTGCCGAAACGTGATTATGCGCGATGTGAAGATGCAAAACTGTGGTCACTTTGCACTCTTGGCAACGGGAGTCGACAATCTGACAGTCGATAACCTACTGATTGATACCAATCGCGATGGGCTTGATATTGATTGTTGTCGGAATGTGCGTATTTCCAATTGTACTGTCAACTCACCATGGGATGATGCTATCGTTTTGAAAGCCAGTTATGGACTTGGATTTTTTCGCGACACTGAAAATGTGACGATTACTAACTGTTTTGTAAGTGGTTACGATCGTGGATCGGTGATGAATGGTACCTATCAGCGTGATGAACCCCAAGCTCCCGATCAGGGTTTTGTTACCGGACGTATTAAATGCGGAACAGAGTCGAGTGGTGGGTTTAAAAATATTGCTATTACCAATTGTGTTTTTGAACGTTGTCGTGGGTTGGCCCTCGAAACAGTGGATGGTGGTATTCTTCAGGATATTGTAATTTCAAATATTACTATGCGCGATATTGTCAACTCGCCAATCTTTCTTCGGTTAGGAGCTCGCATGCGTAGTCCGGAAAACACAGCGGTGGGCGAAATGAAACGCATTACTATCGACAACGTAAACGTTTATAATGCAGATTCTCGTTACGGTTGTCTTATTTCAGGTTTACCCAATCATTATATCGAAGATGTGAAGTTGAGTAATATCCGTATTGTGTACAAAGGTGGTGGCACAAGTGAGCAAGCTAAACTTACTCCACCCGAAAGTGAGAAACTGTACCCGGAACCCTGGATGTTCGGTTTTATTCCGTCTTCTTCATTTTATATTCGTCATGCTAAAAATATTGAGATAAGCGATGTAGACATAAGCTTTATGCAGCCCGATTTTCGTCCATCTCTACAGTTGGACGATGTGAAAGGCTCTATTTTCCAGAATGTACGCATCACACAACCCGATGCGCCCAAAAAGTTTGTACTGATTAACAGCGATGAGCCGATAATAAAGTAGTTTGTAACGAACCTTTTCATTTTAAATAATTATGAAATACATTCTTTCTGTCGTTTTATTCTTTACGGTTATAGAGTTTCAATGTTTTGCACAGGATACGATTTATATAAGTAAAACCGGTGTCAGAGTAGCAGACCGCGAACTAATGGATAGCTATGAGTTTATACGTATGGATCCAACTAATCCCAACAGAGCAACTATTTCAACATATTTTAAATCAGGCAAGATAAAATCAAAAGTAGATGTGGTTAATGAGCGATCCTTAAAACCGAATGAGTATAAAAAAGGTGTTCAGGCTCTTAGTATGTATAATGATATCAGATGGTTATATGACGGCATCTATCAGGAATGGTATATGAGTGGTAAAATCAGGAAAAAGATTGGTTTCAGAAATGCCGGAAATTCTGGTGCTATGCTTGTCTACTGGGAAAATGGAAATCTGAAGCGTAAGGAAGTTTATAATGATATGAATTGGAAAATGATATCGGGTGAATGCTTTGATATAAAAGGAAAAAAGATAGATTTCTTTCCTTTTTATACAAATGCGGTTTATGATGATGGAGTTTATAGATCATTAGGTATGTTTTATTATTCAAAAGTATCATATCCTGCACGAGCCTTAAACAGAAATGCAGCTGCCAGTATTGCCGTTTTTACTCAGTTTGATAATACGGGAAAGGTTATTGACGCATTTGTGAGGCATCCGGTTGATGAAGATTTAGACAAAGCTGCTATTGCTTTAGCTAAATCAATAGGATCGTTAACGAAACCAACTTGTGTTGATAATGAGCCAGTCGCTGAACAAATAATGTTTACCTTTAATTATAATTTGCCAATTTATGCAAAGGAAATGATTGAAAAGGGCAATGGGAATGATTCTGTTTATATTGATAAAAATGGGTATTCAACGCAGAGCCGAAAAAGATGCTCAAAAATTCTTTTGTTTAAAGCTGTGACAGATCAAACCGATAATTTGTTTTACTCAACTTTTGATAAAAATGGGAAGTTGCTGTCAGTTGTTCAAATTTCAAAGTCGAAAACACTTGAAAATATTAGAAAGAACTATAAAAGCCTATTGGAAAATGTTCCAATATCAACAATACAGATGATCGATTTCTGTAAAGTGCTCATTAACTGAATTGAACCGATATTAAAATAAGTCACCCAATAATTCAAAATCAATAAATAATCGATATTATTTATTGATGTGTTTTTAAAATAAGAGTCAGATATACAGACTTGTAACTACATAAATCAATCACATATGAACAAAATTAAATCCTTAATTGCAATTCCCTTATTTTGTCTGCTAAGTGCTTCTGGAGGAGCACAAAATGTAGCATCTCACGAAAAGACGAATGACTTCAACACTCCGCTTCATCTAATGAAACCGGACTATAAAACACCTTATGGAGAGTTGACTCCCGAACAGGTAAAAGCAGTGACTGACCGCGTTTTGGGATTTTTAGAAACCGCGACTCCGACTAAAGTTATCAATAAAGACAGCAAAGAAGTTATTACCGATTTCAAGCAGATAGATAAAAACTCTGTTTTGGAACGTGGAACTTTCCGTCTGGCCAGTTACGAGTGGGGTGTAACTTATGCCAGCATGCTCCTTGTAGCCGAAAAAACAGGAGATACCCGTTACACGAAATATGTTTCCGACCGGTTTAATTTTCTGGCTGAGGTAGCTCCTTATTTCGAAAAACTAAGAAAGGAAGGAATCGTCGAACCGCAAATGCGTCAGATTCTTCATCCCGAGGCACTGGACGATGCCGGAGCGATGTGTTCGGCTATGATTAAAGCACAAATTGCAGGTGTGAAATGCAACGACCGACCGCTTATCGATAACTACATGGATTTTATCATGAACAAAGAATACCGTTTGCCTGATGGTATTTTCGCCCGTAACCGCCCACAACACAATACCGTTTGGCTTGATGATATGTTTATGGCGATTCCTGCCATTGCTAATATGGGAAAACTTACCGGCGACAAAAAATACTACGATGAGGCGATTAAACAAGTCATGCTTTTCAAACAACGCATGTGGGTACCGGAGAAAAAATTGTTCCGCCATGGTTGGGTAGAAGGAATGAGCGATCATCCGGCTTTTCATTGGGGACGTGCTAATGGTTGGGCAATTCTGACGATGACCGAAGTGCTTGATGCCTTGCCTGCCAATTATCCAGGACGTGATAAGATCCTTTATTTATTTAAAGAACATGTGCGCGGTTTAGCAGCTTTACAGTCGGGCGAAGGTTTCTGGCATCAGTTGCTCGATCGTAATGATTCGTATTTAGAACTTTCGGCTACAGCTATTTATACTTACTGTATAGCTCATGCTGTCAACAAAGGTTGGATAGATGCATTGGCATATGGTCCGGTGGCTACGCTAGGTTGGAATGCCGTAACTACGCAGGTTACTGAGGCCGGTGAGGTTGATGGTACGTGTGTTGGTACAGGAATGGGATTTGATCCGGCGTATTATTATTATCGTCCGGTTCACCGATTTGCAGCACATGGATACGGTCCGGTGTTGCTTGCGGGTGGTGAAATGTACGCTTTGATGAAGACTAAATTTCCCAAAATGAATGACAGTGCAGTGCAATTCTACAACACAACACAAGACACTACTGCACCTATTTTCTCAGTTAAATAAATACAGGGGGATGGAATTTCTTAGGGAGACCGGAATTCCGATTCCGGTTAAATGAATGGAATCGGAATTCCAATCTCGTAAAATGAATACAAAACGGAATTGGAATTCCATTCCCCCAAATAATATAAACGGAATCGGAGTTCCGTTCTCCCTCTAAAACGGAATTGGAATTTCGTTCTCCCAATAACTAAATACAAAACAAAATGACAAGATCAGCTTTTAAAATGTTTTTGAAACCCGGCTTTGAAGCCGAATACGAAAAACGCCACAATGAAATTTGGCCGGAATTATCAAAACTGTTGAAAGATGCCGGTGTGTACGATTATTCTATTTTCTGGGATAAAGAAACCAACATTCTTTTTGCAGTACAAAAAAACAGTAGTGAAGGTGGTTCTCAAGATCTAGGTTCAACCGAAATTGTACAAAAATGGTGGGCATATATGGCCGATATTATGGAATCAAATCCTGATAATTCGCCTGTTTCTATCGCTTTACCCGAACTATTCTATATGGAGTAGAACTAAAGGATTCAGATTCTTCGAATGTTTGTTTTCAATCGTTTAAACTTTCGTTGTTTTTGTAAGTCAAATGAGTCCGTACAATAAAAAAAACCTTTGATTCAACCTCATACACTTTATCTCAATATTATGACCAGATCCATTCGATTTTTTATTTTCGCTTTAGGCTTATTTGCCTCAACAACACTTTTTGCAGCCGTAAAACCAGCCAGTTTATTTGCCGAACATATGGTTTTACAACGAAATATTCTCATTCCTGTTTGGGGAACAGCCAATCCAGGTGAACAGGTTACCGTTACGCTGAACAAAGCAGTTCAGACTTTTACAACTGATGCTTCTGGTAAATGGTTGGTTCGCTTGCCAAAACAAAAAGCCGGCGGTCCTTACAAACTTCAAATAAAAGGAGAAAATATCATCACTATCGAAGATGTTTATGTGGGTGAAGTATGGCTTTGCTCCGGACAGTCAAACATGGACATGACTGTTGCAAAGGAAGATCGCTACTGGTGTGGCGTTTTGAATGAGGACAAAGAAGTGGCGGAAGCCAATTATCCACAAATCAGGGTGTTTGATGTTGATTTTACTCCTTCGCATACAGTCAAGTCGGAAGTTGTTGGTAAATGGGAAGTTTGTTCTCCTAAAACCGTTGGGCATTTGTCGGCTGTAGCGTACTTTTTTGCTCGTGAAATATATCAAAAACTAAATATTCCTATTGGTATGATTACTTCTGCTTTTGGTGCCAGCACTGCCGAAACGTGGATAAGCAAACCGGCTCTGGAGGCGCGTCCAAACCTAAAACCATTACTCGATGCGTATGCTCAGAAATGGGATAAGTTTGTTGCTGATAGTGCTGCTGCATTACCAAAATATAGAGAAGATCTGGTCAAATTTAAAGGCGATCTGGCTGCTGCGCAAGCGGCTGCCGGCGATGTGAATTCGAAAAAGCCCAAAGCACCCCGAAATCCGAATCCGGAACTGGATCAACATAATCCGTATGTTTGCTACAATGGTATGATAGACCCACTGATTCCTTATGCTATCAAGGGAGCATTGTGGTATCAGGGTGAATCGAACGGGCCTTCGGCAAAAATCTACCGCGAAATTATGGAAACCATGGTGGCCGATTGGAGAACGCGTTGGACGCAAGGTAATTTCCCGTTTCTTTATGTTCAATTGGCTAATATTGGTAAGCCAATGACGCTACCGGTGCAGGACAATTCGATGATGACGGTTCGCGAAGCTCAAATGCTCAATCTCTCTATCCCTAACACAGCTATGGCAGTGGCCATCGAAAATGCAGGAAATGATCCTGAAAATATACACCCCAAAAATAAACAAGTTATCGGGTATCGTCTTGGATTAGCTGCTCGTGCCAAAGTGTACGGCGAAAAGGTAGAATATTCAGGACCGATGTACAAAAATTACAAAGTGGAAGGCAGCACTGTTCGTCTCTCTTTTGACCATGTAGGCAAAGGATTGGTAGCCAAAGATGGAAAACTGACCGGCTTTGCTATTTGTGGTGAAGACAAAAAATGGATGTGGGCCGATGCCCGAATTGATGGTAAAACAGTGATTGTGTCGAGCAAAGAAGTGCTGAAACCCATTGCTGTTCGTTATTGCTGGGCAACGAATCCTCCGGCAAGTCTCCTAAACAAAGAAGGATTGTGGACCCCGAACTTCAGAACGGATAATTTTTAATTTTAAGAAAACCGTACTACTAACCGTACGACTAATACAACTACAGCAATGAAAGGTCTTTCGAAAAGCACAATTTCTATTTTTCTGGTATTTCTTTCACTCATTTGTGCTCCCGTATTGATGGCACAACGTCAGATGGAGAACCTCGACAGAGCTGTTATTGCCGTTCGTTGCCCCGGCGATTCGGTTTATGTAGGCTGGCGGTTATTGGGTACTGAACCCGATGATATTGCATTTAATCTCTATCGCCGGAGTGGTAGTGAAAAGCCTGTAAAACTGAATCAAACACCGATAAAAGAAAGCACTAACAGTCAGGTTGGAAAGCAGAATTTTACCGTAGATAATTCCTATTTTGTAAAAGTGGTACTCGGTGGAGTGGAGCAGGAGGCAAGCAAACCTTTCACTATAAAAGCAAATGCTCCGATTCAGCAATACATCAATATTCCGCTTAAAACCCCCGATGGATATAGTCCCAACGATCTCTCAGTAGGTGATTTAGATGGTGATGGTGAATACGAGATTATTCTTCACCAAACAGCTCGTGGAATAGATTCTCCTTCAACCGGCATATCGGGCATACCTGTTTTTCAAGCATACAAGTTAGATGGAACATTTCTGTGGCAGATAAGCCTGGGAAAGAATATTCGCGAAGGTGCTCATTATACACAGTTTATGGTCTACGACCTCGACGGTGATGGAATTGCAGAGTTTGCATGTAAAACGGCTGATGGAACCATTGATGGAATGGGAAAAGTGATAGGCGATTCTACAAAAGACTATCGCAATCTGGATAAAAACAGTGGAACCTTTTATGGGAAAGTGCTCGACGGACCTGAATACTTTACCATTTTCAGCGGGAGAACCGGTGAGGCTCTTGCCACAACGGATTATATTCCGAACCGCTACCCTCTAAATGGTTGGAATGGGCATGGAGGCAACGGCGGAAGTGACAGTACTGGAAATCGGAGCGAACGTTTCCTGGCTTGTGTGGCTTATCTGGATGGCGTTCACCCAAGTGTGGTGATGTGCAGAGGCTACTATGGTAGAACTGTGCTGGCTGCTTGGGACTGGCGAAACGGGAAACTCACTTCCCGCTGGGTTTTCGATAGTAAAGATGGTGAGAACCCTTTCTCCGGTCAGGGAAATCATAACCTGAGTGTGGCGGATGTTGATGGCGATGGAAAAGATGAAATTGTTTATGGGTCAATGGTAGTTGATGATAATGGCAAAGGTCTGTTTTCTACCGGTTTTCGTCATGGGGATGCTATTCATGTGGGTCATTTGGTGCCAAATCGTGCAGGACTTCAGGTATTTGGTGTTCATGAAATTGAGGAAGGGACAAAAGGTGCTGGAGCTGCCGTTTACGATGCTATGACTGGTGAAGTGCTGTACAAAGGGTCAATGAACAAGGATGTAGGCCGCGGTGTGGCAGAAGATATTTATCCTGAAAATTCGGGAGCTGAGATGTGGTTCTCTGGTTCGGGAGGATTGTTGGATATGAAAGGCAACCGTCTAGGTGATGCACCGACTTCCACCAACTTCCTTATTTGGTGGGATGGTGATTTAAGTCGCGAATTGCTCGATAAAAATTATATTGATAAATACAAAGTGGGCCGGATTTTTACTGCCGAAGGCTGTGCATCGAACAATGGAACAAAAGCAACTCCGGCTTTAAGTGCCGATATAGTTGGCGATTGGCGTGAGGAACTTATCTTGCGCACTACAGATAATAAGAATTTACGAATTTATACAACTACTATTCCAACTACTCATCGCATTGTTACGTTGATGCACGATCCACAATACCGCTTGGCTATTGCCACTCAGAATGTGGGTTATAACCAACCTCCGCATACCAGCTTTTTTCTGGGTACGGGAATGAAAAAGCCGGTGCAGCCCAAGATTGTACTTATCAAGAAAAATAGTGAGTCACATAAATAAAAAGAACGAAACATGTTTACTCTTAAATCCGGCTTAAAACTATCGCTTTGTGCTCTTCTCTCATTGATCGCAGTGGCACTTTATGCTCAGAAACCGACTGAAAGTTCACGTCGTATTATGAATTTTGATAACGATTGGCATTTTTCTCTGGGTGATGCCAAGGCAGCCGAAAACGCTACATTCGATGATTCGAAATGGCGAAAACTGGATGTTCCTCACGATTGGAGCATTGAAGGTGCTTATGATAAAACCAACCCTACGGGGCGCGGAGGTGGATATTTACCTGCAGGAATTGGTTGGTATCGAAAAAACTTTACGGTGGATGCAAGTGATGCTAAACAAAAATTCTTCGTTGAATTTGATGGTGTTATGGCCAATAGCGATGTGTGGATCAACGGATTTCATTTGGGTAAACGTCCCTATGGCTATACCAGCTTTAGCTACGACCTGAGCGGTCATTTGAAGATTGGGAAAGGGGCTGTGAATGTGCTGGCTGTGAGGGTGGATAATTCAATTCAACCTGCCTCGCGCTATTATGCAGGAGCCGGTATTTATCGGCATGTGCGACTGGTGGTGACGAATCCAGTTCATATCGATCAGTGGGGTGTTTACATTTCAACAGCACAAGTGACTGATAAAAAAGCAACTATTAATGTACAAGCCAAAATAATAAATGGATCTGCCTCGGCAAATTCAATAGTGCTCGAAACGACTGTTTTTGATCCGACAGGCAAGGCGGTGAAATCTACCGAATCAAAACAAACTATTGCTGCCGGTATATCAGTTGCCATCAAGCAATCGCTGGAACTTGATGCCCCGCAACTGTGGGATATCAATCAACCTAATTTATATCGGGCGGTTACTAAAGTGCAATCTGCCAAGACAGTTATTGACGAGCAAACCAACACTTTTGGTATTCGCGACAGTAAATTTGAAGCCGCTACAGGCTATTGGTTGAACGGTAAAAATATAAAAATAAAAGGTGCCTGTCTTCATCACGATGCAGGTGCGTTGGGTGCCGCTGTTCCGTTGAGAGCCTGGGAACGCCGCCTTGAATTACTGAAATCAGCAGGTGTAAATGCTATTCGTACGGCGCATAATCCTGTCGCCCCGGAATTTCTGGACTTGTGTGATCGCATGGGTTTTCTGATTATGGATGAAACCTTAGATACCTGGAATGCGGTGAAACCGGGTAGTGAGAACGGTTATAACCTCTATTTCGACAAATGGTGGGAGAAAGATACCCGCGACATGGTGCTACGCGACAGAAATCATCCTTCTGTCATTATTTATAGTGTTGGAAACGAGATTCGGGATAATCTGAACGATTCTGCAGGATTCAAGAAATACAAAGATCATCAGGATTTGGTACATCAATTGGATCCGCAACGTCCGGTAACTATGGCTTTATTCCGTCCGGGATCGTCGCAGGTATATACTAATGGTTTTGCCGATAAGATGGATATCGTGGGGCAAAATTACCGCGAAAAAGAATTGGTTGATGCTCATGAGGCTAAGCCGGAACGCATTGTTATCGGTACAGAAAATGGTCATGGTCTTTCGGAATGGTTGGTGTTACGCGACAAGCCTTATATGTCAGGACAGTTTTTGTGGGTTGGATTCGACTATCTGGGTGAAGCTCTTTGGCCTGCTATTTCAAGGAATAATGGCTTGTTCGATCGTACCGGAAGTTGGACACAACTTAGTTTTCAGCGTCAGAGCTGGTGGTCGGATAAGCCGGTAGTTCATATTGTACGCAAGTCGGATAATGCAGGTGTTGGCAAATGGGTCGCTAACTGGACTCCGGTCGATTTTGGAACTTACGATGAAGCCGCTGTTGAAGTGTATAGCAATTGTGATGAAGTGGAATTGTTTTTAAACGATAAGTCGCTGGGTGTAAAACCGAAATCAGCCAATGATGCACCTCGCTCCTGGAACGTTACTTTCGAAAAAGGAACACTCAAAGCAGTGGCAAAAAATGCAGGAAAGATAGTAGCTACGGATGAGTTGAAAACTGCCGGTGCTCCGGCTAAAGTTTTGCTTACGGTTGACAAGCCCGGCATTACAAAAACCTGGGATGATGTGTCCTATGTTACGGCCACTGTGGTAGATGCCAATGGTATCATTTGCCCGAACACTGACAAGTTAATTACGTTTGGAGTCTCCGAATCGGGCAGTGTAATTGCTGTTGATAATGGTGATGTGACCAGTCATGATTCGTATCGGGGATTGGAACGACGCACCTACAATGGTCAATGTATTGCAATTGTTCGTGCTAAATCAGCGTCAGGATTAATTTCCGTAACAGCCACTTCTCCTGAGTTGGAAGCCGGGAAAGTGACCATTGATATAAAATAAAATACTATAAAAGTAGACTAATGAAACAATTCATATTCATTGCCATAACCGTCGTTTTGTCCTTGACAACCGGTCAGGCCAAAGAAAAAAAATCTCTCTTTCGTTTCGATTTTGGTGCTGGGAAAGCTCAAAAAGGCTGGACAAAGGTTGAACCCTCAACGCTATATTCTACCGAAAAGGGATATGGATTAATCCCTTCGGGTAAAATGGAGGCAAATGAGATTAGTGCTGCGAAGTCTCATTTTGTAAGTAGCAACAAACCTTTTTATTTTGAGGTGCAACTTCCCGAAGGACATTATCAAATTGAGCTAACATTGGGTGGATCGCCTGAAGCGACTTCCACCACTTTGAAAGCCGAATCGCGCCGACTCATGCTCGAACAAATAAAAACAGGGAAGGGCGAAAGTGTGAAGAAAACCATTCTTGTTGATATTCGTACTCCCCGAATTAATGATACCGAACAGGTGAAATTGAAAGAACGCGAATTGAAATACCTTAATTTCGACAATAAACTTACCCTTGAGTTTAATGGCGAGCATCCCTGCGTTTCTGCTATTGAGATAAAGAGAGCGGATGAATTACCAACCATCTTTCTGGCAGGAAATTCTACCGTTACCGATCAGGAATATGAGCCCTGGGCTTCGTGGGGACAAATGTTTCCCCGCTTCTTGAAACCGAATGTGGTAGTTGCCAATTATGCCGAATCGGGTGAAACACTGTTGGCTTTCAAACGCGAGAAACGATTGCAGAAACTGTTGATCCAAATGAAAGCCGGTGATTATTTGTTTATTGAATTTACGCACAACGATCAAAAACCGGGTGGAAATCATCTGGATGCTTTCACAACCTACAAAGATGAATTGAAATCGTATATTGCTGAGGCCCGGAAAAAAGGAGGTAAACCAGTTTTGGTAACGTCAATGAACCGTCGTCGTTTTGATGAGAACGGAAAAATTATCAATACGCTCGAAAACTACCCTGATGCCATGCGGCAAACTGCTGCCGAAGAAAAGGTGCCGCTAATTGATTTGAATGCAATGAGTAAGGTGTTTTATGAAGCCATGGGATCCGAGAATTCCAAGAAAGCCTTTGTCCATTATCCTGCCAATACCTACCCTGGTCAGGATAAAGCCCTGACCGATGATACACATTTTAACCCATACGGCGCGTACGAGTTATCGCGTTGTATCGTTTCGGCGATTATTCAGAGTAAACTGGATCTGACCCGATTCTTGATTGATCCGGTTACTGTTTTCGATCCCGCAAAGCCCGATGCGTTAACCGATTTCCATTGGTACGAAAGTCCATCGGTAAATCTTATTAAACCGGATGGCAATTAAATTCAATAAGATAGAAGTAAAGAATTCTAATGTATCTATATTATTGAAGAAGTAAGTGGAAGTGGGTTTCGCGATTTCCAAATCGCGGTCAAGTATTAATTCACGCGATTCGGAAATCGCGAAACCCGACTTTAATGGAATAACTATATATATTTGGATGTTTTGCGAATAATTATAAATTCAAAACGAAAAGAAGAAAAGATAAATTTTAAAGTTGAGGTCATTTTTGAAACCGAAAATGATACTATAAGAACCAAGGTGTATGAAAAGAATATTTTTAGGATGGTGTGTGTTAGTGTTTTTTTTGTCGGCTCAATCGGCTGACTATGTGATTACTGATTATGGAGTGAATGTGGATAGTACCCGAATGAATACGCAGACTATCCAATCGATTATCGACAAGGCGTCGACCGAAGGAGGTGGAACGATAGTGATTCCCAAAGGCGTTTTCCTTTCGGGAGCCCTCTTTTTTAAACCGAATACCAAACTTCGTTTGACGGAAGGTGCTGTTCTGAAGGGTTCCGATAATATTGCCGATTATCCATTGATTCCTTCACGTATGGAAGGGAAAAGCATTCATTATTATGCTGCTTTGGTCAATGCGTATCATGTGGATAGTTTCGCTATATCCGGTCCGGGGAAAATAGATGGCAATGGATTGAAATACTGGAAATACTTCTGGGCGTATCGCGATTCTATGAAACAAAAAGGAAAATCTGCTACTAATCTGGAAGTGCATCGTCCACGACTACTTTTTATTTGGGGATGTAATAACGTTACTATTTCGGGGGTTAAATTGCATAATTCAGGATTTTGGACCACTCACTTGTATCAATGTAACGATGTGCTTATAGAAAACTGTGATATTCGCTCGCCATTCCGTCCGGTGAAAGCACCCAGCACCGATGGTGTAGATATCGATGTTTGTAAGCGGGTGACTATACGCAAATGCTATATTTCGGTGAATGACGATGGAGTATGTATCAAAGGAGGTAAAGGACCATATGCTCACAAGCGCGCCGAAAATGGAATTGTGGAAGATGTGTTGGTGGAAGATTGTGCATTTGGCGAATCGCACGGATTGTTGACACTGGGAAGCGAGAGCATTCATGCCCGCAATATCACTGTGCGAAACTGTACTATTGATAGCAATACGCCTATATTGAGACTCAAAATGAGACCCGACACCTACCAAATTTTCGAAAACATAACTGTAGAGAATATAAGCGGGAAATGTGGAACTATTATCGATGTGAAACCCTGGACTCAATTTTTCACAATGGAAGGTAGCAAAGAGAAACCTTATGGTATCATTCGGAATATTTCAATGTCAAATATCAATGTACAATGTAATACCTTTGGTGAAATTGCAGGAAATCCGTTGGATAAAGTTTCAAATATCCAGTTGAAAAATATAAAAGCTACTGCCAAGGAGGCAGGATTAAAATGCAAATATACGGGAGTGAAAATTGAGAACGTAATAGTAAATGGTAGCCCTGTTGTTTTAAAAAAGTAAAATGAAAAATTTAAAAATACTTGTGGTTCTTAGTCTGGCTACATTGATGATCTTATCATTCAAAAGTGGCGACAAGGTGAATGTATGGATGATTGGTGATTCTACCATGGCCAACAAACAGCCAGATAAAGCTCCCGAAACCGGTTGGGGAATGGTGATGAATGAGTTTGTGAAAGCGAACGTTATGGTTCATAATCATGCTTTGAACGGTCGTAGTTCCAAAAGTTTTTTGGATGAAGGTCGCTGGACGGCCATTTACGACAGCATTCAGTCCGGTGATTATGTGATTATTCAGTTTGGGCACAACGACGAAAAGCCGGCCGATAAATTACATACCGATCCTTCCACCACCTACAAGCAATTATTAAAAAAATATATCGACGAGTCGCGTGCCAAAGGTGCGAATCCGATTATTTGCTCTTCTATAGTTCGCCGCCATTTTGATGAAAAGGGCAATTTGAAAGATACCCACGGAGCGTACATTACTGCTGCCCGCGAAATAGCACTTGAAACCGGAACACCTTATTTAGACATGGAAGCAAACACAAGAACGCTTGTTACAAGTCTGGGTTCTGAGAAATCAAAATCGTTATATCTCTTCTGTAAACCGGGAGAATATTCCAACAGAAAGGAGGGCGTGCAGGATTCTACTCATTTGAATCGTAGTGGAGCGTTGCAAGTTGCAGGATTATTTGTGAAGGAAGTAAAGAAACAAAAACTGCCTTTGGGTAGACTTTTGAAATAAATCCAAAGTTTGTATTTGAGTCCCGTTTTTCATAAAACCTTAATTTGTAATTTAATGAAAGTCATTCTCTCTATTGTTCTGTTTTTCTGCGTTTCACTCATGTCTTTTGGAGCGGCTAAAGAGCAAAAAAGAACATCAAAAGTCATTCATAGCGGTGTTGCCTTATTTGATCAGTCGAATAAGGAGGTCAATGCACACGGCGCCTGTATTATCAAAGAAGGCGATCGGTATTATCTTTTCGGAGAGTATAAATCGGATACAGCCAATGTTTTCACGGGCTTTAGTTGTTACTCGTCAACCAATTTAGCAAACTGGAAGTTTGAAAGAATCGTGTTGCCAGTGCAGACCGATGGTCTTCTGGGACCCAACCGGGTTGGAGAGCGGGTAAAAGTAATGAAATGTCCGTTAACAGGGGAATTTGTAATGTATATGCATGCCGATGATAGAGGATATAAAGATCCGCATGTTGGCTATGCAACCTGTAAAACCATAAACGGCGATTATCAGTTTAAAGGAGCATTGATGTTTAATGATAAACCTATAAACAAATGGGATATGGGTACGTTTCAGGATACCGATGGTAAAGGATACCTGCTTATTCATCATGGATATATTTATGAATTGTCGGACGATTATAAGTCGATAAAACGACTGGTAGTTAATCAAAAACAAGGAGGCGAATCTCCTGCTATTTTCAAAAGTAAAGGCATATATTATTGGTTAAGTTCAAACCTCACCAGTTGGGAACGTAACGATAATGTGTATCTTACTTCCACTTCGCTTGAAGGACCCTGGACATTTCGTGGACTTTTTGCACCCGAAGGATCGCTAACATGGAACTCACAAACGACCTTTATACTTCCCATTGCGAATAAGAAAGATACCGTATTTATGTTCATGGGCGACCGCTGGTCGTACCCCCGACAAGGTTCGGCGGCCACTTATGTTTGGCAGCCCATCACGCTTGAAGGCGATAAGATGTCAATACCTGCGTATCACGAAAATTGGACTATGAATAAAAGCAAGGCACAATGGTTTGCTGTAAAACAGAAATCCATTAAGACAAGTGCCGATGTCAAAACAGGTGATTGGAAATCGGAAATCGGAATCTTTCGTGCAAAAGAAAAAGGCTCACTACTTTCATTTCCATTCAAAGGCCGGCAAATCGGTATAAAAGGATTATCCAATTCTACCAGTGGTTATGCCAGAGTTATCCTCCGAAATAACAACGGCAAAGAAATCATCAACACGATAGTTGATTTTTATAGTAAATATGAATATTCATCTCTTAAATTTTTAAGCCCGCTATTGGAATATGACAACTATGTGCTTAGCGTTGAAGTTTTGGGCGAACATTCGAAGTGGAGCGATAAAAAAAAATCAGATTACGGCAGTACAGATGATTCTATAATTATCGAAGATGTGCTTTTACAAAACCTGAAATAGTGATGAAAACTAATTCTTATGCGTTTCTTTATTGATGCCTATTAAGATTGAAATACTTAAAATACATATCCATTTATATATGAAAAACGCAGTTATCTCTCTTTTGTTATTGTTATCCCTTGGTTTACTTTCCTTTAAAAATAAGGAAAATTCGGTTGCAATAACAAAAATTAAAGTCAAAGCTCCATTTGAAATGCCCGATATCACTGTGCCGGATTTCAGAAAATGTAAGACATTGCCGATTACAGATTTTGGAGCAGTGCCTGGCAATAAACAAAAAACCACGCAAGCCATTGCCAATGCTATTGCCAAAGCCAATAGTATTGGAGGAGGGATAGTTGTGATTCCTGCAGGCGAATGGCTCACCGGTAAAGTTCATTTGAAAAGTAATGTCAATCTGCATCTGAGCAAAGGAGCTGTTTTACTTTTCGACGATAATCCGAACGACTATCTGCCGGCTGTGAATACAAGTTGGGAAGGCATGGAATGTATGAATTATTCACCGCTCATTTATGCCTGGAAATGTCGGAACATTGCTATCACCGGCGAAGGAACCATCAAAGCCAAAATGGATTTGTGGAAAATTTGGGGTGCAAGACCTCGTTCACACATGGAAAGCCTGAAACGCCTTTACAATATGTCGTACCAGAATGTGCCAACCGGGGAACGTTTAATGGTGAATGACACAGCGCACCTGCGTCCGCATCTGATTCAGTTCAATCGATGTGAAAACATTCGTCTCGAAGGTTTCTCTATCGTCAATAGTCCTTTTTGGACGATTCACATGTACCTGTCGAAAAATATTCTGTTACGCAAATTAAATGTGTATGCACATGGTCATAACAACGATGGTTTTGATCCTGAAATGAGTCAGAATATTCTGGTGGAGGATTGTCTATTCGATCAAGGCGACGATGCGATTGCCATTAAATCGGGTCGTAATCAGGAAGGATGGCGGATTCAGGTACCTACTAAGAATCTTGTTATTCGTAATTGTACGGTAAAGAACGGTCACCAACTTATTGCAGTTGGAAGTGAATTGTCGGGCGGTATCGAAAATGTGTATGTGCACGATTGTGTTGTGAACAATGGAGCTAAAATGTTTCACATAGTATTTATCAAAACAAATGAACGCATGGGTGGCTATGTGAACAATATCTACATAAAGAATATCAAAGCAGGAAAAATGGACTTGGGCATTTTGGGCATAGAAACCGATGTGCTTTATCAATGGAAGGATTTGGTGCCAACTTATGTTCGCAAACTGACGCCGATAAAAAATATTTATCTCGAAAATATAAAGGCTGCGAATGTGAAATTCGAATCCAGAATTCTGGGTCAAAAAGAGTTGCCTGTTGAAAATATCTTTCTAAAAAATGTAGTGGCGGATACCATTCGTGGCGACCAGAGGCATATTCATGAGAATGTGATTAATTTCAATGAAAATAAATAAACATACAAATACAGATTACTTATCCAATTATTATCCAATATTCATGAAAAAAACACTGGCAATTGCCTTTCTGATAGTAGCCTCTTTTATGTTTACTCAGGTGTTACAAGCACAAATAGGTAAACGTTTCCCGTCTGAGCGAAAAGAAATAAAAGATCCCGTAACCGGAAATAAATTGATCTTCCTGACAAGTACACCCGCCGGTGACTCGAAGATTTACCAAACTCACAATCAATGGACATCCGATGGTAAATGGCTGATCTTTCGTTCGGGAAGAGTAAAAGGCGAAGCTATGGCTGTGAATGAAAAAACCGGTGACCTGGTTCAGGTGAGTGAAGGCGGTTATAGTGGAATGCTTAATGTAGCCCGCAAATCTATGAAGCTGTACTTTATGCGTAAACAGGGAACTGATTCGATAAATAGTTCTCTTTCAATTATTGAAGTAGATCTTGCAAAATTGTTTGCTGACAGTAAAGCCGGAACTTTGAAGCCGGCAACTGTCTATCAACGTGTTTGTGGCATCACACCACCCGAACTTGAAGCCGGTGGCGATATGGCATTGGATGGTGACGAGGAATGGGTTTGGTTTCGGGTTGGGAAAGCCGAAGCGCAAAAGCACCTGGCTGCGGATGTAAAAATAGATCCTAGTTTTGGTCCGCGGAAAATGGGAGCAGGACCCGCAGGAATAGCAGGTATGAATGTGAAAACAGGTGAGGTGAAATATGTCGTATCTGTTCCATTTCAGGTGGGGCACATTCAAACCAATCCATGGGTGGCGGGGCAAATTATTTTCTGTTGGGAAACCGGTGGAAAATCTCCTCAACGTACCTGGATAGTGAATTCCGATGGTTCGGGTTTACGTCCGCTTTACCCCGAAGCCTCGTACGAATGGATTACGCACGAAGCGGTCATCAGCCCAGATGAAGTAGCCATTGCCATTATGGGACACCGCAAAGTTAAAATAGAATCAGATACAACCACTGTAAAAGGAACCGATGTCAATGGAGTAAATCCCGGACAAGATGCCGGTTGGGGTGATTCGGGAACCCGCGAAAAACCGTCGGGGTTGGGAATTGTGAATATCAATACCCGCGAAATGACCATCGCCGGGCAAACACCAAGTGGGAGCGGCTTTTGGCACGTGAACGGTTCTGCCGACAAGCACTTTGTGGTGGGCGATGACTTTGCCCGCAATATCTATCTAATCGACAGACGTACACACGAAATGGTGCTGCTCTCAACGGGTCACAAAGCCACAGCGGCCGATCACCCGCACCCAACGTTTAGTCCTGATGGCACGAAGATAGAAATTCAATCGGCCATGCTTTCGGCAGATAATCATTCAATGAATATCTGTGTCATTCCCGTTCCGAAGAAGTATTTGAAAAAGTAATCAGTTCAATTCATAATTCATACAGAATCATTTACTCACAACAATTATAACCATATAATACTATAAAACAATGAACCGATTTTATTATTTAATCATTTCTTTTCTGTTTACTCTGACTTGTGTTGGTGCTGAGCAGTACAGTGCTCCGGCTAATCCCCGTGTGACTTATACTATTAATTCCGATTGGAAATTAAAAGTGGGGGATATTTCAACCGCAAAGGTTTCCGATTTCGACGATGCTTCGTGGAAGTCAATAACGCTTCCTCATGCATTTAATGAGGATGAGGCTTTTCGTGTGCATATTGAGCAACTAACCGATACGGTGGTTTGGTACAGAAAACATTTTCGTTTAGCCGGTTCGGATAAGGGTAAAAAAGCATTTCTCGAATTCGAAGGAGTTCGTTTTGCTGCCGAAGTGTATGTAAACGGTAAATTTATAGGCCTGCACGAAAATGGTGTTATGGCTTTTGGTTTTGATATTTCCTCAGCTATCAACTATGATGCAGATAATGTAATAGCTGTTCGAGTGGATAACAGCTGGACGTATCACGAAAAAGCCACTAAAAGCCCATTTCAGTGGAATAATAAAAACTTCAATGCTAATTATGGAGGTATTCCAAAGAATGTGTTTCTACATGTGACTAGTCCCGTGTATCAAACATTGCCGCTTTATTCTACTCTGAAAACGACAGGAACCTATATCTACGCTTCCAACTTTGATATTAAAAAGAAAGAGGCAACTATAAATGCTGAATCGGAAATTAAAAATGAAAGTTCAAATTCTCAAAAAGTAGAGTTTGAAGTTGTGGTTGCAGATTTGGATGGAAAAGAAACGGCTCGTTTTACGGGAAGTGAAGTTACTGTTCAACCAAATGCAACTGCAATAGTATCTGCGTCTTCCAATATGAAAGATATACACTTTTGGAGCTGGGGATACGGCTATTTGTACGACGTGTATACAAGCTTAAAAATAGATGGCAAAGTTGTGGACGTGGTGAAAACGCGTACCGGATTCCGCAAAACCGAATTCAAGAATGGAATGGTTAGTCTTAACGATAGAGTAATTCAAATGAAAGGTTATGCGCAGCGCACCAGCAACGAGTGGCCAGGTGTGGGCATGTCGGTTCCAGCCTGGTTGAGCGACTACAGCAACCGTTTGATGGTGGAAAGCAATGGGAATATGGTTCGATGGATGCACGTTACACCGTGGAAACAGGATGTTCAGTCGTGCGACCGCGTAGGACTTATGCAAATGTTTCCTGCCGGTGATGCTGAATCCGATGTGAAAGGTCGCCGTTGGGAACAGCGCACTGAATTAATGCGAGACGCTATTATTTATACCCGCAATAATCCGAGTGTGATTTTACTTGAATGCGGTAACGAATCTATCAACGAAGAACATATGGCTGAGATGAAAGTTATTCGTGATAAATACGATCCACACGGTGGACGTGCTATCGGTTCGCGCGAAATGCTCGATAGTAAAATAGCTGAATACGGAGGAGAAATGTTGTATATCAATCATAGCGCGGGCAAACCACTTATTGCTACGGAATATTGCCGCGATGAAGCATTGCGCAAATACTGGGATGAATTTACACCTCCATTTCATAAGAATGGAGCAGGGCCACTTTATAAAAATGCAGATGCGAGCGATTATAATAGAAACCAGGACTCGTTTGCTAAAGAAGATATTATCCGTTGGAATGACTATTTCGTTTGTCGTCCGGGAACCGGGAAGCGTGTTAGTAGTGGCGGATTGAATATCGTTTTTTCTGATACCAATACACACTGTCGTGGGGAAGAAAACTATAGACGAAGCGGGGAAGTGGATGCTATGCGTATCGCCAAAGATGCTTACTATGCCCATCAAGTAATGTGGGATGGATGGGTTGATGTTGAAAAATATCATACCTATATTATTGGACATTGGAATTACGCTCAGGGTACAGTGAAGGATGTGATGGTCGTTTCTCCGTCGGATAAAGTGGAACTTTTCCTCAACGGGAAGTCGATTGGTATTGGTGAGAAAAGCTATAATTTCCTTCATACTTTCAAAAATGTGAAGTACGAAGCCGGCGAATTGAAAGCGGTAAGTTCAGATGCAAAAGGAAAAGAACAAAGTAATGATTTGAAAGTTACTACCGGTGCTCCTGCCGCATTGAAACTGACTCTAATCAATCGCCCTACTGTGGTAAAAGCGGATGGTGCTGATATGGTGTTGGTACAGGTAGAAGCTGTTGATGCTAAAGGACAACGTTGTCCTGATGTACATCCCTTAGTGAATTTCACTCTTTCGGGACCTGCCGAATGGCGTGGAGGTATTGCACAAGGTAAAGATAATTATGTTCTGTCGACGACTTTGCCTGCCGAATGTGGCGTGAACCGTGCATTGATTCGTACAACTACTCAAGCCGGAAAAGTAACAGTTTCTGCTACTTCCGAAGGATTGAAAAGTGATGTTCTTGCTTTCGAAACGGTAGCGTTTAAAGCTGAAAACGGACTAACGACTGTTCTTCCATCGGATGGTTTGCCTTCAAACCTTTCGCGTGGTGAGACTCCTGCAACTCCATCATTCAAAGTGAGTCGTAAAGCGGTGGACATTGTTTCGGCTACTGCCGGAGCAAATGCCGATAAGGTGGCAATGAGCTACGATGACAACGAATTGAGCGAATGGACCAATGACGGTAAAATTTCTACAGGTTGGATTACCTATCAGTTGGCTCAGAAGGCCCTGGTGTCAGAAGTATGTCTGAAACTAACCGGATGGCGTTCATTGAGTTATCAACTGGAAATTTTGATGGATAAAAAGATTGTATGGAAAGGTGAAACTGCTCAGAGCCTGGGTTATGTAACGATTCCGGTAACTCCAACCAAAGGAAAAACCCTGACAATTCGTCTTACTGGTGCCGGAAAAGAAAAGGATGCATTTCAAAATATGATTGAGGTGAACGGTAATAAAGAACTGGACGGATTTAAAGACTCTAAAAATAAGAATACGAAAGGGCAACTTCGAATTGTGGAAGCGGAAATTTACGAAAAGAACTAATTTTAAAATGCTCTTAAGTAGTTGCTTAGCACCCATTCTATTTCATCTGATACAAGATTTTTCATTTTATACATAATAGAATAAGTTTTTGCCCAAAGGGGCTGAATGTGAATAACCCCCAGTGAGCGAAGCGTAACTGGGGGATGGAGGTAAATAAAACTTGTCCGTCCACTGACGGATGACTCAACATTTGATTTTCAGTTCGACTCGTCGAGCTGAAAATCAAATAATTATGAAATAAGTCGGGTGCTGATTAGTGACGTTGTTAATCAGATATTATTATATAAAAACAAAGAAGAATGAAAATTCGATATGTATTGCTGTTGCTGGTTGGCTTATTGCTGATGCCCGATGTTTATTCCAAAGTGTTTTATGTTTCTCCAATAGGAAATGATGTAGCAAATTCAGGAACAAAGATCAGTCCTCTTGCTTCAGTTATGCGGGCACAACAGGTAGTTGAAGCCGGTGATACCGTCTATTTTCGAGGGGGAAAGTATTTAATTCCCGAAAATAAAATTGCGCTAAAGCAAGGCATTTGGGCGATGGTCAATGTGCTCGATAAAAGTGGAAAACCGGGAAAGAGGATTAATTACTGGGCATATCCGGGCGAAAAACCTGTTTTCGATTTATCAGCTGTAAAACCCGAGGGACTTCGCGTGATGGTATTTAGTGTTTCCGCATCGTGGATTCATTTCAAAGGATTAGAAGTGGTGGGCACTCAGGTGACCATTTTGAATCACACACAGTCGGAGTGTTTCCACAACGAAGGAAGCAATAATATCTACGAACAACTGTCGATGCACGACGGACAAGCCATTGGTTTTTATCTGACGAAAGGCTCAAATAATCTGATCCTGAATTGTGACGCGTATCGCAATTACGACTTTACATCCGAAGGCGGAAAAGGTGGAAATTCAGACGGCTTTGGTTGCCATCCTTCGCTTGGCAGTACCGGAAATGTTTTTCGTGGTTGTCGGGCATGGTTCAATAGCGACGATGGGTTTGATTGTATTCATGCTTACGAATCGGTCACTTTCGAAAATTGCTGGGCGTTTTACAACGGATATTCAACCACATTTAAATCACTGGCCGATGGCAATGGATTTAAAGCGGGTGGTTGGGGAAAAACACCCGAAGATAAGTTGCCGGAAGTCATTCCAAGTCATACCGTTCAGTTTTGTGTGGCGGTGCGCAACAAAGCAAATGGGTTTTATTCCAATCACCAGCTGGGCGGAAGCTATTGGTACAATAATACAGCTTATGAGAACGGAACCAACTACAACATGTTGAACCGATTGCACGATAATAAAACTGACGTTGCTGGTTATAAGCATGTGTTGAAAAATAATTTAGGGTTTGATGCTAAGAATTATGAGACTCTAAATATTGACCTGGTTCAATGTGAACTAGCTAACAATTCGTTCAGTATGCCCGGGAAAGTTACCAAAGCTGACTTTCTGACCCTCGATCAATCCTTGCTAACAGCTCCACGACAAGCCGATGGAAGTTTGCCAGATACAAATTTTCTAAAGCTAAAAAAAGGAAGCAAATTAATTGATTGTGGAGCCAAACTTGGGTTCAAGTACTTCGGTAAAGCTCCGGATATAGGTGCTTTTGAATCAAAATAAATGTTGGTTCACGGTTAATCATTAATAGCTTAAACGAAAATGCCCTGCAAATTGAATCTCAATTTGCAGGGCATTCTTATAGGTGAAGACCAATCGGTTACGCTAAATTCTGTTTGATGTTATCAGCTATTCCAGTCATTTCTTCAGCTGTAAGCTTCAACTTCGGGTTTTTGAAATTCATGTCCGCCTCTTTGTTGATGGGAATCAGATGAATATGCGCATGAGGCACCTCAAGACCAATAACTGCTACTCCAATACGCAGGCAAGTTACCGATTTCTCAATTGCTTTAGCCACTTTCTTTGAAAAAAGCATCATGTCACTCAACGTTTTGTCGTCCAGATTGAAAATATAATCCTCTTCAATTTTTGGAACTACGAGTGTGTGCCCTTTTGCCATTGGATTGATATCCAAAAAGGCAAAAAAACTGTCATCTTCAGCAATTTTATAACATGGAATTTCTCCTGCAATAATTCTACTAAAAATTGTAGCCATAATCAGTGTTTTTTATAGTGTAATTTCCATTACTTCGAACTCCAACTGTCCGTTTGGAACAGAAACAGTGGCTTTCTGGCCTACTTTTTTGCCCAGTAAACCTTTGGCAATAGGAGTGGTAACCGAAAGTTTGCCTTCTTTGAAGTTAGCTTCGCTTTCCGATACTATCATATAGGTCATTATCTGCTCTGTTTTTGTGTTTTTTATTTTCACGCGAGTCAGAATCTGAACTTCTTTCGTGCTGATTTTAGACTCATCAATCATACGAGCCGAAGAAACCATCGCTTTTAAATTCGAGATTCTCATTTCGAGCATACCTTGTGCTTCTTTTGCTGCATCGTATTCTGCATTTTCGGATAAATCGCCTTTGTCGCGTGCTTCGCCAATTTGTTTTGAGATAGCAGGACGTTGAACTCTTTCCAGTTCGTTAAGTTCTTCAACAAGCTTTTTGTAACCTTCTGCGGTCATATAATTTGTTGCCATAGTTGTGTGTATTTTAGGACGTTTATAACAAAAAAGAATTCCGACAATAAACGCCGGAACTCCTATTCTTTGTTTTTTTTATGTTTAATAGATTGCAAATATACAATCATTTTTTTAGTTCCAATTCATTTGAAACGTGTTTAATAGCATTCTTTCATTACATATTCATTACAAACGCTATTGTTGTGTTTTTATTTTTCTGTTAATCAGAAGTTTTGAGTGTTCTCTGAAAAATGGTAGTTGTAAATTTAAACCAATAGTGCTGGCTAAAACATTGACAAATGTATACAATAGGTGGGGGTAGAGAAGAACTTGTTTTGTTGGAGTTTGAAATGCAACTCCTTTTTGATTTGAGTTTATACAAAAAGCAATGGGTAACTTCACAGCCACCCATTGCACATTTTAACCTAAACCTTAACTATGAAAAATTTATCTGTTTGTTTACTCTGCAAAAGTCAGAAAAATATTTCATTCCCACAAGAGTTTTGAGAAAAAAAAACAAAATATTTTGGTAGAAAGTGTATATTTGACAGTGTTTAATTGGTAATTTATTCATTTTTAGGGAAATAAATGCTATGTAAAAGTAGGTTAAAAGTTTCGGGGTAATGGAGCTTTCGTAATAAAATTATATGACGTACCTTTGTGGGTCAAAAATAAATATCAAAATAATGAAAATGGACGAACAAACAGTTGCTTCAACGGACTTTAAATCCGCTTTAAACGACAAAAAACTCTTTATCGAAACGTACGGCTGTCAAATGAATGTGGCCGATAGCGAAGTAGTCGCATCTATCATGCAAATGGACGGTTTTGAACTCACCGACAAAATTACGGAGGCAGATGCTATTTTTGTGAATACATGCTCTATTCGCGATAATGCAGAGCAAAAAGTAATTAACCGGCTAAAGTATTTTGAAACGCTGAAACGTAAAAACAAGAAGCTGATAGTTGGTGTAGTTGGTTGTATGGCCGAGCGCGTAAAGGATGAGCTGATCAACGACTATGGTGTAAACATTGTAGTGGGACCGGATGCTTACCTGGACATCCCCAATTTAATCGGAACTGTAGAGCAAGGCAATAAGGCTATCAACGTTGACCTTTCTACTACCGAGACCTACAGCGAAGTTTTACCTACACGTATAAGTAAGTCTATCTCCGGATTTATTTCAATTATGCGTGGTTGTAATAATTTTTGCTCGTATTGCATTGTGCCTTACACGCGAGGCAGAGAGCGTAGTCGCGATGTGGAAAGTATTTTAAACGAACTTAAAGATTTACAGGCAAAAAACTATAAAGAAGTAACTTTGCTTGGACAAAATGTGAACTCTTACCGTTTCGAACAAGACGGTGAAATGATGGAATTTCCCGATTTGTTGCGAATTGTGGCCGAAGCAGCCCCGGAGATTCGCTTCCGCTTTTCTACTTCGCACCCGAAAGATATGTGCGACCGCACACTCGAAACGATTGCTCAGTACCCTAATTTGTGTAAATCTATTCACTTGCCGGTGCAGTCGGGGAGTAATTCTATATTGAAATTGATGAACCGAAAATATACGCGTGAATGGTACCTGGAGCGCATTGCTGCTATTCGTCGTATTTTGCCGGAAGCGTCAATAAGTACTGATGTTTTCTGCGGTTTTCATAGCGAGACTGAAGAAGATCATCAGGAAACGCTTTCGCTCTTGCGTGAAGTGAATTTTGATTTGGCGTTTATGTTTAAATACTCTGAACGCCCAGGAACTTTTGCAGCTAAAAATTTACCCGATAATATTTCTGAAGAAGAAAAACTGCGCCGCCTGGCCGAAATAATTGAAGTGCAACGGGAATTGACGAATCAGGGAAATCAACGTGATGTAGGCAAAACATTCGAAGTGTTGGTGGAAGGATTCTCAAAACGGTCGAAGGAACAACTTTTTGGACGAACGTCACAAAACAAAGTGGTTATTTTTCCACGTTTGGGTCGTCGCATTGGCGAAACCATTCAGGTGAAAGTGCTGAGCGCTTCGTCGGCGGCTTTGATTGGTGAAGTGGTTGAGTAAAATAATTGAATACAGTGAAACAAAAAGTCCTGAGTGCAAAGCATTCAGGACTTTTTGTTTGTTTTTTGCTTGCGTTTAAAATGTTGTGAATCGCCCCATGCAGCATAGCCCACCTCATGATTTACCAAATGAACTCTCACATCAATGCAATTTTTGCAGTCATCGGCATTTTCGTCGGTGCAGGGTTTGTTTTCGTAAAGCGAGTAACTGTCGCGGTATTTTCCCGGAGTAATGTTGGGCATAAGAATGTTAGCACCAATCTGAATCGCTTTTTCACGACCAATTTTGTCGATGGTCTGTAAAGCGGTTGTAGCCACAATATTGATGTCTTTCATCATTATTCTTAGAATGGCAATCATTCTGAGTGTTAGTTTGAATCTTTCATTCAATGGCAGTAAATCGTCTTTGTAAGCGTAAAGTGGTGTGTCCTTGTGTTCGATGTAAGGTCCCATACCACACATGTCTATATCAAAATCTTTCATAAATAAAAGGTCGTCGGCCAAATGCTCCAATGTTTGAAAAGGCAGTCCGACCATTACACCTGTTCCCACCTGGTACCCAATTTTTTTCAGAGTTTTTAAGGCATTTAGTCGTGTGTTGAAGTTGTGACTGTTATCATTTGGATGAATTTTGCTGTACAACTCCTCCGTCGACGATTCGATGCGCAGCAAATAGCGGTGCGCTCCGCTTTCGAACCAGGTTCTGTAGGTTTCTTCCGATTGTTCGCCACAAGAAAGGGTGATGCCAATCTCGCCGTTTGTCAGTTTCTTTGATGCTTTGAGAATCTGGTTGATTTTGTCAGTGAATGCCGGACTGTCTACTTCACCCGATTGAATCGCCACTGAGCCGTATCTGTTTTTGTAAGCAAATTCGATGGCGGTCAATACTTCTTTCTCGTTGAGTGAATACCTGTTGACGCTACTGTTCGACTTTCTGATACCACAGTACAAGCAATCTTTAGCGCACATATTCGACATTTCAATCAGGCCACGTAGGTACACAGTATTTCCAATGCACTTTTCTTTTACGCTGGCGGCGTGTTTGAAAAGCAATTTTTCATCCTCGCCACTTGCACTCAAAAGTTGCACAATATCACTTTTCGTGAACGCAGATTTTTCTAGAATTTCGTGTATAGACATTTTGCTGTTTAAAAGAAATAGAATATTATTCTCCTTTATGTGCTGTGGGTTTTCGAAATGGTGCTGTAGCTCTGTCAAAAATGCCATGCATATAGGCGATGGCCAATCCATAGTTCGTTACAGGTACTCCGGCGTCAATGGCTGGTTTCAATCGGCTTTGCAATTGTTTCTTTGTTACCATGCAACCTCCGCATTGAATAATGATAGCAAAATTGCTAATCTCCTCCGTTATTTCCGAAAGTCCCGAAACTACAGTAAATTCTAATTTCTTAGCGGTGAATTTCAATAACCAGTTGGGAATTTTAAATCGACCGATATCATCACAGCTAACCTGATGGGTGCACGATTCTAAAATCAGAACCTTGTCGCCATCTTTTAAGTTCGAAATATGCGAAGTGCCTTCCAGGTATTTTTCAAAATCACCTTTCAAACGGGCAAAAACAACGCTGAAGCCGGTTAGAGGGATGTCTTCGGGGATTAATTTCGAGACCAACCCAAATGCCTGACTGTCGGTTACAGCCAATGCCGGTTTGATGCCTAGTTTTAAAAAATCCTCAATTTCTGTTTCTTTAATTACTACTGTAATACAATCATTATCCAATACATCTCGAATAGCCATGTTCTGAGGTAGAATCATTCGTCCATCCGGCGCTTCGCTGTCCACAGGCGTAATGAGCAGTACCACGTCTTTCGGTTTTACCAGATCCGCAAAGAGTGACGGTTTTTGGTAAGCCGTTTGAGGAATGGTTCTTTTTATAAGGTCAATAAGTTCGTCGGGATTTGTTGTTTCAATGGTGCTGAACTCAATGATTTCGGCTTTGCAATATGACTTTATCGTTTTGGTAGTTGTGTCGGTAATGCTCTCCAAATCACTTTTGTTGTGAACAATCAGAAACGGAATATCAAAGTGCTTGAATTTCTGAATCAGATCAGTCTCATATTCTCCGAATTGATTGTTGGCCAGCAGTAAAATGGCACAATCTACCTTTTTGACCACTTCCATGGTTTTTTTTATCCTTTTATCGCCAAGTTCCCCGCTGTCGTCAATTCCTGCTGTGTCGATAATGATGGCCGGTCCGATGCCAAATATTTCTACCGATTTATTTACCGGATCAGTAGTGGTGCCGGCATGGCTGGATACGATGGCAAGATCTTGTCCCACCAATAAGTTGATGAACGAACTTTTACCGTTATTGCGCCGGCCAAAAATGCCGATATGTGGTTTTATGTCTTTTCCTTTGTTCATTCTCGTCTTCTTTATATTTTATAGAAACCTGGTTCTTGCCTCTTACTCCTTATCTCTTGCGTCTTGTTAATAGTACAAATATGTCTTTTCCTTTTTCCATGCTCTTCTTCTTAATATTATATAGAAGCTTGGTTCTTACCTCTTACTCCTTACCTCTTACTTCTTATTTAGTAGTACAAATCTCTTTCTCCGGCTTTTATTTTTTCAATTTTTTCAAGAACCGACTTCTTGATTATTTCATCTTCAAGTGTTTCGATGTTTTTTTCTATCGCTTTCCATCCTTTTATGGCCGTTTGTTCCGGAGCATAATCTTCGATGTATTCGGCCATGGTTAATATGGCATTCGGGGTACAGAATCGTTTGATAAATCCCGGCACCGAGAATTCCATAAAATGTTCACCCGTTCGTCCGCGACGATAGCACGATGTGCAGAACGAAGGAATCATTTCCTGGTCGAGCAATTCGTCGATAATATCATTTAGTGACCTGTCGTCGTTTATTTTGAACTGCTCATTGTTCAAGTTTTGTTCTTCTTTTACTGTTTTTGAATAACTGCCCAGTTCGAGTTTTGTTCCACCGTCAATTTGCGAAACCCCATATTGAATAATTTCGTTTCTCAGTTTTTCAGGTTCTCGAGCCGTCAGAATCATTCCTGTGTAGGGAACAGCCAGTCGCAGAATGGCAATTAGCTTCGTAAAGTCCTCGTCGGAAACGAAGTATTTATCGCCAAAGTCAAGCGACGAAGCATCTTTTATTCGCGGAAATGAAATAGTGTGAGGTCCAACGTTATAGCAAGCCTCTAGATGGTTGGTGTGGCGAATAAGTCCCAGTACCTCAAAGCGCCAATCGTAAAGCCCAAACAGTGCCCCGATTCCCACATCGTCCAATCCTGCTTCCTGAGCACGATCCAGCGAAGTTAACCGATAATCGAAGTCGGCTTTTTTCCCGCTAAGGTGATAGGTTTTATAAGCTTCCCGGTTATATGTTTCCTGAAAAACCTGAAAAGTTCCTATACCGGCTTCTTTTATTTTTTTGAAGCCTTCAATCTCCATGGGTGCAGCATTGATATTTATCCGTCGGATTTCGCCATTTCCTTTCCTTACGCTGTAGGCCACTTTCACGGTATGTGCAATATATTCCGGACTGTAATGTGCGTGTTCGCCATACACCAGAATCAGACGTTTTTGTCCGTTTTCTTCCAACGCTTCTACTTCACTGATTAATTCCTGATCATTAAGTGTTTTTCTTACCACCTCTTTGTTTGATGCCCTAAATCCACAGTAAGTACAGTTGTTGGCGCATTTGCTCCCCACGTAAAGTGGCGCAAAAAGCACAATTCTATTTCCGTAAATATTTTTCTTTAAGGTTTTAGCACCTTCTTTTATCTCATCAATTAATTTGGGATCGTCGGCATTGATCAGTATGGCAACTTCTTCCAGATTTAGTCTTTTCTTTGAAAGCGATTTTGCAATTATTTCGCGCACTTTTTCTTTGGTGGAAATCGTTTGGTGAATATAGTTCCAAATTTCTTCACTGTCAATGAAGGAAGTCATTGGCTTGTCGGCAATAGTGTATGTTTCGGGGGTAAATTTCATTTTGTTTTCTGGTTGAATCTAATGAATTGAAATGAGAAGGATAAATGTGTTTAGGTTGATTGTCGGTCAATAAATCGATTTAATTAAAGCGCAAAGGTACAATTTAAAATCACATGTTTGAAATCATTCCAATTTGTAAAAGGCAAATATTAAAGTTAATTATTTCGTTCGATTAAAAATAAATGGCGGCAGATTAATTTTAATTCAGCTAAAAAAATAAATGTTTTTTCAAGATTGGTCTGACTTAAAACTCTGATATAGTGGAGTAATTCCCCTCATGTATCCTTTAAACGCTGAATGATATTTAAATGCTGTTTTGGATTGATAATTTTGCGTATTATTTTTGGTTAGGAATTAACGCTTAATTAAAGAATTTTTTCCGTAATAGTTTGCATTATCGAAATCAAATCACTAATTTTGTGGGACTTTTAAAAAAACTGATAAATAATTATAATCTATTGGTTATCTTTGATTTAAAATTACGAACTACTAAATAAATTTCAAACTAAAACAAAAATCTATGTGGTTAATTGATTCCTCTATTGGGCGGAAGCTTGTTATGAGTATCACGGGAACATTTCTCGTGTTGTTTTTGCTGTTTCACAGTATTATGAATCTTGTGGTGATTATTTCGCCCGAAGGATATAATATGATATGTGGATTTTTAGGAGCAAACTGGTATGCCCTTGTTGCTACAAGTATTTTAGCGGCTGGCTTTGTGATTCACATTCTGTATGCGTTGTTTTTGACTTTTCAGAACATGCGTGCTCGTGGAACTGAACGTTATGCAGTTAAGAACAACCAAAAAGGTGTTAGTTGGTCTTCGCAAAACATGTTGGTGTTGGGTGCAATTGTACTTGGATTCCTTGTTTTGCACATGTACAACTTTTGGTTCAAAATGCAATTTGCAGAATTGACAGGTATTCATACCGGCGATTTTCACCCGGCAGATGGAGCGGCTTATGTACAACAATTATTTAGCAATAAAGTGTATTGTGTTGTATACCTTGTGTGGCTGGTAGCTTTGTGGTTCCACTTAATACACGGTATCTGGAGTGCGTTGCAATCGTTAGGATTGAACAACAAAACATGGTTGCCTCGTGTAAAAGTGATTGCTAATGTTATCTCTACTATTGTAGTGCTGATGTTTATGGCGGTTCCTGTATATTATCTATTAGGATGCGGTTCAGGCTGCTAATTGTAAATTTTAAAAAATAGCAAATTATAATATGGCAAAGAAAGAAGAATCTACTGCGGTAGAAACAACTAAAATAGACGCTAGAATTCCTGCGGGACCGTTAGCAGAAAAATGGAGCAATTATAAAGCACATCAAAAATTGGTGAACCCTGCCAACAAACGTCGTCTTGATGTAATTGTTGTTGGTACAGGTTTAGCAGGAGCTTCGGCCGCTGCATCAATGGCTGAGATGGGCTTCAACGTATTAAACTTTTGTATTCAGGATTCTCCTCGTCGTGCGCACTCTATTGCTGCACAAGGTGGTATCAATGCTGCAAAAAACTATCAAAATGATGGTGACTCTGTTTACCGTCTTTTCTACGATACAATTAAAGGTGGTGACTACCGTGCTCGTGAAGCCAACGTGTATCGTTTGGCCGAAGTGTCGAACGGTATTATCGACCAATGTGTAGCTCAAGGTGTTCCTTTTGCTCGCGAATACGGCGGTTTGTTGGACAACCGTTCATTTGGTGGTGCTCAGGTATCACGTACTTTTTATGCTAAAGGACAAACAGGTCAACAATTGTTGCTTGGAGCTTATTCAGCTTTGAGTCGCCAAATTGGTAAAGGAACTGTAAAATTATATTCTCGCTACGAAATGTTAGATGTTGTAGTAATTGATGGCCGCGCCCGTGGTATCATTGCCCGCAACCTGGTTACCGGTAAAGTAGAGCGTTTCTTCGCTCACGCCGTAGTAGTTGGAACCGGTGGTTATGGAAATGCATTTTTCTTATCTACCAATGCAATGACTTCGAACGCTTCTGCTGCAGTTCAAATGTACAAAAAAGGAGCTTATTTTGCTAACCCTGCTTACGCTCAAATTCACCCTACTTGTATTCCGGTACATGGTGAGTTTCAATCGAAACTGACGTTGATGTCCGAATCATTGCGTAACGATGGTCGTATCTGGACTCCAAAATCAAAAGAAGATGCTGAAGCTATCCGTGCAGGAAAGAAAAAAGCAACTGACTTGAAAGAAGACGAACGCGATTATTATTTGGAGCGTCGTTATCCTGCTTTTGGTAATTTAGTTCCCCGCGACGTGGCTTCACGTGCTGCAAAAGAACGTTGCGATGCCGGTTACGGTGTTGGTAACACAGGTTTAGCTGTATATCTTGACTTCTCGGCTGCTATCAATCGCCTTGGCGAAGATGTGGTTCGTGCCCGTTACGGTAACCTTTTCCAAATGTATGAAAAAATCGTTGATGATAATCCATACAATACACCAATGATGATTTATCCTGCTATTCACTATACAATGGGTGGTATCTGGGTTGATTATGAACTACAAACTTCTGTAAAAGGATTGTTCTGTATTGGTGAAGCTAACTTCTCTGATCACGGTGCAAACCGTCTGGGTGCTTCTGCATTGATGCAAGGTTTGGCTGATGGATATTTCGTATTGCCATACACTATTCAAAATTATTTGGCCGATCAGATTCAAGTGCCTCGCATGAGTACTGATTTACCCGAATTTGCTGATGCTGAAAAATCAGTGAGCGACAAAATCAAGAAATTGATGAGCATTCAGGGAAAAAAATCAGTAGATACTATTCACCGCGAGTTGGGTCTTATCATGTGGGATTTCGTTGGTATGGGTCGTAACAAAGCCGGTTTGGAACATGCATTGGAAAAAATCAAAGAAGTTCGTAAAGAATTTTGGAGCAATGTATTTATCCCGGGAGCTGCTGACAATATGAATGCAGAGTTGGAAAAAGCACTTCGTGTGGCTGACTTTATTGAGATTGGCGAATTGATGGCACGCGACGCATTGCAACGCGAAGAATCATGTGGTGGTCACTTCCGCGAAGAATACCAAACTCCTGAAGGCGAAGCATTGCGTAATGATGAAGAATTCTCATTTGCTTCTTGCTGGAAATTTAACGGTGAAGGTGAAGAGCCGACATTGCTTAAAGAAGCTCTCGACTACGAGTTTATTCACCGTCAACAACGTAATTATAAAGCGTAGAAAAAAGTAAACAAGCTTACGAGTTAACGAGTACACAATTAATTGATATCGTCTATTTTAAATAATTATGACAACACATAAGGATTTGAATGTCTGGAAAAAATCAATGAATTTGGTTATTCTGACTTACAGGCTTACTGGTCAATTTCATAAAGAAGAATTATTTGGCTTGTCTTCGCAAATGCGTAGAGCGGCCGTATCCATTCCGTCAAATATTGCCGAAGGACATGGAAGAAATTCAGATAAGGAATTGATTCGTTTCTTGTTTATTTCGTTAGGTTCGGCTTCTGAATTGGAAACTCAAATTTTACTTTCAAATAAGTTGGATTTTCTAAAAGAAGAAGGTTTTAATGAGTTGAATGAATTGAACAATGAAGTTATAAGAATGCTTGTTGCACTAATTCGTTCAAAAAATAACGGACAACTCGTAAATTTAAATACAGATAATTCTAATACAGTAACAGAATAATAATTTCGAATACGCTTGTAATTTGAGTTGCGCAGTCTACTCGTTTACTTGTTTACTCGTTTACTTATAAAAAGATATGGACAAAACGATAAATTTAACGCTAAAAGTTTGGCGTCAAGCTGGTCCAAAAGCCAAAGGCAAATTTGAGACCTATAAAATAGATAATGTTTCTACCGATAGTTCATTCCTCGAAATGATGGATGTGCTTAACGAACAATTGGTTGCTGAGCGTAATGAACCGGTTGCTTTCGATCACGATTGTCGCGAAGGTATTTGCGGAATGTGTAGTATGTATATCAATGGACATCCACACGGACCAGATGGCGAAATCACTACTTGTCAGTTGCACATGCGTAATTTCAACGATGGTCAGACTATCACTATCGAACCTTGGCGTTCGGCTGCATTCCCTATTATCAAAGATTTGATGGTTGACCGTGGAGCTTACGACAAAATTATTCAGGCTGGTGGTTATGTAAATGTAAATACTGGTGGTGTTCCTGACGGAAATGCTATTCCTATTGGTAAAGACATAGCCGACGAAGCTATGGATGCTGCTTCATGTATCGGTTGTGGTGCTTGTGCTGCTGCTTGTAAAAACGGTTCGGCTATGCTATTCGTTGCGGCAAAAGTAAGCCAATTGGCATTACTTCCACAAGGAAAAGTAGAAGGAGCTCACCGTGCTAAAGCAATGGTAGCAAAAATGGACGAATTAGGATTTGGTAACTGTACCAACACTGGTGCTTGTGAAGCCGAATGTCCTAAAAACGTTTCTATTTCGCATATTGCCCGTTTGAACCGTGAGTTTTTGGTAGCAAAATTCCAGGACTAGAAAATTGATTTATTTACAGAGTAGTTTAAAGCTATTTTGTGATATAAAATAGACAAAGAAACGACCGCATCGATATTTGATGCGGTCGTTTCTTTGTAAAAAAAATATTCTTAATTAGTTTTTACTTTCTATCAAGTAATGTATCTTTGTGTTTTTAATTGTGCACTATAAATTATGAATTGAAAATAATATGGCATTAATAAAATCGGTGCGGGGTTTTGATCCGCAAATTGGGGAGGACTGTTTTTTGGCTGAAAATGCGACAATAGTGGGTGATGTGATAATGGGTAAAGGCTGCAGCATTTGGTTTAATACAGTATTGCGTGGTGATGTAAATTCTATCCGAATTGGTAATCATACAAATATACAAGACGGCTCCGTGATTCATACTTTGTACGAAAAATCGACGGTGGAAATTGGCGATTATGTTTCTATCGGGCATAATGTAACGGTGCACGGTGCAAAGGTTGATAACTACGCGTTGATAGGCATGGGGGCAACTTTGCTCGATTATGCCCATGTAGGTGAGGGTGCCATTGTTGCGGCAGGTGCTTTGGTGCTTAGTAAAACTATTATTCCTCCTTACACACTCTGGGCAGGTGTTCCGGCTAAGTTTGTGAAAAACGTGGAGCCCGAACAAACCAACGAAATAAATAAAAAAATTGCTCACAACTATGCAATGTATGCCGGTTGGTACAAAGAATAGAGAATAATGGTAAATAGTTAATTGCTGTGCGCTATTAGCTTCGCGATATTAATTGTTATTATTGTGCGTTTCTAATAAATAGACTGTGTACTCGTTTACTGGTTAACTTGTTTACAGATACTTACCGCTTACTGATAACTGATAACTGATAACTGATCACTGTTTACTGATCACTGCTAACTGTTTACTGCTAACTGAAAAAAAACTATGCTTATAATCCACTTAGTATCGCAAGAATGGAAAAAGAACGTAAGAGCTCAGGGCTTTTATAAAAACTTGGCAGTAAGTTTATTGCTGGGTGTTTTTGCATTGTACATGGCTGCTATTTTCTTGTTTCTGGGTTTATCACTGAACGAGTTATTGGAAAAGGCGCACAATACGCTTAATCCTACCGAGTTGTTTAACGGGGGTATGTTGTATATTTTGCTGGGCGGATTAGCTATCCGCTTTTTTATGCAACAACTAAACACCGTTAACTTACCACCCTATCAGGTGTTGCCCATAAAAAGGTCGTCGCTTATCAATTTCTTATTGCTTAAAGCACTCTTCAGCCCGCTGAACTACTTTTTGCTATTGGTGGTTGTGCCTTTTGCAATTAAGTCGGTAGTGGGGTATTATAGTGCTGCAGTTGCCGTTCGGTTTGTGCTGAGCTTTGTTTTTGTGGTGTGGTTCAATTCTTTTATGGCCTCATTTCTGAAGCGTAAATACGGTTCCAATCTCCTTTCTTTTCTTTTAGTGATAGCCGTTCTTGGTGTCATCGTGGCGTTGGAGTATTTTGAAGTATTCTCGCTCTTTCGGGTATCAAAATCAGTGTTTGGATTTATTGTTTTTAAACCCTACGGCATCATTTTACCACTTGCTGCTGCATTTTTCGCATTTCTACTGAACAAATGGTTTTTTGCTCAAAATTTTTATGCCGAGCGATTTAATAGACAAATGCAGGGAGATAAGGTGTTCAATGCAAATCTATCATTCTTGGATAGGTTTGGAGTAGTGGGTGAATTGATAGCGTTGGAAATAAAGCTTATTCTCCGACATAAACGCACGAAGAGCATGCTCTATTTGTCGGCTTTCTTCTTATTGTACGGCCTGATGTTTTATACTAAACCGGTTTATGCCAACAGTAGTGGTCTGCTATTTTTTGTAGCCATGTTTATGACGGGACTACTGATGTTTATGTACGGACAGTGGGTGGTAAGTTGGGATAGTTCGCATTTCGATAGCCTGATGACGAAAAATGTTCCGGTAAAAACCTATATAAGCGCTAACTATTATTTGTTGATATCGTTCAATATACTTTGTTTTGTACTTACCACGCCTTATTTTTATTTTGGGATGAAGATTGTGTACATGCATTTGGCGGCGTTTATTTTCAATACCGGGGTGAACGTGTATCTACTGTTGTATTTGTGTACCTATAATACCAAGCGAATTGATTTGTCTAAGGCGTCGGCCATGAACTATCAGGGTACCACTTTCAAAAGTTTTCTTATTGTACTGCCCATCATGTTTATTCCTATGATATTAGTGACTGTTATTTCAACCTTTATTTCTATGGCGGCAGCATTATGGGTACTCACTATCTTAGGTTGTGTAGGTATTCTACTTCGTCAACCCATACTATCGTTGTGTGTAAATCAGTTTAATAGCAGAAAATACAAACTTGCCGAAGGATTCAGAGAAGGGGAGTAGATTCAGTTGACAGTTGACAATTGATAGTTGACAGTTAGCAGTAATCAGTAACAATATAATAACGCCGCAGGCAAATAACACGAAGAAAATTTTATAGCCATGATACAAGTAAACAACTTAACGAAAGTATACAACGGTGTAACCGTGTTGAACCTACCTGCTTTGTCCATTCCACAAGGTGAAAGCTTTGGTTTGGTGGGGAATAACGGAGCTGGGAAAACAACCTTTTTTCGCTTGATTCTTGACCTGATTGAGGCTTCGGATGGCGAAGTGTCTATCGAAGGACAAAAAGTGATGCGCAACGATAGTTGGAAGACGATAACCGGTTCGTTTCTCGACGAGGGCTTCCTGATCGACTTCCTGACTCCCGAGGAATACTTCAAATTTGTGGGTAAGTTGCATCATAAGTCCGACGGCGATATTGCCGAATTTCAGGATTCGATGCGCGACTTCTTTAACGACGAGATATTGGAAACAAAGAAACTGATCCGCGACTTTTCGAAAGGCAATCAGAAGAAAATCGGCATTGCAGCTGCACTTATCGGTGAGCCTAAGTTGTTGATTCTCGACGAACCTTTCACGGCTCTCGATCCGTCATCACAAATCCGTTTGAAACGTTTCCTGACGGATTTACAAACCCGCTTTAAAATGACCATGCTTATTTCCAGTCACGATTTAAACCATGTTACCGAAGTATGTAAACGCATTGTGGTACTGGAAAAAGGAAAAGTGGTGAAAGATATTGAAACCGGTGAAGATACCTTGAAAGAATTGGAAGCGTATTTTGCGGTATAAACCGGGATTAGCGATGAAATATTATTTTGTCGACAATTTTACCCCCAAGCCAATCTTGCATTCTAATTCTATACTTGTGCCGGGTTTTAAATACTTCCGCAAGTTGCTGAGGACATTATCCAAAGCGCCTGTTTTTAATTTTGGCTGATCGCAATTCCAAACGAGCTCAATAATCTTTTGTTTGCTCACAAAAGTATCTTTATATTGGCAAAGAAGTTCGAGCACTGCCGTTTCGTAATTATTCAAATGAAATTTGTTGCCTTCGTATTTAATGCTATGCTCAGCAGGATAAAAACTAAAATCGCCAAATTGAAATGTGTTTTCCTTTTCGCTACTTGTCTGCTTCGACAATAGATTTTTTATACGCATTTCAATTTCAATGACACGATAAGGCTTACGCACATAATCCGTATTGGTAATGCTGAAGCCGGTTTTTAAATCCTCACTTTCGTCGCGCGAGGTGGTGAAAATAATAGGAGTTTGATGTTTCTTTCTAATCAGTTTACCTATATCAAAACCATCTAATTTTGTGTTGAGGTTTACGTCAAGGAGAACTAATTCAGGTTGAAAATCAGCTAACTCTTTGATTATATTGTCTCCATTGAAAATATGACGCACCTTATAATCCATCATTTCCAACGCTCCCATAAGCGTTGTTCCAAGATTAACATCATCCTCTATAAGTAGTATTTTTGTCATATTTACTGCGCGTTATTTATGCCTTCGGCGTTATTAGCTTTGCGTTATTTGTTCACTTCGTTCACGTTACTAGCCTGGGCGTTATTTGTCCCTGCCTGCCGCATTTATCTACCGTAGGTAGAGGCAAGTTCGACGTTATTAATTGTTATTATTGTACGTATTTATATAATTGACTGTGTACTTGTTTACTGATTATGGAGCTTGCGACATCCCGATTTATCGGGACTGCTAACTGTTCACTGTTCACTGACCAGCTTCACCATAAACTCGCTCCCCACGCCAACCTCACTTTGTACACTTACTTCGCCTTTGTGTTTTTCTACTATTGTTTTCACGTAATTGAGGCCTATGCCGTAACCATTTATTTTAGTGTTATCGGCATGAGCACGACTGTATTTCTCAAATATAGAGGGTATCTTTTCGGGCGAGATGCCAAAACCATTGTCCTTTATCCAAATCGCTATCCGGTTAGCTTCTTTTCGGAGGGTGATGTTAATCTGCACTTCGCTGTTCGAGTATTTGATAGCATTATCTATCAGGTTAGCGAAACATTGACTGAGTAATTGAATATCGGCTATCACCATTAATTCTTCTGCCTCGTATGCTGTTTGTATTACTACCCCTTTGTACGCATTGTTTACGAAACGGGTTTTCAGTTCTTCGAATAGTTGTCGTAGATCTATCTGCTGCTTGTTTAGTACCAACAGTCCCTCTTCCACTTTTGCAAGTGCCACTATCATGCGTATCGTATCATTTAGCTCCGTTGTTGCATTCATCGATTTACTAACCAACAATTCCCGCTTCGCCTTATCATCCGCAAAGGCCGGCATAGTAAGGCAATCCAGGTTTACTGTCAGACTGGCCACCGGGCGTTTAAGCTCGTGGGCAATTGTTCCCAGAAACTCATTCTTGAACGCCATCAATTTTTTCTGACGAGCTAAGGTAACAAGCAGAAACCGAAAGGCAAACAGACAAATAACCGAAAATGCTAACGAGCTCAACAGCATTAACCCCATTCGTTTGATAATAACTCCAAATGGGTTGATTAATATCAGTTGTAAGGATTTCTTGTTTTCCAAATCTATTTGTAAGAGTTGGGACGGTACCACTAAAAACGAACCAATAGTTCCTTTTTTAGATTGCTGTAGCACTTGATTGTTTGTTGGATCAACCAAGTTGATAATATACGCCGAATGAATCTGTCTGGATGCCAGGATTGTTCCGGTGATACTATCCAGTTTGTGAAGGCTAATAGGAAATTTTTTACTTACTACTGTATTAATTACCAAGTCGAGCTGTCCAATTACACTTTTCTCTTTCGATTTCGATTTTCTTAAATCTACTTTGATTGTGTTTTTTTTATTCGGGGGTGGTATTATCGTTATGGTATCCCCGTGAATCGACTTATCAAATGCTTCATTTCTGTATGTCAGATCTTTTCGAAATGAAGATAATAATATATCATCCGATTCGCGTACCAAACCTGCCCGGGTGGTTTGGTAATAATCGTACACCAAGTACCCTTGTGTTGCCATAATCAACAACAAGCAAATACCTGCAATATAAGAGATGGGTTTTGGTGACATTTTTTTCAGTTATCAGTCCCGATAGATCGGGATGTCGCAAGCTCCATTATCAGTAAGCTTTTATGATAGTCTCACAAGAATCTCGCAAGGTTCTCACAAGAGAAATTCAAGTTTGTTATTTCCCGCCAAAAGTACTGAATTTTAATCAAAATACGAAGCTTATTACCTATATATTTGACACATTGTAGTATTACACTTCATTCGGTCTGTTTTGCATTAATGTTTTTTGTATTAAAAGTGAGAGTCTTGTGAGAAAATTAGTAGAATCTTGTGAGATGTTGTTAAAGAAAATAGCTATAATATTGCAACATCAAATTAATCGCTAAAAGATACGAATATGAAAAAAGTGAAAAAAGATGCTGCAAGCTTTTCAAAATTAAGTGCAACACAAATGAAAAAGATTGATGGTGGTGGGTATTATGTTAGAGTAACAGATGAAAATGGTAATGTAACAACCGTATGGGTTGATTAATTGTCTATGCTTTAAGGGTATAATGATGAAGATATTAGAAAGAGAAAGTCATTATATGAATATGTAAAGTTTTTAAAAATAGTTTTTTTGTTTGTGAACTAGAGAGAGTAATGTAAAGTGAAAGAATAACCTTGGCTAGTCCGGCGAGTAGTGTTAAAAGCTGCTTGCCGGATATTTTTGAAAATTAAGACCTAAAACGATAGAACCTAAAAACAGAGATTGATAACCGCATCTCTGCAAAATAAACCTAACAGTAATAAATAGTAAAAATACTTTTCCCAGCTGCCCTAGAAGACGCCAATATCAGCTTTCTGCTGCACGAAATTTCTCATAGAACTTTGAGATTCGCTGCAAGTTGCAGGAAATGTCACACAAAACTTTGAGATTCGCAGCAAACTGCAGGAGATGTTTCATAAAACTTTGAGATTCGCTGCAAGTTGCAGGAAATGTCTCACAAAACTTTGAGATTCGCAGCAAACTGCAGGATATGTCACACAAAACTTTGAGATTCGCTGCAGGCTACAGGAGATATCACACAAAAATTGGAAAGCAACCGCACAATGCGGTAACTATAAAATAAATTTATAACCTTTTTTTTAATTACATTATTATGAATAAAAACTTTTGGAATCTGAGCGTTGGCGTTATTGCCAATCTGGCTACACGAGTTATTGAAATCTCTGTGAAGCCAATGTATGTAAACCTTGTAGCGAGTTTACCATTTTTACAAAAACTGACGGAAGCAAACACCGCCTATCACTCGGTGATTGATAAACCAACCTACAGTGGTAAAGGGAAACAAGTATCGGCAGCCGACCTGCTACGTGATAATCGTTTTTTGGGAATAAGAAATGCAATTTGGGGGTTCGTTCAACTCAATGGAATTGCGTCTCATCAGGATGCGGTAGATTTGAAAGCTATCATCGACCTGCATGGAGCTGACTTGTATCGTTACTCATACGATGACCAATCTACTCATTTGAATCAACTGATACAGGATTTGGAAAAACCCGAAAACATGATGCGGTTGCAACGGCTGAATCTTACCGAAGCTTTTACACTTCTTAAAGCATCGCAAACCGACTTCATACAATTGGTAGGCGGACAGTCCGAAGCCGATTCGATACTCCGCGGCATGGAATCAGCCTCCTCGCTCTACAAAAATATGGCTACATCCCTACGCAACTATGTAAACTATGTGGACGCTATGTCCGAAATTGATAGCAACTGGACAGCCCTTTCGCTCGAACTAAACGAAGCCCTCAAAGCTGCCAACAACAAGCCAACTCCTACAAAAACGGATACACCTACTGAAACAAAGTAAATAAATAATTAAACCGAAACCCCTGCCGGCGAGTGGGGGTTTTGCGTTTTCTTTATAAATAAACCTTCGCTGGGTAGGTCTCCATACCCGTGCCAATGCAAAGGGAGATAGTTTTATTTTTTTTTGAAAAACAAATCATCAACCACTATTCATTTATCAAAAATCAATTAAACCATGTTTTACCTTCGACTAAACAAAATAAGGATCTTCAACAACTATAGATTGTTGGGTTCGTCCGATCTTCAGTTAATGAGTTTTGTTACCATGGGTGAAGCCGACTTCCCTATGCTGAACGAATTTTACCGAACCAGTGATGCAGCAGTAAAAAAAGAACTGGTTGCTCAGGCAGTAAATAAAGTGCTCAGTTCGCGTATCATGCCTCAAATTCAACGCATAAAGGACAATCAAGTGATATATTTTGGCGATACAGGCTACAATGTATTTGTCAACGAAACTATTCCGCAGGATTTAAACTGGATGTTGCTGGCCATAAAATCCAGTCAACAGATGGTTGACAATGCCACACTTGCCGGCGAAATACTCACAGAGCAAAACCTGACATCGTTAGTCGGCACCATAGCTATGCTGTCGGGTATGGCTAGTCCGGTTACAGCAGCTGTTTCTACACTCACGCTGCTGGTGGCTCAGTCGGTACTTAAAATTTGCACCAATGCCAAAGATCATCAGTTGGGTTTGCTGTTGACCTCTTTTGTACGTCAGGAACATTACCCCAATGGTAAACGCGATGCGCAGGATGTACCCGATGCCACAGGAAATATGAAAGTGGATTACACGATATTTGGATTCTAGTTCAATTGGGGAGTAACGATGAAAGTGATCGGAAAATTTATATTACTCGAGCTGTCTGAGTTCGATTCCTGGCTTGAAGTGCAGATCATTAAACGGAAAATACTATTAATTCAACAGCATCATACCTATGTTCCGGCTTACAAGCACTTCAACGGAAGTAATCATTTCCAGCTTTGCCAAAGCATGGAACGCGCTCATAAGGAACGGGGTTTTGCTGAGATAGCACAAAACTTCACCACTTTCCCCGATGGGAAAATAATGGTGTGCCGGAGTATAAATACAATACCTGCCGGCATTAAAGGAGCAAATACAGCGGGTATCTGTATCGAGAGCCTGGGCAACTTTGATAAACAAAAGAACAGTATGAGTACCCAACAGCGGGAATGTATTGTGCATATTACCCAGTCGCTGTTGCGACGCTTCAAACTTGAAGCAAATGAAAATACAGTCGTTTATCATCATTGGTACGACCTAAATACCGGAAAACGAACCGCTGAAGAAGGTACCGGCACTACCAAAACCTGCCCCGGGACAAACTTCTTTGGAGGAAATACTGTGGAGGCTTTTAAAGCGGGGTTGCTGCCGTTGCTGAAATAATTTATGATAATAGCTAATACTAACGATAGTTTTTATTGGGTACTAATGATATTCATAGAAAACTAAATATAAATGAAATTTCCTCATTATACTCAACACGACGCAATGGATTGCGGTCCTACCTGTTTACGCATGGTGGCGGCACATTATGGCCGTGTGTTTTCGCTCGAAGGGCTGCGTGAAAAGTCGCTGATAACCCGCGAAGGGGTGTCGATGCTTGGTATTAGTGAGGCGGCAGAGCATATCGGTTTTCGGAGCACAGGTGTAAAGGTGTCGTTTGAAGATTTATGTGAAGCACCCTTGCCCTGCATTGTGCATTGGAATCAGCAGCACTTTGTGGTGGTGTATAGCCTCCCCAACCCCTCCAAAAGAGGGGCTAAGTTCTCCCCCTTCGGGGGAGCTAGAGGGGGCTTTGTCTATGTAGCAGACCCTGCCGCCGGAAAACTAAAATATACCCGCGAAGAGTTTTGCCGTTGCTGGATAAGCACAAAGGATGAAGGTAAAGATGTAGGGGTGGCATTGTTGCTGGAACCTTCGCCTGATTTTTACGAACAGGAAGATGAGAAAGTAAACCGAAAAGGGTTCTCTTTTCTTTTTTCTTACCTGCGGCCGTATAAAAAACTGATTGTTCAATTGTTTTTGGGTTTGCTCTTTGGCAGTTTGTTACAACTGATGTTACCGTTTCTCACCCAGTCTATTGTCGATTTTGGGATTAGCGGGCAGAATATCGGATTTATCTACCTGGTACTGATAGCCCAGTTGGCGTTAACAGTCAGTAGTTCGGCAGTTGAGTTCATACGCGGTTGGATCTTGTTGCATCTCGGTACTCGTATAAATATTGCCTTGGTTTCCGACTTTCTGATAAAGCTCATGCGTCTGCCGATGGGGTATTTCGATACAAAAATGGTGGGCGATATTCTACAGCGGATCAACGACCATACCCGCATCCAGAATTATCTGACTAATTCCAGTTTGAGTATTCTTTTCTCAGTTTTCAATATCGTTATTTTTAGTGCCGTATTATTACTTTACAGTTTTACGATTTTTGCCATTTTCTTTATTGGGAGTGTCTTGTATTTTATATGGGTTTGGCTATTTATGAAACGCCGTGCCGAACTGGATCATAAAAGTTTTGCACAAAACTCAGCCAACCAAAGTAACGTGATACAACTGGTAACGGGTATGCAAGAAATAAAACTCAACGCCTGCGAACAGCAGAAACGGTGGGAGTGGGAGCGCATTCAGGCCAAGCTGTTTCGGTTACAAATAAAGGGGTTGGCGTTGGCACAGTATCAGGATTCGGGAGCTGTGTTGATTAATCAATCTAAAAATATCATTATCACTGCTTTGGTTGCCAAACTGGTTATCGATGGGCAAATGACGCTAGGGATGATGATGGCAGTACAATATATTATTGGTCAGCTAAATGGTCCTGTAGATCAACTTATCTCTTTTCTGCGCGAAACACAGGATGCGAAACTTAGTTTAGAGCGTCTGAGTGAAGTGCACGATAAAGCGGATGAGGAAGCGAAGGATGAATCGAGAATTCGTGAGATACCTACATACAAGGACATAGTGCTCAGACAGGCTACTTTTGGCTATGATGAAACTTCTATCGGTGAGCCAGTAATAAAAGGTATTCATCTAACTATTCCTACCGGAAAGCAAACAGCCATAGTGGGTACAAGTGGTAGTGGAAAAACAACCCTGATTAAGTTGTTACTTGGTTTCTATCCTTTGCAAAAAGGAGATATCCTGTTAGGCGAAAATAATCTGAAGAATTATAGCATACGCGAGTGGCGCAAGCGGTGTGGAGTGGTGATGCAGGATGGTTTTATTTTTTCGGATAGTATCGCTAAAAATATTGCTCCGGGTGTTGATATAATTGATAAGGAACGGTTGCTAAATGCAGTAATTACAGCTAATATCCGCGAATTTATAGAGTCCTTACCTTTATCGTACAATACCAAAATAGGGAATGAAGGACATGGATTGAGTCAGGGTCAAAAACAACGAATACTCATAGCGCGTGCCGTATATAAAGATCCGGCTTTTGTCTTTCTGGATGAAGCTACCAATGCTCTGGATACAAATAATGAACGGGTAATTATGGACAACCTGCAACGTTTCTTTAAGGGACGAACATCGGTGGTTATTGCACATCGACTCAGTACGGTGAAAAATGCAGATCAGATTGTTGTACTCGAAAAAGGAGAAATTGTGGAGATCGGCACACATCAGGAGTTGACAAAGAAACAAGGTGCCTATTATCAATTAGTGAAGAATCAACTGGAGTTGTGACCCCAACCTCCGTCAGTAGACGGATAAACTCTAAAGGGGAGAAAGAGGTGAGCCCTAACCTGCCTCAAAAGCTTGACAGGCTATAAAGAAGGATAAGTAATATTACTTAAAATTGCTTGAAAATTTCATATGACGAACAAAGACAAGAAGATACAAGACGAAACTAACTCAGTTCCCCTTCAGGGGCTAGGGGTAATAGAATTACGCAGTGATGAAGTGCAAGAGATATTGTCGCGCCCACCACATTCGTTAATCAGATATGGTATTTCTATTATTTGCGGCGTGATGTTGGTATTGTTTGTCGGTAGTTTTTTTTTCCGTTATCCTGATATCGTTGAAGGTGATGTGGTGATAACAACAGAGAATCCGCCCGTTTGGTTGGTAGCCAAATCTACAGGTAAAATGAAAGAACTGCTTTGCTCCGATAAACAAGAAGTTAAGCAAGGAGATTTGTTGGCTGTAATTGATAACTCAGCCTCAACTACCGATGTCCAACGTATGACTAAACTGCTTGTAACAGTTCAAATTTCAGATTCGAGTTTTTATATTCCGAAGGAATTGCTGGTAAAATCTTTCGAACTAGGAGTTTTGCAATCAAGTTTTTCAGCCTTTACGAAAGCAACAATGAATTTTGATAATTTCCTGACTCTGAATCTGACCACTCAGGAAAAGAGTTCGCTGCAGAAGCAGATTGTTAATAGAGGTGTTTATTCTTCCAACCTTCAACGACAGTTGGAGATGAAAAAGCGAGAATTGATTATTTCTAAATCGGCCTTCGAGAGGGATAAAACACTTTATACGCAAAAAGTGATTTCTACTTCAGATATAGAAAATGCAGAACAAACTTACTTAAACAAACAACAGGAACTTCAGCAATTACAGACATCTATATCGCTTGTAAATGTAGAATCTTCTCAAATGAAGGAGTCGGTAAACAAACTGTCCATGCAGTATTTGCAGGAAAAGCATCAACTTTTTTCAGAATTAAAATCTGCGCAAAGAGAATTAATAGCTGCGATTGAGAATTGGCAACAGAGCTATTTATTGATAGCGTCGCAGTCGGGAGTGGTTACTTTCAATACTTTTTGGAAACGAAATCAATTTATAAATGCTGGCGAAAAAGTATTTGCGATTGTTTCACATAAACCGGGACAATTGCTAGGCAAAGTAAAAATTCCTACTTCCGGTTCGGGGAAAGTAAAGATAAATCAGAAAGTAAATATCAAAGTGGCAGGCTATCCTTATCTCGAATATGGTTTTTTACAAGCAAAAACCCGCTGTATTTCGTTAGTGTCTAACGATAACTTTTATACGGTGGAAGTCGAATTTCCAAAAGGGTTGCGCTCAACCATCAACAAAGAGATGAAATTCTCCGGTGAATTGAGTGGCAGTGCTGAGATAATTACTGAAAATCGGAGCTTAATGCAACGTTTATTTACACCAATGAAATCGTTGATGGATAAATATGTCGAATGATTTGGATTTTTTTTATTCAGAGGCTGTTGAACTCCGCTTCTTTTCCTTTTTTTTAGCCTTTGTCCAGTGGACAAATTTAAGATGTCCAAAAATAGTTTGTTTTTTAAAGTTATTTTACTGAAAAAGAGCACATTGACTTTTAACAATGTCCAAGGATAATTCGTCAAAAATTGTTTCTCTCATTAAATATCCATTAATTTTGTTGTGTAATTTCTAACGCACGACAATTATCCCGACCTATCGTTCGGGTTATATAGCTTCCAACGTAAAACAGGAGGCTATGCAGAAATAAAAATAGGACTAAAATCTTCCAGTTTGACTGGTGGGATGTTCATTTCTGACTGTCATAGTATGTATAAACGATAAACCGAAAGTTATGATAAACAACAATCAAAATGCTTCTAAACTAAAAAGTTTAGTTGGAACTAAATATGGCGATTTGAATGGCTTAATTGAGATAGACAGTCGTAATAGCATCGCCGGTTTTGATACGCTATTAACCGAGGATGAAATTAATAGCGGCGACTATTTTTTGGTGGGTATAGGTTTTTCCGATTTTACCCTTAATGGTGTTGGCGAAAATAGTCAGGTCTGTTGTGTTGCTTTATTGCTCGAAACACAGAAATACGGCCACACCTTTGAGGATATCAAAACTCAACTATTATTAAATAGTAAAGTGGATATTATCAAGAAATCGTTCCAAATGAAATATGCTGAATTGGGAAAATATATAAAGAAAGTAGATGCTGCGCTATTGAACGAAATGGGCAGATATATCAAAGAAATAAATATTATAAATGGGAATTAGGTAGTTACAAGTATTTAGTTACGAGTTACAACTTTATCTGAAAGTGATAAATAAAGACATAGTGATTATTTATTATTACTTATTAGCCCTAGAGAATAGCTGTTTTAATAGAGAAATGCAAAATAATGATTGATTTTCATTGTTTTGCATTTCTCTGTTTTTTATTCATATTTGTCCATCCTGGTCTGGCTTAGAGCTCAAAGCTTTCGTCCACCCGGTATTTTCCGTACACTTCTTTTACGGTGCAACACTCGGTGTAGGCATCGTGTTCGAAGAAAAGAATCTGTTTCTTTTCGGCAACCTCGTCAAGCAGGGCTTTTTTCTCTTCCATGGCCGTAATCGGGTAGGTGTCGTAGGCCGAAATCCAGGCCACAGGTAGACAGGCCGCAAGTGGAATCACATCGCCTACATAAACATAAGTTTTTTCGTCGGAATGGATATAACTCACAAGTTGTCCTACAGTGTGCCCGTTAAATAATCGTAATTCTACATCTGGACACAGCCATTGATTTTCGCTCACCATCTTTAGTTTACCTGCTTCGTGAATGGGCTGTATGTTTTCCGGAAAATATGAATCACCTTCGCGGATATTGGGGTTCAGAAAGTTTTTCCATTGTGTTTCACCCACCCAATGCGTGGCATTTGGGAAGGTAAGTTCGATGGATGTTTTATCGGAATTGTAACGCGTACTTCCTCCGCAATGATCGAAATGCAAGTGGGTATAAACCACATCGGTAATTTCGGAACAACTGAATCCAAGTTTGTTTAGTTCTGTTTCAAAACTGATAACTCCCACAAAATCATAGTATTTCAAATACTCCAGTTGCTTGTCGCCTGTTCCGCTATCAATAAGGATAAGCTTGTTGCCTGTTTCGATGAGCAGACAGCGCATTGCTAACCGAACGAAATTTTCGTCGTTGCACGGATAGCGTTTTTGCCATACACGCTTAGGCACTACGCCAAAGGCGGCACCGCCATCCACCTGAAATGTTCCTGTTTCTATTTTATATAATTTCATCGCTGTAATGTGTTGAATTTGGTTATGACTAAAGGGTTCATCGGTTGATTTGCAGCGCTAAGCTAGTTTTGCCCTTCATCAATGTTTACGAACTTTTTAGTACATTTGCGTTGTAATAATCTCCGGACAAAAATAAGTAAAAACTATCACCCAACCAACTTGTATGCAAAGAGTTCATTTTATAGCCATAGGTGGTGCCGCAATGCACAATTTAGCTATTGCAGTCAGCAAGAAGAATAATTTTGAGGTAACAGGTTCCGATGATGAAATTTTAGAACCGGCATACAGCCGTTTAAAGGCACATGGTTTATTGCCTGAAAAAATGGGTTGGTTCCCGGATCGTCTGCACAAAGGACTTCATGCTGTTATTCTGGGGATGCATGCTGCCGCCGATAATTCCGAGCTATTGCGTGCTAAGGAGTTGGGACTTAAAATATACTCTTTTCCCGAATATCTGTTCCAGCAAACCCGTAGTAAGACCCGTATAGTAGTGGGCGGTAGTCATGGTAAATCAACTACCACGGCCATGATTCTTTATGTTTTGAAACAACTTAAGATCGAGGTCGATTACATGGTTAGTTCTCAAATTGACGGTTCAGACGATTTAGTGAAATTATCTTACGAGTCGCGCATAGCTGTTTTTGAAGGTGATGAATACTTTACTTCTCCAATAGATAAACGTCCAAAATTTCACTTATACAAACCTCATATTGCAGTTCTTACAGGCATTGCAAGTGATTATGCCAATGTGTTTCCTACTTTCGAGAATTATGTAGAGCAGTTCCGGGTGTTTACAGAACTAATGGAAGTGCAGGGTCGATTGATATACTTTGATGGCGATGAAAATCTGAATCAAATGGTAGAAAAACTTCGTAGAGATATTGTTCCGTTTCCTTACAACACACCGGCACATAAAATAGAAAATGGAGTTAGCATCCTCGAAACAAAATACGGAGATGTGCCATTAAAAATTTTTGGTGAGCATAACCTTCAAAATATGGATGCTGCACGGTTAGCTTGCAGACAAATTGGGGTAACCGACGAGCAATTCTATTCAGTGATTGGCGATTTCGAGACAGTCAACAGTAATCAGTCCCGATAAATCGGGATGTCGCAAGCTCCATAATCAGTAAACAAGTTGACGAGTAAATGAGTACACATTCAATTATTAGTCAGTAAACGAGTACACAGTCAATTATTAATCAGTAAACAAGTACACAATCTGTTTATTAGACACGTACAATAATAACAAAAAAATAACGCCGAAGGCAAATAACTATTAATAACGTCGCAGATAAATATCGCGAAGCTAATAACGCCATAGACAAATAACACGAAGAAAAAATGACAGAAAAACAATTATTATTAGATCAACGTTATATGCGCATGGCTCGTATCTGGGCCGAAAATTCATACTGCGAGCGCCGAAAAGTAGGCGCTCTGTTAGTGAAAAATCAGATGATTATTTCCGACGGGTACAATGGTACTCCTTCAGGATTCGAAAATAACTGCGAGGATGAGAATAATGTGTCCAAACCGTATGTTCTCCATGCTGAAGCGAATGCAATTAGTAAGGTGGCTCGTTCGCACAATAGTAGTGATAATGCTACCCTTTATGTCACCGCTTCACCCTGTATCGAATGCGCAAAGCTTATTGTGCAATCTGGAATAAAAAGAGTTGTGTATGGTGAGAAATACCGTATCATGGACGGTGTGGAATTGCTTGAACGTGCCAATATTGAAGTGATCTTCCAGGAATGTAAAGTGGATTGAAAGCTGTTTTTCATTGATTTGAATCAAAATGATCCAATTAGTTTGTATATAGATGTTTAAAGATGAATAAAAAGAATTTATTATTAGTTTTAGTCGTATTTGTAGCTTTGGTGAGTGGATTGTTTTTAGGCAATATGCTTTCACGTCGAGCCAATGGTGTTGGCATTGCCGGCCTTTTATCTCGTACCGGTCATAACAAAGTGGATGAATTACTTTCCATTATCAATGCTGAATATGTTGATACAGTGGATGTAAAAGAAATAACAGAGGAGATGATGACCGACCTGGTATCAAAGCTCGATCCTCATTCGGTGTATATTCCTGCTGCTGATTTGGCAAATGTAAACAGCGAACTGGAAGGTAGTTTTAGTGGTATCGGCGTTCAGTTTAATATTCAAAATGACACGGTGATGATCATTTCGGTTATCAGTGGTGGCCCTTCTGAAAAGGTAGGTCTCTTAGCAGGTGACCGGATTGTGAAAGTGAACGACACAACTTTCGTGGGTAAAACGGTTACCAACGAAAAAGTAATGAAGAAACTCCGTGGCCCTGCCGATACGAAAGTGAAGTTAGGCATTCGCCGTCATGGTACACGCGAAATCCTTTCCTATACCGTTACTCGTGGCGAAATACCTGTGAATTCAGTGGATATTGCCTATATGATTGAACCCGGAGTTGGTTTTATCCGCGTCAATAAATTTGCGACTACTACATACAAGGAATTCTTAAATTCGATTACCAGCTTAAAGAGCAAAGGGGCAAAGAAATTTATTATCGATTTGCGCGAAAATCCGGGTGGCTTAATGGATCAGGCTATTAATATGGTCAACGAATTCCTTCCTGCCGGTCGAATGATTGTGTATTCAAAAGGAAAAGCGTATCCACGTTCTGAAGCTAAATCGGATGGATCGGGAAGTTGTATCAATACTCCGGTTGTGGTGTTGATTGATGAATTCTCGGCTTCGGCAAGCGAGATTTTCTCAGGTGCAATTCAAGATAATGATAGAGGGTTGATTATCGGTCGTCGTTCGTTTGGAAAAGGCTTGGTTCAACAGCAAATGTCGTTGAAAGATGGTTCAGCTGTTCGTCTGACGGTGGCTCGTTATTACACGCCATCCGGACGAAGTATTCAAAAACCATATGTAAAAGGGAAAGCCGAAGATTATGAAATGGATCTAGTAAACCGATATAAACATGGCGAAATCGATAATAAAGATAGTATTCATGTGGCTGATTCATTGAAATATAAAACTCTTGGAGGCCGTACGGTGTATGGTGGCGGTGGTATTATGCCCGACTTGTTTGTGCCACGTGATACAACTGAATATACACTTTATTTGAATAAAGTTATCAATTATGGATATTTATACCAATATGCGTTTCAATTTACCGATGTAAATCGTTCGAAACTCAAAGGATTCAAAACATGGCAACAAATGGAGAAATTCCTCGATGCACAGAACTTGCTGAACGACTTTGTACAATTTGCCACCACCAAAAAGGTTGTTGCTAATTGGAAGGAAATCAATACCTCAAAACGAATTATATTGACACAGCTTAAGGCTTATATTATTCGTAACTCATTGGGAGATACCGGTTTTTATCCAATGCTTTATAAAGACGATAAAACAGTAAAACGTGCTTTGGAACAAATAAGGAAGAAATAATAACTCTATTTCATAAAAATAAAAAGAACGTCTGTCCCTTTATAAGGCAGTCGTTCTTTTTGTTTACGATAAATTATATTGTTATGCTACCCCAATTTTAGTGATTGTGAAGGAAGCCATACTTTGTAAAAAAATAGTATCTTTGATATTACAATTCAGTATCTAAATTTATTTTTAATATTTTACTCCGATGGCACAAGAAATAGAACGAAAGTTTTTGGTTAAGGGTGATTTCAAACAGTTTGCTCATCAGGTCACACGTATTACTCAGGGCTATTTATCATCTGTCCCCGAACGGGCTGTGAGGGTACGGATGAAGGGTGATAGCTGTTTTTTGACGATTAAAGGCAAAGGCAATGCTTCGGGTATGAGTCGGTATGAATGGGAAAAGGAAATTACCAAAAGTGAGTTTGAAGAGTTGTTTCTACTTTGTGAACCGGGTGCAATTGATAAAAGTCGTTACCTGGTTCTTTTTCGGGATAATGTTTTTGAGGTTGATGAATTTTATGGAGAGAATGAAGGTTTAGTACTTGCCGAGATTGAATTAAATCACGAAGAAGATCAGTTTGAAAAACCCGAATGGCTCGGTGAGGAAGTGACGGGCAATCCTTTGTATTACAATTCCAGCCTTACAAAATTACCCTATTCTGCCTGGAAATAAATTGAGAAGTTCTGTATTGTCTACTAACCGACATTCATTTGTTTCTGTTACCTTGAACTGGTAACCTGCCTACTGCAGGCAAGCTCGTAACTAAATACTTGTAATTAAAATATGTTGATTAAAAGATACAATGATATAGTGAATTTTTTGAGTTTCTCCACGAACCTCAAAAAAATGCGTACACTCATTAATCATACAATTGATTCTCCGGATATTATCAGGGAGTTGCCCCATTCTCATCCCAAAGGATTTATCAGAGTATTCAAAAGACGACGAACCACCATTGTAGAAACCTATCTCAAAATTACCAAAAGCCTCGATTCGGCCAAGTACAGCGAGCGAATCCATGGTCTTAGCCTTTTGGCCGATCACATTATCTATTCCCGTTCGTTGGTGATGCCCTTGAATGCCGCACGCGTGCAGCTAGCCATTATGAAAGAAGTGGTGAAAAACAGGGATAATAAGCGCTTGCAACTGGAACTGTTGCGCGATTTTACGGTGGCGTCGTTTGGGCATCAACGGAATATTCGTAATTTTCTTCAAAAGTTTGATCTTGTGGAAGCGCCTGAAACAGGGCAAGAGCTGAAAGATTTGAAAATGGGTTGGGATTTTCATGTGCATGACAGTACTTCCTACGGATTGAAACAACCGACACAACTGCTGATTGATGCTTTTATTAAGGGGATTTCGGAACTAACCGTTGTGTACAATAATCTGGATAGGGAAGAGGCGGTGAAAGAAGTGCTTGAAGCCGGTCGGGTGTTAGGTATTAAAGTGAATATAGCCTTGGAATTCAGTGCGCTTACGGATGGTTTGCGCTTTCATTATTTATATATTCTTCCTAACTTTTCGAGCGAAAAGGAACGGTTCAAGACCTTTCTGAAACATAAATCGGTTGAGTTTAATGATTTTATGACCGAGCTGGAAGAAAATGAAAAGAGGCGGGAAAAGAACATTGAACAATTAATTGAGGTATTTAATACAGTTCATCTTCCGGTGATTAATGAAGGATATTCGCCGGGTACAATTTATTATTTGAATCCAATTTCGGTTGCTGCTGAAGAGGAACGCTCAGGACACGTCATTTACTCCCGTCGTCAGTTGGGTGAAATCGTATATCCGAAGCTTAAAAAAGTATTAGAAAACAGAACATTACAGATGACAGGGCTGAATGCGTTGGTTGATACATCGGTAGGTCACTTTACAAAATCCGAAATTGAATCCATCAATAAGCGTTATGCCGATTTACGTTTGCAATACACGCATCTTGATCCTGAGCGAATTCGGATGGAGTATTTTGATGCTGATGAAATTTTCGTTCCTGAATCGGCTGTAAGTAGTCTGGAAGATATTTTCGATTTGGCTAAAAAAGCAGGTGGAAGCATTAAATTCATTCAGCCGCTCGAACACGGATTGCAAGCTGCTGTGGCTAAAGTGCTGGATAACTACAAGATGTTGTCGTTTACCGAAGTCTATAACATGTACGGTACGGTGGATACAAAGGAATCAGACTTTGTGGTGTTTACCAATTATATCAAATTGCTGAATGAGAATGATAAATCCGCTATTATTGCCCTTTTGAAGGATAATAAGCTAAATTTTGATGAACAAAAATTGGATGAAGCATTGCTTTATTTTGAGACAAATACGCTGATACCTGCTATTGGAAGTGATGCTGCCGGACGATCAACCCTGGCGCCCGGAATGGGCTTTGTGTTGGAAAGCCGAATTCCTAAGCATCAGCGAAACTATTTTTTGAAGCACCATCATGTTTTGCCTGCCGAGATTTCGAATCTGATATTTGCATTGGCCAAAATACCAAAGCTTCCACTCAAAGTGAACGAAAAGCCAACGATCATTTGTCTGGGACAGCAGAACAAAGGCACGCGAAACTTGTTGGGCGATGAAAATAATGAGAAACTCATTTATCCACCGCGTGCCTGGGAGTATTTGAACCCGGCCATGAAAAATGCATTGTTTATCCTTATCGGATTTATTCCTGCATACCTGACGGTAGGTGTGGAGTATGCCGTTCTTTGGTTGGCCATTACCGGCTCGCGCAATATGTTTGTCGACCTTATCTCGGGTAACGGGTTTAAACCCAACGAGTGGCATTATGGTGATATCAACTGGACAAACATTGCTAATTCGCTTTTCTGGACGGGCTTTTCGGTGCCCATTCTCGGATTTGTGAAAGCGAATATTGATTTGATCTGGGTGGGTGAGCATCAAGGCCCGTTGTTCGAAGGAGTTAAGTTTTTCTGCATTAACATTTCGAATGGAATTTATCTGGCTACGCACAATTACTTGCGTGGTTTTGATAAACGGACTATCAGAGGTAATTTCTTCAGAAGTATACTGGCCTGGCCACTCGCAGCTACTTTCTCTCCATTGGGCAATAGTTTGTTGATTCCGAGTATTGTGCAGGCTAAAATATGGTCGGATGTGGTGGCGGCAATTATAGAAGGTACCGGTAAGTATAAGAATATTATCCAGGTAAAATATCGGATTATGACCAAGCTAATACCGGTGCTGATTTGCAATGATGAAGAAAAAGAAAAGCTGGCAATGCTCGACATGATTTATTTTATAAATGAAAATAACCGGGCAAAAGTGGCTATTGAAGAGCAATTAATATCTTCCGATTCGACCCTGACGAAACTAAAAAATGATTTGCTGCGGAGGGATATTGATCCAAAACCAACGGAAGCCTATTACGAGTTGAAAAAACGGTTTGATAATCCTCAAAAAATAAATGAATTAATCGATTTTATTATTGAGCATTATTATCGTGAGCAAAGTCTGTATCTGGTCAAACTGGTTTCACGGAACTATCAAAAAGTGAAGAGCTGGATTGATGGTATGGAAAAGTAAGTGGGCTATTTTTCACTTATGATAAACCCCAAATTGCCAGCATTTGGATGCTCAGTCATTTATCCCCTGAAATGCCCAACCATTCATGGATGATTGGGCATTCATGCTCTAAAGTGGTCAGTCAACCAGGGATGACGATATTTTTCATGATGTGAGTTTATCTCAAAATGTCTTTTTCTTCGAGTGGAGTGTAGGGTCCATCTTTTACTTCGAAAATAACTGAGCCGTTTTCCAATATTTCTATGGTGTGAAACTGGCCTGCAGGAATGTCTATGCCGAATTTTCCTTCCAAGGGGTTTAAAACCGTAGCATCGATAAGTTCTTTTTTCTCATTGTAGAATAGGACTTTAATGCTTCCCTGTAATAAAATATAGGTTTCAGCCGTATGTTGGTGGCGGTGAATTGGCAACTCAGTGCCCATCTCCAACGCGTTGAGTAGGCGTTGCGATTTGGAATCCATGCTTTCGTGAAAGTTGTAATTCATTCTCAGGCGTGGACTGTTTTTAGCTTGTTCGGTAACAGCTGCTAATAGCTGTGAATCAATGATCTTCATAACAGGTTCTTTGTAAGTTAAGTATAGTGGGTCTAAACCAAAAAAACAAGTAAACGATTTATTTACTTGTTTTTTATGATTATGTATCTTTTAATTGATAGTTGAAATCAATCAAAAAGCGTCGATAATAGCTTTGAAGTCAGCAACTTTTAAAGCAGCACCACCAATCAAACCACCATCGATATCAGCTTGAGCGAATAATTCAGGAGCATTTTTAGCATTACAGCTACCACCGTAAAGAATAGAAGTTCCGTCAGCAATATCTTTTCCAAATTTTTCAGCAATAATGCTACGTATAAATGCCAACATATCCTGAGCTTGTTCTGTAGAAGCAGTTACGCCGGTACCAATAGCCCAGATAGGTTCGTAAGCAATAACGATTTTTGCAAAATCTTCAGCGCTTAAGTTGAATACAGTTTCTTCCAATTGTGTTTTTACGTAAGCATTTTGCTCGTTAGCGTTACGAACGTCCAACGCTTCACCACAACAATAAATTGGAGTCAAACCGTTAGCCAATGTCAAAGCTACTTTATCGTTCAGAATAGCACTAGTTTCTCCGTAGTATTCGCGACGTTCAGAGTGACCAAGAATAACATATTCAGCACCTGTAGATTTTACCATAGAAGCACTGATTTCGCCGGTATATGCACCCGATTCGTGGTTAGCACAGTTTTGAGCAGCAACACCGATTTTAGTTGTATCGATAGCAGCAGCTACGCTTGCAAGGTGGATAAATGGAGTTCCAATTACCACGTCGCATTTCAATTCTGCACCAGCCAATGCTTCGTTCAATTCAGTAGCCAATGCCAAACCTTCTTGTAGGTTTTTGTTCATTTTCCAGTTTCCTGCAACAATGTTTTTTCTCATCTTTTTTTACTTTAAATATTTAGTTTGAAATAGTTAGTTTGCGTTATTCAGGCAGAAAATCTCTCCAGTTCCAGTTTCCTACCACAGTTCCTTTTTTGAGCAGTACTAATCCCGGATTTGCTCTAACCATGGTTTTGAGTGCGATAGGATCGGTTTTACAAAATGGAAATGTTACTCCTGTTTTCTTTTTAAATGCTTTCACTTCGTCGTCGGACGATGCGGTAAGGGCATAAAATGCAGTTCCGGTTTTTAAAGAGGTTTGGTAAATTACCTCTGCTTTTTTTGCTCCTTCTTCGGATGCTTTGCTAATGTCGTACATGGCCAGTAGGAAAGTATAGCCCGGCTTGGAAAGTACATCTTCTGTGATGTCCACGTATGCCGAGTTGACAATCGAGAAATCATGAATAGGCGGTTGGTATCCTTTGGTGATTAGCACTGATTTTTGATCAACAAACACCCAGGTCGAATCACCTTTCGGATAATTTTCGAGCGTGAATTCTTTTTCCACCCCATTTTTTTTGTAAATAAAAGTGGTGGAGTATTTATCCTGAATTGCATCTTGTGGAACAAGCATTGCATTGGGAATGTTTACTCCGATTTTATACGGTCTGAAATCGATAATTGGTAAGTGGAGGTAGCAATAAACTGACAAACTTACTCCAACCCCGATAAAGCCGACGAATAATATTGTTTGAATTTTGGCGACAAATAATGGGAGAATTCTGTTGTAAAAAACGAGCAGCAAAACAGCCAGAGTACTTAGCGCAATGTTTTTGTAGAAGGTAACCCAATTGCTGATTACCAGTGCATCGCCAAAGCACCCACAGTCCGATACAGGATTTTTGAGCGCGATGTATAATGTAAGTGGCGTCATTACCGCCATAAAGAGGATTGCCAGTACAATTGATAATTTAAGCTTTACCTTAAATATCAGGTTAAGACCAATTAATAGCTCTAAAGTAGACAATGCCACGGCTGCTCCAAAAGCAATGACCGAGAATTGTTCGAATACTCCACCAAAAGCACGGAGATAATCTTCAATTTTGTAGGTGAAACCAAGCGGGTCGATGGCTTTTACAAAGCCCGAAAAAACAAAAACTAAACCCAATAGTATTCTGGCAACGGATAAGAGGATGCTGCCCGTTTTTTGTTGTGCAGGAAGTTGCTTGTTTTTATTGCGATAGTTTCTTTTCATGCTTTTGTGGATTAATTTTTTGCTTCTTCCATTTTGATGAGTCCAAAAACTGCATAATTAATCATATCGAAATAATTAGCATCAATACCCTCCGAAATAAGCGTCTTCCCCAGATTATCTTCAATTTGCTTGGTACGGTAGATTTTCATCAGAATCAAATCGGTATATGATTGGGTGCGCATCATGCGCCACGCTTCGTCATAATCATGATTTTTGTCCATCATCAACTTCTTGGCCTCCGAAGCATATTTAGTATACAGCTCCACGCCACGTTCGTATGTTAGATCGTCGGTTTCGGCAGTGCCAAGTTCCAATTGAATAAGCCCGATAATGCCGTAGTTTACAATTGCAATTAGCTCAGAACGAATGCCTTCGTCTACTTTTGATATGCCTTTTACTTCGATACTGCGAATGCGGTTGGCCTTGATGTATATTTGGTCGGTAACAGACTGAGGACGTAAAATGCGCCATGATGAACCGTAGTCTTTCATTTTTTTTGTGAAAATATCGCGGCAAATGGCAGCTACTTGGTCAAATTGTTGCTCGGTCTGGCTCATGTTGGAATGCTGTTTTTTTTGAAAGCACAAAGTTACTGTTTTTTGTTGAAACGAGCAATTCAAGCAGCTCTTAATCTGTTGTCAGTACGCATTTTATTTTGAATTAATATTCATTTAAAATGAATGACTATCTGAATATTTATTATTTTAAATTGTGTTGTTCTTTCTTCTCTTTGGTAATTTTTGTTGACAATAACTCATTACTGGTCTACAAAATAAACTTAATCCGAACTTTTTGTGTTGTAATAATTACAAATTGATTTAATCATTGATAAATCAATTGTTGTAAAACATAACTGCTTAAAAATATAAAATCATGAAAAAATCAATTATCACTGTTCTTTTAATTGCGTTTGTCTTTGTTGGAACGATTGCACAAAGTTCAACAGTAAATAAAGGAATTACCACGGCCGCAAATAGCCAAAAGAAAGGATTGAATGCCGTAAATGTCAAATTAGCAAAAGCGGTTGTGAAAGACAGTGCAGATGCTACAGTTCGTAAGGGTTGGGATGGAACCGTGAAAGGAGGAAATGCACAGAAAAGTGGTATCAATACTATTAATAATGGTATGCCGAATCGGATTTCGATGAATGTCACTGTTCCTAAACAAACGCAAGGGGCTACATTTGGTGAGAAGGTGAATGCCGGAAAAATAAATATCACACTCGTTGAAGGTGGCTGTGTGGTCTTATTCTCTTCGGATGAAGGTTATTTGATAAATACGGCGAATAAAAGTATCAAAGAGCTCTCTGCTCAGGAGTGTGTTGCTTTTGGTGAAAAGGTAAATGCCGGTTTGCATGCTGCCGGAGGTGCGTTGGCGCAGGGAGCTTCTTTGTTGGGAGGTGCGTTGCCGGGTGGCGCTATTATTTCTGCTGCTGTTTCGAGTGTGGGTAATTTAGCAGGAGGAGCGGGCGGTGGTGCAGCGGCTGCATCGTATGCTGCTACTGGAAAGATGGCGAATCCAACTGCAGGAAAAAAAGTTTGGGAAATTAAGGATGACGATTGTGATGCTGTACTTCCATTGTCCGACGGCGATTATGTGCTGGAATTTGTAATTGTAGAAAAGGCTACTTCGGGTTTGAAAGATACCTTGAAAACTCAAGTCAAACTAGCATTTTCTTCGATTAGTAATGTTTTAAAAACAAAGCATGATACAGCAAAAAACTCGGTAAGTAACATTCGATAGATTTCGTTAAATTTGACTTAAAACATATGATTTTGGAAGTATAAAAAGCTTAAAAGTTCCTTAATTGCTTGGCTGGTAAGGTTCTTTTTGGTATATTTGTGCATGGAAAAAATTATAATTAGAAATTTTACAAAGCTTTTAGCCCTTTTTTTGGTCGTGTTTTTAAATATTGGAGCGGCGCCAAAACTCGGGAAAGCAACCTATTATAATCATAAACTAGAAGGTCGGCATACTTCCGATGGAGGAAAATATCGAAAAGATAGTCTTACTTGTGCACATCTTACTTATCCGTTTGGAACGATATTGAAAGTGCGTAATCCTAAAAATGATAAGGTAGTAATAGTAAAGGTAACCGATCGCGGACCACATAGCCGCAAATTGATGATCGACTTGTCCTACAGAGCGGCACAAGAACTTGATATTGTACGTGCCGGAATTGCACAGGTTGAAATTACAAAATTGGATTCGATGCCGGAAAATAATTTCCAGGACTCCATTTTGATGAATAATGATTTGGTGAAGTTGGAAATGACAAAGTAAAGTCAGCAGAATACAAATTAAAAGCCCGAACTTAAAGTGAATCACTTTTTAGTTCGGGCTTTTAATTTGTATATAGTATTAGAAAGTACGATTATCTTTCTTCATATTGTTTTTGATAGTAGTTTTGGTAGGCACCGTTGGTGATATTGTCCATCCATGTCTGATTGGCCAAATACCAATCCACCGTTTTCTCCAATCCTTCTTCAAATTGTAGCGAAGGTTTCCATCCTAATTCGCGTTGTAATTTCGATGAATCGATTGCATAGCGTAAGTCATGACCGGCTCTGTCTTTTACAAATGTAATCAGTTTTGCCGATTCACCTGGTTCGCGCCCCAATTTTTCATCCATAATTTTGCATAAAGCACGAATCAGGTCAATGTTTGTCCATTCGTTGTTGCCACCTATATTATAGGTCTCACCAACTAAGCCTGTGTGGAAAATAGTATCAATGGCTCGTGCATGGTCATTTACCCACAACCAGTCGCGTACATTCTCGCCTTTGCCATAAATTGGAATTGGACGATTGTTTTTGATATTATTGATGGAAAGTGGTATCAGTTTTTCTGGAAAGTGGTTTGCGCCATAGTTGTTGGAGCAGTTTGAAATCACTACCGGTAAACCGTATGTGTGATGGTATGCGCGCACAAAGTGGTCGGAGCTAGCTTTAGCTGCTGAATATGGGCTACGTGGGTCGTAGGCTGTTTCTTCAGTAAAAAGACCTTCTTCGCCTAAAGAACCGTAAACTTCATCGGTTGAAATGTGGTAGAATCGTTTTTCTTCCATATTCCCTTTCCATGCTTCTTTTGCTGCATTGAGTAAATTGGCAGTTCCAAACACATTGGTACGTATAAATGCGAAGGGATCGGTAATCGAACGATCGACGTGCGACTCGGCTGCCAGGTGTACTACCCCGTCGAATTGCTGAGTTTTGAACAATTCGGAAATAAATTGTTCATTAGTGATGTCGCCTTTTACAAAGCTATAGTTTGGTGCATCGGCAATGTCGACCAGATTTTCCAGGTTTCCTGCATAAGTGAGCGCATCCAGATTTACAATATTATAATCAGGATATTTCGTTACAAATAAGCGGACTACATGTGATCCAATGAATCCGGCTCCGCCTGTTATTAAGATTTTTTTCTTCATATTCAACTATCTTTTTCGAGATTAATAGCACAAAGATACAATGTTTTTTCATGCTTAACAACTTGTTGATAACTTATTGCGATAAAATATTTTCAATTCAAAGCTTTGTCTTACTTTTGCAATGTGGAAAACATTTGTAAACATATAGAAAAGCTTTTAGCGCAACATGATTATGTAGTTGTGCCAAATTTTGGTGGGTTTGTAGTGCAAAATCAATCGGCGGTAATAATGCCCAATTGTATCGTTGCGCCCAAAGACACTATTGGATTTAATCCATTGATGCATCATTCCGATGGGTTATTGGCGATCGAGATAGCAAAAACCGAGTCCATCAGTTATCGTATGGCTATGGAGATGATCGACCAGACAGTTGAGAATATAAATCTGAAATTGCAGAATACGGGTAATGTTCAGTTTGGCAATTTGGGAACATTTCAACAAAGTGCTTCCGGGAATACCCATTTTCAGCCAAGTGGTAGTGTTGATTTTTTACCACAGAATTTTGGCTTAGCTGATGTACGTGTTTCGGCTAGGCTGGTTCGACGCGACGAGGAACGTCGTAAAGTTTCATTTACACTACCTTCGTCCAATGTTTATAAATACGCAGCGGCAGCAATGCTTGTTTTTGGGTTGTTATTTGTTTCGCCCGATGTTAATGATGTTCGCCGTTCGAATAGTGCTGATTTTAGTTCGTTTGCATTTATAAAAGATAGCAATGCGCATTTCGAAAAGAAAGCTTTGGCTGTTGTTGTAAAAGAAGATACTGTTGCTAAGGACTCGGTGGTTAAGGCTCTGGAAGTCGTAGAGATAGCTAAGTTTCATGTTATTGTGGCTAGTTTGCCAACAAAAGTGTCAGCCGATAATTACTGTAAAGAACTTGCGACTAGCGAATTTAAAAAAGCAAGTGTTGTATCATCTACGAAAAATTATCGTGTTGCAGTACAGTCATTTGCTACTCGTGAATCGGCGGTGACTTTTATGGAAAACCTCCGTAAAACCGATAGCCGGTTCGAAACAGCGTGGGTACTTTGTAACTAATTACTGGTCAATAAAATTGTTTTTTGTCAACCCTTTCCAGTTTCAAATAAAAAGATTACCTTTGCAACCGCTTTTCGAGTAAAAGCATTTAGGTATAATCATTTAATAAATAAAAAAATGCCAGTAAAAATTAGATTGCAACGTCATGGACGTAAAGGGTATGCTTATTATCATATCGTTATCGCTGACAGCAGAGCGCCACGTGATGGCAAATTTATCGAACGTATTGGTTCGTACAATCCAAACACCAACCCAGCAACTATCGATTTGAAATTCGAAAAAGCGTTGTATTGGTTACAAACAGGTGCACAACCTACAGACACAACTCGTAACATTCTTTCAGCAGAAGGTGTTTTGATGAAAAAGCACTTACTAGAAGGTGTTCAAAAAGGTGCATTTGATGTAGTAGAAGCTGACAAACGTTTCGATGCATGGAAAGCAAGCAAAGAATCGAGTGTCTCAAAAACTAAAGAACAATTAGCTGCTGACAAACAAGCTGCTGCTAAAACTCGCTTAGCTGCTGAGGCTGAAGTGAACAAAGCTAAAGCCGCTGAAGTTGCAAAGAAAAGAGCTGATGCTATTGCTGCTACAATTGAAGCAGTTGTTGAAGAAGCACAAGCTGAAGAAGCTCCAGCTACTGAAGAAGTTGCAGAGTAATTCACAGTCAACTAATTATCATATAAAACCCGAAAGTAATTTCGGGTTTTTTTGTACCTGTTTTGAAAGATTCAACTAAAATACATTTTAAAATATATAATCATGACAAAGACAGTAAATATTGCATTGCAAGTGTTGCCCACTTCAACCACCGTTCATCCTTATTTATTGGTAGATAAAGCCATTGAAGTAATTGAAAAATCGGGGTTGAGATACAAAGTAACTCCTTTTGAAACCGTAATGGAAGGAAGTTATGATGAAATAATGGAAGTGGTAAAATTAGCGCAGGAAGCTTGCTACGAAGCCGGGGCTGAAACGATGATGACTTATATTAAAATTCAAAGTTCGCGCAAAGACGTGAGTATTGATGATAAAATGGAAAAATACGAGTAGAAAACTTGTAGTGTAAGTTTAAACTAAATTTAATTTAAACTTAATATTCCAAAAATATTATTACTTTTGCATGTATCCCAAATCTGAATTTGCATGCTAAACGTCTCTATTGTACTCTATAAGCACGTACCGGCGGAAATTGCTCCGTTGGTTGATACTCTGCGGAAGTCGGAAGTTGTGACTGCTATTTTTCTTGTTGATAATTCTCCTTCAAAACGGTCAGAATTCAATGAGCTGGACGCTACTTATATATTCAATAACAGTAATTTAGGCTATGGAGTGGCTCATAATATCGCCATCAAGCAAACCGTTAATAAGTCCATTCCATATCACTTGATATTGAATCCGGATATTGCTTTTGAACCTGAAATTCTTCAAGAAATTGCAATATACATGAATAATAATTCAAAAATTGGATTATTAATGCCTAAAATACTCTATCCAACGGGCGAAATTCAGTATCTTTGTAAGCTCATTCCAACTCCATTTGATTTGATTTTTCGCCGGTTTCTGCCGGAACGCTGGACTCGGAAGCGTAGAGCCAGGTTCGAACTGAGAGATACGGGATATGATCACATCATGGATGTGCCATACCTCTCGGGATGCTTTATGTTTTTGCGCACTGATGCCATCAGAAGGGTGGGGATGTTTGATCGACAATTCTTTATGTATCCCGAGGATATTGACTTAAGTAGGCGTATTCATCGAAAATTCAGAACTGTATATTATCCCAATGTGCAAGTTACTCATAATCATGCGCAAGAATCGTATACAAATACAAAGTTGTTGTTTATTCATATTGTAAATATGATAAAATATTTCAACAAATGGGGCTGGATTTTTGACAAAGAAAGAAAGCAAGTGAACAAAGAAATTTTACAACGGCAGAAATGCTAATTTGAAACACAGATATGAATTTTAGCTTCATTCAGATTACGAGCGCTTTTATGGTGCTTTTTGCAATTATTGATATTTTAGGTTCTATCCCGATTATATTAAATATCAAACGGAAAGGTCAGATTGTGCATGCTTTTAGAGCAAGTGCAGTAGCATTGTTTATCCTTGTCGGTTTTTTATTCTCGGGCGAAGGAGTCCTTCGGCTTTTTAATGTCGACATTCAGTCGTTTGCAGTTGCAGGAGCATTGATTATTTTTATATTCTCGCTGGAAATGATTTTAGATGTGGAAATCTTCAGAAATCAGGGTCCGTCCGGTGGTTCTTCGATTGTTCCTATTGCTTTTCCGTTGATTGCTGGTCCGGGTTCGTTTACAACTTTGCTTACTTTACGGGCAGAGTACGCAACTGAAAATATTATCACGGCTCTAATTATGAATTTAATATTCGTGTACTTTGTACTTAAATCGACATCTAAGATTGAGAAAATTATTGGTGAAGGGGGGATTTATATTTTTCGTAAATTTTTTGGAATCATTCTATTGGCTATATCGGTTAAGCTGTTTACGAGCAATATCGGTTCGCTCCTTTAAATGAGGAAGTGGTGAATTCTTATAAAAAAGGTTTCTGAATGAGTTTTTCAGAAACCTTTTTTTATGACAGTTATGACATTCGATTTTAATACTCGAAGCGACCGAACTCACTCTCAATCAATAGCTCTTTTTTGTCAGATGCCTCACAATGTCCGACAATTTGTGCATCAATACCAAATGACTTAGAAATTTCAATTACTTTCTCGGCATGCTCGGCCGGTAGATAAACTTCCAGTCGGTGCCCCATGTTAAAAACCTTGTACATTTCTTTCCAGTCGGTTCCCGACTCTTTTTGGATTAATTGAAAAAGAGGTGGGACTGGGAATAAGTTGTTTTTTACAACTTTCAGATTTTCGATAAAATGCAAGATCTTGGTTTGAGCACCGCCCGAACAATGTACCATTCCGTGGATGTTTCCGCTAAGTTCCGATAATAGTTTTTTTACTACCGGTGCATAGGTACGTGTAGGTGAAAGAACTAACTTGCCGGCATCAATACCCAATCCGTCAATTTGATCGGTTAATTTACAAGATCCTGAATAAGCCAAGTCTTGTGGAATTTCCACATTGTAGCTTTCAGGGTATTTAGTCGCCAGGTAGTTGGCAAATACGTCGTGACGTGCTGATGTCAAGCCATTGCTGCCCATGCCGCCGTTGTATTCTTTCTCGTAAGTAGCCTGACCAGACGAAGAGAGCCCGACAATAACATCACCTGCAGTTATATTGGCATTATTGATAACTTCAGATCGTTTCATGCGACAGGTAACGGTGCTGTCCACAATGATGGTACGTACTATGTCTCCAACATCAGCAGTTTCACCACCGGTAGGGTAGATGTTTACGCCCATTTCGCGTAGCTCTTCAACAATTTCGTTTGTTCCATTGATAATGGCAGAAATTACTTCGCCCGGAATACGATTCTTGTTGCGCCCAATAGTGCATGATAGTAAAATATTATCAGTAGCTCCCACACAGAGTAAATCGTCAATATTCATAATGAGTGCATCTTGTGCAATGCCTTTCCATACAGAAATGTCACCCGTTTCGCGCCAATAGACATACGCCAGCGACGATTTTGTTCCAGCTCCATCGGCATGCATAATGTTGCAATAATCAGGGTCATTACCTAGAAAATCAGGGATTATTTTACAAAAAGCCTTTGGGTAAAGTCCTTTATCGATATTCTGAATTGCATTATGCACATCTTCTTTCGACGCTGATACGCCTCTTAAATTATACCTTTGATCGCTCATTATTTTATTGTTGAATTGTGTAATTGTTCAAGAACTATGTTGTTCTGTTGAATTTATTGGTATGTTTATCTACCAGATTCTGTAATCATTTCTTTTATTCTGGCATTGAAATCATCCTTTTTCAGAAGTTGCTCCAGTGTCATGTGCATTCGATAGCACCAAAAATTACGCGGATTGCTTGGTACGTTTATCCTTTCAGCATTCGGATGTTCGTGGCATAAACTAGTGTCTAACGCCATCCAGTCCTGCCATGGAAGAATAATCCACATGGCTTGTGATTGCAAATGTTGCTCGATAATTTTCTCGGCTATCCATTGTTCGCAGGTTTCCGGTGCCGTACCCTGCATTCCCAGTGCTCTGTTGTAGAACCGCTGAGTTAGCACAGTATCTTCTTCCCACCAGGCACGAATAGGGTTCATGTCGTGTGTAGAAGTTGTGCAAACCGAACGATACGGTGCATCTGCTGGCATTGCAAATTCTGTGTTTGCCTTTTTGGGCATGCGTTGAATTTCCAAACTAAGGATCTCCAGTGCATTCATAACGTCAGGAACAGAATCGGGCACCATGCCTAAGTCCTCACCACAAACCAACATGTTGGTGGCCGAAATAAGTGCCGGTAGTTTAGTCATAGCTTGCTGTTTCCAAAACTGCGTATGACGATGATAAAAATAATCGATATATATTTTATCAAGTAATCGACGTGTTGCTTCCGGAAGATCGCGGAATCCTGCTGTGCTGTGCATCGAAATCCGTGGATGGAACTTGTCGGGTTGACGCATGTCACGCACAAATAGAACTTCGCAGTGCATAGCATATAACCCATCGCGAATTAGGATTTCTTCCTTGCGGAAATTATATCCTAATGTTGCAAAGTGAGTTTCTATCTTTTTTTGCGTATCGAATTCAGGCTTAAATTTGAATTGTTGCCAACCATCCGGCACGAAATATTTTCGGATAACTTCGTCGGTATATTTTCCAAAAGTAGCATATAAAACATGTTCTTTTAGGTATGGTTTTACAAATCTGTCCTGATCCCAGCGAAGTCCTCTCGATTCTAAATCTGAACCGGAGAAAGGTAATGCAGGATGAAAACTACCCGTTAATCCCCATACGGCATCAGCCGGAATTTCCCAGATTCTAAAAAAGCCCAAAATGTGGTCGATGCGGTAGGCATCAAAATATTCAGCTAGCTTTTGGAAGCGTTTGCGCCACCATTGGTAGCCATCTTTTTCCATTAATTCCCAATTGTAGGTCGGGAATCCCCAGTTCTGACCTGTTACAGAGAAATCATCGGGAGGTGCGCCAGCTTGTCCGTTGGCATTAAAAAGTTCCGGATCTACCCACGCATCCACACTGCGCGGACTTACTCCAATCGGGATGTCACCCTTGAAGCCTATTCCATTGGCTCTGGCGTAATCGTGCACTTCCACCAATTGTTTGTGTAGGTGATATTGCAGGAAATAGAATAACGCAATTTCGGGGTAGTGTTCTGTTGTTGGAGCTGAAAATGTTTCTATCTCGGCTTTGTTGTAAAGACTATATGTTGGCCATTTACCAAATTCGGGTGTTCCATTCAAGTCGCGTAAATGGGAGAACGCAGCGTAGGGAACCAACCATTCTTTGTTTGTCTCAAAGAAATTTTTGTAATCATCGGATGCAAAAACGGCCGGACTTTCCTGAGGAAAAATGGCTTTGAAAAATTCCCATTTTACTTTTATTACATTCTCATAGTCCGAAAACGTTTTTTCGTTCAACTCTTTTTTTTGAGCATCGAAATATGCTTTTAGCTTTTTGTCTTTCAGTTTACCTAATTTATCCAGATGAAGGTAGATAGGATGCAATGCGTAAACCGAAACTGCATTGTAAGGATATGAATCGTAATTGGTATGATAAAGAATGGTGTCGTTGATGGGTAAGGTCTGAATCATGCGTTGACCGGTTTTCTTTGCCCAGTCCACCATTTTCTTCAAATCGTTGAACTCTCCTATGCCAAATCCATCCTCGCTACGAAGTGAGAATACCGGAATGGCTACTCCTGTTCCTTTCCATGAGGGGATGGTGCGCAAAAAATGCTCATCGGTTACTACCGTAAATTCTTGTTGGTTTATGGAGTTGATGATTCTGTTGGGACCACCACCCCAGGCTAATACTTTGTCGGTAATGGTGTCAACAATCAGGTATTTATATTCAAGTGGAAATTTAAAGTCTTTTGCGTCAAGACTCACTTGCCAAACCGGAAAGTTTGTATCGTCAAGTTTTATTTTTTTTGATTCGTCCCAATTGCCAAGTGCCGCTTGATTGCCAATAACTGCTATATGGCGGTTTGGCTCCATTTGCGGGCAATTGAGGAGTAACATCAAATTATCGGTTTTTGTAGTTGTGCTTGCTTTTGTTTTTTCTCTTTTGAAGAAGCAGTCGGAAAAAGCAGCTGTGATAAAAGGTGAATCGCCGAATGGTCCACGCCAGAAATCCTGAATGCAGATGTTCTTTTTTTCAGGGTTTATGGGTGCAATGCGTTTTTTGCCGTATTCGTAGTCAAACTCTTTATCGGTGTTGAGTAACGCGTATTGATAGGTAATGGAAGATAGAGCACTGTCGATAGATACTTCTGCCGACCACTCAAAGTTAGCATTACATTGCATGACAACTGCTTGCGAAGACTGTGACTTCTCTTGAGACGGAGAATGTAACATGAGATAGACTGATTGTCCCCACTGAGTTACATAATGTATTTTGAATTGAACCTTCATAATTGTAGCAATGAATAATAGGCTACAAATTTACGAAAATTCTACGCAATATGAAAATTGTAGTAAATAGTAATAAAAGAAAGAATGCAAACGTTTGAAAACGAAAAAAACCTTCTTGATTATTGTGAAAAACACAATAGCAAGAAGGTTTTAATGAGGTTCGTGGCGGATTCGAACCGCCGTAATCGGTTTTGCAGACCGGTGCCTAGCCACTCGGCCAACGAACCTTGTTTTTGGGACTGCAAAGATAGTATAATTTTGGATCTTTCCAAAGTTTTTTTGTAGAAAGTCAAAAAAAAATTCTACCTGCGATTCGTTTATCTCCGATCTTTCCGGTCTTTCGGATCTCTGTGATCCTGCATGTCTTGTAATAATTTACGTTTAAATTCCCGCTCCGCATGATAATATCTGAATAATGTTTCGGGCGATAAAAGCTTACGAAGCTGTAGATGATAGCTTTTAAACATTTGCGATTGTTTTACTTCCATTTCTACGTATCTGTCGTTAAGCTCGGCATAATTTGGTTTTACGTTATTGTCTTTTTTGAAATTTTTCTTGAAAAAATCTCTGTTTTGTTGATGTTGGCACCACATGGTTTTTTCGTGTTGCATAAATACGGGCTGAACTTTCGCAATATCTGTGGGGCTTAGTTGTGCTTTTTCAACCATAAACTGCCATTTTTGAGAATGCATGTCGTCAACTTTTGGAGATCTATCCATGTCCTGTGCATTTATATTTGCACTCAGGAAAATCAGGATACTCCAAATAAAGCATTTCAATGTTTTCATAATAATTTATTAAATATGTTCTAATTCTCTTTTTTTATTTAGCAGGTTCATCCACATAGTAATCTACCATCGAGGCTTCGTTTACTTGCGATAGCACATACGCCTCGTAGGTATCGGCTTTTTGTGTTACGCTGGTTTGATGAACTTTATAGTAAGTTTGTCCGATCATAAAAACACCCACAAAAGCAGCGGCTACGTACATCCATTGTCTTATGAATCGGTGATTCGAGCCTGAGTTGCGATTGATTTGTTCGTCGATTTGCAGTGCAAAATGTTCGAAATAGTTTTCGGGTACGGAGAATGGTAATTCCCTTCCGATTTCGTCTAACGATATTTTAGTGTTCTTTTTCATAATGTATGTTTGACTATTTGAAACTCAATTGGTTTAATTGTTAGCCATTTTCTTTTAAATAATTTACCGTACTTATTGAAAAATTGAATTATGGCTTTCAATATGTTTATTTTCTTTGTAGTCCTATTCATTTTCTTCAAAGTAACGTTCTATTTTTTTTACGGCATGATGATACGATGCTTTCAAGGCTCCGATGGATGTACCTAAAATTCCTTCCATCTTTTCGTACGTAATGTCTTCGAAGTATTTCATATTAAATACCAGTCGTTGTTTGTCAGGTAAGGTAATGATTGCTTTTTGTAATTTTAGTTGAAGCTCGTTACCATTAAAATAATTGTCGGCTTGCAGATTTTGTAGTAAAGTTCCTTCTACATCATCAAGCGATTGATTGTTTCGAAGTCGTTTATTCGTTAAAAACGTAAGTGTTTCGTTGGTAGCGATGCGATATAGCCAGGTTGATAGCTGCGAATCGCCCCTAAACCCTTCAATTCCATTCCATGCTTTCATGAATGTATTTTGCAATACATCATTGGCGTCGTCGTGCGACATTACCATTTTACGAATATGCCAATAGAGTCGCTCCTGATAGGTGCGTACAACCAACGAGAACGCTTTGGTTCGCTGATGGGGTTTACTCAATTGTTCTCGCAGCTCTTCTTCTGTTAGGCTCATATGTAGTAGGCAGATGCCGGTTGCGCTATTATTAGATTTATTCCTTTGACTGTCTTTCAGTCAAAAGGTTTAATGGGAGCAACTAATTTACTCTGGTAATATCATTTCGTCCCTCAAAATACCGAATAATATTTTGTGATGCGAAACGGCTCATCTCATTGCGGGTATCTACAGTTGCTGTGCCACTGTGTGGAGCAAGTACTACATTGTCGAGTTTCAAGAGGGCAGGAGTGATGTTGGGCTCATCTTCGTATACATCCAGTCCTGCCGACGCAATCCGGTGATTCTGTAGCGCATCTGCAAGTGCCGACTCATCTATCACCGGTCCGCGAGCAGTGTTTATAATAATGGCCGTCGGTTTCATTAGTTTTAGACTATCACTGTCAATTAAATGCCATGTATCATCGGTAAGTGGCGTGTGCAACGATATTACATCCGATATTGTCAGTAATTCCTCCAGTTTTAATCTGCGGGTCTGATATGTTGTTTCCAATTCGGGAGTGAGGCGTGTACGGTTGTGATACACAATCTTCATTCCACATGCCATAGCTCTGCGAGCCAATGCCTGTCCGATGCGGCCCATACCGATGATGCCGAGCGTTTTGCCATAAAGTGTTTGTCCCAGATTTTCCAGTACGCCCCATTTTAATCCATTGGAGATGCGCAATTTCCGATCGCATTCTGCTACCCGACGCGCAGTTGCCAACATTAAAGCAAATGCTTGCTCGGCAGTTGGTTCAACAACAGGGTCGGGTGTATTGGTCACTATAATTCCGCATTTAGTGGCATATTTCACATCGATATTGTTGTACCCAACCCCAAAATTGGCAATAATCTTTACGCTCCCTTTTGCCGCATCAATCACCTCCTTATCAACTTTGAACTGAAACGTTGGCAAAAAAGCATCACAGCCAGGCAGAAGTTTTATAACTTCCTCTTTCGAAAAGACGTCTTTGTCGGGGAAGATGACTTCAAAATGATTCTTGAGCTCAGTAAAACCTTCGTCTAATAATCGGGTGGATACAAGTACGCGCATAGTTGAATCTGTTTATAGTGTGGTAGAACAAATATACGGATTTAGAGTGAATCAAACAAATAAAAATAAGTCGTGATAATTGTTATTTATTGGGGCAAAAGCACAAAAAAAAGAGATATGATTGTTATCATATCTCTTTTCGTTTATTCTCGGTCTCTTTTGAGCCGTCTTTGTTCTTTTTGCTCAGCTTCTTTCTGATATTGAAGTGGAACATATTCGAGCGTCACTACCGATGGATCTAAGTCGAGGATCTGGGTATCGGAAGTAGAGAACTTTTTAATCATATAATAAAGCCCCAAAACAGTTTTCTTGAACGGTGGTAAATCCAGGTTTCGGATAATACGCTCCACCACCACAAATCTGAAATCGCCTTCAACCTTCGACTCGCGAAGAGATGGATAGCGGCTCATCAAATCAACAAATCCATTTTCCTGCATTTCTTTACAAATAAGATGAACAAATGCATCGACGTGAACACCTTGTTTGAAGCCGGAATAAATATCCAATCTGAATATTTTTTTAGCAACAAAGGTTTTTACGTGGTATTTGAATTGATACGGTTCGTCGCTGCGGTGCAGGTATACAAACCAATACGTATCGGCACGCTTTGGTTGCTTTTTGATTAACGAAAAGATGACCTTACTATCCATTTCATTTGGATACTTAGCACGTGTAACGTACACCAAATGGGTTGCAAATTTAGGAATAGTTTCATCCTCACTAATTCTATCCAGACAGGTGATAACCGGAGCAATTTTCTCGTATTTTACACAGCGGTTTTTAATACGTCGTCCGTTGTACCAAATTAACATTATGGCAAATAAAGCCCCGGCAATAAGCACTGTTGCATAACCACCATGCATAAATTTAAAGGCATTGGCAGTAAAGAAAAATCCTTCGACGGTTATAAAGAACCCAGTCAGCGGTATACTAAACCACAAAGGTCTTTTTTGATGTTGAAGATACATAAACAACAGTATGGTGGTCATCATCATGGTGATAGTGATGGAGAGACCGTATGCTGCTTCCATATTTGACGATGACTGGAACGCCAGAACCATTAAAATACACATTACCAATAAGGCGTGATTTACCCCTGGAATATACATTTGACCCTTGATTTCGGTTGGGTATTTGATTTGAATATTCGGCCATAAATCCAGCGAAATTGCTTCGCTGATAATCGTAAATGAACCGCTAATCAAGGCCTGACTGGCAATAATTGCAGCCAGTGTTGCCATAATTACACCGATGAACGAGAACCATTCGGGCATAATAGTAAAGAACGGATTTACATCTCTTACAATTGCCGATGAGTGAGTAATAATCCATGCTCCCTGACCTAAATAATTTAGTATCAATGTAATTTTCACATAAACCCATGATACGCGAATATTGTGCAATCCGCAGTGCCCTAAGTCGGAATAAAGTGCTTCTGCTCCCGTAGTACAAAGGAAAACAGCACCCAGAATAACAAATGCGTTTGGTACTGCTTTAAGTACCAATATTGCGTACATTGGATTAAACGCTTTTAGAATCATAGGAAAATCCATGAGCGCAAAAAAACCAAGCACACCAATCATGGTGAACCAGAAAAACATGATGATACCAAACGATTTTCCTAAAAATGCTGTTCCAAGTGGTTGAATTAGAAAAAGTAATAAAATAATGGCAATTACTACGGGAATAATCGGTACGGAAGGAATTAAAGTGTTTATTCCCTCTACGGCCGACATAACGGTAATGGCAGGAGTGATAATACCATCGGCAAGAAGCGTGGCTGCTCCAATTGCTGCAATGACGTATGTCCAGCGGTAATTTTTACGGATAAGTGCAAAGAGCGACAAAATACCACCTTCGCCACGGTTATCAGCACGAAGTGTAACAATCACATATTTTACAGTGGTTTGCAAGGTCAATGTCCAGATAATACATGAAATTGCACCAATAATATAGTCAGGGTTGGATTGTTGTCCTGTAGGTAACCCATTGAGAATGGCCTTCATTACGTATAATGGGGATGTTCCGATATCTCCAAATACAATACCGATAGCCATAAATATGCCCATAATACCAAAGGGCACTTTGTGATGTTGTTTCATTCTTTTTTATTTTAAAAACTCGACAAAAGTAATAAATAAAAATTAGCTTTAATGTGAAAATATTTAATTAACCAAGATTATTCTCAATTTGACTGTTATAGGTGGTTGAATTGTGTCGAATTTATGCATATTTGGTATATTTAGTGTTGTTTTGATAGTTATTTATGGGTAAAGCGTTCTGTTTGATACTTCGACTTTGAGTTTAATCGCATTTTGTAGTTTCGGAATCTTGATTCAGTTTTCTGTCTGTCAATTAAAGACATAAAACACTTTGTTGGTTCTTATTAAAGTGTGTCTTTGCTTAAATCAGAGCACCAATTCTTCGAATAGTTTTTCCACTTTCTCGTCTAGATTGTCAGCAAAACCGGGATGCGGACGTGAGGTTTGTATGCAGGAGCTACGTACAGCTGTGAGCCATCGGAATCGTTCGGGAATATCAAATTGTGCAATGACGCCGGCCTCTTTGTTGCCATTGCAAATCTTTTCGAACGATTTCAAAGCATCGTCAAGCAAGTCCATATCCAACTCGGTACAAAAGACGTTGAGCCGTTTGGCATCCAGTTTGTACATCATGCGGATGTATTTTGCTCGTTTAGAGAACAAAATAATACCCACGTTGATAAACTCTTCGCGCTCCACCTTGGGCAACACACGAATAACGGCGTATTCAAATAAGTGTTTCTCGTGCATTTTGCGCTTCGTTTAAAAAGTTATCCGAGTGTTTTAGTCTCTCGCTAAGAAATTGATAATACACTTCTCTGATCGATTCGGGCGTGTCGCCATCCTCCGTCCAGTTTGCCCAGGTATCTGGAATTATATTTGTTATCTCGCGGATAACTTCGTTAGTCAACAGTTGCTTGCATTCTGCATCCACTGCTTCCAATTGGTCGGCAAAGGGGAGGAGCACATGATCCTTGATGAGCGAAAACGGGGTGAGCGCCTGTTTCATGTGGTTTGTCCATGAATGATGAAAGTACAACGTTGCTCCATGGTCGATAAGCCATAGTTCTTTGTGCCACATAAGCATGTTGGTGTTGCGAACGGTGCGGTCCACGTTCGTCAGGAAAGCATCCATCCACACGATGAGGGATGCTGTTCGTCCATCTACTTTGGTGGTGACAGGATCGTAAGTGAGCGCGCCCGACAGAAAGTGTAGGCCTAGGTTCAAGCCCTGACTTCCTTGCAGCAAGTCCTGAATTTCTTCATCGCCTTCGGTTTGCCCAAAAGCTTTGTCGAGCTCTACAAAAACCAGTTCGGGGATGCGCAACTTCAGCAGTTTGGCTACCACGCCGCCAATCAGTTCCGAAATCAACATTTTGGTGCCATGCCCCGATCCGCGGAACTTAACAACATATTTGAAATCGTCATCAGCTTCAGCCAATGCCGGCAACGAACCTCCTTCGCGCAAAGGAGTGATATAGCGGGTAACATTTACGGTGCGTAGGGTCATTTGATTTTATTGTGTGATATTCAGCCCTTACGGGGCTAGATGTTTGTTTTTGCTATTATTCGTGGGCTTCTCGCCAATTGGCGGACATTAATAGTTGCTTCCTTTGGGAGATAGAAATAAATTGTTGCCAACACTTTCTTTGTCCCGAAGGGACTAAATGTGAATAACCTCCGGTGAAGCCGGAGGGTTTTGAGCTCCATGTAGGTTACAGCCCCGAAGGGGTTGAATGTCAATCAAAGAAAGAATTTCTCATTTATTTCCACTCCATGTTCAATCAACAATTTTCTTAGTTCTTCTTCAAAAGTAGTTGTTTTATGATGTTCTCGTTGATTCTTGATGTAATTTATAACTGTTTCCTTATCACTATAAGCATAGGTAAATGCAGCATAACCATCTGCCCATCCATTAAATTGGGGGAATTTTCCACATTCCTTGAGCCAAATAGATGAAGCAGTTTTTATATCTCTTAGATAATCAGCCAAAGCAATAGATGGGTGTAAATCAGATAATATATGGATGTGATCTTCCATTCCATTTATTCGATAAAGTACACCGTTTTTACCTTTTATAATCCCCCAAATGTATTTATAAAGTTCCTCACTATTTTCAAGGTTTAATGTCTTCTGACTATCTTTTGTCCGAAAAATAATGTGATATAGAATTTGACGGTAGCTTGACATAGTATATTCTAATTTAGTTTTGCTTTCTGTGATATTCAACCCCTTCGGGGCTGGAAGGTTGTTTTCATTTGTATCCGTGGGCTTCACCCACGGTTATTCACATTTACTCCCTTCGGGAGATTGCTGACTATCGTATCTTTTACCCTTTAAACAACACCCTAAACGCCTCTTCTACTTTTTTTACCTGTATCAATTCGATATTAAGTTTGCTGATGTTGAGACTTTTCAGGTTGTATTCGGGCATAATCATTTTTTTGAACCCAAGCTTTTCGGCTTCAAGTATGCGTTGTTCGATGCGGTTGATGGGGCGAATTTCACCCGATAGTCCCACTTCACCGGCCACGCAAACATGTTTTTCGATAGCAATGTCCACGTTGGACGATAGGATGGCGGAGATCACTGCCAGATCGATAGCTGGGTCGTTTACTTTTATACCTCCGGCAATGTTAAGGAATACGTCCTTTTGCGCAATTTTGAATCCGGCACGTTTTTCGAGTACGGCCAACAGCATGTTCAGTCGACGAAGATCAAAGCCGGTGCTGGAGCGTTGCGGTGTGCCGTAAGCTGCCGAGCTGACCAATGCTTGCGTTTCTATCAGGAAAGGACGAACGCCTTCGATAGCCGAAGCAATGGCTACACCGCTTAGTCCTTCGTGGTTTTGCGACAGCAGTAGCTCCGAAGGGTTGCTCACTTCGCGCAGACCGTTTTGCTGCATTTCGAAAATGCCCAACTCCGAGGTACTCCCGAAGCGGTTTTTGATGGAGCGGAGGATGCGGTACATATAATGTTGGTCGCCTTCGAACTGGAGCACCGTGTCCACGATATGTTCCAGCACTTTTGGGCCGGCAATGCTGCCTTCTTTGTTGATATGACCAATAAGTAGCACCGGAATAGAGGTTGTTTTGCAGAATTTCAACAGGTTGGCTGCACATTCGCGCACCTGCGATACCGAGCCGGGCGACGATTCAATCAGCTCGGTAGAAACGGTTTGTATGGAATCGACAATAACCACATCGGGCTGAATATTTTGGATATGTACGAAGATTTGTTCGAGCGAAGTTTCGCTGACGATATAGCAATCCGGATTCTCGAATTTTAGGCGTTCGGCGCGAAGTTTCAGCTGTTTTACGCTTTCTTCGCCCGAGATATAAAGGGTGCGTTTTCCTTTCATGTTGAGCACTACCTGCAATACCAACGTGGATTTACCAATACCCGGTTCACCACCAATCAGAACCAACGAGCCCGGAACCAATCCACCACCCAACACGCGGTTCAACTCGTTGCAGCTGGTATCAAAGCGGCTCTCTTCCGAGGTTTCCACTTCGGTGATAAGAATAGGTTTTTGTTTGACAAGTTCTACACCTCCTAAATGAATCTTTGGTGTGGTGTCTTTACTGATAATTTCTTCTACGTATGAGTTCCATTCGCCACACGATGGGCATTTGCCTATCCATTTCGGAGAGTCGACGCCACAATTTTGACAAACATATACTGATTTGGTTTTGGCCATGAGGTTGATGTGATAATGTGATAATGTGTTGATGTGATAATGAAAGAGAATTACAAAAATAGGGATTTTATTTTGATATTCTGTCTGGATTTTTTTAGTTTAAAACTGCTGATAGAGTATTTTATTTATGTCTGCTATTTTCGATAGAATCACACTTTTTGTGCCAAAAGTGTGATTCTATACACATAATTGGCACAAAAAGTGTGATGTGTACTTACAAAACTAATTTATTTAATCAACCAATCAACCAATCAACCAATCAACCAATCAACCAATTAACCAGTCAACCAATCAAATTTCTTTCTTGCGCCAGCTTCCTTTTAGCAAATACAGGTAACCCAGTGCCCCAATAAGCGTCCAGTACACAAATTCGGATAGCCACACAACTTCTACAGAACTGGGGCTCACAATGGCTGTGTAATAAACGTAACTGATGTAGAAAAACAGGGTAAGAAACTCGATGGCAAATGCTGTTCGGGTGTTGCCGGTGCCCGATACGCCATTGAAAACAACAAAACTCAGTGCAAAAACCAGATTGGCGAGCGATACAATTTTTATAACCGGGATGCAAGCCGTCATCAGTCCGGGATCATCGGTATAAATATGTACGAAGAGTTCGGGGAAAATGAAGGTGCAAATCATCAGTGGTAAAACCAATACAAATGCAACAAATGCCATCTTTCTGATAAAAGGGAGTACTTCTTCTTTTCTGTTGGCTCCAATAAGGTTGCTAACCAGCGTGTTCACCGTTGTTGCCAATGCTGATGCCGGAATCATAAGCAACACATACAAGCTTCGCCCGACATTGGAAACTGCCAGTGGTCGTTCGCCCATGTGTTCGATAAAGATAAAGAATACAAACCATGTGGAAATGGAAATAAAATACTGGAACATGATGAAAATGGATAAATCCAGAATTTGTAACACGGTTTTGAGTTCCACCTTTTTGAATTGAAACAAGCCGTAGCGTTTTATATCGGCATGGAAAAACGTATAAATAATGACATAAATAAGTGTAACGATTTCGGCAATTACTGATGAGATCCCTGCACCTTCGATGCCCAGTTGTGGGAATCCCCAATGTCCGAAAATGAGAATGTAGTCGAACAATATATTGGTAATGGCCATTAAAATAGCCGAGGTGGTAAGGATGCGCGTTTGTGTAATGCCAACATAAAAACTCCTGAAAATAGCATTTACAAAGGCAAAAAAGAAGCCATAAATACGCCAGTCGAGGTAGGCAATGGTTGCATCGTAGACCTCCGGTGAGCTCACCGCGTATTTCATTACAAACGGAACACCTTTTAGCGAAATGCCAAAGATAAGTACGCTTAACAGGAAGTTAAACAATAAGGCGTTGTTGAAAATAGGTCCTATTTGAGAATAATTTTTCTCTCCATTACGTCGTCCAATAAGAATTTGGGCACCTTGACTAAACCCAAAACCAACCATATAAATGGCAAAATAAAACACGCCGCCAATGGCCGATGCTCCCAATTCTACTTCGCCAACACGCCCCAGAAATGCAGTGTTGGTTACATTTATGATATTTTGGGCAATGAGCGTCAAAAAAATGGGATAGGTTACGTTGAAAATGTTTTTATTGGAAGTCACAATAGATAAATTGAAAATTAAAGATTTGGGTACTTACTTTCTCTGAAAACAAACTATAATGAGATTTGTTTGGAGGAATACAAAGGTATAGAAATTGTAATGAATTTTGAATAAAAAATCACTTCCAGGGAGTCTAAATTCATTTCAAGAACTAGTTTTATTCAATAGCCACTATATTGTGCAACGTTTTAGTGTTTTAAATCATCTTCTTTAATTGTGCGTTCAAATAGGATATCCCGTTTTTTGGTATTATATTTGTCTTGCGATTAACAAACTAATAATCATCCTCACTTATGAAGAAAAGCCTAGCATTTATCGTCTTTACAACTGTGGTTCTTGCCACTTTTTTATTCGCTCAAAAATCAACCATTACCATTGCCGCCCGTTGGGAGAAAGTGAATCAACTAGCTGAAAAGCAATTGCCCGAATCGGCTTTGAAAGAAGTGCAAGCTATTCTCGAACAGGCACAAAAAGAGAAAAACTCATCCGAAGTTATCAAAGCTATGGTATATAAAATGCGTTTTACTCTGGAGAAGAATCCGGATGAAGCACCTGCCTTGATAAAAGATTTTGAAGCCTTTACCGAAAAAAGTACCGACCCGGCTGAAAAGGCATTACTGCACTCGATGACAGCTGATTTGTACGCTCAGTTTTACCAAAAAGACCAGTGGACGATTAATAACCGCACCGTTGTTAACGGCTTTGTGCCTGAGGATATAAAAGAATGGACAAAGAATATCTATTTCGATAAAATTACAAAACACCTTGCGGCTTCGCTCGAAAATGCAACGATTTTGCAACAAACGGATGCGCTGAAATTTGCTGCTTTACTCGAAACAGGAGCTGATAGCAAAGCGTTGCAGCCAAGCTTGTTTGACTTTTTGGGGAACAGGAGGATTGAAATTTTGGAGCGCTTAACGCAAGCTACCTCGGTGAAGAATCCGCTGGAAAATAAGGAATTGTTTGCAGCTGCACCTCAGTTTGTCTCATCGTCATTAGATTCTGTATATGCGTCTTCTGTTGAAAATAATGTAGTGGATACTTATCGCCAATTACTTGCCTTCCGTCAGAAAGCTGATAATGTGCCGGCATTTCTCTATGTCGATTTGCAACGCCTGAAGTACATAAAAGAACATACTGAATCCGCAAATTCGGATTCTCTTTACCTTGCCGCATTGAACCGCCTCGAAAAACAATTTGCCGGTAATGAAGTGGTGGTTGAAGTATTGGCGGAGAAGGCTAATTATTACTTGTCTAATTCAAACGATGATGAAAATAAATCGAATAAGAAAATAGCCTATGATATTTGTAGCGATGGTTTGAAACGTTTCCCCAACTATAAAAGAATAGGTTTACTTGATAACCTTCAAAAATCAATAGCTCATAAAACGATTGGGATTAGTTTTAATCAAGTGGCTAAGCCTAGCACCACACTCAAAGTTCGTTTGAATACAACGAATATATCAACGATAAAACTAACTGTTTACAGAGTACATGCAACAGCACTGGAGTATTATAATTATGTTCAGAACAGACGAAATGAGAAGACGCTTTACGCTAAGAAAACACTTGTTGAAACAAAACAAATTGATGTAAAACAGGATGCGAATTTTGGAACTGTAACTACAGATATTGATTTAAAAACTGGTGTTTACGGCATTTACGAAATTTGTGCCGAACAGCAAGGAAACGAAAATGAATCCGAAAAGGTAATAGGTTCACTTACCATTTCCGATTTGGCGTTTATAAATCGCACCAATGTGCCGAAGCAAGCCAGTTTGTATGTACTCGACAGAATGAGTGGCAAGCCTGAGAATGCTGTGAAAGTGTCTGTTTATGAAAATAAGTGGACCGGGAATCGTTATTCGGTCAACTTTGTTGTGGCTATCGCAACCGACAAGAATGGCTTGTGCCAATACCCATTTAATTCGAATTATGGCAACAATATTTTGATGTTGGAGAAAGGCAAAGATTGCTATTTCACTAATGCTTCCAATAGCTATTTCAGCGAACGAAACAGATCAGTTAATGGAAATGTGAGAATAAATATCTTCACCGATCGGTCGTTGTACCGCCCTGGTCAAACAGTATATTTTAAAGCTATAGTTTATTTTGCGAATAAAACCAAACAAGAAACGGTTGCCGGAGTGGAATACGAAGCAACCTTATTTGATGCCAACGGACAGAAAGTGTCCGGCAAGAAGTATAGAACCAATGAATTCGGATCGATTGCCGGTGAATTTGTTTTGCCCGAAGGTGGGTTAAACGGGACTTGTCGTATTCAGGTGGGTACTATTTCTCAACATGTTTGGGTGGAAGAATACAAACGACCAACTTTTGAGGTAACTGTTGATAAACCCAAAGTAGAAATCAGTTTTGGTGAAAAGGCAACCGTAAAAGGAACCGTAAAAGCGTATGCAGGTTATACAGTCGCCGATGCCAAAGTGAAGTATCGGGTAGTTCGCAGCACCCATCGCTATTGCTGGTGGTGGAGTACTCCCGACAAAGAAATAACCAATGGAACCACGAGCTCAAAAGCTGATGGCACTTTTGAAGTATCGTTTATTCCAGAAAAAACAAAAAATGAAATAACACCATTTCGTAATGAGCAGTTTTATACCTACACTATTTATGTGGATGTTACAGACCCTAAAGGCGAAACGCAGCAAGGACAGCAGTATGTTTCGGTTGGTGATAAATCCTTATTTATACTGGCCGAACTTGCTGAAAAGATTGACAAGAAACAGTCGCTAAATATCGACCTGAGTACGGAAACACTGAATGGAGAGAAAGTAAATTCAACGATCAAATACAGTCTGTATCGTTTGGAAGAAAGTGACGTTTATGCTGAAAAGATGGATGATAAAACTGTTTTGAAAGAGACAGAAAAAGTATTGTCGGGAAGTTTTGATACCAACAACAAAAAATTAAATCTGGCTGTTGCCAATTTAGCTTCAGGTAGATATAAACTGATATTGACTACCCCCGATGCGCATGGTAAGGAAGTGAAACTCGAGAAAACGGTTGTTCTTTACGATGTAAACGATAAACGTCCTCCTGTAAAAAGTTACGAGTGGTTTTTAGCTCCCAAAACAGAATGTGTGGTTGGAGAGAAAGCTCAGATTCAATTTGGAACTTCTACCCAAAATTCATCAGTTTTGTATGAAGTGATGCAGGGCAATACAATATTGGAAAGTCGCTGGGTTTCGTTTTCGGACGAGATAAAGACTTTTGAAATTCCATTTAAAGAAAGCTATGGAGCAGGAGTGACGGTAATGTTCACCTTCCTGAAAGATGAGCAGTTCTTTAGCAAGCAAGTCCAGATAACCCGCAAAGTGGCCGATAAGAAACTTACGCCCACACTTAGTGTATTCCGGAATAAGTTATTGCCGGGCGAAAAGGCAGAATGGACTATAACAGTACCGGAAAGTGTTAAGGATAAAAAATCAGCGGAGGTGTTAGTTGGAATGTATGATGCTTCATTGGACGCTTTGCGTCCACACAGTTGGAATTTTAATCCATCGTACAGAGAATCGATTTTCTATTCTCCGGCTTGGGCAAGCAATGGATTTGAAACAACAAATGATTATGCCGATTTAGATGATGATTTAAATGCTGTGTCGGATTTTAGATTAAATCAATTGAATTGGTTTGGTTTGAATATGGGATATCGGAATATTAGAATTAGAGGAATGGCAAGAGGAGTTGCTGTTATGGCACAAGAAAATGCAACTCTGGATGAAGTTGCTGTAGTTGGATATGGAACAAATAAGAAAAGTCTTCAGGCAGTTGAACCTCCTCCACCATTGAAGAGTAGTATGAAATTTACAGCTCCTGTCATAGCTAAGGATGAAGAAGTAATAGAAAGCAACAAACCAGTACAAATCCGCACCAACTTCAATGAAACAGCTTTCTTCTATCCTCAATTACGAACCGATGCGCAAGGCAATGTGAAGTTTACCTTCACAGCTCCCGAGAGTCTCACGCGTTGGAATGTGAAGATGTTAGCGCATACTACTGATTTGTATTTCGGACAAGGTGCTGAGCAGGTGGTGACTCAAAAGGATTTAATGGTGCAAATGAATTTGCCACGTTTTGTGCGTCGGTCGGATAAATTGGTACTGAGTGCAAATGTAGTCAACTTGACGGATAAAGCTCAAACTGCAACTGTTCAGTTTGAAATGATAGATCCGGCAACAGAGAAATCAATTAAATTGAAAGATGCAGTTGCGAAAACAATTACCCTGGCTGCCAACGAGACCAAAGCGGTAGAGTGGGAGCTAACCGAGTTTTCACCGTATGAATTGGTGACTTGCAAAGTAGTGGCTCGTGCCGGTAACTTTAGCGATGGGGAGCAAAAATACTTGCCTGTGTTGCCGGATAAAGTACTAGTGACTGAAAGTATGCCATTGACTGTTCGTGGTAATCAAACCCGCACGTTCAATTTCGAAAGTTTGTTGAAAAACGGTTCGAACGTAGATACTAAAAACTTGTCGGTAGAATTTTCATCCAACCCGGCATGGTATGCCGTACAGGCTTTGCCAACTATTTCTACTCCCGAAAATGATAATGCATTGGATTATTTTACCGCTTATTATGCCAATAGTTTAGCGGCATTTATAGCCAATTCTAATCCGAAAATTGCAGCCACTTTCGACCGTTGGAAAAAAGCGGGTGGTAGTCGTGAAGCATTGCTTTCGAACTTGCAAAAAAATACCGAGTTGAAAAATATGTTGCTGGAAGAAACACCCTGGGTAATGGCTGCTAAAGACGAAACGGAGCAAAAAAGGCAGATAGCCTTGCTTTTCGACTTGAACATGCAAAAGAATCAGGCGCAACAATATCTTGATAAACTGATTTCGTTGCAATTGCCTTCGGGAGCTTTCTCGTGGTTTAAAGGTATGGGCGAAAGTCGCTATGTAACGCAGGAAATTATACTGAATCTGGCACGCTTAAACAAAATGACAGGTCAGTCAGTAGTCAGCAGTCAGCAGTCAGCAGTTCAATCTGCCTTAAATTATTTGGATTTGGAAATTGCCCGTGACTTTGATAATCTGAAAAAGTACAACAAAAACTATGACAAGGAAATGTCTATTGGTAATATGCAGTTGTTTTATCTACACATGCGGTCGGAATATCCCGAAATACCGGTGCATGTATCGGCACAGGCCGCGGTGAGATTCTACACGGCTCAATCAGAAAAATACTGGACTACTTTCACACTTTATGGCAAAGCCATGATGGCGGTAGTAGCACAACGAAATGGTAAAATTCAGGTGGCAAATGACATTTTGAAATCGTTGCGGGAAAATGCATTGAAAACGGATGAGTTTGGAATGTATTGGGCAAAAAATACTTCGGGATATTATTGGAACGAACGACCAATAGCTGTTCAGGCAGCTATTATCGAAGCCTTTACCGAAGTAGAAAAAAACAATACCGAAGTTGATGAAATGAAAATATGGTTGCTGAAACAAAAACAAACCCAGCGTTGGGATTCGCCAATGGCCACGGTTAATGCTATTTATGCATTGTTACATCAGGGCAGTGATTGGTTGGCTAACGAAGGGTCGGTTCAGATCAAAGTTGGAAACACCTTGCTTCAACCGGCAAGTATTGAAGCTGGGACCGACTATTTTAAAGAAACAATTCCTTTGGCTACTGTTCGTCCGGAAATGGGAAAAGTGACGGTAACGAAATCGGATAAAAATATCGGTTGGGGAGCCATGTACTGGCAATATTATCAGGATTTGGATAAAGTATCAGCACAAGGCAGTGCTTTGAAAATTACCAAGAAACTGTTTATTGAGAAAATGACTTCAACCGGAAAGACCATGTTGCCTATTGAACAAGCAAAATTGGTGAAAGGCGATAAGGTTATTACCCGATTGGTTATTACCACCGATAGGAACCTGGAATTTGTAGCGTTGAAAGATTTACGCGCTTCGTGTTTTGAACCGGTAAATCAACTTTCGGGCTGTGAATGGAAAGAACGAGTTTGCTATTACCAAACCACCAAAGATGCTTCCACACAATTTTTCTTCTCCTTTTTGCCAAAAGGAACCTATGTATTTGAATACGAGCTTTGGGCAAATGCTGCGGGAGAATATACCAGTGGCATTGCATCCGTTCAATGCCAGTATGCACCGGAGTTTGTAAGCCATACCGGTGGGGAAAGAATTAAGATTAATTGACAATTAGCCGCATAGCGGCGATAGTATGGTAGCAGAGATGGAGAGTAAATTAAAACAGGAGGAGAAAGACTAAAAATTGACAATTAGCCGCGTAGCGGCGATAGTATGGTAGAAGATAAATAGAGAGTAAAATAAAGCCGCGTAGCGGCGATAGATATGAATCATTAATATGACATTTATGGCAAATACCTATACACAAATCAATATCCACGTCGTTTTTGCAGTAAAAGGTCGTGAAAATATTTTGCAAGAGAGATTTATACTTAGATTATTTGAATATTTGAGTGGAATCTTGGTTAATATGAACCAGTATCCTCTTGCAGTTGGTGGACATCGAAATCATGTTCACGTTTTCTTTGAATTGAATCCAGCGAGTTCATTGGCAGATATTATGGAAAAATTAAAGGCGAACTCATCCAAATGGATCAATGACAATAAATTCGTTATGGGACATTTCGAATGGCAGAGAGGTTATGGTGGATTTAGTTATTCGAAGAGCCAACGTGATGGAGTAATCAAATATATTGTGGAGCAGAAAAAACACCACGAGCAGCGAACCTTTAAAGATGAATATATGAAGATGTTGAATGATTTCGATATTCGGTTTGAAAATCAATACCTGTTTGATTTTTCCGAATGATTTCGTCATGTGCATCTTTCGCCGCTACGCGGCTTCTGTAACTATATTGCTTGTAAAGTCCTACCATACTAACGCCGCTATGCGGCTAAAAAAAGCTCCGATAACAATTTAATTTGTATCGGAGCTTTTTCTATTCTTACTTATAACAAAACCCCACATCCGTGCGGCTCTACACAACTATTCTTCCTTATAAATAGCCTGCATTACCAATCCAGCAATGGTCATTCCGAACATGGCAGGCATATACGAACTTGTGCCGTTCACTTGCGCTTTCATACTGCACCATTCATGATTTACCAAATCGGGGTCACCGGGGCCGTTCTGCGCTTTAGGGCATAAACATTTTTCTGTACCACACGAAGCATTCTCACCTAGATTTTCGAGAAATTCATCGCTGTACACGCACATGAATTTTTTACTTGGAACTCCCAGTTTCTTTAGTCTTTTGCGTAATGCGGAACCTAGTGGGCAGCCCATTACTTTCCAAAATTCAGCGACTTTAATACGCGTTGGATCAATCTTTAACGCAGCTCCCATTGACGAAAAGAAGGTGGCATTTGTCTTGGTAGCAGTTTGTATCAGGTGCACTTTATTAGCCAGACTGTCGATACCATCAATAATAAAATCGTACGAATCAAGTTCAAACGATTCGGATGTTTCCGGACTGTATATTTTTTGCAAAGCGGTGATTTCTGCTTTCGGATTGATTTCCAACAGGCGTTCTTTCAGCACTTCTGTTTTTACTTTGCCCACTGTTTTGGTGGTTGCCATTAGTTGACGGTTGATATTCGTCACGCACACCCTGTCGGAATCGACAATCGTAAGATGTTTTATTCCGCTGCGCACCAAACTTTCTGCACACCAACTTCCTACACCTCCAACACCAAAAATTATTACTCGTTTTTCGCCCAAACGCTCCATCTTCGTTTTGCCAATTAGCAATTCGGTGCGTTGAAAGATAGCTTTCTCTATTCCCATTAATTTAATTCGATATTTTAATTGTTTTACCCGTTTTGACTAACGAGTTGCAATGATTTTTTATTTGTAATTTGAATCTCTTTCCCTTTTAATTGAATAATTCCATCCTTATCAAACTCGGTCAGAATGCGACTTACACTCTCGCGGCTGGTGTCAACAAGGTTGGCCAACTCTACTTGCGAAAGTGGCAACGTGAATGTATCTGACAGGAATATTTTGTCTGAAAATTCGAGCAAAGCATCTGCCATATTTCCACGTAGAAGCTTTTGAGTGCGATTGGCGCAGCGACGAAACGATTCTAATTCATTTCGGCAAAGTTCCAGTATTATTTCATGCGAAAACTCTCTGTTTTCATTTAATATGGTTTGAAAAACCTCTACGTCGATAAAACAAACTTCAACCTCCGAAACTGCCGTTACCGAATACTGATTTATTTTGTCTCCGAAAGTAGTAGGTAATCCTAAGTATGTTGGAGCTTTTACCAGTTTTACGATTTGCTCATGATACGGACCGGCCAAATGAATTTTAGCCAATCCGGTACGAAGAAAAACTACGTTGGTGGAATACATTCCTTGCTTAATAATGCTATCACCTTTCTTGAATTTGAGAACCAGATGATTCTCCGAAAGCTGATCGAAGCTGCAGTCGCTTAGCATGGATGCAGCCTTTGAATTAAACGGACAATTTTTACAATCGTTTTGCATGGATAATTGATTTGACGAATCAGGGTGCAAAGATATATAATGTGACGCATATCACAAAAAAATCGCAACTTATATTCTCTATACTGCACGTAAGAGCAGTAGATAAAAACATACCGATGAAAATTGATACACCGAAATAAACGACTTCAAAGAACAATCATACGCATCGGTTGTTTCAATAATGTCTTAAAGAATGTAAAATTGAGTTGAGTAATTTTTTAAACCTAATTTGAAAGAATTGATGCTGACATTTACCGAAAAAGAAAGAAAATACGAACAGGATAAAACGGAAATAAACGGCAAACTACTCTACTATGCCTTTGTTGCCGGAGGTAATCAAATACTTCAGCATCAGGTAGATATAAACCGAATCAATATTTTCCCGGTAAGCGATAAAGACACTGGAACCAACCTGGCTGCCACCATACGGTCGGTAGTAGATACAATAAAGCCGCACAAATCATACAAAACCACGGTAGGCAATATAGCCGAAGCCGCCCTCATTGGTGCCCGCGGCAATTCGGGGGTGATCTTTGCTCAGTTTCTGCACGGCCTGAGCTGCGAAACGCTTAACAAACCACACATTAATATTACCGAGTTTGCTCACAGTGTGAGCAATGCAATTCCGTATATTTACAAAGCCATTTCTAATCCGGTAGAGGGCACCATGCTCACCGTTATACGCGATTGGGCAGATTTTATCAACAGCAAAAAAGAACGTATTCATGATTTTAAACAAGTGATGATAGAATCGTTGCAGGTACTGGATAAATCGCTTGCCGAAACGACCTTTAAACTTAAGGAACTGGGCAAATCGGGATTTGTAGATGCCGGCGCCAAAGGATTTGTGTTGTTTATAAAAGGGATAGTCGAATTTATACAAAAGCTGAACATACGGTCGTTGAAAGTAGATGCGCAAACAGGAATATCACTTGTGCACACGGAGAATATAAGCGAGTCGGACATACCGTTTCGATACTGTACCGAAGCCATACTAAAAAACCTAACAGTAAAAGATACAGCGGTTCAAAGCTTATTGTCGGATAGTGGAAACTCGGTAGTGGTAGCAGGTTCTGAAACTACCTGCCGCATTCATGTGCATACGAATCATCCTACACAACTGTTTCAGGAACTTAAAAACATGGGCACCATCACTTTTCAGAAAGTGGACGATATGGTGCGCCAACAGGAAACTATATTTAAACGTAAATGGAACATTGCACTGGTAACAGACTCTACCTGCGATTTATCGCAGGAATTGATTGACAGATATCAGGTAAATGTGGTGCCGTTGAATATTAACTTTGGTGATAATCATTTTCTGGACAAAGTAACCATTCAGCCCGAGCAGTTTTACGACATGCTGGAAACAGAAACCGAATTTCCGAAAACATCGCAGATAAACGAACAGGCATTTACCAATCTTTACTCGCATTTGGCTTCGCACTACGATGCCATTATTGCCATTCACCTCACCGGAAAGTTCAGTGGTACGTACAACAACAGTATGAAAGCCGGACAACGTATCGCCAAAGAGTTCGATAAACCGATACAGGTGATAGATTCTAAAAATCTGTCGGGATCGCTCGGCTTGCTGGTGCTCAAAGCTGCTCAGTATATTGAAGCGGGAGAGGATTTTGACAGCATCGTAAAAAAAATAAAAGTCTATGTGGCTCAGTCGTTCATTTTCGTCAGCGTGCGCGACCTGAAGTATATGATTAAAGGCGGCAGGGTGTCCAAACCCAAAGGAATGATAGCGAGTTTGTTTGGTCTCAATCCGGTGATTTCGATGGACGAAAACGGAAAATCTATGCTGTTTGGCAATACGTTCAGTCAGAAATCCAGCTTAAAAAAAGTATTCAGACACATTGAAAAGATGTGTGAGCAAAAAACGGTATGGAACTATATTATTCTACACGCTCATAATCCGGAAGCTGCTTTAGAAGCTGAGGAACAAATGAAACAAATAACCGGAAAATCATCGGTGTCGGTAGTGGATATTTCGCCAGTCATTGGTATGCATGCCGGAAACGGAGCTGTTGCTGTGTCTTTATTATTCAACAATTAAACTCTTACTTATGATTACATTATTTCTTCAGGCATCGCTTATTATACTCATGCTTTTGATTTTGCTCTGGGTAGTGAGCGTATTTATTAAAAATGTGAGTATAGTCGATCTTTTTTGGGGATTAGGGTTTGTGGTTATCAACACGTTCTACGTGCTATCTTCGTCCGAAGTAACCGACAGGCAACTCCTTGTACTCGTATTGGTATCAGTCTGGGGATTGCGTTTGTCTGTTTATCTGGCGTGGCGGAATATTGGCAAAGCCGAAGATTTCCGTTATCAGGAATTCCGTAAAAAATACGGTCCGGAGCGTTACTGGTGGTTTAGTTTCTTTCAAACATTTTTGTTGCAGGGGGTATTGATGATGATGATATCTACTCCTCTGCTCGGAGCTAATTTCGGTGAACAAAACTCAGGATTACAATGGTTGGATTACGCAGGCATATTGGTGTGGATTATCGGTTTTAGCTTCGAAGCCGGTGGCGATCTTCAGTTAGCACGTTTCAAAAGTAATCCTCAGAACAAAGGGAAAGTACTAAATACCGGCTTTTGGAAATATACCCGTCATCCGAACTATTTTGGCGATTCAGCCGTGTGGTGGTCGTATGCATTGTTCTGCATTGCAGCCGGAAGTTACTGGCTTTCGCTGGGATCGGTGCTGATGACATTGCTGATTATCAAAGTATCGGGAGTGGCACTGCTCGAAAAATCATTGACAAGCACAAAACCCCAGTACCTGGAATATATTCGTAAAACCAATGCTTTCATACCCTGGTTTCCTAAAAAATAAAAAGCGTGGAATATATCATCAAAAACATCTGGTTTATCTTGTTTATAGTTTGGGGGCTTCCGCTGGGCTATTATCGCAGCAGGTTCCGCAAACTGGTTTACCGTACTGACAGTTGGACCATCAATATAAAACCTGTTTTCGTGACCGAACTGCGCGGACTTTTCGGCAATCTTTTTCCGGGCAATAAAGAGTACGCAAAATCACGGAATTTCTATCTTTTCTACCTGAGTGTTTATGCCTTATTGTTTATCGTTTATATGAATACCGATACTAAAAAGGGAGTACTGGTGGGCGATAAAGTTCCTTCGTTTGAACTACCGGATCAGTACGGCAAACCTTTTGCACTTGATTCTGTTCTGGGCAAAAAGAACTTGGTAATCTATTTTTACCCGAAAGATGACAGCCCTGGGTGCACCAAAGAGGCCTGCTCGTTTCGCGATCAGTACGAAGTATTTCGTGATGCCGATGCTTTGATAATCGGTATCAGTGCACAGTCGGTAAGCAGTCATTTGGAATTTGCAAAGAAACACCGGCTGATCTACACCCTGCTAAGCGACAGCGATAATAAAGTGCGAAAAGCCTTCGGCGCAGAAGGTAAGATATTCGGCTTAATTCCAGGACGTATTACCTATGTGATCAGTAAAAAAGGCGAAGTGCTGTATATCTTCAATTCGCAGGTACATGCCGAAAAACACGTGGATGAAGCTTTACGTATTTTAAAACAGCTCAAATGAACAGCACGATTCTGATAATATTGATTGTGGGTACTTATCTGGTGGGATCGGTTCCAGTAGGGTATTTACTGACCCGTTATGTTACCGGAAAAAACATCAGGGAATATGGCAGCGGCAATATCGGTTCAACCAACGTAAAACGCATTGCCGGGAAGAGAATTGCACTTATTACGCAACTGCTGGATATGCTTAAAGGACTGTTACCCGTATCGCTGTATCTGGTTTTCTTCTCCAACGGTGACGATTTACCTTATGGGGTTTATGGCGTGGCGCTGGCTGCTATACTGGGGCACGACTTTAGCGTGTTTCTGAAATTTAGAGGTGGAAAAGGTGTAAATACCACACTCGGTGCATCGGTTCTACTTGCGCCTGTTGCTGTGTTTGGCTCCGTGCTGTTGTACTTTATTGTGAAATGGCGTTTTAAATATGTCTCGCTGGGTTCGCTTGTATTGTCGGCAGCATTGCCGCTTATCGATTTTATACTGAACGGCATCACACCAACATTCTATTACTTATTGATTTGTACTGCACTCATTACGGTGCTTCACGCTAAAAACATCCAACGTCTGTTGCGCAATCAGGAGCTTCCTTCCCGATAATCCTCAATCTTATTCCCATTAATTCATTGTTATACGCACTTCTTATTCAGGAGAGCGTTTTCGGGCTTTTATAGTTTTGAATTATCAAAGTTGTATGTGTATTTTGTGATATATATCACAAAATTATGTATGGAGCTACACGCGTATTTCCGAAAGATATGAGTTTTTCTTCAATACATTTGCGGAAGAAATTCTTTAATACAAAATACAATCAAAATGGAAAATACAAACGAACTAACATTGGCACAGCTACAGGCTCAAATTGAAGAACTACAAACCAAAGTTACAAAACTCGAAAACTCCCGTAAAGACCAACTTTCTATCGCGGTTGTTTCTGGCGACTTAGACAAAGTGCTTGCCGCAATGGTAATTTCTATTGCTGCAGCAGCCATGGACACTCAAGTGAAATTGTTTTTCTCGTTCTGGTCGCTATCTGCTCTTCGTGACCCTAAAAAATCGCCTAAAGGAAAAGATATTATCTCTAAAATGTTTGGTTGCATGCTCCCAAGAGGAACAAAGAAACTCAAACTATCCAATATGAATATGGCCGGTATGGGACCAATGATGATTGGCTACCTTATGAAAAAGCAGAATGTGATGTCTTTGGAAACCATGTTCAAAGAAGCTGGTGAGTTAGGAATCGAAATCGTAGTTTGCGAAATGTCGTTGGGGCTGATGGGCTTCAAAAAAGAGGAATTTATTGATTATCCAAACTTAAGTTATGCCGGAGCTGCAACATTTGTAGCCGATGCAGGTGAAAGTTCGATACAACTATTTATCTAAGTCAATAGACAACTGACGACAGACAACAGTTAAGGAAAATGTAATTTTCTGTCGTCTGTTGTCCATTGTCTGGCGACAAAATATTAATCATTTAAAATAAAAAGAAAATGACAACAGAAGAATTAAAATCAGTAGATGTAGCAAGATCGGTAGATGCACGTGGAACAGCTTGTCCGGGGCCACTTTTGGAAGCAAAAAAAGCCATTGGTACTATCAAAGCCGGTGATGTAATGGAAATTCTTTCTTCAGACGAAGGAACAAAACAAGACATTCCGAAATGGTGTGGTAAACAAGGTCATGAATACCTTGGATTTGCTGAGGAAAATGGCTACTTCAAGGTTTACATGAAGAAAAAATAAGAAAGAATACGCCCCCCAACCCCTAAAGGGGAGTATGAAATATTAGTATTGATATTTTTAAATGATAATTGAAATTGAATTGAAAATGAATGAAACACAAGAGAATATACAGAACAATACTAACATCAACTCCCCTTTAGGGGTTGGGGGTTCTAAAAAGAGTGCGAAGATATTGGTATTTTCCACCGAAAAAATATCCGATCCGGCCATTGATATGGCCGGATTGCTCAAACTACATTACCCACCTACCGTGTATACCATTTCTATTCCCTGTTCAAGCGGAATAAAACCAAGTTGGATACTGTATGCCTACGAAAAAGGATTCGACGGCGTGTTTATTGCCGCTGACGGTAGTGACTGCGTTTTTGGTGAATCATGTACCGAGAAAACAGGTCATTTGGTGGGCAAAACGCACAACTTGATGAAAGAAAATGGCATTGAGCCGGCTCGTTTGCGCATGGCTGCCATCTGTTCGGTTTGTAGCGAATCGTTTGTAAAACAGATGCGTACCTTCAATGAGTATTTACTTAAAACACTACATGCCTAATGGAAAACCCAATTAAGAATATCAGCTACGATGCTTTAGTCATTGGTGCTGGTATTGCCGGTGGCGAGGCGGCATTGAATCTTGCCAACACAGGTTTTAAAGTGCTTTTGGTGGATAAAGAGCTTTCGGTGGGCGGTAAAATGATCATGCTCAGCAAAGTGTTTCCGACACTCGACTGCTCGGCTTGTATTACCACTCCCAAAGTTTCCGAGATATCGCGTCACCCAAACATTACCATTTTTACAGGAAGTGAAGTGGGTGATATCCGCAAGATTAACGACAATGAATTTACAGCCAAAGTAACCAAACATCCCCGTTACGTTCGCGTGGAGGACTGTACAGCTTGCCAGTTGTGCGAAAAAGCCTGTCCGCAAAACGTACGCGATCAGTATCAGTTTGGATTGATTGGTCGTAAAGCGGCATTTATTCCGTTCAGCATTTGTAGTCCCAAGGCAGCTGCCATTGATATAGACAATTGCACCTTGTGTGGTGCTTGCGAAAAGGTTTGTCCTACTAATTGTATTGATTTTACCCAAGAAGTTGAAGTATTGGATTTGCATGTAAAAACAGTAGTTATTGCTACCGGTTTTGATATGTTCGATGCTAAGAAAATGCCTCGTTATGGCTACGAACAATATAAAAATGTAATTACAGCTTTGCAAATGGAACGTGAGTTGGCGCCAACCCGTCCGTTCAATACGGTTCTTCGTCCTGGTGATGGTAAAGTCCCCGATAAAATTGCTTACGTGCTTTGTGTAGGTTCTCGTGATGCTTCGGTGGGCAATCCTATTTGTTCACAAATTTGCTGTATGTATTCTATTAAACAAGCTCAATTGCTGATGGGTTCGTTGCCAATGGCTGATGTAACAATCTACTATATCAATATTCGTTCGTTTGGTAAAGGGTTTGAAGAATTCTACCAACAAGCCAAAGGTATGGGGGTAAACTTTGTGAAGGGGAAAATAGGACGAATTTCGGAAAAAGAGGGTGGAAACCTGCTGCTCAGATATGAAGATATCAACGAAGGAAAATTGCAGGAAGCGGAACACGATATGGTTATCTTGTCGACCGGCGTATTGCCCAATAAAGGCATCGATAAATTCTTCGTCAATGAAACGTTGGCACTGGATCCGTTTAGTTTTGTGGGACAAAGTGATATGCTTGCCAGCCCTGCAAAGACAAGTATTGAAGGTGTTTTTGTAGCAGGTACTGCAACCGGACCTATGGATATTCCGGATTCAATTCTCTCGGCAGGAGCCGCATCGTCCGAAGCTATTAGTTATTTAATTCAACAGGCATGAAAAAGAAAAAGATAGGAGTCTATATTTGCCATTGCGGTGGTAATATTTCCGATTATGTAGATGTAGAAAAAGTTCGCCAGTCGGTTGAAGGGGAAGATATTGTTTTTATTGCTAAAACAACGATGTTTGCCTGCTCCGATACGAATCAGAAAGATATGGTGGACGACATTAAAGCCAATGACCTCGATGGTGTGATTGTAGCTTCGTGCTCACCAAAACTTCACCAGTTGACTTTTCGCAATGTGTCCATTCGTGCCGATTTGAACAAATATACCTATGTGCACGCCAATATTCGCGAACAGGCTTCGTGGGCGCACTCCGACAATAAAACAGGTGCTACCGAAAAAGCCATTCATTTGGTAAAGGCCGCCATTGCTAAAGCACGTTACGCGGATGCATTGGAAACAAACAAGATTAAAGCCAAGAAAGCTGTTGCAGTTATTGGTGCAGGTGTAGCAGGCATAAAAGCCGCAATAGCTTTGGCTGAAAAAAACACATACGTTATTCTGATTGAAAAAGCACCCGAAGTGGGTGGACGTGTAGCTCAGTGGGGATCACTGTTTTCTACGAACGAAACAGGGAGAGATATGATGAAACGCCTTTCTTCTGAATTGTTAGAACACCAGAATGTCACACTCATGACCAATACCGAGGTGATTGAAAACAAAGGAAGTGTGGGCAATATATCGCTGAAAGTTCGAACTTCAAACGATACTGTAACCGAATTAAATGTAGGCTCTGTGCTTATGGCTACCGGTTTCGACTTTTACGCACCCGAAGAAGGAGAATTTGGATACGCCACTTCGGATAGAGTGATTACATTGCCGGATTTCAAACAAATGATTGATACACAATCGGGCAAACTAATGCACAATGGCAAACAGATTAAGAATATTGCTTATATCTATTGTGTGGGTAGTCGACAAACTGATGGTGAGAATACCTATTGTTCTCGCAATTGCTGTACTTCTACTATTCATGCTGCGGTTACTGCCAAGCAGAAATTTGCCGACATCAACAACTACCATTTCAACCGCGGGTTGCGTACTTATGGGAAACAGGAAATTCTTTATGCCGATTCATTACGTTCGGGCGATATTTATCTGCAATCGTACGAAGATGGACTGCCAACCGTAATTACCGAAGGCAAGAAGACCATTGTGAAGATTAATGATATTCTGACTAATGGTCGTGAAATAGAGGTCGAAGCCGACTTGGTGGTATTGGTAACCGGTATGGTGCCACGTGCCGACAATACCATCGGAAGCTTGTTTAAAATACCGAAAGGTCGAGATAAATTCTACAACGAAGTACATATGAAACTTCGTCCGGTAGAAACGGTTATCGATGGTGTGACGATTGCCGGTGCTTGTCAGGGACCAAAAAACATTGCCGAATCGGTAAACTCGGCACTTTCTGCAGCAACCAAATCTTATTCAATTTTAAGCAAAGGCGAACTGGAAACCGATCCGTTGGTAGCAACTATCGACCCGGAGAAATGTACCTGGTGCGGTGCTTGTGAGGCGGCTTGTCCGTTCGATGCCATTCTGAAAGTAGAGAAAGATGGTAAAATGATAGCTGAAATCAACAACACGGTTTGCAAAGGTTGCGGCATGTGTGCTCCGGTTTGCGATCCTGATGCAGTGAATCTGATTGCCTGTTCGAGTAAGGAAATAATGAGTATGATTGATGCATTGGTCACCCCTAACCCCTAAAGGGGAACAAGATAAATTACTTCTGATAATTTTAATTATTTGACATGAAAGATACAAACAAAGAAATCCAAGACGAAGCTATCTTCAACTCCCCTTTAGAGCCTGTCCGTCTATTGACGGATGGGGGTAAACTAGGAGCCGGGGGTTCAACAGCAAAATACCTGCGCGAGAAACTGGGCGGAATCCCTGAGCAGGCCAAAGAGAATCTGAAAATTTTCAACGGTATCAAAAAACAGATACTTGAAGCATTGAAAGATGAAGACCTGACGATTAAACAACTCACCGAAAAGCTCAATATGCCTTCGGATGAAGTGGTTTATTACCTGATGTCACTGGTGAAATACGGTTTTGTAAAAACCGGTGAAGTGGATGATATGGACGAGTATTATACGTATAAATTGAATAAATAATGGCAAAGATAAATCCTGCATTTGGAAAAGAACTGAACAAATATGGTGCTGTGAACTTCAACGCCTGTTACAACTGCGGTAACTGCACAGCAGTTTGTTCATTATCGACCGAAGACGATTCGTTTCCGCGCGAAATGGTACGATTAAGCGCCCTTGGGCTCGAAGACGATATCAAAGCATCCCTCAAACCCTGGGAGTGTTATTACTGTGGCGAGTGCTCCACCCATTGTCCGCAAGAAGCTAATCCGGGTGAGTTGATGATGTCGCTGCGTCGCTACCTTACCGGAAAATACGATTGGACTGGTCTTTCAGGAATGCTTTACAAATCATTGCCCGTTAGTTTGGCAGCTTTTATTCTTACTTTCGTTGGGGTAATAGCGTTCGTTGTGTCGGTTGGTTTTGAGTTGGAGAAAATGGTTCACTTTGGGCACATCTTCGAAATGATAGCCATTGGAACCGTTGGATTGGTTGTTTTATTACCCAACGTGGCACGCATGTGGTACTTCACCATTCTAAAACCGAAAGTAAAGGTATCTTTTGCCAAGTACGTAAAAAGCATGGGTGAATTATTCATTCACATGTTTACTCAGAAACGGGCATTGGGCTGCGACGATAATCAATTTCGCTGGTTCGAACACTTTATTCTCGTTATCGGCTATTTGTCGTTGCTCTTTACCACGGTTGCGCTCGACTGGTTTTCGTCTCAAAATATGTTCGTTATCCTGCTTGGATATGTAATGAGTGCCATCGTATTTGTGGTGACAGTGGATTTTGTCTCTAGCCGTATGAATAAGCAAAAAGAAGTAAGCAAACACTCACAACCTTCTGATATTTTCTTTGTAGTATGGTTGTTTCTGATGGGTTTAACTGCTTTTCTGGTTCGCCTGTTTATCGACCTCGATATACTTGAAGCAAACAAATGGCTGTATATTTTCCACCTAACCGTGTTGGTTCAATGGGCATTGATCATTGTTCCGTTTGGTAAATGGACTCATTTTTTATATCGTTCATTCGCCATGTATTTTGCAAAGTTGAAAGAAGAATAATTTTAAAACCCACAACTTATCCAAAGTTTAGAACTTTGGATAAGTTAGTAAGACAAATAACCCCGGTTGAATTTCTGAGAAGAGATTCAGCCGGTTTTGTTTATCAATTGCTTCCTACTTAAGCTGGAGGATAATGGAAATGTAAAAAATGACTGGCTTAAGCCAAATGATTATTATGTCATTCAGCTAAAGCCAATTATTTATTCTTTTTGATAGTTTTATTTCGGAGCAGTGCGGTACAAATAAATACCAATCAATGCAAAAACAATGTTTGGCATCCAAACAGCAGCAAATGCCGACATGATTCCATTTACTGCAAAAGTGGTGGACATAGTAATAAACAAAATGTAGAAGGCGCTCAATGCAAGACCAATTCCGATATGCAGTCCCATTCCACCTTTCACTTTACGCGACGAGAGTGATACGCCAATGAGCGTCATAATAAACGCGGCAAGTGGCATAGAATAACGTTTATAGTACTCATCCTCAAAAGCTTGTGCATTTCCGATACCTCTTTCTTTTTGTTTTACCAGATAGCTCCGAAGTTCGAGCACGTTCATCTGAGTGGCTTCCTTCGAAGTAATAAAAAACTCCTTTGGTTGCACATTTATGGTGGTGTCTTTGGTTGTTCCTTTGGTAATGGTTTCGCGCATCCCGCGGAAATCACGTTGCAGATAGTCATTCATTTTCCAACTGTGAGCCGAATCCCAGGTAATGGATTGCGCGGTGAGTCGCGACACTAAGGTTTTGCCTTTGAACTTTTCGAGCGAAAAACGATAGCCGGTATTGTTGGTAATTTCAAAGCGTTCGATGTACATTATCACACCTTTTTCTACTTCCATTTGCAGGTTAGATGCATTCTCGGTTTTGAACTTATGAATATATCTGTCTTCGAAATTGAGCATTTTTACCTGTGCCGGGGGAATAATAAAACCACCCAACCCAAATGAAATAAGTGCTATAAGTGATGCTGAAAGAAAGTAGGGGAACATCAGCCTTTTAAAGCTTACGCCGCTCGACAGAATGGCTATAATTTCGGTATTAGTAGCCATTTTGGAGGTAAAGAAGATAACGGCAATGAATGTGAACAGCGGACTGAACATATTCATGTAATACGGAATGAAGTTGAGATAGTAATCAAACACAATAGCCTTTAAAGGCGCATCGTGATCATAAAAATTGTCGAGCTTTTCGGTCAAGTCGAATACCACCGAAATACTCAGGATGAGAATTAATGAGAAGAAGTACGTTCCCAAAAATTTCCCCATTATGTAGGTGTCAATTCGCTTTAAGCCGAATTTGCGATAATCGATTTTCATGTGTTTCAATCGTCAATTATTTATAATCTTCGTCCAACCTGTTCAACCATCACTTTTTTCCAGGCGCTAAAATCGCCCATCTGTATATGCTTACGTGCTTCGCCCACCAACCATAAATAAAAAGCTAAGTTATGAATTGATGCAATTTGCATGGCCAATAATTCTTTGCTCATAAAAAGGTGACGTAAATAGGCTTTTGAATAAAAGCTATCAACGTACGAAGTTCCATATTCGTCGAGTGGTGAGAAATCATTTTTCCAACGCTCGTTTTTCATATTCATGATTCCCTGCGATGTGAATAGCATTCCGTTACGTCCGTTGCGGGTAGGCATTACGCAGTCGAACATATCCACACCACGTTCAATTCCTTCCAAAATATTTTGAGGAGTACCCACGCCCATCAAATAACGGGGCTTATCTTTAGGAAGTATCTCATTTACCACCTCTATCATTTCGTACATCTTCTCGGTAGGTTCACCCACCGCCAAACCACCAATGGCGTTGCCGTCGCGCTCTTGCGAAGCAATGAATTCAGCCGATTGACGACGTAAATCGGGATATACACATCCCTGAACAATCGGGAAGTAGGTTTGCGAATAACCGTATTTTGGTTCTGTTTGGTCGAAGTATTTCAATCCGCGATCCAACCAGCGATGGGTCATTTCCATCGATTTTTTTGCGTAATTATAATCTGCTGTTCCAGGCGTACATTCATCGAATGCCATAATAATGTCAGCTCCGATAACGCGTTGAATATCCACCACATTTTCGGGCGTAAATAGATGCTTGCTACCGTCAATGTGCGAACGAAATGTAGCGCCTTCTTCTTTCAATTTTCTGTTTTCGGATAATGAGAATACTTGAAAGCCACCGCTGTCGGTAAGAATTGGTCCATCCCAACCGTTGAATTTATGTAATCCGCCGGCACGCTCCAGCGTATCAATACCCGGTCTGAGATAAAGATGGTAGGTATTGCCAAGAATGATTTGAGCTTTTATGTCTTCTTTAAGTTCACGTTGATGAACGGCTTTCACCGAAGCCACTGTACCTACCGGCATAAATATTGGAGTTTCAATAACACCGTGGTCGGTAGTTATTTTGCCTGCTCTGGCATTTGATGTCGGATCGGTATGCTGAATTTCGAAGGTCATTCTTTTCTTGGATTGCGAGTTGTAACTGTTTAAAGTTATGTGATATTGGTTGTTGAAAATGAAAACGTTTACCTATTCAAAAATTAGATGTTATGGATAAAATTTTCAAGAATTTTTTGTCCTATCTCGCCCGATTTTTCAGGGTGGAACTGTACAGCATAAAAGTTGTTCTTATGCACTGCAGAACTGTATTTCTGTACATAATCAGTTTTTGCAATTGCATCGTCGCAATTCTCAACATAATAACTATGAACAAAATACATATACGCGTTTTCGTTTATACCAGCGAAAAGCGGCGATTTTAAATCCACAATATTGTTCCACCCAATTTGTGGTATTTTGAGTCCTTTTTGAGGGAAGAGTTTTACTTTTTCATCAAAAATACCAAGGCAAGGCGTGTCGTTTTCTTCAGAATGAGAGCACATTAGTTGCATGCCTAAGCAAATTCCCAAGACGGGCTGCGTCAACGATACGATCAATTTATCCAGCCCTTTTTCCTGCAAATATTTCATAGCCGACGATGCTTCGCCAACGCCCGGAAAAATCACTTTGTCGGCTGACCTAATTTCATCGTGATCATCCGTAACAATCGCATTCACACCAATCCGCTCCAACGCAAAAAGCACCGAACGAATATTACCGGCATTGTATTTTATGATTACTACTTTCATGTTTTTTAGTTCTGTGTCATGTAAAACATTGAACACTAATCGTTCATCGTTAAATGATCTTGTTTGTTGCAGTATCCGGAAAAACAATAGCAGGTTTAAATACCTTTGCTTCTTCCATTTCCATCATGGCGAAAGCCATAATAATAACGATGTCACCCGGTTGAAATTTACGGGCTGCAGCACCATTCAGACAGATAACACCGGAACCACGTTCGCCGGGGATAACGTAAGTCTCAATTCGCTCGCCATTATTATTGTTTACAATGCTTACTTTTTCATTTGCAATAATATTGGCAGCATCCATCAAATCGGTATCGATGGTAATGCTTCCTATATAATTCAGATTAGCTTCAGTTACTGAAACTCTGTGAATCTTTGATTTTACAACGTGAACTAACATCTTATTTTAGTTTTCAATTAAAATTATTAGTAACCAAACACTTACTGCCGGTTTACTAATTGTAAATTGTATCTTATATTATCAATTAATCGTACTTCTCCGCAAAATACTGCAACACATCCCACGGCTTCGTTGCACCAGGCATCAATAGTTTGAAGTGTGTGCGCATCTGCTATGTCAAAGTATTCTACTTCAAGTCCTTCGGTGCTGTTTATCTTCTCAACAACCCATTCCGAAAGTTCTTTAGGAGCTAATTGGACTGCAAAGTTACGACTTTCAAACAAGACTTTCGATATTTCAATCGCATTTTTGTGTTGTTCGGGTGTTAGCCGTTGGTTTCTACTGCTCAACGCAAGGCCAGATGGTTCGCGTACTATCGGGCAGTCAATGATTTCTACGTTTATTTTAAGCAGTTGCACCATTCGATGAATAATGGCCAGTTGTTGAAAATCTTTTTCCCCAAAATAAGCTTTGGTTGGTTGTACCAGTTGAAAAAGTTTGCTGACAATTTGTACTACGCCATTAAAATGACCCGGACGAAAGCGACCTTCCATGACGGTGTCGAGTCCCCCGAAATCAAATTCAAAACGATTGTTCAGTTCTTCCGGATTGTATATTTCCTCAGGAGTGGGAGCAAAAATAAAATTGCAACCTACGCTCTCAAGCATATCTGCATCGGCTTTCAAATCCCTGGGATATTTTTCCAGATCGACTGCGTTATTAAACTGTGTGGGATTTACAAAAATACTAACGATGCTTAGGTCGTTTTCTGATACAGCACGGCTAACCAGTGCCTTATGCCCATCGTGCAGAGCACCCATAGTGGGTACAAATCCTAGGGTTTTTCCACTTTGTTTAATGGCTTCAATTTCGGTTTGAAGTTCTTGTTTTGAACGTATAATTTTCATTGTCTGAAGAGTTCTGCTAATACAATATTAGATGCTTTTTACTTGTCAAAAAAACGCCTGCAAAAGTACTAAAACTTATTTGTATAATCATTCAATAATGCTACATTATTGTCAAACAAGTATTTCCCTTTCTTAGTTCAATATTAGTTGAGCTACTCTATTTTTGGAATATTTATAACCAATTGTTCTTGTTTTATTAAAATTGAGCCATGGTTAAACTTCTATAAATAGGTTTGAGCCCGAAATTCACTCTAATTGAGCGTATTTGTTGTATTTGTTTGATTCTCTGAGTAGTATGTAAAATGGCATAGTTATTTATTTTTGTATAAGATAATTATCTTATAAGTCTACTTAACATTAGTCCTTTTACATCTTGTTTATATCCGATTTTTTTTATATATCTTTGCATACCGAAATTTTTCTTATAAGCATCGGATAATTAAAGCATGAAAAAAGTTACAAAAGTTTTGTATATTTCGCAAGAAATTTTTCCTTATTTACCGGAGTCTGAATTAGCAAACATGGGGAGGTATTTACCTCAGGCAGTACAAGATCGAGGGCGAGAAACCCGAACATTCATGCCCAAATTTGGTGCCGTAAACGAACGTCGCAATCAGCTTCACGAAGTAATCCGGTTGTCAGGAATGAATTTAATAATTGACGATACTGATCACCCACTTATTATCAAGGTTGCTTCTATTCAAGCTGCACGCATGCAAGTGTATTTTATTGATAATGATGATTATTTTCACCGCAAAAATACGATTGCCGACGAAAAAGGAGAGGAGTACGATGATAATGATGAACGTACTATTTTCTTCGTCAGAGGAGTAATGGAAACTGTAAAAAAACTTCGTTGGACACCTGATGTTATTCATTGTCAGGGCTGGATGACTGCTTTAGCACCTTTGTATATTAAAAAAGCATTTAACGACGATCCGTTTTTTAAACATTCAAAAGTTGTTTATTCCATATTTAAAGACGATTTCAAAAAACCATTCAGAAATTTATTTGCAGAACGATTGTTGTTAGAAGGTATTGAAAACAAACATGTTGTTCAGGTAAAAGATAAAGTTATTGATTACGTCGCGCTTACAAAACTAGCCATTGATTATTCTGATGGAGTAATTCAATCGAGTCCGGAAGTGAATGCAGACGTTCTTAAATATGTTGACGAAACGAAGATAAAATTCTTGCCTTTCCAGTCGGAAGAGGATTATGCTGATGCATATGTGAATTTTTATGATAGTCTTTTGTAATTTTCATTTTTCATTAACTCATTAGTCACTTTTTTCAATATCTCACATGAAATACAATTCATTTATTCTGTTTTTTGTTCTGTCATTTCTGACTGTTTCGTGTACCGATAACCTGGTAGATGTTGGTACAGGAATTCAACCAACCTCGGATGGAATCACAGTAGGAGCTGATACTTTTCACGTTTCGACTCAAAATGTCTTTATAGAATCAATGTCAACGAAACCCGATTCATTTTTGCTGGGTTCATTTTATAATGAAAAATACGGCTCAACTCAAGCTGATATTTTGGCGCAGGTGGAAGGTCCTATCGGCTACAAGTATCCTAAGGGTGCAGAACCAGATTCCGTAGTTTTGGTGATGAAATGTCTAAGTTGGCTTGGTGATAAATATGCTCCACTAGATGTGAATGTTTATCAAATGGATAATAAAACATTCAATTTTACTGATGAAATACCGACGAATCTTGATCCTAAACAATATGTAAGTTTTAATGATACAACATGGTTAGGTCATAATGTAATAACGGCCCGACACTCTAGCGTGGCTAGCTCCGACTCTATTTGGAAAATGGTAAAGTTGTCGGATAGATTTTCGAAAAGATTCTTTAATGACTCAACATACGCCAGCGAAAAGTTATTCAAAGATTTTTTTGGAGGAGTGTATATTAAAGTTAAATTTGGTACATCCGCACTATTGAATATAAATGCTCTTTATTTGGAAAGTCATTATCACTATAAGGTATTGAGAAATGGGGAAAAAGATTCAATTACACTTACTGGCTCCCTTGTATTTCCAGCCAACCTGAATGTTCGTCAGGTGAACAGGATTTTGCATCCGGATAAAGCTGCGTTAATTGCTAAATTGAATCAGCAAGATACTGTAAATTATGTTTCAGCTCCGGCAAACATACAAACGCAGATTACTTTACCTTTGGCAAGAATGAAACAGCAAATGGATGCTAAAATGTTGAACAAGAAGCTAATCTTGAATCATGCATTGTTAAATGTAGAAGTTTTTGAGGCTGATTCTTCTAGTTATCCATTGCCAATTGTTACTCACATGCTACTAATAAAAGAGTCTGAAATAGCTGATTTTTTCAAAAATGACAAGATACCTACAGGGTCAAATGCTGTATTGGGGACGTATACAGTTCCAACTACAGGTTCAAATTATTATTCGTTTAATATAGCTAAACTATTAGCGACGGAAATTAAAACAGCAGAAGCAAATAATACTCTATTGACTGATGATTTTAAAAATTTCAAAATGAGGCTTGTACCGGTAAATGTAACTTCCAATTCAAGCGGCATTACTGCAGTGAAGCAACAGAGTACATTGGCTGCAATATCCATTTGTGGTGGAAAGAAAAAAACATCCCCTATGAAGGTACAAATGGTGTATAGCGGCTTTTGATGATCCTACCGTTTTTACAAAACAAAAGAGGAGCAGAAAATTTATTTCTGCTCCTCTTTTGTTTTGTAGGGTTATTCGATATTATTTCTGACGAATAAAAATCTGTATTGGTGTTCCGGTAAAGTCATACTTCGCTCTGATTTTATTTTCCAGGAAGCGACGATATGGATCTTTTACATATTGAGGCAGATTGGCAAAGAATAAAAACGTAGGAATTGAAGTATTCGGAAGTTGAGTTACATATTTTATCTTTATGTATTTTCCCTTCAGTGCCGGTGGAGGATAATTTTCGATAGCCGGCAACATGTATTCGTTCAATTTGGCAGTTGCTACCTTGCGTTGCTTGTTTTCAAAAACCTCCACAGCTGTCTCTACCACCTTTAAAATACGTTGTTTGGTGATAACCGACGTGAATATGATAGGGAAGTCTACAAACGGAGCTAAGCGCTCACGTATGCTCACTTCGTACTTCTTGATGTCGTTCGATTCTTTGTTTTCAATTAAATCCCATTTATTGATACAGACAACCAATCCTTTTTTGTTTTTTTGGATAAGTGAAAATATATTCAAATCCTGACTTTCGATACCACGAGTGGCGTCTATCATCAAAATACAAACATCGCAATTCTCAATGGCACGGATAGCGCGAACTACCGAGTAGTATTCCAAATCTTCGTTTACTTTGGCCTTTTTACGGATCCCCGCTGTGTCCACTAAATAAAAGTCGTGACCGAATTTATTGAAGCGCGTATAGATTGAGTCGCGTGTAGTTCCGGGAATGTCCGTAACTATGGTACGATCCTCTCCGATAAAGGCATTGATGATGGATGATTTTCCGGCATTAGGACGACCAACTACAGCAAAACGAGGTAACTCGGCTTCTATCTCTTCGGTTGAGTCTGGATTGAAGTGGGTGAGTAATCTGTCAAGTAAATCTCCAGATCCAAGTCCGTTAATGGCCGAAACCATTTGTGGCTCTCCAAGTCCCAATTTGTAGAACTCTGGCATTTGGTACTGCCATTCAAAAGTGTCTGCTTTATTAGCAGCTAAAATAATCGGTTTGGTGCATTTTCTTAAAATCTGCGCCACTTCTAAGTCATAATCGGTAATTCCGTTTTGTACATCTACTAAAAAGATAACCACGTCCGATTCGTCGATAGCCAGTGTTACGTGTCTTTTAATCTCGCCTTCAAATACGTCAGAAGAGTTTATTACCCATCCACCCGTGTCGATTACAGAAAATTCACGTCCTTCCCATTCGCTTTTACCGTACTGACGGTCGCGTGTTGTTCCGGCTTCTTCGTTTACAATGGCTCTACGACTATTCGTGAGCCTGTTAAATAAGGTCGATTTTCCAACGTTTGGACGACCTACAATTGCTACAATATTTCCCATTGTTTTTTATTATATATCTAATGTGTTAGATATTTACATTCCATTTTTTCGCTTCTGTTCCGATTTTCTCAAATACGAACAGTGGGTGCAAATATTTCGTGTGCAAAGGTACGATTTTTTTTCGAAAGGCTAAAACAGCGGTTTTTCGGTAGATTTGTAAAATGGACTATGATTGAAATAAATTGTTTCAATTCAATGAACTTGATTTTGAATGCGTTAATACTGTTCCTTTTCTCCATTCGTGTATTTTATTCAAAATATCGTTGAAGAGCCCTTGTGGGATTGAAAAAAAGCAGTATCTTTGCAACGCTTTTGGAGAAAGGCATATTACAAACCGAATGCATATTCGGGCGTTTAGCTCAGCTGGTTCAGAGCATCTGCCTTACAAGCAGAGGGTCGGGGGTTCGAATCCCTCAACGCCCACGTATTTAGTCATTCTTCAAATTTATTTCGGGCGTTTAGCTCAGCTGGTTCAGAGCATCTGCCTTACAAGCAGAGGGTCGGGGGTTCGAATCCCTCAACGCCCACAAATTAAGGTTATACATTTATTTTGTATAGCCTTTTTTTTGTATTTAGCTATGTATGTAACTTATATTTTATACTCCAAAACTATTGATAGCTACTATATTGGATCAACTTCCAATATAGAAGATAGGCTAAAGCGACACAATTCCGGCAGAAGCACCTATACGAAAAGAGGAATTCCTTGGACTATTGTCTATCGTAAAGAATATGAAACAAAGTCGGAAGCTTATCGTGCGGAATTGTATATAAAATCTCAAAAAAGCAGAAAGTAGATAGAGGTCTTGATATTAGAGCAAGCTATTTAGCTCTGCTGTTTTAGTGCATTCCGATATAATCGGAAGGGTCGGGGGTTCGAATCCCTCAACGCCCACAAATTAAGGTTATACATTTATTTTGTATAGCCTTTTTTTTGTATTTAGCTATGCATGTAACTTATATTTTATACTCCAAAACTATTGATAGCTACTATATTGGATCAACTTCCAATATAGAAGATAGGCTAAAGCGACACAATTCCGGCAGAAGCACCTATACGAAAAGAGGAATTCCTTGGACTATTGTCTATCGTAAAGAATATGAAACAAAGTCGGAAGCTTATCGTGCGGAATTGTATATAAAATCTCAAAAAAGCAGAAAGTACATAGAGGTCTTGATATTAGAGCAAGCTATTTAGCTCTGCTGTTTTAGTGCATTCCGATTTAATCGGAAGGGTCGGGGGTTCGAATCCCTCAACGCCCACAAATTAAGGTTGTACATTTATTTTGTATAGCCTTTTTTTTTGTATTTAGCTATACATGTAACTTATATTTTATACTCCAAAACTATTGATGCCTACTATATTGGATCAACTTCCAATATAGAAGATAGGCTAAAGCGATACAATTCCGGCAGAAGCACCTATACGAAAAGAGGAATTCCTTGGACTATTGTCTATCGTAAAGAATATGAAACAAAGTCGGAAGCTTATCGTGCGGAATTGGATATAAAATCTCAAAAATGCAGAAAGTACATAGAAGTCTTGATATTAGAGCAAGCTATTTAGCTCTGCTGTTTTAGTGCATTCCGATTTAATCGGAAGGGTCGGGGGTTCGAATCCCTCAACGCCCACAAATTAAGGTTGTACATTTATTTTGTATAGCCTTTTTTTTTGTATTTAGCTATACATGTAACTTATATTTTATACTCCAAAACTATTGATGCCTACTATATTGGATCAACTTCCAATATAGAAGATAGGCTAAAGCGATACAATTCCGGCAGAAGCACCTATACGAAAAGAGGAATTCCTTGGACTATTGTCTATCGTAAAGAATATGAAACAAAGTCGGAAGCTTATCGTGCGGAATTGGATATAAAATCTCAAAAATGCAGAAAGTACATAGAAGTCTTGATATTAGAGCAAGCTATTTAGCTCTGCTGTTTTAGTGCATTCCGAT